>Ga0164290_1000002_pt1 | contig 1383471 bp, 1305 predicted proteins | sample Micstemetagenome_FD_108782 | JGI IMG/M metagenome (GOLD analysis project Ga0164290, IMG submission 108782) | Contaminated culture microbial community from soil near Moab, Utah, USA - Microcoleus steenstrupii SON62 (Illumina Assembly) | ecosystem: Environmental > Terrestrial > Soil > Soil...
ATAGTGTGCATTCGCATGTGAAAGTAGGACATCGTCAGGCTCTCCAATTCCAAAAAACCCCGCTCTCAACACCTGAGGCGGGGTTTTTTTATTTCAGATCCATCCTGAACATCTATTGCGATTAAATATTGATGTTTAAGTTACAAAATTAAGTTACAAAAAAACCAGCTCATCTTTGGGGCTGGTTTTTGTTCCGATCACGCGGCAGCGCGAGTAAAACATTGTCTGATAAAACAGAGCCTATTTAAGGACACTGCAGTTGGTGCTGACCGATACCAATACTTTCCCAAGGGCGGGGAGGGAGCGTGGATCAAGTGATTTGCCCGTATTTAGAAATGCCACGGAAATATCTCTTGATGGGTCTGCCCAAGTAACAATGTTGATTAGACCGAGGTGCCCAAATGCTTTTCGAGCTTTTATGCCAAACAAAGAGAAAACATTTTCCCCAAGCATAAATCCGGTTGAAAACCGAATTGGGATCATGAGTGTTTGGTCGATGGTTAAAGGGCCAGCTGGCCGGGTGGCCAGTTTCACTGTGCTTGCTTCGAACATTTGATTGCCGTTGTAAACACCACCATCCAGCATCATCTGATAAAAGCGACTTACCTCGTCTGCTGTTCCGTAAATATTCCCTGCGGGAATGCTGGCGTCCATAAAACCGGAGCTGTTGGAAATGGTAGCTATTTTCTCAAATTCAATGTTTAGAGCTCGTTTAGCCAGCACGTTGATGGGAAACAACGGTGTTGCACCTGTGCTGTAGTTGAACGCGGCCAGTTCTTGATGTTTTTTCTGAAGACCATAGGTGAGGTATTTCGCACCCAGCGGTTTTGCAATGAATTCTTGCAAAGCGGATTCCACGGATTTACCAGTGATTCTCTTTACCAATTCACCCAGAATGTAACCTCCAACAATAGCGTGATAAGCCTGTTGGCTGCCGTCGCCTCGGTTCGTGTACCCGGAGTTAATCAAGTCAATAACACTGTCCCATTTGAAAAGCAATGAAGGGTGTGGGTTGCTTATCGGTATTTGGGGGACGCCTGCACGATGTGACAGAACTTGTGCAATGGTGATATTTTCTTTCCCATTGCACGCAAATTCGGGAATGTACTTTCCGATCGTGTCATTGAGTTCAATTTTCCCTTGCTCGCATAGTTTGTGAACCAGCATCGCGGTAATGGCTTTGGACGCTGAGAACAGACAAATTGGTGTGTCTGGTGTCATTAACACCTGCTCGACATCCTGGTCTGGATGATTTGGGGGTGGGTTGCCCCTAGCATGTCCAATTGAGCGCTTGAGTACAATTTCGCCTTGACGGCGCACAACCATGGTCATTCCAGGTTGTAAACCAGTTCTGTAAAAGCTTTCGACACTGTTCCAGATGGCCTCGATATTGTCGCGAGTCATGCTGACGTCATAGGGGCTGGTTTCTGCTTTGGAGTCGATTTGGGTAACTGATCCAACGTTTCGTGGAATCGACACGGTATTTGTTTTTTTAAACATAAATTTGGCTTGTCTCGTCGTTGTAAGTATTTGTGTAACTTACAAGTATCATTCCAAGCCAAAGTCTAGGTCAATTGAGTTTTTAGGGCGAACTCTCTAGCCCTGTTCAGGATTTGCAGCGCTCAGATTGTTTTTTTGATGCAGTTTTCGCATGAATTGATCAATTGGTTTGGTGGTGCTGCCTTTGAAAAACAGAAGTGGAGACAGGGTGCCAATCAGGGTAATGTGGTCTGTCCCTTCAATACTTTCCACTTTGGATTGATTGCCTGCTGACTGTAACGCTTGGTGTAGTGCATTCGTGTTTCGCTCGATACTGACCAAGGTGTCACTTTGGGGCGCCAAGAGCAGTGCGGGGACATTGCGACTCCCCGCGTAGTCAATCGGTTGCGATTTAGGGGGGTAGTCGGGGTGATTGAACACAGGCTGCACATCCGTGTCTTTGATGGGATAAATATTGTAGGCGCCAGCCAACCCAATTAATCCTTGGACACTGGTTTGGTGTTCAAGGCCGGCAGCGTTGAGCCAGCGAGGATCAAGTGCCAGCATGGCAGCGTTGTAGGCCCCGGCACTGTGACCCATCAAAACATATTGTTGCGATGGATTCAGATTCTTGTACTCGGGCTTCTGAAGTTCTTTTTTCAGGTGAGCGATACTTTGTGCGCCATCCTCCAAAAAATCAGGATATTGCACTTCAGGGTACAAGCGGTAGTTGGGTACGGCGGTGATGTAGCCCATGGATGCGAGGCGCCTGCCAACAAACTCGTACTCAGATTTGTCGCCCCGATTCCAACTGCCCCCATAGAAGAAGACGACAACTGGTGTGTGGTTGAACTCTTTATTGGCATTGTTGGGCAGATACAGATCGTATTTCAGCTTCGGATGCGCACCAAACGCAATGTTTTCTTTCACTTCTGCGGTGTAAATTTTTGACACTGAGTTAACCACTTGAAGCGCTGAACAGCCGCCCAAGAGGATTAGCGGGATGACTTTAAAGGTACGTAGTAGATTCAGTGTTGATTTCATGGGGTGCTACAGTAGTATGCACAGACAGTGCTGATCGTGGGTGATGCTTTATATTAAACAGAATTTGAACGCAGGATAATGACGATGGTAACAATTGACAAGAACAAGCCGGTGTGTGTTACAGGGGCTTCAGGGTATATCGCCAGTTGGATTGTGAAGGATTTGCTCGACAATGGGTTTGTGGTGCACGCGACTGTGCGTGATTCGAACAAAGCCAGTTCGGTTGCGCATCTTTGGAAACTGGCGGAAGGCTCCAAAGGCACGTTGAAGTTGTTTGATGCCGATTTGATTCAGCCAGGAAGTTTCAAGGCTGCTATTGAGGGATGCGAGTTGGTGATCCATACGGCCTCTCCTTTTGTGATCAAGGGGTTTACTGATCCCAATGAAGCACTGATTCGTCCAGCTGTAGAGGGCACTGAGAATGTCTTGAAATCTTGCAATGAGGTGGAAACGGTTCGAAGGGTGGTGTTGACCAGTTCGGTTGCTTCTATTTATGGGGATGCAGTCGAAATTTTGAAAGCACCAGGTGGAATTTTCACGGAGCAACTTTGGAACAACACCAGCAGTGAAGCTCATCAACCTTATTCTTACTCAAAAGTGATGGCCGAGCGCAAGGCTTGGGATGTGTGCAAAAGCCAGTCTCGCTGGGACTTGGTAACAATCAATCCAAGTTTGGTGATGGGGCCTTCATTGACCACCCAAACCCAGTCAACGAGTATTGATGTAATGCGCGACTTGGGCAGTGGACGGCAGCGTACAGGTGTACCAATGCTGGAGTTCGGTGTTGTTGACGTTCGCGAGGTGGCGACAGCGCATGTACTGGCAGGTTTTGATTCCAATGCGGAGGGGCGCTACATTCTGAGTGCGCACACTGCCAGTTTGTTGCAAATGGCAACGATTTTGCGTACGCGTTTCCCGAGGTATCCCCTGCCCACCAAGCAGTTGCCCAAGTTTTTGGTGAAACTTGTTGCGCCGATTGCTGCGGGAGTGAGTCGTGAATTTATTCAGAAGAATGTGGGCTATCACTTGCGTTTCGACAACAGCCGGTCGGTTAATTTGTTGGGTGTGAAATACCGGCCATTGATCGAAACGTTGTGCGATCACTTTGCTCAAATGATCGATGATGGTTTACTCAAGCGGCGTTAATTGTTGTTGAGATGAGGCCCTGCTCCCACAGATGCAGGGCTTTTTTGCGTTCGCTTTGCCAACGGTACTGCCCCAGTTCTCCGGTGGCTTGTATGACCCGATGACAGGGGATTAAAAAAGCGACCGGGTTCTTGGCGATCGCACTTCCTACAGCACGGCTTGCAGATGGTTTGCCGATTGATGCGGCAATTTGCTGATAGCTTGCAAGTTGTCCGATGGGCAGGTGGATCAAGGCCTGCCAGACCAGGAGTTGAAATGGTGTACCGCGCAGGTGCAAATACAGATCACCCGTTTGATGGCCCGTAGGGTGAAAAAGTTGTTCAACAAGTGCTTCTGTTTTTGAGCTGGACTCGACAAAAGTTGCCTTGGGATATAGCCCGCGAATTTCTCCCTTCCACTGGTGATAAGTCAATTCAGCAGTTTCAAACTCAAGGCTGTTGATGCCTTTGGCCGTGAGGCAAACGAATACTTGACCGAACGGACTGGGCGCATGCCCAATTGTGAATACTTGGTTAAGGCCCTCATTTTTAATCTCGCCAGGCGTAAGCGCTTCGAACTTCAACATGAGGTGGTGAAGTTTGCTATTGCTGGAGAGACCGAGTGCCAGGCTTGTGTGGAGCATACTTTTCCCCGAGGAAATCAGTTTGCGCGCATGGTCTTTTTGCAGACAGTGAAAGAACTGTTTGGGACTGATTCCCGCCCATTCAGTGAAGGTGCGTTGTAAGTGAAATGGAGAGGTGTTCAGGTGCTCGGCCAGTATGGCTAACTTGGGTTCGACGCCATTGTGTTCTATCGCAAAACTGTTTGCATGTTGCTCCAGAACCTTAATTGCTCTCGCGATGAGTTGGTATTGGTTGTGGGTTTCAAATTGTCTCACGGCAATGTTCTGAATGGTTATTCACTTTGTCAGTGTGGTTCTTACGGCGTGTTGGTGCAATCTGTTTCTTGCGCAAATCTAAACTTGGGCGCACAGTGGGAATCGAAATTTACTCACAAGTTACATGGATTTTTGCAAGTGCTTTTCTATTTCTTGTGGGTATTGTTCGATTTGTGAATCTAAATGGAGTGTGTCTTAGTATGAGGGGTAACTATTACACACTTTAGATTGGTTATCGCACTATCTATTCAAGAGGCCAACAAGGCCCTGAGGAGACATAAATGGCCGGTTTTCTGCCCAAGAATTCCACACTGAAATTTGCTGTTCTATCTGCGCTGATGTCCATGCATGGCTTCTCTTTGGCCGCGGGCTCCTTTGAGGGACCTGTCGGTATTGAAGGCCGTTGGGCAATGGAGGTGACTGTTGGAGCTTCCATGAGAACCAAAGACGCTGATGAGTCCTTGGTGTTTATAGGCAATGGTGGTAAGGCTTCGAGTGGTACGGTCGACGACGGCAACTTGAATTACAGCAAGGGTGATGTATTCAACGCGGTGGCCAAAGCTGTAGGTGAGCTTGAACTTAAAAAAGACAACTACGGTGTTTTCATTCGAGCCAAAGCTTTCTCGGATTTTCACAATAGAAGTAACAGGGTGCCACATGGGTCATCCAACAACGGGTTTCGGCCGAATGAGCCTTTGAATGACAACGGGTTTGACAAAGGCACGAAATTTGAGGATGCGCAGTTTCTGGATGCTTACTTCTTTGGCAATTATGAGCCCTTAGGCAAGCCGCTGACCTTGAAAATCGGTAACCAGGTGGTGACCTGGGGTGAGGCTTTGTTCGTGTTGGGTGGTGTGAACCAGTATTCCAACTTTGACTCGGCGGCGCTTCGTCGCCCGGGTGCGCAGCTGAAAGAGGTGTTCCTGCCTATACCCCAGATCTCTGCGAATATTCAGGCAACAGACGAACTGTCATTAGAGGGTTTTGTTCAGTTGAACCATGAGAAGGTGGTTGCGGATGGTTGCGGTACCTTCTTTTCTCAGGCCGACCTGTTGAACTGTAATTTCCAGGGTGCCCCAATCAACCCCGGCATCTTGAGCACTCCGGTGGGTGATATCGATTTCACTGGCTATGATGATCAACAAAGTTTCTCTGGTGGAGGCACAATTACTGCCGGAGGTATCCCGATTGACACAACCTTGTTCTCAGGTCTTGGTCCATTGGCGGGGCTTTTGGGCGGTATTACTGGATTACCAGCAGACTTGAGTAGCTTGAATTTCCGGATGGCCCAATTGGCAGATCGCAGGCCCAAAGATTCCGGGCAGATTGGGTTGTCCGGCCGTTACTACGCGGGCGAGATTGGCACTGAATTCGGCGCTTACATTGTGAATTATCACCAGCGTATTCCCAATCTGTCTTTGAAGAAAACACCATCTGGATTCGACGGTTCCTTATTCAATGGGCTGGAACTGGCGGGTCAGAGTGTGGTGAATCCACTGTCGTATTTCTTTGATTATGGATCAGAGAATATTCAGGTTGCAGGTCTGTCTGCAGCCACCGAGTTGTTTGGTTACTCAGTATTTGGTGAGGTTAGTTACACCAAGGACTTCCCGGCCGCCTATAACACCGCAGATTTGTTAAAAGGTGGAGCAACCGGAGACGGTCCTTTGGCGCGCTATGGCGACAATGCGCAGTTCCCGGTCGGTTCGATTTTGCCCGGCTCCAAACCGTTGGATAAAATTCAGGCGCAGATGTCAACGATTGCCTTGTTTCCTCGTCGATTGGGAGCAAGCCAGGTTGCTGTAATTGGCGAGATTGGCGCTCAAATGTGGCGCGGAATTGGCGATCCCTTCACCAGCGAGCGCTTTGGCCGTTCGCCTGCTTTTGGCGCTGGGGCCCATGCGACGTATAACGGTGGCGATTGTAATGCAGGCGTCAATCCGAATTCCCAGAACTGTGTGGTCGACGGCTATGCAACTGAAACTGCGTTTGGCTATCGGATTTTGTCCGTTGCGCAATATCCTGACGCCATTTTCGGGGTTACTTTGGCGCCTCGAATTTTCTTCTCGCATGACTTCAAAGGTTACTCCGCCGATGGCGTTTTTCTGGAGGACCGCATGAATTTGGGTGTTGGCGTTCGGGCCGAGATCCAGTCTGCGCGATATTTTGCTGAAATGAATTACAGCATGTTCAATGACAAGGCTTATTTCGATCCATTCAAAGACCGCGACTTTCTGTCTTTGGTAGTGGGCGCCAACCTGTAAAAGGTGGAATCAGAGGGTGAGCCATTCAAGAGTTGTTTTTAGGAGAGTATTGAAATGAAATTGATGAAGATCACGCAGTTGGCCGTGTCCATGGCATTGTTGGGCTCTGCCTCAGCGGTGCACGCACAATCGGCTGATTTTTCAAAGCTGGGCACCACGCTGACTCCCATCGGTGCGGAAAAGGCGGGTAACGCTGCGGGTACTATTCCTGCGTGGAACGGTGGTCTGAGCAAGCCGCCTGCAGGATTTGATCCCGCCAAAGGTTATGTTGACCCATTTGCGGCTGATAAGCCCACCTTGACCATTACTGCCGCCAATATGGAGCAGCACAAAGACAAGTTGGCACCAGGGCAAATGGAGATGATGAAGCGTTATCCCAGCTACAAGATTAACGTTTACCCGACTCAGCGAACAGCTGCTTACCGAGCGGATGTTTACAAGTTCGCCAAAGAAGAGGCGGCTGGTATCAAGCTGGCCGAGGGTGGCAACGGTATCCTGAACCTGAAAAAATCCAATGTGCCATTTCCTATTCCTACGGATGGCATTCAGGTGATCTGGAACCATTTGATGCGTGATTTGGGTGGTTCAATTACTCGTTACTCGGCTGACTTTCCTGTTCAAACGAATGGCAGCTTTACCGTGGGCAAGCGTACGGAAACCATTTCCTATGCGTCTTTCATGGCAGATCCCGAACCTAACCGAATCTTCTATTACCTGAATCAAACCACAGCACCTGCGAACGCAGCTGGTGAGGTGGCCTTGGTACACGAGCCTTTGAATCAGGTGCAGGAGCCTCGCTTGGCCTGGCAGTACAACCCTGGGCAGCGTCGAGTGATTCGCGCACCTGAACTGGCGTATGACTCACCAGGTATTGGTGCTGATGGCTTGCGGACCAACGATGACTTCAACGGTTTCAATGGCTCACCAGATCGCTACAACTGGAAGCTGGTAGGCAAGAAAGAAATGTATGTGGCCTACAACAACTTCAAGTTGACCAGCAAGGCTTTGAAGTACAGCGACATCATCAAGCCGAATCATGTGAACCCCGACCATTTGCGTTACGAGTTGCACCGCGTTTGGGTGGTAGAGGCCACATTGAAGCCCGGCGCTCGTCATATTTACTCCAAGCGTGTGTTCTTTATTGATGAAGATTCATGGGCTGTTTTGCACGCAGACCAGTACGACGCACGTGGTGGCTTGTGGCGTGTGCGCGAGGTATATGGCGTTCAGTTGTATGACGCACCTGCGTTTGGCCCCGCTGGCGAGGTGATTTACGATTTGCAGGCGCGCCGATATCTGGTCAATGCATTGACTAACGAAGAGAAGCCCGTGGAATTTGGCAAGAAGTACACCACCGCTGACTTTTCGACTGCAGCATTGCGTCGCATGGGTAGGTAATGATGTTTCAGTGTGTTTGGAGCAAGTGTGCTCCAAGCACCTGAGGTTTAAATTTTTTGCAACCCAGAGAAATCACTTCTCTGGGTTTTTTTAAATTGGAGATGGCATGAAAAAGCCACTGCTGCGTGCAACCTTACTGACTCTGAGTTTGTGCGTTAGTCAATTCAGTTATGCATTTAAAGATCCCTTGGATTTACCTGCAATTCAAGCACCAAAGGCTGCGAAGGCTTTGTCGCTCAATGTGACTTCCCAAGGCAGTAATGTGCTGATGGTGGGTGAGCGGGGCATTATATTGAAGCGGGACTTTGCCGCTGGCGACGCTGCGCAAGGTGTAAAAGACAACGAAGGCAAACTGTGGACCCAAGCCAAGGTGCCGGTGTCAGTCAATTTGACGGGCGTTCAGTTTGTGAATGACAGTTTGGCCTTTGTGGTTGGACACGATGGCGTGGTGCTTAAGTCGACTGATGCTGGTGCAACTTGGACCAAAGTGTTTGATGGCAACAAAGCCAATGAACAAGTGGTTGCTGCCGCGAAGAAGAAAATGGATGACATGCAGAGTCGATTTGACGCTGCAAGTGCGGCTGAACAGGACAAGATGAGTGAAGCCCTGGAGGCAGCAACTTTTGCATTTGAAGATGCTGAAGCGGGCGCCCGGTTTGGCCCGGCCCGCCCCATGCTGGATGTGTGGTTTAAGGATGAAAATACCGGGTGGGTGGTTGGCAGCTACGGACAGATTTTTGAAACCAAAGACAGCGGCGCAACCTGGACCCTGATTGCGAATCGCCTGGACAATCCCGATTTTCGCCATTACAACGGTTTGTATGGCGATGAAACAGGGCTGATGTTGATTTCAGGAGAAGCCGGCCGAGTGTACATTTCCAATGATTTTGGCGCGACTTGGACTCGCTCGGACACAGGTTACAACGGTCATTTTTACGGCACTGCTGTGCTGCGCAATGACGAAGGGCAGCCTATTGTTTTTGCATATGGTTTCGGTGGAAATGTTTACCGCTTGGGTGCGGGTGCGAGTGCTTGGTGGCAGCTACAAAGCCCCAGCAAGGAAAGTTTTGTTCAGGGTTTGACCCTTGGAAGAACTGTTTTGTTTGTGGACCAGAAGGGGCGTTTGGTACGTACCGATGAGTCGGGCACTACGTTGAAAATGGTGAGTGCTGCGGAGGGTAAGCCTGTCACTGGCATGGCTCTTGTCAACAACACTTTGGTATTGAGTGGCCAAAATGGCCCTAGAACCCTTGCGCTGCCACGCTAACTGGAAGAACTGTTATGAGCAATCAAGAAGAATTGGGTAAGGTCGAACGGTTTTTTGAATCGATTTTGTTTGGGCATCGTAAACTGGTGATCGCCGTGTTTGCTGTGTTGTCTGTGTTTTTTGCTTACCACGCGGTTCAGTTAAAGCCTGACGCATCGTTTCAGAAAATGGTGCCTGTAACGCACCCGTTTATTGCAAATTACTTGAATTACGAGAACGAGCTACGCCCGCTGGGTAACGTGCTCCGTATTGCTGTTCACAACAAGAACGGTACCATTTACGAGGCGGAGTTTCTTGAGAAACTTCGCTTGATCACCGACGAGGTTTTTTATATTCCTGGCGTCGATCGCGGTAATTTGAGTTCGATCTGGACGCCCAACGTAATGTGGCGGCAAGTGACCGAAGAAGGGCTGCGGATGGGGCCCGTCATTGGTCAGGGTTTTTCGGGTTCTCCTGAACAAATAGAGGCTGTCAAAGCCAACGTAGAACGTTCTGGACGTATCGGTTCTCTGGTTTCGAATGATCAGCGTTCTGCAATTATTTTGGCGCCGCTGCTGGAGGTTGATCCCGACACCGGCGAGAAGCTGAGCTATGGCAAGTTGTCAGCGCAGATTGAAGAGGTAGTGCGGGACAAATACCAAAGCGACGATATTTCGATTCACATCACAGGTTTCGCGAAAGTGGTGGGCGATCTGATTGATGGCTCTAAAGACATTGCCGGCTTTTTCGCGATCACCTTCGTACTTACCGTAATATTGTTGCTGTGGTATTCCCGTTGCTGGAAGAGTACCGCAGCCACTATTTTCTGTTGTTCGCTTGCGGTGATCTGGCATTTGGGCTCAGTGAGCTTGTTGGGATTCGGACTTGATCCGTATTCAATTCTTGTGCCGTTTTTGACGTTTGCAATTGGTGTCAGTCATGCGATTCAGAACGTACGAACAATGGCCTCGGAACGTTTCCATGGCGCTGACAAGATTCAAGCGTCCAAGGCGACTTTCCACTTGTTGTTTATTCCTGGTTCAGTGGCTTTGTTGGCCGATGCAGTTGGTTTCTCCACATTGCTGGTCATTGAGATTGGTGTGATTCGCGAATTGGCAATCAGTGCTTCAATTGGCGTGGCAGTGATTATTTTCACCAAGATGTTCTTGTTGCCAGTGTTGATGAGTTACACGGATGTGACTGAACGTGGCTTGAAGCAGGTGGCCAAGCAGGAAGCCAGCAAGCATACAGTGTCACATCTCCTGTCTCGCTTGACTGAAAAGAAGGTGGCATATGGCGTTAGTGCAGCAGCCGCGCTGATTTTGGTGGCGGGTTTGTTTGCGTCGGCGGATATTAAAATTGGTGACTTGGACCCTGGAGCACCAGAACTTCGTCCTGATTCACGGTACAACCAGGATGTGAAGTTTCTGGTCGAGAACTACTCCACCAGCTCGGATGTGTTTGTGGTGATGGTAGAAACGCCTGCGGGCGAATGTGGCGCCTACCCGGTGGCCTCTGTGGTAGACCGTTTCCAATGGGAAATGGAAAACCTGGAAGGTGTGGAGGGCACTGTTTCTCTATTCACTGTGATGAAAAACATTATTGCCGGTTTCAACGGAGGTAATCCGAAGTGGTTGGCCATTTCCCGTGATCGCTTTATTTCAAATGGCGCTCACAAGAATATTCCCACCACTTTGTACAACTCCGAATGTTCAATGACACCCGTGATTCTGTTCTTGTCTGATCACAAAGCCGAGACGCTTGAACGTGTGGTAGCCAAGGTACAGGCTTTCGCTGCCGAGAATGATTCAGCAGATGCCAAGTTCATTCTTGCGGCCGGCAACAGCGGCATTGAAGCGGCAACCAACATTGTTGTGGAGCAGGCGCAGAAAACGATGCTGCTGTTGGTGTATGGCATCGTGGGCGCTTTGGTGTGGTGGGAATTCAAGAGTTTCCGCGTGATGCTGGCCATCATGATTCCCTTATTTATCACAGAGGTGTTGTGCAAGGTCATTATGGTGCAACTCAATCTCGGTATTAAAGTTGCGACGCTGCCTGTAATTGCGCTTGGCGTGGGTATCGGGGTTGATTATGGTATTTACATCTACAACCGGCTTGAAAGTTTCCTGGCCAAAGGGTTGAATTTCAAGGATGCTTATTTTGAAACCCTGCGTTCAACCGGTGTCGCCGTTGCGTTGACTGCGGTCACTCTGGCGTTGGGTGTGTTCACCTGGGCATTTTCAGCGATCAAGTTTCAGGCAGACATGGGCTTGCTATTGGCATTCATGTTCCTCTGGAACATGGTCGGAGCCGTGATTTTGATTCCAGCCCTGATTCGTTTGTTTGCGTACGGTGCGGTGAAGAAAAGGTTTGGTCCTTCCGTGGAGGCGCCAAGCCGCTAATTGGTGTTAACACGAACTCTAGGGCAGCCTTGAGCTGCCCTTTTTTTATGGTCACGGGTTTGTGGTAACCTGCCTCAATCATATTCACTGTCCATTTCTGCCATGCAGTTTCCAGCACTTCCCGCAATTCCTCATCCTTTGCAATTCAAGTCAGTTACATTCACTGCTTTGCAACCCGGGCCAAAGTTGATCGTACTGGGTGCTGTACACGGCAATGAAGTTTCAGGTAGCAAGGCGATCCTGAAAATGATTCAGGAGTTTGAGAGTGGTGATCGATTGTTGGTTAAAGGACAAGTGACCTTTGTGCCAATCACCAATCCTTTGGCCTATAACCGCAAACAGCGCAATGGTGACAGGAACCTGAATCGCAATTTGACGCCGACCAATAACCCGACTGATTTTGAAGATCATGTCGCAAATTGGTTGTGCCCCTTGCTGGCTGCACACGACGTATTGCTGGACATACATAGTTTTCAGAAAGGGGATGTGCCTTTCGCTTTGTTTGGCCCAAAGAACAATGACAGTGCGCTTGAGTCTTTCAAGCACGAGGATGCTGAGCGAGGTTTGGCCTTGCGATTGGGGGTGAGTCGTTTTGTGGATGGTTGGCTGGACACCTATGCCAAAGGCGTTGCGAACCGTGTCGCTTATTTGAAGGCAACAGGTCAATCCGGCGAAGGTTTAAATACAGATCCACGTTATGGCATGGGGACCACGGAGTGCATGCGCTCGAGCGGTGGATATGCGGTTACCCTGGAGTGTGGTCAGCACGATGATCCTTTGGGGCCAGATGTTGCTTACCTTGCTATATCCAATACCTTGCTTCACCTGGAATTGATGGAAGGACCTCCGGTACCAGCAGTGAGTAAGTACCAGCATCTCAGTTTGGTCGAGGTAAACGACAAGCAACATTTTGACGACCAGTTTGTACGTACTTGGTCTAGCTTCGATCCCATACGCAAGGGTGAGTTGATTGGCATTCGACAAAGTGGCGAGGAGGTGAGGGCCAGTCGGGACGGTTTTATAGTTTTCCCTAATACACTGTCGCAGGCCGGTCAGGAATGGTTTTACGTGGCTGTGGCCAATCAATCACTCCAAAGAGGGGAGAGATAGGTAACTTTTCCTAATAAAACGCATCAAATGCCTACAAACAAGTGATTGAAATATATCACTTTCCGGATTGAGTCTTCAGTGCGCTTTTGTTTAAATTGAAGTTCAGTGAATAGGTGTTTGACAACAATGAGCGGTATTAATTATCAAATTTCGGATCAAACAATCCAGGCAATTGCGCTTTTGGGTGGGGCAACTGCACAGTCCTACAGTGCTGTGAGTTTGAATGTTTCGCCGGTAGCGCTTGATTCACAAGAGGTCGACGCGAGTGCGCCTTCTTTCCCTTTCACTGATAAAAGCACCCGAAGCGAGACCGAGGTTACTTCGCAGTCGTTGGAAAAGTTTGTTACTGATGCCTCCACCCCCTTGTTGGCCGGTCGACCCACTACTTTGAATGTTACCGAAGAGTTAAGCGCGCTGCCCGGCGATTTGGTTGAACCAGATATTCAGAATCCCGAATTGATGTCCCGTTTTGAGGACTCGACGGTTGAAAGTGAAGGTTCGTCTGGGGTCCAGCAGATTGCATTATCAGGTGCGACGTTGATTGCGGATGACTCTATCGAAGCACCTTCTTCTGTTTCAGCGGGATTCTCTCTGCTTGATTTTATCGAGCAGGCTATTGCTCAGGCCGAGGCTTCCCAACAAGAGTTCGATGAGACTTTTGATGGCAGCCGTCAGGGAGAGTTTCGAGAGTTGCTTGTTGATACAGGTACAGTCGTGGGTTCTGGGATTCGCGAATTTTTGCAGGAGAATGTCGCTGGGGTGGGCCGCGATTTGTTGTCTTCTTCAATCGATACGGCAGGTGTGGAGCTCCTCGATCCGATTGCGGATCCATTGTTGAACATAAATTACTATGAAAAGTCAGCAGAAGTCCTGAACGGTTTGCTGGATGCAGTCGCCCAGCCTATTGGTTCGATCGCCTTGCCTCAAGTGGGTCCTCTGCTTGCGGATCCCCGCGAAGAATTGTCAGCCTATATCGGCTGAATCTGCTACGCTTTTAAAGGCGTAAAAGACCGCTTTTATCCCCCTTCCTAAGTATTTGATTCGTTTTCACATGGTTCAGAATAAAGGCTGAACCATGTTAACGGTCAATCCACTCATGAACTACAACAACGAACGAACTCCCGGCGAATCATCCACGGAGATGATTGAAATTCTGCTTTTCTCCTTGGGCGGCCAGGAAATTTTCGGCTTGAACGTATTCAAGATTCGGGAAGTCACTGAACTGTCGCAGGTCACTCAGATTCCGGGGCAGCAAGGCGCAATGAACGGAGTTATTTCGCTGCGGGGACAGGTACTGCCGGTAGTGTCACTTGGCGATGCGATTGGCATGTCCAATGGCGAACCTAACTCTAAAATGATCATTTCCGAATTTGCATCTCGCTCAGTGGCTTTCGCAGTCACTGATGTCGATAAAATCATTCGCGTGCCCTGGTCTGATGTGAAGCCTCCACAAAAGTACGATTCCGAGGAAGGATCCGTTTTCGGAGTGGTGATGCTGCAAGACGGGAGTCTGGTCTCTTTGGTGGACATTGAAAGCGTGTGCCACCGCGTGTTGCCTGAAAAAGATGCGACACCGGTCAGCACCGGTTTTGAGTTGAATAAAGCTGGGCCTGTATTCTTCGTGGATGATTCGATTGTGGCACGTAGAAAAATCAGTGAGGTGCTGGACACCATGGGTTTGAAACACAGCCATGCGGTCAACGGTGTTGAGGCCGAGCAAAAGTTGTTGGCCATTGCTTCCAGTGCCAATCAGAATTCGGAAGAATTGGAAGAGCGGGTTTCTTTGGTGTTGGTGGACGAGGAAATGCCCATCATGGATGGTTGTACTTTGACCAGGAAGCTCAAGGGTGATCCTAGATTCAAGAACATTCCGATCATCATGTACTCGTCTTTAACTTCCGAGGAAAATGCTCGTCGAGGTATTGAAGCTGGTGTCAACATCTACGTGAAGAAGTTTGATTCGACTTCACTTTCCAACGCCATCCGTCAGCTTTTGGCACACGCTTGATTCCAAGTATTGTGGAAGCGCTACACTTCGATCATTCGAAGTGAGTGCTTTTCTGGATTCCAAGAGTCATGTTTGAGTTAATCGCAAGTGATCTTCGCCTCAAGGGTTACAGCGTTCAAAAGGACGCACTGCCACCTGGTTTGATCTCGGAATTGTTGGATACTTTTACTGCCATGCCTTCTGGGGTATTGAAACCGGCGGGTATTGGGCGCGCGCACGGCCAGCAATCGAATGCAGAGATTCGTCGTGACGAAATTGCGTGGATCGAAAGCACACATGGCGGCGCTGCGGGGTGCTGGCTAGAATTCAGCGCACAGCTACAGCAATACTTGAATCGCACTTTGATGCTGGGCTTGTTTTCCTTTGAATCTCATTTTGCACATTACGCACCGGGTGCTTTTTACAGAACCCATGTTGACGCGTTCAAGGGACAAGCCAATCGGATCTTGTCGGTGGTGCTGTACCTGAACCCGGAATGGGGCCCGGAAGATGGCGGGGAAATGATCTTGTATTCAGACCTAGGTACGCAGGATGTTCTGGAAACTGTTCAGCCACAGGGTGGAACCCTCGCTGTATTTTTAAGTGAAGACTTTCCACATGAAGTGCTGCCCGCCAAGCGCCACCGATATAGTATTGCGGGTTGGTACCGGGTTAATACCTCGAGCACAATGCGTATTGACCCACCTGCCTGAGATGGAGCGGTGGCAGTCCTTCTACCAGCGTAATAATGTTGGTCCAAGCGCTGCGCCCAATACACCGCACAAACCAATACCCAGTGTGTACCAAACAGCGATGAAAGGTGCCGCGGGTTCGGTGCAGGCCAAAGCATAGGCCAAAGCCGCCACTGAGCCAGAAAATAATCCGCAGGCCGTGCCGGCAGAAATCAGCTTGGTTGGTGCAAATCCACGCATGGCCCAAAATGAACCGGCCATCACCGGAAGTGACAGCCCCAAAATGGCCCATGGGCACACCAGCCAGGAGTGTCCCAAGAGTGCGGCGGCTCGTTCAGATGCTGGAGTGCCCAGATAAGAAAGTACCCCCGCCATCAACATCAGCAACACCACTCCAACCACAGCCGATGTGGCCTGTTTGCCAGAGGCGCCCGGTTTCCCGAGGCGAGTGAACAGCCAGCCTGCGGCAATAGTCAGTGTGCTGGCGTATCCAATTTTGATCCAGGGGCCGGGCTCAGAAAACATCTCCGCGGGTATCAATCCCAGAACACCCAATACGATCGCCGCAGCGATCAGGCCACCCACAATACCGGCGGGCACCAAGCGATTGGCTACCGATACCTTGGGAGCAGGGCCAGCCTGGTTTGAAATCATAGTGATCAGTTCATCAGTTTTCATGTTTCACTCCTGACCAAAGCTGCCAGTTGTTTCAATCCCCGGTGTACTTGCACCTTCAAAGCGGCCACAGATACACCGCTGCGTTCCGAGGCCTCAATCATCGACAGCCCTTCAATCTTGGTGAGCAGAATGGCTTGTCTTTGCAGTTCAGGCAGTTGTTCAAGCAATACTCCCAAATCACGTTTCGAGGGCAGTTCCTCCTGCGTGGCAGGGTGTTGGTCCTCGGTCAGGTCATCCAGCGAATCGTTCAGATTGTCTCGTCGACCGCGCCTGCGCCACAAATCGACCAATTTATGTCGAGCGATTGCAAACACCCAACTGCTTACGGGCAAGGTCTCGTCATACGTGCCACGCTGCATGTGCAAAGCCAACAAGGTCTCTTGCACCAAGTCCTCAACCTCGTCGGGCAGGGCTTGAAGCCTGCGGCTGTAAAAACGACGTAGACGCTGAGCAATTTTCGACAGCGCTTCCCGATAGGCTGCGGAGTCTCCGCCTTGCGCGCGCATCCACAAAGGTTTGAGCGACAGCTCAAAATCATCTTGAGGGTGCACGGTAATGGATTCGCTAGGAAGGGTCATTCGGTTACAAAGGCACGCTTTTAATTGTTTCAAGACACTACCACACTTCAAATGCGGCCAGCGGCGCACAGGGTGGTCATGAACACGTACTATAATGAGGTCTGTATCAAACACTCGCCAGCATTGGGGGATCAACATGTTGCAATCGATCAAAACACGCGCCGCGGTAGCCTGGGGGCCAGGTCAACCACTATCAATCGAGGAGGTTGATTTGATGCCTCCCCAAAAGGGCGAGGTTCTCGTTCGCATTGTTGCAACAGGTGTTTGCCACACAGACGCTTACACCTTGTCAGGAGACGATCCCGAGGGGATTTTTCCAGCAATTCTGGGCCATGAAGGTGCCGGGATTGTTGAAGCAGTGGGAGAGGGCGTAACAAGCCTGGCTGTGGGTGATCATGTCATTCCGCTGTACACCGCTGAATGCAGGGTATGCAAATTTTGTACTTCAGGTAAAACCAACTTGTGCCAGGCCATCAGGGCCACACAAGGCAAGGGTCTGATGCCCGATGGCACGACGCGGTTTTCCAAAGACGGCAAGCCGATTTATCACTACATGGGTACTTCGACTTTTGCAGAACATACCGTTGTGCCTGAAATTTCACTGGCAAAAATTGACCCCAAAGCCCCATTGGAAAAGGTGTGCCTTCTGGGTTGTGGTGTAACCACAGGCATTGGCGCCGTGCACAACACAGCCAAGGTCAAGGCAGGTGACACGGTGGCTGTGTTTGGATTGGGCGGAATTGGTTTGGCGGCAATTATTGGTGCGGTACAGGCCAAGGCAGGTCGAATTATCGCAATCGACCTCAATGCAGACAAGTTTGCTATCGCCAAAAAATTGGGTGCGACTGATTTTGTGAATCCCAAGGACCACAGTAAACCGATACAGGAAGTCATCGTGGAAATGACCGATGGCGGTGTCGACTTCTCGTTCGAGTGCATTGGTAACGTGAATGTGATGAGATCGGCACTGGAGTGCTGCCACAAGGGTTGGGGCGAGTCAGTGATTATTGGGGTTGCAGGCGCTGGACAGGAAATTGCCACACGCCCGTTTCAATTGGTGACAGGCCGTGTGTGGCGTGGCAGTGCGTTTGGCGGAGTGAAAGGCCGCACGGAACTTCCAGGCTATGTGAACCGCTTCATGAATGATGAAATTGATCTGGACACATTTATTACCCACACCATGCCTTTGGAGCGAATCAATGAAGCCTTTGATTTGATGCACGAGGGTAAATCCATTCGCACAGTAATCCATTTTTAATATGAAATTACTCAGCAGCGTTCAATGCTTTGGTGGTCTGCAAAACCAGTATGAACATGTGTCAGAGGTGCTGAATTGCAGCATGCAGTTCAGCGTCTATTTGCCACCCCAAGCCCAGGCAGGGCAGCGGGTACCGGTGGCGTACTGGTTGTCGGGATTGACATGCACTGATCAGAACTTTACTACCAAGGCTGGTGCACAACGAGTAGCAGCGGAGTTGGGAATCGCCTTGGTGATGCCCGACACCAGCCCGCGTGGAGAAGGCGTGCCCGATGACGTTGACAAGGCTTATGATTTTGGATTGGGCGCTGGTTTCTATGTGGATGCCATTCAGGTGCCCTGGAACTCACACTACAAAATGTATAGCTACATCATTGATGAGTTGCCAGCCCTGATCGAAGAAAGTTTGCCGGTTAGTCAGCTTAAATCGGTTTTTGGTCATTCAATGGGGGGCCATGGGGCGCTTACCATCGCATTGAACAACCCGGCTCGCTATGCGTCGGTGAGTGCATTTGCGCCTATAGTCAGCCCCACGCAATGTCCCTGGGGGCAGAAGGCCTTGGCTTTGTACCTGGGCAACGATCCCGCAGTCTGGCAGCGTCATGACACTGTGGCGCTCATTCGCGCGGGCGCTCAGCAACTTCCCATGTTGATCGACCAAGGTTTGTCCGATAACTTTCTGGCTTCGCAACTGAAAACCGAATTGTTGGAGGCGGCTCTGCAGGAAACCGGTTATCAAGCCGAAGTTCGTTACCAGGCTGGGTACGACCACAGCTACTATTTTATTGCTACCTTCATTGAGGATCATTTGCGTTTCCATGCGCGGTATCTGAAATAAGCCACTCGCGCGTTGTTGAAACCATATAAAAACAGGATGAGATTCAGATGAGCAAATCACTGAGGTTGTCAGAAATATGGTTTCGCCGCGGCTTGTGGATGGTGGCCGTGGTTTTCGCATGGTTCCTGATCGGTTTGGGTGGCACGCTCGTGGGCGATTTGCCTCAAATTGAACAAACCCAAACGCTCGAAGATTTCATGGATCCAATCGAACTAAAAACAGTTCGAGAGCAGATCCGAAAGACTGAACTCAACGAGCGCGAGGTGAGTGATGCTTTGGAACAGTCAAGACTGAAGCACAGTGCGGCCGAGGCTGATACAGATTCCGAACGGGAGAAGTTCATGGCGTGGGTGGCCACACGCAAGGCCACTGCACTTCCTGATCAAGACCAGGAGCTGATTGCTAGAACCGAGCGAGTTGACAATCTACAGGCCCTGGAGCGAGTGGCGCTGGCTCAGTTGGAAATGCAGCAGAAATTGCTGCTGGATGCACAGCAGGCCAATCGAAAAGCACAATTGCAATTGAATGACTTGGAGCGTGCTGCACAAGGCGAATACACCAGTGCTATTCAAAGCCAGGAATTGCGGGTGTTTGGCTACCGCCTTGCTTTGACATTGCCTTTGCTGCTGGTGGCTGGCTGGCTATATAAAACCAGGCGCCAAAGCACCTACTGGCCCTTCGTATGGGGATTCATCTATTTCGCCTTGTTTGTGTTTTTCGTCGAGTTGGTGCCGTATCTGCCCAGTTACGGGGGATACATTCGCTATATCTTGGGTATTGTCATTACGGTACTGGTAGGCCGTCAGGCAATTCTTGCCCTGAACCGTTACCTTGAACAGCAACGATTGGCCGAGGCGCAACCTGAAATAAAGCGACGAGAAGTTCTGGATTACGACACGGCACTGGCACGTTTGCTCAAAGGCATTTGCCCAGGCTGTGAACGCACGGTTGATTTGAAAGACACGAGCATTGATTTTTGTCCACATTGTGGAATAGGTCTTCACGACAAGTGCGCAAGCTGTGGCTCTCGCAAAAGCACGTTTTCAAAGTATTGCCACGCCTGCGGTACCAGTGCTCGTTTGCCAGAACCACCGGAGCAAGCAGTACAGCCCTAGTCGATTGCGGGATATTTCAGGGCATTTTTCACCAGTTTTTTTTGGGCCGCATCAATTGGGTCGATGTGTAACTGATTGCAAATTTGTAGCAGGTAAAGCAGCACGTCGGCCACTTCTTCTTTGACTTCATCCAGCTTCTTGCCTTGGATGCGCCGCGATTCTTCCTCGGTGAGCCATTGGAAGTGTTCAAGCAATTCAGCCACCTCGACTGACAACGCCATACTGAGGTTTTTTGGGGAATGAAATTTTTCCCAACGCCGCGCATTGGAAAATTCGATCAATTGTTGTTGAAGTGCTTCAAGGCTGTCTTTGCTCATGCCTTGAGATTATCAAAAAAAACGCCGGCTTGTGGCCGGCGTTTTCATTTACGCGTTCAATGATGGGTAATCAATGTAGCCTTCTGGCCCTGGAGCGTAATAAGTCTGCGGGTTACCCTCCGCCAAGGGTGCGTTCAGTTTCAGGCGCTGCACAAGGTCGGGGTTGGAGATGTAAGCCCGTCCGAAAGAAACCGCATCGGCCCAGCCGGTTTCCAGTGCATTGATTGCCATTTCACGGGTGTAGCCGTTGTTAACAATGTAGGTGCCTTTGAATGTTTTGCGAGCCCACGCATAATCGAAGCCGGGAACATTGCGATCGCCGCCAGTCGAGCCTTCAATCATATGAATGAAGCCGATTCCACGCTGGTTTAATTGCTCGATCAGATAGCCAAACACAGCTTTAGGATTGTTGTCGCTCAGATCGTTAAACGGTGTAACCGGGGACAAACGAATGCCCACCTTGCCCGCACCGATTTCCGCGATCACAGCATCCACCACCTCAAGGGCGAAGCGCGCGCGGTTTTCAAAAGAGCCGCCATATTGATCTGTGCGTTTGTTGGCGCCGTCACGTAAAAACTGGTCGATCAAATAACCATTGGCACCATGAATTTCCACACCATCAAAGCCTGCTTTGATGGCGTTGGCTGCACCTTGACGATACTCGTTCACCACCACTTTGATCTCATCTGCACTCAGCTCATGTGGCACTGGCACCTCTACCTTGCCATTGTGGGTGTAGGCCACTACATTGGGCTTTACCGCTGAAGGCGCAATCGGGCTCAGGCCGCCAGTCAGGTCCGGGTGTGTAATGCGGCCAACATGCCAAATCTGCGCAATGATTTTGCTGCCAGCGGCATGAACGGCGGCGGTGATCGGTTTCCAGCCTTGTACTTGCGCCTCGGAATATATTCCGGGCGTAGCCATGTAGCCTTTCCCGGCTGGCGAAACCTGCGTTCCTTCGCTGATGATCAAGCCCGCATTTGCGCGTTGCTTGTAGTACTCAATGTTCATGTCGCTGCCAGGAATATCTCCTGCTGCTTCGTCTGAGCGACAACGCGTCAACGGGGCCATGACAACCCGGTTTTTCACTTCAATACTGCCAATTTTTCCGGGTTGAAACAGTTTCAAATCATCAACGTTGGCAATTTGTTCATTCACGTGTGGGGTGGGTGCATTCATGCTTTGGTACTCCTCTTGTGTTGCAGTGCAATGTTGCACATTATGCGTATTCACAGCCCATGGATCTACGGAACAGTTGTTATAGTATTTATTCCTGAGGGGAATATATTAAGGAATCGCTGAATGGATCGCTTGAAGTTGATGGAGACGTTCGTCAGGGTGGTGGAAACAGGCAACTTCTCCGCGGTGGCAAGGCAGGCCCACACAACACAGTCAGCCATCAGTAAACAGGTGCAGGCCTTGGAGGCCGATGTTGGTGTGTTGTTGTTGGTGCGATCCACCCGCAGCCATTCATTGACAGAGGCGGGGCGCCTTTATTACCAGCGTTGTCGACAGGTACTCGATACCCTGGAAGAGGCCCGCAGCGAAGTGCATCGCGCTGAACACGAGGTTAGCGGTCTTTTAAGGGTAGCTGCGCCTGTCGCATTTGGCCGAATTCACATTGTGCCTCGACTCGCCGCATTTTATGAGCGATATCCGAAAATGCGAATTGACCTGCAACTAGACGACAGTTTTGTCGACCTGGTGGCAGCGGGTATCGATGTGGCCTTCCGTGTGGGCGAACTAAAAGACAGTCGCCTGATTGCAAGGCGGATTGGCTCAGTGAGCAGGGCAGTTATTGTGTCCGCAGCTTATTTGGCACGCCACGGTACTCCTCAAAAACCCGATGATTTAAGCGCACACAACTGTCTGCTTTACACAGGAATCGACAACTTCAATGAATGGACCTTTTACGGCAGCAAAGACAAAGCCATCACTGTCCGTGTAGGAAGTAACTTTCAATCAAATAGTTCTGAGGCAATTCGTCAAGGTGTTCTCGAAGGACTGGGCATTTGTTATTCACCCACCTGGATTTATGGTCGCGACATTCGAGATGGTAGCGTTCAAACAATTTTGAACCACTACAAGCCAAGTACTTTGCCACTGAATGTGGTATATCAACCTGAACGTCGCCCTTCCATCAAGATCAGCAGTTTTGTGGACTTTTTTACAGAAACTTTTAATCAAGACCCCGATTTGTCGACCGTGATTCGATCCTATAAAGCTTAAGTAGGCCCTCTACGGCCAGCAAACTAAGTGACAGCCAAATGGCGAGATAGGTGGGCCACTCCTGCTTGGCGATTGATTCGCCGATCAAGAACGCAACCACCACCAAAAGCACAGGTTCTACGTAGCCCAGCAAACCAAACAAACTAAATGGCAACATACGGCTCGACAAAATATAGGCGATCAAGGCTGAAGCACTTAACACCCCCAACAGGATAATCAGCAAAGGTAGCTGAAGTTGTAATCCCGTCATTTGGGCCAAGCCTTCGCCATTCAGTGCAAAGTACAGCGCCAGCGGGGTCATTAGCAACATGTCAAACCACAACCCGCCCAGATTGTCTATTTTGAATTTTGACCGCAGCACAAAGTAATAGGGATAACCCAAACACACCAAGAGGGAGGTCCAGGCGAATCCCCCAGCTTGAAACACCGCATTGGTAACACCAAGCAGTGCCAGTAACACAGCCAGTTTTTGAAGTTGACTGAGTTTATCCCGGTAGTAAAAGCGGCCAATTAAAACCATCACCAGTGGCATCATGAAATAGCCCAAAGAAACATTCATCGCATGCCCATGCAAAGGGGCCCAAAGGAAAAGCCACAGTTGTGTGCCAAGCAGCAGGGACGACGCTGGTAAAGCCAGATAAAGTTTCCACTCGGTTTTCAACCTCAGCGCAATCGATTTGATCAAACCCCACTCTTTAGTCCAGATCAAAAAAAGTGTCATCACTGGCAGGGTCAGCAGCATTCTCCAACCATAAATTTCCTCCCCACTTAAAGGATCAAGCAAGGTGGTGTAGTAGTACATGCTGCCAAACAGTACAGAGGCCAAAATGGAGAGAAAAACGCCTTTTTGCATAATGTGTAGGACTAGTGCCTTTCAGATGTGGCGAAAAGTAAACAATTGTGAAATTTAAAAAATAACCATAATTCTGATTTTGTCTAGTTCGCAAAATAGACATTCAGGTGGTTTTTTGCGCTGCAACAATTGTATGTCGAAATTGTTAAAAAAAGGAATTTGTACAAAGTAGCATTGTGATCAAACTTGTTGGTTTCAAACCTGAAAAATTGACCGCAAATCGACATTACATTTTCTGGATCTTAATTGCCATATTCATTAATATTCGCAGGTCCAAAAACACAGGCAATCACAGCAATAGTTTTTGGCGATCAACCGGGTGCGCTCAGGTGAGCGCTGTTCGTTCGCAAGGAAACCTTGCATTGCAGTGCGCATTCACTGGTCCGGAGACGAGTGTTTGTCAAGCTGAACAGGTGTGTTGGGTCATGAAAATCTATGTGTGTTTGTTGGTGTTATTCAGTGTGGTCGTTGCATTGTTGCTTCGGCTTCTAGATCTTAGCTGGCCCTTGTCGCTCATTGGTGGCTTGTTGGCTTTCAGTGGATCCACAATTTTGCTGCTGGGTTTCAGTGTTCAGCGCTTGCTGTCCGATCAAGGTGAAAAGGCGGGTAGCAAAAATTTCTTCAGCCTGATATTGAAAGGCAAGTCTTCAAAAACGGAATGATTCTTTTGCGGGTAAGGCCATATTGACCGAGTGTTAAATATGTGCAATTTTCTCGAGGTGTGCTTCGATGATGAGCGATGACACGATCGCTTTGATATCGAATTACACGCCTGCCTTACTCATAGAATCAGGAGACAAAATGAAGAAGCTCAATAAACTTTTGTCATGCGCGGTCTTTGCCTCAGCCAGTCTGGCGATGAGCGGTGTCGCGACAGCAGCAGCCCCTAGTCTTACCGCAACAGCCGTTTTGACCAAATTGGAGAATCCTTGGGACATGGCGTTTCTGCCAGATGGCGCCATGTTTTTCACTGAGAAATGCCATGGCCTGTCGGTCCGCTTACCCTCGGGCTCCGTGAACAAACTGGTTGGGATGAAAGACGCCAAGGGTTATGCGGACGCTATGCCAGATTTGTTTTGTGACGGTCAGGCTGGTATGAATGGTGTGGCGGTGGATCCTGATTTTGCAAAAAATCGATATGTCTATGTGTATTCCACCTCCAGCAAATCGAATCCGCAGACCAACCGGGTGATCCGGTTGAAAGTAAACGCAGACATGAGCAAAACCTCTGATCGAACAGATATCGTGGATGACATCCCTTACAAAACTGCTGCAAGCGATCATCCTTTCGGTTCCTCGGGTGCCCACAATGGGGGGCGAATTCGATTCAATTCTGGTGATGGTTTTTTGTATGTGACCACTGGCGACACGCACAATGGCGCTGTGCCACAAAGCCCCACCAAGCTGGGTGGCAAGGTGTTGCGGATTGACCGGGACGGTAAGGCCGCCGCGGGCAACAAGCCGCCCAAGGGTTTTGATGCGCGCGTGTTCACGTACGGCCATCGCAATCCCCAAGGTATTGCATTCCGTCCAGGTACCAATCAACCGGTTACGGCCGAGAATGGACCTTGGCACTCCGATGAGGTCACTGTGCTGAGTAATGGCGGCAACGCTGGATGGGACCCACGACCCAATGTGGGTGGCCGTGGAGATTGCCCAGACGCTTATTGCGGTTACAGCCCGAACCAAATGGGTGCCATGGAACCCGTGAAGCGTGCGGCATTTATGCCGATGACAGACACCAAAACCTATCCCAAAGCCATGAAGCCAGCCTGGAACAATGAAAACTTGTCGCAGGGCATGTCTTCGGGGGTTTTCCTGAATGGTAAACAGTGGAAAGACTGGGACGGGAAAATGGCCGTTGGGTATATGGGAATTGGTATCCATGGAACTCCCGTCGGGAACCGCATCGACTTGCTCGACATCAGCAAAGATGGCTTGACAGCCAAGCGCAGCATCATGCCTTTGCCCATGCCCGCGGGTCGCTTCCGTTCCGTGGTGCAAGGTCATGACGGCAACCTGTATGTGGCCACCGATGAAGGCGAAATTTATCAGATCAAACCAAACTAAGTTTTTCTAGTTGAGAAGTTAAAGCCGTGCTGTCCCACCGGGGTGGCGCGGCCCTGGAGAGGGAAGTATTCATGAAGAAGTATGCAGCCTTGATGATTGCTGGCTCAATGTTCACAGCGCTTGGCAATGCGGTGGCCAGCCCTGAAATGGTTAGAAAGTACAACTGTACGGCATGCCATGCCGAGGACAAAAAGAAGTATGGCCCCACCTATCAACAAGTGGCTTTGAAATACGCCGATGAGGCGGGGGCGGCCGAAAAGCTGGCCAAGAAAATCCAGTCGGGTGGTGCTGGTGTGTGGGGCAATACGCCCATGCCTGCGCAACCGCGGGTAACCGACGAGGACGCAATGACGATTGCCAATTACATTTTGTCGGTGAAGTAAATTAAAAAGGCCACCCAAAGGGTAGCCTTTTTTGCTTTATTTGGTGGAGCCGGCGGGAATTGAACCCGCGTCCGCAAATCCTCCACTACCAGTTCTACGTGTGTAGTCGTCTTGTTTGTGTTTAACGGCTACTGACGAAAAGCGACATTCTTCAGCATCCGCGATCCACCTAATTTAACTTACCGGCCGGCAGCATTCCGGTAAGCGGTCCGATGTAGATGATCCCACCGCGGGTTTGACCCCGCCCAGCCCATCGGCGAGCTGGTGTAGGAAGTCCAAACTAAACTGGCTTAAGCGGCCAGTTTGAGTTCGGGGCTAAACGAAGAGTCGTTTGCGTTTAAAGTTTTTCAGATGGATTTACGAGGTAACTGATCCTCGACACGCCCCAATAGCTTTGCAACCCACGTCGAAACCAGATCGACCCCATTGGAAAACCAATTGTAACACTCTTGAGCTGGGGGCTCACATTCTAATTTCAAGCCATTTGGCCAAATCGTGCGCCGTTTTTACGATGGCATTAGCACCCCATTGTTCAATCGGACTGGCAATGTAGCCATATTCAACTGCCACAGTGACCATGCCCGCCTCGCGGCCTGCGATTACATCCCGTTCATCATCGCCAATCATCACACATTGCTCGGTGGGTAAACGCATTTGACCGGCTGCCAGGTAGCAGGGCAGGGGAGAGGGTTTGGGTTTTTCTGCGGTGTCACCACCAATCAGTACGCTGCACCCATGCGTCAAGCCCAGTTCATGCACCAATTTCTCTGCCAAATAGTATGGCTTGTTGGTGACAATGCCCCATTGAGCACCGCGGGCCTTGATTTCATTCAACAGGGGAATAATTCCGCTGTAAACGGCGCTCTCGCGGGCGATTCGGGCCTCATAACGTTCAAGAAATTCCGCACGCATGGCATGGAATTCCGGATAGTGCATTTCAAGCCCGAAACCGATTTTCAGTAAAGCCCGTGCGCCCCCAGAGGCCAGATGCTCCATGGCGCGATAAGGTGTAATGTCAACACCCCTGTCGCTTTGCATGTCTTGAATGGTGCCGCACAGGTCTGGTGCCGTGTCTACAAGGGTGCCGTCCAGATCGAAGAGAATTCCTTGCAGGGGCATTCAATCACTCCTCAGGCAGGTTTACGGCAGGCCACCATGTAGTTCACATCGGTGTCACGAGCCAGTCTGTAAACTTTGGTCAGCGGGTTGTAGACCAAGCCAATGATCTCGGCAAACTCCAGGCTGGATTGGCGAGCGTATTGTGCCAACTCAGAAGGTTTGATGAATTTTTTGTATTCGTGTGTTCCCTTTGGCAGCAGGTTCAGCACGTACTCCGCGCCAACAATCGCAAAAACAAAGCTTTTTGGGTTGCGATTGATGGTTGAGAAAAACAGCCACCCGCCCGGTTTACAAAGGTCTGCACAGGCCTGAATGGTTTGAGCCGGATCGGGCACATGTTCCAGCATTTCAAGGCAGGTCACTACATCGAAGGTACCTTGCTCTTCAGTGGCCAATTGCTCAGCCGAAACAAATCGATAATTGACATTGTTCACGCCTGTTTCAAGCTTGTGAAGTTCAGCCACTTTCAGCGACTTGTCTGCCAGGTCTATGCCCAAAACATCTGCGCCGCGGCGGGCCATGCTTTCAGCCAGAATGCCACCACCACAGCCCACATCCAACACTCGTTTGCCTTTCAGGCCAACGCGTTCGTCGATCCAGTTCAATCGAAGGGGGTTGATTTCGTGCAATGGCCGGAATTCACTGTTCGGGTCCCACCATTTGCTGGCCAGGGCTGAAAATTTAGCCAGTTCTGCATGGTCTACGTTGTTGGATTCGATACTGCTCATGCTCATCTTCCTTGGTAAACGCTCGTGGTGCGTATTCAACAGCCAGTAGTTTAACCGAAGGCGGAAACAAAAAAGCCCGGCTAGGCCGGGCTTTTTTGATCAGAACCGAAGGTTGGGAATTACTTCACAACTTTCTGTGTTGCGTTGAATTCAATTTCAACGCGACGGTTCTTGGCACGACCTTCTTTGGTCTTGTTGTCAGCCACTGGCTGGCTTTCGCCCATGCCCTTGATCTGAATACGGTCAGCTGCTACGCCTTTGCTTACCATGTAGTCCTTCACAGCCTGAGCACGACGCTCGGACAGCTTCTGGTTGTAAGCGTCGGAACCGATGGAGTCGGTGTGGCCGATTGCAATTACGCTGTTCAGGTCAACCTGACCCAACTTGGCGATTTCGGAATCAATGCGGTCCTTGCCGCCTTGCTTCAGTGTGGCCTTGTCGAAATCGAAGTAAGCGTCAGCTTCCAGGCTTACTTTTGTAATCACTGGGGTTGGTGCAGGTGCTGGCTCAGGAGCAGGTGCTGGTGCAGCAACTGGTGCTGGTGCTGGCTTCTTGGGGATCAAGTCAGGATCGCATTCCTGAATTGCCAAAGCGGCTGTGAAGTAGCTGGTGCGGATGCACTCGCCGGAGCCGTCTTTAACAACCTTGCCGCTGCCATCCACTACATAGCCTGACAGGCCTTCACCTTTGTCTGTTGTGTGGGCCATAGCGGCTGTAGACGCTGTACCAATGGCCATTGCCATCAGAACTTGCGTGAGAGTCGACATTTTTTTCATTGTTGCTCCTTGGGTTAAATAGGGGTTCAAGCTGGTTGATAGTTTACAGTAGAGGCTGTCATAGTTATCACCCTCTCAACCAACTTTCTCGACACGAGTCTGCCACACTCGTTGGGTTTTTCGCATGATTTCCCCGACTAATTGTGCCCTTTTGCCCACAAGTTGTTGCGATTGCACAACTTGAACGCCCGCTACCCAAACATGCTTCACATCCCTGGAAGCCCCGCTGTAAGCCAGTTTCGAGACCAGATTGTGGTTGGGTAACTGGTGAGCAGCCTCTCCAATTGCGATTGTGATCAGGTCCGCCTGCAGGCCGGGGGCAATGCGGCCGATCAGGTGGTCTGCGCCCAGGGCTTTGGCTGCATTGCAGGTCATGCTTTTCAGTAACTCACCTGCACTGAAGGCGGTGGCATCGCCACTTGCACCCTTGCACAGCAGGGAGGCCAATCGGCCTTCTTCCCACAGGTCCAGCTTGTTGTTGCTGGCGGCACCATCGGTACCAATTACCACATTGACGCCTGCTTTAAGCGCCGCAGCCACGGGGGCAATGCCGCTGGCGAGTTTCAGGTTCGATGCGGGGCAATGCACCAACGTTGCACCTTTCGCCGCCATTGCCTGCAACTCATGCTCATTCAAGTGCACTCCGTGAACCGCCATCAGGCGTTCGTTAATCAGACCGAGTTGTTCAAACCTGGCAAACGGCCGTTTGCCGTCCCGGCTTTCCGCATCACTGACTTCACTCGCGGTCTCATGCAAATGGCAGTGAACGGGCAGGTCCAGCTCTTCGGCCAGCATCGCCATATGCCGAAAGGTGTCATCACTCACTGTGTAAGGAGCATGCGGAGCGATGGTCCAATGTACGGTGGGCTCAAGCTTGAATTTGTCGCGTGCTGCTATCCCCAACTCGATGTATTGCTTGGCCTCTGCTGCGTAGCGGGTCGGGAATTCGATCACGGTGATGCCTGCAAATACGCGTGAACCCACGTCCAGCGCCGCTTGAACAACCTGGTCGGGGTAAAAATACATGTCGTTGAAAGTGGTTATTCCGCCTTGAAGCATCTCGGCGGCGGCCAGCACTGTTCCGTCATACACAAACTCGGCATCGGCCAATTCACCCTCAAGGGGCCAAATCCGGGTTTGTAACCAGTCATGCAAGGCCAAATCGTCAGCGGCACCACGCAGCAAATTCATGGCGGCGTGGGTGTGGCAATTGATCAAGCCTGGCATCAATGCCTGCCCCGGTAGATCAACCCTTTCCGCGCCTGGATGCGCCAGCAGCATTTCCTCGCGTGGGCCAATGGCCTGAATTAGGTCTTGGTTAATCAAAACCGCCTGGTTTTCAAGTACTTCAGTGGTGTGGTTCAGGCACAAGAGCCATTGGGGGGTCAGCAGTTGCATGGGCAGGGTCACTAGATGATTTGGAACGCACCATTGCGCCCAGTTTCAGCGATTTTGGCTGATACAATCGAAAGCTTGCAAGTGTAGCGCCAGGGATGTGACGCAGCCGTGAATGGCAGCGTCCCAGATTGTTATTCCTTCAGTCAAATAATTCAACACAAGAAGAAACATGGATTCATTCGCAAAAGAAACGCTCCCGATCAGCCTTGAAGAGGAGATGCGCAGGTCTTATCTCGATTACGCCATGAGCGTAATCGTGGGGCGGGCCCTGCCGGATGTGCGTGATGGCTTAAAGCCGGTGCACCGCCGTGTGCTGTTTGCAATGCATGAGTTGAACAATGACTGGAATCGAGCCTACAAGAAATCTGCCCGTATTGTGGGTGACGTAATCGGTAAGTACCACCCACACGGTGATTCTGCGGTTTACGACACCATTGTGCGTATGGCACAAGATTTTTCATTGCGCTACATGCTGGTTGATGGTCAAGGTAACTTCGGTTCAATCGATGGTGATAACGCGGCGGCCATGCGTTACACCGAAATTCGCCTCGCCAAAATTGCCCAGGAAATGCTGCTGGACATCGACAAGGAAACCGTCGATTTCGGGCCAAACTATGACGGCAGCGAGCGCGAGCCCAAAGTGTTGCCTGCGCGCTTACCGAATTTGCTGGTCAATGGTTCGTCAGGCATCGCTGTGGGCATGGCCACCAACATGCCCCCCCATAACCTGAAAGAAGTGGTTGCTGCCTGCCTTTATGCGATTGATGCCCCGGAGTGCACGGTTGATGACCTAATCGAGTTGATTCCTGCGCCAGATTTCCCCACCGCGGGCATTATTTATGGCATTCAAGGCGTGCGCGAAGGCTATCGAACCGGCCGCGGCCGTGTGGTCATGCGGGCAAAAACCCATTTTGAAGATCTGGACAAAGGCAACCGCCAATCCATTATCGTGGATGAGCTGCCTTATCAGGTGAACAAGAAATCACTGCTTGAGCGGATCGCCGAGCTGGTGTCTGAAAAGAAGATTGAAGGTATTTCTGACATCCGTGACGAGTCCGACAAAGATGGTATTCGCGTCGTGATTGAATTGAAACGTGGCGAGGTGCCCGAGGTTATTTTGAATAACCTCTACAAGAACACCCAGCTTCAGGACACCTTCGGTATCAACATGGTCGCGCTGGTCGATGGCCAGCCCCGTTTGTTGAACTTGCGCGACCTTATTTTCTATTTCCTGCGCCATCGTCGAGAGGTCATCACCCGCCGCACCGTGTTTGAATTGCGCAAAGCCCGCGATCGCGGCCACGTCTTGGAAGGCTTGGCTGTGGCTTTGGCCAATATTGACGAATTCATCGCAATCATCAAGGCCGCGCCCACACCACCCGTGGCGAAAGCCGATTTGGTTGCGAAAAGCTGGGATTCCTCGATTGTTCGCGAAATGCTGTCGCGTACTGAACTGGGCGATTCGGGTGGTGCGAAAGCGTTTCGCCCAGAAGGTTTGCCGGCACGCCTGGGATTGCAAGACGATGGCATGTACCGCTTGAGCGAAGTGCAGGCGCAGGAAATTTTGAACATGCGCTTGCAGCGCTTGACGGGCCTTGAGCAAGACAAAATTTTGAATGAGTACAAGGAAGTGATCGATCAGATTGCTGACCTGCTCGATATTTTGTCCAAGCCTGAGCGTATCAATCAGATCATCAAAGATGAACTGACATCGATTGGCAACGAGTTTGCCGATGAGCGTCGTTCGATGATCGAATTCAATGCCACTGAACTGGGTACCGAAGACCTGATCACCCCGCAAGACATGGTGGTAACTCTGTCTCATTCTGGTTATATCAAGAGCCAGCCATTGACTGAATACCGAGCGCAAAAGCGCGGTGGACGCGGAAAACAGGCTGCCACCACGAAGGACGACGATTGGATTGATTACCTGTTCGTGGCCAACACCCACGACACAATTTTGTACTTCAGCAACGCCGGTCGCGTGTATTGGCTCAAGGTGTATGAAGTGCCTCAAGGCTCGCGCACTTCACGTGGTCGCCCCATCATCAATATGTTCCCCTTGGCCGAGGGTGAGAAAATCACCGCAGTGTTGCCGGTTAAAAGCTTTGAAGACGAAGACAAATACGTGTTCATGGCCACCAGCCTGGGTACAGTTAAAAAGTCAAAGTTAAGCGATTTTTCAAGGCCCATGAAGCGCGGCATTATTGCCGTGAATTTGGATGAAGGTGACTTCCTGATCGGTGCAGCCATGACCAACGGCACCAACGATGTCATGTTGTTCAGCGATTCCGGCAAGGCTGTTCGCTTCGATGAAAATGATGTGCGCGCCATGGGTCGCAATGCACGCGGTGTTCGCGGCATGAATCTTGAAGAAGGGCAGCGAGTCATTGCCATGCTGGTAGCAGAAAGTGAGCAGCAATCAGTGCTCACCGCCACTGAGAACGGTTTTGGAAAGCGCACGCCAGTTTCCGAGTACACCCGACATGGTCGTGGTACCAAAGGCATGATCGCGATTCAAACTTCTGAGCGCAATGGCAAAGTTGTCTCTGCAGTGCTGGTGAACCCAACGGATGAAATCATGTTGATCACCACCGGTGGTGTGCTGGTTCGAACTCGTGTCTCGGAAATTCGTGAAATGGGTCGCGCAACACAGGGCGTGACCTTGATCAGCGTGGACGAGGGTACATGGTTGTCTGGCTTGCAGCGGATCGTGGAGTCAGATGCTGAGGATCTTGGTGAGGTGGAAGAGGGGGATTCTCCCGACGCGCCCGCTGCCACAGAAGAGTAATAAACGGTTGATTGCACAGGGCGAGCATGTCTAGAGTTTGGAATTTTTCAGCAGGTCCGGCAGCCTTGCCTGAGTCAGTCTTGCGTCGGGCTGCCGAGGAAATGCTGGATTGGCAGGGCAAGGGTTTGTCTGTAATGGAGATGAGCCATCGCAGCCCTGAATACACCCGCATTTTCGAGAAAACCCGCGATGACTTTCGCAAGCTGTTGAATGTGCCCGACACGCACGACGTGCTGTTCATGCAGGGTGGTGCTGTTGGCATGAATGCAATTGTGCCCATGAATTTGCTTCAAGGGTTTGAGCAAGCCGCATTCGTCAATACAGGTGCTTGGTCGAAAAAGACCACCAAGGAATTTTCGAAGTACGGACTGGCCCGTGTGGTGCTCGACAACGCGAACGCCCTGGCCAACACCGCAGCGGCGTGTTACGTACCTGAGTGCGCGTCCCTGCTTGACCGTGTGAATGGTCAGCAAATGGCCTATCTGCACTACTGCGACAATGAAACCATCAGTGGTGTCGAATTCAACGGACAAATTGAAGCCCTGGCTGGTCAGCTAGACTGCCCGGTGGTGGCTGACATGTCCTCAAACATTTTGTCGAAAACGCTTGATGTGACTCAGTATGGTTTGATTTACGGTGGCGCGCAAAAAAATGTGGGCCCGGCTGGTGTCACAATCGTCATCGTCGACAAAGCATTGCTCAATCGGGCCTTGTCAATTTGTCCTTCAGCATTTGCCTTTGGGACTGTGGCTGAAAACGGTTCCATGTACAACACCCCGCCCACCTACTCAATCTACATTGCCGGTTTGGTGTTTGAATGGTTGATTGAGAAGGGCGGTGTTCCATGGGCACAAGCGCAAGCTCAAGAAAAATCAGCCTTGTTGTACGACACTATCGACAACAGCGATTTGTACAATTGCCCAGTTCGCCGGCAAGACCGTTCCCGCATGAATGTGCCATTTACACTGGCTGACGAAGCGCTGAATTCCAGTTTTTTGAGCAAGGCCGCAGAACACGGTTTGGTGCAACTTAAAGGGCACAAATCGGTGGGCGGCATGCGAGCCTCGATCTACAACGCGATGCCCCTTGAGGGCGTGAATGCTTTGGTAGATTTCATGCGCGATTTCGAGAAAACGGAGGCTTGATGAATACCCCGGATATCAACGCCGAGTTGTTGAAGTTTCGTGACCAAATCGACGAAATCGATCAGCAAATGCTGGTGCTGCTGAACAAGCGAGCAAGCTTGGCCCAGTCCATCGGCCATGTGAAAGCAAAAACCGATGCCCCGGTCATGCGCCCCGAACGAGAGGCGCAGGTGCTCGACAAACTGAATGCGGCCAACAGCGGGCCTTTGAATACCCAACACGTCAACACTTTGTTCAAGGAGATCATGTCGGCTTGCCGCTCCCTGGAGCGCGAGGTACATGTGGCGTTCCTTGGACCCTTGGGCACTTACAGCGAACAGGCGGTGTGGTCATTCTTTGGGCATTGCGTTCAGGCTGAGCCTGTTGACACGATTGAAGAAGCATTTCGCCAGTTGCAAGCCCAGCAAGTTGATTTTGCAGTGGTGCCTGTTGAAAACTCGACAGAAGGGTCGATTGCTCGCACGCTGGACGCGCTGGTGGAGTCAAGCGCGTTGGTGTGTGGTGAAGTGCAATTGGCTATTCACCATCAGTTGTTGTGTCAAACCGGCTCACTGGACGGTATTGAGAAAATTTGTGCGCACCCGCAGGCGTTGGCCCAGTGCCGTGGTTGGCTTTCGCAGTACGCACCGCATATTCAACAAGAAACCGTGGCCAGCAACGGTGTCGCTGCGCAAATGGCCAGCGAAAATGCAAAAGTGGCAGCCATTGCAGGCCAAGCGGCGCGCGAGCGTTATGGCTTGAAGGCATTTCAAGAGCATATCCAGGACGATGCGCACAACACCACTCGTTTCCTGGTCTTGGGCAATCAAATTACAGGGCCTTCCGGGCAGGACAAAACAAGTTTGGTTGCCTCAGTGCCCAATCAACCCGGGGCTGTTTACAAAATGTTGGAACCGTTTAATGCCGAGAATGTGTCCATGACCCGACTGGAGTCTCGACCTGCACGCAACGGACGCTGGGAATACTATTTCTTTATTGATCTGCAAGGTCATCAAACTGAGCCTGCCGTGGCCAAGGCCCTGGATCAATTGAGAAAAAATGCATCCTTTTTGAAAGTGCTGGGTTCATACCCGGCAGCACAACGCAACTGAAAGCAGCACCATGCAAAAACTGACCGAGCAATCTCCTGAATTCATTCGTGCCATTGCCCCTTACAAGGCTGGCAAGCCAGTGTCCGATGTGGTCCGTGAATTGGGCCTCGATCCGAATACGGTGGTCAAACTTGCTTCCAATGAAAATCCACTGGGGCTGGGTGAAAAAGCCAAGGCAGCTATTGCACAGGCTGCGATGGATCTGGGCCGTTATCCCGATGCAAATGGTTTTGCCTTGAAAGCGAAATTGGCCGCTCGTCATGGCGTGAAACCCGAACAAATTACCTTGGGCAATGGTTCGAACGATGTGTTGGAGTTGGCAGCAAAAGCCTTTCTTACGCAGGGCACCAATGCCGTGTTTTCGCAGTATGCTTTCGCGGTTTACCCACTGGCGACACAGGGTTGCGGCGCTCAGTCCAAAGTGGTGCCTGCGGTTTGCTTTACCCATGATCTGGATGGGTTCTTGAAAGCCATCGATACGCAAACACATGTGGTTTTCATTGCCAACCCCAACAACCCCACAGGTACTTTTTTGCCCCAGGAAAAGTTGCTTGCTTTTTTGAAGCAGGTGCCATCGCATGTGCTGGTTGTGCTTGATGAGGCCTACAACGAATTTCTGAAACCCGAGGATCAGTACGACTCTACGCAGTGGGTTTCACAGTTCCCCAATTTGCTGGTGTCGCGTAGTTTCTCCAAGGCCTACGGCCTGGCTGGTTTGCGTGTTGGCTATGCGGTGTCCAGTGTCGAGGTGGCCGATTTGATGAACCGCGTTCGCCAGCCCTTCAATGTCAATTCATTGGCACTTGCTGCGGCAGAGGCGGCAATCGATGATGCGGAATTCCTGCAGCAAACCTATGAGGTGAATCTCAAAGGGCTTGAGCAAATCGAAAGTGGCTTGAAGTTTCTCGGTTTAGAGTACGTGCCTTCTTATGGCAATTTTGTGTTGTTCAAAGCGGGAAATACGGATGACGCGGGCATGAAGGTGTTCGATGCCCTTCAGCGTTTGGGCGTTATCGTTCGCCCAGTCAATGGCTACGGTTTGCCGCAATGGTTGCGTGTGTCCATTGGCCTGCCTCATGAAAACGAAGCCTTTTTGGTGGCCTTGCCCAAAGCGCTGGCCAGCTTGCAGGCTTCGTGATGGCCAAGGGAACAATTTTCAACCGCATGCTTGCCATTGGCGTGGGTTTGATTGGTGGCTCAATTTGTCTGGCTGCCAAAAAAAAGGGTTTGGCAGGGCACGTGCTGGGTTATTCACGCAAGCTTGAAACTGCTCACGAAGCCCTGAACTTGGGAATTGTTGATGAGTGCATTGCCGGTCCAGGCGATTCGAATGTGCGCAATGTCGATGTGGTGGTTCTGTCCATTCCCGTTCGGCAATACAAACAGGTGCTCACCCAGTTTTTACCCTCTTTGCCGCCCAATTGCCTGATTTTTGATGCCGGCAGTACCAAGTCGGATGTGGCCGTGATGCTGGATGAACTTGAGCCGCAATTTCCGGGTTTGAAAGCCCGGTTTGTGTTGGCCCATCCAATTGCCGGCGGCGAGTCGCATGGCCCCGCCGCAGCGGTTGCGAATCTGTTTGAAGGGCGCAATTGTGTACTTTGCCCCTTGCCACAAACCAACCCGGCGGGCTTGAAAAAAGTTGAAAACTTCTGGGCAGCCATTGGTGCCAAGTTAAGCACCATGAATGCCATGGATCACGACGAAATGTTTGGTGCAGTCAGCCACCTGCCACACCTGTTGGCCTTCAGCTATGTGGCTAGCGTGCTGGGTCACCCCAAGGGCGCAGAATTCATGAAAGAGGGTGGTGCGGGTTATAGGGATTTCACTCGTATTGCCGCCAGCTCGCCTGAAATGTGGGCGGATATTTTTCAAAACAACAGCGCCGCCTTGTTGAGCATGCTAAGCGGTTTCGAGGCGAATATTGCGAGTCTTCGCAAGGCGATCGAGAACGGCGACCGTGCCACACTTGAACGCATTCTTGCTCAGGCATCTGAATACCGCAGTCACTGGAAGCAGAATTAATTCAGTCCAATTATTCAACGGATACTTTGTTATGTCAGATCTGAATTTGATCGAATTTCACGCCAGCAGCACCCAAAGCATGTCGGGATCCGCCCGCGTGCCCGGCGACAAATCAATTTCCCATCGTTCAATCATGATGGGGTCGATTGCTGAAGGTACCACCGAAGTTGAAGGTTTTCTAGAGGGCGAAGATGCACTCGCGACCATGAACGCTTTTCGTGCTTTGGGCGTCAACATTGAAGGTCCGGACAAAGGCAGGGTGAAGGTGCATGGAGTGGGCATGCATGGCTTGAAAGCACCGCGCCAGGTACTCGACTGTGGCAACTCAGGTACCTCCATGCGCTTGATGTCAGGACTGTTGGCTGGCCAGGATTTTGATTGCATGCTGACCGGTGATTCAAGCCTGGGCAAGCGCCCCATGAAACGAGTAATCGACCCGTTGGTGCTGATGGGTGCGCGAATAGAAGCGCAAGAAGGAGGGCGTCCGCCTCTGCATATTCATGGTCGCACTACTTTGAAGGCGATTGATTATGTGTTGCCCATGGCCTCGGCACAGGTGAAGTCTTGCGTTCTTCTCGCAGGTTTGTATGCGGAAGGCACTACCACCGTAACCGAGCCTGCCGTAACCCGTGATCATACCGAGCGAATGTTGCGTGGATTTGGTGTTGAAGTGGCCACCGAAGGCTCACGGGCCAGTGTGAAAGGTGGACAAACACTGAAAGCCACCAAAATCGATGTGCCATCCGATATTTCGTCGGCTGCATTTTTCATGGTGGCCGCGTCGATCGCGCCGCAAGCGGACATTACCCTGAAGCACGTCGGTTTGAATCCGACCCGCACTGGTGTGATCGATATCCTGAAGCTTATGGGTGCCAGTATTGAGTTGAGCAACCATGCTGAGGTGGGGGGGGAGCCCGTGGCCGATGTGCGTATTCGCAGCGCATCTTTGAAAGGAATTGAGATCCCGGAGCATCTGGTGCCATTGGCGATTGATGAATTTCCGGTGTTGTTTGTTGCCGCGGCCAATGCCACCGGGCGGACTGTATTAACTGGTGCCGAAGAGTTGCGCGTGAAGGAGTCTGATCGCATCGCTGTGATGGCACACGGCCTTCAAAAGTGCGGCATTGATGCCGAGCCCACTGAGGACGGCATGATTATTCAGGGCTTGGGTCATGTCGACGGTTTGCGCTACAAGGCCACCAACATTGAGTCACAGGGCGATCATCGAATTGCGATGTCGTTTAGCGTTGCAGCCATTCGTGCACAAGGCACCATGGTCATTCACGGCGCACAAACAGTCGATACCTCTTTCCCCGGATTTGTTGCTTTGGCCAATTCCCTGGGTATGCAGGTTCAATCCGTTCGCAAGGGTTAGGGCTTATGAGTATTCCCAACTGTCCGGTAATCGCGATCGACGGCCCCACAGCGTCGGGCAAGGGGACTGTTGCAGCCTTGGTGGCAGGAAGGCTTGGCTACCATTACCTGGATAGTGGGGCAATTTACCGAGTGTTGGCTGTAGCAGTGGAACAGGCGGCTTTGAACCCCGACCTACCTGTGGACTTGCTGCGCATTATTCCCATGGCCGCCAATTTGCCGGTGCAATTTCGAGATGATCGTATATTGCTAGGCGGTGTGGATGTCTCCGAGTCTATTCGTACAGAGGATGCTGGGGTGATGGCCTCTCGTCTGGCGGTGGTGCCAGAGGTTCGGGCCGGTTTGTTGCAGCGCCAACGTGATTTTCGCCAAGCCCCGGGCCTCGTGGCCGATGGACGCGACATGGGGTCTGTTGTTTTCCCTGACTCTTTCCTGAAGGTGTTTTTAACAGCCAGTGCACAGGTGCGGGCTGAACGTCGAGTCAGGCAAATTGAAGGGCGGGGTCAGAAGGCCGACTTTCAGGCAATTTATAGCGATCTGATGGCTCGCGACAAGCGAGACTCAGAGCGTGCTGTGGCCCCTCTAAGGCCCTGTGAGGATGCCTTGGTGTTGGATTGTTCCAACATGCCGATTGATCAGGTGGTCTCAACCATTTTGAATTGGGCGCAAGAACGCATTTAAACGCTTGATCAGCAAAGGCTTTCTTGGTACACTCCTATCCCTCATTTAATGAACCTCGCCGAGCTTCGACGATGGTTTTTTAGAAGAGAACGCCGTGGTTTTCAATCCCGAGAATCACGTTTTTGAACTCCGCCTTGCTTCCCGCAGTGGCGTGTTAAATCTCAAATTTATGACCACAACTGAAATTACCCAAGCCCCAGATAGCTTTGCAGCTATGTTTGAAGAAAGCCTGAACCGCAAAGAAATGCGCGCAGGTGAAGTGATCACAGCCGAAGTTGTTCGTGTTGATTACAACTACGTTGTTGTGAACGCCGGGCTGAAATCCGAAAGCTACATCCCCCTCGAAGAATTCAAAGACGACCACGGCAACATCGAAGTCAATGATGGTGACTTCATTTCCGTGGCCATCGAAGCCCTGGAAAACGGCTACGGCGAAACATTGCTGTCTCGCGACAAGGCCAAGCGTCTGTCCGCATGGCTGAGCCTGGAACAAGCCCTGGAATCAGGCGAACTGGTTACAGGTACCATCACCGGCAAGGTGAAGGGCGGCCTGACCGTGATGGTCAACAGCATCCGTGCTTTCCTGCCAGGTTCACTGGTAGATGTGCGCCCCGTGAAAGACACCACTCCATTCGAAGGCAAAACCCTCGAATTCAAGGTCATCAAGCTCGATCGCAAGCGCAACAACGTTGTGTTGTCACGCCGTGCAGTGGTTGAAGCCACCATGGGTGAAGAGCGCGAAAAGCTGCTGTCCAACCTGCAGGAAGGTTCTGTGGTCAAGGGCATCGTCAAGAACATCACCGACTACGGCGCGTTCGTGGACCTGGGCGGTATCGACGGCCTGTTGCACATCACCGACCTGGCATGGCGTCGTGTACGTCACCCGTCCGAAGTGCTGACCGTTGGCGAAGAAATCGAAGCAAAAGTGTTGAAGTTCGACCAGGAAAAGAACCGCGTGTCCTTGGGCGTGAAGCAGCTTGGCGAAGACCCATGGGTCGGTTTGTCACGTCGCTACCCAGCTGACACACGCTTGTTCGGAAAGGTTACCAATATCACCGACTACGGCGCGTTTGTTGAAGTTGAGCAAGGCATCGAAGGTTTGGTACACGTGTCTGAAATGGACTGGACCAACAAGAACGTAGACCCCAAGAAAGTGGTTACCTTGGGCGACGAAGTAGAAGTCATGGTTCTGGAAATCGACGAAGAGCGTCGTCGTATCAGCCTGGGCATGAAGCAATGTGCGGCCAACCCTTGGGAAGAGTTCTCTACCAGCTTCAAGAAAGGCGACAAAGTATCCGGCGCGATCAAGTCAATCACTGACTTTGGCGTGTTCATCGGCTTGCCTGGTGGTATCGATGGTTTGGTGCATCTGTCCGACCTGTCATGGAACGAAACCGGTGAAGAAGCCGTGCGTCGTTTCAAGAAAGGTGACGAAGTTGAAGCCTTGGTACTGGCCATCGACACAGAACGCGAGCGCATCAGCTTGGGTATCAAGCAGTTGTCTGGCGATCCCTTCACCGTATTTGCATCGTCCAATGACCGTGGCAGCATGGTAAACGGTACGGTTAAATCCGTGGATGCCAAAGGTGTTGTTGTTGATTTGGGCGACGACATCGAAGGTTACCTGCGTGCTTCCGAAATCTCCAACGATCGTGTTGAAGACGCTCGCAATGCATACAAGGAAGGCGATGCTGTAACAGCCATGGTAATTAATGTGGACCGCAAGGCCCGTTCAATCGCTTTGTCCATCAAGGCCAAAGACCAGGTTGACACCGATGAAGCCATGAAGAAAATTGCTGAAGAAAGCGCAGGCTCTGCTGGTACAACCAGCTTGGGCGCGTTGTTGAAAGCAAAACTGGGTAACAACCAGTAATCAGTCCGTAGAAGTGGCGCTTCCCATTCGGGAAGCGCCTTTTTATTTCAAGAACAATGACAAAATCAGAACTCATCAATCAGCTGGTCAAGCGATTCCCCAAGTTGCCTGTGCGCGACACGGATTTCGCTGTCAAAAGCATTCTCGATTCCATGACTCAAGCTTTGGCCGAAGGTCAGCGCATTGAGATTCGTGGGTTCGGCAGTTTCTCACTGACCCGTCGCCCTCAGCGCGTGGGTCGCAATCCAAAATCTGGTGAACAGGTGGTTGTGCCTGAAAAGCGTGTGCCCCACTTTAAGCCCGGCAAAGAGCTACGTGAGCGAGTTGATTTATACTCCAAGAAAGAGAGTTAATTCGATCGTTCTTCGGTGAAGCCTGAGTCATCACGCCGATGAATGAATCGGCGTTGATCCAACTACAAACAGGGGACCACCTTGAAAATACTTGCCTGGGTTGTGCGACTTGCACTCTTCCTTGTTGTTCTCACATTTTCCATTCGAAACACCGATTTAGTGACCGTCAAATGGTTGCCTGGGTTAGAAATTCAGGTTCAACTGGTGGTGGCCTTGCTACTTGCCTTGCTGTTGGGCGCTGTATTCGCATGGATCTCTTTGTTGCCCTCCTGGTTGAAGGCCAAGCGCGCAGCCTCTGTGGCCACGAAAAATGCGGAACGTCTTGAGCGTGAGTTGAATCAACTCAAAGCACAAGGCAATACGCCGGTTATTGTCGAAGAACCCATGCCGGCGTTGCCAATAGGCCCAAGCCATGGAATTTGAAACCTGGTGGTTGGTACTCATCCCGCTGATATTCAGCTTGGGATGGATGGCTGCCCGACTCGAAAAACGTTCTGATGCATCCGTGCGTGGCCAATTGCCTGCCTCTTATTTCAAAGGCGTTAATTTCTTGCTCAGCGAGCAGCCTGACAAGGCGATTGACGCTTTTCTGGAAGTGGCGGCAATCGACACGCACACCGTTGAGTTGCATTTTGCGCTGGCCAATCTGTTTCGAAAGAAAGGCGAAATTGATCGGGCAATTCGGGTGCACCAGTTTTTGACTACGCGTGAACAAATTACACCTGCAGACCGGGAAAAAGCCACCTATGAGTTGGGTGTTGATTTCTTGCGGGCAGGTATTTTGGACCGTGCCGAGCAGGCTTTCCACAGTTTGTCGGGCTCGGACATGAAAGCCGAGGCCTCGCGCCAGTTGCTTGAACTGTATGAACTGGAAAAAGCATGGGATAAGGCCATTGCCCAAGCTCACAAGCTTCGTGAATATGGCGCGGACGTGCCTGCTGGCGATATCGCGCATTTTTATTGCGAACTGGCAGCCCAGTTTATCGATGCGGGAGATTTACCCAAAGCCAAGGCCGAGTTGCAAAATGCTTTGCTGACTGATGCACAAAATGTGCGCGCCTCCCTGTTGCTGGGTGATATCTATTTCACCCAAAACCAGTTTGAGGAAGCCATTGGTCAGTGGCGCGCTGCCGAGCGGCAGAACCCCTGGTATTTGCCCTTGGTCGGGCCAAATATGTGGGCTGCATTCAAGAAGCTTGAGCGTGAAGAAGAGGGCATTGCAGCATTGCTGGAATATTGCACCATGTACCCTTCAATTGATTTGCTGCTTGTATTGGCGCAGGCTGTTGAGGAAACCAAAGGGCCGTTCGCAGCATTCGAATTGTTGCGTGAACAGGTGCGTGCCCGCCCCAGCTTGCTGGGCCTGGACAAGTTGCTGGAGCACCAGTTGCGAGGCAAGCTTGATGATGACCGCATGCAAGACCTGCGTCTGACACGTGAGTTGATTTCCAAACATACGCAGCGCCTTGAGCGCTACCGTTGCCAGTCTTGCGGCTTTCAGGCCAAGAAGTTTTACTGGCAATGCCCTGGCTGTGCCAATTGGGATTCAATTGTGCCGCGTCGTGCAGAAGAACTTGATTTTTATCCTGTGTCTGCCAAGAAGGCAGCACATACACCAGCTCACACCCATTAAAACAGGCTGAACAATGGTCGACAGGTCCCAATTCAAAGACGCAAAAATTCTGGTGGTCGGCGATGTCATGCTGGACCGCTATTGGTTTGGGGATGTAGAGCGCATTTCCCCTGAGGCTCCCGTGCCTGTGGTGCTGGTGGGCACCAAAGATGAACGCTTGGGTGGTGCAGCCAATGTGGCAATCAATGCCAGTTCTCTAGGTGCACAGCTTTGCCTGATGGGCGTGGTGGGTAACGACGAACCTGGCCACACGGTCGAGGCCTTGCTCCAGAAAAGTGGTGTACGTTCCCGTTTGCTGAAAGACCCGAATTTCCCCACCACGGTGAAGTTGCGTGTCATTGCCCGGCAGCAACAGCTGGTGCGAATCGATTTTGAAGAGCGGCCTTCGCCCGAGCAACTGACCACCAAAATGGAGTTGTTTGAGCAAGAATACGCCAATCACGATGTGGTGCTGTTTTCTGACTACGGCAAGGGCAGCCTGGAGCATGTGGCGGAAATGATTGCCTTGTGCAAAAAGGCGGGCAAAACTACCTTGGTGGATCCCAAGGGGGATGATTACGGCAAGTATGCTGGTGCCTCGGTTCTTACGCCGAACAGGTCTGAATTCAAACAGGTTATGGGAAGCTGGAAAACTGAGGCCCAGTTGATTGAAAAAGCGCAAACCCTGCGTGAGCGCCTGAGTTTGGGTGCCTTGTTGCTGACTCGCTCCGAAGAAGGCATGACGCTGTTTACAGCTGACGGGAGTTTTCATGTGCCCGCGCAGGCCCGTGAAGTGTTTGATGTGTCGGGCGCTGGTGACACGGTGATCGCCACTCTGGCATGTGCGGTGGGTTCAGGAATGAGCTTGCCGGACAGTGTGGCCTTGGCCAACAAGGCCGGTGGTGTGGTCGTTGGTAAATTGGGCACAGCGGTGATATTGCCGGAAGAGCTAAATTAAAGGATTTGATGATGAAAGTGATTGTGACCGGTGCCGCTGGTTTAATCGGCAGCAATTTGGTGAAGGCGCTGAACGAGCGCGGTGTTGCCGATGTGTTGGCCGTAGACAACTTGACCAAAGGTGACAAGTTTTTGAACCTGGTGGATTGTGAAATTTCCGATTACCTGGACAAAGCCGATTTTCTCGCGCGCATTGAGCGTGGCGAGTTTGGCAAGTTCGATGCGATTTTTCATGAAGGTGCCTGCTCCGACACCATGGAGCACAACGGCAACTACATGATGGCCAACAATTTTCGCTACACCCAAACCTTGTTTGAGTGGGCGCAGCGTACGGGTACTCCATTTCTCTATGCTTCATCGGCGGCAGTTTATGGTGGCAGCACCGAATTCGTCGAGAACCGTGAGGTTGAAAAACCGCTTAACGTGTATGGCTACTCCAAGTTTTTGTTCGACCAGGTGTTGCGTCGGCAAATGAAAACTGGTCTGAAGGCACCAGTATTCGGCTTTCGATACTTCAATGTGTACGGCGATCGCGAGCAACACAAAGGGCGTATGGCTTCAGTGGCGTTTCACAACTTCAACCAGTTTCGCGAGGGCGGTTCAGTCAAGTTATTCGGCCCATACGGTGGTTATGAGGCTGGCTGCCAGCAGCGAGATTTTGTCTCGATTGAAGACGTAGTCAAGGTGAACATGTATTTCTTCGAGCAGGCCAGTAACGCACCTTCCGGTGTGTATAACCTGGGTACAGGGCGTGCCCAAACATTCAACGATGTGGCCCTGACTACCTTGAATACACTTCGTGAAAGTCAGGGCAGTGCTGCCCTGAGCTTACAAGAGGCGGTGAAGGGTGGCTTTATTGAGTACATCGAGTTTCCGGATGCGCTCAAAGGCAAGTACCAAAGCTATACCCAAGCTGATTTGAGCAACTTGCGCGCAGCGGGTTACACCGGCAGTTTTTACAGCGTAGAGGAAGGCGTGGCGCGTTATGTGGGCCGGTTGATTAAAAAATACCTGAAACCATGAAACTAAAGTGGTGGCTTTGACACTTATTAATGTTGGTTGATTCGGCCTCTTGAACCGAGTCGCCTGTAAACCGTTGGGGTTCCCCCACGTTTTAAGGGTAGGCCAACTGCTTGTGGAATCGCATACTCCCCTTAGGGGCGAGCCTTGCGACCAAGCAAGTGTCTCTGTCTCCTCAAGCCCTGTTAAGCCCGCTTTTTAAAGCGGGCTTTTTTTTGCGTGGCTTGTTCAGGTGGCTTTGCTTAAGTGCTCAACTCGCAATTCAGCTTACTACGCCGCTGAAATACCATTGGAACACCATGGCCAAGGTGGCCATTAGCGCGGTCATTCCAAAAGCCAGTGACAAAGCCACGGAAACCACCACTGCTCCCGTGGTTTGTCGTGTGTCCACGGGGTATTCCGGGTTCAGCAATGCATTGAATTGTTCGTCTTTCATCAGGCCGTAGCGCATGGTGTCTATCCAGCCGGCAAACGCTGACAGCGGGAATGTCAGCATGTAGAACCAAAAACGTTTTTTGCCAGCATAGATCCAGTGACCGCCGATGGCACCTGTCAGCAGGGCAAGCCAGCAGAACAAAAGCTTGGATTTGAAGGGTTCTTGAGGTGATGCATTCATTTTTTAAAACACTGCTTGTTAGATTGGATTACGCTGGCTATAATAGCGGGTTATCGGATTTCGTGTGTCGAAATCCCAATGATTCATTCGTTTGCAGTGGCCAAGGTTTGTGCTGCAGGCACTAATTTAATAGAGGAAATTATGGTCGTCATTCGACTCGCACGTGGTGGTTCTAAAAAGCGCCCATTTTATAGCCTGGTGGCTGCTGATTCACGCAACCGTCGCGATGGCCGTTTCATCGAGCGCATTGGTTTTTACAACCCGGTAGCCCCTGCCGGCTCTGAAGGCCTGCGCATTGCCATGGATCGCCTGACCTACTGGAAAAGCGTTGGTGCACAATGCTCTTCTACAGTAGAACGCCTGGTTGGTGAATACAACGCCAAGCAAGCAGCTTAATCAAGCTGCTAAATCCTGCAAGCTTTAATACCGGCGAATTTGATCCGGTTAATTTCGGAACAAACGCAGGTCGAAAAGCAGGTTGTTACACAAAGTCCGTGGATGCTACGTTCGCGGACTTTTGCTTTTGGTTTTGTGGTTTGCCCATTTTTGGACACCGAGCATGAATGTACCCGACGATTTGGTAGAACTGGGGCGAATTGGTGAACCCTACGGTCTGAAGGGCTGGGTCAATGTGTTGCCTTCATCTGAAGAGCCGGATGTCTTGTTGAAAAGCAAGCAATGGTGGGTTTCACGTTTGCCAGCTTCTGAAGGCGCGGCTGTGCGTCGCACAGCACAGCCGAAATTCGAAGACCTGGTATTTGAGCCGTTTCGTGTTTTGCAAAGCAAGCCGCACTCCAGTCGAATTGTTGCGCACCTTGAGGGTATAGAGCAGCCCGAACTGGCTGCCCAGTTCAAGGGGCGTCGGGTTTATGTATCTCGCGCACGCTTTCCTGCACCCGCTGAAGGTGAATACTACTGGGTCGATTTGGTCGGATGCCAGGTAAGCAATCTGGAAGGTAAGGTGTTGGGCACAGTCACTCAGGTTGTTGACCATGGGGCTCACCCCATTTTGTCTGTCAAGGGTGATGCTGAGCAGGACATGCTGATTCCATTTGTTGCCGCTTATATTGTGAATGTGGACACGCAGGCCAAACAGATTCAAGCCGATTGGCAGGAAGATTATTGATGCCGGGCCCTCGCTTTGATGTGATCACCCTTTTTCCTGACCAGTTTCCGAGTTTGGTTGAGTTGGGTGTGGTGGGCAGGGCCTTGAAAAAGCAGTTGTTTGAACTGAACTGCTGGAATCCCCGCGATTTCACAGATGACCCCCATCGCACCATTGACGACAGGCCATACGGCGGTGGCCCGGGCATGGTGATGCTGGCGGAGCCCTTGGTGCGTTGCGTCAAGGCGATTCGCGAAGCGCGCGGTGACAGTGCACCTTTGGTTTTTTTAACACCGCATGGTCCGTTGTTGAAACAGGAAAACATTCGGGCTTTCAGCGACCAAGGTGCGGGCGCAATTTTACTGTGCGGCCGTTACGAGGGCGTGGACCAACGCTTTATCGACGAGTATGTTGAACAAACGTACTGTTTGGGTGACTTTGTACTTTCCGGTGGTGAGCTGGCTGTGGCCTGCTTTGTTGACGCTTGGGTACGTTTGCTGCCCGATGTGTTGAACCATGCCTTGTCGGCCACCCAAGATTCATTTGAGGCGGGTTTACTGGATTGCCCGCACTACACTCGCCCGGAAGTTTTTGAAAATAAAGCAGTTCCGGACGTGCTTTTGTCTGGAAATCATGCCAAAATAGAGAGTTGGCGTTTTGAGCAAGCGAAAGTTTACACAGAACGCTTTCGACCTGAATTGCTGGGTAACCCTGATTCTGATTCAAACAATCAAACAGGCAAGGCTGGCAAGAAGGTTTAGGTTGGTGGATTGCTCGTATTCAATTTACAGGCAGACACCTTTTAATTTTTTCATCCTCTGGCGGTGCATACTCAATTCATTGAGTCAAAAAAGCCCGTGAATGATGACCTGGAGCTATCAATGAATTTGATTCAACAACTTGAGCAAGAAGAAATTGCTCGCTTGGCTAAAGAAATTCCCGAGTTCGCCCCCGGCGATACCGTAATCGTGAGTGTTCGCGTCATCGAAGGCACACGTTCACGCCTGCAGGCTTACGAAGGTGTGGTCATCGCCCGTCGTAACCGTGGTTTGAATTCGTCTTTTATCGTTCGCAAGATTTCATCTGGCGAAGGCGTAGAGCGTACATTCCAGCTTTATTCACCTTCCATCGAAAAGATTGAAGTGAAGCGTCGCGGTGATGTTCGTCGCGCCAAGCTGTACTACCTGCGTGATCGTTCAGGCAAGTCCGCACGTATCAAGGAAAAGTTGCCCAACCGCGTGAACAAGCAATCTGCTGAATAAGCATTTGATTGTCACTCGCCTTGGTGGCATACCCTGGCTAAAACATAGCCAGGTAAAACAAAAAGCCAGTTCAGAAAGAACTGGCTTTTTGTTTTCTACACGCCCACCCACGCAGGTTTAGCTGAGTTTTAACTCAACCACCAAGGTGTTTCTTCAATCCACCGTTGTATGTGTCGGCGTGTGTTCTCTGCATCCGCTGGCATCTGTTGGGCCAGTGTTCTGGCCAACTCCAGCAAGTCTTTGTCGGTCAATGGGTCGGCGTAGCGCATCATCGGCAAACCCGATTGCCTCTTGCCCAGTAACTCGCCAGGGCCTCGAATTTCAAGGTCTTTTTCAGCCAGATAAAATCCATCGTCGCTTTCGTGCATGGCTTTCAAGCGCAACTTGGAGGTGTTTGATAAAGCCCCGCCATAGAGCAGCACGCACACACTTTGCACGCTGCCTCGCCCCACACGTCCGCGCAGTTGGTGAAGCTGTGCCAAGCCAAAACGTTCGGCTTGGTCGATCACCATCAGGCTGGCATTGCCCACATCTACACCCACTTCAATCACTGTAGTGGACACCAGCAAATCAAGTTCACCTGCTGCAAATGCAGCCATGGTGGCTTGCTTCAGTTTGGCGTCTTGTTTGCCGTGTAGCAGACCAATTCGCCTGGTGGGAAGTTGTTCGCACAGGTCGGTGTAGGTGGCTTGTGCCGCCTGTAAGTCGAGTGTTTCGCTTTCTTCGATCAGTGGGCACACCCAATACACTTGCTGGCCTTTGTCAATTTCACCTTCAATGGCTGAAATGAGTTGCTCCCGTTTTTTTTGGGAAAAAAGTTTGGTGATGATGGGTTTTCTGCCGGGTGGTTTTTCATCGAGGTTGGACACCGCAAGGTCGGATAAATAGGTTTGCGCCAGTGTACGTGGAATGGGTGTTGCACTCATCATGAGTTGGTGGGCCAAGTGCCCATTACTTGCCTTGGCAATGAGCGACAGGCGTTGGGCCACGCCAAAGCGATGCTGTTCATCGACTACAACCAGTGCCAGTGCATGGAACTCGACATGGTCTTGAACCAGGGCATGTGTGCCAATAACGACGTCGATTTCTCCCGTAGCAAGTGCACTCAGGGTGCGGTCTTTTTCGCTTTTTTTCATGGCACCCTGAAGTTTCGCGCAGCGCACGCCCACCGCTTCAAACAATGGCGTTAGCTTGTGGTGGTGCTGTGCCGCCAACACTTCGGTGGGCGCCAAAATTGCGGCCTGTTTTCCGTTCTCGATGGCTCGCAAACAGGCCAACGCAGCCACCAGTGTTTTGCCGCTTCCCACGTCGCCCTGAAGCAAACGTTGCATAGGATAGGGGTTGGCGAGGTCTTCGAAAATTTCCTGGCAGGCTCGTTCCTGAGCGCCTGTCAGCTTGAAAGGCAGTTGGGCCATGAACTGCCGGACCAAGCTGGTTTTTGAGGTTTTCAAGGCTTTTAGCGGACTTGCTTTTTCCTGGGTGCGCTGTTGGCGGTATTCACGAAGCAACAGTTGTTGGGCCAGAAGTTCATCTACCTTCACACGTGTCCAGGCAGGATGGGTGCGCAAATTCAGGTCATAGAGTTCTTCGGGTTTGGCCTGGCCATGCAAGGTTTGCAGGGCAGTTGGCCAAGATAGCAACTTGTATTTTTTGCACAGCTTGGTGGGCAAGGTATCGATGAAACAAGCTGCCGGCAGCTTTTTCATCCAGCGGTGCCAGTCGCTTTGTTTCAATTGCCCGGTACTGGGGTAAACCGGTTCCAAAACAGCGTTGGCGCTTGTTGGCTGGATTTTTGGATTAAGTGTTTGGTCAAGGGATCCGGGCGGGGCAATTTTCACGGTGGGGTGCACCATCTCGAATGTGCCGTAGCCTTGCCGGATTTGACCGCTGATTTGAATTCGGGTGCCTTCGCTGAGTTTTTGCTGCAGCCCGGGGTAGAAATGAAGCCAACGCAATAGCAAGCTGGTGTCGCCGTCTTCAACCCAAACCCGCAGTTGTTTGCGTGGGTGGTATTGCACTTCAGTGCCAACCACGGTGGCCAGCAAGTTCACCTTTTGCCCAAGCTGAAGTGAGTCCATGGCCGTGATCGAGGCCTTGTCTTCAAAACGAAGTGGCAGGTGCAAGGCCAGTCCCATCCAGTGCGGGGCTGTCAGCAGGCTGCCCACCGCGTCTGCAACAGACACGGGCAGCGGCAGCAGCTCCTCGAAGCAGGTTGGTTGTTGGGGGGCTGCTGCGGTCAAGTGTTTGACTTGAGTAGGCTGTTACAGGGCCAAAATGGCTTCAACTTCAAAACGTGCACCCTTGGGCAGGCTGGCCACCCCCACCGTAGACCGGGCGGGAAATGGGGCAGATACGTACTCTTGCATGATGGCGTTGACTTGGGCGAATTCACTGAGGTCGGTCAGAAACAAGGTGAATTTCACCACGTTGGCCAGGCTGCCGCCTGCCTCTTCGGCCACTGCTTTCAAGTTGCTGAATGCCTGGCGTGCCTGCTCTTCGGTGCCGGGGCCGACCAAGTCGCCGGTGGCGGGGTTCAGGCCAATTTGGCCCGAGGTGAATACGAGGTTACCGAGCTTGATGGCTTGGCTGTACGGGCCGATTGCGGCGGGGGCTTTGGAGGTGGAAACAACAGTAGCTTGTGTCATTTTGAGTGCAGTTAATGTTTGGGTAAATGGATCTAAATTCGCTCAGTTGCCATGATAACGCCGAGAGGTGCATTGTGTTGCTCATGGGGACGGTATACCATACTCGACTTGTTTGTTGCGCTGCAATGTACGCATGAGTCAACCCCCGAAGTCAGGCAAGGCCAACGCCACGCTTGGTCAACAATCTGCTGTGCCACGCTCGGCGTCAACCTCCCTTGCCGCGGATGAACGCGATGATATTTTCTCCGAGAAATACGCGTGGGTTGCAGTAGGGGCCTGTGGCTTGGCGTCAGTGGCTTTCGGCCCCGAAGAGTCATTCAAGGCACTTGGCGAATCGCGCCATTTGCTGTTGTTTTTGGGCTTGTTGACAGCCCTGTCCATTCTCCTCGTTTCTCTCACCTATTTCCGTGTCACCGAGCTTTTCCCGAAAGGCGGTGGCGGCTATGCCATGGCCACCAATTTGCTTGGCCCAAAAGTGGGTTTGATAGCGGGTGCAGCACTCTTGGTGGACTATGTGTTGATGGTGGCCTTGGGCATTAGCGCATCAACCCACTTGATGTTCAGCTTTTTGCCGCCGTATTTTTACGAGTACCGCGTGTGGGTTTCAATGGCCTTGATGCTTGCCTTGATGAATTTCCACATTCAGGGGCGGCACTTGAACCTGAAACCTTTCAAGTACCTGTTTGTGGCTTTTCTGTTAACTCATCTGGTTTTTATTCTGGTGGGTTTCTCGGATCACTTTCAGGACATTGGCGGGGTTGTAAAACGCAGCATTGAAACCACCGAGTCCGATTTAAGTACCTTGGGATGGTTGCCGGTGTTGGCAATTTTTGCACGCGGATTTTTTCTGGGTGGTGGCACATACACCGGTATTGAGGCCGCCTCCGATACGGTGCAGTTAAGCCGCTACCGGCAAAGCAGCGAGAACCGCAGAAAAATGCTGGCCTATGTCGCCTGTGCCCTGGCCTTTGCTGCCGCAAGTCTTGCAGCCTTGTATTCACTGTGGGACGTGAACCTTGAACCCACCATGGCTTTGAATGGCGTGCTGTTTGAAAGGGTATTCACCGACCTTGGCTGGGACTGGCCCTACGTTATTTTGGGTTTGCTGGTGATGCTGGGCCTTGAAACGGCAGTGCTGTTGCTGGCTGCCCATGTGGCATTTGCGGTGGGGCCGCGGGTGTTGTCGACCATGGCGATTGATTCCTGGTTGCCCCACCAGTTTCGTTATTTGTCCAACCGTTTTGTGACCAAGAACGGCATCATGCTGATGGGTGGTTTGGCCTTGGTGGCTATTTACCTGAGCGATGCGAATGTGGACTTGTTGGTGGTGCTGTTTTCCATCAATGTGTTTATTGTATTCAGCCTGTCCATGTTGGGGCTGTGCGTTTACTGGCTTAAAAATCGCCATGAGAAACGTTTCATCAAAGGCATTTTGTCGGCCTCGCTCGGCTTTGCTGTTTCCGCATCCATTTTGTTGGGCACCATCATTACCCAGTTTTTTCAGGGTGGATGGATCACCATGCTGATCACCACGGTGGTGGTGTTGGTGTGCTTGTGGGTGCGCAACCACTACCGGGACACCAAGGAAAAAATCGCGAAGATAGATGAGGTGTTTGCCATGGCGCAATATGGCTCGGCACATTCGCCACCCGAGTTGATTCCTGATGGCAACACGGCGGTATTCATTGTGGGCAATAGCCGCGGGGGTGGCTTGCATGCTTTGCTTTGGGTGCAGCGCATGTTTCCCAACCACTTTCAGAATTTTGTGTTCATGAATGCTCGCACTGTTGATTCCAAGGCTTACGGAGGACGAGAGGCGCTGGAGGCCATGCGTGTGGATGCGTCAGTTTCTTTGAATTACTTTGTTAATTTTTGCCGCAGCCATGGCTTGCGCGCCAAGAGCTACCTTTCGTTTGGAACGGATGCGGTTGAAGAGTTGACGAACTTGGCGAAAGTAGTGGCCGATAATCACCCCAACGCAATTTTCTTCACCAGCAAACTCGTATTTGAAAATGAAAATATTCTGACCCGCTTTTTGCACAACCAGGCTGCGTTGGAACTTCAACGCCGTTTGCACAATGCAGGCCAGCAAATGGTGATTTTGCCCATGCGGCTTTAGGGTTTACAACAAAAGATCTGTTGCTTGATAGGGCCGTGTTTGCAATAATAATTACACTCGCAGTTTTGATAGCAAAATTAAATGACCCTCACCGAACTCAAGTACATAGTCGCTTTGGCCCGCGAAAAGCATTTCGGCCGCGCCGCGGACGCCTGTTTTGTCAGCCAGCCCACCTTGTCTGTGGCCATCAAAAAACTGGAAGAAGAACTGAGTGTGTCCCTGTTTGAAAGGGGTTCCAACGAGGTGTCGTTGACACCAGTGGGTGAGCGCATTGTGGTTCAGGCGCAGCGTGTGCTTGAAGAGGCTTCTGCCATCAAGAGCATTGCACAGCAGGGGATGGACCCGTTGGCAGGCCCGCTTCGGGTCGGTGTCATTTACACGATTGGCCCCTATTTGTTGCCAGGCCTGGTTTCCAGCATGATTCAGCGTGTGCCTTCCATGCCGCTGGTGTTGCAAGAAAATTTCACGGTGCGCCTGCTTGAGTTGTTGAAACAGGGCGAAATCGATGTGGCGGTGTTGGCCTTGCCGATCAATGAATCGGGTTTTGTGATTCAGCCTTTGTATGATGAGCCCTTCATGGTGGCTTTGCCGAAGTCTCACCGTTGGGCCAACGAAAAAGCGATCAAGTCCGATGACCTTCGCACCGAGAACATGCTGTTGCTCGGCACTGGGCACTGTTTCAGGGACCAGGTGTTGGGTGTGTGCCCGGAACTGTCCCGATTCTCGCAATCGTCAGAAGGCATTCAACGTACTTTCGAGGGAAGTTCACTAGAGACGATTCGCCACATGGTTGCCTCGGGTGTGGGGATTACCGTGTTGCCCTCAAGTTCTGTGCCTAACCCCGTTCCCAAGGAAAGTTTGTTGACTTATATTCCGCTGGCCGACGACGACACGCGCCGCACGGTTGCGCTGGTGTGGCGAAAAAGTTTTGGGCGGCGTGAGGCCTTAGAGGCTTTGCGCGATGCAATCATGGAATGCGACCTGAATGGTGTTGAGTTTCTGGATGCACCTCAAATGGTGCGTTAATCGATGGTTGTTCTGAGTAAGGCGCGCCTGCGAGACTATTACTTGCTTCTGCGTTTGGATAAGCCCATCGGGATTTTGCTGTTGATGTGGCCCACGTTGTGGGGCTTGTGGATGGCGGCCGAAGGCACGCCACCCTGGCATGTGCTGCTGATATTTATCGCTGGCGTGGTGTTAATGCGATCCGCGGGTTGTGCGATTAACGATTATGCAGATCGCGATATTGATCTGCATGTGGAGCGAACCCGCAACAGGCCTTTGACCAGTGGCCGGATTGGTGAAAAAGAGGCCCTCTCGCTGGCCGCTGGCTTGGCTGTTTTGGCTTTGCTGATTACTTTACCTCTCGGTTGGTCTGTCATTTTGATGAGCATTCCCGCCGCTTTTTTGGCGGGCAGCTACCCGTTTACCAAACGCTTTTTTCCCATGCCTCAAGCCTACCTTGGCATTGCCTTTGGTTTTTCGATTCCAATGGCATTTGTCGCGGTGCAGGGCAGTGTGCCCCTGCACGCTTGGCTTGTCTTTGTAGCCAATGTATTTTGGACGGTGGCTTACGACACAGAATACGCCTTGGTCGACAAGCCCGATGATTTGAAACTCAATATTAAAACCGCTGCAATTACCCTGGGCCGATATGATGTAGCGGGCATTGTGGTGTGTTATGCAGCCAGCCTTTTGATTTGGGCGTGGGTGGCCAGTTCACTGGGCTTTGGCCCAGCTTTTTGGTTAGGTTGGGTGTGCGCTGTGGGTATTGCTGTGTACCACTTCATGCTGATCCGCAATCGCGACCGTGCGCTGTGCTTCAAGGCATTTCTACACAACAACTGGTTGGGCGCAGCATTGTTTGCAGGTTTGGTACTGGAGTTTCTTTAAGCGCGGCCAGCGCGTGGTTTGGTGTTGACTTAGCTGACACCCTTTTGTAGTTCGACGGCACGTTCACATGCGGATTTGGCTGCGCTAACGATGGCTTCCTGCACGCCACGCGCGCGCAACTGTTCAAGACCGGCAAAGGTGGTGCCTCCTTTGCTCGTGACTTTCTCCCGCAGGGTGGCAAACGAATCATCCGACTGCCTGGCTAGCGTGGCGGCACCCAAAAAAGTTTGACTGACCAACAAGTTGGCCTGCGTTTCATTGAATCCCAGGTTTTTCGCGGCCATGGCCAAGGCTTCCATCATAAAAAACACATAGCCAGGACCACTGCCTGAAATGGCTGTTACAGCATTGATTTCATCTTCTTGGTTCAGCACCAGCACTTCGCCACAACTACTGAAAATTTGCTGGGCAATACTGCGATCTTCTGCAGAACAATTCGCGGTGAAAAACAGGCCTGAGATACCCTGCGAGACCAAGGCGGGGGTGTTGGGCATGCAGCGCACCACGCGTGCATCGTTCTGCTGGCTCCAGTCCCGTATTTGAGCCACGCTGACACCCGCGGCAATGCTGACCATCAACACCTGTTTCAAATGGGCTGCTTGGCTGTTCAGTACGCTTTGCATCAATTGAGGTTTTACGGCGAGCACCACGATTGCCGGGGTGAAGTTGCTCGGCCAATCGGTGGTGCACTGAATATTCAAAGTGGACATTTTTGAGGCTGCTTCCGGGCTGGGATCAATCACATGAAATGTGCTGGCAGGTATGCCACTGCCAATCAATCCGCCAAGAATGGCAAATGCCATGTTGCCGCCGCCAATGAATAGAGTGTTCTGCATAGTGATTCCGTGTGTTTATTTTGAATAGTCGCGTGCACCAAACAGGGCTGAACCCACGCGCACGCAGCTTGAGCCGCATTCAATCGCCAACTCCAGGTCTGCGGACATGCCCATTGAAAGCGTGTCCAGGCTCAGGCCGTTTGAATTGAGCGAATCGAAAACCGACTTACATTTTAAAAATTCAGATTTCAATTGATCGGTGTTGTCTGTGTTGCTGGGAATGGTCATGAGGCCGCGCAACGCCATGTTTTTCATGCCATGAATTTGATGGCACAAGTCAATCGCGAGCGCTGGACTGAGGCCGGATTTGCTGTCTTCGCCCGAGGTATTGATTTGTACCAGCACATTCAAGGGTGGGAGGTTTTCTGGGCGTTGATCTGACAAGCGTTGCGCAATTTTCAAGCGGTCAACGCTGTGCACCCAGGAGAAGTTTTCTGCAATTGGTTTGGTTTTATTGCTTTGTATGGGCCCGATGAAATGCCATTCAAGGTTGGCATTCATTGTTTGCGCATTGGGGTGATCAGCCAGCTGGGTGATTTTGTCCAGCGCTTCCTGCAGGTAATTTTCACCAAAGGCTGTTTGCCCGCAGCTGTAAAACTCAAGGATATCGCTCAAGGGAAAAGTTTTACTGACCGCTAGCAGCTTGACCGCTGAACCCGGTCGACCCGCTTTGTGGCATGCGGCTGTGATTCGGTTTTGAATTTCAGCCAATTGTGTGGCTCGGCTCATGGTGCATCAATTCAATGCTTAAAGGGAGATTATAGCCACATGACACTAACCGAGTTGTTAACCTGGGCTGTTGAAGAGCATGCATCGGATTTGCATTTGTCGGCAGACATGCCACCGATGATCCGTGTAAACGGTGAAATGCGCAAACTGAGTGAATCTGTGTTGGGACACCGTGAGATTTATCGACTGATTCAGGGGTCGATGACAGAAGCGCAATGGCAAGGCTGGGAACAGTCGCATGAATGTGATTACAGTTTTTCAGTGGATGGTTTGTCGCGTTTTCGTGTGAATGCATTCATGCAGAGCAGGGGTGCATCGGCGGCATTTCGGGTGGTGCCCAGCCGAGTAAAAACGCTGGAGGAACTGGAGGCACCCGCCGTGTTCCGTCAAATTGCGCGTGAACCCAATGGTCTGGTACTGGTTACCGGTCCCACCGGCTCGGGCAAAAGTACCACCTTGGCAGCGATGGTGGATGATGTAAACCGCAACCAGAAGGCGCATATTCTGACCATTGAGGACCCGATTGAATTTACGCACACACCGATGAACTGTGTGATTAACCAACGCGAGTTGGGTGAGCACACCCATTCATTTGGTGCAGCTTTGCGTTCTGCCCTGCGAGAGGACCCAGATGTAATTCTGGTTGGCGAAATGCGTGATCTTGAAACCATTCAACTGGCCTTGACTGCAGCTGAAACCGGGCACCTGGTTTTTGCCACCTTGCACACTTCCTCTGCACCCAAAACCATTGACCGTATTATTGATGCATTCCCATCGGCTGACAAAAGCATGGTGCGCGCCATGTTGTCGGAATCGCTGCGTGCCGTAATTTGTCAAACCCTGCTGAAAAAGCAGGGGGGCGGGCGAGTTGCTGCGCATGAAATCATGATGGCCACGCCGCCGATTCGAAATTTGATTCGTGAAGGCAAGGTGGCGCAAATGTTGTCGTCCATTCAAACGGGTTCGCAGCATGGCATGCAGACCATGGAGCAGGCGGTGCAACGGCTTTTGATGACTGGAAGGATTACTCGAGAAGTGGCGATGAGTGTGATTTCGGGCTCGAACCAGCCTTGAGCAATTTGGGTTTGCAGGTAAACTTGCTTTTCAACAAACCCTTGAGAGGCAATTCCCATGGCAAGCAATGTGTACGAGTTTTCAAGCAAAACCCTCGACGGTAAGCCGCTGAGCCTCGCGGATTTTCAAGGCAAGGTTCTGTTGATTGTGAACACGGCCAGCAAGTGTGGTTTCACGCCGCAGTACGAAGGTTTGCAGGAACTGCACAAAGAATTGGGCCAGAAGGGCTTGGTGATTATCGGTTTTCCCTGCAATCAGTTCGGGGGCCAAGAACCGGGTACTGAAGAGGTAATTGCCAGCTTTTGCCAGAAGAATTACGGCGTTGATTTTTTGATGGCAGAGAAGGTGGATGTAAAAGGCAGCGATGCCCATCCATTGTTCAAATACCTGACTTCGCAAGCCAAGGGCATTTTGGGCACCGAGGCCATCAAGTGGAATTTCACCAAGTTTTTGGTTCGCAAAAATGGTGAGGTGTATGACCGTTACGCCCCCACCACCAAGCCTGCAGATTTAAAAGCGGATATCGCCAAGTTGTTGGCAGAGTAATTTCAGCTTTATTCAGTCTTCTGTGCTGTTGCCGGCTTGGGGTTGTTCCGTGATTGGATTGGCAGCAAGTTCACCGTTGGCCCTCGGTCGATACACACCGCGGGTCAGCGGAATTTCAAACAGCCGACATTCAATCGGTCCGTTAAACAATGGGCGTTTACGTTTGGGGCTTAATCCCAAGGTTTTCTTGATTTCTAGGTCGCCTGAAAACAAAAAGGCCGTCCAGCCTGAAAAATTCATTTTTAGATGGTCACCGTAGGCTTTGAACAATCGTTCGTAGGCTTCGTCTTCAGGTACATCTGCACCCTTGGCGCGTACACGTTCACCATAGGGGGGGTTGCTGAACACGATGCCTGCGGGTGTGGGTGGTTCAACAGTGAGCGCATCGCGTTGCGCAAATTGCACGATACCAGCGTCTAGCAACTCTTCAAAACCGGCACGTGCCAAATTCTCTTGGGCAATGTCGATCAACAGTTCCGTGATGTCGCTGGCATACCATTGGAAGTAGGGTGTGGTCAGCGCCTTGTCCAGGCCGGCATTGAACCGCCGGTTGGCATCCTCTTGAAGTTCTTTGCCCCATTCTCGGGTGAAAGGTTTCAGGTTCTCAAAAGCGAAAGGGCGCTCCAGGCCTGGGGCACGATCACACAGCTGCGAAAGTGATTCGATGACCAGCGTACCGCTGCCGCAAAATGGGTCGAGAAACACATCGGCATTTTTGCCTGCTTCGCTGTGGCGTGCAATGTGCCACAGGCCAGCAGCCAGGTTCTCTTTCAGTGGCGCCACACCCGCTTCTTCGCGCCAACCCCGCTTAAACAGGTTTTCACCAGCCAGGTCAATGTACACCATGGCTTCAGTAGGACTGATGGCTGCGAAAATCCGTACATCCGGTGCTTCAACACTGACGTTCGGGCGTTCGTCGAAACGCTCAAGGAATGAATCGCATACGGCGTCTTTCAGGCGCAGCTGTGTGAAGCGAACGCTTTGAATGTCGGCTCCCAGATTATTCAGGTCAACCCGGAAAGTGTTAGACAGCTTGAACCAGTTGTACCAGTCAACCGACTTGGCGATATTGTAGAACTGTTCTTCATTGCTGCATTCTCCCCTCGCCAATTCAAGCCCAATGCGGCCTGCAAAACGGGTCCAGTAGGTCATGCGGGTGGCTTGGCGCCAGCTGGCTTCGAATGTACAGCCACCGGTTACTGCACGGGTTTTTTGAGCACCCATGGTTTCCAGTTCAGCCACCAGAATTTCTTCCAGGCCACGCGGGCAGCTTGCAAAACAGTTGAACACACTCTGCTTGGTCGAGTTGTGTTGCTGACCGGCGGGTTTGCCGGCGTTATTCGGCTTGGAATGATTGGGGCTTGAATAGGGCATGAATTACTTTTAAAAAATTAGAAAGGTTTGACTACCACCAGGATGATGGCGATGGTCATGAGTACCACGGGCACCTCATTGAACCACCGGAAGTATGTGTGACTGCGTGTGTTTTGGCCTGCTTCAAATTTGCGCAGAATGCGACCGCAGCTGTAGTGGTAACCGGCAATGGCGAAAACAACGAAAATTTTTGCATGTAGCCAACCACTTTGCCCACCAACACCAATTTGGTATACCCCCACCAGCGCAAAACCCAGCAACAAGGCTGGAATGGCCAGAAGGGTCATGAATTTGTAAAGTTTTTTCGCCATTTGCAGCAAGCGCGCTGTGGCGGCTGGCTCCGTTTCCATGGCCAGGTTTACAAAAATTCTGGGCAGGTAAAACAAACCCGCAAACCAGGAAGCGACAAACAAAATGTGAAAGGCTTTCACCCACAGGTAACCGTCCATGTACTGCTCCAGTTGGTTTTGAATCAATCAGTTTCTTGTTTCGCCGTGGCCAAACACCACGTACTTTTGGCTCGTCAGGCCCTCAAGGCCGACCGGGCCACGCGCATGAATTTTATCGGTGGAAATGCCGATTTCGGCACCCAAGCCATATTCAAATCCGTCAGCAAAACGGGTTGATGCATTGACCATCACAGAGGCGGAATCCACTTCCCGAATAAAGCGCATGGCGTGACTGTGGTTTTCCGTCACGATGCAGTCGGTGTGGTGCGACCCGTATTGGTTGATGTGGGCGATGGCCTCGTCAAGACTGTCGACCACTTTGATTGACAAAATTGGTGCGAGGTATTCAGTGCTCCAGTCTTCCTCGGTGGCCGCTTTTACACTGGGTAACAGCGCCATGGTTCGTTTGCAGCCGCGAAGTTCGACGCCTTTGGCTGCGTAACGCTGCGCAAGTTCCGCCAAGGCGGGCTTGGCCACATGGGCGTGAACCAGCAAAGTTTCCATGGTGTTGCAGGTGCCATACCGGTGGGTTTTCGCATTCTCGGCAATGTTGGCCGCATGGCTAAGGTTTGCAGACTCATCAATGAAAACATGGCAAATGCCATCCAGGTGCTTGATCACAGGCACCTTCGCATCGCGGGAAATCCGCTCAATCAAGCCTTTGCCACCTCGAGGCACAATCACATCAACATATTCAGTCATGGTAATCAATGTGCCCACTGCTGCGCGGTCCGTGGTGTCGATCACTTGAACGGCATCAGCGGGCAAACCTGCTGCCTCCAAACCTTGTGCAACGATCGCAGCCAAGGCCTGGTTGCAACGGAACGCCTCGGAGCCGCCACGCAAAATGGTGGCATTGCCCGATTTTATGCAAAGGCCAGCGGCGTCTACCGTAACGTTCGGGCGGCTTTCATAAATAATACCGATGACGCCCAAGGGCACACGCATTTTGCCCACTTGAATGCCAGTCGGGCGGTTTTTGAAATCGGTCATCTCGCCAATTGGATCGGGCAGTTGGGCAATTTGCTCCAGGCCTTCTGCCATGGTTTCAATGGCCTTGTCGCTTAATGCAAGGCGATCAAGCAATGCTGCCTCCAAGCCATTTGCTTGGGCTTGTGCCATATCGGCTTGATTGGCCTGGGTTAGCGCAGCCTTGTTGGCGCGAATCAGCTTGGCTGTTTCAAGCAATGCTGCGTTTTTCGCGTGCGTGTTGGCTTTGGCCATGTAAACAGCGGCTGCGCGGGCCTTTTTGCCAATGGCCAGAATTTGTTCTTCAATGCTCATATTGCTTACTCTGTACTATCGTTCGGTACGATTGATTCAACTGGTCCACAATTCGGGCGGTTCTATGCCCGCCACACCCAGGCCGATAATCTCAAAGAGGGTCCAGGGGTTGCCCTGTTTCATGCCTTTGATGGTTTTTTCAGCGGCATAACACCAAGCGGTCAGTTTTTGAAGGCTGCCAGGGTTGTGGCGTTTCAGGGCGGCCGCAATGTGGTTTTGCCTTTGTCCCCAAATTCTATTTTGTCGGCAGGCATCCGACAAAGACATTCCACGCCGCATGGCCTGCTGTGTGTCGCGAATGGCACGAATTTCCTCTTGCAAGGCCCAAAGTACCAAAGTGGGGGCCTCCCCTTCGGCTTCCAAGCCTTCCATCATTCGGGTAATTCGTCTGGCGTCCCCGGCCAGCAGGCTGCCGCCCAAATCGAACACATTGAAACGCGCCGAATTGGCAACCATGCCTTGCACCTGTTCAATGTCCACGGCCCCTTGGTGTTCAAGTGCCAGCTTTTCAATGGTTTGATGCGCCACCAGCAGGTTACCCTCGGTTTTCTCGGCCAGCCAACTACAAGTTTCACGGTTTAATTGTACGCCTTTGCGTTTGGCGGCTTGTGCTATCCAGCCGGGTAGGGTGTCGGCGCCCACTGGGCGGCAGGCAATCTCGGTGCCTTTGGTCAGCAATTCTGCAAAACCAGCACTTTTTTCCTGGGTTTTGTTTAGCTTCGGAGCGTTGACCAGCAGGTAATGCCCGGTATCACCTGCAGCGATCCACTGGGCTGCTTTGGCCAAGGCCTCTGCCGCTTCTTTGCCGAGTTTGGGTTGATTGATTCTCAAATCAACCAGCGAAACGTCGCCAAACAATGATGCTTCAGCAAACAGCGACAAAAACTCTTGCGGGTCAAATTGCCGATCTACTTCCACAATTTGGCGCTGGTAATCGGTTTGTTTTTTCAGTCGCTGGCGGTACAGGTCGGCGGCTTGGGTTGCAAAAAGCGGTTCATCGGTGAATACGCACAGCAGTTGAGGCAAAGCGGTGTTTGCGCCATCGTTTAACCAAGTGTCAAGCGCAATCTGTTTCACTTTGCTGCTTGCCCTTTTGATCCCAATTGCAAGGCGCTTAGCCGCCCGGTAATTTGGCGCGCGATGTCGCGCTGCATTTCGGTGTAAAGCTGGTTTTCCTCGGCTTCCTTGCCCAAAATTTGATCGTCGGTGTAGGTGAGTTCGCGCCTTTGGCTCAGTTGGCTGGTGGCAATCAGGAAGTCGCCGTTTTTGTCCACCACGCTATACAACAATTCATAGGTAATTCGAACCTCGCGCGCACGGCCTGTGGCACTGAAGGTGACAATGCTGCGGTCGCGCGTTTCGCTGATCAAATTTAACTTCAAGGGCGCACCTTCAGGCGGGTTTACCTTCAGGTTCAGAATTTGAAGTTGCAAGTCCATGTTGCGGTTCATTTCTGAATTCTCCATGCCGCGCAACTCGATTTTTTCAAAGTCGAAGTTGTACTGGCCACGCAACTGAAAGCCGCAGGCTGTCAGCGCCAATGTTGTTGCCAGCAGGGCGATGGTTTGAAAGAAACGTTTCATAAAGACTCGCTTGTTGTTGAGGTCGATCTTAAACAACGATGTTGACCAGTTTGCCAGGTACCACAATCACTTTTTTGGCCGGTTTTCCTTCCATGAATTTTTGCGCAGCTTCACTGGCCAATGCAGTACTCTCGATGCTGGCTTTGTCAGCGTCGGCGGCTACTTCAATGCTGCCTCGCAGTTTGCCGTTCACTTGTACCATCAGGGTGAGTTCTGAGCGCACCAAGGCTTTCTCGTCCACTTCGGGCCATGGTGCATCCAGAAGCTCACCGTGAGCTGCGCTGTAATTCAGGCTGCTCCACAAGTGGCAGGTGATGTGCGGCACAATCGGGTACAGCACACGCAATAAAATGCTCAAGCCTTCTGCCAGTACGGCATGGTCTGCTGGCGTGTTTGTTTCACTGGCAAATGCATCCAGCGTGTTCAGCATTTTCATGCCGGCAGACACCACGGTGTTGTACTGGTGGCGATCGTAGTCAAAGTTGGCCTGTTTCAAAATTTCATGTACATCGCGGCGAGTGTTCTGAGCCGCTTTGCTCAATTCTGCAGTGTTTAGAACGGGTTGGGCCTTAATGGCCACTTGCTGATTCAGTGCCAGTTGATACAGGCGTTTCAGGAAGCGGTGAGCGCCTTCTACGCCTGAGTCGCTCCACTCCAGGCTTTGTTCTGGCGGGGCGGCAAACATGGTGAACAATCGTGCCGTGTCGGCGCCATATTGGTCGATCAACGCTTGTGGGTCGATGCCATTGTTTTTGGACTTCGACATTTTCTCAACACCACCAATGTGCACGGGTGCTCCAATGTTGCTGAGTTTTGCAGAGACAGGCCGACCCTTGTCGTCAAACTCAACCGACACATCGGCCGGGTTGATCCAGATTTTTTTGCCATTGGCTTCTTCGGTGTAATAGGTGTCGTTCAGCACCATGCCTTGGGTGAGCAGGGCGGTGGCGGGCTCTCGGAATTTCACCAGGCCCAGGTCGTTCATGACCTTGGTCCAGAAGCGACTGTAAAGCAGGTGCAAAATGGCATGTTCAATGCCGCCGATGTACTGGTCCATGGGCATCCAGTAATCGCTGCGTTCGTCAGTCATCGTGTTTGCGTCGTTACAAACATAACGCGTGAAATACCAGCTGGAATCGACGAAGGTGTCCATGGTGTCTGTTTCACGGCGCGCGGGTTTACCGCACTTGGGGCATTTGCATTCATAGAATGCAGCGCTTTTGGCCAACGGGTTGCCGCTGCCATCGGGCACCAGGTCTTCGGGCAGCACCACGGGCAGGTCTGCTTCAGGTACGGGAACATCGCCACAGGTGTCGCAGTAAATCATGGGAATGGGGGTGCCCCAGTAGCGCTGGCGTGAAATGCCCCAGTCGCGCAGGCGGAACTGGATGCGTTTTTCGCCAATGCCTTTGGCGGCCAAAAGCTCGGCAACTTTGTCGACAGCTGCGGTGTAATTCAAACCATCCAGCGGGCCGCTGGCCACGCAAACACCGCGTTCTTTGTCGCCGTACCATTCAGCCCATTCGGCGTTGTTGAATACTTCGCCTTTCACGTCGATGACTTGCTTGATCGCAATGCCGTATTTCAAGGCAAACGCAAAGTCGCGCTCATCGTGCGCAGGCACGCCCATTACAGCGCCGTCGCCGTAGCTCATCAGCACATAGTTGCCCACCCAAACTGGCACGCTTTCGCCGGTCAGTGGGTGCGTTACGCTCAGGCCAGTGGGCATGCCCTTCTTTTCCATGGTGGCCATGTCAGCCTCGGCCACGCCGCCAGCTTTGCATTCAGCGATGAAGGCTTGCAGTTCAGGGTTGCTATCAGCAGCCAGTGAGGCCAGCGGGTGTTCGGCGGCCACGGCGCAGAAGGTGACGCCCATGATGGTGTCGGCGCGTGTGGTGAACACATACATTCTGCCGTCTTGAACCAATTCACCCGCAGCATTTTTGATTTCATGCGGGAAAGCAAAACGCACGCCGGTGGATTTGCCAATCCAGTTTTCTTGCATCACTTTGACGCGCTCTGGCCACTGCAGGCCATTCAAATCCTCGAGCAACACATCGGCGTAATCGGTAATCGCCATGTAATACATGGGGATATCTCGCTTTTCAACCACAGCGCCCGAGCGCCAGCCTTTGCCGTCAATGACCTGTTCATTGGCCAGCACGGTTTGGTCAATCGGGTCCCAGTTCACGGTGCCTGTTTTCTTGTACACAATGCCTTTCTCAAGCATCTTCAAAAACAACCACTGGTTCCACTTGTAGTAATCGGGTTTGCAGGTGGCTACTTCCTTGGACCAGTCAATCGCCAAACCCATCGATTCCATCTGTTTTTTCATGTAGTCGATGTTGCTGTAGGTCCAGGCTGCTGGCGGCTTGCCGTTGGCCATCGCTGCGTTTTCAGCTGGCATGCCGAACGCATCCCACCCCATGGGCATCAAGGTGTTGTAGCCCTTCATGCGCTTTTGGCGAATCATCACATCGTTGATGGTGTAGTTGCGCACATGGCCCATGTGCAGCTTGCCGCTTGGGTATGGCAGCATGGAAACGCAGTAGTACTTGGGCTTTAGTTTGCCGCTTGCATCTTTTGCGAAAGCCTCGGCCCTGTAGGCGTCCGATTCTTTCCATTGGCCTTGAACGGCATTTTCAATGTCTTGGGCGGCGTATTTGTCGAACATGGTGCGTTGAAACTTGGGTGTGAGTTTTGAATGCGGGCGGGGCCTTGCCGGGTGGGGCAGGCCAATCGGTCATTATATCGGGCTTTTTCGTTTTTTACGGGCAAGGCAGGTGGGGCAATCACTGTTAAAATCAACAGCAAAACCAATTTTTGATGTGAGAAGCCGTGTCTTTACTCGATAGTCTGAACCCTGAACAACTGGCAGCCGTCACCTTGCCCCGTGAATCGGCACTGATTCTGGCGGGGGCAGGCAGCGGCAAAACCAAGGTGCTGACAGCGCGCATTGCCTGGTTGATTCAAACCGGGCAGGTGGGCCCCAATGGGGTATTGGCGGTTACCTTCACCAACAAGGCGGCCAAGGAAATGCTTCACCGCATTTCAAGCATGCTGCCCATTAACACCCGCAGCATGTGGGTGGGTACTTTTCACGGCTTGTGCAACCGCATGTTGCGCGCGCACTGGAAGGAAGCTAGGTTACCTCAGGCTTTTCAAATTCTGGACATGCAAGACCAATTGTCGGCAATCAAGCGCATGTACAAAGTGCTGGGCATAGATGCTGAAAAATTTCCGCCGAAGCAGTTGAGCTATTTCATTGGTTCAGCCAAAGACCAAGGCCTGCGGCCCAAAGACGTAGAGGCGCACGACGAATACCACCGCATGATGGTTCGCTTGTACGAAGCCTATGAAGCCCAGTGCCAGCGCGAGGGTGTGGTTGATTTTGCTGAGCTGCTGTTGCGTTCCTTCGAATTGTTGGGCGCCAACCCTGCGCTGCGGGAACACTACCAGGCTCGATTTAAATACATTTTGGTGGACGAGTTTCAAGACACCAACAGCCTGCAATACAACTGGTTGAAACGCTTGGCTGGATCGCAAGGTTGCATCTTCGCAGTGGGGGACGATGACCAGTCCATTTACGCTTTTCGCGGTGCGCGCGTGGCCAATATGGTGCAGTTTGAAAATGATTTCAATGTACAAAATCGCATCAAACTGGAGCAAAACTACCGTTCGGTGGGCAATGTGCTGAAAGCCGCCAACGTGCTGATTGCGCACAACAAGGCTCGCTTGGGCAAAGAGTTGTGGACCGAAGCTGGCGAAGGTGAGGCGATTCGGGTGTATGAGGCCACCAGCGACCAGGATGAGGCAGCTTTCATCATTGACCGAATTAAAAAGCTGGTGCTTGAAGAAGGCTACGGTCGGTCGGACATTGCAATTCTGTACCGCTCCAATGCGCAATCCCGGGTTGTTGAACAAGCCTTGTTCAATGCGGGCATGCCTTATCGGGTGTATGGTGGTTTGCGGTTTTTTGAACGTGCAGAAATCAAGCATGCGCTGGCGTATTTGCGTTTGATGGACAACGCCGACGACGACAATTCCTTCTCACGTGTGGTGAACTTTCCTGCACGGGGAATTGGTGCGCGCAGCGTAGAGCAACTTCAGGACATTTCTACAGCACAGGGTACTTCGCTGTACCGCGCCATTCATCGCATGGAAGGCAGGGCGCAAGCCGGTTTGAAAAAATTTGCAGATTTGATCGAACGCATGCGGTTCGAGACCCGAGGTTTGAGCCTTGCTGACTTGGTCGACAAGGTGATCAATGAATCGGGTTTGGTGGCTCATTTTCAAGCGGACAAAGATGGTGAAGACCGCGTAGAAAACTTGAAAGAATTGGTGAACGCCGCTGCCTCGTTTGCGATTGCTGAAGGGTATTACCAAGATGCCGCAGCCACCATGGTGGATGAGGAAAAGTTGATTACGCCGCTGGCTGATTTTCTTTCCCATGCTTCGCTCGAGGCCGGTGACAATGCTGCGGCAGCGGGTCAAGAGGCCATTCAATTGATGACAGCGCATTCGGCCAAAGGGCTTGAATTCAAGTGCGTCTTCGTCACCGGGCTTGAAGAAGGGCTATTCCCGCACGAAAACAGTATCGGCAATTCCGTGGAGGGTGGCGATGGCACCAGCGTAGAGGCTGTGGAAGAGGAACGACGCTTGATGTATGTGGCCATTACCCGCGCACGAGAACAGCTGTTTTTAAGCCACGCGCAGCAGCGCATGTTGCACGGGCAAATTCGATATCACCTGCGCTCTCGTTTTCTGGACGAATTGCCAGAGGAGGTGTTGAAATGGTTAACGCCGAAACGCGCACACATTGCCAGCCAAGGCTGGGATGCACTCGATTCCAAAGTGTGGGGGCAAAATAAAACGCTCAACGTGGGTTATAGCAACAAAGCCGCCAAGCGACCCTACGACATCGGCACGGGTGTGAATCATGCCAAGTTTGGTAGCGGTGTAGTGGTGGCTTATGAGGGCGAGGGTGACGACCAAAGAATTCAAATCAACTTCGGCCGCCAAGGCATGAAGTGGCTGATGCTGAGTTTGGCGAAGCTTGAGCGGGGCTGAACTTGAAGGGTCAACGCTGCGATTTATCGGCAACTCGGCATGGGTTACTTGTTCCGCACTGGGCCGGTGATTTGAGGGCTGAACTTGAAGGGTCGCCGCTGCCCGAAAACTTGGCATTTCGGCTTGTCGTCTTGAGTCTGCACTAAGCCAAGCCCTCCAAAAGTAACGGTCGGGTCTTGGCTTTCGCGCCATAGCGCGATCGTTAGTCTCTGCGCGCCAAGCCGGCAAGTTTTCTGACTGGTCATCGTGCGACCCATTGCAAGTTCAGCTTCGACTCACCGCTGGCGCAACGCCCAATCGGCGGCGGTGTTTCGATCGCCTCGCCTTCAAGAAAACCTGCCCTTGCGTGCCTAGCAGGGCCGGTGTTGCCCAGCATGGGCGACAGAGAACGGACCCGACCCGCAGTTTAGGAGGGTCGTTCTCAGGCATCGCAAGGCTCAGCAAGGGATCAACAGGTTTTCTGGCGAGAGATTGAAACCCAAGCCAAGTGGGCGGTTAACGAGCGCCGAGAAAGCGGAACCCAACCCAGTTACTCGGTTGGATCGTGCTCAAACACTGCTTTGTAGCTTGGGTAAAAGGTACATAGCGAGACCGCCATCACCAGCGCCACGCACATCATGTTCAAGGCACTCACAAATGCGGCGGGCAAACCCAACATGGTGAACAAAACAACAAACACCGATGAAAAACCCAAGCCCAAAACAAGCCAGCCCATGCCGTAAATCAGAAAGCTGCCCTTGTTTCGCCACACCGCGACCCAGCTAGAAAAAAGGGCCTGCATGGGTTTCATATTGTGCCAAACCACCAACACCGGTGCGAACCAGAAAGCCAACAGTACCGGAATACTGGTGATGCCAATAAAAATCATGTAAAGCACCATGTATTCCATAAACGCCGCACTGGTGGCTGCATCGGCCTTTTGAAGATCTTCAATTGACACGGTGGGCTGCGCCCCAAGAACAAGGTGCGCAAGTAGCCGGATCAATGCAAAACACGCGGTGTAAATTGCTCCCAAAATCAACAAGGATTGCAGGTGCTTTCTGTTGTCTTGATTAAAGGCATTGAACAAAACACTGGGGCTGACCCGCAAACCTTTTTGGCCCATTTTGCCAGCCAGCATAATGCCAAAACCCAAGGCAGGCGATGCAATTGCCACTGCCGCGGCACCGATAAACGGAATCAGGATTCCAATGAAAAGAATAATGAACAGATAAGTGTTGCCGAACAGGAACATTTCACCTGGTTTGCTGCGGAAAAGCTGCAAGCCCTGCATCAGCCAATCCCATCCCGCACTGGGCGGGCAAGTATGTACGTAGTTGGCCAATTGTTTACTTCCTTAATTCGGTTGAGGGGCAAGCGGTATTCCCTGCCTGCGGGCAAGCAATACGCGTTCAAAATGTTTGGGGTCTTTCACGTTCAGCACTTCGGCCTCGCGTGGCATGTAGAAATCGTAAAGTCTGGAGGCCCAGAAGCGAAGACCCGCCGCGCGCAGCATGTCTTGCCAAAGTTCGCACTCATGCGCACTCAGTGGGCGTTCAGATTGATAACCGTCAAGCAGGGCACCAAGCAATTCAGGATTCAATTCTCCGGTAGACAGCTGGATACACCAGTCGTTCGCGGTCACTGCGAGGTCGAACAGAAATGTATCGACGCCAGCAAAATAAAAATCGATCACGCCGCCAAGTGCGTCGCCTTGCATCAGGGCATTGTCGCGAAACAAGTCCGCGTGCACTGCCCCTTTGGGCAGCATTTTGTAGGCAAGGCGTTCTGCAACTGCTTTTTGGTGGTTCACTTCGTTGTGCAACAGTTCACGAACAGAGGCTGGCAGGTGCGAATCGAGAGCATTCATCGCACTTTCAATCCATGCCAGCCCACGGGGGTTGGGCGTATTGCCCGGAAAATCAGCCACTGCAAGATGCGCTTGTGCACAAAACTTTCCGATTTCTCGGCATTGAATGGCGTTGGGGTGCTCGACAGATTTGCCGCTGAGGCAATTCACCAATGTGGCAGGCTTGCCGTTGAGTGTGTTGAACAATTCACCTTGACCATTGGGAATCGGGCCGGGTACGGCCAGGCCCTTTTTGGCCAAATGTTTCATGAGGCCCAGGTAAAACGGCAAGTCCTCTGCCTTCAGTTTTTCAAACAGGGTTAGAACAAAGCGCCCTGTGGAGGTATTTACAAAGTAATTGGTGTTCTCAATGCCCGACTCAATGCCCTCAAATGAAAGCAGTTCACCACAATCCCGGCCTTGCAGCCATTGTTGCAGTTCTGTTTGGGTAATGCGCGTAAAAACAGCCATTCAAAGTCCTGAGTAGGGTCGTGAGCACCCCGGATTTTACCTGTGTTTGACCCTGCTTTATAAGTCCAACAGCTTCTCTGTTTCACTGTCTGATGGATTGAAGGTGCGTTTTTCGTAGAAGTGGAATATGCATTTCAGCACCTCCTCCGGTGTTTCAACCACTTCAAACAGGTCCATGTCGCTAGGGCTGATCATTCCCTCGCCCAACAAATGGCTTTTTACCCAATCAATCAGGCCCGCCCAGAACTTGGAGCCCACCAAAATAATGGGAATGCGCCTGCCTTTGTTGGTTTGTATCAGCGTGAGGGCCTCAAACATTTCATCGAGCGTACCGAATCCGCCTGGCATTACGACATAGGCACTGGCGTACTTTGCAAATGCCACTTTGCGGGCAAAAAAGTGGCGAAAAGTCAGGGAAATATTCTGGTATGCATTGCCGCTTTGCTCGAACGGCAGCTCAATATTCAAACCCACGCTGGGCGATTCGCCCGCATAGGCCCCTTTGTTGGCGGCTTCCATAATGCCTGGCCCACCACCACTGATTACCGCAAAACCAGAATCGGACAGTGCCCTGGCAATTTTCTCAGTTAGCGCGTAGTAGGGGTGGTCCACGGGGGTTCTGGCGCTGCCGAAAATGGACACCGAAGGGCGAATTGCTGACAGCTTCTCAGTCGCCTCAATGAACTCTGCCATAATTCCCAACACATGCCACGACTCTCTGGCCTTCACTGCGGTGGATTGTTCTTTGGAGGGTAGGTGGCGCAATGTCGGAATATTCTTATTTTTGGTTGTCATATGAAGCGATTACTCCTGGTTGATGGGTCGAGCTACCTGTACCGTGCCTTTCATGCCATGCCCGATTTGCGAAACCGCGCAGGCGAGCCCACTGGTGCCATTTATGGCATGGTTAACATGCTTCGACGCCTGCGTGCAGATTACAACACTGACGATATCACCTCCAATTGTATCGCCTGTGTGTTCGATGCGCCGGGTAAAACCTTTCGTGACGACATTTACCCCGAATACAAGGCGAACAGGGCCAGCATGCCCGAAGACCTTGCCGCTCAGATCCCTCACATTCATGAAGTGACCCGCGCCATGGGTTGGCCCATCGTGATGGAGCCCGGTATTGAAGCGGACGATGTGATTGGTACCTTGGCTCAAGTGGCGCTTGAGCAGGGCTTTGATGAGGTGATTGTGTCCACGGGCGACAAAGACATGGCCCAACTGGTGAATGACAAGGTTCGCTTGGTGGACACCATGAAAAATGCGGTCATGACTCGGGACGCCGTGTTTGAAAAGTTCGGTGTGTACCCGGAACAAATTGTTGATTACCTGACGCTGGTGGGCGACACCGTAGACAACGTGCCTGGTGTGGAAAAGGTGGGGCCGAAAACCGCTGCGAAGTGGCTGGCGGAGTACAAGACCCTGGATGGCGTGGTGGCCAATGCCGACAAAATTGGCGGCAAAGTGGGCGAGAACCTTCAAAAAGCGCTGGACTGGTTGCCCACAGGCAAAACCCTGGTCACCATCAAAACAGATTGCGAGTTTGAGTTGCGCCGCCACATTGAAGAGCAACTGAAAGCAAATGCTGAAAACAAAGAAGCGTTGAAGCAACTGTTTCAGCGTTTCGAATTCAAGACATGGTTCCGCGCTCTGGGCGGCGTGGCTGAGGACGAGGTTACGACCAAACCCAAAGCAGATGGTCCGCCCGATGGCAGTTCAATGAGCCTGTTTGATGCGCCTACACAGGCTGTGGATTCGATTGAAACCATTTGCGTTCAAACCCAAGTGCAGCTTGACGCTTTGTTGGTGGAATTGAAAGCCGCTTCGGCCAGCAAAACGCCGGTGGCCTTTGACACTGAAACCGATTCGCTGGAACCCATGAATGCGCGCATTGTGGGCCTTTCATTTTCAGTGAAACCAGGTGTGGGCTATTACATTCCACTGACGCACCAAGATTTGACCGCCGAGCCACAATTGCCATTGGCCGAGGTGCTGGCATTCCTGAAGCCTTGGTTTGAGGATTCCGATTCGCCCAAAATTGCCCAGAACGCCAAATACGACTTGCATGTGATGGCCAATCACGACGTGTGGGTGAAGGGCCTTTTTGAAGACACCATGCTGGCCAGCTACATTCTAGAGGCCCACAAGCCCCACGGCATGGATGCTTTGGCCCTGCGCTGGTTGAACTACAACACCATCAAGTATGAAGAAGTGGCAGGCAAGGGTGCCAGTCAAATTACCTTTGACCAGGTGCCTATCGACACAGCCACCAAGTACGCTGCCGAAGATGCTGAAGTCACCTTGCGTCTGGCCCACACCTTGAAAGCCGAGCTCGACAAGGTGCCAGAACTTGCCAAGCTGTACCGCGATGTGGAGTTGCCTTTCGGGCAGGTGCTGTTCGAAGTGGAGCGCAATGGTGTATTAATCGATTCCGACAAGCTTGAAGCCCAAAGCGCTGAAATTGCTGACAAGCTAAAGTTGATTGAAGAGCAAGCCTTTGAATTGGCTGGTGGTAGTTTTAACCTGAACTCGCCCAAGCAAATCGGCGAGCTGTTGTTCGACAAGCTGGGTTTGCCCGTGGTGAAAAAAACCGCCAGTGGCGCACCCTCCACCGATGAAGAAGTGCTCAGCAAATTGGCTGAAGATTACCCCCTGCCCGCGAAGTTGCTCGAACACCGGTCACTGGCCAAACTGAAAAGCACTTACACCGACAAATTGCCCCGCATGGTCAATGCGCGTACAGGGCGTGTGCACACCAACTATGCGCAAGCCGTGGCAGTTACTGGCCGCCTGGCCAGCAATGATCCCAACTTGCAAAACATTCCTGTACGTACTGCAGAGGGTCGCCGGGTGCGAGAGGCCTTTATTGCAGCACCGGACTGTGTCTTGGTTTCCGCTGATTATTCACAAATTGAGTTGCGCATCATGGCGCATATTTCAGGCGATGAGGCCCTGATTCACGCTTTCAATGAGGGCTTGGATATTCACAGTGCCACAGCGTCAGAAATTTTCGGAGTGGGTTTGAACGAGGTCACATCCGACCATCGCCGTACTGCGAAGGTGATTAACTTCGGTCTTATCTATGGCATGAGTGCCTTTGGCTTGGCTGGCAATCTGGGTATTACCCGAGAAGCTGCAAAACTTTATATTGACCGTTACTTTGCCCGCTATCCCGGTGTGGCGAAATTTATGGACAATGTACGCGCACAAGCCAAAGAAGACGGCTTTGTACAAACGGTGTTCGGGCGCCGGTTGTGGCTGCCTGAAATTAAAAGCCCGAATGGCCCGCGCAGGGCCGGTGCCGAACGGGCTGCGATCAATGCGCCCATGCAGGGCACATCAGCAGACCTGATCAAAATGGCCATGGTTGAATTGTCGGCTTGGTTGAAGGCAGAACAACTCAACACAAAGATGATCATGCAGGTTCACGACGAAGTTATTTTCGAAGTACCCAAGGGTGAACTCGAATTGATTCAGAAACGTGTACCTGAAATCATGACGCAGGTGGCCAAGCTTCGAGTTCCACTGGAGGTGGGTTGCGGCGTTGGCAACAATTGGGAAGAGGCACATTAAACATCAGGAGCATGGGATGAGCGATAGCGCAAACAACATTAAAAACCAGGAACATCAGGAACATCTAAAAGCACTGACGGGTGGCGGCAAGCTGTCCATAAGCCGCCGCACTGTGCTGAAAGGTTTCACGGTTGGGGGGTTTGCGGCAGCTGCATCGCCTGTGTTGGCCCAAGCCATTACCACGCCTGGCGATGGTCTTGAAGAAGGTCGCGTGTTTGTGGATGTGGGCGACGATGACATGTTTGCTTATCGCGCTTACCCAAAGGCTAAAAAGAATGCGCCCGTAATTTTGGTGGTGCCTGAAATTTTTGGTGTGCATGCTTATTTGGAAGACGTGTGCAGACGGTTTGCTCAAGCGGGTTTCTATGCCCTGGCCCCCGAGATTTTCTTTCGCCATTCCGAGCCGGGGCAATATGCCACCGTGGCTGCCATTCTGGAAAATGTCATTGCGAAAATGGACGACCAACAAGTGATGGCCGACCTGGACAAGTGTGTGGAATTTGCAGGCTCCGAGGGTGCGGATGTAAAAAAACTCGCGATCACCGGGTTTTGTTGGGGTGGCCGCATTACTTGGTTGTACGCAGCACACCAGCCGGCTGTGAAGGCAGGGGTGGCCTGGTATGGTCGCCTGGTTGGGGCAAAAACCGAATTAACGCCTGCACACCCGGTGGATGTGGCTTCGAAACTGAAAGCGCCGGTGTTGGGTTTGTATGGTTCGGAAGACAGCTCGATCCCGCTGGACACCGTAGAGCAAATGAGAAAAGCCCTCGCCGAAGCCGAAAAAAATCCATTTGCAAAGGCCAGCAGCATCACCGTATTTGACAAGGCTCAGCACGGTTTCCACGCCGATTATCGCCCCACCTACAATTCCACCGTGGCGAAACAGGCGTACAATCAGGCGCTTGAGTTCTTGCGGGGCAAGAACCTGATCTAATCTCGGACCCAATCAATCGTGCAATCCAGTTTACCGCTTGTTCTCCTGGCCGCTGCCCTGGGCACGGCCTTGGCCATTTTTGCATCTGCATTGTTAACAGCACGACACATCGCCCGCTCGCTTGAGCCCATGGTGAGCGTGTCTGCTGGTGTACTTCTGGGCGCATCGCTTTTGCATTTGTTGCCCGAAGCGCTGGACAAGGGCATGGATCATCACAAGTTGTTTGCCCTGTTGCTGGCGGGTTTGCTGTTTTTCTTTGTGCTGGAAAAGTTTTCAATTTTTCGCCACAGCCATCACCACGAGCACGATGGACACGACCACCACCATGGTTTCGACAAACGCGAGGCGCGCCGCGGTGGTTTGTTGATTGTGGTGGGCGATTCCATTCACAACTTTGCCGATGGCTTGTTGGTGGCCAGTGCATTTTTGGTTGATTTCGAGTTGGGTTTGGTGACCACGCTGAGTGTGGTGTTGCATGAAATTCCGCAACAAACCGGGGATTATCTGGTGCTGGTGAATGCCGGAATTGCTCGCAAAAAAGCCTTGCAGCTGATGTCGGTTGCTGGTTTGGCTGCAGTGTTGGGCGCAGGTTTGGGTTACACCTTGTTCACGGAATTGCAGGCTTTACTGCCCTATGCCTTGGTGTTTGCGGCAGCCAGCTTCATTTATGTGGCGGTGGCCGATCTGATTCCGCAAATGCAGCAGCGTGTGAAAATCAAGGAAAGTGTGGTGCAGTTGCTGTGTATTGGGTCAGGCGTGGCTCTAATCGCGATTTTGGCCGAGATACTTCATCACCATCATTGAACAACTACTCGCCCACCAGTTTTCTCTGGTGGGTTGCATAAGAAGACATTGCTCCGCAGGCAATAATCAGTAAAACACCCAACCAGGTTGTGCTGGTGGGAATGTCGCCCAGCACCACAATTCCAAAGAATGTCGACACCAGAATTGTGCAGTATTGCAAAGCGGCTGAAAGCCAGGTTGAGCCGCTTCCGAATGAACGGGTCAGCGCCAGATTGCCTGCACCACCAAAAAACCCCAGCGCCACAAGCCACAACAAGGTCCAATCGGTATCTGGAGCCTTGAACACCTCAAATTCCCCGAAGCCAATGATGTACACCAACGATGTGACTGTGGCTGTGCCTGCGAAGTACAGCACGGTTCGCCACTCGGGTTCGCGGGCCTGCCCAAGGCTTTTTAATTGCATGTAAGCCACGGCAGACACCGCACCAGCACTCAGGCCTATAAGGGCAGTTTGTAGTTGGTTGCCGTAAAACACGGGTTGAAGAACCGCAATGACACCAGAAAAGCCGATTGCAATTGCGAACTGCTCCAGGCGATTTCTGGATTGCCCATACCAAAGCCACAAGATCAGGGCAATGAACAGGGGGGAGGTGTACATCAGTGTGGTCGCCGTGGCCAGGGGCAATTGCGTGGTCGCATAAAAGCCGCACCACATGGCAATAATTCCTGCAACATTTCGTTTCAAATGAAGAAAGGCAACCGGGCTTTTCAGGCTAAGGCCCTGAAGCAGAGCCCAAACGGTGATTGCAATGGCTGGCACTGCACCGCGAAAAAGAACAATTTCACCCAATGTGGCATGGGTGCCCGCGAGTTTAACCATCAGGCCCATGGTGCCGAAACACAGGCAGGCCATTAACATCCAGAGTGCTTGCATGGGGGCAGATTGTAGCTTGGCTTCCGGACGTGGATGAATGATCAGGACAATTCGGGCGTGGCTTTGTAATGTGCAAAGCTCGGATCAAGCCACACCTCCCGTTTCTCCAGCGGCGTGTTGTCCATCGAATGGGTAATGCGAAATACACGCAGACTGGGCGCATCCGGAATTTTATTGAACAGGCTCGCGATACGGGGCTCCATCGACTTCACCGACACTTCATCGGTCATCTGGCCAATCCGCATTTGAAACACCTCGGAGGCCAAACGGTACAAGTTGCCAGCCGATTTCTGCAGCATTTCAATGCTCAACTTCGGAAAAACCTTTTTGGAGAGGCACAGCTGTTCGTAAGCAATCAGTTGGGTGTGCAGCATGTGCCGAACTTCAATCAACCAGATTGGATCGCCCAAGGCGATACCCAGGGCTCGAGATTCTTCGGTGTCAGCCTGAATACTCTCCAGGCTGATCAACTCGGTTTTTACTTCGGTACCCGCGTACTCGGTTGCCCAATGGTCATTGAGTTTGAAGGGATCTGCCCGATCGTATACCGGTGAAGGCAAGGCTTTGTCGGTCACAAATGTCCCGAGCCCCTGCATTTTTGTCACCAGTCCAGATTTTTCCAGTGATTCAATTGCGCGGCGAATAGTGCCGATTGACACCTGAAAACGGTCCGACAGTTTTTTTTCATTGGGCAGTGGTTCACCGACTTTCCAGGTTTGCCTGAAAATTTCATCGGTCAGAACTTCACTGATTTGCTGGTAGGCGGGGCCGCCACTGCGTACAACGGGCCCGTCCAAGGAATTGGAGCCACGCATCATCTAAATATATCCAGAGTTTTATTTTTGTCTAATCAATGTACCAGAAAAAGATTAAACAAAAATACAAATCGCGATATTGATTTTGACGATGCGTGGTTTTGCCGGTCAGAAGGTTTTTTTCAGTTTCCCTGACTGTTTATGTGTAGGGCTCATTTGAGCCCCATACCAGGAGTGAAAGTGCGCCATGCCATCTTCCATCGGGCTTTGATAGGGGCCTGCGTCGTGTTCCCCTCGATCCATCAGCACCCGGCGGCCTTCGTCCATTCTCTCGGCAATTTCATCGTCTTCAACAGCGGTTTCCATGTAGGCTGCTTGTTCAGCCTCCACGAATTCCCTTTCAAACAGACGAATTTCCTCGGGGTAATAAAATTCGACCACATTCAGTGTTTCCTGAGGGCCTTTGGGGTGCAGCGTGGAAACAACCAGCACATGCGGGTACCACTCCACCATGATGTTGGGGTACATGCAAAACCAGATTGCGCCGTACTTGGGTTCTACGCCGTTGCTGAACTTTTTCACGGCTTCGTGCCATTGCCGGTATACCGGCGTGCCTGGGCGACGCAGGCCTGCTTTCACACCCACCGATTGCACGCTCCAGTTCTCGCCGTAGTACCACTGCAAATCCGAGCAACTTACAAACTGGCCAAGGCCAGGGTGGAAGGGCTCAACGTGGTAATCCTCTAGATAAACCTCAATGAAGGTCTTCCAGTTGTAGGGCAGCACATTGGTTTTTACGGAATCCAGTTGAAATTCCGAGAAATCGATCTCTGCGAGAAACGGAACATTTTTCAGATCCTCAAGCACGTTACGCCCGGAATTGAACAGCAGGCCGCGCCAGTTCTGCAATGGATACGATTGAAGTTTTGTGCAAGGTTGCTGCGCAAAATGCGGTGCGCCCAGCAATTCACCCTTCAAATCGTAAGTCCAGCGGTGAAGCGGGCAAACGATATTGCTGGAATTGCCATGGCCTTTCAACATAATGGCTTGACGGTGGCGACACACATTGGACAAAAGCTCGATTTCAGAGCCGTTGTTGACTAGAATGCGGCCGTCTCCTTCCCACGGAAGTGACCTCCAGTCGCCGCACTCGGGCACCCAATGGGTGTGACCGACGTAACCCGGTCCGTCTCGATAGAGTAGTTGGATTTCATCCTTCAAAACATGTTCATCGAAATACGTTGAAACATGAGGCTGTAAACTTGATTGCGTCACGGCATGTGACACATTGGACAAATCACTCAAATCGGACATGATCCCGGGGACCTCCTCCAACAGTGTCCCTGATCGACACTGATGCAAATTAACCTGTTGAACAAAAAGAGAAAGTGGGATTGTACCCTTTAGTCTGCATTCCGGCCAAAGACTTTTCGCCTTTGGACAAAGTCGCAGTAAAATGGAGGACTTTGCATCACGCACAGCAGCACAATGAGCCCAAGCAAATCGAAAACAGCGCCAGTCGACAATGCCCAAGCGGTGCCAGCCTCTTTTGAAGAGGCAGTGGCCGAGCTTGAGGCTTTGGTGAATACCATGGATTCCCAGAATCTTGGCCTGGATCAATTGCTGACCGATTACAAACGTGGGGCCTATCTCGTGAAGTATTGTAGGGACCGGTTAAGCCAGGTTCGCAAAGAGGTCACCGAGATTGAACAAACATTGAACAAACCCGCTGATGAAGGTGCACAGTGAGCTTCGCCCAGCCCATTCAGTTGAACTGGTTTGATGAGACCCGCGCGGGTTTTGAAACAGCATTGGCAAAAAAGTTAAACCAGTCCAAAGGTCCTTCCAGTGAGCTGAATGCTGCAATTGAATATGCCTTGTTGGATGGCGGAAAGCGCTTGCGCGCCATGTTGGTATTCGCCGCCGGCCATGCAGTGGAGACGCCAGCCAGTGAGTTAAGCGATGCAGCCTGCGCCATCGAAGCCATGCATGCCTATTCTTTGGTGCACGACGATTTGCCCAGCATGGACAATGATGTACTTCGCCGTGGCAAACCAACCTGTCATGTGAAGTTTGGTGAGGCTTTTGCCCTGTTGGCAGGTGATGCACTACAAACGCTTGCTTTTCAATGGCTGGCTGAATCGGAGCAGGGTAATGTTCAGGTTCGCATACAGCAAATTGCAGCCTTGGCCGGCGCCTCTGGTTTGCAAGGCATGGCTGCCGGGCAGGCAATAGACCTTGCGCATGTGGGCAAGCCTATGGACTTGCAGTCGCTTGCCAATATGCACGCGCGCAAAACAGGTGACTTGATCTCGGCGTCAGTGCGCATGGGATATGTCAGCAATACGGCGCTTTCGGCCGTTGAGAAGAATGGATTAGAGGCCTATGCCCATTGTTTGGGCTTGGCATATCAGGTAATAGACGACATATTAGACGTGGAGTCCACCAGTGAGGTGCTCGGCAAAACATCGGGCAAAGACGCGCTGAACAACAAACCCACCATGGTGAGTTTGATGGGCTTGGGCGAAGCCAAAGCACTTTTGGCCCGGCTGCGAGAACAGGCTTTCACAGCCTGTGAGGTTATTGCTGCCCCGCGCCGCGCCCCGCTGGAAACCCTTGTAGAACTGATTACAAACCGGAAATCATGACCGATCTGCTGAAAAAAATTGATTGCCCCGCAGACCTGCGGCGACTGTCTGAAAACCAGCTGCCCAAGCTGGCAGACGAGTTGCGCAATTACATCGTGGAGCAAGTGGCCAAAACCGGCGGGCATTTGTCATCTAACCTGGGAACGGTCGAATTAACCGTGGCCTTGCATTATGTGTTCAACACCCCAAATGATCGCGTGGTGTGGGACGTGGGCCACCAAACTTACCCGCACAAAATTTTGACTGGCCGGCGCGATGCCATGCCGGGTTTGCGCCAATACGGCGGCATCTCCGGTTTTCCAAAGCGTTCGGAATCTGAGTACGATGCCTTTGGTACTGCACATTCCAGCACCTCCATTTCCGCTGCCTTGGGCATGGCGGTTGCCTCACGCAACCTGGGCGTGAACCGAAAACACATTGCTGTAATTGGCGACGGCTCCATGACCGCAGGCATGGCCTTTGAAGCCTTGAACAACGCCGGTGTAACGCCCGACATTGATTTGCTCGTGATTTTGAACGACAACGACATGTCCATTTCACCGCCTGTGGGCGCGCTGAACAAGTACTTGGCCAAGTTGTTGTCGGGCCGCATGTTGAACAATGTGAAGGAAGTGGGCAAGGGTATATTGGGTGTGGCCCCACCCCTGTATGAACTGGCGCACCGGCTTGAAGAGCATGTCAAAGGCATGATGAGCCCGGCCACACTGTTCGAGGAATTTGGGTTTAATTACTACGGCCCCATTGATGGCCACGATCTGGACGCACTTGTGCCCACGCTGCAAAACCTGCGTGCAATGAAAGGCCCGATCTTCCTGCATGTGATCACCAAAAAGGGCGCAGGCTACAAGCTGGCCGAGCAAGACCCGGTGCTGTACCACGGCCCGGGCAAGTTCGATCCCAGCATCGGTATTCAAAAATCAAATACACCCAAGCCCCCTACCTACACCCAAATTTTTGGCAAGTGGTTGTGCGACATGGCGCAATCCGATCGCAAACTGGTGGGCATTACCCCAGCCATGCGCGAGGGTTCCGGCATGGTGGAATTCGAGCGTCGCTTCCCCTCGCGCTACTTTGATGTCGGCATCGCAGAACAGCACGCAGTCACCTTCGCGGCCGGTTTGGCCTGCGAGGGCATGAAGCCCGTGGTGGCCATTTATTCCACATTTTTGCAGCGCGCCTATGACCAACTGATACATGACGTCGCCTTGCAGAATCTCGACGTTACTTTCGCGCTGGACCGCGCTGGCTTGGTGGGGGCCGACGGTGCAACGCACGCGGGCAATTACGACATTGCTTACCTGCGCTGTATTCCCAACATGGTGATTGCCGCTCCCTCCAACGAGGATGAGTGTCGCAAATTACTTACAACCGCTTATCACTACCCCGGCTGCGCTTCGGTTCGCTACCCGCGCGGTATGGGCCCCGGTGTAGTCGCTGACGAATCACTCGATTCCCTTGAAATTGGCAAGGCAATTGTGCGTTATTCGCCCGATGAATCGGAGCATAAACTTGTAATTTTGGCATTTGGCTCCATGTGTGAACCAAGCCTTGAGGCTGGCCGAGCGCTGGGTGCCACCGTGGTGGACATGCGCTGGGTCAAGCCAATTGATGCAGAATTGTTACAACGGTTTGCCGAGCAGCGCTACAGCTTTGTGACTATTGAAGAGGGCTGTATCATGGGTGGCGCAGGTTCAGCCGTGACCGAACACTTGCACGCCCAAGGATTTAATAACGCAGTGTTGCAACTCGGCTTGCCCGATGAATTCATCGACCATGGAGACCCCGCTCTCCTGCTCAAGAATCTTGGACTGGACGCCCAAGGCATAGAAACGTCCATCAAGCAGCACTATGGCGAGCTCTTTGATCGCCACACCAATGTGGTACGCCATGTAGCAGGGCGTGCCGCAAACACATGAGGAAGTTATGAATACACGTGACAAAGGCTTGGAGAATGCCGTGGCCACTAACCCAATTGACCAGGCCATTCCCGACGTCCAAAGCACCATCGACACCCGCCACATTGCAATCCAATCGGTGGGTATTCGTTCTGTCAAGTACCCAGTTCTGATTGAGCTTCAAGGCCAAAAGCCGATGCCCTCCGTGGCTGAGTTCGAAATGACCGTGTTTCTGCCTGCCGATCAAAAAGGCACGCACATGTCTCGTTTCATTGCTTTGCTGGAGGAAGCGCAGGGCACTGTGCTGACGGTCAGCGGTTTCCGTGCCATGCTGGTTGAAATGTTGCAGCGTTTGGACGCACCTTCTGGTCGCATCAAGATGGAACTGCCTTATTTCCTGTCCAAGGTTGCGCCCATTAGCGGCGTTTCAAGCCTGATGGACTATCAGTTGACCCTCGAAGGTTCAGCCACTGCGACAGGCCAAGACATTTACCTCACCGTGGTTGTTCCGGTGACCAGTTTGTGCCCATGTTCCAAGAAGATTTCTGAGTATGGTGCGCACAACCAGCGTTCGCACGTCACCGCGCGCGTGCAGTTGAAAGAAGATGTGGACATTGCACAGTTTATTTCCGCGATTGAGCAGCAGGCTTCCTGCGAACTGTATGGTTTGCTCAAGCGCCCCGATGAAAAGTATGTGACTGAGCGTGCCTACGACAACCCGAAGTTTGTGGAAGATTTGGTTCGAGATGTGGCCATTGCCATGAACAAGTTCTCGCAAGTGGGTCAATACACAGTAGAAGCGGAAAACTTCGAATCAATTCACAATCACTCGGCTTATGCTCGCATCGATCGAGCTTAAGTAGACCCTCGCTGGTTCTTCAGCGCGCTGTAAGAATCAACCCCGACAATACTTACAAAATTAAATGTCGGGGTGCGTGTGTACCTCAGGAGCTATTCGGTTATGGCTGAACCACCCAAGGTCAAGCCCAAGGAATTTTTTATTCTCGGACTCACGTCGGGAGGGCGGCCCTTTCGTCCTTCAGACTGGGCCGAACGTCTTTGCGGTGTGTTGTCTTGTTACCGCCCGCCTGGCCGCCAGCAGAGCCAGCAACACCTGGCTTACAGTCCCTACGCCAAGCCAATCTTGATGAACAATGTAAAGTGCGTTGTGGTCGATGAGCGCTTGCGCGACATTGAGCCCATGGCCATGACTTTTGTATTGAACTTTGCGCGTGACAACGATTTGCAACTGCTGGATGCCTGTCTGTTGCCTGACCCCGAGTAGTCAATTTCTCAGGGATGGTTTCCAAAGCCGGCTTGGCTTTGGAAACAGAATTCGGCAACGCAACTTGGCAACACAAAAAGCCCCTTTCAATCAAGGGGCTTTTCTATGTGGAGCAAATTAAAACCTTAAGGCCTCTTAAGGCCTCTTAAGGCCTCTTAAGGCCTATTAGGCGGCCATGCCTTTCACAAGTGCTGACAAGCGTGACTTGTTGCGTGAGGCTTTGTTTTTGTGGATCAGGTCTTTGTCTGCAACGCGATCCAGAATGCTTGTTGTTTCGCGATAAACTGCCTGAGCGGCGGCTTTGTCGCCTGCTTCAACAGCAGCGCGTACTTTTTTAACTGCGGTTCTCATCGCTGAGCGAATGGCTGAATTGTGCGCATTTGCTTTGGCGGCTTGTTTTGCGCGCTTGCGCGCCTGTGCTGAGTTGGCCATATTGCTGAGGCTCCAAGGGGTGTAGAATTCGAAAACCCGCAATTTTAACAAAATACTAGCCCTTTCACAATCACTATATGAATTTATTGAAATCGGCCGCTGCGGTCAGCGCCATGACCATGCTCTCTCGGATCACTGGTTTGATCCGAGAGACAATCACTGCGCGGCTCTTGGGGGCCGGGGCTGAATCCGATGCCTTTTTTATTGCTTTTCGAATTCCCAACCTTTTGCGCAGATTGTTTGCAGAAGGTGCTTTTTCGCAGGCATTTATTCCCATTTTGTCCCAGACCAACGCCACACAAGGAAAATCAGCAGCGGTTGACCTGGCCCGGCGCGTCAGTTCTCTCTTGTTCATCGTTTTGTTGCTGATTGTTGTGGCTGGTGTATTGGGTGGCAGTTGGGTGGTCATGGGCATGGCCAGCGGGCTTGCGCAGGGTAGTGAACAGTTTGAACTCACCGTGTTGCTCACCCAGTGGATGTTTCCCTACATTCTTCTTATTTCAATGGTCGCACTGGCCTCGGGCTTGCTGAACACTTTCCGTTCATTTGCCTTGCCTGCCTTTGCACCGGTGTTGCTCAATATCAGCTTCATCGCGGGCGCTTTGCTGCTTGCCCCTTATTTTGATCAAGCAGTGAAAGCATTTGCAGTTGCAGTGATGGTAGGTGGTGTTTTGCAGGTTGCCGTGCTTTGGTATGGCTTGGCGCGTACCGATTGCCTGATCAATCCTTTTGCAGGATTTGGGGCGATTAAGGCAGCTTGGGGTGATGATCAGGTTCGTCGGGTTCTGAAAAACATGGTGCCAGCAACGCTTGCCGTGTCAGTGGCGCAGATCAGTCTGATCATCAACACCAATATTGCGTCGCATCTTGAGCAGGGGAGCGTGTCCTGGATTTCTTATGGCGATCGCTTGATGGAATTTCCCACCGCTTTGTTGGGCGTCGCTTTGGGTACAGTGTTGCTTCCATCGCTTTCTGCTGCGGCCACACGCAGCCACGAGGAATATTCACGCTTGATGGACTGGGGCTTACGCCTCACAGTGGTGCTTGTGCTGCCGGCGGCCGTGGGCATGGGCTTGTTTTCAGATGCCCTGGTGGCATTGCTGTTTCATTATGGGCGCTTTGATGCCAACGACGTGGCCATGACTAGCCAGGCCGTGATTGCTTACAGTTTAGGCTTGGCTGGTTTGGTGTTGGTCAAAATTTTGGCACCTGGTTTTTATGCCAAACAAGACATTCGAACTCCCGTGAAAATCGGGATTGTGGTTGTGTTGGCTACTCAATTGATGAACCTGTTCACGGTGCCCTGGTTAGGCCATGCGGGTTTGCCGCTCAGTATCAGTGCTGGTGCGGTGTTGAACGCGACGGTACTTTATTGGGGCTTGCGCAAGCGTGGTCTGTACACGCCTTCAAGCGGTTGGGGGCTTTATTTGATCAAAGTGTCGGTAGCTGCAATGGCCATGGGCTTTGCCTTGTGGCTCATGAACCAGCAGTTTGACTGGCTAGGCATGGCTTCTACGCCACTGGTGCGTGTGGCCGCTGTACTCGGGGTAATTGGGGTGTGTGGCGTGCTTTATTTTGCGGTATTGGCCGCCTTGGGTCTAAACCCGAAACGCTTGATTCGCAAACCTGTTGTTTGAGTGGGTGTGTGGTGTAGGCGGTGCAGCACCTTCGCAGGTGCTGCAGCCGGATTACTTTTAATTTCAGTATTACTTCAAAGCATCAAAGGCACGCGCCTTGATTTCTTCTACGCTGCCAACACCTGCAATTTTGCGATATTGTGGCGCACTGGCATCGCCTGTGGCTGCCCACTGGCCGTAGTAGTCCACCAAGGGGCGTGTTTGCTTCTCGTATACGTCAAGGCGTTTCTTGACGGTTTCTTCCTTGTCGTCATCACGCTGAACCAAAGGCTCGCCTGTCACATCATCAATGCCTTCCTGTTTCGGAGGGTTGAATTTTACGTGATAGGTGCGCCCCGAGGCTGGGTGAGTGCGGCGGCCACTCATGCGGTCAATGATCGCATCGTGAGGCACGTCAATTTCCAACACGAAGTCGATTTTCACGCCGGCTTCTTTCATGGCTTCTGCTTGCGGAATGGTGCGGGGAAATCCGTCAAACAAATAACCATTTGCACAATCGGATTCCTTCAAGCGCTCTTTCACCAAATTGATGATGATCTCGTCGGACACCAGGCCGCCACTGTCCATGACTTTTTTTGCTTCGATACCCAGGGGGGTGCCGGCTTTAACAGCTGCTCGCAGCATGTCGCCAGTGGAAATTTGGGGAATGCCAAACTTTTCCTTGATGAATGTCGCCTGCGTGCCTTTGCCAGCACCGGGCGCTCCCAATAGAATTAAACGCATAGTCGCCTCAAGAGTTTTAAATCTGCTGGCCTGTTGTACAAGATGCGTCGTTTACAACAGGCAATATTTTTGGCCGTTTTTTCTTATTCGAGGCCTTTGCGATTATGGGTGCTTCAACTTGCAGAAAACTTACCCATGGGCAGGCTCGAATATTTTTTCATGGTCGTTCAGCCTTAACGAGACCCGAACAATGCCCTGACTTTCTCCAGGTCTTGCGCGGTGTCTACCCCGGGAAGCGGGGCATCCTGAATCATACACACTTTTATGCGAAAGCCATTGGCCAGCGCCCTGAGTTGTTCAAGTGATTCAAGCACTTCGATTCTGGCTGGGGGCAGTGTTTGATACACCTTCAGAAAGCGGGCGCGGTAAGCATACAAACCAATGTGCCGAATGCCCAGTTGCCCCGCTGGCACCCCTTGGGGCCAGGATTCAGTGGCATAAGCATCCCGCGGATAAGGAATAGGGGCCCGGGAAAAGTAAAGTGCTTCGCCGTCTTCACGCATGGCGATTTTCACCACGTTGGGGTTTTTGAACTCTTCCCAGTTGTCGATTGCATGCCCACAGGTCGCAATGTCTTGAGCATCTTCCAGCAAGGCTTTGGCCACCAGGTCAATCAAGGCTGGGTCAATCAGGGGCTCATCGCCCTGTACATTCACCACCACGGTGTCGTTGGCCCAGCCTTTGAGTTGGGCCACTTCCGCAATCCGGTCGGTGCCTGTTGGCCAGTCGCCACGGGTCATGACAACCTGCAAGCCATGGTTTATACACACCGACTCAATTTCCGGGTGATCGGTGGCGACCAAGACTTCGTCTGCACCCGATTTCAAGGCCTGCTCGGCCACTCGCACAACCATGGGCTTTCCCGCAATGTCCAGCAGGGGTTTGCCTGGCAGGCGAGTAGACGCATGGCGGGCCGGGATAACGGCTTTGAACATGGAAACTTAGTTGTTGGAGGTTGATACAGGTTCGGCTTGTTCCACCAGCATGATGGGTATTCCGTCCCGCACGGGAAATGCAAGTTTGTCGGCTTTGCATACCAGATAGCTATCGCTTGGGCGTTTTTCAAGCGGCCCTTTGCAGATGGGGCAAACCAGAATGTCAATCAATTGTGGGTCCAATGCAATCCTCTAGGGCTTGTGTCAGGGCAGGGGGCAATTTTACGCTGATCTCGGCCACCCACACTTTTGGGTTTGAATCACCCAATTTTACGGCATCTTTGCCGCTTGTGATCAGCACTTGTTGATCGAACTGTGCGCAAAAGTCTTCAGGGTAATTGAAATGGTCGGGAAGTCCGCGGCATGCGTCAAGATTGAGGCCGGCTGATCTAATCGCATCAAATAATTTGCCTGGATCACCAATGCCGGAAAAAGCCATCAGTTTCAGCTGTTTCCACTGTTCCATGGCTTGTTCGGTTGTCAGGAATTGGCCAGAGCGTAGTTGCCGAAAGCCAGTGAGTTGAACGTGTACCGCGTACCAGTTGTCCCGACACGGCCAATCCAATGCTTTGCTCAGGGCCTCGGGCGAAATGTTGGAACACAACACCGCATCCACTGAGCCTAGCCGGGAAAGTGGCTCGCGCAACGGGCCTGCAGGCAGCAAGCGGCCATTGCCATGAGCCCGCCGGTCGAATACAACCCATTCAATTTGCCGGGCAAGCTTGTGGTGTTGCAGGCCATCGTCCGACACAATAAGTTTCAAATCCGGGAAATTGGCCAAAAGAAGCCTGACCGCTTGGTTTCGATCCGCGCACACAGCCACCGGGCAACCGGTTTCACGGCTTAAAAACAGCGGCTCGTCTCCCGCTTCAATTGCGGCGGGTGTGTTTTTGGCTGGGTCAATTACTATTGGCGCAGTTGTGGATCGCCCATAACCCCGGCTCACGATGCCAACCTTGTCACCGCGGGCGACCATGTATTGGCAAATTGCCATCACGATGGGCGTTTTTCCTGCACCGCCGGCAATCAGGTTGCCGACCACCAAAACTGGCGGATGGCTTGCTTTCTTTGCGGCAATCGATTTGTAATTTTGCCGGGTGGCCCAGCGCAAGGCTTTGTACGTGTATTCAAGCCAACTCAGGATCAAACCAACGAAAAGCCCTGGTTTATGCCCGGCGTACCAAATCCTGAGCAAGGCAGACTCAACCCTGGCCTTGCGTTCATTTGCGCTCATGGGGATTTGCCACCCGCTGTGGCAATTGATACCTTGGCCACACCCAACGAGGCCAGCATGTCCATCACCATCACCACCGATTGGTGCGTGGCAGCCGCATCGGCCTCAACAATGGCCCTGCGTTCCTCGCTTGCAGGTTTTGCTGACAAAACCTTGCCCAGTTCTGTGCGAAGTTGGGTTTCCGTCAATACACCCTGAGCGCCCAGCGCATAGTTGCCATCCCGACCCACTCGAATTCGAAGTGCTTCAGGCGGTGTGGCATCTTCCTGAGCGCTTTGTGTGCCAGGCAAATCAACTTCCAGTTGGCTGGGCTGCATGAATGTGGTGGACACAACCAGGAAAATCACGATGACCAACAACACATCGATCAGCGGGATGAGGTTGATGTCGGGTGCTTCCGTGCTTGTTGTACGCTTGATTCTCAAAGCCCCGCTCCTTAGCCTGGCTTGCGCGAGTTGGTGTGCTGTTTCAGCAGGTCTTCAAAAGGCTTCAGTGAGTTTCCCATGTCCTCGAGCAGGCGATTGATCCGGATCCGGAACAGCCGATAGGCAACCAGGGCCGGTATCGCAACAATCAAGCCGAATGCCGTGTTGTAAAGCGCTACTGCGATGCCAGCGGCAATCGCTTCGGGCGTTTGGGTGCCAGAGCCTTGAACTGCAAAAATCTCGATCATGCCGATGACCGTTCCCAGCAAACCCATCAAAGGCGCGGCACTGGCGATCATGGACAGCACGTCAAGATGTTTTTCAAGTGTGTTTTGAATACCGACAGATTTGTCCTGCATCGCGGTTTCTATGTCCTCGTTCTTGTAGAACGCAGACAGCCCAGCAGCCATCAAGCTTCCGAGCGCACTGTGTGATTCCAGGCGGGCAATGTTTTGCCGGTCTTTGAACTGTGGCAGTGTTTTGCACACATCGGCCACCAGGTTTTCCGGGATCAAGTCTTTTTTTCGCAAGGCCCAAACGCGCTCAAGCACGATTGCCAACGCGACCACCGAGCCAAAAATCAAAGGCCAAATTGGCCAGCCCGCTGCAGAAATGATTGACCACACAAGTAGACTCCTATTCAGTAAGACAGGGACTCTAGCGAAAAAACCAACATTACACAAATTACACAAAAGCCGACATATTTGTTCATTGTGGATAACTTTGGGGAAAAGCCCCCCAAATTTTCGAATAATCAGTCGCTTGTGAGAAAAATGAACTTTTTGTGTATCGTATTTTGTTGTATTTTTTCTTTTTAATCAGTTACTTGTGTATATTTTCTTGTATTTCAGCCATGTTGCACAGAAAGTAGCTTTTTGTTAGCGCATGTGGAAATGTTCTGGTTTTTTAGCCAATTTGGTCTATAAATGATTGACTTAAAAACGGTTTTCTCGGTCAGCCAGCTCGCCAGGCACCTGAATGATCACCTCCGAAATGAATTTGGCGCTATCCGGATTCAGGGTGAGGTGGCGTCCTTTACCCGTGCCTCCTCCGGGCATTGGTATTTGGCCCTGAAGGACGAATCTGCACAACTGAAGGCGGTTATGTTTCGCCAACGCAATGTTCTCGCAGGTTTTTTCCCAGCGGTGGGCGATAAAGTTGAAGTGCTTGCGCAACTGGCCATGTATGAGCAGCGCGGCGAGCTGCAATTGATTATTGATGTTATGAAGAAAGCCGGGCAAGGCAATCTGCATGAACAGTACCTGCAACTGAAAACCAAATTGACTCAGGAGGGGTTGTTCGATTCTGCCCGCAAGCGCCCACTGCCTTCGGTGGTTTTTAATCTCGGGGTAATCACTTCACTGCAAGCCGCAGCACTTGCTGATGTAAAACAGGCCTTGGCAAGGCGTGCCCCCCATGTTGAGTACTCGGTTTACCACACCGCGGTGCAGGGCGAACAGGCCGCAGCACAAATTATTGAGGCCCTTCGCAAAGCCGATTCAGCAGGCCACGAGGCGTTGGTGCTTTGCCGCGGAGGTGGCAGTCTAGAGGATCTGTGGAGTTTCAACGTAGAAGCGGTTGTGCGCGCGGTGGCCGCATGCAAAACCCCCATCGTGGTTGGCGTGGGGCACGAAACGGATGTAACCCTGGCTGAATTTGCCGCAGACCTTCGCGCCGCCACGCCCACTGCCGCAGCTGAATTGATTAGCCGGCCCACCAGTGAACTGCTGTCCGAGATTCAAGGTTTGCATGTGGGCTTGCGCAAGGCTTTACGTCACCGAGCCCAAATGCTTGTTCAACGGGTGGATCGGGCTGAGCTCGGTTTGCTGACGCCCACGGCTTACCTGCATGCGCTTGAGTCACGTTTGAATAACGCAAGTAGTCGCCTGCCGCGCCTTGTCGAGCGAGGCCTTGCACAACAAACCAATTCAATTCAGGTGTTCTGGGAATCCATGTCGCTTGAAATGAATGCAACTCAAAACTCAGCCAATCGAAGTGCCCAGCTTCTTGAAAGTGGGCTAATGGCTGCGCAGCGGCGCAACATCGCCGCATTGGACTCTCGCGTGGACCGTCTTGGCTCTGTGGTTGAGGCCGTCTCCCCCCAACGAACCCTGGAGCGAGGCTATGCCTTTTTGCGGCCACAGCACGGGAACGCAGTAGTTCGCTCCGTGCTGGATGTGCAAACTGGCGATGCCTTGCGAGCCACAGTGGCGGACGGTGAAATTTTGGTGAATGTGCGCGAGAAAACTGAGCTGCGCGGACCGTTGACCGAGGACGTCAAAAATTCAAGATAGAATCAAAGGGTTGAAATGCAGGGTTTTGCCCTTAGCTGAAGTTTTCGTATTGATTGAAGTGAGAGAGGATACTGATATGCAACATACACTGCCCGAATTGCCCTACGCGATGGACGCGCTGGCTCCCCATATTTCCAAAGAAACACTGGAGTACCACTACGGCAAGCACCACGCTGCTTATGTGACCAACCTGAATAATCTGGTAAAAGGCACAGAGTTTGAAAGCTCCAGCCTGGAAGACATCGTCAAGAAGTCAACCGGTGGCGTGTTCAACAACGCAGCACAAATCTGGAACCACACGTTCTACTGGCATTGCCTGTCTCCCAATGGTGGTGGTGCGCCCACAGGCAAGTTGGCCGATGCCATCAATGCCAAATTTGGCAGTTTTGATGCGTTCAAGGAAGCTTTTACCAAAAGCGCGATTGGTAACTTTGGTTCCAGCTGGACATGGCTTGTGAAAAAAGCCGACGGTTCAGTGGATATTGTGAACACGAGCAACGCAGCCACACCCTTGACCACTCAAGACAAGCCTTTGTTGACCTGCGACCTGTGGGAACACGCCTACTACATCGATTATCGCAACGCCCGCCCCAAGTACATTGAAACTTTCTGGAACTTGGTGAACTGGGAATTTGCATCGAAGAATTTCGAAGGTTAATCCCTCGAAATCATCTTCAACACGCCGACCCCTTTTTGTGCCCACAGCGCGAGGAGGGGTCGGTTTTTTTGCGGTCTATTCCTTGGTTTCCAGGACCCGCTCTGGCACCTGTAGTATTTCACCAGCATCAATACCGCGCGTTGAAAACCAATCCCGGTTCATTTCCAGTGCAAGTTTGGCGTTGCCGCTGGAGCAGTGAATGTCAGCCGTACCTGCTGTCATCTGTTCGATATTCAGAATTTTGCCGTTGGCGTCTGCAAAGGCCACATCCAGATCAATCAGGGTGTTTTTCATCCACATACATTGTGTTTCACTGCGTTTGAACACAAACAGCATCCCCGAATTTTTGCCCAGCTCCTTTCTGTTCATCAGCCCGATTTGACGGCTTAGATCGGTGTTGGCCAACTCTGCTTTTACCTCATGTTGGCCTACGCGCATTTGAAGTGTTGGCAATTGGGATTGCGCCGGCCCAGCAGCATTGCCTATGCAGGCAGCCAAGCCCAGCGCAGCTGCCACCAAAGTCAACCTGAAAGTAGTGCAGCATTTGTTGATGTGATCAAAGTGCATGAAATCTGGTTCCTGTCAGAGATCTGAAAGAAGATGGCGTTATTATACGGCTTGGCGCAATAAGGAATGCAATTTCATATTGCGAAATAATTGTGATTTTCGTAGTGAAGGGATACACTAGAGTGTTCCCTCTAACACACCAGAGAAGCAGCGGAGAGACCATGTACCAACACATTAAAGTCCCATCAGTCGGCGAAAAAATCACGGTCAATAGTGATTACTCGTTGAACGTACCCGATCAACCCATCATTCCATACATCGAAGGCGATGGCACTGGTTTTGACATTACACCAGTGATGATCGACGTGGTCGACGCTGCAGTGGCCAAAGCGTATGGCGGCAAGCGCAAGATCAGCTGGATGGAAATTTACGCGGGCGAAAAGTCCACCAAGGTGTATGGCCCCGACGTGTGGCTGCCAGAAGAAACCCTGGAAGTGTTGAAAGAATATGTGGTGTCTGTCAAAGGCCCATTGACCACGCCCGTGGGTGGCGGTATTCGTTCCATTAACGTGGCTTTGCGTCAGCAGCTTGATTTGTATGTGTGCCTTCGCCCAGTGCGCTACTTTGCCGGCGTGCCCAGCCCGGTAAAAGAGCCCCACAAAACCGACATGGTGATTTTCCGCGAGAACTCGGAAGACATTTATGCAGGTATTGAATACGAGGCGGAAACTGACAAAGCCAAAAAGCTGATTAAGTTTCTGCGTGAAGAAATGGGTGTGAGCAAGATTCGTTTCCCCGAAACTTCAGGCATTGGCATCAAGCCAATTTCTAAAGAAGGCACAGAGCGCCTGTTCCGCAAAGCCGTTCAGTACGCCATCGACAATAAAAAGCCTTCGGTGACAATCGTGCACAAGGGCAACATCATGAAGTACACCGAAGGCGCTTTTGCGGCTTGGTCGTACGCTTTGGCAAAGAACGAATTCGGCGCCGAACTGCTTGACGGCGGCCCCTGGATGAAGATCAAGGCCGCGCATGGCGACATCGTGATCAAAGACGTGATCGCCGATGCCTTCTTGCAGCAAATTCTGCTGCGCCCAGCTGAATACAGCGTGATCGCAACGATGAACTTGAACGGCGACTATATTTCTGATGCCCTGGCCGCCCAGGTCGGTGGTATTGGCATTGCCCCCGGTGCGAATTTGTCCGATTCAATCGCCATGTTCGAAGCCACCCACGGTACAGCACCAAAATATGCTGGCAAAGACTATGTGAACCCGGGTTCTCAGATTCTCTCTGCGGAAATGATGCTGCGCCACATGGGCTGGATCGAGGCTGCTGATCTCATTATTACTTCCATGGAAAAATCCATCACGTCCAAGAAAGTGACTTATGATTTTGCGCGCTTGATGGACGGTGCCACACAGGTAAGCTGTTCAGGTTTCGGTCAAGTCATGATCGACCACATGTAACAAGCCTGCTTCTGCTGTAAATAAAAAAGCCCCATAGAGATGGGGCTTTTTTTATGGGCAAGAAAAAAGCCGGCTTGGGGCCGGCTTTCTTCTTAATCGGTGGTTTGATTATTTTACTTGTCAGGCGGCGCTGGTTGCGTCCATCACAGAGATGTTCTGAGCCTGCTTACCTTTTGGTCCATCCACCACTTCAAAAGTCACTTTCTGACCTTCTTTCAGTGTGCGGAATCCAGATGCCTGGATTGCTGAAAAGTGGGCGAAAAGTTCATCGCTCCCTTGATCTGGAGTAATAAAACCAAAACCCTTTGCATCATTGAACCATTTTACGGTGCCGGTCGCCATCGCGAAACCTCCTTCAAAAAACAATACTTCGATCGGAACGCACGAACTTTCCGACAACTCGCCAGTCTGAACCAGCTTGCCTTCTATTCTTTGACCTGTTTGGGCTGGGGTCAACCATACAATAGATACATTTTTTAAGGGTTTACCCCTTGTAATAGACAGGTGTTGTCTACATCTGGTTAATTCAGGCTTTTCGGGTGATTGACCTTGTGGGTTATCGATTGCAAATTTCAGAGTGGGTTTGCATAATTTTTGAGATGTTCCTGATTGAATTTTCAGGAAAAATTTCTAGCCTTGAATAAAGGCAGTGTATTGCTCTCTAATCCTTGTTGCGTGCCCCTTAGAAGTGATTACAATGAAGTTATGAGTTCGCAAAACAATCCATCAACAGTACTGGAATCGCAGGCGCAAAAAGCGAAGCTGCCCCCGATGTATCAGGTCGTGCTCTTGAACGATGACTACACCCCCATGGAGTTTGTCGTGATTGTTTTGCAGAAGTTTTTTGGAAAGGGAAGGGAACAGGCCACCCAAATCATGCTGAAAGTGCATCGAGAGGGCAAAGGGGTCTGTGGGGTATATCCCAAAGACATCGCCTCGACAAAAGTCGAAATGGTATGCGGTTTCGCAAAGCAGCATCAACACCCGCTGCAGTGCGTGATGGAGGAAACATGATTGCGCAAGAGTTGGAAGTAAGTTTGCACATGGCATTTGTTGACGCACGTCAGCAAAAGCATGAATTCATCACGGTAGAGCACCTGCTATTGGCCTTGCTGGACAATCCTTCAGCGGCTGAGGTGCTACGTTCATGCTCATGCGATGTCGAAGAAATTCGAAAGAACCTGCAAAATTTCATCAAGGACAACACCCCTGTGGTGTCCGGTCAGGATGAAGTGGACACGCAGCCCACGCTGGGTTTCCAGCGGGTTATTCAGCGCGCCATCATGCATGTTCAAAGCACATCGAATGGCAAGAAAGAGGTGACTGGCGCGAATGTGCTGGTTGCGATTTTTGGTGAGAAAGACTCCCATGCGGTGTATTACCTTCACCAGCAGGGTATTACCCGTCTGGATGTGGTGAATTACATTTCACACGGCATTACCAAAACGCCGCAGGCGCCCGCGCCGAAGCCCGAGAATTCCCAGAACGAGAATCAGGAGCAGGAAGCCGAGGCCACCCAAAACGTGGGTGACAAGCAGTCGCCGCTTGACCAGTACACCCAGAATTTGAATGCATTGGCCAAGGAAGGGAAAATTGATCCGCTGATCGGCCGTGAGCAGGAAGTGGAGCGGGTTATTCAGGTGCTGTGCCGCCGCCGCAAAAACAACCCGCTCTTGGTGGGTGAGGCTGGTGTGGGTAAAACCGCGATTGCCGAGGGCTTGGCTTGGAGAATTGTGCAAGGTGACGTGCCGGAAATTTTGGCAACAGCGCAGGTGCATTCACTGGACATGGGCGCGTTGCTGGCGGGCACCAAATACCGTGGCGATTTCGAACAGCGTTTGAAAGCGGTGTTGAAACAGTTGAAGGCCAACCCGGATTCCGTGTTGTTCATTGATGAAATCCACACCTTGATTGGCGCAGGCTCCGCTTCTGGCGGCACGCTGGATGCGTCCAATTTGCTGAAACCTGCCTTGTCGTCAGGGCAGCTGAAGTGCATTGGCGCAACTACCTTTACCGAGTACCGTGGCATTTTCGAGAAAGACCACGCGCTTTCACGCCGCTTCCAGAAAATCGATGTGTCTGAACCCACCGTGGAACAGACCATTGAAATTTTGCGCGGTTTGAAGAGCAGGTTTGAAGACCACCATGGCGTGAAGTACTCCAGCGCGGCCATTTCGGCAGCCGCTGAGTTGTCGGCCAAGTTTATCAATGATCGTCATTTGCCCGACAAGGCCATTGACGTGATTGATGAAGCCGGTGCAGCTCAGCGTATTTTGCCAAAAAGCAAACAGCGCAAAACAATTACGAAAGGCGACATTGAGGATATCGTGTCGAAAATTGCCCGTATTCCGCCACAGTCGGTTAATACCGATGACCGCAACAAGCTGGCAACGCTCGATCGCGATTTGAAGGCCACTGTGTTTGGGCAAGACCCAGCCATTGAGGCACTGGCCAATGCGATCAAAATGTCGCGTGCCGGTTTGGGCAAAGCAGACAAGCCAATTGGTTCATTCCTGTTCAGTGGCCCCACCGGTGTGGGCAAAACCGAGGTGGCCAAACAGTTGGCCTTTATTCTCGGCATTGAAATGCTGCGTTTCGACATGTCGGAATACATGGAACGCCACGCTGTTTCTCGTTTGATTGGTGCGCCCCCAGGTTACGTTGGCTTTGACCAAGGCGGCTTGTTGACCGAGGCCATTACCAAGAAGCCACATTGCGTGTTGTTGCTCGACGAAATCGAGAAAGCGCACCCCGATGTGTTCAATATTCTGCTTCAGGTCATGGACAACGGTACTTTGACCGACAACAACGGTCGCAAGGCTGACTTCCGCAATGTGATCATCATCATGACCACCAACGCGGGTGCAGAAGCCCTGACCAAGCGCGGTATCGGCTTCATGGAATCCAAGGTGCAGGGCGATGAGATGGAAGACATCAAGCGCATGTTCAGCCCCGAGTTCCGCAACCGTCTGGATTCTGTCATTTCCTTCCGTGCGCTGGATGAAGAAATCATTCTTCGCGTGGTCGACAAGTTCCTGATGGAGCTGGAAGAACAGCTGCACCAGAAGAAAGTGGATGCGGTGTTCACAGACGAATTGCGCAAGCACTTGGCCAAGAAAGGTTTTGATCCATTGATGGGTGCTCGCCCAATGCAGCGCTTGATTCAAGACACCATCCGCAAGGCCTTGGCCGATGAGTTGCTGTTTGGCAAATTGGTGAACGGCGGCAAGGTGACTGTGGACCATGATTTGGAAAATGACCAGGTGTCACTGACTTTTGATGAAGGTTCATCGGGGCAAGAGTCGGAGAGCGGCACTGAGGTTGCTGTTGATTAAAAGCAAAGTTTGGTCGTAATAAAGCATCAGGTAGCGACAAGCCCGGACAGGTATCCGGGTTAATCGCAAAGTGGGCTCGCCTGAGTTTCCCTCGCAGGGATTCTCAGGCGTTTTGTTTTTGGACTAGGCCTTGCTTGCCAGATTAACCACTCACTTGGCCCAGGCAACTGCGGTTTCTACCTTTGTTCTTGGCTTGGTAAAGCGCGTGGTCAGCTTGCGCCATGGTGCGGTCAATGCTGTCAGCGTGGGTGATGTCGCAAATTCCTGCCGAAAACCCAACTTTGCAATTGCCGTTCAGCCGAATTCTGTCCACGATTCTTTGGGTGTCGTCGGCGGTGCAGTTCGGTAGAAGCACTGCAAACTCTTCGCCTCCGACACGTGCGATCAGATCACCAGGCCTGAAGTTGGTTCGAAGCGTTTCGGCAAACTCCCGAAGTCGCATATCCCCGGCCTCGTGACCATAGGTGTCGTTGTATTGTTTGAAGTAGTCAATGTCGATAATTGCCACACTGCCTTGACGCTGATTTTCTCTTTGCATTTTTCGCAGATAGGCGCTGCTCAGGTCTTGCCAGCCCCGGCGATTGAGCAAACCAGTGAGTGGATCGCTGCGAGCCTGATTGCTCAGGTGAAGCAGTTCAACTGCGAAGCGCTTTCGCAAGTTTGATTGTCGCCACAGAGTGAGGCTGACAAAACTTACCGAGTGAACCAAGACAATCAATGTGAGTATCAGGTTGTTGCGTTGCAATGCATTAACCTTTTCATCGGCCGATTGTGCATGTTTCTTCAAGGTGGTGTTGAATATCCCAAGCTCGATCAACCAAAACTCGATGCGTTGAGGGTCGGGTTTTCCGAATTTTTCAAGTTGCTGGTCCATCGCGATCAGGTGTTCTCGAAGGCTTGCAGCCGATTCAGTCAGCCTGCTGTGGGTGTTGATCGTTTCGATGACAGCCAATCTCGCAGCCAGTTGATTGAGTAACTCTTGGGGTGAGCTGTAGCCACGCGTTTCCAGACCAAGTTTGGTTTCATAAGCATGCTGATTGCCCAGGTGATGCAGGGCGGTGCTTTGTACGATCAGGTCTTGCAGGGACACTTCAAGTAGCCGTCTCTTGGCCAGATCACCTTGAATTTGATGTACTTTGCCGTAGTTGAATACAGCCACTGCCGCCAGAATGACGCAGAGTGCCAACCAAAAATACCGGATGGTTTTTTCAGAACAGGGACGCAGCTGCCGGATTGCGTGAACCAACCATGTACGGCCTGTCGTTGTAGCTGGCCCGTTGCCCCCTGAGTCCATTGTTTTCCTGATGATTCACAATGACACTCAGTGGCAAATCTGCTTGGGGTGGTTCCTTTCGCTTGGTTTTCTCTAGCGTGTCCCGGTGCTTCCGAATCCGCCTTCACCGCGTTCGCTGGGGGTGAAATCGCTGACCACCTTGAAGTCGGCGTGTGCCACCGGCAAGATGACCAGTTGAGCGATGCGCTCCATGGGTTCAATGGTCACTGGCACTTGGCTGCGGTTCCAGGCCGAGACCATCAGCGGGCCCTGGTAGTCGGAATCGATTAAACCCACCAAATTGCCAAGTACCAAGCCTTTTTTGTGACCCAAGCCTGAACGGGGCAAAATTGTTGCACAGTAATTGGGGTCGCCGATGTACATGGAAAGACCGGTTGGCACCAGTTCAGCCTGGCCAGGTTGCAAAGTCAGTGGCTCAGTCAGGCAAGCGCGCAGGTCGATGCCTGCACTGCCCGGTGTGCCATAGGCAGGCAATTGCTCTTGCATGCGCGGGTCGAGTACTTTCAGTTCAACTTGAATTTTCATGGGGGTATTTGTGTTTTCAGGAGTGTTTTGAAATGAAAAACAAAACTGCTTGCGCAGCTTGCAGTTTGTCCAAAGAGGCCAGGTATTCAGGGGGCAGTTTTTTACTGTAAATGGTTAACTCTGTTTGGTCGGAGCCCAATGCTTGTTGCGCCAGGTTGCCAACAATGAAATGCGCTTTCTTGCTGTCCAGTTTGCGGTTTGCGTATTCATCCAGATTTTCTGTTTCGGCAGCAAAACCGACTACAGTCAGTGATTTTTTCTGATCACTGGCAAATTCGCCGACATCTGCAAGAATGTCCGGGTTCAGTTCGAATTCCATATTTAAACCCGCAGCTTGATCGTGCTGTTTTTTCTGCTTTTGCGCGCTCGGGTTCTTGATCCCGTAATCGGCCACAGCGGCGACACCAATGAACAGGTCTTGTTGCTCGATTTGACCGAATACTGCAGCATGCATTTGCCTGGCAGATTGAACACTCACCATGCGCACACCGTACGGTGTTGGCAAAGCGGTAGGACCACTCACCAAACTTACTTCGGCACCCATTAACCATGCTGCTTGTGCCAAGGCGTAGCCCATTTTGCCACTGGATCGATTCGTGATGCCGCGCACCGGGTCAATGGCTTCAAAGGTTGGCCCGGCCGTCAACAACACTTTTTTACCCGCCAGGGGTTTGTGATTCACTGCCCGTGCCAGTTCCAATACGATCTCAAAGGGTTCCAGCATGCGGCCACTGCCCACCTCACCGCAGGCCTGTTCGCCAGCAGCAGGGCCAAACACATGCACGCCATCGTTTTTGAGTTGATTGACATTGCGCTGGGTGGCCGGATTGTTCCACATTTCCACATTCATGGCCGGGGCAATCGCCATGGGGCAATTGCGGGCCAATACAAGGTTATCAAGCAAATTGTCAGCGAACCCGTGTGCGTATTTCGCCATTGAATTGGCCGTGCAAGGGGCAATCAACAAAAAATCGGCGTTGCGGCTGATGTCGATGTGAGGCATGCCACGGTCAATATTGTTATCACTGTGCCCAGCTGGCCATTGCGACACATGCACAGCCTTGCCCGAAAGGGCTTGGAAGGTGAGTGGTGCAATGAATTGTGTGGCCGATTCAGTCATGACCACTTGCACCGTGCAGCCCTGTTTCATTAACAGGCGTACCAGCTCGGCCGATTTGTAAGCGGCAATGCCGCCGCACACGCCCAACACTACTCGCAGTTGGTTCAAACCAGGAAGCGGTGGCAATTCGACTGGGCGCATGGGCAATAAACCTTATTCGCTTTTTGCAGGTTTGGCGGCTTTGTGTTCTTTGTTGAAGAACAGTTCGTCGATGATTAGACCGACTGCTCCCATGGTAATTGCAATGTCGGCCACATTGAATGCCGGCCAGTGATAATTTCCAACATAAAAATCGAGAAAGTCGATGACAGCGCCGTGAGCAACACGGTCAATCAAATTGCCGATCGCACCACCCAAAATACAGGCCAGGCAGAACATCGCGAATTTGCGGTGGCTCGATGACCTCATCATGAACAGAATGACAATGGACGCAATGACCGCTACAGCGGAAAGAAAATGTTTTTGCCAACCCGCCTGATCGGCGAGGAAGCTGAATGCAGCACCCGGGTTGAGCACGTACACCAGGTTGAAGAAAGGGGTGATTTCAACCACCGCACCCAGATCAAGGCGTGATTGAACCCACAGTTTGCTGATTTGATCAACCAGGATAAGCAGCAGGGAAAAACCGATCCAGGGGAGGATGGATTTTTTGGGTGCCCTCAACGCGCCGGTTGCATTGACTGGTTTGGTGGTTGAGGCTGGTTTTCTCGGCATGGGTTTAGACATGATCACGCACCTCGCCTTGACCAAACAGGTTGCTGACGCATCGGCCGCAAATGCCAGGGTGTTCGGGGTTTGCGCCTGTGTCGGAGCGCACATGCCAACAACGTTCGCACTTTTCACCTTCTGCAATACCCACTTCAATTTTCTCCTCGGCCGCTGGGGCTATTTCAATATTGGAAACAATGAACAGAAATTTCAGATCATCGCCCAAACTTGCTGCGGCCTTGTACAAGTCGCCTGGCAAATGCAGTGTGGCTGTGCCTTGCAGGGATGAACCAATTTTGCCGTCCGTTCGCAGGTTTTCCAGTTCCTTCACCACGCGCGCGCGCAGCGCGAGCAACTCGGCCCACTTTCTGCCCAACGTATCTGCGTCAGCTACCTGTGGCACCTTGTAGAATTCATTGCAGAAAATGGAAGGCTCAACATTGCCCATCACCTCACGGGCCTCTTCAGCAGTAAAGCTGAGAACTGGTGCCATGAGGCGAAGCAGGGCATGTGTGATGTGGTAGAGCGTGGTTTGCGCACTGCGACGTGCCTGCGAATTCTCGCCAGTGGTGTACAAGCGGTCTTTCAGTACATCCAGATAGAATGCACCCAAGTCTTCGGAACAGAAAATTTGTAGCTTGCTGACAATCGGGTGGAACTCGTACTTCGTGTAGTGCATTTCGCACTCGCTTTGTAGCTTGCCCAGCAGGGTAAGTGCGTACTGGTCTACTTCAGCCAGTTCCTCGGCGGGAACCGCTTCGGTGGCAAAGTCGAAATCAGAAATATTGGCCAGCAAAAAGCGCAGGGTGTTGCGAATGCGGCGATAGCTTTCGACCACACGCTTCAGGATTTCATCGGAAATGGTGAGTTCGCCGGAATAGTCGGTGCTGGCAACCCAAAGGCGCAGAATTTCTGCGCCCATTTTGTCGGACACCTGTTGAGGCGCAATCACGTTGCCGACCGACTTGCTCATTTTGCGGCCTTGACCGTCCACTACAAAACCATGGGTGAGCAGGGCTTTGTAGGGCGGCACACCGTTGATCATGCAACTGGTGAGCAATGAAGAATGGAACCATCCCCGATGCTGGTCAGAGCCCTCGAGGTACAAGTCGGCTGGGAAATGGCTTTCATCGGCATGGCTGCCGCGCAGCACTGTTTCGTGCGTGGTGCCAGAGTCGAACCAAACATCGAGTGTGTCGGGGTTTTTTACGTAGTCTTTGGCTTCATTGCCGATCAATTCTTCAACTGATACGTGCTGCCAGGCTTCAATGCCTTTCTTTTCGATCAGCTGCGCGATGGTTTCAGTCAGTTCAGGAGTGCGCGGGTGCAGTTCGCCAGTTTCGCGGTGAACCAGAAATGCCATGGGCACGCCCCACTGGCGTTGACGCGACAGGGTCCAGTCTGGGCGATTGGCGATCATGGCGTGCAAGCGCGCCTTGCCCCAGGCCGGGAAGAATTCGGTGGCCTCAACGCCAGCCAAGGCTTTTTCGCGCAGGCTTGCGCTGCCATCGTTGGGTTTCACGTCCATACCCGCGAACCACTGTGAAGTGGCACGGTAGATGATCGGGGTTTTGTGGCGCCAGCAGTGCATGTAGCTGTGGCCAAATTTCACTTGTTTGATGAGCGAACCCACTTCGATCATTTTTTCAACAATGAGCGGGTTGGCTTTCCAGATGTGCAGGCCACCAAAAAATGGAAGGGAGTCGGCATACACACCATTGCCCGTTACCGGGTTGATGATGTCAGCGTCTTTTAAGCCATAGGCTTTGCTGGTCAAAAAGTCGTCTACGCCGTAGGCTGGCGAGCAGTGAACAATGCCTGTACCCGTGTCGGTGCTCACGTACTCAGCCAGGTAAACAGGGCTGAAGCGCTCATAGAAAGGGTGTCTGAATGAAATGCCTTCCAGCGCGGCACCCTTGGCGGTGGCCACTTCTGAACCCTGTAGCTCATAGCTTTCAAGGCAGGGTTTCACGCGTTCCTGGGCCAGTAACAAATACTTGTTGCCCACGTCTACCAGGCTGTACACCAATTCAGGGTGCATGTTCAGCGCCTGGTTGGCCGGCAGGGTCCATGGGGTGGTGGTCCAGATGACCAGCTGACCTGGCTTGGCTTGCAGTGTGGGCAAGGGCACATTGAAGGCGGTGGCCAGTTGCTCGAGGTTGGCTTCGTTAAAAGCAAAGCCCACGTCCACGGCAATGTCTTGTTTGTCCTTGTACTCCACCTCGGCTTCGGCCAAGGCTGATCCGCAATCGAAGCACCAGTTCACAGGCTTCAAGCCGCGGAACACATAGCCTTTTTCCATGATTTTGCCCAAGGCGCGAAGCTCGTCTGCTTCGTTGCCAAAGTTCATGGTTTTGTAGGGGTTGTCCCAGTCGGCCAGCACACCCAGTCGAATAAAGTCTTTTTTCTGTCGTTCAATTTGCTCGGCGGCGTACGCACGGCTTTTTTCCTGGACTTCCAGGGTTGGCTTCCCCTTGCCGATTGTTTTTTCGATCTGGATTTCAATTGGCATGCCATGGCAATCCCAGCCGGGTACGTAACGGGCATCATAGCCGGCCAGGCAACGGCATTTCACGATGATGTCTTTCAGGATTTTGTTGACCGCATGGCCAATGTGAATGTCACCATTGGCATAGGGTGGGCCGTCGTGCAGCACAAATTTTGGCTTGCCTGCCTTGGACTGGCGAATCGCCTTGTACAAGTCTTCCTTGCACCATTGTTCAACCCAGTTCGGTTCCCGTTGCGGCAGGTTGCCGCGCATTGGGAAGGGCGTGTCTGGCAGGTTCAGTGTGTTCTTGTAATCCATGTTGGGTTAACAGCCTGTATTTGAAATCTTGGGTTGGTTGGCATCAAGCATTGCCATGGCTTTTGCCGTGTCTTTGTGCATTTGCTCAACCATCGTATCGAGCGAATCAAAGTGTTGTTCTGGGCGAATGTGCGCCAACACCTCGATGCGCAGCAGCTTGCCGTAAGCATTGCCTTGCCAGTCTGGAATGAATGTTTCAAGCAAAATTTGATCGGATTGTTCAACGGTGGGGCGCACACCCATGCTGGCGACTGCAGGAAGTGGCTGGGGCTCCAGCCCATGCACCCACACCGCCAAAATGCCAGTGAGTGCGCTGGCCCGCCCTGCAATTCGCAAGTTCATGGTGGGGAAGCCCAGGGTACGGCCCAGCTTTTTGCCATGCACAATGTGCCCGGAGTACACCAGCGGATGCCCCAACATGTGGGTGGCTTTTGCAACATCGCCAGCTTTCAGGGCTTCCCGAATATTCGAACTCGATACCCGGCTACCGTCTGTCTGAACCTCGGCAAGGTCGTTCACTTCGAAGCCGCTTGATTCCCCGAGACCCCTCAGCAACGCGAAATCGCCGGCGCGCTTGGCACCAAAGCGGAAATCATCGCCTACCCACACCTGCTTGGCATTCAATTGGTTTAGCAACACTTCCTGCACAAAGGCTTCGGGGGCAAGGCTTGCCATGCGCCGGTTGAAGGGCAGAATACACACTTGCTCAATGCCGCAGCGCTTCATTTCAATAATTCGGTCGCGCAGCGTGGAAATTCGGTCGAGCTTGAATTCGGGATTGAAAAATTCTTTCGGGTGTGGGTGCAGCGTAACCACAGTGGGTACCAAACCTTGCGCGTGTGCCGCAGACACGACACGGCGGAACAACTCGGCATGGCCAGAGTGAACGCCGTCGAAGTTTCCAATGGTGAGCGCAGTGCCCTTGGCAAATGTGTGTGGCCGGGGGCGGCGAATGATTTTCATACCGAGTGTGTCGGCTCTTTAGTGGTTGCAAAACAACCGGTTATTATAAGGCCTGAATGGTGAAAAATAGGGCTTTTTCGCCCGCACAGTGATAAACTCGCGCCATGCAAAATTCCACACCTTCCGTCGTCATTTTGATCTCGGGGCGGGGTTCAAATTTGAATGCCCTGATCGATCATGCCAAACAGACCGGGGCCTACCAAATTCGTGCAGTCATTTCCAACCGCCCAGCCGCGGCTGGATTGGCCTTGGCGCGGTCGGCAGGGCTCGATACTGCAATTCTTGACCACACTGAATATGAAAGCCGCGAGGCCTTTGACGAAGCCTTGGCTAGCCTGATCGATCAATATCAGCCCGACTGGGTTGTGCTGGCTGGTTTTATGCGCGTGCTCACCGAGGGTTTTGTGAACCGGTATTTGGGGCGCTTGGTGAATATTCACCCATCTCTGTTGCCCGCTTTTCCGGGTTTGAAAACCCACCAGCAGGCGCTAGATGCCGGGGTGCGGGTGCACGGTGTCACTGTTCACCTGGTGACGCCAGAACTAGACCATGGCCCGATTCTGGATCAGGCCTTGTTGCAGGTGTTGCCCGGTGATACCCCAGAAACACTGGCTGCGCGTGTGTTGGAATTGGAGCATCAAATCTATCCCCGTGCACTGGCGGCATTGGCTGGCGGGCAAATTAAAATGGTGAACGGGAAGCTGGAAGGCACTTTGGCCACTGCCCTGGTTCACGCAATTCAATAAAACAGGACATTCAATATGGTCGGGTCTACTAAAAAAACCCCATTTCGCAAACCCAGCACACGGCGCGATAGCAAAGTGGAGCGGCAAGGCGCCCAGTCTCGCTATGGCCTGGTGAGCACGGTTGCGCAGTTGATTGATCTTCTGGCCCAGTTTGAAGGCCCCGCAGATGCTGCCATTTCCCGGTTTTTTAAAGACCATCCCGAGTTGGGTGGTCGCGACCGCCCTATGGTGGCCGAGGCTGTGTATTGCTGGTTGCGTTATCGTTATCGAATCAACCACTTGGCGCAGTCGGGCGAAGGCCCCTCTGTGGTTCGCCAAGCCAAGCTGGCTTTGTTGTGGTCGGGTGCGCCCGAGCAAATTTGGTCTGCAGGCAAGCAGGCTGACAATGAATGGTTAAGCCGGGTTATTAATATTTCAGCCGATGACCTGGGTGTTGAGGCGCGTACCTGTTTGCCTGAGTGGTTTTACACCAAACTGGCTGAGCAATTTGGGCAAGATCGCGCGGAGTCTTTTTCTCAGGCCGTGCTGAGTGCCGCGCCGCTGGACTTGCGTGTGAACACAGTGAAAGCCAGTACGGTAGATTTGTTGGCGGCTTTGACCAATATGGGTATTCAAGTGAACCCGATTGAAGGCCTGCCTGAGGGTTTGCGCGCCGTGGGCAAACCAATCGTGGGCAAAACTGAAGTGTTTCAAGAGGGTTATTTCGAGGTACAAGACGCCGGCAGTCAGTGGGTTAGCCGCCTTGTGGCCCCGCGCCGGGGTGACCTTGTAATCGATTTTTGTGCAGGTGCTGGCGGCAAAACCCTGGCCATTGGCGCGCAGATGAAGAACACGGGCCGCATTGTGGCGCTGGATACTTCGGAAAAACGCCTGGTGAAGTTCAAGCCCCGTGCGGCTCGCTCGGGATTGAGTAACTTCTACACCATGGTGATCAATGATGAAGCCGATCCTCGCCTGAACAAATATTTTGGCAAGGCCGACCGGGTCGTGACCGATGTACCTTGTAGCGGCATGGGAACCTTACGGCGTAACCCGGATCTTAAATTTAGACAGAATTTGCAGAGTCTGTCAGAATTGACCGCGAAGCAAAAATCCATCATCGAGCATGCAGCCAAGTTGGTAAAGCCCGATGGTCGGCTCGTTTACATCACATGCAGTGTTCTTCGCGACGAGAACGAAGACATTGTCAATGCGTTCCTGGAAAGCAATCCGGAATTCCGGCTTCGCCGCTGGACTGAAGTGTTGAACCCCGGAGAGCGGCCTGTCAAGGCGAACACGACTGACGACATGCTTCGATTGTGGCCAGAGGATGGTGAATCCGATGGCTTCTTTGCAGCAGTGTTACAACGTTCCAAAGCCTGAACTGAATATAAATTCCAAATGTGTTCCGGCTTTAAAAGTACACTTGTACACTGAAAATATGATGCGGCTCCTTCAGAAGCAAATTGAGATGGCCGTAACCTTTGAAATACGACCTGTTGAGAGTTAGTGAATATGATTGAATTTTTGACCTCGGGCATTACCGGCGCAAGCATTGGCCAAATGGTAATTTACACCCTGATCGTGACCCACATCACGATTGTGGCGGTGACTGTTTACCTGCACCGTTGCCAGGCTCACCGTGCTTTGGAAGTACACCCAGCGCTGGCGCATTTCTTCCGTGCATGGCTGTGGTTAACCACCGGCATGAGCACCCGCGCATGGGCTGCCATTCACCGCAAGCACCATGCCAAGTGCGAAACCCCCGACGACCCCCACAGCCCTCAAACCCGTGGTTTGAAAACCGTATTCTGGCGCGGCGCTGAGTTGTACCGTGCAGAATCGAAGAATCAGGAAACACTGGCCAAGTACAGCCATGGCACGCCCAGCGACTACCTTGAGTTTCAAGTGTATGAGCGTTTCCCCTGGCAAGGTGTGGGCTTTACCCTGGTGCTCAGCTTTATTTTGTTTGGTTTTCCAGGCATCAGCATTTGGGCGATTCAAATGCTGTGGATTCCGGTGCTGGCCGCTGGTGTAATCAATGGAATTGGTCATTACTGGGGCTACCGCAACTTCGATTGCCCCGACGCAAGCCGCAACATTTCCCCATTCGGTATTCTGATTGGCGGTGAAGAGTTGCACAACAACCACCACACCCACGCCACCTCTGCCAAGTTGAGCAACAAGTGGTATGAGTTCGACATTGGCTGGATGTACATCAAGATTTTCAGTTTCCTGGGTTTGGCCAAGGTCAAAAAGGTGGCTGAATCCCCCAAGTTTTCGTCGGAAAGTAAGCCAGTGCTTAGCTTGGTGACAGTCCAGGCGGTTGTGAACCACCGTTACGATGTGATGGCTCGCTATGCCAGTTCCATGCGCAAGGCTTTCCGTTCTGAGGTGGTTGCACTGAGGCAGAAAGCTGCGAGCGCGCAAGAGCGCAAGGTGTTGGCCAAAGGCACCAAGCTGTTGTCGATTGATGAAAGCAAGCTGTGCGATGTTCAGCGCGCCGAGCTGGCCCAACTGTGTGCCCAGTCCAAGATGATCAACACTTTGGTTGAAATGCGCGCCGAGCTTCGGCAGATCTGGGAAAAAACCAATTTGAGCCGTGAGCAAATGCTGGTTCAGTTGCAAGCCTGGTGCGAGCGTGCTGAGCAAAGCGGTATTCGTTGGCTGGAAGACATGTCGATTCGGATTCGTCGCTACGCGGCGTAATTTGAAAGTTGTTTGATGGATGAAAGCCGCTGGTGAGAATCAGCGGCTTTTTTTGTGGGTAGTTTGCAAATCAGCCAAGCCACATCCACATCAACTATTAAGCCTCGCCGAAGCAGTGGCCAATAAAAAACCCGCTCTGAATTTCAGTAGCGGGTCTCTGTAGAAACAGCGAAGTAGGTTGAGTTACTTCAGCTTGGTTTCTTTGTATGACACATGCTTACGAACCACTGGATCGTATTTCATGATTTCAATTTTCTCGGGCTTCGTGCGCTTGTTCTTGGTCGTGGTGTAGAAGTGACCAGTACCAGCAGAAGATTCGAGTTTGATTTTTTCGCGACCACCTTTAGCCATGATTTACTCCTGCTTAGATTTCGCCACGTGCACGAAGATCGGCCAAAACAGCATCAATGCCGTTTTTGTCGATAGTGCGCAGGGCGTTATTAGTTAGACGCAGGCGAACCCAGCGGTTTTCGCTTTCAACCCAGAACTTGCGTGACTGCAAGTTGGGCAGAAAACGACGTTTTGTTTTGTTGTTGGCATGGGAAACTTTGTTTCCAACCATCGGGCGCTTACCCGTTACTTGACATACGCGAGCCATGATGACCCCAAAAAATTCAGCAAATTAGTGTATCTGCAAAACCACACGGCATGAATTGAAAAGCCATGGATTTGCGGCGAAGTCCAAGATTGTAACCAATTACTATTCTTTTGCCCAGCCTTTTTTGCGGAAAAACTTAAAAAGGTGGGCGATTGTGCAGTCGGTAGGAGTAACCACAGTTGGGGCCAACCACCAAATGGTCTACCAATTCAATGTCAACCAATGCCAAAGCCGATGAAAGCTCGTGGGTTAGCCGGTCGTCTGCGCTGCTGGGAGTGCAGCAGTCGCTGGGGTGATTGTGCGCCATCATGATGCGGGGTGCATTGGTTTGTATGGCAAATTTAAGCACTTCACGCGGAAAAACCACAGTTTTGTTCACGGTGCCGCTGGAAAGTATTTTGTGGTCTAGTACTTTCAATTGGCTGTCCAGGGCAATCACCAGAAAATGTTCAATTTCGCTTAAGCCGATTTGTGCGCGCACAAACTGTTCAAACAGATCGGGAGAGGCAAGCATGCCGTGTGGTGTTTCCTGCAATTCATGGCTTAGTTGATGACTTAGGCAGCGTTTGGCCATTTCAAGGCAGGCGCGCAGTTGGGCGTATTTTGCTTCGCCGAGGCCGCGAATTTGGACCCATTCAGCCAGGGAAACACGGTTCAGGTTTTGCAGGCCACCGAACTGGCTGATCATTTCGCGGGCCAGATCCACGGCGCTTTTTCCCGGGAGGCCTGTGCGCAGGAAAATGGCAAGCAATTCGGCATCAGAAAGCGCCTGAGCCCCTTGTTTGATCAGCCGCTCTCGAGGGCGGTCGTGTTTGGGCCAGCTTTGAATGCTCATGAAAAATTGAACCTGAAAGCCACTGAGTGGCTTTCGACCAGGTCAAGTTCCCAGTTTGTTTAACAGCGAGGACTGTACAATTTCGATCCAGTAGCCATCGGGATCTTTGATGAAGGCCACGTTTTTCATCTTGCCTTGTTCGGGACGTTTCACATAGGAAACCTGATTTTCGTCAAACCAGTGAACAGCAGCCGCCAGATCGGGTACGGAGAAGCAAATGTGTCCAAATCCCTGTGGCTGCTGATTGCCATCGTGATATTTGAAATCCGGGTCGTTTTCAGTGCCCCAGTTGTGGGTTAATTCAAGAATGCCAGTCTGGCTGAATGTCCATGCGGTGCGGGTGCCTTCATCTTCGGGTATTTCGTCGGTCTCGGTGACTCGAGCGAGGAAGTACAGCGAAAACTTCATTTCGGCAAAGTCCAGCTTCCGAAGCACCCGCATACCCAACACCCGGGTGTAAAAATCGAGTGAGACGGCAGGGTCTTTCACCCGCAACATGCTGTGATTCAGCACGAAACCTTGCGTGGCCTTCGGCACTGTTGGGCTGACTCCGGGGTGATTCTCTGTGTTAAATGCCATGGCTTTCAAACTCCTTAATACGTTTTTTAATGCAAATGTCGCGTGTTCACCTACATGTTACTACCACAATGTGAGGCCGAACTCGAACCATTCACGCCCGCTTCTGGATGCCTGACTGCTTCCAAAGGCGTAGAATAGAGCCGTTTTTGAAATGAATTCAGGATGTTGAAATGACTGATGCAGTACAACCCAAGCCCGTAGTAAACGAATCTTCATTCGTGACACTGCATTACCGCATTCGCTTGGCTGACAGCCAGCAGGTGATTGTGTCCACTTTTGAGGACAAGCCCGCCACATTGTCGATTGGCGCAGGCCAGTTGGCTGAGGGTTTGGAGCGTTGCCTGTTTGGTATGCAGGCGGGGCAGCGTGACATATTCACTTTGCCCGCAGGCAGCGGTTATGGTGACATCAATCCCGATTTGTACCGACCGGTCAGCAAAGCGTTGCTGTCAAAATACGCCGAAGAGGGCACTACGTTTGAGCCAGGCGAATTTGTGCATTTTCCTGCACCCGATGGTGGTCAGTTTGCTGGCACCGTGGTGGAAGAGCGTGAAGACGATATTTTGTTTGATTTTAACCATCCCTTGGCAGGCAAGGCACTGACCTTTGAAGTGCAATTGATCGGGGTGCTGTGAGGTGAGTATGGAAATTAGCCTGGCCCAACCACGCGGTTTTTGCGCTGGTGTAGACCGCGCCATTGAAATTGTGGAACGCGCGTTGCAGCAATTCGGTTCACCCATTTATGTGAAGCATGAAATTGTTCACAACAAAACGGTGGTCGAAGATTTGCGCGGCAAGGGTGCAATATTTGTTGATGAACTGGAAGATGTGCCCACCGGCTCCACAGTTGTGTTTTCTGCCCATGGTGTGTCGCAAGATGTACGCGCACAAGCAGAAAGCCTGGGTTTGAAAGTGTTTGATGCCACATGCCCACTGGTTACGAAAGTGCATGTAGAAGTCAGCAAAATGCGCGCGCAGGGTTGCGAGATCATCATGATTGGTCACGAAGGCCACCCCGAGGTGGAAGGCACGATGGGACAGGTGAAAGACGGCATTTACCTGGTGGAAACCGAGGAGGACGTGGCCAAGCTGAATATTGCAGCGGGTACGCAACTGGCTTTGGTGACCCAAACCACGTTAAGCGTGGACGATGCTTCCAAGGTAATCACGGCGCTAAAAGCAAAATTTCCCGATATCCGCGAGCCGAAGAAAGCAGACATTTGCTATGCCACGCAAAACCGCCAGGACGCTGTCAAGTTTATGGCGCGCCAGGTTGATTTGGTGTTGGTGGTGGGCAGCCCAAGCAGCTCCAATTCCAATCGCTTGCGCGAAGTGGCCGAGAAGTTGGGTGTGCCGGCCAAGCTGATTGAAAATGCGGACAGCCTGGAGCGAGACTGGTTCGACGGTGTTAAACACATCGGCTTGACGGCGGGTGCTTCAGCGCCAGAGCACCTTGTGCAGGGTGTGGTGAAGCGCCTGAAAGAATGGGGTGCTTTGTCGGTTCGAAACATGGAAGGCGTGGAAGAAAATATTGCCTTTCCAATGCCCAAGGGTTTGGTCCGCTCTGAAGTATGAGCGGACTTGCTTAACTGTTCAACACATGGTGCTGGTGCCAATCGACCAGGTCTCGAACAAACCATGGGTTGACCTTTGCGGCCGGTTTGGCTGAGTAAACCGCAAGCAGGGCCTGTTTGACATTCATGTCTTCGTGCTGAATAAGGTGTGCTGCTATCAGGGCAGCTGATCTGCTGATTCCCTGTTCGCAGTGCACGATTACCTTGCCTTGGTTTTGGTGTGCCTGGTTGATAAATTCACACACGGTTTGGAAGTGAGCAAGCAGTGACTCGTCAGGGTTGTCGCTCACTTGAATGTGCAACTGAACAATGCCCTGCCGAAGCCTGGGGCAAATTTCGATGCAGCTGACCGCATGAGTAAATGACGATTGTGGTTTTTGAAGGGCTTCGCTGGCGCCCTGCAGTGAACCAATCCACAGATTGGGACGTACTTCATGAATCACTGTGCAAGCCCTGGATGATGTCATTAATCCTGGACTTAATTGCCCCTCGTTGCGACGAGGTGTACCGGCTGAACAAATTGACCTTCAAATGAGGGGCGACCTTGGGATCTTGTAGGGTGGATGCAAGCAGGCGAATTTGCAGACTGCGGGCATTGGGCACTTCTTGGTTGGTGTGCGGTGTTTTCAGCTTTACAAGGGTGTTCAGGGTATCTGGATTGGCGGAATCGGGGATGCCGTTGCTCGCTGATATGTAAGCAAGCTTGTTCACCAGTGCATGTGGAATTAGAACCTGCATCAGGACGCTTGCTTTTTTTGTGGTTGGCAAGGCATTGCTCGCCTGGGTACACAGGTGGAGAATGTCATCGCTGGCTTTGTTGATGCGGGCGTTTTCGCAGGCGGGGAAGCGGGTATGCAACATGCCAGAAATCCATTCCTTCAGATTGGGTGGAGCCACGTTGATCGCGTCGTGCAAGTAATCTGCGGTGCTCTCCATGGCGTCGACATCCGTATTCTGAAACAGGCTTGGATTACAGGACAACAAGGAAAAGCGCCCCACATCGCCATTGTCTCTGGAGGGGTGGTTGGTGGTGTGTTCCATCAGGTTGTGAACGTCGCGGCCTCGATTTTTGTTGATTTCAAACGGGTTTCGGTGCCAGCTTAAGTGGTTCAGGTTTTCTCGTATTCCTGCGCTTTCGTGTTTGCAAAGCGCTTTCATCAGCACTTCGCCGGTCCAGTGCCCTGGCAAAAGACTGTCCGCAAATGCGTGGTAGGCCACTACATGGCTTTTCGAATGTTCATCCTCGATGCGGATTATTTCCGGGATACTTACCGGCAGCTTGTCGATGGTGTCCTGATCCCATCCGGGTGGAAGCTGATTTGGATGTTGACTTAACCAAACCCTGGTCGGAGCTTCCGCATGTTCAATTAAAGCCCGAGTTTCAGAGGGTAGGGCTTGCGCGAGGCTGGCTTCGACGGACGACGACACAGGAGTTTCGAGATTGCGCAAGGCAAACTGTGCCTCTGTAATGTAAAGCGGGTTTGTGTTGGGTGTGGCATTGACTGAAAATGAGAGGGGCTGGTTCTGGATTGCCGTGGCCCACTGCTGCGCCATGTGATCAAGCGCACATCGAACACCCGGATGCAATTCGGACGTATGCGCGGCCTGCTCAAGGGCTTGCCATGAATAGGCATTGTGTTCAGCACGAATGCTCGGGTTCCATTGACTGTTTGTCGGCAAGAGGCACAAGAATAGACGATAAGTAAAACCAGTGTGCGCGTTGCGCAGCACAATCGGGTTAGTCCACACCTGACCGTTGGGCAGTCGATAAACTTCCTCCAGTGTTTCGCGCAGTGCACAGTGCAATGGGTCTTCGGGTTTGTTGGTGTGCGCAATTCTTTCTATTGCGCCCCCGGGGACGCTCCATAGCCCTTCATCGTGTGTGCCCTGCGCATTTTTCAGAAGCAGTATCGAACACCTGCCAGAATCATCGGGCTTGAGCATGCACAGGCCAGCGCCACCATCACAGCCCCATTCTCCATGGGGTGTTTCAGACGCGCCGTTCAGCTGGGGGTACTTTAAGCCCAATGTAGATTCTTTGAGAGGAATCCAGCAGCTGGACCCCGCTTTAACTACAGCTGCATCACGATGACTTGTTTGGCTTTCTGTGACTGAACCTGATGGTGAAAAAAAATGGCTGTTTGATGTTGGCGACAACTGCGGCATTGAGGGGCGGGGCGAAGCAAATGTGAAATCTGAGTGCCGCCAAACCCGGGAAAGTTCATTTGTTGGGAGTGGCCAGTACTTGGTCTACCCGATTTCTGTCTACGTCCACCACTTCAAATCGCCAGTTGTTCCAGTCGAATTTCTCGGTTTTTTTCGGGATTCGACCCAACGAGGCCAATACGAACCCACCGACGGTGTGGAAGTTGCCCAAGTCTTCCTGGGGCAAGCCGCGAATGCCCAGTTTTGTTTTCATTTCGTCGATGGGTAAAAGTCCATCGAGCAACCATGATCCGTCCTCGCGTTTTACAGCCAGTGCTTCTTCGGGGGTGTCCATCATGGGCATCATGTCACCCACCACGCTGGACAGCACATCATCGATGGTGACAATGCCTTCGGTCATGCCAAATTCGCTGACCACGAATGCAAAGGTTTTTTTCTGCTGGCGGAAAGTGCGCAGCAGATCGACCAGCGTGAGTGAGGCGGGAACAAACAGTGCATTTTGCAGGGGTATTTCAGCGAAATTGATGTCGCCCTCCATGGCGGCTTGAAGAATATCGTGGCTTTCTGCCACGCCGATTACTTGCTGCAAACTGCCTTTACAAATTGGCAGCATGGAGTGGGGCGCTTCACGCAACAAGCGCAGGTTGTCCTCGCGCGGGGCATGTAAATCAAGGTAGGCAATGTCGCTGACCGGGGTCATGACTGAGGCCAGGCGACGGTCTTCAAGGCGCAACACATTGCTCATCAGGTGGCGTTCTTCGGGGGCCAGCATGCCTGTTTTGGCGCCTTCATCAAGAAAGGCTTGAATTTCTTCGATGGTGCTAACCGCAGGTGCAGCTTTGAACGGGATGAAGCTGAGCACCAAGTCGGAGCCCTTGGACAGCAAGGTGATGGCGGGGCTGAGCACTTTCAGGAATATCGACATGAAAGGTGCGCAAAACGCAGCAACCTTTTCCGGGTTGGCGATGGCCAGGCGCTTGGGCACGATTTCGCCAAAAACAATTGAAAAACCTGTGACCAAGGCAATCGTGACTGCGAATGAGATGACACTGGCCCAATCGCTCAGTGCCGGAAAGTGCTGGTCGATGGTTTGTTGAAACGTGGCGGTAAGGGCCGATTCGCCATAAATACCCATGAGCAAAGCGGCTGCGGTAATGCCAGTTTGAGTGGCCGCAAGCAGGCGGCTGGGGTTGTCCATGATTTGAATGGCGATTCGGGCTTTTGGATTCCCTGAGTCGGCCATGGCTTGAAGTTTGGAGCGTCGACTGGAGGCCAGTGCCATTTCCGAGAGGGCAAAAAAGCCGGAAATCAATATCAAAAGGACCAAGATCCAGAAGGCATTCATGATGTGTGTTCTTGTAGTGGGTGTTGCGGCTGCACGGTATTGCTCACGCCCAGTTTACCAAAGCCCATGCTGCTTTGGCTTTTTGCTTGATTGGGTAAAACCGGGGGCTCGGTTACAATAACGGGCTAAGTTGTTTTGTCAGATGATTTTTTGAAAGAATTGCCATGTCCATGAGCGAAGCCTCCATTCCCAAGTCCGATCAAATTGTAGTCGCGGCCCTGTACAAATTTGTCAGCCTGCCCGATTTCGAGGAGATCAAGCCCAGACTTGAGACTGTGTGTACTGAAAACTCGGTGCTGGGCACCTTGTTGTTGGCCAGGGAAGGCATCAATGGCACGGTCAGCGCGCCACGCGCGGGCATTGTGGCCTTGATGAATTTTTTGTGGGCCGATTCCCGGTTTGCCGATTTGGCGCCCAAGTATTCAATTGCGCCAGAACAGGCGTTTACGCGGATGAAGGTGAAGTTAAAGCGTGAAATTGTGACCATGGGCAAAGACGGGATCGACCCCAATCGCCTGGTGGGCCGCTATGTGAAACCAGCCAACTGGAATGCATTGATTCAAGACCCGGATACCTTGGTAATCGACACTCGCAACAACTATGAGTACGCTATTGGTACTTTTGAAGGGGCCGTGGATCCTGCCACCACGACATTCCGCGAATTTCCGCAATGGGTTGAAAAGAACTTGAAAAGCCTGCCTGCGGACAAACGCCCCAAGAAAATTGCCATGTTTTGTACCGGTGGTATTCGCTGCGAGAAATCCACGGCCTACATGCTGGAGCAGGGCTTTGAGGAGGTGTACCACCTTGAAGGCGGTATCCTGAAGTACCTCGAAGAGATTCCCGAAGAACAAAGTTTGTGGAAGGGCGAGTGCTTTGTGTTTGATCAGCGGGTGTCGGTCACCCATGGTTTGCAGGTTGGGCATTACGACCTGTGCCACGCTTGCCGCATGCCGATCACAGAGGAAGAAAAGCAAAGCGAAAAATACATTCAGGGCGTGGGTTGCCCGCATTGCTATGATTCGCTGACCGACGATCAAAAGAAGCGCTTTGGCGAACGCCAAAAACAGATTCAACTGGCCAAGCAGCGCAATGAGAAGCACATTGGTCGCAAGATGTTGGCCAAAGAAACGCACACGGAGTGAGCAGGGTGGAGCAGCAAGCCGATCATGGGCACCAGCTTGGTTTACCCGTGTTATACACCTTTCGCCGTTGCCCCTATGCCATGCGTGCGCGGCTGGCGATTGTTGCCGCCGGTTTAAAGGTTGAAGTGCGTGAACTGGTGCTGCGCGCCAAACCCGCACACATGCTTGAAATTTCACCCAAAGGCACGGTACCCGTGTTGTGGTTGCCGGATGGCACCGTGATTGACGAAAGCCTGGATGTGATGCGTTGGGCGGTGGGCCAGAATTTTCCGGCAGACTGGTTGGTGCCGAACGCCGAACAGCAACAACAGTGTGATGAATGGATTGCGCTGCTTGATGGCGAATTCAAGCGAAACCTGGACCGTTACAAATATCCACACCGCTATCACGTAAAAACCGACACTGACGCCTACACCTGCGACCCGCTCGAACACCGCGCGGTGTGTGAAGAAATTTTGGCACAATGGAATGCGGTGCTGGTTCAGAATGGTCCTTGGCTGTTTGGCGCTAACCCCAGCTTTGCCGACTTCGCAATTTTGCCTTTTGTGCGCCAATTAAGGATCGCCGATGAGGCTTGGTTCGATGCGGTACCTGGTTATGATGCACTGAAGTTGTGGCTCCATTCTTTTTTGGCATCGCCTTTGCTGGAACAAGCCATGGTGAAGTACACCCCTTGGCAACCTGGCGACACACCTTTAACCTTTCCGGGTTAGAGACGACCCTCTACGATTTTCTGGTCAAGTTTCTATACACTCGCAAGTTACGCAACAGTAACATTTTCTTGCTGGGCTATGCTAGGCCCTGAAAAAAGACATTCCCCCTATAAGAAGGACGAGACTCATGGCCGACAAAATTCTTGAATTTGTTCACACCTCCACAGGTAAACAAATTGCCGCCGCACTGGGCCTGCCCGTGCCCCCCCTCTTGAAGCGCGCCAAAGCTGGATACGCCGAAAAATCATTGGCCAATTCAAATGCCTTGGTGGGTGCCAGTGCATTTGGCCCAGTGGCCACTGCGGTGGTGAAGGCATTGAATGCCATGGGTGCATCCATCAAGGTATCCGCCGATTTGGCGGGCCTAGATGGTATCAAGCAAGCCGCGGCCAAAGCCAAAGTAGACGTGAGCATTTCTCAAGCTGACAATGGCGTACCTGAAAACGTGTACGTGTTGGACGTTACAGCAGCAGCCAATGTGGCAGACCTGCGTTTGTTGTACGACTTTTTCAACCCACGCTTGCGCAAAGTGCCATCGAACAGCCGCATTGTGGTGATTGGTCGCCCACGTGGTGATTGCAAAGACGCCCTGGCTGAAACAGCACAGTCCTCATTGCCCGGTTTTATTCGCAGTCTTGCGAAAGAAAGTGGCAAGAACGGTACAACCGCCAATCTGATTCAGGTAAAAACCGGCGCTGAAAACGGTATTGAAGGCGCACTGCGCTTTTTCCTGAGCCCGCATTCTGCCTTCGTTACCGGCCAGGTATTGCCAGTGGTTGGTGCACCTAAAGGTGTAAAGGTTGCTGCATTTTCTGAAAAACCATTGACAGGCAAGTTGGCGGTGGTAACCGGTGCAGCACGCGGTATTGGTGCAGCCATTGCTGAAGTGCTGGCCCGCGAAGGTGCAACCGTGATTGGTGTTGATCGACCCGCAGACGAAAGCGTGTTGGGTACAACCATGAGCAGCATTGGCGGCATTGCCTGCCCGCTGGACATTACTGATGCCGACGCGGGCAAGAAGCTGGCAGCTGTGGCTGCACAGAAGGGTGGCAAGATTGACATTATTGTGCACAACGCAGGTATTACGCGCGACAAGATGATGCGCAACATGGCGGCCCACTTGTGGGACATGGTGCTGGACGTGAACCTGGGTGCGATTGTTCGTTGTAACGACCAGTTGTTGGCAGGAGATGCATTTGGTTCCAACGCCCGTATCGTGTGTATTTCATCGATTGGTGGTATTGCTGGTAATGCAGGCCAAACCAACTATGCAGCCACCAAGAGCGCCGTGATTGGTTATGTGGATGCCATGGCCAAGCAACTGGAAGGCAAGGGCATTTCGATTAACGCGATTGCACCTGGCTTTATTGAAACTCAAATGACTGCGGCCATTCCTGTGGTAACCCGGGAAGTGGCGCGTCGTTTGTCCAGCCTGTCGCAAGGTGGATTGCCAGTGGACATTGCTGAGGCAGTCACTTTCATGGCTAGCCCGCTGGCCGCTGGTGTAAACGGCGCCACTCTGCGTGTGTGCGGACAAAACCTGGTGGGCGCGTAATTCTTTCATTCACTGAATACGCTGCCTGCAACTAAAAAATTATCTGGAGAAAACTATGAAACACGGTCGTCGCGTTGCCATTATTGGCGGTTCACGCATTCCATTTGCACGTTCAAACACAGCCTACATTGGCAAATCCAACCAGGACATGTTGACAGCAGCATTTCGCGGTGTTGTTGACAAGTTCCAGTTGCATGGTGAAGAACTGGGCGATGTGGTGGCTGGTGCAGTGGTGAAGCACAGCCGCGATTTTTCCCTTTGCCGTGAATCAGTATTGGGTTCAGGCCTTAGCCCAATGACACCTGCATTCGATATTCAGCAGGCTTGCGGTACTGGTCTGGAAGCTGCCATTGTGGTGGCCAACAAAATTGCATTGGGTCAAATTGAAGTGGGCATGGCTGGCGGTGTAGACACCACTACCGATGCACCGATTGCAGTCAGCGAAGGCCTGCGTAAAATTTTGCTGGAAGCCAACCGTGCCCGCGACACCAAAGGCAAGCTGGCCGCACTGTTGAAAATTCGCCCCAAGCATTTGGCACCACTGCCACCTGCAAACGCCGAACCCCGCACAAAAATGAGCATGGGTGCGCACTGTGAAGTGATGGCGCAAACCTGGGGCATCACTCGTGAAGATCAAGATGAGTTGGCTGTAAGCAGCCATTTGAAAGCTGCCAAGGCTTACGAAGAAGGCTTCTTCGATGACCTGGTGGTGCCATTCAACGGTTTGACCCGCGACAATAATCTGCGTGCTGATTCTTCAGTTGAACGCCTGCAAGGTTTGAAGCCCGCATTTGACCGCAAGAGCGGCAAGGGCACGATGACTGCTGGTAACTCTACACCCCTGACTGACGGCGCTTCTGCTGTGTTGCTGGCTTCTGAAGACTGGGCCAAGGCACGTGGCATTCAGCCTCTGGCTTACCTCACTTTCAGCGAAACAATCGGTGTTGATTTCGTTTCGGGCAAAGAAGGCCTGTTGATGGCGCCAGCCTACGCAGTGCCACGCATGCTGAAAAAAGCCAACATGAAGCTGCAAGACTTCGATTTCTATGAAATTCACGAAGCATTTGCTGCACAGGTTCTGTGTACCTTGAAGTCTTGGGAAGATCCCAAGTTCTGCAAGGAAAAACTGGGCCTCGATTCTGCTTTGGGTTCAATTGACCGCAGCAAGTTGAACGTCAAAGGCGGTTCACTGGCAGTGGGTCACCCTTTTGCAGCCACTGGTGGCCGTATTATTGCCACATTGGCCAAGTTGCTGAATGAAAAAGGCAGCGGCAAAGGCTTGATCTCCATTTGTGCAGCCGGTGGTATTGGTGTAACTGCAATTATCGAGAAGTGAAATCATGAGCGTGAATGACACCCTGAAAGCAGCGGCGAAATTTTTCGAGCTGTCTGAATTTCCAAATGGCAAGGCGCTGCTGCTGAAGGCTGCCACCACGTCCAACAAAAAGCCAAAACCCGACACTCAGGCTGCACGCCTGGGTGCCCGGGTAAAGAAAGTGTTCATCGACCGTGAGTGGGTGCGCCAGTACAACGCCGTGTGCGGTTTCAAGGAAGATGAAATTTCCCTGACCGCGCCACAGGTGGTGGCTTCACCCCTGCACATGTATTTGCTGAGCCGCCCTGAGCACCCAATGCCCATGTTGGGCATGGTTCACTTGCACAACTCGATTGAGTGCGCCAAACCGTTGGAATATGGTGTGCCCTACGACGTGCTGGTGACCGTGGGCGACACCCGCAGTATTTCGCTGGGTCTGGAATTTGATGTGCACACACAGTTTTTGGTGGGTGAGGAAGTGCACTGGAGCAGTGTGATGACCATTTTGTGCCGCGTAAAGGGCATGCCCAAGCCATTGACAAAGCCTGCGCCAGTTGAGCCATTGAGTGCCCTGGGTGCGCAATACGCCGCCGTGAAAGTGCCTGAAAACCAGGGCCGCAAGTACGCCAAGGTTTCAAATGACTACAACCCGATTCACCTGTATGCGCAAACCGCGAAAATGTTTGGTTTCAAGCAAGCGATTGTGCACGGCATGTGGACCGCAGCAAAAACATTGAGCATTGTTGAGGCCAGCTTGGGCGCACGTGCAAGCAAGTTTGATTTGTCGTTCAAACAGCCGGTGTTTCTGCCGTCTGGCATTTCGGTGAAGCATGTAACAGCTGATAGTGCTTCGAAGTTTGAGGTGCTGGCCGAGCGTGATTCGAAAGTGTTGATGGTTGGAAGTATTGAAGCTTGATGAGTTTAGTGACTGAGTAGCTTGGTGTAGTTTGCAGCGCGTCACTCATTGCGCCAAGATCCAAGTCGAATTCCCCTTTTTGATTCTGGCTCGGTTCATGCGACTTCGCGAATGCATAAGCGCTGGCGACTATCGTTCCGACAGTCCGGGCATCAAACTGGTTTCGATCATTTTCTGCATGTCGCGAATCGGAATTTCCGGGTGTTGAATCCACCAACGCGCACCCGCTTCAACAGCGCCAACCATGATGTTGGCCAAGGCCACGGCTTGTATGCCGGCCTTGTCGCTACTTTTGGCTTTTGATGGATCGTTGAGTTCTTCAATGGTTTTGGCCGAGGCCTCAATAAAGCTGTTTCTGAAGAAAGCAACCTTCTCGCCGACTGGCCCCACACTGGTGAGCGCCTCGTTGTAAAGCACTGACCAACCTTCCCTGTGACGTTCCACAAACGTCAAAAAGCTGAGCATGATCAACTTCAGCCGCTCTTTGGGGTTTGGGTTGGCCATCAGCAAGGTTAGGCCCGACATCAGGTGATTGCCCACTTGGGTAATGGTGGCCAGGTAAAGCGCATCTTTCGAGCCAAAGTAGCGGTAAAGCAGAGGCTTTGTTACGCCAGCGCCTTCGGCGATTTGCTCCATGCTGGTGGAGTGAAAACCGTGGCGGGAAAACACTGAGCCTGCCACGTCCAGAATTTGACTCATGCGTTGTTCTTTGGGCACCTTTCGTGTGCCCAGGCGTTTTGTCTCGAGGGTAGGCGCCGCGTTTTTGTTGTTGTGGTTCGCTTTTTTCACCAATTTACTAGCCGGTTACATGGATGTTTTGAAGTGTAGCAAGCTTCTTTCAGTTTTGTGAATAAAAAAAACCCCACAAAAAATGTGAGGCCTTTTTACGGGTGGGCGGTCGGTAAGTTACCGCTTTTTCTTACTTGTAACCCACACGATCCATAATTTGCTGGGACAAGGCCGTGTTCGCCGCCAGTGTTTTGGAAGGTGTTACGTCTTGCTTGTAAGCCCCCAAAGACTCCAAAGCAGGATTGTCTACTTTCACGCCAGGCACTGTTGGCCATTCATTGTTGCCATTTGCGAAGTATTTTTGGGCGGAGTCGCTGGCCAGATATTCCAGAAACTTGATTGCACCATCGCGATTGGGTGCGTTTTTGGCCACAGCACCACCAGACACGTTCATGTGCACGCCATAGCTGCTTTGGTTGGGCCAAATGAAACCAACCTTGGACACCACTTCCTTGTCTTCAGGTTTTGATGAGTTTAACAAGCGAACCCAGTAGTAGCTGTTGGTCAGGGCCACGCCACACTCGCCAGACGCCACTGCACGAATTTGATCAGTATCACCGCCCTTGGGGCTGCGAGCCATATTGGCGACCACGCCTTGTGCCCAGGTTTCAGCGCCTTTTTCACCCAGGTGGTTGATCATGCTGCTCATCAAAGAAAGCATGTAGGGATGTGAGCCCGTGCGGGTGCAAACCTTGCCCTTCAATGCGGGCTTGGCCAAGTCTTCATAGTTTTGGGCAAGCTTGGGGTCGACGTTTGCTTTGTTGTACACAATCACACGGCTGCGTGCTGAGAATGCATACCACAGGCCATTTTCACCAGTAAATTGCGCCGGGATTTTGTCGCTGAGCACTTTGGACTTCACAGGCTGAAACAGGCCATCTTGTTGGGCTGTTGCAAGGCGTGCGGCATCCACCAGCAACACCACGTCGGCAGGGCTACGCGCGCCTTCGCTGCGCATGCGCTCAAGCAGAGCCTCATCGCCCAATTCGAGGCGCTTGATGGCAATGCCAGTTTGCTTGGTAAAGTCCTCGTACATTTTTTCATCTGTCGAGTAATGGCGGGCCGAGTACAGGTTGATGACTTTCTCGTCAGCCTGAGCGGCAGCGCTTACGCCAATCAAGCCAGCGATGGAAACTGAAATCAGTTTTTTGAAAGTGTTATTCATGGTGATAAGGACTTTCCTGAATGTGGTTGGTTGAAATTGAACCGCTCTAGTCTAGCAAATAGTAATCATTCATGTAACAAGAAGTGTTCTCGTTTAACAATAATTTTTGTAGTAGTCAGAGTGTCGTAAGCGCGAGTTTCTACATTGGTTGCAACAAGAACGAGGAGACAGCGCTGTGGTTGAGCAAGCGAAGCACCAGTCCAATGGGACTTATCAGAATTTGTACGATGAATCCATCCGCAATCCCAAGGGTTTTTGGGCCCGTCAGGCGGATTTGATTCATTGGCAAAAGCCGTTTGAGAAAGTGCTGGATGACAGCAAACCCCCTTTTGCCGCTTGGTACGTGGGTGGAGAAACCAATCTGTGTTACAACGCGGTGGACCGACACTTAGACCAATTGGGCGACAAGCCAGCTTTGATTTATGTGTCCACAGAAGTAGATCAAGAAAAGGTTTACACATTCCGCCAATTGCACCAAGAAGTGCAAATTGCTGCTGCGATGCTGCAAAAAATGGGTGTGAAAAAAGGCGACCGTGTGTTGATCTACATGCCCATGATTCCAGAAGCGACCTTTGCAATGCTGGCTTGTGCGCGAATCGGTGCAATTCATTCGGTGGTGTTTGGCGGTTTTGCATCACACAGCCTTGCTTCACGAATTGAAGACGCAAAACCGAAGGTGATTGTTTCGGCCGATGCAGGTTCACGCGCTGGCAAGGCAGTCGCTTACAAACCACTTTTGGACGAAGCGATTGCCCGTTCAAGCTACAAGCCTGGCCATGTGTTGATGGTGAACCGGGGTTTGGTGCCATTTGACACAGTGGAGGGGCGAGACCACGACTACGCTGCATTGCGCAAAGAACTGGCCACGGCCAAAGTGCCAGTAACCTGGCTTGAGGCGACAGACACCAGTTACATTTTGTACACCAGCGGTACCACCGGCAAACCGAAGGGTGTGCAGCGCGACGTAGGCGGGTACGCCGTGGCCCTTGCGGCTTCCATGAAATACATTTTCATGGGCGAGAAGGGAAAAACGTTTTTTGCGACCAGCGACATTGGCTGGGTTGTGGGGCACAGCTACATTATTTACGGCCCTTTGATCGCAGGCATGGCCACGGTGATGTACGAGGGCTTACCCATTCGGCCTGACGCCGGCATTTGGTGGAAGATCGTTCAGGATCACAAAGTGTCGGTGTTGTTCTCGGCACCAACGGCTGTGCGCGTGCTGAAAAAACAGGATCCCGCCTATTTGAGCAAATACGATTTAAGTTCGCTGAAAGCATTGTTTCTGGCGGGCGAGCCTTTGGATGAAACCACTTCAGACTGGATTTCAGGGGCTATTGGAAAGCCGATCGTTGATAACTATTGGCAAACCGAAACTGGCTGGCCAATTTTGGCGATACAGCGTGGCGTTGAGGAAATGCCCGGTAAGTTGGGCAGCCCCGGTGTGCCGGTGTTTGGTTTCAACGTGAATGTGTTGAATGAAGACACCGCGCAACCTTGCAAGGCGAATGAAAAAGGGGTGGTGGCCATTGAAGGGCCACTGCCTCCCGGTTGCATGCAAACCGTGTGGGGTGATGATGAACGGTTTGTAAAAACCTACTGGTCGAGCTTTAAAACCCGGCAAGTTTATTCCACTTTCGATTGGGGCATTCGCGATGAGGACGGATACTTCTTTATTCTCGGCCGCACCGACGATGTGATCAACGTGGCGGGTCACCGCCTGGGTACACGGGAAATTGAGGAGAGTATTTCTTCTCACTCCGCGGTGGCGGAAGTGGCCGTGGTGGGTGTGGCCGATCAGGTGAAGGGGCAGGTGGCTGTGGCGTTTGCCATTTTGAAGTCGGCTGACGCAGTCAACGAGGCACAAGCCAAAACACTGGAGGCCGAGATCATGAAGGTGGTGGATTCCCAGTTGGGCGCAGTGGCCAGGCCCGCGCGCGTTTACTTTGTGAATGTGTTGCCCAAGACCCGTTCCGGCAAATTGCTGCGCAGGTCGATTCAGGCGGTGTGCGAAGGCCGGGACCCAGGCGACATGACCACCATTGAAGACCCCACCGCACTTGCGCAAATCAAGAACGCAATGGCGTGAACGAAGCACACCAGGGAAGCTTGAAAACAGACCAGGAAATTCGGGCTTGTTTCAGTTTTGTGGTGTGTTTTAAAACGTGTTTTAATGGTTTGTCACTGGCCGTTTCAGGGAGGGCTACTGAATGGCAAATCATTCGCTGGAAGTACTCAAGCTCAGCGTGTTGTTCGACAACCATTTTTTCAATGGTGTGCCCACGCAGGTTCACTTTATTCAGAACAGCACCATGGTGGGTACCTGGATAGACGAACAAGGTGCCGCAAATTTAAGCATTGGGCTAGATCGAATCAAGTTCATGAACAGTGATCAGTTGGTTTTTTTGATCGCGCATGAGTACGGTCACCTTGTGTTGAAACATCCTGATAAAACCATTGAGATTCAACAGCAGTACGGGATTGTCTCCACGTTCGATGAATTCATGTTGTCCCCGGACATGAAACGCGATTATTCCAGGCTGATGCGCGAGATGGAACTGCAGGCAGATTTGTTCGGCGCGCAGTTGGTGTTGGGCTTGGGGCACGATCCTGTGTCGGGCGCTTCATTTTTACTTGGCGAAACCAAAAGCATTCAACACCCCGAGGGCACCTTGCGGGTCGCAAAAATCAAGGCCGGTGAGCAAAGCCTGGTGGCCGAGGATTTCTCGGGCACCTTCAATAATTTGGCCATGCAGTTGAGCGATGCGGAAGTATTGGCAGCCTTGGTGCCTAGCTACACCCAGCCTATCGATTCTATTGATTCGACGGTAAAAGCGGCGGTGGAAAGCTGGCCAGCATCCGGTGCTGGCAGCTATGCCGGCGACACCTTGTATGGATTTGAGGTGTCGGTTTTGCTGACAATTGCGGTGCTGGCCTGCGCCATGCCAAGATGGTGGCGCAAGACCAGCGTGGGTTAGCTGTGGTGGATGGTTAAGCCACGCTGACTGGAATTTTTCCGATCTTGGCTTGCCACTCTTTCGGGCCGGTGTTGTGCACGGAAATACCGGTGCTGTCCACGGCCACTGTGACCGGCATGTCCTTGATCTCGAACTCGTAAATGGCCTCCATGCCCAGGTCTTCGAAGCCGACCACCTTCGCATTGGTAATCGCTTTGGACACGAGGTATGCCGCGCCACCCACAGCCATCAGATAGGCTGATTTGTTGTCACGAATTGCCTCAATCGCAACCGGGCCGCGCTCGGCTTTGCCGATCATCGCGATCAAACCTGTTTTTTCCAGCATCATGCGAGTGAACTTGTCCATGCGCGTGGCGGTGGTGGGGCCGGCTGGGCCCACAGCTTCGTCGCGCACCGGGTCGACAGGGCCCACGTAGTAAATCACGCGGTTGGTGAAGTCCACCGGCAATTTTTCACCTTTGGCCAACATGTCGGCGATGCGTTTGTGGGCAGCGTCGCGGCCGGTCAGCATTTTGCCGTTCAACAGCAAGGTTTGACCGGGTTTCCAGCTGGCCACTTCTTCCGGGGTTAGCGTGTCCAGGTTCACACGCTTGCTTTTCTCGGTGTCGGCAGTCCAGCTTACCTGTGGCCAGTCAGCCAGGTTTGGCACTTCAAGCTTGGCTGGGCCATCGCCATGCAAATGGAAATGCACGTGACGTGTGGCGGCACAATTCGGGATCATTGCGATTGGCAAAGACGCGGCATGTGTGGGGTAGTCGAGAATTTTTACGTCCAGAACGGTTGTCAGGCCACCCAGGCCTTGCGCACCAATACCCAGTGAATTCACTTTGTCGTAAAGCTCCAGGCGCAATTCTTCAATTCGGTTGCTGGGGCCGCGCTCCAGCAGTTCATGAATGTCGCAAGGGGCCATCAGGCTTTCTTTGGCCAGCAGCATCGCTTTTTCGGGCGTGCCACCAATACCAATGCCCAAAATACCCGGGGGGCACCAGCCCGCGCCCATGGTGGGTACAGTTTTCAGTACCCAGTCCACGATGGAGTCAGAGGGGTTGAGCATGACCATTTTTGATTTGTTCTCGGAGCCGCCACCTTTGGCTGCGCAAATCACCTCAACGTCGTCGCCGGGCACTATTTCATAGTGAATAACGGCGGGGGTGTTGTCTTTGCTGTTTTTGCGGGCACCGGCCGGGTCGAGCAGCACCGAGGCGCGCAGTTTGTTGTCGGGGTGCAGGTAAGCACGGCGCACACCCTCATTCACCATGTCGGTTACGCTCATGGTCGATTCCCAACGCACATTCATGCCCACTTTCAGGAACACCACTGAAATACCGGTGTCTTGACAAATAGGGCGTTTGCCTTCGGCGCACATGCGGCTGTTGGTCAGGATTTGCGCAATCGCATCTTTGGCAGCAGCACTTTCCTCGCGCTCATAGGCCTTGCCCAAGGCTTGAATGTAATCAAGCGGGTGGTAATAAGAAATATATTGGAAGGCATCGGCGATCGAGCTGATGAAGTCTTCTTGCTTGATGGTGGTCATGAACTGCTCCTGATCAAATTGGGTGCTTAGCCCCTTATTTTAATGTGCTTTGCCGTGGGCTGGTTGCGAGATGAGTCGGTCACACCAGGCAATTGCAACCGCAGACAGCAGGAAAATGACGTGAATGGCGGACTGGGCCACGATAGTTTTGGTGTCGTACTGCTCAGCGTTGATGAAAGTTTTCAGCAAGTGAATGGAGGAAATGCCGATGATGGCCATGGCCAGTTTTACTTTCAACACCGAGGCATTGACGTGATCCAGCCACTCGGGTTGATCTGGGTGGGTTTCAAGCCGCATGCGGCTGACAAAGGTTTCATAACCGCCCACGGTCACCATGATCAGCAGGTTCGATATCATGACCACATCGATGAGCGCCAAAACGATCAGCATGATGCCGGTTTCGTCGAGTTGATGGCTGGCAGTGCCACCCACCAAGTGCCAAAGTTCGATCAAAAAGTGATACACATAGACGATTTGGGCAACGATCAAACCGAGGTAAAGGGGCAACTGCAGCCAGCGACTTGAGAAAATGATTCGGGCCAGAAGCGGAATGGGTTGTTTGGTGTGTTGTTCCATTTTGTGACAGGTGTGCGGTGCAGCAATGGTTAATCGGGTAATGGCGGAAACTATAGCAGAACCAAACTACACCGGTGCTACTTGCGCTCAGCTGGAACGCGAATTGCTGTGGTGCGCCATGGTGTAAGGTGAGAGTAAGAGCTTTTGCCTATTGTTTATGCAAACTAAATTAATAGAAAACTAAGTAACCCTTGGAGGACAGGATGTCATCGATCGAATCAGTGTCACACGAAACGCGTGTGTTTCAGCCCAGTGCTGACTGGCAGCGCAGCGCCGCAATTGGCGGTATGGACGCTTACAAAGCCTTGTGCAAAGAAGCTGAAACGGATTTCGAAGGTTTTTGGGCCCGTTTGGCCAAAGAAAACCTGCAGTTTGCAAAGGCTTACAACCAGGTATTGGATGAATCCAACCCCCCATTCTACAAATGGTTTACTGGTGGCGAATTGAATGTTTCTGCCAACTGTTTGGACAAGAACGTGGATGCTGGCTTGGGTGACAAGGTTGCCTTGATTTTTGAAGCCGATGGCGGCGAAGTGACCAAGGTGACTTACAAGGAATTGCTGGCCAAGGTAAGCCGCATTGCCAACGGCCTGAAAAGCCTGGGCGTGAAGAAAGGCGACCGTGTTGTTATTTACATGCCCATGAGCGTGGAAGGTGTTGCGGCCATGCAAGCCTGTGCGCGTATTGGTGCAACCCACTCCGTGGTGTTTGGCGGTTTCTCGGCCAAGGCCTTGCAAGACCGTATTGTGGATACAGGTGCGGTGGCGGTGTTCACTGCCGATCAACAAGTGCGCGGTGGCAAGCAGTTGCCCCTGAAAGCGATTGTGGATGAAGCGCTAAGCCTGGGTGGCTGCGACGCTGTGAAGAATGTAATTGTGTACAAACGCACAGGTGCAGATGTGGGCATGCAGGCTGGCCGGGATGTGTACATGCACGAGTTGGCTGACAAGCAAAGTGATGTGTGTGCGCCTGAAATGGTGGATTCCGAGCACCCACTGTTTATTCTCTACACCTCAGGTTCTACCGGTAAGCCCAAGGGTGTGCAGCACAGTTCTGCTGGTTATTTGCTGTGGGCCATGCTCACCATGAAGTGGACATTCGACATCAAGCCCAATGATGTGTTTTGGTGTACGGCCGACATTGGCTGGATTACCGGCCACACCTACATTACTTATGGCCCATTGGCTGTGGGTGCTACGCAAATCGTGTTTGAGGGCGTGCCCACATATCCGAATGCTGGCCGTTTCTGGGAAATGATCCAGCGCCACAGCGCCACCATTTTTTACACCGCACCCACAGCGATTCGTTCATTGATCAAGGCTTGTGAGTCTGATGAAAAAGTACACCCCAAGAGCTATGACCTGTCGAGCCTTCGCTTGATGGGTTCAGTCGGCGAGCCGATCAACCCGGAAGCCTGGATGTGGTACTACAAGAATGTGGGTGGCGAAAAGTGCCCTATCGTTGATACCTTCTGGCAAACCGAAACCGGTGGCCACATGATCACGCCACTGCCCGGTGCCACACCCCTGGTGCCTGGTTCATGCACATTGCCACTGCCCGGCATCATGGCGGCGGTGGTGGACGAAGTGGGTGGTGATTTGCCCAACGGCCAGGGCGGCATTTTGGTGGTGAAGCGACCATGGCCTTCGATGATCCGTACCATTTGGGGCGATCCCGAGCGTTTCAAGAAGAGCTACTTTCCTGAAGAATTGGGCGGCAAGTTGTACCTGGCCGGTGACGGCGCTGTGCGCGACAAGGACAGCGGTAATTTCACCATCATGGGTCGAATCGACGATGTGCTGAACGTCTCGGGACACCGCATGGGCACCATGGAAATTGAAAGCTCTCTGGTGGCCAACGAATTGGTGGCCGAGGCCGCAGTGGTGGGTCGCCCTGACGAATTGACCGGTGAAGCGATTGTGGCTTTTGTGGTGTTGAAGGGTGATCGCCCTACGGGTGAAGCCGGGCAGAAACTGGCCATGGACTTGCGCAACTGGGTTGGAAAAGACATTGGCCCGATCGCCAAGCCCAAGGAAATTCGTTTCGGCGACAACCTGCCCAAAACACGGTCAGGCAAAATCATGCGTCGTTTGTTGCGCAGCCTGGCCAAAGGTGAGCAAATTACGCAAGACACCTCCACCCTGGAGAACCCGGCCATTCTGGATCAATTGGGCAAGCCGCTTTAATTGAACCGGCCCCTTCCTTGAACCGGGAAGTGTTGGCAATCCTGAAAACCAGTTCCACTTCGGTGGACTGGTTTTTTTCGTTTGAAACAATCAAGTCACCGGGAGTAAATTTATGAGTTTCACGCTCAGCCTGACCCGGTTTTTCTCGGTGCTTACCTTCGGCTTTTTGGTGTGCATTGCCGGCGCCGCCATTATGGAGGACTACGGCATAGGCCGCCAGTGGATTGGTTACTTTTTCATTTTCGTCACGCTGGGTGCTTATGCGGTGATCGGCCTGCTCAGCCGCACCTCGGACATGCACGAGTACTTTGTGGCCTCGCGCACCGTACCCTCGGTGTACAACGGCATGGCCACAGCTGCCGACTGGATGAGTGCGGCCTCCTTTCTGGGGGTGGCGGGCACCTTGTTCTACAGTGGTTTTGAAGCCTTGGCCTTGCTGGTGGGCTGGACAGGCGGTTTTGTGCTGATTGCCTTGCTGATTGCACCTTACCTGCGCAAATTCGCGTTTTTTTCAGTGGGCGATTTTTTGGCCACCCGTTATGCCGGACCTGACAAGGGCAGGGCAGTGCGCCTGATTTGTGTATTGATCACCGTGAGTATTTCTTTCGTGTACGTGATTGCGCAAATTTACGCGGTGGGTTTGATTACGTCGCGCTTTGCCGGTGTCGAGTTTGGTATCGGTGTGTTCTTCGGACTTGCCGGCATTTTGGTGTGCTCTTTCTTGGGTGGCATGCGGGCGGTAACCTGGACCGCAGTTGCGCAATACATTGTAATGATCGTCGCCATGATGGTGAGCGTGGTGGCCTTGATCGGGTTTACCGGCAAAGGCGACACCGAGCGTTTTGTGGATGGTGGCCCCACCAGTTTTCCCGAGTATGTGCGGGCGCAGGAACGTAAATTTTTTGCCGACCCTGCGGAAGCCGAGGTGCGCAGTGTGTACCTGCGGGAAGCGGATCGTTACCAGTTGTTGATTGATACCCTGCCTTCATCTTGGGCGGAAGGCTATGAGGCACGCCGTAAAAACCTGGAACTGGCGCGTTACGACGGCTCGACGTTTCAAGAAATCAAAGCAGCCGAGCGGGTGCTGACCAGCTACCCCAAAGACCCCCAAGATGCCAAACGCAAATGGAGTCAGGAAAAGCAGCGTTACCTGGACAAGGTGAAAGCCAGCGTGCCGCATTTTGGGTCGGTCAAAGACGATTCCGGCTTGTCGAATTCCCGGGCCTTGATCAGTTTTCTGGCAGTGGCTTTTACCCTGATGTGTGGGACCGTTGCATTGCCCCACATCATTATGCGGTTTTACACCACACCGAATGCGTCACAAACCCGGTGGTCGGTGGTGTTTGCCTTGGGTTGTATTTTGGTGATTTATCTGGCTTCGCCCTGGTTAAGTGTGATCGCCAAGGTGGTGGTGTACGAAAACCTGGTGGGATTGAGTTACAACGAGATTCCTAACTGGATTGCAGCGTGGTCGCGGGTAACTCCCGGGCTGGCCACCTTGCAGGACGTGAACCAGGATGGTGTGGTGCAGTTTGCCGAAATTGGCTTGAGCCCCGACATTCTGGTGTTGATCACGCCTGAAATTGCAGGCATGCCATTTTTTCTATCCGGCTTGATTGCTGCGGGTGGTTTGGCCGCTGCGTTGTCGACCGCAGACGGCCTGTTGTTGGCGATTGCGGGCAGTTTGTCCCACGACTTGTATTACCGCGTGTTAGACCCTGAGGCGACGGCACAACGGCGTGTGACCATGTCGAAAATTGCCTTGCTGAGTGCAGCGCTGATGGCCGCCTGGATTACCAGCTTGCAGCCCGGCAACATTGTGGTGTTGGTGGGTTCTGCTTTTGCTTTGGCGGCTTCAAGCCTGTTTGTACCGCTGGTGGCGGGTATTTTCTGGAGTGGTGCTACACGCCGTGGCGCCTTGTGGGCCATGGGCACCGGGTTTCTCAGTTCAAGCCTTTGCCTTGCGCTGACCAATTCATCGTTCATGGCTTTGTTTAATCTGGATGCTGTGCAAATTGGTGGTTTGAGCGGCGTGGCCAGTGGTGTGTTCACTATTCCTTTAAGTGCATTGGCCATGGTGGTGGCTTCTTTGGCGGGAGGTCGCAAGGATGAAGCGCCCGGTGTAATGCGAGTGTTGCGCTTGCCCGAATCCGAAGGAAAAGTATGATGCCGAGAGAATGCACTGGATACCCAGGGCGATTCTTTGCTATACTCTCGCGCTTACCGCGGAGAGATGGATGAGTGGTTTAAGTCGCACGCCTGGAAAGCGTGTATAGGTTAATAGCCTATCGGGGGTTCGAATCCCCCTCTCTCCGCCACAAATTACAAAAGCCCTGAACTTGCTTCAGGGCTTTTTTCATTTCAGGGCGGCAGGGGCGCGTTAAAATGGCAAACTGGAGCCAGCAGTTAGCAGCCTTCAATTCAGGAGCACCCCATGTCTACCCCCAACGCCGAACCTGTCAAAATCCAGGTCTGGACCGATTTCGTCTGTCCATTCTGCCTGCTCGGTGAATCAATCGTCGAGAAAGCCATTGAGGGTTTAGATGTCGAAATTGAGTGGATGCCATTTGAGCTTCGCCCTTACCCAACCCCCACCTTGAAGCCTGAAGATGAATACTTGCCACGGGTGTGGAAGGCGTCGGTGTACCCCATGGCTGAACGCCTGGGTGTACCCATCAAGCTGCCCACCGTGTCGCCGCAGCCTTACACACGCAAAGCATTTCTAGGCCTGCAATACGCGAAACAAGAGGGCAAGGGCAATGCTTATGCCACTGCCGTGATGAAAGCGTTTTTTCAACAAAACCTGAATATTGGTGAAGACGATGTTCTAAAAAATATCCTTCAAGGCCTGGGCTTAAACCCCGTTGGACTGGAGGAGTTCGTGAGTTCCCATGAAGCAAATGCGCAGCATGACGCAGACCTTCAACTTGCGCGACGCGTGGGTATTCAGGCGGTACCATCGCTGTTGGTAGGCGATCAGTTTTTCTCGGGTGTACCCAATGTGCAGATATTGCGGGAAGCGATTGAGCGAGCCCAAGGGTAGGGATAATTCGGGTTTTGCGTCGTTCTTGCACGCGTTATTCTGACGGCAAACTCACCAACCATTCTCAAGGTTTCCATGAACTTATTTTCCAAGCTTCAGCAGCGTGCTGCTGAGGGCAAACCCCTGCGTGTCGGCATGATTGGCGCGGGCAAGTTTGGCTCCATGTATCTTTCTCAAATACCGCGTACGCCCGGCATTCACATGGTGGGCATTGCTGATTTGTCCCCGGCACGGGCGAAAGCTGCACTTAAAAATGTGGGCTGGAAAGAAGAAAGCTATGCAGCCAACTCCTTGGAACAAGCCGCCAAACAGGGCAACACCGCGATTATTGACGACGGCATGAAGCTGATTGAATCGCCTTTTGTCGACATCATCATCGACTCCACGGGCAACCCGGCTGTGGGCATTGCCCATGTGCTGGCCTGTTGTGAATTTAAAAAACACATTGTGATGGTGAATGTGGAAGCCGATGCACTGGCAGGCCCCTTGCTGAAACGCAAGGCCGATGAAGCTGGCATTGTGTACTCACTGGCTTATGGCGATCAGCCTGCACTGATTTTTGAAATGGTGGATTGGGCGCGGGCCGCTGGTTTTTCTGTCGTGGCCGCGGGCAAAGGCACCAAGTACCTGCCCACTTATCATGAAAGCACGCCTGACACCGTGTGGAACCACTATGGTTTAACGGCGGAAGACGCAGCCAAAGGTGGCATGAACGCGCAAATGTTCAACAGCTTTCTGGATGGCACCAAAAGCGCGATTGAAATGGCAGCCGTGACCAATGCCACAGGCCTTGCAGCCCCCAGTGGCCTGAAGTTTCCGGCAGTGGGTGTGGATGATTTGGCGCGAATTTTGAAGCCACGTGAACACGGCGGCATTCTGGATCAGCGCGGGCAGGTGGAGGTGATTTCCAGTGTTGAGCGTGACACACGCCCGGTGTTTCGCGACCTGCGTTGGGGCGTGTACGTGACCTTCTCTGCAGACAGCGAATACGTGGCCCGCTGCTTCAAGGAATACGGCTTGATTACTGATCCCAGCGGACAGTACTCCAGCATGTACAAACCCTTTCACTTGATTGGTCTGGAATTGGGAATTTCGGTGGCGTCCATCGGTATTCGCGGCGAAGCCACTGGCGCTCCCATTTGCTGGCATGGTGATGTGGTGGCCACTGCCAAGCGTGATTTAAAGGCGGGTGAATTGCTGGACGGTGAGGGTGGTTACACCGTGTACGGCAAGCTGATGCCTGCACAGGAATCGCTGGCCTTGGGTGGATTGCCTTTGGGCTTGGCACATGGTGTGAAATTGCTCAAACCCGTGAAAGCCGGACAAGCCGTGAGCTGGAATGATGTGGCGTTTGATGCCAATTCCACGGCGGTGAAGTTTCGCCGTGAAATGGAGCAATCGTTTTAGAGAGGTTTGGCAAAGTCAGAGTTGGCGGGCGCCTGGCCTGGCTTGTTCAAAGCCACGCGGATCTCGTTTTGGTATTGCCACATGGCGCCAGTGATCATGTCGGTGATGCCCAAATCAATAAACGCACCACCGGCCACGCCTGCGGTGCTCGCACTGCTGACCAGGCGAATTGTTTTGTCTTCATAGCCGGGCGCCTTGCAGGCCACAATAATGTCATCCTTGTCTTTGCCCACCGTGATGCTGTTCTCTTTTCCGGTCACTACTCCAAGTTCGCCTTCGCCGTCCCTGCTCAAGGTACACACGGTTTGCTGGGGCTCCATTTTAAAAATAAGCGTTTGACTGGTGCCTTGAGTAATCGAAGCGCAACCTGTGCAAAGAACGGCAGCCATTAAACCGAATTGACGAATCCCCATAGTCCCCTCGCATGGTGTTGTTGATTGAACACCATGCTAGGCATGTTATTGCTCTACGCCAATCTGCTGAATGTTGTAATCAAATTGACTACTCTGTTTATAGGATATATCCCGTAAGGCGAAGGGTTTAAATTGCTTCAACAAGTTCAAAGACATGGGGGAGAACAAGCGATGGCGACAATACTTCGGGGGTTTTGTACATCATTGGCGGTGGCCGGAATTTTGGCAGTGAGCCTGAGTGTGGGGGGATGCGGTGCCTTGAACAGCATGGGTGATGCCGTGGGTCATGGCATTGCTTCGCGAATGCTGGCCAAGCATGTCGGCCAACCTTATGGGCCTATCCAATATGATTCCAGATACGGAAAATTCATTGGTGAAGAAAAACTTGCCAACGGCATGGTGGTAAAAAAGCACTTCACTGACCGCATGGACAATGACGCAATCATTGATGATTCCCGCGAAGGAATCGGATTCGACAGCAAGAAACGCATGGCTACTTATTTCCTGGTCGACAAGAAAGGTATCGTGCAGGATTGGGCTTTTGGTTACGTCACTGTGGGTACAGGATTCTCACTGGGCATGGTCAGCCTGACTGAAGCGTTCAACTCCAAAGACCGTGACGTGTACATGGATGAGGTGGACAGCGTAGTGCGCACCAAGAATGACGAGCCCTACACCGTCTGGAAAAACGCAAAAAGCTGATTTACTTGGCGAATATTTGATCCATGTTGGCGAATGCCTTGAATTCAAGCGCATTGCCACATGGGTCCATGAAGAACATGGTGGCTTGTTCGCCCACTTGGCCTTTGAATCGAATATAGGGTTCGATCACGAACTTGGTGCCCGCAGCCTTCAGCCGGTCGGCCAGTTCAGTCCACTGATCCATGGTTAAAATCACGCCGAAATGCTTGGCAGGCACGGCATGGCCGTCCACACTGCTGTTGGCTTTGCAGCCTACTTCTTCGGGTGCCAAATGCGCCACAAGTTGATGACCATAAAAGTTGAAGTCCACCCAGTGTGGTGCACTGCGGCCTTCTTCACAGCCAATCACCTCGCCATAAAACTTGCGGGCCACTTCGATGTCGGTGACCGGGAATGCAAGGTGGAAGGGCTGAAGTGTGCTGTGTTTGGCTTGGGCTGTGGACATGTGCGTTACCAGTATATGTGCGATTGATCGTCTACACACTATAGGGTTGTTCGGGTTTCCCAGCCAATCGTGGAAACCCGAATATTACTGACATGCCATGGGTTGGTTAAGGCGTCACAATGTTGAAGTTCCCCGTTGCTTTCTCCAGCATTCCAAAAAATTGCCCCAGTTTGATGGTGCTGCCATCAATTTTGGTTTGATCGGAAAACAGCAAATCAGTCGCTCCCGCCTCACCGGTCATCATGTTCAAAAAGAATGGTTTGCTGAGTGTAAGTGTTGCTACTGAATTGTCTTCCGGCTTGCCGGCACGGTGATGTAATACGCTGTTGTTGATTCGAAGCACATAGCTTTCCCGTGTGTCGGAAAACACCAGGTTGATTTGAATGTCTTCCCCTTCCGCTTTGTCGCTGTTCAGCGCAGCGGCCATGGCTTCCAGAAAGCGCTCGGTGGGGGTGTGTTTCAGCATGTCGAGAAAGGCTGTGCGTTGAAACCCTTCGGCGTAGCCCCCTTGGCGCAACTCCAGTGCACCGGTCAAGTAAAAGTTACGCCACGGCGCCGATTCTGCCATGTAGCCCATCTGGTCGAAACTCGTGGCCAGCAAGGCCTTGGCGCGTGCATTTTCAGGATCGGCATACACTGCATGCTTCAGCAATTCAGCAGCCCAGCGATATTCGCCTTTGCTCACGGCGTCTTCTGCTTTGTTCAGCAGGGCTTCCATGCCGCCAGCCACGTCCACATATTTTTTGGCAGCTTCCACCGGGGGCAGTGGGTTCAGGTTGGTCGGGTTTGCATCAAACCAGCCCATGTAAAACTGGTACACCGCTTTCACATTGTGTGACACGGTGCCGTAGTAGCCGCGTCCACTCAGAAAATTGTTCAATGCAGGCGGCATTTGAACCTTCTCAGCAATTTCCATGGAGGTGTAGCCGGCGTTCATGTGCCGCACAGTTTGGTCGTGAATGAATCGGTACACATCGCGTTGTTTTTCCATGAAGCTGCGCACATTCTCGGAACCCCACACCGGCCAGTTGTGCTGGTGAAACATGACTTCGGCATCGCCTGCGTAGGAAATGGCTTCATCCATGTAGCTGGCCCATTTCAGCGCGTCGCGCACCTTGGCACCACGCGGGGTGTACAGATTGTGCAAGGTGTGGCCAAACAGTTCTGCACTGCCAAATGCTTTTAGCGTGGGCAGGTAAAACACGAACTCGGAAGGTGCTTCACTGCCCGGCACGTTGTGGAACATGAATTCAAGGCCGTCCAGCACATGGGTTTCTTTGGCCTCTTTTACCACTAGCGTGGGCGGTAATATGCCCACTTTGCCGTAGGCCACGGCTTTGCCCAAACCGTTGTCGATCAGGCCTTCCGGGCCGCGCGGCAAGCGTTTGCCGTACATGTAGATCGACCTTCTTGCCATGGCCATGCCCACCAGCAGGTTTTCGCTGGTGGCTTCCTCCATGAAGCCAATTGGGGCTACAACGGGCACCTTGCGCGCGGCCACTTCTTCGGCACTGAGCACACCCAGTGCACCCCCAAAATGGTCCACGTGGCTGTGGGTAAATACAATGGCGGTTACTGGCTTGTCGCCCAGGTGTTTGCGTGCAAAAGCCATGGCGGCGCGTGCTGTTTCCTCGCTGGTCAGCACGTCCACCACAATCCAGCCGGTGTCGCCTTCAATCAAGGTCATGTTCGACAGGTCAAAGCCGCGCAACTGGTAAATGCGGTCAGCCACTTTGTACAGGCCAATTTGATTGTTTAGGCTGGCCTGCCGCCACAGGCTGGGGTTCACGGTGCTGGGGGCATTGCCTTCAATGAAATTGAATTCGTCGTAATCCCAAATGACTTCGCCGGCATCGTTGAGTACTTTGCCTGTGGGCTTTGCGATTAAACCTTTGCGCGCATCGGCGTTGTTGGCTGGGTCTGCTAGGTCGGTGTTTTTGGCCACTTCAGCGTGAAAAGCCTGTGTGAAAGGGCTTGCAGCACTGTTGGGATCGACTGAGGTTGGGGTTTTTGAACAGGCTGCCATCAAGGCAGACGTGCCCATGAAAAGGGCAAACAAGACCAGGTTTATTTTCATGCTGTCTCCGGAATATTTTTTGATTTTCCTTATTACAGCACAAAAGTGGCATTAAGCGTGTCAGTAATTCAGTGGATCGCCGGTGGTGACGATCAACTGAAAAACTTGTTGATTACCGTGACAACAAACACAGTGGCCAGAATCAGCGGGATCCAGAATGCAACTGCAAAGTGGGTATAGCGCTCAAGCCAACCGCTGGCAGCATTTTTATTGCTGGTCAGCATTTCAGCAGTCATGTTGTGGCGTTTCCATTGCCACACCACCAGCAGGCAAATCAGCAAACCGTTGAAAGGCAAAATGGTGTCGTAAAACACGTCAACCAACACGTCAAAAAGCGATTTGTTGGCACCGGAATAAAAAGCGAAATCGCTGAGCCATTTCACTTGCCCAAAAGACAAGGCGCTGAACATGGCACCTATCGACACAGCGGAAATGACAATCCCAAGCGCTGCATTGCGGGTTTTCTTGCCCTCGGCTTTCAGGGCCGCCACTGGCACCTCAATAATCGACACCAGCGAGGTAATGGCGGCTACGAACGCCAACAGGAAGAATGTGGCTGCGATGAGGCTGGACACGGCATATCCGAATTTCGGCACCATGGCCATGAAAATATTCGGGAAAAACGAGAAGATTAAGCCCACCGAAGAATCGCTCAGTTCGCTGGGGTTGGTGTTGGGGTAAATGGCGAAAATTGCGGGCAGGGTCATCAAGCCGGCCACCAGTGCCACGCCAGTGTCGGTGCAGGCCAGCATTTTGGCTGACTGCACCAGGTTGTCTTGTTTGCGCAAATACGAACCATAGGTAATCAAAATGCCCATGCCCAGCGACAGCGAAAAGAATGCTTGTGACAAGGCACCGTTGACCACACTCCATGTAATGCGGTCCAGTTGCGGTGTGAAATAAAACTTCAAACCGGCAGTGGCGTTGGGCAAGGTGAGTACAAATACCGCCAGGCCAATCAGCATGATGAACAGCATGGGCATGAGCACACGCGACGCTTTTTCAATACCATCGCGCACCCCACCTTTGAGCACAACAATGACCATGCCAATGACCGCCGCAAGGCAGGCAAATATCCAGGGGCTGGTGATAAAGCCGCCAAAATAAACAGGGGTGGCCAATTGGTCCAGTTGACCCATCAGTACCAGCAGGAAATAGCCCAGCAACCACACCGTGAGCACGCTGTAAAACACGGCAATCATGAATGGTGTGATCAATGACAAAGCACCAGCCAGCACCCAGGCTTTGTTGTTTCTGGAAACCTGCCTGAATGCTCCCAAAGGGTTTTGGTTGGTGGCGCGGCCCAAACTAAGCTCGGCGAGAATCAGCGGCAGGCAAATGGCGATGACGAAAAAAATGTACAGTAACAGGAATGCACCGCCACCATTTTTGGCTGCGGCCACAGGAAAGCCCACCAAATTACCAATGCCCACGGCTGAACCGGCTGCGGCCAGCACAAAGCCGATCTTGGATGAGAACTGGTCTGGGTTGTTTTGCATGGTGGCGACGTTTCCTGAATACAAAAGGACAAAAAATTGGGATTGTTAGCCAAATTATACGACCGACACGTACTGCCTACTTTGCTTGATTTCGCCTGCGGCATGAAAGCCATCAACAGGCAACGCCAGAAAGTGGTTCCCAAAGCCACAGGGCTGGTGCTTGAAATTGGTATCGGTACCGGTTTGAACATGCGCCACTATGACGCTGCAAAAGTTGAAAAAATCATTGGCCTGGACCCTGCCATGCAAATGCATCGTCTGGCGAAAAAACGCATCGATCAAACCGGCCTGAGCGTAGAGCTTATGGGCTTGCCTGCCGAGAAAATTCCATTGCCCGATGCAAGTATCGACACCATCGTCATGACCTACACCCTGTGCACCATTCCAGAGCCCGTGCAAGCCTTGAAGGAAATGCGCAGAGTGTTAAAGCCGGGCGGTAAGTTGCTGTTTTGCGAGCATGGCGCGGCACCGGATGAAAAAGTGCGCAATACGCAGAATCGTTTGCAACCCGTGTGGGGAAAACTGGCGGGGGGTTGTCACTTGAACCGGGACATTCCCGCTTTGCTCAAGGAAGGCGGGTTTTTGGTGGATGACATTGAAACCATGTATGTGCCCGGCCCCAAGGCGTTCACGTACAACTACTGGGGCCAGGCATACTGCGAAGCCGCTTGATCTTTTGAATCAGGCTTGCAGGGTGGCGGGGTAGCCGGCCTGGCTGACAATCGTGGCCAAGGTGTGTCCGTCCAGACGAGAATCAATTTCTACCTGTTTGTTGGCGACATCGACTTGCACCTGTGCCTGCGGGTCTTTGGCCAATACGGCCTGTTTCACATTGGCGGCACATCCGCCGCATTTCACTTTTTCTACACTCAAGGTAATCATGTTTTGCACTCCAGTTGGGGTTAACCGCAATTCTAATGCATGTACTTTATCGGGCAATCGCCATGGCGGTGTCATGAAGACTCTCCCATTGAATTGAACACATGGATATGCTGAAGCTTCCAATCATGGTAAGGTCAAGGCATTGACCTTGACATGGTGTTAAGGTTGAAAATGCTTCCATCACACCATGGAGAGCAAGCATGAATTCCAACCCGTTCAATACCATCGACATTGCTGTGGGCGGCATGAGCTGTGCCTCATGCTCCAGCGCTGTCGAAAAAGCTTTGTTGGCTACGCCTGGTGTCATTGGTGCAACGGTGAACCTGGCCACCGAAAAGGCCCGCGTACAACTGGCTAAACCCGATCTGTTGCAAAACGCGATCGAGGCCATTCAAAAGGCAGGCTATGACGCGGAGCCAATTGAAACTGCCAGCCAGCCAAGCTCAGCAGGCGCATCCAGAGCGGGTTCGCACCCCACAAAACAAAATGATCATGAAGGCACGATGGTGTTGTGGGGCGCATTGCTCACCTTGCCCTTGGTGTTGCCCATGGCAGGAATGCTGTTTGGCAAGCACTACATGTTGCCTGGCTGGATACAACTGCTTTTGGCCAGCCCGGTGCAGTTTTGGTTGGGCGCCCGTTTCTATCGGGGAGCATTGAAAGCAATTCAAAACCGCACGGGCAACATGGACCTTCTGGTGGCCATTGGTACTTCTGCGGCATTTGGTTTGTCGGCTTACATGTTGGGCGAGGGCAACCCGCATTTGTATTTCGAGGCGTCTGCCGCTGTGATCACCTTGGTGATGTTGGGCAAGTGGCTGGAAGCACGCGCCAAGCGGCAAACCACTGCAGCGATTGCTGCATTGCAAGCCTTGCGGCCCGACACCGCCACAGTGATTCAGAACGGGCAAGAAAAAGTGCTGCCGATTGCCAGTGTGGCGGTGGGCATGCAGGTGGTGGTGAAGCCCGGTGAGCGAATTCCGCTGGATGGCCGTGTGCTGGAAGGCGAAGGCCATGTGGATGAGGCCCTGATTACCGGGGAAAGCCAGGCGGTTGAGAAATCTCCGGGAAGCCTGGTGACCGGCGGTGCTGTGAACCTGGATGGGCGCTTGTTGATTGAAGTGAGCGCTGTGGGTGCTGAAACCACGCTGGCCAAAATTATTCGCCTGGTTGAAGACGCGCAAGCAGCCAAACCTGACATTCAAAAGCTGGTGGACAAGGTGAGTGCCGTGTTTGTACCCGTGGTGTTGGTGATTGCGGTGCTTACCTTGTTGTATTGGGTGTTTTTGGCTGAAGGTGGCAACCTGGAGTTGGCCATTGTGAATGCGGTGGCTGTGTTGGTGATTGCATGCCCTTGCGCCCTGGGTTTGGCCACACCCACCGCAATCATGGCAGGCACGGGCGTGGCGGCGCGCCATGGAATCCTGATTAAAGATGCACAGGCGCTGGAGCTTGCCCATCGCATCAACACGGTTGTGTTTGATAAAACCGGCACCTTGACTGAGGGCAAGCCATCTGTGGGTGCAGCAGTGTCTTTTAATAGCAATAGCCTGCACAGCTTTCTTGCCAAGGCAGCAGCTGTTGAAGCGGGCAGCGCTCACCCGCTGGCCGCAGCTGTGCTGGCTTATGCCCAAGGGCAGGGCGTTCAATGGCCTGGGGTAAGCCAATTGCAGGACCAGCCTGGGCGTGGTGTCAGTGGCATGGTGGATGGCACACGTGTGTATGTAGGTACTGCGCGATGGATGCGTGAACTGGGTGTGCCGGAGTCGGCATTGAGCACGGTGAACCAATCCCTGCCAGACAACGCACCCACCCATGCCTGGGTTGCCGAAGGCCAGCAAGGTGAAGTGTCCTTGCTGGGGGCCTTGGGTTTTGGTGATGCCCTGAAAGCAGGCGCTTTTGCAGCTGTGCAAAATTTGACCAATTTGCAGGTGAACTCTGTGTTGTTGACAGGCGACTCCAGGGCCAGTGCCCAACGCGTTGCCCAGGCGCTGGGTATTTCAGATGTGCAGGCTGAACAATTGCCGCACAACAAGAGCGAGGCAGTGGCCCATTATCGCCAGCAGGGCCAGGTGGTGGCCATGGTGGGAGATGGAATCAACGATGCGCCTGCGCTCGCAGCTGCGGATGTCAGTTTTGCAATGTCCAGTGGCACAGAGGTGGCCATGCATGCAGCCGACATCACGCTGATGCGACCTGACCCCGCCTTGGTGGCTCAAACCATTGATATTTCCAGACGCACCTACAACAAGATCAAACAAAATCTTTTCTGGGCTTTTGTTTACAACGCAGTGGGAATACCCTTGGCCGCGATGGGACTGCTTAACCCGGTGGTCGCAGGCGCAGCCATGGCTTTGAGTTCAGTCAGTGTGGTCAGTAACGCCCTGTTGCTGACTCGCTGGAAACCCAAACTATTGAAACCTGAAACAGTGGAGTTGTGAACATGTACGCAGAATGGACACGCAAAGATTGGTTCACGATTGGCGAAGCGGCCATGGAATCGGGAATCACCGCGAAAATGATTCGGCATTACGAAATGGTGGGTTTGCTGCCCGAGGCCAACCGCACCGAGGCTGGTTATCGTTTGTACAACAGCCGGGATTTGCACTTGCTGCGTTTTATCCGGCACTCACGTGACCTCGGTTTTTCCATCAAGCAGATTGAGGAATTGCTTGGCCTGTGGCAAGACAAAACGCGCCCAAGCCGGGAGGTCAAAAAGCTTGCGCAATCACACCTGAATGCACTGGAAGCGAAAATTCGCGAATTGAATGCAATGAAGGCCGAACTGGAACGCCTGGTTCACTGTTGCAAAGGTGATTCTCGGCCCGACTGCCCGATACTTGAAGGGCTGGCTGCTGAATAATCAGATCAGTGATTACCAGGGACCACCGCAATATGGCCTGACTCTGTTTTACTGACTGTGATTGGAAGCCCGTACAGCGCGCTCAGGGTTTCAGAGGTGATTACTTGGTTGGCCGGGCCGAGTGCAAGCACGGCACGCCCTTTCAGCAAGCATGCAGTGGCATTGACGCCCAAAGCGTCTTGCGGGTTGTGCGTGCTTAGCACCACACTTTTTCCGGCGGCTGCGAGCGATGCCAGAGTATTCATGACCTTGGACGCATTGGCGAAGTCGAGATTGGCGGTGGGTTCGTCCAGAACCAGTGTTTGTGCGCCCTGGCAAAGGGCTCGGGCAATCAGTACCAACTGCTGTTGCCCGCCAGAGAGCAGGTTGAAATCTCGTTGTTTCAATTCACTGATGCCCAATTGATCCAGTGCGTTGTGCACCGCTTGGAGGTCGACTGGTGTGGGGCCACCGAACAAACCCCAATGCGTGGTTCGGCCCATCAACACGGTATCCCACACGGAAAACCCGAGATTGTTGGCATGGCTTTGGGGCACATAAGCCAAGTGCTTCGCCAATGCCGGTGACGCCAGGTTTTGCAGGGGAGCGTTGTTGATCAGCACCCGCCCTGCGCAAGGGGGAATCAAGTTCAACAGCGTTTTTATCAGTGTGCTTTTGCCGCTGCCGTTGGGGCCGAGCAGGCAAAGTATTTCGCCTTGTTTCAACTCCAGGTTAACGTGCTCGACCACTGCACAGCCCCCGTGGCCCACCGACAGGTTTTCGGTTTTCAGGCTCATGAACTGGCTCCCGCACGCCGCAGCAGCAGTGCTAAAAAGAAGGGTGCACCCACCAGCGCTGTCAAAATACCCAACGGTATTTCTAGATCACCCAAACTTCTCGAAGCGGTATCAACCAGCAACAAAAACAGTGCACCCATCACGATCGACATGGGCAACAGACGAGCAAGGCTTGGACCCACCAGCAGGCGTGCTGCGTGGGGAATCAACAATCCGATCCAGCCGATGACGCCAGCCACGGCAACCACCGCGCTGGTCATGATGGTGGCAAGCGCAATCACGGCAATTCGAAGGGGTTTGACTTGAACTCCCAAAGCGCTCGCCTCAGCTTCGGGCAGGCTCAGCACATTCAGACGCCAGCGCAGCAAATACAGCACCGAGCAGGCCACCAGCACCACTGGCGCCACGACCCAAACCTGCGCCATGTGCATGCCGCTTAAACTGCCCAGCAACCAGAAGGTAATGGCTGGCAATTGATCGTAAGGGTCGGCGAGAATTTTCAATAAAGAAGTGATTGCCCCAGCCAGTGCACCCAGCACTACGCCGGTCAACACCAGCACCAGGGTTCGGTCAGCATGTTGAATCGCTTTGCCCAGTGCAATCACCAATGCCACTGCGGCAATGCCACCTGCAAATGCGAGGCTTTGCACACCCAGGCTGGGCAGGCCCAGAAACAAACCCAGAACGGCACCCAGCCCAGCGCCCGAGGACACACCCAAAATATCGGGCGACACCAGCGGGTTTCGAAACAGAAGCTGATAAGCCGCGCCAGCTGCCGCCAAGGCAGCGCCCACTAAAATGGCACCCAGCGTGCGGGGTAGTCGAATGTCTTGAACCACTTGCACTGCCATCGGTTCGCCGGTACCCAGCAAGGCATGCAAGCTATCGAGAAGGCTCAGGGGATAAGCGCCCAAGGTAAGCGACAGTGCAGCAAAGCCGATCAAAATGATCAGCAGCAGAGGCAGGCTGTAGGGGAGGACAGCTCGTGGCATGTGGGGCGCGGCAGTGAAGTAGAGCCCGAGTATACCCCAGGCCTGCCGCGCCAATCTCAGCTTTGAAGCATCTGTTGAATGACGCTTTTCAACACACGGGCAATGTCGTCAGCCTTCATGTCCGGGTCGCGTATGGCGCGAATTTGAAGTCCGTCGAACAGAGCCATCAGAATGGTGGATTTCGCAGCCAGATTGAGCTCGCAGGGTGGCGAGTCTTTCAAGGGCTGAATGCCTTTGATCAGATGTGTCACTTTCTCGCGAATCACTGCGTCAGTGCCCTGAACCGTGGCAGCAATTTTCGGGTTTCGGGCGGCCTCTGCCAAAATTTCCGTATCAAGTTCGCTTCGATCAATGCGCCGTTGCACACCTTCATCCACTGTGCCCAGCATGGCTTTCAAGATGTCTTTTTCACCCTGAATTTTTGCGATTCGCTCAAGCGCCTGGTCCAGGTCACGCTTGACCATGGCTTCAATAATCGCTTCCTTGCTCTCAAAGTAGTTGTAGATGTGACCCGCACTCATGCCAAAAGATTTCGCAATCTCCGACATGCTGGCCCCATGAAAACCGCTTTTCCTGAAACACTCGGCTGCTGCATCCAGAATTTGCTGGCGGCGAAGTTCCGCCTTACTGGTCATGGTTTTAGCCTCGTTGATCATTGTTGCTTCCTCCCGATGTGTAGCCACTTGCCAGGTTGGCGTCACTCTCTGTCCAGCCACCGCCAAGCGCCTTGTACAAGGTCACCAGGTTTGCAGTGCGCGCCAGGCGAACTGCGATCAGGTCTTGTTGGGCAGAGTAAAGGGCCCTTTGCGAATCGAGTACGTTCAAATAGCTGTCAATGCCACGTTTAAATCGGGCTTCGCTCAGCTTGTAACTTTCCGAGGTGGCTTGCACCAAGGCATTTTGTGCATCCAGTTCAGCATCCAGTGTGCCCCGTGCAGCCAGTGCATCGGCTACCTCTCGGAATGCGCCCTGGACTGTTTTTTCATATTCGGCCAATGCAATTTGTTGATCTGTTTTCGCGACTTCCAGGTTGGCACTGTTGCGGCCAGCGTCAAAAATTGGCAAGTTGATTCGAGGTATGAAGCTCCAGGTGCGCGAACCTGATTCAAACAGGCCATCCAGCGAGGAACTGGCAGTGCCTGCATCCGCTGTAAGTGTAATGCTGGGAAAAAACGCGGCACGTGCTGCACCAATGCGGGCATTACTTGCTTGAAGCAAACGTTCGGCCGACTCCACATCGGGGCGGCGTTGTAATACCTCGGAAGGAATGTCTGCGCGCAATTCAACCATGGCGGTGGCACCCTCCAGGTTGCTGTCGGGCAGCAATTCTTTGGGGATGTTTTTGCCCACCAGCAGCTCAAGTGCGTTACGGTCTTGGGCCACAGCGCGTGTAAACCGGGCCACATCGGCGCGGGACACTTCAACACTGGTTTGAGCTTGTCGCAAATCAAGCTGCGAGGCCACACCAAGATCAAAACTGCGTTTGATCAGGTCGTATGCATCCCGCTGGTTTTTCAGCGTGTCTTGCGCCAATTCAAGCAAGGCTTGATCAGACGCCAGGGTGAGGTAGCTGGAAGCCACCTCGGCGATCAAACTGATTTGCGTGCTCTTGCGTGCTTCTTCTGTGGCCAGAAAACGCTGTAAGGCCTCTTCATTGAGACTACGCACCCGGCCAAACAGATCGAGTTCATAGGCCGCAAAACCCACTGTTGCACTGTACTGTTTTGGGGTGGCACCGCCTGAACGACCACCGCTCAAGTCTGCTGGCAAACGTTGACGGTTGCCTTCACCGTCGGCAGAAATCGTGGGAAACAAATCGCTGCGTTGCACCTGGTAAAGTGCGCGTGCACGTTCAATATTCAGCGCTGCAATTCTTAAATCCCGGTTTTCTTTCAAGGCAAGTTCCAGCAATTGCTCCAGGCGCTGGTCCACAAACAAATCTCGCCACGCCAGGTCAATGGCCGCCTGCGCTGTGGGGCTGTCGGCCTGGTAGGCCTCACCCTTTGGCCAGTTGCTGGCCACTGGCGCGGCAGGCTGTTCATAGGTGGGAGCCAGCGTGCCGCAACCGGCCAAGGCCAGTGCAAGCACCAGTGGGGTGAATGTCGAGGATTGAATTTTTCTCATGTCACTCTCCTTGCGTGGTGGCGTTTTTCTCGGCCCGTTTTTTTCCAAACAAGCGGGTGACCACCACAAAGAACATGGGTACAAAGAAAATGCCCAGCACGGTTGCAGAAATGGTGCCGCCCAGTACGCCGGTACCAATCGCGTTCTGGCTGCCCGAGCCTGCGCCAGTCGAAATAGCCAAGGGCACAACGCCCAAACCAAAGGCCAGCGAGGTCATGATGATGGGGCGCAAACGCATGCGTACCGCATCCAGTGTGGCTTCCAGCAAATCGCGGCCCTGGTCGAATTGCTCCTTGGCAAATTCAACAATCAGGATTGCGTTTTTAGCTGACAAACCCACAGTGGTCAGCAAGGCCACCTGGAAGTACACGTCGTTGGCCAAGCCACGGCCGCTGGCCGCAAGCAGGGCACCCACCACACCCAGAGGCACAATCAGCATGACTGCGAAAGGAATGGACCAGCTTTCATATAGCGCTGCCAGACACAAAAACACGATCAGCAAGGAAAGCGCATAGAGCAGTGGTGCCTGCGAACCCGACTGCCGTTCTTCGTACGACAAACCCGTCCACTCAATGCCCATGCCCTCAGGCAAGTTTTCTGCAATCGCCTCCATGGCGTCCATGGCGTCGCCTGAACTCATGCCGGGTGCCGCCTGTCCCTGAATTTCAACAGCGGGAAGACCGTTGTAACGCTCAAGGCGTGGAGAGGCCATGGACCACTCTGCTGACGAGAAGTTGGAGAAGGGCACCATTTCACCGTCGCTGTTGCGCACGTAGAACCGGTTCAAGTCTTCGGGCAACATTCGGAATGGCGCATCCGCTTGCATGTACACGCGCTTCACACGTCCGCGGTCCAAGAAGTCATTGATGAAACTGCCACCCCAAGCCGAGGTGAGCGTGTCGCTGATTTCTGACACTGTTACACCCAGCGCACCGGCCTTGGAATTGTCAATGTCGAGTTGATATTGTGGGGTGTCTGCAGTGGCATTCGGGCGAACACCCGTCAATATCGGATTTTTCGCGGCTTCGCCAATCATGCTGTTTCGGGCCTGAATCAGCGCATCACGGCCCAAACCGGTGCGGTCTTGAATAAACAGGTTAAAGCCGGAGGCATTGCCCAATTCCCGAATAGCAGGAGGTGCAAATGCGAAGGCTTGGGCTTCAGGCCAGCTTGCGAATTCAGCCGAGGCTCGTTGCACAATACCTGCTGCCGAATTTTCTTTTCCAGGACGTTCACTCCAGTCGCGAAGGCGTACGAAGCCAATGCCCGAGTTTTGCCCGGTGCCCGAGAAACTGAAACCTGCCACGGTGAACAGTGACTTTACATTCTCACCTTCCTCATTCAGGAAATAGTCTTCCATCTTGGCCAGCACTTCCAGGGTTTGTTCCTGCGTAGCCCCAGCTGGCAATTGCACCTGCGTGAAGAACACACCTTGGTCTTCATCCGGCAGGAATGAGGTGGGCAAACGGGTGAACATGAAGGCGGTGACAGCCAAAAGGCCACCGTAAATGATCAGGTATCGCCCCGACTTGTGCAGCATGCGACCCACTGCGCCCTGGTACCGTGCATTGCTTGAATCAAACTTGCGGTTGAACCAGCCGAAGAATCCTTTTTTCTCGTGGCTGTGGCCTTTCTCAATGGGCTTGAGCATGGTTGCACACAAGGCCGGTGTCAGCACCAGCGCAACAATCACCGACAAGGCCATAGCCGACACAATGGTGATTGAAAACTGCTTGTAAATTACACCGGCAGAGCCAGGGAAGAATGCCATGGGTACAAACACTGCCGACAGCACCAAACCAATGCCCACCAATGCACCGGTGATTTGGTCCATCGATTTTCGGGTGGCTTCCAAAGGTGATAAACCCTCTTCGGCCATCACACGTTCCACGTTTTCAACCACCACAATGGCGTCGTCCACCAGCAGGCCAATGGCCAACACCATGGCAAACATGGTCAGTGTGTTGATTGAAAAACCGAATGCTGACAGCACCGCAAATGTACCGAGCAACACCACTGGCACTGCAATGGTTGGAATCAGCGTGGCCCGGAAATTTTGCAGGAACAGATACATCACGAGGAACACGAGAATAATCGCCTCGATCAGGGTTTTGACCACGCCTTCAATGGAAATTTTGACAAATGGTGTGGTGTCATAGGCCACATCCCATTCCATGCCCTCGGGAATCAGGGGAGTGATGCGTTCCATCTCGGCGATCACGCCTTCGGCTGTATCCAGTGCGTTGGCACCGGAGGCCAAACGAATACCGATACCCGATGCATTGCGTCCATTCCAGCGGGGCAAAATATTGTAGTTCTCACTGCCGTAATCAATACGCGCTACGTCTTTCAGACGCACGGTGGCACCATCTCCACTTGTTCGTAAAATGATTTGCTCGAAGTCTTCGGGCGTTTCGAGCAGGGTTTGTGCTGTGATGGTTGCAGTCAGTGTTTGACCCTTCACAGCCGGTGCACCGCCCAATTCACCCGCAGACACCTGCGCGTTCTGGGCCAGCACCGCATTGCGAATGTCGCCGGGCGTCACCTTGAACTGATTCATCTTGTCGGGGTTCAGCCAAATGCGCATGGCATAGGGGCTACCAAACACCTGCACCTCACCCACGCCGTTCACGCGGCTCATGGTGTCTTGCACATTGGTGGTGATGAAGTCGGCCAGCTCGGTTGAAGTGTATGCACCATCCACCGCTGTAAAGGCAATCACCAACAAGTAACCTGTCGAGCTTTTGGTCACCTGAATACCCTGGCGTTGTACCGCATCGGGCAGCAAGGGCACAGCCAGGCTCAATTTGTTTTGAACTTGAACCTGAGCGATGTCAGGATTTGTGCCAGGCTCAAAGGTTAGCTCGATTCGCAGTCGACCAGTGGAGTCACTGGTCGACTTCATGTAGCGGAAACCATCCAGGCCGGTCATTCGTTGCTCAATTACCTGGGTGACCGAATCTTGCAGGGTTTCTGCAGAGGCACCAGGGTAGGTGGCTTGAATGGTGACAGCGGGCGGTGCAATGGCCGGGTACTGCGCCACAGGCAAGTTGAAAATGGCCAACGCGCCGGCCAGCATGATAACTATCGCGATCACCCACGCAAAAATGGGGCGATCAATAAAAAATCGGGACATGGTACTACTCCTGCCAGGCGTTGTTTACTTGTTCTCAGAGTCGGAAAGGATTTCCACTTCCTGACCGGGACGAACTTTCTGGATACCTTCGACAATCAGGCGATCACCTGCCTGAAGGCCTTCTGCAATCAACCATTGGTCGCCAATGGCCCTGGCTGTTTCTACGCTGCGCTTTTCAACTTTGTTGTCCTGACCGATTACGAAGGCAGATGGCGCACCGGTTGCATCGCGCATGATTCCTTTTTGCGGCACCAAAATACCGTCTTCGCGCACTCCTTCTTCAAGTGAGGCTCGAACATACATGCCGGGCAACAATTGCAATTTCGGGTTGGGGAATACCGCACGCAGGGTTACGGTGCCGGTGTTCTGGTCCACGGTTACATCGCTGAACTGTAATTTGCCTTCCTGCGAGTAGCTGGAACCATCTTCAAGTTTCAGCGTGACTTTTGCTGCGTCCTTGCCGGCGCTTTTTAACACACCACTTTCCAGGTCGCGCTTGAGTTGAAGCAGTTCACTGGTTGATTGTGTCAGGTCGACATAGATGGGATCCAGTTGTTGAATGGTGGTCAGCGGGCTGGCTTGTCCCTGCTGTACCAATGCGCCCGGCGTAATGCTCGAACGGCCAATTCGCCCACTGATGGGTGCAGTCACTTTCGTGTAGTTCAGGTTGATTTGCGCCGATTGAACCGCGGCTTTGCCTGAAGCCACGTCTGCCTCGGCCTGTTTCAAAGCGGCGAAGGCGTCATCACGTTCTTGCTGGCTCACGGCATTGAGCTTGGCCAACTCCTGGAAACGATCATTTCGAATTTTTGCGCTGGTGAGGTTGGCCTCTGCTTTTTCGAGCATGGCTTTGGCACTGGCATATTCGGCCTGGTAGGTGGAAGCATCAATTTGATACAGGGAGGTGCCTGCTTTCACATCGCCACCCTCCTGAAACTGGCGTGCCTTGATAATGCCATTGACTTGGGGGCGCACCTCGGCGATGAGGTAAGGGCTGGTTCGGCCAGGCAATTCGGTGTAAAGCGACACAGGCTTTGCAGTCACTTCAAACACGCGCACCTTGGGCAGGGCGGGGGCAGCCGCGGCATTTGCACCGCCTTCTTGACTGCCGCAGCCGGCCAGGGTCAACGTGCCAACAGTCAACAAGGCGCTGGTGCCCAGCGTCATTTTTCTCTTATTAATCATGGTACTACCTCGAATTAGCAATGCGGGAACAGTGAATAGACAAGAATACTGAATGAACGTTCATTTTTTCATTGAAAAAATTTGCTGTCAAATTGGGGTTTACCACTGGGCAGGAATGAGATTTGCTCAAAAGCCTTCTTGGGCTTCTAATGTGATCAATCAGTTTTAAATCAGGGGGAAAAGATTTGGATCTTTCATCAATCGTGATTGTCGGTGGCGGTGCAGGTGGCCTGGAGCTGGCTTGCAAATTGGGACGCAAGCTGGGCCCGGACCGGGTTACCCTGATCGACGCCAAGATGTATCACATCTGGAAACCCTCTCTGCATGAGGTGGCTGCGGGTACGCTGGACATTCATCAGGAAGGTTTGTCCTATCCCATGTTGGCCCACAACAATGGTTTTAATTTTGTACTGGGTGCAATGGAGGGTTTGAACACGGATGGCAAGCAGGTTGAAATTGCAGCGGTTCGTGACGATGTGGGCGATGAGGTTTTGCCCAAGCGCATGTTGCAGTTTGGAACGCTTGTAATTTCCGTGGGCAGTCAATCCAATTATTTTGGCGTGAAAGGTGCACAGGACTTCACCATTTCGCTGGACGGACCGCAACAGGCCGAGAGCTTTCGCTTGAAAATGCTCAAAAATTTGGCCACGCTCGATTTGCGCAAGAAACTGGATCCATCGGCAAGCCTTGATATCGTCATCATTGGCGCCGGCGCTACCGGTGTTGAGCTGGCCGCTGAGTTGCGCGAAGCCAGCCACGTTCATAGCCGTTATGGTTTTAGCCGAATTAACGCGGCCAGCGATGTGACCATCACCATTTTGGAAGGGGCTTCCAGCATTCTGCCCGTGCTGCCCGAGAGTGTGTCCAGCGCCGCTTTGCGTTTGCTCGAGCAGCGCCACATTACGGTGGTCAACAATTGCAGGGTGGTTGAAATTTCATCCAAGCAAGTGGAAGACGCCAGTGGTAACCGGTACAAAGCCGATTTGTGCGTGTGGGCCGCTGGCATCAAGGCGCCTGCGTGGTTGGCCAATTTGGGTTTGCCCGTGAATCGCAACAATCAGTTGGAAGTGGAAGGGGATTTGCGGGTCAAGGGTCAGCAGCACATTTTTTCGCTGGGTGATTGTGCGGCCTGCATGCAACCCGATGGAAGCATGGTGCCGCCCCGTGCACAGTCTGCGCACCAGCAGGCCGATTACATATACAAAACCATCATGAACGCTGAGCGGGGCAAGCCAGCTTTGAGCAAGCCTTATTTGTACAAAGACCATGGCTCTCTCGTATCACTCGGTTCTCGCAGTTCCGTGGGCAGTTTGATGGGCGGATTATTCAAAGCCAGCAGCATGTTTGTCGAAGGTTTTTTTGCACGCAGCATGTACGCGAGTTTGCATTTGATGCATCACTACGCAGTGCTGGGCGGCATGAAAACTTTTCTGCTGGCCATGGCGCGTTTTCTGCTCAAACGCGCCACGCCGCTGGTGAAGCTGCATTAAGCCGGCACAGACAGGCAGGTGGCTCAGTAAGCGCGCAGATCGTCCACAGCAAGTTTGCCGAAATTCGGGCTGAGCAGGTAGTGCACCAAGCGCTTGCCGGTCTCATCGGGATTGCTCAGCGAATTGCTGTTTTTTAACTGGATGAATCGCTGTTTGCTCGGGAAAAGTGATTCGTCGGTTTCCCGAATTTGTTCTTGCATGGCCGTGTCGATGACGCCGGGGGCGAGGCTGCAAATGGCCACATTCGGGAGTTGGTCCTGTTGAACGGCTTGAGCATGCATGTCAAGCGCCGCTTTGGTGGCGCAATACACGCTCCAGCCTGGGTAGGCACTTTGGGCGGCACCACTGGACACATGCAATATTCGTAGTTGTTGATTGCCCTGAATTTTTCGGGTGAGCATGGCGCTCAGCGCCAGCGGCACTGCAACATTGAGCTGAACACTTCTGGAAATATCGACAGTGGCTTGAGCACTCAATGGCCCAATTGGAGACACCACACCTGCATTGTTAATTAAAAGCAAAAGTGTTGTGTTTGCAATGAATTTCAGCAACTGCGCGCTGCTTTCAAGCTGCCCAAGTGCGCCATGCTCAGCCAAATCGAGGCTAATTTGCTGAAGATCCTTGTTGTATTCCTGTTGAAGTGCCGTGTTTTGTGATCGAGAAATGCCCAGCACAGGATGACCTTGGTTCAGCAATGCGCGGGCAATGCCCAAGCCAAGCCCTTTGCTATGGCCTGTTACTATCGCTTTAATCATGGTTTTTGATTCAATTTCAGATACAGAATTGAGCTGGCCAGCAACAAAGTGACCGCATTGGCCACTACAACAGGCCATTGCTGCACCAATAAACCGTAAACAAGCCACAACAGTACGCCCAAACAAAAACACGCATACATGCCCAAAGAAATGCTTCGGGTGTCGCGTGTTTTCCAGCAATACACCACCTGTGGAATAAAAGAGAAGGTGGTGAGTGCTGCGGCCACAAAGCCCAGGGTTTGGGCCCAATCCAGCTGCATCAGTCGGCCTGTATTTTCTGGGCTGTTTCCTTGTAGGCAGCAATGCGCCCACCGCCGATGGCAATCGCTTTGTTGATCGCTGCACGGGCTTCATTCTTGCGGTCCAGTTTGATCAGTGTTTCAGCCAGGTTATTCCAGGCATCTGCCATGTCTGGGTACACGCCAACGGCCTTGCGGTAATGTTGCTCCGCCTCCACATAACTTTCGGCCCCATAGGCCAGGTTACCCAAGCCGAAATGAAACCAGGGCTCGGTTGGCCATGTTTTTGCACCTTGCTGGTAAGCCTGACCAGCCTTTTCGGTGCTGGAACGTTCAAGCGCAACCGCTGAATTCAGATAGCTTTGCGCATTCACGTAGCTGGGTGGTTCGGCGGTGGTTTTAATCACGGTGAAGCCCCAGTTTTGTGAGCGTTCCCAAAGCTTCAGAAAAGTGGCCACGGGAATCAATTCACGTTCCTTCGGGCCAGAGCGCAAAATCATGCTGTTGCTGCCAGGCTCGTAACCCACCACCACGGCGTAATGCCACTGCGGTGCGATTGGCAATGACAGATTGAGCAACACCACCACTGGCGCACCTGCATTCAGCGCGTTAAACAAGGCGGGCAACTTAGGCTCTATTTGGTAACTCAGGTAGCCCAAGCGGCGAGGTGCAGCCAGCATTTCAAGTTGCAAGCTGCCTTGGCGACCTGGCAGGTATACCAGTTCAGCCAGTTTGTTGGGGTCGGTGTTTTCACCGGCGTGGTTAAGCACCATGGCCAGTGTAGACGGGCCGCAATAAAACTCTTCCTGTGCGAAAAAAGGCACATTCTTCAGTTCAACAGGGGCTTGGGTCTGGACGGTATTTTGAAGGTCTTGCGGGACTGTTGGCAAAATTGAACAAGAGGCCAACAGCCCTGCAAGTACAGCTGAACCCGCCAAGCGGGTCCAGGCGGTACTAGAAAAACTTAATTTCATCGAGCGGATCGGGTAAACGGGAATACCTTGGTCAATCCAAGGATGTCGGTTACCAACAAAATAATGAAGACAGTAAATAGTACACCAACAATACCGGCACCCGCAGGCGCGTTCTCAATGTGGGCGGCCAGCTTCTGTGCTTCTTCTTCGGTCATTGAATCCACACGCGCCTTGGCAACTTCAGGGCTTACGCCATGGGCTTGCAGGGCTTTCGCGATGTCTTCACGGTCAAAGAATTGCTTGAGTTCGGAGCGATCTTGCTGATGCATGGCAACCGCCTCTTCGGTGCTCACAATTGCGGCGTGGGCGGGTGCAACGATAAAGCTGCTTGAAAAGCTCAACAAAACTGCCATTGCTGTTGCGCGCATAGTTTTAGTCATTTTATTACTCCATCATTCTTGTGTGTGGGAAAGACCATCATAGAGTTAAACAAGCTTTGGTGCTTGCTTATTCCGAGTCAACCAAACGAGGGCCTCCGCGTTTTAGTTGACATCACCGCAAGGAGGATTTGTGATGAAAACTCGATTGTTCAGAATTTTTTCGGCCAGTTTTGCTGTTTTGACTGGTCTTGCCTTGGCGCCCATGCAAGCCCAGGCCGTCAACATTTCGATTGGCGTGGGTGGGGAAGTGCTCCCCGGCGTGTATGGCTCGGTCAACATTGACAACGGGCGCTACCCAACGCTGGTGTATGCAGAGCCCCTGATTGTCACTCGTCCGTCACGTATTTTGTCACCGGTGTACTTGCATGTACCCCCGGGACACCTGAAAAAATGGGGTCGCTATTGTGGTCGTTACGACGCATGTTCACGGCCGGTTTATTTTGTGAAGTCTCGCGATTACTACGACTTCAGCCCGCGCTACATTGAGCAGCGCTACATTTACCGAGACCGCGTGACCTACGTGAATCGTGGTGGCTATGACCGTCGCGACTACTATGACCGCAGGGATTACGACCGCCGCGACTATGATCGCCGTGATTACCGTGAGTATCGCCGTGACCACGATCACCGTGGGCACGGCAAACACTGGAAGCATGATGATCGAGGCCATGGACATGGCAAACATGGTCGAGGTCGAGACGACTAAGTTGTAAACAATAAGTTTTAGTTTCACTTCACAAAGCCGGCTGGTTCAGCCGGCTTTTGTTTTTTTACCAGCACAGGTTAATCATTTGTAAGTAAAAAGCTGACATAATGTAAGGCTTAATGTTTTCAATCAATTGTTTGATTGGTTTTTGAATGGACATCGCGATAAGCTTTATCTAGTTGAAATATAAGTGAAATATTTTTCCTTTACCCAAATAAGAGGGTAAAATTCATCCTATTCATTCCTATTATTCCCAGTGTTGAATGGCAAAGTGATTAGGTAATATTTTGATTAACACTTTTTGACTAACCCATTCGACGAAGACAAGCCCATCATGAAAAATCAGTCCAAATTACGTCAGCGAGGCGCGCTCATGATCGAGCTGGTGCTGACACTGCCAATTTTGCTGGCTGTGATTTTCGCGATCGTGGAGTACTCGGTGCTGTTGGGGGCCATGTTGATCATGAACAACACCACCAGTGAGGCCGCGCGGCAAGCCACGGTGTATCGCAGTGGTTTTGCAGTCGGCGACTATGAAAGCCTTGCGCAAGACGCTTTGGAAGACCTGCTGCCCACTTACGTGGGTTCTTTCCGGGAAAGCGTTGTGCCTTCCGTGAATTCGTTTGCCTGCGGCGACTCAACCTGCCTGCGGGTGCGTCTTGATTATCCCAACTACAGCAGCAACCCACTGGTCGGTAATTCCTTTTTCATTCCTTTGCCTGAGAATTTGTCAGCAGAGTCCACAACACGTGTGGAGCCCAACGATGGTTAAGCCCAATTCTCTGCAATCGCAACGCGGTGCCTATTCAATTTTGACGGTGTTTGTGCTCATCATGAGCATGGGCGCTATGGGTGTTCTGGCCGTGGGGCACATGGCTTGGGAAAAAACCCGCTTGCAAGGTGTTGCTGACCTGGTTGCCCTGACTGCCGCCCGCCAAATGGCCAACGGGCCTGAGTTTGCCGAGGCACAGGCCATAGCCCTGGCCAACGGTGTAAGCGCCGACGACGATTTGACTATTGAGTGCATTATCGACGATGCACCCACCAATGATTGCGACAACTCCATCACCAGCCGGGTCACGATTGTTCGCCCGGTCAATGGTTTGCTGGTGTTTTTGCCAAACCGTGAGGTGACCGTGCTGGCCGAAGCAACCGTGGCACCCACGGTGGTGGGGTCGGTATCCAGTGGCCTGGTCAGTGTGGACACCAATCAGTCTGCTTTGCTGAATGGTTTGTTGACTGCCCTGGGTGGGGGCGCAATCAATTTGAATGTGGCCCAGTGGGGTAGTTTGCTGGGCAGCGACATTCGCGTTGATTTACTGGCCTTGGCCACTGAACTGGGTGTGGCCAATGTGAATGATTTGTTGTCGTTGAACGTGTCGGCATTGGGCTTGCTACAAGACGCGCTGGTGGTGGGCAATGCCGATGCAGCCGACAAAATGGAAGTTGAAGGCATTCTGAGTGCCTTGAGTGGGCCGTTGAACAATGTCAACGTGACTGTGGGTGATCTCGTGGCCCTCGATTTATCCGGTCGAACCAATACCACGCTTGACATTAACCTTGGGCAACTGGCGCAGGTGACTGTGCTGAATGCTGTGGAAGGTGTGGGTTATGTGTTGCCTATTTCATCGGGTTTGCTGAATCTGGATGTCGGCGTGAATATTCTGGAAGCACCACAGGTATTTGTAGGCCGAAAAATGCCTTATAAAAACCCGATCGCCACGGGCCGAACGGCACAGGTTGCGTTGGATGTTCGTGTTCGCCAGCCTTTGAATATCAACCTTGCACTTGTCAGTTTGAGCGCGCTTGATCTGGGGCTTCAACTGCGTGTAGCCGGTGGCCTGGCCGAGGTGAATGAATTGACATGCAGGTATCCGCGCACAACCAACAACATGGTAATGACCGTGGTACCCGCCGTGGCCGAGGTGTGTATTTCTGACAGCGCGGGTAACTTGAATACCACTGTCGGCGCGCTGGAATGTGGCGCACCAGCCGATATTCTGGATGTGAATTTTCTGGGTTTGGTGAATGCCGGTGTTACTTTGGCGGCTGAGACCAGTTTGCGCTCTGACCCTGTTCAGCACAGTTTTGACGGGGTAGCGCCTTTCAGCGAAACGATTGAACTCAGCGTGGGGGAGTCACTGGGCAATTTGCTGCAAAACACAGAATTGGACCTTGGTATTGAACTTCCGCTGGTGGGGCCACTGATCAATGGCGTTGTGAACGGTTTGGTGAACTTGTTGCTGAATGCGCTTGAACCCGTGTTAAGTCCCATTCTGGGACTGGTGGGCAATATTCTTGATGGTTTGCTACAAGTGTTGGGTGTGGATTTGAACACGGTCACCGTGAATGTGGATTCCATGGACTGTCAAAGCGTGGTTTTGACGCGTTGAAATCTATATCAGTCCACCGGTACGGCATCGTTTTTTTGCAGGCCGTAAACGGCCGCCAAGGCTGTGCCGGCCAACACCACCAAACCGCCGACCAAAGTGTGCCAACCCACTGTTTCACCTAGAAAAAGGTTGCCCCACAGCACGCCGAATACCGGAGTTAAAAAGGTGACGGTAAGTGCCGAGGTAGGCCCAATGTCCATCACCAGTCTGAAGTACAGCAGGTAAGCCACACCACTGCACAACACACCCACACCGAGAATGGCCAGCCAACTGCTCATGGCGGGCATTTGTTCAGGCAGGTTAAATGGTACAAAGGGCATTAAAATAAACGAACCCATCAGCAAGCAACCAAACGCGTTGGTCAGCGGGTCAATGTCGCTGCCCAGGTATTTCGCCATGTTGGTGGCAATGCCATAACAAGCCGCAGCGCCCAGTGCCGCAGTTACACCCAGCCCAGTGCCTTCTGTGTTCAGGGTTGCCGCATCAAAACCCACAATAATTGCCACGCCCAGTAAACCCAAGACAAGCCCAAGCAAGGCCATGGGCGATGGCACGGCGCGCGTCCACATCAGGGCAACAAGCGCAGCCCAAATTGGCGCAGTGGCGTTGATGATTACCAGAACCGATGCTGTGACCGTGAAAGAGGCGTAGGCCACCAAAGTGAAAGGCAGGGCGGAGGCAAATACGGCAATCACCGCAATTAACTTCCAGCGCTTGGCAACCTGTGTTTGCTTGCGGGTGAGCGCAAAAAGCCCGCCCAGAAACAGTGCACCAAACATCACCCGAAGCGCCGCCATGAAAGCAGGTGCCATGTCAGCGGCTGCAATTTTGTAAAACACAAACGACGAGCCCCAGATCATGGACAGCAACAACAATCGCAGCGCACTGGCTTGGCTCATGGTTTTCATCAGGTGGTGAGTGGATGCGCAAGTATGCTTAAATTAGGCCTCCCCTTGAAGGGTTTCGAGAATAATTCTCAAAAAAATTTGAACATTTTCGGGCAATGGCGCTCAAAGTGGGCTGTGCAAAGAAGCAGCAGTCAAAGGACTAACAATGTGGTTGGTGAAGTACGCATTGCGAAGACCCTACTCCATGGGCGCGTTGGCAATTCTCGTGTTCATTCTGGGTTTGTCGTCCCTACGGCAATTGCCGGTCGATATTCTTCCTGAAGTAAAAACTCCGGTGGTGAATGTGGTGTGGACCTATCAGGGCTTGAATGCCCGTGAAATGGCTACCAAAATCACCTCCTTCTCCGAGTTGGCTTTGCTCAACAACGTGGACAACGTGAAGGAAATTTCTTCAGAAACGTTCAATGGCGTTGGACTGGTTCGGGTGGTGTTTCAAAACAACGTGGAAATTGATGTGGCCTTGTCCCAGGTTGGAGCAATTTCACAAACCATCTTGCGCCGAATGCCCGCTGGCACCAGCCCGCCCATTGTGGTTCGCAACTCCTTGTCCAGCCGGCCCATCCTCAGCATGGTGGTCTCTTCCGACACGCTCAGTCAAAGCCAGTTGGCCGATTATGCCCGCATTCAGTTGCGCGGGCAGGTGCAAAGCATTGGTGGTATGCGGCTAACCTTGCCGTATGGCGGTGCAACCCGCCAGATCATGATTGATTTGAAGCCCGATGCACTTCCAGCCTTTGGGCTTTCCGCTGCCGATGTGGCACAGGCTGTTAACCAGCAAAACCTCACCCTGCCTTCAGGCAATGTGCGCGAAGGGATGCGCGACATGCAAATTTCCGTGGATGCAAGCCCGGAAAGCGCCGAGGTGTTTGCCAACTTGCCCATTAGCGCAAGGGATGGCCGAATCATCAAGCTTCGTGATGTGGCCGATGTGCGCGATGGAGGTGCCATTCAAACCAACCTGACTCGGGTGGACGGCAGCAGCGCCGTGCTGGTGTCTATGATCAAAATTGGCGATGCGTCCACCACAGAAATCATCGAGAAAGTGAAGGAACGGTTGCCGGAAATTCAAGCCGCTGCCCCAGCAGGTGCGAAAATCACACCCATTTTCGATCAGTCCATTTTCGTTCAAAGTGCGGTGGACATCATCGCCAAGGAAATTCTGATCGTGGGTTTTCTCGTGGGCCTGGTGGTGTTCATCTTCCTGGGGTCGATCAAATCCAGCCTCATTGTTCTGGTGTCGATTCCACTTTCACTGCTGGTCGCGGTGATTGCCGTGAAGCTGACTGGGCACACGCTGAACCTGATGAGCCTGGCGGGTCTTGCCCTGGCGGTGGGTATTCTGGTGGACAACGCCATGGTTGAAATTGAAAACATCAACCGCAATATTGGCCTGGGGCTGAGTGCACCGCAGGCAGCACTGGCCGGGGCCAAGCAGGTGGCGTTCCCCGAATTTGTGTCTACCTTGTCCACCTGCATTGTGTTCACGCCCATTTTCTTGCTGGAGGGCATTGCGGGTTATGTGTTCCAGCCATTGGCCATCACAGTGATTGCTGCATTGGCGGCGTCCTACTTCTTTTCAAGAACTGTGGTGCCCACCTTGGCTGCGCTGAATCTCGGCAAGAATGACAAGCATTACAAGGGTTTTCACAAACTTGAAGCATCCATCGACCGTTTGGGTGACGGCATTGCCAACCGACTGCCTGCCTTGCGCGCCAAGTGGCCCGTGGTGGCCTTGGTGGTGGTCTTGATTGTGGCCAGCGCTGGCACTTTGTTGGCCATCAGCCCGCAACAGTATTTCCCGCGCACCGATGCGGGTTTGTTGAAGCTGTACGTGCGTGGCCCGGCAGGCACGCGTGTTGAGGAAACTGCCAACAAGTTTGCACAGGTCCAAACCACCATTCGAGAATTGATTCCTGAAGATGAAGTAAAGCAGATCGTGGAATTGATCGGGCAGCCCGACCCGGTGAACATGTCTTGGGTAGACACCATGACCATTGGCAGTTTCGATGGTGAAATGCTGATCGAGTTAAATCCCAAGAAGGCCAGCACGTTTGAGTATCAAACCTTGCTGCGCAAGGAACTGACTGAACGTTATCCCGATTTCAAGTTTTTGTTTTTGCCTGCGGACATTACCAATCAAACCTTGTCGGGCCTAACACCCACCTCGGCTGAAATTCGGGTGATTGGAAGGGATGTGCCTGGCAATATGGGCATTGCGCAAGAGTTGCTCAAGAAACTGGATGGCTCCAGTGACATCAGTGATTTGATGTTGCGGCAGGTGGGCAATTTGCCGGAGTACGTGGTGTCGATTGATCGAGACCGTGCCCTTGCCTTGGGCATTACTTCGGCCGATGCCTTGCAAACCTTGTTGGGTGTATTGGGCACAGGCGGCACGGTTGCACCCAGTTATTGGTCCGATCCCCGCGCGGGTATCTCGTATGTGGTGCAGGTGCAAGCACCGTTGCAAACCATTAACTCGGCCGAAGATTTGCTTCGTTTGCCAATTACCACGCCCGGCGGAGAAAGCATTCAACTGGGCGCGATAGCAACCATCACACCACGCACCGTGCCGGCCACGGTGGTGCGTTCTACCCTGCAGCCAGTGGTGAGCGTGCTGGCCAATGCGCCTGGTGCAAATTTAAGGGTTCTCGCCGAGCAATCCCAAGAGGCGGTGGCCGAGTTGCAGTCGCGTTTGAAACCGGGCAACAAAATAGAGATCAACGGCCAGGCCACGGCAATGACCGAGGCCTTCAGGGAACTCGCGATTGGTTTGCTGGGTGCCTTGGCCTTGATTGTGCTGGTGATGGTGTTCAACTTTCAATCGTGGGTTTTGCCTTTTGTGGCCTTGAGCAGTTTGCCGGTGGCGCTGTCCGGTGCGGTGGCTGCCTTGTATGTCACCGGGACGCCGATCAGCGTGCCTGCACTCATGGGCTTGATCATGACGATGGGCATTACCACGGCCAACAGCGTGTTACTAACCTCGTTTGCGCGTGATGCCTGGGTGCAGGGCATGGGTGCCTGGGATGCCGCATTGCAAACCGTGCGCCAGCGAATTCGTCCAATTTTGATGACCGCATTGACCATGATTGTGGGCTTGATCCCGATGGCCACTGCGCTGGGGCAGGGCGCTGAGCAAAATGCGCCACTGGCCCGCGCGGTGATTGGTGGCTTGATGACAGGCTCGGTGGCTACCTTGATTTTGGTGCCTTTGATTTTCACATTTGCAATGAAAAACGCAGTACCCGGCAAACCGCTGGTTGAGGAGTAAATAGTGAGTAAAACAAGCGTGAATAAAACAAGTGTGAGCAAACCGTTTTTAATTGCAGCCACTGTCACAGTACTGGTGGCAGCGGGCGCTGGTTTTGTGTATTGGGGGCAGGACGCCAAAGCGAATTTAAAACCTGCCCAAGACCAGGCAAGCATGCCTGTGGTCAATGTGGTTCAGCCTGCCCTGTCGCAGGCCAGCAGTGACATTCAATTCGCAGCAAGGCTGGCCCCTTCGCGCGAGGCCAGTTTGTTTGCCCGCAGTTCAGGTTTTGTGGAGGCACGCTATGCCGACATTGGCACACGTGTCAAAGCGGGTGAAGTACTTGCACGTATTTCAGCACCCGAATTGGAGGCTTCGCTGAATTCTGCACGGGCGGCACTGAATCAACGCGAAGCAGAATTGCTGCTTGCAACACGCAATCGCGAGCGGGTTGAGCCTTTGGGTACTGCGGGTGCAGTGTCGGCCCAGCAAGTCGATGAGTTGATGGGCATTGAAGAAGTGGCCAAAGCCAATTTGAATGCTGCAAAAGCAGAGGTGGCCCGCTTGCAAAGTGAATTGACCTACCTGACCTTGAAGGCACCCTTTGATGGTGTAATCACCGAGCGCAATATTGACCGGGGCGACAGGGTGAGCCCCAATGACACACGCATGCTTTACCGAATCATCAACAGCGATGTGATTCGGGTGCAGGTGGATGTGCCGCAACCCCAGTTGTTTCGCATTGAGCAGGCCAGCAAAGCCAGCCTGATTATTGCCGAGCGCCCGGGCCAAATGATTGCCGTGAATTTCAAGCGATCTTCTCAGGAATTGCGTGCGGACACTGGCACCGTGCGAATTGAATACGAGTTTGATAACCGTGAACTGGCCTTACCTGCCGGTTTGAATGCCAGTTTGAAAATTGAATCAAACGGCAAAGGCAACAGCGTTACGGTGCCTGCCAACACCATTGTGTATCGGGATGGTGGCGCTACTTTGGTGGTGTTGAATGCAGACAACCAGGTTGAGTTCAGAAAAATTACCTTGGGTAAAAATTTCCCGACCACTGTGGAGGTTGTGCAGGGCGTAAGCGTTGAGGACCGCGTGGTGGTGAATCCCAACGCTTTGTTGAAACCAGGCCAGCAGGTGGAAGTGGCGAAGCCCGCAGCAAGCTGATAGCCCTGGCCCGGCAATTCTCTAGTGTGCTTCGTCTTCCATGCGCTTGCGAAATTCAATGGTGTCGCCATCGGCCAGCAGCTGAGTAATTTTCAGAGGTGCACCGGTGGCATCAAGAGTCAGCAAGCCGACTCCACTGCCGTTGACCAAGCGCTCACCACGACTGCCATGGTCGGGTTTGCGCGGCACAATGCGCATTTTTCGGCGTTTGGTGAACCAGTTCAAAGGTGACCAAGGGGCATACAGCCATCGATTCATGCGGTCCAGAATGTCGAGCAGTTTGCGCGGAAACTCATTTCGAAAACCACTGCTGGTAATTTGCCAAATATTGGGGCTGTTTTTCTTGCTGCGAAGTTCCACTTCATAAGCGAATGAATAGTGCACATCGCCAGAAAGAATCACAAAATTTTGGGGTGTTTTGCCATGGCGAAACAGGTTCAACAAGGTGTTGGCTGCGCCGCGGTGGGCCATCCAGTTTTCGGCATCTACCATCAAGGGTTTGCCAAACCAGGTGAACACTTTTTGTATGGTTTCAATCAATTTGACGCCGAATATTGGGGCTGGCGACACCAGCAACACGGCATCATGACCAAGCAGCCTTTGCTGCAACTCGGACAGTGATTCCCAGTCCATCAGTCCGGAAGGGTGTGCAGGGTTGAATTCCGACCGCCAGCGGTTGGTTCGCGTGTCGATCACCATCAAAGCTGGCTTGGTGTCCCATTTGTATTGCCAGCCGCGAAAGGCAATCAACTCGGAAATCAGATCTTCGTGCGCTTCCTCGCCGGGCAATTGTAGCGCCTCATCGCAGCGCTTCATCATGTCATCGGAAAAGTTTTCTGGCGCATTGCCCCAGGCCTGGCACACCAGGTAAGCTACCAGCGCATTGCCGATGATGCGGCGGGAGAATGGCTCACCGTAAGCAGTTTCTTCCCACTCGGCACTCAGGTTCCAGTCGTCGGTGATGTCGTGGTCGTCGAACATCATGGCCACTGGTATGTGGGCCATCAAGCGGTGCACACAGTCCAGTTCGGCGACAAATTCTTCCATCGCTTCCAGTTGTGCTTCATAGCGTTCTGCAAATTCGGTGGGCACTTCCGGTGGGATGGTCATGTCCGTGTAGCGCCAGGGAATGGGCGACCACACCAACAGGTACATGGCCATGACTTCAGACAGGGAGATCAAATGGTTTCGGGCACTGTCAGTGGTGAACACCGGTTTTTTCACGCCCGTGAACAGCACGGTGCGAATGTCTTTGTTGGCCCTGGTTTTTGGCAACAATTGATCGCGCGTGTAATAGTGCGGCTGTTCGCGGTGCAGGGTATGGCTGCTGTGCAGTTGGGTACCGGGCAAAGGCTCGGCTGGCGAATTCAATTCGTTGAGCAAGCGGTGTATGGCCACCAGCATGGGGCCCGCTACATCGTCGGTGTAAATTTGATCGCCACCCATCATCAGCAGCGCTGGCCATTCGGTGGGTGTGGCAGCCAGTTCCAGCAAGTGTTGGTCGGCCCGAACCAAGCCATCACCGGCCGAGCTGTCTTCCTTGCGGGCGTAATGCGGCTTGCGGCAAGATCCGTGTAATACGCTGCGAACCTGGCTGTGAATGACAAACCCCAGCGTGCTTCTGCCGGGGTAAAGCAGGTGTGGCGATTCCTGGGTCAGGTTGATCCATTCGCCATCTGCCCCATGTTTGTAGCTGAGTTCATAGCCTACCCAAGTGTCAGCAGGCAGAGGCATGTTCAAAGGCAGGTCGATCAGGTGAATGTAATAGTGCTCGGCCACTTTTAATTCACGGCAATGCCCGCGAATTTCATGCACCTGCGAATCGTGTTTGTCCGGGAACAGGGAAAGCCGCCATTGCACGGGTCGGGATGTGGCCAACCACAAAGTGATTCGCTCGCTTTGCATGCGACGCAACACGGGGCCAGCCAGAAGGGTGTTGATGCTCATACTGCGATTGGGGTGAGGTGTGGGAACAATGCACAAACCCTATCAACGTTTAGCTAGTAATTTGGTGGACAGCCCACACATGGGTTACCCCTTGCAAGCCTCCAAGGCGGCAGTTTTGCTGCCTGCTTTTTGAATGCAGGTTTTCAGGCTATCCAGATTGGGCAGGGTTTTGCAGTGGGGCACATCGACCAGCGGCTGTGTGCTGTTAAAGCCGCAAGCGTAATAGGACGTCACCGGATTCACCGGTTTGTTGATCACTTTGTTACACACCGGTTTCAGGTTGTTGTTGACCCAGTTGTCGTAGGTACTGGACTCTTTCTCGAATTCAGCTTTGTCTGCATTCAACTGGTCAGCCTGAAGGTTAAAGGTGTTCACCGCTTCATTGAAATTCGCAACTGCCTTTTGATCGGGCTTGCCCGCATCCAGTTTGGCCTTCTGGTTTTGCAAGGCAATGCGCCGCTCGCTTAAGAGTTTCTCGCTGCCACGCAGGTCGCTGGCCCGTTGCTCTAGCGTGTTGAATCGCTTTAAACCCTGTTGCTCCAGCTGTAAACAGGCCCGCAGATCACTTTCATCAACCTGCGTGGGGCTTGGGGTTTGTGCGTGCAAGGCGGGGCTGGCCAACAAAATTAGGAATAAGCCGGTTTTGAGTCTGAAAATGGGCATGTTGATCGCAACGGTGAACTACAAGTGCTTGATCGTAGCAGATCGATAGGCAAATTAAATCGAATGATCAATTGATTAAATAAGTAAGAATAATTATCATTACTGTTCATTAAAAAGCGTGAGTGTTTTACGTATGAACAAAGTCGGCAGTATGAACTACTGGGTCATCAATCGAATTGCATCTGCGCTACTCGGCGGCTACGTATTTACCTGGGGTTTTGCATCTTTGGGTATTGCAGGTTTGGCTTCATTCGGCGTTGATTTTCATGAAGCAGAAACCGGTGTGCTAATGCTGGCTTTTTTGGTTTTTCTAAGTGTGTTTCTGTGGGCTTTTGCCTGCAGCAGCGTTATCCGTGTTTGGTCGGTGTTGGCCGGTGGGGGGGCAGTGATGACCCTGTCGGCCTGGTTGATTCAGCACAGTATGTTGTCTTGAAGGGGAAGGTTGGTGTTCAGTAATTTTCGATTGTCCATGACTTGGGTGCACACCTGGTTTGGTTTGGTGTTGGGCTTTGTGTTAATGGTCTGTTTTTTCTTTGGCTCCCTGTCGGTTTTCGATCGAGAGATCGACCGTTGGGCCATTCCTGAAACGCGGTTCGACGCTCAGCCCATGCCGTCCTTCGACAAAGTGCTTCTGCCTGCTTTGCAAGGGCTTGAACCCGATGAAGTGGATTACGCCACCAACATGCCAAGGCTGCACGACCCAGCAAAGGGCGAAATGACCCCACGCACCGAATTGCCTGTGGATGAGTATTGGGCCTATGTAACTCACCGCGACCCCGTATTGGCGGCGGGCGTAGGGTATGGTGTGCCCTTGGCCAAGAACCCGGAAGACCACAATCACATTCACAAGAATGTGACTTTGGATCCCAGAACCGGCGCGGTGTTGCCTGATGACAAACTGAAAATTGGCAGCCACTGGTTTTACCCCATGCATTACAGCTTGCAGTTGAAGTGGAAAAATTTGGGCATCTGGATTGTGGGCTTGGCTGCATTGATGATGCTTGCGGCCTTGGTGACGGGTGTCATCATGCACCGCAAAGTGTTTCGTGAATTCTTCACGTTCCGCCCCTGGAAGCGCACGCAGCGTGCCAGTCTGGATTTGCACAACCTCACTGGTGTGGTGGCCTTGCCTTTCCATTTCTTTTTTGCTTTTACTGGCTTGGTGATTTTTGCAAGTTTTTACTTTTTGCCTGTGACCAGCACGATGCTGGATCCGCTACACAAGCAGCATGAAATTCACGAGGCAGCCGCAACCGGTTTGCCACACGATGCAGCCGGAGTACCTGGCACCATGAGCAGTGTGGACGCCATGGTTGAAGAGGCCAAACGCCGTTGGGCGGCGCGTGACATGGCCGGAGAGGTCGGATTTTTGGTGATGCACCACGTGGGCGATGCCAACAGTTATGTGAGTATTTACCGCGCTGGCAGTGATCGCGTGGCCTTGGTGGGCGAGGGCATTCACTTCAAAACCAGCACGGGTGAAGTGCTTAGTGAAGACCCGCCGCGCACGCCTGTTTCCGAGGTCAATGAGTTTTTGACAGGCTTGCATCTGCAGCACTTTGAACACTGGTTCTTGCGCTGGCTGTATGTCTTGGGTGGATTGTTGGGTGCGGTGTGTATAGCAACCGGCTTTATTTTCTTCGTCGAAAAACGCAAGGCCCAGCACGCGAAAAGTGGCAGCAACGGCAGCCGTGTGGTTGATTCACTGGCTGTAACTACGGTAACCGGGATGGTGATGGCCGCAGTTGGCATGTTGGTCATGAATCGAATTTTACCCGCTGACATGCTGGGCAAAGCAGATTGGGAGAAAGCGGCATTCTGGACTGTGTGGGCTTTGAGCTTTTTGCACGCCTATGTTCGCAGCGCACCTGTGGCACAGGGTTTGTTCAACCCAGCTTGGCGTGAACAGTGCTGGGGCCTAGTGGCGCTCTGTATTTCAGCTGTGGTGTTGAACTGGGTCACCACTGGCGATCATTTGATCAAAACAATTTTCATTGACACTTACTGGCCAGTTGCTGGTGTTGATTTAAGCCTGTTGGCGTGTGCTTTTGTCAGTGGCTGGGCAGCATTTAAACTTGTCAGGCGTGAGCGTGGTGCCCAGCTTGCAGTCAAGAAAATTGAAAAACAATCTGGATCTGAAACAGGCGAGGTGGCCCATGCTTGAAGCATTTTATCTATCCGCCGCTGCTGTACTCAGCGTGCTGGGCATGGCCTGGTTGGCCTTGTCCATGGATGTGCATTGGGCGCAGGTCAAGCAGATACCCCTGGCCGAAAGTCAGCCACCCAGGATGGTGTTGAAGGTCTTGGGATACCTTGCTTTGTTGGTTTCACTGGTGGTGTGCATGGTGGCCGACAGGCCTTCAATTGCTGCGTTGGTGTGGATTATGTTGATGGTGGGGGCGGCTGTTGCTGTTGCCTTTGCGCTTGCAAACAGGCCGGGTATTTTGAAGGTGGTATGGCCTGTTCGCTTTTCTTGATTCAATGAACTGAACGGTGCTCAATCACCGTCCAGTAAGGTGTCAGCTGCCTGACTTGAACAGGCAGTGTACTTGCGATTGTTTCCAGCACGTAGTCGGTGTTGTTCAGCGGAAACACCCCCGAGATCAGCAAATCAGCCACTGCTGGGTCGCATCGTATGACGCCAGGCCTATGTTTTTGCAGTTCTTTCAGGAAGTTGCAAAGCGATTGCCTTTCAGCGATCAATAAACCCTTTGTCCAGGCGTACGATGCAGTTTGAATGGTTTCCGGTGTACCCAATTGGTTCGAGTCGAACTGCATAGCCTGCCCGGCTTTTAGTCGCAGAGCCTGAATGTTTGAACCTGTCGGGCTAACGTCGACCATGCCGTCTTGAACCGCAACATCCACTGAGCCCACACCGTAGTGGCCGTGTCGCTTTACAGTGAAGCGGGTGCCAATGGCCCTGACCACCCCCTCTCGAACCCGCACTTGCAAAGGTGCAGGGTTGGTCGAACTTTGTGTTGCACTGATCAGTTGTATTTCGCCGGTGTGCAGCACAATTTCTCGCACTTGTGGTGTGAAATGAATATCCACCGCGCTCGCAGAATTCAGTTTCAGCACGCTACCATCGGGTAATTCAAGCGATCGTATTTCACCTTTCGTAGTTTGATGTTGCGCCAGATGAATTCTGCTCTGCGGTGTGTTGCTCAAGGCGAAGGCGCTGGAACCTGCAACAAATAACGCGCTTATCGACTTGAGCCAGTGGCGCCTTTTTTGTACTTCCTGGTTGGCCAAATGCTGCACATTGCGTGTCAATGCTGCTGGTATTTTGCTGAACTTACTCAAGTTGACGGTCAATTTGTTCCAGGTTTCGGTGTGCTCTGGGCGAGCAATTAACCAAAGCTTGAAGGCTTCTTTGTCTTGCTCGCTGCATTCACCTGAGCTGAGTGTGACTTGCCATTCCAGCGCTTGATCCAGCACCGCCTCTGGGGTTTGGGTTGATCGGCTATTCATTGCGTGTCCAGTTTTTCTATTGCGGTATGGCAGGCCTTGAGCGCCGAAAACATGTCTTTGCGTACTGTAGAAAATGAAATGCCCAGTTGTTGGGCAATTTCGCTGTAGGTGAGCCCATCCAGTTGTGACAGCAGAAAGACTTCGCGACTTCGTTGGGGCAAATTGCTCAGGACGGCATCTACGGCAATCAGGGCCTCCAGCACCACACTCTCTTCTTCTGGCGAGGGTTGTTGCCATTCGGGGTGGGCTTGTAGGCTTTCCAGGTAGGCACGTTCTACGGCGATACGCCTGAAGCGGTCAATCATCAAGCCTTTGGCGATTTGTACCAAATGGGCACGGCTGCTCTCGGGCGGTGGAGTGTGGCCGTTTTGTAGAACCCGAATGTAGGTGTCTTGAGACAGGTCAGCGGCTTGTTCACTGCATTGGGTTTTCTTTCGCAGCCATTGGAAAAGCCAAGGTTGATGTGCCTCATACAGCGCATGAACCGAGCTTTTGAATGTGTCGACGGAAGAATAGGCCACGGTGGGTTATTTAATTAAACAATAATCATTCTCATTCTAATTCAATCTTCAAATTTTTCGCAAGTTGTGAATGTTTTGATGACACTTTTTGCATTTCATTCGGAATACCAGTAGATGACCCGTTTGCGTGGGTCTTGAACCTATCTGAATTCGTTGTAACCGAGGAGAAATTTGATGTCGACCCAACCCGGGCGCTTGGTGCGTTTTGCACGGCGTCGCTTGCCTCATCTGCTTGCCGCAGCAATAGGTGGTAGTTCTGCCTTCTCTGCGATGCCGGTACTGGCCCAGGCAGCCAACACCAGCATTCAAAGCTTCAATATTTCAGGCGGTCAATTGGACCGTGTCTTGAATGAATTCGCTGCAGCCAGCGGCGTGGTGTTGTCAGTTGACGCAGCAATGACCGCTGGCAAACAAAGCCAGGGTTTGAAAGGTGAGTACACGGTTGTCAGTGGTTTTCGGCAAATTTTGATTGGAAGCGGTTTGCAGGCCGTACAGCAAAGCAATGGAAGTTACTCTTTGCTGCCTGTGCCGAGTGGCGCTGGCTCCAACTCGGGGGCTTCCGTTCTGCCCAATGTGCGGGTGGATGCCACAGGTGAATCGGATTCTCCGGTGGGTCCTGATTTTGGTTATCGAGCCACGCGCTCGCGGTCGGCGACCAAATCCGACACGCCACTCATCGAAACACCGCAGGCCATTTCCGTGATCACGCGAGATCAAATAACCGACCGTGACAATGTCACCTTGAGTGAATCGTTGCGCAATGTAGCCGGTGTGACTGCCAATGAGTTTTTCGGCCGAAGAGGGCGCGATGATGTGATCATTCGCGGGTTTACACAGAGCAATTTCTTGCTGAGGGATGGTTTGCGACAGTACACCTTGCAGTTCTTTGGCAATGAGCCTTGGGGTCTTGAGCGGATTGAAGTGATCAAGGGGCCAGCGTCGGTGTTGTATGGTCAATTGCCACCCGGTGGCTTGGTGAATGTGGTGTCCAAGCGCCCCCAGTTCACTGATTTCAACGAGGTGTTGTTGGGCTATGGGTCGTATGATTCGTTGCGCCTGGGTCTTGATTTAAACCGCCGCGCCAGTGAGAACAGTGATTTCGCCTGGCGTTTGAATGTGCTGCGCTCTGAGGGCGAAGATGCAATTGATTTCGTCGATCGCGAACGCACCTATGTTGCACCATCATTGACTTGGCAGCCTTCTGCCGCAACATCACTGACCTTCCTCGCGTTGGCGCAAGACAGCAAACAGGTGCGCCCTGGTGCTCTGCCTGCCGTGGGTACATTGCTGCCCAATTCGAATGGGCAAATTCCACTGGAACGATTTATCGGTGAACCGGAGTTTGAGGGCGATGGAGAACGTTTCCGCGAATTTCAAATTGGCTATGTGTTTGAACACAAGTTCAAGGAGGGCCTGAGTTTTCGGCAAAACTTGCGGCATTCTGACGCGCGTGTAGATTCCAAAATTATTTTCCCCGGTGCATTGCAAGCCGACCAACGCACATTGACGCGGCGCCCCACCATATTCGACCAAGAAGTTCGATCTTTGGTTGTGGACAACCAAGTGGAATGGCAGTTTGGTGAAGGGCGCTTGAAACACACCTTGATTGGTGGTCTCGATTATTTTGGCTACGACCAGGACCAAATCAGTTTGGGTGGAACGGTGGGCGCCATCGACCTGTTCAATCCAGTCTACGGCAGCCCTGTGACCATTACTGGTGAAACATTCAGCCTGCTGGAAAGTGGCAAACAATATGGTTTGTACTTGCAGGATCAAATGAAGCTGGATGAAAAATGGGTGGGTGTGTTCGGTTTGCGACGCGACGAAGTGAAGATTGATTCCTTCGAACGGTTAAGCGACACGCTGACCGTGACTGATGCCAGCAAAACCACTGGGCGTGCAGGCTTGCTGTACTTGGCCGACAATGGCTTGGCACCTTACATCAGCTACGCCACCTCGTTTGTTCCAGTTGCGGGTGCTGACTTCTCGGGCAATCCATTCAAGCCCGAGGAAGGCGAGCAGGTGGAGTTGGGCGTGAAGTACGAGCCTGCTGGCAAGAATTTGTCCTTTACCGCAGCGGTTTACGACCTTGTGCGCAGCAATGTCAGCACCACCGATCCGAACAATCCCGGGTTTAGCATTCAGGTGGGCGAGCAACAACACAAAGGCATTGAACTGGAAGCCGTGGGGCAAATTGCGCGCGGCATGAGTTTGTCCGCCAGCTACAGCTACATTGACGCCGAGGTGACGGTGAGCAACACGGGCAACCAGGGCAATAAACCCACTGTGGTACCGTTGCAAAACAGCAGCCTGTGGTTCAAGCATGATCTGCAAAATGCAGACTGGGCGGGTTGGTCTTACGGTGCAGGTGTTCGCTATGTTGGGCGTTCCTTTGCCGATGCAGCCAATACTTTGACTGTGCCGAGCTTCATGTTGTTTGATGCGGCCCTGTATTATCGCCTGGAGAACTGGCGCTTGGCTCTTCACGCAAAAAACCTGACGGATGAGCGTTATATTTCATCCTGTTTCAGTACAGGTGCTGCTTGCTATCCCGGTGAGTACAGAACGGTGAGCGTGTCTGCGAACCTGGCGTTTTAAGTCAATCGAGAAGTACTGAAACTTCAAGCAGGCGCTGCAAAGGTTTGCAGCGCCTTTCTCAATGCAGACTTGCTTGGGTTTTGCACATACACACACTGAATTCCGCGCTTCTTGCAGTGTTCTTTCACCCGAAAATAAGCTTCATGGCTGACGCAGCCAGCCTGGCAAATTACCAGGTCGGCGCTGTTCAGTTTTGCATCCAGTTGCGCAATGCCTTCTTCTTGTCCGCCATCGTGATGCATGAAAGTGGCACCACGGGTTTCCACGGTTTGCCTGTACAGTGGTACTGCCGATGGGCGCCCGCCGACACACAACACACAGCGATTTTCCAGCGGCTTGTTGCAAGGTTTTATACAGGGGGGTGCTAAAGTTTCCGCAGGCTGAATGGCAAAAGCAGTGGGGCGTTTGGCCAACAGGGTTTCCAGTTCCTTCACGCGTGCTTGAAAGGAAGACAATTCAAGCTGATGGGCTGCCTTGAGCGAGGACACCCGCGCACGCATGATTTCAATTTCGGCCGCCAGATCGCTGCTGGAGTGCTTGGGAGTGGTTTTTGCCATGCTCAATGCAAGTTGCAGTTTTTGCATTTCACCCTGTTGGCTGGCCAACTCGGTTTGCAGCGCTGAAATGGTCTCTTGCTGGCGTTGCTGGGTTTGCGTGTGCGTGTTTTGCAGGGCAAGGTATTTTTCTTCCAGTTTTTTGTTGCCAGCCAGCGCCGCTTTCAATTGTTCTTGCAGGGTAGTTTTGTGCTGCTCGTGGGTTTGCCGTTCGCAACCTGCCTGGTGTTGCAGCATGTGGGCATGGCCCAGCACTTCAAATTCCATGGCGGCATCGCAGCGTGGGTGGCTTAACACGCTCCAGAACACACCGGGAAAGTTGGCTGCTTCCTTGTGTTCAGTCCAGTGAGCCCACAAGGCTTCTCGTGTTTTCAGGCTTTGCACCGCTCGCACTTCATTTTGAAATCGCTGGTCCAGTTGTTCCTGTACCAGCTTGCCAAATGATGATTTGGTTTTGCAGGCCACCACCACTGCGCAATGGGTTTCATAGTCGCTTGCTCGGCTTTCCGTATGTTGCAAATGTTTAGCAGCCAGTTTTTTCACCAGGGGCATGGGCAGGCAAATACCCACCACAGGGCATTGCGCGGTGCCACACATTTCCCACAAGCGGCGGCGCCGCGAGCCCGCCGGGCTGGGTGTAACGTGAATGGTCGTTTTGACTGCAAACAGGGATGTGGCAGCTTGGCCAAGATAGGGTTCGGTAGGCAAGGACATAATCAACTGAGTTTATTGTTAATGATAATCATTATCAATAAATACTGAGGTTTTTACAAGCAATACCCACCTGAAAAGTTCAGGTGGGCGAAGGCAGTATTAGAAGTTTGTGCTGTAGGTCAAGTTAAATGAACGGCCAGCGCGCGGAGCAAAAGTTGAAATGTAGCCATCGTAGATGTTTTCATCTGTGAGGTTTGCACCGCTTAAGCGAACGCTCCAATCGCCTGTGTCGTAAATAACGCCAGCGTCCACCTTGGTGTAAGAGGGTAGTTCGACATCCGCTGCGGTCAAAGGACCGGCCGGGTCATTGGGCAGGCCAGATACGCGGGCATCGGCGTAGCTTACACCTGCAGTAATGCTCCAGCGTGACAAACCAAAGCGCCCCAGGTTGAATTTGTTGAACAAGCCAAATGCATTTTCAGGAACACCCGTCAGTTGATCACCCACAGGCAGTCGATTGTCCTGGGTAATTTTGGCGTCAATGTAGTTGTAGCTTGCAATCATTTCCCAACCTGGCATCACTTCGCCGAACACTTCCAGCTCAAAGCCTTGTGATTGTTGTTCACCCACTGCAATACTGAAACCAATGTTGGCAGGATCGGTCGTGGAAACATTTTGCCGCGTGTAATCAAACAGTGCTGCATTGATGGTCATTCTTGGTGTGAAGTCGTACTTGACGCCAATCTCGTATTGCTCACCTTCTTGAGGATCAAAGTCGTTGCCGTTGACATCGCGCCCACTGTTGGGTGTAAAGGATTTACTCCAGCTGGTGTAATAAGACACATCATCGTGCGGTTGCCACACAAGGCCTGCGCGTGGAGAAAAGGCGGAGTCTGACTTTTCGGTTTTGGTGCTGCCTGCAACGCGGTCCTGGCTGAAGGTTTCCAGTTCATCGTATCGACCGCCCAACAGGGCTTTGAATCCATTGCCGAAGTCCATCAAGTCCTGAAAGTAAATGGCCTGCGTGTTGCTGCCGGAATCCACGCCCGGGAATGGTTCCACCAGTGGGCCAGTGGCCTGCCCCGGGTACTGCGGGTTGAAAATATTGAGCGGGGTGTACGGTGCCACAATGAAGCCGTAACCGGAGGTGATTTTTCCATATTCGAAACCGACCAGCCAGTTGTGCGCAATGCTGCCGGTTTGCCCCAAACCAGAAAGTTCAGTTTGAGAAATTCTCGAACGATCGTAGGATTCCACCTGTCGAACACGGCGGGATAACAAGTTCGTATTGGGATCGTAGCTGGTGCCCTGAATGGTGCTGTCATCGCTGTACACATTGTTCGCGTAAAAGCCCTGGCGGAACTTCCAGCCGTTCTCCAGCTTGTGTGTAAAGTCGATGCGGGCCAGATCGCGTGTCAGCTTGCCACCTGCGCCCAAAGGGTTGGTCGGGTCGCCAAGTTGAATGTCAGTTGGAATTTTGAAGAAATCAGGATGCCGAATGAAATAGGCCTCGCGCCCGGGGCGATCGATGTTTTGGGTCAGCAGTTCGAATTCAACCGTGGTGTCTTCGGAAATGTCCCATGCCAGTACGGGGCTGACCATGGTGCTATTGCCACTCAACTGGTCCGCGAAAAAGCCATCTTTCTGCAAATCGGCGGTCAGTCGATAGCGAACACTGCCGTCTTCATTGAGCGAGCCTGTGCTGTCCAGGCTGGTGCCCAGCAGGCCAAAGCTGCCAATTGTCGTTTCAAGCGTTCTGCTGGTTTCAGCTTCAGGGCGTTTGGTCACAATATTCACCAGGCCCGACAGTGAACCTGCGCCACCGTACAACACCGAAGCGGGGCCTTTCAAAAATTCAATGCGCTCAATATTCACGGCTGATTGTGGTGTTTCAAACCCGCTTTCGCGAAAGCCGTTGTAGGCACTTGCCGCACCCGCGGTGTTAAAGCCGCGAAGGTAAAAACTGATGGCGTAGGGGTTGCCTTGTACACCCTCTTTGTCTACGCCGGCAATGTAGTCGGCGATTTCATCCAGTGCGCGAGGCGCCAAATCTTTAATGGCTTGTTCACTGATGACGGTAACCGATTGCGGCGTGTCGCGCAGCGCAATGTCTGAACGTGTGGCGGTACCGCTTTGCGTGGCCCGGTAACCAATGACTGGGCCTGTTGCCGATTCCTGTTCTGCCTGTGCAGCCACTGATACGGTAGGCAGGGTGCCGCCACTGCGCACGGGTGCCGCGCGCAGCACAAAGCCGCCACCTTGCTGCGTGCTTGCTTCAATGCCTGTGTTGCTCAAGATCATGTCCAACGCAGCCTGGGGATTGAAATTACCCTTGGCACCCTGGCTTTGTTTGCCTGCCACCAAACCCTGGCTGTAACTGAGGTTCACGTTGGCAGTGCGTGCGAATTGCTCCAGTGCAGCACCCAGTGGGCCCGCCGCAATGTTGTAGCTTTGTTCGGCTTGCTGATTTGCAGGGCTTGCTTGTGCGAAAGCTGGTGCATGCAAGGTGGTGCCCAGGCCGATGCTGAGTAGGGTGGCCTGTACAAGGCTTGCCAGCGGTTTCATGCGCAGGCCGTGAAAAGATTTGAATGTGTTCATTGAAGGCTCGAAAAAGTCAGGATGATGGAAATGAATAAATAGGGTTTCACTTCACTTGACGAGCGAAAACTCAAATCCCCTCAATGCTCACCCAGAATTGGGTGCGGTAGGTCAGTCTCAGTTTTTCAGTGCGTGCTAGAAATTGCAGGGTATTGTCGATTTGCTGAATCTGGAAAATGCCGGAAACACGCTGATCTGCAACGCTGGGGTGGCAACGTAAAATGCCGGTGCGGTAGCGGGCCAGTTCCCTGATCAAATCTTCAAGGCGCATGTTCTCGGCTGTGATCACACCTTCCGCCCAGCTTGCAGGATCCATTGCTGTGGTGGTCAGTTTTTCGGTGTGTGTTTTGCCAAGCCAGTGGTGTTCACCAGTTTGAACCAGGGCAGGCACAGCACCACTGGCTGGAAACAAACGCACAGCGCCTTCCTGAACAGCCACTTTCGCACCATCGTTGTAGAGCCGTACCGTGAACCGGGTGCCGATTGCCTGAATGGGACCGAAAGGGGTGTCTACAAAAAAAGGTCGCTTGCTGGGCTGGTTCACATCAGCCCCGGTGTCGATCCGAATTTCGCCACGCTGCAGCGTGACTCGGCGCGTAGGGCCAGTCAGGTGAGTGCTCACAGCCGTATCGGTGTTCAAGGTCAGGGTGGTTCCATCACTTAGGCTCAGTGTGCGCTGCTCGCCCACCGAGGTGCTGACATCTGCAACCATGCGCTGCCAAGGTGTGTGGTCGCGCCCTAGCCACCCACTGCCAATTGCGAGTGCGCCAAAGCCAAATACCTTCAGCACGCGCCGGCGTTGCTGTGTTTCCGCAAGGCGTTGCTGCTGTAGTTGCTGGTGAAGGGAGTTCAGGGTGGCACGTGCAAGTTTTGCAGGCACCTTGGAATGCTCAATCTTGAATGCAGACACGCGCTGCCAGGCCTCTCTGTGCGAAGGGTGTCGTTGCAACCATTCAGTGAAACGGGCCAGCGTGGTTTCAGTGGGCGTGTTGTATTGCAGCTTGACGGTCCAGGCGATTGCCTCGTCGACGATGTGCTGGGGCAGCATGTTCATGATTCAAACCGCAGGTTGTAGCATTGCTTCAATGCCTTTGAAATATAGCGTTCGGCAGTGGCCAGTGACACCTGCAATTCCTTGGCAATTTGCGGGCAGGTGTAGCCGTCAAGCTGGGCCAGTAAAAATGCCTTCCGCACGGGTGGTTTCATTGCATCCAGTACGCGATCAATTTCAATCAGTGTTTCTAGAAACATCAGGCGTTGTTCGGGGGCGGGTGTTTCTGCCTCGGGCATGGCTGCCAGCGTTTCCAGCCATGCCTTTTCAAGTGCACGTCTGCGCCAGTGGTCTACCATTAAATTTTTTGCAATGGTGGAAAGGTAGGCGCGTGGTTCTCCCAGCGGCTGTGTGTGCTGGCGGGTCAGAACCCGCATGAACACATCTTGGGCCAAATCGGCGGCATCGAAACTGTTGCCCATTTTGCGCACCAGCCAGGATTGCAGCCAGGCATGGTGTTTGGTGAACAGGCTGCTTGGATCGGTATGGCTGGCCATGTTGTTCAACCTGTCCTGCCGAATCTGGACAGCGCCATGGTGAGCACGCTGGCCACGCTGAACAAACCGAACCACTCAACCAGTGCGTGCGAAAGCGTGTTGTTTGTTGTGAGTAATAGCAGGGCGAAGACCAGCCACACAAAGCCTGCGCAACGTCTTACCGAAGGGCTGCCCAAGCGTTGAAGCGATTGGAATGCGGGATCGCGTTGGTGGCGATACATGCCGCTTGCGATGAACGTGAGCGCACAACAAATTAAAATGAACGCGAGAGCCAACATGTCAGCCTTCCTTTTTGCGATGGCAATACCGGGCCAGCCCCGCCAGCAGCATTGCGGTCAATAGGGCGGTGGCATCGAACCCGGCCAGCACCCAGTCCTGATGCAAGTGCGCATTGAGCAAGTGCCGAGTCGATGTTGTGGCCGCCAGCACTGGAAGCAGGGCGTAAAGCAACACACCAGCAACACTTAGCCACAACACTGCTTTTTTGCTTGGCAAAACACTGGCCACGAGAATGGCCACAAGCCAGGCGGAGAACAAACACGCCACTTCCATTTCACTTCGGCCTGCATAGTCCACTGGCAGCAGACGATTGGCCAGAAAGTAAACTGGCAAAGCCACCGGAAAACCCAGCACCACGCCCACGTTCACGGCTTGCACCCAGCGCAGGTCTTTGCGTTGCGTGTTTTTCTTTTCTTTCTTCTGGCGAGACTTCACCCAATAAAACACACCAGTGGCCACCATGGCACAACCCATCAAACCTGACACCACATACAAAAGCCGAAGCCAGGGGCCTGCGTACAGGCCTTCATGCAAGCCCAGCATGACATCGCGAAATCCGCGTGCTGCTGAGCCGGTTTGTGTTCGATGCAAAATCAATTCGCCTGTGCGGGCATTCAAGGTCACGATTTCAGCACTTCTCAACAATGATTCCGAAACACCTGAATTGAATGCGATTCGGCTGACCTCATCGTTGGGCGCTTCCACTTCAATGACCGAAATACGCTGCAGTGGCATGCGATTTTCTGCTTCTTCCAGCAAGGCTGGAATAGAAAGCATGGCTGAGGGTGTTCCTGAAGGTTTTGCATCGGGCAGTGATACAAATACATCGTGAAAAAACTGTTGCTTGTTTTCCTGCCCAGGGCCGTAGAAGGTGGAAATGATCCAGGGAAAACAAGCAAACATCATGAACACCAAACCGGAGTAGGTGATCATGAGTTGAAAGGGCAGGGTGGTGACACTCATCAAGTTGTGCATGTCCAGCCACGAGCGCGCGCCTTTCTTGGGCCGAAAGGTAAAAAACTCGGTAAAAATTTTCTTGTGAACGATTACGCCAGTCACAATGGCCACAAACATGAACAGGGTGGCCAAGGTAACCACCCAGTCGCTGATGGTGCGCGGCAGGTAGTGCAGCTTCCAGTGCATTTGGTAAAGCAATTGCCCGCCTTTGGTTTCTCGCGTGGCGAATGGCTGGCCAGTGTGTATGTCGAGCAGTTCGGTTTTGCGTGCCCCTTCATCTGGTAGTTTCCAGTGCACTTGCAGGTAGGGTTGATTGCGGTTTTTCGGAAGCTGAATTAACCAGCTTTCAGCATTCGGCGCAACCGAATTCAAGTAATCAAAACTGGTTTGAATGGCTTGGCCTGGTTCTGAAACGTATTGTGCTTCGGGCAGTTCCGGTTTCATCCACCGGTCTATTTCCGTGTCCAGATAACCCAGCGTGCCGGTGACAAACATGAAGTACAGCACCCAGCCCAACAGCAAACCGGTCCAGGTGTGAAGGGCAGACATGCGTGCGCGGAAAGACAACTTCATGACAGGCCCCCGTGTGTGGTCCACACTGCCGCGCCGGTGATCAATAGCGCAGCGAAGGTTTCGAGGCTGAGTCGCTTCAATGACAGGCGTGTAAAAGCCCAGATAAAAACTGCGAGATAAATCAGGAACACAATTTCAATTGCGGTCAAAACCTGTGTGTGCCGATGCCCCGGTAAAAAAGGGACGAGCAGTATGGCCGCCCACATTGAAATGAAATAGCCCCCGATGGTCGCGAGTAGCAGACGAACCGAAATGTCGAAAGGGCGACCGTAGCTGGTGAGTTTCATTCAACTTCAATTTAATTTACTGACTAGTAATGATAATCATTTTTGTTAACAAATAGAATCTCGAACCTTCAAATCTTTGATTTATTGATGTGTGTGAACAGGAATATATATTGGTCTGGCTGCTCTTGGACTACTCAGCACTCAGTCCATTTGCGAAGCAGGTTGTTGTACAAGCCGGTAAGCCTGACCAGCTCCGGGTGACCCTCGCCATATTGCGTGCGCAGCTTGATGAGGGATTCATCCATTTGAAACAACAGACGCCGGCATTCCAGATCTTTCACCATGCTTTGCATGAACATGTAGCACGCCAACCGTTCACCGCGAGTGACCGGATTCACTTGGTGCATGGAACCCGATGGGTAAACCACCAGACTGCCTGCCGACAACTTAACCGTTTGCATGCCATAGGTGTCTTCAATGACCAGTTCACCACCCTCGTAGTCTTCAGGTTTCGACAAAAACAGCGTGGCAGAAATGTCGGTGCGCAATGCGCTGCCGTCTGGCAAATAACGCACGGTGCTGTCAGTGTGCAAGCCATAGTGATTGGTTTCACCGGCATAGCGATTGAAGTTGGGTGGCAGAACCTTGTAGGGCAGGGCAGCCGAAATTAATCGGCTGCTTCTGTTTAATGCGCGCATCACTAGCACACGCAGTTCTCGCAACACTTCGCTTCCCTCTGGGATTTGAAGATTGTTCTTGGCCAAGCGGGCCTGTGTGCCCGCGCTTTGACCGGTCGCCCAGTCGGCTTGCTGCAGCAACTTGTGGATGCTTGCAAGCTCCTCGGCGCTCAGAACGTTGTCGATGGTGACCAGCATGTGCGTGTGTCGCTTAATTAAAAGTCATATCTCAAGGTGGCGATCAACTGACGACCTTCTCCGGGAATGCCCTGACCACCGCCTTCAGCCAGTTGGGAGATGTAACGTTCGTCAAACACATTGTACAAGTTCAAGCGAACCTGAACGTCCTTGGTGAATTTGTAGGTGGTGTACAAATCAACCACGGTGTAGCTTGGGATACTTACTTTCACATTGCCTGTGGTGTCGGGTTGAACACCGCTGGTTTGTTCATCAACATACTGCAGGCCACCACCCAAAGTGAATTTGGGTGTGATGTCGTAGGTGGTGAAAATATTGAACGAGTGTTTGGGTGTTCCCCCCAATTCTTGTCCAACCGAGAAGGGAGAAGTGGGTGCGCTGGTCACTTCAGATTCGAGGTAGGTGTAGCCCGAGTAAAGTTTCCACGCCTTGGTCACTTGTCCTGCAACGAGCACCTCGAAGCCATCAATGTAATATTCCACGTTTGGTGTGGTTACGCCACCAGCGGCGGGTGCAGGCAAGCGACCTTCATCCGTTTCTGTGCGGAAAACTGCAGCATTGATGTCAAGCCCTTCACCAATTGTCATTTTGCTGCCCAGTTCATAGGCCTGAATTTTTTCAGTGGGCGTGTCGAATGTGTTGCCAGCCACCCGGTCATTCATGCTGCCGCCGGCAAGCTGAATTTGGTTGCGATCAAAGTTGCCTGAAATATTGAAAGCAGTTCCATACGATGCATACAAGGCATGGTTCGGTGTTAGTTTATGCACCAAGCCCAGGCTGTAGCTGGTCTCGGTGTCTTCGCGCATGAAGCTGCGGTTTTCTGCTTGCTGGGGTGTCAGGCCTGCGGCTGTGGAATTTTGGCGGTCTTCCTCATTCGCGAAAGCCTTCACTTTGTCGTAGCGAATGCCTGCATTCAGCTCCCATTTTTCATTGAACTTCATGGTGTCGAGCAGGTAAATGCCCATTTCTTCGGTCTCGAACCGGTGAATGCCGCCGTAGGCCAGTGTTCCCGTGAATTCGCGTTCAGCCGGGTTAAACAAGCTGGTGACAGGACCATTGGTGTCCAAGCGTCGGCGGTTTTCATACTCATAGAAACCGAAATCGAAACCAGCCACCATGTCATGTTGAATGCTGCCGGTGTTCAGGCTGAACAGCAAATCCGTTTGGTTCCTGAAGCTGGTGTCTACCTGATCACGTGGCTTCAAATTACCCACAGCAAAACCCGAGGCCGGATTGTTGTTACCAGCGCCTGTTCCGTTGTCTACAAATCTTGGAGACGATGTAATCGAGTCATTCCCAACTTGTGCAAATCGGGTTTGATTGCGAATCACCTGTCCGCTCGCAAGTGCATGCTGAACAGCCAACCCGATTTGGTTCACTTCGATGTCTTTGTAATCATTGGTGTGGCCGTAGAAGTTGTCGAAGTTGATGCCATCAGGCAGACGCCCCGTGCCGCCATTGCGGCGGTCGAAAGGCAAGCCGGCATCCGGAATGTCGTTGGTTTTGATGTGCAGCACATCTGCAGTAATGGAGGTCGGTTTGTTCAAACCCCAGGTGTAGGCTGCATAAACGCCGTATCGGTCTTCTTCCGCTGTGTTCCTGCCCGGCAGGTCGGCACTGTGCTTCATCAAGTTGATGCGAAGGGCTTCGTCCTCATCCAGCACACGGTTCATGTCCAGTGTGGTGCGGAAGAAACTGTCAGTGCCTACGCTGACTTCCGCACGATTGAAATCAATGCCCAAGGGCTGTTTGGTCACAAAATTGATGGTGCCGCCCGCAGAGCCTCGACCGGAGAATGCGGAGTTTGGACCTTTGACCACTTCCAGTTGTTCAATGAAAAATGGATCACGGAAGTAGTTGCCGATGTCGCGCATGCCGTTGACGTTGATGTCGTCACGGGCATTGAAACCGCGAATTTTTAGTTGATCGCCACCGGGTGGGTTGCCTTCCCCAGCCTGTAGGCTAATGCCTGGTATGTTGCGCAGTGCCTCGTTCAGCGAGGTCACGTTTTGCTCTTCAAGCAAATCTTGTGGCAATACGGTGATGATGCGTGGTGTCTCTTGCAATGGGCGTGTGTACTTGATGCTGTCCATTTGCTCACCACGGAAGTCGATCACATCAACGTCGGGCAGGGTTTGTGGATTTTCTTGAGCATTGGCGAGGCTGCTTAGAGCCAAGGCCACTGCGAGGGCGATGGGTTTCGGGGAATGCTGCATGTTTTTCTCAGAAATTAATATGAAGACGAATGATAATCGATATCAATAACTTTATGAGAAATTTTTCGTAAAACTCTTTTGTTGGTAACAGTCTGTTGTTGTTAAAAACAAAAACCCCGGTGTTACTCACCGGGGTTTTTATCGAGCGCAGCTTTGGATTGTTATTGGCGAATCAAATGATCAAACGCAGCCAGTGAAGCATTGGCACCTTCGCCCATGGCGATGATGATCTGCTTGTAAGGCGCTGTGGTGCAGTCGCCTGCCGCAAACACGCCTTCCATGCTGGTGTGGCCCTTGTGGTCCACCACGATTTCGCCGTGCTTGCTCAATTCCAGCGTACCTTTCAGCCAGTCCGTGTTGGGCAGCAAACCGATTTGAACAAAGATACCTTCCAGTTCAACCTGCTTCACTTCATCCGTTGCGCGATCTTTGTAGCTTAAGCCGTACACCTTGGTGCCGTCGCCGTTTACCTCGGTGGTCAGCGCGTTCAGAATTACTTTCACATTGGGCAGGCTGTACAGTTTTTTCTGCAACACAGCGTCGGCTTTCAGCTTGGTGTCGAACTCGAACAGGGTCACTTCTTTCACAATGCCGGCGAGGTCGATTGCAGCTTCTACACCGCTGTTGCCACCACCAATCACCGCCACGCGCTTGCCTTTGTAAAGTGGGCCATCGCAGTGTGGGCAGTAGGCCACGCCCTTGTTGCGGTACTCGGCTTCGCCGGGTACGTTCATTTCGCGCCAGCGTGCACCAGTGCTCAAAATAATGGTTTTGCTGGTCAGTTTGGCGCCGTTTTCCAGTTCCACTTCAACTTTGCCATCGGCGAGTTTCTGCAGGCCTTTGGCGCGTTGCAGATTCATTACGTCGATGTCGTATTCCTTCACGTGTTGTTCCAGTGCAGCCACCAGTTTCGGGCCTTCGGTTTCTTTCACTGAAATAAAGTTCTCAATGCCCAATGTGTCAAGCACCTGGCCACCAAAACGTTCTGTCACAACACCGGTTTTTACGCCTTTGCGTGCGGCGTAAATTGCGGCGGCTGCACCAGCGGGGCCACCACCCACAATCAATACGTCGAATTCGCCTTTGGCGTTCAGTTTGGCTGCGTCTTTTTCCGCTGCGCCTGTGTCCAGCTTGGCCACAATTTCTTCCAGCGTCATGCGGCCCGAACCAAAGCTTTCATTGCTGTTACCTTGGCTACCCTGAAACACAGTGGGTACTGCCATCACCTTTCGCTGCTCCACCAAGGGTTGGAACATGCCGCCATCAATCATGGTGTGGCTAAACGCCGGGTTCAATGCTGCAATGGTATTGAAGGCTTGTACAACATCCGGGCAGTTGTGGCAGCTCAGCGAAATCACGGTTTCAAAATGGCCGCCGTTTGCAGGTGCTTGCAAGCCTTTGATTTGTTCGATGACATCGGCTTCTACTTTGGGTGGGTGGCCGCCCACATGCAGCAAACCGAGTAACAATGATGTGAATTCATGCCCCATGGGCAAACCGGCAAAACGTACACGACCTTCCTCGCCTTTCTTGGCGATCGAGAAGGAGGGGCGCAGGTTGTAGTCGCCGTCCAGGCGCACAGAGACCTGGTTTGAACACTCTGCGATTTCTTGCACCAGCTGTTCCATATCGCGTGCTTTGTCGCTGTTGTCGAGCGAGGCCACCAGTTCAATGGGGTGGCGCAGCATCTGCAGATAGGTCTTCAGTTGTTGTTTGATGTTTGCGTCGAGCATGGGGTACTCCGAGGGGTGTTCGTCAAATGTGTTTGAACGTGAGGCCGCTCCCTTGTGGGGAGCGGTTTACTGCTAAAAATTCAAAGGTGATTTGAATTTAGATCTTGCCAACCAGGTCCAGTGAAGGAGTCAAAGCAGCGTCGCCTTCTTTCCACTTGGCAGGGCAAGCCTGGCCTGGGTTCTTGGCGATGTACTGGGCGGCTTGAATCTTGCGCTTCAGTTCAGATGCGTCACGGCCAATGCCCAGGTCGTGCACTTCCATCACTTTGATCACGCCCTGTGGGTCGAGTACGAATGTGCCGCGCAGTGCCAAACCTTCTTCCTCGATCATCACGCCGAAGTTACGTGTGATTTGACCTGTGGGGTCACCAATCATTGGGAAGCGGATTTTGCCGATTGTTTCTGTGGCGTCAGCCCAGGCCTTGTGTGTGAAGTGTGTGTCTGTAGACACAGAGAACACTTCCACGCCCATGGCTTTCAGTTCTTCGTACTGGTCAGCCAAGTCGCCCAATTCGGTGGGGCATACGAAGGTGAAGTCAGCAGGGTAGAAAAAGAACACAGACCACTTGCCCATTACATCGGCTTCGGTCAGGTTGATTTCTTTGCCGTTCCAGTAAGCAGTGGCTTTGAATGGCTTGATTGTGGTGTTGATCAGAGACATTTGAAGTCCTCCAAAAAGTTAATGAACAGTCAGTAAATTAATTCAACGCAATTCTATCGAATAAATTGTGCGATTGCAAAATTTAATGGAACAATCAGCGCGATATAAATTGTCTATCGATGAGATTTCCATGACATCAGTGTGGGTAAGTTCTTGAAGCCCATGGGAAAAGGGCTCTAATCGAATTGTTGGAAAAATTAATTGAGAATCGTTTTGAAGGATTCTTCTAAAATTAGCTTGAGTCAATCGAGATGGGAGATTTGGAAAACAATAATTGTTGCGATGCAAAATTTCTTTCCCTAGACGGGGAAGTGTTGTTGTTGACACGCTGATATTATCTTGTCAACATAAACAATAATGATTCTCATTAAATTCTCGGATATTTTCAATCTGACATCTCATGCACCGCGACAGTAACCCCACCTTTCAAGAACAGGCATTGGACCTTGAGTTTGTCCACTGCTATGGCAGTCATCTGGATTGGTTGACCAACTGGTTCCAACGGCGTCTGAGTTGTAATGGACTCGCTTACGAGTTGGCTCAGGATGTGTTTGTGAGGTTGTATGAGCAGCGTCAACGTATGCCGCTAATTCGCGAGCCCAAAGCCTGGCTTACCACCGTGGCACATGGTTTGCTGGTTAATCATTATCGTCGTGCTGACCTTGAAAAGGCCTATTTGGCAGCGATTGCCTCATTGCCTAGCGGGTATGCGCCAAGTCCTGAGCAAAAAGCGATGTTACTGGAGACTTTGATTGAGTTGGATGGATGCCTTGCCAATTTACCCAGCAAGGCCCGCAAGGCATTTTTGATGGCACAACTTGAAGGCAAGAAGTTACAAGACATTGCGCTTGAATTGGGTATTTCCCTGAGCATGGTCAAGAAATACATGGCGCAGGCGCAACAATGTTTCAAAGAATATGAGCAAGGTGCGACATCGCTCGGGAAGATCAGCCCAGAGCAGCGTGTGTTGTCTTCCAGAGCGCTCGCTGTCATGCCAAATGTCAGTCGACGCACCTTATTGAAGTCATTGGCTGTGTTGTTTGGTACAAGCGGATTGTTTTACAGTTACCGACGCAGTGACTACTCCGCAGACTGGGTCAGCGCCAAGGGCGAAATTCAAACACACACTTTGCCCGATGGCAGTGAAATGACGCTGGATTCCGACACCGCGGTGGACCTGGCATTTACAGCGACCCAGAAATTAATTGTGTTGCGCCGCGGGCGAGTGATGATTAGTACCGCCGGATCGTTTGAGGCTTTGCACTTGAAGCCGATGGTGCAAACCCGCGAAGGCTATGCCTTGGCATTGGGCACAGTGTTTTCCGTGGAGCAAAAAACACGCAGTACCAAAATTGAAGTCTTCGAGCATCGTGTTCAATGGCAACCATTAAAACCTGGTGCTACCAGCGTGTTGAAAGCCGGAGAGCAAGCCGAGTTTGATCAAAATGGCGTGGTGTCTCAGACTACACTTTCTAGAGAACAGGCAGCATGGGTGCAGGGTTTGTACGTTGCAAATTCGGTGCCTCTGAAAATCTGGGCGGCCGAGGTCAGCCGTTACAGACAAGCCCAAATTCATTGTGATGCTGCCATTGAAAACTGGCTGGTCTCTGGCACGTTTCCCTTAAACAAACCCGATGTGGCATTGAGTGCACTTCAAGATGCCTTGCCGGTTCAATTGATCAAGCAGAACACCCTGAAAGCAAGTCCGGTGTTGTTGGTGGCTCGTGACCGGCTCAATTAAATTCTATCTATCCACTGTACTTTTTCGATTTTCAATTGGCATATGAGTTGAACCTTTGTTTTAACTCATTTGATGAATTGGAAAAACTGTATGTCTTCGTTATTCGCATTTCCTCGCAAACTTTCACCAGTGATGCTCGGCTTGCATATGGCCATGGCCGGAGTGGGTGGGTTTTCATTGCTTGCAAGCACCCCGGTGTTTGCCCAACAGAATACAATCAACATTCCTGCTGGATCTTTGTCAGAGTCACTGAACACACTGGCGCAGCGACAAGGTGTGGTGTTGTCGTATGAGCCGTCACTAATCAATGGGCTTCGCAATACAGCATTGAGCGGGCAGTTTACCTTCGAGCAGGCTGCTACGCAGTTGCTGGCGGGTACGGGTGTGGCTTTGAAGCCAACTTCGACTGGCTATACCTTGGCTAAAAATGCTCCAACTGGCGCAGCCACCTTGAAGGCGGTAACAGTAACCGCCGATGGCGAACCCGTCTACGGTGCTCCTGCTGCCGCAGGTTTCTCGGCGAAAAACGCGAAAATTGGCGTGCTCGGCGAGCGTTCCTTGTTGGAAACGCCATTCTCAGTGAATGTGATATCCAGTGAGCAACTTGAAAGCGCCGGTGTGAAAAATCTTGCGAATTTGGTTCGGCTAGACCCCGCCTTGACCAGTTCATTTTCTGCGGTCGGCTACTACGATGCGGTGTCTATCCGTGGTTTAAGCCTGAACAACTGGACCAATTACTACAAGAACGGTTTGCTGTTTGCCAACCAGGCAAAAACCCCATTTGAAAACATTGAGCGCGTGGAAGTAATGCGCGGCTTGACTGGTTTTCTGCAAGGCTTTGCTGCACCGGGTGGTGCAATCAATTATGTAACTGAACGCCCAACGCCCACCTGGCAACGGAAGGCTGAGATTGTGGTGGATGAATTTGGCACCTTGATGCCCGGTATTGATGTGGGCGGCCCACTGACTGAAGACGGCCGGGTGGGAATTCGCATCAATGCTGCAGGCGGACAAGAAAACTATTTTGTGGATGAAGTGGAAACCGATCGTGGTTTTGCTTCGGTGGCGCTGGATTGGCTGGCAACGGACCGGTTGACCATACAATTCGACGCTCAGGTAGATCAGCGCGAGGGTACCACCCAGCCTTCGCTGGAACTCAATACCAACGGGCAGGTTCCGCAGGGCGTTGACCCATCACGCTATCTTGGTCAACCTTGGGCCACTTACGATACATTGACCCGTGAGTATTCCTTGGCTGCCGACTTCAAAATCAATGAACAGTGGAAAGCGTCGTTCAAGATCAATGATGCGCACCTGTATCGCGACGACTTCAGTGCGAATATCGGGAATATTCAACCCAATGGCGATTTCGATATTCAAGAGTACAAATCAATTGGTGAAACTCGCGATTCCCGCAACATGGAATTCGCGGTTCGAGGGGATTTGAACTGGGGCACAGTGCGCCATGAAGTGGCTGCAGGATACACGCAGCGTAAACTGGCGGCTGTTTTTGGTGACAGTGTATTTCGCACCGTGGGAACATCAAACCTTTATGACCCTGTGGTAATTGCTGATCCCAACGGTGTACCCGGCGAGCCAAGATTGGCTATTTTGAATCGTGACAAAGGGTTGTTTGTTTCTGACTTCATCACTTTCAATGACCAGTGGCAGGCTTTGCTTGGCCTACGCAGTTCTGATGTGGAGTTCTTCTCGGTCTTCAACCCCACCGTGTACGAAGAAACAGTGACCACGCCCACCATGGCATTGATTTACAAGCCTGTGCCCAGCACCTCCATCTACGCCAGTTATCTGGAGGGTTTGGAGCAGGGTGGTACCGCACCGAACACAGCAAACAATCCCAATGAGCAATTGGAGCCTGTCACGGCTGAGCAAACCGAAATCGGCGTGAAAACAGAGTGGTTCAATGGTGCGTTCATTAGCACTGCAGCCTTGTTTGAAACGGAAGTTCCATTGAGTTACCTGGACCAAGCCAGCAATGTGTTCGGTTATTTTGGAACACGCCGTCATCGAGGTATTGAACTGACCGGTACTGGTGAAGTCTGGAAAGGCGGACGAATTAACGCTGGCTTGGTGGCGCTGGATGCGAAAGCATTGAATACCGGCAACGCAGCCAATGATGGCAAGGTGCCTCAAGGCGTGGCGGAGCGGCAGGCTACTTTGTGGTTGGATCAATCGACTGGAGTACAAGGTTTGAGCGCACAGTTTGGTGTACGCCACGCGGGTAAACGCGCCTTGAATGCGAGCAACTCGGTATTTCTGCCTTCCTGGACCGTGGCAGATGTGGGTTTGCGCTACGCGACGAAACTACAGGGAAAGAATGCTACTGTGGGTGTTCTGGTTCAGAACATCACTGACAAAACTTACTTCAATGAGGGCACGTTCAGCAATATTTACTTCGGCAGCAAACGCGCAGTCAGCTTAACTGCAAGTCTCGAGTTTTAATCCTGTATTCCCTTCCACCTGAAGGCCCGTTAGAAGTAGGTCGCCCGAATTCATTCAGACCTATTTTTAATCGGGCATTCAAGGAGATGGCTATGTACAAGGGAAAAACATTCATTCAATCCACATTGGCAGTCACGTGTGCTGCCCTGTTTGTCGCTGCATGCGGTGGTGGCGGAGATGATTCGGCGGGCACAGGTACATTGCGCACTGCGATGACCGATGCACCTTCCTGTGGATATGACAATGTATTTGTCACCGTAGACCGAATTCGGGTCAACAACAGCGCGACGGCCAGTCCCGACGGTGGGGGGTGGTCAGAGATTGTTCTTGAGCAACCACGCCAAATTGATTTGCTCGATTTGCAAAACGGCGTAATCGAAGAACTGGGTGAAGTCACCTTGCCGGTAGGTCGCGTACAACAAGTCCGATTTGTGTTGGTGGACAACGCCACCGTCGACCCGGCAGATATTGATTTTGATCCGGATGCGGACGATACACGTGCTCCCAACCACGTGGTATTTAGCGGCGGTGGCTTCGCGGATTTGAAAACACCCAGTGGTCAGCAAAGTGGTGTGAAAATCAACGTCGGCATTGATGTGGCTGAAGGCCAGGTGGCCGATTTGCTGATCGATTTTGATGCGTGCAAGTCAGTGGTTGAAGCGGGCGCCTCGGGCAATTATTTGTTAAAGCCCGTGCTTACAGCCATTCCACGTTTGTCCTCAGGTGTGCGTGGCAGCGTGGCTGACGCACTGCTGACTGCCGGGGCCGAAGTCAGTGTTTCGTTGCAGCAAGATGGTGAAGTGGTGCGTTCGACGGCGCCAATTGAATCTGATGTGTTGACTGAAAACGGCAACTTCATTTTGTCGCAGGTTGAGCCCGGTACCTACGATTTGGTGTTCACGGCCTCCGGTTTCATCACCAAGGTAGTGACTGATGTGGTGGTGCCCGAAGGTGAGTTGGTGAACCTGGATCCGGATTCAACTACCTCGGTAGATGAAAACGAAATCGTGTTACTTCCAGCGACTGTTGAAGGTGATGCGGTGGGTACAGTGACTAACACCGACGATGTCAAACCCGCCACTTTTGTGGAGATTACGCAAACCTTGAGTGAGGGTTCCACAGTGCTCATCAACTCGGCCCAGTTGTCGTTTGAAACATTTGACTCGAACGGCGCAGTCACGGGCATGGGCGACACGGCCGCTTATTCATTCACCTTGCCAGTGGATGCGCCCGAGGTAGCACCTTACACATCAACAGGCACGTTCAACTTCACTGCGGATACCGGTGTGGAAGGTGAGTACACGGCAATGGCCATTGCTAAGCCTGTGGACCTTACACCCGTGGTGCAAACTGCGACGGCGAATTTCGACCCTGCATTTGTGGGTACTGTGGATGCGCCGCGTGAGGTGATTACCAATGATTTTGATTTTTCTAGCGCACCGGCACCTTGATTATTCAACCCTGGTGTTGAACCAGCCCCGCCCAAAGCAGATTAAACATGGTGTTCACCACCGTGGCTTTGGGCACTGGGGGCTGGCTTAGCCACCACTTGGCCAACTGTTCACCCGCGCCTGACAGGGCGTGGGCGGTGGCTGTAATTTCCTCCTCTGAAATGACACCTTTCAAATCGCTTAGCAAAAGCGCAATGCGGTTTACCGTGTCAAAACGCAATTGGCTTGCGGCTTGCGCCGCCGGACCGGCTACTGCGGCACCACTGTCGTAGAGAAATCGAAATGCATCCCGTTCGAATTCGACAAATGAAAAATAACCCTCAATACCGCCGCGCAAGCGACCCTGAAGGCCTTCACCTGTAAGGGCGCGCTCAATAATGTAACTGTTCAGCACTTCTCGTGCTTTTTTCAGGCAAGCCAGGTAAATGCCGTCTTTGTTGCCAAACAGTTTGTACACCACGGGCCGGGTTACGCCAGCCGCCTTGGCAATGTCTTCCATGGCTGTACCCTGGTAACCCCTTTCCACAAACATGCGCTGCGCCACTTCCAGCAGTTGGCGCTCCCTGTCCTCAGGTTTCATGCGGGTTTGCACTTTTTTTAGCATATTGAACTCGTTGAATTTGCAATGGAAAAACTACACTAGACGTATTACAGCTTCATAAACTAATCTCTAGTTACAGTAATGTAACTTAAGGGTCGAACACAAGACCCCACGCACAAAGAGAGAGACATGAGGACGACAATCTGGGGTGGAGCCATTGTATTGGCTTGGGCTTTGCTATTGGGCGGGTGTATGGGCGATTCAGGTTCGCCGCAGGCTGACAGCCCCACCGTTACCAATCCCAATGAGGAGGAACCCGACACACCGGTGGATCCGGAAGATCCAGACGATACCGGTGGTGAAGAGGGCGGTGAGGGTGGCAGTGGTGAGCCTCCTTTGTTCCCCAAAGACCCAGTGGTTCGAACCGAACCCGCAGGCACCGGCGCTGCACCAGCAGGTGCCGAGCGCTGTGATCCGCTGGACCCGGCCTACTGTCTGTTCCCATTTCCGAACAATTACTTCACAACGGCAGACACGCAAACCGACACCAAGATGCGCGTGAATTTGAATGTGTTGGCCATGCCCAAAAATATTGTGGGCAAACCGATTGATCCCACTGACTGGAATCGCAATGACGGGTTTTCTCCCGGTCAACCCATTCTGACTCGTGTACCCGGACTCGATTTGCAAACAACGGGTGCAGTGCCCATTACCAATATCGAAGCGAGTTTGCAGCGCAATCAGCCCATTGTGTTGATTGATACCCTGACTTTGAAGAAGCAACTGATTTGGGCTGAGCTGGATGCCGACATTACGCAGGGACGCTTGGGTTTGCCAAACGCGGAGCCTGGCCCTGCGTTGGTCATTCGGGTGGCCAAAAATCTGGAACCTGGGCGACGTTACATCGTGGCCATGCGCAATCTGAAAAACAGTGCTGGCGACACCCTACAGCCCAACCCGGTATTCAAGGCCTACCGGGATGGCACGCCACTGGCGAACGCTGCGCAAAATGCGCGCAAGCCACTGATGGAAAATATTTTCAGCGTGCTGAACCTGGCGGGTGTTGAACGTGAAAACCTTTACCTTGCCTGGGACTTCACTGTGGCGTCGGGTAGAAACCTGACTGAACGCCTGATTCATGCGCGCGATGTGTCCATCGAAGCGACAGCTGCGCAATCGCCCAACTTCACGATTGATGCTGTAATTGAGAATCCGGAGAACGGATCGGCCAGCGAGATTACTGCAAGACGAATTCGGGGTCACATTGATGTGCCGTGTTTTCTCACCAGCCCCAATTGTTTGTCGGGTGGTACTTACAACTACCCGCTGGTGCCCACCGGCAGCCCGGCCACTGCTTTGCCGCAGCGAAACCCCCTAACGCCGAACGCCAGTGTGCCGTTCATTTGCTCCATTGCGCGCAAAAACCTGGACACGGGTGAACCTGCGCGTGCCTCCTTGTATGGTCATGGTTTGCTGGGCTCGCGCGATGAAGGCAACACCTACGATTTGAATGTACGCGTGATGGCCGAGCGACACAATTTCCTGTTCTGCATGGTGGATTGGGCCGGCTTGGCCACTGGCAATTTACCCGATGATCAAAATGACAATCGCAAATACGATCCCTTATGGGATGGCGTCGGCGGTGACATTGCCAGCACGGTGTTGATGTTGACCGATTTCAGCGGTTTCAATCGCCTTACCGATCGTTTACAACAAGGCTTTTTGAACTTCACGATGTTGGGTCGGGCCATGATTTCCGAGAATGGATTTTGTACTCACCCTGCCTTTCAGAAAGAGGGCAAATGCCTGATTGACCGCAGCGAATTGTTTTATGACGGCAATTCGCAAGGCGGCATCAATGGTGGGCCGGTTACCGCCATTTCGCCCGACATTCAGGCCGCTACGCTGGGCGTACCCGGCATGGCTTACTCTACCTTGTTGCAGCGTTCGGTTGACTTCGCACCGTATGCCCCCGCATTTTACGAGTCTTATCCAGCCTCGCTGGACCAACAGTTTATTCTCTCCCTGATTCAAATGCTGTGGGATCGTGGCGAGAACAACGGCTATGCTTGGAGTTTGGCACCAGGTCGCGAATTACCGGGCACACGAACCAACAAACGCGTGTTGTTGATCCCCGCGTTTGCTGATCACCAGGTGTACATGAACACTGCAGAAATCATGGCGCGAACCATTGAAGCGCCCTTGCAATGCCCTGCGGTGGTGGGTGGTCCGTCAGCCCAACGCGGGCGTGCGGTGCTGAAGCAGGCACACCCAGCGGTGCGCGCTGAGCAGGAGCAGTTTCCGACTGTGTCTTTCGGGCGCAGACACCCGGATGACCATCCGTATTTTGGTTTGCCGTGCATCAAAAAATATCCGCATGCAGGCAATGCACTCACCGTGTGGGACAGCGGCCCCATGACCAACGCCGATGGTTCTGCCAACCCCAATGGCAGCGCGCCCCCGCCGCTGGACAACCGACCCATGACCACAGGGTATGGTGCCGACCCGCATGGCCACCCCCGCAATGAAGAAAAAAATATGGACATGAAAGCCGCATTTTTGAGGAAACAGGGTGCGTTGATTGACGTGTGCAACGGCATGCCTTGCACATCACGGGGCTTCAACCCCGCATTGAAATAAGGAGTATTCGTCAATGAAAACACTTCAATGGAATGTGGTTTTTCTGTGCCTGTTGCTGTCAGCTTGTTTGAACTCGGACGATAGTTCAGTAACTGCATCGCGAACCGACACCAATGAAAACGGCCCACCCGTCATTGTAGATCCTCCCCCTGGAAACGGTGGTGGTAATGGCGGTGGCAACGGTGGCGGTAATCCGAACTTGCTTGATACATCTCAATTTCGTGCAGCTTCGGCCAAACGAGACATTGACCCCACTCCCGCACAAATTCAGGGTGTGGTCACCAGCAGCACGCCGGTGGTTGGCAAGCTGCAACAGTTCAATCTGGGTGGGTATGGCGGCTTCGCATTCAATGGTCCGCAAGACATCGTAAATTTCGATATCGGTGGACCACCTGCCAACGGAATTGGCGATGGCACTTTTGTTCGCGTGTTTGTTCTGGAGAGTCAAGCAGAGCCTGCGAACCGTTTGGTGTTTGTCACCATCGATGCGATAGGTGCTGGCAATGTGATTCAAAACAAACTGAAAGCCGCCGTAGCTCAGGCTGCCAATGTGCCACCCAACAACGTGTTGTTTGCACAAACCCATTCGCATTCTGCGGCCGACTTGCAAGGCCTTTGGGGTGGCGTGCCTGCCAGTTGGTTGAATTGTGAGCAGGCCGATCCGGCACAAGCTTGTGACCCGGCATTGAAAGGTGGCTTGTACCAATTGGCTGCCCAAGCCGCTGCTGAAGCTGTGGCCAAGCTTGAGCCAGCGTACCTTGATTTTGCCCAGGCTGTGCTGGAAGGCGAAGCGCGCCTGAACAACTTTCGCCGCTGCGACCCGGACGACTCCCGCATGCCTGACCCCACCTTGACGTTGTTGCAGGCCCGCACTGCGCGTGGTGTGGTGTTGGGCTCGGTGCTGAACTATTCGGCACATCCCACGGTGCTGGGTTCCAGTAACCGTTTGGTGCACACTGATTGGGTGGGTGGTGCGCTGCGGTTGCTTGAGCGAAATTTCGATTCCACTGTGCTGTTTTACAACGGTGCAATTGCAGATTCTTCACCACGTGCACCTGCCGCGGAAGACCCCTATGAGAAAGCCAATGCCATGGGCGTGGCAGTGGCCCAAGCTGCCATGAATGTTTTAAGCCAGCGCAAGAAAGTGGATGGGGGTTTGCAGGTTGCCCACGCCAATGCATTTTTGCCGGTGACCAACCCTTTGTTTGTTGGGGCGGGTGGTTTGCGCAGCTTCAATGGTTATTACAATTTCACACCCTTGGGCGAAGAACTTGCAGCCAATATTCCCGGCTATGACAACCTTCCGCAGGTGGCTTTGTATGCGGAAACGCCGGTCAGCCGAATTCAATTGGGGCAGGGCGAGGGCAAGGCGCTGGAGTTGGTGACCATACCTGGCGAGGGCTCCAAAGGCATGGCCGACACCATTCGCGCACGAAGCGAAAACCCCATGATGTTGCTGGGCCTGACCCACAACTCACTGGGCTATATTCTGACGGAAGATGAATTTGGCAATGGTTTATTTGAATGCCAGTCTTTTTACGAAGAAACCGTGTCGCTGGGGCCTTTTACAACCCCAGCGTTGAATTTGCAGGCTTACGATCCGCTGTTTGCGCAGTAAGCCTTGTCAAGGTTTAGAACTTGGACTTGGCTTTGTCAAAGGCTTCTTTGATGTTGTCCCAGGCGCTGTTGGCACCTTCTTTCAAGCTCTCGAAAGCCTCAGCGCTGGCGCCCTTGAGTTCTTCAAGTTTCGAACGACCTTGCGCCAGCTTGGCTTCAAGCGCCTCGATGGATTCGTTCAACTCTTTTTTGGCGTCGGCTGACTTGCCGTCGGCTTTGGCCTTCAGTTTGTCCAGGTCTGCTTTCCACTCGTCCAGTTGGGCGTTCAGTTTGGCCTTGTAATGTTCGAGGTCTGCCATGGTGTGTACTCCTTCATGTTGTAAACCGGAAGTATCAGGGTAACAACACTTTGTGACTTGAAGTGGACTGATTGCCCGAGTGCTTCCTCTAAACCCGGCAGCAATCCCCTGAAAATGCTTATGATGTCGCTATCTGCAATTCGCGCATTGTTCTTGCCGGGCAGTTTTTGGCGGTCCTCACCATGTCTTTGTTTGAAACCACAGAAGTTCTGGTTTTTTTCAACGTGCTCTTGCAGCAGTTAGGCGCCCCTGTGCCAGCAGTACCTACCATGATTTTGTCGGCCAGTTTGTCGGGTCAGTGGTCAGGTATTTTTGTGCTGGCGGTGGTTGCCACCTCGGCTTCGTTGATCGCCGATTGGGCTTGGTACATCGCCGGGCGATTTTATGGCTACCGGGTGTTGGCGGTGTTGTGCAAACTGTCCATCAATCCAGAATCGTGTGTCAGCCAAACCGAATCCCGCTTTCGCGTGTGGGGCCCATGGTCGCTGGTGGTGGCCAAGTTCATTCCCGGGTTTTCTACTGTGGCACCGCCTATTGCAGGCGCTGTGAAAATGTCCATTCTCAGCTTCACCATTGCGTCGGCAGCAGGTGCGTTTTTGTGGGCCATGGCAGCTTTGCTGGCAGGCTGGTTGTTTAAAGACCAGGTCAACGCAATTTATGCAGCGCTGCAAGACAACCTGTTTGTTGTGGGTATTGTGGCTGCGCTGATTTGCGCGTTCTGGTTGATGTGGAAACTGGCACGTCGCGATGCATTCCAGGCGCGTCTGAAGCTTCCCAAAGTGCCCGCTGCCGAGGTATTCGCCCTGGTCAAGGCCGGGCAGTCTAACCTGCGGCTGATCGACCTTCGCCCTGCCATTGTGCAAGAAGCCGAGCCATTGGCCGGTTGGTTGCCTGCCAATGCAGAAAGTGCCCTGGCCGCAGCCCGCGCCTGGCCAAAAACAGACGTAATCGTCACCATGTGTGCCTGCCCCGACGATGTCAGCGCAGCCCATGTGGCTGGCCTTTTGCGCAAGCAGGGTTACCGGCAGGCCAAAGCCATGGATGGTGGTTACGAGGCTTGGTTGGCCAGCAAACAACCGAATTAGCGCCAGTGCGCCACTGGCGCAACAATCGTCCTCGAATTCAATTCAAATTCCTGTAACCTTTGTGGCTTGTTTGGCGTAGTAAGCGTTGACACTTTTGTTTTATTTCAACTATCCAATTTCATTACGGAACCTGACCATGCGTTTGTTGACCAAAGCCCTGATCGGCGCTTTCAGCTTTGCCCTTGTTTCCACCCCTGTTGTTGCCCAAGAGGTGATTCAGTTTGGTGTGGGCTTGTACCAGCCCGACAAAGACAAAAACGACGCCACCTACACCCCTTTGGCGCAGTACCTCGAAAAGAAACTGGGCAAGCCCGTGAAACTGCGCACCGTGAGCAGCTGGGAAGGTTTGGCAAAATCGCTGGCCAATGGTGAAACCGACATTGCATTGATGGGCCCATGGGGCTATGTGCTGGCCAACAACGAAGCAAAGGCGCAAGCTGTTGCCACAATCGAGTACGAAGGTAAACCAGAATATTTCGGAATCATGGTGACCAACCCGAAAAGCGGCATCAAAAGCATGGCTGATTTGAAGGGCAAAACCTTTGCGTTTGGTGACAAAGGTTCAACGTCTGGCTATCTAATTCCCTTCCATTATTTTCAGAAGCAGGGCATTAACCCCGACACGTATTTCTCGAAAGTAATCAACACCAGCCACCAGGCCATTCAAACCCAGGTAACCCAGGGCGCGATTGATGCGGGTGCAGATTACAACCGCAACCGCGACGCCATGATTGCCGATGGTTTGATCAAGGCTGAAGATTCAAAAATTATCTGGACGTCCGACCCCTTACCCAATGATGCATTTGCGGTCAGTGCCAAGCTGTTTGAAGACAAGGCTTTTGTGGCCAAGTTACAAGAGGCGTTGTTGGGCATTGGTGCTGAACTGAAAAACCAGCCCAATTTGCTGCCGCCACGCTACACCGGTTTTGCGAAAAAAGACAACAGCTACTACAAACCCATTCGTGATGCAGGCCTGGCCACTGGCCGCTTGCAGCCCAAATAAGGGGGTTGTTTAACCACCATGAATTGGATGCAGTTCAAGTTGCGCCTCAAAGGCCGGCTCGGGTTTTTCGGGCTGGTCTTTTTGTATGCGCTCATTGTGTTTGGCTGCGTGTACAGCCTGGCCACAGCTGGCGATTTGTCCATGGGCCGCAACCCTGTGGCCAACTTCATCAAAACCGCCACGGAATTTGCACGGCCCAGTTTTCTCGATGTGTGGTTTGGCGATCCAGCTTACGAGTACAAAAGCGACGATGGCACGGTGCTGCGCACCGAGAATCGCCAGGAAGTGGAAAAGCAGTGGTTGACTCAACTGGGTTTCGCCACCTGGACCACTTTTAAAATTGCAACTTTGGGTTCACTGTTGGGTGCTGTTTTGGCCTTGCCGTTTGGCGTGCTCAGCGCAAAAAACATCAAGGCCCCTCGGGTAGTTACGGCGTTTTCGCGCTTGGTGTTGGACACTTCTCGCTCTATTCACACCCTGGTGTTTGGCTTGGTGCTGGTGGGCATTGTTGGCCTTGGCCCCACAGCGGGTATTCTCGCGATTGCGTTTCACAGTTTGGGCACTTATGGCAAGCTGTTTGCCGAATCCATTGAAACGCTGGACATGGCCTCGATTGAGGCGGTGAAGGGTGTGGGTGCAAGCCCCTCACAAACCTTTTTCTGGTCGGTGTGGCCCAGCGTGTTGCCACAGTGGGTGAGCAGCCATTTGTACCTGTGGGAATACAATATTCGCGATTCAACCATTCTAGGCATCATTGGTGCGGGGGGGTTGGGCCTGCTGATTTCAGAGGCGGTTGCCTTGTTTCAATGGGGTCGCTTGTCGAGTATTTTGATTGTGGTGGTGTTGATGGTGACTGCATTTGATGCCATCAGTCGCAGAATTCGGACGGCCCTCCTATGAGCACCAACATCATCGACATTCAAAATCTGGAAATGGTGATCGCTGGGCGACGCATTTTGAAAGTGGACTCGCTTCACATTGCCCGTGGCGAGAAGGTGGCCATTCTGGGTAGAAACGGCGCGGGCAAATCAACCCTGTTGCGGTGTTTGAACGGGTTTGTAAAACCCACGGCCGGGCACATTGTGGTCAACCGCCACACCGTGTTTCCGCTTCGTCGCGAGCGCGATTTGCGCTTGGTGCGTGCACAAGTGGGCCAAGTGTTGCAAGGCCTGCATTTGGTTGCGCGCTTAAGCGCCATGGAAAATGTTCTAGTGGGTGGTTTGGCACGCATGCCGCGCTTGCGCAGTTGGGCGCGAATTTTCACGAATGAAGAAACCCAGCGTGCGCAAGCTGCATTGAAAGCAGTGGGCATGGCCCATCTGGCAGAAAAACGCGCGGACAAGCTTTCTGGTGGTGAACGCCAGAAGGTGGCCATTGCCCGCATGTTGATGCAAGAACCCGAGCTGGTGTTGGCCGATGAACCCACAGCGGCGCTTGACCCTACAGCGGCAGATGAAGTGTGTGAACTCTTGGTGAAGGCCACAGAGAATTCCACGCTGATTACCGTGGTTCACAATGTGAGCTTGGTCCCCCTTCTTAGCCAACGGGTCATTGGCCTGAAAGCCGGTGAGGTAGTTCTTGATTGCGCCAGCCACGAATTGACGCAAGCGCAACTTGATCATTTGTATGAGTGAATCATGACTGAGATGGCAGGGCGCAGTTGCCCGATTCGATACCAGTATGGCGCGGCCAAAATTGCACAGGTACCCGCTACACAATGCGATGTGTTGTATGTGGTCGGTGGTTTGTATGGCAATGCTTTTGCACTGAATGCAGTTGAACAACTGGCCTCGAAAGAATCGGGTAACGTTCGCATTTGTTTCAATGGCGACTTCAACTGGTTCAACAAATCGCTTGAAGACTTTGTTCACATTAACCAGCGTGTGTTGAATCACGATTGCATTTTGGGCAATGTGGAAGCTGAACTTGGCGAGCCTTTGGATGTGGCTGATTGCGGCTGTGCCTATCCCGAGAATGTGGATCAAGGTGTGGTGGACCGGTCGAACTTCATTCATACCGAGTTGAAGCGGTGCGCGCAACAACAGCCAGAATTGTTGGACATGTTGTTACAGAAACCTTTCTTTGCACGTTACAGCGTGGGTGAATTGAACGTGGCTGTGGTGCATGGCGATGGCGATTCATTGGCAGGCTGGCGTTTTGATCCTGCTCATTTGAAGCAAACGGACGAAGCGCCATGGCGTGCCGCCTTGTTTGAAAAAGCACAGGTGAATGTATTTGCCAGCAGCCACACTTGCAGTGCCGCGTTTCATCATGAGCCACTGCCCAATGGGCAAACAGGATTGATCAGCAACAACGGTGCGGCAGGAATGCCCAGCGCGCAGATGGACGGGCTCTTCACTCGAATTTCCATGACGTCTTTGAACAACCCCGCTTTGGTATTTCAATCCACACAACTCAATGGTGTGTGGGTTGAACAGGTTCGCGTTCAATTTGATCGAGCTGCCTGGCAACAGCACTTTCTTGGCCAGTGGCCTGAAGGCACTGCTGCACATACCTCTTACTTCACACGAATCAGCGAAGGCGTTTGAACGGGGTTCTCAACTAGGTACATGCCACTGATCCATCTGAACGTGGGTCAGCAGCCCCTTCCATCATGCCGTTGGGGTGGCGTACCACCGCGCCGGCATGTCCCATGGTGTCACTGAATGCTTCTGGCAACACCTCCAGTACATGGCCTGCGTCGCGCAGTTGGGCAACCAGTTGTGCATCAAATCGGCTTTCCAGTTTCAAGGTGGTGCTTTGCTCACCCCAAGTTCGGCCCAATAGCCAGCGCGGTGCGGTTACCGCAGTTTGCAAAGGCTGATTGAACAAGGCATATCGGCTGAACACAGCGGCCTGTGTTTGTGGTTGGCCTTCACCGCCCATGGTGCCGTACACCATGCTGCGGCCGTCTTTGAAACGCGCCATGGCCGGGTTCAGGGTGTGGAAGGGTTTGCGGCCCGGCTCAAGCCGGTGCAGCGCGTCTTCTTTCAAGGAAAAACTGATTCCCCGGTTTTGCCACATCACCCCGGTTGAAGGGCACACCACCCCTGAGCCGAATTCCCAGAACACGCTTTGAATAAAGCTGGCAGTGCGGCCTTCGCTGTCAATGCAACCCATCCAGATGGTGTCGCCTTGCCAGGGGTCTTGGGGCCAGGGCAGTGCGCGTTGCATATTGATTTTCTTCGCACGCTCGGCCAAGGCTTCGCGGGTCAAAAAATCGCTGGGGTTCACGGTCATGTACGCGGGGTCTGTGCAATAACGGTCGCGCACCAGAAAGGCCTGCTTGGTGCTTTCCACCATGCCATGCAGGTAATCAAACCCATCGTCTTGTTGTACGCCGAGCGTGTCGAACATGCCCAGAATCATCAGTGAGGCCATGCCTTGCGTGGGCGGTGTCATGTTGTAAATTGTGCTGTTGTTTAGCTCGGTTTGCAGCGGCGTAACAAACTGCGCATGGTGATTGTTCAAATCGGCAAGGCCGATGGGGCTGCCCACGCGGGCCAAATCCTCGGCCATGGCTTGTGCCAGTTCACCGCGATAAAAATCATCCAGCCCCACCTGGCCCATTCGCGCCAACGTGTCACCCAAGGTGCTTTGCTTGAGCACACTGCCTTCAACTGGCACTTGGCCATCAATCAACAAATGTTCAGCAAAACCGGGAGCGGTTGAAAGCTCATCAAACTTCACGCGGGTTAAACGTTCCTGGCTGCTGCTAACCGCCACACCATTGCGCGCATGCACCACCGCATCGCTCAACAAGCGGTTCAATGGCAACTTGCCACCCCATTGCTTGGCAACTTCTTGTGCTTTGATCCAGCCACCCACGGTGCCCGCTGCGGTGAGTGCAGCCAATGGTCCGCGGTTTGGAATGGCATCGAACCCTTGCTCTGTGTAAAAAGCGCGGGTGGCTTTTGCGGCAGCTTTGCCGCAGGCATCGATACCTACCGGTGCCTTGCCGGGTTCGCTGAGCAGCCAGAAACCGTCGCCACCAATCGAGTTCATGTGTGGGTATACCACTGCAATGGCAGCGGCGGCGGCAATCATGGCTTCAGCGGCGTTGCCACCTTCTTTCAATACATCCCGGCCAGCCTGTGCGGCCAAATGGTGGGGCGCAACGAACACGCCACCCAGTGCGCGTTTGGTGTGAATCATTTTCTTTACTCCCTTCTATTGCTTAGTTCAATACGCCGTAAAACATACGAACGGCGGTAATGAACAGGAAAAATGCGAACGCCAGTTTCAGTCGTGCTGCGGTGGTGGCGTTGGCCATGCGTGCGCCCACGGGGGCCATCCACATGGTCATGGGCACAATCAGTGCAAAGCCAATCAAATTAATGTAACCAATGGTCAATGGTGGCGTATTTTCAACGTTCCAGCCATTGAGTAAAAACCCGATTGCGCCAGGAATGCTGATGACCATGCCAATGGCCGCAGCCGTGCCCACAGCCCTGTGCATGGGCACGTTGAATGCATTCAGAATCGGCACACTCAAGGTGCCGCCACCAATGCCCATCAAGGTAGAAAAGCCGCCAATGAATGTGCCCATCATTTGTTTAAAGGGGCTGCGTGGCAAACTTTCAGCCACGGGTTTGGCTTTGCTTCGAAACGCCATGTTGGCCGCTACCAGCAATGCAATGCTTGCGAAAACAATCGACAACACATTGCCCGACACATAGCCACTTGCAAAACTGCCAATGACCACACCAATGAACAAAGGCAACACCAGGCTTTTGAACAAGAGTTCATCCAGATTGCCTTTGGCTTTGTGGCTTTTTGCCGAGATGAACGAGGTGGGAATGATGGTGGCCAGTGAGGTGCCCACAGCCACATGCATTTTCACATTTTCATCCACACCCAGCAGTGTGAACAGGTGGTATAACACCGGCACAATCACAATGCCGCCCCCCACCCCCAGCAAGCCTGCCAGCAGCCCTGCGATTGCACCTGTGATGGCGAGCGCCACCACCAGCCCTGCCAGCCAAGGCAGGGAGTATCCACTCAATAATTCCATGAAAGCTCCTTGCTTAGCGTGCCTACCAGCCTATGGCTTTGGGTAGCCAGGTTGCAACCGATGGGAACACGAAGATGACTGCCACTGCCAATGCCTGCAACATCACGAAAGGCAATACACCCACATAAATATCCCGTGTGGTAATGCCCGGCGGCGTAACACCTTTCAGAAAGAACAGTGCCCAACCAAAGGGTGGTGTCAGGAACGACATCTGCAAGTTCATCGCGATCAGGATTGCCAGCCAAACCATGTCGGTGCCGTAACCGATGAACACCGGCAAAAACATGGGCAAGGCAATGTAGGAAATTTCAATCCACTCCAGGAAGAACCCGAGAATAAATAGCAGGCCCATCAGGAATAACAAAGCGCCAACTTCACCGCCGGGAATCATGTCGAACAATCCGTGCACCATGTCTTCTCCGCCCAAGCCGCGGAAGGCCAGCGCGAAGGGCTGTGCGCACAGCAAGATGAAATACACCATGGCTGAAATGGTCAAGGTGCCGTGCATGGTGTCTTTCAGCAACTGCATATTCATGCGGCCAAAGCCCACAGCGATTAGCAATGCACCCAAGGCGCCCATGGATGCGGCCTCTGTTGGGGCTGCGATACCCGCTACGATGGAACCCAACACGGCGAGCACCAGCAACACAGGCGGACCGACATCACGCAACAGTTTTTTCCGCAGTTCTGCCCGGTTGATTTTCTGGCGTTCTTCCAGTGGCACGGCGGGCACCAGCTTGGGCATGAACATGCCCAACAGAATGAGGTAGGCGCAGTAAATACCAGCCAGCACCAAACCGGGAATGAGCGCGGCCGCAAACAAGGTGCCAACCGATTCACCCATGATGTCAGAGAGCAGAATGAGTACCAGGCTGGGCGGAATAATTTGCCCCAAAGTGCCTGATGCGCAAATGGTGCCGCAGGCCACACTGGGCGCATAGCCGCGCTTCATCAAGGTGGGCAAGGTGAGCAAACCCACTGTAACCACGGTTGCGCCCACAATGCCAGTGGAGGCGCCCATCAACACACCCACCAACACAATGGCCAAACCCATGCCGCCTTTCAGGCCACCCATGGCGGTGCCGATGGTGTCGAGCATGTCTTCAGCCACCCGGCTTTTTTCCAGCATCACCCCCATGAATGTGAACAGCGGAATGGCCAGGAGAGTGTAGTTACTGACCACACCAAACAGGCGCGCTGGCATCAGGTTAAACAGCATGGGCCCGAAACCAATGTAGCCCGCCACGAAACCTGAAACAGCCAACGCAATGGCCACGGGGATGCCGATGATCATCAGCCCCAAAAAGCCGGCAATCATGCCCAGCACAATCCATTCATTGCCCATCATGAGGCCACCTTCGCGTCTTTAATTTGAATCACAGCCTGCAACAGGTTGGCAATCGCTTGCACCATGAGCAAAGCAAAGCCCAGTGGCAGAAATATTTTCAGCAGGTATCGATACGGCAAGCCACCGGGGTCGGGTGAGCCTTCCAAGATGTCGTATGCCTGCATGACATATGGAATTGATAAATACACAATGACCAATGCAACCAGAAAGGTGAGCACTGCGCTGGCCAGGTCGATCCAGCCCTTGCCCAATTGGCCAAAGCGGTCATACACAAAATCAACCCGTACATCGGCCTTGTGCTTCATGGCGTAAGCCAAACCGAACAGGGCGATGGGAGAGATCAAATGCCACTCCAGTTCTTGCAAGGCAACTGGGCCGATCGAGAACAGGTAACGAAGAATCACGTTGGCAGCTACGAGAACAACGAGGGCAAGCACGCACAAGCGTGCAAGCCCCCCAATGAACTCGACAAATGCCTCGAGTTTGGGGATGGCTTGCTTCATCACAACAACCACTTATTAAAGATTAAGGAAGGTTTTTTCGCTCAGTGCTGCCCAGGATTCATGCTTCTTCTTGAAGGCCATGAATGAGGTATGCACTTTCTTGGCCAGAGGGTCGGAAGCAGCCACGCTTTCCAGTGTGTCCATGGTGGCTTCTTTCAGTTTGTCTACGATTGGCTTGGGCAGTGCCTGTGCTTTCACACCCTGGTTTTTCACGAGATCCTCGAGCGCCTCGGCATTCACCGATTCCGACCAGGCCAGGCTTTCCATCACGCTGGCTTGCGCCGCCATTTGCACCATCATCTGCAAATCTTTGGGCAACTTGTCCCATGCTTTTTTGTTGATCAGCAGTTCAGTCACATTGGTGGGTTCGTGCCAGCCCGTGGTGTAGTAAAACTTGGCTGCCTTGTGCAGGCCAAGGCGGCGGTCCTGGAAGGGACCGACAAATTCAGCTGCATCAATGACGCCACGTTCAAGTGCCGGGAAAATTTCGCCACCGGGCAGTAAGCGAACGTTCACGCCCAGTTGGCTGTACACCTTGCCAGCCAGGCCAGGAATGCGCATTTTCAATCCATTGAGGTCGGCCACCGTTTCGACAGGTTTGCGAAACCAGCCTGTCATTTGCACGCCAGTGTTGCCCATGGGCATGGCGGTCAGGCCGAAAGGCGCATACACCTCTTGCCACAATTTCATGCCGTCGCCGTGGTACAGCCAGGCCATCATGCCTTGAGTATTCATGCCAAAGGGTACTGTGGTGAAGTACTGGGCGGCCGGTACTTTGCCCGACCAGAAGTAAGCATTGGCGGCATTCATTTCAACGGTGCCCGCCGACACCGCGTCGAAACCTTCCAGCGCAGGGATCAGTTCTCCGGCTGCGAAGTGTTGAATTTTCAGGCGACCACTCGACATGGTTTCCACCTTCTTGCAAAAGTCGGTGGGGCTGCCAGGACCGGCCACATAAAAGGGCGAGCCAGGTGGGTAGGCGTTGGTCATTTTCATGGTGACCTTGCCATTTTGTGCATTTGCAATACCGGGTACAGCCAAGGCTGCACCACCTGCGGCTGCGGTGGCAGCACCTGAAATAAACTTGCGACGATCAATTGATGTCATGGAACACACTCCTGCTGCTTGGAAAACAAAGGGTTCGCCGATCGCACAAATGGCGATTGGTCATAACCCTTCTTTAGCGAAAGGTGTGCCAGCTTTGAAATATTTTAAGTGTTTGAAATATATGGTTTTATTGCAAATAAGGGTTTACCCTTGGTCTGTTTTTTCAACACCAGAATGAGGCATTGCCTCAGTGCACTTCAATGCCATTTGTATACCTTTTGTTTACTTTTGTTGCCAAATCGAATGCGATTGATACATTGAAAAAATCAATCGGATTCAGATGGATTTGAAAAAGGGCACTTTGATGTCGAATGTATTCACGCACCCAAAATGTGGCACTGCACCACAACAGGGAGCCTGGTTTTTATAAACGCGCGCCACCCCGGCGGTGTTTTACACGCTTCAACAGGTTCTTGCATTCCACTGAAATAATGTCGGGCTGTCCAAACAGGTATTTTTGTGCAAAGGCCAAAAAGCTTTCCTGGGTGTCGGTCAAGGTGTGGATGTGAAGGCTTTGTAAATCCGACATGATGTAAAGACTCGCTACTTCCGGTTGTGCGGCCAATTCGGTTGCAACCGCTTCAATCACGTGGCTTTTCACCTTCAAATCAACAAAGGTGCTGGTGACTTTGCCCAACTTTTCCGGGTTTACCACGGCGGTGAATTGCTCCACTGTGCCTTCTTCCAGCAATGCTTGCACCCTTGCGCGGGCGTGGGCTCGCGAACAGCCCAGCTGTCGGGCAATGTCAGCAAAAGACAAGCGTGAATCTTTGATCAGCAGGCTGAGCAGGGCAGCATCAAGTTCGTTCATGGCAAATTCCGGTGTGGGTTTGCCACGAACGATGCAAAAGCTGTACCCGCTCAGGTTTGGGCGGGATGTGAAAGCAAACTGGAGTAACAGTCAAACTCAATAGCCTTCCATTCAGTTTTGCATGACCCGCCATAGCCCTGCGTGTAGTAAAGCAAGGGAACTTGGGCATTCAACGCAGTGTGGGCATCAACCACACTGTCTCCCACGAAAGCGCTTGCACTGGGCTCAGCCCCCAGTTGCTCCAGTAATTTGAGTAACGGCAGTGGGTGGGGTTTTGAATATGGATAGGTGTCAGCCCCAACTACTGCGTCAAAGTATTGAATCAAATCCAGATGTGTCAGTAATCGTCTGGCCTGTTGTTCCAGCTTGTTGGTGCACACCCCCATGGAAACTCCAGCCCGTTTCAGCATCTCCAGAAAATCCACCACGCCAGAAAACGGCAATGAAGACTCGCAAAGCTGATCGGTGTAAAGCTGTTCATATCGCTTCGACAATTCAGGATGCAGTGTCATGTCAGCGGTCAGCGCCTTGAGCGCGGCACTCGCAGTCGCACCAAGTCCGCCGTGCAGTGAATCGAGAAGGACGGTGGCTTCGACGCCGGACAAACCGCACTCAGCCAATGCCTTGTTCAGGCTTCCCATCAGGTCGGGCAAGGTGTCGACCAAGGTGCCGTCAAGGTCGAAGACAATTGCCTTTCGGCTGTTCATAAAATGCTCATTCATCATAAAGAAAATGTTTGGGCTTGATTGCCGTAGTCTTGGTGGTGGATTAAGCATTGCCCGGGTGTTACAAACGCAACCACGTACTGAGTGGGTTCATCCACGCCGTAAACCATCACGGGGTCGGCCCGATTCAGGCTGACTTGATGATTGGGGCTTTTGCAGCATGACACCGAGAAACCCTGCCATTGACCCGCCATGGCGCGGTGAAGGTGTCCGGTAAATATATGCAATAAGCGCCCTCGGTGGGCTTGCAAGGCGTTCAGCAGGTTTAGGGGATTGCTCAGCTTGCATCGGTCCATGCCTGCAATTCCTGCGTCGAACGGTGGGTGGTGCATGTACAGCAAGGCTGGTACGTGGGGATGAGCCCTGAGTGTACGTTCCAACCACTGGATCCGTTTTTCACACAACTCGCCTTCATCGTGATTGATTTTGTGGGTGTCCAGCAAAACATGCAGCAGGCCATTGCTGGTGAAGCTGCGATGAGCAAATTCATCTTCATAGTCCGCTTTGTCAAATATCTTCTTGAAGATCTCACGATTGTCGTGATTGCCGATCAGTAATTCGGCAGGCCAATCCAGTCGTTGAAGTCTCCTTTTGAGTGCTTGATAAGAAGACTCATCGCCAAACTGCGTCAGATCCCCAGTGATCACCATCAGGTTTAAGTCGCTGTGGTGTTGTTCGATGTGTTGTAGCGCCAGGTCCAGTTGCCAAAGTGGGTCTTTGCCATACAGGGCTTTTCCTGGGGGCATGATGTGCAGGTCAGACAGTTGAATGATTTTCATCGGCAGGTATTCCGGAATGGGCTTTTGCGTAGAGGCACTGCTCTGTTTGCGCGCAGAAATCCTTGCTTGATCCATCAAACACCAGCTCGCCTGCCCGCATACCGATGATGCGGTCTGCGTATTTTTTTGCCAAGTTCACTTGGTGCAAACTGCACAACACGGCAATGTTGTGTTCTTTCGCAATTCGCTTCAGGTCCTCGAGAACCAGTCTTGCTGACTCGGGGTCGAGGCTTGCCACAGGCTCATCGGCCAACAACACTTTGCTGTGTTGGGTTAGCACACGGGCAATCGCAACACGTTGTTGCTGTCCACCCGACAGGGCGTCCGACCGGATGTAGGCTTTGTCGAGCAAACCAACTTGATCCAGGCTGCTCAGAGCAAGCTGTTTGTCTCGATGGGAAAACCTGTTCAGTGCAACTCGCCACCAAGGTGTATGGCTTAGCCGAGCCATCAAGACATTGTCCAAAGCCGACAATCGCCCGATCAAATTGTGCTGCTGGAAGATAAGGCCGATGGACTGACGTAGGGCGCGTAATTGCTTTCTGGATGCCAGGTCAATTCGCTCGCCCAGCACCCAGGTTTCTCCGTGGTCGGCGCGTTCCAAACCAGTCAGGCACCTGAAAAGTGTGGTTTTTCCAGCACCGCTTGGGCCAAGGAGCGTGACAAATTCACCTGCCTTGACTTCAAACGACACCCCCTTTAATGCCTGCGCGGCCCCAAAACTCTTGCGAACGTCAATCAATTGAAAACCGTTTTTGCTCACACCAATCTCCTTCGCAACATCGCACTCAAGTGATCGATGATGGTGACCATGATGAGCACGGCCACAGTCAGTGTGAACAATCTCTGGAAATCCAGCAGATCAATCGCTGCCTTGATCTCAATCCCGATGCCCCCCGCGCCCACAATTCCAAGCACCGTGGAGGTTCGCACATTCGCCTCCCACACATACAGCGACACCGAACTCAAATTGGGCAACACGGCTGGGAAGACAGCATGGAACATGATCTTGCCTGAACCTGCACCGGTCATGTTCGCCGCCTCAAGAGGCTGTTTGGGCAGGGTTTCAATGGCTTCACTGTTCAGCTTTGCAATCACGCCCAGCGAATGAATGATCATGCCCAACACGCCCGCAAATGGACCCAGGCCGACGGCAGCCACGAACAGAATGGCAAACACCACTGTGTCGATGCCTCGACAGGCATTGCACAGCCAGCGCACTGGCCACGCAAATTTACCCATGGGGCTGATGTTGTTCGAAATCAGCACTGAAAGAGGGGCTGCAAGCAATGCGGCGACCAGTGTTCCCACGGTGGCAATGGCCACGGTTTCAAATGCACGGTAGGCGATTACATCCAGCTCTTGCCCATACGGTGGCCAGGCGGTGGCCATCCAGCCCAGCATGCGCGGTATCCCATCCACCAAGGCGGCTGGGCGGACTTCGGACACCACCACACACACACCAACGAACACCGCAATTGCAAACAACGTGAAGATTTTTAACCAGAGTGCTCTGGAAGCCCAGTCAAGACCGGGCTCCAGATAAACACCCGTGGCCAACCGAACCGGGGGTACTTTGCTGCTCATTCCTCAGGCCTTCAGCACGCCCAGATCGGTGCCCATGGTTTCAAGTTTTGCATAGGGCGCATGGTCGGTGCTGATGAAGCCGCTGTAGGGCCAGGGCAGCATTTTCTGCGCAACGTCGGCGGGCAGTCCAGCCAGCGCAGCTTGTAGCCGTTTGGCCATCTCAGGGTCAAATCCGCTGCGAATGACTACTGGTTCATTGGGCAAAGGTTGAGATTCCCACACTACCCGGTTGGAGGTTTCCGTGATCTGGCCATTCCTGATCATGGTGTTCCTGTGCGTGTCCCAGCCAGTCGCCAAATCCACCTGGCCATTCACCGTTGCCATTTGAGCCGCTGCCGCAGATGCGCCTTCAGCATACTTTCCGAAGTAATTTTTTGGATCAATGCCTTTGCTTTTCAGAAAGTGGGTGGGCACCAGCCAACCCGATGTAGAACCCACATCCAGCATTTGCATGGACAAGCCCTTTGCATCTTCCGGAAAGTGCGTAATTTTAAGATCGGGTCGGGCAACCACGATGGCCTTGTAGTAATCGCGACCCTGGATGGTCAACATGCCAATCGCCTGAGCTTCACCTTTCTTTTTGGCCAATACATAGCCCCAAGGACCCATTTGGGCCACATCAATTTGTTGGGTGGCCAAAGCAACGGAAATACCGGCCCAATCGTTTGCAACGCGCAATTCAAGGTCGGCACCAATCTGGTCGCAAATCATTTTGTAAACCGGCTCCCAAACCCTTTTGGTGTCAGCCTGTGTAGGTTGTTGAGGGCCAAGACCCACCCGGATCACTGGACGTTTGTTGGCCCTGACGATGGCTGGCGCGCTCAATGCGGCGGCACCCAGTACCAGTCCGGGGATAGTTTTGGTTACAAAGTCTCTGCGGTTGCTCACGATTGCCTCCTGGCTGTTGAATGCACCCTTGCACTGTAGGCGGCTTGCATGACAGGCGAATTAATGAATTCGCAACAAAATCGGCGCAACCTATAGATCATGTCTATGGTTGAAAATCTGCTTCCGGAATTAAAGGCCTTTGATGCCACAGCCCGTTTTGGGGGCATGTCGGCGGCCGCGCGCGCTTTGGGTTTGCGCCAACCCACCATTTCAGCGCACATTGCCCGATTGGAAAAACACTATGGCGTGGAGTTGTTTCATCGGCGGGGACGACAGGTTCAGTTGACCGACTTTGGGCGAAACCTGCGCGAAATCACGAACCGGATATTCAGGGCTGAAGAAGACGCACGCTCCTTGTTGTTGGCAGCGCAAAGCCAGTTTCAGGGTCGACTTTCCTTGTGTGCTGTAGGGCCATACAACGTGGTCCCCATGATTTCACGCTTTCGGGAGAACAACCCGCATGTCGAGGTGTCTGTGAGCATGGGCGATTCCAGCGATGTGGTAGAGCGCATTCTGGATTTCAGAGGTGACCTCGGGGTTCTGGTTCATCGGGTGGATGACTCACGAATACATTGCGTCCCTTTTCGAAAGCAGCCCCTCTTGGTGTTTGCCAATTGTGCTCATCCTCTCGCACAACGAACGTCAGTCAAGTTACGCGATCTGGCCTTTTGTAATTTTGTGGTTCGGGAATCAGGCTCCACAACCCAGAAAGTTTTCAATTCATTTTTGCAAAGCGAAGGTATAAAAATTAAAAGCAGCGTTGAAATTGGAAGCCGTGAGGCTGTTCGTGAAGCGGTTGCCGCAGGTCTTGGTCTGGGTGTTGTTTCAGAAACAGCCTATGTGGAAGACCCACGGTTGGTTCGTTTGAAAATTCAGGAGCCGTTGCCAAGTACCTACTCACATGTCATCTGTTTACAAGAACGCAGTTCAGTACCTTTGGTGGCGCGGTTTCTACAGGTTGTGGATCAAATGCGCTGCTCGTGAACTCCTGTCCGGATTTAATGCGCAGGAAGTTCTTTACCTGGGCTCATCTTGTCATGCAGTCCAAATTTATCCACCATGGTTTTTGTCGCTTCGTTCATACCCAACAAATTGACCTTGATCTGATTGCGTTTGAACTTGAGAATCACTTTGTCCAAGGCACTCACAGCCGTAATATCCCAAAAATGAGCGAGACCGATGTCGATAGTGACCTCGTCAATCTCTTCCTTGAAGTCGAATGAATTGATGAAAGCTTCAGCCGATGCGAAAAAAACTTGGCCAGAGATGACATAAGTGCGGTTGCGTCCTTCATCTTGCGTGCTCGATTGCACGTGCAAAATACGGCCTACCTTGTTGGCAAAAAAGAAGCCCGACAGCAGCACACCCACCAACACACCCTGCGCCAAATCGTGCGTGCCCACCGTCACGGCCACCGTGGCGAGCATCACAATACTGGAGCTTTTTGGGTGCTCTCGCAGGTTGCGAATTGATGCCCAGTTGAATGTACCAATCGACACCATGATCATGACAGCCACCAAAGCAGCCATCGGTATGAGCGCCACATAGTCGCCAATGAATACCACCATAATCAACAAGAAGAGGCCTGCACACAAAGTGGACAGGCGGCCACGGCCACCCGACTTCACATTGATCACAGACTGCCCGATCATGGCGCAACCAGCCATACCACCCAAAAATCCTGCGGCAATATTTGATACACCTTGGCCCACACATTCGCGGTTTTTGTCGCTGGGTGTGTCGGTCATGTCATCGACAATCTGTGCTGTCATCATTGATTCAAGCAAACCCACCACAGCGAGCGTGATTGAAAACGGGAATACGATTTTTAAAGTTTCAAAGGTCCAAGGCACGTCGGGCAGCAGGAACACTGGCAGCGAATCAGGCAACTCACCCATGTCGCCCACGGTACGAATATCCAGCCCCACCGCAATACTGAATACGGTCAGTACAACGATGGCCACAAGTGGCGATGGAATTGCTTTGGTGAAGTAGGGCAGCAGGTAAATAATGCCCAGGCCCGCCGCTACCATGGCGTACACATGCCAGGTCACGTTAATTAGTTCGGGCAGCTGCGCCATGAAAATAAGAATGGCCAGTGCATTCACGAAGCCTGTGATGACTGACCTGGATACAAAGCGCATCAATTTACCCAGTTGCAACACACCTGCAATTATTTGAAGCACACCCGTTAACAGCGTGGCCACCAAGAGGTATTGAAGGCCGTGGTCTTTCACCAGCATTACCATGACCAAAGCCATTGCACCCGTGGCTGCGGAAATCATGCCAGGCCGCCCGCCTGTGAAAGCAATTACGGTTGCGATACAAAAAGAGGCGTACAAACCTACTTTGGGGTCGACACCGGCAATGATGGAAAAGGCAATCGCCTCAGGAATAAGCGCCAGCGCAACAACAAGGCCGGCCAAAAGGTCATTTCGGACGTTGGATAACCAGTCCGTACGGAAATTCTTCATCATTGTTAATCAATCAAAATTTTGGAAAAGTAGCAGGCGTCCGGCAACTCGGGGAGGCCAGACCAATCGAAAGGACAACGCTGAACTTGAATTTTTACAAGGGTCGGGGCGGGGTTGGTTAACAGTGCAGGCGCGAAGGATACCCGTTTGCCAATGGGTGTGTCAAACCAGAATAATCAGTTAATTGACCAAAAATTCATCAATTTTCTAAATATGTTCTAATAGAGAGGTTCGCAAAGTAAACGAATGGAGCAGTGACCATGTCGACAGAAATAGAAAATACCGAGTATGAACACACCGAACACAAGTTGAGCTTGCGCAATTTACAGGCCTCTGATTACCCCGATATCAAGCGAATTATGGAGGTGGTTTACCACAGCGCTGGCGGTGCTTTGCCAGAAGCCAAATTCCGTTCAATCTTAAAAACATTTCCGGAAGGGCAAATTTGCATTGAAGACGATGGCAAGGTGATTGCCGCTGCCTTTGCGGTGGTGGTCGACTATGACAAGTTTGGCGACAAGCACACCTACATGGAAATCACCGGCAACATTTACGCCACCACGCACGACCCCAAGGGTGACGTGCTGTATGGCATTGATGTATTCGCCGATCCCGAATACCGCAACATGCGTTTGGGTCGCCGCCTGTACGAAGCGCGCAAGGAATTGTGCCAAAACCTCAACCTTCGCGCCATCATGGCGGGCGGGCGAATTCCCGGCTACAAAGACCACATGAAAGACATGTCGCCGCAGCAGTACATTGCCGCAGTGAAACGCAAAGACATTTACGATCCCATTCTTACTTTTCAGCTCAGCAACGATTTTGAGGTGAAGCAAGTGCTAAAAGGCTACTTGCCGGAAGACAAGGAATCGCAAGGCTATGCCACCTTGCTGGAGTGGTTCAATATTTACTATGAACCCGAAAAACCCATGCTGTTTGGCGCGCCCAAAACCACCGCACGCCTGGGTTGCGTGCAGTGGCAAATGCGCGAATTCCACAGCGTGGAAGACGTGGTAAAACAGGCCGAGTACTTCATCAATGCGCTTTCAGATTACCGCTGTGATGTCGCCTTGTTCCCCGAATTTTTCAATGCACCCCTGATGGGCCTGGCGGGCAACGGCAATTCCTTGGAGGCGATTCGTCACCTGGCCACTTACACCGATCAAATTCGCGACGAGATGAGTCGCATGGCGGTGAGCTACAACATCAATGTGGTGGCTGGTTCCATGCCCGTGATGGAAGATGGTGCACTGTACAACGTGGCCTATTTGTGCCGCCGCGATGGCACGGTTGAGGCGCAGTACAAAATTCACCCCACACCGCATGAAAAACGTGAATGGATGATGGAGGGGGGCAGCAAGCTGAGTGTGTTTGACACCGACTTTGGCAAGATCGGAATCCTGATTTGTTACGACTCCGAGTTTCCCGAGTTGTCGCGCGTGCTGGCCGACAAAGACATGCAAATTTTGTTGGTGCCTTTCTGGACCGATACCAAAAACGGATACCTGCGCGTGCGCCGTTGTGCCCAGGCCCGCGCCATTGAAAACGAGTGCTATGTGGCCATTTCAGGCAGTTTTGGTAATTTGCCCAAGGTGGACAATGTCGACATTCAGTACGGGCAAACTGCGGTGTTCTCACCCTCTGACTTCGCATTTCCACACGACGCCATCATGGCGGAAACCACACCCAACACCGAGATGACCTTGATTGTGGATGTGGACCTGGACAAGCTTCAAACTTTGAAAAACGAGGGCTCGGTTCGTAATTACCTCGATCGCCGCCGCGATTTGTACAAAGTGGTGTGGTTAGGCGACGAGTGAGGCGTCAAACAAGGCTCCCAACTTTGCAATGGCCACTGCGGTGTCGTCTGTCACCGGGTGGCCACAGTTCAGCCGTAAACAGTTTTTGTACAGGCCGCTGGCAGAGAATACGCTGCCCGGCATGTAGGCCACTTTTCGGGCAATGGCCTTGTTGAACAAGGCTGCGGTGTCGACATCGCCTGGCAGTTCAACCCACAACACGAAACCACCTTTGGGTTCTGAAATACGGGTGCCCTGCGGAAAATGTTTCAGTACCAAACTGCCCATGGCTCGCACCTGCGTTTCAAACTGCTGGCGCAGGGTGCGCAAATGCCGCTCAAACGATCCTTTCTCCAGATAATGCGCAACAGCCACCTGCGTGATCGGGTTGGTGGAACCACTTAAAATCCGTTTTTTCGAAAGCACCTGTGCGGCGTACTTGCCGCCTGCCACATAGCCAATTCGCAGCGATGGGCTCAGTGATTTCGAAAATGAACCACACATAAGTACCCGGTCGCTTTGCTTGCCGGCTTTCAATGGCCGTGGTCGAAAACGCTCGAAGTACAGGTCGGCATACACATTGTCTTCCACAATCGGGAAGTCATGTTTCTCGGCCAACTCCAGCAGTTTTTTTCGGTTGGCATCGGGCATTACAGAACCCATGGGGTTGCTGGCGGTGGGGCACACAATACAAGCCGCGATTCGGGTTTGCTTCACTGCAATTTCCAGTGCTTCAAGCGACATGCCATTTTCCGGACTGCTCGGAATTTCCAGTGCGCGCAAGCCCAGTGATTCAATCATTTGCAGCAGCAAGTAGTAACCGGGTGATTCAACCGCAACAATGTCGTTGTGTTTGGCCACGCTTTGAAGGGCCAGGCTAAGCGCCTCAGTGCACCCATCGGTGATCACCAATTCATCGCGTTTCAATTTCATGCCCATCAACTCAAACCGCTGCTGCAGTTGCTGCACCAACTCGGGCTGATTGGGCTCTACATGGCTGCCCAGCGTAAGAAGATCCGGGCGGGTGCGGTTCACCGTGGCGTAGCTTCTGCGCAGGGTGGCAATCGGCAACAGTTCATGGGCGGGAAACGCAACGCCCAATGGTGCCACACCCTCGCGGGTTGAACTTCTGAGCAGCATGGCGATTTGATTGGCCACCTCCAGGTTCACTGGCGGCTCCAGCACAATAGAATCGGGCGCCTGGGTACAGGCCGCAGCATTGGGCAGGGTGCGGGCTTGCACGTAATAGCCAGATTTCGCCACAGGTTGCACATAGCCCCGGTCTTCCAGCAGGTTCAATGCTTTTTGTACCGTGTCGATGGAGTAATGCCATTGCTCTGAGAGCTTCCGGATCGACGGCAGTTTGTACCCCGCTGCAAAGTGATTGTTTTCAATCAAGGCCTGCAGGTTCAACGCCAGTGTTTCGTATTTGCAAGAGGAGCTGTCCATGGTTCAAGCCTCGGTTTGCTTTTTCAGTTGCCACACCATGAACACACCCGCCACCATCAATGCAGCCGCCAGGTACAGCGAGCCGCGATAGGTGCCTGTGCGTTCAGCGATCAAACCGGCCAAAGCAGGCGCCGCAATTTGCGACACGCCATAACTGAGTGTCATGCGTGCCATGGCCTTGCTGGGGTTGGCGGGGAATTGCCTGCCTGCAATGCTCAGCGTCAGGTTCACGATGCCAGCAAAGGTGCCGCCAAACAACACGGCGCTGATTATGTTGGCCCAATAGCCGTCGATCAGGGCAGCCATCACAATTGAGATGATTTGCAGCAGGTAAGCCAACACCAAGGCTTCAAAAACGCCGGTAACGCGCGCCACGCGGTCCCACACAAACGAGGAGGGAATCGCGGCCAAACCAACCACCACCCACACCCAAGGGCCTTTGCCCTGAAGTTCTGGCAAGGTTTCAGCAATGGCCACAATAAAGGTGGCGCTAATCACATAGCCAAACCCGGCACAGAAGTAAGCGCCCAGCATCAAGCGCATCCACTTTGCACTGGGCGGTGGTACATCAGCCACCTGTGCTTCGGTGCTGCCTGCCTTGGCGGGCTTTGGCATCCATATCCAGGCTGGTACGAAGAAAAGAATTCCCACCACACCCAGCACCCACCATTGCTGGTCCCAGGCCAGGTGGTCGACCATGGCCATGACTGCAAGGCCAGACAACACCAGGCCCATGCCCGCGCCGGCAAAGTGCAGGCCCAGTTCGGTTTTCAGGTTTTGGCGGGCCAGCCAGTTCATGATCAGGCCCGACGCAATCAACATGCCTGCAGTGCTGGACACGCCCGAGATGAAGCGCAGGAAGACCCACAGGTTCGTGTCGGTGGTCAGTCCCATGCCGATGGTGCTCAGCACCGCTACGATCAAACCAAAGCGGTAAAGCAGGTATTTGTAATTCAGGTTGCTCAGTGTGGAGGCCAGCAAGGCACCGCTGATGTAGCCGATGTAATTGACAGTGGCCAACCAGCCACCATCAAAGGCGCTTAAGCCAGCCTGCTCGCGCATGATGGGCAGCAAGGGGGTGTACGAAAAGCGGGCCAAACCCACGGTCAGGATCAGTGAACAAATGCCTGCGGCAATCACTTGCCAACGTTCCAGTTTCATGGGGGCCACCCGCACAGAAGTTGAATATTAAAAGCAGTACAGATTCTTTAAGAATCAATCTGTACTGCACATTATTTCATTATCCTGAATCTGTACTGAAATTGCAAAAGTTCTTAAAGTGAGTGTTCCATTTTTACTCCACAGAACGAGTTCGCCATGCAGCACTTTCAAGCCATTGCCCTGTTTGCTTTTTTAAGCATCATTACGCCCGGGCCCAACAACCTGATGATCATGACCAGCAGCATGAATTTTGGTGTGCGAAAAAGCCTGCCGCATTTCTTCGGCATTATTGTGGGCTTTCCACTGATGCTGCTGGCCATGGGTCTGGGTTTGAATGCGGTGTTTGAAAGCCTGCCCTGGTTTCACACAGCCCTATTGGTGTTCAGCCTGCTGATGATGGTGTATTTGGCTTGGCGAATTGCCAGCTTTTCACCTTCCGAGGATGCGCTGAAACCTGGTTCCAGGCCCTTGAGCTTTGTCAATGCCGTGCTGTTTCAATGGGTCAATCCCAAAGCCTGGTTCATGGCGACTGCTGCCGTGGCGCTTTTCCCGGCCAGCTCGAACACGCCTGTGCTGGACGTGTTGATGGTGGCCGTGATCATGGCCAGTGTGGGTTTGCTGTGCGTGGGTTTGTGGCTGGTGTTGGGTGCGCGCTTGCGGGCTTTTATCAACAGCCCGCTGCGCTTGAAGTGGTTCAACGGAACCATGGCTGCCAGCCTGGTGCTGTTTTTCGCGTACAGCACCGTTCAGGCGGTTTAGTTTCAGGGCAAAGACAAACGCCAGATATTCCAGGTGGTGCTGCCAAACTGGCGCGTGAAACTGCCCTTGTTGTAGGGCAGACCATACCGGGCTGCCAAAGCCTGTACTCGGGGTGACATTTCTGCATAGCGGTTGGCAGGAATGTCCGGGAACAGGTGGTGTTCAATCTGGTGGCTCAGGTTGCCCGACAGAATATGGAACAACTTGCCACCGGTAATATTGCAGCTGCCCAGCAGTTGGCGCACATACCAGGCTGCGCGGGTTTCGCCCTCCACTTCTTCTTTGGTGAAGTGGTGCACACCTGCCGGGAAGTGGCCGCAGAAAATAATCACATTCGACCAAATGTTGCGAATGCCGTTGGCGATCAGGTTGGCCACAATGGTGAAGCCGAAACCAGCCAAGGCAATATTCACTACATCAAACCCAAAAAATACAGTGACCGGTACCGTGACCGCTGCACCAAGAACCGGCCAGCACACATAGTCTTTCAACAGCTGGTGGCGTACTTTCCAGCCGATTCGTTTTAGCATGGGAATAATCTCTTTGAAACTCTTTTTGCCAGCCAGCAGCTTGTCGGCCTCCAGGTCGTGCAGGGCTACGCCCCACTGAAACATCATCATCAACACAAAGTTGATCACCGGGTTGAACAGGTATTTGGCATGCCAGCGTTGGTCGTCGGTAACGCGCAGCACACCGTAGCCAATGTCGGGGTCTTTGCCGTGCACATTGGTCCAGGTGTGGTGCACCACATTGTGGCTGTGTTTCCACTGGTCAGAAGGGCAAACGTTGTCCCATTCCCAGGTGTTGGATTGAATATTGGGGTCGCGCATCCAGTCGAACTGGGCATGCATGATGTTGTGGCCCAATTCCATATTCTCAATGCTTTTCGACACGCCCAGCATCACCGCGCCCAGCAGAAGCACTGCCCAGAATTGTGGCCAGCCTGTGAAGGTCCAGTCGCTCATGGGCAAGAGGAAAAAGCTGAGAAACACCACAATACGCCCGGCCAGCATCAGGCCTCGCTGCCATTTGATGACCGAGAGAATGTAGGCGCGGTCTTTGCTGCCCAGCGAGTCTGCGATTTCATTGCGTATGGCGTCCATTTCGCGACCAAATTCTTCAATGTCGCTGGCGCTCAAATGTTTTGGCATGCCCATGTTGTGTCTCCTGCTTCCCGTGTTACTTACACTTCAATTTCTGCGTCGCCCACCGCGGCGCACACGCAAATCTGAATCACTTGTCCCGTTTCATTGATCAGCGCGTTCGTGCGCAAATCGCGCACACAGCCGCTGGCCAGTTTCACATCACAACCGTGGCAAATGCCCATTCGGCAGCCGTGTTCCGGGTTCAAGCCCGAATCTTCGGCCAGGCGAAGCAGGTTGGTTTCACCATCTGAATTGGCGCTCACATTGCTGTTCAGAAATTTCACCACACCCGTTTTCACCTCGGTGGGAACGCCTGCCAGTTGGGCGCGGAATCGTTCGGTGTGCACCTGGCGGCTTAGCCCTTCGGATTCGTAAAGTTTCTCGATTGAATCAAGCATGGTTTGCGGCCCACAGGCGTACACATCGCGTTTTCGCCAGTCGGGGCAAAGTTGCTCGAGCTGCTCTTTGGAAAAGTGGGGGCGTTTGCCGGTAATTTCTTCAGGTTTCTGGCCAGGCTCACGGGTGTGCACCAGGTTCAAGGTGTACAGCTTTTGCCTGTCCGCAATTTCTTTCAGTTCACGCCCAAAAATGACGTCGTAAGTGTGGGGCGCATAGTGAATGTGCACAGTGTTGGGCATGCGCTCTTGCAGCACCAGGCTGCGCAGCATACTCATAATCGGTGTAATGCCGCTGCCCGCAGTAATAAACAGGGGCAGCACAGGCTGTGCATCGGGCAGGTAAAAGTCGCCTTGCGGTACACCAATCGGCACGTAATCGCCCACTTTCAGCTTGCGCACCAGGTGGTGCGACATGCGACCGTTGTCGATGGCTTTCACCGTAATGGTGAAGCAGCCGTCATTGCGTTCCGGGGCTGAGCTGATTGAATAAGTGCGCGTGAAATGCTGCCCGCCAATTGGCACGCCAATGCGCAAGTGCTGGCCTGGGCGGTGGCTTCGCCAGTTCAGGCCAGGGCGCAAGGTGATGGTGCGTGAATCAGAGGTTTCGTCCCAAACTGCTTCAACCCGCGCTTGAAGTGCATGGGTGCTCCACAAGGGGTTGACCAATTCAATGTAGTGGGAAGTTCGTAGGGGAAATGCAAAGGCGTCGGAGACTTTCGTCACGAGGCCAGCTACACGTTTGATCAATGAGTTGTTCAACTGCGCGGATCCTGCCTCAGACTGCATTGTGTCTCCTCGTTTTTGTATTGTAAAACGAGTGTGCACTGAAACACATTCCAAGTCATTCCGCACTGCACCAGCGGTCAGTGATTTACTGACAGCGCCCAGGGACGGGCGCTGACTTGCATCGGCTTAACGATTCCGACCATAGGCGTCGTGGGAGGAAACCCATTCATCCGCCAGAATGGCGGACAGCAAGGACAAATCTCCTGCCAGTACCGTGGCGCCCACAATTTCCGCCAGTTTACGCGCCTTGCCAGTGCCCTCGCAACCCAGCATTTTCAGGCATTCAGCCTGAGTTGCCAAACCTGTGCCGCCGCCCTTGGTGGCGCAGATCACCGAGGGCAATGTGACAGAAAAATACAAATCCCCGTCGGCTGTAATGTCCATGAATACCATGCCGGTGTGGCTTTCTACCACATTGGCCTCGTCTTGCCCGGTGGCAATGAACAACGCGGCAATGCCGTTGGCCGAGTGGGGACCGCTGTAGGCACTGCCTGCCAGTTGTGCCCCTATGGCACTGCGCTGGCGTTGCTTGAAAATGGTTTCAGGGGTGGTGCGTGCCAGCCTTTGCAGCACTTCACGTTGAATGGTGGCTTCAGCAATGACACGCTTGCCCCGGCTGTGCAGCAAGTTCATGTGCGAGTGTTTTTTGTCAGTTTCAATCGCGCCACTCAGGGCAAAGTAACTAATGGCCTCTGGGCTGTTTTTCAATACCCATTGGCAGGCGGCATGGGTGGCCTTGCCGCACATGTTTTGCCCGGCCGCGTCGCCCGTGGTGTAGTTAAAGCGCGTGTACACCATGCGCGCCACTTGCCAGGTTTGAATGTGTTCCAGCTTGCCGAAGCTGGTGGTTTTCTCTGCTTCGGCTTTGACCATGGCCAGGTTTTCATTGATCCATTGCAAAAACCGTTTGGCCGCGCGGGCATCCTCGAATTCAAAAAGTGGCGCACGTTGCATGTATTCCTCGGCCACCGTCACCTTCACGCCGCCCGATTCGCTCACCATGCGCATGCCCCTGCTATAACTGGCCACCAGTGTGCCTTCGGTGGTCGCCAAAGGTACATAAAACCAGCCTTGTGCATGTTCACCATGAATCAACACTGGTCCGGCCACACCCACCGGCATTTGCACCACACCAATGAAGTTCTCGGTGTTGCTTTTCAAACTTTCAGGGGGCAGGGAATAGGTGCCAGTGTGATGCAAGCTGGCTCCGGTTTGTTGTGTTAAAAATTCGCGGCGCGCTTTGGCAGCATCTTCCGAGTAGTTGTCGTCAAATCGTGGAATGGGTGTGCGGGTCATCGGCTGGCTCTTTTTTCTGCTTATTTGCGTTTGGGTTTGTTGCTGCGTGTGACTGCGGCAATTGATTCCTCGTAGCCACTCACCAGTTTGCCAATGTTCTCCAGCTTGGCCTTCAATACATCCAGTTCCATTTGGGTGCGGTCCAGTTGCATGGTCAGGTGGGCGTTGTCTTTCTCCAGCCCCACCATGGTTTTGCTCAATTCCCGGTTCTCCTGTTCCAGTTCTTTGTTGGCCTGGTACATTTTCAACAAGTTGGCTTGCAAGCCTTTGACCTTGTCCTGAACACCATCTACTGTTTGCTTGATACCGGTTTCAAACTGATTCACCTGGTCAACCACGGCATTGATCAAATTGCCTGCCGGAAGACTGGACGCCCGTTTTTGAGCGACCGATTTCAGTTTTCGCAGCGCCTTGCTGCCTTTTTCCGCCATACCCATGATTGTCTCCAGTTTGTTGTTTTTTGAATTTGCTCGCCAAGAGTAGCAAGTTTCAGGAATTCGGTGGTGTCGATTCGTTTCAATCCCGAGAAATGCACTGCTCACGATTGCTGTTTAATCATTCGTTTGATATATTTTTAAATCAATCGATTGAATTAATTCTGGACTTCCCCATGCTTCAAGACAAGCAGCAGTCTGCACGGCAAAAGCTGGTGCAGGCTGCACTCATCACCTTCGCCGAAAAGGGCTATGAAGGAGCTTCCACGCGCGAAATTGCCGACAAGGCGGGAGCGAACATCTCCTCCATTCGCTATTACTTTGGTGACAAGGCTGGTCTTTACAGGGCGGCTTACACCGAGCCGCTGTGTGGCACGCCGTTTGAACAGGGCATTCCTGATTTGAACAGCACCGACGTGGACAAAGCCTTAAAGCAATTGTTCCGGGATTTCCTGGAGCCCTTGAAGCACGGTGAAACCTTTCGCCTGGTGATGAAATTGCATTTCCGCGAAATGATTGAACCCACCGGTGCCTGGGAGCATGAAATTGATGCGGAAATCAAGCCGCAGCACATGGCTTTGGTGAACATGTTGACCGCCTATTTTGGTTTGAGTAAACCCGACCTCGACATCCAACGCCTGGCCTTCGCAATGATGGGCATGGCCGTGAATTTTTATGTGGCTCAAGATGTGGTCGATGTAATTTGCCCCAAATTAATGAGCAATGCCAAAGCCATCGATACCCTGAGTGAACGCTTGGCTGGTTATGCCCGCGCCATGCTCGACAGTGAAAGCAAACGACGCAAACAGGATTGCAGCAAATGAAAATTCCAATGGTTTTAAGTCAGTACCCCGTCGCCATGCTTGCGGCAGTCTTGCTGTTGGGTGCTTGTTCACCCGGCACCGAGCAAGCCGCACCTGGTGCTGCAAGTGAAACGGAAGTTCCCGGCAAGGCCAGCTTGTCGGTTGAACTGGCCGCGGTGGAGGAGAAAACCATTCCTCTGACCCTGTCCGTGAATGGCAGCGTGGCTGCCTGGCAAGAGGCAGTGATTGGTTCGCAACTCAATGGGGTACGAATTGATTCTTTGCGCGCCGAAGTTGGCGATGTCGTAAAGAAGGGGCAAACGCTGGCGCTGTTCGATCAACAAACAGTGAATGCCGATTTGGCACAGGCTAAAGCGGGCGTGGCCGAAGCACAGGCTTTGTTCGAGCAGGCAAAGCTGAATGCTGACATGATTCGCAACATCACCGACGCAGGTGCAGTCAGCGCGCAAGAACGCAACCAGGTCATTGCAGCAGAAAAGTCGGCACAGGCCCGTTTGTTGTCGGCTAGGGCGCTACAAACCCAGCAGGAAATTCGCTTGCGCAACACCGCGGTCATTGCGCTGGACGACGGCGTAATCAGTGCGCGCACGGCGACTTTGGGTTCGGTGCCCGCCCCGGGGCAAGAGCTGTTCCGCTTGGTTCGCCAGCAGCGCCTGGAGTGGCAAGCTGAGGTGACCGACGCAGAGCTGGCCCGAATTTCTGAAGGCATGGCAGCGACTGTGTTTAGTGGGGGCGAAGCCATCCAGGGAAAGGTGCGCACACTGAGCCCAGTCATCAATGCGCAATCACGAACCGGCATGGTGTACGTCGATGTTCCCGGCGCCTACGCCAAGGGATTGAAACCGGGCATGTACCTGCGCGGCGAGTTTGATTTGGGCCAGCAAACCGCGACAGTAATTCCGCAAACTGCGGTGATTGAGCGCGATGGCTTTACCTACGCATTCACCGTGGACGAAGCCAGCAGCAAGGTGCAGCGCATCAAGTTGCGCGTGAACAAGGCGCAAGGCGAATTCATCGAGGTGTTGGAAGGTGTGAAGCCCGGTGACAAGGTGGTAAAAAGCGGTGTGGCTTTCCTGGCCCATGGCGATTTGGTGAAGGTGATTCAGTGAACGTCTCGACCTGGTCCATTAAAAACCCCATTCCTGCGGTGATGCTTTTTTTCCTGCTCACCGTGATGGGGCTGTACAGCTTTTCCAGCATGAAAATTCAGCAGTTCCCAGACATTGAACTGCCCACCGTGCTGGTCACTGCCAGTCTTCCTGGTGCATCGCCTTCCCAGCTTGAAAACGATGTTGCCCGGAAAATTGAAAACTCGCTCGCCACACTGCAACAACTCAAACACATTTACACCAAGATTCAAGACGGCATTGTCAGCATCACGGTCGAATTCAATCTGGAAAAAGACACACAGGAAGCCGTGGATGATGTGCGGTCTGCCGTGTCGCGCGTGCGTGCCGATTTGCCCACTGATTTGCGCGACCCGGTGGTCAATAAACTGGAATTAAGCGGTGCACCTGTACTGGCTTACACCATCGCCTCCACCGCGTTTGATGAGGAAGGTTTGTCCTGGTATGTCGACGACACCATCACCAAAACCCTGTTGAATGTGAAAGGTGTGGGCGCGGTGAACCGGGTGGGTGGTGTAACACGCGAAGTGGTGGTCGAACTTGATCCCTTGAAAATGCAAGCGCTGGGTGTCAGTGCGCTGGATGTGTCGCGCCAACTGCGCAACACCCAGCTGGAAACTGCCGGTGGCCGGGCCGACCTGGGTGTGGGCGAGCAACCGCTGCGCACCATTGCCACTGTGGACAATGCCAATCAGCTGAAAGAAATTTCAATTGTGCTGAGCAATGGTCGCCGCGTGAAGTTGCCTGAAATAGCAACGATTAAAGACACCATCGCCGATCGGCGATCGGCCGCCCTGCTCAATGGTCAGGATGTAGTGGGTTTCGAGATTACCCGCAGCAAAGGTGCCAGTGAGGTAGAGGTGGGGCAAGGTGTTGCCACGGCCCTGGCAGAGTTAAAGGCGCAGCGACCCGACCTCACCATTGTCGAGGCATTCAACTTTGTGGAGCCCGTGAAAGAAGATTTTGATGTCTCCATGAAAATGCTTTACGAAGGTGCATTTCTGGCCGTGGTGGTGGTGTGGTTTTTCCTGCGCGACTGGCGGGCCACTTTCGTATCTGCGGTGGCTTTGCCCTTGTCGGTAATCCCGGCATTTGCGGGCATGTATTACCTGGGCTTCAGCCTTAATGTGGTGTCGCTGCTGGCCATGTCGCTGGTGGTGGGTATTTTGGTCGATGACGCAATTGTGGAAGTGGAAAACATTGTTCGCCACTTGCGCATGGGCAAAAGCCCACTGGATGCTGCACGTGAGGCCGCTGATGAAATTGGCCTTGCTGTGATCGCAACCACCTTCACATTGATTGCCGTGTTTTTACCCACCGCATTCATGAGCGGCATTGCCGGAAAATTTTTCAAACAGTTTGGCTGGACGGCTGCGCTGGCCGTGTTTGCTTCGCTGGTGGTGGCCCGCATGTTGACGCCCATGATGGCGGCTTACATGTTGACATCCAAAGGCCATGAACATGAGAAAAACGAGCCCGGTAAAATGATGGCCCGTTATCTGGACTGGGTGCGCTGGGCCCTGGCCCACCGGCTTGTCACCTGCGTGGCTGCGGGTGCCTTTTTCGTGGGCTCTATCATGTTGATTCCCCTGTTGCCCACCGGGTTTATTCCGCCTGATGATTTGTCGCAAACCCAGGTTTACATTGAGCTGCAACCGGGCAGCACTTATGAGCAAACCCGCAAAGCGGCCGAGAAGGCTCGCGAGTTGATCAGCGACGTAGAGTATGTGCGCAGCGTGTACACCACCATTGGCGGTGGCGCAGCCGGAACCGATCCCTTCATGATGGGCGGACAGGCTGAAGTTCGCAAAGCCACGCTCACTGTGTTGCTCGATCCGCGAGGCGAACGCACCGTGCGCAAGCAGGTGACTGAAACACAAATGCGTGAGGCACTCAGCAACTTGCCAGGTGTGCGTTACAAGGTGGGTTTAGGCGCCTCGGGCGAAAAGTATGTGTTGGTACTTTCAGGCGAAGATGGTGAAGCATTGTCCAGGGCAGCCAGTGAGGTGGAACGCGATTTGCGCACCATTCCCGGCCTGGGCTCCATTGCATCCAGTGCGGCCTTGGTGCGGCCAGAAATCTGGATCAAACCCGATTTTTCCAAAGCAGCCGACCTCGGTGTAAGCACCGCTGCCATGGGCGAAACCCTGCGCGTGGCCACCATGGGTGATTATGATGCAGCCCTGCCCAAGCTGAACCTGCCGCAACGGCAGGTGCCCATCGTGGTTCGCCTCGACGACGAGGCCCGAAAAGACCTGAGTGTGCTTGAACGCCTTGCAGTTCCTTCAGCGAAACCAGGTGTACCCAATGTGCCTTTGAACCAGGTCGCCACCTTGGGCATCAACGCTGGTCCTTCGGTGATTGATCGCTACGACCGTGCTCGCAATGTGAACTTTGAAATTGAATTGCAAGGGCAACCGTTGGGCGATGTGACAGCAGCCGTCCAGGAATTGCCCAGCATCAAAAACCTGCCGCCGGGTGTGGCCCAGCGCAACATTGGTGATGCGGAGGTGATGGAAGAATTGTTCGCCAGTTTTGGTTTGGCCATGCTCACTGGTGTGTTGTGTATTTTTGTGGTGCTGGTGCTGTTGTTCAAAGATTTCTTGCAACCGGTTACCATTCTTGCTGCATTGCCACTCAGCCTGGGTGGTGCCTTTGTGGGCTTGTTGATGGCAGGGAAAAGCTTTTCCATGCCTTCACTGATCGGTTTGATCATGCTGATGGGCATTGCCACCAAGAACTCGATTTTGCTGGTGGAGTACGCCATTGTGGCCCGCAATGAAAAGGGCATGAGCCGGCTGGATGCGGTGGTAGATGCCTGCCACAAGCGGGCTCGCCCCATCATCATGACCACCATTGCCATGGCCGCCGGCATGCTGCCGATTGCAATTGGCACGGGCGATGCAGACACCAGTTTCCGAAGCCCCATGGCGATTGCCGTGATCGGTGGTTTGATGACATCCACCTTCTTGAGCCTCTTGGTTATTCCCGTGGTGTACACCTTGATGGATGACTTTGAGCACGGCATGAAAAACTTTTCTCAAAAATTGGGTTCAACATTCAAGCAGTCTGGAGCACGCAAAACATGAAAGCAGCAGCACGCAAATTCAAGACCATTGAAGTCGACGGCAAGCAGCGGTATTACGAACCGGCACCGAAGGGAATCAGCGCCGCCAATTTCAAAAAAGTAGTGGAAAGCCGAAGGTCGGTTCGCAAGTTCACTGACAAGCCGATCCCGAAGGAAGTGCTCGACGAATGCCTGGACCTGGCCTTGCTTGCGCCGTGTTCTTCAGGTTTGCAGCCCTGGGAGTTTTACGTGGTAAAAACGCCAGCCAAAAAAGCCAAATTGGTTACGGCCTGTTTGGGCCAGTTGGCGGCGAAAACTGCTCAGGAACTGATTGTGTGCGTGGCGCGTGTTGATCGTGTCAGTGACTTTTCCAAGAAGATGATTAAAGAGTGGCCCATGCCGGAAGTGCCCACGCTGGTACGCCGTTACTACCAACTGATTCCCTACAACTACTCACCTGGTCCCTTGAACAGTTTTGCCATGGTGAAAAAGGCAGCATCGAATGTGGGTGGTTTGATTGCGCCTTTGCCTCGCGGTCCCTACACCCGCAGCGAGGTCGAATTGTGGGCGGCAAAAAGCGCGGCACTGGCCTGCGAAAACCTGGTGCTGGCCCTGCGTGCGCACGGTTTTGATACCTGCATGATGGAAGGTTACGATGAAGCCCGTGTTCGCAAATTGTTGAAACTGAATGACGATGCTTTCCCCATCATGGTGATTGGTGCTGGCGAGCGTGCTGACGATGGCGTGTTCTGGCCTCAAATTCGCTTTGAGCGGGAATTATTCGTACACGAAGTGTAATTGTTCTGCTGCGGTAAGCCCTTAATCCCGGTTTGCATCTGCCAAGGCTCACCCTGAAGTATCAGCAAAACAACTTCAGGGGAAATGCTTTGAACTCACGCACACGACAACAATTGCTTTGCTCACTGCTGCTGCTCGCGGTGGCCGGTTGTTCATCCGAATCCGACAATGTTTCTGCCCGGCCCTCGGGCAGCAACACGCAGGCTTCGGGTTTGTCTTGCAACAGCAATTCGAATGCGGCTGACGGTGCGCGGTGGATGTCAGCCTGGGGTGTTACCCATGTCACCGGCACGGCGCCCGTGGAAACAACGGTTCGCAACATTGCCCGTGTCACGGCCAGTGGCAATGCGGTGCGCATTCGTTTCATCAACCTCAGCGATCAGCCCATGCAAATTGGTGCTGCAAGCATTGGTATGCGGGAAGGCGCCACAGGCGCAAACCTGAAGTTGAACAGCAGCAAGGCAGTCACCTTCAACTGCGGCCAAACCAGCGCCACCATTCCGCCCCAAACCGAATCGTTTTACAGCGATCCCATCGCGTTCAAGGTCAACAACCAAGACGATCTCGCTGTGAGTTTGTATGTGAAAGGTGCGGACAATCCTGGTGAGTTCGGTGCCACCTGGATTGAATCCTACAAACTGCCCAATGGCTCGGGCAATCAAACACTTGAGGATTCTGGCGCGGGTTATGGATTGATTGATGAAACCCGTTTTTCAACTCCTCCGGGTTTGCCTATTATGTGCAATGGTTGCACGGTGTATGCGCTGCGGGACATCGAAGTACTGACGAAAGACGCAAAAGGTGCCATGGTGTTTTTGGGCAGCTCCAGTTTTCATGGATTTAACACCAGCCAAAATGGTTTCAAGCGAATCAGCGACTTGCTGTCAGTTCGCATGTTGAATGAAATTCCGCAGGGACAGCGCGACACGATTGTGAATCGTGGCATCGGCGGCGACACGCTGCAAAACGCCAGTGCAACACGGTTGGAACGCGACGCGTTCGACACCGTGGGTGTCAGTTCGGTGGTGGTGTGGGTAACCAATGACTTGTCCAGCCGAAGTGCCGATGAAATCATCGCCAATTACAAGGATGTCATTGCCCAAGCCCACGCACGCGGCATCAATGTGTTTTGCCCCACCTGGATTCCCGGTGCCCAATCGTTTCAGGCCAATTTGACCGGCGAACGCGCCAAGTTGAACGACTGGATTCTAAACAGTGGCGAGTGTGATGGTGTGGCGGATTACAACGGTGAAGTGGAAGCGCCAGGCGGCCTTACATTCCTGCCGCAGTACAACAGTGGCGATTTCATTCACTCCAACGATGCAGGCCATGAATTGTGGGCTGCGGCTACACCGTTGAGTGAATGGGTGAGTAAAGCCAAACCTCGCTGAAATTTACTCCACCAAATACTGGACCTTGGTGACTACGCGAATTTTTTTCATCACAGTGTTCTCGCCACCGTAATCGCCCAATGGCGCTGAAATTGAAAACAGTCCCTGAGTGGCTGTTTTCAATGCACCCACCTTGACGCCTGAGTCGGCTGCAAAAGTTTGCGCGGCCTCCTTGGCGTTGTCGGTGGCGGCTTTCAGCATTCGGGGCTTGATGCTGTTCAAGTCGGTGAAGTAAAACTGAATGAAACTGGATTCAATCAAAATATCTTCATTCAAGAACACATCGCTTTTCAGCGACGCTTGTTCAACCGCATCCACCTTGGCCGTTTCCAGCACAAAGCCACCCTGCGCACGCCAGCGTTTGCCGGGTTCTACAAAGCCACCGTTTGGGTTCACGTTTTCAAAAATGGTCACAGGTTGCCGGCGAATATCGCTGGCTTCAAAGCCCATGCCCAGCACCAGGCTTTCCAGTTTTTCCAACTGCTTCGTCCAGCTGGCACCCGCGGCTTGCGGCGTTTCTGCAAGTACCGAGAAAGACAGGTTCCAGCTGGCCTTGTCCGATTTCACCACTTCCTCGGCCAGGCCTCGCACCTCAATGAACTGATCATACTTGCGAAATTCCTTCACCGCAGTGGCCATTAAAAAACCGGCCACCACCACACCCGCTGCCAGCACAACAGAGCCCAGAAGGCCCATGCCGCGTTGTTGTTTCGGTGAGTACAGCGCGCTTCTTGACATGAATTTCTCCTGAATATTGGGCTTTGCTGATGTTGTACAGCTTCAACGTGAAGAACGTTTTACTTTAAATGCCGTTGTCCATTCATTGAACAAATATTTGAAGAAGGCTCCGATCAGGCTCATGGACGGTTTGGCCTCAAGACCATCTGCCAATCGGAAAATTTGTTGGTAATACCAGGCTTGCGCGCCCAGCACATTGATCAATTTCAAGGGAAGCACCGGGCTGGCTGGTGAAAAAATACCTTTGTCTGTCAACTTCAGCATGTTTTCAAAACTCGCGGCACGATCAATTTTTCCATTGATCAATTGCTTGGGTGTGTCCGGGTGTGTGCACAGCGGGCGACCTAGTCCAATCACATCGCACACGCCGTCGCTCAATGCCTCTTCCATCGCCTCCCGGCTGCGAAAACCACCGGTTACCATCAACGGCATGGTGGCCACTTCTCGAATGGCTCTTGCGTAATTCAGAAAATAAGCCTCGCGTTTTTTGGTGCTTTCCCGTTGGGCGGGTTGTTCGTCTTTCACAGAATCAGCCGCACCGGTGTGGCCCAGCAAACGCGGCTGCTCGTAGGTGCCCCCTGAAATTTCCAGCAGATCGATTTTCTCGTCATTCAGCCATTTCACCACCTGCAAACATTCCTCATTGGAAAAACCGCCTTTGCGGAAGTCATCCGAATTCAGTTTGACGGCAACAGGGAACGCAGGCCCCACCGCTTGGCGCACGGCGCGCACGGCTTGCAGCAAAAAACGGGCACGGTTTTCCAGGCTACCGCCCCATTGGTCAGTGCGCTGGTTCGTCACTGGCGAGAGGAAAGACGACAGCAAATAACCATGTGCCCCGTGCACTTGTACGCCGGTAAAACCGGCTTCTTTGGCGATTCGGGCCACGCGTGCAAAACGTTGAATCAGGTCCAGAATTTCATCCTCGCGCAGGGCTCGGGGTGGGGCGTAGTTGCCCAGCAATTCCAGTTGAACAGCAGAAGGGCCAACGGGTTGGTTGGTGACATAGCGGGGCGACTGTCGCCCGGCATGTGAAATTTGCATCCACAAGTGGTTGCCATTGCTGGTGCCTGCTTTGGCCCAGGCGCGCAGGGCATCCATGCCGTCGGGCTCGCCGTGTTCGGGGGCTGGGTCAATGGATACATTGCCGGGGCGCTCCAGAATGTTTCGGTCAATCAACACATTGCCGGTGATCAAAATGCCCGCACCACCCTCGGCCCAGCGCTTGTACAGCGTGGCGTGGCGGTGCGTGGCTTGCAGCTTCGAATTGGCCACACCTTCTGTCATGGCGGCTTTGCAAAGCCGGTTGGGAACGACCACGCCACAAGGCAGTGTGAAGGGTTGCTTTAATTCGGGTTGCTTCAGTTCAATCGAATTCATGTGTTAACCAATCCAGAGCAGTGAAAGTGACAGCGCACCCGCATAGAAAACAGCCAGAGCCAGTGCACCAGTAATTTGTTGAAAAGTGGATTTGTTACCCAGTATGTTCCACAGCCACAGTGCGCCCATGGCCAGCAACATTTCCGGAATCAGGGGGTAAAGCGCAAAGCCCTGCACCTGGAGCACCTCTTGTGCATGCCACAGGTTCATGGGGCGTGCAGCCCATTCCCAAATCAGGAACCCACCCAGCGAGAGTGCTGCCACCACGGGGTAGGGTTTTGAGGTAGCCAGTGCCAGCCAGCACACTTGCCACAGGAGCATGATCCACAAGCCCATGAAATAGACGGGCACCGCTCCACCCAAGCGCACAATGCCGTGATCGGGAAAGGTCAATGTGCCCATGCGTTCCACCAGCATCCAGTCGGCGCAGGGCAGGGCAATGGACAGCGGCAGCAAAAACTTCCACAAGCGGACCCATTCGCCATGCCCCCTCAACACGCCAGCCAATGGAAGCGCAATGTTGTAGGCCACCGCAAACACCAGCAGTGCAACGCCCAAGGTGTTGCCAGTGGTGTTCAAAGCAACCGGAATGGCAACTGCAAAAAATGCGGCGTGAAACACCAAGGCATCACGCACACCCTTGGAATTGACGCGGTTCATCGCGCGGCTCCCCTTATCAAGGCATTCAGAATGTTGATGATCTCTTCGCTAAGCTCGGGAATGTCGGGCGGGTTCTCCAGCATCAGCCACTCGGCCAGCAACTCATTGATGCCGCCCACCAAGGCCACGCTCACCAAATGGTAGTTGCGTTTGGGCAGCTCGCCTTTGCTCACCAAATTGTTCAGGTAGGCTTCAATCAAACCGGCCATGTCATGAATGGCTTCGCGCCGGCGTGCTTCCATCTGTGGGCTCACACCCACCACCTCAAGAACGCCCACCCTGGCATGTCGGCTGTCTTCCAGGTAGTGATGCACCATGGCGCTCACTGCCAGTGGTATTTGTTCCGACAAATTCAGCTCGGGCGCGGACATGGCTTTCAACACACCTGCACGAAGATCTGCGATGATATTGTCGTACAGCGCGCGAAGTATCGCCTCGCGGCTGTCGAACAACTGGTAGAAGTGGCGTGCCGTCACTTTGGCTTCGCTGCACAAGGCTTCAATTGTGGTGCGCCCGTAGCCTTGCCGCGCAAACAGTTCAAGCGCTGCAGCCAGCAAACGTGCCTTGCGTTCCTCGGCGCGCTGTTCAGCAGCCACGCCTCCATAAGCCCTCGTGGGTGTTTTGCTCATTCAATGTTCACTTTTGACAAGATTTCTTGTCCAAATTATAGTGAGCTTGTTTCAGAAAGCGCAACCAAAGATTAAGGGCAGGCATCATGTTCACACGCATCAGTCACTTCGACGGCACCCGCGATGCTTTGCGGCCAATGCAACGCGTGGACAATGTGCGCGAGGCCGCCAAGGATTTTCGTCGCGACATGCTGGCCAAACCCCAGGTGCTGTTCTACAAAACCTTCGAGTTGGTGCGCGTGCCATACCCCAGCAAATTTGCCTATCTGAATGCATTCGGTTTGCCCACACCCTTTGTACATCTTTGCAACCGTTTGTTTGTCATTCAGTTTTCCAGCAGCGAAGGTGTCAAAACATTGTTGGTCAGCCCGTCCGACTGGGAACACCAACGTGCCACACCATTTTTTGCGCATCTGGATGCCAAGGCAGGGCCCCTGGTGGGCGTGATGGAAGCCTTGGTGCTGAAGAAAACCTCCACCGTGTTGAAATGCCTGGCCAGCATTGGGCTGCGGCCTGAGGATGTGGATTACATCACCTACGATCACCTTCATACACAAAATGTAAGCCGCTGGCTGGGCGCCAATGGGCAGGCGCCAATTTTCCCGAATGCGAAGTTGCTGGTGATGCGTGAGGAGTGGGAAAGCGCCCAGGCTTTGATTCCCTGGCAAAACCAGTGGTACTGCCCACAGGGCACACAGGGCATTGCGCCGGACCGCATTGAATTGCTGGATGAGAGTGTTTGGCTGGGTGACGGTGCGGTGGCGCTGGTGCGCACCAAAGGGCACACCGAGGGCAATCATTCGATTGTGGCGCACACCGAACAGGGTTTGCTGGTCACCAGCGAAAACGGGGTCAGCCTGGACGCTTACGAGCCCAAGCATTCCAGCATCAGCGGGCTTGCTGACTTTGCGAAAAGAACCGGGGCTGAAGTGATCATCAACGGCAACACCCAGGAATACGTGGTCGATCAATACATTTCCATGGTGCAGGAAAAAAGCATTGCCGGGCCAAGCCCTGTGGATGAGCGTTTTCCGAATGTGGTGCCGTCTTCCGAGGCACAGCCTTACTGGCTGTTCCCCGGTACTGCTCCCACCGCACGGTCGGGCAGTTTTGAGTTCGGGCGGTTTGTGGTGTCTGCGTAATTACTTGATGTAACTGCAGCAGTAATCCACGGGTGTTTTCACTTTCAACTGGAATTTGGCGTTGGCCGGTACTTCGAATGACTGGCCACCCGTAATGGCTTTCCAGCTTTCACCTGGCAAACACACATCCATCTCACCCGCCAGAATTTCCATGATTTCTTTTTCTGCGGTACCAAATTCATAGTCGCCGGGCAGCATCACACCCAATGTTTTTTTCGTGCCATCGGCAAACAACACTGTGCGGCTGGTGACCTTGCCATCGAAATAAATATTGGCGGCTTTTACCACGGTGACATTCTCGAATTGAGCCATTTGATTTCCCTTTGAATGCAAAAAATTTGGATGCTGAATGATGCCTTAATTTCATTCGATTGCGGTGTTCTACTCCGCGTATTTGCTTTCTCGAGCCCCCCCAATTTTGATCCCCCTAAATGGGTTCTTTCGTGGTTTTAATACAATTTTTACAAAAAACCCTTACATCGTGTAAGTAAAAACCTTACATGTTCGGTATATTCGCTACCTAGTAATGGTTAACCAAAATTAGTTAACCCCCCTTCAATCGGAACATCAGCAAGGAATTCACATGTCGAACGAAATGGGTTCTGTTCAAAGTATGGACACTTTGCCGGGCATGAACAGCACAGATTTGTCATTGGCCTCCACTGTAATTCCCGCTGATTTGTTCAACAGCATTGTGTCGCAAATCACGCAAATTGATCTTTCGCTGTTTGGCATGAACAGCCAATTTGATGCAGCCACTGCCGCGATTTCTCCAAGGGACTTCACTGATTTCTCGCAGTCCTCCTCGCCCATTAACTCCTCCGCAGCATTTGCAGAATCCATCGTGGTTCAAAACGCTGACTTTGCTTGATTCAAGGAAAACACCATGAACTTTGACAGCCCAGTAGTAGCCTCTGTGACCAATATCGACGGCGACGTGTTCGTGAAGCGAAACGGCATTGAAACGCCTCTTCGCGAAGACATGGTGTTGCAAGCGGGTGACGTTTTGCGCTCCACCAGCAACTCCATTGCAGTGCTCAGCATTCCAGGCACACAGCAACAAATTCCGGCATTCCTCGAAATCTCCAATGGCGGTGTGGCCACGCTGGGTTTTGACCCCGATGCAGGCCCCAACGGTCAGGTGGTGATTACATCCAATGCTGGCGATGGCTTGGGCAATGTCACCTTGGTGTCCGAGTTTGATGGAGAAAACCAGGCGGCAGTGCTGGATGGTCAGGAAGCCACCGGAGAAATGAGTGGTCTCTTTGGTGCTGGCCTGCTGGGGGCTGGCGCAGGCCTGGGTGCTCTGCCATTGGCAGGTGCAGTGGGTGCTGCAGCTGTATTTGCCGGTTCAGACGATGACAACGGCGGTGGTGGCAGCGGTGGTGGAAATCCCGGCGCCTTGCCTGCAGAAAATGCGGGTGGCCTGGCAGAAACCATCAGTGACCTGACCAACAATCTGGGTGAATTGACCGAACCCGTGCCCGTGGTGGGCGACGTGGTGAATGCCGTGGGCAACGTGATTGAATCCACTTTGGTGGGCGACAACAACGGCGGTTTGAACGGAATTTTGACAGGCTTGACCGATGGCTTGACCAGCGGGCTTGAAGCCACACCTTTGGCACCAGTGGCCAACGTGCTCGACATGGGTCTGGGCACTTTGACCGATCTGCTCGGTGTGGCCGCCAACCAGGTGAGCGGGTTCGGTGAAGGAACACCACTGGCACCCGTGTCTGATTTGGTGGCCAGCCTGTTGGGAACCACAGGCCCCAATACCGATGGTGGTGTTGGCGGCGTGGTGGGCACCGTGGTGAACGTGACTGACAGCGTTGGCCAACTGTTGGCTCCGGTGCCGGTGCTGGGTGACATTGCAGGCACTTTGGGTGGTGTGGTTGATTCAGTGGCCACGGGTAACAACGACGGTGGTTTGGCCGGTGTCCTCAGTGGTCTGGGGGGTGGCCTTCAAGAAGGTTTGGCCCCCACGCCTTTGGCCTTGATCGGAGAAGGCGGCAACACCTTGCTGAACACCGTGGGTGGTTTGTTGGGCGGCGTTGGCGATGCGGTGTCGTCCGTGGGCGCCAGCACACCCGCTGCACCAGTCACTAACCTGATCGGTGATCTCGCGGGCTCTTTGGGTGGTGATGTCAGTAATGCCTTGGGCAACATTCCATTCCTCGGCGGTGCGCTGGACAGCTTGACTGGTGGGCTTGGCGGCGGCAGTGCCTTGGGCGACATTCCACTGTTGGGCGGCCTCTTGGAAGGTGGTTCCGATGGCGGCTTATTGGCCGGCGTGCCTGTATTGGGCGATGTGCTTGGGGGTGATCTGCTCTCCGGCGGCGGTTTGCTTTCCGGTGATGATGCCTTGGCGGGTATTCCAGTGGTCGGTGACTTGCTGGGTGGTTTGACCTCATCCATCAGTTCGACCAGTGGTGCTGAGGGTGGCTTGCTCGGTGGTTTGCCATTGTTGGGTGACCTGACCAAGACGCTGGGATAAAAGCTGCTCAGCGCATACTTACAGTGCTTATCAGAATATCTCGGTTGATGTAATATTCATTGGATTGCCCGACCCGGCCCACTCGATCTACGGACAGCCCATGAAAACCCGCATCACCGAGATGTTCAACATTCAATACCCGCTGGTATGCCCCGGCATGACCTACGTGGCCAATGCCGATCTGGTGGCTGCCACAGCCAACGCAGGTGGTCTGGGCATTCTGGCCATTGGGCATTTGACGCCTGAACAAACCCTCTCTGAAATTCGCAAGGTTCGAAGCCTGACCAACAAGCCTTTCGGCATTGGTTGCGCATTGATCATGCCGGGTGCCCGTGAAAATCTTGAAGTAGCCTTGAACGAAAAAGTACCTGTAATCAATTTCAGTTTGGGCAGCCCCGCAGATGTGTGCAAGCGTGTGCACGACTACGGCGGCAAAGTGATTGTTACCGTGGTGAATGCCAAACATGCCCTAAAGGCCGAGCAGTCGGGTGCAGATGCCTTGTTGGTGACCGGCCATGAGGCCGCAGCGCACGGCGGTGCAGTTACATCATTGGTGTTGGTGCCCGCAATCCGGCAGGTCACCAAGCTTCCAATTATCGCAGCCGGTGGTTTTGGCACAGGTGGTGGTGTGGTGGCAGCCTTGGCCTTGGGTGCAGACGGTGTGGCCATGGGCACGCGCTGGGCGGCTTCCAAGGAAAGCCCGGTGCATGCCAACACCAAAGAACTGATTGTGAAAAAGGAAGTGGAAGACACCATTTACAGCAAGAACTTTGACAGCATTCCTTGCCGGGTCATGACCACGCCCAACTCCAAAAAAATCATGTCCAAGCCATTCAATCCGGTGCGTGCCATGTGGCGCGCCTACCTGGCCGCGCGTGAAATGAACAAGCCTTTGCTGGGTATTCTGAAAGACGTCTTCAAAATGGGTTTGGAGCAAACACTCACGGTTACCTTTTACGGTGCTGCCGTTTTGCAAATCAAGAAAGCCACCATCGAGGGCAACCACACGCAGGGCGTGCAGTTGATCGGGCAGGTACAAGGCTTGGTGCAAGACGTACCCACGGTTGAGGAATTAACCCAGCGCGTGATGCGAGAGGTGGAAGAGGCCTTGGGACAGGTGAACCAGTTGGCTGGAAATGCGGTGGGCAGTGCACCCGCTGCACCCGAGAAGATCACACGCATCGCTTGACCGGAATTATCAATTTTTTGTGAGCTTTGAGGCGTTTCTTTTTGCCCGGCTTCCTCTATGATCAAGTGAGAAAATCACAAAATCCGATCCAAGCGGGTTTGAAAATCAGGAGGAGCAGATGAAGACAGAGCACGACTACATTGTGGTGGGTGGTGGTTCCGGCGGTTGTGCCATGGCAGGCCGCCTCAGTGAAGACTCAGCACTCGATGTATGCCTTCTCGAAGCCGGGGGCGATGGCACCGGTAATCTGATCAATATTCCCAGCGGTGCGGTGGCCATGTTGCCCACCAAAATCAACAACTGGGCATTCGAAACTACACCGCAACCCGGCTTGAACGGTCGCAAGGGTTACCAGCCGCGTGGCAAGGCCTTGGGTGGTTCCTCGGCCATCAATGCCATGGTTTACATTCGTGGCACGGCATCGGACTACGACCGTTGGGCCAATGAAGAGGGGTGCAGCGGCTGGTCTTACAAAGACGTGCTGCCTTATTTCAAACTCAGTGAATGCAACGAGCGAATTCGCGACGCCTACCACGGCAACAGCGGCCCGTTGAATGTGGCCGATTTGCGTTCCGACAATCCCTTTCAGCAAATTTATCTGGAGGCTGGCAAGCAAGCTGGTTTCAAGATCACTGATGATTTCAACGGTGCCGATCAGGAAGGCGTTGGCATTTACCAGGTGACCCAAAAAAATGGTGAACGCTGGAGCGCAGCGCGTGCCTACCTGTTCCCGCACTTGCACCGTAAAAACCTCACTGTGCACACCAAGGCCATGGTTCAGCGTGTGCTGTTTGAAGGCAAGCGTGCTGTAGGAGTTGAGGTGTCCATCAATGGTCAAGTCACTGTGTTGAAAGCACGCAAAGAAATCATTTTGACTGCTGGTGCAATACAAACGCCGCAATTGTTGATGGTTTCTGGTGTGGGCGATTCATCCGAGTTGGCACGTCATGACATCGATGTGGTTCATCACTTGCCCGGCGTGGGTAAAAACCTGCAGGATCACCCCGACTTTATTTTTGGTTACTCCACCAAAAGCCTGGATACACTCGGCTTGTCGATTCGCGGTGGCATTCGTTTGTTGCGTGAAATTTTCCGCTACCGCAAACACCGCCGTGGTGCGCTCACCAGCAATTTTGCGGAGGGTGGTGCGTTTCTGAAAACCAGCCCTGAACTGAAAGACCCCAACGTTCAATTGCACTTCGTGGTCGCCATGGTGGATGACCATGCCCGCAAAATGCACATGGGTCACGGTTTTTCCTGCCACGTGTGTTTGCTGCGCCCGCGCAGCCGCGGAAGCCTTACCCTGCAAGGCAACACCATGGAAACCCCACCGCTGATTGACATTGGTTTTTTGAAAGACCCGCGCGATCTGGATGAGTTGGTGGAGGGTTTTAAACTGACCAGGAAAATCATGCACGCACCGGCCTTGGCGAAGTTTATTGTGAAAGACAAATTCACCGAGAACGTGCACACCGACGATGAAATTCGTGAAGTGTTGCGCAACCGCGTGGATACTGTTTATCACCCCACTGGCACTTGCAAAATGGGCACCGATTCCATGGCAGTGGTGGATCCACAACTGCGTGTGCATGGGCTGGAAGGTTTGCGCATTGTCGACGCATCTGTAATGCCCAGCCTGATTGGTGGCAACACCAACGGCCCTGTCATGATGATGGCTGAGAAGGCCGTGGATTTGATCCGCGGTGTGTCGCGCGTGCCTGCACTTGAGCAGGCCGAGTACAATGCGAGAGCGCGGCAAGAGCAATTGACACAAGCACTTGTGCCTCAACCAGTGTGAGTGCCTTGAATGAGCCAGCCGTTTGAGTTTCTGTTTCGGGTCCGCTACGGCGAATGTGATGCGCAAGGTGTCGTGTTCAATGCTCGGTATGGTGATTACACCGATTTGGCCGTCACTGAATATTTGCGCGCAGCCATTGGCAGTTATCAGGAGCTGGTCCGCCTGGGTTATGAAACCCAGGTGGTGCGTTTGCTCACGGAGTGGAAAGCACCCGCGCGTTATGACGATGTGCTGTGTGCCACAGTCGAGCCCACCCATTTCGGAAACACCAGTTTTACACTCACAATTGCATTTACCAATTTGGCAAGTGGGCAGGTAATTGCCACTTCACAAGCCACTTATGTGTTGGTCGATGCCAAAGAATTCACCAAGCAAAGTATTCCAGCAGAATTAAAAAGCGCCCTGCAAGAGGGCGCTGTGGGCAAGCAGATCAATCAGGCTGGCTAAATTTGATCTGCGTATTCCCGCAGAAGAAAAACTCTCACGCGGCCAGCGAATAACGCTGAATCACACGTGCGCGTTTGCGTGGGTGAATGTTGATTTTCTGCGCATTCTTGCCCGCCACGTCCAGCAACCGTGGGTTCATGATTGCAAACCACAGCGGTGGCACATACGCGATCAAGAACATGCCGAAATAGCCCGATGGCAAGCTTGGCAGTTCCGGAAAATCACGAAGCGACTGGTAGCTGCGTGCCGGGTTTGCGTGGTGGTCTGAATGGCGCTGCAACTGAAACACCACCAGGTTGGACACCAAATGGTTGCTGTTCCAGGAATGGTGTGGGGCACAACGCTCGTATTCGCCATTGGGCAACTTCTGGCGCATCAAACCGTAGTGTTCAATGTAGTTGGCACTGGTCAACTGAAATGCACCCCAGAAGGCCACCACAGCCAATATAGGCACCATGGGCCAGCCAAACATGGCGATCAGCGCGGTGTACAACACCAAGGTCATGGCACCGGCCTGCAGCATTTCATTGCCTGCGTTCCAGCGGCTTTTGCCTGCGCGTTCAAGGCGTTCACTTTCCAGTTTCCAGGCGCGTTTGAATGCCCCGGGAATTTCACGCAACATGAATTCGTAAATGTGTTCACCCATGCGTGACGTGGCCGGGTCTTCCGGTGTGGCCACATCGCGGTGGTGGCCACGGTTGTGTTCAATCGAGAAGTGACCATAGCCACCCAGCGAGAGGGTAAACAGCGCCAGTGCTTTGTCCAGCTTGCGCTTTTTGTGGCCCATTTCATGACCCAGGTTCAAACCAAAACCCAGTAGCGAGCCGGTGGTAATGGCCACAGCCAGCCAGTGCAGCCAATGCAGATCGTGCGTGGCCAGGAAGATGACGTTGAACAAAAATCCAAAAGTGATAATCGGCACCAACAGGTAGGTGATCACGCGGTAGTAGGCGGTGTTTTCCAGTTGGGGCACCGCTTGCTCGGGCGGGTTTTGCTTGTCTTCGCCAAACACGAAATCAAGCACGGGCAGGCCGATGTAGAAGAAGGCCAGAAAGATCCACAGCCATTGGGTGTGGCCAGTGTACAAATACATGATCGGGCCAAGTGGCGCAGCAAAAGGCGCGATCACCGACAACAGCCACATGTATTTTTTTGGGTCTTTGTATTGTGTAGCGGGCAGGGTATTGGAAGTCATTGTTGTGCACCGGGTTGTTCAGGATGATTTCATCTTAGGCGTGCAAGGCGATGGACAACACCGCGCAGGGTGGCATAAGATCGTCATAAAGTGACAAAACCAAAACAACAACAAACACCACGAGACAACACACTTGACCCAATCTCTGCATGAATCAGTCGCAGCCTTAAAGCCTGCCTTGCACCCGGTGTACGCACGTTTGCTGTGCGCCGAGTTGCAGCGTCGCGGTCATTTGCCCGAAGAAATTCTGGCCGGTTTGCCACTGAGCTGGCAGCAACTTCATGAAAGCAACCAGTTCCTGAGTTTCGATCAAATGCGCCAGTTGATTGAGCGTGGCGTACAACTCAGCGACTGCCCCTGGTTGGGGCTGGAAGTGGGCTTGCGCACGCCTGCCTCGGCCCACGGCACCTTGGGCGCCGCCATGATTGCCAGCAAAAATTTACCCAGCGCCATGTTGCTGCTGCAACGCTACGCTGGCTTGCGCCAGAACCTGGCCAATCTGAAGTTTGAGCATGATCCCGAGTTTGCCGCCGTTCTGGAGGAATGGGTCGATTTGGGCCCCGTGCGTGAATACCTGCACTGCCAGTTGTTGGGTGGCTTGGTGCAATTGCTCACCGCGATGACCGGGCAAGAACTGCCGCAACAGCTGAAAATTGAATGGCCTTTCGACGCACCGGCATGGGCGCATGAATATCAGCGCATTGCGCAACACAACAGCTTTGGTTTTTCGCAGTTGCGTGTGGTGTTGGGCAGCACCTTGGTGAACAGCTCTAGCTTGGCCGCCGACGATGAAGCCTTGCAACGTTTGCTTCGCGATTGTGATTTGCAGCTGCAACGCCTGCAAGCTGGCGGCACACTGGCCCAGCGCGTGCGCATGCAGTTGCAGCAAAGCGAAGGCCACATGCCCACCCTGCAAAACATGGCCTCAAGGGAAAACCTGACTGAACGCACCTTCATGCGCCACCTGCAGGCCGAGGGCACCAGCTTTCAGCAATTGCTGGATGAAGTGCGGCAAGAACGCGCCTGCTGGTTGCTGGCCAACACCAACACCACGGTCGAAGACATCGCCTACGCGCTGGGCTACGAAGACGCATCCAATTTCAGCCGAACCTTCAAGCGTTGGTGTGGGCAAACCCCGAAGGATTACCGGCAGGCGCATGCTGCGTGAAAGTGCATGCAGCCCCTTAATTTGTTTCTAATTGACGTAATATTTGAACAACTTTGTAATGTTTTTAGACCATTAAACGCCGGGGAATTGAAATGCACACCAAACTACTTGAGCCCTTGAACCTCGGTTTCACCACCTTGAAAAACCGCGTCATCATGGGGTCCATGCACACAGGGCTTGAAGAGGAAGATCCGGCCAAGCTGGCTGCGTTTTTTGCACGCCGCGCACAAGGCGATGTGGGCTTGATGATCACGGGTGGCTTTGCCACTTCTGAAACTGCCGTGCTGTGGCCCGGTGCTGGCCGCATGACCAGCGAGCAAGACGCCATTCGTCACCGTACCGTGACCGATGCCGTGCATGCCGCAGGCGGAAAGATTGCAATTCAATTGCTGCACGCAGGCCGGCAGGCTTACAACGTGAACATGGTGTCGGCCTCGCCCAAGCAGTCCCCAATTTTTCCATTCACACCCCGTGAATTAACATCGGCTGAAATCGAGCAGGAAATTGATGGTTTTGCCAATGCCGCTGCTTACGCAAAAATGGCTGGTTACGATGGTGTGGAAGTGATGGGTTCCGAGGGTTATTTGCTCAACCAGTTCCTGACCGAGCGCGGCAATGAACGCACCGATGAATGGGGCGGCACTTTCGAAAAACGCATGCGCTTTCCGCTGGAAGTGGTGCGCCGCATTCGCGCCAAAGTGGGCCCCGAATTCATCATTGTGTACCGCATGTCCATGCTTGACCTTGTGCCCGATGGTCAAAGCCTTGAAGAAACCCTGCTGCTGGCCCGCGAGCTGGAAAAAGCAGGTGTCACCATTTTGAATACAGGCATTGGCTGGCACGAAGCAAAAATTCCAACCATTGCCACGCAAGTGCCGCGCGGCGCATTCACCTGGGCCACGCGCAAAATCAAGGAAGTGGTGTCCATTCCAGTGGCTGCATCTAACCGCCTGAATATGCCCGGCGATGCAGAGCGGGTTTTGCAAAATGGCGATGCCGACATGATCGCCATGGCACGCCCGTTCCTGGCCGACCCCGACTGGGTGTTGAAAACCAAAGAAGGCCGGGTGGATGAAATCAACACCTGTATTGGTTGCAATCAGGCTTGCCTTGACCATACCTTTGGTGGCAAGCGTTGCAGCTGTTTGGTGAACCCACAGGCCTGCCACGAAACCGAGCTTGTTTTTGTCAAAACCACAGCGAAGAAAAAAGTGGCGGTGGTGGGTGCAGGCCCGGCGGGCATGTCGTTCTCGCTGACTGCTGCACAACGTGGTCACGCAGTAACCCTGTTTGATGAAGCCAAGGAAATTGGCGGGCAGTTCAACATTGCCAAGCAAGTGCCCGGCAAGGAAGAATTTCATGAAACCATTCGCTACTTCAACACCATGTTGAAGAAAGAGGGCGTGAACTTCCAATTGGGCAAACGCGTATCCGCCGATGATTTGAAAGACTTTGATGAAGTGGTGCTGGCCACAGGCATTATTCCCAATGTGCCCAGCCTGCCGGGTGTTGATCACCCCAAGGTGATGGGTTATCTCGATGTGTTGAAGCACGGCAAGCCGGTGGGCCAGCGCGTGGCCATTGTGGGTGGTGGTGGTATTGGTGTGGATACTGCTGAGTTTTTAACGCATCATGGAGTAGAGCAATCTCCTTCCACCAGCATTGAAGACTTCTGCGAATTCTGGGGCATTGATCGCGAACAGAATGCGCGTGGTGGCATTGCAGGTGTCAAAGCCAACCCTGAAAAAGCGACACGCCAAATCACCATTCTTCAGCGCAAGCCCAAGAAAATTGCCGGCCCCGGCAAAACCACGGGTTGGATTCACCGTGCTGCGCTGGAAGCCAAGGGCGTGCGTTTGTTGTCAGGTGTGGAATACATTGGTGTTGAAGATGCAGGCTTGCGCATTCGTACACCCGATGGTGCAGAACACTTGCTGGAAGTCGACAACGTGATTGTGTGTGCAGGCCAGCACCCCAATCGTGAGCTCGAAGAATCAGTCACTGCCTTGGGCAAGCCAGTTCACATCATTGGTGGCGCATTCAAGGCCACCGAGCTGGACGCGAAAGAGGCAATTAACCAAGGCGCGCGTTTGGCTGCTGTAATTTGAGCAAGCAAGTTTGAGCAATCAAGTCGTTTTTCCCACAGCCTACACGCGCACTCTTGCGCGTGAGCAGGGGCTGGACCACAAGGGCCAGCTTCTGTTGCTCAAGGGCACACGCCTTGCGCCTGCGGATTTGATTGAGTTCAACAAATACATCGATGCCGAGACCCAGGCTGTGATTGTGCGCAATGCGCTTCAGCTTAGTGGCAATGCCGCCTTGGGTTTGCGCTGGGGTGCCAACCTGCACATGGCGGCACATGGGCCACTGGGCACCTTGATCGCGTCTTCACCCACCTTGGGCCAGGCATGGAAAGCGACTGAAAAATTTCACGATATACGGGGTGGCTTCGCCCGCATGGAAGGCCACATCGCCAGCGATCACTTTGCAGTTATCATCAATATGGGCATTGCGCTCGATGATGTAGGGCGCTTTTTTTGCGAGGCTGTGCTGGCCACCATGGTGAATCACCTTGGGATGATTATTGGAAATTCCAAGCCTGCGCTGCGTATCGAGTTGGCGTATTCTGCCCCGGCTTATGCCGATCAGTATCCGGAGTTTTTGCATGCGCCCTGTTTGTTCAACAAGCCTAAAACAAAAATCGTAATTCCGCACGGATTGGCGCTGATGCCCAATCCCATGGCCGACCCTGAAACCCACGCCATGGCTTTGGCGCGCTGTGAACAATTGTTGCTGCAACAACGCCGCCCCAGCAGTTGGTCGGCACGGGTGACCGAGCTGATTCGCAGCAACCCCGGGCAAATCTGGACTTGTGAGCAAGTGGCAAGCCACTTTCATCTGTCCTCGCGTACCTTGATGCGCTACCTGCGGGATGAACACACCAGCTACCAAACCCTGCGTGATTCTGAACTGGCCCGACAGGCCAAACTCAGCTTGCTGGTCAGCAACAACACCGTGGAATCGGTGGCACTTAGCTTGGGGTATCAAGAGGTGTCCAACTTCAGGCGTGCTTTTAAGCGCTGGTTTGGCATGTCGCCGATGGAATTTATTCAGCAACACCGGGTAAATTAAGACACTCTGTCGCTATTTACCCCCATTCTGTCCAGCTTTGCCCTAGGCCAAACAGAATGCATGCAACAAGATGATTGCATGAGTTCAATGTCCAAATCCGTCACCTTGTTTCTTCGCCTGTGCCAAGGGCGTTTGCTGGCTGCCCGCAATCCTGAAAAGGTGTGGAGCGTTGGTGCGCGCGTCACCAATCTGTTGCAAAAAACCTCTCGCATGCCTGCAGGTGTTTACGTACAGCAACGCACAATCCATGGCGTACCTGTTGAAATTATCGAGAACAACAGCGTGCATGCCAACAAACAACAAACCCTGCTGTTTTTGCACGGTGGTGGTTTTGCATTTGGCAGTGCGGCCAACTACCGCGCCTTTGTTGCGCGCTTGTGCAAGAAGTCGGGCATTGCGTGTGCGTGGGTTGCCCGATTACACCTTGATGGGCAAGGCGCCATTCCCTGCCGGTTTGAACGATGTCATCGCTGTGTGGAAAGCCCTTTTGCTTGAACACGGACAACATGAGCTGTTGCTGGCCGGCGATTCGGCAGGTGGCAATTTAAGCCTTGCGCTGTGCCACGCCATGAATGCAAGCGATCTTCGTCTGCCTTCCCGCGTGTATTTGAGTTCGCCCTGGCTTGATCCTTCTTTGGGTGAAAATGATATTCGCCCCGAAGTGATTGATGCATTTTTAGGGCGCAATGAAGCGCAAGCCCGCGACTGGCTCAAGCGCATGTTTGCTACACCGTATGCCAACAGCCACAACCCGGAAAACCCGTTGATCTCGCCACTGCTGGGCGACTTGTCCATGCTGCCGCCCGTGTATGTGCAGTGTTCAGCCAATGAGGTGTTCATGATCGACAGTTTGCGATTGGTCAAGCACGCACAACAACTTGGCACCGTGTGCCATGTCGATGTGTGGTCGGGTGTGTTTCACGATTTCATTTTGTTTTCTCCCACCATGCCAGAAGGACGCGCTGCATTTGCAGCCGCCGCAGCATGGCTGGGGCATGGCGAAGTTCGTCGCCCACCTTATTTCCAAAACCGAATTCGACAAGTGTCATCACCTCTTTAAGGCCTTTGCATGTTCACCACCTATTTCAATGAAACCCACGAGGAAGCACGCCGCAATATTCGCCGCTTTGTTGAACGCCATGTCACGCCCGGCATCAACGAGTGGGAAGAGGCGGGTACCTTTCCGCGCGAAATTTACAAACTGGCCGGCGAGGCAGGTATTTTGGGTATCGGCTACCCCGAGGAATTTGGCGGTAATTCTGAAGGGGATTACTTCATGAGCCTGGTCGCTACCGAAGAACTGCTGCGTGCAGGCTCCGGAGGTTTTTTCTCCAGCCTGATGTCGCATGGCATTGCCTTGCCACCAATCGCCAAGTGGGCCAGCCCCGAGATGAAAGCGCGCATTGTGCCTGAAGTGTTGAGTGGCGAGAAAATCATCGCCCTGGCAGTGACTGAACCTGGCGGTGGCTCGGATGTGGCGAACCTGAAAACCCGTGCCGTGGATTGTGGCGACCACTACAAAGTGTCAGGTTCCAAAACCTACATTACCTCGGGTATTCGCGCCGACTATTACACCGTGGCCGTGCGCACTGGGGGCGATGGTTATGGCGGCATCAGCATGTTGTTGATCGAGAAAGGCACGCCGGGTTTCACCACAGGCCAGCCTTTGAAAAAAATGGGTTGGTGGTGCAGCGACACGGCCGAGCTGTTTTTCGACAATGTGGTGGTGCCCAAATCGAATTTGATTGGCATTGAAAACGGCGGATTCATGATGATCATGACCAACTTCGAAAGTGAGCGCTTGGGCCTGGCCTGTTACGCCAACACCTTGTCGGAACTGGCATTCAACGAGGCCTTGAACTACGCCAAAAACCGCAGCACTTTTGGCAAGCCCTTGAGCAAGCACCAGGTGATTCGCCACAAACTGGCCGACATGGCCACTCAACTGGAAGCCAGCCGTGAGTTCACTTACCGCGTGGCTGCTCGCATGCAGGCCGGCAAGCCCGCCTTGAAAGAAGTGTCCATGGCCAAAAACTTCGCCACTAAAACATCGGATTTCATTACCTATGAAGCCGTGCAAATTTTTGGTGGCATGGGCTATATGCGCGAAAGTTTGGTGGAGCGTTTGTACCGCGACAATCGAATTGCATCCATTGGCGGTGGCACCTACGAAATCATGAATGAAATTATCGGCAAGCAGTTGGGCTTGTAAAAGTTAAAGGAACACACACACCATGTTGGCAGACTATCCATTGAAATACCTGGCCTTGCACTGGCCCAATATTCGATCCATGGGTTGGGCGGCCATTCGCAATGCCACGCCCATGACCCGGCCCGGCACCTTGCCGGAATTGCCCGTGCACCACAGCATGCATGTGCCAGCCTTGAACAATGAGCTGCTGGACCAATATGTGGCCTGGACAGGCGCACCTGCCAATCGCTACCGCACTCAAATGCCTGCGCATTTTTGCAGCCACTGGGCCATGCCCATGCTGGCCAAGCTGGGCAGCCTTGCGCCGTACAATTTGTTGTCGCTGCTCAACCAGGGCTTGCGCATGCAAATTCACAAGCCACTGAACCGCGATGACGCCATCGCCTTGCGCGGCAGCTTGATGGATGTGAGCGACGATGGTGACAAAGTGCGCATTCACACCCGCGTGCAGGCCAGCAACCCCAAGGGCGAACTGGCCATGGTGATCGACAGTTACTCCACAGTGCCCCGGGCAAAACCAGCTGGCAAAAGCAAACCCGCCAAGCGTGAAGAATATGAATTCAACACCGCAGGAAACTGGGATGCCGAGGAAGAAGACGGCCTGGCCTTTGCCATGTTGACGGGTGATTTCAACCCCATTCACACCATCAAGGCGGTGGGCAAACGTACACGGTTTAAAAGCTGCATTTTGCATGGCTTCGGGCAATTGGCCCGCACCTGGGAAGTGTTAAACAACGCCGGTTATTCCGTGGCCGATCTCGATGTGCGATGGATCAAACCACTGCCATTGCCCAATGCGGGCATGCAGGTGCAAACCAGCACAACGAAGGACTCTGAAGGCTACACACAGCTGCGTTTGACCGCAGCCAATGGCACCTTGCACATGGTGGGGCGCTTCAAATGAAGTCAATTCGCAAAGCAGTGATTGTGGATGGCGTACGCACCCCGTTTCTTGATTCTGGCGGTGCCTATTCCCAGCTCATGACCTATGAGCTGGGCGGCAAAGCCATTGCGGGTTTGGTGAGTAAAACCGGCCTGGATGCAAACCGTGTGAACATGGTAACCATGGGCACTGTGTTGCATGAAATTGAAACTTCCAACGTGGCGCGTGAAAGCATGTTGAGCGCTGGTTTGCCAGCCACCATCCCGGCTTACACCACGTCCATGGCTGGTTTGTCGGCCAGCGTGGGCTTTGCCAATTTGTGCGACATGATCGCCTTGGGCCGAATCGACGTGGGCATTGCCGCGGGTGTGGAAAGCTTTTCCGACATTCCCATTCGCTACTCGCAAAAAATTCGCCGTGCAGCCATGAAGGTGCGGCAAGATACTTCCGCAAAAAACATACTGAAGAACCTGGCCAGCCTGCGCCCGGCCGACTTGAAGCCCGAGATGCCCACGGGCACCGACTTCACCACCCGCAAAACCATGGGTGTGTGCGCCGAACAAATGGTGCGCAAGTTCAAAGTAAGCCGCGAGGATTGCGATGCATTCACCGTGCGCAGCCACCAGCTGGCTATTGAGGCATTGAACCAAGGCCACTTCGACGGCACCATCATTCCTGTGCAGGTACCTGGTTTTAAACACCCCATTACATTGGACAACACACCGCGCGCAGACAGTAATATCCAGAAGCTAAGCACCATGCGCACCATTTTTAGCAAAAGTGGCGTGATTACTGCTGCGGGTTCGTCCCGGTTTACCGATGGTTCAGCCGCCTTGCTGGTCACCAGCCAAAAAGCCGCGCACGACATGGGCTTGCAGCCCTTGGCTGAAGTGGTCGATTATCAACTGGCCGCAGTGAAAAGCCTGGAAGAAGAAATGTTGCTGGGGCCAGCGGTGTCCATACCAGCCTTGCTGGCCCGAAATAAGTTGAGCATGGGCGACATCGACGTGTGGGAACTTCATGAAGCTTTTGCAGCCCAAGTGTTGGTGAACATCGCTTGCATGCAGCGTAGCGAGTTTGCAAATGAGTATTACGGTGGTGTGGTACCCGGCGAACTGCCTGTCGAAAAGCTGAACACCTGGGGTGGGTCGCTTTCCTTGGGCAATCCGTTTGCGGCCACAGGCATTCGCCTGCTCACCACGGCAGCCCGAAGGTTGCAGGTGGAGAACAAGCGTTATGCAGTGGTGTCCAGCTGTGCAGGTGGCGGCCTGGGCGCTGCAATATTGCTGGAGAACACGCGCCGTTAAGCGCTTGGGCTTTTAATCGTCGTCATCATCGTCGTCGTCGCGATCATCCCAATCGTCGTCGTCATCGTCATCGTCGTCACGGTCGCGAAAGCGTTTGTCATAGCGGTAGTCGTCCCTGCCTCGATGATCGTAGTAATCGCCGTATCCGAAGGCTGCATAGGCCGATGGAATCAGGATGTTGATGTCGATGCGTGGCTCGCGGTATTGATCCCCGGCCTGGGCCAGTTGGGAAAATGCCAGCGTGGTGCCCAAGGCAATGATGGAAACAAGCGTTTTCATTGAGTACTCCAGATGAAAATAGGCTGGTTAAACAATTCGATTTAGGTGTTGTTTTCGCTTAACTCTTGGCCAGCTTTGCAGGTTGACAAATTGAATGTGAAATTTTTATGAAACAGCCAGCGTGCTGATATTCTTGTACCAACTTAAAAAAACGAAGTACAACGGGAGACAATCACATGAGTGCAGCGCAGTACGAACAATTTGAAACCCTGCTGGATTGCCTGGACCATTGGGCAGCCACTCAACCCAACAAGGTTTATTTCACCCAGCCTTTTTCAACCGAAAAAACAGTGGACTACACTTGGGGCCAAGTGGCCGACCAAGTGAACCGCATGGCCGCATACCTGCAATCGCTGAATCTGCCCGAGAAAACCCACATCGGCATTCTGGGCAAGAACAGCGCGCACTGGATCATGGCCGACCTCGCCATTTGGCGGGCAGGGCATGTGTCCATTCCCTTGTACCCCACACTGAATGCTGAAACCGCTGAATACGTGCTGGAGAACAGCGACTCGAAAATGATCTTCATCGGCAAGATGGACGAGTTGTGGCGCGTGGTCGAGAAGGGCATTCCCACCAGCATGCCCACCATCACCTTGCCACTGGCACCCCAACTGCCTCACGCCAAGAAATGGGACGACATTGTGGCCGCCACGGCACCCACACAAAACCCGGTGAAGCGCAGCAAAGACGAAATGGCCACCATGCTTTACACGTCTGGCAGCACAGGCAAACCCAAAGGCGTGATGATCTCGTTCAATGCCATGATCAGCGCACTGCGTGGCACCTCGAAGGTGATGAGTTTCAGCAACACCGATCGCATGATTTCCTATTTGCCGCTGGCCCACGCCGCCGAGCGTGCCATTCTGGAAACCGGCTCGCTGTTCTATGGCTTTCACGTGTATTTCTCGTTTGGGCTCGACAGCTTTATTCAAGACCTTCAACGCGCAAGGCCCACGCTGTTCTTCTCGGTACCTCGCTTGTGGACCAAGTTTTACAACGGTATATGCGGAAAAATTCCGCTGGGCGTGCAACACATTATTTTCCGCATCCCGATTCTTTCCGGCTTGTTCAAAAAGTTTTTACTGAAAAAACTCGGCTTGTCCGAAGTGCGCATGGCGCTGAGTGGTTCTGCACCATTGGCACCCGCGCTAATGTCTTGGTACCGCAACCTGGGCCTTGATTTGCTCGAAGGCTACGCCATGAGCGAAAACTTCGCTTACTCCCATTGCAGCCTGCCCGGCAAGGTGCGAGTGGGTTACGTGGGCAACACTTACCCCGGCGTGGAATGCAAAATTTCCGAGGTGGGCGAAGTGCTGGTAAAAAGCCCCTGCAACATGATGGGCTATTACAAAAACCCGGAGCTGACCGCGCAGTCGTACACCGAAGACGGCTTCCTGAAAACAGGCGACATGGGCGTGATCGACGATCAAGGCCGCTTGAAAATTACCGGCCGCGTGAAAGAATTGTTCAAGACCAGCAAGGGCAAATACATTGCACCTGTGCCCATTGAAAACCGCTTGAACGGTCATGAATTGATCGAGGCCGTGTGTGTTACAGGCCCCTCGTTTTCACAGCCGTTTGCGCTGGTGATGTTGCCCCTTGAAGAACACAAACAAGTGGAGCAAAACCCATCGGAGGCGGCGCGGGTTGAAAGTGAAATGACCGAGTTGCTGAACCATGTGAATGGTCAGCTGGAAGCGCATGAGAAGTTGAGCTGCATTGTCGTGGTCAAAGACTTGTGGACAATGGAAAACGGATTCCTCACGCCCACCATGAAAATCAAGCGCAATGTGATTGAGGAGAACTATCTGCCCAAGGCAGAAGCGTGGGTGAAAATGAAAAAACCAGTGGTGATTGAGCAGTAAGCGAGTTGCAAGTCGGCATTCTTACAGGCCCCAATTTGAGTGGGTGGCAGGCAGTAAATTGCTTCTATATTCTTCAGTAGTTAACACTTATTTGCATAATTAATGGTGTGTTAACTATCTGTTTAATAAGGTGAAACAATTAGCCTACTCAAAGGGGGGTTGTATGGGTTTGAATCGTTTTTTCGGAGCCAGCATTTTAAGCCTGGCCATATTGGCGGGCTGCGGCGGTGGCGGTGATGGCACTGCACCAGCAGCAGGTGGCGGCGGTGCAGGCGGCGGCACTACCACTTCCGGCCAGCTTACCAACTCACCAATCGATGGTGTTAGTTACAGCGCTGCACCCAGCGGATTGACAGGCACCACCATGAACGGTGGCATGTTCAACTTCCAAGCTGGTGACACAGTCACTTTCAATATTGCAGGTTTGCAAATTGCGGTGCCAGGTGGTGCTCGCATAACTCCACAAACAATCGCTGAAGAGTTGGCCGATGGCAACGCAGCAACTCAAGCCAACATTTTGGCAAACCTCACTACTTTTTTTCAGACAATTGACAGCGATGGGGATTCTGAGAATGGTTCAGTAACCATTCCTGACAACATTGAGTTCGCTAACGCCACCGATCTCTTGAATGGTCTTGAGATGGCTCCAGGCGATTTTCAGACGACATTCCAAGCGGCTATTGACGGTGCCTACGCGGAAGGAAGTGAACCCACAATCGTGGATTCAACGGAAGCCATGCTCCGCTTCTACAGAAACGAGTTGCAAGGTAACTGGCGTTTGGTCAGCGCGATGGATGGCGAAGAAACCATCGCCAGCAGTGCAAATTACCAGGTGTTGTTAAGCTTCGACGTTGGTAATACGAACGCAGCAAATGACGGCGTTGTAAATTCGTTTGTATTCTCTGAGTTCGACATTAGTGATCCCACTGATGAGTTTTCATTTGTTGGCGTGGGTACGACCAACTACAACAGCGAGACTGCTGAGTTCCAGTTCACCAGCTTGCCGCGCGCTTTGGTTCCAGATTTCACCAGCCCACCCGGTACCAACAACTCTTCGAGTGAAAGTGACCCGTTCCTTTACTCTTCAAAAGTTGCTCTAGACGGCAATCAACTGGTACTCACATTGGTAGAACAGGGCACTACGATTGTTGCTACTTTCGAGCGCTTCAATAACGTGAAGGATAGCCTGATCGGATCTTGGTACGAAGTTCTTCCACCCGAGATGTTTGAAGGTGCTCCCACCACGATTGCCGCACCTGCTGAGAACGGCAGTGTCGATTTTGGTGAAGACGTTGCTGCAGTGTTTTACTACTTTCTGTCCAGTTCACGTGTAATGTTGGTCTTCACCGACCTTCCTGCATTTGACAACGGAGAAGAGGCCAATGGTGTGATCGTTGCTGACTACACGTTGGCGAATGGCAGGCTGACCTTCACGAATGTGCTGCTTGATTCGGTGAGCTCTGACACTGCACCCGAACCCGCAGTGGCTGATGGTGATTTTGTAACATTAGCCATGGCAACCTTGAACGACACCAAGCGCATTTTGACTGAAGGCGACACCAGCAATGAACAGGAAACCTATGAAATTTATCGAATCCTGTCTTTGAGCGAACGTGTGGGTGCCTTTGAGCAAGCTGCTCCTGCCGAGGCCGTTGAAGCGAGATAATTCGCCTTAAGTGCCAAAGTAGTTGAAATAAAAAAGCCCGGATTCTTCCGGGCTTTTTTTTACGCCAGCGTACCTTCCCTGAAATCTTGCAAGGCCTGCCGAATTTCCTGTTCAGTGTTCATCACAAACGGGCCGTATTGCGCAATTGGCTCATTCAGTGGCTTGCCTGCAATGAGCAGGGCCTTGGCATCGGCGCTGGCTTCAATCACCACGCCATCGCCTTCGTTCTTCAAAATCGCCATGCGTTTGTCGCCCACCACTTGGCCGCCTACCTTCACTTCGCCTCGGTAAACAAATACCACTGCATTGTGTTGCGCGGGTAGTTCTTGTAAAAATCTCGAACCCGCAGGCAAGTGCAAGTCTAGATACAAAGGCTGTGTGCCCTCGCGGCTTACCGCACCTTCCACGCCATGGCTCTTGCCCGCAATCACGGTTACCGCAACCCCGTCGGCAGTTTTAAACTGGGGCAGGTCGGCGTTTTTAAAATCGCGGTACCAAGGCGTGCACATTTTGTCTTTCGCGGGCAGGTTCAACCACAGCTGAAAGCCTTCCATCACACCTTCTTCCTGCTGCGGAATTTCGGAATGGAATACACCGCGCCCGGCCGTCATCCACTGCACACCGCCGTTTTCCAGCAAGCCTTTGTTGCCCTTGCTGTCCTCGTGCAACATGCGCCCGGCAATCATGTAAGTGATGGTTTCAAACCCACGGTGCGGGTGGTTCGGAAAGCCCGCAATGTAATCGTTGGGGTTGTCGCTGCCAAAGTTGTCCAGCATCAGAAATGGGTCTAGCCTGCGCTGCAGGTTTTGCGTAATCACACGGGTCAGCTTCACGCCAGCACCATCGCTGGTCGGTTGGCCCACCACGATGTGTTCCACGGTGCGCGGCTGTTGTACAGAAATTGGTTTTGGCGCGTTCATAAATACCTCTCAATGAACTGATGAATACTTCGATTTTACCGCACACCACAAGGTGCGGAAGGCCTTGTGGAACAAACACTTCCAGTAAAAGAACCTGGTTTCATATTGCACTGCAAAATAATTTATGCAATTGAATCAATGGTTTGCTGTGTTTCTAAAAACAAACGCTCGTTTGAAATTTAGAGTGTTTTTCTAACGTTTACAGTTGTTAATGACGAAAATGATTGATACATTGAGCAATGTAATCGTTAGTACCAAAGTATAAAAATAGCTGCAACCAAAGGAGTACACCATGAAAGTCATTCCAGTGCGCCGTGACGTCAAAATCAACCTTGACGAGTCCCGCATCAACAACTGGCACGAAGCCGGTGAGCACGTCACCCATTTCTTCAACGCACTGTCGGTGTTGTTCCCCGCAGGCGAGCGTTTGTTCATGGACTCCGTGCGCGCCTACAAAGACCAGGTGACCGACCCCGAACTGAAACAAGCAATTACCGCATTCATCGGCCAGGAAGCGCTGCACAGCCGCGAGCACGAGGAATACAACGAGATGATGGACCGCAGCGGCGTGCCCGCTTTGAAGCTGGACAAAATGTTGTGGAAACTGCTGGGTGGTTTGCAAAAAGGCCTGGGCAAAAAATTATCCTTGGCTGGCACCATTGCGCTGGAACATTACACCGCTATCATGGCCGACGCCGTGTTGAAAGATCCAAAAGTAACCGGCGAGAAATCGGACGAAGGTTTCAAGCAAATGTGGCAGTGGCACGCGTACGAAGAAACCGAGCACAAAGCCGTGGCCTACGATGTGTGGAACACCGTGATTCCCGACAACGTGTACAACCGCTTCATTCGCCGCTTCGGCATGGTGCTGGCCACCGTAATTTTCTGGCCCGTCATTATGTACTTCCACGCACGCCTGGTATTCGCCGACCCCAACACCAAGGGCAAGCACCTGCAAGGCTACAAAGCCGTTGCCAAAATGTTGCTGGGCAAGGAAGGCATTTTCCGCAACGCCATGAGCGACTTCTTCGACTACTTCCGCGCCGACTTCCACCCCTGGGACCATGACAACAGCCACTTCATGAAAGAGATCGACGCGTTTGTGGAGAAGGTCAACCAAGCCATGCGCAACCCCAACCCCGAAGTGAAAAAAGCAGTGCGTGCACGCATGAGCAAAGCTGTAAGTAAGGCGCCAGTGGCTGCATAAAAACAATAATTTTTTCTTCCTGAAAACCGGACCATTCGTAGCGGGGTGGTCCGGTTTTTTTATTTCCGCGAGTTTTTTTAGTTCAGTTATACCGCCCTTCAAATGAGGGGGAGGTAGGTGATGCTGTTTGTCGGAGAGTAAAGCTGGATGCGGGTTTTGGCTGTTGATTATTTATTAAGTAGTGGGGTGAGGGGAGTGGATTGCTTGCTGTTGTATGACAATTAATTTAGTTTATGTACTAATTAAATTACATGCCTTACAAAAGCAGGCTTTGGTGTTGGCCTGCGGTAGCTATGGTAAAGCAATGCTTGTTCAGGGGTGATGTTCGAATAAATGGATATCGCCATTATTGTTCGATAAAACTAGTTAGATTTCACTTGCCAACCATTTGAGTTCCCCCCAACAATCACCAACAGGAGGTTATGATGGCTAAGAAGAGAGGAGACAGAGGAGCACACTACGATGCTCTTGCACTTGTGTCAGGAGGCCCCGACTCGACTACTTTGCTCTATCACATGAAGGAGGAAGAGGGGCTAAATCCGCTTGCTTTTCACTTTTCTACCGGATTGGCTCCGAACGATAAAGAACTGCAAATGGCTCGGAAGCTTTTGAAGGAAATTGATATTCCGTTGCAGGTTGTTGATATAAGTCATTTCATTGCTGCCTCTGGCAATGATATGCCAACTATCCATAGTGAAGCACACGCGCTCCGTTTTGGAACTGCAGTCATTCTATCCATGGCGTCGGCGTTTGCCATCGCTCACAACATGGAATCAGTTTGGCTTGCTCTTCATGCGGAAGATGCAGAAGAAGCAACTGAATACACCGATGAATTCATCAGATACATGAATGATGGCGTCAAACTCATCGGCGAAAAATGTGCAATAAAAGCGCCATTTCACAAATGGAAAAAGTCCGAGATCATTCAGTACGGTCAAGCACTTGGGGCTCCCTTGGAAAAAACTTGGAGCTGCGTTTCTCCCATAAAAGGCTTTCAATGTGGATCATGTGGCGCATGCCGAGCTAGAAGAAAAGCGTTTGAGCTCGCAAAAGTAGAGGATAAAACCAGATATTCGCTGAAGTGAAACCTAACATTTCGTTGCAGCGGACAGTTGAGGCGCAGATGCAAGCGGCCACCGAATACGCAGCGCTCCTCGACCTAATCCAATGGCTCAACGAGAACACGGCGGACCTTTCATTCAAGACCGGTGACCAAAACATGCTGGCCATTGGTTGCTTCGACGTGGCCCTTGAGAACCAAGCAGCGATTGCCCTCTTGCACTCTGCTGGGCTGTATAGCTCCGCATTCGCGCTACTCCGAGTGCTAGCTGAAGCACTCGTTCGTGGTGTGTGGCTACTTCACTGTGCGTCCGACGGGGAGCTCGCGAAGTTCAAGCGTGGAAAGCTGGATCAAACATTTGATCAGCTTACGAAGGCGGTGGAGAAAGCCATTGGAGATCCCTTGGAAGTACTGAGTAGATTCAAGCGGGTGGCCTGGGCGTCTCTGAACGGGTTCGCTCACACGGGGTTTCACCAGGTCTCTCGGCGGCACAAGCCGGGACGAGTAGAGGCCAACTTCTCCGACGATGACCTCGCGAAGGCACTTGGACTAGCCGGCTCGTTGGGCATGATTGCAGCGGGGCAAATTGCTGGCCTCTCCGAAAAGGAAGACCTTGCTGCGAAGTTCCTGGAGAGGATGGAAGCTTATGCGAAACCTGCGCCCTAACAGGTCAGTCGACGCGGACACTTTGCGGCAATCGGCCGCACAGTGTGGTCCGAAAACTTTGCGCTGTGCTGCCACTTCCCGCACGTGCCGGTCACTTTTGCGTTAGGCTTCACAACCCACCAGCCACCTCCTTTTAAATACTCAAAACTCTTACGAACAAATGGGAATTTACGACGATACCAAGAACAATCTGACCCTCGTCGCTGCTGTAGCTATCGCATCCTTTGCAGCGGCGTGGGCAACATTTGAAGGCTATAACAAACTTTCGGGCATTGACCGGGTTCCCGCTAACAGCTACGTTTTGATGAAAGATCTGCAAGAAAAGTACGTCGCCCGGGCAGATTTCGAGAAAAGCACCGCACTCCTCAAGGACGAAGTTGCAAGGCTCTCAAGTGCCAACCAAAGTTCGGCTGCTTGCCTAACTGAACTGAAGGCCTGGCAGTCAAGCCAAATTCAATGGAAACAGGCAGCAGAATCGCTTCAGTCGCAGCTTAATATTGCTCGGCAGAACTCCTCGCTTCTAAACGAGGTACGTCGCCTTGAGTCCCAGAGAAGGGAATTGGAACGTGACGCTCGCGTACTTAGCTCATCGGGCATGAATGGGAATCCTAATGACGGTATCAGCAAGAATAATCAAGTGAAATTGGAGACAACTCAGCGCGCTATGGCAGAGCTTGACCTCCGGGCGCTTGAAGCAAGCAAACGCTTGACCTGCCAACCCTAAGAATTTAGTTGAACGCAATCGTCTCCTACAAGTGAAGCCTAACCACTCGCTCAAGCTGATACGCAACGCATTCCTCCGCGTGCAGCTTAGTTCGAGCGTTAGCCCTTTTCTCATTCGTTGAGTTTCCATGCACACATTTGAACTCTATCGTTACCAACTACTTCCGGCGTCTCAGCTGCAACAAGATCTCTTCAGGAGATCATTTACCGCAGATGAGATTCGAGAACGTAAAAACGAGTTCTTTGATACCGTCCTAGGTGAATTACCCCAATTTCGGCATCGTGGATTGGAGATCAAGCACAAAGTTCAGATCCACGAGGGCGACTGGTTTATTTTTAAGTTGGGTGCCCATAAGAGCGTCGACCGGGACACCGAGGACTTTAGAAAAGAGCGGATTGAAAGCTGGCCGAACGTCACTGTATTGGTTCACAATAACCCAGATACGCAAATAATTGCAATATCAAAGAACTTCAAAGCCTTCTCCACCACGAACTCTGTCGCAAAGATACTTGAGCGCTCCCTGGCGCACTCACTGCGAGCTTACGGTCTAACACTGGTAATTAAAGAACAGTTTGAGAAAAACAATTTCTGGTCAATTGTTCGCGAACACTCTGGAAGAATATCAAGGGTTAGATTTGAAATGGTTTCGCCAAACATGGCGAACATTTCAAGAGCGTTGAAGATCGACTTCAAGCAGCTTAATCGCGAATCCAACTGTCAAAAGGCCAATCTTGAGCTAGAGGCCGTCCCTGGGGCGGCGCTTGAACTCAAGGAAGGAAACGAATTGTTGGATGGATGTGTGGAGTACGCCTCCCTTGGGGGTGGCGACATTGCTCTCAAGATAAGAGGGGTAAAAAAGGAAGTTCGAACATCAACTACCGTCAAATCAGTCGAGATCGACGAGCTGTTTTTGCGTGGGCCCGGCGACGATCTTCTGCACTTAATCAAGAGAATTCTATAAATGATTCTCTGGTTTAGAAACATCGCAGCCTATGTGATTTGCGCCATTGCGTCTGCTGCAATAGTAAGCTGGCTAAAGTCTTCGGTTGTCGAAGATATCCTTCTGCCAAATCTCACGACAATCGTTCTCGCATTGCTTGCGATCAATGTTCAAACAACTGCAGTTGTTGCAGTAAAACTTCGAGAAATTGCCGATAAATCGAAATTCGATTTTTCGAAATCGATTGGCGAGTTCCGCGTAGCGTTCTATGAGCAGGCTGGACTATTCGTCATCTCTCTGATGTTGAGTGCAATATCAAAATCTAAAATTTATGTACTTGATACGCTCGCGCTTGAAATAATGGCATTTTTTGTTATCTATGCCGCGCTGCACGTATTCATAGACACAAGCATTGGTTTGTTGGTATGCCTCTTTCCGGAAACCAGCGATGACTGAGAGCCATCGGGCTAACCCTTCCGTCGAGAGGGACGGTTTGCAAGCTGCGCTTACAAATACACTCCGCCGCTTCGTGGCCCCAGCCGCCCCTCACGTCAAACGGTAGGCCTAAAACATGAATGCACCGAGTGGAGTTAGTCGCCGTCTCCAGCAATGTACAGAGCGGCTAGGGTCTCAAGACTGCGAGGGAGCCCTGGTAAGTTTATTCCCCGCCTTAGATAAAACAGCCAAGAAACGCCGCCCCAAAGATGGCGTTGGAAAACGTATAAAGGCATTTCTTCAAGATGAAGAGGTGCTAATTACAGCCGTAGCAACTGGCAATGTCTTCAAGGGTTGCAGCTTTGACGGGATGTCGTTTCACGATGCCCTTTACAATTTTGGCCGCACCCCGATTGCACACGAGGGGGAGTTAGATCCTCGACTGACCTTCAATACCGAAGGTGGACTACAAATAGGAAAGGATCACTGGAATCTACCCGTTAGCTACATCGTGGGCATGTCTCTAGCAGTAATCATTGCCCCCGAAAACGCCGGTGAATGCACCGCCGAAGGTTTAGCTATAACAGTGTTCGGCAAGCAATTCGCTCTGAACGATATTTGGGGTCGCCCTGAATCCGTTCGCGACCACCTATGCATCCAATTCCGTGACCCTAACCTTTTTGCGTAACGGCCTAACAAATGGTTCAAGTCGTTCGCTTCGCTCACTTGGGGCCGGCTAAAGCCGGCCCTTTAACCAAACGCTAGATCGGCACCCAACAATGACACTTTGCGAAGTCTCCCAGAAGAAAGCCTCTTGGATTTGGTCCGCACTTCGAAATGCACGTCTGCATAACTCAAAGATTGGTGAAGAGTCCATTACGGATTTCTTTGTTCTTGAACTGAAGAAAGCCTCGAAGGGGGCATACTTTATCGACTCATTTACCCGCCCAAAGGAAAAGGTCACTGGTGCAGATTGGGAGCTTTGGTTCACAGGACCAACGAAGAAATGGATTGGTCTTCGTGTGCAGGCGAAAGTCATTTCGATCGATGGGAAGCGATATGCCCAACTCCACTACAAGAGAAAAGATGGTACTAACCAAATTGATCAATTGGTAACCGATGCAAAGAAACATAAGGCCATCCCCGTTTACTGCCTGTATTCCTATTGGCGCGGCACGGAGGCCGGCAAGATCAATTGGCCCTGTGGGACGATAAAGCGAAACTCGAGACTCTTTGGCGCAAGCGTTTTGTCTATCAACAGTGTTAAAAAACTGAAGTCCGCCAAAGACGATACGCTCAAAAGTGTGGCAAAACATATGAATCCGTTGCATTGTCTTTTTTGCTGCCAGGGCTACGCCCAAGGTGATCTTCCAGCCCGTGCGCATGCATTCCTAGGAGCAAGAGACTATCTCGACACAGGCGCCCAGTTGCTGCTCGACGAGCCGCCTTACTATGTAACACAGATACTTCGTGGATTACCCGAAGGAGACCTAATTGACGTCCAAGACGAGAACCTTGCCCGAGTAACGATCATCCGAGAGGTAGTAGAGAAACGATCTAACATGCCAGTCAACACGGACGCCGCGAGATAAAGCCGCGCAGCGCCGGTTACTTTTACGTTAGACATCCCACCTGAATGAGCAACGAAGACGAGTACTACCTACAGACAGCTTATGCACTAGCAGGGTGCCAGATGCTTGAGCAAGAGCTGAAGCTCTATATCAGCGACGCACTCGCACTTGTTCATCGCTGTGTCGCCGATAAAGTTCCATTCAAGTTTTCCGGCGATGACTATCTCGACGTATCTCTGGAGCGTCTTATTGATGTCTTTCGCAAGTTGTCCGAGAACCCTGATCTTGTCGCAAGGCTTCGAAAATTCAAGGACACTAGAAACCATCTTGCACATCGAAGTATTACCGAGTACCTAGACTACGATGGCGATCTCTTTCTTCCGAAATCAGAAGAAACCTTGGCACTTCTTAATACCATACAAGAGGAAGCGAATATGCTGCGACATGTGGTTCGCTACGAAGCGCAGAAGTTCACGCCTGAATTGGAATTTGGTAACCTAAGCAGCGATGTTTAACCATTGATTGCAGCGTACCTGCGCCAGCTACGCTGGCTGTTCCGCTGAATTCAAACGTTAGTTGTAACTGGCTTTATTCGAGAAGTACATGAAATATATAACAGGTCTATATTGGTTAGTCGGCTTAATTTTTGTTGTCGCGCTGATAAGTCTCTTAGCGGCACACCAGTTAAGAGCGGAGTTTACCGGGATATCTCAACTTCATGAAAACGTTTGCAAGGTTGACCTAAGTCGCGACAGGAAAGAGTGCGAAGAGCTTGCGGAGCTAACAGAGTCATTGATGAATGTGAAACGCGAGCTCACTACAGAAGAGGTTGCATACTGTTCCATCTTAGAGCTTTTGAAGCTCGGAAAGCTCAATAATACCTGCAATCCATACCAAGTCGCTGTCGACTTAAAGAAGGAAATTGAAGACTTAATGAAGGCAACGGATGTACTTGAGAAATACAACTAACGAGGCGCTTTTGCCGGACAGTTTTTCCACCGCTTCGTGGCTACATAATTGCCGCAAAGCTTGGTGTTGGGCGTCTTAGGAACTGAAATGGGAATCTTTGATATCTTCTCCAAACGCCAGAAGCAGCTACGCGGCGACGTGCCTGATGTGTACTCGTACGACACGATCCCACAACCTCTTCGAGTGCAGGTTGTTCACATCTGGCAAGACACGATCGGGGATAGGAACGAGTATCACGACAGTTATCGCGGAGCGTATGGTGCTTATAAGTTGATCGTCGATGCACTCTGCCGCGAGTACGGCGTTTTCAAGCTCACAGGAGCCAAAGAATATGGCGACCGCAATTACCTGTCCGAGCTCGCAAACTTCATCCTACTGGAGCAAGAAACCGAGAAGGTTCTCGACGCAATTGAACTCTCGTTCAGAGTCATTGACCGCATGACTAGAAATTTCGACTATCTTCATCGGCAGCGAGCATCCGAGATAGCCGATGAGGCGATTGTGGAACTCAACGCACGATTCCAAGAACATGCCGTAGGGTTTCAGTTAGCGGACGGTGAAATCATACGTGTCGATTCCAAGCTAATCCACGCGGAGGTCGTTAAACCCGCTCTTACTCTTCTGCATCAGAAAGAGTACGCAGGCGCCCAAGCAGAGTTCTTAAAGGCCCATGAACATTACAGGCATGGCAACACGAAGGAGGCTCTGACTGAATGCTTGAAGGCACTGGAAAGCGTGATGAAGGCCATTTGTGACAAACGAAAGTGGCAATATCCACCCAACGCGACCAGTAGTGGGCTAATCCAATGTTGCTTCGATAACGGCCTCGTACCTACCTTCTGGACTCAGCAGTTTTCTGCACTCCGTAGCACACTTGAAAGCGGCGTTCCCACCGCAAGAAACAAGCTCGGCGGTCACGGCCAAGGCTCATCGATAGTCTGCGTTCCGCAGCACCTGGTTGCATACGCGCTGCACATGACAGCTTCGGCCATCGTCTTTCTCGTTGAATCAGAGCGGTCATTGCCGTGAAAACGCGACGCCCAACCCATCATTCCACCGGACCTGCGCAAAAAGCTGCTCAGGCTTGTGAGTTCGAACGTTATACGTCGTGAAATCCTCGCCCAATCGCCTCGCATTTAAGTACCGAAGCGGCGATCCGCAAACGCTCCAGAGAGACCTCGGGGCATTGCGTGATGCTACGTTTTATGCAGCATCGCGAGGGAGCCTAAACGACCCCTTCGAGGGTCGGTTCGATCGGTCTTCGCTAGATCGCCAGCTCTTACTGATCCGGCAAGTGGCGACCGGATTTGCGCCTGGTGTTGCAGGCTCGCTTGATACAGTTTCAGAGGCCGCGAACGACCTCTTGAGCTTCGTCGACAAGAGCGGAGTCTTCTCGCTCAGCTACAACCCCTTGAATGAGCTCATTTGGGCTCACTACGGAGGCTCTCATTGCGGCTTCTGCATTGGCTACGACATCGAGAAACTCATTGAGTTCGAACCGAACTTGCACTATTGCTTTGACGTGCAGTACAGCGATACGGAGCCAACGCTCAGTTCTGAGCATCTTCTAGGTGCTACAACTCCAATAACACTCCTTCAGAGGATCTTAGGAGTGAAGTCCACGCCGTGGAGGTACGAAGAAGAAGTGCGAGTTGTCACCGCGCCAGCCGGGCTCCATGAGCACGACTACCGCGCGGTGAAGAAGGTGTACTTTGGCCTTCGTTGTTCGGAATCAACTAGACAGGCCGTGATGGAGGCGCTCGCCGGAAGGGACGTTCTGTATGAACAGGTTGTGAGCCCTGGAACGTCTTATGTCCTTCAATCAAAGGCTATTCCCGACCACTTCGCGTCTGCAAGAAAGCATATGCAGAACTTGGCGCCAATCAACGATGGCGCGATCTGCCCGCACTATCTAAAGCCTGAGCAGAAGCAGTATCAAGACTACCTCTTTCGGGCCGCGGAGATCGTAAGGCGTGAGCCGTACTGCAGAGAGATTCAATTGGTCGAGTTCAGCGGTCAACGGAGCACACCTGAAAGGCCGATCATCTTCGTCCAGTACCTTCGCGGACCGAACAAGTGGGTCAATCACTACTTCAGCCTGCCGGAGATCGATGAACAGTACAAGGAGCTACAGCTATGAGGGCAACGTATAACCCCTCCGTCAAGGGGATGTCTTGCGCCAAGCCGCAAGCCGCCCCTTACGTCGAACGTTATGTGCAATTAAAGGCAGTATGAATCGATATTTAAAGTTAGCATTAATTCTAGTTGTTTTTTTTGCTGTCTTGGTCGCGGGTTTTGGGGTGTATCGCGGAGCAGAAAATGATTCTGCTGTAACTGCGTACATCGTAGGGGCTCAAGATGCAGAAACATCGAGCAAAGATGCTCCAATATTGTTGAACGAAAAAAGGGTTCCAGTAGAAAGAGTCCGTTCGTTTTCCAGAATAGCTAAAATTATCAATGACAAATTTGGAAGCGATGAGTCGCGGTGTATTCAGAGGATTTGGGATAGTTCGACAGACCCTGTTGGGCTTGTTATTGAGAACTCAAGTTTGATTCAGCAGTATATTTTTATTGATGCTACCAATCTTGAGTCGTTGAAAAAGCTGAGTAATGCTGACCTTTCGAATACCAAAGAATTAGGTGAAATTGGAATCGAGCATGGTAAAAAAATCAGATTGATTCTCGATGGTTTCCCTGCCACTTTAAGGCCGATGCAAGAGCTTTCTAAATGCACGAAAACGCTCAAAGGTTGGTTTATATATCGTGATTAGTACAAGCAATAGAGCACACAACAAGTGCGTCAACGAGACCGGTTTTCCGCTGGCGCTCCGAACCGGCCCGTTACGCCAGCGTTAGACATCATATGCCGAATTACGCTTGGACTTGTGGTGCCTGCGGCGAACGAAATGAGCCGCAGTTTGAGAAGTGTTCAAAGTGCGAATGCCCTGCGTATTCCACTTTGAAGCAGACTGAAGCTTATCGAGCTTCAATAGTTAGAGATGAAGATAATTCTGCACGGAAAGCCAAAGCGGAATTCGTACCATTAGAAACATATCAGCGAGTTGTTCGAATTCGTATAACAATCATTGTTTATCTCATTTCTGGAGTAGTGGCTTCTTTAGCGCTTACCTACTTGGCGCACCAGTATTGGGACTTATCCTTTACTAAGTTCGGAACTGCAACAGTGATCTGGTTGGGAGTTGTACTCCCTGTTGGACCAATCGCCATTTTCCTGTCTAAGCTTCGCTGTCCGAGGTGTTCCGAGGAGTGGCTGGCTAGGAATCATTCCCATGACCGTGACGGCCCTTTCATTTTTTGGGCTGTTATTTCTTGGCGAAGCTGCGCTCATTGTGGGCTATCAGTCGCAGCCAAGCCGGTGATAAAGTATGACGTCTAACCTCTCTATCAAGAGGACGTTATACCTAACCAACCAATATAAAATTCCAGATATGCGCACATCAACGTTGTTCTTCGGTCTACTAACGATTGTTCTCTCCGGGTGCGCAACGACCAGCGTTCCCACGAACTACACCCCATTAGAAAGCTCAGGGAAAGGAATAGTTGTCACTTCCATCACTTACAGCGGCATGTACTCCGGCTATAGCGTGATGTATGCGAGCAGCGATGGAAAGACCAAGGGCGAGTTCACGGTTGGCAAAGGCATGGTGCTAATCCCGTATTTCCCCGATATGGACTTCGAAGAAAAGGGGATGAAAGGGGATGTGGTCGTTGCGGAGCTACCTGCAGGGCAATACGAAATAAATAGCTGGCAAGTTTCAAGTGGCCACGCGATCATTCGGCCAGTGAGTCCTGTTCAAGTCCGCTTTACGGTCGAGCCAGGCAAAAAGCTATACCTTGGGAGCTTCCACTTTGAACAAACCCGCAGCATGGGTTTTGCCGTTACTGGAGTGAAAGTCGGGTTCGCAGACCAAGAGAGCAGAGACATGAATGTCGTTGCCAAGAAGTACCCTAACGTCGCTAGCAGTCCGAGAGGCGGCACAGTGCCTCAACGCGTAGCGATAGATTCCTTAGGCGGCGATGGGAGCACAAAAATATCTGTGCCGTTTATCTTGCTAACGCCGGCAAAGTGAGGTCTAACCTTCCCATCGAGAGAACATACCCCGGCAAGCTGGGTCGAGTCTCTCATGGCAAACGTTGAGCCTTAGAAAGCATATGTTCGAGTACCTGTCACTGCTGGTCTATGCAGCCCTTATAGGTGTACCAGTCCTAATTGTTTGGGATGGCATCCGCAAAACGCGGAAGCTCGAAGCCGCTCGCAGCGAAGCTCGTCAGGCGTTTGCCAGCATGCTTATTGAATCAAGCGACCCCAGGTTCTCATTGAATGGTAATACAGCAGAGATCATAAAGATCGAGGAGCCGGCGAACCCCTATCGCGAGCCTACCGCTTGGTTTACTCTCACGATATTTGCTCGCAATGAATTTGGGGAATATTTCATGTTCAAGTCAACTCGGCCGAAGCCTATTATCAAGCACGTGTCTCATTCCGTAGCCCTGCAGGTTCTCAAAGACGACTATGTGCCACCCTCTGAGGCCTAATCCCTCGCTCAAGTTGACCCGCAGTGGCTGCTTTTGCAGGCAGCTTGGCTCGAATGTTAGGCATTAAAAATCATGCGACCTGACATTCATCCAATTGAGCCTTTATCACAAGTCGTGTTCATCCACGATTACTTGCAGCTTGTATTTCAAGACGCATGTTTCAGCATTTATAACCCCGCTGAGTTAAGACAGGGCGACAGTTTGTTGTCGCAAGGTGAGCCTGGCTTTGGTGACGTTTTGGTGAGCCTTATTGGTCAGCCACTGACATCGGCTTCGTCTAGCCCATCGCTGTCGCTCACTTTTCAAGGTGGCACAATTTTAGTCATAGCGCAGTTTGGGCAAGGTCCAGAGGCATGGCAATATTCCGCTTTGGGTGAGCCAATTGTGGTGGAGCAAAATGCCTAACCTATCATTCAAGCGGGACTCCTAACGACGCCTTTTAATTCAAACGTTAGAAAACTTATGTCTAGACTCTATATTCTTTTGCTTGCGCCTTTCTTAACCATGAGTGGATGCGCGATTGTTGGACCTAAACTGGATTTCTATGATTCAGCGTTGATCGAAAAAGAACCCAACAGAGCAATTATCTCAGGCTCCAAAACTCAAGGACAGAAGCCGCTGTCTCCGATTCTTATCTATATGGATAGCATCGACAAGAAGGTGACAGGCCGAGCTAAAGAACAGCGGTGTAGTTTCAACAAGCCGTTTCCTGTTTTCCCAGGAGCACATGAGCTTGTAGTCGTTATCACGGCTGGGGAGTCCTTTGCTTCTAGCCGCTTTGGGTTCGCTGCTCTCCAAGTTAGTGCACTGCCTAATGCAAAGCTAATACTTAAGGGTGAAGTGTCGTCGAATGTCTCAGCTAAGGTTTGGGCTGAAGACTCGAACGGATCTATTGTTACCGAACAGGTTGCGGTAACGCTCAAAGACAGTCCTTCAAAAGGAATGCCGATAGGTTTTGCGGCCATAGAAGACTCATGTTCTTTGCCATGATCTTGCAGTTTTCCAACCTATCGGTCAAACGAACCTTGCGCATTAAGCTGCGCAAGTACGGTTACCTCAAACGTTAGGCGCCGTCATGGAACGAATAGACGACTACTTCTGCCCGATACAGGGAGCAGCCTTCGCCCATGCTGTTCCGAGCCTACGAGCCAAGATTGGTATCGCCCCATTCGAGCCGCTTGGCTCAAACTACGGCGTTGCCGGTAATACCTTTCGGGCATATAGAGACTGGCCAGAGCGGCCAAGCGCCGTCTATCGACTTTGGGCCGAAGGGGTATGCGGAGAACTTGATGTAGAACTCTTGACGCAGCAGTTGGAGACGAACGAAGGTTTCGATGTCTGGCACAGCTCTCTCGCCAGTTCTCTTCAGGACGCTTGGCTGCAAAAACAGGGGGAGCCGCTTTCGTTTGCTCATCAACACAAACTTGTTGATCTATTTGTGAAGTGGCTTAGCTCTCACAACCTGTCCTCCCCCAGCCTCTCAGAGTCACTGGTAACCCGAGCGAACTGCGCGCTTGACAGTCAAACACTGAGCAAACTCAACGAATGCCTCTCCATGGCGCTTCCTATCGTGAGCCCTTCTATGGGTGACATTCATTCAAAGAAGACATATGAGTTCTGTCAAAAGCTGATCGAAAGATTCTCGATTCATTTCGGTGGATCCCGATTGCTCTTTGACTACTTTGCGTGGCGCAGTGGTGGCAGCGGTGCCTAACTCTTCCATCGAGAGGACTCGCCCCAGCAAGCCGGGGCGAGCCTGTCATGTCAAACGTTAAGTCACTGTTCGGCATCAATGAATATTTTGAAGGGAGTTAACTGGTCATTGCATCAGATTGTTAGCGGGCGGGGCTCTTCCACGATCCAAATGTCAGTGCTTGCTATATAGTAGTTTGGTGACTTACTTCCTCTAACCCCAGTCAGATGATATTGAACATGAAAAAGCCACTTACAAACGGAATTTTTCTCGTCGCGTTCACCATTTCTTTTTCTGCAACAGCCGATGGCGGGTTGGATAATTTGAAAGGCGACTGGCAAAGTTACCGACAGACTGGCAAAAAACTCTCTGACGGCTCGCCCGAGTCTCTTTGGCACATGCAGGTGGCTACTGTTAGTGGAGATCAGATGATATTGAATGTTCCACACGAAGGAAGCCTTGAGCAGCAGTATCAAGCCGGAGACATTATTGCTAAGGACATTCGATTTCTAGGCACCCGCGATATTCCTGCCCGTCCCACTCACGGCTTTTCCGCTCAAACCGTTTACAGATACTCCGCTCAATGCAACTTACGCAGAGCACCTCAGTACGTTCCAGGCGCCACACAGATGTCTCGATATGAGGCCTACTGGGGGCCTTGCGAAATCAATTACAACGACGACCTTGATCGCAAAGAAAAGAGATTATCCTTCACGCCCAATAACTCGATGAACGTGATGCGAGTTGAAAAAATTCCTTCTGGCGCGATCGGATTAAACGGCAAGTGGAGTGCCAGCAAAAAATAATTAACAGGTGCAATTAGCATCGCGTTGAAGTGCCCGCATTGGTTGTAATGGAGAAGTTGTTCGTCCACCTGATCTGCCCTGGAGTTTCCTGCCACTAGCTTATGCGTCCACACATCAGCCTCATCACCTTGGCCGTCGAAGATCTACAACGTGCTGTCGTATTCTATCGTGATGGTCTTGGGTTACCCACAAATGGCATCATGGGCACTGAGTTCGAGATCGGTGCTGTGGCTTTCTTCAATCTTCAACCCAACCTGAAACTCGCAGTGTGGCCGCGCACAAGTCTAGCCGCCGACACAGGCTTACCATTTACCGGTGGTGGCACAGGCAGCTTTAGTCTTGCCCACAATGTTGCTTCTCAAGACGAGGTTGATGATGTTATGCAGCAAGCACGCAAAGCTGGTGCAACAATCGTTAAGCCCGCAGGCGCAACTTTTTGGGGTGGCTATGCGGGTTACTTTCAAGATCCAGACGGTCACCTTTGGGAAGTTGCATTCAATCCAGAAATGCCCGTCTAATTGAGGTCGATCAGCCTATAGAACTAGCCTGCCGACTTATAAAGACCAAAGCCTAAAACCAGGATTTGAATTGCGAACAAACTACGTCCTTATCGATTACGAAAACGTGCAGCCAGAAGCAATGGCGGTGCTCAGCAAAGAGCACTTCAAAGTGATCGTATTCGTCGGTGCCAATCAAGCCAAGGTCACCTTCGAGGTGGCATCGGCACTTCAGCAGATGGGGGAGCGTGCCGAGTACATCAAGATTTCTGGTAATGGCTCCAACGCGCTCGATTTTCACATTGCCTACTACATCGGCTTGTTGGCCAGCAAAGAGCCCGAAGCATACTTCCACATTGTTTCCAAAGACACGGGCTTCGACCCGCTAATCAATCACCTCAAGGGCAAAAAGATTCTCGCGTGTCGTTCCAAAGATGTCACTGACATTCCGATTGTCAAGGCGTCAAACTCCAAATCACCCAGCGAGAAAATTGCTGTAATCATCGCTGATTTAAAGCGTAGGGGAGCATCCAAGCCACGCGCCGTCAAAACATTGACAAGCACCATCAGCAACATGTTTCAAAAGCAACTATCCGATGAAGAGCTTCAGTCATTGCTGCTAGAGTTACAGACGAAAGGAATAGTCAGTATTGCGGGTACCAAGGTTTCGTATGAATTGCCCGCCTGACACTTCTTATAAAAAGCAATCGCTTCAAGGATAGAAGCCCAGCATGAATACCGAGCAATCCAAGAACCCCATGCATGGAGTCACGCTTGAAACCATCGTGGTAAAGCTTGTTGAGCACTACGGCTGGGATGAGCTCGCCAATCGAATCAAAATCAATTGTTTCAAGAACGATCCTTCCGTTAAATCCAGCCTGAAGTTTCTTAGAAAAACGCCTTGGGCCAGAGAGCAGGTGGAGCAACTTTACCTCTCTACATTTGCAGCACAAACTGAAGTGCGAAAAAGTTAAGTCGTCTGCCGCGCGGTGTAATTACACCAAGCTATCACCACCCCACAATTTGTAACCCCTCATTCCTTCTTTTTAAGGTGCCTTTTTTTAATTATTGCCAATGAACAAAAAGGTAGTAGTATCAGGTATGTACTGAACATCCAAACAAAGGTATTCCACAAAACTGCAACTTCGAATTTGCCACGTACCTCGAACGCCGGGCCTGCTGGAAAGTAGGCATTTTGATGTCTGTTTAAAAAAGTTGGAGATGTGTCATGGTCAAACTCGCGTTGTTCGTTCGTCTTGAAGCCAAGCCCGGTAAAGAGAAAGAGGTAGAGAACTTTCTATTAAGTGGTCTTCCCCTTGTTCAGGCAGAGCCAGCTACTACAGCTTGGTTCGGTATTCGCTTGGGGCCATCAACCTTTGGCATCTTCGATGCATTTCCAGATGAGGCTGGGCGACAAGCTCATCTTTCCGGGAAGGTTGCTGCTGCGCTGATGGAAAAAGCGGGTGACTTGTTTGCCACGCCGCCATCAATTGAAAAGGTCGATGTTCTTGCGGCAAAGCTGCCGGGCTGACTAGGCCCACCACACTATTTTATGGACCGACTTCAAGCATGAGTGACGAGCAATCGAATAATCCCATGCATGGAGTCACCCTTGAAAATGTCGTCGTGAAACTTGGTGAACACTATGGCTGGGACGGTCTTGCCCATCGAATCAGAATCAACTGTTTCAAGAACGATCCTTCCGTTAAAGCGCGGTGTAATCACACCAAGCAACCACCACCCCGCAATTTGTAACCTCCCGTTCCTTCTCTTTAAGGTGCCTCTTTAAATTCGTTTAAAAGGCACTGCATGGCAGTTATCCCCAACCAAATCAATAATGTTCAAGTTCAATTTGGCTTGAACGTTCACAACAGCGTAGACAGCAACCTGCTTGCGTTTCTGTTGCAAACCATCAGACCGAACATAGTGGATGGCCCAACCCTCAGTTCGATTTATATTTCTTCTTTGAAAGATCAACACAACTTACCCAGCCGGCACATGCAAGGTGCAGGCAAGGCGGTGGATATTTCGCGAATCAATGGCATGAAAATGTCGACGCATTACCCAGGCGATCCGGCGGTGAAGCAAATTACTGATGCCTTACAACTGGCCTTTGAGAATTGGGAAGGACGAAGAGAAAACTTTGGCCCTTTGTTCAAAAGAAAACACGGACAAAGTTATCCAGTATCTGGCCATGCCGATCACATACATTTTTCAGTGGACTAAGTAATGAACAAGATTCAAAAAATAATAGTAAGCATCGCTTTGGTATTGTTCGCAAACTCAAGCTGGGCAACTGAGGTGGAAGAACAAACCCTCTTGAAAAACTTGGCGTACGGGCAGTTGATCGAACTGAATCAATACAGCTCTGGGCAGCAGAAGGGCTTGATGTTGCGCCTGTTTGCAACGCCAGCTCGCGATGAAACTTGTGGGCTTGAAACTGGTACCACTTGTAAAAATAATCACCTGATCACTGTTGCCACTTTCGATGAACTACCGGAAGTTCAAGTACACACATTGCAAGCGAAAGGGGAGTTTGTAAAGGCCGATTGGGTTGTACCTAAAACGCTTGAAACAACAGTTGACCAAGCCGAGTTGGTTCTTACGTTCCGTGAATATCATCGATTCGCGACTCGAGCAAATCCTAAGCTCCCCAAGAAGGTTTTTCAGGTTAATTTGAAAATAACTTCTGCAAGAGTTGAAGAAGTGCTGCTCACAAAACAGGTATCGAATCAATGAACTTATCAGTCAGGCTGGTGAAACTAATAAGCCACAAAGGATTGATTGTGTCGATTGCATGTGGAGTAGCCCTTGCTTGCGCAATGTTGTTTATCGGCCTGTTACACAACGCACAGCTTGAGTTTTATTCACCAGACGGTACTATCGATTACCAATACGCTCTTGATCTTTTCGGGATTTGGTTTTTGGTTGGTGCCTTTGGTAGCTTATTGCTTGGTGTCCTGTTTAAACTGATCTATAAATTATTCGTCCAGCATGCCTCCTTAAAATCATATGCGATCAATATTTGCGGCCTTCCTTTTTTGCTTTGCCAGCTTTTCGTTTGCGCAAGAGCCAATGCCTCATCCCATCGATATTTGGTTGCAGCAAGCCCTAGAAAAAGATTACACAACAGCCGGTATGCGTTCTGCAATCAACAAGGCGAACACGATGTGGGACAAGGAAATGAATCACATCTACACCACGCTAATGGCTCGATTGAATAAAGATCAGCAAGCCTCATTGAAAGAGGCTCAAAGGGCTTGGTTGAAATTTCGTGATTCAGAAGGAAAAGTAATTGCGGGTATTGTCTCTTCCAAAGAGGGGACGATGTGGCAACTGACAGCAAGCAACGACAGCATGGAATTGGTCAGGACTCGTGCTTTACAACTGAAGTCTTACGAGGATGCACTTGAAGAATAATTCGATCAATCGAACGCGCCAGTGGTAGTTCATTTATTTGCTGTCGGGTAATAAACCCCCAACGCGCCATCTTCCTCCAGCGTCACCATTCGGTGCGCGTCAATCGACACCACAAACTTTCTCTGCTCCCACTTGCCTTTCCAGGCGGGGTCCTTACATTCCAAAACACCAGTTTTAACCACGGGCAGCTGCTCACCGTAAGCAGAAAATCCGAGGCCTGTGTTCCCCAATGAAAACTGCAAGGGTTTGCCTTGGCTATCTATAGCCTCTGGGGGCAGGGTCGCATTCATTCGGGTCAGCACATCTTTCAACGGCAGTGCTTCAAGCACAAAGAGCAACTGCCCTTTGGCGCAAGTCCCCACTGGTGATGCTTTGTTTTGCGCATCATTCAAATTTATACTCTTACCGATCTGCGGTTTGAATTGATTGACCGTGGTTTCAAAACATCCAATCGGGCAGCGAACTTCCAGCAATGTCCAAGCCTTCAGCAAATCAGCGGTTGAGTTCTCTGAAGCGTGAGTCGATGTAAGGCCCAGCATCAGCGTTGCTACGGCGAAAGCAAATTTAATCATGTCCATTTCCTTATTGACCGATACTTTGCAGATAACTCGCGATGGCCTGCGTGGACGAGTACTTGTAGCGAAGAAAGTATTTCGGTCGCTTGGACCAATACCCCGGTTTTGAAAACAGCACGAAGCTAACGCCGGTTGAACTTTGTGAACCGACCCAACCGTGTTCGTTTTGAACAATGCCGATATGGTTAACCCCTTTGTTCGGTCCAGTTAATTGCGCGGGGAATATGATCAGGTCGCCAGCTTGTGGAGTATCCACTTCTTCAAAATGTGGAGAGGCCATGTAGCCCGCCACGTTGGTTCTGAATGCGGCTGCGCGTTCCGGGAAAAGTTGTTCAAACACATAGGCTACAAACCCTGAGCAATCGAATCCGTTTGTGTTTTTACCGCCCCACTTGTAGGGCTTGCCTTCCATAATTTCAAACACTTTGTCGGCGCGGTGGGCAATGCCCCTGCCAGTTTTGGCAACATGCTCTTGCATTCAGCTTCTCCTTTTTAATCTGGAAAAGCAATGTAGTGGCAAGGTGTTGCAGTGTCAAAACGCTACCTAATACGGGTGAGGTTCAAACAAAAAAGCCAGGCACTTTTCAGCACCTGGCTTTCTCAAAACAAACCACTCAAACTTAAGCGGCTTTCACCTTCAAGCGCCATGCGTGCAGCAGTGGCTCGGTGTAACCGGCAGGCTGTTCCATGCCTTTGAACACCAAATCACATGCAGCCTTGAACGCTGCTGATGTTTCAAAGTTGCCAGCCATGGGCTTGTACGCGGGGTCGCCAGCGTTTTGCTGGTCAACCACAGCGGCCATGCGCTTCATGGTTTCCATCACTTGCGCTTCAGTCACGATGCCGTGGTGAATCCAGTTGGCAATGTGCTGGCTGGAAATGCGCAGTGTGGCGCGGTCTTCCATCAGGCCCACGTTGTTGATGTCGGGCACCTTGGAGCAACCCACACCCTGGTCAACCCAGCGCACAACGTAACCCAAAATACCTTGGGCATTGTTGTCAAGTTCCTGCTGCTTTTCTGCATCGCTCCAGTTGGTGTTGGTGGCCACTGGCACTTGCAACAGGTTGGCCAAAATGCCTGGGCGTTCTGCGTCGGCATCAATCTTTTCCAGTTCGGCTTGAACAGCCGCCACGCTCACTTGGTGGTAGTGCATGGCGTGCAGTGTTGCAGCAGTTGGGCTGGGTACCCAGGCGGTGTTTGCACCGGCTTTGGGGTGACCAATTTTCTGTTCCAGCATGGCCTTCATCAGGTCGGGCATGGCCCACATGCCTTTACCAATTTGCGCGCGGCCTTTCAGGCCACAGCTCAAACCAACCAGCACGTTGTTGCGCTCGTAGGCGGTAATCCAGGCGCTGCTCTTCATGTCGGCTTTGCGAATCATGGCGCCGGCGTGCATGGCGGTGTGCATTTCGTCGCCAGTGCGGTCCAAGAAGCCTGTGTTAATAAAAGCAACACGGCTTGCTGCGGCAGCAATACAAGCTTTCAAGTTAACTGATGTGCGGCGCTCTTCGTCCATAATGCCCAGCTTCACGGTGCTGTCAGGCAGGCCCAGCAGCTTCTCTACATGGGTGAACAATTCGGCAGCAAAGCCCACTTCAACAGGGCCGTGCATCTTGGGCTTCACGATGTAAACAGAACCTTTGCGGCTGTTGCGAATGCCATTCACGCCATTGCCTTTCAGGTCGTGTAGCGCAATCGTGGTGGTCACAATCGCGTCCATAATGCCTTCTGGAATTTCTTTGTCGCCGCCCCACAAAATCGCGGGGTTGGTCATCAAGTGGCCCACATTGCGCAAGAACAACATGGAGCGGCCATGCATGGTCACTTTCTCGCCATTCACGCCGGTGTAAACACGGTCTGCATTCAAACCACGCGTGAAGGTTTTGCCGCCCTTGCTCACGCTTTCTGTCAGCGTGCCTTTCAAAATACCCAGCCAGTTTTTGTAGGCCACAATTTTGTCTTCCGCATCTACTGCGGCAACAGAGTCTTCCAAGTCCAAAATGGTCGACAAGGCTGCTTCCAGCACCACGTCGGCCACACCGGCTGCGTCGCTAGAACCAATCGGTGTCGCGCGGTTAATAATAATGTCGGCGTGAATGCCGTTGTTCACCAGCAATACTGAAGAAGGTGCTGCAGCGTCGCCCTGGTAACCCACCAGTTGTGCGGCGTTTTTCAGGCCAGCGGTGCTGCCGTTCTTCAACGCAACTTGCAGCTTGCCACCGGCAATGGCGTAGCCAGTTGCGTCTTTGTGTGATGCGCTTTCCAATGGGAAAGACTGATCCAAAAAGTTGCGTGCAAACTCAATTACCTTTGCACCGCGAACGGGGTTGTAGCCGCCAGCGCGTTCTGCACCGCCTTCTTCAGAAATAACATCGGTACCGTACAGTGCGTCGTACAGGCTGCCCCAACGTGCGTTGGCTGCGTTCAGCGCGTAACGTGCGTTCAAAATTGGCACAACCAATTGTGGGCCAGCTTGTGTGGCCAGTTCGCTGTCTACGTTGGCAGTGGTGGCTTGCACTTTGGCCGGCTGTTCAACCAGGTAGCCAATCTTCTTCAGGAATTCTTGATAAGCGGCCATGTCGGCGATGGGGCCGGGATTGGCCTTGTGCCAAGCGTCCATTTCCAGCTGAATGCGGTCGCGTTCAGCCAACAGGGCGGCGTTTTTGGGGGCCAGTGTGCTGACGATTTCGTCGAAGCCTTTCCAGTAGGCAGCTTGATCAATGCCGGTGCCGGGCAGCACTTCATTGTTAATGAAGTTGTACAGGGGTGTGGCTACTTGCAAGCCATGCACGGTGGTGCGTTCTGTCATTTTGAAAACCTCGAGCTGTTGGAATAGGGTATTAGCCCATGATTGTAAAGGAATCGGATGTCATTCTGACACGCTTGGAATCGTCACAAGCGCGGGTGATTGGTCATTTCATCTTTAACTTTTTTGCAAAACTCTGGAAAACCCCAATCCAATGATTGCAGCGCAGCCCACCAAGCGGTTTCTGTGATGGTTACTATCTAGAAATCAACTCGGGGTAGACATGCGGACTTTTGATTACATCGTAGTGGGTGCGGGCACAGCAGGGGCTTTGATGGCCAACAGGCTCAGTGCCAACCCCAACAACTCAGTGCTGCTGCTGGAAGCGGGCGGCAAAGACAACTACCACTGGATCCACATTCCTGTGGGGTACCTGTATTGCATCGATAACCCGCGCACCGATTGGCGTTTTAGAACCGAGCCCGATGCAGGCCTGAACGGCCGCGCCCTGATTTACCCCCGTGGCAAAACCTTGGGTGGTTGTTCCAGCATCAACGGCATGATCTACATGCGTGGCCAGGCCCGCGATTACGAAAGCTGGGCCGCCCAAACCGGCGACGGGGCCTGGAACTGGAACAATTGCCTGCAAGATTTTTTGGCCCATGAAAGCAACTGGCGTTACGACAATCCGCATGCGGAATTGGCCGACACCGAGTTGCGCCAGTTCCACAGTGGCAAAGGCGAATGGCGCGTCGAGAAGCAGCGCCTGCGTTGGGAAATTCTGGAAGCATTTTCTCAAGCGGCGCAACAGGCAGGTATACCCGCCAGCGACGACTTCAACCGTGGCAACAATTTTGGTGTGGGCTACTTTGAAGTGAACCAACGCAGCGGCTGGCGGTGGAACACATCGAAAGCCTTCTTGCGCCCAATCATGAAGCGCCCCAACTTAACCGTGTGGACGCAGGCCCAGGTGAAAAATTTAATCATCGAACGCAACGCCAGTGGCGAACTGGTGTGCAACGGTGCGCAGGTGTTAAAGGGCGGTGAAGAAGTGGCGGTGAAAGCCGTGCGTGAAACCGTGTTGTGTGCGGGTGCCATTGGCACGCCACAAATTCTCGAACTATCGGGCATAGGGCAGGGAAGCCTGCTGCAGCAACACGGCATTGACGTGAAGCTGGACAAACCCGGTGTGGGTGCCAACCTGCAAGACCATTTGCAAATACGCGCGGTGTTCAAAGTGCAGGGTGTTAAAACCCTGAACACACTGGCCAACAGCCTGTGGGGCAAGGCGCAAATTGGCATGGAATATGTATTCAAGCGCAGCGGCCCCATGAGTATGGCCCCCTCGCAACTGGGCGCATTCACCAAAAGCAGCGCCGACCGGCCATACCCTAACATTCAATATCATGTGCAGCCGCTGAGCTTGCCTGCGTTTGGCCAGCCCCTGCACAACTTTAATGCCTTCACGGCCAGTGTGTGTAACCTCAACCCCAGCAGCCGCGGTTCAGTGCACATCAAAAGTGGGCGGTTTGAGGATGCACCCGCCATTGCACCGAATTACCTCAGCACCACCGAAGATCAAAAAGTGGCGGCCGATTCGCTAAGAGTGACGCGCAACATTGCGCAGCAACCCGCCTTGGCCAAATACAAGCCTGAGGAATTCAAGCCCGGCGTGGAGTTTCAAACCGACGAGGAATTGGTGCGTTTGGCAGGCGACATTGCTACCACGATTTTTCACCCGGTGGGTACAGCAAAAATGGGTGCTGCCAACGACCCCGCTGCCGTGGTCGATTCCCGTTTGCGGGTGATTGGTGTGAAGCACTTGCGCATTGCCGATGCCAGCGTGATGCCCACCATTACTAGCGGCAACACCAACAGCCCCACGCTGATGATTGCCGAGAAGGCAGCGCGGTGGATACTTGAAGGCTGATACACTTCGGGCATTGATTGCAGGGAATACACGCCATGAACGAAGTCATCATCAACAAAGAACCCGTTGAGCTTTACAAAATCCTGAAATTTCAGGGTTGGTTGTCCAGCGGCGGCGAGGCCAAGAATGTGATTGCCGATGGCCATGTGTTGGTCAACGGCCAAATTGAAACCCAGAAGCGCAAGAAAATTGTGGGTGGCGATGTAATCGAGTTTGACGGCGTGAAGTACACAGTTAAACTGGGGTAATCGTTTTATCCCAAAGCAGTTTCAATCAAGGCAGTACGGTCATGGCAGTTAAAGACCAACAAGTTGTAAACCAATCCCAATGTGTTGAGGTGTATTTCGATGGCTCATGCCCCATGTGCCGTCGGGAAATCGCGGTGTACCAAAACATCACGCCCGATCAGCCGATTGCCTGGGTTGATGTATCCAAACCCGATACGCCACTGCCCCAAGGGCAATCCAAAGAACAACTCATGGCGCGCTTTCACACGCGCACAGCGCAGGGCGAATTGCTCAGTGGTGCTGCGGCCTTTGTGCATGTGTGGGCGCAGTTGCCCGGTTGGCGGGTGTTGGCGTGGTTGGCCAAAGTGCCCGGAATGTTGTGGCTGATGGAGAAGGCCTACAACGGCTTTTTGCCGGTACGCCCTGCCATTCAACGCTTTGTTTTGAAATTCGACACCAGCCATTTGCCGCCTGCATTGGTGGCCGACATTCGCACCGACCATGCCGGTGAAACCGGGGCAGTGTGGGTCTACAAGGGCATTTTGGCTGTTTCAAGAAACCCTGAAATTCGCGCATTTGCCAGTGAACACCTGCAAACTGAGCAGCGCCATTTAAAGGCCATGAATGAACTGCTGCCCGTGTTTCGCCGAAGCTGGCTGTTGGTACCCTGGCGCATTGCGGGCTTCGTCACTGGTGCTTTGCCGGCTTTATTGGGCCCATCAGCCGTGTACCGAACCATTGCAGCGGTGGAAACTTTCGTGAACCTGCACTACCAGGAGCAAATCGAAAAGCTGACGGCTTTGGGAACCCACCAGGATTTGAAAGCGCAGCTTATTGAGTTTCAACTGGATGAGTGCGCACACCGCGACGAGGCAGCCTCAAAAACAACAAAGCCCGGCGGGTTGATCGCCAGGCTTTGGGTGGGTGCCATCGGGTCAGGCTCCAAGGTTGCAGTCACCTTGGCCCGTTTTCTCTAACCGTTCAGGCAGCCAATGCCGGTTTTTGAACCTGGCGAACCAAGGTTTGCAAGCGCTTGCGTTGCAGGCGCATTTCAACTTCCATGGCTTTGAATTTGGCTTTGTAGGCCGCCAGGGTTTCGCCGTTTTTAATGGCGTTTTTCGTGTCCTGGTACCAGGCTTCTTTCAGTTTGGCCCAGTCTTGCAAGGCCTTGCTGTAGTGCTCGTATTCTTGCGCAAGGCGGGCCTTCATGGCCTCTACATGCGCGTGCATGGCAGTGGGTTGTGCCTGCATTTTTTCTTCGGCGCGTTTGAATTGCATGGCAATGCGTGCTTTTTCAATCGCAAACTTGTCGCAGCGCTTCAGGTTTTTGGTCAAGCCCACATACGACAAGCCGGCAATCAGCCATTTGGTGGGGTCGATATGAAACCACTTGATGCCGTTGCGATAGTCGTACTGAAACAGGTGGTGGTAGTTGTGATAACCCTCACCGTAGGTGAAGATCGCCAGGAAATCGTTGTCGCGCGCGGTGTTCTCGTCGGTGTAAGGGCGGCGGCCCCAAATGTGCGCCAGCGAATTGATGAAGAATGTGGTTTGATGGCACCACACCAGGCGGGCCAGGCCACCCAGCAGCACCACACCCCACAAGTCGCCCACCAACAGGCCAATAATTACCGGCAAACCGAAGTTAATGCCCAAGGCCAAGGCGGTGTAGTGTTTGTGCTGGAACATCACCAGTGGGTCTTTCAGCAAGTCAGGTGAGTTGCTGAAGTCTTCTTTGCCAGATTCATATTTGCGAATCATCCAGCCCATGTGCGAGAACCAGAAGCCACGCTTGGCCGAGTAGGGGTCGTGCTCGGTGTCGTCCACATGGCGATGGTGCGTGCGGTGGCCCGAAGCCCAAATCAAAATGCTGTTTTGCACGGCCATGGTGCCGAAGAACATCAACACGAAGCGCACGGTCCAGTGGGCTTCGTAGGTGCGGTGTGCCCAAAGGCGGTGGTAACCGGCGGTAATCGAAATGCCATTCAGAATGGCCAACACCACGAATGACACCCAGGCTGCAGTGCTGTAGTCGTTGAACCAAGCGTAAGCGGGTACAAGAATGAGTGCAGCAATGGTGGTTCCGAACAGGGTGATTGCGCCGGGCCAGTGGATCGGGCTGTTGGGGTCAACTCGTGTGGTCATTGAAGGTTGGGTTTTACCAGTTGGTTCAAAGGATGAGGGAATCATACTGATTCTTGACCTTGGCATGAACCCAAATTTAAATATTTAATAATTGTTCTTGATTGTTGAGGTACAGCCGCAACGAAATCTTGAATTTCGAAGCGGCTAGAGTTAACACTTGTGCACTGAGTTTCAAAAATATCAGGCTGCGAGTTGCGAATTCGCGCCAGTCAGTTCACCACCCAGTACATCAATCAAACCGGGAATCAGCTTTCTCAATTCACCGGTCATCAAGGCAAAGTCGGAATCAAAGGCGTCGTCGTCGGCACTGAGGGCGGCCTGTTCTTTGATCACGTCCAAAGGTGCAACCCTTTTCACTTGCAGGTTTTCATGCAGCACGAAAGACACTTTGTCGGCCCAGGTCATGGCCAGTTTGGTCACGTCCTTGCCACCCTTGATGTGCTTGGCAATTTCCTCAGACTCCAGCGAGTGCTTCACATAGCGCACAGTGGCGGCCTGTTCACCACGGCTTTTCAGTTCGCAGTCCTGGTCCACGGTAAAGGGGGGCGGGTTGTCGTTCTCAGCCAACCAGGCGGTCATGGCCACGGTGGGCGAGGTTTTGGTTTTGACCAAAGCCATGGCCACGCCTTCCACGCTTTTCATCAGCATACCGACCAGTTCGTCGGCTTTGGCCGGGCTTGCAGCGTCAATCACCAGCCACTTGCCCTGCGGGTCTATCCACGCATTGATTCGGCTGCGAATGGCAAAAGCCCGTGGCAACAATTCGTCAGTGACGGCTTCCTTGATTTCTTTCATCTGCTTGCGGCCGGGCTTGTAGCCTTCGCGTTCTTCAATTTCCGCTGCGCGCGCTTTGGTGAATTGATTAATCACGGTGCTGGGCAACAGCTTTTTTTCCAAGCCCAATGAAATCAGCAACTGCTGGCCGCTTCGGTGCACAAAGGGTTCGCCCTCGGCCTTTGGGGCCACCCACCCGCGCGTTTGCAAGTCCATGCCACCGCAGGCTTGCAGGGCTTGTTTGGCCAGTTTGTCTTCCAGCGACTCGGGGGTTTCTTCCCATTTGGTAAGGCGAAAGATGAACAGGTTTTTAAACCACATGGCTTGGCTCGCTGAAATTGAAAAAGGGCTGGCAGTGTAACGCAAAAAACCAAGGTGCAGCCAGTCGGCTTGAGGGCTGCCAAAGCGTTGAACAAATTTTCACCGGCCTTTCTATTTGATAGTAGTATTTCGATACGCTGTCATCAAAATACTCACAATATAGTCGGTATAACCGAATGCGCCTTACGCCGTTTCGCTGGATTTGGGTTTTGTGCCTGCTGCCTTTGGCAAGCAGTTGCAGCACGCCGCCCCAACGCGATTTCGCCGACACCCTTAGCATGTTTGAAGAACTGCGCCAGCAGTACGATGTGCCGTATTCCCGCATGGGTTTCCAGAAAAGCCCCTTGTTTGCCTTTGCCAAAGGCAAAACCCAGATCGTGATTGACGAGGCCTTTTCCGAGGGGCTTAGCGACGCAGCACTGCGCTATGTTTTTGTGCATGAACTGGTGCACCTGAAATACGACGACCCCCGGCGTGGGTATGATTTGTTGAAACGCATTCACCAAACCAACGCCAAAGACACCGAACTGATGAACAATGCCTTCATGACGCTTTTGGGCGTTTATGGTCAAGACCCGGAATTCAAAAATTTTCTCGACCAGGTTGAAACCCGTGCCAACCACTATGCATCGCAGCATTTAATCGATCGCGGCGACAATCCCTGCAAGGCCATTGCAGAAATTGAACAATACACAGGCGCGCGTTTTCGCTTTGGCACAGAAGACTTGTGCAAATGATTCAGCCAACTGAACGAAATATCGTGTGTGTTAGTCTATAGCTGCTTGAAAAAGCACGCTGTTTTAAACTACCGGATTTTTCAATGGACCCCTCGACGTTGGGCACTGACGCCCTTTTGCTGATCGTTTATGTTGCCTCTGCGCTAGGTTTTTCCTTTCTCTGCTCGTTGTGTGAAGCTGCATTGCTCAGCATGACTCCCTCCTACATTGCCAGCCTGAAAGAATCCAATCCCTTAAAGGCTCAAAAGCTGAAAGACCTTAGGGAGACCAATCTGGATCGCTCTCTGGCTGCGATCCTGACTGTCAATACCATCGCCCACACTCTCGGTGCGATCGGCGCCGGTTCAAAAGCCACCGCGGTATTTGGTGAAGTGTGGTTCGGCGTGTTCTCGGCGGTTATGACGCTGCTCATTCTGTTTCTGTCTGAAATCGTTCCCAAAACCCTGGGAGCCACACACTGGAAAAAATTGGCTGCCTTTACCTTGATTTATGTCAATTTCATGGTGAAGGCGATGTATCCGCTGATTGTTGTTTCGGAAAAGTTGACCCGGTTGATCTCGAGCGGGAAAAAAGACAACGATGTGGACCGAGGCGAATTCGCCGCCATGGCCAACATGGGCGAAGAGCAGGGCGTGTTGAGCGATCGGGAATCTGCGATTATTCAAAATTTGCTTGAACTGCGCAGCGTCAATGTTAGCGATGTGATGACACCCCGAATTGTGATGTTTACCCTGAACAAGGATTTGACTGTCGATGAAGCTTTGAAGGTAAAAACCCACACGCCTTTTTCCAGAATTCCGATTTACGAGGACGAACCTGATCATTTGATTGGTTTTGTTTTGCGGGAAGCCCTGTTGACAGCGCAGGCCCGCAAGCAAGGCGATATGCCGATCAGCGAACTTAGGCGTGATCTACTCGCAGTGTCCGACACAGCCCCGCTTTCAAAGGTACTCGACATATTTCTTGAGCAGCATCAGCACATTGCGATGGTCATTAACGAATATGGTGAAGCCAAAGGACTACTCACGCTGGAGGATTTGGTTGAAACCTTGTTGGGCGAAGAAATTGTGGACGAAGGTGACAAGGTTGCCGACATGCGTGAACTGGCTCGCAAGCGCTGGCAACGGCGGGCAAAGCGCATGGGTATTGAGGTATAAATGTTGAGTGTGCCCGCAATTGTACAGCTGCCCCAACGTATTGTTTGCCTTACCGAGGAAACCACCGAGTGGCTTTACCTGCTGGGTGAAGAACACCGGATTGTTGGCATTTCCGGCTACACCGTGCGCCCCCGCAAGGCCCGCCTGGAAAAGCCCAAGGTGAGTGCTTTTCTAACTGCCAAGATTGATCAAATTCTGGCGCTGAAACCAGACTGCGTATTTGGTTTTTCCGATTTGCAAGCCGACATTGCCAGTGCGCTGATTCGCCATGGCGTGCAGGTGACGGTGTTCAACCAACGGTCGGTGTCCGAAATTTTCAGCATGATGTATCAGGTGGCCGCCATGGTGGGTGCTGCGGAAAAGGGCGCTGCCCTGATTGCAGACGTGCTGGCCAAAGTGGAGGCCATACGGGCCAAAGCCAGCCAATGGTCTGTGCGCCCCAAGGTGTATTTCGAAGAATGGGACGAGCCGCCGATCAGCGCCATTCAATGGGTAAGCGAGCTGATTGGCATTGCCGGGGGCGATGATTGTTTTCCCGAGCTGGCCATGCAAAGTTTGGGCAAGAATCGGATTATTGCTGACAGCAGCGAGATTGTTCGTCGCAACCCTGACATCATTATTGGCTCTTGGTGCGGCAAGAAGTTTCGCCCTGAAACTGTGGCTGCGCGGGCAGGGTGGGGCAATGTGAGTGCGGTGAAGCACCAGCAAATTTTCGAGATCAAATCGCCTTTGATTTTGCAGCCCGGCCCGGCCGCGCTTACCGATGGTCTGGATGCCTTGCACGGCATCATGGCGCAATGGCACACCATCCGGCATTAAAAAAGCAATCGTTCTAAGTCCTTGAAGGCTTGTAATTTTTTACAGAAGTTGTAAGGTTGAGTGCCAAGGTGCGGAGGACAGCAGCATGAACGGACTCAACCCGGCAAAGCCAAGGCTTTCAAGACGAATACTGGCAGTGATTTTTACCATGATGGCTGTGTTGATCATCAGCTTCTGCGCAGCAGTCATGTCGATCATCTACATGCATGCCGACGAAAACGGCATGGTTCCCAAGGCGTTTTCGCTCAGCAACCAGTTGTCGCAGCCAGTGATCACCATTCTTCCGCCACAGCAACCGGGGCCTGACGCACCAGGGCGTTCAAAGCCCCAGTACCAAATCTAGAGAATGATTTTGTCCGGGTGAGGGCCTATTTCATGCCGGTTGGGTTGGGCGTCCAGAATTTTGACCCGATCGGGATCGAAGCTGGCAATGAAGTGGTGCTTGCCCTCGGGGGTGGTGGTAAAAGCCACGGGGTGAACCAACACTGAGCACTGCAGCAGATCGAACACCACGGGCAAATGTTCCGGGCATTCCGGCATGAAGCGGAAGGGTTTGCGCCAGTCTATTTCGCCCTCGGGCATTTTTTTAAAGGCGCTACACGCACGGTAAATGTCAGCCACTTCTGACACCACTTCTTTGGATACGCGCGACAAATTCACAAATTGCGTGCCACTTTCTTCACCCAGGTCTTCAAGGTGCACCACGCCCGGCTTGCGTGGCGTTTCAATGCCCACAGTAATGGTGGCTGTTGAAAAGTAATGACCTGCTTTTTGAGCTTGCGACAACAGTTCACCCAATGCCATGTAGGCATTGCGGTTGCCGTACAGTGCATTGAAGTAGTTCTTCGGCATGCGACCTGCCACGGGCAATTTGTAATCAGAAAGTTTCAACTGGCTGGGTGGGGCCTTAGGTCCGCTCCACACAGCAATCAGTTTGACCTCGGTGTAATCCATGTTTTGTTCATGACGCCATGTGTTTGTATTTAAGCGGGTACTTCTGAATCAACAACTTCACTGCGTCTATATCGTTTAGCGGTGGCACTTGGTTACGCGCCCGGTATTCCTGATGAACAATGTCCAGCCACAAATAGCAAACCTCCGGTTCTTCCATGCCGCTGGCCAACATGTGGTGCAGCCTTTCCAGCACGATGCCCACTTGCGGTGTGGCATTGCCTGAACCGTTCAACCACCGGTAACCGGAACCTGCGCTACGGCCCAACAATTGACCAAAAGTGCTTTCGCTGACTTTGGTTTTTCCGAACACCCTTTGAAACATTTTGTAGGTGTCTTCCAGGCTGAGCTCATTGTTCAAAGGAACCAGCGACTCATGGGTTTCGTACAGCCTCAAAATTAAAGCAACCGTGGGATCGAGCGGTTCATCGCTAGAATTGCCCTCGGGTGGGCGAACAATTGAGTTAAATTTCGCCTGGGTACTGATACCGAACAAAGCGCACATTTTTGACACGGTTAGCCCGTATTTTTGCTTGAACAGGTTCAGGTAGGCACCTGTGCGTGGCTTGTTCTTGTTGTTAATTTGAGGCATGGCGCGTGATAAAGCAATCTCGTGGGTTAATGATGATACGGAATCAAGACTCTCAAATTGTAATTTGATCTAAAAATCATTATTTAACACAAATGGACAACGTATCATGTCGCTTTGTGGTTGACGCAAAGTTGCTCAAGTGGATGAATTCAATCACTTTTTTGAGCGCCACTGAGTCGCATAATCGCGGATGTCGAAATGTACATGGCTTTTGTAAACACCAACCCCCCCGAATGCGGGGTACTGTAGGGTTTTAGCCAATTGATCAATATTCACACCAATGGGTTTGATGTCCATGGCGTAAAACTGTCCGCTCTCATCGGGCAAATGGCGTGAATGTCGGGCTGCACCCTCGATGATGGAATTCGTGTGATGGGTCCGCAAACCCGAGGTTACTTCAAACACGGTGTAGGCGTGGTGTTCAGCCAAAACAATTTGGGCCCATGCTGCCAGTTGCAACATTTCAACATTGGGTACGCCCACCCGGTTGGCTCGAACATCGCGAAGCATCCAGGCAGCTGTGCGGTAACCTTCAGGCGTGCTGAAATCAATTTGAAAACGATCAGGCCCGCGCTGAATATCCAGCAAGGTGTAGCTTGGGGATTGCGTGGCCCACGCCAGTTTGTCCAGGTGTGCGGTTAGTGAAACCGAACTTGCAGCAGCTAGAAACTGGCGCCTGTTCATGGTCAGGGCACCGCAGGAGGAGTGCAGGCCTGGTTACCGTTCTGGCAGCAGCTGCTGAGAATGGACAACTGCGCGGGTGGGTTGGCATTCGGGTTGTACACGCAACGAATAAAAGCACTGCCGCCTGCGCCTGCGCCACCGCCAGTGTCTGCGTCTACCGCCACAAAGCGATAGCCCACTGGCGTATCGTTAAAAATAACAGTTGTGCAAGCATTGCCGCTTTGTACCCAGTTCAGGGTGCGGTTGCCACGGCAAAAATCTACATCGGCAATCGGATTGCGCACATCGTACCGAGAGGCCAGGGCACCCACGCGCACGCCGGGCACACCGGCGGGGGTATTCGCGTCGGTTACACCGTCACCATCGATGTCCAGCGCCACGGTGAAGTTGCCACCGGCGCTGGTGGCAGGTGTGTCCGCTTGCAGGGTGACGAAACCATTGCCGCCCATGAAGCTGAGCATGTCGCCAGCAATATCGCTGTCGAACTCGCCTGCGGCACCGTCTTGCCCGCCAATGGTCACAGGTTGGCTCAGGCTGATGTAGCCTTCAATGCGGCAATTGTCGGCGGCCATGGAACAACCAGCGGGCAAAATTGAAAGGCGTGTAATGAATTGACCGTTCGAGGCAGCAGGGCGGTTTACGAAACTTGCGGGCAAGAGGCCCACATCAATCAGGTTTTCAATGGTGGGGGTCAGTTTGCTGCCCTCATTGCCGGTAACCGGTGTTTCGGGAATGGTGACATCAGTGATGCCATCGTTGTTCAAATCAACTTGTAAATCGCCGGGGGCAGAAATGCCGCGCCGGTACAAATCGGTGTAAGAATTCAGTGCGTCGCCAACTTGATTTAACTGGTCAGCTTGAATTTGTGCGACAGATGTTTTTGCAGAGCGTGCTTGTTGCTGAACTACAGCGAAGGCAATGATGGCACTGATGATCAGCACCAGCGCCAACTCGATGCTGAGAAAGCCTGTGTGCCTGGGGTTGCTGTGTTTCAGTGAGTCAAGCATAAGAAACTCGCCTTGATTCAAATGAACAAGGGGGCAATGCTGCCCCCTTGTTGGACTTCATGAGATGGGATTAACGACGGCCGAAGGTAAAGGTCAACGCAACAATCTCGTCACCGGTACCGCACAGTGTAGTTGCGTCGGTCAAGTCGATTTGACCGTTTTCAATGTCAACATCGCCTGCGACTGTCTCGCCGACGCTAGTAATGTTTGTTACACCATTTGCGACGGCCAGAACGATGTCTGAACATTGATCACCTTCCACTCCATTCCAGACTAGAGTAGTGGTATTTCCGGTCACATCATCACCATCCATCGTGATTGCACCGTTATAACTGTTGGGAAGAGGGGCGCCAGCACCATCTACAGGCAAAATAGCCAATTGCGCAGCAACTGTCTGATCGAATCCTACATAACCTGATGTTGAACCAACCTTCTGCTTGGTCTCACTGATCACTTCAGTAATCTGTTTGATGTTGTCTTGCACTTCAGTACGGCGTGCATTGTTCTGGAACGCAATAAAAGCTGCAGCAGCAACAATCGCTGCAATGATCAGGCCGATTGAAACTTCAATCAGGGTAATACCGCTTTGTTTGCGGCGGGCATTCAGTGTGTGCGATGTCATCATTTTTGATTCCTCTCCGAAGGGAAATTGTGTAGTACATGTTGGCCCAAGCATTCCGTATATATACCAACAGACGAATTAATTGTAGATCAAATGCATGCTGTGTCAAGCACTTATTTCAACGCATGCGTTGCATTCTTTTCACAGGGTCCAGTTCCTCCGTCATGCTTTGACTGATCGACAACTGACCCACGTACAAAAACACCACAACAGCCGCAGCAACGCTCAGTAACACAGCATTCAAGCCCTTGGCCGTATTGCCAATTTCATTGCGAATGTCTTCACCGCCTTCGGTGCCCAGTTGAATCAAAATTTTGTCGAACTGCGGGTTGTTGCGAATGGTGGTGGCCAGGCGTGCCAATAATTTCGGGCTCATCAGCCCTTTGCTGAATGCGGGTATGTAATCGGTGGGGGCCACGTTCAAGTGGTTCATGATCTTTTTCAAGTGCCAGCGCATCCAGGGGTCAGCATTGCGTTTCAGCGTGTCGAGTGCAGAAGACAAAGTGGCTCCACTTTTCAACAGCACCGCGAGCGAGGTCACCAGTAAACTAACTTGGAAGTCGCGGTAAATGGACAGCGGCAATAAAAATGGCGCCACCGGAAACAGCAAGAAGCCCCAGCCCTGTGGCACTTGTTCCAACTGGCTTCGCAAATTGCCTTTCCAGCGGGGCAGCGCATAAGTAAATGCAGCGATGGCACCGATGACACTGGCCACAATCAATCCGCCATGAGAGGCAACAATTTCCGACACAATTCGCACCGACATATTGAACGGTGTCCACACTTCAGGCGGTGCTACTTTCACAATAATAGGAATGGACTGCGTGGCCAACACATAGCTGAAACCCGCCACACCAGGTATCAACACCATGGGCGGGAAAATAGCTTTCCAAATGACGCTCTTTGCTTCTTTCTGCGATTTGATCGCGGCAGCCAAGGCGCGCAAGGTGCCTGGCTTGTCTTTGGCTTCGTCCACTGCGGCCAGCATCATGCGGTCATTCTGGGGCATTACGGTGCCCAGAATTTGGCTGATCAAAAAGTCGTCACCCAAACTCAGTTTACGAACCATCAGCTTCAAGGCCGCTTCCCGGCTGCTGTTGCGGGTGCGCTTGTGGCGGGCAATTTTCAGTTCTTCTTCCAGAAAGGTTTTGAACTGTTCTTTGTTCTCAATCGATTTGGCAAGCTGTTCGTAAAATGCTTCGCGCTTGCCGCGAAAGTCCATCAAGTTGATGGCATTGAAAAAGTTGCTGAGTTTCTTTTTGAATGTCATGTTCAGGTGTAAGCCGCAGTTTCGGCGCGGTCGGCGTCGTTCATGATTTCGAAACGGTCAAAGCTGTCGAAACGTTCGCAATGGCGTGGGTCCACATCGCCTTGCAGTGCCTTGAACAGCGTGTGTTCAAACACGGTTTTGCCGTCCATATTCTCGGATCGGAAATTGCCATCCGACTTCGAGCGGTAGTACATCATCGCTTCATAGTCTTTGCCTTGGCGAATCAGGTTCAGCCACTTCCGGTCCGGGGTCAAAATTTCAGCAACCACGCTCAAGCCAGCGGTACCGCGGTGTTTGCACTTGGGGCAACCGCCTTGTCTCTTGAAGTAAAACAGATCACGTTCCAGTTCAAACCGGCTTTCCAATGTGTCGAGTATTTCAAGTACATGCTCAGAATCGGACATACCTTGCTGATACAAGCGGCCACCAATTTTGCAGTGTGGGCACAGCTTGGGTACCAGGGCCTGGTACACCAGCAGCGTCAAAATATTCGGGTTGGTCAGTACATCCCTGCTCATCCCGATTTCTTCGTTGGTCAGGCGCGGCACAATGCCGGAAATCAAATGCGCATGCACCGTACCGCAAGCCATGTGGCCGGTTTCAACAATTTGTTGCGCTGAAATTGCAGTGGCTGGGTCGCGAATTTCACCCATCAACACGCAGCCCGGGTCGGCACGCATCAGGCCAGCAACCACCTCGGCGTATTTGGCAGCTGAGCCTTTTCGGTCCAGCAAATCACGCTGAATCGGAATTTGGTGCACGCCTCGCAACGGGTATTCCACCGGGTCTTCAATCGAGTAAAACGCATCTGTACCGTTGCCAGGGTGCGTTTCAATGAAAGTTTTCAGCGTGGTGGTTTTGCCTGAACCTGTAACACCCGCAAAAATAATGGTGCCTGAAGGCGTGTTGGATGCACTCTTTAACTGCTTCATGTGCGAAGGGGCATAACCCAACTGCTCATAGCTGAGAGTGGGTGCATCAATGTCAACGTACAGCAAGCGGCACACCACTTTGATGCCCGCCCAGCCCCGCATCGACTGATAGCGCATGGCCACGCGTTTGCCACCTACCTCACGGGCAGCAATCATGCAGTACAGGTTTTCGCCCACCGAGAATTGACTGTTGCTGTTCGACCCCTTGCCCGATGCGTTGTTGTAAGCCCAAGCCACGGCACGCTCCGCTTGTAGCGGGGTGTATACGCCGCCTTGCTGGTCGCGCAGAAATTCAAGTTCACCATCCACGCGCAGTTTCACTTCGGCAATGTTGTTGACCACTTGTACGTGAATATCGGTCGCGCGTTCCTGCACAGCCAAGGCTACCCAGGATTCAAAAATTTCCTTGGCTTTGGACTGCGCCAGGGCTGGGTCTTCTTCGCCCTCGGTGGTGTCGATTTTGGTTCGGGAGTTCTCGATCAGGTGCTCGATTACACCGCCACCACAACCAATTTCCGGGCGTTCGAATGTGAATTTCTCGGCAATCAGTTTGCCGCGCAGGTGGGAGATGAAAGGGCGAATCTGCGCGAGTTTTTCCGCATCGTACAAAATGATGGCGCGCTTCACGCCTGTCTCAATTGCACACACATGTTTTTCAACAGCGGCTGGCAGCTTCAGCAAAGCCCCCGCACTGCCGTCGGTCAGCACGCGCGAAAACGCGGGCAGTTCACTGAGCTTTTCAACCTTCAGCGACTTCTCCGCCTGCGTGGCCAACACATTCAGTGCCGGATCTCTTTTCATGATCAAAACCTCACTTGCGCACCCACGGAGACATGCTGCGTGTTGCCGTTGTTCGCGACCAGTTCCAGTCCGTTTTGGGTGATTCTCTTGATATTGAATTTGCCAAGTTGTTCGCCTTCGCGAAGGGTGCGTACGCTTCGACTTGCTGTTTGAATTTCAGCAGTCATTGCACCTGTTGTGCCATACACGCCAAGTACTGTGTTGGCTGAAACGGAAGGCGCTGCTTTGCTGGCAGTTCTTACTGGTGCTGTTGTAACAGGTTTGCTGGCAACAACTGCTGCGGGTGCAGCGGTCTGGGGTTTGCTCAACGCACTGGTGCTTACACTCCCGCCAATTTTTAGCGCAGCTTGTAATTCTTCCCGCATGGCTTGTTCTTCTTGCAGCCTTTGGATTTCTGCCAGTGTTTTGATGTTCAAAGGTACTGTTACCCCGTTGAGCTTGATGTTCTCAACCGGAGTTACTGCCGTTTTGTTCTCCACCTTCGCTTCCACTTTGGGTGCGGCATTGTCTTGCGCTTGCAATCCACCGGAAACCAACAGACTAGTCACGGCGAGAATGGGTCGAATCAAATGTTTAATACGCATACAGTGCTCCCTTCAATGTCACCATCACGGCGGCATCCAGGTTTTTGGGTTCAATCTTCATGGAAATCTGGTTCCAGTAAATTCCCGAGGGGTATCGATCCAGAAAGTCTTTGATCAGTGTCAAGCTGCCGGTGACCTCGGTGGCATGCCGGTTCACAGATACATTCGGTGGAATACTCTTGAAGCCCGTGGGCCAGGTTTGGCCTTGCGTGTCGACCTTGAACTGAATGCCAGCTTTTTGCCAGGCCTGTTGTTCCAGGTAAAGCAGTTCGCTCGCTTCCTGTTTTTTGGGTAAATCCTGCAGTTGCTGAATACCACGGGAGGCCATGTCGTATGAAAACGAAAACTTCAGCTTGTTGACATCTTTGGGATCGGGGCTGCTTTGCTGGTTGTTCAAAAAGCTCACCAACTCTTGGGTGTAGCCGCCTTGCGATTGCCATTCACTGCTGCACTTGCCCAGGTTGCACTGAATGCTTTCCAATAGCCAGCCTCGCGCCATGAAAGGTTGCTCGCTCAACAGGTTCAGCATTTCAATTACATCGGTATTGGCCAGTCCCACATTGCGCTGATCGGTCGCCAGTTTTTTCAAATACTGCGGGGTTTGTATGCTTGACTGCGCTTGCTTCATGCGGGCTTCACGTGCGCTGGCTTCCAGGTATTCGTTGCCGCCATACACGCCACCAGCCAGCAGAAGCACCACGGCAAGCATTGCCGAGGCTTTGATCAAATCGGTGGGTAAACCAATCAGCGCATGTTTGTTGCTGAAGTTACCCAAGCGCGCTGCAATGTCCAGGGGCAGGGCACTCGGAAACAGCTCTGGGGCGTTGCTGTAAACATGGTATTCCGAACTTTCGATTGACCCATTGGTGTAAGTGTTCACAGTGCTGACTACCTCGGCATCGCTGCCGATGATGTCCATGGTGGGCGCACCTTGTTCAATCACCATCAAGGCCATTTGGCCTTTCTTGCTTCCTTCCTCTATGCGAATGGCATAGATGGCGTGTTCCTGCTCATTCTGTGTGGCCAACATGGCCGCCAGGCTGTACACCTGCCCGGTGCGTTCTTCATCCGAGATATCAGGATCGTAGTTATAAAGACCCAGGTATTCGTTCTGATGGCCCTTGAGCAAAATATGCTTGGTGGCATCAATACGGTCGGCATACTCCCGAATATCGGCAATGCGTTTGCTGTAGCTTGAGCGTGCCAATGGCTGCCAGTTCAAGCCGGCAATGTAGGCTTTTTTCCCCAGCTGATGAACTACTGCAGATTGCTCAGCCATGGCGCATCTCCATGCTTACAGCACCACCGCGCGAACCAGAACGATGAAGTTCTCTCGCATGGTGGACAGGTTGCGCGAACCACCTGCCAGCAATGGTGCCTGCTCGGTCAGCTTGCGCTCGGTGAAACCGGATACATCGCGTGACAGGCCTGTGATGGCCATCACTTCACCTGGGCGAAGTGCGATGGTGTACTGGTCAGAAATGCTGCTGGTGTTAGGCGTTTGAACCCGTTGCAGGGTTTCGCCTGTGCCGGTTGTAATTTCCAGCAGACTGGTCAGGTCAGACAAACTGATGCCCATTTTGAGCATGATGGTGTTGTTGTCCAGAATAAACGGCATGGCCGCAAACTGGTCACCAGTCGTAATTTCATCGGTGGTCAAGCCGGGTACACCCGTGCCGCCACCCAAAGCACCCGACGAGGCAGGTTTGGTTTCAGACAGGTAACCTGTGGTGGTCAGCCTGGCTTTGCGTGCCCACTGCCTGTTCAATGCAACCAGCGAAATAGGGCGGTGTTGTACGTTGTCGCCAATTTCATTTAAAGCTTGCACAATGGCTGAGCTGGCACCAAAACGTTGATTGGTGGGGCTGTTGGGCGGGTTTTGTCCGGGAATGAAACCTTGCAAGGCTTCCGGAATGGTCAGGGCAATCAAACCTGCTTCAGGTGCCACCAGCGAGTCGGGCGACAACACGCCAATGCCGTAGCGCTGCGACAGGCTTCTGAAAAATACATCCCAGTTCACGCCCTGTTGGTCATCTTTCTTGGACATCACCGAGTAAATGTCGAGTTGCACATGCACCTGTTTCAGCATGTTTGCATTTTCAGCACGGATCAAATCGCGCACTTGGGTTTGCATGTCACGGCTTGTTTTAACCATGACACGGCCTGTGCCTTCGGCCACAATCACTTCGGACCCGGGCACAGAAGCCACCATTCGGTTGATCACTTCCAGAATACTGGCCTGGCCGTCAATTTTCCCTTTCTCGGACACACTCAAATTCGAATTGCTTTGCACTTCATTGCCCCGCACGCGGCCTTGTGTACCGCTGCTCATGGCGTATTCATAGCCATTGGGGAAAGAGGCCAACTCGTACATGGCAGTGGTGTAGCGCATGATGACAATTGAGTTGTCGCGGTATTCCCAGGACAAACCCAGTTTGTCTGTGGTGGTGTTTAAAAAATCAATCAATGTGCCGTCCCAGTTCATGGCCACGGAACCCACTGTGGTTCGGGGTGCCAGGGCCACACTGTCAATTGCGACTGGCGTGGAAGCTGGTGGTGCCGCCTCGGCAGGGGCGCTGACTGGCGGTAACTGGCGTGCGCCACGGCGTGGTTCGGCACTTACTGGCGCGTTGAATACATCTTGCTGAATGCGCACGGGGATGCCGACCATTTGGGTCAGGCGGGCTGCCACTGTATTCAAATCCACAGGGCGGCCTTTGTCCGCGAAATTCATTTTGTAGGTTTCATGAAAAATCGCCGGCAGCTTGTCGTCGTCATTTACATGCACGAAAGTACCGCCAATCCAGCTTTTACTGGCGCGTTTCAGGACCTTTGCATTTTGTTGTTGCTTGGCTTGTTCTTCGGCGTATTGCCGACCACCACGAAAGGAACCATTGGTTTGCAAGCTGGTATTCACCTGCTCAACTTTGCGCAAACCGTTGTCGTTGTCCGCCTGCACTTCAGCCCTGATTTGCGGGCCTGTGCAAGCTGCTGTTCCCAGGCTTAGCATGGCTGCAATTGCAGTGCATACCCATGTTCTGTTCAGTGGTGTCTTCATGTTTTATCGGCACTCTTCTTTTTGATCGCCCAAGCGGGTAATGCGCAGCAATGGCGGCTCGTTGTTGTAAACACAGGCTTCCAAGGGATATTCACTGTTCTTGATACCCGGTGTCTCAAGCACTTGTTCCACTGCATATTCAAAGGTGCCTGAGAAGGTGGTGCCGGCTGCAATCATCACGTAGCGGTCAGCGTCCCAGCGGAATGTGTAACCCGCTTCCTTGGCCCAACGGCGAATTGCCTTGTCCAGTCGGCCGTCTTCAACCCGCAATTCCCACTGAATGGCACGCGGTGTCACCACCAGCCTTGCGTTCTCTTGTTTCACTGGCAGGGCAGCCAATTGCTCGGCTTCCCGAATCACCTTGGGCGGAAGATCAACGATGAATACATCCGAGGTGGGGGCTTGCATCGCCAGCTGTATCTTGTCGGTTTTACTTGAGGCAGCGTTTGGAGATTTGGGCTCGAGGTTGGCTTGTGCAACTACGGCAAAGCTTCGAGCTTGCGGTATTGGGTCGGGTGCATCGTTCCTGGCCAGTTCTACATTGCGTGACAGCAATTCATCGGCAAAGTAGGGGAGTGCTTCCTCGTGTTTCACGGTGGCCGCCGCGTAGGCAGGCGCCTGTATGGCTACAGCGGCACTGGTCTCCCCACTCGTTTCCCCGGTTGTATTCCATGCCATCAACACAATGGCTAGACCAAGAGCAAATTCCATATTCGTTTTACCTTCTTCGTATGGATCGGTTTTCAGCGAGTTTGCAAATTTTATAAATTCGAATATATATCAATATACGAAATATTTTCTTTTGCAGCAATCCCAAATTTTTTCTGCTGCGTCAGGGGTTTTTTGTCAGAGGCAAATCAATCTTGATAAATCGCGTCAAGCCATTGATTGCCTTCATGTGGGCTGTAATGAACCAACAGGTAGGCCGCTGTCTCAAGCACTGCAAGACTACAGGCCTGTGCTTCGTCAAAGGCTTCCTGATTAATCGCGTCGTATTCGTAAACGCACACTTTCAACAGTTCGCCAATCAGGCGAGGCGTGGATTCGATGGTTTTTACTTTGGGGCGCAGCTCTGAATAGGCTTTCATCAGGCCGCGGAAGTAGTGCCAGGTGGTGCCTTCAGTTTCAGCCAGGCCTCGAAGGATGAAAGACAAGCTCAGGTTCAAAAGGCCCGTGTTTTCAATGTGTGCAGCCAATTCGCTGTATTCGCAGTCGCATGGATCGACTGGATGGTGAGCCCTGAAATATGCAATGTTATTTGCAATCGAGTTGCCGGAGGAAAGGCCTGCAAGCGCTGCTGCCGTACTCTCGAATGGCTTTGTTTGTGCGACCATATTTTTCTTGTTCACTCGTTGAGTTAATGAATACTTGCCCGAATTTATTGCGCGAACAAGTGTTGACTGAACAAATGTTTGAAAAAAATCACATTTTTTGTCATTTCATGTAACAGTACCTACAAAAATTGCGACAAATTCTAAGTATCCACATGAGGTGATCATCAAAGATCCATGATTTATAAGGGGATTAATTGCTCCCTATATTTCATTCACGTGATAAGTTTGTTGCAAATTCCTGCAGTCCTCTCTGAGCTTTTTCGGTCTATTGCCGTTTCTTGATGTATTCAGAACCCTCCCACTCAGATTCCTCTCAATGTTCAACGAAATCAATCACATCAAAGGGTGGGGGTGGGGGGGTACAAGGGGGGTGTTATCGCGACAACACCACTCTAAAGCGGGGGCTACCGTTTCGTACTTTCTCTACAGCCTCATTGATTTGCTCAAAGCCGTAGGTTTCTACCATGGGTTGAATATTGTGCAGGGCTGCGAATTTCAGCATATCTGCGATAACACGTGGGCTGCCCACCGGCGAGGATGAAATGGTGCGTTGCTGCCCCATCAAGCCAAACACGCCGATGTCCAACGGTTCAAGTACCGCGCCTAGAAAATGCAGGCGACCCTTGGGTGCCAAGGTGGCAATGTAGGCATTCCAGTCCAGTTTCACATTCACAGTCGACAAAATAAGGTCGAATGAGCCGGCCGCCTTTTTCAATGCGTCGGCGTCTTTGCTGTTGAGCACGTGGTGTGCGCCCATGCTTTTCAGTTCATCGGTTTTGGAAGGATCACTGCTAAATGCTGTCACTTCGCAGCCCCAGGCTTTTAGAAACATCACCGCCATGTGGCCCAAGCCGCCCACACCAATGACAGCCACTTTGCTTTGCGGTGAAATATTGAATTGCACCAGTGGGTTGTACACGGTGATGCCGCCGCACAGCAGCGGGCCTGCCGTTACCGGGTTGACACCCGCGGGAATTTTCACAGCGCTGATAGCCTGTGCACGTACCTTGTCAGCAAACCCGCCATGGCGGCCAACAATGGTGCCTTTGGCAGTGCTGCACAAATTGTGGTCGCCGCCCATGCACATTCTGCAACTTTCGCAGTAGCCAGAATGCCAGCCCAGACCCACCACGTCGCCGATGGCGAGGTGGCTAACATGGCTGCCCACTTGGCTTACCCGGCCAATAATTTCATGCCCGGCCACCATGGGATACTTTGCACGCCCCCAGTCGTTGTCGAGCATGCTGACATCGCTGTGGCAAATGCCGCAGTGATCCACATCAATCTCGATGTCAAATGCGCCTAATTCACCGGGATCGTACTGATAGGGTTTGAGTGGGCCTTTGGCCTCGAAAGCTGCGTAAGCGTTGATCATGGCTAATTCCATTGAGGGACTAAAAAAAGGGGGGGTGTATGTTTTCTTATTTACTTTGATTTTGGATACCAATAGTATCCTCCGTCCGTTCTCGGTAAGGTTATTAAAAAAACTTTAGATATTGTTGAACGGAAATCACTTCCTGCTCGGGAAGATTAATATTAAATCTAACAAGGTATAAAACATGAATAAAATTCTTGCTCGCGCTGTACTCGGCGCTGCGGTATTGGGTGCCACTGGCTGTGCATCAATCATGTCTGGCAAAGACCAGCAAATTTCCGTGAACTCAAATGTAAGAGGTGCCACAGTCCTGATTAATGGTGCCGAAGTGGGTAAAACACCATTTATCGGAAAAGTCAGCAAGCCTAAAGGTGCAGAGGGCAATGTCATTACCTTGCGTGCAGAAGGTTACGAAGAGAAAACAGTTGCTGTCGAAACCAGTATTGAACCCACCTTTTGGGTGAATTTGTTGAGCGGTGGTCCCTTTGGCTCCACGACTGATTATAGCTCTGGCGCGATGTACAAATTGGGCGATGGCAATTTCAATATTGACCTGACCAAGTCGGGAAAGTAATCACGAGCGATTGTATCCCGGGCGTCAATGCATGGATCTTGATGCATTTTTCACGACTTGCCCGGGAGTGGTCTGTTGGTCACGGACCTTACCTTAGGTCACTTTACAAAAAGACCCGAAAGCCCGAACAGACCTTTGACGAATGGCTCGTCTTCAAAAGGGCACTCATCGAAGATTACTCACCTGCAACACTTTTCGATTTTGCATGTTTGCTTTCCTACTAGCCGGTTTCAGGCTATTGCAACTACAGTGTTTAGTTTTGCTTCTTTTGGGCGTCAGCCCAGTATTGGCCGGCGGAATTGATGATTATCCAAAGGCCAGTATTGCGTTTTCAGCAGCAAACTTGAATGATCCCGAAAGTGTTTTCGGACATGTGTTCATCGTATTTCATCACGCGACCCAACCTGAACCCGACGATCCGGTTGTTGAGTTTTACGGCAACTTGAGAGACATCGACTTTGCGATGATAAAAACCGTGGTCAGCACGGTGCCCGGGCATTACAAAATATCAACCTACTCTGACAAGCTGAGGCTTTACGATCAAGAGGGAAGGGATGTTTACATCCGTCCTTTGAGACACGAGATTTCAATTCAGGAACTCAAGATTCGGGTGAACGAGTCATTGGGACAACGCTTTGATTATGATTTTTTGAATATCAACTGTGCCTACTACATCGAGTTGCTTCTTACGCAGTTCGAGAAAGGTTTGCGTGAGAACTGGCGTATTCGACAACCTCTCGATGTTTATTTGAATTATGGAGACCGAGAGGGCGAATTTGTTATGAAGTCGGCAGACCGTTTGTTTGCAGAGTTCAAGTCTGTGCCGCAAGCGCAGGCCAATAAAAAGGACGGTTTTGAGTACTTCAGAGCCAACAAAGCCTTGGTGGATTTCAGCGTACATTCAGATCTGGATCGGGCTGCCAAGTTGGTGATGTATAACCGCGAACCTTCTTCAGGAGTTGAGGCGCCAAGTGCGCCGGTTACACGGGGCAAGTTGCAGTTTGACGGATCTTTTCGAGTGTTGGATATTTCTTACCTGGCTTTTACTTCAGAGAATTCCTGGCTGAATGATCCCTTGCCCAAACCTAGCAGACTAGAAGTTGCCAAGGTTAGGGCCCGTTGCTTGCGGCAAGAGGATACCGATTGCGTTTTTGGTGTGACGTTTTTCGACAATCGAACTTTGCCTGCGGATGGTTGGGGAAAGTCCAAGATTTTGGCGAGTGGTATTCGATGGGACCACGGAGCGAAAGCCAATTTGCAGATCGGTTTGGGAGGTGGTTTTGGCCGAGTGCTCGACTTGCCCTTGTGGCTCGGGATCGTGCCGGTAACGCAAGTAGACACGGAGCACGGCGGCACAGTGGGTTTGACGGCATCTCTGTTGCATATCTCTACTGCTTTTCGAACTCACTTACAATTGGACTCCAATCCGAGACATAATCCATTAGATAAGAAACAAATCAATTTTTCGGTTACGCATCAAGTCACTGGTTTTTCCTTTCAATGGAGCGATATTGATCGGGGGGTGCTTGGCTACCGATTGATTTTCTAGGGAGACAACACTTGCAAACCCATCGCCGCGCCTGCCATTTGTGTGAAGCCATTTGTGGCTTGAAGATCGAGGTAGACAACAATCAGATTGTTTCAATCAAGGGCGATGAGCAAGACCCCTTTAGCCGCGGACACATTTGCCCCAAGGCAGTGGCACTGAAGGACATTCAGGAAGACCCCGACCGTTTAAAGCACCCAGTTAAAAAAGTGAATGGGCAATGGGTAGAAACCACCTGGGACGACGCCATTGATTTGGCCTGTGAAGGCTTGTTTCAGGTGCAGCAAAAATATGGTGCCAACGCCGTGGGTGTTTACCAGGGAAACCCGAATGTGCACAACTGGGGTTTGATGACCCACAGCGCCAATTTCCTGGGTTTGCTGAAAACACGCAACCGTTTTTCAGCCACATCGGTTGATCAGTTGCCCATGCAACTGTTGGGTTACTGGATGTTTGGGCACCAATTGCTGATTACGATTCCCGACATTGACCACACCAATTATTTCCTCATGCTGGGTGCCAACCCGATCGCTTCGAACGGCAGCTTGATGACCGTGCCCGATGTGGCCAAACGCATCAAGACTTTGCAGGCACGTGGCGGAAAGTTGATCGTGATTGATCCTCGCAAAACCGAAACCGCCGAGGTGGCCGATGCGCATCATTTCATCAGGCCAGCCAGCGATGCGGCTTTTGTGTTTGCACTGATCAATACCATTGTTGGCGAAGGCTTGACCCGTATGGATCGCTTGGCCCACCACAGTGAGGGTTTGTATGCGGCGTTGGGTGCGATTTCAAAAGTGACGCCTGAGGTGGCGCAGGCCGAGTGCGGTATTGAGGCTGACACCATTCGCCAAATTGCGCGTGATTTTGCCAACGCCGGGAAAGCGGTTGCTTATGGGCGTATGGGTGCTTGCACGCAGCGCCATGGCACCCTAGCGCAGTGGGGTATTCAGTTGCTGAACTTTGTGACGGGCAACACCGACCGTGTGGGTGGTAGCCTGGTGGCCAACCCCGCGCTAGACCTGATCGCCGCGCCCAACAGCAAGCCCGGCAGTTATGGCCGCTGGCACAGCCGGGTCAGCCAAAAGCCCGAGGCGCTGGGTGAGTTTCCCAGTGCCATTATGGCTGAAGAAATTCAAACCGAAGGTGAAGGGCAGATCAAGGCCATGGTCACCATTGCAGGCAACCCGGTATTGTCCACACCCAACGGCCAGCAACTTGACAAGGCTTTGGCGGGGCTTGAATTCATGGTGTCCGTGGACCTGTATATCAATGAAACGAATCGCCATGCCGATGTTATTTTGCCCACGACATCGCCTCTGGAACATGATCACTACGATTTGATTTTCAATATTTTCGGTGTGCGCAACCAGGCGAAATACAGCGCGGCCACCTTGCCGAAACCTGCAGGCTGCCTGGACGACTGGGAACTGATGGATAAGCTGGCTGCCTGCTACAGCACGAAGATTGGCAAACCTGCGCGGCCTTCCATGCCGCCGCAAATGATTCTCGACATGGGTTTGCAAATGGGGCCCTATGGCATGGCCAGTGAGCACAAGCTCAGTTTGGAAAAATTAAGGCAGCACCCCGAAGGCATAGACCTTGGTGCGCTGCGCCCCAGTTTTCCAGACCGCTTGCAAACCGCCGACAAAAAAATTCAGCTGGCACCTGCGGAAGTGCTACAGGCCGCAACAAATTATGTGGCCGACTTGCTGAGTAACGACAAGCGGGCAGGTGCCGAAATGATGTTGATTGGCAGGCGTCACATTCGCAGCAACAATTCCTGGATGCACAACTCCGAGCGCCTGGTCAAAGGCAAGAACCGCTGCACCGCCATGGTCAACCCTGCGGATGCTGCGCGGTTGAACTTGCAGGATGGCTACAACGTGCGTGTGCGCAGCCGCGTGGGTGAAATTACATTGCCAGTAGAAATTTCAAACGATGTAATGCCCAGCGTGGTGAGCATTCCGCACGGTTGGGGCCACGACAAATCGGGGGTACGTTTGCAAGTGGCAGCCGCCCACGCGGGGGTTAGTTGCAACGATTTAACCGATGAGCAATGGCTGGATGAGCCCAGCGGGAACGCCGCAGTCAACGGCGTACCCGTGACACTCATTCCTGTGGCGCAATAAGAGCCGGGCTGACTGTCAATCAGCCCGCCTTTTTTTCCCACACAGTCATTTCAGCAATGCTGTGTTGGTACTTGCGGGCCGTTTCCCGAATCACAAACGGAACATTCAATGGCTCGCGAATCAGATTGAAATGGGGTGCAAGCACTTCTTGCATGCCTTCAAGCATGGTTTTGGGTTTGCCATGTTGTTCAATGCCACCAATCCAGTTTTCCTTGGGGGTGTACTCGGTCAACAGCGTGTAGGGCGAGCTGATCACCAGCAAGCCGCCGGGCACAATGCGCTTTGGCATGTCGTTTAAAAACTCGGTGGGGTTGTTCACCCGGTCAATCAGGTTGCCCGCAAATATCAGGTCGTAACCGGTGTGTTCCGCGCCCAGTTTGCAGGCGTCGCCCTGCAAAAATTCAACACGCTGGCTGCAATTGCTGTAATTGAAATCGGCCAGTGACACTTGCATGGCCCTGCCCAAATCACCCTCATCGTGCAAAAAGTAATTCAGCGTGTTGCCCTTTTGCAAGGCTTGTGCCGCGTCGATGAAACGCGCGGAAAGGTCAACGCCCACGGCTGTATCAAACCCCAAAGCCAGCTCGAAGGTACTTCTTCCTACGGCGCAGCCCAGGTCGAGCGCCTTGCGGCGTGGTCGATTTCCCATGAATTCCTGGCAAAGTTGAGCGCATCGCACCGGGTAATTGGGAACATCAAAATAGTCGACGCCATAGTGAAGGGCCAGGTACTGGTTTAATAGCTCGTCGGTTTCGTAAGGATTGGTCATAAAGCCTTATTGGGCACAGGTTCTAAAGCCGACGAACACATCGTTTCGGTCGGGTGTGTAGGCTTGGCGGTAAGTGCCGCGAATGAGTATGGAAGAGGTTGCACAGGAGCCACCGCGCACCACTTTGTGGTCTCCGAATTGCAGGGTGGACATAAAGGGGTACATGTCCATGGTGAATCCGCTGTAGGGGAAAAACAGGCTGTCGGTCCACTCCCACACGGTACCAATCATTTGCCGGCATCCAAACGTGCTGTCTCCTTCGGGCAGGGCATTCACTGGCAGCCTCGCAAGGTGCGTGCTGTCCATGTCCACGCGGTGGCTTTCCATGGTGTTGCCCCATGGAAACTTGTTGAAGGTGCCTTGTTCTCGATTGCCCAAAGCAGCCACTTCCCATTCAAACTCGGAAGGTAAGCGTCGCCCGGCAAACTTGCAGTAGGCTTGTGCCTCCCAATAACTCACGTGTTTCACGGGCAGTTCGGCCTGAACAGGCAGCCATTGATCAAAGTGGCGTTCCAGCCAAATGCTGTTTTCTTTTTTCCAGAATAGGGGGTGCCTTGCGCCAGAGCTGTTACGCCACTTCAGGCCTGCCATGCTCCAAAGTTGGTCGTTTTCATACCCACCTGCCTGAATGAAAGCCAGAAACTCGGCATTGCTGACCAGGGTTTTCGAAATTTTGAAGGCTTTCATGTCAACGATGAATTCTGGCTTTTCATTGTCGAAGCAGAAATCTTCTGTCGCGAAATGTGCCGACTCAGGCGGCATACCAATTTTGTAGCGGCCCGCAGGCACTTCAACATCGTTCTGGTCGATTGGTTGCGTGTTTCTCTTGCCCGCATTTTCAAATGCGTAAGGCGGCGGCGCATAGCCCAGGCTTTGGCGCGCCCACACCATCGACTCAATGTGCATGTTCAGGTGAAAAATGGCGTACTTGTACAGGTAAAGGTCGCTGTCGGTCAGCGCCTTGGTTTCAATTCGCTGTTTCACCTTGTTGAAGGTGTCGTCAAAGTAGCGCAGGGTGTCTGGTTTGTCGGGGAACAGTCCTTCTTGCCAGCGGTCCTCGTGGGCCAGTTCAAACGAATCCCAAACGTCGTCGAGTGCAGGATTGTACGAAGGAGCTTTGTCCAGGTTTTGCAAAATAAACCGCTCGAAGAAGAAAGCAGCGTGCCCAACCTCCCAAACTGGCGGGTTGATGCCTGGTAAATACGGCACTTTGGTTTGCTGTGCACTTAAGCTGTTGAGCAATTCAAGAACGCGCTCGCGGCTTTGTTGTAAAGAAGCGAGTAAGGATTGCTTGTTATTCATCGTGGTGGTACTACTAATAGGTTACATACAATTATAGGCTACCCATGTCCATTAAATCGATACTACGTACTTTGACTGTCGCATCGACCGCATTGTTGATAGCAAGCGGCAGTGCTTACGCCGAGAAACCTGAGAAAGGAAACGGCAATCAGGGAAAGAATAAAGAACAAAGCGAACAACGCGGGCAAAAAGAAAACCGCAAAGGTGGTGGTAACGAGAAAGGCGGTGGTGATGGCCCGGGCAAGCGTGTTGAGGGCCGCGATTCAGGTCACGGCGGGGTGTCAGTTTCATTCAACTTTGGCAGCGCCGAAACCCGCATCGTGCGCGACTACTACGGTGGCCAGGTTTCCAAAGGCAAGTGTCCGCCCGGGTTGGCCAAAAAGGGCAATGGTTGCCAGCCCCCGGGCCAGGCCAAGCAGTGGCAAAAAGGCCGCGCCTTGGGCAGCGATATTCGCTATTACGACATTCCCAATGAGTTGCGTATTCGCCTGCCCGCACCACCCTTGAACCACAAATATGTTCAGTTGGGCACCGACTTGCTGTTGATCGCAGTGGGCACCGCCATTGTGGTAGATGCAATTGACGGGATTTTTTAAGTTTCGGGCCTTGGTTGAATGCCAGTCCCGATTCGATCCAGTACATGGTCTACCAGGTTTTTAAGAACTGATTCCCTGACCGGCAATTTGTCGGTCAGCGGGTTTTCCAGCAGTGACACCAAACCATGCAGGCTTGACCAAATGAACATGGCGTCGGCCTGAGGGTCGATTTGCAGTGCATCGGAGTTTGATTTTTTAATCAAATCCAGTTGATCACGCAACATCAAAAAAGAATGCTGGGCACGTTTCAGGGCTTCGCCGCTCAAGGCGAACCCGTTGTGATGTTCGCTGAACATCAGTCGATAACGGTGAGGATAACTGACCGCATATCGAATGTAAGCCAAGCCCATGAGCCTGAGGCCCTGCCACTCATTTTCCCCTTGAGTTCGTGCATTCAAGTGTTCAGAGAAATGCTTGAAGCATTCGCTCGTTAAATCACTCAACAAGTCATCTTTGCTTTTGAAGTGGCGGTAGGGCGCCTGATGAGACACATCGAGATCTCGCGCAATCGCACGCAGGCTCAGTTCACTGATGCGTCCGCTATCAAGCTCGTCAAAGGCTTTCGCCAAACACCTGGATTTAAGGTCATCTTCTGTCATGCGCACATCATAAATCAGAATTTGTTGACAGTGTCTACATTGAAGAATATTCTTTGTTGACACTGTCAACATCCAAGGAGTGTTTGATGTTAAACCTGAACAGATTGCTAAAGATCATCTCGTTGATCATGGCCGGACTTGCTCTGACCGCGTTGACCATATCAGCACCTTTTGTTTATCCGCAGGGAAAGGCAGTAAAGGCCAGCAAAGCGAAGCTGATTGTGACTCATGCGACTATTCGGGCTGGTCAGTCCACTCCTTTTTATGACCGCAGCGAGGAAGTTGTGAAATCGCTGAAAGACCAGCCTGGTTTATTGGCTTACTCAATACGAAGACAGTTATTCGGTAACCAGGCATGGACGCTCACTTTGTGGGATTCTGAACACAGCAAATCTGCGTTCACTCTTTCAGGTGCTCATCAATCGGCCATGGCCGAGGCATCAAGTGTGTTGAGCTGTGCGCGATTTCTTCGAGTTGACTGGTCTGGAGAAGTAAAAAACCTGGATTGGGACGAGGTGCTGGGTCGACTCGACACCGAGTCCGTTTCTTATAGCTTTGGTGATTCCGACTGCTGATACATTTCTTGGCCATTGCGCCATTGCCTCAAATCTCTGTTTCTCATCTTTTCGCCACGCGGTAACATGACGCCTTTGTTACTGTTAAACATCAGCAGGATTGCTGCTGGGACCACACCGTGAATAGCCGTAAACCGTTTCATTTGTTGTGTGGAACATCGTGTTGTATTTTCTAAAGATGTGTGTATTATGCATATAAATAGTTCACCAAAAACATTGAAAACAGCCAACTTGCTGGGAGCAGTTGCCGGGCTGGTAAACAACCGGCTTGAAGAAGAATTGAAAGTTCATCCCAACGCCAACAGCACGGCTAGCGCAGCATTGAATGTGATTGGAATGTTTGGGGTGTGTTCGATTGGGCAGCTTGCCAAGGGTCTGTGTTTGTCTCACTCGGCCATGGTTCGTTTAACCGAGAAAATGGAATTGTCAGGTTGGGTTGCCAGACTTGCGGGAGAGGACAAGCGGGTTGTTAACCTTGAGCTAACCGAGTCTGGGAAAAAACATTTGCGTGATGTGCTCGATACACGGTTGGGAACCTTAAAACCGATTGTTTCCAGATTATCGGCTACGCATCAAAAGCAGTTGGAAAAGATTTTGTCTTTGTTGATTCAAGATTCGGTGAACAATGAAATGGATGCAGTCAGCGTGTGTCGACTATGTGACGACCAGGTTTGTCCCGGAGACGACTGCCCAGCTCACCATAAGCTGGATTCTCTCGATTCCTAGGGTTGGTCAAGTTTGTTTGCTTTGACCTCTTGAGATTGAGCCGCCAAAGAATTTGAAGTGGCAGTACGAAGTGCTCTGGTAATTGAACTTATTACATTCTTTTGAGGTTAATGATGAAAAGATTTGCCCTGATAGTTTCATTGGTTGCAGCCAGCGCTGCGATTATCCCCGCCGTAACCACCGCGCAATCCAATCAAGCCAATGATTCGACGATGTTGAATTCACTGCCGCCCAGCATGCGCTTGAGCAAAGACGAGGTTTACTCTATGTACCTTTCTGCAATTCAAAAGGGTTATGTTGAGAAGAGTTCTGCTGACGGAAGCATGATTTTTATCATGACCGGCAAGGGAATGAGCAAGTCGCGTGAACAGGTTTTGAAAGAGCTAATGAACCAGACTCCAGAGCAGCGCCGCAACGCCAACAAACCTTAAGCTCTTTTGAATCTGTTATTCAATTGGTAAGGGAAGGCTGATTCTCGTTGGAGATTCAGCCTTTCTCTTTGAGAAAATCAATAAAGGCCCGTGCCTTGGAATTGATGTGTTTTCTGTCCGGAATAACCGCATATAAATTCCGCGTAAAACCACTGTAGTCTTGAAGTATTACATCAAGTCGCCCTGCCTGAATGTCTTCTTGAACTATAAAAGCGGGGATCAGTGCGATCCCTGACCCTTTAAGCAAGCATTCCCGAATGGCCAAGCTATTGTTGGACTCGAATGAGCCTGTCACGCTCACGCTGTGTTCCTCGCCTTGCGTATCAAAATAAACCCATTGTTTCGGGGTGCTGCGGTAGGTGTAGATCAAGCATTTGTGCGCACTCAGGTCAGCCGGATGATTGGGCATACCATACTGTTTCAGGTAGGTGCTGGCAGCCACGGTGACGTGCTGAATATCCCCCAGCTTTCGGGCCACCAAGCCCGAGTCTTTCAGCTCTGCAATTCGTATTGCAATATCAAAACCTTCCCCGATGATTTCGGATATTTTGTCTTCAAGATGAAGCTCAACCGTGAGTTTCGGATGCTTGTTCATGAACTCCGGAATTTTTTTGATCAAGGTGGTCAAGCCGTACGACATTGGCGCAGCAATGCGCAGCTTTCCTTTGAGCTGTTGCTGATTGTGGGTGATTTCCTGCTCAGCCTCCGCAATACTCGACAATGCACCATTGGCCTTTTCAAACAGTCTGATGCCTTCCTCGGTCAGGCTGAGTTTGCGGGTTGAGCGTTGAATCAGTTTCACTCCAAGCCGTTCTTCCGTTCTGGAAACCGCCTTGCTGGCTGCGGATTTATTGATTCCGAGACTTGTGGCAGCTTCTGTGAAACTGAGCCGTTTCGCTACCTCGACAAATACACGCAGGTCGACCAGTTCATTCAAGATTGTTGCTCCACAGGAAACAATAAGTTGCTGATTGCCTAGATTATCAATTTCTCGATTGCAAATACACTGCCAAGGTGAATGTAAAAGCAGATCGCATGAAAGGTAGTGAACGAATGAACGTGCTGTTGTTGCTGGCCTGCGGCCTTTTAATCTCCCTGACGTATGCCTTGGGCAAGTTGGCCACTCAAGCGGGTGTGGAAGGCATCGAGCTTCTTTTCTGGCAAATTTCTGGCAGCGTGTTGATTGTATTGCCCAGCGCGTGGTGGGCGGGCCAATTGCCCAAGTTGCAGAAGGACCATATGCGGTACTACACCCTGGCGGGTTTGATGGGTTTTACTGGTCCGTATCTGATTACTTATTGGGTGCTGAATTACATTCCCTCTGGCCTCGTTGGTGTGGTGGCCTCACTTTCACCCTTGCTCACCTTCGCCATTGTTCTGATTCTTTTTCGAGGCAAAGCAAACTTCTCAAGCGGCCTCGGGCTGGTGTTGGGTTTTGCGGGAGTGCTTGCCATTTTGTTGCCCAAAAACAGTTTGCCCAGCCCCGAGATGTTCATCTGGGTATTGCTGGCCTGCGTGTCACCTTTGTTGCTCGCAATTGGAAATGTTTACAGAACACGGGCATGGCCCGCCAACGGAAAGCCACTTCAAATGGCTGCCGGTTTACTCACCTCGCAGTGGGCGCTGCTCCTCCCGGTCTACGCAGTGACCCAACCCGTGGGTTTGCCCACACAAGCCCTGTTCACTGTGATGAGCATCGCTGTGGTGTCGGGCTTTTTCTATTTGATCAGCTTTGAGTTGCAGCGCCGTACCACGCCCGTATTTGTCGGGCAGTTGGGATATGTCATTGCGCTATGTTCCCTGTTGATCGGCATCTTGTTTTTCAATGAAACACCCTCGCTCTGGGTTTGGGCTGGTGCGGCACTGATCGCCGGTGGGGTGTATTGGGTATCCAACGGTAAATCAGTAGGTGGTACAGCATGAAGAGGTTTTTAATGTTCAGTGGCTTTGCGTTGATGATGAGTGCGGTGCAAGCGGGTGGTGGGCATCAACACATGGCTTTACCCAAAGTGGAAGGCGTGCGCCCTGTGGTGGGCACCAGCCCGTGGGGGCCGAATGATGAAATTGGTCGCCTTAACCTCATGACAGCGCAATCTCAGCAAGAGGTCATGGCCCAGGTTGATGCAAGCAAGGTTTATGACTTGTCCGTGGACTACTTCATCGGCATGCCGGGATGGCATGCTGCAGGGGATCCCCGCTATCAAATCTGGATGACCCACACGCCCAATGGCACTCGGGTCGATGATCCCTTGTCCGTGGGCAGTGAGCAGAATGACCATGTGAGTTACACGGGCACAGCTTTCTCCATGTATTCCCACACGGGCACACACATTGATGCCCTTAATCACTTTGGTTTAAATGGCAAAATCTGGAATAACTTCGAGGCGAATAAACATTTGGGTGACCGGGGTTGGCTGAAAACCGGCGCAGAGACCATTCCCCCGATTGTTGCGCGCGGCGTGCTTCTGGATGTGGCTGCTGCCAAGGGTCTCGATATATTGCCAGAAGGTTATCGAGTCACCCGAGAAGACTTGCAGGCAGCCTTGAAAGCGCAAAGCACACACCTTCAAGAAGGTGATGTGGTGCTGATTCGTACTGGGCGCATGAAATTGTACGAGAAGGCCGAGCAGTACATGAGCAACCCGCCTGGTTTGGGCATGGATGCCGCCCGGTTTTTGGTGGAAGAGGGCGGGGCCATGGTCTTGGGGGCTGACAACTTGAGCTTCGAGGCATTTCCTTCCGAGGTGGCTGGCAATTACGTGCCGGTACACACCTATTTGTTGGCGCAACAGGGTGCTTTTATTCTGGAGTTGCTTGATCTGGAAGCACTCGCAAGCGACAAAGTGTACGAGTTTGCGTTTATCGGCGCATCGCTGAAACTGAAGGGCGCCGATGGCTCCCCGATGCGGCCAATCGCCATACCCCTGTTGTCGAAAAATTCCAGAAGGTAATGTCATGACTCAATCATTTGAAGTGAGTATTCCCGCCGCCGGGCAAGCACTGGCTGGTACGTTTTTTCCAGCGATCAATGGCAAACACGACAAGCCACTCTTGATTTGCCCTGCCACGGGAATCATTCAAAAGTTTTATTTTCCCTTCTCGCGTTGGCTGGCTGAACAGGGTTTTTCTGTATTGGTGTTTGATTATCGGGGCATAGGGAAATCGTTGCAGGAGTCGCATGTCAAGCATTGCGAGGTGAAGAAGCAGGACTGGGGCTTGTATGACATGCCTGCGGCTCTGGATTTTCTGCTTGATTTGACGGGTCAACGCAGTGCCTACTTGATTGGGCACAGTGCGGGTGGCCAGTTGTTTGGCTTGATGCACAACCATGCCAAAGTACGTGGTGTGTTGGCCGTGGCAGCTTCTTCCGGACACGTAAAAAACATTCGCAAGGACAAGCGCAATGGTGCCAAGTTCATGCTGCGATGGGTGATCCCGATCAGCTCTGCCGTGTTGGGGTATGTACCAGCCAAGCGTTTTGGTTGGGGTGAAAATTTGCCCAAGGGTGTTGGCCTGCAATGGGCCAAGTGGTGTTCCAGCCCCGGCTATGTAGAAAACGAATTTGGTGAGGGTGTGCAACAACATTGGTTTGAACACTTCAAGTCGCCAATTACCTTTGTGCATGCCAGTGACGATGAAATAGCAACCCTGCCCAACGTGGAAGACATCATGCGCCTGTTCACCAAGGCCAGAAAGAAACGGCTGGAAATCAAGCCCGAGACATTCGAGCTTGGCAAAGTGGGGCACATTGATATTTTTAGGGAACGGTGCAACAGCATTTGGCCTCAGTTGTTGCAGGAGTTGGCCCCCGCTTTTTAGGGGGAGCATATTTAGAACAGCCTTTGGTCAATGCAATTTAAACTTAAGGTTTATTTGTATCGGTGGGGGGCTTTATGACGAGGTTGTTCAGTTTCTTGATTCTTGCGATATTCAGTCCATTGACCCTGGCTGCGGAGGTAAAACCCGGCTTGTGGGAAATGGAGTTCGATGCTCAGGGCTTGGGCCCTGAAGCACAAGCCGCCATGAAGCAGATGGAAAGCATGCCACCAGCCCAGCGCAAGCAAATGGAGGCCATGATGGCTCAAATGGGCGTTTCCATGGGCGCCAAGGCTGGCTCGGTTCGGTTTTGCATTACACCGGAGCAAGCCAAAGCGAATGATGTTCCTGTTCAGGACGACGGCGACTGCAAAAACAAAGTACTAAGCCGAACGGACAAATCCATGAAGGTGGAATTCAAGTGCCCGGATACACAGGGCATTGCAACTGTTAATTTTTTGTCGCCCACCCAATACGAAACCAAGATCGACGCCAAAATGATTGATGGCGGTCAGCAACGCAAGATTCAGCAAACCCTCAAGAGCAAGTGGGTTAAGGCCAGTTGTGGTGGTTAAGCGGAGCAAATGGCGTGATGAAAACTCTTTGTAACCTATCCGTTTGTCGTTTCTTGTTGTTTGCGCTTTGCACCGTTTTTACCTTCAGTGCGACTGCCCGCGACATAGAACCTAAGCCCTTGCATTACGAATTGCCTGGCTGGTTCAAACAAACTTTTCTGGAAATTCCCCTCGACATTCAAGATGCACAGACGCGCGGAAAGAGGCTGCTCATTTTCTTTCACCTTGATGATTGCCCTTATTGCGCGTATTTGCTGAAAGAGAATTTTACAGAGGGACCCAATCGCGAGAGGATTGAAGCCAAGTTCGATGTCATTGCCATCAATGTGCGTGGCGACTTGCCCGTGAATTGGATCGACGGCACCGTGTATTCTGAAAAGCAATTGGCCAGAAAGCTGGGTGTGTTTGCTACCCCGGCGGTGTTGGTGATGGGGCCCAATCCCGAGGTGAGCAAAAAGATTATGGGCTACAAAAAGCCAGCAGTTTTTATGGAAATGTTGGGTTTGTAAACTTGAATCATTGTCATGACAAACAAAGGAAGACTGATTTTTTTCTGTGGGAAGATGGGGGCTGGCAAATCAACTTTGGCGCGCAGACTGGCGGATCAACCAAATTCGCTTTTGCTTTCAGAAGATCAATGGCTGGCGGCTTTGTACCCAGATTCAATTCACTCACTTGAAGACTATGTTCGCTTATCAAGGCGTTTGAAATCGGTCTTGCGGTCTCAGGTGGTTAGCCTCTTGCGAATGGGAGTGAATGTGGTGATGGACTTTCCCGGTAATACGCGCACTCAGCGACAGTGGTTTCGAGAAGTGATTGATGAGGCCAGCTGTCCACACGAATTGATTTTTCTCGACAGACCTGACCACGTTTGCATCGAACAGCTCTCAAAACGGCGCGAACTTGAACCCGAGCGAGCGACGTTTGACACCGAGGCGAACTTTCACGCCGTTACCGCCTATTTTCAGGTGCCGGAGGAAAACGAGGGCTTTAATGTCCTGAAGAAGTAGCTCTCGTTTGCCCGAATACCCTAAACGGTGTTTACTGCACGGTGTATCCACCGTCGATCGCAACCGACTGGCCAGTGAGGTAGGTTGATCCAAAAGCTGCAAGCCACACAATTGTCTTGGCGACTTCTTCTGCCGAGGCGGCTCGTTTTGCAGGCACACTCGATAGAAAGCCATTTTTAATGGCTTCGTCCCCACCCACAAATCGGTTCAGCATGTCGGTATCGACCGGCCCTGGCGCAACTGCGTTGACCCTTATTCCCAGTGGCGCAACCTCAAGCGCGGCTGACTTGGTCAGGCCTTCCACAGCATGTTTGCTCGCTGCATACACAGCAGCACCAGCTGCACCTACTTGTCCCACAATGGATGACAAATTCACGATTGAGCCTTTGCCTTGCCGCTGCATCGCATCTAATTCATGTTTGAGTAAAAACAGCGTGCCCAGAACATTGGTGTCGAAGGTGTGCCGGTAATTCGATTCAGTCTGAGAAATGATTGGCCCCAAGGTGCCTTCAACCCCCGCATTGTTGATTGCAATGTCCAGTTGCCCGAATTGGTTCAAAACAGTTTGAATTAGCGATTCGACTTCTGTTTCGATGGAAACATCTGCTTTAACAAACAGAACTTGCCCACCCAGTGCGGCAAGTTCTGATGCCAGTGCCTGGCCGGCATCTGCGCGTCGACCACTGATCACCACATTAAAGCCCTGTTTGGCGAATTCAAAAGAAGTTGCTCTGCCAATTCCTGCCAAGGCGCCTGTAATTAAAACTGTTTGGGTCGTCATGTTGATCTCCTGGTTAATCACTGAATGGAACGAGTTGCTAATTTGATTGATTCCAGAAGATTCTTCTAGTAGCTTTAATGGGCTAAGACTAATTCCACTTTGGAATAAATAAATGAATGGATAAACTTTCCACGATCATGCTGTTTGTGCGCGTAGCAGAAACCGGGAGCTTTTCTGCGGTCGCTTCTGAAATGGGCACTACCCAAAGCGCAGTCAGCAAGAAGATTGCTGCACTTGAGAGCAACCTGGGCTTCAAATTGTTCAGTCGAACAACTCGAGCAATTTCACTGACCGGGGAGGGGGCGAGTTATCTCGAACAGGTTCGACAGCCTTTGATCGATCTTGAATCTGCGGAGGCCTCACTTCGGCAGGGGCAATCAAAAGTGAGCGGCGTGTTGCGAGTTGCGGCGTCAGTCGGTTTTGGACGTTTGTGTTTGATGCCCTTGCTGAAGCGCTTCATGGATGAACATCCACAGCTCAAAATTGATCTTCGTTTACACGATGAATTTGCTGATCTTGTAGAGCAGGGCATCGACGCAGCAATTCGTATCGGTCATCTGGATGACAGTGGGCTAATTGCCAAACGAATCGGGTATTCAAGCAGACGCCTATTGGTTCACCCGGAGTACCTTCGTCAATACGCGTTGAATGCAAAACTACCCGAGCATCCTGATGACCTGGTTCACATGAATTGCATTGTGTACACTGGGTCCTCATTTAAGCAGTCTTGGCAGTTTTCAGGTGCACAGGGTAACCAAGGCGGTAGCCTTCAGCCACTCGCTGTTCGTGTTGAAGGCAATATTCAAACCAACAGCAGTGAGGTGATCAGGCAGGCTGTGTTACTGGGTATGGGGGTGGCCTATTGCCCTGACTGGCTGTTGGCTGAGGAAATCAAAGCGGGTCAGGTTTGCGAGATTCTTCCGGGTTGGAGCGAGCCTTCGTCGCCGATTTGGTTTGTTTATCCACCTCAAAAGAAAGATTCCCTCAAAGTAAAGGCATTGGGTGATTTCTTGGCGTTTCATTTGAAGGTCTGAGTTTTTATTTAATCAAAGGTTTATTCCAAATCAGTTTTTCAACCGCTTTGTCCAGTGGTGTACCTGCTATCGAGTTGGTGTAGTTACTCATTGTTTTGATGGCTATTCCCAAAATTACTTCAAGTGCATTTTGTTCGGTGTAGCCCACATCAAAAAAGGCAGCCAAGTCTGCCTTCACTACTTTGCCTTTGGTGCGTATCAAAGCTTGAGTGAAGCGTCTAAGTTGTTCATGTTTTTTATCAGAGAGTTGAGCACCTTCTCGTAGCGCTTGAATGTCATTTGGCTTCATCCCTGCTTGCCGACTTAACAGTGTGTGCCATGGAACGCAGTAGTTGCATTCATTCTCAAAGTTTGCAGTTTGATAAACGATTTGTTGTTCCACTTCGCTCAGCGTAGTTGATTTAAAAATATTCCAAGTTATTGAGTATGCTTCCAGTAACGCCGGAGCACCCGCCATGGTTCTTTCCAGGTTTGGAATCATTTTGAATTCAGCTTTTGTTTTCTTGAGAATGTCTCTTGAGCCATCGGGCCCATTTGTTTCATCAAACATCTTGAACATTGTCTTGCCATCCATTTAAAAAATTGACAGAGGTCTGCGGCATAATCGAAGAGTTCGTAAATCATTTCAAGTACTTACCTTAAGGTAAGTGGGCTTGTGTTTGGATGAAAAGAGGTTAGTACCATGATTGATGAGACCTCAGCATTTCGTGAAATGTTGCTTGATTGCCTTGCGTGCAAGTGGTCGTTACATTTATTAGAGAACATTGGGAAAGGCGTAAACAGACCTGGCCAACTATTACGCAATATCGACGGGCTGAGTACCAAGGTTATGAATCAAAGTCTTCAACGACTTGTTGATTATCATCTTTTGAACAAGCAGGTTTTCAATGAAAAACCGCCACGAGTAGAGTATGAGCTGACGCGCTTTGGTCAAGAGGTTCTTGATGCATTGTTGATCCTCAGGGCTTTACAAGTGCGGTACTCAGCATTGCTTTTGCCAAGTCAATAAACGCGCGTGTTTTCGCGGTTGAGGTACGACCCTCACGATGCACGATTTGCACCGGCAGTGGCTCTGGTTCAAACTTGCTCAAGCAAATTTTCAGTCTGCCTTGTTCAATTTCCTTGGCCACCTGGTAAGAAAGCACACGGGTCAACCCGAAGCCCAGAGTTGCCGCTTCAATCGCAGCGTCATTGGTGGTGGTCATGAGTGAAGGTTCCAGCCTCACCGAGGTTTGCTGGTCTGTTTTTCCAAATCGCCATTCTTGGATTGGATTCATTTGTACAGCTGCAATCAATTGATGGTGCTGCAAATCCTTGGGTTGCTTCGGAGTTCCATGGCGCCTCAAGTAATCGGGTGAGCCCACCATGACCCGTTTCACATGTCCCAGCGGTATTGCATTCAAACTCGAATCAGCCAGGTGACCAATCCGCACGGCCAGGTCAATACCTTCTTCCGCCAAATTCACAATACGATCCTGAAAAAGCAGTGTCGCCTTCATTTGTGGATATTGCTTCAGGTATGCCACCATCACAGGTGTGACAAACAAACGTCCGAATAGCGCCGGAGCAGTTACACTCAATGTGCCAATTGGTTTGGCATGCAGGCCGATTACTGAAGCATCAGCTTCTTTGAGTTCCTCCACAATGCGACGTGCATCCACCAGGTAGCGCTGCCCAGCATCAGTCAGGCTCACCTGCCGTGTGGTGCGGTTCAGCAAGCGAACACCCAGCGAAGCTTCCAATTCAGAAATCGCCTTGGTGGCCACCGGTGCTGAAAGCCTGCATTTTCTCGCGCCAGCCGCAAAGCCCTCGGTTTCTGCCACAGCAATAAATATTTCAAGGGTTCTGAACTTGTCCATTTAATTATTTCCATATTGGAAATTAAGTAGTTCTATTTTGACTTATTCAAATAAAAATGGAAATGGATGACACTTATCTCACCCAATCCTTCCGGATTTCTAATTTTCAAGGAGATCGTTGATGGGAAATGCATTTGCAGAAATTGCGTTCACGCAGGGCGTGCGCGAACTACAAATCCAGGCAGGTAGCCGGGAAAGGTACGCGGCCATGGATGAGTCTGCCAATCGGCGTGACAAATTGACGGAAAGAGAGACCACATTCATTGAATCGCGTGATCATTTCTTTCAGGCCAGTGTGAGCGAAACCGGCTGGCCTTACGTGCAGCACCGAGGTGGCCCAGCGGGTTTCCTGAAAGTTCTCGATGAGCGCACCTTGGGTTTCGCGGACTATCGCGGCAATGTTCAATATGTCAGTGTAGGTAACTTGATTCACGACAACCGTGTTGCGCTTATCCTGATGGATTATGCCAATCAGCGGCGGCTGAAGTTACTTGGTCGTGTTCGCTTTATTGATCGCGATACTGCGCCTGATTTGATCGAGCGGCTTGTTACACCCGGCTACAAAGCGATTGTTGAGAGAGGTTTCATCATTTCTGTGGAGGCCTTCGATTGGAACTGCCCGCAGCACATTACGCCGCGATTCACACTTGCGGAGATCGACGAAATGACCGCGCCACTAAGGGCGCAATTACGGAGAAATGAATGAGCACCAACACCAAACCACCACTGCCACCCTTTAATCGGGAATCTGCAATTCAGAAAGTCAGGGCGGCAGAAAACGCCTGGAATTCCAGAAATCCAGAGGCGGTCTCCATGGCTTACACAGAAGATTCCAAATGGCGAAACCGCAGTGAGATATTTCAGGGCAGGGCAGCGATCGTCGATTTTCTAACCAGAAAATGGGCAGTGGAAAACGGCTACCGTTTGATCAAGGAATTGTGGGCCTTTTCAGATGATCGAATTGCGGTTCGATTCGCCTATGAATGGCACGATACTGAGGGTCGCTGGTTTCGAAGCTACGGCAACGAGAACTGGGAATTTGATGCGAACGGATTTATGAAGGTTCGCCACGCCAGCATCAACGATATTCCAATCAAGGAATCGGAGCGTTTGTTTCATTGGCCGCACGGCCCCCGACCGAATGACCATCCAGGGTTAAGCGATCTTGGGCTTTGAGTTTAAAAGCGCTTGCCGACTTATCTGGCAAGGCCGTTTAATCCAAATTGGTAAGCACTCGCCAGCCATTTCTCGCGTGTGCTTGCCTGCGAGTTTTTCACTGGACCAAAGCTGGTAATTTCCACTGGTTTAATGCCACAAAACTCAAGAATGGTTCGTTTCATTTGGTTGTGCCCGGGCATGCGATACACCAGCCGGTAGTACCACGGCGGAGTGTCCATGGTTGCGATCAGGTGTGCAGTTCGTTGCTTTAACAGGCCATCGACCATCAATGCGTCTTTCTTAAACTTGAATGCAAATCCGGGCAGGAATATTCGATCAAAAAAGCCTTTAAGAATGGCTGGAATGGAACCCCACCAAATTGGATAAACAAACACAAGGTGCTCGGCCCACGCAATGGATTCTTGCGCAGCGAGCAAGTCGGGTTCAAGTGTTTGAATGGTGTTGTAACCATTGCGCAGTATCGGATCGAAATTCAGTTGTCCAAGGCTGAGCAAGCGAACATCGTGACCCGCTGTTTGAGCCCCCTTCAGGTAGGCATCGGCGATGGCACCGCACAAGCTGGCCTCGGCGGGATGGCCAAGAATAATCAAGATGCGTTGGCGCATGACAGGCCCCTTTTTGTTGAATCACAAAAAGTCTAAAGCTTGCCCTTAGGGGAAGAGTCAACAGGAAGTTCGCAGTTCATTAATTCCGGGGAGTGAAGCAATTCATGTTCTAGTTGATTTAACAAAAGCAGTTGAGCCTGTGCTGTTTCGATTTGCGAATGAAGGGCTGATCGTTTCAATTCAATTTGCTCAAGCATCAGTGCCATGCTTGAGCGGGGGGTGCTGTTTTTGCTCGCCAAAGCCTCGACGAGTTCTTTGAGCTTAAAGCCCAAGGTTTGTGCGCAACGAATGGTTTGAATTTGATGGATAGCCACGTCTGCATAAACGCGGTAGCTGCCTTTGCGTGTTGGCTTTGGGATTAATCCCATTTGCTCGTAAAGATAAATCGCCTTGCGTGAGGCACCAGACTTTTTTGAGAGTTCGCCGATATACATTGTTTACGCCCATTCGCGGAGCCAGTCTATTTTCAGAGGATTGCCGAGAACATTTCATATTGTTATCATTATTGATAATAATTTAACCCCAGAAGTAAATCAATGACCAATCTGGAAGTGGCGCTGCATCCTGTGCGGATGAAAATCCTCTCGTATCTGTTCTCGGAGTCTTCGACTCCTCAGCAAATCCACAAGGACCTACCCGAAATTGCGCCGGCTACACTGTATCGGCATATCAAAGCATTGTTCGAAGCAGGTTTGATTGAGGTAGAACAGGAAAATCAGAAGCGTGGTGCCACCGAGGTGACCTATCGCATATCTTGTGCAACAGCCCAAGCAAACCCATCTTCGGACGAACTCAAAAAACTTTTCAATCTTTACCTGGCTGGGGTCTTGAACAGCTTTGACAGGTTTCTGGATTCGAACCAGGAAAAAGAGAGTTATCGACATGGGTTCAGCAAAGCGATTTTCTATGCCACCCCAAATCAAATGGATGAATTTCAGAAGAAAGTGCTAGAGGCAATTAAGCCGCTGCTGAAGCCTTCAGGTCAGCCACATCAAATGGCTTATGAGCTGTCCACAATTTTGTTACCGGTGGTTGAAGAATAATGGTGATCGTTCTCAATGTGTTGTCGATGTTGACATTGTGTGCAGTCGGTCTTTGTCTGATTGTTCAGCTCAATCGTCGATTGCCTTCCGGATCTAAACCCTATTGGCTAGGTGCCATGGCGTTCGTGTTGTTTGCTAGGGTGTTAGAGCCTGTTTTTTTGAGCTCGGCAGGGTTTGCTTTACCTGGGCAGTCCGTAAGTAGCCAGCAGGCTTTGGTCGGACTAGTCATGGCTTGTCTTACTGCCGGTCTTTTTGAGGAGACCGGGAAATACATTTGTTTGAAAGTTAGAAGCGTGCGCAGCAATTTGGACCTTCCGTGGTTGGCTAAATTTGCGCTGGGCTATGCCCTGTGCGAGGCAGTGCTTCTTGGCGTGATCGGCCACGCGCAATTTCTGTATTTTTACTCCAGTCCGGAAGTACTTCAGACACTGGATCTTGATTCCACTGCGCAGGATGTCATCAAGAAGCAATTGGCAAGCCTTACGGAGTGGACGGCTATTTTCTTGTTGATTGAACGTGTTTTTGCCATCGTGATACAACTTGGTTTGACTTTTATCGGAGCTCTGGCTGTGGCTAAAAGGCAGCTTGTTTGGCTCATGGCGGCTATCCTGATTCATGCATTGATCAACATTCCAGCTGCAAGTTATCAGTATGGATTTCTTGCGGCAGAGCATGGTGAAATGATTTACGCGCTACTGCTGCTTATCGCGCTTTTTTGCAGTTGGAGAGGTGGTGCGTTTACTGTGGTGCGCTTGCGTGCTGCGCTATCAGATGAGTGATCCACTCGATAAAAACCCGAAGCTGTTTGCTGGCATATCTGTTGGGAGAATAAGCCACGTACAAAGGCATTGAATCGAACTGCCAGTCCGAGAAAAGCCGCACCAGTTCACCGTTTTTGATGTGTCGTTTGGCCATGTACTCAGGCAACCACTGCACGCCTAATCCAGCCAAACCCGCTGTCAGGTAGGCGTTGCCATCATCTATTTCCAGCATGGAGCGTCCTTGTAACCTTGCGTCTACTCCATCTTTACGCAATCCATATGGCAATTCATTTGCCCAGCGATAACGGATAATTCTATGGTCAGATTCAATTAGTTCTTGCGGATGCAAAGGTGTTCCTGATTGCTTTAAGTAAGATGGCGCAGCGTAAACACCCAACCGCAAATTACCAACGTGACGTGCTATCAAAGCACCATCTGTAATTTCTCCACCTCTGACTACACAATCGACGTTATCGCTAATCAAATCTACTTTTCTGTCACTGGCTCCCAATTCAAGTTGAATGTCTGGAAAACGTGCGTAGAAATCTGGCAGTGCCGGCACCAAAATGATGTTGGCGAAAGGGCTTGGAACATCCACACGGAGCAGGCCACGGGGAGAACCAGGAGAACCAGGCAGGTTGTGTTCGATGTCTTCAAGTTCATTCAGTAACTTGACCACACGCTCAAAGTAGGCTGCACCATCTTTGGTTACGTTCACTTTGCGGGTGGTGCGGTTCAGTAGCTTGATGCGCAGGTGTGCTTCCAATTGCTGAATTGATTGGGTCACAGTGGCTCTACTTATGTCCAAGGTTTCGGCCGCCTTTGTAAAACTGCCTGCCTCCACCACGCGCACAAAAACCCTCATGCAATCAAATCGGTCCACTCACTTCTCCGAATAATTGTTTCAAATATTTAAACAGTGTTGCTGTTGTTTAGCAATTTATTCAAACAAAAATATCTCTTAAATTGCCGTTACTAATCAACTTTCGAGGTAACACCGATGAGCACACGCCAAGCAATTTTTCCAGCTGATCGCCATGAGTTGTATAAGCTACACCGTTACTCTGCTGCGATTAAATCTGGCGACCTCCTGTTTGTATCGGGGCAAGTCGGAAGCCTTGGAGATGGCTCACCAGAGCCAAATTTTGAAGCTCAGGTTCGCTTGGCATTCGCCAATCTTGAGGCAACGTTGAAAGCTGGCGGATGTTCGCTGAACGACATCGTCGACGTAACCACCTTTCACACCGATCCAGAGAATCAATTCCCCACAATCCTGAAGGTCAAGGATGAAGTATTTCCCGAATCTCCTTATCCGAACTGGACCGCATTGGGAGTGAACTGGCTTGCCGGCTTCGACTTCGAAATCAAAGTGATTGCTCGAGTCGCTAAAAAAACCACGTAAGCAGATTGCAATCATTCACTCAAGTTGTTCCCACCTTTTTTCTGAACTGGGCAGCTTTGTGTCGATTTCCGCAAGATGCCATGCTGCACCAGCGACGCTTATGCGATTTTGTTCGGTCGTAGAACCAAAGAATGCATTCAGGATGGGCGCATTTTTTAACAAGATCGAGCTCGCCATCGGTCAGCAATTGCGCGACTGCTTCAGCCACTGGCCCCAGCAAATTAGCAACAGGATCGGCTTTGGTAACTCGGGTCAGTGAGAGTTTTCCGGTGTCGTCCGATGTCACCTGTGGGGCGCTGAGGTAGGCATCAAGAAACTTGTTCAGCGGCTGCACATCGCCCATCTGTCCATTCTTCCATTGTTCAATCAGCTGCCGAGCGAGTGCTCGAAGTTCTCTCGCCTGCCTGAGTAATGTCTGTTTCTCTGCTGCTGCGATGGACGCGCTCGCCAACAAACCACATCGCTCAAGCCATGCGTGAACATCCTCACCACTTCGCCATAAATCCACTGACTCATTGCCAACTCGCATTTCTGTGTTCAGTAAGTCCAGAGCCAGGTGGTCACCCACCATTGGGATCTCTCCGGGATTGTTGTTTATCGACGTTTCAGTCTTTTTCATAAGTAACCGTTAAAAAATAGTTTGACAGGTTACTTTTTTTGGAAGAAACTTCCGTGCAAGTAACCGTATAAATCAAATTATACAGGTTATTTCAAACAAGCAGCTGATCATTTAATTTTTACGACAAGGAATAGCCATGACTAGCATTCACGCACTATTGGCCGCAACTACGCTGGCCACTGCAACTTTCGCCGCCAGTGCGGCACCTCCCACAGAGCAGGTTCATCACCGGTCTGTGAATATTCAGGATGTTGATGTGTTTTATCGAGAAGCCGGGCCTGAAACTGCACCTAAAGTTTTGCTGTTGCACGGATTCGGCGCGTCTTCCTACATGTTTCGTGAGCTCATCCCGAAACTGGCAGAGAAATATCATGTCATCGCCCCCGATCTGCCTGGTTTTGGTCAAACCAATGTTTTGCCAGGCAAGTCATTTGCCTATCACTTCGACAACCTCGCTTCGGTAATCGACGCATTCACAGTCGCCAAGGGTATGGATAGTTACGCCATGTATGTATTCGACTACGGTGCCCCTGTCGGCTGGCGTCTTGCTGTAAAAAACCCGCAGAAGATTACTGCAATCGTGAGCCAGAATGGCAACGCTTATGAAGAGGGGCTGAGTGAAGGCTGGGCCGATATGCGAAAAGCATGGGCCAATCCAACTCCAGCCAATCGGGAGGCACTGCGTCGCTTCAACACGTACGAGATGATCAAGTGGCAGTACACAGAGGGTGTGAAAGACACTTCACTGGTGGCTCCCGAAACCTACCAGCTGGCACATGCTGCGGTGGAACGTATCGGCGTCGAAGCCCAAATGGACCTTTTGCTTGATTATGGTCAAAACATCAAACAATACAGCGCGCTGCACGACTTCTTCCGCCGCTATCAGCCACCCACATTGGCAATTTGGGGTGCCAATGATCCATTTTTTATCCCGGCCGGTGCAAACGCTTACAAGCGCGACAATCCCAAGGCGGAAGTTCAGTTTCTCGACACTGGCCATTTCGCAATCGAAACGCATGGCAAGGAAATCGCTGATGCGATGGTTGAGTTTCTTGATCGAAGCGTTCAGCGCCCGATGAGCTCGCTCGATGGAAAAAATCTGGCTCAGTGCAACGTTGGAGATCAATAATGAACGCATTCAAAAACTTTTTAGCAATCTTTTTAACTGCCTTATTCTCAGCAACTGTGAATGCCGCTCAACCTGCCACTGTGGCAGGCAACACCCAAGGTAAGAGCAGCTTTGTCCAATCCGCCAGCACGATCGTCACCAAAGACAATGTGCAGCTTTATTACAAAGACTGGGGCCCCCGCGATGGCAAGGTCGTGATGTTCAGTCACGGCTGGCCGCTGAATTCCGACAGTTGGGAATCGCAAATGATGTTCCTGGCCAGCAATGGATACAGGGTTGTTGCCCATGACAGGCGTGGCCATGGTCGATCCAGCCAACCTTGGTATGGCAATGACATGGACCACTATGCCGACGACTTGTTGGCCGTAATCGAAGCCCTGAACTTGAAGCGTGTCACACTGGTGGGGTTCTCCACAGGTGGTGGTGAAGTGGCCCGCTACATTGGGCGGCACGGCACCAAACGCGTTGAAAAGGCGGTGTTGGTGGCAGCTGTTCCGCCGCTGATGTTGAAAACCGAAAGTAATCTCGGTGGGCTCCCGATGAGCGTGTTTGACGGGCTTCGACAAGCATCGCTGGAAAACCGTTCGCAGTTGTATCTGGATATTGCGTCGGGGCCATTCTTTGGTTTCAATCGCGAAGGCGCAAAACCCTCACTAGGGCTGATTCAGTCATTCTGGGTTCAGGGTATGCAGGCAGGTCACAAGAACACCTATGACTCTATCGCTGCATTTTCTGCGACAGACTTTCGTGAAGATCTGAAGAAATTCAACATTCCCACGCTGATCATTCACGGCGATGACGATCAAATCGTTCCTTTGGACGCATCGGCCAAAGCATCTGCAGCGCAAATCAAGGGTTCCACCTTGATTGTTTATCCGGGGGCTCCCCATGGCTTGGCTGACACACACAAAGATCGCCTGAATCAGGATCTACTTAACTTTTTGAAGCGTTGAAGGTACATCAACCATGATTTAAATCCATCAATCAACTAATTGGATTCGACAACATTGATGTGACATAGACCATTGGCGACCTGATACGAGTAGCTCTACTCCACTTGTTTTAGAACTAAGCTGGATCGACTAGAACTTGGCATTCGCTTTGAATTTACAAAGTCTGATGTCGGAAAAACAAAAAGGCCAATCACCGAGATGATTGGCCTTTTTTCTGTATTTGGTGGCGGGGGCATGATTTGAACGGTTACGAGTATTTTCTCTTTTAACGATCGCAAGCGGTGAAACTCGATAAGTAGTGGGATTAATTGGGGCGTTCGCTACGCCTGTGCTGGCTTTCCAGTAATTCTCAGGGGTGCCACTTTAGATCGCTTAATCTCTATCGTATAGGGCTGCGCCCCTGGGCACACGCACTTAGTTTTTCTGACATGCTAATTCCCAAGGGATTGAATTGAGCCTCAGGCTTCGATATTCGTCAGACTCTCATATCAAACTTCACCTGAACACACCTAGCGGTGTGAATCGGGTTCTCTGTCTGGTCGTTGCTTCCATATTGCCTTCGACCAAGCCGAGTGGAGAATCGATGGTGAAGCGAATCTTTTGTGTGCTTTCTTCCAGGCTCAAAACCTTCTTCTCAATGTTGTAATGTTGAGAACCTTCTCCGTTACCATCAAATGTGACATGAAATGATTGATCCGGCGACAGCATTTTGAAGTCAAAAGCCTCTGATATTAGGGCGATACCATCAACCACACCCAATAGTTTGCTTGTCACTGTTACGTTGAACCTGATCGTATCAATACCTGGGATTGGGATTTCCAAGGCATGAACCTGCTGGTGGGATTGCTCCTCGGAAAGTTGTATAGGGGGTATTAAAGTAATCTGCTCAATCAGAGACACCAATGTACCTCGAAGATCATTTTCTCGCCTGGACTCCATACCCGATATGACCAATGAATCATCTCGAATTTTACCGGTGCTATCGATTACTAAGCCGACCTTTACTCCCGCCAAAGGCGGGTTGTCGGGAATCACTTGCCTTTTGCCATCAGGACCAGTCATGTGGAAGTCTCTCTTCTGAAAGGTCACTTCAGACTTAAAGCTACCATCGGTATTGATGGGTCCAGTAATGGTTCGAAAACTTTGGAGTGCGGATACCAATACTGGCGTTGCTTGATGAGAAAGTCTCCCCCTCGATTCTTCAATAATTCCCCGGTCGTTTAACACCTTAAATGTGATTGTGGCTTCTGAAATAGTCTCCGTGCTCAGATCTCTTCCCGGCTGCATTCGCTGGTCGACGACAACAACGTTTGAATTGGCTAAAACTTGGTTGGACCAGAAAGCGATACAAACTAGAATAAGTAGACGGGTCATTAAAGGTACCGGTTTGGTCAATTAGTTAAGTTGTGGTGAGAAGTTTCAATACGTCTTGTCTTTCAAGTGCACGAGCCAAAGCCTCAGAATTCGGCGTTGGCTTTGCGCCATTCTGCAACATGAACTTGATTACTTGAATGGAGCTACCGGCGATGGCAGCATCCATCGGGGATCCTTCACCAATCCTGAAATAGTTGATGTCTGCACCTTGTTTAATCGCAGCCTTAATTGATTCCATGTCGTTGTAAAGCGCGGCTGATATCAAAAGTTTAGTGGCGTTTTGTGTTTGGTACATTTCCTGCTTTGAAAATGGGGGCTTGTCGAGAGCACCGTTACCAAGGGCCTTCAAAGTTAGGGTATTGCCGGCGACCGAGTAGGGTGGTACTGCCAGGTTAAATGTCCCGCTGCCCTTGAAGGCTCGTCCCGCTGAATCGAACATGTGGCCGGTGCATGGGTCTCTGAATAGCGCTCCTTTGCTTTTCTCCTGAGTGTTTGTAATCGCAAGCATGCATCCTGATGTGGGAGCAGCCGCTGAAACAACCAAAATTGATTCATCAATAGATCGCGAAGGTTTTCGAGCAGCAATTGTTTCTGCTTGAAGCAGCAAATTAGCCCAAACCACTGTGGCGGATGAGGAAAACTGTCGTTTGACCGAGGCTCTAAAGTTCTCGCTATCCGGATCTGCAAGAGAATCTCGTTGGCTCGTTTTCAATGTAAGAATGTCTGCCGGGGTTCGTTTGTAAATGTAAATTGGCAGACGGGAGAATTCGACAGTAATCAACTCGCCGGGAGCTAGACGCTCAAGTGGTACTTCCTTACCCTGCTTGGCAATGGCGATATCTTGAATAATCACGTTCTCTGGGAATTGCTGAGCTTGAGCAGCTAGTGAGAACAATACAGTGCTCGCCAAAAGTATGATTTTTTTAATCATTTTAGAAGTTAAAACGGTGCATGATGATTAGATGTCTGTTCTCGTAAATCAGCAGTGTCATCTTTTGATGTCATTTATTTCCTTGACTAATTGCTCAGCAGCACGTTCTATTTTTAGCTTAAGAATTTGTTCCTGTTGCTGCATCAGCAGCGAGCTGCGTTGAGCAATCAATGGCATTTTATTTGCAAAGGCCTGTCCTGATGGCGTTTGATAAAAAGCGATCAGGTCGTCCACCTCTTGTTGATTAAATGTTTCTTGATAGATTGGAATGAACAATGATTTAAGCGAAGGCCAGTTAAATTCAGCACGAATTTTTTGAAGGAATCGATCAATAGCCAAATCAATGGAAAGGTCTTGAGCCACAGTGGCTCCACTTCGGTCAATCTGTGAGTTGAGCATTGTTCTCAAGAATTTCTCAACGTCTGAGTACATGATTTCGACTGTAACGTCGGCCTCGGACAACTCGAGCAGACGCTCGACTGACTCTTTTGATGCAGGCGCTGCATGAGCAGAGAACGTTGCCATGATTGCGCATAAAGCGAAAACAAGTCGCCGATAGTTTAATAAACCATTCAAAATCTTGGACATCCTCAAATTCCTTTTAATCTCTAAACTCATTAGCACATTCGCCTACTCTGAATGAGCGATGATTCATTCGTTTGCTCTATTTGATTTCATATGCTGGCGCAATATCGAGACAGACTCGCGTTTTCCTTCTTTAATCGCCAAATCCAGTGGAGTCGCACCTTGATTGGTTTTTGCATAAACATTTGCGCCCCTATCCAGCAGCAATCGTAGCAATGTCAATCGTTCACCGTCAGCGGCCATGTGAAGCAATGTTTCACCCAAGTCATTTTTAGCTTCAATTGCGGCACCCTTGTTCAACAGTAGTTCAGCAATCGCAGTTGCTTCACGTGCAACTGTAAAGTGCAGTGCTGTCCAACCTTCGATGCTGGTGGCAGCAATATCTGCACCTCGGCGTACTAGCTCTTCTGCTAAAACTGGGTTATTGATGACTGACGCAACATGAAGTGATGTGGCCTTGGCACTATTTCGTATTTCTAAATTCGCGCCTTTATTCAAAAGCACCAGTGCAATTTCATTGTGTTTCTCCAGGATTGCCCAATGGAGCATGGGAAACCCTTCTTCGTCTTTGCCATTCACATTCGCCCCGCAATTAATTGCAGCCTCAACGACTTCTCTCGAGTTCGTCTGAATACCTTTTAGCAACGAAGATTGACATGACGCGTGTACAAAAGGTGTATGCAACACAAGGCCAAAGCCAATTGCAATAAAGGTCTTTATGAAAATCTTCATTTGATTTATCTTCAATTCTGTAAAAATTACTGCTGAATATGAATTTTGTGGCCATAGGGATTGGCTCCCAACGCAATGTCATATGTCCTAACCACCTTGTTGCCATTCAGCAGATACATCTTCCTGTCCGACTTGTCGACCTTCACCAGATCTACCGCAGCAATTGCATTCGTAGAAAAAAAGATGAGAATCAGAAAGGGTGATTTCATTGTGAATTTGTTTTCGGAACAACAGAAACCTCAGCATCCGCGGTGGGGCCACAAGGGTGATAAATCGGCTCACCTCCACGCTCAACGACATAGGTACTGCCCACTGCGTAGGCTCCGCCACCGGTGTATCGTGTGGCTAACCGTCCATAACCTCCCGGCCTGGAGTGAAGTACAACATAGGTTGCAGCTGAAGGAACTTCAAAATCGGTGATAAAGGACGGTCGCCAACCAGTGGCTAGTGCGCCTTTAGCAGGGGAGGGGATCAGATCATTAGAAAAAATAACTTGATGGTTCTTATCAAGAAAGGTCACCTCAGGGCAATACAGCTGTGAGAGTTTTTCAGTTTCGAATGCGACGGACCCTGTGGCCCAGGAGCGAACTCGCAGAGTAGTCTCCTTTTTTACAACGGGTAGTGAATATGCTTTAAAGTAACTTTTCCCTGATGCGAACTCATATGCTGGCGACTTATCGCTGAGAGTTAATTGAACCGCTTTGTCTAGAACCAGTTGCTCGTACTTAAAATCTGCTAGCGATTTGCAGCATGAAGGAGTTGTTGAAAGCACCGCCGAAGTATTTGCAACGGTTGCGCATCCACCACCAAGAAAACCAACCCCTATGATGAACCACTTGAACGTCGTCATATTACTGTCTTCCTTAGAGCTAATCTGAATTAATCTAACTGAACCACTGGTCAGTTCGGCTTATTTTCTCATAGATGATCTTTGATTCAAAAAGCTGGCAATTGAAGCTACGCTCCGAATAGGTATTTCATTCATATAGCCGTAGCCGCTTAGAAGGGCCATTAGTTTGCCGATAAAGGCCAGGAACATTCCAGCGTAAAAATCTAGCATGGCAAAGTAAATCAACGTCAATGCCAAGAAAAGTACGATCAAGCCTAGAATGTTTAACGCCTGATAAGTCCGCTTTTCAGCGGTGGAAAATTTCTCGTTCATTGCCATCGATTGCAATCATCCATGATCGAGAGATGATCTTAGATGTGACCTAATTGATTGGTCTCGCTATGTATTCACCTCTATTGTTTAGGAAAACTATAACTGGTACCGCACAAGAAAGACCATAGGTTATGGGGGGCGCATTTGAGGGGTACCTGTCGGACTCGTCCAAGGAGATGCTCTCTATCGATCCTGAGCAAATAAATCAAAAATAGAACCCCAAGAAGTCACAAAAGAGGAAAAAAGCCGATGAAATGTTGTTTGAAGTCCTGTGGGATCCTCTTGGTGTTACTCATCGGCGGATGCTCCACCTATGCGGTCAATGACATTTATTCAACCCCAGGTTCAAACACGGAAGTCTTCCAATCTGTAAAAACAGATGCAGTTGATTTGAGAGTTTCTCTTGTTCCAACCCTTCGATTTTCTTCAGTTGGCATGTTCGGTGTTCCAGTGGTACCCATGTATCTGGATTCAAAGGATAAGAACCAGCTTAGGCTAAACATAGTTATGCGCCTATATAAGGATCTCGACTTTTCGTTCGCAAGGAATCCGTGTTTCAAACTCGAAGATCAAAGAACCTTATGTCCAAAGTTTGCGGAGGTGTCGGCCAGAGCATATGTTTGGTCACACGAAATGCATGGGAAGGACTTCACCACCAGGGTGTTAAAGGATATCGGTAATTTCTATGGACCAGATCGACCCAAACTGATCGTTCGTTCACTGAAGGCTGAAGATCGAATTTTTCGTGCCGACATCTATCAACACTATGAGGCGTATCAAGGTGAGCCAAAATTTGAGCGACTCGATCTGACCATCGACTATGTGTATGACTGCTCAGGTCCGTGTCCAGAGGGTTTTAAATTCAATACAGATGGTTTGGTTGTGATTCAGGACCTTCCAATAGAATCAAGGACACTGGAACTGAAGCAGAAAAAAGCTGGGAAGTTGGATCTTTCTGTTCCCATAAATTAAATCTTTTTAAAATATAAAATTTTTAGGTGAGTGAATGGATAAGGGTAAATTATGGGGTAGCTTGTACAACTACACGTTTATATTTGTATTGATTTTAATGGTTAGTGTTTTTGTTTTTGATGTAAATGGAATTTTGTACGATTACATTTTTACTATAATTGGTTTTAGTATCCTGATTTCTTTTGTTTTTCTTGTTTTATACGCTTTGGCTTTTTTCAAGAAGAAATGAGTTCGAGTCGACTTAACCTTCTCATCAAATGAATAGTAGTTCATAAATGGGGTGCTATGCTGAAAAAGGCCTTTTCCATCAAATCGTCATGTTCAAGTCGCCTTCTCGAGTTCACTCCAATTCAACACGAAGGTTTTAAGGTTGAGCTCACTGATCTTTATGTCAGTTGCCAGGCTGATATCTTTCCGGCGACTGATGAAGATGGTTTGACTGATTTTTTTACTGAACTCGGGCTGAGTACAACGCCTTGGCAGGGGCAAAGATCGTGGAGTTCAATTTGTGGCGATTTTTGTATTTCAGCCAGTTGCTCGTCGTTGGGGGTGGTTGTTCTGGATGTGACAATACGAGGGCAGATGGGTGGGCCAGACAACTGGAGTGTAAATGCCCGGATAGAAACTGAGCTTGGGTTGGTTTCGCGTATTCTTGCTTGAATTGATGGATGCCTAAAAAATACGATAACTCCTTGTTCCTCATGATCGAAACAAAACAATCAAAGCCATCTGTTCGTGCCAGGGCGAATTCAATTCGTGAATTTCGCTGTAAGAACTTGATAGTCGTCCTAGAGAATCCTGAAGACATTCGCAACATTGGCACCGTGATTCGCAATGTGAATGCGTTGGGAGCCGATAAGGTATACGTGGTGGATGAGCGTCGAGCCTTGCCAGACGACTGGCAGGACATGCGAGAGCATCCCAAGTTGACGCGCACCTCCGCAAGTGCGGTGAAGTGGAGCTTTTTAAAGCGATTTGATTCTACTGATGCTTGCATCAAACATTTGGAGAAAAACGGTTTTGTCTCAGCTGTTACCTCTCCGCATGTCAAAGGGAAGAGGAATGTGATGTTGGGCAGTGGAAATTACACCAAACACACCAAGTTTGCTGTGTGGTTTGGCAATGAAAATCATGGGATCAGCGAAACAGCTATTCAAAAAAGCGAGTTTTGTATCAACATCCCGATGTTTGGAATGATCGAAAGTTTTAACTTGGCAACCTCATCTGGAATCGTGCTTTACGAGGTCACCAAGCAAAGGCGTGCCTATCAAGTCAAGCTAAAAGCCAAGTTGAAAAAAATCATGGTCGGTGAAAGCAATGTCTCTTGATCCAGTTCAGTTAGGGATTGGCTCGCTGCTTATGGTCTTCTGGTTTCTATAGCGTCTTATTTGAGCAGTTCGCTTAATAGAGATATATATCGCTTGGGAATTTTCACCACCATCTAGAGGAATCATAATTTAATCCTAAGTTTTGCTGGGTTCATTTGAATATGATGCTTTTGGAAATCTAAGTTGGCGATTCAATTTGATTGATGAGACTGCAGTTGAATTTAATAGTCTTACTGCGGCACTTATAGTCGCAGATTAAGCCTTCACGACGTTTGAGAGTAAAATAAAAAGTGAGATTGAAATACTTCGATAGGTTAGTCTTGGGTTTTTTTACAAGCATGCTTGCTTCCTGTACCTTTAATTTGGAGTTTAATCCCGAATCCTCTCTCAAAGTGTGGAAAGACTATCCTTATCCGCTGGATGATGTCTTACCCATGTTAAAGAGATCTGGTTTTGAAGTTACGGAAGTTTCCGATAGACTGCAGGTTCTGACTAATGATAGAGGATGTGAGATTAACTTGTATTTTGATGAAAGTAGGAAACTAGTCTCTTACGAGCGAATTAGTAAAGAAGATGTATGTTTATACAAAGATCGGGTAGCGTTCTAGCTTTAAAATCTAGTTGACCGAAATTGTTCTTTATTCGGAAGTTATGATGGCTGCACCGAACGGTCCTGATGATGAAACATGGAAAAAATGTCCACCGCTGAGAAGCGAGTGCATCGAGTGTTAAACATCGTTGTCTTTGCGATTATTTTGTACTTTGTTTTTAAAGATCTAAGCTGATCCACAGTAGGTCCGAATTTCAAGTTCAGATATGTCGGTGGTCTGTGCTCACTGAAAAACTACAATTGAAGTACTATCGTTTGGCGTATAAGCCGCAGCCTCTGGGCTATTGAAGTGCTCTGGTTTTAGTGAAACCGACAACTCCTGGCCCGATTTAAATACCAACCTCAGTTCGTATTCAGTAAGTAGCGGATTAATCAAGATTTGGTTGACCAACTCTGCAGGCGAGGCCACTGCTGGTCAGCAGTATTGGATTTTCAATCACCAGGGTCCCTCGATCAAACGTCAACGTATAGTTCTCTACATCACGTGACCGGTCGCTACCGACATCGTGATACGTGCTGTATCCAGCAGATACGCTCTGAAGCACCGCCCCAGCAAGAGGTTCAAATCTATCTGTTTTCATTGATGTCACTTAGGGCTTAGTCCATAAGCAATCTGTTTGATTTGCGTAGCCGTGTCAAAGGGTAGGTAACTGTTAACGCTAGATATTTTAGCTAACAATTCCCTGATTTCTGCACAACTGCCTGCTTTAATCCGGCCGTATTGTTGAAATTGCCCCCTGAGAACAGTGCTTTTCCTACATCTATCACTTGTTTTTTGGGACAGTATCTTTCTTCAATACATCCACGTAGATGAAGAAGCACAGGATCATTCCTAACATTGCGGCCGGGAAGAGGTTTGCGATTGTCGATTCAAACCCATTGTGGCGATCCAGGTGTACAGCTCCCATCATCAGCACGAGATAAGTGGCTACGCAAACAGATGCGTATTTCATCGCATCGCATACGGTGAAGAAATACGATGCCCACAGGATTGGAGCGGTCGCAAGAGCGAACAGGAAAAAAATTGGCCTGAAATAGCCTGAGAAGAATAAGATCGCGGAAAAGAGAAGGGAGAACAAAAAGATTACCTGTCTGGAGCTTATCAGGTAGCGCCAGCGCTCATACGCAATTGACTTTTGATTGACACGAAATTTTATATGCTTCATCTTTCTATATTAACTCGACTAGGCGATATTCAGCTTCAAAAAAATTTAAGTGTATAAGAATCGATACTAAGAAATTATTTTAAAACGGGCTTTTCAAAGTTAGAATACAACAAGAATTTACACAATATCTGATCTCTTACAATGAAAACACGGCGTGAAGAGTTCCCCTGAGGTGGACAACTGCGATAGCTGACCTTGGGGATAAAATAATTGAATGTGCAGTGATAGTTAAACAGCAGGCCCAACTTTTCAGCATCCGTTAATTTGATGCTTTCGGCGGAGATAGGCATATTTTTTCTTGCTTAAAATTTCGGCACAAATGATTTTTTTACAAAAATTAAAGATATTTTAATAATTTATTTATACGGATATGAAAATAAAAGTTGATTCTGAGTCGTTTTTCTATCGAAACATGTTGACTCACCGGTGGTTGAATATTGTATTGCTAGCTGCATTGCTGATTGCAGTATTTTATTTTTATTCCTTTGTTTGCATGGTTGTAATATTCGCATATTTTTCTTTATTTTTCGGTTTTTTGGCAACAATAAAAATTAGAGTCAATGGGAGAAAGTGTGATTACGCTTTTACCTGGATGTTCTTTTTATTGATCTGTTTTACTGCTTTTTACGGAAAAGATATTCCGAGGACAGTTTTTTGGTGGAATATGATGATAGGAATGCTGTCTGCTTGTGTTTCTCTGTCATTTGCATTTAAAAAATATTATAAAAGTTGATTTCATTGTTGATCTTTAGGTTGAGCGGGTATTGATTGTTGTCTTTGATTTTAAAAATTTATAAAAATTGCTAATAATTAATAATATTGTCGATGTGTAAATAATTAGATCCTTATGGTCTTTGACGCCCTGTATCAACAGCACTCAAGCAAGACATATTTCGATTTCAGAATTAACCCTCGTCGAGAATGCTTTGAATATTGCCCTTTTTTTGACGTTTCCAAGCCTCTATTCACCCAAGCTAGGTCGTTGCAGGTTGTTGGTGTGGGTGAGTGTGGGTGTTGAAGTTTGTATTTTCGATCGGTTGAATAGGATGATTACTTGTCAGTTTACGGTGTTGGTTGGCTGACTAACCGCGAGCGAATAGGGGTCTTGATCTGGTGCGCTACTGGTGGACATTTGACAGCTCCCGAAATCGTTAATGATGAGGGTTCTGGCAGCTTACCTATTAGTATATTGAGTTGGTTCAACGCAGGATCGAACTAAGCGGGTAGTCTGTCCTAGTTTTGAATTGAAAATATCAATGTGTTTTTGGTTGGTAACTTAGATAAAAAATTTATGAATATTATCGGCACTTTCCTGATTTTTTCTTCAATTTTAGTAATGTTTACCGAGTTTCATTTGAAAAATGACATTGGGTATTTAATTTTTCTTGCTACTGGAATTTATGTTTTTATTTCCGTTTTTCTTTTTATGCCTAAAAAAATTATGTCTTTTGTCAGGGAAGAAGGACTGGTTGAAAGTAAGTGGAAATTGAACTTGGTTAGATTTCAAGTTGGAGCGTTTTTCATTCTTTCTTTTATTTGTTTCGTACTGGAGTTCTCTAACTATAAAATTCCAGGTTTTATTTATTGGTTTTTAATTGCTTTAATTCTGATTTTAACATCCACAATAATATTTTTAAAATATGTCAAGAAAAGTTGATATCCAGCTTGGTTTTGAGGCGATGGCGCTCAACAAGTTCTGCTTACTAAGGGCCTGGAACTTACTAATTTAATGGGAGCATCTAGGGCTACGCTTATTCGAAGCAAAAGTTGTATTTGTATATGCGCTAGCACAGGCTGGTAACAAGGCGCATCCAAAGATCTGTTGAAGAATGAAATGTCCAAAATCTGCTCCCCGTGGTATCACGTTTTTCTTGCTCACCATTGGAATTTCTCGCCTTTGTAGCAATAGATCTTCACGTGATGCAACAGTGTCGAATCTTCAGCTTGAGACTCTGAGGTAAGTTCTGTTCCACCCCATGAATCGGACATCAGGTGGTCGTGATTGAAATGTCCCTGCTTTGTATTTCGAACGAGGCGCAGTAAAGCGTTTGCTAACGCTTCTAATCCGTCTGCAGATCCATGAATACTTAGCTCCTGCAACTCGTCTGATTTATGGAGTTCGAAGGTGAGCATGTACTTTTCTGAACTTGAATTGTTATCCATCAGTGTCGCTTAAATTTCTTTTTGGCCTGGTGAATACAAAATTCGAGATGAAGATTGACCTTGTTAAACTGTATTCCACCGATCTTATCCAACTACAGCTTCTCCAATTTTGTGAGGATCGCCGCAATCTGCGACTTCTCATAGGCGACATGCTTGTTTAAAAGCTCATCCGGTACCAAATGGAGAAAGCTGTTCAGCGTGTTGCTAATCGCCACCCTCACAGTTTCATTGGATTCCTCCACACGCGGCCATGCCTTTGCGACGGCGATAAATTCCTCAGGTGATACTCCCATAAGCGTTTGAAATTCCCAATCATGCGGAATTACATGACCCGTCGCTACGACCTCTAGACATGCCAGAACCAAGTCGCTTTCTTCCGGGAGCAGTTCAAACAAAAGCATATCTCCTGTCTAGGCTACGTTACAGATCATATGGCACCTGAACGCTTGTTTGGTTGATCGAAATGTTCAGCCATCTCGTTTGCTTTGAGGCTAGCTGATAATGACGCGTAGAAGTAAAGCCAGATGCAACCAGGTATGGCATACCAGTACTGCCCGACAGCCACACTAAAAATCACCAAAAAAACGGTACTTGCTGAAACAGCCAGAAGCCATAAATTCGATCGGGTGGAGATGGCCAATGACAAAGGGGCTGGTCGGTAACTGCCACGCAGGAAGAGTAAGTGACCGCATGCCCAGATCAACAACACGATAAACAAAAATGGCATATCTATTAAAGGAATTCCCATTGAGTCTGCCCAGTGTGGGAGCTCACCTCTGTCAAAAGCCTGAAGGAGATCGAATGCGCTACCTCCAGCCGTGAGCAGTGGGGCAAGCAATGCAACACCCAGTAATTTGGTAGGGGTCGAAGGCGACCGCAATAGCTTAAAACCTTTGCGCGCGACGAAGAAAAGCATCACCGCCAATACGATCAAGGTTCCGCCATAATCTTGAAGTTGGTACTTCGAGGTCAGCATTTCGTTGCGCAACTTCCAGAACTCCGCGGTTTGTCCCTGAATCAAAGCCATGTATCGCGCGTTATAAAGTGCCTCGTCTGTATATGAGGGCAGGGAGCACGCGTAGCTCAGAATGACAATGCCAAGAAACAAGAGAACAGCCGAAGTTTTCATGACCCTTGGTCCTCAATAGGAGCAAGCCTGTACAGAACATTGTGCCAAGCAAGATTAGTTTTTTGGGGCTTTGCTGAAGTCATTTAATAGCCTTTTAAAATCATCCCACTCATCGTCCTGATAAAAATTGATCTCAATGGGGTAGCGCGGGTGGTTGCTTAACGATTTGTTTAAAGCTTCCAAGAACTGGTCTTGATCGTTAATGTAGTAGCAGAGTTCTTTCAGATTATTGCCAGTTCGGCTGTAGGCATGGCGTAGAAGGTGCCCATTCTCAATGAGTTCTTCGATGGCATCTTCCAAGGCAATCATTGCTTGATTATCGTCGTGTAATGGCATTCCATTTTTTGCTAAACCGTCGTACTCCCATGAAATGACAGTTAACCAGGTCAAGCTTGATCTGACCTTGTCTTCCGGCAGCTCATTGACAAACTTGTATATCACAGGCATTCCGTCTTCATAAGCACGCCCAATTATTCCTGATTCGTCTTCAGCGTTTGCTGCCATAGAGAGCATTACTCCCATACATATCGCGATTAATTTATTCATACCACTTTACCAACTTGGCGTAAGCCCGTAATCAATGAGCAGCTTGCGGTACTCAGAAAGCTCCTTCGCGGAAGCGTATTTGCGCCAATCGTTTGTGAAGTACTCAGAGAATTTGCGCATATCGGCCTTCGCCGACTCCTTATCATTAATCGCAGCATATGAGGCGGCGCGGCTTAAGTAAACAAACGGATAGTCGATCTGGTGTGGTATGCCCGCAGTGAAAGCCTCAATTGCTTCCGGGTGTCGCCCCATCTCCTGAAGAGTCCATCCTTTGTGGTACTGAATCATCATGGAGGGACCTTCACCTTCTGCCTTGTCGACTTCCTCCCCCCGCTCAATAATGGCCTTTAAACTGTCTTCTAAGCGTCCAGCAGAACGAAGCATTGTTGCGTAGTTGACAATCTGAAGTCGGTAAGGTGGATTGGGTAGCGCGAAGGACAGCTCCATTTCGGCAATGGCCTCGTTTAGGCGGCCGAGGCCCTGTAGTGCCCAAGCCCTTCCCAGGTGATACCTGCTACGGGAAACAGCGTCGAACTTCTGATTTGCTGCGCATAACTTTAAAGTTTGCAGCGGAGGTTCGTAATTTTGGACAATCACATCAGAATAGGCGTTTTCACAGTCCGCAACGGTGGGCGCTTTGATATCGTTAGCGGGAGAGGCAAGTGCTAAGAGGACAATTGACGCTAGCTGCATTTTTGCTCCATGCGAGTAACTCCAAACTTAATGTCAGTCTTGAAGGTTTGAAGCCTCTTGCTTTCGAAGCAAGGAGCCATTCGGGTTAATTGCTTCTTCGTCTTTGCGAGAGGGGTAATACTGCTTTTTGTGCTCGAGCCCATAAAACAGGACGCCATGAATGCCCATGGCCTTTGCTTTTGGCACACGTCGCTTCCAAATATTTAAGAATGCAGCATTTAAACCTTCTTCAGGACCACGGGCCATAACCTCGTCAATAAATGCGATGTCTTGGCCCCCGGGAAAGATAAGAGCGAACTCATCTGCGGTAGCAGCAAAGATATCAAACACGGCGTTCAAGGCACCGTCAATGATCTGGATGTTTTTCATGTGTTCTAGGGTTGGAGTTGCTTGGCTCGCGGTGGTTGGCTCGTATGTCTCCGTATTGAATGTACGGGGAGAGACTTTTTCATCAACCAAAGTCAGCAATAACTCGTGGACACCCTCTTCATTCAGATTGTCCTCAATCAGGACATGAACTGGGCGACCTGGGTAGTCCGACGAGAGCTTTGCCTCCCAGGTTTCCTTCAAAAACTCAGCCATTGAACGAATTTCATCGTCTGGTCTACTTTCCTCAGGCCCTTCAAAGAAGTTCTCTACACAGAGAGCGTTCATAAAAGCCTGAGCGTCTCGCGCACTTGCGCCATTAGCGAGCATATTCTCCAATCTTTCTGCTTCAAAAAAGTCTGCAAGATAGATGCGATTGTCTCGTTCCAAAAAGTCTGGCCAGATGAGCCGCGCATGGCCAACAAAGTCATGGAAAGATCCTTTCATTGAAATCCAAACTAGCGGGGAGACACCTTGGCCATTATTCCAACGCGCAAGTTCAGAGGAGAGCGATTGAGGTATCTTCATCAGATTCAACTCGAGTTGTTGTGACTTGGGTGAAAGCTCAATTTACCTCAGAATTATAGATCTTTGCCGAATCCTCGATTCCGAAATGAGACACTAGGTCTCGCGGGGTGATCAACGTCCCATCACGGAGAGGTTTAGCCCAAATATCAACGAAATTTTTATTGGGAGAATCAGTTGAAAGTAGTTGCTTTGGAAGCTCCTTTGCCACATGGCGTATCTGCCGAAATCACCAATATAAATTTTGACGCAGAGCTTTTGGTCGTTACCGTTCAGATCGAAAGCAATAAGCTGGATGTTGTTTTTGATGCTCCCGCTGGATGCAGGGTCTTAGACGAGGGTGATTTGTTGGAGCATTGGCCAATATGCTCAATACAAAACGGGTGGTTATTCGAAGTGCTCGAGCAAGGCTGGCTGGATCAACAGCGTCAAAGGGATGGATTTCTTAGTGGAGGTAATAAAGCGATTAAAGAGTATTTCATTGCTGGGGTGGGTTATTGCATTAGCGTATTTGCCTGGGAGCAGCCTGATGTTCGGGCAGGCGCTCACTAATTGGGTTATCTGCCTATCCCTGATAATTCGCAACTGAAGTTCTCACATTTTCAAGGTCTCAACTTTTTTGGTACATCACTACGAACTAACGGGAGTCGCCAGGCGGCATCTAGATTGTGCGACGAGCTAAACTTTTTCCGAAAAGCAAACCTGCCAACGCCAATACCAAAACAGAACTGATATCTGCAACCTGACCCATAGATTCCGAGATTGAGCCAACTGCCCCATTCGCTGTCCACGGCCAGGGCCAACCTGTCTCCCTAACCAATTCCCAATAGTAGTAATCAGTGCTATGTTGGAAAATCGGAATAAAACTCAGAACCAAAGCTGCTTTTAGGCGTGTTGAAACAGACGAACCAAAAAAAATTAGAAATGAAGCAGTCGCCGCCACTGCTAGGGTGATAATACTTATTGGCAACTCGTTTTCAGTCGAGATCCAGCCTACACCAACGAGCACAGCTCCAGTCGCTAAAACCTTTCCTATTGTTGGCAGCATATTCACTTAGCATGACCCATGTATTTGTCGAAATTCTTGATGTAATCATCCAGATTTTCCTCAAGCATTAATCGGTACTGCTGACAGAAATATTCAAGCGTTTCTTCGCGTGCATTCCCCATTTGCTCAACTGAAGAAAACCCGCAGGCACTGACCCAAGCATTGAACCTTGTGGTCGCAAACAGCATCGAAGCGCTAACCTTTCCGTGACTATCCAGATCTTTTAACTGCTCATTCGACAAGAGGATGTGGGCGTCCGCTCGGTTAAAAAATTCCTCATCTACATTGTCAGGCATTCTCTTTTCTACTCCGGCTACGGTTTGACATAAGAGGCTCTGCCCAGCTTGACGGGGCGAGTTTTCTCGATGGATTGTTCAGGCGACGCTTTTTGCATGGCTCTGTTCCCAATCTCCCTCTGTGTTTCAAATGAGTTTCTTCTGTGAGGAATACTTCTCGGCTAGGACTTCTTTCCATTCCAAAAGTAAAGTTGCGACTTGATGTGCATGCTCCCGGCTTGGATTAAACCCCATGCGTTCGACTGCGATTGACTCTAAGTAGTCCGCTATCGCTTCTGGCGTTTCGTTCTCTTTGAGAAGGCGTAAAACCTGAGGCAGATAGCCGTGGTATTCATCTCGTGCCATAGGCGTGCTGGCGACACCTATTGGGTCCCAAACGTAGTGCTGCACCTCGTCGGCTTTCTGGTATAGCTCTTTGTCTGCTGGACTCATCCTTATTTATCCATCTTTTTAGCTCCGCCACACAGCAAAGCCTAACATTGAAGTTGGGTTGGGCCGCTATGCACTCATGGGCCCGACCCTTCAAAAATAAAAGGTTCGGTTGGAGACAAGGACCAAGCTACGATCCTCCTGCCCAATTCGTTTAGCGATGCTGCCTCCGTCGGAACGGCGAATCGGACAGACGAAGAAACAAGGGAATTGCCACGTGATTCCGCCTTGAACTCAACTGCGCAATGGCCCACACCATCGTAGACAAATGCACGAAGGAGTAAATGTTCGGCGTAGCTTGGATCCGTGGAGCCCAGCTCGAACTTGACTTCATGAGAGGTGGAGTTGGGAAAGTCTATGAGTCCTTGACCGAACTGCGAGATTGTTTCAGGGTAGCAGTAGGCCTCGCTCCACGACTGACGCCCATTGCCTGCTAGTGACACGCGCACTTGCATGAGTGTGTCGTCGTCTGTCCAGAGTGGTTCAATTTGCAGTTGCATCTGAAGCGCCCTAAAGCAGTAGTGATTGGGTGGCCATAGGCGGGCTAACGACCGCCGCGATAACGTCCGTGTGGACTGACCTGCTAAGATGCATGCTAGTCAAGCAAAACATAGGGTGCGAGCTTCCAGAGCCGCTCCGGAACCGGTCCAAATGTGGGGTGGACGAGCGGCCCAGTCGGTCCAATCAGTTCGCCTTTTTTTGGCCAGTCGTGCACGTAAAAGGCCACCCGGAATCTATTCACTTCCCCTAGCTCTGATACGTCCTCCGCAATTGACTCACCACCGTCTTCTGAGAGATACGCAGGTTCCCATGCAACTGAAGTCGTCTCCTTCTCCGAGATCCCGTACGGATCGAACTCGCCTTTGTGGTCTTCGACTAGAACCTCAAAAAGGGCGGCTGAGTTCATTGCTTCCCCCATTTCGCTAGGCAATTCGGCCGCTCGCTCCTGCAATTGGTCATCGGACCAATATTGCGCGAGCCCCTGTGACTGCAAGTCGCGAATGCCTTCCACAAAATCAGCAACATCGTCTTGTATCCAGACGGCCAGTCGCTCTGGTGTAAGTCTTGGGAGGTACGCGCCAATGACAGTAAGTTTCATAACTGCGCCTTAGCGTTGGACTTCAGCGGACGCTGCTTGCGGCGGTCCGCTGGAAGGAATCGTTAGAAGTCTTTCCACCTCTGCAACAGAACTTGGGCGGCCTTGGCTTTCAACACTAGCGATACGCGGAAGCAATCTGATGAGATCGCTGGGTGATGCGTTGTCGGCACGGCGAAGGTAATAGCTGCCATTGGACACAAATATGCCTACCTGAGAGGCCGGGGTGTCGAAATGCACTTCAAGAGACCCACCATCGTTGCCAAAAAATACCCAATTGCCTTGAGATACATCGAAGCCCTCGCAATAGGAGATTGCTTCTTTTTCGGAATCAAAGACATTGAGAGAGCAGTCATCGGTGGCAAAGGCGTAGATCATGACTTGTAACGTTTGATGTAACCGGGCGACGACGGCGAGACGCCAAGCCAGGGCCGGTGAAAATGTACAGCGTACCTTCGGCTCGGGTTTGGAGGTCCGCCGTTGGCGCTCCGGTTGACCAACCAGTTAGACCTCATCAGCGCACGCCCTTCTTGAATGCTCGCAGTAGGATCGCCAGCACGGGAATTGCTGCAAATGAGAAAACGAGAAAGGGAACCTTGTATGGCGATAGCATTGAGAACCACTGTTCTGATGTATGAGCCTCGCCTGGCTCCCGTACAACCAAGGAGTAGCTCACAGGACCGGGGTCCAGCAGCCACATTGACGAAGCGTAGACAAGGTAAAGAGCTACAGTGGCGATAACGAGGAAGAGCGCTGGCCGTGATAACGCGTTCCAAGTCAGATAGGACGCGCCACAGGCGAGTAGAAGAGGAAAGCAAAACAGTATCAGTAACTCGACGAAGAACATATCGTTTTATAAAGTCTAATTTAAGTTATCTAACAATAACGGCAATGTCAGTGTACAAAGAATTACATAAACCGAATGAAAAATAAACACTGTCTATTCGCTAACAATTGGTGAACCAAGAATATGATCCCGAAGGTTTTCAGGTGGCTATAGGTGCCGTACGGTGGAACGTTACCGAATATTAGTAAGGCGTGCAGATCAGCATCAAAAAGTACCCCACGCTTTCGCGGGGAATAGTAGGTATTCTTTGCAGTGTTGACTCACGAGGGATTTGCTGTTCCGGATAAACAAAAAGCAGTCTGTTGGCCAATCGCGTTTCATCTAAACAGGTTCGCCGCTAAGTCGGTTGATCCGATCGAGCAACTAGGCAAGCAAATTGTTGGCGAGTACTGGACTGTGACCTTTGTTCCCAAGCGACTAGATATCGCTGAGATTCACATGGCATCGAACTGCTTATTGGGTTGTATTGGGAAGCGGACGAACTTCGTGAATTTACCGAAAACCTCATAAGCAAGAAAAATCACGGAGAAAATGCTCGCCCTGAATTTGAATGCCTGATTGACATTGAAGCTAAGCAATAGATTGCGTCTAAGCGTCCGGTTCGTTAATCTATGCCCAGATATGAAAACTGACCAAAAGGCGCTTATTTTGCCGCTTTGATTCAATTGCGGTGCGGTCTTGTCCAATGTCTGGCTGTGATAAAAATTGTCTCGGCTGATGCGGGCTGTTTGGTGGAGGACGTGTGAATATAACCCGGATAACGGTCTTCGATGAACAATATGAACTACCTACGTTTCATACGGAAGTGGATAACTGTTTCTTGTGGTGCAATCTTCACCGGGGGATGTTACGGAACAGTTGCGGCGATTCTGGTGATGTACTCATTGGATGTTTCTGAAAACGACGCGCTGCTGTATGCAGGGTTGCCTGTAGCCATTATTGGAGCGGTGTACCTGTGGCCCAGGCTACCAAAGATTCTCGGATTTGATGACCGATAAGGTTGTAATTTTGATTTCCACTCCCAGTGGAACTTCGATCATGGAATTGCTGCCTATCATGGAGTTTAAGCGACCGACCTTCGCTTCCTCTCACCATGCGATGACAATTCTTTTTTCGCATGGCTTGCTGAGCTTCACTTTGTTCGGAGTTATAAATGACACTTACGTACCTTGTACTCGCATGTCGATATTCTTGGTGAGTCTCCGTTCTCAGGCACTTCCTGAGTTGCAGTTTCTAGGAACACACTGGGCACAACTTAGGCATGTTCTAATTCTAGCAATAGTTAAAAGCCATCCTGAAGGTCACGAATTTTCGAAAATCTTGCGCAAAAATTCTCTTCACAAAAACAAAAATTAACGACCTTCGGGTTGATTTCCCAAACGGTCATTGGGCGCAAAGATGTGAACCGAAAAATTCAGGAAATTTTTACAGATGTGCCTTGTTGACCGTTATTGGGTTTGACTGAAGGTCACAAAAGGGAAAGGGGGGCTTGATCGGGGTTGGGCACCAGTTGGGCACATTTTGGGCACACGCTGTGAGCGGCTCAAAAAACAAAAAGGCCAACCACCGCTAAGTGATTGACCTTTCTGAGTATTTGGTTGCGGGGGCAGGATTTGAACCTACGACCTTCGGGTTATGAGCCCGACGAGCTGCCAGACTGCTCCACCCCGCGTCTGGTAAGAACGAAACTATAGCGGGTTTTTACCTTGTGTGCAAGTGCACAAACGCATGCAAATGCCTAAACCGCGGCTCAAAAACCTTTATCCTACTGAAACCACAAGAAAAATTCGCAGCAAAAAATGTTTAAAAAATTTCTGAAAAACCTCTCTGACAAGCCCGAATTCATGCGCAGGGCCATGAATTTTTACGCACCTTTGCGCGGCGCAGGCATTCATGTGCATCACATCAGTGCCAATTTCGAAGAAGTCGAAGTGCACATGCCACTCACGCGTCGCAACAAGAACATCATGGGTACGCAGTTTGGCGGTTCTCTCTACGCCATGGCCGATCCCTTCTACATGCTCATTCTCATGAAGCGCTTGGGCAGTCGCTACCATGTGTGGGATCAAGAGGCCAACATTCGGTTTGTTGCACCGGGCAACGCTTTGGTCAAAGGCGTGTATCAAGTTGATGATCAAACACTGGAAGAAATCAAAGCCAAAGCGGCCACTGGTGAAAAAGTTTTGCACACCTTCGAGACCGACATCACCCACGCCGATGGCTCGGTTGTCGCACACGTCACCAAAGTGCTCTATATTCGCCTGAAGAAGCAGTACCGTCCCAACCCCAACTAAAGCAGCATCATGTCAAAACCTGAATACGCCAACCTGCCTGTGTGGCCAGAAGCCGATACCCCTTGCGTGGGTTTTTGTTCAACCAACCTTGGAGACGACATTTGCATGGGCTGCGGTCGCACTCTGGACGAAGTCGATGGTTGGCTGTTCAAAAGCGATGAGGAGAAAGAGGCTATCTGGAACCGCATCCGCCAAGCGGGTGTTGGCTATCGCTGGGAAAGCTGAAATAGCAAGAGTTGATAGTCTCTAGAGCCCATGCTCAGTTTTTAATCAACCAACCAAAAACTGCACAAAATCAACAGGCTGAAAATTTTATCCACAGCGAATAGGGAAGGTTTTCCCCGCCCAGTGTGGATAAGTTCCATAAGCCTCGGGGTAAGCCACAGTGGGGATGTTCGGTGCACTTTGTTCCAGCACTCTATGAATGTCTCCGACCCTCCGTGGGTTACTTTCAGATACGGCTTGCCTCGGTGAGCCGTTTTTTTTGAAATTAATTGTGTGATCAAGTGGTTGCTGAGCGGTGGATAACGTGGTTACAATGCGCCATCGGTTTATAAAATGCCTGTCGCGCAACTCGTTTCACGCTGCGCCCCTGCACCCCGCTGGCAACAGCCACATCGGCCTGCAGGACCAATCGGCACTATTTCCCTATCAACACCTGAATTTCTTAAAGTGAGTCCGCCTGGATGGATCCCCAGCGCGCTAAAAACATATTAGAAGCAGCATTGCTGTGTTCGGTCGAGCCCATTGCCGTCAAGGAATTGATGCGCCTGTTCGATGATGCAATTGATGCATCCGTGGTCACAACCTTGTTGGAAGACCTGCGTCGAGATTGGACTCACAAGGGTTTGGAACTTGTGCAAGTCAAAACGGGCTGGCGCTTCCAAACCCGAGAGGACGTCAAACGTTACCTCGAACAAATGAATCCCGAGAAGCCCCCGAAGTACTCAAGGGCAACCATGGAAACCCTGGCAATTATTGCCTACAAGCAGCCGGTCACCCGGGGCGACATCGAGTCCATTCGTGGGGTCACCGTGTCTACCCAGGTCATGAAGGCGCTCGAGGATCGCGGCTGGATCGAGTCAATCGGCCACCGTGATGCGCCGGGGCGCCCAGCACTGTGGGCAACCACGCCCCAGTTTTTGGCTGACCTGAATTTGGCCAGCCTAAGCGACTTGCCAGCACTGGACGATGAAAAAGACCAACAGCTGGCTGATGAATTACAGAAAGTCATTCCATTTGATCTGGATGACAGCGAAACAGCGGAAAACGATGAGAACCAACAAGCGCAAAGCAACTGAAACACTCGACAGCAACCCAATTCCCGAGCAGGCGGCAGTCAGCATAGACAGCGAAAGTCATGATCTGGAATGGGGCGAAGTGCTGGATCAGGTCGAAGGCCTGAAGTCTGAAGAGGGTGGCGGCGCAGGCAAGAACCGCAGCAAGCTGAATGTGCGGCTAGACCCCGAATTGGCGCCCAAGTTGCACAAGGTATTGGCCGATTCCGGTATGGGTTCTCGTCGTGAAATGGAAGAGCTGATTGTCGCTGGTCGTGTCTCTGTGAATGCTGAACCCGCCCACCTGGGCCAGCGCGTGTTGCCCACCGACCAGGTGCGTGTCAATGGCAAGCTGATTCAGCGCAAAAACAAATCCAAGCCACCTCGGGTACTTATTTATCACAAGCCCGCCGGCGAAATTGTGTCCATGGACGACCCCCAAGGCCGTACTACCGTATTTCAGAAACTGCCGAAAATTTCAAACGGCAAGTGGATTGCAGTGGGGCGTCTCGATTTCAACACCGAGGGCTTATTGCTGTTCACCTCCTCGGGCGAGTTGGCCAACCGTTTAATGCACCCGCGTTACGAAGTGCAGCGTGAGTACGCTGTGCGCATTCTGGGTGAGCTTTCTGAAGAACAACGCCAGCAATTGCTCACTGGTATTCAGCTTGAAGACGGTCCTGCCAAGTTTCTCTATGTGGATGCTGCAGGCGGTGAGGGTGCTAACCGCTGGTACAAAGTTGGCTTGAAAGAAGGGCGCAACCGAGAGGTTCGCCGCATGTTTGAGGCCTGTAACCTGACCGTAAGTCGCCTGATTCGCACACGTTTTGGCGACATCCTGATGCCCTCCACCTTGAAACGTGGCCGCCACATGGAAATGGAAGCGCTTGAGGCCATGTCCTATATGCAGTCATTGGGCTTGAAGGTGGATGAGTCTGCCCAAGAAGGTGCCATTCGCCGTGACAAAAAGAACATTGGCTCGAAAAACAACAAGCGTCGTAACGGTCAACCCCTGATAGATCCGGGCTTGGCCTTTACCACTCCAACCCAAACTTACCTCACCGTGTCTGGCGCTGCTGCCGCCGCCGCGTTGAGCAACCAGAACAACTTGTCTTCTGCCGGGGGCTCAGCCCGGCGAGGTGGCGGTGGTGACCGAAATGGCAACAGAGCCGGTGCCAATGGCAATGGTGCTGCCCCAGCTGGAAAGTTTGCTGGGACAGGCAAGCGCCCCTCAGGGCCACGCAATGCGGGTCCGCGGTCTGGTGGTCCTTCTGCCGGGCGCGGTCCCGGGCGCGGCAATGTGGGTGGAAATGGTGCAGCCCAGAAACCCCAGCAGCGTAGACGCAGGAAGGCACCGGCCGCGTAGTTCTCCGCACCTGAAATTACTTGAAAATAAAGGCAGTTTCGGTTATTCTCTGAGGCTGCCTGAGCGCCCACTCCAAAAAGGGTGTCTCAAATGAAGTGGGCTTACAGGCCCATTTTTTTTTGGCGAGGCGGTTTTAAGTACGCAAATAAAGTGAACAAGCGAAGCGAACAGACAAGTAAAGGTTAAGAACGTTGAAAGGCGAAGTGATCAATCCTGAAGAATTTGTTGGCAATTCATGGTCTGGCGTGTGGTCAGAATCCTGGGTTACTGAAGCCGACGCCGTGATCGCCTCTCTGGGCCTTGAAGTGGCCGATATTGAGCGCGAGGGCAATGGTCTGTTGCGCATCATGATCGATTCACCCACTGGCGTTACCGTCGAAGATTGCGAAAAGGTCAGCCACCAGCTTACCCACCTGTTCACCGTCGAAAATGTCAACTACGAACGGCTCGAGATTTCCTCGCCGGGCGTTGATCGCGTTTTACGCCGCAAAAAAGATTTCGAACGGTTTTTGGAGCAAGAGGTGTCCCTGAAATTCAAACGGGCCATCAACAATCAAAAACAGTTCAAAGGTGTATTGCAAAAGGGCAAAGAGCAAACCTGGGGTGTCTTGGTGACCCCCGACGGTAAAAATGCCGAACCCTATTTGCTTGATTTTGAAATAACTGATTTGGCGGGTGCCCGTCTGGTCCCCCATCTAAAGTTTTAGGAGCCCTGGAATGAGCCGTGAGTTGCTTTTATTAGTTGATGCGTTGGCGCGCGAGAAGAATGTGGACAAAGACATCGTCTTTGGTGCGCTCGAATTGGCATTGGCTTCCGCAACCAAGAAGCGCTTCGATGAAGAAGTGGATGTCCGCGTGTCCATCGACCGCGACACAGGCGACTACGACACTTTCCGCCGCTGGGAAGTGGTCACAGAAGAAGATTTCTACGACCCCGCCTACCAAATGGTTCTAGACCAGGCCTTGAAACACGATGCTGAAGCCGAAATGGGCGACTTCATCGAAGAAGAACTTGAGCCTGTTGAGTTTGGTCGAATTGGTGCACAAGCAGCCAAGCAGGTCATTTTGCAGCGCGTTCGCGACGCCGAGCGTGAGCAAATTTTGCAAGACTTTCTCGACCGTGGCGACAAAATCGTGATTGGTCAGGTTAAGCGCATGGAGCGTGGTGACGCCATTGTTGAAAGTGGCCGTATCGAAGCCCGCTTGCCCCGTGATCAAATGATTCCTCGCGAAAGCCTGCGTCCCGGTGACCGTGTGCGCGCCTACCTGTGGAAGGTTGATCGCATGGCCCGTGGTCAGCAAGTCATCCTGTCACGCACTTCGCCCGAGTTCATTAAAGCCTTGTTTGCCATGGAAGTGCCTGAAATTGAGCAAGGCCACCTGGAAATCAAGGGTGCTGCCCGCGATCCCGGCATGCGTGCCAAAATCGCCGTGTTGGCTCACGACCGTCGCATTGATCCAATCGGCACTTGTGTGGGCGTGCGTGGTTCTCGAGTTCAGGCCGTTACCCAGGAATTGGGCGGCGAGCGTGTGGACATCGTGTTGTGGTCTGAAGATCCAGCCCAATTTGTAATCGGCGCCTTGTCGCCTGCTACTGTTCAATCCATCGTTGTGGATGAAGACCAGCACGTGATGGAAGTGGTGGTGGACGAAGCTGAACTGGCACAAGCCATTGGCCGCAGCGGTCAGAATGTGCGTTTGGCTTCCGACCTCACCGGCTGGCAAATCAATATCATGACACCCGAAGAGTCGGCCAAGCGTTCCGAAGAAGAAATCGGCAAGTTGCGTGAATTGTTCACCAGCAAGCTGGATGTGGACGAGGAAGTGGCCAACATTCTGATCGAAGAAGGCTTCACCGGTCTTGAAGAAGTGGCCTACGTGCCCATCGCTGAAATGCAGGAAATTGAAGCATTTGACGCAGACACTGTCGAAGAACTGAGAACCCGTGCCCGCAATGCATTGTTGACCGAGGCAATTGCCCGTGAAGAAATGGTTGAGGGTGCAGGCGATTTGATGTCCATCGAAGGTGTGGATGCCGATCTGGTTGGCAAATTGGCAGCCGCTGAAATTTCTGACCGCGAAGGTCTGGCCGAATTGGCAGTCGATGAATTGGTTGAAATTGCAGGAATTGAAGAAGACCGTGCCCGCGACATCATTATGAAAGCGCGAGCACACTGGTTTGAATAATACAAACCGCATTGAGTAGAGTCGAATCGGGCCACTCGGCCCGGTCAGCAAGGGAATTTGAAGGAATAGTAGATGACCAGTACCACAGTCGCACAGTTTGCAGCAGAGTTGAAAATGCCCGCCGATGTTCTTTTGGAGCAGCTGAAGTCTGCTGGCGTGAGCAAAAATTCTGAGGCAGATGCAGTTACTGAAGCGGACAAGGGAAAGCTTTTGGAAAGCCTGAGAAAGGCGCACGGATCTGAAAGCGGTCAGAAGAAAATTACCCTCACCCGCAAGCAGACCAGTGAAATCAAACAGGCTGGCCCTGGCGGCCGCGCGCGCACGGTGCAGGTTGAGGTGCGTAAGAAGCGTGTGTTCGTTCAGCGTGCCGAGAAAGCCGGTGAAAGCGAGCCAGTCATGGAAGCTCAGCTTGAACCCGCAGAACAAGCCCGCCGCGACGCTGAAGCCCAGCGCCAGGCCGAGTTGAAGGCACGACAGGAAGCAGAACTGAAGGAAAAACAAGCCAAGCTTGAGCAAGAGCGCGAGCGCGAACTGAAGCTTCAGGAAGAAGCACGTCAGCGTGCCGAAGAAGAGCGCCTTGCTCACGAAGCTGTGGAACAAGCCAAGGCCGAAAGCGCCGAGCCTGCCAAGGCTGAAGAAGAAACTGACGTTAAAGATGAAGCCGCGCAAGCCGCACGTGCCCAAGAAGCGAAGGCTCGCGAACAGCGTGCTGCCGATGCGTTGAAGGCCGAGCAAAAGGCCAAAAAGGCCGCTGAGGACGCAGCAAAAGCCAGCGCGAATCAAGAGCGTGCTCGCAAAGCGGCAGAAGCTGAGGTTGCGGCAATTAACCGCATGATGTCCCAGCCATCCAAAGTCATGAAGGCCGAGGAGCCGGTTGAGCCTCCCAAGCCGGCTGCTACAATCAAGAAGCCTGAGAAAGCCATTGTTGCTGTCACTGAAGAGGATTCAGCCGCCGAGCGTGGTCGCAAAGGTGTTCGCGCTGCGGGTGCAAAGGAAGAACCAGGCCGCCGCCGTGGTGGTTTGAAAACACGCGGTGAAACCGGTGTTGGCCGCACAGGCGCTGGTGGCTGGAAGGGCCCCAAGGGCAAAAACAACCGCCACAGCCAGGAACAAAGCAACTTCAACCAGCCAACTGAACCTGTGGTTCGCGATGTTCACGTGCCAGAAACCATTACTGTGGCCGACCTGGCGCACAAAATGTCAGTGAAGGCTGCTGAGGTAATCAAGTGTTTGATGAAGATGGGCCAAATGGTGACCATCAATCAGGTACTCGACCAAGACACCGCCATGATTGTGACTGAAGAATTGGGTCACAAAGCGATTGCAGCCAAACTCGACGATCCTGAAGCCATGATCGAAGAAGCTGGTGTCGCACATTCCGAGGCGCCTTCAGTGCCGCGCGCGCCAGTTGTTACCGTGATGGGTCACGTTGACCACGGTAAAACTTCACTGCTTGACTACATTCGCAGTGCAAAAGTGGCCTCTGGTGAAGCTGGCGGCATTACGCAGCACATTGGTGCTTACCACGTTGAAACAGAACGCGGCATGATCACCTTCCTGGATACCCCAGGTCACGAGGCGTTTACTGCCATGCGTGCCCGGGGTGCCAAGGCAACCGACATCGTTATTCTGGTCGTATCCGCCGATGACGGCGTGATGCCCCAAACCATTGAAGCGATTCACCATGCCAAGGCAGCCAATGTGCCTTTGGTTGTGGCTATCAACAAAATCGACAAGCCCGATGCCAACCCAGAGCGTGTGAAGCAGGAATTGATTACACACTCTGTGGTCCCTGAGGAATACGGCGGCGATTCACCCATGGTTCCCGTGTCGGCCAAAACCGGCAAGGGCATTGACGACTTGCTGGAACAAGTGTTGTTGCAAGCCGAAGTGATGGAATTGAAAGCGCAGGTGGAAGCACCGGCCAAGGGCCTTGTGGTTGAATCCCGACTGGACAAGGGCCGCGGCCCAGTGGCCACCGTGTTGGTTCAAAGCGGTACCTTGAAGAAAGGCGACGTGGTGCTGGCAGGTTCTGCATTTGGCCGAGTACGTGCCATGGTTGACGAAAACGGTCGTTCCATTGACTCCGCCGGCCCGTCCATCCCTGTAGAAATTCAGGGTTTGAGCGATGTACCTGCGGCAGGCGAAGAAGTGATTGTGTTGCCAGATGAACGCAAGGCCCGTGAAATTGCCCTGTTCCGTCAAGGCAAATTCCGCGACGTGAAGCTGGCCAAGCAACAAGCAGCCAAGCTTGAAAACATGTTCGAGCAAATGGCCGAGGGCGAAGTCAAGAGCCTGGCTGTGATTTTGAAGGCCGATGTACAGGGTTCGCAAGAAGCGCTGTCACATGCCCTGCAAAAGCTGTCAACCGACGAAGTCAAGGTGCAAGTGGTGCACGCGGCAGTGGGTGGCATCAGCGAATCAGATGTCAACCTGGCAGTGGCCTCCAAAGCAGTCATCATCGGCTTTAACGTGCGTGCCGATCAAGGTGCCCGTAAAACAGCCGAGAACAACGGTGTGGATATTCGCTATTACAACATCATTTATGACGCAGTAGACGAGATCAAGGCCGCCATGACCGGCATGCTGACGCCCGACAAGAAAGAGGAAATCATTGGTAACGTGGAAATCCGCGAAGTGTACAAGATCTCCAAAGTGGGTTCTGTCGCTGGTTGTATGGTGACCGATGGTGTTATTCGTCGCGGTGCTGGCGTTCGCTTGTTGCGCGACAACGTGGTGGTGTGGACAGGTCAGTTGGCCTCGCTCAAGCGATTCAAAGACGATGCCAAAGAAGTGCGTCAGAACTTTGAGTGTGGCTTGCAACTGCACAACTACGACGACATCCAGGTTGGCGACATTCTGGAAGCATTTGAAGTGAAGGAAGTGGCCCGTACACAGCTGTAATTGCTGCCCGGGTTTGAAAAGGAAAGTATGCGTCACAAGAAAAAAGCACCAGCCAGAGGTATTCGGGTTGCCGAGCAAATCCAGAAAGACCTGGCTGAGCTGATTCCCCGTGAGTTGAGAGACCCACGGCTTGGGTTTGTCACAATCACCGATGTGGAACTGACGCCCGATTACGCCTATGCAACCGTGTATTTCTCGGTGTTGACTGGTTCAGCCGAAACCACTGAAGAAGCATTGAATGATTCTTCGGGTTATTTGCGCAATTTGATTTTCAAGAAGCTGCACATTCACACCGTGCCCACCTTGCGTTTCAAACACGACCAATCGGTGGAGCGTGGGGCTGAAATGTCTCAAATGATCGACCGGGCGCTGAAAGGCGAGGGCGGTGGTGCCACAGATTCGGATGGTGGTGGCGACGGTGGCGGAGACTAAGAAACAAAAGCGTGCCTTGTCGGGTGTGCTGTTGTTCGATAAATCAACTGGTTTCTCGTCCAATCAAGCCCTGCAAATTGTAAAGCGCTTGTACAGGGCTGAAAAAACCGGTCACACCGGTACGCTAGACCCGCTCGCAAGCGGTTTGCTGCCATTGATGTTCGGTGAGGCCACCAAGTTTGCAGCAGATCTAATCGATGCCAGCAAAACCTATCGCACCAAGGTGCGGCTTGGTTTTTCAAGCAACACGGGTGACGCTGAGGGAGAATTGACGAAAGTCAGCACCCGCGCCCTTGAAAGCATCACCCTGGATGAAGTAAAACAGGTGTGCGCGCAGTTTGTTGGTGAAATTCAACAGACGCCCCCCATGTTTTCTGCATTAAAGAAAGACGGCAAGCCTTTGTACGAGTATGCTCGCGAAGGCATTGAATTGGACAGACCCGCTCGGACCCTTTTGATCCATCAATTGGATGTCATGAAAGTCGAGCACAATACAATCCATGGTGAAAGCAGTTGCACCATTGAACTGGAAGTGAATTGCAGCAAAGGCACCTATGTGCGCACCTTGGGCGAAGACATCGCCAAGGCCTTGGGCACAGCGGGCTATCTCACGGAATTGCGCAGAACGGCAATTGGTGACTTGAAAGTGGAACGCGCGTACACCCTGGATGCACTTAAGGTGCTTGGTGAATCGGAAACCCCCTTTGACGCTTTGGATGCGGTGCTTTTCCCGGTAGATGCCCTTTTGGGCAGCCTGGGCAAAGTCGAATTGAACAATGAGTTTGCGCGGCGGTTTTCGCACGGGCAACGGTTGCCACTGAGCCTGGTTGATGCCAAGCCAGGGCGAGTGCGGGTGTACGGAGAAACGTCTGCACAGGATGTGAACACCAAGGTTAGCAATACAGCCTTCAAAGGCAATTCCCGATTCATGGGAACAGGCATTTTAGAAACGGATGGGAAGGGCGCCTTGCTTCGACCCGACAGATTGATTCAGGTAAATCTATGACACGCGCATTACGTAACGTTGCAATTATCGCCCACGTGGACCACGGCAAAACCACATTGGTAGACCAACTTCTTCGCCAATCCGGCACCTTCCGCGAGAACGAAAAGCTCGAAGAACGCGTGATGGACAGCAACGACATTGAAAAAGAACGTGGCATCACGATTCTGGCCAAGAACTGCGCGGTTGAATATGAAGGCACCCACATCAACATTGTTGACACCCCAGGACACGCCGATTTCGGTGGTGAAGTAGAGCGCGTGTTGTCGATGGTTGACTCGGTTTTGCTGTTGGTGGACGCCGTTGAAGGCCCGATGCCCCAAACACGTTTTGTTACCCGCAAGGCTTTGGCCCTGGGTTTGAAGCCTATCGTGGTGGTGAACAAGGTAGACCGCCCAGGTGCGCGCGTTGAATGGGTGATTGACCAAACTTTCGACTTGTTCGACAAACTGGGTGCAACTGACGAACAGCTGGACTTCCCGATTGTGTATGCCAGTGGCCTGAACGGCTATGCTGGCGACACACCCGATGTGCGTGAAGGCACCATGCGCCCATTGTTTGAAGCCATTTTGAAGTATGTACCTGTGCGTGATGATGACCCTAATGGTCCATTGCAGTTTCAGATCACCTCGCTTGACTACAACAGCTACGTGGGCAAGATCGGCATTGGCCGAATCAAGCGCGGAACCGTGCGTGTGGGTCAACAGGTTACTTGTGTTAACGGGCCAGACGGCACACCATTCAATGGTCGAATCAACCAGGTTCTCAAATTCCGTGGTCTGGAACGTGTTCAGGAAGAACAAGCTCAGGCGGGTGACATTTGCCTGATCAACGGCATCGAGGAAATCGGCATTGGTACCACCATTTGCGCCACTGACGCAGTGGAAGGCCTGGAAATTCCGGCGATTGACGAGCCCACATTGACCATGAACTTCATGGTGAACACCTCGCCATTGGCCGGCCGTGAAGGCAAGTTTGTAACCAGCCGGCAGTTGCGTGACCGCCTGCAGCGTGAATTGAAAGCCAACGTGGCTCTGCGTGTGAAAGACACCGACGATGACACCGTGTTTGAAGTGTCGGGTCGTGGTGAATTGCACCTGACCATTTTGCTGGAAAACATGCGTCGTGAAGGCTATGAATTGGCTGTTTCCCGCCCACGCGTGGTGTTCAAGGAAATTGATGGTGTGAAATGCGAGCCCTATGAAATGTTGACCGTGGATGTGGAAGACTCACACCAGGGCGGCGTGATGGAAGAATTGGGTCGCCGCAAGGGTGATTTGCTCGACATGTCACCCGATGGCAAAGGCCGTGTTCGTCTGGAATACAAAATTCCGGCACGTGGCCTGATTGGTTTCCAGGGCGACTTCATGACCCTGACACGCGGTACCGGCCTGATTAGCCATGTGTTTGACGAATATGCACCCGTGCGCGAAGGCGGTTCAGCCGAGCGCCACAATGGCGTGCTGATTTCTCAGGACGATGGCGATGCGGTGGCCTACGCTTTGTGGAAACTGCAAGACCGTGGCCGCATGTTTGTGTCCCCAGGTGAAGCCCTGTATGAAGGCATGGTGATTGGTATTCACAGCCGCGACAACGACTTGGTTGTGAACCCCATCAAGGGCAAGCAGCTGACCAACGTTCGTTCATCGGGTACTGACGAGGCCGTTCGCCTGGTACCGCCAATCCAGATGAACCTGGAATACGCGGTGGAGTTTATTGCGGAAGACGAATTGGTAGAAATTACTCCCAAGAATATTCGCATTCGCAAGCGCTTCCTGAAAGAACACGAGCGCAAGCGCGCAAGTCGCGACGCTGCATAAGTTTTGTTTGGCTGAAAGGCCAAATTCAAAAGGGGCGTGGCTTTGGCCTCGCCCTTTTTGTTTGTAGAATCCAGACCATGACATTCAAACCCAGAATTCTCTCTGTTGCCCCCATGATCGACTGGACCGATCGGCATTGCCGTAGGTTCCACCGTGCGATCAGCCAGCACACCTGGCTTTATACTGAAATGATCACCACGGGCGCTTTGGTGTTTGGTGATCGCCAACGTTTTTTGGCATTTAACGACGAAGAACACCCCGTGGCCTTTCAAATAGGTGGCAGCGACCCCGATCACATGGCACGTTGTGCCAAGTGGATTGAACAGGCGGGTTACGATGAATTGAACATGAATGTGGGTTGCCCTTCCGAGCGGGTTCAGAAAGGTGCATTTGGTGCCTGCCTGATGGCCGAGCCGAATTTGGTGGCTGACTGTGTGAAAGCCATGCGGGATGCCTGCTCGATTGATGTGACCGTGAAGCACAGGATTGGGCTTGATTACGATGAAAGCGAAACCATGCTTTATGATTTTGTGGGCAAGGTCAGTGAAGCGGGTTGTAACACCTTCATTGTGCATGCGCGCAATGCGGTGCTGAAAGGCCTGTCACCAAAGGAAAACCGCGACATTCCTCCGTTGCGTTACGAGGTGGTAAAACGCCTGAAACAACATTTCCCGCACCTTCAAATCATTTTGAACGGGGGAATTACAACCCTCGAGTCGATTCAAACCCACTTGGAATGGGCCGACGGTTGCATGATTGGTCGAGAGGCCTATTCCAACCCGTGGCTATTGGCCGGATTTGACGAAGTAATTGGCCAGGCGTCCTCTGCCCCAAAAACCCGTTTGGAAGTCATTGACGAATTGCGCAGCTATGCTGAGCAGGAATTGTGCAAGGGCGAAAGCATTCGAAGCATTACGAAATCCTGGTTGGGTCTGTTTCACGGCCAAGCAGGTGGAAGGCTTTATCGACAGGTGCTGTCCGATTCAACCCGGCTGAAGGCTAACAACTGGCAGGTGGTTGAAGATGCGCTGGCGATGATGCTCAAGCACGCAGCCTGAGCCGGCATTACAGCAAAACCAGCTTGCCGGGGTTCAGCAGGTTTTTAGGATCCATGGCCTGTTTGATGGCCTTGAATGCAGCATAGTTACTGGCACTCGTAATATCTCGCAGTAGTTCGGCTTTCAACTGCCCAATGCCATGTTCAGCCGATACGGTGCCGCCGCACCGCAGAATCGCGTCGTGCACCAAATTGTTGAGCAAACTTTGGTGTTGTTTCAGAAATTCTGCAGAGTCGCTGCCTGTTGGGGCTGACAAATTGAAGTGCAGGTTGCCATCGCCCAAATGGCCAAACAGCACTGGCTGAACATCGACACCATGCTCTGCTATGTCATTCAGGGCCATGTTGTGGAATGTCGGCAGCTGCGACACCGCACACGCCACATCATGTTTCACATTCAAACCCGCTTTGGCTTGTGCCTCGGATATGTTTTCTCGCAAGGCCCAAAAGGTTTCAATGTCTCGCCCGCTTTGGGCAATGGCGATGTTGCGTACCCCGGGTATCTCTTCCAACATCGCCTCGAGTGTTCTGGTGACTTGTTCACGCAAGGCGGTTTCGGAACCCAATGAGGTGAATTCAGCGAGCACATGGTCTACTGCGCCTGGGCAGGTTGGCGCACGGGCAGGAAAATGGGTTTGAACCACATCAATTGCATTGGTGTTCATCCATTCGTAGCTGCTTAGTTCACCAAACAAGCGGCTTTGTACGAAGCCCAATGCGTCGACAGCAGTTTGAATGTTGTCCACATTCAGCCACGCAACGCAGCGGCTTTTGGGGGCAGGGTACACCTTCATGCAGGCAGTGGTTACCACTCCCAAAGTGCCTTCCGAGCCAATCAACAAATGGCGCAGGTCATAGCCAGTGTTGTTTTTGCGAAGTCCCCGCAAATCACCACACAACTCGCCCTGTGCATTCACATACTCCAGTCCAAGGCACAATTCGCGGGTGTTGCCATAACGCAGTACGGCCACGCCCCCTGCATTGCTGGCCAGGTTGCCGCCCAGGGTGCAGGTCCCCTCTGAGGCCAGGCTGAGGGGAAACAGAAAGCCGTGTGCCTCTGCGTACTCCTGAATTTCGTGCAGTGTGTAACCTGCACTTGCGGTCAGGGTCAAGTTGTTTTCATCCAGCTTCAGTACTTCGCGAATGCGCCCTGTTTTAAGAACCACATGCGGTCGTTTTTCTGCGTTGTTATCTGCCACGGGCACCGCACCACCCACCAGGCCAGTGTTGCCGCCTTGGGTTGAAATGGCCACATTGAATGCATCGCATGTTTTTACAATCGCCTGTACCTGTCGGGTACTCAGGGGTTCCAGAACAGCCAGCGCAGTGGTGCAGTAGCGTTTGCGCCAGTCGGTACAGGTTTGGGCAATGTAGGCTGCCTCAGTATTAATCAGCAGCCCTGGAACCTGTTTGCGCAATTGTTCAAGAAATTCATTCATGCGTTCAAGCAACCTTGGTTTTGGGTACTTTGTAGGTACGGGCAAACACGCTGACGCTGGCAAAAAGCACGATGGTCAAAAGCACTTCCAGCCCGGCCATTAACTGCGAGGCCAGCGCCGGGTCAGAAGTTGCGCGTGTGGCACCTTCTGCAAAGTATAGCCACAGCAGCAGTGATGTGGCTTGGTAGGTTCGCACGCGTTGTTTGAATATGCCGGGCACCACCAGCAGCAAAGGCAAAACCTTCAGCACAAGCCAGCTGCCGCCGGGGCGAATGGGTGCAACGAAAAGCTCCCAAGCCACGCACAGGGCAATTAATGCCAACAGGCTGCTGACGGTTGCCCAGTAGGCTTTCTTGCGGGTCAAATCAACTTCGGGGGTGCTGCTCATCAAGATTTATCCATGTGTTGTAGTGCCAGTGCTGCTTTGGCAAGGCGTGCACCTTGCGCTCGGGCGAGAGTTTTTTCATGTTCAGAAATTGGGTGCTGGCCCTGTCCGCCCGCCCAATGGGTCACGCCATAGGGCGTGCCGCCAGTGCGGGTGTCATTCAAAGCTTGCTCGGAATAGGGAATGCCCAGCCAAAGCATGCCATGGTGTATCAAGGGCAAAGCCATGCTGGTCAGCGTGGTTTCCTGCCCACCATGCAAACTGCCAGTGCTGGTAAACACGCAAAAGGGTTTGTTGATCAAATCGCCAGCCAGCCAGGTTCCAACCGTACCATCCAGAAAATACTTCATGGGGGCGGCCATGTTGCCAAACCGTGTAGGGGATCCCATGGCAAGGCCAGCGCATTCTTTCAAGTCAGTCGGCTCTGCATAGGGCGGGCCCTGTTCGGGAATGTCGGATTCTGTGGCTTCTGTGTTCGCAGATACCGCGGGTACTGTTCGAATTCTTGCCGAAACACCTTTCACTGAGTCTATGCCCTGTGCAATTTCGCGGGCCAGCTGCGCAGTTGCGCCATGGCGGCTGTAATACAAGACCAATACTTCAATCATGCTTAGGGGTTATCATGGGGACTGTTGGAAACCCTATTGTATCGAAGCGCATGAGTTCAGCCGCACCTTCCGAAACAACTGAGACCAAGAGTTTCAAAGCCATTGGCAAATCGACCGAAGAGAGTCAAACACGCCGTGCACGCTTTATGCGTGGTGCTCGCCGTGCTTTCAGCGTGGCCGATGTTGAGCTGTCACCGCTGAATTTGCGCTGGTGGATCGCGTTTACACGTCTGGTGAGCCAGCGCATCAGCGAACAGCGCTTGCCGCAGGTGGCTGCCAGCCTCACCTTTACCACGGTGCTGTCCTTGGTACCATTGGCCACGGTGGTGCTGGCTATATTCACGGCATTTCCGATGTTTGACCGTTTGCAGTTGTCGCTTCAGGGCTATTTGATCGACAGCTTTTTTCCCGAAACCTTGTCTGAAACCATTTTGACTTATGTCACCCAGTTTTCTGACAAAGCAAAGGGGCTGACCGCAATTGGTATTGTGTTTCTGGTGATTACTGCATTAACCACCATGTTCACGGTGGATAGGGTATTCAATCAAATCTGGAACGTGAAGCGTCAACGCTCGACCATGAACAAGGTGGTGTTGTATTGGGCGGTCTTGTCGCTGGCGCCAGTGCTGATCGGGCTGAGCATCAGCGTATCCACTGCACTGATCGGTGAAACCATGGCGGGTGTGAACCCTGTGTTGGGCGGCATGTTTCCCGCCCTTAATCTGATACCGCTGACTTTGACGGTGCTGGCTTTTGCCTTTATTTATCGCATTGTTCCGAATAGGGCTGTGCATTGGAAAGACGCCTTGGTGGGCGGGGTACTGGCTGCGGTTTTGTTTGAAATCTCCAAGCGGGCTTTTGCGGCTTACATCACGCATTTTCCAAGTTACACGGCTTTGTATGGTGCTTTGGCGGCATTTCCAATCTTTTTGCTCTGGATTTACGTCAGCTGGATTATTGTGCTGTTGGGGGCCAGCACCGTGGCAGCTTTGCCTGTGGCCCGCACTGGTTACTGGAACCCTAGTAACCGCCCCGGTGAAAGGTGGTTGCAAGGTTTGAGTGTTTTGGTTGAGCTGGAAAAGTCGCGGCAGCAGGAAAAGCCGGGCATGACCATGGAAGAGTTGCGGGTGTTTGCCAAGGTGCCGCCCGACCAACTGGACGAGATCCTGAGCTTGTTGATTGACCATGGAGTGATCGGTCTTCTGGCGATTGTGCGGGGTGATGATCGCTTTGCCCTGATTTGCGACCCCGCCAATATCAGCGCCGAAGTGGTGGCAAAAGCGCTTTGGTACGATCCCTCACTGACCTCAGAATGGGCCGCTCGCTTGCCCCAGTCCACCGCGAAGCTGACCGAGTTTCAGGAGGAGTTTATTCGGCGTCCCCGCTTGTCTCAATGGCTTGAGTTAACTCCTTGTTAAGCGGGTGATGTCAACGGGAATCACTCTCTGGCGTTGGATTTGAACTTTTTGTGAAAAAAGAGTGTCCATATCAACAAAAGAAGGGCTTACGTTTGGCACCCATAAGCGCTTTCTGTAAACTAAGCGTGACGAGCCAAAAGCTCTGACATTTAATAATATCAACACAGTCTGGAGCTGTTATGAGTAACAAAGGGCAACTACTACAAGACCCCTTCCTCAATTTGCTGCGCAAAGAGCATGTACCCGTGTCCATTTACCTGGTCAACGGCATCAAGCTTCAAGGCCAAATCGAGTCTTTCGATCAATACGTGGTTCTGCTGCGTAATACCGTAACCCAAATGGTCTACAAGCACGCAATTTCAACTGTTGTGCCCGGCCGTTCAGTGACATTCACCCCCGAGGTGAAGGAGTAAACTTATCTTCACTTGCCAATTTTTCCGCGGTTTGAAATGACGCGTAGTTCCTTGGTTGCACTTGACCTAGGTCAACACGAGTTCCGCGAAAGTGTCGATGAGCTTGCCCTACTGGCCACCTCTGCGGGTGCAGAGGTGATTGGCGTTTTCGTGTCCAAACGGCGTTCCCCCGACTCAGCCACTTTCATTGGCTCCGGCAAGGTGCAGGAAATACTTGCGCATTGCGAGGCCGAAGAAGTTGAACTTGTCATCTTCAATCACAGCCTGAGTCCTGCTCAACAGCGAAATCTTGAAAATGCGCTTGGGCGTCGTGTAATCGACCGCACTGGTCTGATTCTCGATATTTTTGCCATTCGGGCACGCAGTTTCGAGGGCAAATTGCAGGTTGAATTGGCCCAGCTTCAGTACATGGCCTCGCGCTTGGTGCGTGGCAACGCGAATTTGTATGGCCAGCAGGGTGGTATCGGCATGCGTGGTCCGGGTGAAACCCAGCTTGAAACAGACCGCCGTCTGATTGGCGTGAAGGTCAAGCAGCTGAAAACCAGGCTCGAGAAGCTTCAGAAACAGCGTCAAACCCAGCGCCGTCAACGCGAGCGGCGCGGGCAGTTCACGGTTGCGATCGTGGGTTATACCAATGCTGGTAAAAGCACTTTGTTCAATGCCATTGCAAGCGACAAGGCGTATGCCGCAGACCAACTGTTCGCCACATTGGACACGACTACACGCCGCGTGTGGCTTGCACCCAAGGTGGACATGGCCTTGTCGGATACCGTTGGTTTTATTCGCGATTTGTCACATTCCCTGGTAGACGCCTTCAAGGCCACCCTGGAAAGTGCGGTGCACGCGGATGTGTTGTTGCATGTTGTCGATGTGAGCTCGCCGGTTCGGCACAGTCAAATCGACGAAGTCAACAAAGTGTTGCAAGAGATTGAAGCGGGGGATGTTCCACAGGTGATCATCTGGAACAAAATAGACGCCTGCGAGCGTTCCGTGGAAGTCGAGCGCGACGGCGATGGTAAGATTTTGTCCGTGGCGGTGAGTGCGCGCTACGGGCTTGGCATTGCAGAATTGCGTGAATGTCTGACTGAACTTGCTGGCAACTTTTATGCTCAAAGTCGGGGTGCAGACACGCAGTCAGATGAATTGCAGTGGGCCTGAACGTCAACAACTAATTTTTCAGCAGTAGGAACAAGCATGTCAATGAATGATCCGGATTGGGGCAGAAATTCATCGGGTAATCAAAACAACGATGAACCCGCAAAGCCTCAAGATCAAGACAATCGCCGTCCCGGTGGCCGTCAGGACGGCCCCCCCGATCTTGACGAACTATGGCGCGACTTCAACAGCAGGCTGAATCGCCTGTTCGGCAAGAAGGGCGGCAATGGCGGTGGCCCGCGTGGCCCACTCGGCGGTGGCGGCAGTGGCGGTCCAAGCATGGAAAATGCCGGCAAGGGCTTCACTGCCGTGATCGTTGTCGCGGTGCTGGTGTGGCTGGCGAGCGGCTTTTACATTGTTCAGGAAGGTCGCGAAGGTGTGGTATTGCAGTTTGGCAAATACCACCACACCTCAATGCCCGGTTTCCAGTGGCGCATGCCTTACCCGATTCAGTCGCACGAGGTGGTGAACTCCTCCCAGGTGCGCATTGTTGAAGTGGGTTATCGCAACGACGTGAAAAGCAAGGTACTGCGCGAAGCGCTGATGCTGACTGAAGATGAAAACATCATCGACATTCAGTTTGCGGTTCAATATCGCCTGAAAGATGCAGGTGATTACCTGTTTAACACCATTGATCCCGACGAAACCGTAAAAATGGCTGCTGAAACGGCCATTCGCGAGGTGGTGGGTCGCAGCAAAATGGACTTTGTGCTGTACGAGGGCCGAGAGCAAATCGCCTTGAACACGGCCGAAGTGATGCAGGAAATCCTGGACAAATACGGTACCGGTATTTTGGTATCGAGCGTGACGGTTCAGGGTGTTCAACCCCCGGAACAGGTACAAGCAGCGTTTGACGATGCCGTGAAGGCCGGCCAGGATCGCGAGCGTTTGAAAAACGACGGTGAGGCGTATGCAAACGATGTGATTCCGCGTGCCCGAGGCAATGCCGCCCGCTTGCTGGAAGAAGCGAATGGTTATCGCGAACGCGTGGTTGCCCAGTCCGAGGGTGATTCAGCCCGCTTCAAGGCAATTTTGACCGAATACGAGAAAGCTCCCAAAGTTACACGTGATCGCTTGTACATCGACGCGATGCAGGAAATTTATACCAACGTAACCAAGGTTATCGTTGATTCAAAGGGAAACAGCCAACTTCTGTATTTGCCTTTGGACAAATTGATTGAGAAAACTGGTTCCTCGGGCGCTGAAAGCAGTGCGACATCTGCCGCCGCTGCTGCCAAAGCCGCAGAAACCAGCCCATCTGCACCACGTGCTGCCAATGATGGATTTGACACTAGCATTCGCGATGCCATGCGCAATCGTGACCGGGGAGCTCGTTAATCATGCCTAAGATTTTTGTAGTAGTAGCGGCTGCGTTGATCGGCTTTTTTGTGGCCAACACCTGCCTTTATGTTGTCGATCAACGGCAATACGCCATTGTGTTTGCTTTGGGTCAGGTTGAGGAAGTGCGCCAGGAGCCTGGTTTGTATTTCAAGCTGCCAGCGCCTTTCCAGAATGTTATTTTTCTGGACAAGCGGATTCAAACCATTGACACACCCGAACCAGAGCGTTTCATTACTTCCGAGAAGAAAAACCTCTTGATTGATTCTTATATCAAGTGGCGAATTATTGATCCTCGTTTGTATTTTGTTCGCTTGAGCGGAGATTCCCGCCTGGCACAAAGCCGCATGTCTCAAGTGGTCAAGTCTGCCTTGAACGAGGAAATTACGAAGCGCACCGTGCCCCAAATGGTTTCCGGCGAGCGCACCACTGTGATGAACACGGTGGTGGAAAAGGTGAAGGACGAAGCTGCGGAAATTGGCGTGGAAATTCTGGATGTTCGCTTAAAGCGCGTGGATTTGCTGCCCGAAGTCAGTGAATCAGTGTTCCGCCGTATGGAAGCAGAACGTAAGCGGGTGGCCAACGACTTGCGCGCCACAGGTGCAGCGGAGGCCGAGCAAATTCGTGCGGATGCAGACCGCCAGGTGGTTGTAATTTTGGCTGAAGCCTACAGAGAAGCACAAACTATCAAGGGGGAGGGTGATGCAAAGGCCGGTTCGATTTATAATGCCGCTTTTGGTCGCAATCCCGAGTTCTATTCCTTTTATCGCAGTCTGGATGCCTACAAGAAGTCTTTGACATCCAAGTCTGATGTGATGGTGGTTGATCCGCAGTCTGATTTCTTCAAGTTTTTGCAGAAAACGCAATAACTTGGGCTTTCGTGCGCTTGCGTTGGTTAATCACCTTCGCTTGAAAGGTCTGGCTCTGGGAAAATTGATATGAGCGAGACCTTTTGGTTGGCTTTGGCCCTCGTGTTCATTCTCGAGGGCCTTATGCCTTTTCTGTTTCCAAAACAATGGAAAGAGACCTTTCTCAAGATTGCCTCGCTCACAGAAGGTCAAATACGATTTGTGGGGCTGGTGGCGATTCTCATCGGTATCACGCTTTTTTTGTTGTAAAACACTCGTTTAAGAGTTGGAATAGTCATGTCTGCTTGGCTTTTGCCAGAGTCTGTCGCCGATGTATTGCCTTCCGAGGCCCGGCGAATTGAAGAATTGCGACGGTCCTTGCTGGACCGCTTTCGCGTATACGGCTACGAGTTGGTGATGCCTCCCATGCTGGAGTACACAGAATCACTGCTTGGCAATGCCGATGTATCCCTGAATTTGCAAACTTTCAAGTTGCTGGACCAGGCCAGTGGGCGCATGTTGGGCTTGCGGGCTGACACAACACCCCAAGTGGCCCGTATTGATGCCCACATTTTGAACCGGAAGGGCGTAACCCGTCTTTGTTATTGCGGCCCAGTGCTGCACACGCAGGCCTTGGGTTTGCATAACACCCGTGAACCGCTGCAATGTGGTGCTGAGCTTTATGGTTGTGGCGGTATTGAAGCCGACCTTGAAATATTGAACTTGGCTGTAGACACATTGAACTTGTCGGGCTTGAAGGGCTACCGCCTGGCTTTGTCCCATGCTGGCTTGCTGGCTGCTGTGGTGGATGGTGAGGGGCTGACTGACAATCTGATTCGTCATTTGCACGATTGCCTTGCTCAAAAAGACAGACCTGCCCTGGAAGCATTGTTGGTCGAAGTCTCCGCCGCCTGCAAGGCCAATGTGCTGGCTTTGTTGAGTCTGTATGGCTCAGTCGGTGGCAGCAATTGTGTGTTGAACCGGGCAGCCGAGACATTGCCTCGTAACCCCAAGGTGGGTGCAGTTCTGAATGAATTGCGCACCCTGATTGCGCGTCTGCAGGAAACGGTGTCGGCCATGCCGGAGCTCATTCTGGACTTGGCTGATCTGGCCAGCTTTGATTACCACAGTGGCCTGATTTTTTCGGCCTACGTGGAGGGTTGCCCAAACGCAGTGTTGCGTGGTGGCCGCTACGACGATGTGGGTGCAGTGTACGGCCGAGCCCGCCCAGCCACTGGCTTTTCAGTGGATTTGCGCGAGTTGGTGTCTTTACAGGCTGTGCACTCCAGGCCCAAAACAGCCATTCGCGCTCCATGGGTGTATGACACTGAATTGATGGCCGTGATTCGCGAATTACGCAGTCAGGGCGAGGTGGTGCTTCAGTCGCTGCCCAATACCGCCCAAGAGGAAGAAGAGTTTGTATGTGATCGGCAGCTTGTACAGGCCAACGCCGTGTGGAAAGTGGTGCCGATTGGCATGAATCAGGAGAAATTGAAATGAGTTTTCGAAATGTGGTTGTAATTGGTACCCAGTGGGGTGACGAAGGCAAGGGCAAGGTGGTGGACTGGTTGACTGACCATGCCCAGGGCGTTGTTCGTTTTCAGGGTGGCCACAATGCGGGCCATACACTGGTGATCGGTGGTAAGAAAACCATTTTGCGCCTGATTCCTTCCGGTATTTTGCGCCCTGAAGTTCAGGTTTACATCGGAAACGGTGTCGTGCTGTCACCAGAAGCGTTGCTGAGCGAGATTGACGAGCTTCAGGCCGGCGGCATTTCGGTTGAAAGCCGTTTGAAAATCAGCGAAACCTGTCCATTGATCCTGGACCACCACATTGCGCTGGACAAAGCACGCGAGGCCAAGCGCGGCGACGCGAAAATTGGTACCACTGGCCGTGGCATTGGCCCTGCCTATGAAGACAAGGCCGCACGCCGTGCACTGCGAGTTCAGGATCTGTTTCATCCCGAGAAATTCCGCGCCAAGCTGGATGAGGTGCTGGATTACCACAACTTTGTATTGACCCAATATTTGGGGGCTGAGCCTGTTGACGCTCAAGTGGTATTCGACAAAGCCATGGCGCTGGCACCCCGAATCAAGAACATGGTGGCTGACGTGCCAACCCTGCTGCAACAGGCCAATGAGGAAGGCAAAAACCTGTTGTTCGAAGGTGCGCAAGGCGCCTTGCTTGATATCGACCACGGTACTTTCCCCTTCGTGACCAGCTCCAACTGTATCGCCGGTGCGGCTTCGCCTGGCGCAGGTGTTGGCCCGCAGCGTTTGCAGTATGTGTTGGGTATTACCAAGGCCTACGCAACACGCGTTGGGTCAGGTCCTTTCCCCACCGAGCTGTTTTGCGAGAAGGGCATGTACCTGGCCAAGAAGGGCAATGAGTTTGGTTCTGTAACAGGCCGCCCACGTCGTTGTGGCTGGTTTGATGCTGCGGCTTTGCGCCGTACCATTCAGTTGAACGGTGTTTCTGGCCTGTGTATTACCAAGCTTGACGTGCTGGATGGCATGGAAACCATTCAAATGTGCGTGGGCTACGAACTGGCCGACGGCACCACCACCAACATTCTTCCTTTCGGCAGCGACAAAGTGGAAGGCTGCAAGCCAATTTTCGAGACTTTCCCGGGTTGGAAAGGCACCACTTTCGGCGTGAAGCAGTTTGATGACTTGCCAGAAGAGGCAAAGATTTATCTTAAGCGCATGGAAGCAGTGTGCGGTGTGCCTGTGGACATGATCTCGACTGGCCCGGACCGTGACGAAACCATTGTGCTTCGTCACCCCTACAAAGCCTGAATCAGAAGCTCTGGCGCATGAGCGACAAGCTACACATCGATTATGCCCAGTACCACCACCTGATTGATCGGGTGGTGGATGCCGTCAAGAACTCGGGCTTTCAGCCAGATTGCGTGCTCGGGGTTTCTCGGGGTGGTCTTTTTCTGGCGGATGGCTTGTCTCGTTCTTTGCGCAAGCCCATGGCTGTCATCGCTGCATCGTCTTATCGTGGTGGCGAAGGAACCAGCCAGGGTGAATTGCAGATTTCTGCCAGTATCGCATCAGTTGGGCCGGTGAGTGGCAAGGTGCTTTTGGTGGATGATCTCGCAGACACTGGGCACACCTTAAAGGCCTTGTGTGAGTACCTGCGCACAATTTGCCCCACTATCACCGAGATGAAAACCGCGGTGGTTTGGGTAAAGCCAGGCTCTGTTTTCAAACCTGATTTTGCCGCTGAATATCTTGAGTCCGATGTCTGGATTGTGCAGCCTTTTGAAACCCGCGACTTTATCTGAAGCCCCTCTGAACATCTTGTATTAACTCCTCTCATAAGTACCTCATTTGTGGCCTAAAAAGGCTTAAAAATCGATGTGTTATCCTATGGGTCCATTTACCTGCCAAGGAGACATCGGGACAATGCCTGTCTTAAAAGAAGTAAACGTGAAAAATTTCCCCCTTGTGTTCAAATTTGCACCCGCCTGTGCAGTTGTACTTTCCCTGTTCAGTAGCCCGGTTATCGCAGCCAATGTGGTGTTGAAAAACGGCGATCGTCTTACCGGCGAGATTGTGAAGCTAAGCGACAACATTCTTACCTTCAAGTCCCCCTTGTTCGGAGAAGTTGAACTGCCGTGGAAGCAAGTTCTTGAATTGCAGTCGGATGATGGCGTCACAGTGAAGCTGAAGGACGGCAGCACCGCAAAGGGCAAGGTGACTTTGAGTCAGCAGGGTGAGCTGGTGATTGATCAAGGTGATTTGGGGCGCTCCAGACCCCTTCAAAGGGCTGACGTTGCGATGTTTAACCCACCTGTGGTTGATCGCTCTGTGAAATACAGTGGCAGGGCCAATTTGGGGGGCGTGTTCAATCGCGGCAATTCTGAAGACGATGCCTTGAACTTCGATACCGAGTTCATTGCCCGAACACCAGAGAACAGGTACACCGTTGCGGCCGAAGTGAACGAGGCCGAGTCGGCAGGGGTGACGACCACGTCAAACCGATATTTGCTGACCCAGTACGATGCATTTTTAAGTGAAGAAGATTACTTGTTTGTAAACGCCAAGGGCGAGCAGGACAAGTTGGCTGACCTGAATTTGAGAACCTCGCTGGGTGCTGGTTATGGTTATCAGTTTTTTGAAACCGAGCGCGCCAAGTTATCGACCGAATATGGTTTGGCTTACATCAATGAAGATTATATTGTTGCGCCAGATGAGTCGTTTCCCTCATTAAGTCTGGGTTTGAACTATGAACGAAAATTCTGGAACAAACGCCTGGTGTTTTTCAACAACAACGACCTGTCCGTGAGCCTTGAGGACACAGCCGATGCCCTGTTCAAAACCAAAGTAGGTTTGCGCGTTCCCATTGTTGAAAATGTGAATGTGGCCACGCAAGTGAATTTGGACTATGACAACATGCCGCCACCTGGCGTTAAGAAAACAGACAGCAGCCTGATTTTCAGTGTGGGCTATGGTTTTTAAGTGAAATTTTTGGCGAATTTGTGTTGCAAACACCAGCGGCAATGCAAATTCGCAAAGCGCTTTGGAAATTCAGAATTAAAGCGGGGAAAGTGCTGTACACTGCGTTGAAACGCGTAAGTGAAGATAAAACTGGTGAAGAGAAAACTGCTGGTGCCCAGGAGAGGACTCGAACCTCCACAGTGTTACCACCACTAGGACCTGAACCTAGCGCGTCTACCAATTCCGCCACCTGGGCACAGGTGCGAGCCGTGAATTCTAATGAAATAAATAAATTTGTCAATGCATAAAACAGAAATAAAAATTCCAAGTCGTGAAGACATCCTGGCTGTACTGCGCCAAGCGCAAGCCCCCTTAACCCGCGAACAGGTTTTTGAGCACCTTAAACTCACCGAAGATCAAATCCCCATTATTGAAAAACGCCTGAACGCCATGGAGCGTGATGGTCAATTAATGCCCAACAGAAAGGGCATGTTGTTGCTTTCTACCAAGCTTGATTTCGTAGCCGGCCGAGTGGCTGGTCACCGTGACGGTTTCGGTTTTCTGGTTCGTGATGATCGCGGACCAGACGCCTTTCTTTCCCCGCGCGAGATGCAAAAAGTACTGCATGGCGACCGCGTGCTAGTGCGAATTACCGGCACCGACCACCGTGGCAAGCCCGAAGGAACCATTGTTGAGGTCACGGAACGTAAAACCAATCGCCTGGTTGGACGACTGGTGTCTGAGCGCGGCATTTTGCTGGTTATTCCTGAAGACCAGCGCATCAAGCACGACATCCTGGTGTCGCCAAAAGATGTGGGCAATGCCACACCTGGAAAAGTAGTCACTGTCGAAATTATCGAACAACCCACGCGTCATTCACAGCCAATCGGCAAAGTGGCTGAAGTTCTTGGCGAGCTGGATGATCCCGGCATGGAAATCGAGATTGCGGTGCGCAAATTTGATGTGCCGCATGAATTCAACCTGATGACCATGAACCAGGCTGAAAGCATTCCCAATGAAGTGGAATACAAAGACCTGAAAGGCCGCGTTGATTTGCGCGATGTGCCTTTTGTAACCATTGATGGAGAAGACGCCCGCGACTTTGATGATGCGGTTTATTGCACCCCTTCAAACGACACCAAAGGCGGTTGGCGTTTGCTGGTGGCCATTGCCGATGTAAGCCACTATGTGTTGCCCGGCACACCGATTGACCAGGAGGCCACCAAGCGTGGCACCTCCGTGTATTTCCCGCGCCGGGTCATTCCCATGTTGCCAGAGAAACTGTCGAACGGTTTGTGTTCGCTGAACCCCGGCGTGGATCGCTTGGTGTTGGTGTGCGACATGATTATTGGCCCCAAAGGTGCGATCAAGGCCTACCAGTTTTACAACGCAGTGATCCACTCTGCGGCTCGTCTGACTTATAACCAGGTTTGGGATGCGCTCACGGATCCGCAAAGCCTTACCGCCAAAGCAATGGGCCACGTGTACGGCGATGTCGAAAACCTGTACACGCTGTTCAAGGTGTTGTTTGAGTCGCGCCAGCGTCGCGGTGCCATGGAAATTGACACGGTTGAAACCCAGGTGATGCTCGACCCCGATGGCAAGATCGACAAAATTGTGCCCAAGCGCCGCAACGATGCACACCGTTTGATTGAAGAATGCATGCTGGCCGCCAATGTGTGCGCAGCCGATTTTCTGGAACGCAGCAAACACCCCAGTTTGTACCGAGTGCATGAGGGACCAACGGTTGAGAAATTACAAAACCTGCGTGCATTTTTGCGCTCAGTGGGCTTGACGCTGGATGGCGGTGACGACCCCACCAGCATGGATTATGCGAACCTGATGAAAAAGATTCAGGGGCGCCCCGATCAAGCCTTGCTTCAAACCATGATGCTGCGCTCGATGCAGCAAGCCATTTATACCCCGCACAACAGTGGTCACTTCGGCTTGGCGTACCCAGCCTACGCGCACTTTACTTCGCCCATTCGCCGTTATCCCGATTTAATGGTCCACCGAAGCATCAAGGCTCTGTTGGCTGGCAAGCGTTATGTACCGCTGCCACTGGATGAACGTGAATTCGAGGATTTCGACCCCAAGCGCCGCGTTGACAAGGCTGAGGAAATAGCCCGTTGGGATCAATCGGGTAACTGGTTTTCTTCCACTGAGCGTCGTGCGGATGAAGCCTCTCGCGATGTGATGTCCTGGCTGAAATGTTTCTTCATGAAAGAGCGCGTCGGTGACACCTTCCAGGGTCATGTTTCAGGTGTAACCAGCTTTGGTTTGTTCATTACACTCGATGCTTTGTATGTGGAAGGTTTGGTGCATGTGTCTGAATTGGGCACAGAATACTTCCAGTACAGCGACAGCCTGCATGAATTGCGTGGCGAGCGCAGCGGTATTCGCTACCGTCTGACTGATCCGATCAATGTGCAGGTGTCCAGGGTTGATCTGGATGCGCGTCGCATTGAATTCCGTTTGGTACAAGGCGTGAAGTTTGAAAGCCTGATGCGTGATCCAGGTTCGGCCAAGCCCAATGGCAAGGCGGGTAACCGGCCGCAGCGCCAGCAGGGCCGTCGCACCAATACCGCTCAAATGCAGCAGGCTGTGCAAGACGCAGGAAAAACCGCTCCTGTGTTGCCACCCGAAGAGGGAGCAACCACGCGTGGTGTGAACAAGAAGCGGGCCGCGGATGAATCGCGCAGCAAAGCTGCTGCCGAGAAAAAACGCAAGGAAGAAATTCAAAAAGCCAAGCGTGTCAGCCGTACCAAACCTGCCACAGGGTCTAAAATGCGCACTGCAGCGAAAAAATCTAGATAAGCGGAGCGTACCAATTGGCCATTTTGTATGGTTTTCATGCCGTGTCGGCCCGGGTTAAAACAGCCCCGGCCAGCGTGGAAGAGGTGTTGGTGGACCAACACCGCAAAGACAAACGCATGCAGCAGTTCATCGACAAGGTGAAAGCAGCTGGCGTCAAAGTAAGTGCGGCCGATTCCGATCGTTTGGAAAAAGCAGCCGGTCACAAACAGCACCAGGGCGTGGTGGCGTTTGCCAAGGAACTGGTGAAAAGCAACGACCTGTTTGAAATCATTGATACCCATGGCAAGAACACCTTGCTTCTGGTGCTGGACGGCGTGACCGACCCCCACAACCTGGGTGCCTGCCTGCGAAGTGCCGATGCGGCTGGTGTGCACGCGGTGGTGTTGCCCAAAGACAAATCGGTGGGTATTACCCCGGTGGTGTCGAAAGTGGCTTGTGGTGCGGCTGAAACAATTCCCGTCATTACCGTCACCAACCTGGCCCGTGCACTGGAAGAAATTCAAGAAGCGGGCGTGTGGTGCATTGGTACTGCCGGTGAGGCTACAGATACCCTGTACGACGCCGATTTGAATGGCCCCATTGCCTGGGTGCTGGGTGCTGAAGGCGATGGCATGCGTCGCTTGACCCGCGAAAAATGCGACCAACTGGTACAAATTCCGATGATTGGCAGTGTTGAAAGCCTGAATGTGTCGGTGGCCAGTTCGGTGTGCCTGTTTGAAACCCTTCGTCAACGTCAATTCACAAAATAAGAAACCTCGAAGCACCGCATGGAACAACTCACTCTGGATGCAACGCCACCTTCTGGCGACGATTCTGAAACAATTACCCTTGGTCTGTACGCCGAGCGCGCTTATCTGGATTACGCCATTTCCGTGGTGAAGGGCCGAGCGCTGCCTGAGTGTGCGGATGGTCAAAAACCTGTGCAGCGGCGAATTTTGTACGCCATGAATGAAATGGGCCTGGGCAACAATGCCAAGCCTGTGAAATCGGCCCGTGTGGTGGGCGATGTTTTGGGTAAATACCACCCGCATGGCGACCAGGCCGCCTACGATGCATTGGTGCGCATGGCGCAAAACTTTACCCTGCGTTACCCGCTGATTGATGGTCAGGGCAACTTTGGCAGCCGGGATGGTGATGGCGCTGCCGCCATGCGATACACAGAGGCTCGCTTGACGCCAATCGCCAAGCTGTTGCTTGACGAAGTGGACATGGGCACCGTCGACTTCATTCCGAACTACGATGGCAGTTTTCAGGAACCCAAACTGCTGCCAGCGCGCTTGCCTTTTGTGCTGCTCAATGGTGCTTCTGGTATTGCAGTGGGCATGGCGACCGACATTCCACCTCACAATATTCGGGAAGTGGCTGCAGCCACCATCCACCTGATCAAGCATCCGAATGCCGACCTGGACACCATCATGGGCCATTTGCCAGCGCCCGATTTTCCGGGTGGTGCGCAAATTATCTCGCCCGCCAGTGCGATGAAAGAAATTTATGCCGGTGGTCGGGGCTCCATCAAAGTGCGCGCCCGCTGGGAAATTGAAGAAATGGCTCGCGGGCAGTGGCAGTTGGTGGTGAAAGAATTGCCACCCAACACCAGCACTGCCAAGGTGTTGGAAGAAATTGAAGAACTGACCAACCCCAAAGTGAAGGCTGGCAAGAAGGGCCTGAGTACGGAACAGCAAAACCTGAAGGCGCAAGTGTTGGCCATGCTGGATGCGGTGCGCGATGAATCGGGCAAAGAGAACGCCGTGCGCTTGGTGTTCGAGCCGAAAAGCCGGAATGTGTCGGTAGAGGAGTTTTCGAACCTGCTACTTAGCCACACCAGTTTGGAAACCAACACGTCCATCAATTTGGTGAGCATCGACAATTCGGGCCGCCCGGGCCAGCGTGGTTTGATTGCCATGTTGCTGGACTGGATCGAGTTCCGCAAAGTGTGCGTAACCCGACGCAGCCAACACCGCTTGGCGCAGGTCAATGATCGTATTCACGTGCTGGAAGGCAGGTTGATTGCCTGGTTGAATATTGATGCAGTGATCAAGGTGATTCGCGAAAGCGATGAGCCCAAGCCTGCCCTGATTGAAGCTTTTAAACTGAGCGACCGTCAAGCCGAGGACATTCTTGAAATTCGACTGCGCCAATTGGCCCGCCTTGAGAAAATCAAGATTGAGCAGGAACTGGCCAAGTTGGGTGAGGAAAAAGCCGACCTGGAGGCTTTGCTGGCCGATGAGGGCAAGCTGAAAACCCGAATTATTGGTGAAATTCGCAAAGACACCGACACCTATGGCGATGATCGCCGCACGCTGATTGAAGAGGCCGAGAAGGCCAGCGTGGAAGTGAAAGTGGTTGAAGAACCGACCACGGTAATTGTTTCCCAGAAATTCTGGATACGAAACCGCCAGGGCCACGGTCACGACGCCGCCCAGTTCAGTTTTAAAGTGGGCGACGCCTTGTACGCCGCTTTTGAATGCAAAACCACCGACAACACCTACTTGTTTGGTGCCGGCAATGCACTGGGCAAGGTGTTTAGTGTGCCGGTGTCTGCATGGCCGGGTGGCCGGGGCGATGGCATACCCGCACAAAGCCTTGTGGAGTTGAATGGCGGTACGCTGAGCCACGCGCTTGCCGCACCTGCTTCCCAGCCCGTATTTCTGGCTTGCAGCGCGGCATACGGCTTTTTGGCCATGGCTGGCAATATGGAGAGCCGCATGAAGGCGGGCAAGCAATTCATCAGCCTGAACCCGGGTGAAAAGCTCTTGCCGCCGGTGCTGTTGCAGGCCACCGACGACCGGGTGGCTGTGCTTGCCGAAAGTGGACGTTTCCATGTCTTCATGCTGGACGAGCTCAAGCAACTCTCAGGTGGCGGGCGTGGCGTACAACTGTTGCCACTCGATGACAAAGACTCGTTGGTGGCCGCGGTTGCTTTCGGTCCGTCGGATAGCCTGGTGATTGCGGGCACAGGCCGCGGCGGCAAAGACCGGGAGGAGGTTTTGAAACCTGCCTTGCTGGCTGAGCGGCTGGGCAAGCGCGGCAGAAAAGGCAAGGAACTGGACATCAAGTTCAAAGCCGACACCCTGCGCAAGGCCAGTTAAAAAAAGCCCTTCGGGGCTTTTTTTTCGTCTTGAAATTCAGGAATCCGTCCCCATTTCCCCAACATCCAAACCAAGAAGATGAAGGGAGCAAACAACATGGGTGCAATGAAGGAAACAATGGGTTTTCAAACAGAGGTAAAGCAACTTCTGCATTTGATGATTCATTCCCTGTATTCCAACAAGGAAATCTTTCTTCGCGAGCTGGTATCCAACGCATCGGACGCTTGCGACAAACTGCGCTTTGAAGCCATCAACAACGCTGGGCTGTTCGAGAGCGACACTCAACTGAAAATTCGTGTGAGCTTTGACAAGGAAGCCCGCACCATCACGATTGAAGACAATGGGATTGGCTTAAGCCGCGAAGACGCCATTGAACACCTGGGTACCATTGCAAAAAGTGGCACCAAAGAATTTTTTGGCAAATTGAGTGGCGATCAGCAAAAAGACGCTGCCTTGATCGGCCAGTTTGGCGTGGGTTTTTATTCGGCGTTCATTGTGGCTGACAAAGTCACGGTGCGCTCGCGCAAGGCCGGTTTGCCGGCCGCAGAGGGCGTTGAATGGGAATCGAAAGGTGATGGCGAATTCAGCGTGGAAGCCATTGAGAAAGCAGACCGTGGCACTCAAATCATTCTTCACTTGAAGGCTGATGAAGACGAATTGCTTTCTGGCTGGAAATTGAAGGGCATTCTGACCAAATATTCCGATCACATTTCCCTGCCCATCCAGATGCTGAAAGAAGAATGGGACGAAGAAGCGGGCGGGATGAAAGCCACGGGCGAGTGGGAAAATGTAAATAAGGCCAATGCTTTGTGGGCCCGTTCGAAAAGCGACATCACTGCTGAGCAGTACAACGAGTTTTACAAAACCATCAGCTTCGATTTTGCCGACCCCTTGGCCTACACGCACAACCGCGTTGAAGGCGGCCGCTCGGAATACACTTCGCTGCTGTACATTCCCGCCAAGGCCCCTTACGACCTCTGGGACCGCAACCAACAGAAAGGTATCAAGTTGTACGTGAAGCGTGTGTTCATCATGGACGACGCAGAGCAGTTGATGCCCCCTTACATGCGCTTTGTCAAAGGTGTGATCGATTCCTCTGATTTGCCTTTGAACGTTTCACGCGAGATTTTGCAGGAAAGCCGTGATGTGAAAGCCATTCGTGAAGGGTCTGTGAAGAAGGTGTTGGGCTTGCTGGAAGACATGGCCGCCAATGAAGCCGAGAAATACGCCAGTTTCTGGAAAGAGTTTGGCCAGGTGCTGAAAGAGGGCATGGGCGACGACCCAGCCAACAAAGAACGCATTGCCAAACTGCTGCGTTTTGCGACCACACAAAGCGAAGGCGAGGCACAAACTGTTTCACTGGCTGACTATGTGGGCCGTATGAAAGAGGGACAGGAAAAGATTTACTACGTGACGGCTGATACCTATGCTGCGGCCAAGTACAGCCCGCACCTGGAAGTGTTCAAGAAAAAGGGTGTGGAAGTGCTGCTGCTTAGCGACCGCGTGGACGAGTGGATGTTGTCTTACCTGCAGGAGTTTGAAGGCAAGGAGCTGCAAAGCTGTGCCAAAGGTGGCCTTGATTTGGGTGCCCTTGAGGATGAAAAAGACAAGGAAACCAAGAAGAAGGTTGAAGACGAGTTCAAGGATGTGTTGAAGAAGGTCGAAGACCTGCTGAAAGACCGTATCAAAGAGGCCCGTGTTACCTTGCGTTTAACCGACAGCCCGGCATGTATCGTGGCTGACGAAATGGGCATGAGCGAGCATTTGAAGCGTATGCTAAAGCAGGCTGGCCAGAATGCACCCGACACCAAGCCGATTCTGGAACTAAACCCTGAGCACCCCTTCATTCAGCGTTTGAAAATCGAGAAAGATCATTTCGATGAATGGGTGAACGTGCTGTTTGATCAAGCGGTGTTGGCTGAGGGCGGCCAGCTGGAAGATCCAGCCGGTTTTGTTCGCCGCTTGAACATGTTGTTACTGACCGTAAAAGCCTAGGGCTGACAAGTAATTAATGGCTAAGTGGCTGGGCCTGATTATTCAGTGCCCAGCCCAGTCTGCTTTGCAAGGCGTTGGCCAGGTAAAGTGATTGCTCAAAAAATCGCTGCACGTACTTCAGGTCTGCCTGGGTTACCAGGGTTTCTTGCCACCGCAGCTGAAATTCTGCCTTGTGGCTGTCTTCCCACATATATGCAGGAAGGCGCACTCGTTCCATTAGTGCATTGAACTGGCTGCACTCCTTGCGAATTCCTTCCAGGTCGCTGTGCTCGTCTTGCTCCATCACCCGATGAATACAGGTTATTTCCATCATGCCTTGGTCAATCTGCTTGATTTCAAGCCAGGCATTCGGTGAACTTGACATAAGCTTTACAGGGTACTTGTTCACTTGTTTGTCCTCATGATAGGGGCTTTTCAGTTGTCCCACCCAGGCGGCTAATGCCTTGATCAAATCGGGGTCATTCAATGCTGTCATGTGGAGATTCCATTCAAAAGGAAATTTGAATTGAGTGCCCCACAATTTCAACTGGTTCCACAACCGGCCATTCAAATGAAAAAGGCCACCCATTGCTGGGTGACCAAACAAATCCTGTAAACAGATGAGCGGGTTTACAGGCTAGAGGTGATCTGACCGTTCACAACTTTCACGCGGTCGCCAGACTGCCAGCTGGGTGGGCTGCTGAAACTGAACACGTCGGAACCGCCAGCGTCATATTGAACCACCACATCATACTGGGTGCTGGAGTTACGGTCCTTTTCAATTTTATTACCAAGCACGGCACCACCAACCACGCCGGCTGCGGTGGCCACCTTCTTGCCGCTACCGCCGCCAATCTGGTTGCCCAGCAGGCCGCCTACCACGCCACCAGCCACTGCGCCGATGCCGGAGCCTTCACCTTGAATGGTGCGCTGGCGAATTTCCACAACCCGGCCACAAGTGTTACAAGTTGCGGCCGTTTGCACTGGTGCGGGCTTGGACGCGACAGGCTTTGAAGCTGCTTTCTTCGCAGCGGCTTCTTCCTTGGCTTTTGCTTCTTCTTCCAGTCGTGCTTCTTCTTCCAATTGGGCGATTTCTTGGTCGCTCATATTGGCGTTGCTGCTTGGCAGCAGGCCAGTCATGGATGCAATTGCAATGCCACTGGCCAAAATAACGGCAACAGCGGCAGTAATAATCAGGGGATGGGTACGTTTGGTTTCCATTTTCTTTCTCCACACGAAATGTGTTTGTGATGCTAATAACGGGGAGGGTCAGAAAAAGGAATACAAGGATTACTTACTAAGGTATCGCATTGCAGTTTCAAGCCCACCGACCGTGAGGGGGTGCATGCGGTGTTCCATAATATTTTGAATGATTTCAACGCTTTGGCGATATTGCCATAGCCCTTCGGGTTCCGGATTCAGCCAGACGGCTTTCGGAAAACGATCAAGAAAACGACGCAACCACACTGCGCCAGCTTCCTTGTTATTGTACTCGACCGAACCACCGGGCTGGAGAATTTCGTAGGGGCTCATCGTGGCGTCTCCCACAAAGATCAAACGGTAGTCGCCGTTGTAGGTGCGCAGTATGTCTGTGGTCTGAAACCGCTCGCTGTGGCGACGGTGGTTTTTTTTCCACAAGAAATCGTAGACGCAATTGTGGAAGTAATAAAACTCCAAATGCTTGAATTCACTTTTCGCGGCGCTGAACAATTCTTCCGTGCGGCGAATGTGATCATCCATGGAACCACCCACATCCAGCAGCATCAACACTTTCACCGAATTGTGGCGTTCCGGACGCATTTTCAAATCCAGCCAGCCCGCATTGCGCGCTGTCGATTCAATGGTGTTGTCCAGGTCTAGTTCTTCCTGCGCCCCCTCACGAGCAAACCGGCGCAGGCGGCGCAGGGCAATCTTGATATTGCGCGTGCCAATTTCCAGCTCGTCGTCGTAATCCTGGTAAAGGCGTTGGTCCCACACCTTCACGGCACGGCGGTTTCGGCTTTCATCTTGCCCTATACGCACGCCTTCCGGGTTGTATCCGTTGTTGCCAAACGGGGAGGTACCGCCCGAGCCAATCCATTTGCTGCCACCTTCATGGCGTTCTTTTTGTTCTTTCAGCAGTTCTTTCAGGCGTTCCATCAGCTTGTCCAACCCGCCCATGGCTTCAATGGCCGCCATTTCTTCAGGCGTGAATTCGCGGTTGAATCGCTTTTCCAGCCAGTCTTTCGGCAGCTGGGCGAACAGGTCCATGTTCTTTTCCAGCCCTTTGAAGTAGTTGCCAAACACCTGGTCGAACCGGTCAAAGAACCGTTCATCCTTCACCAGCGTAAGGCGGGACAGATGGTAAAAATTGTCCAGGCTTGGGGTCATGAATTGCGCCTTCATCCCCTCAAGCAGGGTGAGGTATTCCCGCACGGTGATGGGAATTTTGGCATCGCGAAGTTGAAAGAAAAAATCCAGTAGCACAGCAAAAGCCTTTATCAGCGACCCTGACGGGCCATGAACACCAAGCGGTTGAACAGTTCAATGTCTTGCTCGTTTTTCAGCAACGCCCCGTGCATGGGTGGAATGGCGTCTTTTCCGTCTTTCGCTTGCAGTGCACTGGCTGGAATGTCTTCAGCCAGCAGCAGGCGTAGCCAATCGATCAACTCCGATGTGGTCGGTTTTTTCTTCAAGCCGGGCAGGGCGCGAATGCCAAAAAAACTGGCCATGGCAGCATCCAGCAATTCTTTTTTCAAGTTCTTGAAGTGCACAGCCACAATGCTTTCCATGGTGGCTTTGTCAGGAAACTGAATGTAGTGAAAAAAGCAGCGACGCAGGAAGGCATCGGGCAACTCTTTCTCGTTGTTGGAGGTGATGATGACGATCGGGCGGTGCTTGGCCTTGATCAGCTGCTTGGTTTCGTAGCAGTAAAATTCCATGCGATCAATTTCACGCAGCAAGTCATTCGGGAACTCAATGTCGGCTTTGTCGATTTCATCGATCAGCAGCACAACTGGCTTGTCGGCCTCGAACGCTTGCCACAGCACGCCTTTCACAATGTAGTTTGCGATGTCTTTGACACGCGCTTCACCCAACTGCGAATCGCGCAGGCGGCTCACCGCGTCGTACTCGTAAAGGCCTTGTTGGGCCTTGGTGGTCGATTTGATGTGCCACTGCATTAACTCAAGGCCGAGGGATGCAGCCACTTCTTCAGCCAGCAGTGTTTTGCCGGTGCCGGGTTCGCCTTTGATCAGCAAGGGGCGTTGCAGGGTAATGGCTGCATTGACGGCAAGTTTAAGATCGTCAGTGGCGACGTAGGTTTTGCTACCTTCAAAACGCATTTTTGTAATTCCTTGTAATTCAATATCGCAAGTGTAAGTGCTTTTCAGGGCGAATTTGCTGAATTTTTCATCCAATTTGGCGCTTTCGACCAGCAGTTCATAGACTAAGCGGCAGATCAACCGTAAAATAGCAAGGTTTTTGCCCAGCGCCACCCCTTACACAAAATGGCGCGGCTGACCACCAATTACATTTGTTGACGAGAGAGCGAGATGAAACGTATCGGTTTGACTGTTCGCGCAATGAGCGCTATCGGCCTGTTGGCTGCGGTGGCATTTACCACCCCCGCAATGGCTGTTGAAGGCAACGCCGAGGCAGCGGCATCGAAGAAGTCCATGTGCATTGGTTGCCATGGTATTCCCGGTTACAAGGCCAGCTTCCCCGAGGTGTATAACGTGCCCTATATCGCGGGTCAGAACGCCAAGTACATTGAGGCAGCGCTGAATGCCTACAAGAAGGGCGATCGCAAACACCCGACCATGCGCGGTATTGCTGAAACCCTGACCGAACAAGACATCGCTGACCTGGCTGCGTACTACGCACAAGCCAAGTGATTTGCAACAAGGACTAATCAATATGAAAACTAAATTCACTATCGCTGCAGCCTTGTTTGCCGCGTCATTCTCTGTTCAGGCTGCTGACATTGCAGCAGGCAAAGCCAAGGCCGAAGCCCAGTGCGCGGCATGCCATGCTGTTGAAGGCAACTGGAACAAAACCATGGATCCTTCCTACCCGAAGCTGGCTGGTCAGCATGGGGACTACATTGCCAACACCTTGAAGCAGTATCAGAAGGGTGGCCGCAACAACGCGATTATGGCGGGTATGGCCGCCGGCCTTAGCCAGCAAGACATCAAGGATTTGTCAGCATTCTTTGCCTCGCTTGAAGGCGATTTGTACCTGAAGAAGTAAATTGCTTGCCAGTCTGAATGGACTGGGCTTAATGAAAAAACCCGCTTGAAGCCTTGTTGCTGAAGCGGGTTTTTTTACGACGAATGGGAGTGGATCAAACCCCGCTGTGTTCCAGAATGCATTGAATGTAATTTTCACTGCTGAACGCGACACCATTTTTCTGTTGCTGGTAAATTTGCTCAGCCAGACATTCAAACACCTGGTGAGCCGCTTTGTGGTCATCGCCCATTTTCTCGCACAGTTTGGCGAAAGCTGCCCGAATACCGGGTGGCTGGTCGATGCTGACCTGTTCAGCCACGGCCAGGTGCATGGACAAGTGCAGAAAGGGATTGCTTTGGCCCGCCTCTACCGAGAAGTCAGCGGCAAGAATCGATTCTGGTTCAGCGTCAAACACTTCAAAATACTCGGGATGCTTGGTCATCCATTGCAGGGCAAGGCTTTCTGCTTCGCTCAGTGGCTCTTCTTTGTGGTATTTTTTCCAGCTGTTCAAAAAAAACAGCCTTGCCTGGTCTCGCGTTGGGTTGAACATGAAAAGGTTACCTCGTGTATTACATCTGTGGGCTATTGAACAGGCACAGACTGAGTCGATTGTTTCTGGGTGGTGTTACCACGGTGTCACCCTGGTTTAACCAAGCAGCTTGACCAAATACGCCTATCCATTCTGTATCGGGGAAACTGGCCAACACAGTGGCGATGTCGTTGTCATCGGCGTGGCACATTTGGCTTCGCTCGAAACCGGCGAAAAGAATGCCTATGTCGGGCGCTTTGGCATTGAAATGCGTACGCACGGCGGGCATCCACTCATGGATTTCTTGATCGATGGCCTTGGGGGTTCGGTGGGCCAGTCGCACTTTTTGCCCTTTGAGTACCGGCGCCGCCAGTCCCAAAGTGCCATCGGCATGAATTTCCATCACGGGTATCCAGCTTTCGCCTTTGTCGTGCACCACTTGCAAACGCATGCCCACCGGGCGGGGTTGTTCGCTTGGGCATCGAAGCGCCGAGGCCGCTTTTTCATCACCTACACGAATCAGAAACAGGCCATTGCTTTCGCTCACCGTTTGATACGGTCCCAGAAATGTGAGTCCTTCCGAGTTGAGAACCAAGGGGGTTTGCACCAGCAGTTGGGTTGCGCAAATGGCTTCGCCGCAAATGCGACCGTGCTCAACGCGCGGCATTTTTGCGTAATTGGCACCGTACGACAACAAGCCCAAGGTGTCTGCCTGCACGACGCTAGAATCAGGCTCGCAGTCGGCCAATGTCCAGTGGTCGGTCAGTACCTGCTCGTGCTCAACCATGCACAGGTTCAAGGCAGTGTGCCGTGCAGGAATATTGCCTTGCGGGGTTTCAAATTCTTTGCCAAACACGGCGATCAACACGGTGGGTTCGTTGCTAAACACCTCGCCCTGTCCCAACAGGCCTGAGGCACAGCCACCCCACACATTCATGCAGTTGGTTTTGCTGACGCACAACTGTGCAAGGTCTTGCAAAAGCGAAGCGAAATGCGGTGTGCATAACAAAATAACCCGGCTGATGTAGTCGGAGTGGCGGCGAAGCCCGGCCTTTTCAACCGCACTTTCAACCAGTGCAGCGGCGTCTTCAAGCCGGGCATCACTGAACACTTGAACGCAAATTGCGTGGCTCATGTTGTTTTCTTTTTGAATTCGCACAAGTCCACGATACTACAACGAGTACATTCCGGTTTGCGTGCCTTGCACACATAGCGTCCATGCAAAATCAGCCAATGGTGAGCGTTTAACATAAACTCTTTGGGCACCAGCTTCAACAGCCTTTTTTCAACTTCAAGCACATCTTTCCCTGGAGCAATGCCGGTGCGGTTGCTGATGCGGAAAATATGCGTATCGACAGCCATCGTGGGTTGCCCGAATGCGGTGTTCAGCACCACGTTGGCGGTTTTGCGGCCAACGCCCGGGAGGCTTTCAAGTGCTTCCCGGTCTGCTGGTACTTCACCGTTGTGTTGATCTCGCAGAATTTCCGCGGTTTGCACAAGGTGTTTTGCCTTCGACCGAAACAGACCAATTGTTTTGATGTATTCCTCAACACCGGCAACACCAAGCGCTGCGATTGCTGCTGGCGTATTTGCCACGGCAAACAGTTTTCGTGTGGCAATGTTCACGCCTTTGTCGGTGGCTTGTGCACTCAGCAAAACAGCAGCCAGAAGTTCAAACGGAGTTGAATACTCCAGCTCGGTTTTTGGTTCCGGGTTGGCCTGCTGAAACCGTTTGAAAATCTCGGTACGCTTTTCTTTGTTCATGGTGTTTGTGCCTGTCGCCGTGCCCGTGCCCTGGCCAGTGCAGCTTGCACCACGGCCTTTTTGGCAGCTGCATCGGGACTGGGTGTGTCGTCTAACTCGTCCAGTTTGTGAATTGCCTTGGCTTCGAGTCTTTCAGCCTGTTCTTCCTTTTGCCGCTGCAAACGGTTTTCCCGAGTGTGCATGCGCGCGCGGGCAGCATGCGCCTGGGCTTGGTCCCACGCGCTGAATTCAGGCATGAACACCATGTCGATGCAGTCGACGGGACAGGGGGGAATGCACAATTCGCAGCCTGTACACAACTCAGCCAATACGGCGTGCCTGCGTTTGCTGCTGCCCACAATTGCATCAACCGGGCATGCTTTGATACACAAGGTGCAGCCAATACAATGCTGGGGGTGGATGCTGGCGATGTGCCGTTCAATGGAGGTGCCGCAGCTGGGGTCAACTGGTTTTTCTGGGAGACTCAACAGGGCAGACAAGGCCGCGATTGTGCTCTCGCCGCCCGGGGGGCAACGGTTTAAATCAGCTTCCCGGCTCGCCAAGGCTTTGGCGTAAGGCAAACAGCCCTCAAACCCGCACTGTGTGCATTGGGTTTGAGGAAGTAGATCGTCTATTTGTTGTACAAGTTGCTCATGCATTCTTGGCTATGAATTCGCGGATTTTCGGGTAAACCTTCTCGCGCCAACGGCGACCGCTGAAGATACCATAGTGTCCGCATTCCATGGCTTCGTAATGTTCTTTCTTGTCCGCAGGCAGGCTTTTGCACAGCTTGAGTGCAGCTTTGGTTTGGCCAGGACCGGAAATGTCATCCAGCTCGCCTTCAATGGTTAACAGTGCCACTGTTTTCACGTCTTCCGGCTTTACGCGCTGGCCGCGAACTTCCCAGGTTCCTGTTGGCAGGGCGTGATCTTGAAACACAGTTTTGATTGTGTCCAGGTAATACTCAGCAGGCATGTCCAGCACCGCATTGTATTCATCGTAAAACTGACGGTGGCTTTCAGCGCTTTCGCCGTCACCCTCTACCAGGTGCATGTAAAAGTCGTAGTGGCTTTGTGCGTGCTTGTCCGGGTTCATGCTGACAAAACCCAAATGTTGCAAGAAGCCGGGGTACACGCGGCGCAGGTAGCCGGGGTAAGTGTGGGGCACACTGTAAATCACATTGTTTTCAAACCAGGAGTAGGGCTTTTTGGTGGCCAGATTGTTCACCTCGGTGGGGCTTTCGCGGGTGTCGATGGGGCCGCCCATCATGGTCATGCTTTTGGCTTGCTTGGGGTCGTTGTTGGATGCCATCAGCGATACTGCCGCCATTACCGGCACGGTGGGCTGGCAAACCGAGATCAGGTGGACATTGGGCCCCAGCAGCTGTATGAACTCAATGCAGTAATGCACGTAGTCGTCCAGGTGGAACTCGCCTTCTGACAAGGGCACCATGCGGGCGTCTACCCAATCGGTGATGTAGACATCGTGGTCTTGAAGCAGGGTTTTGACAGTGTCGCGCAGCAGGGTGGCATGGTGGCCCGATAGGGGGGCAAACACCAATACCTTGGGTTGTGACTTTAAGGGTTTGGATTCAGCCGGAATCATTTTGCGAAAGTGAATCAGTTTGCAAAATGGCTTGGTTTCAACAATTTCCTGGGCAATCGACACTTCGCGGTCGCCGCACTTCACTGTGGTAATGCCGAATTCGGGTTTCTCATATTCTTTGCCCAAGCGGTACATCAATTCGAAACCCGCTGAAATACGGCGTGCCATGGGCAAATGCGCCAAGGGGCTGAATGGGTTGCTGTATAGCTTGGAGCCTGCTTCAGCCCAAATGGTCATGGGGTTGAGCAGCGCTCGCTGAAATTCGTGCATTTGGTACAGCATGGAAGTGCCTCCGGCTTTTTTAGGCGATTGTCTTGATTTGACAATTATGTGTCAGGTTCCTGACGATTATCTTGCAAACATTGCTGCAACGCAACATGTTTGAATGATTCTTCGATCACCAATAGTTTTCTACAGCAATTTCACCGGGGGTGTTTCGTCGGGCTGGCGAGTAACCTTTTAGTTTCAGTACTTTGCGAATATCTGTAACCATATCCGGGTTGCCGCAAATCATGAATCGACTGCGTTCAACATTCATGGGCAAGCCTGTGTGTTCAGCCAGGCTACCCTGTTCCAGCAGTGTGGTAATCCGTTCGCCCAAGCAATTGGGCACTTTCTCGCGGGTAACCACGGGCACGTAGACAAATCGTTTTTTGACGTTCTCGATCAGTTCGCTAAGCACGGGGTGTTCCACAAATCCCTTGATCATGTCTTGATACACCAGTTCCTCAGCGGTGCGGGCACTGTGCACCAGCACGATGTTTTCGAACTGTTCCCAAGTGTGCGGGTCGTGAAGAATCGATAGAAATGGCGCCAAACCGGTTCCTGAGCCCAACAGCCAAAGATCGTTGCCGGTTTCAAAGCGGGCTGTGGTGAGAAAGCCGAAATTGGTTTTGTCGATGTAGATGGGAGACCCCACCGTAAGCTGGCTTAGGTGGCTGGTGAAAGCGCCATTGGGTACGACAATCGAGAAAAACTCGAGATGTTCGTCAAACGGACCGGAAACCATGGAATAGGCTCTCCAGATGATTTCTGGTTCACCCGGCAGTTGCAGGGTGTTGTCAACACCCAGCCTTGCAAACTGGCCCGCCGTGAAGCGAAAGCCAGTTGGGCGGGTACAAGTGAAGGAAAACAATTTGCCCGGCACCCAGACCCGCAAGCTGGTAATTGTTTCCCGGGTGTATTTGTCTTCAACTTCACTCATGGTGCTACTCGATGGGTACTACCTTGAGGCCGATTACTTTTCAAGGTATTGCAGCTTGTCTTTCACGTCTTTCCAGTCGTCGGCATCGGGCAGATGCGCCTTCATGCGAGTAATGCTAGGCCAATCTTTGGCCAGTTCTACGTTCATGTCGATGAATTTCACCTGGTCGGCAGGCACATCTTCTTCGGCATAAATCGCGTTGACGGGGCATTCAGGAATGCAGACGGCGCAGTCGATGCACTCGTCCGGATCAATCACCAAAAAATTGGGGCCTTCGCGAAAACAGTCGACTGGGCATACGTCCACACAATCGGTGTATTTGCACTTGATGCAAGACTCGGTAACTACGTGTGTCATGGTGAAAATGATTGATTAGACAAGATAACGAGACATTGTAATCGATTGGACCGCATTGCACCTGAATCTCCGCTCGAAATCACCAACTGGCATGGGGCATACCCTAGGGGCGGCAGTGGCGTGCTTTTTCTATAATGAATACTACGAATATCTGCTTAGGATGCATTTTGAGCCAATCTTTCAACGACGACGACTTGGATACCTCCGCGGCTCGGTCAGAAATTCTGAGCCGGATTCGCAGCCTCCAATCCCGGCCTGTCACCATGCATGAGAACGAGATGACCTTGGCCAAAGGTTATCTGGCCAGGCAAACCCGAGGACCGGGGCCAAGCCAGGTTGAGAACGTGGTGGCTTTGTTTGAGGAGAAATCCCGTGCGATGCTCTGCACTGTGCATCGGGTCAAGTCGATTGCGGAAGTGACCCAAGCCTGTGCGGTTTATCTTGCCGAAAATGACTTGAATGGCACTGTGGCTATCTGGCCGTCTCTGAATCAGTTGGATTGGTCCGTGTTGCCGCATGAGGCGCGTTTGGGTGCTCCCACAGGAGATGATCTGATTGGTATCAGCGCTGTGGCGTGCGCGGTGGCAGAAACCGGAACCTTGGTGTTTGCCAGCAAAACCGACGAACCTGCCAGCACGCACTTGCTGCCTGAAACTCACATTGCGATTGTTCGGGAAGATCAAGTGGTACACACCATGGAAGATGCATTTGAGCTTTTGAGAAAAGAAGGTCGGATCATGCCGCGTGCCTTGAACTTTGTGTCTGGCCCGTCACGTACGGCTGATATTGAACAAACCATTGTGCTGGGTGCACATGGCCCCTACAGGGTGCATTTAATTTTGGTCAGCAAATAAGCATGCGCGACGACTCCCGGCGGCGGTTCGTACAAAAAGCTTTTGCAGCAGGTGCTGCCGGAGCCATGGTCACCCCTGTGGCTGCCCAGTCGGCTGCGTTGGTCAAAACAGCAAAACCTGTCGTGTTCAAGTTCCAAAGCACTTGGCCCACCAAAGATATTTTCAACGAGTTTGCCCAAGACTTCGCCAAAAAAGTGAACGATATGTCAGGCGGCGAACTGCGGATCGACGTATACCCCACCAACAGCATTGTGAAAGCTTTCGGTATTCAGAATGCCGTGCACAAGGGGCAGCTTGATGGTGGTCATGGCGTGCCTACCTATTGGCATGATCGGCATGCTGCATTTTCCCTGTTTGGTAGTGGTCCTAGTTTTGGAATGAGTTCAAACCAGATCCTGGCTTGGTTTCAGTACGGTGGGGGCCAGCAGCTGTATGACGAACTGGTTCAAAAGGAAATGAACCTGAATATTCAGGGGTTCATGTATGGTCCTTTGACACCCCAGCCCTTGGGCTGGTTTAAGAATCGAATCGAGAGCATCAAAGACCTCGACAAAATGCGTTTTCGCGCTGTGGGTTTGGCTGCCGAAGTGTTCAAGGAACTTGGCCTGACCACCACGGCATTGCAGCCCGCTGATATTGTGCCCTGGCTGGACAAGGGCCTGATTGATGCCGCGGAGTTCAACAACCCCAGTTCCGATCGTGCTTTGGGTTTTCCAAGTGTGTCTTCGGTGTGCATGATTCGCAGTTTTCACCAAAGCAGCGAGGTATTTGAGGTTATTTTCAACAAGCAGCGTTTTGACAGTTTGCCATTTGCGTTGCGCTCGATTATTCGATATGCCTTGCAGGCTTCTTCTGCTGATCTAAGCTGGAAGGCCTCAGATCGGTTTTCAACCGATTACGAGGAAATGCGCCGCAAGCAGGGTGTTCGTTATTACGTGACTCCCGATGATATTTTGAAGGCACAGCTGACGGCATGGCGCAAAATTATTGCGCGCGAATCAGCGAACAGCCGAATTTTCAAGCGCATCATTGACTCTCAAATGCGTTTTGCCAAGCGCGTTGTGGGTTTTGAGAATGACCTGACACCTTCTTCTAAAATGGCTTTCGATTTTTGGTTCTCTACCGTGTAAACCCATGCTGGGTTAATATGCAGCCATAACACCTTCAAGAGTGAGCCAACATGTCTGATATTCACGCCCGCAAAGTACACAATTTGACCTTGCAAGAGGCCAAACAAACTGCACAAAAACTGGCAGATCAATTGCAAAAAGAATTCCAGCTCGACAGCCAGTGGCAAGGCAACACTTTGAACTTCACGCGTTCGGGTGTGAAGGGCAAACTGGATGTGACCGACAAAGATGTCACTGTCGATATTTCTTTGGGTTTTATGCTGAAAGCGTTCAAAGGAAAAATTCAGGCTGAAATCGATAAAAACATCGACAAGATGTTTGCCTGAAAAAGCGGATTGGATTGAATCACGACTTCACGGTTAAGAAGTCAGCAACGCTCGGATAGCGAAGACGAAATCCCAGCTTTTTCTGATTCAACGATTCAATTCGCCGCGATTCTGACATGAAGCTCCACATCATGGGGCTCACCATTTGTTTCACCTCCTCCCGCGGAAAGCGGGGCGGGCGTGGAAGCTGGTAGGCATCGGCCACCAAGTCAAAGTAGTCTCCCATTTTGCTGGGTTTTGCATCGCAAGCGTTTACTACCTCGAAGGCCCTGCCTTTGTAGTTCACCCAATGACTCAAGCGCCCCAGGTCGAGTTCATGGATGTGGTTTGACCATGCATCTTCATCGGGATGCAAGGCGGGTGTGCGGTTTTTAATACGGTCGATTGGCAGCCTGTCGTCGCCATAAATACCCGGTGCACGCAGCAGGTGCAGATGTACACCATGTTTTAGCCCCATCCGGAGTTGTGTTTCTGCATGAACCCGTCGCTTCGCCCTTTCGGATTGAGCATTCAAGGGTGTGTATTCATTGATCCATTGCCCTTGCGCATTGCCATAAACACCTGTGGTGGATACATAGCTGATGCGTGGTGCGGGCTTGCCGTGAGCCCTGGCACGCGTGGCGGCCCACAACACCAGTTTCTTCAGTGTGTTGTCGGTGTGTACGGATGCGTTGGGTGGGGCCATCCAGATAATTCTGTGACCCAGTGAAATAAGGCGCAACAAGTCAGGTTTTGAATTCAGGTCAATCGCAAGTGGTCGAGTGTTGTGGGCCAAGATGGCAGCGCGCTTTGCTGCAGTGTCTGCTCCTGGGCGGTAAGTCGCTGTAAAATGTTGATCTGGAAAGGTTTGCAACAAGACCAAACCCACTTGCCCGCAGCCTGCAACGCTAATTTTGCTTTGCCGAAAGCGACGGGGCAAACTGCGTTTGAAAAATAGACCGTCGGGTTTGTCGATATCACGGAAAGTAGTTTGATGATTCACAACGTAGAAATTCTTCCCAGTCAAAAACAGTTTGAATGCGAGTCTGACGATACTTTGTTGTCGGCAGCACTGCGCGCAAATGTCATTTTGCCATATGGCTGCAAAGACGGTGCATGTGGATCTTGCAAGGCCGATTTGATTGAAGGCCAAGTGGATTATGGCACCTACCAGTCACGCGCCCTGAGCGAAGAAGAACGTGTACGCGGGAAGGTACTGACGTGTTGTGCAAAACCACTGGGCTCTGTGAAATTGAAAGTTCGAGAGCTTTCCGGTTTGGGTGATATTCCCATCAAGAAAATGCCTTGTCGTTTGCAGAGCCTTGAAAAGCCAGCGAGCGACGTGGCAATTCTCAAGTTGCAGTTGCCCGCCAATGAGGTGTTGCAATTCAATGCGGGGCAGTACATTGAATTCATGTTGCGCGATGGATCCCGACGCAGTTACTCGCTTGCCAATGCACCCTATCAAGAAGGTGGAATCGAACTGCATATTCGTCACATGCCGGGTGGCTTGTTCACTGACCATGTATTCAACACCATGAAAGAAAGAGAAATTCTGCGTTTTGAAGGACCTTTCGGTACATTTTTCTTGCGCGACGACTCTACAAAGCCTGTGGTGTTGTTGGCGAGTGGCACTGGCTTTGCCCCAATCAAATCGTTATTGGAACAGGCTTTTTTCAAGAACAGTAGCCGCGATTTTGTGTTGTATTGGGGTGCGCGAACCAAGGCTGACTTGTACATGCTTGATTTGCCCATGCAGTGGATGGCCGAGCATTCAAACTTCAAATTTGTGCCGGTGCTTTCCGATGCAAGCCCTGCATGCAACTGGACAGGGCGAACGGGTTTTGTGCATCACGCGGTGATGGAGGATTTTCCGGATTTGAGCGCACACCAGGTGTATGCCTGTGGTGCGCCGATTGTGATTGAGTCGGCACAGCGTGATTTTACCGCCAGGTGTGGCTTGCCCGAAGATGAGTTTTTCGCAGACTCTTTCACCTCAATGGCAGATGCCTGATCGACAAAGCAGCTTTTATTGCGACACCTGCCCCAAATAGGTTTCACGGATTCTGGGGTCATTGATCAGTTCACTGGCCAGGCCTTCGTAATCTATCAAACCAGAGTCCATTACATAGGCACGACTCGCCAGTTGCAGGGCAATATGTGCATTTTGTTCCACCAGCAATATGGTCATGCCTTGTTGCTGGTGTACCTGTTGAATGACTTCAAAAATTTTCTCAACCATCATTGGGGCCAGGCCCATGCTGGGTTCGTCCAGCAGCAGCAAATCAGGTTTGCCCATCAGAGCCCGTGCCATTGCGAGCATCTGCTGTTCTCCACCACTCAAGGTTCCGGCAGATTGCTTCAGTCGTTCTTTGATGCGTGGAAACAGCGTCAGCATTTTGTCGAGGTCGGCGTGAATCTCGGACTGTGGGCACCCAGTTTGGAAGCGTGCGTTGGCGCCCAGTTCAAGATTTTCCAACACGGTCATGCGTGTAAAAATTCCGCGTCCTTCTGGTACCAGGGCCAGGCCATTTCGCAGTCTTTCATGTGCAGGTAGAGTAATCAGGTTGATTGAACCTTTGAAGGTTGCTGCATGGGCCTGGAACGGCAACAAACCCGCAATGGCTTTCATTGTCGATGTTTTGCCCGCGCCGTTGCAGCCAATCAGGCACACCAGTTCACCGTGTTGCACCTGAAAACTCAAACCTTTTACTGCCTGAATACCGCCGTAGGCCACGGTGAGATTTTGAATATTCAATATGGTGTTCGGCATGATACTGGTCATAGCATTAAGCACGGTGAAGCCCTCCAAGGTAAGCTTCGATCACGGCAGGGGACTGTTGTACCTGTGCAGGAGTACCTTGGGCTATTACTTTGCCGTAGTCCAGCACAGTAACCTCGTCACAAATACCCATGACCAGTTTGACATCGTGTTCAATCAGCAGTATTGATTTTCCATCTTGTCGAATTTGAAGCAACAACTCGCGCAACTTTAATTTTTCCGTAGCGTTCATGCCGGCAGCCGGTTCGTCCAGCGCGAGCAGTGCAGGCTCGCTGGCCAGGGCGCGCGCAATTTCAAGTCGACGCTGATCGCCGTAGGAAAGCTGACCGGCCAGATGATGACTGAATGCGCCAATACCAACGTAATGCAACCAATGCAGGGCACGCTGCTGAACCAGTTCTTCCTCCCGGCGTTGTGCGGGGGTACGAAGCACGGCACCCAATACACCCTGACTGGTTTTGCTGTGCATACCCACAGCCACATTTTCAAGCGCTGTCATGCTTTTGAACAAACGAATATTTTGAAAGGTGCGGGCCAAACCCATTTGCGCAACATGGTGGGGCGATGCGGGTTTGTAGGTCTTGCCCTCGAACGCAAATTGCCCTGCATCGGGTGTATACAAACCCGTGATCAAATTAAAGCAGGTTGTTTTACCCGCGCCATTCGGGCCAATTAGCCCAATGACTTGCCCAGCTTGAATACTCAGGCTGACATCATCTACGGCCACAATACCGCCGAAGCTTTTTTTTAAGTTCGATGCGCTAAACAAGGGCGTGCTCATTTGCGTTGTGGCCAAAGCCCATTGGGGCGATACAGCATCACCAACACCATGGTGAGTCCGTAGATCAAGGAGCGAAGTATTTCGGCATCCACCAGAACAGTACCCAACAAAAACTCTTGAACGGGCGTCACCACTTGCCGAAGTATTTCGGGAAAACCTGCCAGCAAAAGCGCGCCCAATATAACGCCTGGAATGTGGCCCATGCCGCCCAGTACCACCATGCAAAGGACAATAATTGATTCCATCAGCCCGAATGATTCCGGGCTGACAAAGCCCTGAAACGCAGAAAACATGGCACCTGCAACCCCGCCAAAAGAAGCCCCCAGTGCGAAGGCCAGCAATTTCATGTTGCGGGTGTTAATACCCATCGACTTTGCGGCGATTTCGTCGTCGCGGATCGCTGTCCATGCTCGGCCAATTCGGCTGTTTTGTAGCCGCATGCAAATAACAATAATGAGGAGAGTGAGCGCTAAAAACAGATAGTAGTAAAGGTGAAGCGCAGGAACGTCGATACCGAATAAATCAACTGTGCGTGAAAAACGAACCCCCGCAATTTGCACAGGTTCAATCATGTTGATGCCTTGCGGACCGTTGGTGATATTGACTGGGGCATTCAGATTGTTCAAAAACAGTCGAATGATTTCACCAAACCCCAATGTGACAATGGCCAAGTAGTCGCCCCGCAACCGCAGGGTGGGTGCGCCCAGCAACACACCAAATAGCGCCGCGATGAGTGCCCCAAGTGGAATCATCAACCAAATGGAAAGATGGAGGCCGTTGGGAAAAAGGGCAGCAATGGTTTCGAAGTTGTCGGTTAAATGGGGAGAGGCTAGCAATCCGTAAACATAAGCCCCCACTGCATAAAATGCGATATATCCCAGATCGAGCAAGCCCGCGAAGCCCACCACAATGTTAAGCCCCAACGCCAACATCACATACAGTAATGCGATGTTCAAAATTCGAACCCAGCTGTTGCCAATCAAGCCTGCAACCCAGGGAAGGGCAGCCAATGCGATGGCAACGAGCAGGAAGCCGATAATTTGTTGATGGCGGTTGGCAAGTTTGTTCATGCGCGGTCCGACACCCTTTCACCCAACAGACCAGATGGCCGAAGAGTAAGCACCAAAATCAATACGGCGAAGGCAAAAATATCCTGATAGTGCGAGCCCAAAAAACCACCGGTCAATTGGCCCAGATAACCAGCCCCCAGGCTTTCGACAATGCCTAAAAGCAGGCCGCCCAACATGGCACCGTAAATGTTGCCGATACCGCCAAGTACGGCGGCAGTAAAGGCTTTCAAACCGGGTAAAAAGCCCATGTAAAAATGGGCCACTGAATAGTTGGCGGCCACCATGACCCCGGCCACTCCGGCCAAAGCCGCTCCGATCACAAATGTAGCGGCGATCACTGAATTGGCATTGATACCCATGAGACCTGCCAATTGGGGATTTTCAGAGGTGGCGCGCATGGCTTTTCCCAAGCGGGTTTTGTTCACTGTGTAAGTAAGGCCAAACATGAGTGCAGCCGATACCACCACAATTAGAAGTTGTACCGGTGTGATGGATACAATTCTTTCGTAGTCGTTATCGAGGACTGGGGCAAAGGTGTACAACACAATCGGGTCTGTGGGCAAGGTGGCCGGAAAGATGAGGTAATTGCGCCCCCAAATGATCATGGCCAAGGTTTGCAAAATGATTGAAACGCCGATAGCCGAAATCAAGGGTGCAAGCCGGGGTGCATTTCGCAAGGGGCGATAGGCCAAGCGTTCAATTGAGAAACTGACCAGCATGCACACAGGCACAGCGCACAGCACACCCACCAGGAAAAGAATCCAGCCCGGAGTTTCCGGGAAAACACCCATAAACAAAGTGATGGCGCTAAAGGCCACCATGGCACCGATCATGACCACTTCGCCATGGGCGAAATTGATCAAACCCAACACGCCATACACCATCGTGTACCCGAGTGCCACCAAGGCATAAATACTGCCAAGTACCAAGCCGTTGATCAGTTGTTGAGCAAATATATCCATGTACGCCAATGCGATTGAGATAAGGGTTGTCGGAAAAAGAATAGAGCAAATTGGGTTTGGGTTTTGCGTATTTCTTCAGAAAGAAGTCAGTTAATTGACAGCTGAACCCATTCCCGGTTTAGATGCTACATTGATGGAATTAATCATAAAAACAAGTTGGAGGTGGCCATGAACCTTTCCCGTTTCCGGTATTTAAAACATTCATTGTTGTGCGTACCGGTGTTGATGACTTTGGCAGGCGGTGCTGTCCACGCCAAGGACGTGTTGGTCAAGATAGGGCACATTGCCCCGCTCTCGGGACCACAGGCCCACTACGGCAAAGACAATGAATCGGGCGCCAGGTTGGCGATCGACGATTTGAATAAAATGAAAATTCAGGTGGATGGTGGCACCGCCAAGTTTCAGCTGGTTGCAGAAGACGATGCCGCTGACCCAAAAACTGGTGCGATCGTGGCGCAAAAATTGTGTGACATGAAAGTAAACGGCATTGTAGGGCACTTGAACAGCGGCACCACCATTCCCGCATCCCGTATTTATTATGACTGCGGAATTCCCCAAATTACACCTTCAGCCACCACACCCAAAGTAACAAAGCAAGGGTTTGAGTCGGTGTTCAGAGTGATTGCGCACGATGGCGTGTTGGGCGTTGCCTTGGCCAAGTATGCCGTCGATGAAATGAAAGTGAAGCGGGTGGTGGTCATTGATGACCGCACCGGTTATGGACAGCCATTGGCTGATATTTTTACGAAGCAGCTTGAAGCCAAAGGCGTGAAGGTGCTGGAGCGCCACTACACCAATGACAAGGCCACTGACTTTGCGGCCATCTTGACCTCGGTCAAGCGTGTGAATCCTGACCTGGTGTTTTACGGGGGTATGGACGCACAAGCAGGCCCAATGCTGCGCCAGATGAAGCAATTGGGTATCAAGGCAAAGCTGATTGGCGGTGACGGTATTTGTACAACGGAATTAATGCGTTTGGGCGGAGACAATGTGGGCTCGAATGTGCTTTGCGCCGAGGGCGGTATGGCCTTGAGCAAAATGCCAGGCGGACCCGCATTCGAGAAACGATTCAAAGCCCAGTTCAAGGCGGACATTCAGGTTTATGCGCCTTTTGTATACGATGCAGTCATGACCATGGGCATGGCCATGAAAAATGCAAAGTCAGCAGACCCAAAAAAGTATCTCCCGAAGTTGAAAGAGATTCGGCACGAGGGAGTGATCGGGACTATTGCATTTGATGAAGTCGGTGATGTGCTGAATGCTGCGGTGACATTGAATTCTTATGGCCCTCAAGGAAAGTTTCCGGTCAAGGTTGTGAATTAATCCAGCAGCGTTGGACCGATGGGGGATACATTTTTATTTTGTAAATTTAATCAGTATTAATTTTTAACAGTCACGAACTTCTGTTGATCATCCACCACTTAAGTGTTGAGCCACAACCGCCTCAGGTTGTGGCCAATAACAAGTGGAGATGATGAATGATTTTCTGCGGTATCAAAAAAACACTATTCACTGCAATTCTGCTGACCTGTGCAACAGGCTCAGCCATCGCTGACAATTACCCCAGCAAAACTATCACACTGGTAGTGCCGTTTGCGGCGGGAGGAACTACTGACATTGTTGCCAGAATTGTGGCGGACAAGTTGGGTAAAGAACTGGGACAATCTGTGATCGTCGACAACCGCGGTGGCGGCGGTGGCAGCATTGGTGCTGGCTTGGTGGCAAAGGCAGCACCCGATGGGTACACCTTGGGTGTGTCTACACTGTCAACACATGCGGTAATCTCGGCCTGTAACCCGAAAGTACCCTACAACCCGGTCAAAGACTTCAAGGCCATTACCAATATGGCGGGTTCTCCAAATGTTTTAACCGTGAATCCAAAGTTTCCCGCGCAAGATTTCAAACAGTTTTTGACGCATGTGAAAAAGAACCCGGGCAAGTTGAGTTTTGCAACATCAGGGCAGTGCAGTATTCAGCAAATGGTGGGCGAGCAGTTCAAGGTTGAAACAGGCACTGATATTTTGCATGTGCCGTATCGCGGTGCCGGCCCTGCACTGAATGACCTGCTGGGCGGGTCTGTGGACATGATGTTCGACAATCTGCCTTCATCCATGTCGCACATCAAGGCAGATCGCTTGCGCGCCTTGGCTGTGGCCTGGCCTAACCGGCTTGAATCACTTCCGAATGTACCTACCTTTAAAGAGTTGGGATTAACGGCAGTGAATGAACCGGTTTGGTATGGGTTGGTTGCACCTGCGGCCACTCCTGATTGGATTGTTCAAAAGTTGAACGCCGCCACAGTGAAAGTTCTCAAGCTACCTGAAGTTCAGGAACGCCTGCGGGCCAGCGGTGCAGAGCCTGTGGGAAACACACCTGCTCAACATGCTGCTGAAATCAGGCAGGAAATGGAACGAATGCACGCTTTGGTGAAAAAGCAGAACATTCAGTTTGACGGGTCTTGATGGTTAATCTGGAATGAAAAAAAGCCAAGGCGCAACACCTTGGCTTTTTGAATTGCTTGCAAACTAATTACAGCGCCAGTACCCAGGCGGCCAATTTCTTGGCTTCGTCTTCGGTCACGTTTTGAGCAGGCATGGGAACAGGACCCCAAACGCCTTTGGTACCGTTCTTGATTTTGCCGGCCAGCATTGCTTCTGCACCTGCTTGACCTTTGTACTTGGCGGCAACGTCTTTAAAAGCCGGACCAACTACTTTTTTCTGAACCTGATGGCAGGCCAAGCAGGCTTTGCTCTTGGCCAATGCTTCGTCGGCGCTGGCTGACAACGGTAGAGCAACCATGGTGGCTGCAATCGCCAAGACACCCATTTGCTTGATCATACTGAACTCCTCACTTTGTTACAGTTATCACATTAATAACGTCTCGGGCGTCATTTTGGCAGACAACGCAGTTGTTTGTCATGTGAAACAGCATGATTTTTATCCTTCTGGGCATCCTTTTGCTCACAATGAAACTAGGCGGTGTTCATCCCGTAAGCAATTGGGAGTGGTTCTCCATTGCTTTGCCCTTCCTCATGGCCATTTGCTGGTTTGAACTTTTTGAACCCTGGCTTGGTCTGGATGTTCGCCGACAGCAGTTTAGAAAGCGCCAGCTAGAGGCACGCATTCGACATTTTCAAAACAAAAAACCCCGACGCCAGCGCCGGGGTTTTCCTTTTAGGTAAGCGTTTGCAAGTTTACAGGTCGAGATCACCATCGGTGACGGCACCTTTGCTGGCGCTGCTGGCCAAGGCTGCGAATTTGGCCAGTACACCCGTGGTGTAACGTGGTTTGGGTTTTACCCAGCTTTCACGGCGCTTCGCCAATTCTTCGTCGCTAACATTGATCTGCAACAATTTCTGGTGCGCATCCATAGTGATGGAATCGCCTTCCTTGATCAGTGCAATTGGGCCACCAACGTAAGCCTCCGGTGCCACGTGGCCTACCACCATACCCCAGGTACCGCCGGAGAAACGACCGTCGGTAATCAGGCCTACTGTTTCGCCAAGACCTTTGCCAATAATTGCCGAGGTTGGGGCAAGCATTTCGGGCATGCCTGGGCCGCCTTTGGGGCCCAGATAGCGAAGAATAATCACATCGCCGTCTTTGATTTTGTCGCCCAAAATTGCGTCCATCGCGCTTTGTTCGTCGTCAAATACCTTGGCTGGGCCGGTAATCACAGGGTTCTTCAAGCCGGTAATCTTGGCCACAGCACCTTCGGGCGCCAGGTTGCCTTTCAAAATCGCCAGGTGACCTTGCTTGTACAGGGCTTTCTCGATGGGCATGATCACGTTTTGATCTGCACGGGGCACCGACGGAATATCTGCCAGTGTTTCAGCAATCGTTTTGCCGGTAATCGTGATGCAATCGCCGTGCAGCAGGCCGGCGTCCAGCAAAATCTTCATGACTTGTGGAATACCACCCGCGTCGTGCAGGTCGGTTGCAACATACTGACCAGAAGGCTTCAAATTGCAAATGACGGGGGTACGCAGGCGCACGCGTTCGAAGTCCTCGTAGCTCCAGGCCACATTCGCTGCCTTGGCGATGGCCAGGAAGTGCAGCACAGCATTGGTTGATCCGCCAGTGGCCATCAGCACAGCCACTGCATTTTCAATCGACTTTTTGGTAATGATGTCGCGGGGCTTCAGGTCGTTGCGCACCGCTTCGATCAGCACGCGAGCTGATTCTTCAGTCGAAGTGACCTTTTCCGCATCGATATTTGACATGGTGCTGGAGTAGGGCAGGCTCATGCCCAATGCCTCGAATGCCGAGCTCATGGTGTTGGCAGTGTACATGCCGCCACAAGAACCAGAACTTGGGCATGCATTCTTCTCGATGCCCTTGAAATCTTCTTCGCTCATGCGGCCAGCAGTGAATTCACCCACCGCTTCGAAGGCAGAAACAATTGTCAGGTCTTTGCCTTTGTAACGCCCAGGCTTGATGGTGCCGCCATAAACATAAATGCCGGGCACATTCATGCGGGCCATGCCGATCATGCCACCAGGCATGTTCTTGTCGCAGCCACCGATGACCAGAACCCCATCCATCCACTGGCCTTGCACCGCAGTTTCGATACAGTCAGCAATCACTTCACGGCTGACCAGTGAATACTTCATGCCCTCGGTGCCCATGCTCATGCCATCGGAGATGGTTGGGGTTCCGAAAATTTGTGGGTTGCCGCCAGCTTCTTTTACTGCTTTCACCGCTGCATCGGCCAATGGCTGCAGGCCACTGTTGCAAGGCGTGATAGTGGAATGACCGTTGGCAATACCAATCATGGGGTTGTTGAAGTCTTCGTCTTTGTAACCCATGGCGAAGTACATCGCGCGGTTGGGCGAACGGGCCACGCCCTGGGTGATGTTCTTGGAACGTCGATTGATGCTCATTGCAAAAGCTCGCAGGTGGAATTGGATTCAAAACGAGAATTTACCATTTTATGATGCTCCGCTGGGCGCAGGAAGACGTTCATTCATCAAAGGGTAGTCCCTAGGGCAGTACAATTGAACGGTTTTTCACATTCCGGGTTTTCCATGTTTGTACATCCTGAATTCGATCCCATTGCCATTTCGATCGGCCCTGTGGCCATTCGCTGGTACGGTTTGATGTATTTGTTGGCTTTTGTTGCCTTCATCATGCTCGCCAAGCGCCGCTTGCATTTGTTCCCGGCCATCAAAATGTCCGATGTGGACAATATGCTGACCTGGGCGGTTTTGGGTGTCATTCTGGGTGGTCGATTGGGCTATGTGTTTTTTTACAAGCCTGACTACTACATGGCCAACCCTGGCGAAATTCTCGCAATTTGGGAAGGCGGAATGTCTTTTCATGGTGGGTTTCTCGGCGTGTTGCTGGTGTGTTTTATTTACGGCAGGTACAAAGACTGGAAGTTTTTTGATGTGATGGATTTTGTGGCGCCCGCTGTGCCAATCGGATTGGCCTTGGGTCGTCTTGGCAACTTTATCAATGGTGAGTTGTGGGGGCGCCCGACCGATGGCTGGTGGGGGGTTGTGTTTCCGCAGGCGGGTGATGCAATTGCACGCCACCCATCACAGCTTTACCAAATGAGTTTGGAAGGTATTGCCTTGTTCATTGGGCTTTGGTGGTTTGCCAGCAAGCCACGCCCGCGTGCGGCAGTGTCAGCCTGGTTTTTGATTGGCTATGGTGCCGCCCGTTTTGTGGTGGAGTATGCCCGCGAGCCAGACCGCTTTTTGGGTACGCTTTCTCTGGGATTGTCGATGGGGCAATGGTTGTGTGTGCCCATGATTCTGGGTGGGTTCGCCTTGTTGGCCTGGTCAAGAAACAAGCCCACAGGGCTTGAAACCATGACTGCGTTGGAAGCTGCCCAAGCAAAAGCAGGCAAGGGCAGCAAACGCTGCAAGTGATATTGAATTAAAAGCCGGTAACTGCCTTGTAAATCATGGACATGGCAATGAAAGCCAGCAGCAGTGCAAAAATGCGCTTGATCTTTTTGACAGGCAGGGTGTGCGCCAGTTTTGCACCATAAGGGGCAAATAGTACGCTCATCGCTGCCACGCAGGCCACAGCGGGCAAATAAACATAGCCCAGTGACCCGGCTGGCATGCCTTGCAAATGTTGCCCGTTGATTACGTAAGCGGCACTTGAAAACACGGCAATCGGGAAACCCAAGGCAGCGGATGTTGCCACAGCATTGCGCAGGTTGATGTTGCTCCACACCATAAAGGGCACCGACAGAAACCCACCCCCGGCGCCTACAATTGCCGAGGCTGCCCCAATTACGCCACCCACAGCCGCAAGACCTGCTTTCCCCGGCAAAGTGCGGCTTGGTTTGGGTTTCTTGTCGGCATACATTTGGTAAGCGGAAAAAATAACAAAAGCACCGAATACGAATGCCAGTTCTTTGGTGGGCAAATAAGACACCACTTTTGATCCAATAAACCCACCGATGAGAATACCTGGGGTGAGGAACTTCACGATGTCCCATCGCACCGCGCCAGCCTTGTGGTGAGCACGCATGCTCGAAATACTGGTAAACATGATGATGGCCAGTGAGGTGGCAATGGAGGAGTGCACCACATGTTCGACGGGCACGCCCTGGCTAACCATCAGGAAAGTGAGAAAGGGCACCAGCAGCATGCCGCCACCAATGCCCAACAAGCCAGCCAACACGCCGCTGACTACACCCAAAACAAGCAGTGAAACTATAAAAACCGGATCGAACATGGTGATTAAATTTTTTTTGGTTTGAATCTGGACAGGATAAAAAAAGAGGCGACTGAACGTAGGTTCAATCGCCCCGGTGTGGGGGTCTCTGCCGATGCCATACTGGCCCGATCCCTGAACCTAAGGTTCAAGTGGGTCGCAGTGTTAGGGTCTTTAGGTTTCCCTGACAAAGAGGGAATCACACCAACCCTGAAAAGTCCGCAACCGGGATCACAGATATTGGTTCACGGAATACTGACCAATACAGACACGGCAGAGATAAAACAAAATTCTTTATTCGAACAAATCGGCATTCTTGGGCTTGCCAGCAGCCGCATTGTTCAGGCTGCCATCAACCATTTGTTCGATAGCCTCGATTTTACGCTCAATCGTCTCAATGTCCAGTCCTAAAACAGGGTTGGAAGGGTTACTACCAACGAGCGATTCATGCGCGATTTGTAAGGCCGCCATGACTGCGATTTTATCAAGCCCCACCACCTTGCCGGTGTTGCGGATGCTGGACATTTTTGTTTCTACAATATTGACAGCCTGCTGCAAGGCTGCACGTTCTTCGGGCTTGCAGGCAATGCGGAATTCCCGGCCCATGATTTTCACGTCAAGTGCTTCCAATTATTCCTCCGAGTTCAATTCAAGTTCAGGGAACCATTGATTCAGCATTTGGTTGATTTGACCTTGTGCATGATTCACTTTTTTGTGAAGCAATTCATTTTCCCGGCGCAGGGCTTCAATTTGTTCCCTGGCCGACTTGTTGTCCAGGCGGCTTTGATCAAGGGCTTTGGCCAGGCTGGACACTTTGACTTGAAGTTCGTCGAGTTTCGCAAGCAGTGATTGCGTCATTGGCTGGCTCCATCTTCGGGTAATAATTCCCGAGGGTTGCTGTTGTTGGTATTTTAACTAGACTATACAGTTGCTTACGGCAATCTACTACAGTTTCGCTTTAGGTTAAAATAAAGTTTTCAAGCCCAACACGTCTTGCATGTCAAACAAACCTTTTTCATGACCAATCAAAAACTGGGCTGCCCGAATTGAACCTTGTGCATAAGTCATGCGGCTTGACGATTTGTGGGTGATTTCAATACGCTCGCCAATGCCGGCAAATAGTACAGTGTGGTCGCCCACAATATCGCCACCACGAATGGTCGAGAAGCCGATGGTGCCAGCCTTGCGCTCGCCGGTAATGCCTTCCCGGGCGAAAACGCCTACGTCTTGAAGATCAACCCCCAGGCCCTTGGCAAGCACTTCGCCCATGCGCAACGCAGTGCCCGAAGGGGCATCTACTTTTTTGCTGTGGTGGGCTTCAATCACTTCGATGTCGTAGCCTTGTGACAAAATTTTTGCAGCCACTTCCAGCAGTTTGAATGTGGCGTTCACGCCAACAGCCATGTTGGGAGACCACACCATGGCCACTTTCTCGGATGCTTTTTTCAGCGCTTCCAGTTGTTTCGGTTCGAACCCTGTGGTGCCAATCACGGCCTTCACGCCGTGTTTCTCGCACAAGGCCAGGTGGTGCAAAGTGCCCTCGGGGCGGGTGAAGTCGATTAAAACATCGGCATTGGCCAAGGCGCTGTCTGTGTTGTCAGTAACCAGCACTCCCGATGAAATACCCATGAAGTCGCCAGCATCGCGACCAATGCTGGGTGAACCAGTTTGATCAAAAGCGCCTGCGAGTTCGCAGCCGGGGTGGTTCAGAATGGCTTCTATCAATGTTTTGCCCATGCGCCCACTGGCGCCGGCAATTGCAATTTGAATTGGCTTGGTCATGGCTATTTATTTAAGTACGGGTGCGCGTTCTGTGCCGCCCACCGCAGATTCAGAATCTTTAATGTCATCGGCTGGTTTTTCTGAGGGCAAGGGTTCTGTTGGCACTTTGGTTGTGCTGTCTGGGCCCAATAAATCGGTTGGGCTGACAGGCAGGTTTTCACCCCCATGGCGGGCCACGCGTTCATTCTCGAAAATCACGGTGTAACGCGACTGTGTGGTTTGCCCATCAGCGCGCAACAAACGGTAAACGTAGTCCCAGCGGTTGGCGTGGAAGGCGTCATTCAACAACGGTGTGCCCAGAATAAAGCGCACCTGCTCTTTGGTCATGCCCACTTGCAGCTTGGCCACGTCTTGCTGGGTAATGAAGTTACCCTGCTGAATATCAAACTTGTAGGGTTTGACGAAAGAGGGGACGTAGTTGTCCGGAATGATTGAACACGCGGAAACCCCTAGGGCCATGGCCGAGCAAAGAATCAAATTCAGTCGTAAAATACGCATTGTTTTGTGAATTCGCATGTGAAGTGGGAACAGAGTACCTTATTCGGTGCGCTAACATATCCTGCAAAGGCGTTATCATAAGCTACTTGAACTCGATTAAGCCTCAGAATGGTACCAAACTCATGACTACAGCAACGGATCTCAAAAGCATTGGTTTAAAGGCAACGCTGCCACGAATGAAAATTCTGGAATTGTTCCAGAGCGGGCAGCATCGTCACCTGAGTGCTGAAGACGTTTACAAATTGCTGCTGCAAGAAGACCTGGATATTGGTCTGGCCACCGTTTACCGGGTTTTAACGCAGTTTGAACAGGCAGGTTTACTGGCTCGCCAGCATTTTGAGACGGGCAAGTCGGTGTTTGAGCTGAATGAAGGCGCTCACCACGACCATTTGGTGTGCGTGCAGTGCGGCAAAGTTGTAGAGTTTTTTGACGAAGAAATTGAGCGTCGCCAAAAGATGATTGCCAAAGACCGCGGGTTTGAACTTCACGATCATGCACTTTCCCTTTACGGTTCATGTACCAAGAAAGATTGTGAGAACAGGCGCAAATAATCAGGCCTTGGTAAAGCACACCCGCCAGTGAAGTTAACCGTTGGCCGAGGCAATCATTTCATGCGCCGCAGTGCGCGTGGCCTCGGTGATCACTTGTCCGCCCAGCATTCTTGCGATTTCTTCCACCCGGGCTTTGGCCTCAAGTTGCACAATCTTTGAGCGCGTGGTTTGCGCTGAAATGTCTTTGCTGACCTGAAAATGGTTGTGGCCCTGTGCGGCCACCTGAGGCAGGTGGGTTACGCAAAGCACTTGTTTGTTCGAGGCCAACAGGCGAAGGTAACGCCCTACGGTTTCTGCAACGGCGCCACCAATGCCGCTGTCCACCTCATCGAAGATCAGGGTGGGTACAGGTGTGCTTTCAACGGTATTCACCGTAATCGCCAGGCTGATACGCGCAAGTTCGCCACCTGAGGCCACTTTCTGAATGGCTTGGGGTGTAACGCCCGGGTGCCCGGCCACGCGGAATTCAATGTTGTCGCTGCCTTTGGCAGAGGGCTCACCTTTGGCCACATCAACTACGAAAACGCCACCTTGCATGCTGAGTGTTTGCATGGATTCAGTCACGCGTTTTGACAAAGCCAGAGCAGCTTTTTTGCGCGCTGTACTAAGCAGATCGGCTTGTGTTTCATAAGCTTGCCGCGCGGCAGCCAGTTCCTTCTGCAGCTTTTCTACATCGAAACCTTCCTCAAGCCCCTTGATTTCGGCTTGTACGCTTTCCATTTCCGTGTGAAGGGTTTCCGGCTGAATGCGCAGTTTGCGGGCGGTTTCATGCCAAAGCGACATGCGTGCTTCCACTTCAGCCAGTGTGTCTGGGTCCAGGTCGCTGTGTTTCAGGTAATTGCCCAAATCGTAGCTGGCTTCCCGAATCAATATTTCGCCTTCAGACAGTGTTTTGACCACGCCTTCCAGAGCCGGGTCGCGGGTGCTTAAGTGGCTAAGCTTTTCGATGACTTGGGTAAGTTGATCGAGCAGGGCATTTTCATTTTGCGACAGCACATCGCTTGCGTGTTGCGTGCCCTCGATCAATTCGGCGCCATGGCTCAACCGATCAAAGTCACTACTGAGTGTTTCCCATTCGCCGGCCTTCGGTGCCACTTTGCTCAGTGAGTCCAGTTTCCATTGCAAATTTTCAAGGCGCGCTGCTCGGTCTTCCTGGCTGCTTTGGGCCTGTTTCAGGGTTTTTTCCGCAGTTTTCAATCGGGAATAAGTTTGGGTAGTGGCCTGGACCAGGTCGCCGTGTTGGCCGAAGTCGTCCAGCAAGCGCAGTTGTTCCCCAGGCTTTGCAAGCGTTTGAAACGCGTGTTGCCCGTGAATGTCGATCAAGGTTTCAGACAATTCTTTCAGCGTGCTGGCAGGCACCGGCGTCCCGTTGATGTAGGCCTTTGACCTGCCATTCGATTCAATGGCCCGGCGAAGGTGCATTTCGCCCTCGCTACAGTCGATGGATTGTTCATCGAGAATGGCTTTGGCCGCAGGGTTTAACTCGAATACCGCGGTGATATTGGCGCGTTCACAACCTTCCCGAACCTGCGAGGCGTCTGCGCGTGCACCGAGGCACAGCGACAGCGCATCAATCAAAATGGACTTGCCCGCGCCAGTTTCGCCGGACAACACCGACATGCCTGGGGCGAAATGCAAATCGAGTTTGTCGACAATAACGAAATCTTGAATGGTCAAACTACTTAGCATGGCCGCTGTCTCTGAGTCCTCGAGTTTTGTGGGGGGCTTCTGTGGGGCTTGCACTCCAGTGCAGTTTTTGCCTCAACATGGCGAAGTAATCATATCGTGCCGGGTGCAAAAGCTGGATAGGGTGTGGTGACACCTTGATCCGTATTTGATCACCCACTTTGGCGCGGCCATTGAACTGCATGTCAAAGTGCACGCCGGTCTGCTTGCCGCCCGTCACATGGATATCAATCGTGCTGTGTTGGGGCAGCGCGATTGGCCGGTTGGTAAGCGCATGCGGCGCTACCGGTACGATAAGCAAGCCGGCCAGACTTGGGTGCAAAATTGGGCCATCGGCCGACAAGGCATAGGCTGTGGAACCAGTTGGTGTCGAAATAATAAGGCCGTCTGCGCGCAGGTCGTACATAAACGTACCATCAACCTCTACGCGAAGTTCGACCATGCCGCCCACGATACCGCGGCTGATCACAATGTCATTTAAAGCAATGTGATTTTCCACCACTTTGCCTTGTCGCAAAATTTGACCTTCAAGGTAAGCCCGGTTTTCCGAGACCGATTGACCGTTGATGGTGTCGATCAGGGTGGGGTTGATGTCGTCGAGGCGAATGTCGGTGAGAAATCCCAGACGGCCCTGATTAATGCCGATCAAGGGAATGTTGCAGTCGGCCAATTCTCGGGCTGTGCCCAGAAAAGTGCCGTCGCCACCAATGATGACCGCAATTTTCGCCTTTTTCTTGATCAGGGCCAAATTGGCAAATTCGAAGTTGGCTTCATCACATTCAGGTTTTGATTTTCTGGAAGAACCGCTGTTCAACATGGAATCGCACACCAGCACATGGAAGGCGTTGGCGGCCAGCAGGTCAACCACACTTCGCCAAATGGCCTGTTTTGGGGAGGCGCCATGTTTGGCAAACACAGCAATGCACATCCCTTTCTGTTTCGGCATTCTTGATTCCCTGTTTTTGTCGTAAAGTGAAGCCTTGGTTTTAATCCTAAGCCCAATCGTATCGCAACCCGCATTTGAAGTGACATTGATGATAGACGAACGCGCCCGTTCCATATTGAAAACATTGGTTGAAAGGTACATCACTGAGGGTAACCCGGTGGGTTCGAGGGCTTTGTCCAAGTATTCGACGCTCGATTTAAGCCCGGCCACTATTCGTAATGTGATGGCCGATCTCGAAGAATTGCGCCTGGTTGTGTCGCCGCACACCTCTGCAGGCCGGGTGCCCACTCCTCAGGGTTACCGCATGTTTGTGGATTCACTGCTGACCGTAAAGCCGCTGGCCATTGATGTTCAAACCGCATTGAGTGGTGGCATTCAGCGTGAAGACCCCAATCGCGTACTGAACAAGGCTGTGAATCTGTTGTCGAGTTTGTCCTCGTTCGCTGGCGTGATTACTGCACCGAAAAAAACGGCTTTGTTTCGACACGTTGAGTTTTTGGGTTTGTCCGATCGCAAGGTATTGCTGATTATCGTGACGCCCGATGGTGATGTGCAAAACAGAATATTGATTGTCGAGAAGCCTTACACACAAAGTGAATTGACCATGGCGGCGAATTTCTTCAACCAGCATTTTGCAGGTTTGAGTTTTCAGCAGGCCAAACAAAGGTTGTCGGAGGAATTGCACCAAATCAGCCAGGACATCAGCAAGTTGATGCAAGCTGCCGTGAATGCGGGTACAGAATCTGAGGAAAGCCAGGCCGATGGTGTGTTGCTGTCGGGAGAGCGAAAGCTGCTGGATGTATCGGATTTGTCGACGGACATGGAGCGCCTGAAAAAGATGTTTGGCGTGTTTGAACAACGCACTGCGTTGTTGCGCCTGCTTGAAAGCTCCAACAGGGCCGAAGGTGTGCAAATTTTCATCGGTGGTGATTCCAGCTTGGTGCCCATGGAGGAGATGAGCGTGATCTCGGCGCCTTACCATGTGAACGGTGAGGTGGTTGGCACTTTGGGCGTGATTGGCCCCACACGCATGGCCTACGAGCGGTTGATTCCGATTGTGGACATCACATCGAAGCTGGTTTCTTCGGCTTTGTCGGATCCGGAGTAGGGTAAGCCACCCCGGCAGTCAGCTTTGGGTATACTTTCAGCCTTGATGTTCATTAGGTAGTATCCATGCGCACCGAAGCTCCATTTCGTCACGGCACGCCCCAGAAAACCGCGGTCTTACTCGTTAACCTTGGCACTCCAGACAATGCAGACACACCATCGCTTCGGCGTTATTTGAAGGAATTTTTGTCTGACCCACGTGTGGTTGAAATTCCCAAGCTGGTGTGGTGGATCATTTTGAACTGCATTATTTTGCAGATTCGCCCCAAAAAATCCGCAGCCAAATACGCCACGGTGTGGACTGACGAGGGCTCGCCTCTATTGGCCATTGGTAAAAGGCAGGTCAAGGTGCTTAGCGAGGCTTTCAAGGCCCGGCGCTGGGATGTTCGTGTTGATTTGGCGATGCGTTATGGCAACCCCTCGGTGGCCAGTCGAATGGATCAGCTTCGCAAAGATGGTTATGACCGTGTGCTGGTGTTCCCTCTGTATCCTCAATATGCGGCGGCTACTACTGCGTCGGTGTTTGATGCGGTGTTTGACTGGGCCAAGCCGGTGCGCAACATTCCCGAATTGCGTTTGGTGAAGCACTATCACGATCACCCGGCTTATATCCATGCCCTGGCTGAGAGCGTGCGCAAACACTGGCAAGTCAATGGGCGCCCGAATTTTGATCAGGGTGATGTGCTGTTGTTCAGTTTTCACGGTGTGCCTGAAATGACCTTGCTCAAGGGCGACCCTTACCATTGCGAGTGTTACAAAACTGCGCGCTTACTGGGCGAGGAATTGGGGCTGCAAAAAGGCAATTACAGGGTTACATTTCAAAGCCGGTTTGGCAAAGCCAAATGGCTGGAACCTTACACGGACAAAACCCTGGAAGCCTTGGGGCAGGCTGGTACCAAGCGCATTGACGTGATGTGCCCCGGTTTCATGGCCGATTGCCTTGAAACGCTGGAGGAAATTAATCAGGAAGGCCGGGAAGACTTTCAGCATGCGGGGGGAGGCGAGTTCCATTACATTGCCTGCCTGAATGACAGCGAGCTGGCCGCGGCCATGCTGTCTGAAATTACTGCGCAGCACATGCAGGGCTGGCCAGTCGACATGGGTTACGAAGAATCCATGGCACAGGAACTTGCCGAGAGTCGAAAATTGGCGCTTGAAATGGGCGCGCAATAAGTTTCTGCCAACAATTCTGCGTATTTCTACTTTTTGGGCTTGAATTTCGCGTTCAAGCCCTCATTTACCGCCAAGAGTAGGGGCGACCGGTAAAGGCCTGTCGCCTCTTTTGAATTTTAATGGAGGAAAAGACATGTCAGAACCCACTGGAAAGCCGGCCACGGACGAACAAACGTCTGCCCAGGCACCAGAAGGTCAGCAGCAAGGCGCGCAGACCCAAAATGAGACCGAACAGGCTGTTCAGCAAGAAGCGCCCCAAGACGAAATCTCTGTGCTGAAGGCGGCATTGGAAAATGCACACCATGAGGTAGAGAAATCCAAGGAGGTGTACTTGCGCCTGGCGGCTGACATGGAAAACCTTCGTCGTCGCACGCAAGAAGACGTGGCCAAGGCACACAAGTACGCCATTGAATCGTTTGCTGAATCCTTGGTGCCGGTTCGCGACAGTCTTGAAATGGCACTGGCGGTAGAAAACCAGACCCCGGAAGCATTGAAAGACGGCGTTGCTGCAACCCTTCGTCAGCTGGAAGCCGCATTTGAGCGTGGCAGGGTGATGGTGCTTAACCCCGTGGGCGAAAAGTTTAATCCCAACCAGCACCAGGCGGTGGCCATGGTGCCGGGAGACTCTGTTGAGCCCGCTGTTGCGCCCAACCATGTGGTGGCGGTGTTGCAAAAGGGTTATTTGATCAATGACCGTGTGTTGCGACCCGCTTTGGTCTCAGTTGCACAATAGGCGGCACAATAAATTTTTGAAGCTGGGTTGAAAAACCCCTTGAACTGAAGGGCTTTAGCCCCATATCAGCTTTAACCGAATATTACTGAATTTAGAAATCACGGAGAAATTCATGGGAAAGATTATTGGCATTGACTTGGGTACCACCAATTCTTGCGTTGCGGTATTTGAAGGCGGTGGTTACAAAGTGATCGAAAACTCGGAAGGTGCGCGTACAACTCCTTCCATCATCGCTTACATGGAAGATGGTGAAATTCTGGTGGGTGCACCCGCCAAGCGCCAGGCTGTGACCAACCCCAAGAACACCTTGTACGCTGTAAAGCGCTTGATTGGCCGTAAATTTGAAGACGCCGAAGTGCAGAAAGACATCGACATGATGCCTTTCAGCATCATGAAAGCCGACAACGGCGACGCATGGGTTGGCGTACGTGATCAAAAACTGGCGCCCCCACAGGTGTCGGCTGAAGTGCTGCGCAAAATGAAGAAAACTGCGGAAGACTACTTGGGCGAAGAAGTAACTGAGGCCGTGATTACAGTGCCTGCTTATTTCAATGACAGCCAGCGCCAGGCGACGAAAGACGCCGGCCGTATTGCCGGCCTGGACGTAAAGCGCATCATTAACGAGCCCACCGCAGCCGCTTTGGCGTTTGGTATGGACAAGGCCGAGAAGGGCGACCGCAAAATTGCAGTGTACGACTTGGGTGGTGGTACCTTCGACGTGTCGATTATCGAAATTGCCGACATCGACGGCGAGAAGCAGTTTGAAGTGCTCTCTACCAACGGTGACACTTTCCTGGGCGGTGAAGATTTTGACCAGCGCATTATTGACCACATCATCGACGAGTTCAAAAAGAACAATGGCGTTGATTTGTCGAAAGACCCAATCGCTTTGCAGCGTATCAAGGCTGCCGCCGAGCGCGCGAAAATTGAATTGTCTTCTTCACAGCAAACTGAAATCAACGAGCCCTACATTGCGATGGCCAATGGCGCACCCGTGCACCTGACCACCAAGCTGAGCCGCTCCAAGCTGGAAGCGCTGGTTGAAGACCTGATTGCCCGCACAGTTGAGCCCATGAAAATGGCCTTGAAAGATGCAGGTGTGTCCACTTCACAAATTGACGACATTATTCTGGTAGGCGGTATGACCCGCATGCCCAAAGTACAGGAAGCGGTTAAAAACTTCTTTGGCAAAGAGCCTCGCAAAGACGTAAACCCCGATGAGGCCGTGGCTGCTGGTGCTGCAATTCAGGGTTCCGTGTTGAGTGGTGATCGCAAAGACGTGTTGTTGCTGGACGTGTCACCGTTGTCTTTGGGTATTGAAACCATGGGCGGCGTGATGACCAAGATGATCGAGAAAAACACGACCATCCCGACCAAGTTCAGCCAAGTGTTTTCAACCGCGGATGACAACCAGCCTGCCGTAACCATCAAGGTGTTCCAGGGTGAGCGCCAGATGGCCAACGACAACAAGAGTTTGGGTGAATTTAACCTGGAAGGTATTCCACCCGCGCCACGTGGCGTGCCGCAGATTGAAGTGACCTTTGACATTGATGCCAACGGTATTTTGCATGTGTCTGCAAAAGACAAAGGCACTGGTAAAGAAAACAAGATTGTGATTAAGGCCAACTCTGGTTTGAGTGAAGATGAGATCCAGAAAATGGTGAAAGACGCTGAAGCGAATGCGGCCGATGACGCCAAGCGCCGTGAGTTGGCGGAGGCCAAGAACCAGGCAGATGCACTGGTGCATAGCACCCGCAAGTCGCTGGGCGAGTATGGCGACAAACTGGAGGCTGGCGAAAAAGAAAAGATTGAAGCGGCATGCAAGGCTTTGGAAGAAGCTGCCAAGGGCGAAGACAAAGACGCCATTGATGCACGCACCAAAGAATTGGCCGAGTCAGCGCAGAAATTGGGCGAGAAGATGTACGCAGACATGCAGGCCCAACAAGCTGCAGAAGGTGCCGCGGCAGGTGCAAACCCAGGTGGTGCCGAGCAGCAGGCCTCTTCCAAGAAAGACGATGCTGACGATGTAGTAGATGCAGACTTCAAGGAAGTGAAAGACAAGTAATGTTGGCAGCGAGGCGCCTTTGTGGGTGCCTCGCCAAAAACCAAGGGCACACTGGCTGGCTGCATATGTTGCGGTTTTTCAGTGAAGCCCTTTTTGTACGAATAAAAGCAGTGTTTCGCGAACAGCTGCATGAAACGAGACTGACATGGCAAAACGGGACTTCTACGAGATTTTGGGTGTACAAAAAAATGCCACAGACGATGAGCTGAAAAAAGCCTATCGAAAAATGGCCATGAAGTATCACCCCGACCGCAACCCAGACAGCAAGGATGCGGAGGCCAAGTTCAAAGAGGCCAAAGAAGCCTATGAGATGTTGACTGACCCCAAGAAACGTGCGGCCTATGACAGGCACGGTCATGCGGGTGTGGACCCCAATATGGGTGGCGGCGGTGCAGGTGGCTTCTCGGATTTCTCAGATGCCTTCGGCGATATTTTTGGTGATATTTTTGGTGGCCGCGCAGGCGGTGGTGCTTCTCGCCAGTCGCAGATGTACCGTGGTTCAGACCTGAAATACAACATGGAAATTACGCTGGAGCAGGCGGCCAAAGGTTTTGATACCCAAATTCGCGTGCCGGTGTGGGACAACTGCGGTACTTGCTCTGGAAGTGGTGCCAAGCCGGGCACCAAGCCTGAAACCTGTTCTACCTGTGGTGGATCGGGTGCTGTGCGCATGACCCAGGGTTTTTTCAGCGTGCAGCAAACCTGCCCGAAGTGCCATGGCACCGGCAAGATGATTCCGCACCCATGCCACGACTGTGAAGGTTTGGGTCGCAAGAAGACCAATAAAACCCTGGAAGTGAAGGTGCCCGCCGGTATTGACGATGGCATGCGCATTCGCTTGAGTGGCAAGGGCGAGCCTGGTGTGAATGGTGGCCCCGCTGGTGATTTGTACGTGGAAGTACACCTGAAAGAGCATGCAGTTTTCCAGCGTGATGGTGATGACTTGCATTGCGAGATGCCGGTTTCATTTGCCGCTGCTGCGTTGGGCGGCACCATTGAGGTGCCCACTTTGGGAGGTAAAGCGTCATTTGATATTCCTGAAGGTACGCAAACTGGCAAAACATTCCGGTTGCGTGGCAAAGGCATTAAGGGTGTACGTTCATCCTATCCAGGTGATTTGTTCTGCCACATTGTGGTGGAAACACCGGTGCGTTTGTCTGAGCGTCAAAAAGAACTGCTGAAGGAATTTGAGCAGTCTTGCACGGCCGATGGTGACAAGCATTCGCCACGGGCGAAGGGCTGGATGGACAAGGTGAAGGACTTTTTTGGCTAATCCGGTCTTGGCCTCCTGAGGTTTGGGTGCTGCGCGATTTTGAATCGGATGTGCCAATGACCGCGGGTATTTTAGGTTGGGGCATGGTGCTCGACTTGAATGCCGCATCACCTTGCCTAAGCAAGTCTTCTGATCCGGCTTGGTGCTTCTGGCTTGGGGCATGCGAAACGCGAGCGCGTCTTCGCATCGACCTTTCCGGTCGCCCCGCGCTGCGAAGCCGCCGGGAAGACTTGCAAATCCGGCAAGGCGGTGCAGCACTCAAATCTCACCTTGCTCACAGCCGAATACCTCCGGTCACATTTTCAGTCGCAAATCCCTGCAGCGTGCATCGCTAGCCAGTAATTGCTCATCACAAGGGTCGATCAGCATGCTCAGGTTGCAATGCCCTCGCAGCGCCGGTCAAGAAAACCTGTCTTAGCGTGCCAAACAGGGCCGGTGTCGCCCGTACTGGGCGACAGATTGCGTGCCCGACCCGCTTTTTAGGAGGGCCGTACTCAGGCATCGTGAGGCTCAGCTAAGGGAATACAGGTTTTCTGGCGCTAGAGGGTATGCACCTGGACATGTAAGCGGATTGGTACCTGAGCAATTAATGGGTATCTACGCCCTTACAAATGGCCTACGCTGGAACGATGCTGTCTGCGCCGCTACCACCTGTGGCTTCATAACCCAAGCGTACATAGATGGGTGCAAACGGCTCAGCCTGCGTAACTTTCACCAAACCTTCGCGGGTCAATTCCAGCATCGCAATGAAATTAACCACCACAACGGGTACGCCTCGCTCGATATCGAACATGTCGAAAAATTCAACAAACTTTTGGGTTTGAAGGCGGCGCAAAATCATAGTCATGTGCTCACGCACCGACAATTCTTCTCGTGAAATAGTGTGCGCTTTGACCAGAGAGGCGCGGCGCAAAATAGCTTGCCATGCATCGCGCAGTTCTTCCGGGTTTACGTCCGGAAAACGTTCAACTGTATTGGGGTCGTGAAAAGCGTGTGCAATCCAGAAGTCTCTGCCGACCAAAGGCACCTTGTCGAGTTCTTGCGCGGCCAGCTTCATTTGCTCATATTCAATCAAGCGGCGGGCGAGCTCGGCACGTGGGTCTTCGGCTTCTTCTTCGCCGTCTTTGGGGATTACTGGCAACAACATGCGTGATTTGATTTCGATCAGCATGGCGGCCATCAGCAAATATTCAGCGGCTAGCTCAAGGTTGCGGGTGCGTATTTCTTCAATGTAGGTGAGGTATTGGCGGGTAAGTTCCGCCATGGGAATGTCGAGGATATTGAAGTTTTGCTTGCGAATCAGGTAAAGCAGCAAGTCCAGTGGGCCTTCAAAGGCCTCTAGAAAAACCTCCAGTGCATCGGGCGGTATGTACAGGTCTTTGGGCATATTGAACAATGGCGCGCCATATAAGCGGGCCAAACCAACACCATCCACTGTGTCGGGGGTGCTGTCGTTTGGGTTCAGTACGCTGATGTCGTCGAGTTCGGTGCTCAAAGTGACTACACTTTATTTGCTTTGATATACATAAGGCTTTTGTGCAACTTTGGCTTCTTTAAAGCCGTCTTGAAGTTTCTTGTCCAGTTGCTTGTCCCACAGCAGGGCCCGGCCTTTTTGCTGCTCGTTTTCCAAGTGTGGACGCTCGTTTTTGAGTTGAGCCAGAAACTGGGTTGCTTCAGATTCGTATTGCATGGTGTTGTGCCAAATAAATGGTTTAAAAGGATATTTTCTATTTTATCAGGCGCCAGCCTGATCCTCGATAGAAATTGCGTGGGCGTGTGCCATCGCCTCAGAAAAGTCGTCATGTATCTGCCCGGCTTGAAGCTGGGCAGCAAAACCGCTGCGTTTGAACAGGGACAGGGCTTGACTGTTCAGTCCACAAAAAATCAGCGTATGACCAGCACGTTTCAATTCCGAATTCAATTCTTCGAGGCATTCCAGCGCTGTGGTGTCGATTGAAATGGTTTGGTGGAGGTCGAGAATCAATATTTTGGTCGATTTTCCGGTATTAAGAATCAGGTTTTCAATTTTCCCCACCACTGCAAAAAACAGGGAGCCATAAATTTTATAGGCCGCAATTCCTCTCGCCCTGTCTTCATCTTTCAGGTAAACAGGAATAAATTCTGTGAGGGTTGAAACCCGATAGATAAAAAATACGCCCGCCAACACCAAGCCCACCTGTACTGCAACCGTGAGGTCGACAATCACCGTAAGAAGGAAAGTGGCCAGCATGATGACCTTGTACACAGTGGTGTACTGCTTTAGTTTTGGGAATTCACGCCATTCCCCCATGTTGTAAGCCACGAACATCAAAACGGCCGAGAGCACTGCCAATGGAATGTGAAACGCCAGTGGCGCTGCGACCAACATAATGATCAACAGCACCAATGCGTGAATAATTCCGGCCACTGGAGAGTTTCCACCTGAACGGATATTGGTGACTGTGCGGGCGATGGTGCCCGTGGCCGGCATGCCGCCGAACAGGGGCGAGGCGATATTGGCCAAACCTTGGGCCATCAATTCCTGGTTGGGGTCATGTTTCTCATTGGTAATGCCGTCGGCCACACGCGCGCACAACAGCGATTCGATGGCGCACAGAAATGCAATGGTCAAGGTGGGGCCAATCAGGGTTTGAATATCGGCCAGCTGGATAGACGGCAGGGTCAAGGTGGGAAGACTGCGTGGAATTTCACCGAATTTGCTTCCGATGGTTTCGATGTCAAGCCCCAGGATGAAAGCCACCAAGGTGCCCACTACCAGCAATATGACTGAACCTGGAACACTCTGAAGAATTTTCGGAAATGTGCCTTCAGTGTGTCCTCGACTGAGCAGAGCAAACAACTTGGGCCATAGAGAAAGGAACGCCAGGCTTGCACTGGCCAATGCGAATGCAGACCAATTGAGGTCAGGAATAGCCTGAAGCAAGGCCCAATTCTTTTCAAAAAAATTGCCCTGGGTCACATCGATGTTCAACCCAAAGAAGTCTTTGATTTGGGAAAGTGCGATTAATACCGCGATACCGTTGGTAAAGCCAATGACGATGCTGACTGGTATTAGTCGTACCAGGCTTCCAAGGCCCGTCAGGCCCATCAGGAACAGTAGCCCCCCAGCCATCAGTGTGCAAACAATCAGGTTTGCCACGCCATACTGGTTCACAATGCCGAGCACCACCACAATAAATGCACCTGCAGGGCCGCCAATTTGAACACTGGAACCGCCAAATACGGAGATGATGAAACCCGCCACAATGGCGGTGAAAAGGCCGGTTTGTGGCTCAAGCCCGCTGGCAATTGCAAAGGCCATGGCCAGAGGAAGGGCAACCACGCCCACTGTAATACCGGCACCCAGGTCTTTCAGAAAACGCTGGGAGTTGTATCCCTGCAAGCTGCTCACTATGCGTGGTTTGAATGGCTTTAGCGTTTTCAGAAACTGGGGTGTGGCCATGTTTTCCTTTTAGCTGATTTTCATTCCCGGCGTAAGTTTGCCCAACGCTGTCAGGGTGCTTAATGCGGTGTCGTCATCCGATGCTGCACACAACACCATGCCTTCAGAAATACCAAACTTCATTTTGCGTGGTGCCAGGTTGGCCACCACCACAACGTACTGCCCAGTCAGTTGTTCTGCTTGATAGTGCGCAGCGATACCCGAAAAAATATTGCGTGGTTTTTCTTCGCCGAGATCAACCGTGAGCTGAAGCAGTTTGGTCGATCCTTCAACCGCCTTGCATTCTTTAACCAAACCAATTCGCAGATCGATCTTCGCGAAGTCGTCAATGTTGATGAAATCATCTGCCCCGGCGTTTTCTGTTTCCTTGGCGGGTTTTTTGCCATCGGTTTTTACCGGGGCAGTTGCGGCAGGCACCAAAGATTGCTTGTTGGCCTCGATCAACGCATCAATTTGTTTTTGATCCACGCGCTGCATCAGGTGCTTAAAGGCCTGTACGGGTGTTGTGCTGCTCAACGGTTTGTTCACGTCCGCCCAGGTCATCGGAGCGACACCTAAAATATTTTCGGCATTGCCGGCAAGTACGGGCAGCACTGGTTTCAAATACAGGGTGAGCAAGCGGAAGGCTTCCAAGCAAATGGAGCACGCGGTTTGCAACTCAGTTTGCTTGTCTGGGTTCTTTGCAAGTTCCCAGGGTTTTTCCTGGTCGACATAGGCGTTCACTTTGTCGGCGCAGGCCATGACTTCGCGAATGGCTTTGCCATATTCACGCTCATCGTAATGTGCAGCAATTGCAGCAGCTTGGGCGCGAATTTCGGCAAGCAGGGGATGTTGCATGGCTGAATCCAGCACCCGGCCTTCAAAGTTCTTCACCAAAAAGCCCGCGCTGCGGCTGGCAATGTTGATGTATTTGCCGACCAAGTCGCTGTTCACGCGGGCGGTGAAATCGGCAAAACTCAAGTCTAGGTCTTCCATGGTCGAATTGAGTTTGGCCGCAAAGTAGTAGCGCAGCCATTCCGGATTCAAACCTTGTTGAATGAAACTTTCAGCGGTAATGAAGGTGCCGCGGCTTTTGCTCATTTTCGCGCCGTCTACAGTCAGGAAACCGTGTGCGTTGATCTTAGTGGGTGTCCGCAAACCGGCAAACTGAAGCATGGCGGGCCAGAACAGGGCATGGAAGTAAAGAATGTCTTTGCCGATGAAGTGAATCATCTCTGTGTTGGTGTCGGCTTTCAGGAATTCCTGATAATCCACGCCAATGCGTTCGCACAGGTTTTGGAAGCTGGCGAAGTAACCCACCGGTGCATCCAGCCACACGTAGAAGTATTTTCCAGGCGCATCGGGAATTTCGAAGCCGAAATAGGGGGCATCTCGGGAAATGTCCCAGTCCGCCAGTTTGCCACTGCCTTCTTCGCCTAACCATTCCTGCATTTTGCGGCTCGCTTCAAGTTGAAGACGGCCTTCGCTTTGAGTCCATTGGCGAAGGAAGTTTTCGCAGCGGGGGTCAGAAAGTTTGAAGAAATAATGGTCGGAGCTTTTGCGCACGGGGGTAGCACCAGACACCGTGGAGTAGGCGTTTTTCAGCTCAGTGGGCTGGTAGGTGGCACCGCACACCTCGCAGGAATCTCCGTATTGGTCTTTTGCCCCGCACTTCGGGCATTCGCCCTTGATGAAGCGGTCCGGCAAAAACATTTCCTTCACTGGGTCGTAGAACTGTTCCACCGAACGGGTTTGAATGAGCCCTGCATCGCGCAAACGCGTGTAAATGGTCTCGCAATGGGCCTTGTTCTCTGGCGCGTTGGTGGAATAGTAGTTGTCAAAGCCCACATGGAAGCTGGCGAAGTCGCGCTGGTGCTCTGTGCTTACGCGCGCGATCAATTCCTCCGGACTAATGCCCTCGGCCTGCGCGCGCAGCATGACCGGTGTGCCATGTGTGTCGTCGGCACACACGTAGTACACCTCGTTGCTTTGCATTTTCTGAAAGCGAACCCAGATGTCGGTTTGAATGTATTCGACCAAGTGGCCTAAGTGAATGGCGCCATTGGCATATGGCAAGGCAGAGGTAACAAGAATTCGGCGAGTCACGGTGTTGTTCTTTGAGAGTGTTCTAGACGCAATGCGTTATTGTACGCGCGATTGACTGGGTGAAGAGTGTTGCCAGTGGTGCCCGGGACCGGAATCGAACCGGTACGCCCCTTTTACGGTAAGCGACGGATTTTAAGTCCGTTGTGTCTACCAATTTCACCACCCGGGCTGATGGCTTGAAAACTTGGAGGCGGGGGTCGGAATCGAACCGGCGTACACGGAGTTGCAGTCCGCTGCATGACCACTCTGCCACCCCGCCAAGGGTGTTCCACCAAAATGTGGCGGGCAAAGAAAAGGGGAAGTGTATCACTTCCCCTTAGGAATTTGGAGCGGGAAACGAGACTCGAACTCGCGACCTATACCTTGGCAAGGTATCGCTCTACCAACTGAGCTATTCCCGCATTTCAACAACGTGTCGTCGTTGAGAGAACGAAATTATAGCAAGAAAAATTTTTGTGTCAAACGTTTTTGCAAAATAATTTCATTTATTCTTCGCTTGCCTAAAAGTTGTGCAAACCCAAGCCTGTTGCGGTTTTCGGAGGTGTTGTTCTTTTCTGTTTCAAGCTATTGATTCTGTTGTGAAATGTAGTTTTTCCAGCCACGTTTGCGCAAATCGCAGGCCGGGCATTCGCCACAACCGAACCCCCATTCATGTTCGTGGCTTCTGTCGCCCGTGTAGCAGGTGTGGGTGTCGCGAACAATAATTTCCAGCAGTTTTTTGCCGCCCAGTTGCTCACCCAACTGAAAAGTTTCGGTTTTGTCGATCCACATTAGCGGTGTTTCAAACCTGAACGAGCTTGCCATGCCAAGGTTGGTGGCTACCTGGAGGGCTTTTAGCGTGTCCTCACGGCAATCGGGATAACCTGAAAAATCGGTTTGGCACATGCCGCCCACGAGGGTTGATAAACCCCTGCGGTAAGCCACCGCCGATGAAATCAAAAAGAACACCAGGTTGCGGCCTGGCACAAAGGTGTTGGGCAAGCCTGTCTCGTTCAGTTCGATTTCGCGTTCTTCCGTGAGAGCACAATCGGAAATCTGCCCAAGCCAACTGAGGTCAATCACGCGGTCTTCACCAAGCTTGTGCGCCCATTCGGGAAACTGCTCGCGTATTCTGTCTATTACAGTCAGTCTGCATTCGAGTTCAATGCGATGGCGTTGTCCGTAGTCAAAACCGATGGTTTCAACATGCTCGAATTTGGAAAGTGCCCAGGCCAGGCAAACGGTGCTGTCTTGCCCGCCTGAGAACAGCACTAGAGCTTTTTTGTTCATATGTCAGGGATTGGTGAGGGTGTGCTAAACCGCTATTTTAGCCGTACAAAGAAAAAACCCCGCGGTTGCGCGGGGTTTTAATTTGCTGTTGTTGAGCTTGGTACAACCAAATTTAGCTAGCCATGCCCGCGGAAATTGCGTACTTCACCAGTTGAACACTGGAATCCAGATTCAACTTTTGCAGCAAACGCGCGCGGTAAGCGTCGATAGTGCGCGGTGAAACCTTCAGCAGTTCTGCGATTTCACGGCGAGGACGGCCTTGAGCAATCAAGGTAAGCACTTGACGTTCACGGCGGGTCAATTGAGCGCCTTCGTCTTGGTCGGCCAGTGGATTAATTTGGCCACCCAGGTTTTGCTGCTCGGAAGAGCCGTAAGAAGGGGTTGTTTTGTTATTCACCAGTTCAGGGGCCACATAACGGGCGCCTGCGGCAACGGTGTCTATTGCCTCGCGAAGCGTTTCCACTGACGATTGGCGGCCCACACAAGCCCACACGCCAGGTTTGAATGCCATCGCCAGAATGTCTTGCGCATTGCCTTCGCAGACCAACACTACCCGAACATCAGAATAGCTTGCACCAATGTGTTGAACCACGGCCTCGCCATGCCTGTTGCCTTTTTCAATGGTAATCACCACGATTCGCGTTTCGGCGCTGGCCAGGTGGTTGTCGATTTCTTCAAGGGTTGTCCGGTTGGTGACAAACATGGGCTGAAGGCTGATGGTCCTGCCCGGGGAGGTACTCTGAATGCCCGTTTCGCGGGGCGTTAGTGGTCGACCTGCCAAGCCCTTTTCATTCTTCATAGTCCCACCCATGTGTGGCTGGCTCGGCCAGCTCGGTATTAAGGTCATCGTTCGCCCCGCTTTTGGATTTGTTTGGGTTGCTGCTTATTCGTTTTGTACTTCAGGCGATAAATTTTGGATTCAATGCTCCGTAGGTAATTTCAAGCGGGTTAATTACTTTGGGGGGGATTGCATTTCGACCTACTATGTAAGCAAATAGACAATGCAAGTACTGTTCTGGAATCGGAACTTTTGCTAGTATCCCTTAGCTAGGGGATACTTAGGAGTTACATCCCCCGTGTTGGGTGGCCCTATTCAGTGGTTTGAGCAGTAAAACTTGGCCTTTTTGACAAAACCAAAGTCTGGCTCGACTGTAAATTAACAGTGACAGGACGTATCAAACACACACAGATGACTTCATCTCGGGGACAGCCAGGTTGAGAGAAGAGCTCGCTTCTTTAATTGAACGAATTGCAAATCGCGATCGAAAGGCGTTTGAGGAGTTGTATCAACTCACGTCTCGAAAGATGTTTGCTGTTGCGTTGCGCATAGTTCGGGAGCCCGGCATGGCTCAAGACGTGCTTCAGGACGCCTATATTCGCCTTTGGCGATACGCCCACACTTTCAACAACAAGTTGTCTGCACCCGAAACCTGGTTGCACCAAGTGGTGAGAAACAGGGCACTTGACCTAATCGCCCAGCAAAGCCATACCGTGAATTCAATTTCCCTGGACCAGTTTTCTGACCAGGACGACGAACCCAATGAATTGGTGTTTGAAGCGCATTCAACCAGCAGCGATGACAAGGAAACCAGCCGGGTAATGCAGGCCTGCGTGCAACGCCTTGAAGGCAAATATCGCCAGGTGCTTACTTTGGCTTATACCCACGGCATGAGCCATGCAGAGATATCAGAGCACCTGGACGTGCCATTGGGCACCGTTAAAACCTGGGTTCGCAGGGGCTTGATCGAATTGAAAACCGTATACGACGAATTTCAGTCCGAAGGTTTGGCAACCATGGCTGCGAACAATTCGCGTCGCCAGGACGCTGAACAATCCGGATACATGGCATAAGGGGGCCGCATGACTGACGACGACAAAAACTGGTTGGCTGCCGACTACGTACTTGGTGTGATGCGTGGAGCCGAGCGCACCGCATTTGAAGGACAGTTGAGATTGGACCCCGTGTTGGCCAAATCGGTACTGAACTGGCAAGAGCGTTTGAGTTTGATTGATGCCAAGCCACAAGTGTTGTATTCCGCGATGACTGAAGCTGAAGTGGACGCCGCGCTTAGCAATGTATTTGAGCGGGTATGCCGTGCAATCGATGCGCAGCCCGATGCCCATACCCGCTTGGAAAACCCGTTGGCCAAGTTGACTCGCGAACAGTTGGCCGGCATGCGCCCTGCTGTTGTCCGTTTGATCGCCTCGTACCTGGTATTGCTTGAACGACTCAAGGCGCAGCAGTTGCGCATGGCTGGTTCGGCAGGCGCTGTGTAACCTAGGGACTCGCAATGTCGGTTAAATATTTGTTCAAAGAAAGACTCGAAGCGCTCTGGAATTTCGGCTTGAAGCCGGAAAAATCGGGAGATGCCGCCGCCGATGGGAGTAATGCGGTCGACGTATCCAACTCAAAAACAGTTGAGGGGGTCATTCGCAGCGCCTTGCCTTTGCTAAAGCGTGCGGCGTTGTTGTCGATTTTCGTGAATCTGGTGGCCTTATTCCCTGCGGTATTTTCCTTGCAGGTATATGACCGGGTTATTTACCGCTCGGGCCTGAATACACTGACCGCTTTGTTGATCGGCATGGGTATTTTGCTTGCAGCAGATCTGATTTTGCGTTCGTTCCGGGCTCGAGTTCTGCGTGTGGCTGCGGTAAAAATTGACGGGCAAATCGCCAGCAAATTGATGAACAAGATTCTGTCGATCCCATTGCGACAGTTGGAGGCCCGTTCAACTGCGGCTTGGTATTCGCTGTTCAAAGATGTTGACACCGTGCGCGTGGTCTGGAGTGGCGCGGTTGCCATGACCATTCTTGATCTGCCATTTGCCATTCTGGCCATTGGATTGATCGCCACTATCGCTATGCCTGTATTGCCCGTGGTGCTGATTGGCTTGGTGTGTTTGGCCGCCTTGTCTTGGTACAGCTCGGGTGAATTCCGCAAGCGCCGAGTGGAGGAATTTTCGCGCGCTCGCCGCCGGGATGAAGTGCTGGCCGAGGTTTGCCGGGGCCGTGAAGCGATTAAAAGCTTGGTGCAGGACGATTCTGCCAAGCGGGCCTGGGTGTCAAGCTACAACTCCTGGGTTCAGGAATCATTTCAGAAAAATGGTGAAATGGAAGACCAGCGCGAGTTGTCGGTCTCCATCATGCTGTGTGTGAACGTGGCCATTACGGCTGTGGGCGCCTACGCAGTGATTAACCAATGGATGACGGTGGGCGGACTGATTGCCTCGAACATGCTGGCTGCCAAGGCGATTGGCCCGTTGGCTGCATTGACTGGTCACTGGCGCTCGATTGCACATTCCCGTGAAGCCACAGACCGCTTGAACAAAGTGTTTGCCGCAGATGAGGAGAAGCAACACACTGGTTTGAACCTGCCCATGCCTTCGGGCGCTTTGCGCCTTGAAAATGTAAGTTATCAGCACGTTGGTGCACAAAAGGAAGTGGTTAAGTCGGTTTCGGCTCAAATTGGCCCCCGTGGCATTTACGGCTTGGCAGGTGACAACGGCGCGGGCAAATCAACTTTGTTGAAATTGCTGCGTGGTCTTTATGAGCCTCAAAGCGGCCGTGTGTTGCTGGACGAATACGATTTGTCACAGTTCTCTCGGCAGGAACTTGCCAAGTGGATTGGCTTTTTGCCCCAAACATCGCAATTGTTTGAAGGCACGATTGTTGAGAACCTGCGCCGGTCCAACCCCGATGCCAGTGACGAGCAAATTTTGTTGGCTGCCAAGCGTTCTGGTGCGCATGAGTTCATTGCAAAAATGCCAGATGGCTACATGACGCAAGTGGGCGAGGGGGGTAACCGCTTGTCGGGTGGGCAACGCCGAAGGGTTGCCATTACCCAGGCGTTTTTGTCGGACGCGCCCGTGTTGTTGCTGGATGAACCCACGAACGACCTGGATTTTGCGGCAGAAACCCACTTGATGGCCGTGTTTAAAAGCTTGGCCACCGTGAAGACCATCATCATGGTGACGCATTCAGTGCGTTTAATGTCGATTTGCGACAAGATCATTTATCTGGACAAGGCTTCAAAGTTGCACGTTGGTGCGACACCGGAAATGCTGAAATTGTTGTATGGCATTTCTGTACCGAAGCCCGTGCCAGCCGCGCCCAAAGCTGCGTCGCAAGTGACTTCCGAGGCTGCCAAGCAGACGCTGGGGGCCAATGGCGCTGAAGGACAGGCAAATACGGATGCGGGCGGCAAGGCCGCTCAAGCGTGATGAGCGAAGGTCGAGAAATCATGAAGTCGAACAATGCATTGGCCGAAGTCGGCAAAAATGATCTGAAGCCCTATGAGGTCCCCGCCCTTTACAAACCCAATGGTGGTGGGTTCGACACCAAAAGCAGGTTTGCGCTGGGTTTGATTGCGCTGTCTTTGTTCGCATCCTTGTTCATCCGCGTTGACCAGGTGGTTACTGCGCCGGGCAAGGTGATTCCATCGACCCGGGTCAAAAGTATTCAGCACCTGGAAGGCGGTATTGTTCAGGACCTGGCTGTGAAAGAGGGTGATCTGGTGAAAGAAGGGTCCATGTTGGTTCAACTGAACCTGGCCACTTCGGGCATCAACATTGAAGAATTGAAAAGCCGGCGTGCCGCATTGGAGATGAGCCGTGCGCGTTTGCTGGGCGAGGCTTCGGGCAAGGCACCAGAATATCCCGCAGAAATTATTGCAGACTATCCCGATTTGTATCGCACCGAGCAGTCCACCTACATTGCCCGCATTACTGAATTGAACGGTATTCTGGGCGTGAATGACAGCCAGATGCTGGGCAACCAGGGTAAGGTGGGCGAATTGCAAGCCAAGCTTGAAGGCTTGGAGAATCGCGCAGTGACTACCCTGCGTGAACTGGAAATTACCCGAGAACTGGTTCGCGAACGCCTTGTGTCTCAGCTTGAATATTTGACCAAGAAACGTGATTACGACAGTTTGACCGCTGAAATTGCCTCGATGCGGCAAACCATTGCATCAGCCCAGGCCACTGTTGGGCAAAGCCGTGCTCGCCGAGTGGAAGAAGATGGCAAGTTCCGCCGCAGGGCTGCGGATGAATTAACAACGCTTGAACGCCAGTTGGCCAGTTTGAAAGATGAAATTGATCGAGCCAGCGATCAGCGCGACCGTGCCGTGATTCGGTCACCCATCGATGGCGTGGTGAAAAACTTGAAGTTACAGGCCGTGGGCAACGTGGTTCGCCAGGGTGAGCCCATCATGGAAGTAGTGCCAGTCGATGAGGTGTTGGTGGTTGAAACCCGACTTTCACCCGCAGACCGCGGTTATGTAAGCATGGATCAACCTTCGGAAGTGAAGGTGTCTGCCTATGACTTTTTGCGCTATGGCACTTTGCCCGGCAAGGTGACCCAAATTGCAGCTGACACTGACCCTGGTACGGAAGAAACCGGCCCCTATTACCGCTTGATTGTGAGCACAGACAAGGCATTTTTTGGCACGCCCGATGCGCCGCTGCGCATTTCACCGGGCATGACCGCTGAAGTTGACATTAACGTGGGTTCGCAACCCTTTATTTATTATTTGTTAAAACCTGTATTGAAGCTGAAGCAAGAAGCCTTCAGAGAACCATAAAGCAACACATGACAACACAATTGGACATGACCCCAGGGGGCGTATGGGCTCGCAAAGCACTGTGTGTGCTGATTGCGGGCCTTCTTGCATTTCCCGTGGGTGCGCAAGATCTGCCCGCGAGCGACCAGCCTTCTGCCAATGTAGGCAACGACAACAACGAGTTTCGTGCCCGACGCATAGCTCCGGCAGAGGCAGCAAAAATGAGCAAGGAAGAGCTCACCAAAATTCGCTTCCTGAACATGTTGCGCACCAACCCTGAAATTGTGACTTCACGCATCAATGTGAATGCCTCGCAATTTATTGAAGATGGTGCCCGCGCTGCCTATTACCCCAGAATTACTGTGGGTGCCAATGCCAGTTCTAGTTCAACAGTGACCAACCGGCAATCGACCGACATTACGGTGACCCAGCCCCTGTACACCGCGGGTCGAATTACTGCGAGAGTAAAAGCGGCTGAAACCGATGGGACTATCGCAGATGGGCAATTTGTAAAAACAATTCAAGACGTGGTGCTCGAAGGCTTTTTGGCCAGCAGTACTTTGTCGCGCAATGCTTTGTTGGTGGAAGCCTCCCGAGCCGCAGAGGCAGCCGTCGCCCAATTGTTGGCCCTTGAGGAGCGTCGGGTTGAGTTGGGCGGAAGCGGCGTTACCGATGCACAATTTGCGAAAGCCCGTTTGGCGGTCACCCGTGACCGGCTGGTGAATTTTGAAGGACAGTTTGAAGAGGCCCGTGCCACTTACTTCCGTTACTTCGGTGTTTATCCCGAGGGCTACAACGTGCCGGAACTGGAAATTCAGCGCAACATGTTGCCCCAGCTGGTAGATGAAGCGGTCACGAAAGCGCTGTTTTCCAACCCGGAAATTCGTGTAGCTGAAAGCCAGATCGTGAAAGCGCGACACAACTACACGGCTGAGGATGCAAGCCTGTACCCGTCTTTGAACCTGGTGGGTATTCAGCAATTTTTTGGTGAACCCGACCCCTTTACTGGTGACAGAACCGACAGCTCCGTGAACCTGCGTTTGCAGTACAGCGCTTTTTCAGGCGGCGAACAGGTCGCTCGAGTGAATCAGGCGGCAGCCACGATTGATACCCGGCGTGCCCAACTGGCCGCAGCCCGATTGCGGGTCGAGGAAAGTGTCCGCTTTCAGTGGGGCAAATGGTCAGCCGGGCAGTCGCGATCGGTGACCTTGCGCGGCGCTTATGCCGATTCTTTGCAGGTATTCAAAAACCGCAAAAGGCTTCGTGATTTTGGCCGTGAAACCGTGATCGTGATGCTGGATGCCCAAGTTGAGTACTTCAACGTTTTGATTGCATACATTAACGCAGTGTTTGATGCACGGGATGCGAGTTTCCGCTTGATGCATGCCATGGGCTTGATGATGCCAACCCCCGGTGCAGAGGGCGATTGGTTTGAGTTGTTTTTCTCGAAAACTCCCGAGCGCGAGCGCCTGGAGAGTAGCTTGAAAGATACGGCCGACATTGCCAGCAGCCCGGCTGATCAAAAAATTGCGGAAAAGCTTGGCCTGGATGTTAGCCAGACCGAAGTGGAGAAGGCAGCTGGATTTGTACTGACCCCGGCGCAGCGGCTTGAGGTTGAGAAAAGCTCGGAACGCAGCCGCGTGCAGGGCAGTACGACTGAAAAAGAACTGCGGCCAACCCTGAAACCAGCGCCTGTTCTCGATCCCAGGTTTTATCGGTAAAGTCTTGATTTTTGTCAGTAAAGTGCCCACACTGGTCAAACAGGGGCATTTTACTGCCTTAATTCATCCATTAGCAGGGCTCGAACCCTGAGAAACTGGCATGAGTGGGGCGATTCCCAAAGGAATGACAAAAATGGGCGATGATATTCAAAACATGAAGAGCACGGCCGAAGATCGGGCTGTAGAGCGTGCTGAACAGCAGCTTGCTGATCCGTCTGCTCTGAACATGCAGTTTTTGCAATCCACCCTGAACACATCCGAATTCGACGGTTTAAGCGCCAACTCCGGTTTTCCTGGCAGTGCGGCGAAAAGTCAATTGCATCAATCGAACCCATCTGGTGGCGGTTTTTCGGGATTGTCCCCCGCGTATTCAGGTGCAGGCCTTTTGGGTGCAGTGGCAGCAGCCGATTTAAGTGGTGCATCCAGTGCCATGGGCATGGCGGCTCAAGTGGCCAGCGCAGCCCCGGTTACCTTTGGTAAAACCACCGTGGGTGAGTCTGCAAGTTTGGCCGGTTTGGGCAACAAGGCTTTGTCACAGCCCACTGATCTTTCAAAGGTTTCAGATTTCACTTTGCTCAAGCCTGTCGCCAATCCCGATGGTTCATTGGTGCCGGTCTCTGCAGAGTTTGCTCAGCTTATGGCCATGCTGGAAGGTGGTGGCGGAATAAACCCCGACGATGCATTGAACAGCCTGATCGGCAGTTTGGGCCAAAACCCCAGTCCCGAGAGCCTGCAAACTGCCATCGATGCCGTACTTGATCAAATCAATTTGCTGAACACCACTTTTGAGCCTGTATTTGACAACCTGAGTGGCGATGTTCAGAACCAGTTTGCTGCGCAAAATGGTTTGCCCAGCAGTGATTTGGGTTTGAGTATTTTTGAAGACGCTGGCGAGGTTTCCACGGTACTGACCGACCTGTTGGGTACGATCAACGTAGGTGCCAACCCGCAGTTGGACAGTTTGTTGAATCTGGATTCAACGTTTGATGACATTGCTTCTTTGGTGGGCTCCTTGCCTGATCTGGATTTGTCGCCAGTGACGGACCCTGTTACCGACATTGTGGGTGGCATCACCGACGGCATTGGCGGTATCACCGACCCAGTCACAGATATCGTTGATGATGTGGTTGGAGGTATCACTGACCCAGTGGTTGATCCAATTGTGGATGTGATTACCGATGTCACAGACCCAGTGGTTGATCCAATCGTGGATGTGATTACCGATGTCACCGACCCAGTGGTTGATCCAATCGTGGATGTGATTACCGATGTCACCGACCCTGTAGTTGATCCGATTGTGGATGTGATTACCGATGTCACCGACCCTATAGTTGATCCGATTGTGGATCCGATTCTTGATCCTGTGACCGATATCACTGATCCCTTGTTGGAGCCTATTCTTGACCCCATCACCGGCGGTGGTGGCTTGCTGTCTGGTTTAAGCAGTTCTTCAGGCGAATCCGATTCAGGTTTGCTGGATTCGCTCAGCAGCGGGATTTCCTCCAGTGCAGGCTCAGAAGGTGGTGCACTGGATGGCTTGTTGGGTTCTCTGGACCAAAACAAATAAAACTCACCCCCTTTTTTGATAGGGGGGTGTTTTGAATCCAATTTGAGTGGCCTATCGTATAAAATGGTAGTACGTCACGAAAAAATTGGGTTTATGTCAAATTCCGTCATTCAATTGTCAGTGCAGACCGATCACAGCGATACCGCTGGTGGGCTGCTCGCACCCATAAGCAGGGCGACAATCGAGTTTTTTGATACTTTTGAGTCATCCTCTGGTTCATCAAATATTGCTTTTTCTTCGTTTGACGGTCTCGATTCCAAAGAATTTTCAAGTGCACCCTCTCTCGGCTTTGGTGAATTGCGGTGCATTTCTCAGGCTTGCGTCAGTGACGTCAGCGTTTTCGAGAGTTCTTCAAGCCTTGCCAGTGTTGACCCGGCATTGCTTGCCAACGCAGATACTGCAGGAATTCTGAATACCATGAATGAACAAGCCTCATTTGAAGCCTTGAACGCTGAGCTTTTGAGTGCAATGCCCCGCGTGAAGCACGCCTTGGGTGGTGAACTTAGTTACTCCGAGTTGACTCAGCTGATTGCCGACATTCAAGCCCAGGTGCTCGACCTGAATGCATTAAGTCAAGACATGTTTGGCGAGCTATCCAGTGAAGTTGGTAATGCGATGCACGAGGTGGCTGAGTTTGATACCGATTCATTGCTGGCATCGATGCAAATTGACTCGGGCCTGTTTGCGCAGCCAGAATTGGCGGGCAACGCTCATTCGCTGGCTTTTGCAGCAACGCTGGACGGTTTGTTTACCTCTCCTGAAGCTTTCCCCTTGACGCTGGATTTCTCCAGTCCCAACAGTATTCAGGAAGCGTCCGAGCTTTTTGCCTCTGCTGGCGGTACTTCGTCAATCAGTTCTACCGCTTCCAGTTCCGATACCGACAGTGGTTTGTCTTCGGGTGCTGCTGGTTCAAGTGACCTGAGCTGATTCTGGCTTGATCAAACCCGATCGAACGTAATGACGTGGTCGAGTTCAAGTTTGATTCCGATTGGCTCGCCGATGGCATGGTTGTGATGGCTTGGTACCAAGGCCAGCACATGTACTCCACTCTCCAGTTCAAGTGTGTACAGGAAATCGGCACCTCGAAACGACTTTCTCACCACCTTGGCCTGCATGGGGCTGGCGTCGTCGTGAATAATATCGTCCGGGCGAATCAGTACATCAAATTCATTGCTTGCTGGCAATTGATCCTCGGTTAGCCGCAGGTGAGCCAATTCAATTTGCAAGCCCTGCTCGGTTTTTTTGCCTGGCAGAAACACACCTTGACCAATAAAGTCGGCCACCATCCGTGAATTCGGCTGATGGTAGAGACTGTAGGATGATCCCCATTGTTGTAACTCACCCGCGTGCATCACCCCGATGCGATCGGCCATGCTGAACGCCTCATGTTGATCGTGGGTGACCAAGATGGCACTCATGTTTTCGGCTTTTAAAATTTCCCGAACTTCAAAAGTGAGTCGCTCTTTCAGTTCAACGTCCAGGTTGGAAAATGGCTCGTCCAGCAAAATCAGCGTGGGTTTGGGGGCCAGTGCACGTGCCAGTGCCACCCGTTGTTGCTGGCCACCCGACAATTCGTGGGGGTACCGGTCGGCCAAGGCCTCAAGCCCGATTAGCGCCAATAATTCACCACTGCGGTTGCGTTTTTCATGTTCACTGCGTTTGTGTAAACCAAACTCAATGTTTTTTCGAACTGTGAGGTGGGGGAACAGGGCATAGTCTTGAAAAACCACCCCGACATTGCGGTTCTCAGGGCTGCGTACCTTGCCCGGTTCGCTGGCTTTTTCACCTTTCAGCAAAATATGGCCCTGTGTGGGCATGAGAAAACCTGCGATTGCACGCAACAAGGTTGTTTTGCCGCAGCCAGAGGGTCCCAGCAAACAGGCAATTTCACCCTGTGCCAACTCGAAACTAACGTTGCGAACAGCAGGTGCATTGCTGCCCGGGTACAGAATACTCAGTTCATTGATGCTTAGGGCGGGAGCTTGTTTCATTATTTCGGGGACACCGTGGTCTGTTTACTACGCAGTTCACCTTTGCTTCAGGTGAGTTGCATGAACTTAAAGTAAAATCGTTCTCACTTCTATTTTGCCATGTCTGGGCGGTTTGTTTGTTTACTCTGGGGTTAAGAAGTCGCATTTCTGTTGCGTTGCTGGCGTTGCTGCTGTTGTTGCCGTTCGTCTATCTGTTCGGCTTGGCAGGTGTAAGCCTTCTGCAGGCACCCCAAGCACTGACCCATTTGGCCAGCACCATTCTTCCCGATCTGGTTTGGCAAACGGTTTACCTGTGTTTTGGCGTTGTGGTGTTGACCAGTACCATGGGAGTGCTGCCAGCCTGGTGGGTTTCTGCCCATGAGTTTCCCGGGCGCAAGTGGCTTGAATGGTTGTTGTTGCTGCCCATGGCCATGCCATCGTACGTGATTGCTTACGCGTATACCGATGCACTTCAGTACTCTGGTTGGCTGGCCAGCAGCTTGCGGGAAATTCTGGGCAGCGATTTCCGCATTCCGGAAATTCGCTCCACCTCGGGCGCAATTCTTGTGCTCAGCTTTGTGTTGTACCCCTATGTTTACATCATGGCGAGAACTGCATTTTTGGGGCGTAGCCCTTCCATGCTGGATGCGGCACGTTCTTTGGGGCACAGCGCCACCAGCGCCTTCCTCAAGGTGGGTTTGCCTGTCGCTCGCCCCGCGTGGGTGGTAGGGCTTACTTTGGTACTCATGGAAACCCTGGCGGAGTATGGCGCCTTGTCTTACTTTGGTGTGCGCACCTTCACGACTGCAATATTCAACACCTGGCTGAACCTGGGCGACAGGGAAAGTGCAGCTTTGTTGGCTGTCATGTTGCTGGTGGTCATGCTGGCCTTGATTGTTTTTGAATCCAAGGCGCGTGGGCGAGCCCAGTTTTATACGCAGTCGGGCAAGGGCAGTACCATCGAAAGAAAACGTTTGAAGGGTGCACAGGCGGCGTGGGTGATGTTTTTGTCAGCCATGCCGTTTGTGTTGGGATTTGTGCTGCCGGTGCTGATTTTATTGGTGCTGGTAGTTGATGTAGACACCTCGATTAATTGGGCACGCAGTTTTCAGTGGGCCTACCATTCAGCCCTCTTGGGTGGCATGGCCGCCCTTGTTGCGGTGGTTCTCGCGGTTTTTCTGGCCTATGTAAAACGACAGGCGCATGTGTGGTGGGTTACCGCAATTTATCGGTTGATTTCGCTGGGCTATGGTGTACCAGGTGCAATTTTGGCCATCGCTATTTTGCTGCCATTGGCCACGGTTGATCGTTTCACTTATGACATGGGCTGGCAGGTGCCGGCGTTAACCGGCAGTGTGCTGGCCTTGGTGTACGCCTACAACGTGCGCTTCACTTCAGCAGCTTTGCAGTCCGTAGACTCGGGTTTACAGCAAATTACGCGACACATTGACGAATCGGCCCGAATTTTGGGCCGCTCACCACGGCAAGTTCTGTGGCATGTTCATTTGCCGGTGCTGAAGGGCTCTGTGGCCACCGGCATGTTGTTGGTGATTGTGGATGTGATCAAGGAATTGCCAGCCACTTTGGTGCTGCGGCCTTTCGATTTTGACACCCTGGCGGTTGTCTCTTATCAGTTCGCTTCAGACGAACGATTGACCGAGGCGGCAGTGCCAGCACTGATGATTGTCATGATTGCGTTGGTGCCGATTTTGTTGCTGATTCGTCAAGGCGCGAGGCAGGCGAGAAGCAGCAAGTGATGACGCTTGCTTCTCGCAGTGAACTGCCAGGCATCTTACGCCCCTAGCAACTCTCGCAATACAAACGGCAGAATTCCCCGGTGCTTGTAATATTCAACCTCGATCGGCGTGTCGATTCGGCTGAGCACTTTCACATCCTGAACTTCACCATTGGCACGCGTAATTCGCAGCACCAGTTCGGCTTGCGGTGCGGTGTCTTCAGCCAAACCGATTACATCGTAGGTTTCACTGCCGTCGAGCTTCAGGTTTTGAATGGAATCACCGCCCAAAAACTGCAAAGGCAACACGCCCATGCCCACCAGGTTACTTCGGTGAATTCGCTCGTAACTTCTTGCAACCACAACCTTCACACCCAGCAACTGCGTGCCCTTTGCAGCCCAGTCACGGGATGATCCTGTGCCGTATTCTTCGCCAGCCAACACAATGGTGGGGGTGCCTTGCGCCATGTATTCCATGGCGGCGTCGTACACCGTGGTTTGTTGTCCGTCCTTGATGGTGAAGCCACCCTCAATGCGATTGCCATTTGCATCGGGAGGAATCATCAGGTTTTTCACGCGTACGTTGGCAAAGGTGCCGCGAATCATCACGTCATGATTGCCGCGCCGTGACCCATAACTGTTGAAATCTTTTTGCTCTACACCATGCTGTTGTAAATATTTTCCTGCGGGTGTTGTGGGTTTGAATGAGCCCGCCGGTGAAATGTGGTCTGTTGTGACTGAATCACCCAGAATCAGCAAAGGTTTTGCACCGGCAATGGTTTCCACCTTGGTGGGCTGCATGGCAAACCCATCAAAGAAGGGTGGCTTGGCAATGTAGGTGGATTGTGGCCATGGGTAAACCTGACCTTCCGGTGCGGGCACGTTGTTCCACAGGTCGTGGCCCTCTGTGAAGTTGCTGTAAAGGCGCACAAAAGTTGCTGCATCCAAGGCGGTGGGAAGCAATGCATTAACCTCTTGATTGGAAGGCCAAATGTCGCGCAGGTAAACTGGCTGGCCATCGCTTCCAGTGCCAATCGGCTCGGATGTCATGTCCATATTGGCTTTGCCGCTTAGCGCGTAAGCAACAACCAAGGGGGGCGAGGCCAAAAAGTTGGCTTTTAAATTCGGGTGAATACGCGCTTCAAAGTTGCGGTTGCCCGACAACACCGCACAACCGATTACATCGTTTTTCAAAATCGTGTCGTTGATCTCGGGTAGCAAATCGCCTGCATTGCCAATGCAGGTTGTGCAGCCGTACGCGGCCACGTTGAATCCCAACTTGTCAAGGTAAGGTTGCAGGCCTGTTTTTGCCAGGTAGTCGCTCACCACGCGCGAACCGGGGCCGAGTGAAGTTTTAATGTGCGGCTGAACTTTCAGGCCTTTTTCAACTGCTTTCTTGGCCAACAAACCGGCAGCCAGCATTACCCCAGGGTTGGAGGTGTTGGTACAGCTTGTGATGGCCGCCAGCAATACATCACCATGACCGATACTGAGTTTGTCCAGCCCAGTGGGGTAGCGTGTGCTCAAGGCGGCTGCGTCTTTGCCAAAGCCGTTTGCTGCCATGGGTTCGGCAAAAAGGGTATTGAATTGTTGCTTCATGTTCTTGAGCAACACGCGGTCTTGAGGCCGTTTTGGCCCAGCCAACGATGGCTCAACCGTGTCCAGGTCGAGCGTCACCACTTCGGAATAATCAATTGCACCTGGGGCTGGCATTCCCAGTAGGCCTTGTGCCTCAAAGTACGCCTCAAATCGATCGGCTTCGGCCGCGGTACGGCCAGTTTTGCGCATGAATTCAACTGTTTTTGAATCGGGCGGGAAGAAACCCATGGTGGCACCATATTCAGGCGCCATATTGGCCAGTGTGGCGCGGTCGGTCACTGACAAACTTGCTGCACCGGGTCCGTAGAATTCAACGAATTTGCCCACCACTTTTTTCTTGCGCAGCAGCTCTGTAATCGCCAACACAAGGTCGGTTGCGGTAATGCCTTCTCGCAGTGCGTTGGTCAGTTCAACGCCCACCACATCGGGCGTCAAAAAGTAAACGGGTTGCCCCAGCATACCGGCCTCGGCTTCAATACCCCCAACACCCCAGCCTACAACGCCCACGCCGTTGATCATGGTGGTGTGGCTGTCTGTGCCCACCAGCGTATCGGGGTAGTACACCGTGTTGTCATTTTCCTCGCCCGTTTTAACAGCACTGCGGATGCCGCGGAACAGGTATTCCAGGTTGACTTGGTGAACAATGCCAATGCCCGGTGGCACCACCTTGAAAGTGTCAAAGGCCTGCATGCCCCATTTCATGAATTGGTAGCGTTCACCGTTGCGCTCAAACTCAATTTCCATGTTTTTGCGCAGTGAATCGGCTGTGCCAAAGTGGTCAATCATCACAGAATGGTCAACCACCAAATCCACTGGCACAAGCGGTTCAATTTTCTTGGGATTTTGGCCCATGTCCCTTGCCACATTGCGCATGGCAGCCAAGTCGGCTAGAAGGGGCACGCCGGTGAAATCCTGCAGTACCACACGCGCCACGATGAACGGAATTTCATCGGTTCGTTTGGCTTGAGCTTGCCAACATGCCAGTTGCTGAATGTGTTCTTCTGAAACCTTTTTTCCATCGCAATTGCGCAGCACCGATTCAAGCACAATGCGAATCGATACTGGCAAGCGGTGCAGGTTGGGAAAGCCCAGTTCAGCCAGTTTGGGCAGACTGTAAAACTGGCCTTTCTGGCCGGTTTTAGAAGTGAAGGTGCTCAGTGTTGAATGCTTTAGGGTTGACATACCTGTTTCTCCCTTACGTGTAGGGTGCCGAAAAATGTCGGCACCGTATTACAAAATCAAGCGGTGTGTTTGATGCTTTTCAATGCAAATGCATGCTGTTTGGCAATTCAGAGTCTTCCGGGAGTTCTGCATGCAGCAACTCACCCTCCGGGTTGGGGTACAAAGGCGATCCGCAATCTTCACAGTACTCCAGCGGGAAACGTTCTTCCAGCACCTTGATTTGACGAATGCCGACTTCTTTTAACAAGGCTTCAATTTTTGAGCGAATAACGGGGTTGTCGGGTTCGCTTTCGATGTCTTTTTCGTACACCGGGTCAGGCTCATTGCCGTATTCTTCGCCAATGAGTGGCCACACCACGCCATGCACAATGTCGCTATTGCCTTCCACAGAAAAGCCGATTCGGTATTCTTCAATTTCTCCGCGATCTACAAATGCGCCAACACTGGCATGAATTTTCTGTGTAGGTACATCCAGCGCACTTTCAAGAAAGGCGGCAGAGGCGCGTACTGAATAGGCACGAGCCTCTTTCTCGGCCTCGCGGCACGCGTTGTAAAGGCCGTTTGGCAGCATCAGTTCAAGCAGGCAGCCAGGCATTATTTTTTGAAGGGCCTGGCCACCGGTCAGTCGCCAGTTGGCGAGCACTTCGTCTTTGCTCAGAAGAGTGCCATTGCTGTGGGCCTCAACTTGCCACTTGAATGCAGGTTGGCCCGCGGGCACGGAAATCGCGCCAATCAAATAACGTACATCACTTAAAAAGCTTTGGGTGGCGGGCAGGTTCTCGGTGTCGATGCGAACTTTCACGCGATCGATGGCAGCTTGCCCCAATTGCCTCGCCAGTTCCGCGGCAGCGGTGTAACTTTCAGGCAGTTGATCCGGGCTGAACAGCATGTTGGTGAGCACCAGGTGGGCATGATCAGACAGCACATTTTTTTGAAGCAGCTTGGTGAACTCAGCCACCGTGGCCTCTTCAATTTTGCCAGACGGAATGTTGTAGGTTGACCAGGCCAGTACTGGCGCGGCCAACAACAAAATATCCTCTTCCTGACCCAGCTCGGGACTTTCGACGGTGTTTTCGATGGCGAAGGCCAACTCGTCGTAGGCACGGTAGTTGGTACTGTACAAATGATCAAGAGTTTGCATCAGCGTCGTGTCGCTGCGGCCTTCAAGCATGGGGGCCAACGCTGCAAACAGCTTCTTTTTCCAGAAACGGCGCTCAAGCCGGCTACCGGCGTCTGCAAGCAGAATGGCCAGGTTCGCCAGCGGTTTGGCGTACTTGGACAGTTTGGATCGGGAAGCTGTGTTGAGTGGTTTTCTGCGCATGGGTGGTCCTTCTGAGGTTCCACCCATTGTAGTACGAGAAGATTGCTTAAATTGTTTTGTCGCGCAGGTTGGACTGATCGCTCAGGCCTGGTCGTACCCACTCGGGCGGTGCCCATATGTGCTTGATACGCTGCCAAACTGGGCCAGGCTTGAGTGCATCTGAAAACATGTCGCGCCATTCATGGGTGTTCAGCGTCCAGATGTTGTTGGTCCTGGGTTGGCGAACAATGCCGTAGTCCACCGGCGCAACTTCGGGCTCGAAGGTGCCAAAAATTCGGTCCCAGATAATTAATACGCCGCCGTAGTTTTTGTCGATGTATTCGGCGTTGCGACCATGGTGCACGCGGTGGTGGCTGGGTGTGTTGAAAATATACTCGAACCATTTTGGAAACTTGTTCACAGCCTGAGTGTGAACAAAATATTGGTAACCCAAGTTGATGCCATAGGCCAATAGTACTGCCCACACGGGGAAGCCAATGATCAACATGGGCGCCCAAAAAATCTGGTGCAGGTTCACTGCATAGAACAGGCTTTGGCGCATGGCTGTGGTGGTGGTCATGTTCTCACCACTGTGGTGTACAACATGCGCGCACCAGAACCAGCGCACCCGGTGGCTGCTCCGGTGAAACCAGTAATAACAAAACTCAATGCCGAAAAGCAAGCCAGCAAAACTCAGCGGCGTGACTTCAATGGTCGCGATGCGGAAGGAGTAGATCCATTCCATGAATGCCGACACAAACAGCGCAAACCACACCAGCTCCATAGCCTGGTAGCTTCCACCCAACAGCATATTGGTGATGACTTCATTTTTTTTAAAGAAGAACGACTTGCCCTCTTTTTTCAGATACAGGTACTCGACCAGCGTTGAGCCCAGAAAAATTGGGGTGAGCAAGGTTAGAAACACCTGTTTCCAGTCCGGGTTCGGCCCGAACAGCAAATTGAATGTGGGCATTGCCTGGTCGATCAACTGTTCCATGCGTGAGTCTCCGCGTTTTGGTTTTTTGATGCCTTGAATTGTGCGCGGATATTGGCAAGGAATATTGTGAGTTCAAGCCTGTTTTTTGTGAAAATGCGCCAGCGTTTTACTGCGCAATCATCTCACGCCACTTCACATAGTCCGCTGCAACCTGCTTGGGTTGTTCCATCATGGGAACGTGCCCAACCTTGTCCATCAAAATGACATCGAAACCAGGCATCGCGGCTTTCAATTCTGCTGCGCCGTCCACATGCAATACCCGGTCTTCCTTGCCCCACACAATCAGGCCTGGGCCCCTGTATGCAGATGCTGGCAGCACAGCAGCCAGGTCAGAGGGCACGGTTTTAAAGTCTTTGTAAATGCGCTTGTGCAAAGATTGATCCGTGGCAGCGCGTGCAGCCATGGCATCCACTACAAAGCCGGGTGCGAAAGCAGGGCGCTTATACATCACCACATCCACAATTTTCTCGAACTCTTCGCGATTGCTTGCAGTTAAAACAATTTCACCTGTCTTCTCGAATTTCTGGATCACTTCTGATTTTCTGGACTCCACCAAGCCTGCGGGAGCTAAAAACCATACTGAGGCTACATCGCCGGGGTATTTTGCCGCATAGGCGCCGCTGATCCAGCCGCCCATGGAGTTACCGCCAATGTGTGGTTTCTCCAGTCCCAGCTTTTCAATAATTTCATGTACCCGGTCAATTTGGGTGTTGATGACATAGTCGGCATTCAAGTCGCGGGTGGAGGCTCCGAAGCCTGGCACGTCGATTGAATAAACGGTGTAGTGCTTGGTCAGGTAATAAGCCACCCGATTGAAGTTGTCTTTTGAGCCACCAAAACCGTGAATCAACACCAAGGGCTCGCCCTGGCCACCCTGCAGATAGGGCACCACAAAGCCGTCAATTTGAAGTACCTTGCGCTCAAGTCCGGAAATGGCCCGTTCGGCAGCAATGGCCAATCCCGCTGCACCCTGAATTTCACCTTCGGGCGCTTGAACGTTGCAGCCACTCAGACCGACAAGCGCAGTGCTTGCAAGAAGGGCTGTCAATCGCTTGATTGCGGTGCTGTGTTTTTTCATGTTGTGGTGTCTGTTTGTTGAAGTTGTATTGTTGAATACGCGCTAGCATAGAACAGGTAAAACTCTTCTGACAATATTTATTGTCAAATAATGAACCAGCATTCTAATCTCGGACATATTTCTGCCAGTTACGTGAATCTGCTTTTTGACTGGTTGGTAAGCGCTCATCCCGAAGTGGCCACCCGCATGCCCTTCGCACGGCCGGTTGCAGGTGAGTTGAACCGAATTGAGATTCCGCAATGGCAGGCCATGCTGGACTGGACGTACCAAGCGCTTGAGGACGCTGCAATGCCGCTAAAAATTGCTGCCCATGTGCGCCCGGCCAACATGGGTCTGTTGGGTTATGTGGCCAGTTGCTGCACCAACTTGGGCGAAGCATTTGCCCGTTTGCAGCAGTTTGAGAATTTGGTGTACAGCGTCAATGCATTGAATGTGGCGTTTCAGGGCGATGAAATTATCCTGCGTTGGGGTGCCGAACGCGGGCGCCCGGGTCACTGGGTTGATTCAGTGGCCATTGGCGTCTTGGTGGCATTCACTCAGCATTTGATAGCCACACCCGTGTACCCACGCCGTGTTCAGTTCATCAACCCCATGCCTGAAAACCCAAGTGATTTCGATGTTTTTTTTCAATGCAAGGTGGGTTTTGCAGGCGATTACACAGAAGTGGTGTGGCCAGTCAGTTTGCTTGAAATGCCATTGAAGTCGCCAGACCATGTCATGCGCAGCATGCTCGACCAGCAGGCGCAGTTGTTGTTGAAGCAGGTGAAGAATGGCGAAGAGTCAATTCCCGGTTTTCAGAGGGCCTTGCAAGAGTCCGTTGGCGCTGGCTTGCCGAGCTTGAACGAAGTGGCCCGCCGTTTGTGTGTCAGTACCCGTACCTTGCAACGGCGCTTGCAAGAGCAGGGCAGCAGTTTTAGAGATGAGTTGGAGCAGGTGCGGGTTGAAATGGCCAAAAACTGCCTTCAGGCGGGTGATCTCAGCCTGGCGGACATTGCCAATTTTCTGGCTTACAACGATCAAAGCGCTTTTACCCACGCCTTTAAACGGGTCACCGGTGTAAGCCCGGCCAAATATCAGCGTACAAAGCGACAATAGGCTCTAAAAGCGGACCGAATCGACCTTGCCCTCTTCAAAAATAAGGGAAAGTCCTATATCATATATAAGACTTGAGAGGCACTGAAACCCCGCCACTTTTGCATCGCAGCACTTGTGTGCACGTGCGAACTGCCTCAAAATTACACAGTTTCTATTGACCCCACCCAATCTAGGGAGATCTCATGCTTGAGTCCTATCGCCAACACGTTGCCGAGCGCGCAGCGTTGGGCATTCCTCCACTGCCTTTGTCTGCCCAGCAAACTGCTGATCTGGTTCAGCTGCTGAAGAACCCGCCCGCAGGCGAAGAAGAGTTTTTGCTGGACCTGATTACCAATCGTGTGCCCGCTGGCGTGGATGATGCCGCCAAGGTGAAGTCTGCCTTCCTGGCCGCCATTGTGAACGGCTCGGACACCTGCAAGCTGATTGATCGCAAGAAAGCAACTTTCTTGCTGGGCACCATGCTGGGTGGTTTCAACATCAAACCATTGATTGATGCGTTGAACGATGCCGAAGTGGGTGAAATTGCGGCTGAAGCTCTGTCAAAAACCCTGTTGATGTTTGATTACTTCCACGACGTAAAAGACCTGGCCGACAAGGGCAGTGCAACTGCCAAGAAAGTGATGCAAAGCTGGGCCGACGCCGAGTGGTTCACCAGCCGCCCCGAAGTGCCAAAAAGCATCAAGTTGACCGTGTTCAAGGTAACCGGTGAAACCAACACCGACGATTTGTCGCCCGCGCCCGATGCCTGGAGCCGTCCCGACATTCCATTGCACGCCTTGGCCATGTTGAAAAACCCACGCCCAGGTATTGAAGCGGACGAACCTGGCAAGGTTGGCCCCATTAAGCAATTGCAGGCCCTGATCGCCAAAGGCAACCCAATCGCTTATGTGGGCGATGTTGTGGGTACTGGTTCATCACGCAAGTCAGCCACCAACAGTGTGTTGTGGTTCACGGGTGATGACATTCCATTCATTCCCAACAAGCGTTTCGGCGGCTACTGCCTGGGCAACAAAATTGCTCCCATTTTCTTCAACACCATGGAAGATGCGGGCGCCTTGCCAATCGAGCTGGATGTCAGCCAAATGGACATGGGCGACGAAATCGAATTGCGCCCATTTGAAGGCAAGGCCTTGAAAAACGGTGCCGTGATTGCTGAATTCAGCATGAAAACTGATGTGCTGTTCGATGAAGTACGCGCCGGTGGCCGTATTCCATTGATTATCGGTCGTGGCCTTACAGACCGCGCACGCGCTGCTTTGGGCCAGGGCCCAAGCCCAGTGTTCCGTCGCCCCTCTTCACAAGCTGCATCAACCAAGGGCTACAGTCTGGCGCAGAAAATGGTGGGCAAGGCATGTGGCGTGGAAGGTGTTCGCCCAGGTACTTACTGCGAACCCAAGATGACCACTGTGGGTTCCCAGGACACCACGGGTCCCATGACCCGCGACGAATTGAAAGACCTGGCCTGTCTGGGCTTCTCTGCTGATTTGGTGATGCAGTCCTTCTGCCACACAGCGGCTTACCCCAAGCCCGTGGACGTGAAAATGCACCATGAACTGCCCGACTTCATCGAGAACCGCGGCGGTGTGGCTCTGCGCCCAGGTGATGGTGTTATTCACAGCTGGTTGAACCGCCTGTTGATGCCCGACACCGTGGGCACTGGTGGCGACTCACACACCCGTTTCCCGATCGGTATTTCTTTCCCGGCCGGCTCTGGCTTGGTGGCGTTTGCTGCTGCCACTGGCGTCATGCCTTTGGACATGCCTGAATCCGTACTGGTTCGCTTTAAGGGCGAAATGCAGCCCGGCGTTACTTTGCGTGACCTGGTTAATGCAATTCCTTTGTACGCCATTAAGGCAGGTTTGCTGACCGTTGAAAAGAAAGGCAAGAAGAACATTTTCTCTGGCCGCATTCTGGAAATTGAAGGTTTGCCAGAACTGAAAGTTGAGCAGGCTTTTGAATTGTCAGACGCCTCTGCAGAACGTTCAGCTGCGGGTTGTACCGTGCATTTGGACAAAGAGCCAATTATTGAGTACATGAATTCCAACATCACTTTGATGAAGTGGATGATTGCACAAGGCTACCAAGATGCACGCACGCTGACGCGCCGAATCAAAGCCATGGAAGCCTGGATTGCAAACCCTGAATTGCTGAAAGGCGACGCCGATGCGGAATACGCTGCCGTAATCGAAATCGATCTGAAAGACATCAAGGAGCCCATTCTGGCTTGCCCGAACGACCCTGATGATGTGAAGTTCTTGAGTGAAGTGGCTGGCGACAAGATTGATGAAGTATTCATCGGTTCTTGCATGACCAACATTGGCCACTTCCGCGCAGCCGGCAAGGTGCTGGAAGGTAAAACCGACATTCCAACACGCTTGTGGATTGCACCACCCACCAAGATGGATCAGCACATCCTGACCGAAGAAGGCTACTACGGCATCTTGGGCCGCACTGGCGCGCGCATGGAATTGCCAGGTTGTTCACTGTGTATGGGTAACCAGGCGCAAATCCGCAAGGGTTCCACCGCTGTATCCACTTCCACACGTAACTTCCCGAACCGCCTGGGCATTGACACCCGTGTGTACCTCAGCTCGGCCGAACTGGCTGCTGTGTGTGCACTGATGGGCAAGATCCCGACTGTGGAAGAGTACATGGAGCAGGTGAAAATGCTGGGCAATGTGTCTGGTGAAGTTTATCGTTACATGAACTTTGATCAAATCAAGGAATTTGTGGACATTGCAAACAAGGCTGAATTGGCGGCATAAGTAGGCCCAACAAGTTGTAACAACACAGTCATAAAAAAGCCACCTTCGGGTGGCTTTTTTACGTGTGTTCAATCCGCTCTTTTCGGGGACGCTGGTTTTTTTTCGGTTTTCGGTTGACCTGTAGAAGCAATTCTTTCAAGGTTGAGTGAATTACATTGATTTCAGCAAGCTTGCCCAGGCGGCAAATGTCCCTGTGATTTGAAAATTTCACAAACATGTCGCTGTGGTCTTCTTCAAGAAAAAGAATATTGGCAGTGGGGAAAGTTTTCTCCAGCTTGCTCAATGCGCCTTCTTCAAATTCTTCCATGATATTCATGTCACAAATCACAAGCTTGGCGTGTGAAAGTTCGCTGAAATCTGGCTCAATGCTGCGAAATGAATGGACACATTTTTCGCCCAGGCTATTCAGGAAGCGTTGGTAAGCCATTGTTTTTATGGGGTAGTCGCTGAATACTACACAGGCGATAAGCAGTGGTTTCATGTCATGCAGCCAACGCAATTAAAATTTTGGATGCCTTATTCTTCCTCTTTCCAATCCGGGTGGGTATTACCTGAGTGGGGTAAGATATTCACTTACATACATTGCTACCCCAGTTTTTCGGAGACACAATAAAAATGGCAGGTTTCAAAGAATATGACCAGTTCGACGCCCTTGGTCTTGCCGGGTTAATCAAAAAAGGCGAGGTGAGCGCAGTTGAATTGCTCGAGGAGAGCATTGCCCGCACGGAAAAAGTAAACCCGCGCATTAATGCCGTAATTCGTCCCATGTACGACATTGCACGTGCGCGCGCCAAAGAAACTGTCGAGGGGCCCTTTGCAGGTGTTCCCTTTTTGTTGAAAGACCTGATTGCCAGTTATGCCGGTGTCGAGATGAGCGGCGGAAGCCGTTTCTACAAAGGCTTTGTGCCTTCCGAAGATTCAGAATATGTAAAGCGATTCAAGCAGGCGGGTCTGAATATTTTTGGTAAAACTGCCACGCCGGAATTTGGTATTACCCCCTCCACTGAACCTGAGCTGACCGGGCCATGTCGTAACCCCTGGGATCCACTGCGCAGCCCTGGTGGCTCCAGCGGCGGTGCTTCCGCAGCTGTGGCGGCTGGCATTGTACCCATGGCCAGCGCAAGCGACGGAGGCGGTTCAATTCGCGTACCCGCATCGTGCACCGGCTTGTTTGGTTTGAAGCCCACGCGCGGGCGTGTGCCTTCTGGCCCCGACCTGCCCGATGGGTGGTTTGGTTTCATTGCAGAGCATGTGGTGTCGCGCACTGTACGGGATTCTGCGCACATGCTGGACTGCTTGCAAGGCAACTACCCCGGCCAACTGCTGCGCATTGCGCCGCCGGCAAAAACGTATGCTGCTGCAATTGAAGCAAAGCCCAAGAAATTGAAAATCGCCTATTCACTGGACCCCGCCTTGGGTGAAACCCTGCATGCTGATTGTCAGGCAGGTGTGCTTGAAACAGTCAAGTTGCTTGAAAGCCTTGGCCACACTTGTGAAGAAGTTCGCCTGCCCATTCACAAGGAAGAATTTATTTACGCTTACACCGTGTTGGTGTGTTCAGAAATGGCTGCTACCTTGAAAGAAGGTGAGCGCGTGTTGGGAAGAAAAGGCAAGGCGGCTGATTTTGAGGCCCGGACATGGGCATTGATGAAATTGGGTCGCAGTTTTAATGGTGGTGATGTGGCCAATGCGGTGTGGACCATGGCGCAGTTTTCTCGCCAGTGGATGACGTTTTTCGAACCCTACGATGCGCTGTTGACCAGTACCTTGGGCGAATTGCCAATTGCAGTTGGAGGCCTTCGCCCAACCCCGCAAGAAATGATTGAATTGAAGGCACTGAGCTATTTGCCAATTGGTTTTATCGCCAAGCAAAAAGATTTTGTGTTGAAAGCGGGGCGGCGCGTGTATCAGTACTGTTCCCAAACCATGCCGGCCAATGTCACGGGTCAACCTTCAATGAGCGTGCCATTGCACTGGAATGCGCAAGGCATTCCGGTGGGCATGATGTTCACTGGCCGTTTTGGTGAGGAAAATGTGTTGCTTAGCGTGGCTGCCCAGCTTGAGCAGGCCAAGCCATGGGCAGGCAAACGCCCGCCCATTCACGCGGGCGGTTCAGTTTAACCAAAGCGGTTGGAACTGGCGATTGCCTGCATCGACATGACAATGGGCTCAACCAGTCTGTCTTGAATCTCGGGGCCCGCTTGCTGGTGGGCCTTGAGTAATCCAATTTGCATGGCGTGGGCCGCCTGTGTCAACGGCTTTTTCACCGCAAGTATTTCTGCATCAGCGGGATTGTGATCCATCAAGTCGTTGCTTTGTTTGATACTCAAGATCATTTCTTTTGTCAGTTCATATTCATTCTTGATCGCCTCAAACACGCCTTGCGATTGAACCGGTGCCAATTTTGCATACTGTTGGGCAATTTGCATGTCCGCTTTTTCCATGGCGGTGGCGGTTCTGTCAATAAAGCTTTTGAAGAAAGGCCATTCCTGATACATAGTTTGCAGTTGTGCTGTTCGTTGCGAGGGTGTGGTGTTGGCGCCAGCGGGTTGATCGATGAAGTTTTTCAGCGCGCTGCCTGTGCCAAAAAATGCGGGCATGGCGCTTCCCGATTGATACCACGAACCCACCCAAGGTATGGCCCGCAGTTTGTCAAGGTTGAGACCGCCTCCCGCCGTGTTTGCGCGCGAGGCAGGACGGCTGCCAGCATTGGATTTACCGACAAATTCAATGGGTGTACTGCTTTGAAAAAAATGGGGAAGCTCAGGATTGGAGTACAGGCTTTCATAGTGGTTGCGTGCATGTTGAGCAAGTTTTTCCATGGTGCTGGCGTATTTTGCAATTTGTTGGTCTTTGCCGGTTGCCATGGTCTCAAGCGTTGAGCCCACCATGTCTGCCAGGTTGGATTGCGACATTGTTTTTGTGCCGAATTTTGCAGGTACTTCTTCACCTTGCTCGGTTTGACGCATGCCGGTTAGCAAGCTGGCGCCGTTGCTTGATTTGATTTCCTGCGCATAAGAATCGCCTGAACCCCTGGCTTCTGTGCCGCCGCGGCCATGAAACACATGCAAACTCACGCCGCGCTGCTCAGCTACTTCAAGCATCTTGGCTGTACCTTCATACACGGCCCAACTCGAGGCGAGTGGTCCGTCCAATCGATTGCTGTCGGAATAGCCCACCATGATTTGTTGCTGATTGCCGCTGGCTTGAAGCGCCTGACGGTACCATGGGTTGTTCAGCATGCTGTTCAAAATGGCCGGGCCGTTGTGCAGGTCATTCACAGTTTCAATCAGGGGGACAACATTCATCTTGATGCCTTGCTCATCGGCCAGGCCTGCGTGTTTCAGCAGCAACATCACTTCAAGCATGTCGCTCATGGTTTCTGTGTTGGCCGTAATGCAGTTTTTAAGTGCCTGCGGCCCGTAACTGTCGTGAATGGTTTTGTAACTCTTGATCAATGCTATTTCGCGATCAAATTCGGCATTCTCGCTTTGACCGTCAATGGGTGCATCGCTCAGTACAGTTTGCTTGTTGAGCAGCAAGTTGGTCAACAAGGTCTGCTTTTCAATTTCTCCCAGGCTTTCGTAATTGCTTGGGCCGCCAGACCTTCTCAACAATTCACCAACTGTTTTTTCATTCATGGCGCTGTTTTGCCGAATATCGGTGCTGGCACCGTGAAACCCGATGCTGTCTGCATCCAGTTTCAGCAAATCCAGTTTCTCTTGAACGGCCGCTTTTTCTTGAGTATGCAAACTGGCAATGCTCAAAGATTCAAGATCATGTACCAGTTCATTTGCGTTCAGGTACAAATCGCCTTGAATTGGCAATGGGCTGTTGCCCACCAAATGTGTTCGGGTTCGCGCCAGTTTTTCCCGAATCAGACCAAGTGATTCCGAATGACCAGACTTGCAAAGCAGTTTGCACAGGCTGCCTGTTTGGGTATTTTTCTCTTTGCCAATTTCTTGTTCAAAGTACTCAAAAGCTGCCGTGCTCAGGGTTTTGACCACGTCCTTTAACACGGTTGCATCAATATTCGGGTTGCCATCCCGATCACCTCCAACCCAGTTGCCAGCTTCAACCAAGGGTTTCGACAGTTTCAAATTATTGGGCAGTCCCGAGAGTTGTTGGTTGATCTGTTCGTGAATGGTGCGGCCAGAACTGTGCAAGTGCCTGATATTGGCAGAGAACTGATTGGCCTCGTCTTGCACGGTGGGTTTTAGTTCCCGCACGCCTTGAATTTCCCAAAGCTCTTGGCAGACTTTTGCATTGCCTTGGGGGCTGGCAATGTTGTCGAGTTGAGAAAGAATAATTTCACTGGCCTGAGGTTTGTTGAAATTGGTAGGGTGGGCAGTAAATACCGGAGAAATTTTGGTATTCGACAGTCTTTGAACAATAGATTCTCCCCGGCTTGCCGAGTTGTCGATCAAGGTTTTCAGCCCTCGCATCAGCGATTGCGTTATTGGGGCATCTTGGGCCTTCATCTGCCTTTCCGCAGTACTCAGTATCATGAGTTGGCTGTTCAAGTATTTCAGTGCACTGACTATTGCCTCGGGGTCATTCTTGTTACGTTGAACAAATTCCTCTACACGGGCATGAAGTTGATTGAAATCAGGTTCAGCAGTTTCAATCTGTTCAGCCAGTTCACAGGCCTGTTCAAACTTCAGCGGGGGCAAGCTTTTCTGCAATTGAAGCTTCAAATTCGCATGGGTATTTTGCCGAATATCTTTGAGCTTGCTGGCCAGGGGGCCAACAATCCTGGTGGATGCTGAGCCTGAGCTACTTCTTCCCAAGGCATTGCTGCCTGCTGACATGGCGATTTGAGCACTGCTGTGGCTTGCAACTGCGCGAAACATGGTGGGGACTCCGTTCTATTTTTTTGGAGCCACGAGGATAATTTGGGTGGAGTTACGTAATCAGAAAGAGGGGTGGGGGGACGTGAGTACTTGCTCACTCTTTTGCCCATAGCTACAGTTTCAGGGATTGTAAACTTGCACTTCAGTTTTCGGCATTGCACCAAAAAAAAACTGAAGTGCATGTAGTGGCAAGCTTTATCAGCTTGGTTCCATTACTTAAAACGTATCGTTGGGTATGCGAACCCAACCTTCCATCAATACGCGTGCGCTGCGGCTCATAATCGCCTTTTTCACTGCCCACTGGCCGTTTTCAAGCACAGCCTGTGCACCCACACGCAAGGTACCGCTTGGGTGGCCAAAGCGAACGGCTTCTCTTTCACTGCCACCCGCCGCCAAATTCACCAGGGTGCCAGGCACAGCCGCCGCTGTACCAATGGCCACTGCGGCCGTACCCATCATCGCGTGGTGCAATTTACCCATGCTCATGGCGCGTACCAGCAAATCGATGCTTGCAGCTTCAACTGCCTTGCCGCTCGAACTGGTGTAGGTTTTCGGTGGTGCAACAAAGGCCACTTTGGGTGTGTGTTGGCGTTTGGCTGCTTCATCAATGTGTTTGATCAAGCCCATTTTCAGGGCACCGTGGGCGCGGATGGTTTCGAACATCGCCAATGCCTTGGGGTCACTGTTGATGTCGTCTTGCAGTTCGCAGCCGGTGTAGCCAATGCTGTCCGCGTTGACGAAAATGGTCGGGATGCCCGCATTGATCAAAGTGGCTTTCAATGTACCCACGCCGGGAACATCGAGGTCATCAATCAAGTTGCCAGTGGGGAACATGCTGCCGCCAGCACCATCTTCGCCTTCATCGGCTGGGTTCAAGAACTCCAGCTGAACTTCAGCCGCGGGGAAAGTAACCCCATCCAGTTCAAAGTCGCCGGTTTCTTGAACAAGCCCGTTGGTAATTGGCACATGCGCAATAATGGTTTTGCCAATATTGGCTTGCCAAATACGCACCACACAAGTGCCGTTTTGTGGCACGCGTGCGGGCTCTACCAAGCCACTGGCCACTGCGAATGAACCCACCGCAGAGGACAAATTACCGCAGTTGCCGCTCCAGTCCACAAAGGCTTTGTCGATGCTGACCTGTCCGAACAGATAATCCACATCGTGATCCGCCTTGCTGCTTTTACTCAAAATCACGGTTTTGCTGGTGCTTGATGTAGCACCACCCATGCCGTCGATTTGCTTGCCATAGGGGTCCGGGCTTCCGATTACACGCAACAAAAGTTTGTCGCGTGCCTCGCCCGGTTTCTGGCAAACTTCGGGCAAATCCTGCAGCCTGAAAAACACACCTTTGCTGGTGCCGCCACGCATGTACGTGGCGGGTACTTTCAATTGCTGTGTGTGTTGATTGCTCATGCAGCTGTTCCTTCAAGGAAGTCTTGCGCGAAACGCTGTAAAACGCCGCCAGCCTCGTAAATCGAAACCTCTTCAGCCGTGTCCAAACGGCAAGTCACAGGGAATTCGACGCGTTCCCCATTCTTGCGGGTCATCACCACAGTCAAGGTTGCGCGTGGGCTGCGTTCGCCCAACACTTCAAAAACCTCTGTGCCGTCGATGTTGTAGGTGTGGCGTGTGTTACCAGCCTTGAATTCCAGGGGCAGGGTGCCCATGCCGATCAGGTTGGTGCGGTGAATTCGCTCAAAGCCTTCAGCAACAATTGCTTCTACTCCGGCCAGACGAACACCTTTGGCTGCCCAGTCGCGAGAAGAACCCTGACCGTAGTCAGCACCTGCGATGATGATCAGCGGCTGGCCACGGTCCATGTAGGTTTCAATTGCTTCCCACATGCGCGTTACCTTGCCTTCCGGTTCAATGCGGGCCAGTGAGCCTTTTTTCACTTTGCCGTCTGCATCGCGAACCATTTCGTTTTGCAGGGTGGGGTTGGCGAAGGTGGCACGTTGCGCGGTCAAATGGTCACCACGGTGCGTGGCATAGCTGTTGAAGTCTTCTTCCGGCAAACCCATTTTATGCAGGTATTCACCTGCCGCGCTGTTCATCATGATCGCGTTGGATGGGCTGAGGTGATCAGTCGTAATGTTGTCACCGAGTACCGCCAGCGGGCGCATGTTTTTCAAGGTGCGTGGTCGAGCAGCCAAAGCACCTTGGCCTTCCGTGTCCCAGTAGGGTGGACGACGAATGTAGGTGCTTTGTGGGCGCCAGTCGTACAGTGGGCTTTTCGCTTCTTCAATGGCACCCAGGTCAAACATGGGAATATAAATTTCGCGGAACTGTGAAGGTTTCACGAATTCATTCACGATCGCATCTATTTCTTCATCTGAAGGCCACAGGTCTTTCAGGCGAATTTCTTTGCCGTTCACTACACCCAGCACATCGCGCTCAATATCAAAGCGAATGGTGCCCGCGATGGCGTAAGCCACCACCAGAGGGGGGCTGGCGAGGAACGCCTGCTTGGCGTAGGGGTGAATGCGGCCATCGAAGTTGCGGTTGCCGCTCAATACAGCGGTGGCGTACAAATCGCGGTCAATAATTTCTTGCTGAATTTTAGGATCAAGCGCGCCACTCATGCCGTTGCAGGTGGTGCAGGCAAAGGCCACAATGCCAAAGCCGAGCTTTTCCAGTTCAGGCAACAGGCCTGAGTCTTTCAAATACAACTCGGCCACTTTGGAACCTGGAGCGAAAGAAGATTTCACCCAGGGTTTGCGTACCAAGCCCAACTCATTGGCTTTGCGGGCCAACAAGGCCGCAGCCACTACGTTGCGCGGGTTGCTGGTGTTGGTGCAGCTGGTAATGGCAGCGATAATCACGGCACCATCAGGCATCAGGCCCTCGGCCTCTTGGGCGCGCGCTGCATCCAGGTTGCCTGCAATGCCTTTGGCTGCCAAATCGGTGGTGGCCACGCGGGCGTGTGGGTTCGACGGGCCAGCCATGCTGCGCACCACTTTGCTCAAATCGAATGTCAACACGCGCTCGTATTCAGCACCGGTCATTTTGTTGGCCCATAAGCCAGTGTGCTTGGCGTATTGTTCAACCAGCTTCACCTGCTCGTCTTCACGGCCAGTCAGCTTCAGGTAATCGATGGTTTGCTCGTCGATGTAGAACATTGCGGCGGTGGCACCGTATTCCGGAGTCATGTTTGAAATGGTCGCACGGTCGCCAATGGTCAGGCTGTTGGCACCCTCACCGAAAAATTCGATATAGGCACCCACCACGCGTTCCTTGCGCAAAAACGCAGTCAATTCCAGCACGATATCGGTTGCAGTAATGCCGGGCTGGCGTTTGCCAGTCAATTCTACGCCCACAATATCGGGCAGGCGCATCATCGATGCACGACCCAGCATCACGGTTTCAGCTTCCAGACCACCCACACCAATCGAGATTACGCCCAGCGCATCCACGTGTGGCGTGTGGCTGTCCGTGCCCACGCAGGTGTCGGGGAAGGCCACGCCGTCGCGTACCTGCACCACCGGCGACATTTTCTCCAGGTTGATCTGGTGCATGATGCCGTTGCCCGCTGGAATCACATCCACATTCTTGAACGCGGTTTTGGTCCAGTTGATGAAGTGAAAGCGGTCCTCGTTACGGCGTTCTTCAATGTCGCGGTTCTTCTGGAAGGCGTCGGGATCAAAACCGCCACATTCAACCGCCAGTGAATGGTCCACAATCAATTGCGTGGGCACCACCGGGTTCACCAGTGAGGGGTCACCGCCCTGGTCCGCAATCGCATTGCGCAGGCCTGCCAAATCCACCAAAGCGGTTTGACCAAGAATGTCGTGGCAGACCACGCGGGCTGGATACCAAGGAAAATCAAGATCGCGCTTACGGTAAATCAATTGCTTCAGGCTGTCAGTCAGCGAAGAAGGTTCACAGCGGCGCACCAGCTGCTCAGCCAGCACCTTGCTGGTGTAAGGCAGCTTGTCCCAAGCACCTGGTTCGATTGCATCGACAGCCGACTGGGTGTCGAAGAAATCAAGCTTCGTACCTGGAAGGTTTTTACGGAATTGAGTGTTCATGCTTATTTGCGATCCTTGATGGGTACAAATTTCTGGTCTTCGGGGCCGGTGTAGTTGGCGCTTGGGCGAATGATCTTGCCGTCAATTCGCTGCTCAATCACATGGGCGCTCCAGCCGGAAGTGCGGGCGATCACGAACAGGGGCGTGAACATGGCGGTGGGCACACCCATCATGTGGTAGCTCACGGCGCTGAACCAGTCCAGGTTCGGGAACATTTTCTTGATTTCCCACATCACGCTTTCAAGTCTTTCCGCGATGTTGTACATCTTCATGTTGTTCTGTTCTTTGGACAAATCTTCCGCCACTTTCTTGATCACCACATTGCGGGGGTCGCTCACGGTGTACACGGGGTGGCCAAAGCCAATCACTACTTCCTTGCGTTCAACGCGTGCACGAATATCGGCTTCTGCTTCATCCGGGTTGTCGTAACGCTTTTGAATTTCGAACGCCACTTCATTGGCGCCACCATGCTTGGGGCCGCGCAAGGCACCAATGCCGCCGCAGATGGCGGAATACATGTCGGAACCTGTACCGGCTACCACGCGGCTGGTGAAAGTGGATGCATTGAATTCATGCTCTGCGTACAGAATCAACGAGGTGTGCATGGCGCTGACCCAACTGTCGCGCGGCTTTTCGCCGTGCAGCAGGTGCAGGAAGTGGCCACCGATGGAATCATCATCAGTTTCCACTTCAATGCGCTTGCCGTTGTGGCTGTAGTGATACCAGTAAAGCAGCATGCTGCCCAGGCTGGCCATCAGTTTGTCGGCAATGTCCCGAGCACCGGGGTGGTTGTGGTCGTCTTTCTCGGGTTGCAGGCAACCCAATACGGAAACACCAGTGCGCATCACATCCATGGGGTGAGCTGAAGGGGGCAGGGCTTCCAGCGCTTGCTTCACGCCCGCAGGAATGCCGCGCAAAGCTTTCAGTTTCAGTTTGTAGCCAGCCAGTTCAGCCACGGTGGGCAGCTTGCCGTGTACCAGCAAATATGCAATTTCCTCAAATTCGGTGGTGGTGGCCAAGTCCAGAATGTCGTAACCGCGGTAAGCCAGATCGTTGCCTGTACGGCCCACTGTACACAGGGCGGTATTTCCAGCGGCGGTGCCTGAAAGGGCTACAGATTTTTTGGGCTTAAAGCCAGGGGTTGTTGTTTGTTGCTCAGACATTGCTGTCTCCTGTTAAAAATAGTTTTTTATAACAATTGTTTATACTGTTTAATTAAAGTTATTTCTGCTGGAAAAGAGCGTCCAGTTTCTGCTCGAAGTCGTGGTAGCCAATGCTGTCATACAGCTCCATGCGGGTTTGCATGGTGTCCAGTACGTTCTTCTGGGTGCCATCGCGGCGCACTGCTTCATACACGTTCTGTGCTGCTTTGTTCATGGCGCGGAACGCGCTCAAGGGGTAAAGCACCAAGCCTACGCCCACGCCTTTCAGTTCTTCGGTAGTAAACAGTGGGGTTGAACCAAATTCAGTGATGTTGGCCAACACAGGCACCTTCACAGCGTCCACAAATTGCTGGTACATGCTCAGTTCAGTCATTGCTTCCGGGAAAATCATGTCGGCACCGGCCTCCACGCAGGCACAAGCACGGTCAATGGCCGATTGCAAACCTTCCACGGCCAATGCATCTGTACGCGCCATGATCACGAAGTCGTCTGAACCACGGGCATCCACGGCCGCTTTGATGCGGTCCACCATTTCAGCTTGGGTCACAATCGCTTTGCCTGGGCGGTGGCCACAGCGTTTGGCGCCCACTTGGTCTTCAATGTGCATGGCGGCAGCGCCGGCTTTCATCATGGCCTTGGTGGTACGAGCGATATTGAAGGCTGATGAGCCAAAGCCAGTGTCGACATCCACCAGCAAAGGGGTGTCACACACATCGGTAATTCGGCGCACGTCGGTCAGTACGTCATCCAGTCCTGAAATGCCCAGGTCGGGCAGACCCAGTGAACCAGCCGCCACGCCGCCGCCGCTCAGGTAAATGGCTTTGAAGCCGGCACGCTTGGCCAGCAATGCGTGGTTGGCATTGATTGCGCCAATCACTTGCAAAGGTTGTTCTTCTTTCACTGCCTGGCGAAAACGGGCGCCTGCGGAATGTTGGGTCATGGTGTTCTCCTTGTTGTATGTTCTGTGTAGTGCAGGGTTTGTGCCAGTCAACAAAAATAATAGATTATTCAAATAAGATCAATAATTTGGCGTATTAATATAAAGTAATTACAAGAATAATTTTATGGTGTTTTGAAACACATTTGTATAAAATGAAACGATTGAGTGTTTCAAATGAAACTTAAGGTGTTTTGAATGAAACCCAGAATTGTGGTGTTCAGCATCAGCGCATTGGCTGGTACATTGCGGGAGATTGCCCGCGACTACAGCGGTTCAGCCAACATTGAATTGGTGCCCAAGGCCTATGAAGATGCCTTGGCGTATGCACGTCATCGTTACTACACCGACACGGCCGATGTATTCATCGCCGCGGGTTCAAACGGCGCATTCTTGCAGAACCAGCTTGAGGCGCCGCTGGTCATTATTCGTACGGACGGTTTTGATGTGATGCAAGCCTTGGCATCAGCCAGAAAAGCGTCCGCGGCAGTGGGCTTGGTCAGTTACGAACATTCGTTTGATGAGCTGGAGCAGTTTGCCCGAGCGTTTGATGTGCCCTTGAGTACCCGAACTTATCGTACACCGGAGGACGCGCGTCGCGCTGTGCGGGAATTGGCGCAGCTGGGTGTGAAGGTGGTGGTGGGGTCGGGCTTGGTCACCGAAATCGCACAAGAAATGGGCATGGAAGCCATTCTGATTTATTCCCGGCAAGGTGTTGTCAAAGCCTTTGAGGAAGCCATACGGCTGGCCAGTGCCAAAGCTTCAGGCGGAGTGCGCCGAAACAGTCAGGCTTATACGTACCACACCGAACAAGACCTGATTGGCAATAGCCGGGCAGTTGAAAAGCTGCGCAATACGATCCGCCTGTGTGGCAGTATCGATTTTTCCGTACTAATTCAGGGTGAAACCGGCGTGGGCAAGGAGTTGGTGGCCCAATCCATCCACAGCGCCAGCCCTCGCGCAGGAAAGCCATTCGTCGCAATCAATTGTGCATCGCTCACAGAGAGCTTGCTTGAAAGCGAGCTGTTTGGTTATGAAGAGGGTGCATTTTCAGGGGCCGTGAAAGGTGGGCGCGCGGGCATGTTTGAAAGCGCACAGGGGGGCACCGTGTTTCTCGATGAAATTGGTGACATGCCTTTGGCTTTTCAAACCAGGCTGCTGCGCATTCTCGAGGACAACACAGTGCGCCGAATTGGTTCTGCCTCATCCCGCAAAGTTGATTTTCGTTTGCTGGCGGCCAGCAACGTGAATTTGCAGCAAGCCGTTGAAGAAGGGCGCTTTCGCGAAGACCTTTATTTCCGGCTGAATGAAATGTTGATCCATATCCCTCCACTGCGAGAACGTACCGAAGACATTGGCGAATTGGCGGGCTACTTTTTAAGGACTACGCCAGTGCGTGTCAGCAAATCAAAATTCGATACGTTTCTTCAACTGGCTTTGCCAGTTCTTCAATCCTTGCCTTGGCCCGGCAATATCCGTCAATTGAAGAATGTGTGTCGCAGGGCGGCTGTGTTGATGTTGCAGGAAAGTGATCTGTCGTCCTGGCGCACCTGGTTTCCAGACCTGCTTGTGGGCGTGGAGAATTCGACCACGTCACCTTTGCAGCACATCAATTTTCTCGATTCAATGAGCAATATGAATGCCTTGGCCTTGGCCTACAGCAGGGCGCCTATGTCGGAGCGCACAAGCATTGTCCGTCAGGCATTAAACCTGGTCGGTGGCGAGGTCAATAAAGTGGCTGAAGGTTTGGGCATTAGCAGGTCTACGGTTTGGCGTTTAAATAAGGGCAGCTAACAACATGTCATACACGCCACCCACCTTGACTGAATCGGATGTCGAATTCACCGCCATTCGCGCCCAAGGCGCAGGTGGTCAAAATGTCAACAAAGTGTCCAGTGCCATTCATCTGCGTTTTGACATTCGTTCATCGTCTTTGCCTGAATTCATCAAAGAAAAATTACTGGCTCTGCAAGACCAACGTTTGACCAAAGACGGTGTTATTGTCATCAAAGCTCAAACCACGCGCAGTCAAGAACAAAATCGGGTAGAAGCCCTTGCACGCTTGAACGAGCTGCTTGCAGAGGTTGCCAAACCTGTCAAGGTTCGCCGTGAAACCCGACCCACCCTGGGTTCAAAACGTCGCAGGTTGGAAGGCAAAAGCATTCGTGGGCAGGTCAAGGCGCTGCGTGGAAAGGTCCAGGATTAATCGTTGCCCGTGACAGAACACAAGCTATTGCACGCGACCGAAAATAACAAACATTTGTCTTTATCGTGTATAAAAAACACTGGCAATTTTTGTTCAAACTATTTTTCGGGAGAATCAATGGACCTTATTCGCATACTGATCGCCATCTTGTTGCCTCCACTGGGCGTGTTTCTTCAAGAAGGGCTGGGCAAGCATTTCTGGATCAACATCATTCTGACTTTGCTCGGCTATATTCCCGGCATTGTTCACGCCGTGTATATCATTGCCAAAAAGTAGCCGCTTGCTGCTTGCGCAGGAACACTGCCCTTGGAGTGTTCCGTTTTACAAATTATTCTGTATGCCGTTCTTGTTCGCAGCCCGTTAATACCCTCTCATTCACAACATTCAGGAAAACAAGATGCAAGCCACCAAACTGATTGGAATTCTGTTGATTGTTGCCGGCACCTTAGGACTGGTCTACGGGGGCTTTAGCTACACCGAAGAGTCAACCGCAGCAAAAATTGGTTCACTCGAGATCACGGTGGATCAGGAAAAAGAGGTCAATGTTCCCATGTGGGCAGGCGTGGGTGCAATTGTCGCCGGCGCTTTTCTGTTGCTGGTGGGTGGTCGCCGCCGCTAGTTTGTCCAGCGTTCAACTAAACAAATGACCACGCCACAATGCGCGTGGTCTTGTTGCCTTGTTCCATTTCAACTTCAAGAATATCCCGTGCACCCGCATTGCGCATATGCCATTTGGCTTGCGGTACATTTTCGGCCTTTGACACCAGCGTGGTAAACCACCTGCATTGTTTACCAAATCGCGCGCTCTCGTTGATCATGGATTGCAGAAAACCAATTTCCCCACCCTCGCACCACAATTCATTCTTCTGCCCACCAAAATTCAAGCCCGCAGGTGCTTTTGAACCTGGTTTTTCTCCACGATTAAAAGCCAGGCTATTCACTTTTCGTTGATTGCTTTTTATGGCTTCTTTTTGTGAGGCGTGAAACGGCGGGTTGCACACGCTCAGGTCAAATTTCTCCCCTGGCTTGATCACACCCTCCAATATTTTCCGTTTATCCCGCTGCAGCCGCAGATCAATCAGGCGCTTCACGTCGTCGTTTTTATCCAGCACCGAGGCAAGGTTCTTCAAGCCAACCGGGTCAATTTCACTGCCAGTGCAGTGCCAGCCGTATACTTTTGCTGCCAGCAATGAATAAATGCCGTTGGCCCCTGTGCCGATGTCCAGCATTTTTACCTGCCTTGAATCTGATGCCTTAATCCCGCAGCTCGACAGCAAATCTGCCGCGTAATGAATGTAATCCACCCTGCCGGGGATCGGAGGGCACAGGTAGCCCTCTGGCACGTTCCACTCCGAGATGCCGTAGTGGTGTTTCAGCAGTGCGCAATTCAAAGCTTTCACGGCAGCAGGCGAGGCGAAATCGATGGAGTTTCGGCCATGGTTATTGGGCTTAACAAATTTTTTCAGGGCAGGGGAAGTCAACACCAAGGCATCGAAATCGTAGCCGTCTTTGTGCGCGTTATTGGGGTGAAGTGTTTTGGTCAATTTTTCTCTCGCTGGGCCTTGCTGCGCGCTGCCAAATCATAGCAACCGGTTTTGTTGGCATTCTCGGCAGAATCGGGCGCACCTGTGTCCACAAATGGAATCAATGCGGCAAACGGGTTTAGCAGCGACAGCAACACCGCGCCAGCCACTTTGCCCGCAATTGGACCTTTTTCAAGGGATACATCGGGTGAGCCCATGGTGCCGGTGATCAGCAAAGGCGTACGCAAGCTAACCGGACTGAAGTCTTTGGGTGTTACAACCACCCTCAAATTCAAGGCTTCTGTTTTCATCGAAATACTGCCATTGACCCACATTGCAGAGTCTTGAGTATCAATCACAAATACCCTGGGTTGCAGTACGCCATTGTTTGCATCCAGATCGGCAAACGCACAGGTCATTTGCAACACGTCATCACCCCGAAACCAAACACCGAGCGCCTCGGCAGCGTCCAGGCCAGCAGCCTCAACGATCAAATGCGACATGGTGCCATTGCGCACCTGTGTTCGTACATTGCCAGCCAGGCTACCCAGTATTTCAGCAGTCGAGCGGCCTTGCCCACTCAGTTTGGCAGCACCATTCATGGTGCCGGTTACATAAGGCGGCTCATTGCCTGCCCTTGGTATGTTCAGCCATTGCTCAAGCTGCACATTGGCCCAATTCAGGTCCACATTCCAAATAGCGATATCTTCTCGCCCATCCAATTGCACCGAGCCAGCAAGTTCGCCCTTTGCTGTTTTTGCCTGAATGTCTGAAATGGTCAAAACACCCTCAGTGACAGCCAAATGTGCCCGCAAGGGTCGAAGTGGCTTCAATATCTCGCTGCCCAAATCCAGATTGTCGATGTCAATTTTTACATCAGCATCCATCGCTCTCAGGGAGGGCAGGTCAAAGGGTTTGTCCGGCAACACTCTGCCTTGGTTTGTGGCTGCTGCAACTTGTTTTTCAGCCGGTGCGCCTACGGTAGGGCCCAGGTCAGCCAGTACCAGCGACGCTCCTTTGAGTTCTCCGGTCAGAAGGGGTTGTGTTTTTCCACCTTCATAAACAAAGCGCCCGTTCAAACGACTGCTGCCGATTGTTGCGTTGTCAATATTGACTTGCCAGTTGCTTGCATCACGCACCAAATTGCCTTCCGTACGAAAGGCTGGTGTGTTTGGCAACGTGACTCCTAGCGCCTGGCCTGCCGCGGCCAGGGATGAGCCACTTACTGCAAATTGTCCAGACAGTTGCTGCATACCCAGCGCATCGGCGGCGTTCCCCTTAAAGTCCAAGCGGGCTCGACCCAAAGACACGTTCAACTCCACCGGAATTGGCTTGCCTTGCTTGGCCACCCAAGGCAGTACACCGGTTGATTTCAGTTGTATATCAAGCTTTTTACCTTGATACGAACCCAGTGCCATCACAGTTAGCGCATCGGCTCCAATCTCTCCTTCCTGCAGGCTCAGTGTTGCATCCAGATCAAGATCAAGGGGCTCATCCCGATAGGTGATTTGGCCTTTCTGAATGGCCAACAAACCAAACTCCGGGGCAGGGGCAGGCCCTGTGTCTGGTTCGTTTTTGGCAAATTGCCACGATGCGCGCCCGTCTTTCAGGCGTTCGAAATTGCCGTTCAGCAATGTGGCTGTTAGCGACTTGATTCTCAAGGCAGATCCTGGCGTGTTGGCCCACTTGATCAGATCAACATAGCGCAATCCAACAGACACGTTTTCCGCTCTAACCATAAAAGGCGACTGGCTCCAGGCAGGTGCGTCCACCTCAAAATGATTCAAGCTCAATCGAATGCCACCAATCAAGCGCAGTTTAAACCGGGGGTCACTTTCATCCGGTTTCGTCAGTTGAATATCTCTTTCAAGTGTTTTGCTCAGCCATTGCTCGGCTGGTTTGGCCAAAAAGGGCCATCCCATTAGTTCAAATATACCCACGGCCAAAACAAGCAAGGCTAGTGTCGCCCAAGCCATTATTCGAAAAGGCTTTTGCTGGTAAAGCTTTAAGGTAATCGGTGTTCTTTTCAAGTGTTGTCCTGATTCTCTGGTGCAAGAATTCGGTTGTTGTCTCGCACTTCTTGCTGTGCTTAACGCATACTGGCAAGAAACAGTCAACCTAAGTGTGCTGTACCCGTTATACGGAATATCTCAATTCGATTGATCTCTTTTATTCAGGAAGTATGAAACATGAAAACATTGTTTTCCATGATTGCATTGATGTTCGCTTTGAGCAGTTGTGCAGTGTACACCCCTGCGGGTTCTGTCGTGGTTGATCCGGGTGGCCATGGCGGCGGTCATTGCCCACCCGGGCAAGCCAAAAAAGGCAACTGCTAAAACTGTTTGCCTGTTATGAGTGCTTACGTGGTTGGTCAAATCAACATCATCGATCCACTCAAGTGGCAAGAGTATCGGGACCAAGTGCCCGGCACTCTTGCTGCCTGGAATGCAGAATTGGTTTTCAGGGGTGTTAAGACCGCAGATTTGGCACTCCAAAATGCCTTCAGCGACATCGTGGTGATACGTTTCCCAACGCTGGATGCAGCCCATGGCTGGTTTCAATCAAATGCTTACCAGGCACTTATACCGCTTCGCGCGGCTGCGGCCCAAGTGTTGTTAACCACATATGAGGCTTGAATCACTTGCTTGATCCTTCAGCTCGAGAAATTCTCCAGTTTTGGTTTGAGGACACAGATCCGAAATCCTGGTGGTCGGCCGACCCAAAGTTTGACGAACAAATTCGTCTGCGCTACGGAGAAACCCTTTTGAAGGCTGCCAAGAGTGAGTTTTTCTCATGGCGTGCCTCAGCCAGAGGACGTCTCGCAGAAATCATTGTTCTAGATCAGTTTTCTCGCAACGTGTACCGCAATACACCCTCAGCATTTGCTCAGGATTCGATGGCCTTGGCCCTCGCCCAAGAAGCCGTTGCGACGGGTGTGTTAAACGACTTGACTCCCGATGAAAGGGTATTTTTGCTTTTACCTTACATGCACAGCGAGTCACGGCTTATTCATGTTCACGCCGAGCGCTTGTACCGAGAATGGGCTCCCGAGAATAACCACAACTTTGAGCTTCGACACAAGGAAATCATTGACAGGTTTGGGCGATATCCACATCGAAACAGAATCCTGAATCGAGAGTCCACCCCTGAAGAGCTCGAGTTTTTAAAACAACCGGGGTCAAGTTTTTAGCCACCGCGGTTTGATCGCGCATTGAGCACTTCAAAAAAGTATCTGTAGCTGGCACGGTCATGCAGTTCACCCTTGATCTGAATCGGCCCCCATTCAGCTTTCTGCGCCTCGGTCAATACCAGCACCGCTTCATCCACCTCGGAATCGGTGGGCAGCATGGCCGATACAATGTGAACAATCTGATCCGGATGAATGCTCCACATTCGTGTGAAGCCGAAATCGCGTTTAGCACGAGTCGCGTCCTCGGCCCCCATTTCTGGCTGACGAATATTGCGGGTCACGTTGTGCGAGGGCACTTTGCCAAATCGATGGCAGGCTGCTGAAATTTCAAGTTTTGCCCTGCGCACCAGCGGGTTTTCGAATTGACCCGGCGAATTCAAAGCGGTTTTGGGAATTGCACTCCGGTGGCTCGAAATGAAATCCATTATTCCGAACGAAAGTGATTCAACTTCTTCAAGACCTGCAATTTGATGCACAGCCGCCAGAGCTCCATGGGTTTCAATCAACACGTGCATGGGTGGCGCTTCAACGCCCGCCTTGGCGCATTGTTCACGAATACGGCCAATCGCCAGTTTGACGTCGTCAAAGTTTTCAGGCTTCGGTAGCATCAAGTAAGCGGGCAAGGGCACGCCTTCGCGCAACACAATTGGCAACTCCTGTTCAAACGCAGGGTCTTGCACCGGGTGCAGTCGAACGCCCGGTCTGCGCGTTTCGCCACCGTATCGTGCTGAAAAATCAACCAGGCTTTGTGCAGCCCATGTTGCAATTTCGGTCACATGGCCCACCACAGCGCCATCTTCCAAGTCCAGCGTAATGTCGAAGCAGGCTCCAATTTCGGCGCGAATCTGCAAAGCCTTCTCAAAATACTTGGGGCGGCCTGTGTAGTGGTCACACACCGGCAGGTTCACCTGTGCGTGGTCTTCGCTGTACAAAATTGTGGAAATGTTTGCCAAATCCAGGTTGTGCTTCTTCACGCGCTAGTCCTTCGCAGTGTTCTTTCAAATGCAAATAAAAAAAGCCAGCATCTCTGCTGGCCCTTTTTATCACGAAATGCTCGTAAATTACTTGCCCAGCAAGTGCTTCACGCCTTCGCGTTCTTCCATCAGTTCGTTCAGGGTAATGTTGATGCGCTCTTGGCTGAATGCATCGATTTCCAGGCCCTTCACGATTTCAAACTTACCGTTGGCACAGGTCACAGGGAAGCCGAACTGGGTTTTTTCAGGAATGCCGTAAGAACCGTCAGAAGGAATACCCATGGTTACCCACTTGCCGTTGGTGCCCAGAACCCAGTCACGAACGTGGTCGATCGCAGCATTGGCAGCAGAGGCCGCAGAGGACAGGCCGCGTGCTTCGATAATGGCCGCACCACGCTTGCCTACGGTTGGCAAGAAAGTGTTGGCGTTCCATTCCTGATCGTTGATCATGTCCTTCACAGACGCGCCGTCGATGGTCGCAAAGCGATAGTCAGCGTACATGGTGGGTGAGTGGTTGCCCCAAACTGCCAGCTTCTCGATTGAAGCAACCGGCTTGCCGGTTTTGGCGGCTACTTGGCTCAACGCACGGTTGTGGTCCAGGCGCAGCATAGAGGTGAAGCAGTTCGGGTCCAGATCGGGGGCAGACTGTTGTGCAATGTAGGCGTTGGTGTTCGCTGGGTTGCCCACAACCAGTACTTTCACGCTACGCTTGGCGTTGTCGTTCAGTGCTTTGCCCTGAACTGTGAAAATTGCGCCATTGGCTTCGAGCAGGTCTTTGCGTTCCATGCCTTTGCTGCGTGGGCGTGCGCCAACCAGCAGTGCTACGTCTACGTCTTTGAAAGCGGTTGCGGGGTCATCTGTAATCACCACGCCTTGCAGCAACGGGAATGCACAGTCTTCCAGTTCCATGACCACACCCTTCACTGCGGGCAGGGCGGGGGTAATGTCCAGCAACTGCAAAATTACGGGCTGGTCTTTGCCCAGCATGTCGCCATTGGCGATACGGAACAACAAGCTGTAGCCAATTTGGCCGGCAGCGCCTGTAACGGCAACTCGCATTGCGGGTTTGGTCATGTCAAACACTCCAAAGGATTAAAAATCGAAGGCCATAGTTTAGCGCCAAACGCTGACACCTTGTTGACTAACTTGGTGGTTTAGAGGGGATTAACTTCTAAAAGTCATCTATAAGATATAAGATACACAATAATCCGAAAAAACAAGACCGAGACACAATTTGCAACCCGTTAACCCAACGTTCAGCCCGCTTTATCAGCAAATCAAAGGTTTGCTGCTCAAAAGCCTTCAAGACGGCGAATGGAAGCCGGGTGAGCTTATTCCGTCTGAAACCGAGCTTGCTGCCCGTTATGGTGTCAGTCAAGGCACGGTGCGCAAAGCAATTGACGAGCTTGCCGCTGAAAACCTGGTTGATCGCAAGCAGGGGCGGGGTACTTTTGTTGCCACGCACAACGAGGCCAAGTCAGAATATCGGTTCCTGCGTCTTGCCGCCGACGAAGAGCCTGGCGTAAAGCCCAAATCCACCTATTTGTCTGTAGAGCGGGTTCGTGCCAGTTCGCAAATCGCCAAATTGCTCGACATCAAACCCAGTGATTCCGTATTCGTAGTCAAGCGAGTAATGCGCTTCGATGGTGTACCCCGTATTTTTGATGAAATCTGGCTGCCGGCTTCCCAATACAAAGGCCTTACTCTTGAGCGTCTTCAGCAGTGGAATTCCACGCTGTATGGTTTTCTTGAAAGCAGCTTTAATGTGCGCATGTTGAGGGCCAACGAGCACATTAAGGCAGTCAGTGCACAGCAAGAGCATGCTGACATTTTGCAGGTTGGGGTAGGTACTCCCTTGCTGCTGGTCGAGCGCCTTTCAATGACGTATGCTGATAAGCCGGTAGAGCTTCGTCGTGGCTGGTACTTGACCGACAAATTTTCATACAGGAATGAATTGTATTGAATTGATATAAGTCTTTAGCGGGCAAAAGAATGCATTTGCGTCATTTGGTGCTCAAAATCAAAAACTTCCCGCTTTAAGGCTTTGCTGATTTGGTTCAAAATATATCGTTGTCCGATATTGGTTTTTTTAAAGGATTCAGGCCGGAAGGCCTAGGGTAAAAGCCCGTTTTCCAATCACTTTTATAAGAACACGAGCATGTCAAACACTGTTGCGAAGAAACGTCCGGAATACCGGAACATACATGTCACACAAATCCTGAAGTACAGGCTACCCTTGGCGGGCAAGCTGTCCATTTTGCACCGCGTCAGTGGCGCTGTGCTGTTCCTGGCGCTTCCAGTCATTCTCCTGCCGCTTTTCGACAAAAGCATCACTTCCGAACTCACCTTCCTTGAAATGCAATCCCTGGTCAGCAGCCCGCTGGTCAAAATTGTATTGCTCGGCCTGATCTGGTCGTATCTGCATCACTTTGCTGCGGGCATTCGTTACCTGGTGCTCGACATGCATGTGGGCACTGAAAAGTACGCAGCCAGCAAAAGTGCGGGTATTGTGTTTGCTGTCAGTTTGAGCCTGACCGCTTTGTTCGGCCTGAAACTGTTCGGAGTGTTTTAATCATGGGCAATAACATTGGTTCCAAGCGCCTGGTGGTTGGCGCACATTACGGCCTGAAAGAATGGGTAGCACAACGCATTACAGCGGTCATCATGGCGGTGTACACAATCGGTCTGTTCCTGGCCGTGCTGTTTACCCCCGATCTTGACTACGCGAAGTGGGTCGGTTTCTTCAACTTCACGGTTTTGTCTTTCCCATTGGGCAAAATTCTTGCACTGCTGGCCATTCTGTCGCTGTGCTATCACGCTTACATTGGTATTCGCGACATCTGGATGGACTATGTCAAGCCCACCGGCATTCGCCTTACGTTGCAAGTTTTTACGGCGTTGTGGTTGCTCGGTGCAGCCGGTTACGCTGCTGACATTCTCTGGAGGGTCTAAAAGTGACTGCAGTTAAAACTTCCCTTCCTCGTCGCAAATTCGACGCGGTGATCGTAGGTGCGGGTGGCGCGGGCATGCGCTGTTCGCTCCAGTTGGCAGAGGCTGGTCTGAATGTAGCCGTGCTGTCCAAAGTATTCCCCACGCGTTCACACACCGTGGCTGCGCAGGGTGGTATCGGCGCGTCGCTGGGCAATATGTCCGACGACAGCTGGTACTGGCACATGTTCGACACCGTGAAAGGTTCTGACTACCTGGGCGATCAGGATGCAATCGAATTCATGTGTCGTGAAGCGCCCAAAGTGGTTTACGAGCTTGAACACTTTGGCATGCCCTTTGACCGCAACCCAGATGGCACCATTTATCAGCGCCCATTTGGTGGCCACACAGCCAACTTCGGTGAAAAGCCGGTTCAGCGCGCTTGCGCGGCTGCCGACCGCACAGGTCACGCCCTGTTGCACACTTTGTACCAGCGCAACGTACGCGCGCGCACCCAGTTCTTCGTCGAGTGGATGGCGCTTGACATTATTCGTGATGCCGACGGTGACGTGGTGGGTGTAACCGCCCTGGAAATGGAAACCGGCGAGATGATGGTGCTGGAAGCCAAAACCACCGTGTTTGCCACCGGTGGTGCAGGCCGCATCTGGGATGCATCCACCAACGCGTTTATCAACACTGGTGACGGCATGGGCATGGCAGCCCGCGCTGGCATTCCTCTGGAAGACATGGAGTTCTGGCAGTTCCACCCAACTGGTGTGGCTGGTGCAGGTGTTCTGGTGACTGAGGGTGTTCGCGGCGAAGGCGGTATTTTGCTCAACAGCGAAGGCGAGCGTTTCATGGAACGTTACGCTCCAACCTTGAAAGACTTGGCTCCACGCGACTTTGTGTCACGTTCCATGGACCAGGAAATCAAGGAAGGCCGGGGTTGTGGTCCCAACAAAGATTACGTGTTGTTGAAGCTCGATCACCTGGGTGCCGACACCATCATGAAGCGTTTGCCCTCGATTCGTGAAATCGCGATCAAGTTCGCCAACGTAGACCCGATCAAAGAACCAATTCCTGTGGTGCCAACCATTCACTACCAAATGGGCGGCATTCCAACCAATGTGTACGGCCAGGTTGTGGCTCCCAAAGTACCGGGCGGCCCCAGCGAAATCATCAATGGCATGTATGCCATCGGCGAATGTGCCTGCGTATCCGTTCACGGTGCAAACCGTTTGGGTACCAACTCCTTGCTCGACCTGATCGTGTTTGGTCGTGCAGCAGGTAACCACATTGTGAACAGCAACCTGAAAGCCCGCAGCCACAAAGAATTGCCGGCCGATGGCACTGACCTGACCATGGCACGCGTAGACAAGCTGATGACATCGACCAGCGGTGAAAATGTTCGTGTGGTAGCCGATGCGATTCGCAAGGGCATGCAGTACCACTGTGGCGTGTTCCGCACCACCGAGTTGATGGAAGCTGGCGTGACCAAGATCAACGATCTGGCCGCACAAGCCGAGCACATTCACTTGAAAGACAAGTCCAAAGTGTTTAACACTGCTTTGGTAGAAGCATTGGAACTGGCGAACTTGCAGGAAACTGCGAAGGCCACCATGGTGTCCGCCGCAGCCCGTGAAGAAAGCCGTGGTGCGCACGCCCACCGCGATTTCCCTGAACGCGATGATGACAAGTGGATGCGTCACAGCCTGTGGTACTCCGAAGGCAATCGCCTGGACTACAAGCCAGTGAACCTGAAGCCAATGACAGTTGAAACCTTCCAGCCCAAAAAGCGGACGTTCTAATCAAGGTTAAGAGGTACAGAAAATGAGCGAAAAGAGAATCGTACGTTTTGAAATTTATCGCTACGACCCGGATACCGGCGAAGCGCCAAAAATGCAAAAGCTGGAAGTTGAGCTGGAGCCAACCGATAAAATGTTGCTCGACGCGCTGATGCGCATCAAGAGCGACGTGGATGAATCACTGGCCTATCGCCGTTCATGCCGTGAAGGCGTGTGCGGTTCTGATGCCATGAACATCAACGGCAAAAACGGTTTGGCTTGTATTACCAACCTGCGCGACCTGAAGCAGCCCATCGTGCTCAAACCGCTTCCAGGTTTGCCGGTAGTGCGCGACCTGATCGTCGACATGACCCAGTTTTTCAAGCAGTACCACTCCATCAAGCCTTACCTGGTGAACGACACCCCCCCTCCTGAAAAGGAGCGTTTGCAGTCACCCGAAGAGCGCGAAGAACTGGATGGTCTGTACGAATGTATTTTGTGCGCATGCTGTTCAACCAGCTGCCCATCGTTCTGGTGGAACCCTGACAAGTTCGTAGGCCCGGCCGGTTTGCTGCAAGCTTACCGTTTCATTGCCGACAGCCGTGATCAAACCACGGGTGAGCGTCTGGACAACCTGGAAGACCCATACCGTTTGTTCCGCTGCCACACCATCATGAACTGTGTAGACGTGTGTCCGAAGGGCTTGAACCCGACCAAGGCAATTGGCAAGATCAAGGAATTGATGGTGCGTCGCGCCGTCTAGAACCCTTGTTCGGATTTTTTTATTCAAATCGGGGTTGTGCACTGCAAAACCCCGTTTTTTTTGTTGTAGTTTATGTCTAATCAGAGTCATCAGGCGGATCCAACTCAACGTGCCCGTTTACGCTGGCGCGCAAGGCGAGGCCTATTGGAAAACGACCTGATTATCGAACGATTTTTCGACAAGCATGAAATGGAACTGACCAACGATGACGTGCAGGCCTTGACTGTACTGTTTGAGGAGGTTGACAACGTCCTGCTTGACCTATTCCTGGGCCGAAAAGAGCCGGAAGGGAATCTGGATACACCGGATGTGCGCAAGGTGATCCAGATGATGCGAGAACTTTAATTTCAATCCCATTAGAAGGAAATCCGATGAGCACAGAACACAAGGCCACGCTGTCGTTTACTGACGGCACCCCCTCGGTAGAATTTCCCATTCACAAAGGTACCATTGGTCCCGATGTGATCGACATCCGAAAGCTGTACGGATCCACTGGCAAATTCACTTACGACCCAGGCTTCCTGTCCACAGCCTCTTGCAATTCATCCATTACCTACATTGACGGTGACAAGGGCGAGCTGCTGTATCGCGGCTACCCCATTGAGCAACTGGCTCAGCACTGCGACTTCATGGATGTGTGCTATTTGCTGCTGAACGGTGAATTGCCCAATGTTGCTGAAAAGCATACGTTTGACGACCTGGTGACCAAGCACACCATGGTCAACGAGCAGATGAACTTCTTCCTGCGTGGTTTCCGCCGCGATGCACACCCCATGGCGGTGATGACTGGTCTGGTGGGCGGTATGTCTGCTTTCTACCCAGATTCCATGAACCTGCTGGACAAAAACCAGCGTGACATTTCTGCAATCCGCTTGATTGCCAAAATGCCAACCCTGGTGGCCATGGCCTACAAATATGGCATTGGCGCACCCAATATTTACCCCAAGAATGAACTTAGCTATACCGCCAACTTCATGCGCATGATGTTTGGCAATCCGTGCGAAGAGTACCAGGTCAACGACGTGCTGGTGCGCGCCATGGATCGTATTTTCATTTTGCATGCCGATCACGAGCAAAATGCTTCCACTTCTACAGTTCGCCTGTGTGCATCATCTGGTACGAATCCTTTTGCTGCGATTGCGGCCGGCGTAGCATGTCTGTGGGGCCCGTCACATGGTGGCGCTAACGAAGCCTGCTTGAACATGCTGACTGAAATTCAGGCCAATGGCGGCGTTGAGAAAATTGGCGATTTCATTGCCAAGGTGAAAGACAAGGATTCAGGCGTTCGCTTGATGGGCTTTGGCCACCGCGTTTACAAGAATTACGACCCACGCGCCAAGCTGATGCGTGAAACCTGTCACGAAGTGTTGAACGAGCTGGGCTTGCATGACGACCCATTGTTCAAGATTGCCATGGCCCTGGAAAAAATTGCGCTGGAAGACGAATACTTTGTAAAGCGCAAGCTGTACCCGAACGTGGATTTCTATTCCGGTATCGTTCAAAAGGCGATCGGTATTCCTGTGCCACTGTTTACAGCGATTTTCGCGCTGGCCCGCACCGTGGGCTGGATCGCCCAGTTGAACGAAATGATTGCAGACCCCGAATACAAAATCGGTCGTCCACGTCAGTTGTTCAACGGTGCAGCGCACCGCAACGTGAAGCCAATCGATCAGCGTTAATTCACCGCGCAAGTGCTTCCGGAAAAAGCCCCTTGGTTCGCTGAGGGGCTTTTTTTATGCCTTGCTCCAACTGTTTCAGTAATTGCTCCGTATTCAAAACCACCAGCAGGTTGTTGCTTGTTTTGACCAAGGCCTGAATGATGTTTCCCTGAGTTGTCAGGTTTTCTGACTCATTTAGGGCGATCACCGGCAGGCTTGGTATTTCTCCCAACTCATCAACGACCAGTGCAATTTTCGCTTGCGAGCCGCCTGTTTTCAGAAGAATCATTTGCTGGCGTTGGCTTGCAGCATGGTGTTCGGCTGAATCGACAGTCAAAACTTTTGAGATGTCCACGATTGTGATCGCCTCTTTTTTGTAAAGTGTGGTTCCTGCAATCCACGCGGGAGAGTTGGGCATGGTGACCACCTCCCGGCATAAAAACGCCTCTACAGCGTCCTCGCTGTCAATACCGTACCAATGCCCTCCCACGCGGAACGAGGCAATGTCTACCCGAAGTTCTTTTTGATCCGCTTGTCTAAACTCGTCAAAACTGATTTCTCCAGCCTTCTCATTGGTCTCTGGCTTCAGGGCCCCAATGTCCAGGCCGTAAACACATTGCAAGTCGTTTTGGTAGCAATCGGCGGCATTTTTGTACTCCCGGTAGGCACCGGAGTTACACACACCGTAAGCAATCAGCCGCCCGTTCAGTTCAAAGTAGCCCAGGTCGGCTTTCTGCTTTTGGAATTTGCTGTCGATGGGCAGTGGGAGTGTGAGTTTGCCTTGATCAATGTACAGATGGGTGGTGGAGGAAATCACGTTTCGTTTGTCATCCATAATGTATGCGAAAGCCTTGTGCCGACTGTCACCCATGGATTCATTCAAAATCGCTTCAAACTGAGGCTCACTGTCAAACACAAGGGCAATCGCACCAATCGCTTGGCTTGGGCTGTCCGGGTTCTCAAAAATGGCAGCACTGTAAATGTAAGTCGGGCGATTTTGATACAGGGCGGTAGGCTCAAATGCCGACACGCAGTAATGGGCCTGGTTTTTCAGTTGCAGGGTTTGTTTCAGCCAGTGTGTGTCCAACGGCATTGAGTCTGCTTGCACTTGTTCTGCGCTGTCGCACACAATTTGTCCGTCCCGATTCAGAAGCACAATATTGGTGTAAACCGTATACAGGCTTTGAATGTGCTTGAGGCATTCCAACGCCTCGCCAATCGCTTGCGGATCTGTAAGGGCCTGCGCAAGAACAGGCGTTAAAGCCCACCAGCGACAATCATTGGCGCGTTCATACAGGTTTCTGTCCATCAGGTCCATGGCCAGCATGGCGCGGGCCTGTTGCTCTGTTTGAAATCCATTGATTTCGGAGCGCACCAGTTTCTCAAGAGACTGCGTAAAAAGTGTTTTGGTACTTTCACCGGCGCGGCCAATTTCCCAAAGCAGGGTTTTGCTAAACGAGTTGCCCAGCGCCGAAGTTGAATTGCGTTGGGTCATGTTGCCGTTCCAAATGCTTCGGTTCAATTGTTTCTGGATTTCTGCAGCCTGGTTTTCAAAGCCCTGAATGCGTGTATCAATCAGGCCGCTGCTTTGAAGCAATTCGGGAACCTGACAATCTTCCGTCAAGTTGCTGTGGTCAAATGCGTGATTCAAGGGCACCATACAAAATCCTCTCCAGCCGGGGCCGGTGTAGCCCTGATAGCCACGCGTTGATCGTATGCAGACCAGATAGGCCATAGGGCCAACTTGAGTTACCCCCCAAGTTGACTGTTGCGGCAAGCGAATTGTCTGGTTTGTACCGATGTATTGCGGATTACTGGAAATCAGCACATCCCCATTCTGATTGGTCACGCCGCATACACGCCACTCTGCTGCGTCTTCCCGGGCACTTTTGCCCATCACTTTTGAAAATAGCGCATCGCTTTCCTCATTCAGACTGAAATCCAGCGCAATGTAGCCTTTGATTTGTCCGCCAAGTTCAATTTTCCAGGCATAAATCAGACTTTTATTCCCGTCGGGGGAATCGTCCCGAAGAGGGCGAAATGCCTCTGCGTACTGCGGGCTGGCTGCGACTTCCCGGCGAATCCATTGGATGGCAGTGCCTGGCGGCAATGTCTCCCGCATGTCTGTAATCACGAGGGCGTTGGCATCCAGCAGAATAACGTTGCCATACACGGAGTATTTGGCCACGTAATTGCGCATTCGTTGGCGGGTTTGTTCAAGGGCGTCTTCTGTCAACGGGTTGTACGCTGCTTCTACGCACCGTTGGGTAAACACCGGGTCGGTGGCCAGAAAGCCGATGTCGGCCGTTCTTTCGTAAAGGTTTCGGACCAGGATATCGATTGAGTTTTGTGCTCTCGTGGCCAGTTGCTCTACCGCTTGGCGTGTTGATTGCTCAATCAAAAAATTGGTCAGGTCGCTCGCCAGTCGCTGAAAATGCTGTCGGGTGCTGGAAATTTCCGCACCCACATTGGTCAGTTCGCCCAGAAGGCTCAAATTATTCCAATTGGCCTGAAGGTCTCGCAGTTCGTCGATCAATTCATCAACACTGTCCAGATTTTTTGCCATGTCGATGTGTGCGGAGTCAATTTCAATACCCCGATACTTGCGGCTAGTCATTCGCCCTATCCCTCCGTTGGAATTCAACTTATGGTCAGATCAATTCGTGGCGGGGTGATCCCCACATGGGGTGGTAATCACCTGCGTGGGTGGATCTTGTTCGAGTTCTTTAAAACCGTTTCCAGAAAACCACATATTTTTAGACAGTCATGCGGCTTCGTTTTAGGGTCGCGTCTCTAATCTGATATCCTTTGGGCTTAACTCTTAAAGCAGTCTTTTTTTGGCTGCTTTTTGCTATCTGGTTAGGGGCAGGGGCTCCACAAACCAGACGGGGAGTGCGGTTTAACCCACGTGTGTAGGGATTCGGTCCGATGGCAATAGCCAAGGTCGAGTCCGAACCCCACATCTTTGAAACGAGAAACTCGGAAAAAGGTGAAGCGCAAATGATGCGATCATTTCAACAAAACTCGTATTTGTTCGGGGGCAATGCGCCCTACGTCGAAGAAATGTACGAGGCCTACCTGGACAACCCAGGCTCCGTGCCAGACAAATGGCGCGCCTACTTTGACCAAATGCAAATGGTGCCTTCTGCTCACGGCGACGTGAACGAGAAAGACGTAGCCCATGCGCCAGTGGTTCAATCCTTTGCTCAACGCGCGAAAAAAGGCTTCTTGCAGCCGCAGATTCAGTCTGCCGACCTGGAAGTGGCCAAAAAGCAGGTGCATGTTCAGTCAATTGTGGCTGCATATCGCTTCCTGGGCTCTCGTTTTGCAGACCTTGACCCGCTCAAGCGTCAGGAACGCCCGAATATTCCGGAGCTTGATCCAGCCTTTTATGGCCTGACCGAAGCGGACATGGACATCACGTTCTCGGCCACCAACACCTATTTTGGTCAAGATCAAATGACCCTTCGCGACATCGTGAAGGCGCTGCGCGACACTTACTGCCGTTCAATTGGTATTGAGTACATGCACATCAGCGACCCCGCTCAAAAGCGCTGGTTGCAAGAACGCATGGAAACCAGCCTGGGCACTGCCCAGCTGTCGACTGAAGAAAAATTGCACATTCTGGAGCGCCTAACCGCAGCCGAAGGCCTTGAGCGCTATTTGCATACCCGGTATGTGGGTCAGAAGCGTTTCTCGCTGGAAGGTGGTGAATCCTTTATCGCCTCGCTTGATCATGTAATTCAGCGTGGTGGTGCCAATGGCGTGCAAGAAACCATCATTGGCATGGCTCACCGCGGTCGTCTGAACGTGTTGGTCAACATTCTGGGCAAAAGCCCAAGCCAATTGTTCGAAGAATTCGAAGGCAAGCATGCCGATGATCTGCCTGCCGGTGACGTGAAGTATCACCAGGGCTTTTCATCGGATGTAACCACCCCTGGTGGTCCCATGCACTTGTCCCTGGCGTTTAACCCCTCGCACCTTGAAATTGTGAACCCTGTGGTTGAAGGGTCAGTGAAGGCCCGCCAGGAACGTCGTGGTGACAAGGAAGGCAAGCAGGTTTTGCCCGTGTTGGTGCACGGTGATGCCGCTTTTGCGGGCCAGGGCGTTGTCATGGAAACATTGAACCTGGTGCACACCCGCGGCTACGGCACGGGTGGTACGGTTCACATCGTGATCAATAACCAAATTGGTTTTACCACCTCCGATCCCCGTGACAGCCGTTCTACTCTGTACTGTTCAGACGTGGTCAAAATGATCGAAGCGCCCGTGTTTCACGTGAATGGCGACGATCCAGAGGCGGTCATTTTCGTGACCCAGTTGGCCTTGGACTTCCGCATGGAATTCCAGCAAGACGTGGTGATCGACATTGTGTGTTTCCGCAAACTGGGTCACAACGAGCAAGACACGCCTGCCGTAACCCAACCTTTGATGTACAAGAAAATTGGTCAGCACCCAGGCACGCGCGCTTTGTATGCCGAGCGTTTGGTTATGCAGGGCATTTTGAAAGAAGACGGTGCCGAGAAACTGGTTGCTGATTTCCGTGCAGCCATGGACGAAGGCAAGCACAACCGTGCTGACCCCGTGTTGACCAATTACAAGAGCAAGTTTGCCGTCGATTGGTCACCGTATCTGAACAAGAAATGGACTGATGCAGCCGATACATCGGTGCCGATCTCCGAAATCAAGCGTTTGTCAGAGCGTATTACTACCGTACCCGAGAACTTCAAGGTTCACCCATTGGTACAAAAAGTGATTGCCGACCGTGCGGCCATGGGCCAGGGCGAAACCTTGCTCGACTGGGGCATGGGCGAACACTTGGCATTTGCATCGCTAGTTTCCTCTGGTTACGCGGTTCGCATCACCGGTCAGGATTGCGGGCGTGGCACGTTTACGCACCGTCATGCAGTGTTGCACCACCAGGGTCGCGAAAAGTGGAACGAAGGCACCTACATTCCGCTGGAAAATATCTCTGAAACTCAGGCGCCATTTACCGTCATCGATTCTGTGTTGTCTGAAGAGGCAGTGCTCGGTTTTGAATATGGTTATTCCACCGCGGAGCCCAACACCTTGGTGATTTGGGAAGCACAATTTGGCGACTTCGCCAACGGTGCCCAAGTGGTAATTGACCAATTCATTTCTTCCGGTGAAGTAAAGTGGGGTCGTGCATCCGGCCTGGTCATGATGTTGCCGCATGGTTACGAAGGGCAGGGGCCAGAGCACTCATCCGCGCGTATTGAGCGTTACTTGCAACTGTGCGCCGAGAACAATATGCAGGTGTGCCAGCCCACCACGCCAGCTCAAATTTTCCACCTTTTGCGTCGCCAAATGATCCGATTGTTCCGCAAGCCGCTGATCATCATGACGCCGAAATCTTTGTTGCGTCACAAAGAAGCCACGTCTTCTTTGCAAGACCTGTCCAAAGGCCATTTCCAGACTGTGATTGGAGATCAGGGCGACCTGGACGCCAGCAAAGTCAAGCGAGTGGTTCTTTGTTCCGGTCGCGTGTACTACGACCTGGTCGCAGCTCGTCGCGAGCGCAATATCAAAGATGTTGCCATCGCGCGAGTCGAGCAGCTGTATCCATTCCCGCACAAGTCATTGAGCGCCGAACTGCGCAAATACCCCAATTTGGCAGATGTGGTGTGGTGTCAGGATGAGCCGCAAAACCAGGGTCCCTGGTTCCAGATCCAGCACAACGTGCTGGAAAACCTGTCTGAAGGGCAGCGTCTGGGTTATGCGGGGCGTCCGGCTTCAGCTTCTCCGGCCGTGGGCTATTACGCCAAGCACAACGAACAGCAAAAAGCGCTGATCGATGCAGCATTTGGCAAGCTCAAGGGTTTCGTAGTTACGAAATAAATACAGGACGCGGGCTGGCCATGGTGGCCGCCCGCACTTGAACTAAGAATTCAAAAGGAAAATATTCCATGGCAATCGTAGAAGTGGTCGTACCACAACTGTCCGAATCTGTCGCCGAAGCAACGCTGTTGAATTGGTACAAAAAACCTGGTGACGCGGTAAAGCGTGACGAAAACCTGATCGACGTAGAGACCGACAAGGTGGTGCTGGAAGTGCCCGCTCCCTCGGCTGGTGTGATCGTTGAAATTCTCTGTGAAGACGGTGCAACTGTTGTAGCGGGACAGGTCTTGGCAAAAATTGACACGGAAGCAAGTGCCTCCGCAAGTGCACCCGCAGCAGCACCTGCCCCGGCAGCAGCGCCTGCTCAGGCCGCTGCACCAGCAGCAGCCCCAGCTCCCTCAGCCAGCGTAGATGGCTCTGTGGCCATGCCGGCTGCGGCCAAAATGATGGCAGAGAACAAGCTCAGTGCTGATCAAATTGCAGGTTCAGGCAAAGACGGCCGCATCACCAAAGGCGATGTGATCGGTACCTTGAATGCACCCGCCGCAGCCCCTGCTCCCGCAGCGAAGCCCGCCGCTGCTCCAGCCGCAGCCAAGCCAGTTAGCTTGCTGCCTGAAGTGAAGGCCCCGCTGGATCCCTCAACCTTGATTGAAGGTCGCCCTGAGCAGCGCGTGCCCATGAGCCGCTTGCGTGCCCGTGTTGCGGAACGCTTGGTACAGTCGCAGCAAACCAACGCCATTTTGACCACCTTCAACGAAGTGAACATGAAGCCGGTGATGGACTTGCGCAACAAGTACAAGGACAAGTTCGAAAAAGAACACGGTGCCAAACTTGGCTTCATGGGCTTCTTCGTGAAAGCCGCTGTGGCAGCCCTGAAAAAGTACCCCGTGCTGAATGCCTCCGTGGATGGTAACGACATTGTGTATCACTGCTATTTCGACATCGGTATTGCTGTGGGTTCTCCACGCGGTTTGGTGGTGCCTATTATTCGCAACGCGGATCAAATGAGCATCGCCGACATTGAAATGAAGATTTCTGAGTTTGGCCAGAAAGCCAAAGACGGCAAGTTGACGCTTGACGACCTAACCGGCGGTACATTCTCGATTTCCAACGGTGGCGTATTCGGTTCCATGTTGTCCACCCCAATTATCAACCCGCCCCAGTCTGCAATTTTGGGTATTCACGCCACGAAAGAGCGTGCAGTGGTTGAAAACGGTGAAATCGTGATTCGCCCCATGAATTACCTCGCGATGAGTTACGACCACCGAATTATTGATGGGCGCGAAGCGGTGCTTGGCCTGGTCGCAATGAAGGAAGCCCTGGAAGACCCAGCACGCTTGCTGCTGGAACTATAAAGGGGATATTCATGAGCACACAATATGATGTAGTGGTGATCGGTGCGGGCCCTGGTGGCTACATTGCCGCCATTCGCGCAGGTCAGTTGGGTATGAAAGTGGCCTGTATCGAGGGCAATGCTTACGACGATCCCGAGGGTGAGCCTCGCTTGGGTGGCACTTGTTTGAACGTGGGTTGCATTCCATCAAAGGCTTTGTTGGCCTCTTCGGAAGAGTTCGAAAAGATTGCCCACCATGCAGAAGACCACGGCATCGCCGTGACAGGTGCAAAAATGGATGTGGCCAAGATGATCAAACGCAAGGATGACATCGTTGCCAAAATGACTGGCGGTATCCAATATCTGTTCAAGAAAAACAAGGTCACACCCATCAAGGGTTGGGCCAGTTTTTCTGGCAAAGTCGACGGTGGGTTCGAGCTGACCGTGAAAAGCGCAGCTGGTGAAGAGAAAGTGACAGCCAGGCAAGTAATTGTTGCGACAGGTTCCAAGGCACGCCATTTACCCGGAATCGCTGTTGACAATGAAATGATTTGCGACAACGAAGGTGCCTTGAAATTTGGTGCCGTGCCCAAGAAATTGGGCGTGATTGGCGCAGGCGTGATTGGTCTTGAGTTGGGCTCGGTTTGGCGCCGTTTGGGTGCCGATGTCACTGTGCTCGAAGCCATGCCCAATTTTCTGGCTGCAGCCGATGAAGGCGTGGCCAAAGAAATGCAGAAGATCTTCACCAAGCAAGGGTTGAAGATGAACATGGGTGTAAAAATCGGTGAAGTGAAGGCCAGCAAAAAAGGCGTTTCAGTGGCTTACACCGATGCCGATGGTGCTGCCCAGATGCTAGATTGCGACAAGCTGATTGTGTCGGTGGGCCGTGTACCCAATACCGATGGTTTGAACCTGGAAGCGGTCGGCCTTAAAACCAATGATCGCGGCCAGATCGATGTGGATGCACACTGCCAAACGTTGGTCGCAGGCATTTATGCGATTGGTGATGTAATTCGCGGTGCCATGCTGGCGCACAAAGCCGAGGAAGAAGGTGTGATGGTTGCAGAAATCATGGCTGGGCAAGCCGGCCATTGCAATTACGACACCATTCCATGGGTTATTTACACCTCGCCTGAAGTGGCTTGGGTTGGCAAAACCGAGCAGCAGTTAAAGCAGGAAGGCCGCAAGTACAAGGCAGGTCAGTTCCCGTTTATGGCCAATGGCCGTGCGCTGGGGCAGGGCGATTCACAAGGTTTTGTGAAAGTGTTGGCCGATGCCACCACCGATGAAGTCCTGGGTGTACACATCATCAACAGCCATGCATCTGATTTGATTGCTGAAGCTGTGATGGCCATGGAGTTCAAGGCTTCTTCCGAGGACATCGGTCGCATTTGCCATGCGCACCCCAGTTTGTCTGAAGTGATGAAAGAAGCGGCTTTGGCCTGCGACAAGCGTCAACTGAACGGTTAAAATTCCGTTCGGTATCGACCCCCAACGGCTGGTGAATCGCTTCATCGGCCGTTTTTAATTCTATTGATTCAAATTCATCATCGTGAACGTTCAGGAATACTACAAACAAACTTTGGCCGAACGTGGATACCAGTCGGATGCTGCTCAGCAAAAGGCGGTAGACCGCATGCAGCTTTTCTACGATGAGTTTGTTGAATACAAAAAAGCACGCAGCAGTGTAATCAAAAAATTCCTGAATCGACCTGCTGTACCCAAGGGCTTGTACCTGTGGGGTGGGGTAGGTCGCGGTAAAAGTTTTTTGATGGATTGCTTTTACAACTCTGTCACCGTGCAGCGAAAGGTGCGTTTGCATTTTCATGAGTTCATGCGGGGTGTGCATGCCGAACTCGATGACCTCAAGGGAGTTCAGGATCCGCTTGACGAAGTGGCGGCGCGAATCGCCAAACGTTATCGTTTGATTTGTTTTGACGAGTTTCATGTGTCTGACATTGCAGACGCCATGATTCTCTATCGCCTGCTCGATGGCTTGTTCGCCAACGGCGTTACTTTCCTGATGACGTCCAACTACAAGCCTGATGATCTGTACCCAGATGGTCTGCACCGTGACCGCCTGTTGCCTGCCATTGCCCTGCTCAACAAGCAACTGGATGTGATTAACGTGGATGTGGGAGTAGATTACCGCCGCCGCACATTGGAGCAACTGAACACCTACCTCATGCCGCTGGATGAAAGCGCGGACAAACAGTTGACCGAAGATTTCAAGCGCTTGGCTGAGGTGGCTGATGAGCCTGCAGAGTTACAAATTGAATCGCGTGTCATCAAGGCTGTTCGACGTGCTGGCTCCGTAGTGTGGTTTGATTTTCCAACCCTGTGCGGTGGCCCGCGTTCACAAAACGATTACCTTGAAATTGCCAGCCAGTTTCAAACTGTGATTCTCAGCGGCGTGCCAAAAATGGGTGCTGGTATGGCCTCAGAAGCACGCAGGTTCACCTGGCTGATTGATGTGCTTTACGATCACAAAGTCAAGCTGATTATGTCGGCGGCGGTTGAACCGGAAGAGCTGTACACCGAAGGTGCAATGGCGCATGAGTTCTTCCGCACGGTGAGCCGCATTGTTGAAATGCAGTCCAAGGAGTACCTGGATTCGCCGAAGCGAAACGCCGTGCGGCTTTGACTCTTCCTTATTTGCTTCCCTTTGCTTTAGCGAACGCGGCAGCAAATGCATTGTTGGCAAAACCTGCGCCTTGTTGTGAATTCGAACCAGTGCTTCCACCACTTCGTTCACCGCGTGAATTTCCCCGTGCATCGCCTGCACGGTTGGCTTGAACTTGTCGGCCAGCGTTCTGCCCGGGTGCGGCTTTCGGAACATCGTCGCCCATTTTCATGGTCAGTGAAATTCGTTTGCGTGGAATATCGACTTCCAGCACTTTCACTTTCACAATTTGCCCGGTTTTCACCACGCTGTGCGGGTCTTTCACGAAGGTGTTGGACAAGGCAGAAACATGCACCAACCCGTCCTGATGCACACCAATGTCCACAAAAGCACCAAAGTTTGCCACGTTGGTGACCACACCTTCCAGCGTCATACCGGGTTTCAAGTCGGTCATGGTATGTACTTTGTCATCAAACTTTGCGGTCTTGAAGCTAGGGCGTGGGTCACGGCCAGGTTTTTCAAGTTCTACCAAAATATCCTGAACCGTGGGCAAGCCAAAACGATCGTCCACAAACTCGGTGGGTTTCAATTCTTTCAGAATTTCACGATTACCCACCAGGCTGCCCACCGGCTTCTTAACCTTGGCTGCCATTTTCTCGACCACAATGTAGGCCTCAGGGTGTACGGAAGAGGCATCGAGCGGGTTTTCAGCACCATGAATGCGCAAAAAACCAGCCGCTTGCTCAAATGTTTTGTCGCCAAGCCGGGGCACTTTGCGCAAGTCTTCACGGCTTTTGAATTTGCCATTGCTGTTTCTGAATGACACCAACGCTTTGGCCACAGAGGCATTCAACCCTGACACGCGCGATAGCAGTTGCTCCGATGCCGTATTCACTTCAACACCCACTGCGTTCACGCAGTCTTCAACCACCGCGTCCAGCCGGCCGCTCAGTTGGCGTTGATCGACATCATGCTGGTATTGGCCCACACCGATTGATTTCGGATCGATTTTTACCAGTTCAGCCAGGGGATCTTGCAGGCGACGTGCGATAGACACTGCACCGCGAATGCTGACGTCAAGGTCTGGCAATTCTGCTGAAGCCAAAGCGCTGGCGGAGTAAACCGAGGCACCTGCCTCGCTCACCATAACCCGTGTGGCTTTCAGGTCTTTGTGTTGTGCAAGCAAGTCGGCTGCCAGTTGATCGGTTTCCCGGCTGGCGGTGCCGTTGCCAATGGCGATCAACTCCACATTGTGTTTCATGCAAAGCGCAGCCAGCAGGGCGATGGATTCATTCCATTGTCGGCGAGGCTCGTGTGGGTAAATGGTGGCGTGTTCAACCACTTGGCCTGTGCTGTCAATTACCGCCACTTTTACACCAGTGCGAATACCTGGGTCCAGACCCATGGTGGCTTTGCCCCCCGCCGGGGCTGATAACAACAAGTCTTTCAGGTTTTTACCAAACACGGTGATAGCCTCAGCCTGTGCCGCATCGCGCAGCGTGCCAATCACCTCACTTTCCAGGGTGCTGGCCAGTTTGATTTTCCACGTCCAACGGCATGTTTCATTCAAGAATTTGCCCCGTGGGCTTTCATCGCGTTCAATGCCATGCAGGCGAGCAATTTCCGATTCAAAAGGATGGGGTGCACGGGGGTTCTCAGCCTCCCACACTTCGGGCAGGTCTACCTTCAGTGTCAGAAACCCTTGTTCGCGGCCACGAAGCATGGCCAACATGCGGTGCGAGGCTGTGCTGCTCAGGGGTTCTTGATGTTCAAAGTAATCTTGAAACTTGATTGCTTCACTGGCTTTTTCAGGCACCACAGCTGCTCGAATGGCCCCCTCGGCTTTCAAACGGTTTCTTAGAAGTGCCAGCAAGGCAGCGTTTTCTGAAAACTGTTCGGCCAAAATGTCGCGGGCACCATCCAGTGCTGCTTTGGTGTCGTTGATTTGATGTTCTGTGTTCAGGTAAGCCGCAGCCAATATTTCAGGCACGGCTTGTTTGTTCTGGAAAATTTCATCCGCCAGTGGCTGCAGGCCTGCCTCACGCGCTATTTGTGCGCGTGTGCGGCGTTTGGGTTTGTAGGGCAGGTAAAGGTCTTCCAGCGTTTGTTTGTTCTCCGCCTTTTCAATTGCTGCTTTCAGTTCAGGGGTCAATTTGCCCTGGCTTTCAATCGATTCAAGAATACTGCTGCGCCTGTCTTCCAGTTCGCGCAAATACACCAGGCGCTCTTGAAGGTCACGAAGCACCGCATCGTCCAACCCACCTGTGGCCTCTTTTCGGTAACGGGCGATGAAGGGCACTGTGGCGCCTTCGTCCAACAAATCGACTGCTGCCTTGATTTGTGATTGTGCGGCACCCAATTCTTGAGCCAACTGGGCGATAATTCGATTTTGAACAAGCGACATGGATTCTGATCTATGAGTTTTCAAAGTAAGCAGGGCATTGTGCCACAGCTTCGGAAGTCGATCGGGGTAAGGGTGCAGCGCCTGTTCACCCTCATCTTGCCTGTTTCAGCCTTGGTACTGGCTGCCTGTAGTACTGTTCAACTGCAGGCCGCTAAACCCCAGGCGCCAAACACGCTTGAGCAGGCGCGTGCCTATGTGGCTGAGCGAGAAAAACAACTTGAGTTTCTCGAGTATGAATTGAACGAGCAGTCGCGGGCTTGTTACAAGAAGTTTTTCGTGTCCAGTTGTCTGGATGATGTACGTTTGCAAGGTGCACAAATTCGCCGTGCACACCTGGAGGTTCAAGGCAAGGCAGACGACATGATTCGCCTGGACGAGTATGCGAATCGGCGAGCCCGAACGCCTAACTAAAGCGGGCTGCAGAACGGGTGATCCACTTTGGGTAGATTGTTTCCAGCCTTGGTTCACTTGCGGCTACAATGTTGTCAACGCCGAGCTGGTTCAACCTGAATGCCCATGGTCCATACTGAAGACATCGAATCGATCAAGCGACGAATTGTAGAATTGCAGGTTGAACACCGCGATCTGGATCAGATCATTGCCATGTTGACAGCACAAACTGGTTTTGATCAGTTGCAGGTTCGCAGATTGAAAAAGCGCAAGTTGCAGATCAAAGACTCGATTACGCTGTTGCAAATTCAGCTTGAACCCGACATTCCTGCCTAACTTTCACGCTCAAATTTACCTGTACCCCGCATGTTTGATTTCTCTGAACCCTTGAATGAGGCTTTCGCCCCTGGTGGTGCTTTGGCCCGACGACTGCCCGGGTTCAGTGCACGCGAATCGCAAATTGAAATGGCACAGGCGGTTGGCAATGCAATTGAAACTCAAAGTGCTTTGGTGGTAGAAGCAGGCACTGGCACGGGGAAAACCTTTGCCTACGTGGTGCCCGCCTTGCTTTCAGGGCGAAGGGTTTTGTTGTCTACAGCCACCAAAACTTTGCAGGATCAACTTTTTAACAAGGATCTACCGCTGGTTCGCGAGGCCTTGGGTGTGCCTGTCAATGTGGCGTTGTTGAAAGGTCGCCAAAATTATGTGTGCCATTTTCACTTGGAGCGTGCGCTCAAAGAGGCGCGTTTGCCGTCTCCCCGCGAAGTGGACCATCTTCAAAAAGTAAAAATATTTGCCGGCCGCACCCACACTGGCGACCGGGCTGATTGCGCCGGGGTGTCCGAGGACTCAGCCGTGTGGAGCTGGGTCACTTCCAACAAAGACAACTGCCTGGGCGGCGAATGCCCCAACGCTTCTGAATGCTTCGTGAACAAAGCCCGCCGCGATGCGCTGGACGCCGAGGTTGTGGTTGTGAATCACCATTTGTTTTTGGCGGACCTTGCGCTTAAGGAAGAAGGAATTGCAGAGTTGCTTCCGGCTTGCGATGTGATCGTATTTGACGAAGCGCACCAGTTGCCCGACATTGCAACCAGCTTGCTAGGGCAGGCCATATCGACGGCCCAGTGCCAGGAATTTTTGCGTGACGTCCTGATTGAGGGTCGAACTTCCAGTGCAGATGCTGGCGATTGGGATGCGGTGCTTCGCCCCATGGAGTTGGCCCTCAAGGAAATTCGGCGAATAGTGGGTACTGAAATTGATTCTGCACGTTTTACGCATGCCCAGTTTTTGGCCTTGAATGGCGTTGCCGCGGTTTGCGCAGACTTCGAAAACCGCCTGGAAGGCTTGATAGAAATGATCAGCCCCCTGTCGGTTCGCAATGAATCGTGGGTAAAGCTAATGGGGCGAGCCAGTGAGTTGTGCCTGCGTTGGCAAGACTGGTTTTCCCCAGCAACAGCACAGACTGACGAGCAGTCGGTGCGTTGGGTGAGTGTCTCGACCAACGTAGTGCAATTCTGTGATTCGCCGCTGGATGTGTCCAATGCATTTGCCAAGCTTTACGCTGAGCAGCCCAAGGCGTGGGTTTTTACCAGTGCAACCTTGAGTATTAAAGAAAGCTTGCAGCACTTTACCTTGCAGGTGGGGCTCGATGATTGCCAGCAGTTGTTGTTGCCAAGCCCGTTCGATTATGAATCGCAAGCGTTGCTGTGTGTACCCGACAATTTGCCTTTTCCCAATGAACCACAATTCAGCAAAAAACTGTGTGATGCGGTGTGGCCGCTGTTACAAGCCAGTCAGGGGGGGGTATTTTTCCTGTGTACCAGCCACCGTGCCGTGAAGCAGGTTGGCGAGTACCTGCGAGAGCGTATCGAGAAAGACGAACTGGATTGGAGTTTGTTGGTGCAGGGCGAGGCCTCCAGGGCTGAATTGCTGGATCAGTTCAGAGTATTGAACAATCCGGTTTTGGTGGGTGCAGCCAGTTTTTGGGAAGGTGTGGATATTCGGGGTGATGGGCTGCGCTTGGTTATTATTGACAAGCTGCCGTTTGCGCCACCCGATGACCCGGTTTTTCAAGCCAAAAGCGAGTTGATTAAAAACCGTGGTGGCAATGCGTTCCAGGATTTGTCCCTGCCCGACGCGGCGATTGCCCTGAAGCAGGGTGCAGGCCGTTTGATCCGGGATGAAACCGATTGGGGCGTTTTGTTGATTGGCGATCGCCGCTTGGTTGAAAAAGGGTATGGGAAGCTGCTTTGGCGAAGTTTGCCCCCGTTTAAGCGCACTCGAGAATTGAGGGTGGCGATTGAGTTTATGCGGGAGAAGCGCTTGAAATAGCGATTCAAGACAATCATCAGAAACAAAAAAGGATCCTTGAAGGATCCTTTTTTATTCGACTGACAAACACTTTAGTCTTTCCAGACCTGCCACCATTTGGCTTCCGCTTTTTCCTTCTCGGGAAGATCCATATTCCAATAGGGGCTGTCTTTGAAGTTCAGGTTGATCACACGTTTGGTGTCTGCCGTCAGGGCGGTCATGTTCAGTTTCTCATAGCTGCGCAGGCTGATAAACAGTGCTTCTTCAATCGACGGGGTTTGTTCGAACCGACGCACTACTTCTTGAGCGCGGTTAACTGCCGCCAGGTACGCGCCACGCTTGTAATAGTAACGGGCCACATGCAATTCGTTTTGTGCAAGTGCATTCACCAGGTACTGCAAGCGTGATTTGCTGTCTTCGTAGTATTTGCTGTCAGGAAAGCGGCTTACCACTTCTTTGAATGCATCAAATGCAGCGCGGGTGCCTTTGGGGTCACGGGCGCTTTGATCTTCACCCGACAACAATGCAAAAATGCCTTTGTCTTCGTTGAAACTGATCAAGCCGCGCAAGTAATAGACATAATCAAGATTCTGGTGGTTTGGGTACAGCTTGATGAAGCGATCAGTTGCAGCCAATGCCTGGGCATTGTCACCCGCCTTGTAGTAAGCAAACGCCGTATCAATTTGCGCCTGCTGTGCAAAACGCCCGTATGGGTAGCGTGCTTCCAGCTTTTCAAGCAATTCAATACCGCGCTCGTAATTGCCAACGTCGATTTCAGCCTTGGCTTCTTCGTACAGACGGGCAGGGCTCCAGCCCTCGGTTTCATCGAATTGTTTTGCCGAGCCGCATGCGGCCAGCGCGAAAATCAACGCGGGGATCAGGAATAACTGCGATAATGTGCGCAGCCAAGTGGTGCGCGGGGCCAATGTGGTTTTGTTCATGTGATTTCGAAACCCGAAGTGTCCCTGTTTGATCATCAATGGTTTTCCATTATATCGGGCAAAGCCCGTGCCGCCCACCGGCGGCATACTCAATTGAAAGATTCGATTTTAATTTATGACGTCCCAAATTCAAGCCGACGCGGAAAACGCACAACCCGATCAACCGTTACAAGCCAGAGTGCCCATGGAATTGGGAGGTTCTCGCTTGGACAAAGTGATTGCCGAGTTGTTCCCGCAGTACTCGCGTTCCCGCCTGCAGGGCTGGTTGAAAGAGGAAAGGGTGCTGGTCAATGGCGTGGCCGCAGCCAAGGGCAATCAGAAAGTACAGGGCATGGATCGGATTGAGTTAAGCCCTGGGGTTTTGGCCCACATGCAGGCTTTGATCCCCGAGGACATGAACCTGGATATTGTGGCCCGCACCAATGAATACACGGTGGTCAACAAACAGGCCGGCCTGGTGGTTCATCCGGCACCCGGGCACTGGACCGGTACCTTGATGAATGGCCTGTATCACTTGGACCCGGGTTTGATACATGTGCCAAGGGCGGGGATTGTGCACCGCCTGGACGCAGACACCACCGGTTTGATGGTCGTGGCCCGCACCGCTGAAACCCAGGTAAAACTGGTTCAAATGTTGCAAGCCCGCATTGTAAAGCGGGTTTACCTGGCCATGGTGTGGGGCCGAATTGCGAACCCTTTGACTGTGAATAATCCCCTGGGCCGCGACCCGCGCAATCGCCTGCGTATGGCGGTGGTTGATCACGGTAAGCCCGCTGTAACCCACTTTACCCCAGTTGCTTTTGGTGAGCTTCTTGAAGTGCCTGTCACCTTGATGGTGTGCCGTCTTGAAACCGGGCGTACCCATCAAATTCGTGTGCATGCCCAGCATGCCGGTTTTGCTTTGGTGGCCGACCCGGTTTACAAAATCAAAGGCGCTGGCAGTCACTCTGCCTTGCGACTTTCCTCGATTGAACTGCCCAATGGCGAGAAGTTCGAGCGCCAAGCCCTGCATGCAACACACCTGAGCTTTCCAGATCCGGCTTATTTTCATGTGCAAGGAGCTGATGAAGCGGCTGAGGATTGGGACGAAAGCCTTGGAAATCATGAATGGCCCGAGTATGTAGCCAAGGCCCCCGAGGATTTGCGCTTGTTGGGTGAAATGGCTGGCATTGATTTCCACAGCGACGATGTAGAAGAGGCGGTATTGGAGGAAGCTCACCAACACAAGGCCTCGGTGCTGGTGCGTTTTGATGATGACGACGACCTTGAAGAAATTGAATAAAGAAATTCCTGTCTCCCAGCTTGGCCCAGATTGGGAGGGTGTCAAGGTACTGGTGACAGAAACCGGATTTGACCATTCACAGGGTAACGCCAATCCTTATGGTTTCAATTTGGGTATACATGTCGGGGATAGCCTGACCCATGTTCAAGCTCGGCGCAGTTTAGTTGAAAAGGAAATGGGTGCTCCGGTTGTGTGGTTAAATCAGGTACATGGTTGCGAGGTGTTCGAGGCGAGGCTTGCAAGCGATGCGATGTCATCTGGCACAACACCACCGGTGGCAGATGCTTCAGTCAGTGTTAGTTGCAACCTGGCCTTGGCGATCATGACCGCAGACTGTTTGCCCGTCGTTTTTGTGGCCTTCAGCAACTCTGGCAAAGCACTGGGGGTTGCAGCAGCCCATGCTGGCTGGCGAGGCTTGCATGCAGGTGTTTTACTGGCAAGCGCGAGGGCATTAAGCCAGGCCTGCGGGGTTCCTCTAATGCAAATCAAGGCCTGGATGGGACCTGCCATTGGCCCACACTCTTTTGAAGTTGGGGCGGAGGTGTTCCATGCCTTTGTTCAGCAAAGTCCCAATGCAATTGAGTGCTTCAAGCCAGGCGACAAATCCGGGAAATACTTGGCCGACCTGTATGCACTGGCCCGGCTTGCACTGCGCGAATTGGGTAATTCCAACATTGAAGGCGGCGGCTGGGACACGGTCACCGATCCGCGCTGGTTTTCTCATCGGCGGGGGCAACAGCAGGGGGTTCAGTCTGGGCGTTTTGCAACGCTAATTCGGCTTCTTCCTGAGCACGCCGCTTGAGTCTTCTTGACTTCGTTCCCATCAAATAGGCCAGCACGGCACAGGGCAGTGCCCCGTAAAAAAGGAATGTGACAATTCCAGCCACGAAGTTTGTCTCTGTAGCCGCCATCAGGGTGACTACATACATCCAGCCAATAATAACGATGTACATCTTTGTGAACTCAAGGGTGAAGCGAATACACTGGAGATGGTGCATTAAATTGGGCTGATCAGCAAACAGTAAGGGTCAGAGGCATACAATTATTTGACAAGTCAAAATGTTGCGGTGCACAATATCGCAAAGGCCGACGAGCCAAGGGAGCATATTGCCCCCACAAAGGAGAGGAAGGTGAACAAACAAATACCAGACTTCAACGAAGTCTTTGGTCAGCTATTGCCTGTTGCTGAACAAATGCAGCAGCAAATGCAGGCCCAGTTTCAACAAGCCATGGGCGCCTTTGGTCAATTGGGGCCGTTGCCCGGTCTGCAGGCCGCTGCACCTTTACAAAACGCCACCATGGGTGCAATTCAGCCTTTCATGAATTCCATCATGGGGGCTTGTCAGGCAGCGCTCACCCAAATTCCGGTTCATTCGCTGGGGCAAATTCAAGCCGAGTATGCAGCCGAGTTGTCGGCATTGATGGCCTCTGCTTTTTCCAGTTTGCCCAATTCCGATTCCAAAACAAAGCAGCCAGTTCCGCTGGACAGCTGGATTCAAGGCGACAAGCGTTTTGCTTCAGCCGATTGGCACGACCATGGCGTCTATGAGTTTACCGCTGCCATGTATTCGCTAAATGCCCGCTTTACGAAACGAATTGTTGAGTTGGTGCCCGACAGCAGCCCTGAAAAACGAAAGGTAGAGTATGCGGTAGAGCAATTTGTAGATGCGCTTAGCCCATCCAATTTTTTTGTGACCAATCCCGAAGCACAAAAGAAACTGCTTGAAACCAAAGGTGAAAGCCTGACGCAGGCCATTCAAAACCTGATGGTAGACATGCAGAAAGGCCGCATTTCCCAAACCGACGAAAGTGCTTTTGAAGTGGGTGTGAATGTGGCCACCACGCCGGGCGATGTGGTGTTTGAATGCGAATACTTTCAGCTTTTGCAATACAAGCCCGCCACCGAAAAAGTGGGCAAACAACCCATGTTGTTTGTACCCCCGTGCATCAACAAGTACTACATTCTCGATCTTCAGCCTAGCAATTCACTGGTGAATTTTGTGGTGGAGCAAGGCCACACCTTGTTCCTGGTGTCTTGGAAAAACCCCACGGAAGCGGACGGACATTTTACGTGGGATGGCTATGTTGAAGATGGCGTGATCAAAGCCATTGAAGTGGTCAAGGCCATTTCCAAACAGCTCAAGCTGAATGTGTTGGGGTTTTGTGTGGGTGGCACACTTCTGGCAACAGCACTGTCAACCTTGGCCAATCGTGGTGATGACAGTGTGAACAGTGTCACTTTTTTGACCACTTTGCTGGATTTCACTGACACAGGTGCCTTGGGTGTGTTTGTTGATGAAGAGCAGGTAAAAGCGCGAGAGGAAAGTATCGGTAAGGGTGGCGTAATGCCTGGAAAAGATTTATCCAGTGCATTTTCTTCCTTGCGCCCGAACGATTTGATTTGGAACTATGTGGTGAACAATTACCTGAAAGGTGAAAAGCCACCTGTGTTCGATTTGTTGTACTGGAACAGTGACAGCACCAATTTACCCGGCCCCATGTTTGCCTGGTATCTGCGCAACACTTACCTGGAAAACAAGGTGTGCCAACCCGGAAAGGCACTGGTGTGTGGCATGCCGGTTGATTTGGGTTTGATCGATGTGCCTGTTTACATTTTGGCAACTCGGGAAGACCACATTGTGCCGTGGACCAGTGCATTTCAAACTAGTCATTTGGTGGGTGGTGAATCCCGTTTTGTGTTGGGTGCAAGTGGGCACATTGCCGGTGTGATCAATCCGGCGAATAAAAACAAGCGCAATTACTGGGTGTGTGAAGGCGAAATCCCTGAAACACCTGAACAGTGGTTCAAGAAAGCGAAAGAAGTACCTGGCAGCTGGTGGAATGATTGGGCGCAGTGGCTTGAGCCCATGAAAGGAGGCGAAGTAAAAGCGCCCGCCAAGCCTGGCAATGCGAAATACAAACCGATTGAGCCCGCACCTGGACGATACGTCAAACAGCGAGCCGTATAAAAACCTGTAAGGAGAGTTGACATGACTGAAGTGGTAATTGTGGCTGCGGGCCGAACCGCACTGGGCAAGTTTGGTGGATCACTTGCAAAAATTTCTGCGCCAGAATTGGGTGCACACGTGATTAAAGGTTTGCTTGATAAAACAGGCGTGAAAGGCGAGCAAATTTCCGAAGTGATTTTGGGTCAGGTGCTTACAGCGGGCTCGGGCCAAAACCCGGCGCGCCAGGCGGTGATCAAGGCTGGTTTGCCAGTGGGCGTGCCCGCCCTGACGATCAACAAGGTGTGTGGTTCTGGCCTGAAGGCCGTGATGCTGGGTGCTCAGGCGATTGCCTGCGGCGACGCTGAAATTGTGATTGCCGGTGGACAGGAAAACATGAGCGCTGCACCCCATGTGATGATGGGCAGCCGCGATGGCTTCCGCATGGGCGATGCCAAGCTGGTCGACAGCATGATTGTGGATGGCCTGTGGGACGTGTACAACCAATACCACATGGGCATTACTGCCGAGAATGTGGCCGAGAAGTACGGCATCAACCGTGCCGAGCAAGACGAGTTCGCGGTCAAAAGCCAGAACAAGGCCGAGGCTGCGATTAAGGCTGGTCGTTTCAAGGACGAAATTTTCCCGCTGAGTATTCCGCAGCGCAAAGGCGACCCCTTGGTGTTTGACACCGACGAGTTTCCGCGTCTGGGTGCCACCTTGGACAATATGACAGCCTTGAAACCCGCTTTCAAGAAAGAGGGCAGCGTGACCGCAGCGAATGCCTCTGGTTTGAATGATGGCGCCGCCGCCGTAATGTTGATGAGCGCAGCGAAAGCCAAGGAGTTGGGTTTGCCCGTGTTGGCCAAAATACAGGCCTACGCCAGTGCTGGCCTGGACCCCACAATCATGGGTATGGGGCCTGTTCCTGCTTCCAAAAAATGTTTGGAAAAAGCGGGTTGGACGGCAGCCGACCTGGACCTGATGGAGATCAACGAAGCCTTTGCTGCACAGGCCTGTGCAGTGAACAAGGAAATGGGCTGGGATACTGCCAAGATCAATGTGAACGGCGGTGCGATCGCGCTGGGCCACCCAATTGGTGCGTCAGGTTGCCGTGTGCTGGTCAGTTTGATCCATGAAATGAACAAGCGTGATGCCAAGAAAGGTCTGGCCTCTTTGTGCATCGGCGGTGGCATGGGTGTGGCTTTGGCCGTGTCGCGATAAAGCGCGGAATTTAAATCAATACAAATAGAGAAGGAATGTGAATCATGAGTGAACCAAAAGTAGCGTATGTAACAGGTGGTATGGGCGGCATTGGAACGGCCATTTGCAAGAAACTGTGTGAGCAGGGCTACCGCGTGATTGCCGGTTGTGGTCCCAATTCACCGCGCAAGGAAAAATGGTTGGGCGAAATGCGCAGCGCAGGATATGAGGTGTATGCCAGTGAAGGCAACGTGGCCGATTGGGACAGCACTGTAACTGCGTTTGAAAAAGTGCGTGCTGAGCACGGCACCGTGTCTATTTTGGTGAACAACGCGGGTATTACCCGCGACGGCACCTTTGTGAAAATGAGCCGCGATGATTGGTCTGCCGTGATCGACACCAATTTGAATTCGCTGTTTAACGTGACCAAGCAGGTGATTGGTGGCATGGTTGAACAGGGTTTTGGCCGCATCATCAATATTTCGTCAGTGAATGGCCAGAAGGGGCAGTTTGGTCAAACCAACTATTCCACAGCCAAGGCAGGTTTGCGCGGCTTTACCATGGCACTGGCTCAAGAGGTTGCTTCCAAGGGCGTCACCGTGAACACCGTTTCTCCCGGTTACATTGGTACAGACATGGTTCGCGCCATTCGCCCCGATGTGCTCGAAAAAATCGTGAACACCATTCCAGTCAAGCGTTTGGGCACGCCTGAGGAAATCGCATCCATTTGTGCCTGGTTGGCCTCTGAAGACTCTGGTTTTTCAACCGGTGCCGACTTTTCACTGAATGGTGGTTTGCACATGGGTTAATGCTTGGTGCATTTTCGGCAACCAAGTGCCAAAAAGGCGGTATGATGTTGCACTGCACGTTGAAAAAGCGTGCAGTGCTTTGTTTTTTGTAAGTGCTTGTTTGTGCTGGGTTGTTTGGCAACCTGTAACACTGGGGCACTGGCATCCAGACCACCCACCCACGCAGGTGCGGCGGCGTATAACACCACAAAAAAGAGATGAGAGGCATGGCTGAAGCAACACGACTGATCAAGAAATATCCGAACCGACGCTTGTACGACACACAAACCAGCAGTTACATCACCTTGGGCGATGTGAAGCTATTGGTGCTGGAAAACGAAGGCTTTCAAGTCGTGGATGCGAAAAGTGGTGAAGACTTAACCCGAAGTATTTTGCTCCAGATCATTCTGGAGGAAGAAACAGCGGGTGTTCCCATTTTCACTTCACCCATGCTTTCGCAGATCATTCGGTTTTACGGCAATGCGATGCAGGGCATCATGGGCACCTTTCTTGAAAAGAACCTGCAAGCGTTCATGGACATTCAGAACAGTTTTCAGGATCAAGGCAAGAACGTTGCGGATGGTAGCCAGTTTGCCAACCCGGAATTGTGGTCACAGTTCATGAGCGTTCAAACGCCCGTCATTCAAAGCATGATGAGCAACTACATTGAACAAAGCAAAAACATGTTTGTGCAAATGCAGGACCAGTTTCAAAACCAGACCCGCAGCATGTTCACAAACTTTGGATTTCCCAACCCGGGCGAGTTTCCTGGCATGAGCGGGATGCCAGGCATGCCTGGTATGCCTGGTGCCACCAAAGCAAAGCCGGACCCTACAAAAAAGTAATACCTGACCATGCAAGACGACACCTTCTCTGCCAAGCGCCCACCGAGTGTGGGCTTTGTTTCTTTGGGTTGCCCAAAGGCCCTTGTGGATTCCGAGCGAATTCTGACCCAACTGAAAGTAGAGGGGTACAACGTGTCCGCGTCCTATGAAGGTGCAGACCTGATCGTTGTGAATACCTGCGGTTTTATTGACAGCGCTGTGCAGGAAAGCCTCGATGCAATTGGCGAAGCCATGCACGCCAATGGCAAGGTAATTGTAACCGGCTGCCTGGGTGCCAAGAACGGAAACGAAGGCAAGGAACTGATCACCAGCCTGCACCCCAAGGTGCTTGCGGTTACGGGCCCGCATGCCACTGAAGAGGTGATGCAGGCAGTGCACATACACCTGCCCAAGCCACATGATCCGTTCATCGACCTGGTGCCCGACCACGGCGTGAAGCTAACCCCCAAGCACTACGCTTACCTGAAAATTTCAGAGGGCTGTAATCACCGTTGTACCTTCTGCATTATCCCAAGCATGCGAGGCGATTTGGTGTCCCGCCCAATCGGTGAGGTAATTCGTGAAGCGGAAAGCCTGAAAAAAGCGGGTGTGAAAGAACTGCTGGTGGTGAGCCAGGACACCTCCGCTTATGGCGTGGATTTGAAGTACCGGACCGACTTTGTGAATGGTCGCCCCGTAAAAACACAGTTTCAGCAACTGGCTGAAGAGTTGGGTGAACTGGGTATCTGGGTGCGCATGCATTACGTGTATCCGTACCCCCATGTGGACCGCGTGGTGCCGCTCATGGCTGAAGGCAAAATTTTGCCGTATCTGGACATTCCATTCCAGCATTCACACCCCGATGTCTTGAAGCGCATGAAGCGGCCCGCCAGCGGGGAGCGCAACATCGAGCGCATTCGTGCCTGGCGTGAAACTTGCCCCGACATCACCTTGCGCAGCACCTTTATTACTGGCTTTCCAGGTGAAACTGAAGATGAGTTCAAGCACCTGCTCGACTTCATCGAAGAGGCTCAACTTGACCGTGTGGGTGTGTTTGCTTATTCACCTGTGGATGGTGCGGTTGCGAATGCCTTGGATAACCCAGTGCCTGAAGAAGTGAAAGAAGAGCGCCGTGCGCGTTTGATGGCCTTGCAGGAAAAGATTTCACTCAACCGGAACGAAGCCAAGTTGGGCAAAGTGATGCAAGTGTTGGTCGATGAAACCGACGAAGAGGGCATTGTGGCGCGCAGCAAAGCCGATGCCCCTGAAATTGATGGCAATGTGTTTATACCCATGCCAGAAGACAAGGCGCGGCAACCCAAGCCGGGCGACTTTATTAATGTGCTGATCGATGACTGTGATGAACACGACCTTTGGGGCAGAATCGCATAACTGAATCATTTAGCTGAATCGTTTAATAAAAAAATGGAGATAGAGCAATGACGCGTGAAGTGGTAGTGGTAGCCGGTGTACGCACCGCAGTGGGCGACTTTGGTGGAAGTTTGAAAGACTTTTCCCCAACGCAGTTGGGCGCCATGGTGGTGAAGGAAGTGGTTGCGCGCGCAGGTGTAAGCGCTGACCAGGTTGGCCATGTGGTGTTTGGGCATGTGGTGAATTCTGAGCCACGTGACATGTATTTGTCGCGTGTTGCTGCCATTGAAGGTGGTCTGGATAAATCCACGCCAGCGCTCACGCTGAACCGCCTGTGTGGTTCTGGCCTGCAAGCCATTGTGACTGCGGCTCAAAGCATTATGCTGGGTGACGCCGATGTGGCCATTGGTGGCGGCGCTGAAAGCATGAGCAAAGCCCCTTACATTTTGCCCGCCGCCCGCTGGGGTGCACGCATGGGCGACATGAAAGGCATCGACATGATGGTGGGCGCTTTGCACGACCCTTTCCATGTAATTCACATGGGCGTGACTGCGGAAAACGTGGCCAAGGAATTCAATGTAAGCCGTGAAGACCAGGACGCTTTGGCAGTTGAAAGCCACAAGCGTGCGGCCAATGCGATTGCCAATGGTTATTTCAAAGAGCAGATTTTGCCGATTGAAATCAAGAGCAAAAAAGGCCCGGTGATGTTTGACACCGATGAGCATGTTCGTGGTGACGCCACTGTAGAAGGCATGGCCAAACTAAAAACTGTGTTCCAGAAAGACGGCACTGTAACTGCTGGCAATGCTTCCGGTTTGAACGACGGTGCAGGCGCAGTGCTATTGATGGAACGCAGCGCGGCTGAAAAAGCGGGCAAGAAGCCCATGGCCCGTTTGGTGGCGTATGCCAACACCGGCGTAGAGCCGACCATTATGGGCATTGGCCCAGTGTCAGCAACCAAAAAAGCCTTGGTAAAAGCGGGCTTGAAAATTGAAGACATGGACGTGATCGAAGCCAACGAGGCTTTTGCGGCGCAGGCTTGTGCCGTGACCAAAGAATTGGGCATGGACCCAGCCAAGGTCAACCCAAATGGTTCAGGTATTTCAATTGGTCACCCCATTGGCGCAACCGGCGCAATCATTACCGTGAAAGCCCTGTATGAATTGCAGCGTATTCAAGGTCGTTATGCACTGGTGACCATGTGTATTGGTGGTGGTCAGGGTATTGCTGCGATATTTGAGCGGATGTAATTACCTGTTGGTGGCGCGCCTGCTTTTGTTGGCAAGCGCGCCACTCGGTGTGTGGGTTTAAATATTCGATTCAAACCACTTGCATATTGTGTCCAACCCGCCGTGGTTGATGCAAAAATCTGTTTTCTCCTGCACCACTGGCTTGGCATGAAAAGCCACGCTGGCACCTGAAATTTCCATCATTTTCAAATCGTTCGATCCATCGCCCACCACAATGGCGCGTGAGGGCTCGCAGCCCAACATTGTGCAGGTTTCCAACACTGTTTCGCGTTTTACTTCTGCATCCACAATGGTGCCCAACACACGGCCTGTTAAATGCCCATCTACAATTTCAAGTGTGTTGGAGCGGGTGTAATCCAGCCCCAATACTTCTTTCATTTTGTCTGTGAAAAATGTGAAGCCACCACTAACCAACAATGTTTTCCACTTGTTTGCTTTGGCATACGCTATCAGTTCTTCTGCGCCCGGTGACAAGCGCAGGCGTTCTTCAAATACGGATTGAAGGCAGCTTTCAGGCACGCCCTTGAGCAAGGCCACGCGGCGGTTCAGGCTTTCAGAAAAATCTTTGATTTCGCCGCGCATGGCAGCTTCGGTAATTTCGGATACTTCTTTTTTCTTGCCCGCAAAGTCGGCAATTTCATCAATGCATTCAATGGTAATCAAGGTGCTGTCCATGTCCATTGCCAACAGCTTGAATTCATTGGCCTGAAACTCGGCTTCCAGAATTGCAAAGTCGAATTGATGTGCGCGGCTTAATGGTCGTAAGGTGTCGGTAATTGCGGCTTTGGGCAGGGTGTAGGCTTCTGGAATTTCAATGCAGGCTTGTTGATTTAGCGTTTCTACGCCAAGAGTAGGCAGGTTCAGTGCATCCAGGGCTGTGTGTACTTGTGCTGTGCTTAATGTTTGCGAGGAAAAGAATAGTCGGCTCATGGTGTGCTCTCCGTGGGTTGCGCGGATTCTACCTTGTCAATTGCAAGAATGTTGCCGGCGGGCTCTTGAAGTTGTGCCAAGAGTTCAATCGAGGGTTTGTGGCCCCGTTGCGCCGCAAGGTTTAACCATTGTAACCCCAAGGCCTTGTTGACAGGAAATCGGGTTCCTTCGTGTAGCAAGCTGCCCAGCAGGTGCATGGATTCAAGCACACCCTGTTGCGAGGCTGTGTTGAGCAGGGCTAGCACGGCAGGGTCTTCGGGTTGCAGGGGCACTTCATTTTTCAACACCAACTCGGCCAGTTCATGGCTGGCTTTGGGGTGATTCAAGCGCGCGGCACGCCGCACCCAAAACATGCGGTCTTCACCTTCAAATTTGCTCAATCGGTAGCGCGCGTTGGCGTCGCCTGCATTGGCCAATGTGTAAAGCAGGCGTTTTTTCTGTTCGCAGAACTCGTTGTTGGGGCAGTAAACCTCTTCTTTGCCCTGGTCGAGTCGCTTTAATGCGTATTGAGTGCAGGGCAGGTGTACTTCTGCGCAGGAATCAAGATGCTGCTGGGCTTCAATTTTGCTGTGTCCGAACGGGCTCTCCAATTGGCTTTCAAGCACAGTTTGTGAATACAGCAATTGCGATGGGTTGTGTTGGTCTCGCGATGCGCGGCGCAACCAACCCATACCCTCGGTCAACTGTTTGTTCAAATCGCTTTGCTTGGCGTTGAACACATCAAGTAGCAGTAACTGGCCCAAATAATATTGAGCGGGGGTGTGGTTCTGAAGGGCTGCTTTACCCAGCCACACGCGTGCAACTTTCAGGTCGCGCTCTACTACATCGCCGCGTAAGCGCATCAAGCCCAGTGTGGTTTGTACTTCTGCGTCGCCTGCCTCGGCCTTCGGTAAAAGCGCTTTGTACACGGCCATACCGGCCTCGCCGGCCGTTGGGCTTTCCGCTGCTTTGGCGGTGCTTGCATTGAGAAATGCGCAACCAATAAGGGCTGCGCCCAACAAGTGCAACCAAATGTGGTATTTGCCAGCGTTGTGGGTCATGAATTCAAGCCAGTTGTTTGATCAAACCTTTGAGAAACTGTACACGGTCGCTGACTTTCGGGAAACTGCGCGTGATGCGTAAGCGTTCAGCACCCGCCAGTTTCATGTCTTTTTCTTTTTGAATCATCAATATAATTTTGCCAGCATCCACATTCGGTTGGGCATCAAACTGCACCACTGTTGCGTCGGTTGAACTGTCTATTTTTGCAATGCCCAGTGGTTTGGCCAGAATGCGCAGACGGTGCGTTTCCAGTAGTGCTGTTGCTGCATCAGGTAATTTGCCGAAGCGGTCAATCAATTCCTCTTGCACCTCTGAAACAAAGTCCATTTCTTCTGTGCTGGCAAGGCGCTTGTACAGGGTCAGCCGTTCATGTACGTCGGGGCAGTAATCTTCGGGTAGCAAGGCAGGGGTGTGCAGGTTAATTTCTACCGTGGCGTTCAGTGGTGCTGTTAAATCGGGTTCTTTTCCTGCGCGCAAACTGCGCACTGCATGGTTCAGCATGTCAGTGTACATTTGAAAACCAACCTCGTGCACATTGCCGCTCTGGTTGGCGCCCAGCACTTCACCGGCGCCACGAATTTCAAGGTCGTGCATGGCCAGGTAAAAACCGCTGCCCAGGTCTTCCATCATGGTAATAGCCTCGAGGCGACGCTCTGCGTTTTTACTCAAGCCTTCTTCGTTGTTCACCATCATATAGGCATAGGCCTGGTGGTGGCTTCGCCCAACCCGGCCGCGCAGCTGGTGCAATTGGGCCAAGCCGAATTTATCTGCACGGTGAATGACAATGGTGTTGGCGGTGGGTACATCAATACCGGTTTCAATGATGGTGGTGCACAACAACACGTTGAAGCGCTGTTGATAAAAATCGCGCATCACACGTTCAAGGTCGCGTTCGTTCATTTGCCCGTGGGCAATCCCGATTCGTGCTTCGGGCAATATTTTCTCAAGCGCTTCTCGGCGATTTTCAATGGTGTCCACTTCATTGTGTAGGTAATACACCTGCCCGCCACGTTTCAATTCACGCAGCACGGCTTCACGAATGACGCTGTCGGTTTCGCGGCGCACAAAGGTTTTAATCGACAGGCGACGTTGCGGTGCGGTTGCAATCACCGAAAAATCGCGAATGCCTTCCATGCTCATGGCCAGGGTGCGTGGAATGGGTGTTGCGGTCAGAGTAAGCACATCTACTTCAGCACGCAGATTTTTCAGCGCTTCTTTTTGGCGCACACCAAAACGATGTTCTTCATCAATAATCACCAAGCCAAGGCGTGAAAACTCCACCTCGGAACTCAGCACCTTGTGGGTACCAATAATGATGTCGGCACGCCCACTGTTGATTAATTCAACTGCGTCTCGAATTTCCTTGGGCGATTTGAAACGCGACAATTCAACTACTTTCACAGGCCAGTCCGAAAACCGGTCTGAGAAGGTTTGAAAATGTTGTTCAGCAAGCAGCGTGGTGGGTGCCAGCAGCACCACTTGTTTGCCATCCATTACGCTGACGAAAGCAGCACGCAAGGCCACTTCGGTTTTTCCAAAACCCACATCGCCGCACACCAGGCGGTCCATGGGGCGGGGGGAAGTCATGTCGGCAATGACGGCTCGAATCGCTGCGGCCTGGTCAGCGGTTTCTTCAAATCCAAATTTTTCAACAAATGCTTCGTAGTCGCCAATGCTTAACTTGAATTCATGGCCTTTGCGCAGCGCGCGGCGGGCATACAGGTTGAGCAATTCGGCCGCAGTGTCGCGCACCATTTTTGCCGCTTTCTTTTTTGCCTTTTCCCATTGGCCTGAACCCAGGGCATGTACTGGCGCGTTTTCCGGGTCAGCGCCGCTGTAGCGGGCAATCACATGCAGTTGGGCAACCGGCACAAACAGGTTCGAACCATTGGCATATTCAAGGTGCAGGAATTCAGATGCGCCTTCACCAAGGTCCATGCTGATCAGGCCTTTGTAGCGGCCTATGCCATGCTGTTGGTGCACCACCGGGTCGCCAATTTTCAGTTCCGACAAATCGCGAATCATGGATTCAACGTTGCTTTGCCTTTCCTGTTGCCTGCGTGCGCCGCGGCGGCGGGGTGAAAGTGAGAATAATTCTGCTTCCGTGACGAACGCAACTTGCGCTTCCAGCCCGCGGTGCACGCCAAATCCTTGGTCGAGCACTGCGGTGCACAGTACAAAACGTTCGCCACTTTCCAGTGCACCTTGCAGTGTTTCTGTTTGGTGGGGCTTTAGTTTGTGTTCCAGAAAATACTGGTTCAGGGTTTCGCGGCGACCATCGCTTGGGGCCACCATAATGACTTGTTTGTAGCTTCCCGCACCAGTTCGTTCTACCAGGTTGCGGAACTTGAAAATTGGGTCGTCGGCTTTGCGATCCGCAGCCAGGTCGGGCAGCAGCGCGCCGCTGTATTCCGGCACCAAGGCGTTCTTGGATGCAGACAAATTCACGCGTGCAGCATTCTCGAAACTGCTGAAGAATTCAGTGGCATTCAGGTAAATTTCGGAAGGTCGAAGAATAGGGCGTTGAATGTCTTTCGATAGAAAATCGAAACGGCTTTGTGTGTCAGCCCAAAATGTTTGCAAGGCTTGGTCTACGTCGCCATGCTGAATAAACACCAGATCTTTTTTGGGCAGGTAATCAACGAGGCTGGCGGTGTTCTCGAAAAACAGGGGAAGATAATATTCAATGCCCGCGCTGGCCACACCTGTGCCCATGTCGCGGTAAATGGAAACTTTGGAAGGGTCACCTTCGAAACGTTCCCGCCATTTGCTACGAAACTGCGCACGGCTTTGTTCATCCATGGGGTATTCACGGCCAGGCAGCAGACGCATTTCCCGAACAGGGTACAGGCTGCGTTGGGTATCGACATCGAATGTTTTGATGGATTCAATTTCATCATCAAACAAATCAATTCGAAACGGCAACGCAGTGCCGGTTGCAAACAGGTCGATAATGCCGCCGCGAATGCAGTATTCACCGGGTGTCATTACTTGTGAAACGTGGCTGTAGCCGGCGATCGTCAACTGCTCGCGCAGTTTTTTTTCATTCAGTTTGTCTCCAGTTTTGAAGTAGAAGGTGCTGCCGGCCAAAAATGAAGGCGGTGCCAGTTTCTGGATGGCTGTGCTGGCTGCAGTGATCAGCACGTCCAGATCACCCCGCTGGGTTTGGTAAAGCGTGGCAAGTCGTTCGGATACCAAGTCCTGGTGGGCTGACAAACTGTCGTAAGGCAGGGTTTCCCAGTCGGGCAGGTAATGTACCTTCAGGGTGGGGGCAAACAGGGTGATTTCTTCTTGCAGGCGAGTGGCATCGTGCGGGTTAGCGCAGGTGATCAGGCAAAGCTTGTTTTGCTGCTGGGCCTGTGTGCACAATTGCGCCAGCAAAAAAGCATCCGCACTGCCGGGTGGGTGCGCCAAGCTGAGCCTGTGCCCGCCGGTTAGCTGAAAAGAAGAAGTAAAATATGAAAGCATAAGTTTTGCCCGCCCGAATGCTGCAACCATGCCGGTTTTTCGAGGGGCTTCAAATTTGGGTTGTGGGTCGATCAATCAAGGCCCGTATTATACGGCGGCAAGTGCCCGCATAGGAACAGGCTTTCATGGCAAGAATTGCCAAGTACTTTGGTTTGGTGCCCGCGGGTGGTGCGGGGCGTCGCTTTGGCGGAAGTATCCCAAAGCAATACGCCATGCTGGGCGCAAAAACTGTACTGGAACACAGTGTAGAAGCACTGTTGGCCGACCCGCGCGTAGAAAAGGTGTTCGTGGTGGTGGCCAGCGACGACTCAACAGCCCTGGCCCTGTTTCGAGGCAACAGCCAGGTCACTTGCTTGCCATTGGGTGGGCAGGAGCGTGTGAACAGCGTACTGAATGGATTGAATCATTTGCTTGAAAACTTTCTGGTGAATGAGACAGATTGGGTGTTGGTGCACGATGCGGCCCGCCCTGGCTTAAGTGCCGCAGCTTTGAAAAGCCTGATTGACCAAGGCTGTGAACACATTGCGGGCGCGTTGTTGGCCGTGCCTGTGGCGGATACTTTGAAGAAAACCAGCTTGGCTCAAGACGGCGAGGTGATTGCCCAACACACGGTGCCTAGAGACCACCTGTGGGCGGCGCAAACGCCGCAAATGTTTCGGGCGCAAGCGCTGAGCATGGCTATTTCTGAGTGCTTGTACAAGGGTGCCCAGTTAACCGACGATGCCAGTGCCATTGAAACCATGGGCATTAGTCCCCTGATTGTTCCGGGGCACGTGGAAAACATGAAAATTACCCAAGCTGAAGATTTGCGGACAGTGGCCAAATTGCTCGGTTTGCATCAGGAGAGTTTTGAATGAGTGAAATTGGCCGCCTGCGAGTGGGGCAGGGGTATGACGTACATCGCTTGGTCGAAGGGCGTCGCCTGATTTTGGGTGGGGTACACATTCCTTCGGAGCTCGGTTTGCTGGGCCATTCCGATGCAGATGCGCTGTTGCACGCAATCACCGATGCAATCCTGGGTGCCTGCGCTATGGGCGATATTGGCACCCACTTTTCTGATACTGATCCCCAGTTTGAAGGGGCAGACAGTGGCGTGCTGTTAAAAAACGTGATCGAGAAAGCCAGGCATAAAGGGTTTACCTTGATCAATATCGACTCCACTCTGATTTGCCAAAGCCCAAAACTTGCCCCACACATGGCAGCAATGCATTCCAGTTTGAGCAACCTTTGTGGCTTGCCACTGGATGCAGTCAACATCAAAGCCAAAACCAACGAAAAACTAGGTTACCTTGGGCGCAAGGAGGCCATTGAGGCGCAGGCCGTGGTCTTGATGGTGAAGGGCGAGTGATGGATTCTCGTTTTATTTTGGCGATCAGTACCAGTTCCGGTGTTGCCAAGGTCGCTGCAGCCACTGAGCCTCTTGAATCAAATGCGCATGCGGCGGACTTGTTCAACTTTGAAATTACTGATTACAAAAGCCAGTCTGCCCAACTATTGCCCTTGATTCAGCAACACCTTGAACTCGGCAATTTAAAGCCTGCCCAGTGTGCAGCAATTGCTGTAGATATTGGCCCTGGTGGTTTTACCAGCCTGCGCACAGCTTGCGGTATTGCCCAAGGCCTGGCTGTGGCCTGGCAAGTGCCCACGGTGCCATTGAGCAGCTTTGAATGCATGTTGCCTGCTCGGCAGCAAGAGCTGCCAGTCACGGTTTTGATGGATGCACGTTTGCATGAAATTTACGCAGCCTGCATTCAGCGAACTGCACAGGGCACAGCATGGGTCAAGCCACCCCATTTGTTGGCAATGCACGAATTGCAGAAAATTCAGGGGCTGGCTGTGTGCGATGCACATTTGTATGCGCAACTACACAACCCAGGCCCAGACGTGTTGCTGGGGGCAGTGTGCGCAATTCGCCTGGCACAATTGGCATGGCAAGAATTCCTGGCAGGTCGAGTGGCTGCACCGTTTGACTGCCAGCCTTTGTATGTTCGCGACAAAGTCGCCCAAACCACCACTGAACGATTGGCGTTGAAGCATGGCGCTGTTTAGTATTCGACCCATGACAGAGGCTGATGTGCCTGCTGTAATTCTGGTTGAGAACCAGATTTACGAGTTTCCCTGGACAGACCGGAATTTTCTGGACTCTTTGCGGGCGGGTTATCACATGCATTGCATGTGGTTGGATGAGCAACTTGCAGGCTACATTGTCATGATGCATGTGGTGGATGAATACCACTTGCTGAACATATCTATTCGTGCCGACTTGCAAGGTTTGGGGCACGGTAAGCACTTGTTGCAATGGGGCATTGGCCAGGCCAAACTGGCCAATGCAACCGGCATGTTGCTGGAGGTCAGGCCCAGTAACGTGACTGCAAAAAACCTGTATGAGAAAGAGGGGTTCAAATTGATTGGGGCCCGCAAGAATTACTACCCGTCTCAACTGGGCCGTGAAGATGCCTTGGTGATGTTCAAACGATTTACAGGTTGACCGGAATGACAAGCACTCGAAGCAAAGCCGATCTGTTCAATGCCATGGGCATAGGCCCTGTTTGGGAATTGCGCAAGCAGGAAAGCGAGTCAAAGCCATCCACGATGGCAAGTGGCGTGGCGTTTGACGGAATGTCAACCGCAGCACTCACGCTTGAATCATTGCGAGAAAGTGTAGCCACCTGCAAACAATGCGGCTTGTGCAAAACACGCAAGCAAACCGTGTTTGCAGATGGCATGCCACACGCACCCCTGATGGTGGTGGGAGAAGGGCCAGGCGTGGAAGAGGATGCGACCGGCCTGCCGTTTGTGGGCAAGTCAGGGCAGTTGCTGGACCGCATGCTGAAAGCAATTGGCGCAAGCCGTACAACCAACACCTACATTGCCAATGTGGTGAAGTGCCACCCACCGGGTAACCGCAATCCTGAGCAGGCAGAAATTGAACAATGTTCTCCCTACCTGGTTCAGCAAATCAAGTCCAGTGGACCCAAAGTGTTGTTGCTGGTTGGGCGCTTTGCAATTCAAACCCTTCTGAACACCAAAAAGCCAGTGGGCGAATTGCGGGGTGTGGTTCACCAAGTGAGCCTGGATGGTCTTGATATTCCCGCAGTGGTGACTTACCACCCAGCGTACCTGTTGCGCAGGCCGGAGGAAAAATTAAAAGCGTGGGACGATTTGTTGTTGTTGAAACAGCAAGGTCTAATTTAAGCTGTTTGTCACAGAGGCACGCCCACAGGGCGGTCCTCTCCTATTCGGGCTTCCACGTTGTACAGGCGCTGGTTGCGGCGGTGCCAGAGAATCACCATCAACATGGTGGCCATCACAAAGCCGCCGAACATCAGAATCACATTGTTCACATGCACATCAAAACTGATCAAGATGGCGTAAATGGCAAGCATGGTCAGCACTGAAATATTTTCATTGAAATTTTGAATGGCAATCGATCGGCCAGCGCTCATCAGCACATGGCCCCGGTGCTGCAGTAAAGCATTCATGGGTACTACGAAAAATCCGCTCAGTGCGCCGATCACGGTAATCAGCAGGTAGGCCATGCCTTGATTGTTCACCAGTACCATGGCCATGCAAACAATACCCATTAATATACCCATGGGCAGCACCAACATTGATTTTTTCAGCGGAATCATTTTGGCCGCGGCCACGGCACCGGCCGCCACGCCAAATGCGCAAACGCCTTGCAGAATTGCGCCTTTGTCCAAAGGCAGGCCCAAGGCACTTTCAGCCCATTTCAGCACGATAAATTGAAGCGTGGCTCCAGCACCCCAGAACAGTGTGGTGACAGCAAGTGAAATTTGTCCCAGTTTGTCGTTCCACAGTTGCTTTACACAGCCGTAAAACTTGCGGGTCATGATGATTGGGTGATTCAACTGTGGCTCGTAGCGAGCGCCTGTGTCTGGAATCTTGAAGTTGAAAATGGCCGCGATCAAATAGCCTGAAGTAATCACAAAGATGGCAGCTTCAGCAGGCGTGTCCATATTGTCGGTCACGCCTGGAATGTGCAGCTGCATCAGGTATTGGCTGGTGCCTGGCGCAATCAATATGCCACCAAGTACGGTGCCCAGAATAATCGATAGCACTGTAAGTCCTTCGATCCAGCCATTGGCCTCTACAAGCCTGTCATGTGGCAACAGCTCGGTCAGGATGCCATATTTCGCGGGTGAGTAGGCTGCTGCGCCCAACCCAACCACCGCGTAAGAAAGCAGGGGGTGTACGCCAAAGAACATCATCAGGCAACCCACAATTTTAATGGAGTTGGTGATTAGCATGACTCTGCCTTTGGGCAATGTGTCTGCAAACCCGCCAACGAAGGGGGCCAGCACCACGTAGGACACCACGAAGAACAGCTTCAGCAATGGGGTCATCCAGTCAGGCGACTGGATCTGAAACAGCAATGCGATTGCCGCAATCAAAAGTGCGTTATCTGCAAGCGACGAGAAAAACTGCGCCGCCATGATGGTGTAAAAGCCGGGTTTCATTCAACTGTGAATTGAGCGAAATCCATTTAGTGCGATTTCGCCGTTTCGCTGCTCGTTCAACGGTGTTGAGGCGTTATATCATATCCAGACGCTTCGCGTATTAAGCAATGCCTTTTTTACAAAGTTCGAGCCAACCCCTAAACCACCAATTGCCAGCCCATGCCGCGACCCATACGTGCAGTGGTCAGACCCGCTGCCATCTCTGCCAATATCAATAGAATCAAGGAATTGCTGGGCAATGTCGCGGTGATGCCAGTGGTGAAAGCCAATGGCTATGGGCATGGTTTGGAAAGAATTATTGATGGCCTGCGCGAGGCTGACGCCTTGGCCATTTTGGAAATTGAGGGCGCGACCCGCTTGCGCCACCTGGGTTGGAACAAGCCAATTGTGTTACTCGAAGGCTGTTTTGACCAGGCCGATCTGCTCAAGGCCTTGGAGTTACGTTGTGATTGGGTGGTCCACAATCACAAGCAGTTGGATGATCTGGAGGTTCTTGCGAAGCAGGCACCTGCACACAAGCCCAGAATTTTCTTGAAGTTGAACACCGGCATGAATCGCTTGGGGTTTCAGTCTGCTCAAGCGCAAGCTGCCATTCAGCGGCTGGATGAGTTCACCCTGAAACATCAATGGCCAACACCAGTTTTGATGACGCACTTTGCCAATGCAGATGAAGCGGAGCCGCGGGTCCGCTTGCCTTTTGCGCAACATCAGCATCAAGCCTTGATGGGACTGAAGCCTGCCCATTGGCAAAGCAGCCTGGCCAATTCAGCCGGTAGTTTGAATTTTCCGATGTTGGCCGGTGACATTGCCCGCCCTGGCATTGCTATTTATGGCGCCACCCCTGGTCCCGACGCAGCGGCCAACTATGGCCTGAAGCCAGCAATGATTTTCAGCAGCGAAATTATTGCAATTCAAGAGGTAAAACAAGGTGACAGAGTGGGTTATGGATCGCGTTGGGAAGCGAGCAACAGCGGGCGTATCGCGGTGGTGGCTTGCGGTTACGCCGATGGTTACCCACGCCACGCACCGGACGGAACGCCCACGTATGTTGAAGGGCATGTTGCGCCAGTCGCAGGCCGCGTGTCGATGGACATGATGACCATCGACGTCAGCCAAATCCCGAATGCCAATGTTGGCAGCACAGTTGAATTGTGGGGTGGGCACATTCCTGTCGATGTCGTGGCCGACCGTTGCGGCACCATTGGCTATGAACTGTTGTGCGCAATTGCGCCCCGCGTGCCATTTTTTAAAGCCTAGACCTAAAAGGGACACGCCGTTTTGGCCAAAATTAAAAGTCAATATCAGTGCACTGAATGCGGTGCCGTGTTCGCCAAATGGCAGGGGCAATGTACCGATTGCAGCAGCTGGAACACGCTGGTTGAATCGGCCGTGAGCACGGCAGCGCCGCCCAAGCACAGTCGCTTTGCGGCTCTGGCTGCGCAAAGCAGCAGTGTGATCAAGCTTTCCGAGATTCAGGCGCAAGACCATCCACGTTTTAGCAGTGGTGTACCCGAATTTGACCGTGTGCTGGGAGGTGGAATGGTGCCCGGCATGGTGGTGTTGCTGGGCGGCGACCCTGGCATTGGTAAATCCACCTTGTTATTGCAGTCTATGGTCACCTTGGCCAAAACCACATCGGCCCTGTATGTCAGCGGCGAGGAATCTGCCGGGCAAATCGCCTTGCGCGCCCAACGCCTTGGGCTGGAACACACCAACCTGAATGTATTGACCGAAATTCAGCTGGAGCAAATTGTTGCCCAGCTTGAAACACACAAACCGCAAGTGCTGGTTATCGACTCCATTCAAACCCTGTACACCAGCGAGTTAAGCGCTGCGCCGGGATCGGTCAGCCAGGTGCGCGAATGTGCAAGCCAGCTGACACGGCTTGCCAAAGCCATGGGGATCACCACCATTTTGGTGGGCCACGTCACCAAAGAGGGTACCCTTGCAGGGCCGCGTGTGCTTGAACACATTGTGGACACCGTGCTGTATTTCGAAGGCGATTCACAATCTTCATTCCGTTTGGTGCGTGCATTTAAAAACCGGTTTGGTGCGGTGAACGAACTGGGCGTGTTTGCCATGACTGACCGCGGTTTGAAAGGTGTCAACAACCCCTCGGCCCTGTTTTTGTCGCAGACGGCTGAATGGGTGGCTGGTTCCTGTGTAATGTGCACGCAAGAAGGAGCAAGGCCATTGCTGGTTGAAATCCAGGCTTTGGTGGATTCCTCGCATTCACCTTCACCGCGCAGGTTGTCAGTGGGCCTGGAGCAAAACCGCCTGGCCATGTTGCTGGCGGTGATGCATCGCCATGCGGGTCTTCAGTTTTTTGATCAAGATATTTTTATCAATGCGGTGGGCGGCGTACGAATTTCGGAACCTGCGGCCGACCTCGCGATTGTTTTGGCCATGGTGTCCTCGTTGCGCAACAAACGCTTGCCCAAAGAGTTGGTAGTGTTTGGCGAAATCGGCTTGTCTGGTGAGTTGCGCCCGGCACCGCGTGGGCAGGAAAGGCTGCGCGAAGCTGCCAAACTTGGCTTTACCCATGCGATTGTGCCGGCCAGCAACGCACCCAAGCAGCCCATTGACGGTATTGAAGTGATTGGTGTGGATCGAGTTGAGAAGGCACTTGCTGCGCTGAGAGACAAGCTGGATTGTTTTTGACTCAATTTTGACTTGACGTTTGATTGATACGACAATTGCGCAGATAACAATAAATTCACTCTACTGAGCGATCCATGTCCAAAAGCCGTTTGTTTTTGCCTGTTGTGTGGGCCGCCGTGGGCTCACTCCTGCTTGCCGCTTGTTCCCGCCCCGAAATAGACACCACTGAAGTCATTCGACCAGTTCGTGTGATTGAGCTGCAAGCCGGTGGGAGCACCTTTGAAGAAAGTTTTCCCGGGCAAATTGAACCCCGTTTTCAGGCAAAACTCAGCTTTCAGGTGGGCGGGAAATTGACGACACGCCTGGTGGATGTTGGAGACAAGGTTACGAAAGGCCAGGTACTTGCAAAAATTGATCCCCGGGATTTGAGCCTTGCCTTGCAGGCGGCCCAGGCGCAATTTGATGCAGCAGCCACTGAGCATGCGCAGTTGAAAACCGATCTGGATCGCGCCAAAACCCTGAAACAACAAAATTTTATCAGCCAGGCAGAGCTTGATCGTCGACAGTTGGCCTTCGATGCCGCGGGCAGTCGTTTGAGTCAGGCTCGCGCCCAGTTGAGCACGCAGGCCAATCAGCGGCAATATGGCGACCTGCGTGCTCCGGGCAGTGGTGTTATTTCCAGCGTGTATGCCGAAGCAGGGCAGGTGTTGGCGCCAGGTCAGGCTGTGGTTCAGTGGGCTGATGAGAATGATGTGCAGGTCAGCATGGCTGTGCCCGAGAGCCGGGTCAGTGCGATCAAGCCAGGTCAGGATGCGCGCGTATTGCTTTGGTCTGGTCAACAGTCTTTGGATGCAAAAGTGCGGGAAGTTTCTCCGGTGGCAGACCCGGTAACACGCACGTTTGCGGTGTTACTGGATGTCAATGACCCAGCCAGAATGTCCCGTTTTGGAATGAGTGCGACAGTGCAGTTTTCAACTGCCGCCAAGTCGACCGCGTTCAAGCTTCCCATTTCGGCCCTGGTGGCCGAGCACACTGGTGCTTTTGTTTGGGTATTCGATGAAAAGCAAGGTGTGGTCAACAAACGGATTGTTCAACCCCATGACGTCTCTGAAAGCGACTTTCTGGTCAAAGACGGCCTAAACAATGGCGAGTTGATTGTCACTGCCGGCACCCACGTTCTGAACGAAGGCCAAAAGGTTCGTCGCTTCATTGAAACAAGCGATCTTTCCAAATGAGAAAAATCAACCTGTCGCGCTGGGCGCTTGAAAACCAGCCATTGGTTCGATACCTTCTAGCGGTATTCATTTTCGCCGGAGTCGCCGCATTTTTCTCCCTGGGCCAGGAAGAGGACCCGCCATTCGTGTTTCGCGGCATGGTGGTACGTGCCTACTGGCCGGGAGCAACGGCCATGCAAATGGGTCAGCAGGTGGCCGACCCGATTGAAAAGGTAATTCAGGAAATTCCTTACGCCTACAAAATACGCTCGTACTCCAAGCCTGGTGAAACCGTCATTTTTCTTCAACTGGATGACAGCGCACCGCCCAGGCAAGTGGCCGACATTTGGTACACCACACGAAAACGGGTCAGCGACATGGCTGGAACACTGCCGCGTGGTGTCGTAGGGCCATTTTTCAACGATGAGTTTGGCGATACCTTTGGGGTGTTGCTGGCATTCTCCGCAGATGGATTCAAGTACGCCGAGCTAAAGGACTTCGTGACACAGGTACGTCAGGAAATGCTCAAAGTGCCCGATGTGGCCAAGGTGCAGCTATTTGGCGTCCAACCTGAAAAAGTGTTTATCGATGTCTCGCATTACAAAATTGCGCAATTGGGTATTTCTGCGCAAGACATTTTCAATCAAATCAACAGCCAGAATGCCGTGACTTCTCAGGGTGTTTTGAGTCTGGAAGAGCAAAAAGTGTGGTCAAGGGTGCAGGGGCAGTTTGAGTCCATTGAAGACCTTGCCAACCTGCCGATTCGGGCGGGAAAAAACACACTCCTGCTCAAAGACATCGCCCACGTTCATCGCGGCTATCAAGACCCACCTGTGTCCAAAATGCGCTTCAATGGCAAAGAGGTGATTGGCTTGGGGATTTCCATGGTCAATGGTGGCGATATTATCCGCCTTGGCCAAGAGTTGGAAAAAGTTGAGCGCCGCATACTGGCTGAACTCCCCGTGGGCATTGAGCTTCAGCGCGTGGCGGATCAGCCCAAATCAGTCAGTACCTCGGTCAATGAGTTTGTGAAAGTACTGATTGAGGCGATTGTAATTGTGCTGGCAGTCAGCTTTTTGAGTTTGGGGCTGCACAGCAAACCGTTTCGAATTGACACCCGACCGGGCTTGGTCGTTGCGCTGACCATTCCTCTTGTGCTGGCACTTACCTTTTTGGCCATGTCGTTTTTCAACATTAACCTGCACAAAATTTCGCTGGGCGCGCTGATTATCGCCCTGGGTTTGTTGGTGGACGACGCAATCATCGCGGTTGAAATGATGGTTCGCAAGCTTGAAGAGGGTTATTCGCGCTTCGATGCGGCTATTTTTGCTTACGACTCCACAGCGATTCCCATGCTGACCGGCACCTTGATTACAGCAGCGGGCTTTCTGCCCATTGCCCTGGCGCAATCGGCAGCGGGGGAATACACCTATTCAATTTTTGCGGTTACTGCCATTGCCTTGGTGTTGTCTTGGTTTGTCGCAGTTATTTTTGTGCCTTACATTGGCTATTGGTTGCTTAAAAAGCCCAAAGACGGGCAGGGCCACACGGAGGTGTTCGACACACCGTTTTACCAGCGCTTCCGCCGCTGGATTGAGGTGTGCGTTAACCACCGCTGGATCACGATATCGGTCACCGTGCTGGCTTTTATCGGTGGCGGCTATTCTTTCAAATTCATTGAACAGCAGTTTTTCCCTGATTCCAATCGGCTGGAAATCATGGTGAACTTGTGGTTGCCCGAGGGCACCGCATTTGAGGAAACTGAAAAACAGGCGATCAAGCTTGAGCAGTGGTTGGCCAGGCAACCCGAAGTGCAGGGCTATGCCAGTTTTGTGGGTGATGGCGCGCCGCGTTTTTACCTGTCGCTGGATCAAAAATTTGTGCAAAGCAATTTGGCCGAGCTGATTGTCATTCCCAAAACATTCGAAGACCGGGAAATACTTCGGGGCAAACTGAAAGCGCATCTGGAAGGCAACTTCCCCGACATTCGCCCGCGAATTACCTTGTTGCCCAACGGCCCGCCCGTCACTTATCCCGTTCAGTTTGTGGTGCAGGGCCCGGATCCACGCGTGGTACGAGTGGTGGCCGACAAGGTGAAAGAGGCGGTAGCCTCCAGCGAATATACCCGCGGCACGCATGACAACTGGAATGAAAACATCAAGGTGATGAAGGTTGAGGTAGACCAGGCTCGCGCACGCGCTTTGGGGGTTAGCAGCCAAAGTATTGCGGAGTCCTCGCATGTCATTTTGTCGGGCGTAACCATTGGGCAGTACCGGGAAAATAATCGCCTGATCGATATTGTGTTTCGCAACCCTGAAAGCGAACGCGACACGCTGGCTGAACTCATGAATGCCAACGTTCCCACAGCAAGCGGTGCCTATGTGCCCTTATCCCAAGTGGGCAATGTCACCATGAGCTTTGAGCCCGGGGTGATTTGGCGTGAGGGTGGTGAGTTCGGAATTACTGTAAAGGCCGATGTGGTTTCCGGTATTCAGGGCACCACCGTTGCCTTGGCCATGAACAAGGCCCTCGACCCCCTTCGTGCTGAATTACCGCTGGGTGTGTCAGTGAATCTGGATGGCCTTGCCGCTGATTCCGGCAAGGCCCAGCAGTCGATCATGGCCAATGTGCCTTTGATGCTGTTTATCGTGCTTACCTTGCTGATGTTGCAACTGAAAAGCTTTGGCCGAACCTTGCTGGTTTACTTCACCGGCCCGTTGGGAATTATCGGTGCAGCTTTGGCCTTGATCATTACCGCACGCCCGTTTGGTTTCGTAGCACAACTGGGCGTGATTGCCTTGTTCGGCATGATTATTCGAAATTCGGTTATTTTGGTGGATCAAATCGAGCAAGACAGGGCAGCTGGTGTAGACCCTTATGAGGCCATCATTGGCTCGACCATTCGGCGCTCTCGGCCAATTTTACTGACTGCAGCGGCCGCCGTGCTGGCCATGATTCCATTGATGCGTTCGCAGTTCTGGGGGCCCATGGCAGTGGCGATCATGGGCGGGTTGATTGTGGCTACTCTGCTAACCCTGTTTTTCTTGCCAGCGCTGTACGCTGCAGCTTATCGAATTCGCAAACCCAAGTTGTAAATCGGGGCCGGAAATTACCATCTCAGTACTTGTGTTGTCCATGCAATGCTGAATTTCTTGAACGGGGTGATTATTTTTTGCTCGGTCAATAAACGATAACCAGCGGCTTGGTGCACTTTCAGTTCGGCAGCACGCATGCGGAACAGCGCCCGCAATGGTCTTGCAAACAGGCGTTGGTCTGCAGGCATGTTTTTCCAGGCCAGGTTGGTTTTTTCAAGCAGATGCTCACCCACCTCGCTGAACAGGGTTGTACTGGCCTCGCTGTGTTCCCTGCGTTTGATTTGATCTGCTGTTACCCCGTGTTTGGCCAGCAATTCAACAGGCAAGGGCTGAAACCCCTGGTCCAGGTACTTTGCCAGCCTGAGCAACTGGCACAGGCGGGTGGCTGAAGTCCAGAATTCCAGCAACTGTGTGCAATCCGTTTTTGGATATCCAAAACGGGCCTGAACCAGGTGGACCCAGGGCTTGGTTTCCAACAGTACGTCGTTGTGCCAATCCGCCATGCTGTTGTAACGCTTGGGCTCGCATCCGCTGGCCACCCGGTTAATCAATTCGCCCCAGTGCTCTGCCGGTAGTGTGGCAATCACTGGTTTTGATATCGCGGTAATGACCGGGTGAGGGTTGCTGTTGCCCCCGGCGTTGGCGAGGGCGTTTTGCCACCAGCCCAGTTTGACCTGTGTCAAGCCAGCCTCCAGCTGCTTCAGGCAAGCCTGCCGCAACTCGTGATTCAAGGTGAAGCAGCCAAGCCAAAATGCCTTCAGTTCCTCGGTTTGAAACAGAGTTGCGTAGTGCAGGGAGGCGGTTTCCCCGCTTACTTTCTCGCGGCAGTAGGCAAGCGGGTTTTCTAGAGATACGGCCATGTCACCTTCTAATTGGGGGTAATCCAGTCAATAAGTGACATTGTAAGGGCTTCAAAGTTAAAATCGGGCTATAATGCGCGCCTGCATGCGGATGTGGCGAAATTGGTAGACGCACCAGATTTAGGTTCTGGCGTAGCAATACGTGAAGGTTCGAGTCCTTTCATCCGCACCACCCCTCTTGTGCCCCGGGTATATCGCTTCTGGGGCGGTCCAGTTTTACCAAGCCCCCGCCAAAGCAGCTTCATACTTGTGTAAGATATCGGCAATTGTAGAGCCTTTACGCCCATTAACCACCCCCTTGGTCAACCTTGCCAAGGCAACTAGTTCAAGAGTTCCAAATGACTGAAACAACCACCACTGCCAGCTCACTCGAGAAAACCATTTCCTTGAAGCTGTCGGTTGAAAAAATCAATGCTGAAGTTGAAAAGCGCCTGAAAAAGGTTGCTCGTACAGCTCGCATGCCCGGTTTCCGCCCAGGTAAAGTGCCCATGAAAATGGTGGTACAAAACTATGGTCCCCAAGTGCATTCTGAAGTGTTGAACGATGAAATCGGTCGTACTTTCAGCGAAGAAGTTCAAAAGCAGGATCTGCGTGTGGCTGGTCAGCCCCGCATCGAAGCCGCCAAGGACGCCGCTGACGACGCTTTTGAGTTCAACGCCATTTTTGAAGTGTTCCCCGAAGTGAAGTTTGGTGACTTCGCTACATTGGAAATCGAGAAAACAGTGGTTGAAGTGTCCGACTCTGAAGTGGACAAAACCATTGAAATTCTGCGCAAGCAGCGCGCCAGTTTTGCTGAAGTAGACCGTGGCTCCGCTGAAGAAGACAAGGTAACTCTGGATTTCGTCGGTAAAATTGACGATGTCCCCTTCGATGGCGGCACAGCCGAAGACTTCTCGTTTGTAATCGGCAAGGGTCAAATGCTGCCTGAATTTGAAGCTGCGGCAAAAGGCTTGAAAAAAGGCGAAGAGAAAACGTTCGACCTGGCTTTCCCGGCCGATTACCACGGCAAGGACGTTGCAGGTAAAACTGCCCAGTTCACAATCACAATCAAGAAAGTGGAAGGCCCGCAGTTGCCTGAATTGAACGAAGAGTTCGCCAAGGCCATGGGCATCGCTGACGGTTCCCTGGAAAAGCTGCGTGAAGACGTGCGCGTGAACTTGAGCCGCGAAGTCAGCAACCGCACCAAGGCGCAAACCAAAGAAGCAGTCATGAATGCACTGTTGAAAGTGACTGAATTCGATGTGCCCAAAGCCCTTATTCAATCTGAAACCACCGAATTGGCTTCCCGTGCACGCCAGGACCTGAAGGCCCGTGGCATGCAAAACGTGGAAGAAATTCAGCTGCCCGAAGACATTTTTGCTGCACAAGCCGAGCGCCGTGTTCGCTTGGGCCTGATCGTGTCAGACTTGGTAAAAGAAAACAGCTTGCAAGCCAAACCCGAGCAGGTGCGTGCCTTCATCGAAGAGCAGGCACAAAGCTACGAGAACCCTGCGGAAGTGATGCAGTGGTATTTCCAGGATCGCGTCCGTTTGGCGGATGTGGAAGCGGTTATTCTGGAAGACAATGTGGTTGAATTCGCTTTGAGCAAATCCAAAGTGGTTGAAAAGAAATTGTCCTTTGACGAACTGATGGGAAATAAATAAATGATGTGGAACCCTCGCTCTATGACTAACAACATGAACAATTCTGGTGCGCTTGAAACCCAGGGCAATATGTACGTGCCCATGGTGATTGAGCAAAGTGGTCGGGGCGAGCGGCCCTATGACATTTATTCGCGCTTGCTTAAAGAGCGCGTTATTTTCCTGGTGGGGCCGATCAACGACCAAATGGCCAACGTCATCGTGGCGCAAATGTTGTTCCTCGAAAGCGAAAACCCCGACAAAGACATTGCGCTGTATATCAACAGCCCAGGTGGTTCTGTGTCAGCGGGCATGGCCATTTACGACACCATGCAGTTCATCAAACCCGATGTTTCAACTCTTTGTACAGGCCTGGCGGCCAGCATGGGCGCGTTCTTGTTGTCTTCTGGCACCAAGGGCAAGCGTTTTTCGCTGCCCAACAGCCGAATCATGATTCACCAGCCTTTGGGTGGCGTGCAGGGTCAGGCATCCGATATTGAAATTCATGCCAAGGAAATCTTGTATTTGCGTGAGAAATTGAACGGAATACTGGCTGAGAACACAGGTAAGACCATCGAAGAGATTGCGCGTGACACAGATCGTGATAACTTTATGGGTGCAGACTCTGCCAAAGAGTATGGCTTGATTGACGACGTGTTGAAGCACCGTGTGCCTCCGGCCGACAAGAAGTAACTGCAGTAACATTAAAACCTTGATTTCTTGATTGCCCCTGCGGGGGCTTTCCAGAGGATAAAAGATGTCAGAAAAGAAAGGCTCAAGCGAAAAGCTGCTGTATTGCTCCTTCTGCGGCAAAAGCCAGCATGAGGTAAAAAAATTGATCGCAGGGCCCTCTGTGTTCATCTGCGATGAATGCATTGAGTTGTGCAACGACATCATTCGTGATGAAGCAGCGGAGGCCACGGCCACAGGTGGCGGCGACAAGCTACCCACCCCTCAGGAAATTCGTTCCATTCTTGACCAGTATGTGATTGGGCAGGACAAAGCCAAGCGTGTGCTGGCTGTAGCGGTTTACAACCACTACAAACGCTTGCGCCACATGAGCAAGAAAGACGACATTGAACTGACGAAAAGCAATATTTTGCTGGTTGGTCCAACGGGTTCGGGTAAAACGCTGTTGGCCCAAACCCTGGCCCGTTTGTTGAATGTACCTTTCGTCATTGCCGATGCCACTACGCTGACCGAAGCCGGTTACGTGGGCGAAGATGTGGAAAACATCATTCAGAAACTGCTGCAAAGCTGCAACTATGAAGTCGAAAAAGCGCAGCGCGGCATTGTTTACATTGACGAAATCGACAAGATTTCCCGCAAGTCAGACAACCCGTCCATTACACGCGATGTGTCGGGCGAGGGTGTACAACAAGCCTTGCTGAAATTGATTGAGGGCACTGTGGCCTCTGTTCCTCCACAGGGCGGCCGCAAACACCCCAACCAGGATTTCGTTCAAATTGACACCACCAACGTACTATTTATCGTGGGTGGTGCATTTGAAGGTTTGGACAAGGTGATTCGTAACCGTTCCGAGCGTTCGGGTATTGGCTTTGGTGCAACCGTGAAAAGCAAGGAAGAGGGCAATGTGGGCACCCTGCTGGCAGAAGTTGAGCCAGAAGACTTGATCAAGTTCGGTATCATTCCTGAATTGGTGGGTCGCTTGCCTGTAATTGCCACCCTCGAAGAACTGGATGAACCCGCTCTGATCGAGATTTTGACCAAGCCGAAAAATGCCATGGTCAAGCAGTTCGAAAAGCTGCTTGAGATGGACGGTGCTGAACTCGAAGTTCGCCCATCGGCGTTAAGCGCAATTGCCAAGAAAGCAATTCAGCGCAAAACAGGTGCGCGTGGTTTGAGAACCATTCTTGAACAGGCTTTGCTCGGCATTATGTACGATCTGCCTGGCGACACGAATGTCAAGAAAGTGGTGATTGATGAAAATACAATCAACGGTACGGGCCAGCCTTTGCTGATCTACGAAGACCAGCCCAAAGTGGCTAGCAGCAAAGACAAATCCTGATGCTGAAAACCATACCAAAACAGATTGCAAAATGATTAAAAAAGCCCAACTCCACGGTTGGGCTTTTTCTTTTCAGTGGTATTGTTAAATTGGTCGTGAAATAAAGCTTGAATAAGCGCGTTTTAACCCCACTGTAGGGTTATGCATTTAATAGGTGATTCATATGTCAGCAACTAACGTGCTTCCGGAACAACCCATCGAATTGTCACTGCTTCCATTGCGAGATGTAGTCGTGTTCCCGCACATGGTCATTCCGCTTTTCGTGGGCCGTCCAAAATCCATCAAAGCGTTGGAAATCGCGATGGAAACAGGCAAGAGCATTCTTCTGGTGGCGCAAAAATCTGCCACCAAAGATGAACCCAGCGACAAAGACATTTACAACATCGGCTGTGTCGCCAATGTACTCCAAATGCTGAAGCTGCCCGACGGCACCGTAAAGGTTTTGGTAGAGGGTGTGCAGCGTGCACGTTTGACCAAGGTAACGGATGAGGGAACACACTTCGCGGCCACGGCTTTGCCCTTGCTGCCCGATCCTTCACAGAGTCCGGAAACCGAGGCAATGAAGCGTGCTGTGATGGCGCAGTTTGATTCCTACGTGAAATTGAACAAGAAAATTCCGCCAGAAATTTTGACATCGCTGGCCAGCATTGAAGACATCGGCCGATTGGCGGATACCATTGTTAGCCACTTGCCATTGAAGCTGGAGCAGAAGCAATCCATTTTGGAAACCTTCAGCATTGCCCAGCGCCTGGAAGCGTTGCTGTCCCAACTAGAAACCGAGATCGATATTCTTCAGGTGGAAAAGCGCATCCGTGGTCGTGTAAAGCGCCAAATGGAAAAAAGCCAGCGCGAGTACTATTTGAACGAGCAGGTCAAAGCCATTCAGAAAGAACTGGGTGAGGGCGAAGATGGCGCGGACATGGAGGAGCTTGAAAAGCGAATCAAGGCTGCGCGCATGCCCAAGGAAGCCCTGAAAAAAGCCGAAGCCGAATTGAAGAAGCTCAAGCTGATGTCACCCATGTCTGCTGAAGCCACCGTGATTCGCAATTACATCGACGTTTTGGTGGGTTTGCCCTGGAAGAAAAAAACCAAAATCAACAACGACCTTGCCAATGCCGAAAAGGTATTGGATGAAGATCATTATGGTTTGGAGAAAGTGAAAGAGCGCATTGTGGAGTACCTCGCGGTGCAGCAGCGGGTCGACAAACTGAAGGCACCTATTCTCTGTTTGGTGGGTCCCCCCGGAGTTGGTAAAACTTCACTTGGACAATCTGTGGCCAAGGCAACAAACCGCAAGTTTGTTCGCATGGCCTTGGGTGGCGTGCGTGATGAAGCTGAAATTCGTGGCCACCGCAAAACCTATATTGGTTCCATGCCTGGCAAGGTATTGAACAGCATTACGAAAGTAGGTGTTCGCAATCCGCTGTTTTTGCTGGATGAGATCGACAAGATGGGGCAGGACTTCCGTGGCGACCCCGCATCGGCTTTGTTGGAAGTACTGGATCCCGAGCAGAACAGCACCTTTGTAGACCATTACGTGGAAGTGGAATACGACTTGAGCGATGTGATGTTTGTAGCGACTGCGAACTCCTTGAACATTCCTCATGCGCTGCTTGATCGGATGGAAGTAATTCGCCTGAGCGGTTACACCGAAGACGAGAAAGTGAACATCACGCAAAAGTATTTGCTGCCCAAGCAGTTGAAAAACAACGGCGTGAAAGACGAAGAACTGAGTGTTTCCGAAGCAGCAATTCGTGATGTCATTCGCTTCTACACCCGCGAGGCAGGTGTGCGTGGTCTTGAGCGTGAAATGTCCAAAATTTGCCGCAAGGTTGTGCGTCAAATGGTATTGGGCAAAAACGAAAAGAAAGTGCTGGTGACTCCGAAGAACCTCGACAAATTCCTGGGTGTTCGTCGCTTCAATTTCGGCATGGCTGAAAAAGAAAATCAGGTGGGTCAGGTCACTGGTTTGGCCTGGACAGAAGTGGGCGGTGAATTGCTGACCATTGAAACTGTGTCCATGCCAGGCAAGGGCAATGTCATTCGCACAGGTTCTCTCGGTGATGTGATGAAAGAATCGGTGGAGGCTGCCCGTTCAGTGGTGCGCGCACGCGCGAATCGATTGGGAATTCGCAACGATGCTTTCGAGAAGCGCGACATTCACGTGCATGTACCTGAAGGCGCGACACCGAAAGATGGGCCCTCAGCCGGTATTGCGATGACCACTGCATTGGTGTCGACTTTGACGAATATGCCGGTGCGTTCTGACGTTGCAATGACTGGTGAAATTACTCTTCGTGGCGAAGTTTTGGGTATCGGTGGCTTGAAAGAAAAGCTGCTTGCTGCTCACCGCGGTGGTATTAAAACAGTGCTGATTCCCGAAGAAAACGTGAAGGATTTGGCAGAAATTCCAGCCAATGTGAAGAATAGTTTGGAGATTATTCCGGTGAAATGGATTGATCAAGTGCTGCAACATGCCTTGGAATCGCTACCAGAGCCAGTCTCCGAGCCGGCCGAGGTAATTGCGGGCAAAGCTGATGAGGCTGCTGCAAACCCAAGTGTAAAGCACTGATATCAATCGGTATTTTGAACAAGCCTCCGCATGAAAATGTGGAGGTTTTTTTTTGTGCATCGCGGAAAGCCTTAGCTGGCTTGAAAAATAAGGGTTATCCGCCCGCAAAATGTGTTGACAGCTAGGTTTCAGGCATGTCTAAATTAAGAACTGGAAGCAACGTGGTGCCTGTTTTTGGGCACTTTTTATTTGTCACCATGAGGGGGCTTTTTACATGAATAAAACCGAACTGATCGATCAAATTGCTGAGTCAGCAGAAATCTCCAAAGCGGCCGCTGGTCGTGCATTGGATGCAATGATTGCTGCTGTTAAAACTACCTTGAAAAAAGGTGGATCAGTAACTTTGGTTGGTTTTGGAACCTTTGCTGTTGGCAAGCGTGCTGCACGCAGCGGCCGTAACCCACGCACTGGCGCAACAATCAAAATCAAGGCAGCCAAAGTGCCCAAGTTCCGTCCCGGCAAAGCCCTGAAAGACGCAGTGAATTAAATTTAAAATTTTTTTGACAAAAGGTATTGCAGGCCGAGTTAATTTGTATATAATTGCGGTCTTGGCTGATTCGCAGCAAGACAAACACTAGTAAAACAGTGAGCGTCGGGTGCTTAGCTCAGTTGGTAGAGCGGAGCCCTTACAAGGCTTAGGTCGGGAGTTCGAGCCTCTCAGCACCCACCAACATTGCGAAACAGCAACCAACTCTGGAGTGGTAGTTCAGTTGGTTAGAATACCGGCCTGTCACGCCGGGGGTCGCGGGTTCGAGCCCCGTCCACTCCGCCAAACAAAAAAGGGAATCTTCGGATTCCCTTTTTTCATTTCCACGCTCTCATTCATTTCCAACCCCGGCCGCGCCCCACACGGTTTTCCGGGGTTTACCTTCAGGTATAGTATCCGCTTGTTGTTCAACACTAAATACCTACAAAACATGTTTGAATTCATCCGAAACAATCAGAAGATCATGCAGTTTGTGCTGCTGCTGTTTATTGCACCCGCATTTGCCTTGTTTGGTCTTGAGGGGTACAACACTGTCAGTGCTGACGCAAACGCGTTGGCGATTGTGGGCGATTATCCAATTACCCAGGAAGAGTTCGATCAGGTTAAGCGTGAGCGTATTGAAGAAGCACGTGCGCAGTCAGGCGACAACTTTGATCCAAAGGTGTTTGAATCACCAGAAATCAATCGCCAATTGTTGGATACATTGGTGCTTCAATATTTGCTTCAACAGTCGGTACAAAAGCAATATTTGACGGCTTCAGACAAAGCCTTGGCTGAAGACATCGCTCGCACTCCCTTGTTTCAGGTGGATGGCAAATTCGATCTTGAAACTTACAAGCGCGAGTTGGCTGCACGTGGTTTAACGCCTGCGCAGCACGAGGCAAATGTGCGTTTTGGCTTGGCGAGAAACCAGGTGCTTGACCCGGTTTTGCGTGCTTCTTTTTTCCCGGAAACACTGAAAACCCAGCTGGATGATGTGCAGTTGGCCGGTCGAGTGGTGCGCGTTAAAAATATTGACTTGGCCCCATACCTGGCCAACGTCAGTATTACGGATGAGCAAGTGGCTGCATTTTATGAAGCGAACAAAACCCAATTCATGGCACCTCAAAAAGCCGATGTGGAATATGTGGTGTTGTCGCCAGACACCATCAAATCCAAGATTGCAGTGAGCGATGCAGACATTGCAGCTTACTACGAACAAAACAAGGCCCGTTTTTCTGCTCCTGAAGAACGTCGTGCACGCCACATTTTGCTGGATGCCGAGAAAGAAGGTGCCTCTGCAGACGAACTGAAGGCAGCGGCGGAAAAAGTGTTGGCCGAGTTGAAAGCGAATCCATCCAGGTTTGCTGAAATTGCCAAGCAATACTCAATCGATCCGGGCTCATCAAATCAGGGTGGAGATCTCGGATTCTTCGGCAAAGGCGCTATGGTTCCCGAGTTTGAACAGGCCGTGTTTTCTCAGAAGAAAGGCGAACTCAGCGGCTTGGTGAAGAGCCAGTTTGGTTATCACATTGTTGAGGTAACCGACATTCGTGGTGGTGAGGTTCAAGCACTTGAGGAAGTGAAAACTCAAATTTCAGATGAAATCAAAAATCAAAAGATGACTGCGCAGTATGCCGATGCACAAGGGCGCTTCACCGAGTTGGTGTATGAAGGTGGTCAGTCGTTTGAGAACGTGATCAAGGCACTTGGTGTGCAGGCACAAACATTCAATGGTTTGACGCAAGGTGTAGCCAACGCGCCAGAGGTCTTGAAAGACGCGAAAGTGATGGCAGAAATTTTTTCATCGGACTCGATTGAAAGTAAAAACAACACCAAGGCTGTGCAAGTGGGTGAAGCCATGGTGTCTGCCCGCATCGTGAATTACACGGCTGCAGCAGCACGCCCGCTGGAGGAAATGAAGCCAGTGATTCAGGCTCGCTTAAAGCAGGAAGAAGCTGCAAAGGCTGCACTGAAAGACGCAGATGCTTTGGCTGCCAAGCTGGACAGTGAAAAGCCACAGACTGGTTCTGATTTGTTGACCGGTTTTGCGGATTCAAGAACAGTGTCCGCTCTGAGCGCGGAGGGTTTGCCTGGTTTGGTGGCTCAGTCCGTGTTGAACACGGGTGTGTCTGAACTACCCAAAGCGAAGGTGGTTGGACTAGGCAACAACGGCTATGCGGTGGCGTGGGTTGAAAGCAGTGCACCGTCTTCGGAAGTCAAAGCGAAAGCAGATCCGCAGGTGGTTCAGTACTACGAGAATATTGCAGGGCAGGTGTATCAGGAAGCCTTGCTGCTGGCTGCACGCGATGCCATGAAAAAGCGTGTTGAAGTCGAGATCAAGAAGACGTTTTAATTTTGCTGATGTAGGCTCGGCGTTGGCAATTCGTAGCGAGTGAGCTGTGCTTGTTTGTGATACGACTGTGGTCGATTTGTAGCAGCGTTACATCGTTCTGCCGATTTAAGATCAAGTCGCCCTTTTTGATTTGCAGCGAGGGGCGACCTGCAAGGTCGATGCGAAGACGCGCTCGCGTTTCGCATGCCCCGAGCCAGATTCAAAAAGGGGAATTCGACTTGATCAAGGCAGAACGAGTGACGCGCTGCAAATCTAGACCGCACCATCAACGGCTTTTTCCTCGCAAGCAAGTTTCCATTCACTTCAATGTCGCTGAAAACGTCGGCCAAATATTTTCCAGAATTTTCGGTTGTGCTCCCGCATTTGGATGAATTCCATCTGCTTGAAACGCAGTGGGGTCTAGCGCGAAACCTTCCAGCATAAACGGCACCAAAGGCACCTTCTGTTTTCGTGCTACCTCTGGGAATGTATCGCCAAAGCGGCGGGCATATGCTGGCCCGTAATTCGATGGAATTTGCATGCCAATCAGTACAGCCTGAGCGCCATTGCGCCGGGCCGTGACCAGCATATTGGTCAAGTTGTCTTTCATCGTGTCCAGGGACAATCCGCGTAATCCGTCGTTGGCGCCAAGTTCCAAAATCATGTGTGTGGGTTGGTGTTGTTTCAGCAGGGCTGGCAAGCGTGTTTTTCCACCTGCTGTGGTCTCGCCTGATACTGAGGCATTCACCACCTTGCAGTGCGGGAACTTTTCAGCCAAACGGCCCTCCATCAAAGCGACCCAACCTTGTTCTTTGGGCAGGCCGTAAGCGGCCGAAAGGCTGTCGCCCATCACCAGTATTTTGCATTCCTGGCCTGTACTTGCCGCAAAGCTGGATACACTGGTTGATAATCCAAAAGCGATCAGGCCCAATGCGAAGGCGTTTTTAATTTTTTTTGCAGTAAAGGCAAACATGAGTCGTGCAATCCTCGAAGTCGAAGGTTTAAATCAATTGGTTCAGGACGGGCAAAGTAGTTTGTCCATTCTTGAAAACATTTCATTCACTATAAATCAAGGCGAAGCGGTTGCCATTGTGGGGGCCTCAGGTTCAGGCAAATCCACATTGTTGGGCATGCTTGCTGGGTTGGACATTCCATCTAGCGGTGCAGTTCGCTTTTTGGGGGAAGACTTAACTCAACTTAACGAAGACCGCCGTGCCAGCCTGCGAGCCGAGCATGTGGGTTTTGTATTTCAGTCATTTCAGTTGCTCGACCACCTGAGTGCGCTTGAGAACGTGATGCTGGCCACTGAACTGACGCCAATGCAAAATCGCGAAAAGGCCTGCAAGGAGATGCTAGACCGGGTAGGTTTGGGTGATCGCCTCACCCACACGCCCAAAACCCTTTCGGGTGGTGAACAGCAACGCGTGGCCTTGGCCAGGGCGTTTGTGCGTAAACCCACGATTGTGTTTGCCGATGAGCCCACTGGCAGCCTGGATTTTGCAACCGGCCAGCGAATAATTGACTTGATGTTTGACCTTCAGAAAGAGCAGGGCACCACTTTGATTCTGGTGACCCACGATGACAAGCTTGCGGCGCGCTGTTCACGGCAATTGACTATTGCGGCGGGCGCTTTGGCCCAGGAGGTCGTTTAACCACGCTTTCATCCGCCCGGCAATTTCGCTCGCATGTGAAACGTACAAACCCTCTCGTTCACCTGCCAGCGGTTCAAGCGACAGCCCATGTAGATACACAGCGAATGATGCGGCTTTGAATTCATCTAGCCCTTGCCCCAACATGGCTGCTATGGCGCCAGCGAGCACATCGCCACTGCCTGCGGTCGCCAATGCGGGGCCACCCGTGGTGTTGATCTCAATTTGATTCGAATTGCAGACCAGGCTGCCAGTTCCTTTTAACACCACAGTGCAGTCAAATTGGGAAGCCAAGGATTGCGCCGCCTTCACGCGATCGGCCTGAGTTACCTCAGTGGTGCTTTGGAGTAGGCGAGCTGCCTCCAGGGGGTGCGGCGTCAACACCAGGCTTTTTGCACGGTGTTTGCGCCGGTAGTGCTGTAGCCGCGCACGCAACACCGAATTTGCTGCAAGAAGGTTCAGTGCGTCAGCGTCCCACACCATATCCAGACCTTTGTCGTGTTCAAGCAGTGCATGAACCATGCTCAAGGCCTCTTCACTGTGCCCCAAGCCTGGGCCGATCACAGCGGTATCTGCAAACTCAAGATTGCTTTCCAGCCCCTTGTTCATGATTTCCGGAAAGACCAGGTCGAGAAAGGGTGATTGGCCTTGACGCTGAACATCAGGCAAGTGCAAGTCGGCTTCATGCAGCAGGGTCAGGGCTACTCGCCCGCAGCCCAGCATTAGTGTGGTTCTTGCACTCAGCACGCAGGCGCCCACCATGCCTAGTTGGCCACCGAGCACAGCAATGCTGCCAAAGCTGCCTTTGTGATGCTGATGGCCTCGCTTTGGCAGGTGTTGCAATTGATCAAGCCGGGAAACCGCGTGAACAACCATGCCCAGTTCGACCGTGTGCGGCCCCGTATCAAGCAGGGCGTCGCAATTCAGCGTGTCTATCCACAGTTCACCGCACAAATCTTTGCCTTGTTCACTCAACAGGCCGTGCTTGCAGGCGAGGTAGCTGAAAGTGGTGTGTGCCTGAACCGCTACGCCGGGCGCATTACCCGTGTCGCAGTTCAGCCCGCTGGGGCAGTCCAGCGCATAAACCCTGGCCTTGTGGTGGTGTGCATTCACATGTCGAATCAATCGTTCGATCACACCCTGTGGGGATCTGTTACAGGCAATTCCCAGCAGCCCGTCAATGATCACTGTGCCAGCATCAATGTCAGGCAAGGGCATGTCGGGTTTAAATTCCATGGGTTGAACACCGTGTGCCAAAGCCCACAACACAGCCTGCATGCGGTCTTTCGAGCCAGTTTTTCCATCGCTTACTTGCAAAAGGTCGACTTGCAGGCCTTTGCGTTTTAACTCCCCGGCCACAATGCAGGCATCTCCCCCGTTGTTGCCCGGCCCGGCCAGCACCAGGCAAGGCGGTGAATGTGTCTTGCTGTGAACAATTTGATCGACAATTTTCAGGGCCGAGCGTACCCCGGCGGCCTGCATCAGCAAAAAAGAATCGATGTGTGCAAAAGCAGCCTGTTCCAGCGCCCGGATTTGCTTCACCGACAGCACTGGCATTGATTTTTGATCCAACTGTTGCCAGTTGGCATGGCCCAGGTTCTCAGGGTGTAGGTCAATCGGTTCTGGCATGCGTATTCCAAGGAAATTCAGGGTGGTTTATCCGGGCTTTGTGCTCAGTTTTGGGGCTGTAGCACTTATAATTCAAGATTACCTCAACCACCCCCACTGCTGTCATGTCTCTTGCCCTGTCCTCGGCTGATCAATTCAATGTTTCCACCTTCCATGGCGCCTCTGCCTTGTCTGCTTTTCGTGCAGAAGGTTTGCTGAAACGCTTGCAAGCCATTGATTCGAATGTGTCAGCGGTGCGTGCGCATTTCGTTCATTTTGTGGCGACGCGGGGTGCACTGGAAGGGCAGCAGCGCAAGGTGATGGAAGGCTTGCTCGATTACGGCCATGCTGCCCCGGCGTTGGACCGTGTTGACCTTGGCTGCGTGGTCGTTCCCCGCTTGGGTACGGTTAGTCCGTGGGCTTCGAAGGCCACCGACATTGCCCACAACGCTGGCCTGACCAAGGTGGTGCGCATGGAGCGTGGCATTGAATTTCAGCTGAGCTTCAAGAAAGGCTTGCTGGGTGGCAGCAAACTGCCGGAAGGGGCGGCTTTGCAAGCCTTGAAGGCCGCGCTGTATGACCGTATGACTGAAACCGTTTTGCCCGAAGGCTTTGATGTGAAAGGCCTGTTTTTGCCCCTGCAAGGCAAAAGCCTGCAAATTGTGGAATTGGGCGAAGGACGTAATTCCCTGGTGAAAGCCAACAGCGAACTTGGCCTGGCGCTGAGCGACGATGAAATTGATTACCTGCTGGATGCCTACACTGTGATGGGTCGTTCACCCACAGACGTCGAACTGATGATGTTTGCGCAGGCGAACAGCGAACACTGCCGTCACAAAATTTTCAACGCAACTTGGACGATTGACGGACAGGCGCAAAACGAAACGCTGTTCGGGATGATTCGCAACACCCACAAAACCACGCCGCAAGGCACGGTGGTGGCGTATTCCGACAATGCAGCCGTAATTGCTGGTGGCAAGGCTGAGCGCTTTTTTGCTGATGCCGATGGCGTGTATCGACCGCACGAGGAAACCACGCATTTTGTGATCAAGGTTGAAACCCACAATCACCCCACAGCCATTTCGCCATATGCAGGCGCTGCCACGGGTTCAGGCGGTGAAATTCGTGATGAAGGTGCCACTGGTCGTGGCGCCAAGCCCAAAGCTGGCCTGTGTGGTTTTACCACCTCGCATTTGCGTTTTGAAGGTGGCAAGGAAAGCTGGGAAAGTGGGCAAGACGCATTGGTGCCACTGGAGCAACGTGCAGAGCAGCCACAGCCTGTCGGCATTCCCACACGCATCGCCACGCCTGAACAAATCATGATCGATGGCCCGATTGGTGCGGCTGCCTTCAACAATGAATTTGGCCGCCCGAACCTGGGTGGTTACTTCCGCACGTTCGAGCAGCGCGTGGGTGAACGTGTTTATGGCTACCACAAGCCCATCATGATTGCGGGTGGCTTGGGCAATATTCGGGAAGTGCACACCCACAAATGCGATTTGCCAGCGGGCAGCTTGTTAATACAGCTGGGCGGCCCTGGCATGCGCATTGGCATGGGCGGTGGCGCAGCTTCGTCGATGAATGCAGGTACCAACACCGAGTCGCTCGATTTTGATTCCGTACAGCGTGCCAACCCTGAAATGGAACGCCGTGCGCAGGAAGTACTCGACCGTTGCTGGACTCTGGGCGAAGCTAACCCGATTTTGAGCATTCATGATGTGGGCGCGGGTGGTATTTCCAACGCATTCCCCGAACTGGCCGATGCATCGAACAAAGGTGCGGAATTTGATTTGCGCAAAGTGAATCTGGATGAAAGCGGTTTGAGTCCTGCCGAGATTTGGTGCAATGAATCGCAAGAGCGCTATGTGATGGGTATTGCGCCGGAATCGCTTGAACTGTTCACGCAACTGTGTGAGCGTGAACGTTGCCCCTTCTGTGTGGTGGGTGTGGTTACTGATGAACGCCAATTGAAAGTGCTCGACGCTGAAAGCACCAGCAACCCTGTAGACATGCCCATGGAGGTATTGCTTGGCAAACCACCGCGCATGGAGCGCAACGACAACCGTGTTGAAACGGTGAAAGCTGAAATTGATTTGACTCAAACCGAATTGGGCGAGGCCATTGAACAAGTATTGAAATTCCCCGCTGTGGCTTCCAAGCGTTTCCTGATCACCATTGGCGACCGCACCGTGGGCGGCTTCACAGCCCGCGATCAAATGGTTGGGCCTTACCAGGTGCCCGTGGCTGATGTGGCAGTGACCATTGATGATTACACCGGCTACGCTGGCCAGGCCATGGCCATGGGTGAGCGCACACCACTTGCGGTGTTGAATGCACCTGCTTCAGGCCGTATGGCCATTGCAGAGAGCATTACCAACCTGCTGGCTGCACCAGTTGAAAAACTGGAAGACGTGAAACTGAGTGCCAACTGGATGGCCGCTTGCGGTACACCCGGACAAGATGCGGCTTTGTTTGATACCGTGAAAGCCATTGGTATGGACCTTTGCCCTCAGTTGGGTTTGGGCATTCCTGTGGGCAAAGATTCGCTTTCAATGCGCACCCGCTGGAATGAGGGCGATGTGCAGAAGGAAGTGTTGTCGCCGGTTAGTTTGATTGTTTCTGCGTTCTCAAAAATCAACGATGTGCGTGGCACGCTAACGCCCGTGTTGAACACGGCAGAAGACACCGTGCTGGTGTTGGTTGATTTGGCACGCGGCAAAATGCGCATGGGTGCCAGCGTATTGGCTCAGGTGACCAACCAGTTGGGTACGGATGTACCCGATGTGGAGGATGCAAGCGATATCAAAAACTTTGCGATGGCCATGAATGCCTTGCGTGAAAAAGGTTTGGTGCATGCTTACCACGACCGCTCCGACGGTGGTTTGATGGCGGCTTTGGCCGAGATGAGTTTTGCCAGCCGCTGTGGTTTGTCGGTCAACCTGGATTTGATCACCATCGACCCCTATTCAGCCGATTGGGGCGACTTTAAAATTCGCCCGGAGCAGGTTAGCGTGCAGCGCGGCGAACTTACCCTGAAAGCTTTGTTCAACGAAGAATTGGGTGTGGTGTTGCAGGTGCCCGCCGCTCAAAAAAGCGAAGCCATGCAAGTGTTGCGCGATTTCAATTTGAGCAAACACAGCAACATTATTGGCAAGCCGAATGACCGCGATGTAATTGAGTTTTATCGCGATGCCAAGTGCATTTATTCTGAAAGCCGCACCAAGCTTCAAGACATTTGGGATGACACAAGCTACCAAATTGCCAAGCGCCGTGACAACCCGGCTTGCGCTGAAAGTGAACACAAAGCAGCGGCTGAATTGCCCAACGCCTTGGTGTGGAAGCCCAGCTTTGACATTACGGAAAACCCCGCAGCGCCATTCATTGCCACAGGCGCAAAGCCACGTGTTGCAGTGCTCAGGGAGCAGGGCGTGAACGGTCAGCTCGAAATGGCAGGCTCGTTCACCTTGGCTGGGTTCGAGGCAGTGGATGTACACATGAGCGACTTGTTGAGCGGCAAGCGCAAGCTGGCTGACTTTCAGGGCCTGGCTGCTTGTGGCGGTTTTAGCTATGGTGATGTGCTGGGTGCAGGTGAAGGCTGGGCCAAAACCATTCGATACAACAGTGTATTGGCCGATCAGTTTGCTGAATTTTTTGGCCGCAGCGATGTGTTTGGTTTGGGTGTGTGCAACGGTTGCCAAATGATGGCGACTTTGGCTGATTTGATTCCCGGTGCAACGCATTGGCCAAAGCTGATGCGCAATGAAAGCGAGCAATATGAAGCACGCTTGGTGAATGTAAAAATCAACAAAACGCCCTCGATTTTGTTAAGTGGAATGGAAGGCTCAGTGGTGCCGGTGGTGGTTGCACACGGTGAAGGTCGCGCCGATTTTTCACGCCAGGGCAACCATGGCAAATTGAGCTCGGAAGGTTTGGTGGCCGTGCAGTATGTGAATTCGCAAGGCGAGGCCACACAGCAGTACCCATTCAACCCCAATGGTAGCCCGGAAGCGTTGGCAGGTTTCACCACGCCAGATGGTCGTTTCACCATCATGATGCCGCACCCGGAACGCGTATTCCGTAACGTGCAAATGAGCTGGGCGCCCAAAGACGCAGGCGAGTTTTCACCGTGGATGCGTTTGTTCTACAACGCACGCAAGGCTTTGGGTTAAATGGGCAGTAGAACCGCGTGGCAACCCCTGGTCATGGATCAGCAATGGCCCGCCAGGGTGTTCGATGTGAATTGCACGGCATGCCCGCGCCTGCACGCTTTTCATGAACAAAACAGGCAAAAATTTCCTGACCATTTCAATGGGCCGGTGCCACCCTTTGGCCCGGTAAACGCTGAGTTGTTGATTGTTGGCCTGGCCCCCGGACTACACGGAGCAAACCGCAGCGGGCGGCCATTCACGGGCGACTATTGCGGCGACTTGCTGTACAGCACCTTGCACAAATATGGCTTTGCCAACAGACCAGTTTCCATGGCTGTGGGCGACGGCATGCAACTGCTGAATGCGCGTGTCAGCAATGCTGTGAAGTGTGTTCCGCCGGAAAACAAGCCAACGCCGGCTGAAATTAAAACCTGCAACCAGTTCATTGCCCATGAGTTCAAAGTACATCCACCCAAGGCAGTGCTGGCACTGGGTTTGGTGGGGCACCAAGCCGTGTTGAAAGCACTGGATCAAAAGCAAAGCGCGTTCAAGTTCGGGCATGCAGCCCAACACGACTTGGGCGTATTTCGTTTGTTCGACAGTTATCACGTTAGCCGATACAACACGCAAACGGGCCGGCTAACCGCCCCCATGTTCGAGAGCGTACTGGAATCGATCAGCCATTTCCTGAAAGGGTGAGGACAGGGCGATGACCGACGAGCAACAAGCGCCCGAAACACCCTTTGACATCGTTGCGTTTTTGAAGGAATTGACCACAAGGCCCGGTGTGTATCGCATGATTGATGCAAATGGCACCGTGATGTATGTGGGCAAGGCCAAGAACCTGAAGAAACGGGTGTCTTCATACTTCCAGAAAACCCATGCCAGCCCGCGCACCAGCCATATGGTGGAGCGTATTGTGAGGGTGGATGTAACACCGACCCGAACTGAAGCAGAGGCCTTGCTGCTTGAAAACAATCTGATTAAAAGCTTAAGCCCACGCTACAACATTTTGTTTCGCGATGACAAAAGCTACCCCTACTTGCGGCTGACGAATCACAAGTACCCGCGTGTGGCTTATTACCGGGGTGCGGTGGATAAAAAATCACAGTTTTTTGGCCCCTTTCCAAATGCCTGGGCTGTGAAGGAAAGCATTCAGGTTTTGCAGCGTGTGTTTTTGCTACGCACCTGTGAAGACACCGTGTTTTCTCATCGCTCACGCCCCTGTTTGCAGGCTCAAATCCAACGTTGCAGCGCGCCTTGTGTGAACTGGATCAGCCCGGAAGATTATGCCAAGGATGTGGAAGCCGCATCGCGTTTCCTGCGGGGCGACCACAAGTCAGTTTTGGCCAATCTGGAAGAGAAAATGCTGGAGGCCAGTGGTTTGCTGGAGTTCGAGAAAGCCGCCATGTATCGCAATCAGTTGGGTGCATTGAGTAGGGTGTTACAAAAGCAGTCGGTGGACACCACCGGCGGTGATGACGATGCAGACATTATTGCTGTAGTCATCAAAGGCGGTGCGGTGTGCGTGAATTTGGCCATGGTGCGAGGTGGGAGGCATTTGGGTGACAAGCCCATGTTCCCTAGTGTGGCGCAGGCCAGCGAGGACATTGGCCCTGAAGTGCTGGAAGCTTTCTTGAGCCAAGCCTATGTGGACAGGCCCATTCCCAACCTGTTGATTGTGAATCAGGATCTGGATGCCCCCGAACTGTTGATGGCCTTGAGCCAACAAGCTGGCAAAAAAATCAACCTGATTCGACAGCCGCAAAGCGAGCGGCGCAAGTGGCTGGATATGGCTGTAGACAACGCTGAAATTGCGATTGCAAGGCGAATAGCAGAGCAGGGCTCGGCACAATTCCGCACGCGTGCGTTGGTTGAAACCCTGGGTTTGGAAACGCGGCTGGAAGAGGCCTTGCAAGCCAGCGAGGCTGACCGCTTGTTAAGTGGTAATGCTACTGGCACCGAGCCCACCGTTGATCCAGCAGCTGAAGAAATTGATTTGCTGGCCACCTTGCGTGTGGAATGTTTCGATATTTCGCACACCGCAGGTGAGGCTATGCAAGCTTCTTGTGTGGTGTTTCATAACCACGATATGCAAAGCCGCGAGTATCGCCGTTACAACATTGAGGGTATTACCCCAGGCGATGATTATGCCGCCATGCGCCAGGCAGTAACACGGCGCTATCAGCGGGAAGGAAAAACCCCGATCGTGATGCCGCATGTGGTGTTGATTGATGGTGGCAAGGGGCAGATTGAAGTGGCCCGGCAGGTGTTTGAACAACTGGAATTGGACATCGGCCTGATTGTGGGTGTAAAAAAAGGCGAGAACCGCAAGGTGGGGCTGGAAACTTTGGTGTTTCCAGATGGCCGACCCAGCCTTGAGTTGGGGCCAGGCCACCCGGCGCTGATGTTGATTGCACAAATTCGGGATGAGGCTCACCGTTTTGCGATTACCGGCATGCGGGCCAAACGGGCCAAAGCAAGGCAGGCTTCCGAGCTGGATGAAATTGAAGGCATTGGTGCACGCCGCAAGCAAAAATTGCTGACCCGTTTTGGCGGTCTGCGTGGTGTGAAAGCGGCCAGTGTTGAAGACTTGCAAACAGTCGAAGGAATCTCCAAAACGCTGGCCGAAGAAATATATCGTCGTTTGCACTGAAGATGTGCGCCTCAATGGGTGTTGTCGCTGATATATTCTGTACCTCTATAGAGTGTATTTTTTACTTAACAAAAGAAAAACACATATGCCAATGAACCTGCCCATGATCCTGACCTGGGTCCGGATTGTACTGATTCCCCTGGTTGTCGGCATTTATTTTCTGCCTGAAACAATCATGTCCATCTCCATGCAAAACTGGGTAGGTGCCTGGGTGTTTGTTTTCGCAGCCATTACAGACTTTGTCGATGGTTACCTGGCACGCCGCTGGAATCAAACCTCGGCTTTTGGTGCATTTCTTGACCCGGTGGCCGACAAGCTGATGGTGGGCGCTGCCCTGATTGTGTTGGTTGACCTTGGGCGAATTGGTCCTTTTATTGCGCTGATTATTATTGGCCGCGAAATTACCATTTCTGCGTTGCGGGAATGGATGGCCAGCGTTGGTGCGCGCAACAGTGTGGCTGTGAACAGGCTTGGCAAATTCAAAACCATTGCGCAAATGGTGGCCATTCCCATGCTGTTGGTGAACGAAACCTGGATGGGCATTGACTTCCATGTGTTGGGTACTTTGGGTATTTATATAGCAGCCGTTTTGACGGTTTGGTCGATGTGCTATTACCTGATGAAAGCCTGGCCAGAACTCCGCAATCGAAGCTGATCGCTTCCGTATATTTCGCCATGAACAAAAGCAACTTGCTGCCCCAGCCCTACCCGTTGCGGCAGGCACTCAATGATGAAGTGCATTCCCGCCCCACCGAGGCCTTGTGGCCGCAGGAAAGGGTGTTTCACATTGCTTTGCTGGTGCAAGGCGATGTAACACCTGAAATTGTCGGGCAATTGCAAGCCTTGGTGGACTATTGCGGGTGCAAGCCGGTTTCTGATGAAGAGCTTGCAGCCCCCCAGGTCAGTCTTAGTCTGTGTGGCGGCGAGTCGGCCTTGCGCCTGCGCCTGGAGCGCCACAACGAATTCATTACCTTGACCTTCTTTGAGCGGGCTGACCATGCGATCGTGTTCGATCGCCCGGTGACTCGCCGTTTGCCTCCCAGCTGGATGGCCGCTTTGCCAGGGGTAATGCTGGTGGCCATTGAACTGTTTGTTCAAAAAACAGAAAACCCTCGAGAGCCGCGAAGCGTGGCAGGTTACTTTGATGGCAACACCCTGATTGGCGGCATGATTGCCAACGGAGCGGGGCAGGTGTTTTCGGACCTTCGAATTGCAGACCGCGGTGCAAGCCGCATTTTGATTTGTAATTTGAAGATGGGCTCGCGGCAATTGGGCCGAGTGGTTCAGCGCGCCATCGAAATGGAAACTTACCGAATGATGGCTCTGCTGAGCTTTCCGGTGGCGCGTGCCACATTGCCGAAGCTTTCCTCGTATGAAGACCGTTTGGTGAAGCTGGCCACGGAAATGGCCGAGACCAGTAAAACCGAGGACCTGGCTGAAGTGACCAGCGAGGACGTGGAACTGGATCGAAAGTTGTTGAGCCAGCTGACCGACCTGGCCGCACGCGTGGAGCAGTTAAGCGCCGAGAACCGGGTGCGTTTTACCGCTGCGGAAGCCTACACCGACCTGGTTAAAAAACGCATTGCTGAATTGAAAGAAATTCCCATGGTGGGAATGCAAACTTTTGGTGAATTCATGGACCGCCGTTTGGGCCCCGCCATGAAAACCTGTACCTGGACTGCGCGCCGGCAAGATGAATTGGCCGCCCGTATTTCACGTGTGACCCAGCTGTTGCGCACGCGTGTTGAAATTGAGCGGGAAAGCCAGAACCAGCGATTACTGACCAGCATGGACAAACGCGCCAAGGTGCAGTTGCGTTTGCAGGAAACTGTAGAGGGATTGTCGATTGTTGCCATTTCATACTATGGCGCCAGTTTGGTGGGTTACCTGGCCAAGGGCTTGAAAACCATGGGTGTGCCTGTTTCACCCGATTTGACGATTGCTGTGGCCATTCCAACCATTGCGGTGTTGGCTTATGTGAGTATGCAAGCCATGAAAAAGCGCATGGGTTTGAAAGGCTGAGGAATATTCAGAAATATTGGCCCTAGAGGTTTTCAAACCGAAGGGTTTGTGGTTATAATTGCGGGCTCGGAAGCTTGGCAGAGCGGTTGAATGCACCGGTCTTGAAAACCGGCGAGGGTGCGAGCCCTCCGTGAGTTCGAATCTCACAGCTTCCGCCAAAACATCAAAACCCGCCCTTGTGGCGGGTTTTTTGTTTTTGCGACCTGTGAGTAGATTCGAACGAACGGATCGTGAAAATAATAGTTCGGTGGAGTTCCCAAACGGGAACGAAACGAGGGAGCACCGAAGGTGCGAGAACAATCTCACAGCTTCCGCCAAAAACATCAAAACCCGCCCTTGTGGCGGGTTTTTTGTTTTTGCGACCTGTGAGTAGATTCGAACGAACGGATCGTGAAAAGATGATTGTCAGCACACAACAAAAAACCGCCTCGAGGGCGGTTTTTTGCATTCACAATCAAGCAGGGCTTAACTTTCTTATCTGTAAAGCACGCCTGGCAACCACATACCGATTTGTGGGAACACATACAGCACGAACATGGCGAAGATCTGAATAAACATGAACGGAATCATGCCCAAGAAGATCTGGTTCAAGGTGACCCCGGGTGGCGACACACCTTTCAGGTAGAACGCTGCCATGGCCACAGGTGGCGACAGGAACGCCGTTTGCAGGTTCAGTGCAACCAGCAAGCCGAAGAACAGTGGGTCGACATCAAAGTAAGGCAGCAGCGGAATGAAAATCGGCATGAAAATCACGATAATCTCAGTCCATTCCAAAGGCCAGCCCAACAAGAAAATGATCACTTGGGAAAGCAGCAGGAATTCAATGGGTGTAAGGCCCAAAGACAGCACCCATTGCTCAACCAGTTCCTGGCCGCCCAGCAATGCAAACGCTGCCGAGAATATGGATGAACCCACGAACAACCAACACACCATGGCGGTTGTTTTGGAAGTCAGGAACGCAGATTCACGCAGCACAGGGAAACTGAGTTGCCTGTAACCCGCCGCCAACATCAAACCACCAAATGCGCCCACTGCCGCGGCCTCAGAAGGTGTTGCCAGCCCAAACACAATGCTGCCCAGCACGGCCAGAATCAAAATGGCCAGAGGGAAGAATGAGGTTAGCAACATTTTGAAAACTTCGAGACGTTCGAAGCTTAGACGCACGTAGTAATAAACCAGCACAGCCGCCACGATCAGCAAAGAAATCCAGAAATTCATGGGGGCTGGCTGTGATTCGGCTTCTTCGGCAACGGCTTCAGCGGGAGCAGCCGGCTCTTCCAGTGCAGGTGCCACCTCGGAAGTTTCAGCGCCAGCTGGTTCGTCAAATCCAAAGTCGTAATTGCTGCTGCTCGATCCTTGGTATTCAGAGCCAAAGCTGACCAAGCCAGAAGTGTCGAATGCTGCTTCCTTTGGGGCTGTGAGTGAGGAATACACCAAGCCTAAAATAAATGCCGCGAAAATGGCGGGCAACATGGCCACAAAAAGCTGGCCAGCCACCTGACCACCAGTCAAATTACCTTCACGACGGCCCTTTAATCCATTTACCAAAGCCGATACTGCGCGGCTGCTGCCGTAGGTACGCTTCAATGAATCAAGAACCGGACTGAGCGGTACTTTGCGATCTTCTTCAGACAAGGGTGGGGCGCACTTCGGATTGATTTTTGCACGGATCATGATGTAGGCAATGTACATGCCAGTCAGCATCAAACCGGGGAAAAACGCACCCGCGTACAGCTGAACCACGGAAACACCCGCGGTGGCACCGTACACAATCAGCAGCACAGAAGGTGGAATCAAAATACCCAAGCAACCACCTGCGGTAATTGCACCGGCAGCCATCTTGGTGTCGTAACCTGCTTTCATCATGCTGGGCATCGCCAACAGGCCCATCAGTGTAACTACCGCGCCCACAATACCGGTTGCCGTGGCAAAAATTGCGCAGGTCACCAATGTGGCCACACCCAAAGCACCGGGGAGGCGCGCCATGGCCAAGTGTAAGGATTTGAACAGCTTTTCGATCAGGTTGGCACGTTCAACCAGGTAGCCCATGAACACAAAGAGCGGCACTGAGATCAGCACGTCGTTGGTCATGACTTTGTAGGTGGATTGCACCATCAAATCAAGGGTTTGCTGAATGTTACCGTCGTATGCAAAATAGGTGAAAATTACACCCATACCCATCAAGGTAAAGGCGGTGGGGAAGCCCAGCATGATGGCGACAACCACCAAAGAGAGCATTAACAAGCCGAGGTGACCATCTGTAATTTCAGAGGGCGCAGGCATTGCGATGGCGACCCCGATCAGGATCATCGCCATGATGGCAAGGCCAAAATATAGTTCTTTTTTCATGATGATTCCTGTTATTTCTTGCTGAGAGAGGCTTTCAGCTTCTCTACATCCACTTCTTCCACGTCGTCTTCACGCTTGGGCCAAGCACCATTTTTGATACACAATGCGCAACGAAGTACCTCGACGATGCCTTGCAACAACAAAAAGAAACCAGCGAGAGGAATGAAGGCCTTGAAGGGATAAATGGGCGGTCCATCGGCAGTGATCGAGGACATTTCCTTAATGGCCCAGGCTTCGTCAGCGAATGTGTAACCTGCGTAGGTCAATGCGATAATGCCGGGGAAGAAAAAAACAAAATACAGAATGATGTCCAGGATGGCTTGAGTTCTGGGTTCAAGAAAACCATACAGAATGTCACCACGCACATGGCCGTTGGTGGCCAGTGTGTAAGCACCTGCCATCATGAACAGAATGCCGTAAAGAATATAGGATGCGTCGAAAACCCACGGGTTGGGGCTGTTCAGGGCGTACCGGGTAAACACCTCGAACACAATAACACCAGTCAACAGCACAATGGTCCAGGCAAATAAATGCCCTACCTTCGTTGAAATTTTGTCGACCAAATGAAGAAAAGATAACATGGGGTGAACCTCGGGTTCGGTTAAAAAAAAGCCAACACCCGTTGTGCAGGTGCTGGCTTTTCGTGGCGTTGCAAATTACTTCTTTTGTGCGTAGAACGCTTGTGCCATTTTGAAGTCGACAGAGGTGTCGGCTTGCCATTTGGCAGCACGTGCAGCAAATGCACGCTGCGATTCAAACACTTTCTTGAACATTGGGTTTGAAGCGGCTTTTTCTTTGGTCACTTCGTCCCATGCTTTCAATTGAGCCTTCAGGATGCTGTCAGGGGTTTTGAAGAACTTCACGCCCTGCTTGCTTTGCATTTCCATGTAGTCTTTGGAATAGCGGTCCACCGCTTTCCAGCTCATGTCAGCAGAAGAGGCCTCGGCAGCGTTCGCAATGATTGCTTTGATTTCAGCTGGCAGTTTGTTGTACTTGGTCTTGTTGAACATGATTTCAAACTGTTCAGAAGACTGGTGGAAAGATTGCAACATGCACACTTTCGAAACGTCTGGGAAGCCCAAGACACGGTCTGAAGAGGCGTTGTTGAATTCAGCTGCGTCCAGCAAGCCACGGTCCATCGCTGGAACAATCTCGCCGCCTGGAAGTGCGTTAACAGCCACGCCCATTTTCGTGAACATGTCCACAGACAAGCCCACGGTGCGGAATTTCAGTCCCTTCAAATCTTCCGGCTTGGTCACTGGCTTTTTGAACCAGCCCAAGGGTTGTGTTGGCATTGGGCCGGACATGAATGAAACCACATCCATGTTCAGGTCGCCGTAAATTTCTTCCAGCAATTCCTTGCCGCCGCCGTATTTGTGCCAGGCCAGCAACATATTGGCATCCATGCCGAAAGAAGGGCCAGAACCCCACAGGGCTACTGCCGCGTTCTTGCCGTACCAGTAAGCGATCACGCCGTGGCCGCCATCCAAAGTACCCTTGCTCACCGCATCCAGCAAGTCGAAAGCTTTTACCACTGAGCCAGCTGGCAGTACTTCAATTTTCAGGCGACCACCAGTCATGCTGTTTACCTTGTCGGCAAAATCAACGGCATACTCGTGGAAAATATCTTTCTGGGGCCATGTGCTCTGGAAGCGCATGTTCACTGTTTGAGCAGTGGAAATCATGGGGAACGCCATGGCGCCTGCGCCTACTGCAGCCACTGATGTGCCTTTGATAAAATCGCGGCGCTTTTGGTTGTTCACTGAGTCAGTCATTTTGCCTCCTTAAATTGATTTAGCTTTCGACTGTTGTTTTTGGTTTTACTTTTCGAACCTGCATTGTGATAGCCACCCACTTGTAACTAAATAGGAGCAAACCCTTATCCGGGCAGCTTTTATGCACCATTTCAGGTCGGGATTTACCCTGTGTTTCCGCCTTCAGAATTTCACTTTATTTTGCAATCGTTGCAAATCCGTATAAAAGCTCTCAATAACTGTCCGTATAGCTACCACAAAATTGTGAACTAATCGAAAGCTGCTTCTAATCAGTGAATTCGGGCATTGGGCTTGCAGTGAAGGGGAATGATTTCAACAAAGAAGGACCCTTTCATGAACACATTGATCAAACTCATTTCGCTTCTTGTGATCGTCGTTTCAGCGGCTTGCAGTTCAGATGAAACAGCTTTTACAGGGTCACCCGGAGGTTCAAGCGGCTCTCCGACCGATCCTGCAGAAGGCGGCGAAGAACCGCCAGTGGATAATCCCGAGCCAGAGGTTTTTGTGGACAAGTCACTGCGACCACCTGCAGAATTTTTTGAGTTGGTGGAAGCGGACATGCAAATGGTGCATGACACCTTTGCTGGCCGAACAAAAATGCGGGATGGAAGCACTTTGACCTGCGAAGCATTGACCAAAATGTACATTGAGCGAATTTTTATGTACAACGACAATCCGCAACCCAATGGTGGTTTGCCGATTAGTGCGGTGTTGGCGATTAATCCGCAAGCGTTGGAAATCGCAAAAGGACTGGATGCGCAATACGCCGCTGACGGCGGCGTAGCCGATCGCTATTTGCATTGCATGCCTGTGTTGTTGAAAGACAATTACGACACCGTTGATCACCCTTCCACTTCGGCTTCGTATTCCATGTTGGGTCATCAGGCGGGGGTTGATGCACCCTCTGTGGCCGGCTTGCGCAAGGCTGGCGCTGTTATTTTGGGCAAGGCGCATCAAGACGAATTTGCGTATTTCACCACCGGGTTTTCAGGGCGTACTGTCCTGGTCACCAATCCATACAACACGCAAGAGAGTTCGGCGGGTTCGTCGTCGGGATCCGGTGCTGCGTTGGCCTCCAATTTCGCGATTGGAGGCACAGGTAGCGACACTTGTCAGTCTATCCGGCACCCGTCATCCGTCAGTGGACTGGTGGGAATTCGACCCAGTATCGGGGTTATTTCACGCAAGGGAATTTTCCCGCTTTCACATATCCGTGACACCGGCGGGCCAATGACACGTTCAGTGCGTGACTCTGCGTTGATGCTGACGGCAATGGCGAGCATTGATCCTGTGGATGATCCGGACACTACTTTGTTCAAAGCTGAAGATCGTCCCGACACTTACCTGCGTTTTCTGGACCGTGACACGCATGGGGTGAAAGGCAAGAAAATTGGTGTGCTGCGCCAACTAGGTACCAGCACCACGCCCGCGGGAACTGGGGAGCAGGGTGCCTTGATTGAACAGGCGGTGGCAACCATGCGGACCATGGGTGCCGAAGTATATGAAGTGTTTTTGCCCAGTTTTCAGAACCGGGGTGGTGGCTCGACCCACTACGACACCAACCGCTACTTTTTTGAGTTTGTGCGCGATGGTGGGAAAAGCCCGCGGAAATGTTTGAGCAGCGCATTCTTCGCGAGCAACCCCGATGTATTGCCCAATTGTGGCACCACTGAAGGCATTCTTGAAACCTTGCGCGTGGGGCCACGCACGGCCGGACTTGTTGCAGTAAGTGCCTCTGGGGATCCCGGTGGAAAACCCACACAAGCTCAAATCGATGCCATTGCACTGGAACGCGATTATGTGACCAAGGTGATGAATGGGGAACTGGACGCCTTGGGTGACAAAGAGGCCATGGTGCTGGATGCCCAGGGCAATGCAGTCAAGGTCAAGCTTGATGCACTGGTGTTGTCTCCAGGCCCCACGGGTGGGCGTACTTGCGATTTCGGCTCAACCACGCAAATGGGTTCGATCGTGGTGCCAGTGGGTTTTGATTCACAGGCAGGAACCCCAAGAGGCATGGAAATTTTCGTGAGACGTTTTGACGAAGGCACAGGATTGGGTATTGCATTTGATTTTGAGCAGGCTACGTTGCACCGCCGTGCGCCGAACATTGCCGCATCGCCCCTGTATGCAAACCAAACCATTGGTGAATTCAACAGTCGTGCGCAAATGGCCTTGATGAAGGCACAGTTCGAGGCGCCCGAAGATTTACCTGTGGAAACTTATGTACAAGCTTTGAGAGATTTGACTGGTTTGTAATGATTTGAGGCAAAAAAAACCGCTGTGGTTATTTTAACCACAGCGGTTTTTTTATTGGGTGTTTGATCAAGCTGAGGCGGTTTGTTTCTCCCCGGCCTTTTTCTGTTCACGCAGTTTGCCTATGCTTTCTACCTTGCGCTGTTTCTCGTGCAGGAAGCTGAGCACCTCATGGCGATAATGGTTATAGGTGGGGTCGTCGGCCAAGGCCAAACGGTCGCGTGGTCGGGGTAGATCAATGTTCAGAATTTGACCAATGGTGGCAGAAGGGCCATTGGTCATCATCACAATACGATCAGACAACAACACGGCTTCGTCTACATCGTGCGTAATCATGACCACGGTGTTCTTCAACTCATTCTGAATTCGCATCACTTCGTCTTGCAGGTGGGCACGTGTGAGCGCATCCAGTGCACCGAAGGGTTCGTCCAACAGCAACACTTTGGGTTCCATGGCCAGTGCACGTGCAATACCCACACGTTGCTTCATGCCACCCGATATTTCAGAGGGCAAACGATCCAGTGCATGGCTCATGTTCACCATGTCGAGGTTGTGCAAAATCCATTCACGTTGCTCAGCTTTGCTTTTCTTGCCTTTGAATATTTTTTCAACTGCAATTTCCACGTTTTGATACACGGTCAACCAGGGCAGCAGGGAGTGGTTCTGGAACACCAAGGCGCGGTCAGGGCCAGGTGCGTTCACCTCCTTGTTGTCGACAATGACCACGCCTTCGCTGGCTGTGAGCAGGCCCGCAATGATATTCAGTACCGTGGACTTTCCGCAGCCCGAGTGACCAATCAGTGAAATGTATTCACCACGATTCACCTCCAGGTTGATGTCTTTTAATACGGGGTTCACGATGCCGTTGCGCTCGAAACGCATTTGCACCTGGGAAATACTTAAAAATCGATCGCTCATGTTATTACTCCTTAACCAGCGGATGTGCCGCGCGTAATTTTCTTGCCCACCCAGGCGACGCAGCGGTCGAGGATGAAACCGACGATGCCCACATACACCAGCGCCAAAACGATGTCGCTGATGAGCGAGCTGTTCCAGGCGTCCCAGATGAAGAAGCCGATACCCACACCACCAATCAGCATTTCTGCCGCAACAATAGCCAGCCAGCTGAGGCCCACGCCAATGCGCAGACCCGAGAAAATATACGGCGCAGCTGCAGGCAGCATGATCTTCCAGAAGTACTCAATTCCGTTGTGTTGAATGACACGTGACACGTTGCGGTAGTCTTCAGGAATATTGCGAATGCCCACCGAGGTATTGATGATGATGGGCCAAATGGCCGTGATGAAGATCACGAAAATCGCAGACGGGTTTCCATCCTGAAAGCCCGCCAGTGACAAAGGCAACCACGCCAGCGGGGGCACGGTGCGCAATACCTGAAACAGTGGGTCAAGCCCGCGCAAAGCCCATGTGGATTGGCCTACCAACACACCCAGCGCGACGCCCACAACCACAGCAAGGCTGTAACCCATGGCCACACGTTCAAGGCTTGCCAGAATTTGCCAAGCCATGCCCACATCGCTTCCGCCGTTGTTGTAGAACGGGTTGGTGATCAATTCCCACGTGTCAGTGATTACTTTGCTTGGGCCTGGCAAACGTGCACCTTCGCCGCTGCACAGAATTTCCCAGATCAACAGCAAAATGCTCATGATTACGATCGGAGGAACAATCTTGCCCATGCTCTCCTTCAATTGCTTGAAGGCGGCGGTTTCGACAAAGGGTTTGCTTTTTACCTTGGGGGCGGTTTGCAGTCGCTCAAGTGTGTCGGTATTCATCATGATGATGTGTCCTTAGTGCTTAGATGAATCAAGCCTTCAACGCTTTTATGGCCAAGCTGTCGAGGTACGCCTTCGGGTTTTTCGGATCAAACACCTTGCCGTCGAAGAATTTTTCGACGCCGCGAGATGTGCTGGTCGGAATGTCTTTCGCAGCCACACCCAGTTCTTTTGCTGCGCTTCTCCAGATGTCTTCGCGGTTTACTTTCTTGATCAGTGCGTTGGTATCCAGCTTGCTGGGCAGGTAGCCCCAACGCTGGTTTTCCGTGATGAACCACAGGTCGTGACTTTGGAATGGATAAGACGCCTGGTTGCTCCAGTATTTCATCAGGTGCTTGCTGTTGTCTTCGACACGGCCAGTGCCATAATCGAATTGACCTTTCATGCGCTCAATAATGTCGCCCACGGGGGCGTTGATCCAGCGTCGCTGTGAACAGATTTTCGCGACCTCGTCTTTGTTGGCAGGGTCATCGCAGAACATTTGTGCTTCCATGACCGCTTTCAGAATGGCCTTGGTTGCATTCGGATTGGCTTGCACATAATCCGCACGCAAGCTGAGCGCTTTTTCTGGGTGGTTGTTCCAAAGCTCGCCTGTGGTGACCGCGGTGTAGCCAATTTTCTGGTGAATCAGCTGGAGGTTCCAGGGCTCGCCCACACAGAATGCATCCATGCTGCCCACTTTCATATTGGCGACCATCTGGGGTGGAGGAACCACAATGGTGGATACGCTGTTATTGGGGTCAATGCCCGCAGCAGCCATCCAGTAGCGGATCCACAAGTCGTGCGTGCCACCCGGGAAAGTCATTGCTGCGCTAACAGGTTTGCCGCCGCCTTTTTTGGCTGCCAGTGCTGCCTTGAACTCCGTGGCATTGGTGCCTACTTTCAGGTCTTTGAATTCATTGCTCACTGAGATCCCTTGGCCGTCCAGGTTCAAGCGGCACAGAATATTCATTGGCACCGGAATATTGTTGGTGGTGATGGCACCAGTGGTGAGCAGGTAGGCCATGGGTGTCAGCAGGTGTGCGCCGTCAATGCCGTTGCCTGCCGAGCCCAGTACCAGGTTGTCGCGGGTGGTGCCCCAAGAAGACTGCTTCAACACTTCAACATCGGTCATGCCGTGCTTTTTGAAGAACCCTTTTTCATCAGCCACAAACAATGGTGCAGCATCGGAAAGCGCAATGAATCCCAACTTGGCTTTTGTGGTTTCCAGTTTGGTGGACTGGGCCATGACGATTGAGGGGGCGCCAAAACCAGCCAGCAGGGTTGAACCCCACACCGCTGCAGATTGTTTGATAAACGTGCGACGTGTTTCCGACAACTCGGTTTTTTTGTCTGTTGGTTTGTTGCTCATGGTGTGCGTCCTTCTAAGTTCAACACAAGAAAAAACGGCGCACATCACCACACCTGCCCAAGCAAGTTTGGGATGGACGCCGTTGTCCGGTACTTCAATCACTTCAATGCAATTGACCTGATCCGTCGTTGGTCATGGTCTCAGTACACACTTAGCAGAATGTGTGCCATGCAAAAAAGGGGTGCATAGTTGTGAAATTGAGTTAAATCAGTGCGGGATTCCACGCTAATTTTGGTGCGTGGAGCGAGTTTGGTGCGGCGCACCAAATAAATCGGTGCGCCGGTTTTGATGGATGTGGTGCATGCACCGGTTTGATGTGCGTGTTTCGGTGCTTATTTTTGAAGTGCGCGAATACCGACCCAGGCAAAAAAGAGGGCATAAGCCAAATCAATGAGGCCATAGCCAGAGTAAAACAGGGCGAGCAGTGGTGTTTCCTCACGGAGGATGGGCAGCATGTCTGATTTGCTGCTGATCCAGACGACCCAGGTGTACACGTAGATCGCCTTCTCGAATGCAAATACAAAGCAGATAGCTGGCAGTTGATGCGCTTGTCTGGCCACAGCCAGATACGCCAGACCCCATACCATCACCATGAAAGTACCGAAATCAGAAAAGACTTCGGGTGATAATTTGTGGAAGGCCGTGTTGGTGAAAAACTCGCTGGCGGCGAGCATGCCAAATATATTGGTAAAGCCGGCGGCAATAAAGCCCAGAAAAATGAACCGGTTATTTGCTGTGCTGTTCAAAAGTTGTCTCCGTTTGTTGTTTTGAGTGTTTTTGGATACTACCTGAATACTATATACTTGCGCCCCATGGAGAAGTGCGAGAGCGGCTGAATCGGCCTGACTCGAAATCAGGTAAGGGGGCAACCTCTTCGAGGGTTCGAATCCCTCCTTCTCCGCCAAAAAACAAAAAGCCCCGAAAGGGGCTTTTTGTTGACTATCGACACGGCCAGTGTCGCGTGGAACGGCACGCAGGTGCGGCGAATTACCTTGGCAAATTCAGTGAATAAGTACTTGTGGTACCACTCACTTCACTGCTCACAACCAGCAGGTCATTACCAGTTGGAGAATCGGCTGCTGCGATAAACACCAGTCCTTCAGGGCCGAGGTCCCCGAAGGCGGCAAGTTGCTCTGGCGTTGTCGCATCTTCGGGTTCCATGTCCCAAATTTCACGGGTGTTCAGGTAATCCACGCGGAATGGTGCCGCAGGGTTTGTGATGTCGTAAATCAATACCCCACCAAACCGTTCCAAACCGATGAAGGCATAGGTTTTGGTACCCACCGTGCCAATTGCGATACCCTCCGGTTCCGGACCCTTGGCATCGCTACGGCTGTCCAGTGCATTGCCTTCATCGTGACCAGAATTGAAGAAGTCTTTGCAGGGGATATTTCGGGCGCTGCCAGCCATGCATTCGTCACTGGCGAAGAATTTTTCAAACTCTGCTCCGGAGTCAAACACCAAGGCCCCATTCTCGTCGAATATGGAAAATGATCGGCCGCCGTATGAGTAAAGGCGGTCATACATAATCCGCGTACCGGTTGGTGATACAAGTCCAGTCGCTGCGTCATACAATACAGGATTGCCGTTGACATCCTTTTGGTAACCCATGGTCCAGGTGATGTTCAAACGGCCGAGCATGTTGTCGGCGCGACAAGCCCCAGGGCTTGTGGCTGTGGCACCGCAGTAGCCAAATACCAGTGGATTGAGCAAACCGCCACCGTTACCGCCTGCAACCAGTGCGTTCAATTGTGGTGGCAGGTCATCATTCAGGCGACCCGCCCAGCCATTTGCGTTCACCAAATGCTTGACACGAAATTCTTCAACAAAACCGAGTGTTGCATCGCCTGCGAAATAGTCGTCGTTGTCTTCGCCCCAGGCACGGGCGTCTCCTTCGTTCGCTGTTACCAGGTAGGTTACGCCGCCAACCGAGTAACTTGCCATGGCATCGGGAAGGTACAGGCCACGAACACCGGGCCATGTACGAATATTGATTGCACCATCTTCTTCATCGGATGCGTCAAATTCGTTGCCCGCCAGGCCGTGGTCCTTTTCGCCCAATGGGAAAATATCGGTCACTGTGGCGGTCGCAATATTGATTTTCGCGATTGCATTGTTCTCTTGCAGGGTGACGAAAGCGGTGGTGTTGTCCTGTGAAATCGTGATGTATTCAGGTTCAATGTCCTGCGCGGCACTGGCACCATTCATGATGCTGCCTCCAGCAGTGTTGGTTGGCCCGTAGATACGAACCCCAGCAGCGCGCAAGGTGGCTGCATTGAAACCGCTGAAACTTGCGGTGGCTACTGTGGGGGTCGCTGGAGTGCTAATGTCTATGATACTGACGCTGCCCTCAGGATCAATCCGGTAATCGTCGCTTGGTTCACCTTCATTGGCTGTCAATACTTTGGTGGCATCGGGCGTGAACACAATCATATCGGGCTGAGCACCCACAGCAATGGAGCTGATCAAGGTGAGCGTTTCTGTGTTGTAGAAGGCCGCAAGACCAGGGTTGGTTTTTGTTGCGTCTTCAATTGCAACCGCCAGAATACCGTTGGCTACTGCAATACTGTTCACCACTGAGCCCATACGAATTGCATTCGTGGTCAGTGTTTGTTCAAGCACAGGGTTTTCCGGGTCGCTCAAGTCGAGTACATCGATAGCCCCGGCTTGTGCATTGACCACGAACAAGCGTTGGCTTACCGGGTCGTATGCCGGGATCTCTGCTGCTGATGCATCATAGATTCCAGAATTGTAGGTGCTCAGTCTTGAAATACTGGTGGTTTCGCTGCTGCTGACCGCAGGAGGGGTGTTGTTGTCGCTGCCGCAGGCAACCAAAGTGGCAGCAGCAATCGTGCTGAGTGCGAATAGTTGAAGTTTTGTCTTTGTCATAGTAATAGGCTCAAGTCGCTTTTAAAGCACTTGAGCCTATTGTTAAAAAATGAAAACTTAATGACACATGACAAGTAAATTAAATATTAGCCAGGCAAGCCATCGGTGGGTAATCCGGGCAATTCGCCACCCAATGCGTCGGCACCGGATGAAATGCCACTGCTGAGTGTACCCAGCAAATCACCTTCGGGAATTTCGGGCAGGCCTGAACCGCCAGCGCCTTGAAGTGCAGATTGCAAGGTGTCTGCGCCGCCTAAAATACCGTCGACCAAATCGGCCAGCCCGCCTTCAACCTCGGCAGGAAGAGCGGGTGTGCCACCACCCAAGCTGTCCAGGTTGGGAATCTCGGTGCCCATTTGGCTCAGTACACCTTCCAGTACATTGTCGATTTCAACAGCAACATCTCTCAAACCCTGCAGCAATTGATCGTAGGGCTCTACCTGTTCGCTGATAGGTTGTGTAATGTCATCGGCCAAATCAACCACGCTGGTCACCAAGCCACCATCTGTTGGGTCAACATTGGGCAGTGCGGAAATCAGTGTATCCAGGCCAAGGTCAGTATTCACAGCTTCTGAAAGCGGGTTAGTAATCGGGCTTAGTGGTTCGCCCAACGGTGTTTGGTTAACACCATCCACCAGTTGTTGTACAAGGTCTGCCTGCGGTGTGCCTTCCCCAGTGGTGGCAACCAAAGCATCGTGCACGTTTTCAAGTACACCCAAACCTGTTTGCTCCACTGCAACTGCAATGTTGTCAGGAGTCGATTCAGGGTTGTTCTGGCTGTTTTGTACAGCATCCTGAATTGGCTGAAGAATGCTTTGCTGCAAGTTGTCCTGAGTCAGGTTTTCAGTGGCAAATTCTTCGAGACTTTGTGGGCTGTCTTGAGAAGAAAACTCACCAGCACCAACGCCCCCAAGGCCACCACTGCCAGCGTTGCTGGCGCCTGTGCTGGTACCAGTTCCAGCATCGCCGCTTCCAGAGTCGCCAGAACCACCTGCGAGGAATGCGCCTGCTGCCACAGCGCCTGCACCCGCCACGCCGCCACTGCCTGCACCAAGAAGGCCGGCACCAAACAGGCCAGCCACGGCACCGCCCTCGGCTGCGGCGGAATTCTCGGCCAGTTCGGTAGTGAACTCGAAACATTCACCGTCTTCAAGCACCACGATTTGCTGCTGGCGATTGGCACCTGTTTGTTCACCCAGTGTCAGCTTGCCATTGGCGGTCATCACACCCGCCGCAGGAATTTGCCCTTCAGTTCCGGGAAACTCGAGCGCCAAACGTCCATTTGCGCCTGTGACCACTTCATCACCCGGCAGCAGGTAGTCGCCTGCCTTTACAGCCACAGTTTCACCATTGCGGCTTACGTTGACTTCGCCTTCAAGGTCTTTGATCAATGCTTGGGGTGCGGCCATGGGTTTGCTCCTGAATTGTTGGATTTGTGTTTAACATCCGTCAATTTTGCTAGTACGCCAATTTTTTAATCCTCCAATTAGGGGGAGGGTTCTACCCTCTATTGGTGAATTTATAATTGACAATGACTGTTGTCAGATATACATTCACACAAGCAAAATTTTTCTGAAAAGGTTCCAGGCATGAGTGAATACACGGTGGTCATCATTGGCAGTGGTTTCGGTGGGCAGTGTGCGGCAATTAATTTGAAAAAACGTGGCATTGAAGATTTCATCATGCTCGAGCGCCGGGACTTCATGGGGGGCACCTGGTGCCAAAATTCGTACCCTGGCGCCGCCGTTGATGTTCAATCGCTGTTGTATTCAATTGAAAGCGAACCTTACGACTGGAGCCAAATGTTTGCTGAAGGTGCAGAACTTCAGCAATACACCGAGCACGTGATCACCAAGCATGGCCTGCGTGAGAAAACCCGTACCAACAGCAATGTGCAGCGCACCGAGTGGCACGAGAACGAACAACGCTGGCATGTACATTTGCAAACAGGCGATGTGATCAAGGCGCAGTTTGTGATTAACGCTTCTGGCCCTTTGAGTACACCCGTGATTCCGAACTTCAAGGGACGCGATACATTCAAAGGAAAGACTTTTCACACCAATGCCTGGGATCAGCAATACGACCACAAAGGCAAACGCGTCGCCATTATTGGCAGTGGTGCCAGCGCGGCACAGGTGATACCCGCCATTGCGCCTGAAGTAGGGCATTTGCATGTATTCCAACGCTCGCCCCATTGGGTACTGCCGCGACCAGACCGTGTATTCAAGCCCTGGCAGCGCGCTTTGCTGAAAGTGGAGCCCATTCGCAAACTGGCTCGTTCAGCGATTTATTGGGGATTGGAAAGCCGTGTTATTGCATTCAAGTACTCTGACTTCGCATTGAAGAACATTGCGCAGCGCGAGGCACTGCACCACATCAAGAAGCAGATTAAAGACCCTGCACTGCGTAAGAAAGTAACACCCGATTTCACCATTGGCTGCAAACGGATTATTTTAAGCAACACGCTGTACCCCGCTTATTGCCGCCCCAACGTCAGCTTGCACGACAAGACCGAAGGCATTGCCGAGATCAATGAAACCGGCATCAAGACACTGAGCGGCGAGCAGATTGAGCTGGACTGCATTGTGTATTCCACGGGTTACGATGCCACTGACGGTGTAATTTCCTACCCGGTGGTGGGCAAGGGCGGCACCAAACTGGCCGATGTGTGGAATGAGTTTCCACGCGCTTATTTGGGCACCACCGTGCCGCAGTTTCCCAACCTGTTTATCGTGACTGGTCCGAATACCGGTATTGGGCATACCTCAGCAATTTTTGTGATTGAAGCGCAGATGCATTACATCATGCGTGCCATTGCTGAAGTGAAAGCGAAAAAAGCCGCTGCCATTGAGGTGAAGCCGCAAGCCGAAGAGCGCTACACCACCCACATTCACAGCGAGATGGAAAAAACCGTTTGGAAACGCGGTGGTTGTACCAGTTGGTACAAAAGCAAAAGCGGCCATGTGGTGGCCATGTTTCCCGGCTTCAGTTACACATACCTGCGAATGGCCAGGAATTTCAAGATGAATGACCATGTGTTGCAGGCACCTTTGGCACAGCAGCAGCCCTTACACTCCGATGAATCTGCATTGCTTACAGAAGGAGCTGCAGCATGAAGAATTTCAAAGACAAAGTGGTGGTGATTACCGGTGCAGGTTCAGGTATGGGGCGTTCGTACGCGCTGATGTTTGCGAAACTTGGCAGTAAAGTTGCTCTGTGTGATTACGATGAAAAAGGTTTGAAAGAAACCGAGAAACTGGTCATGCAAGCGGCCAATGTGCAGGTGTATGCCGAGAAGCTTGATGTGTCGAACAAGGCGGGGGTGTATGCATTTGCCCAAGCAGTGAAAGCAGCGCTGGGCAATGCACATGTGATTATCAACAACGCGGGTGTTAGCGGAGAAGGTCGCCCAGTGTGGGCCTTGAGTGACGACAGCTATGAGCGCGTCATGGGCATTAATTTCTGGGGTGTGGTGCATGGCACGCGCGCATTCTTGCCGCAACTATTGGCCAACGGCGAGGGCGCTGTCGTGAATGTGTCGAGTATTTTTGGTTTGGTGGGCACACCGAGCAATTCAGATTACTGCGCCAGCAAATTTGCAGTGCGTGGGTTTACAGAATCGCTGATGGTTGAGCTTTCAAACAGCAAGGTGCAGGTGCATTTGGTGCACCCAGGAGGTATCAACACCAATATTGCCAGCAAGCCGGAGCACGAAAAATTTGCCAAAAAATTTCTGACCACGCCGCCCGATGAAATTTGCGAGTATGTGTTGAAATGCATCAAGAAAAACGAGCCGCGCATTGTGTATGGCAACAATGCTGCGCGTGTGTGGTTGGGCTCGCGCCTGGTGCCGTTCAAGCGCATGCGCCACATTCTTTGGCAACAAATGGGGCGCACGCTGAACGCTGAAGATTACAAAGGCATACAGATTAAGTAAGCCCAGTCATGTTTATACCACCAGGTAACCGCCATCCACATTGATGCAGGCACCGGTGGTGTAACTTGAAGCCTCGGAGGCGAGATACAGCACAGTACCCGCCATTTCGCTGGGCTGTGCAACCCGGTTCATGGGTACATGTTGCAGCAGCGCGCTGCGAATGGCATCGTTGTGTACCAAGGCCGATGCAAATTTGGTGTCGGTTGCACCGGGTAGCAGCGCATTCACACGCACCTTCATGGGCGCACATTCTTTGGCAAAAGCTTTGGTCATTGAAATGACTGCGGCTTTTGTAATCGAATAAATACCTTGGTAGAGGCCGGGAATAACGCCATTGACCGAAGCCACATTAATAATGCTTCCGCCGCCATTCTTGCCCATTAGTTTGCAGCCGTGGCTGCTCATGTAAAAGTAACCCCGAATGTTCACATCGCAGGTTTTTTGGAAGGCAGCCAGGTCGGTGTCGTAAATTGGCCCGAAGTGTGGGTTGGTCGCCCCGTTGTTCACCAAAATATCCAGCTTCCCGAATTTTGCTTCAATTTGTTGGTACAGCGCCTCAATCTGGTCCATCTCGCCCAAATGGCAGGCCATGGGCACAGCTTTCAGGCCATCTGCTTGAAATTGCGCAGCAATTTGTTCGCAAGCCTCCTGTTTTCTGCTTGAAATAATCACCGTAGCCCCCTTGGCTGCCAGTAATTCCGCACAGGCCAGGCCAATTCCGCGGGTCGCGCCCGTGACCAAAGCCACCTTATCTTGTAAATTGAACAAATCAGTTGTTGTTTTCACATCGTCTCCTTGCAGGCATTTTCTAATTGTTTTTCATCTGAAAAGGTAACATCGCATGGGCTCGGAATTTGAGCAAGACGGCAAGCATGTTTTTGTGTACGGATCACTGATGTATTTGCCGGTTTGGGGGCAGGTGGTGAAGGGCGTTTACCCCTGTTTGAATGCTGTGGCCAAGGGGTATCAGCGACATGCGGTGCCCGGTGAAACTTACCCGGCCATGGTGGCCGACCCGGGCGCGCAGGTGCAAGGTTTGGTGTGGCTGAACGTGTTATCGGAAGATGTAAAACGCTTGGACGCATTTGAGGGGCCTGAATATGCCCGCTGTGAAATTGAGGTGGTGCTCAACACCAGCGGCGAAACCATGAAAGCAGAGACTTACATTTGGTTGAATCCGGGTGTATTGACCGAAGAGTTGTGGAGTGTGAGCCGGTTCGAGGCCGAGGGTATGCAGGCTTTTTTGAACAAACACGTGGGCAACTGGAACAGCACCGGGCGAAGAAACTAACAACAATAAAGGAGACGACCCATGGGTTTTATCTTGGCACTGGACCAAGGCACCACAAGCTCGCGCGCCATTGTCTTCAATGCGCAGGCTCAAGTGGTGGCCAGCTCTCAGCAAGAGTTTGAGCAAATTTTTCCAAGGGCTGGTTGGGTCGAGCACCGCCCCGAAGACATTTGGAACACGCAGTTGGCTTGTGCCCGGGGCGCGATTGAAAAAGCCGGGCTTAAACCCTCTGACATTGCTGGCATTGGCATTACCAACCAACGCGAGACCACCGTGGTGTGGAATCGAAAAACCGGCAAACCCGTGTACAACGCCATTGTGTGGCAAGACCGCCGCACGGCTGCATATTGCGACAAGTTGCGTGAGCAGGGCAAGGCTGCCCTGATTCGTCGCAGTACCGGGCTTGAACTGGACTCTTATTTTTCAGCCACCAAGGTGAACTGGATTTTGAACAATGTGCCCGGTGCGCGCATGCAGGCCGAGGCTGGCGAACTGGCTTTTGGAACCGTGGACAGTTGGCTGATTTGGAATCTTACAAGTGGTGCAGTTCATGCCACCGATGTCAGCAATGCATCGCGCAGCATGTTGCTGAACATCAAAACACTGGAGTGGGATTCTGAGTTGCTTCAGTTGTTTGACATACCGCCGAGCATGTTGCCACAGATGTGTGAATCAAGCGGTGAAATCGCTGAATGCGATCCAGCTGTATTGGGCGCAGCCATTCCAATCGCAGGTGTTGCCGGTGATCAGCAGGCAGCCACGTTTGGGCAAACGGCATTCAAACCTGGTGAAGCCAAAAATACATATGGCACTGGTTGCTTTATGTTGATGAACACCGGCACTGAAGTGGTTGAAAGCCACAACCGCCTGCTGACCACGGTGGGTTGGCAGGTGAATGGCCGAACCAGTTACATGCTTGAAGGCAGTGTATTCATGGGTGGTGCGGTGGTGCAGTGGCTGCGCGATGGTTTGGGCATTATTGAAAAATCGGCCGATGTTCAGGCGCTGGCCGCCAGTGTGCCAAGCACAGATGGCGTGTGCATGGTACCGGCATTTGCAGGCCTGGGCGCGCCCCACTGGGACCCCTATGCTCGAGGCACTTTGGTGGGCATGACAAGGGGCACCACCAAAGCGCACATTGCACGCGCGGCACTTGAAAGCATTGCCCTGCAAACGGTGGATTTGGTTCAGGCCATGCAGCGCGATGGCGCAAAACCGCTCAGTGAACTGCGCGTAGATGGTGGTGCATCGAACAACAATTTATTGATGCAAATTCAGGCTGATTTGTTGGGTGCACCGGTGGTGCGCCCCACAGTAACCGAAACCACTGCTTTGGGCGCTGCCTATTTGGCAGGCCTTGCCGTGGGTGTTTTTGACACGGAGGAAAGCTTGTTGGCCAACTGGCGGGTAGATGCACGGTTTGAACCCAAGATGAGTATTGATGAACGCGGTGCACTGCTTGATCGCTGGCACCGCGCGGTAGAACGTTCCAAAGGATGGGCAGATGCTTAGTCGTAAAAAGCACCTTGAAACACTGAAACTCAAGGCACAAGCGCAGTATGAATGGGACGTGATTGTAATTGGCGGTGGTGCTACAGGCTTGGGCAGCGCAGTGGATGCGGCCAGCCGTGGCCTGAAGGTGCTATTGCTCGAAGGGCATGACTTTGCCAAAGGCACCAGCTCAAGAGCCACCAAGTTGGCCCATGGCGGCGTGCGTTACCTGGCGCAGGGCAATTTCAGTTTGGTGAAAGAGGCCCTTGAAGAACGTGGCCGCATGTTGGTGAATGCACCCAACCTGGTCAAGCCCCTGGCTTTTGTCATTCCAGTGCGCAATGTATTCCAGAAATTCTTTTACTGGATCGGCCTGAAAATGTACGACATGCTGGCGGGTAAACTGGGTGTTGGCCCCACCACCATGATGAAGAAAAATGAGGTATTGCGTGCAGTACCCACTATTTCCCAGCAGAAATTGCATGGGGGAGTGCGCTATTTTGATGCGCAATTTGACGATGCTCGCCTGGCGATTGCCTTGATGAAAACCCTGCACAAACTGGGTGGCCTCGCGATTAACTACATGCCAGTCACTGGCTTTGTGAAAACTGCTGAGAAAGTTAATGGTGTGCAAGCCCGCGATGAATTCAGCGGCGAGTCTTTTACTTTTAAAGCCAAAGCAGTAATCAATGCCACTGGTGTGTGGGTGGACGATGTTCGTAGATTGGACTTGCCAGATTCAAAACCCATGTTGAGCCCCAGCCAAGGCGTGCATGTGGTGGTTGACCAGCACTTTTACCCAGCCAAGGAAGCCTTGCTGGTGCCCAAAACCAGCGATGGCCGTGTGTTGTTTGTGGTGCCCTGGTTGGGAAAAACCTTGATTGGCACCACAGACACGCCCCGCAAGGACTCACCTTGGGAACCCGATGCCTTGCCCGAGGAAGTCGATTTTATTTTGAAAACGGCGGGCCAATACCTGGCCAACGCGCCCACGCGCGCCGATGTTCGCAGTGTGTTTGTTGGGTTACGACCATTGGTGAGTGCGGGGGGCGAGAAGCAAAATACCAAGAGTATTTCTCGTGAGCACACAGTGATTACCGCGCCTAGCGGATTGGTGACGATCACTGGTGGCAAATGGACCACTTATCGCAGTATGGCGGAGGAGGTGGTTGATTTGGTGTGTGAACAACAGGGCTGGGTTAACAAGCCAACCCGTACCCGCTACTTGCGTCTTGAAGACGACCTTCCCATGCGAAAGCCCGGTTCTGCCATTCATGAAAATCTTGATTTGAATGAAGCGGAGATTGCGCAGGCTGTGCTGGAAGAAATGGCAGTGACCATTGAAGATGTATTGGCTCGCCGAAGCAGGGCGCTTTTTCTGGACAGCCAGGCTGCCTTGGCCTGTATGAATGAGGTGCGGTTTGTGTTGCAAAACGAGTTGCGTTATAGCGATGAGGAGCTTGACCGTCAGGAGGACGAATTCCGCGGGCTGGTGGCCCAATACAGCCTGCGCGCAGATTGTTAAAGTTTTTTTTAAAAAGAGCAGGCATGCCCTTGCACAACGGTATTGTTTGGGGCATAATCTCGCTTCTTCACAGCGGCTGTAGCTCAGTTGGATAGAGTACTTGGCTACGAACCAAGGGGTCGTGGGTTCGAATCCTGCCAGCCGCACCAAATTAAAAAAACCCTCGCTCAAAAGGCGAGGGTTTTTTGTTATTCAGGCTCTAAAAAAAAACAAATGTTCTCAATACCCGTCGTCGTTGTTGCCATTTTCTTTATCGGCGCAGGCATTCTGCATTTTGTGCTGCTGGATTTCTTCTCCAGTATCGTGCCTCCGTATTTCACCAATCCGGAAGCTCTCGTCAAAATTAGTGGTGTCTTTGAAATTTTGGGTGGCATTGGCATTCTGATTGAACGCACCCGCCAGTGGGCTGCGTATGGGTTGATTGCGCTTTGTGTGGCTGTGCTACCCGCCAATATTCACATGGCCATGCACCCGGATCAATTTGCCGATATTCCCGTGGTTCTCCTGTATTTGCGCTTGCCCTTGCAGGCTTTGGTGATCTGGGTCATCTGGAAGGCCGGTCAAAGCAGGCACTTCCAAAAATAGAATAACGATTACAGTTCTCTGCGGTACACTTTAAAAAAATACAACGCAGAGGAGACGAAAACAATGTTGAAGCCAGGTCTGATGATGAAGCAGGAGATGCTGCTTTCTTCAATTTTGGTGCATGCCGAACGTTTTTACGGCTGGCAAGAAGTAGTGAGCCGCAGGGTTGAAGGTGACTTGCACCGAATCACTTTCAAGGCCATGGCAGCACGTGCCAGGCAACTTGCCAATGCATTGCATGCCTTGAACATTCAGCAGGGCGAGAACATTGCCACGATTGCGTGGAACAGTCATCGCCACATTGAAATTTACTATGCGGTGGCGGGTATGGGTGCTGTAACACACACCTTGAACCCCAGATACACGCCACAGCAGTTGATCTACATCATCAACCACGCGCAAGACACCACCATTTTTTTCGACCTCACCTTTGCTCCCCTGATCAAGGCGATCGCTCCGCATTGCCCCAGCGTTAAGAACTGGATTTTGTTGATTGATGAAAACAAAATGCCCGCAGAACCGCCCGTGGCCGGTTTGTTGAATTACGAAACCTTGCTCAAGGCGCAAAACGATGACTATGTGTGGCCTGAATTTGATGAAAATTCAGCCTGCACCCTGTGTTACACCTCCGGCACCACGGGCAACCCAAAAGGCATTCTGTATTCGCACCGGTCCACCATGTTGCACGCCATGATGTCGAACTGCGCGGATGCAATTGCGTTGACCCGAAAGGACACTTTATTGCCCGTTGTGCCCATGTTTCATGTGAATGCTTGGGGCTTGCCCTATGCCGCGTTGATGACAGGCTGCAAACTGATCATGCCTGGTCCGCAACTGGATGGCCCTTCTATTTACAGTTTGCTGGAAAGCGAGAAGGTAACCGTGGCCGCGGGCGTACCGACCATTTGGCTGGGTTTGATCAATCACATGAAGCAAAACGGACTGACGTTCAGTACCTTGAAACGCTCGCTGGTGGGTGGCTCGGCCGTGCCCGTCAGTTTGATCAAAGAATTTGACGAAATGGGTGTGGAGCTGATGCAGGGTTGGGGCAGCACAGAAATGTCGCCCTTGGGTACAGTTTCCAAACTGAGCGGTGATGAGCGCAGTTTGCCCAAACAGGAGCAATACGAGATTGTCGCCAAGCAAGGGCGCACCATTTTTGGCGTGGACATGAAATTGCTGGCTGAAGATGGCACTGAATTGCCCTGGGATTTTGAGCAAAGCGGCGAGTTGCATGTGCGTGGCCACTGGGTATTGCACGAGTACTATGGTGGTGATGGCTCCAAAGCATTCAGCCATGATGCCACGGGCAAGCGTTGGTTTGCGACAGGCGATGTGGCCCGCATGGCGCCGGACGGCTTGATGCAAATTACTGATCGCACCAAAGACGTGATCAAGTCGGGCGGGGAGTGGATCAGTTCAATTGATCTTGAAAACATTGCCATGTCTCACCCGGCGGTGCTTCAGTCTGCGGTGATCGCCATTCCCCATGAAAAGTGGAACGAGCGCCCCCTGCTGATTGTTGTGAAAAGGCCTGGTGCAGAAGTCAGCAAACAAGACATTCTGAATTTCTATGAAGGCCGTATTACCAAAATGCACATTCCCGACGATGTTGAGTTTGTAAACGCCATGCCGATTGGCGCAACAGGCAAGGTGCAAAAGTCGGAGTTGCGAGAGAAATTCAAAGGCTTGCGATTTGTGTAAGTGCGACAGAATGTATAAGGAAAGTTAAATTGTAAAATTTTCATCGTTTAATGGTTTAACTTTTCAATCATTGCTTTATCCTTGCCCTTTGACAATCAAGATGGGGCAGTCCAAGCATGTTGCGTTTGTTAATTTCCCTGTGTTTACTGATGAGCAGCCTGCAGGCCCAAGCACAGCAACCGGTCTACAGGTTCTCGCCAGTTAATCAGTGGGACATTCCCAAAACAGCGGCCTACTGGAACCCGATTATTCAATATGTCAGCCAGCAAAGTGGTGTTCAGCTTGAACTCAAAATCGGCAGAACTTCTGCCGATACCACTGCCTACGTATTGGCTCAAGAAGTCGAGTTTGTGTTTTCAAATCATCTGTTCAGCCCAGAGCGTGACAAGTTGGGCTGGAAGGTTTTTGGGCGACGCACCGGGCCTGCCTTGCAGGGTCAGATCGCGGTACTCGACAATTCTCCAATTCGAACGCTTGAAGAGCTGAGCAAGCAAGACATGGTTTTTGCTGGCCCGGAGGCTTTCGTTGGCTACCGGGTGCCACAGGCTGAATTGATGAATCGCGGAATCGAGGTGAATGCAGTATTTGCGGGCAACCAGAACGCGGCATTTGCTCAATTGTTGGCAGGCAAAGCAAAAGCAGTGGGCAGCAATTCGGCTCTGATCGATGGTTTCACAGAAAAGCAGGGCACCAAATTCCGGGTGCTTTGGACGTCGGAGTCTTACCTGGATTTGGCTTTGATGGCTTCTGGCAAGGTGAGCACAAAAGATGTACGTGCCGTCACCAACGCTTTTATCAATATGCACAAAAGCAAAGCAGGTGCATTGATTCTCAAGCAGGCCTCCGAGTCGGTGGGTATGGATCCGAACAGCCACTTCCTGCCTGCCTATGACAAGGATTATGAAAGTTATCGCCGTTTTTATGCCACTGCACCCATGGCGGTGCGTTAATGCCAGTGTGACCTTGCGATGAAGCGAATTCGTCTATTGCCATCATCGCTGATTGGTCGCGTGTTTTTGTTATACACCGTGGCTTTGCTTTTGTTCGTTACCATCAGTTTTATAGCGTTCTCTCGTTTTCAATACCACAGTACGCTGGAAGAGGCTCAAGACTCGGCCAACATGATGATCGAAGTGGTTGCTCAAACCGTGTCAGACAGCGCGGTAATCGGCGATTACGACACCATTCAGCGCACATTGAACAAGGCAATTGCAGGCTCCCGGTTTGCATCTGCCAAGTTTATTGATTTGACGGGGGGCATTATTCGAAGTGAAAACTCTGCCATTCTAAAAAGCACTGCCCCCGCTTGGTTGCGGGACAAAGTGGCTGAGCAACTTTATGACGTGAATCGGGCCATTAACGCTGGTGGTTATGACTACGGCGTGCTGCGCTTTACCTTTGCTGTCGATGCGATTGCTGAAGGTTTTTGGGGCTTGATTCGTGTGGCCATGCTCAGTGCTGTTGGTGGCTTGATTGGCGGCATGTTGATTATCTGGTTTCCCTTAAAACGTTGGCTGGGTGCACTTGAACGCGTTGAAACCTTTGACGTCGTGCCGTCCAGTGACATTGGCGATGACTCAGAATTGTTGATTGAGAATTTGCCCACCGAGTTTCGACCTGCCTTCGAGAAGTTGAAGCGAACCACAGAACACTTGGACGGTGAGTCCAAAGCCAAAGAAGTTGCAGAAAGTGCCAACCGCGCCAAAAGCGAATTTCTCGCCAATATGAGTCATGAAATTCGAACTCCGCTCAATGGCATTATCGGCATGACCGAACTAGCGCTGGAAACCAAACTGACCAAGGTTCAACGAGAGTTTTTGCAGGTGGCCAACGACTCGGCCAACACCTTGTTGTTGATCGTGAATGAAATACTGGACTTCTCGAAAATTGAAGCAGGCATGATGACCATTGACACGGTGGTGTTCGATCCAAAGCGAATATTCGAGCAGGCACTTGGCCCCATGATTCCACGGGCCAAATCCAAATGCCTGGAGTTGCAATGCACTTTCTCGGAGGGGTTCCCAAAAGAATTTGTAGGCGACCCGGTACGCCTTTTGCAAATCATCAACAACATGGTGGGCAATGCGATCAAATTCACAGAGCGCGGTGGCGTGTACCTACACGTGCAGGCAGGCAAAGACCTGCAGGGCATTCAATTGCTGAAATGCTCGATTCGCGACACCGGTATCGGTGTGCCGTTTGAGAAGGTCAACTCAATATTCAAACCGTTTGAACAGGCTGATTCGTCGATTACCCGAAACTTCGGGGGCACGGGTCTGGGGCTGACCATTACCCGAAGATTGGTGGAGTTGATGCGTGGCGAGGTTTGGCTAGAGAGTCAGGTGGGTGTGGGTAGCACTTTCCATTTCTCTCTGCCAGAAATGCGTTAACGGATAGCAATTAGCGACCGGCCTTGGGGCCCCACAATTCCTCAAGGCGTTTGTCCCGCCCACAGCCATTGCGATAGTAACCGTAGCGAATCGGATTCTTCGTGTAGTAATCCTGGTGGTATTCCTCGGCCGGGTAAAACTTCACCACGGGCGCCACTTCGGTGTAAATGGTTCTGAATTTCCCACTGGCTTGCAGTTTGGCTTTGCTGGCTTCCGCAATTTTCTTTTGTTCCTCGTTCAGGTAGTAAAACCCGCTTCGGTATTGGGTGCCACCATCGCAAAACTGGCGGTTTTTCACGGTGGGGTCGATGGTTTTCCAGAAGTACTCGACCAATTGGCTGTAGCTTACTTTGGTGTCGTCGTAAGTCACTTCAACCACCTCGGTGTGGTCCGTGCGGCCGGCACTTACTGCCTTGTAATCCGGGTCTTTGAATTGCCCACCGGCGTAGCCTGAAATTGTTTTCAACACGCCAGGCACTTTGTCAAAGTCAGCCTCGGTGCACCAAAAGCAGCCGCCTCCAAACACCGCGGTTTTTGTTTCAGCCTGTGCGCCTGTCGCAGCAAGCAAGCCCAAGGCTACGGTCAAGGTTGTTTTGAGTTTCATATATGTCATTTTTTTACGCCTTGCGCACTGTGGGTAATGTTTGGCCTTCGGGAACGAACGCCAATGCCAAGCCGTTGTTGCAGTATCGCTTGCCGGTTGGGGCAGGGCCGTCGTCAAACACATGGCCCTGGTGGCCGCCACAATTGCTGCAGTGGTATTCGGTGCGCGGCAAAATCAGTTTGTAATCGGTTTTGGTATTCAATGCGCCTTTGTTGGCATCATAAAAACTGGGCCAACCAGTGCCACTGTCGTATTTGAATTGAGAAGGAAACAGCGGCAGGTTGCAGGCCGCGCACACATACGTGCCTTTGCGTTTCTCGTCGTTCAAGGGGCTTGAGAATGGGCGTTCAGTGGCCTCTTTGAACAGCACGTTGTACTGGTCTTTCTTGATGATTTTCAGCCATTCGGCTTCCGACTTATTCAGCTTGTTCATACTTGCAACCGAGCTCATGGGTTTTGTGAAAAACAGACCTGCGCCAATTGCGGCCAAACCTGCGATAACTGTACGACGTTGCATGGTGGTGTTTCCTTGTTTATCAATTACTCAATCAATATTCAGCTGCACTGGCTCAAGGCTTTTGGTGCATTCAATGCTTGAAGAACGGTATTGGATTCATTGTTCTCAACAATAACGCCCAGTCCTACATTACTCTGGTTCCAGTCGGCTGGCAGTGTGTGCCTGAACACCTGTATTCTGGATCCGGGGGATACCTTTTTCGCATCGCTCAAGTGTCGAACCACCCGATCATGCTTCAATAACTCTCCCCGATTTTCTCCTGCTTTCACTTGTTGGCTTAAATTGTCTTCGTAAAAGGCAACAAACACGCGCCCACCGGAATAACGCTCATCAAGCCATTCGGTTTTTACCTGGATTTCGACCTGATTGGCAGCCTTTCGTTCAAGCGAAACTTGCAGGCCCACGGGGGCTTTGTCTTGTTGCATCGCCGACAATCTCTGAGGTATAAGCCCTGCCTGGCCCCAGCGGCGAACTTCCCGGTTCGAGAATACATACTGCGGTGTGTAAATTTGACTTACATTTCCAGCCCGTTTGTGGGCGTATTGCCGCTCGGTGAATTGCTTTTTGGAGTAGGGGTCTTCCCAGCCAATGTAATTCCAGTAATCCACATGGAATGAAAGCGCCAAAATACTGCTTGATCGTTCCGGGGTAGTGAGTTGGCTGCTTAGCCAACGGTCGGCAGGCGGGCAACTGCTACAGCCTTCGGAGGTGTAAAGCTCGGCGACAATCATGCGCTCAGCGGGGCTTGTCCATTTGCAAGTGCCTTGCTGGCCCCAAACAGGCGCAGAGCCAAGCCCGAGAAGAGCCAAGGCACCAGTGCCTGCCATGAAGTTCAAGCAATTTGTCATACAACCCTCCGCCTGCCGCGTTTTGTTCAGGAGGGTATTCGCCGGATTTCACCGAAAGGTTACATCGCGATGCTTAGCAAATTCTGCGATTGTTAACAAGTGTGGCAAGTCCTGTGGCTACTCCGACTAAGTGACCCGTGGGTAATTTACTTACCCTGTTAGAGTTAACCTGCCTCGAAAAACCAAGTGTTGAGGCCAATTTCATAAAAACAGGAGAATGGGATGAAACTAAAAGCCTTGCTCGCGTCAGCCTTGCTGACCACTACTTTTGCTGTGCACGCACAAGACAAACCTGTGGTGCAGTTCATTGCCACAGGCGGCACTATTGCGATGAAAATTGACCCGGTGAAAAACGCCCCCGTGCCAGCCATTTCAGGCGAAGACCTCTTGGCCACCGTGCCGGATGTGGGCAAGTACGCCAACATTCAGGTCAAAAGCTTGTCCAATGTGCCTTCTGACTACATGGACCCGCCACGTTGGGTGCAATTGACCAAGGAAGTGAACGCAGCCTTGGCTCGTCCTGAAGTTGCTGGTGTGATTGTTTCTCATGGTACCGATACGCTTGAAGAAACAGCATTTTGGTTGGACCTCACCGTGCGTTCAGAGAAACCGGTGGTGTTGATCGGTGCACAGCGAAATGCCTCATCCTCTGACTTTGACGGTCCTCGCAATTTGCTGAATGCAGTGCGCATCGCCGTGGATGCACAGTCCAAAAACAAGGGCGTAATGCTGGCCATGAATAATCAGATCAACGCTGCGCGTTACGTGACCAAAACCCACACTCAGAATGTTGAAACCTTCCAAAGCGGTGCGTTTGGTTTGATTGGTGAGGTTTATCCAGACCGTGTCATGTATGCCACCACACCGCTGCGTCGCCAAACATTTCAGCTGGTCGATGGTCCCATGCCTGAAGTAGAAATTGTCGCCATGTATGGCGGCGCCACAGGTGCTGCTTTGCGCAATGCGGTTGATCGTGGTGTGAAGGGCATTGTGGTTCAGGCGTTGGGCATGGGCAATATGAACGTGCCCATGTTTGAAGCCGTTCAATATGCCTTGTCGAAGAATGTACCCGTGGTGATCTCTACCCGAGTTCACCAAGGCCGCGTGATGGCGAACTACGGTTTTGTGGGCGGTGGCAAAACCACATTTGACGCGGGTGCAATTATGGCCGACGACTTGTCGCCTCAAAAAGCACGTATTTTGCTGATGCTGGCGATGCAATCGGGCATTAACAAAAAGGCTGACTTGCAGCCCTTGTTTGACCGATAAGTTGTACCAATCCGTTCAGGCGATGTGAGCCACTGGAAATGTCATCTGAAACTGGGTGATTTCCAGTGCTGTGACCACATCGCCAATGTCCATATCAGGAAAGGCATTGCCCAGGTTTTGCAACACATGCACGTTTGCAAAACGGGCTTTGCCCTTCGCACTTGGGCTGTATAAAAATTCCTGACCTTGCCATCGTTGACCCAGGGTTTTCATGAAACCTGGCACCAAACCCGTGTTGATCGGAAAAGAAAAGCCCTTGCCCCGATACGCCAGGTCAAATTGAGGCACGCCATCTTGATGCAGACTGATTTCCTGCAGACTTTCCGGGCCCTGTGCAACATCGAAGTTGCACAGGTTTTTCGGAATGCCCCAATTGATTCGACCATTTTTCACACTGCTCGCGCTGCTCACCACAATGTTGCTGATGGTCAACAGGCGTTTGCTCCCCAGCTTCTCGCTGAATTGCGCCGTGCCAGGAATGTACAGCAGCTCTTTGTAAGGGCCTGCATTGGAGTGCGTGTAGTCCACATACATCAACACGCTGACCGGGCACTTTAAGGAGTCGCGAATGTCCAGTGGGATACGCGCATCAGCCATCAGCTTTTCAGCTTTGCTGCGCATGACCACAATCAGGCCTTTACCGGTGAGTGTCCAAGGTGCAGGCACTTCTTCAAGACCTGCAAACTCGTCAATGGTTGAGTCAATTGAAGTCAAGCTTTAGCCCATCTTGAAAATATTCATCTTGTGCCCGTCAGGCGTGCGAAAGTAAGCGGCATAAAAGCCGGGCATGCGTTCACCCGGTGCGCCTTCACAGGTACAGCCCAGTGTTTTTGCATGTTCATAAAATGCGTCAACTTGGGCTCGGTCCTTGGCGGTCAGTGCCACCATGGTGCCATTGCCCACTGTGGAAGGCTGGCCGTTTGCCGGCTTTAGCAATCCAATAAAGGGACTTGCCATGCTGGTGCCCCAGAAAATACCATGCGGCAATTCCAGAATACGTTTGGCACCCAAGGGCGCAAACAGCTTGTCAAAATATTCGCCGCTTTGGGGCAGATCGTTGGTGCCCAAGGTAATGTATCCAATCATCGTACTTCTCCGTGGATTCGCTGGTTTCAAGTATTGGCGGGCAGGAATTGCCCGTAACCCATTTCTTTGCCGAGCTCGGGCACAACGGCCTCGTTCTCGACTGCTATCTTGCCATTAATTAACACATGTTTTACGACACCCGGGTTGCGGTTCACCAAACGTTGCAAGCCGAAATTTTCCATGTCGCCCCAGGTCACCTGTTCAAGGTTCTGGTTCAAGGCCTCAGGATTCAAAACCACCAAATCTGCGCGGTCACCCACCCGAATTTTTCCGGCTTCAATGCCTAGCCAATCGGCTTGTTCACCAGTCAATCGCCACACCGCATGTTCCATGCTCATGATGGGTTTGCCTTCTTCAATGGTTTCCTTGACCAGTTTCAGGAAGCGCAGGGGCAGGTTGTAAAAGGCCATGTTGCGAATGTGCGCACCCGCATCACTGAAGGTGATCAAGGTGTGTTTGTCTTGCACCAGTTCGCGGATAACTTCGCGCTTGTGGTTACCCACCGTGGTGTACCAGCGCAACTGGCGACCAAACTGCACTACCAAATCGAGGAACAAATCGACCACATGCACTTTGCGGGCGCGGGCCACTTCATCAAAGTTTTTGCCCACCAAATTCGCGTCTGGGCATTCAAGAATAATGGCATCCCCGAAATCACGCTGCCACACGCGCGGGCTTAGTTTTTGCCCGTAAAACTTGCGGAACTGGCGGCGGTAATCTTCGTTTTGCAGCAGGCTGTTGCGCTCTACCTGGGTTCGCAGGTCCAGTGCCATTTCCCCGGCACCAAATTCTTCAAAAAACACCACATCAATGCCATCGGCGTATACGGTGAAAGGGGTGGGCAATAGTTGCCAACGGAAGGCCCCGCCAAGCCAGTTCACCACGCGACTTGAAATTTGTGCCATGGGACGAACGGTTTTGTTGCCTTTTAAATCGATGAGCGCAATCAGCGTGGTTTTCAGTGGTTTGCGTATCCAGCCCAGGGTTTCAATCAAGTATTCAAAAATTTGCAGCGGGTTGGCTGCATTGGGTGCTCCTTGATGCACGCGGCGGTATTGGCGCAAAATTTTATTCAGGCGGCGAAGCTCGCTCCAGCGGGCATAGGTGCTGGGCAGGCTTTTCGACCAGGCGCGATCGCCATCAATTTTGTCCCACTTCAGGCACATGGTTGAAAGGCCCAAAAACCCGGCCTCCATGGCCTCGGTCAGCGTGGCTTCCATTCGCTGCATTTGTGCCTCAGAGGGCTTTATTTTGCGGTCAGTCGAATCCAACAAACCCATGGTGCCCACGCGCAAATCGCTGTGGCCCAAAAATGAGATCAGATTGGGGCCAAGGGGCTGCTTTTGCACAAACTCAACCCATTGACGTGGCGTGCTCCATGTTTTTCTCTCTTGAAGAATTGGCAGTACTTTTTCACGGGGTACGGTTTCTACACGTGTAAATATGTCGGATGCGTCTTCGGCTTCGCTGCAAATCATGCTGAGTGAACAACTGCCCACCAGCACGGTGGTGACGCCGTGACGAACTGATTCGGACAAGCTTGGTGCGACGATCATTTCGGCGTCGTAGTGGGTGTGGGTATCCAGAAAGCCGGGTGTGATCCAGTGACCGTAGGCATCAATCACTTTGGGCGTGCCTTGATATTGCAAAGGCGTTTCACTGACTGCGGCGATGCGCCCGTCTTTAATGCCAATGTCGCGCAGGGCAGAAGGGCCGCCTGTGCCGTCAAAATATCGTCCACCCGTAATGACCACGTCGAAGGTCGAAGCTGTCATGTCTGTCTCCAATTCTCATTTTTTTCAAATGTAACAAGAAATCTTGTCGAATTGGAAAAAACTTTTATCTCCGGTCGTAAATCACCTCCTTGCTGCCCGAGGGCAGGCTGATGAAATCACCATCCTCCCCGATGCGGAAGGGCCCTTTGAACACATCGGGTGCCTTGCCCAGGAATATTTCCCGCAAGGGTGGCAGTGGCAAGGGCGGAACAATGTGGCTCAACACCACATGTCCAACCTCGGCCTCCTGCGCCAATACGGCCACATCCAGTGGGGTGGCGTGGTAATTGGGAATATCCGAGAAAATTTTGGCCAATTTGCTTCGGTTGTTCTTGATGGCAGTCTCTTGTAAGCGGGCCACCAATTCAGGGCTCAGTGCTTCATGCACCAGAAGGTCGGCGTTGCGGGCAGCGTCTTTGACTTGCGCGTCGCTGGTGGTGTCACCACTTAGCACCACGGTTCGGCCTTTGTAAGTGATTCGATAACCTACCGCGGGGTTGATGGGCTGGTGATTCACCGCAAAAGCTTCAATTTGTAAATCGGGCAGTTGCAGTACGGTGGTGTAGATTCCTTTTTGTACCGTGAATTCATTCACATCGGCACCCGCCAGTTCGGGCGGCATGGTTGCCTCGCCATGGTGCGCTGTGCGGTAAGTCGTGTCTTGTTGGTAAGCCGTTTCAAAACCCTTCATCACCTTTTGAATTCCACTGGGGCCATGCACAGTTAATTTTTGCCCGGCGGTGTGTTGCGCCCAACGGGTCATGAGTACTTCGCCAAGACCGTCAATGTGGTCCGAGTGAAAATGCGTAATAAACACGCCCTTGAGTTGACCGGTGGAGAATCCCATGGTGGAAATCTGTTTTGCGGCTGCGCTGCCTGCATCGAATAAAAACATGTTTTTGCCTGCGATGACCAAAGTGCAGGGCGCTGCCCGATCGGGGTCGGGGAAGGGCGAACCTGTTCCACACAGCCCAACATGCAAGCCGTCGCTGAGCGCAGCGATTGGGTCTTGCATGCGTTTGCTGGCCACTTTCTCGATCATGGCCAAGGTGATCTCATGGCGCTGAACGTAAGCCACAGCGGCACCTGCAGCGATTAGAACGACAGCGCCAATCATCAGTTTTTTGACCATGTTTGTTCCTGCTTATTGTTTGTTGTTTATTGCCTGTTTAGGGCTTTCTACCCAAATCGGTGAGCTCCAGGCGCGTTCCTGCTGGGTAATGAAACGGAAGTCTCCTCGGAAATTTCCAGGTTCACCTTCAATGCGACAACAACCTTCAAACCCTGCAAAACCACTTTGTGCGGAAAACAGGCCATTGCCGGGTTGTAGCGCCTCGCATTGCACGCCTTTGGCTGCACACATTTTTGTGGTCCAGCGACAGGAGTTGTTTTCAAGTGCGCGTGCATAGTAGCTGGCACCTGTGCTGGCCTGGTATTGGGTGTCATGAAACACCGCACACATTTGTTCCGGGCCTTGTTGCTGAATGCTGCAATCGGAATTGGGCTGCGGCGCGTTGGCATTCTCAGCCAGTTTCAAAACCTGCTGCCTCAGATCGCCATTTGAATCGGCCCAGGTTTTAATCAACTCAAGCCGTTGCAGGGGCACACCGGCTTCCTCGCCGCCCGGGTCTTGAATGGCGTAGGCCACAATGTAGGGGCCCTTGTTTTTTACTTCCAGCGTGCCGCCCATGGGCACACCTTCCACCAAACCTTCTTCGATCGGGCTGGCACCTGCGGCCAATTGTTCGCAAATATTGCTGGGGAAGGGCTTGCTTGATGCCAAGGTTCGAATGCGCATGCGCGAGCCCGAGGTGGCAAAAGTTTCTCGCCGTTTAAGGGCTGCGAAAATTTCCTTTCGTGTGTTTTCTCGCGCCCACACGCCCGCCAGTCCGCCCGGTGTGAAATTGGATGCCACCGGGTTGAAGACACGTTCTTCGCAGTTGTTGGGGTTTGCGGCCGATTCGGTGCTAAATGGCAATTTAAAGCCGGTGATGGAGTCGGTGGGCAATGGCCGCTGCTTGCATTCCCAGTTGCCCAAGGCCTCATTGGGTTCATCATCCAGCACACCGCCATGGCCCGAGTTTTTCGAGAATTTGGTTTTGTCGGTGTTGCCTGCGATGCCGTTGTGCGTATCGCTTGAGCCAATAAAACCATATTGATAAGGGTTCACCCCCAGCTTGCGTGCAATTGCACTGCCTTCCGGCAACACATTACGGGCGTAATCCAGTGGGGCTGTACAATCGGCCGGGGTTGAGCCGCCAATGTCGCTGCCCGTGCATTCGCTGGCAGCGTGAATGCTTTTGCCCGTGCCTTGTAGCCGGTTGACTTGGCAAAACAGCGGGTCGTTGGCAGTGCCCTTGCATACTTTGGCGCATTCGGCGGGGTCGTCTGAATTGCCTTTGCACAGGGTTTTCCATTCTTCGAATCCGCAACCCGATTCCTCGCCGCCAGTCAGTCCTTTGTTAAACCCGGTGATGCATTCGCTGGCGCCCTTGTGCTGAACAATCTCGAACAAACGGTCAAGGGTGTTGCGCAACGTGGCATCGGCTGCAGTTAATGCGGCGTTGTTTCTGGCCAATGGCAGGCCAGTATCCGGCTGGCGTACACGGGCAAAGCGCCCATCGCTTTGGTTGGTGCTGTGGGGAATGGTTACTACATCACAACCCTCTACATCAAGGCACTCGGTTTTCAATCGATCAAACAAGCCCCATTCGTCGTTGGTGTTGTCGGTGGTGGGAATGGGTGGAATTGAACTGATCACATCGGCTGGTACTTTGGTGCCTTCGAAAATGACATTTCGATGCAGTACCTGGCCGCCTTTGTTGGATGAGAATTCATAACCATTGAAAGTGGTGAATTTGCAGGGCTGGTTTTCAGCGTTGGCGATAGCCTGTATTTCTTCCCAGGTTCGCGTGCTGGGCACCCGGCTGCCTGCACTGGTGACCAGTTGCAGGTACAAAGGCACATTGCCGGTAATGAACACAGAGACGTTGTCACGAATTACTTGCCCTAGGGCACTGCAAGCGGGGTTGGTGCCTGCCGGAACGTTTCCCTGCAGTTCGCAGATATTGGAAAAGGTACCCAGTTGTTCGGCATGTTCAGTGACGGCTGCAAAATCCAGTGGGCGGCCAATATTGATTTGCCGCATGGGTGTATCCGGATCCTCCCCGGACGGCAGAAAGGCGTTTTCACCTTTGGCGAATTGGTATGCCTCTCGTGGACCATTGATTGAATTGAAAAAATAAGCGTCAAACGACAGTTTGGTGTGAATGTGTAAATCACCAAAAAAAGCCTGCTTCCTCACGCTGCTGCCAACACATTCCACATCTTCTGGGCGCTCTGCGGGGCTTACCGTGGTGGGTGTATCGGTTTGGGCCACATTGGTGTCGCTGGAGTTCAGGCAGGCTGAAAGGCTTAGTGCGAGAAGGGCGGGTATCAACAAGTGCGCTGGCAATAATCTGCGCACAACTGTGCAGTGTTTATACATAGCTGTGAATCCTTTCAAGCGTCCAGTACAAAGCCGCACCCCCAATACACAGGGTCAGGGCATATTGGGCAAAGCGTGTGTAGTTGGGCAGGTGGGTTTTTTCGAGCAGAGTGAATGCTGTGGCCAGCACGGTGACGATCCACAATTGGCCAATCTCGATGCCCAAATTAAAAAGCAGCAAGGTGCTGAGCAGGGCGTCTTCCGGGAATCCGCGCTCTTCCATCGAAAGGGCAAAGCCCGAGCCATGCAAAAGGCCAAAGGCAGCGATCAATAGCAGGTGAGACCAATTCGATGGTTGAGCGGGTTCTTTTCGCACCAGTTCCCAGGCAAGCCACAACACGCTCAGTGCAATCCAGGCCTCAATCGCGCGGGTGGGTACTGCAATCCATCCCAACACCAGCAAAGCCAGGGTCAGGCTGTGCCCCACGGTAAACAGGGTGAATTGCCCAATCAATTGCTTTGCATTTTGCTTTCGTTTTTTCCAAAGCAGGTAAAGCCCGGTAACAAACAATACATGATCAAAACCAAACACAATGTGTTCAATTCCGATGCTGAGATATTCCAGAGGCGGTGTTCTCCGGGTGTCAGTTCCCAGCGAAATACTGGCCTGTTTCGGTGTCAACACTGCGTGAATACGCTGACCTTGCTGTGGGCTGGCAAGAACGATAAGGTCGGGTGCGAGCCGGGTAAATCCGTTTGCAATAATTTCATGCGTGGCCAATGCGCTGCTGCAAAAAAAATTGCCGCGTTGTATCAGTTCTGTGTTGCCTTCCCACTCTGTACTGACATCGCGCAATTCACAGGTTGGCGCAAATTGAAAATCAATCGGAGGTATTTTGTCGTCTGAACCCACAGTGCGTTTGAATACAAACTGACCTGTACCCGGAGTGCCTTCATGCACAATCAATGCAGAAGTACCCATCTCATGTGCGTAGCCATTTTCTCCTGCACCCAGTAAACCGATGCAGAGCGCCCATGCAACAAGCAGCCTGTTCATGGGGCTTCCTTGATGGTGTAGGTGGCGCGCAAGGCAGCCAGACCTGCGTCGTTCACTGCTTCTCGTTGGGCCGCAATCAGGTCGGACCGAAGTTGACTGCCGGCTCCTTCAAGCGTCATGGTGCGGCCTGCATTTTTCTGGTTCACCTTGAACAGGTGTACACCAAGCGGCGATTGCACCGCTTGCGACCACTCGCCAAGGGGCAAGTCAAAAATTGTGTCACTGGTGGCAACACCAAATTCTTTGGTGATCCTTTCCCGGCCCAGTAACTCAGAACCTGTTTGCAAGGGAAAGGGGTCAGAAATGATTTGCTGGCCAGCAAGCAGGTCGTTGCGAGCAAGGCCTGCCTGATATATTGCTTCGTCACCACGTTTGCCGCGGCTAAAGAAATGGTGATCAAACACAATGGTTTGCTCGGTTTGATAGCGTTGTGCGTTTTGATCCAGCCAGGTTTGAAGTTGCGCTTCGGTGGGGGGGGCTATTGGGGTCATGTCCTCCAGCAGAAAGCGCATTTTTTGCACGACGCGACGCTTTACAATCAAATCGTCTTTTTCCAAACCCAGCTTCAAGCCTTCCCGGTAAAGAATTTCTTCATCGATGTAGGTGGCCATTGCTTGTTCGTAATTTGCAGAACCAGCGGCCGGTGTGCCTGCCTGTAGCACCTGTTCGCGCACAAAGGCCCGCTGTGCCTCGCTTACTAGCAGTTCATTGTTGGCTGCCTGCTCGCCGCTGCGCCATTCCAGAATGCCGATCAGAATGGCCACTGCAACGAATCCAAGTACGGAATGGGAGGGTTTCATGGCCTGTTCATTTTATGTAACGCCATACACCCGTGGGCATGTTGGCCAACAGGGGTTTCAACAGTTTCCAAGGGTAGCCGGGCACCACGCCCACACTGCGGCGTTTCTCAATGTGATTGGCCATTTCCCTGGCGGCCTGTTCAGCCGACACCAGAAATGGAAACTTGTCCATGTCATCCACGATTTCGGTTTTTACAAAGCCTGGGAGAATTTTGGTGAAATCGATTTTGTATTTTTTCAGTTCGATCGCTGCAGCATCCAGGTACATTGAGAATCCGGCTTTGGTTGCACAATAGGCAGCTTGCTTTGGAATAGGGGTCAGCGAAGCCAGCGAGGAAATACCCACCACATGACCCCCACCGGCTTGTTTAAACCACTCTACGGCAGCATTCACGGTGGCGATCGCGCCCAGCAAATTCGTTTGCATCAGTCCCAACTCGTCATTCAACTGACCCTTGCCTATGCCGGTTAATTTGTTCACACCAGCGTTCACGATGACCACATCAACCTGGTTTAAATGACTGAACAGGGTGTGCAATGCTGGCCCCACTGCGCTTGTGTTGTTGACATCAAGTTCAATGATCTCGACTTGTAAATTCTGGCAGCCTGGCAGCAGTGCGATTTCGGCACGCAGCGCGTCAAGTTTGTCCAGCCTGCGTGCAGCCAGGCCAAGGTTGCAGCCCCGTTGTGCAAATTCAAGGGCCAAGGCTTTTCCAATACCCGATGAGGCCCCTGTGATAACCACTGTTTTGCTCAAGCTGCTTTCTCCATGTGTTTTGGTGGCAATGCAGTCACCGCCACGGTCAATGCCCTGCGCTCTACACGAGGCAGGTTAAGGCGCAGAATATGTTCCGCGTTGTGTTGTTTCAGCCAGGTGCGAACATCGTGTTTGTCGCTGTCTGCCATGTGGGCATAGCAATCCAGGGCGCGTTGCATCATCCAGATCATGTAGGGAAGGGCGCCGCGCTTGAAGGGTTTTCCGCCCATGGTGGTCGTCACTTCGCCAATGCGTCGGGGCAGGCGTTGATTCAATCCGTTTTGCTGCGCATACTGCGTGGCCAACTCGCCAACCTGTGCCACCATTGGTATGAATTCTTCGAAGACCGATTTGAAAATCGGGTTCAAGCTTGCAGGAATTTCATCGTTGCCCAACAGGAGTTTGTCAGCATGCACCGCTGGGTTTTTCATGCGTTCCAGCCAGGCATTCAAATGGATTCTTGGTTCTATCAATTCGCGTTTGGGCCAGGGGTCACGGCCCAGGTGGCCATACATGGTGCCCACCAAACCGAAGTCGCCCAGGCTTGGACGCTCGCCCAGTAAAAATGGAAACTGCTCGAAATGTCGGTTCAATGCATCGAGCATGTGCACCGTCCATCCATTCATGGTGTTGTATTGCTCGGGCACTATTCCAACAAACGGCAACATGCCTCGCAGCATTTTTGCCGGGCGTTGAGCCGCTTTGTTCTGTAAAAAACGAGGAGCCCATGGCAACAGGGCTTTCCCCGCATCTTGTTCAAACAAGGCGAAATTCTCTGGGTAATTCCAGCGTGTGTGCATGGCAATTGGCACCCACCATTCATCACCCCAAGCCTCCAGCAACATGGAAGCGAATTCCTGCACGGGGGTGTTGGGTGTTACCGGGTTCATGTGGTGCAGCGACTCAATGTAGTCAATGATCTCGCTGGTGTCCTGTATCCATTCGCCTGAGGGAGTTTTCAACACTGGCATTACAGCCGCACCGGTTTTTTTCTTGATGGTTCGGGTCAAAGTAAACAGGTTGACAGCCTTGATCACATGGTCAACTTGTTTGTAGCGCAAATAGCAAAGCGCCTTGCCTGTGAAATAGGACAAGTGCCAGCCATACAGAGTGTAGGTTTGTCTCATGTGACCCTTGTGTGCGGGTTTCGAATGATTGATTAAAACATTAATATTTACACTGTGTCAATTTCTTTGAATGTGTGGCACACTGTAATCAGTTATAACCATGCAGCACATTGAAATGAACACACGCGCTACCCAGGAAAAAAGGCCTTACCTTGGCAAGGAAGATCGGCGAAAGTCGCTGCTGAACGCAGCTGCTGAACTGGTTGAAGAAGCGGGTTGGGGCGTGTTGAACATGAGTGCGCTGGCCGACAGGGCCGGTGTAAGCCGGCAGTTGGTGTATCAACATTTTCCGAATCTGGAAAGTTTGCTGGGTGCCACTGCATGGGCTATTTTCACTGACACCATGCAAGGTACCGCGCTGGCAATTACCAGCAATCCCCACGACATCAAACAGGCCATACGTGCCGCAGTGTTTGTTTCTCTGGACATGCCGGTGGGCAAGGGCGACGCGCTGTGGCAGTTGATCGCCGGTTCCGGTTTGAATTCGCCCGAGCTTGAAACCATTCGTTTGGGAATTCGAGGCGTCATTTTGAAGTTGTGGGTTCCAACCATTCGCAAAGCCAAAGGTCTGGATCAAGCCGCAGCCACTGGCCTCGTCTGGATGGTTATTCTCTCGTTTTGGGGAATTCGCCAGTTGATTCGTGATGGTGTGGTGTCTCGTGAGCAAGGCATCGCACAGTTTGACGCGCTCCTTGATCGCTTGATTTAGTCGCTTGTTTTGTAACTGGGCTCTTATTTCAACAGTTGCTCAACGCTGCGCTGAAGAACTTTCTTGGCTGCGTTCACGCTAAGCTTTTGATCTCGACGAAGTCGCAACCAGGTCTCAATACTCAGTACCAAATCAAATGCCTCAAACAGGGCTTTGTCTTTAACTAGTTCGCCAGGTAGAAAAGCCTTGAGCAGGTGGCGTTGTAGTTCAACGGTGCTGGCTTGCCTGTCTCGCAGGTATTCGGATTCATGCAAATGCACCAGGCTCGCAGCTTGCAGCGGGGCTAGTTTTTCAAACATGGCTGCACGGCGTTCAATGGCATGCATCAGTTTCTCATGCAGGCTATTGCCCACCACCGGGGTGGCCAGTACCGGGGCAACAATGGCGTCCACTTCGCTGGTCATTTCCCTGTACAGGGTTTCCATGTCTTTGAAATGCCTGAACACGGTTCGCAGGCCCACCCCGGCACGTGCTGAAACCATTTCCGCTGTGGGCGCTGGGTGGCCCTCTCTAATCAGTTCAATCAGTGCCTGAACAATCTGTTTTCTATTGGCTTGTCCGCGTGTGGTGCGACCGTCTACTTTCACCATGTTCTACTTGTCATTGTTGTGGGTGTGCTAATGGGCAAGCCCTTGATTCTTGCCTCTATCGGGCATGTTACAGGTTTGCTCAAGGCTGTGCCCAGTTCGGGAAAACACGTGCTTATTTCCTGTTGACTTGAGTGTGTCAATGCCTGGTAGCGCATACGTAAACGTTGGTAGCGCCAGGCACGGTAGCGCTGTGTGGGTAGTTTGAATACAACCCCTTGGCTGTTGAATTCAAATTGCCGCGCCCCTTGTTCAATGGCCAGTTCATTGGCTTGCATGTAAGGTAAAAATTCTGCGCAAACCACGTTCAGCAGGGGTGTTAGTTCGCTGGGCCACTGCCCCGCAAATGGCGTGTTGTTGTAGTCAGCCAATTTTGTATTCCACAGCCGTGCAACCCATTCATGAACAGCCGGAGCACGAGTACGCATAATTCTTGCCGGTGTGGGGTCGCAAAAGAAATGCCTGAACATGCTGCCGTACAAACCATAATCTGCCAGCGTAGGGCGTTGACCTAAAATGAATGCTTGTGTTTTAAGTACAGCCTCAAGTGCGTCCAGGGTTTCAAGGTAGTGTGCCTCAACTCGTTTGGCGGTGCTCTTGCGTACACCGTCAAGCCACAAAAAGTGCAGCCGCTGTCGATTTAGAATGGCCCAGCGTCGCATGAAAAAGGGCAGTGGTACATCGCGCATCATGCCAACTGCAAGGCGGTGGCTCATCAGCCTTGCGTCTTGCGCATGGGCCCAGCGGTAATACAATGCCGGGCGCCAAAGCCATTCGTCACCGAAATCCTCCAGCAGTTGCGCAATAAAGCAAAGCGTGGGGTGTTCCGGCAACACGGATGTTTCGGGTTTCAAGGTTTCCAGAAATTCAATGATCAAGGTGGTGTCGCTGAGCCATTGACCATCGAGCCACTCCACTTGGGGCATTTGCGCCACGCCAGTGGCCTTGCCACAACGTTTGAAATCGCCAGTGTCCATTTCAATCAGTTCGTAGGGAATTTGTTTGCCGCGCAAGTAGGCTTCCAGCTTTCCTGTGAAATAAGAAAGATCCAGACCATGAACTTTCAAAACTTTTGGCATTGCCATGTGTTCGACTCCTTGAGATTCGAATTTCTTTTGTATATAGTGACACAAATAGTGTCACTAGTTAAGAAATAGAACAAAAGACACATTCAATTCAAATAGGGGACAAGCATGGCGCAGCACAGTGATGATCAAAACGATGACAGCAATTCAGAAGGCTTGTCCCCCAAACGTTTGAAACGGCGCGCATTCCTGTCGGGCCTTGCTGTGGGTGCAGCCACTGTGGGTGTGGCTGCCACTGGCGCGCATGTGGCCAACACCAAAGCACGTGCATTGATGACACCCAAAGCTCTGCCTGAAGGCGAGGCTGCACAGGTGGCCTTGTCTTTCCAGGATTCCCGGCCCGCCACTGCCAGCAAAGCAAAGGCAAAAGAAGGCGCGCCCAATGTGGTCGTTATTTTGCTGGACGACTGTGGATTCTCCGATTTGGGTTGTTACGGCAGTGAAATAAAAACACCCGCCATCGATACCTTGGCAAAAACCGGTTTGCAGTACACCAACTTTCGCACCTGCTCCATGTGTTCGCCCACACGGGCCTCGTTCCTCACTGGTTTGAATCACCATTCTGCGGGCATGGGTTGGCTGGCCGACATTGATGCTGGTTACCCGGGGTATCGAGGTGATTTAACGCACGAGGCGGCCACTTTGGCTGAGGTGTTGCAAGCGGCAGGGTGGTCCACTTTTCTGAGTGGAAAGTGGCATTTGAACAATGCGCACACCACCGGTGCAAACGGGCCTTACGACAATTGGCCCACGCAACGCGGTTTTGATCGGGCTTATTGGTTTCAAGGGCACTCCACCGATTATTTCAAACCCTCGGAACTGTTCGACGGCATCGCGCCGGTTGAACCGCCCGACACGCCTGACTACTTTGTATGTGACGACTTCACCGACCGTGCCATTACCTACATTCGTACCCAGCAGGCACTTGAGCCAGGGCGGCCTTTCTACCTGCATTTGGCCTATCCAGGGCCCCATTCGCCTTTGCAGGCTCGTGCCCGTGAAAGGGATGCCTACAAAGGCCAGTATGACAAAGGATGGGATATCGTTCGCGCCGAAAGACTTGCCCGACAAAAAGCGCTGGGTGTCATGCCCGACACAGTTGAGCTACCTCCACTTTCTTTTGGTTCAGACAGTTGGGACAAGTTGCCTGAAGCGCATAAAAAAATTACCGCCCGTTACATGGAAGTGTATGCCGGCCTGATGAGCAATATGGACGCCAACATTGCGCGTTTGATGAACAGCCTTGAAGAACTGGGGGTTCGTGAAAACACAATTGTGGTGCTGTTCTCTGACAATGGCGGTTCGCCCGAGGGTACCCCTACGGGCACGCCCAATGTGTTCGCACCTGCGTTTGGTCGCCCAATTCCTGTTGAAGAGGCCTCGCAGTTGTACGAGGTACTGGGCGAAGAGGGGACTTATCCTCACTATCCGATGGGCTGGGCCAGTGCATCAAATACTCCCTTCAAAATGTACAAGCAGTATGCGCACCTGGGTGGTGTGGCCGACCCTCTGATTGTGAGTTGGCCCAAAGGTATTGCTGCGCAAGGCGAATTGCGCGACAACTTTGTACATGTGGTGGATTTGTTCCCCACCTTGCTGGAGGCCACTGGGGTTGAACGCCCAACCGTGTACAAAGGGCAGCCTCAAAAACCCATTGAAGGCCAAAGTGTGTTGCCAACATTCAGCAAACCCGAAAGCCCAACCCGAAGCGAGCAGTATTTTGAGTTGGGTGGCCACCGTGCTTACATGGAGAACAATTGGCGCGCTGTGGCGCGCCACACGCGTGGAAAACCTTTCGAAGACGATGTGTGGGAACTGTACGATTTAAGCAAAGACCCCGCTGAGGGCACAGACCTGGCGAACCAGTTCCCAGAGGTCGTGGAACGCCTGAAAAGCAAATGGTTACAAGCGGCGCAACAGTACAATGTGTTGCCACTCGATGATCGCAATTTGGTACTTCGTTTGGTTCAGGACAGGCAAGAAAAAGGATTGCGAGCGCGTTGGGATTTTTACCCGCCCGTTGAGCGTTTGGCGCGCGATGTGGCGCCCATTGTGTGTGGTTTGTCGCACACCATTGAGCTTGAATGTGAACGCAGCAATATTGCGGGCGATGGCGTGCTGCTGGCCCAGGGAGCCAAATACGCAGGTTGGGTGCTTTACATTCAAAATGGCAAGCTGTGTTATGAACAAAGCCTGGTGCCTTATGTAGAGCGAATGGAATCGAGCGGTGTTTTGCCCGAAGGTAAATTGAAGATCAGGTATCAGCAGCGCATGACTGGCCGCCCTTTTGATGGAGAGGGTGCTTTGTTTGTGAACGGCCAACAGGTGGCCAGGCACACCTTCAAGCGCGTGCTGTTTTCAACCAGTTACGATGGTTTTACCGTGGGTTCTGATCTGGGCAACCAGGTATCAACCCGCTACAAAGGCCCCAATCCTTTTCAAGGCAAGTTGGGCAAGGTGACAATTGATGTGGACACCAGTAAAGTCAATCCGGTTGAAATGTTGCGCTTCTTGAGCCAAATGGGATTGAATGTCTAGGCACTGCAAAATGCTCTCGGGTGGCGAGTTTCGAATGGGCTCGAATCGCCACTATCCCGAGGAACGGCCCGAGCGCACCGCACAGGTGGATGAATTTGCAATCGATGTTTTTCCTGTGCGCAATTCAGATTTTGCAGAATTTGTGGAGGCCACGCAGTACGTCACCCTGGCCGAGCGCCGGGGGCATTCCCACGTGTTTCAAATGACCGAAGGCCCTGTGCCCTTGAACAATTCTGACCTGTGGTGGAAAGCCGTGCCGGGTGCGTGTTGGCACAACCCAAACCCTGGCACTGAATTGCCTGGCGATTTCAACGAGCACCCTGTGGTGCATGTGGCCCTTGACGATGCAAAGGCCTTTGCTGCGTGGGCGGGTGGGCGCTTGCCCACAGAAGCTGAATGGGAGTTTGCGGCGCGCGGCGGTTTGCGCAATGCCCAATTTGCCTGGGGCGATGAATTTGCACCAGATGGCCAGCGCATGGCACAGGTGTGGCAAGGCGCATTTCCATGGTATTACGCCCCCGGTGGTAAACCCGGCACGGTTCGGGTTGGGCAATTCCCTGCCAATGGCCACGGCTTGCACGACATGATAGGCAATGTGTGGGAATGGACCCAATCAGGATTCATCGAGCCCGCCACCTGTTGTTCATGCAGTCCACAGCAAGATTGGAACACTCTGTTTGCCCTGAAAGGCGGCTCGCACCTGTGCGCTGCGGAATATTGCTTGCGTTACCGGCCAGCTGCGCGCATCGGAGTTGCAGGGGCCAGCAGCACCTCTCACATTGGTTTTCGTTGCGTTTACGACGCATCACCCAAGTAAGCTGGGAATCTTTTTCAGGAGCAGGTTCGGCGAATTTGGACAGGTGGATAAAAGATGAGAGCTCTGCTTTTTGGGTCAATAATGTTGGTCAGGAAAGGAAAAATCATGAGTCGCAGACCACGCAGAAACCACTGGCCTGAGTTTAAAGCCGAGGTGGCGCTAGAGGCAGTTCTAGGCGAACAACCACTTGCCGAGCTTGCCCAGAAATACGATGACCACGCCACCTAAATTGCCCAGTGGAAAGCTGAATTGCTGCAAGCTGCTTCCACAGCATTTGGTGCCACTAAACCCGCCGAATCCACAGTCGTTGTGAAAGTTTTGCATGCAAGAATTGGCGAGCTGACATCGGAGAATGATTTTTTAGAAAGTGCGCTCATCAAGGTGGGTTTGCTGAGCTCAAAGCGATGATTGATACAAACTACGAATTTTCGATGAGCGAACAGGCCAAGATTCTTCGCATCGCCCGATCTGAGTGCTGTGCATATCACCTACCTTCCGATGAAACGCGGCTTTCTGTAACTGCTGTGCCTAGTCATCTATTGGTGCAGCAGGAAAGTGCTCAGTTGGAGGCTGTCGAACACCATGCATCTTGATTTCTGTGTCGAAGCGGTTCGAGAAGCGATCACCAAATACTGCAAGCACGAGATCGTCAAACCCGATCAGGGCACTCAATTCACCAGTTTGGAGTTCACTGAAATGCTAAAGGGCCACGATATTCAAATCAGCATGGATGGCAAAGGTTGTTGGCGCGACAACGTGGTGATTGAGCGATTCTGGCGCACAGTGAAATACGAGGAGGTTTACCTTCGGGCCTACGAAACAACCTCGGAGGCAAGAAAATATTTGCACGAGTACAGTGCGTTTTACAATACCGGTCGAGGCCACCAGGCTTTGGAGTACAAAACCTCAGGCGAGGTGTATTTCATCAACAAAGTGCGGCATTGGTCGCTTAACCCGCAGGACTGGATCTTTATTATAAATCCACGAAAACTGTCCGACTAAACAAGACCTGCTCCGTTCTACTTTCAAGCCCGTTTTAATACTTGCATATCAAATTATGGACATTTGGTTGGTCAACCAATATAATTCCAATCATTATCAAATGATGTTCCGATCAAATAGTATAAGCAGCCTAAGGAGTTCAGCATGAAAGCCGTACCTATCCGACCTCGCAAGGTTTCCTTTGACGTTTCGGCAGTGCAGCGTCACTGGAATGGTGGTGATCCAGTGCTAACTAGGTTTTTCGATGCTTTGTCGGTGCATTTTCCCGAGGGCGAGCGCTTTTTTATCCAATCAGTGCGCCACTTTCAGGATCAGGTGAACGAATCTCGTCTTCGAGAGGATATTCGTCACTTTATTCGTCAGGAAGGGCAACATGGCATCATTCACGATCGCTTTAACGATGTAATGGCCGGGCAAGGGATAGATGTCGAGCGGGTCACCACAAATCTGCGGCGTTTTATTCGAACTTCTCAAAAGTACCTTCCGAAAAAATATCAGTTGGCGATGACCGCTGCATTCGAGCATTTCACCGCCACGCTGGGTGAGGCCATGCTACGGGAAGACACTGACATGCTTCGCGAGGCCGATCCGGTTATGCGGGCGATGTTTCTCTGGCATGGTGTGGAGGAGGTTGAACACAAGGCAGTGGCCTATGATCTTTATCAGACCGTAGCTGGAGGTGGATACATGATGCGCGTCTCTGCGCTAGTGACAGCAATGTTGATAATGCATGTGGTGGTGGCGCCTGTCTTTATCAATATGCTGCGTCTGGATGGTGTCTTGACAAAACCCGGCGTGGTAGCGCGTGGACTAAATCGGTTGTACGGGCGTAGAGGAGTTGTCACTTGTATGATGCCAGAATTTCTTGCGTGGTTTCGACCCGGGTTTCATCCTTGGGAAACCGGTATGCCAGAGAAGGTGGCCGCTTGGCTGGAAGAATATGGTGAACATGGTGATCCAATGCGCGCGTCCGCAGCAGTCTACGGTGACCTCGCTGTCAAGGAGGTCGTGTGAATGAGCATGATCAAGCCGTCCTCGGGTACTGCAAAGTCATCCTCAGAGTTTCATAGCCATACACCTGGGCGGCATTGTGGTAGTTCTGCGATTCGGGATTTGCTGGAGTTTCATGGTCTGACTATGACTGAGGCCTGTTGCTTTGGTCTTGGCGCTGGGCTTGGCATTACGTATGTTGAGGTGCCAGGGTCGTCAACGCCATTTATCGTTCATGTTCGCTCCATGGGATTCGAGGAGAAGGTATTCTCGACTTTGGGCGTGCCATTTGCCTGGGATGTTTTCGAGGACAAAACGCGGGCGAGCGACGCCCTCAATGTAGCTTTGCTGAGCGGGCGTCCAGCATTGTTACTCACGGACATCTTTCACCTCCCTTATTTCAACAGTAAAACCCACTTTCCGGGGCATGCTATCGTTGCCTGGCAAATTGATCCGCTGCGTAGTCAGGTTTTCGTCAGTGACACCGAGCGACCTGGTCTAATACCAGTGCCTCTAGAAAAGCTTGCTGACTCCCGCTTCTCCACTTCGGAACCCTTTGTACATTATGGCAACATGTATGCTCCGTTGCGTATTGACGCAGAAGTATCCCCTTTGAGCATTCGACGGGCTATCTTTGACAATGCTTCCAGCCTGATGCGGGGTAATCGCCATAGCGGGCTGGCGGCTCTGAATACTTGGATTGCAGAGTTGGCGTGCTGGGCGGCTGATCCGAACTGGCGTTGGAACCTGAGATTTGCTTATCAGGTGATCGAGAAGAGAGGCACGGGTGGTTCAGGCTTTCGCACTATTTACTCGGAGTTCCTGGAGGAGGCGCAGATTCATTTACCTCAGGTGGAGCGTGGCGGGTTGGTTCGGAAAATGCGTGCTTCGGCAGCAGCGTGGTCAGATTTGGCAGCAGTGCTTAAAGCGGGTTCCGAGGCTTCTGTATTTCCCCATGAGAAAATTGAAGCTGCGATAAATCATGTTCTCATTAATGAGCATTGCTACGTAGAGAGCGCGCTCTCCATTTTTCCAGAATCTTGACCAAGTAATGTGGCCGGCTTTGCTCAATGGCCTGAACAAGAGTAGGTATCTTGGAGGTAACGCTGAATGATTGATCGATATCTTGAAATGGCAAAGAGTTTTTTCGGTGCTTCACACCCACTGTTCAATACACTTGGTGTGGAAGTAGAGGAAATTTGCGGGGGTAAGGCTGTGATGACCATCTGTCACCAGAAGTTTTTGACAGGTCGCAACGGTAGTATGCATCGTGGCGTCATCGTGACTCTGCTTGATACAAATTGTGGTTTGGCAATATTCTCCAAACTCGGTGATATGAGGGCGATTGCTACAATAGATCTGCGAGTCGACTTCATCGCAGAGGCTGTGTCGGGAGACTCAGTAAGCAGTGAGGTGGAGTGCTATGCGATCAAGAATGATATTGCTTATGTTCGTGGCCGAGCAATAAATAATCGAGATGATCGGCTTTTGGCGACGGTGTCTGGGTCATTTGCTGTGGGTACACTTGGTCCAGGCTTTGATTCTTCTATGCAATAAAAGGCGGGCATTAATGGCTGATGTAGGTACAAAGCGTGTCGGTAATGACAGAGAAGACAAAGTTGCATTGTTAAATCCTGCACAAGCAAAACTGCTGGAAGACAATCCATTTGTAGGGTTTTTAGGAATGAAGCTGGTTAATTCGGCTGATGACGTAAGTTATCAGCTTTCATTCCGCGATCAGCATATGGGCAACCCTTTATTGCGTACCTTCCATGGTGGAATCTTGGCCAGTTTTGGTGAGATCAGCGCTGCTTTGCATGTTATAGGGATTCTTGATCTTAATAGCGAGCCTCAGTGCCAAAGTATGACCTTCGACTACTTGCGCCCGGCATTCGCCGGAACCATATGTGCGGTGCCTCAAGTCATCCGATCAGGCAAACGATTCATCATCACATCAGTAGAAATCTATCAAAATCAGACATTGGTGGCGATGGGCCGATTTATTTATACCCGATAGCTCGGCCCTGAAGAGAAAATTCTATCGACCGTGTTGAATTGCTCCCCAATCCGCAGCTTCTGTGTGGTTTGCGGCTGAGTAGTCTGAGGCGGTGATCTTGGGCCTCAGCGTTATCAAAGTGAGTTGGCAATACGCCTGTAATCATCGGGGGGTTGGCCAAACCAGCGCTTGAATGCACGCCTGAAGTTGGCGCTGTCGTGGTAGTTCAGCAGCACGGCAATTTCTTCGATCGATAGAGTAGTTTCACCCAAATAACTAGCCGCTTGATTGGAGAGAATTTCCTCACGAATTTTTCGAAAACTGGATTGCTCTTTCTTCAGCTTCCTCGCAAGGGTGCGTTTGCTCATTAAAAGAGTAGCGGCGGCTTCTTCCTCACTTAGTGTGCCGGGCGGACGGGATAACATCATTTTCTTAAGGCGGTTCTGATAGCTCGATGTCTGCGCTTGAAGTTGCTCTAGCAAGACCTCACAATGCTGCAAAGCAAGTTGATAGCTTTCATGATTGGCTGAAGCATTCGGCTCAAGACACAACGCCATCGGCAATCTGAGTGTTAACTGTTCGCGGCAGAAATCAATTCGTCCGGAAAGATACTCTGCATAGATCGCTTGGTATTCAGGCGCTACATGGGTAAATCCAATCTCTGCCTCTTCCAAAGCACGGCCTAAAATAAATTCACCGAAATTAAGTAGCACAGTGACAATCAACTCTGCCACGCAACGAAGCAGATCGTTGTCCAGTTGTATCTTGAAGGTCACCCTACATTCAAGATTATCCTCAGTCTCATACAAACGCAGTTCGATAACACCAACACGAGTGGGCAGGAAAGTGTGTATGGCCTGAAATGCACTGAGCAGGTTCGGGCTGCTGGAGGCAGCAAAGCCCATCGTGCCATGAGTTGCCGGTGTCAAGCGTCTGCCCAGCCGCAGTCCGAATCCCGGTCGGCCCGACAACGCCAGTGCGTTGCGTAGAATCTGTATCTGCTGAGCCGACGTGATCAGACCGTTATCACTCAACAGCTGAGCGGCCCTAAGACCGGTACCTTGTAGTAATTCCGGCAATTGCCTAGCTGTTAGCCCGAGCTCACGCGCTATAAGCCGTGAGTAATTGGACGGAATATTCTTCACCGAGTCGACACTTGTTTTGGTGTGATGTGTCATTGAGAGGGCTCTTGTAAAATTAAATTGTCTCCAAATGACCTCTATTTTGTCAAGAAATGACCTCCTCTACATGAGGATGCATCAATAATATGATCACTCGTAGAGATAAAGGAGAAAAGCGTTGGGGAAGATTATTTTTGTTGAGCATAACAGCACCGAGCATGTCGCCAAGCTTGATGTGGGCTCTACTTTGATGCAAATTGCCGTCACCAATGCTGTGCCAGGCATTGACGGGGATTGCGGCGGAGAGTGCGCGTGCGGCACCTGCCACATTGTTGTTGACGGTCAATGGTTCAATAGAACCGGTGAGATCGCGGATGTCGAAGAGCAAATGCTATCCATGACACCGGAGCGGACTGACACTTCGCGTCTTGGTTGCCAGGTCAAGGTTACTGAAGAAATGGATGGCATGATTGTTTACTTGCCAGAATTCCAGATGTGAAAAAAGTGGAGCGATTTATGACAACGAAATCAAGCATGAGTGGCACGATTCAGACAAAGGTAATTAATGCTACGGCCAAAATCGTGCCCATGAACTTGCAGATTAGGGCGCTAAAAGTATTGATGAAGGCAAAGAGAAAAACTATTGGGCCTAAAACCCCTATGCTCCATTTTGTCGAATCCCCATTGCCTGACGTTACTACGCTTTCCATTGAGGAGATTGACGCCAGCAATCCGTTTCTTTACCGACAAGGCAAGTGCTCAGCCTATTTCAAGCGGCTGCGCGACGAGGCTCCAGTTCATTACCAGAAAAATAGCCCGTTCGGGCCATACTGGTCGATAACACGCTTCGATGATATTTTATATGTGGATAAGAATCATCAGTTGTTTTCCTCGGAGCCTCAAATCGTTCTGGGAGATCCCCCGGATGGTTTGTCCGTCGAAATGTTTATTGCCATGGATCCGCCTCGGCATGATAAGCAGCGACGGGCAGTTCAAGGCGTCGTGGCGCCTCAAAATCTGAGAGAAATAGAGGGGCTGATTCGTAGCCGTACCGGCGAGGTGCTTGACAGCCTTCCGCTGAATGAGCCTTTCAACTGGGTGCCCAAGGTATCGAAAGAACTAACCGCTAGGATGCTCGCAACCTTACTAGATTTTCCCTACGAAGAACGCCATAAGCTTGTGGGCTGGTCAGATCGATTATCGGGTGCGTCATCGGCAACAGGTGGTGAATCTACCAATGAAGATGTCATGTTTGACGATGCAGCGGATATGGCGTGGTCCTTCTCAACCCTTTGGCGCAACAAAGAAGCTGATCGAGCAGCCGGCGAAAAGGTTGGCTTCGACCTGATTAGCATGATGCAGAGTAACGAGGACACCAAAGACCTGATTAATCGTCCGATGGAGTTTATTGGTAACCTAGCGCTACTCATCGTCGGTGGCAATGACACCACACGAAATTCTATGAGTGGTGGCGTGCTCGCCCTAAATCGGTTTCCCGAAGAATTCGTTAAGCTTAAGGCAAATCCGGGGCTGATTCCTAATATGGTTTCGGAAATCATCCGTTGGCAAACCCCGCTTGCGCATATGCGTCGCGTTGCTACACAGGATGTCGAGCTGCATGGTCAGACCATCAAGAAGGGTGACCGTGTTGTGATGTGGTATGCATCAGGAAATCGTGACGAACGAAAATTTGAAAATCCCGATCAATTCATCATCGACCGTCATGATGCAAGAAATCATATGTCGTTTGGCTATGGCGTTCATCGTTGTATGGGTAATCGCCTTGCTGAACTTCAACTGCGCATTCTTTGGGAGGAGTTGCTGAAGCGTTTCGATGACATCGAAGTCGTTGGCGAGCCGGAGCTTGTTCAATCAAACTTTGTACGCGGCTATTCAAAGCTGATGGTGAAGTTGACGGAGAAGAGTAGATGAGCCATCAGGGCGGGCGAGCGTCAGAGCAGTTTGACTACGTGGTGGTTGGGGCTGGCTCGGCAGGTTGTGCGGTCGCTAACCGGCTGTCCGAGAGTGGTCTTTATTCCGTACTTTTGCTCGAGGCCGGACCAGAGAGTCGTCATAACCCCTTCGTGAATATACCTCTGGGATTCTTGCAACTCATGTTCAGCCGTCGTTACAACTGGCAGTTCAAGACTGAGCCGCAGCGGCATATGTATGGTCGTTCGTTGTTCCAGCCTCGGGGTAAGATGCTTGGTGGGTCGAGCGGCATCAACGCTCAGGTTTACATCCGTGGTCATGCTCAAGATTATGATGAATGGGAGAAACTGGGTTGTCAGGGATGGTCATACCAAGAGGTGCTGCCTTATTTCACGAAGTCGGAGAATTTCGAGCCGCCATTGAATCCGCTTGATGTGCCGTTCCATGGTCGGGGAGGTCCACTCAATGTTGCTGAACGCCGCTATACCAATCCCCTTAGTCTGGTGTTTGTTGAGTCTGCAAAGCAGGCTGGACACCGCCACAACAGCGACTTTAATGGCCATCATCAGGAGGGTGTAGGTTTCTACTACGCCTATCAGAAAAATGGTGCGCGATGCAGCAATGCACGCGCCTATCTTGAGCCGGCGTCAGGACGCCCGAACCTGACTGTACGAAGTGGTTCACATGTCACCCGAGTACTGCTCGAAGGGACACGTGCTGTCGGTGTGGAGTATCGGAGCGGGACGGGCCTAGTACAGATTCGAGCAGCGCGCGAGGTCGTACTCTGCGGTGGCGCGTTCAATTCGCCGCATCTGCTGATGTTATCCGGAATCGGTCCGCGTGAGGAACTTGACAGGCACGGCATTCAGGTGCGTCACGCGTTGGAAGGGGTGGGGCAGAATCTTCAGGACCATATCGACGTGTTTGTTCGTGCCCGGGCACGCACCCGTCTGGGTATTTCGATGCATCCAAGCTACTGGCTCAAGGGATTATGGGCCGTGCTGCAGTATCTGGCTGGTCGGCGCGGGGTGCTGTCCAGCAACGGCGCCGAGGCTGGCGGGTTTATCCGCTCCCGGCCGCAAGAGCCGATTCCCGATCTGCAGCTACACTTCGGGCCCATGCTGTACGCTAATCACGGACGGGACATTAAGACCGCAATGAGTGGTTATGGCTACATAGTCATGATCTATGGGCTTCGGCCTTTGTCACGGGGCCGAGTCGGTCTGCACAGCGCTGATCCCCATGCGGCACCGCTGATCGATCCCGCCTATTTGTCCGACCCCGCGGATGTTGAGCGACTTGTTCGCGGGGTGCGAATGGTGCGCGAGATTCTGGTACAGCCGGCCTTTGCGCCGCACCATGATGTCGAGGTTTCCCCCGGAGAGGCGCTGTTGTCGGACCAAGACCTCGCAGACTGGGTGCGGCGCAGCGCTGAATCGGCATATCACCCGGTCGGTACATGCAAAATGGGCGTCGATTCGCTGGCAGTGGTGGACCCGCGTTTGCGAGTGCATGGCGTGCAGTGTCTGCGGGTGATCGACGCGTCGATCATGCCGACCTTGGTGGGTGGCAATACCAATCAACCGGCGACCATGATCGGCGAGAAGGGCGCCGCGATGATGCTTGAGGATGCCGCGACATCCGGCGCCTGAAAAAACTTTCCCATAAATCAGTCTGAGAGAGGCCATGGCGAATAAATCGCAAGAGGTGACAGTCATCGTTGGGAGTGGGCATGCAGCAGGTGCGCTTTTGGCCGCCTTGCTGCGAGGCAGGTACCAGCATGAGGTGGTGCTGATCGGTGAAGAACCACATCCACCGTACCAGCGACCACCTCTGTCGAAGAATTATCTGGCCGGTGAGGTTGAGCAGGAATCACTGTACCTGAAGCCACGCTCGGTATACGAAAATGCAGGTTATCAATTGCGGCTCGGTGTGCGTGTCGATCAGATCGACCGAGACAGCAAGACGGTCAGATTATCCGATCACAGTAAGATCAAATACGACCGCCTTGTCCTGGCCACTGGCTCACAGGTTCGGCGCCTGACGTCGCCGGGGGCCAAGCTGAAGGGCATTTATTATTTGCATGACATGGCTGACGCGGATGCCCTGCGTGAGGTGCTCGTTCCGGGCAAACGTCTGGTTATAGTCGGCGGCGGTTTCGTCGGCCTTGAGGTCGCCGCCAGCGCAGTCAAGAAGGGTGTCCATGTTACGGTGCTGGAAGCTGCCGGGCGTCTGATGCAGCGGGTTACCGGGCCGGAGATGTCCGCTTTTTTTTATGCCAGACATCGTGATGCCGGGGTGGATGTACGACTGGATACAGGGGTGACCGGGTTCGAAACCGGGGATCACGGGTTTGTTGCCGGGGTCCGGTTGGCCAATGGCGACACGGTGTCGGCGGATATCGTGCTTGTTTCGATTGGCGTCATACCAGATACCGCACTGGCAGAGGCCGCCGGCCTGACCTGCGATGGCGGTATTCTCGTCGATGAGTTTACTCGCACCGATGACCCCGCCATTCTGGCGATCGGAGACTGCACACGCCATCGCAATCTTTTTTTTGAAGACAGACTACGGCTGGAGTCGGTAGCGAATGCTGTTGATCAGGCGCGTACTGCCGCAGCAGTATTGATGGGTGAGGACAAGCCCTACGATAGCGTGCCGTGGTTCTGGTCGAATCAGTATGACATTCGTCTGCAGATGGTCGGCTTGTCACAAGGCCATGATCAGCGTGTCATGCATGGTAGCCCGGCGGATAAGGGATTTGTGGTGTTCTACTTGCGCGACGGCTGCGTCATCGCGGTAGACGCGGTAAATTTGCCAATCGCTTTTATGGTCGGAAAGCAGCTGGTTCAGCGACGTATGATTTTGAATACTGAACTATTGAGCAATCCGGATGCGGATCTAACATTGCTCCTAATAGCTACCTAACGAAATTTTGAACCGCTCTGAGATTTGTGAGACTCCGTTGTTTGACACAATGGTGCCATCATCAGCAAACCCGAATTCAAATTCGCCCCTGAGCTTTGCAGGCGAGCAGTTCGCATGACAAGGGAAGTCTGCAAAGATTGGTTCAATTGCCATCGACTGATGGTGCCTCTGATAGACTTTTCTCCCGACGCAGATTTAAGTACGATCAACGAATCGGTTAGTAGGCGGAATATACCTGCACTTATGCAAATTGGCCTCAACGAAAACCGGGACTGTTCAACATTTCAGTAAATAATATGTTAACTAGTAAGACAACATATGAATGTAAGCCGAATCCCAATCCGAATTGTACAAGTGTTAACGGTTGTTTTCTGTTTCCTACTGTTCGCCTGCACCTCCGATTCCAATGACAGCGAAAACCCCGCTAGCACCGGGGGTGTAACTGCATCAAGTGAGTCGACGAGAACCGTCTTGATGTTGGGCACCCGGTCAAGTCAGTCCAGACCGGTGCAAGTGATTGAGGCAAATGAGGGTCAATGGACTAGTTATGAGCGCGCCGAAGATTTCCCATCAACCGTAACTTTGCCCAAAGGCTTTATTCGCATGCGCGATGGCATTGAACTGGCCTACACAGTCACTTTGCCTGCAAACGAATCTGCTCAACCCATTCCCGCTGAAACGTATCCCGCCATTTTGATACAAACCGCTTACAACAAGGCGGCGGGTGCATTTGTGCCTGCGATCGGGGGAGCTGATCCATTTATGGTGAAGCGAGGTTACGCCACAGTCGTTGTTGATGTGAGAGGTACGGGTAATTCACAGGGCGTTTGGGATGCGTTCGGGGAGAAAGAGCAGGGTGATTATTCCGAGGTTGTAGATTGGGTGATTTCTCAACCGTGGAGCAACCAAACAGTGGGTGTGTACGGAGTCTCTTATTTGGGTATCAGCGCGATTTTAACGGCTGCGAAAAATCACCCTGCGGTTAAAGCTGCGTTTCCAATAGTGCCGATTGGTGATGGTTACCGAGACATTGTGTTCACTGGAGGACAAGTCAACCCGACCTTTATACCGCTATGGATGGGGTTGGTGACCGGGCTTGGCGTGGTGCCGTTTGATGCTTTACAAACGGACCCGGCCCGGGGGATTGAGTTGTTGGTGTCGCACCTATTGAATGGGGTTGTTCAATTTCAGGTGCCAACAATTCTCAAGGCGCTTTTGGGCGAAAATGAAACAGCATTTGATGGTGAGTTTTGGAAAACCCGTTCTCCGCTTGAACAGGCTGACAACATCAAGGTGCCCACTTTCATCGTGGGCGGCCTTCGTGACCTCTTCCAACGAAGCGAGCCCATGTGGTTTGAGCAGTTAAAGGGCCAAACCACAGCCAAACTATTGATAGGGCCTTGGACGCATATTGAATCTGCCGGAATTCCAAGCGATGGGTTGCCTCGTGACGGGGTTCCTACTTTGCAACAAATTCAGTTGATGTGGTTTGATCAGTACTTAAAAGGCATGGATGTAGGCGCGGACAAGTTGCCCAACGTGACACAGTATGTGCTGGGGCATGAAAAATATGTGACAGCCAGTGATTGGCCTCATCCAGGTGTCCAGGCCACCGAGTTTTATCTGCGTGGCGACAAATCGTTGAAGCCAGAACCAGCAGAAGCGATGGAGGCATCCAGTGTGATTCTCCAGGCGCCGCTTTTCGGTCTTTGTTCCTCTTCGACCAGCCAGTGGACAGCAGGGGCTCTTGGTTTACTTCCGATTTCTTGCAACACGGAGGACACCTTCAATCAGATTCCATCGGCCAATTTCAGAACGCCGGTACTTACTGAGGATCTTTATATCAATGGACCGATCGCCGCAGATGTTTGGATTACCACCACAGGCCGGGAGGCTGCATTGTCGGTCCGTCTATCTAGTTATGATCCAGCAACCGGTCGATCAAAATCAATCAGCAATGGATTGCTAACGGCATCACATCGGGCCGTGGATGACACAAAATCCAGGTTTATGAACGGTCTGCGAATTCAGCCGTGGCATCCATTTACTAAAGAGGCCGTGTTGCCAGTACAGCCTGGTGCACCAATGTTGTTGCCAGTAGAGATTTTCTCGACCGCAGCAGTTATACCCAAAGGGCATCAACTTCAGGTGTCGATCAATTCAAGTAATTTGCCGCAAGGTTTGCAACCAGTGCCGCAGTTGCTCGGTGGTTTATTGGGTGCAATCAATATATTGAATAGCGACGAGCATCGTTCAAAGATTGTGTTGCCTGTTGTACCAACAAGTGCATTGAGCCAATGAGCCATCTTTCGTACACTAATTACTGAACTGACAGAGGGAGGTTGGGGATGACTGCAAGGCGTCTAATTGTTGCCTCCCTTTTGTTGGTTTTTCATGCTTTGGCTTTGGGCGAATCAGTTCTATCTGTGTCTATCCCTGCACCCAACGATGCGCAGCTTAATGCCCATGTTTATCCTCCCTCATCAAAAACTTGTAAAGGTGTTGTCGTGGTTTCGCATGGCGCAGGTGGCAATGAGCGAGGGTATTCCTATCTCGGTGAGTTTTTTGCATCAAGCTCTTTTTTAACCGTGATTCCAACCCATCGTCTGAGCGACAAATCGGCATTGACCCGTTTGCGAAAAGACCATGGGCTTGAGGATGGTTTGATTCAATTGACTACCAATTCAAAGGCCTATAAAGAGCGACTCGTCGACATTGGTATTGCCAAATCGTGGGCAGAGAAAAAATGTGATTCGGGGTTTTCGGTACTGTTGGGGCATTCGATGGGAGCAGCCACTGTGATGTTGGAGGCTGGCGCTAAAAACTTGATGGACTTAAGCGGTGAGGATCGATTCGATGCTTATATTGCACTCTCACCTCAAGGAGAGGGTGCAATTTTTAATGCGAAATCATGGAGTCCAATACAAAAGCCTTTGCTATCAATAACAGGGACAAGGGATGATGAATTGAGCGGTAATTCGTGGAAACACAGGACACAGCCTTTCAAGAATATGTCCGCCGGGTGCAAATGGTTGGCTGTCATTGACGATGCAACGCATTTGAATTTTGCAGGACTGGGTTTTTCATATCGGACTGAGAAATACACTATAGAGGTGATTGATGCTTTCCTGGCAGGTATTAACAAGGGGTGTAGAGCCCCGACATCGTTGAAGTCGCTTCAGGGGCTTTATCTCTTCCTGGAAAGTGATTTGTAGTGGTCCCGATCTGACTCGATAATCAATCTCGACGCTCTTCTAACACGGCACCGCTTATCATCGTCCAAACGAAAGTACCGATTTCCTCGAGAGAATAGCGACCACCGTCACGAAACCAGGTAGCCACCCAGTTTAGAGCGCCCAGTCCAATCAATCGCAGCAAGTCTAGATCAACATCCTTGCGAATAACACCTTGGTCGGCCAGTGACTTCAGCATCGCTGCCCACAATGCTTCATAGCTATCGCGTAGGCTGATCATCTCCTTTCGAGCATTGCCACGTAAGGATCGCCACTCGAACAACAGCACATAAACCATATCTGAGCCACTGACCAATAACTGTAAGTGTGCGTTGATACCACGGCGCAGTTGTTCAGCGGGTTCGGATACTCCCGCAACAGCATTGCTGACATCGTTAGATACTTGCTCCAAGCCCAGACGCATGAGATCAACCAGAATGTCCTCCTTGGTTTGGTAGCGATAATGCAGGCTTCCGGGGAGCATGTTACAGGCCTCGGCAATTTCCTTGACCGTGGTACGGTCATAACCCTGTTCGCGAAAAAGGCGCGCCGCGGAGGCCAAAACAAATTGTCTGTCAGCTTGGGCTACCGGTGTAGACTGACGCTTTTTCCTCACAAGCTCCCCCTGATTGTTATTTTTAGCAGTTTGATTTTACCCCAACATACATCAGGAAGCCCCTTGCAACGCCATTCTCTTTACCGTCATCAGTATCAGACGCGCCACTGTGTATTGGAAGTGATTCCAATTTCCCTGAACTGAACCGCCCCGGTTTTTGTAGAGGCCAATTTGCTCAAGTGCAGGTTTGTTTGGCCTGCTGACCGATTTGTTGATAATAATTAATCGTTGCTTCTGCGGTGAATGACTTCGGCTTTATAAAAATCATTGATGGTCTATGCAAGTGCATTGTCATGGCTGTCGCTCTTGCTGCCCACTGATGGTTCAATGCCGGTGCGTGTTCAAAGCCGAGTTCAAAGCCAAGGTGGCGTTGGCAGGCTAGGTGTTTCCAATAACCAGAAGGGGCAGTCTGGAAGGTCTTGCAGATTGACTCAACCCCTAAGGTTTGGTGATGTTCGTCGATGAAGCGCCTCATTTCTTTTTGAGGCGGTCGAATTCCGCCTAGGCGAAAAAGGTACTGGCCAGCAGCAACTCTCACATCCGTTTCATTCCGTTTCATTGCGTTTATCCAGAGAAAAAAAAGGTCGCATAAAGCGACCATTTCAAGTTACTGCCACAATGGTGTTTTTATCAACACCTAAAAACGTTGTGTAAGACCCAGAGAGAAAAACTCTGCATCCAAGTCTGCAATGCCCTTAAATTCGCCACCGGACACTTCTACTGGAGTCACCTTATTGTTATTCCCAACTTGACCCGCATCAATGTCAATAATGCCAAACGCCAGAGAGATGGTTGTATCCCGACTAGGCGTGAAACTAGCCCCCAGGCCATAGAAACGGCGGTCATTATCAGGTAAAATGGGAACTCTTAAGTCGTCACCCACTACACCGTTCTCCATGCCGTAGCCGGCATGCAAGGTCAGACGCTTATATGCTTTGTAATTCAGACCAATCCTGTAAGCATGCGCCACTTTGAAATCTTGCGGTAGGTCCTCAATGACACGGCCATTACTAACCCGTTCATAACGCAAAAATGTTTCGGTATAGTCTTGATAGGTGTAAGTGGCCATTAGGTCCAGCTTTGGGCTGTAATGGTGAAACAATGAAATTCTAAACTCATCCGGGAAAATCACCCTCTGGCGTGCTTGCTGTTGCGGTGCTAGATCGGCGGCGGCTTGTGGGCCATTCACCCCCAGCAAAGGGCCACCAATTGCAATCAAACCACCGTTGAGAAACTCACGGAAAGCTGCAGTGTCAGCGTTTTCGTTAACTGTTAATTCGCCCTGATTGCCGTTGAAGCGGGTTTTGGGGCGGTACGACGCACCAATCCGAGTGCGATCCGTCGGCTCCCACAGCAGGCCGGCTTGCGCATTTAAGGCCCATCCTAAAATTCGCAATTTGGCATCTGTTTCACCAGGAATGGGAGGAGCCTGTCCTAGGGCACTCAAGCTATCCAAAAGAGCAGTAGTGCCTGGGGGGCCTAGTTTACTTACTGCATCGCGGAAATTCAAACGCAGTTTGATGGATTGAAAGTAGCGCTCATAAGAACCATTGGCACCAATGGATAGGGTTGGTGTCAGTTTATAGCCAAAGCCCAGGTTCAAGCGCGTTATCTTCAAATCACTCTCGCGACCAGAACCACGGCCTGGGAAATCTTCGCGATAACGGGTCAACAAACCATGAGAACCCGATGCGCTGAAACCCACCACCAACTTGGGACTGACCGGAATAGCCACGAACAAGCCCGGAATAAACAGGGCTGAGTCATAGCCGTCTTTTCTGGAAAAGAACTCACCGTTTGAGCCTTGGCGTCCATCGTCGGTTGGGGGGCCATCGTTGTCTTGAGTGGAGGTGTAATCGTTGTCGAAGGTGGCAATGCTGGCCACGTTCAACACCTCGATGCGCTTGAATCGAGTCAGAGCGGCGGGGTTAAAAAAGATGACTGAAGCATCCGAGGCCTCAGCGGCCTGCCCAGCGCCTGCCGTGGCGATACCCATCGTGCTTTGATTATCGTTGGCTGTACCACCAGCAAAGGCCTGCTGGCTAAGTGAAAATGCCGTGACTGAAAACGCGACGGCACAGGCTCTCCGAAGGGAGCTTTGCTGCAAAAACACCATTGGTCTGTCTCCTCGCTCCGACCTGCAGGGTCGCAGTGCGCCCGGCTTTGAGTGTCGTGAGTTTTGTGCTGGTTGTTTTTAAAATTTTACTGGGTCTGCTCACTGAATAATGCTTGAGTAAAGACCCTATGTTTACAACGATTAACATTGATACTGACGGAAATGTAACCCAGATTCAATCAATCGTTCAAATTTTTTTTTATCAAACCAGCGAAAGTCGTTCCTTCCACAACTTCATGGGCGCGTCCATATTGGCCTGCATGGGGTGAAAGCCCGGTTTGTAAAATTTCAACAAATCGGGAATCATTTTGCGGAAAACCCCTTTGCGGCCGAAATACAGATCGGTGAATTTCAACCAGGATTTCATGTTGTAAAGCTCGCCGTCCTGTTTCATGCAGCTCAGCATGGCCGCCAGTACCACGGGGCCAATGCCAATCGATACGATTGTCATTGCAATTGCGCGTTGTGAGTACGAGCCGCCAATGGCCAAATGCGTATCGAAAGCCACCGCTCTGTGCTCGCTTTCTTCCATGGCATGCCAATAAATCAAATTCTTGATGGTGGGGTCGATAATCATGTTGTGAAATTCTTCACTTTTCATGATGTGTTCAGCGATCACGGCCGTGTAATGCTCAACCGCTGCGGTACCCGCCAGGCGTGCCTTGACGGACAGCAGTTTGTTCAGCTTCCTGCGCGCCCAGCGAGTGCGTGCATCCCAAACATTCACGTTGATGCCCTGGCGTTTCAATTCTGCATTGGCTTGAAGATGCTCTTTGCCATGCATGGCTTCCTGCCCAATAAATGCGCTGATTTCCCGCAATAGGGCTTCATCTTTCACCCATTTTTTTGCATCTCGCACAGAATCTACAAAAAATTGTTCGCCTTCGGGAAAGTAGGCCTGAAAAGCTGTCCAGACGTGGCTGCTGGCAGGGTCATTGTTGACAAAATGGCGATTGATATTCGAAAAATCAAAATCCATTCGACGAACCGGAAAGCTGGAACCTTTCTGGTGAATTGAAACGGGTGTGCGCATGACAGCCTCCACAGACTCATTTACATCATTACCATCAATGACGTTGACAGTAGTTGATGTAATATTACAGATGTGGAATTAAAAGTAAAGCGATGTAATGACGTGCTTTACTAGATCACTTCTTCGTCTTTCAAAATTCGCAGTTGCAATTCACGCCACACCCGCGTGCCGGTCTCGTCAAAGCGCAGCACGCTTTCAAAGAATTGTTGCCGTGCAGCAGCATTGATCCACTCGGCAGGTAACAGTGGATCGCGGCGTACTTCATAAATGGCTTGACTACCCACCAGGTAGGCGTCTCGGGCCGCTTTCTCCAGTTTCATGCGGGAATAGCCCTGCATCCAGTCATTCAACTTTTTGGTGTGACTTAAATACAGTTTTTCGAGCTTTCGGATGTCCCATAATTTTTGAATCGAGACGATTTGAGAAGGGGTGACGGGTTTCATTTCAAAAGCAAGAATGTTTTTCTCGACTCCCTGAGCCAGCAGTTTTTCCTGAATACCAGCCAGGCCGAGGTTTAAATTGGCCGGGCGTAAAAACAGGCCCTGCTCAAATTCCCGAAAACCCAATAATGCCAAGGCCTTCTCGCGAAGCTGCAACTGCTTGCGATTGCTGCGCCCTAGGTGGGCTGTAAATACGGCATAAAAATTGCCGTTCCAGGCGCAGGTGGCGGTTAGCCGGTTGTTCCACCCTTGAATGTCTTGCCCAGTAAAGGCAGCCTGTTTACCCAAGGTGTAAATACCGCGGCCAGCAGATTTCAACTGACCCTCAGCAACCAGGCGGGCCATGGCCACGCGTGCACTGTTTTCGGAAACTCCAAACAGGCTGCAAGCCAGCACAATGTGGGCAGCCTTTACCTGGCGGCCTTTGCCAGCCAACATCAAGCCAAGAATTAATTGTTTTGGGGAAGCGTTTGTTTTCACGGGATTTTTTAATAAATTGGAGGTAATAGTCTAACTTGTTGCGGGGCAGGGTGGTTGGGTTGCTCTGCTGCCTGCTGCAAATTCGCTATATTGAAGAAAAATAACAAAAACAGCGTAAATTGCGTTGCGCTGTAACATTCGGAGACTCTGTACTCATGAACCCGATCCAGTTTGTAGCCGAGAAAGCTGTTCGTGCAACACTGCGCAGCACCTTCAAAACGCCCGGTAAACTTCCAATTCCGCTCAGTTGGTTGGCGGCCACCATGAACGCGGGTGCACCACTGTTCAAGGTCCGGCCCGATGCCCGCGTTGAATACCTGGAATTGGGCACCTGCATGTGCGCACTCGTTCGCCCGGCCAATGCGCACACTGACCAAGTGTTGTTGCATATGCATGGAGGCGCCTTTTTTGCGGGCTCGCTTGAAACCCATTTGCCCTTGGCCAGCGAGCTTGCCGTACGTTGTAACGCGCGTGTTTTCCTGATTGATTACAGGCTGGCACCACAAGACCCTTACCCAGCCGCTCTTGAAGATGGCATGGCTGCCTATCAGGCCCTGCTCGATCTTGATGTGAATCCCAATGACATTACCCTGGTCGGCGACTCCGCTGGCGCTGCACACGTTTTGTCCATGGCCATTTACGCGCGCAACGAAGGCCTGCCTCTGCCAGCTGGTTTGGTGATGATTTCACCGTTCGTCGACCTCACATTGACTGCTGCCTCCATTCAAGGCAAGGCCAAGGCCGATCCCATGTTGAGTGTGGTGCCATTGCAGCGTGGGGTAACCGCATATTGTGGCGAAGTGCTACCGGCCGACCCCAAGGTATCGCCTGTATTTGCCGAGCTTGAAGACTTGCCGCCCATGTTTATTCAAGTGGGTAGCGATGAAATTTTGCTGGATGACGCATTATTGCTTGAGCAGCGTGCCAAAGCTGCCGGCGTGCAAGTAAGCTGCACTGTACATGAAGGCATGTGGCATAACTTTCAAATGTTCAATGCCTTGGTTGAAAAAGCCGACAAGGCCTTGTGGGCAATCGCCGATTTTGTCAGAAGAGGGGAACAGGAATGAAGCAATGGGCATTGGTAACAGGCGCATCGTCTGGCATTGGTTTGCATTTGGCAGAGTGTTTTGCGAAGGATGGAATTTCTTTGGTGTTGAGTGCACGCAATGAAGCCAAGCTTGCAGAGCTGGCCGCCGACTACATGGGCAAGTACAAGGTCGATGTGATCGTAATTGGTTCGGATCTTTCCAAGCCGAATGCAGCCAGCGAGCTGGTTGCCAAAGTGAAAGCGCACAGCATTGAACTCAGTTACCTGGTCAACAATGCAGGCGTGGGCACCTATGGTTTGTTCAAAGACACGCCGGTGGAAGACACCACCAGCATGCTGCGCCTGAATATGGAAGCACTCACTGTACTTTGTAGCGGCTTTATGCCCGATCTGCTGAAAACCGGTGGAAAAATTTTGAACGTGGCGTCAACTGCTGCATTTCAACCAGGCCCTTACATGGCTGCTTACTATGCAACCAAGGCTTATGTGCTCAGCTTCAGCGAGGCTCTGGCCGAAGAGTTGGCAGACAGCGGTGTTGCCGTGTGCACCCTTTGCCCCGGCCCTACCGCTTCAGGTTTTCAGGCTGAAGCGAACATGCAGAAATCGGCCTTGGTGCAAGGCAAACGCATGCCCAGTTCAGAAGATGTTGCAGTGAAAGGCTATGCCGCAATGAAGCGAAACCAGCGTGTGTACATTCACGGTGCCTTGAACTGGACCATGGCACAAAGCATTCGCTTTACGCCACGCAGTTGGGCCACCAAGGTGGTGAAATTCATTTCCAAGCCGGTGGCTTGAATGGCATTGAGGGTTTTTCAGTGATGAAGCAGGAAACACACCTGGTTCCCATGCACGGTGGCGGCCATGTGGCACTGCACCGTTACAAGCCTTCAAACCCGGTGGGCTTGCCTGTCGTGGTGGCCCATGGCACTTTGTCCAACCAGCTTGCTGTGGAACATTTGGGTGTGTTTTTCGCGGAACAAGGGTTTGATACCTGGCTATTGGAGTGGGGCGGGCATGGACAAGCCAGGCCTGCGCATCGCCAGCAAAACTTTGAATACCCGGCTTTGAATGATCTACCGGTCGCGATTGACTTTGTTGTTCAACACACAGGCCACTCGCAGTTGCATTGGACTTCTCACAGTGGTGGCGGTTTGCTGGCCCTGATGTTGCTGGCCCGGCAACCCGAACGAATTTCCCAAATTAAAAGCCTGAGCCTGATTGGCGCGCAGGTGACAGATGCTGCACCCAATTTGAAAGAAAAAATGCGGGTTGCTGCTTTGGGCGCATTGACCCGCCTGTTTGGCCGAACACCAAGAAAACTGGTGCCCATTGGGCCAGAGGGTGAGCCCACCTTGCTGCTGGTGCAGTGGTGCAAATGGAACCTGAGTGGCAAATGGAAAGGGGCAGATGGTTTCGATTACCTGGCGGCATTGAAACAAGTCAGAGTGCCTTCATTGGTGATTGCGGGCGGGCGAGACGATGTAGCGCCGCCCAAGGGTTGCAGGCGAATTTATGAGGCTTTGGGTGGTCCCAAAACCTGGCATGAGTGCACCGTGCAGAAGGGGTTCAGCAAAGACTTTTCACACAGCCAGATGATTCGTGGTGAAGCGGCGAAAACCGAGGTTTTCCCGCTGCTGCACCAATTCATTCAAACCATTTAAAACTTACTTTCTGATCAGAAATGTTTCAAAGTGGGCTGCAATGGCCGGGTAACTTTCAATGTTGATGTGTGGCGGCAGTTTGCGCAGCGTGTGCTTGAACAAGGTGTGTAGCACATTGATTACGCCATTGATTGTTTTGCTGATCACAAAATTGAAACCCATCAGGTCTTTGGGTGTGTATACCAAAGGCACCAGTGCTGTCTCTATGGCTTCAATCAGCAGCTCAACACCTTCTTCAATGCGTGTATCGTCACGCTGAGCCAAGGCGTTCATTACGTTGCTGGCGTTTTCTGCATACGTTGTAGTGACCGGAATTACGATATAGGGGTGCTCTTGGCCAGTCAGGTTCAAAATGTGAACCATGTCGTGAAAGTGGTGAATCACGGGTGGCACACGTTTGTTGGCAATAAACTTGATAAGCCAGCCGATGTAGTGTTGTGCCTCGCTTTGTACCTTGTGTATCACCTTCGACGCGTCTTGCAGCATTTTGTCGGGTTGGGTTTTGTTCAATTCATCGAGCAGGTGAGTAAAGCAGGTGTCGAGCAGTTGCACATAGGTTTGCGCCAGCAGGTCGGCGCCCAGCGCCTTGTCTTCATCGCTGATGGGTTTGGATGCACGCTGGTGCAGCGCTTTCATCTGGGTGTAAACATCTTCTTTGATTTGAACGGCAATGTAGGGTGTGTTCATGTTTCTTCAGTAAGATCTCGATTCACACAGTTTACGTTTAACACGCCATGCAATCCCAGCCTCCCGTTGAATTCACCGACGAAATCAAATCCCTTTTTGTTGGGAAGAAGTTGGTGCAGGCCCGCCAGCGTTTGCTGGATACGTTGAGCAATCAATGGGATGGACACTGCAACCTGATCGCCTTTACTTACTTGTATGCTGAAAATCGCAGCGTCGATGATTGCACGCTGGCTTTGGAATGGCTTGAAAAGGGCGTGATGGCCGGGGAAGTGGACGCCAAGGTAATTCTTGGGCGTTTGCTGGTGTCAGGTGAACTGGGTAGTCAGGATTTTTCTCGTGGCATGGACCTGCTACAACAAGCCGCGCATGCCAATGTGTTGATGGCTGTACTGACTTTGGTGCAAATGTACAAGGGCGGGGTTGAGGGGTGTCTGGATGCTGATGCGCAACTAACCCAGCAATACCTGCGGCAAGCCGCTGACTTGGGCGACCCCAATTCCGCTTACCACTTGGCACTTGAACTTGAGCGTGCGAACAAGCCCGATTTTGCGCAAGCCTTCAAATATTTTGACAAGGCCGCTCAGGGCGGCCTGTCTCAGGCCATGCACAATGTGGGTGTGTATTACTTGCATGGCAAAGGCGTTGCAAAGAATGCGGCGTTGGCCATGGCTTATCTGACTGAGGCGGCCAAGCTGGGTTCGCCCTTGTCCATGTTGAGCTTGTCTTTGTTGTATCTCGATGGGGTGGAAGTGCAGAAGGATCGCGGTGTGGCTTTAAGTTGGCTTTATATTTACCAGGTGCTTTTTCCGGAAACCGACATACCCGACCAACTTCAATTGTTGCTTGATGATGTGTCTGCCGAAGAGGAAAATCTCGCACGCAAGGCTGCCCAGAATTTTGTGAATCATCAACTGAACAAATCTCCTAGCGGAACGCTGCATTAATCTGCAATACTGCGTGCGGGAGCTTTCCCATAACCACAAACGAGGACCGCCATGACTGTTTGCCCGATTGCGATTGCTGTTGGTTGTCAAAAATGTCCTGCATTTAAAATTTGTCCTGCCAAGTCGATTCTGGGTGATCAACCCAAAGCCGGCGAGAAGCAGCCTGAAAAGAAACAGTAAGTTGCGATACTTTTTCTGAAAACCCCCGACCTGGTTCGGGGTTTTTTTATGTCAATAAGTTTCTCGATTTGTTAAAAAGTGTTTCTCAGGCACATTGCTTGCATACTAAACTGACCATTCGCCATTGCAGCACCAATTCGGCGCATCGCTTTTCACAACAAGGAGAACAATGCATGGAAGCACTTACGCAGTTTGTTAATTCAATCAACGGAATTGTGTGGGGGCCACCCATGCTTGTTGCCATTCTGGGTACCGGTCTGTTTTTGCAGCTGCGTTTGAAGTTGATGCCAATATTTAAAATTGGCATGGGCTTCAAGTGGATTTGGAAAAGTCGAAGTCCCCAGGCAGGCGCGAAAGGCGACATTACCCCTTACGCTGCACTGATGACCGCACTGGCTGCCACTGTGGGTACCGGCAATATTGCGGGCGTGGCCACAGCCATTGCTTTGGGTGGTCCCGGTGCCTTGTTCTGGATGTGGATGACTGCGCTGGTGGGTATGGCCACCAAGTATGCCGAGGTGCTGTTGGCGGTGCATTACCGAGAAACCGATTCACGTGGTCAGCAGGTTGGTGGCCCAATGTATGCCATTAAAAATGGCTTGGGTAAAAACTGGAAATGGCTAGGCTTTGCATTCGCACTGTTCGGTGGTCTGGCCGGTTTTGGTATCGGCAATATGGTTCAGTCCAACAGTGTTGCAGATGTGCTGAATGTAACCTTTGGCATCGACAAATGGATTTCCGGCATCGTGATGACCGTGCTGGTGGGTTTTGTGTTGATCGGCGGCGTGAAGCGAATTGGTGCAGTGGCACAAAAAGTGGTTCCGTTCATGTGCGTGGCTTACATCGTTGCTTCGGTCATTATTCTGGGAATGTACATCGACCAAGTACCTGCTGCTTTTGCCCTCATCATCGAAAGTGCCTTCAACCCGGTTGCTGCCACTGGTGGTTTTGCCGGTGCAGCAATCATGCTGGCCATTCGATATGGTGTTGCGCGCGGTATTTTCTCCAATGAGGCTGGCTTGGGCACAGCTGGTATTGCACAAGCAGCCGGCCAAAGCAGCAACCCGGTGGAATCGGGCTTGGTGGGCATGATGGGTACCTTCATCGACACCATTATTGTGTGCACCATGACCGGCCTGGTGATCGTGGTCACTGGTGTCTGGAGCAGCGGCTTGAACGGCGCCGCACTGAGCTCCAGTGCTTATGCAACAGGTTTACCAGGCGTGGGTGAATATGTGTTGGCCTTGTCGCTGGCCTTCTTCGCTTTCACCACCATTCTGGGTTGGTCGTATTTCGGTGAAAAGTGCTGGGAGTTTATTGCAGGCACTGCCATCACCATGCCTTACCGTGTGTTGTGGACAGGTTTCGTCATGGTGGGTGCGGTCACTCAACTCGACTTCGTTTGGCTGGTGGCCGATACATTGAATGCCTTCATGGCCTTGCCCAACCTGGTTTCGCTGCTGTTGCTTTCACCGGTTATCGTGAAGCTCACCAATGAGTATTTCGCCAACAAGTAATTTCTTCTTCGCGTCGGCAAGCCGCGATCTCAGCGGTTTGCCGGCCAGACTTGAACCAGTTTCGAGTTTCTCGCCAAGTTTTACCGATTGTTCTGCACTTTGCCGCTATGATACGGTCCCCTTACAGCAAGCAGACGCTTTTCCTCAATATGATTCCAGGAACATACGCATGACCAGTGTGAGACGTTTCAACAATGTGAAAAGCAGTTTTCTTGTGTTGATCGTTGCATTCTGGCCTGGCCTTGCATTCAGTGATTCCTCCCTTGATTCCCTATTGAATCCGCCCTCGGCCGAGCAGTCGTATAGCAATGAAATTCAAAACGCTTTGTTGGCCCATTATTCAAATTGGGCGGGTACACGCCACAAGCTGGGTGGCACCGGTACCAACGGCGTGGACTGTTCCAGTTTTATTCAAACCTTGTTTCAAGACAAATTCCAGCTGCGCTTACCACGCAGTTCACGAGAGCAAATGACCATGGGCGAACGGGTCGATCTCTCCGATTTGCGTTCTGGTGACCTTCTGTTTTTTCGCACAGGCCCCACACGCCGGCATGTGGGCGTGTATGTGGGCGACAACCAGTTTATGCATGTGTCCACGCGCGCTGGTGTTGAAATAGCGAAGCTGTTCAGTCCATATTGGCAACGCCATTTTATTACCGCACGCCGCGTGGGTTTGGCGGGCATTACACCTTCAAACTGAATGGCGTGAAGCTGGTGTCTCTGTCGTAATAATCTTCGTTTTCTGCACGCTTCAAACGCGCTACTACCCAGTAGGTGAGCGGCGTCGCCAGTATTTCCCAGCTGGTTTTTAGCACGTACTGCGTCAATGCCACGGTGATGATTTGATCGGTGGTCATAATCCCCCAAAATGCGATGGTGTAGAACAGGCCAGAGTCCACGAACTCACCCACCACAGTGGAGCCAATGGTACGGGTCCACAACCATTTGCCCTGGGTCCATATTTTCATTTTGGCCAGCACAAAGCTGTTGATAAAGCTGCCGCTCCAAAATGCTATCAGTGAGGCCAGCACAATCCGCCAGGTGTTGCCAAACACACTTTCAACCGCGGCTTGCTTGTCGACCCAGAAAGATGCGGCGGGAAGGTTCACCACCGTAAAGGCCATAAACGATGCAAAGGCCAAAGCCCCAAAACCTGCCCACACGGCTCTGCGGTCGCGGCCGTAACCATACACCTCGGTCAGAATGTCGCTGAATATGTAAGAAATGGGGAAGAACAACACACCCGCTGCAAAGGTAACAGTGCCAATCAACGGTAAATTCAGTTCGGCAATTTTTGCGGGGCCGATCAGGTTGGAACACAACAGCACGGCCACAAAGGCAACCAGGACGAATTCATAATATTTGTACTGACGCATCCAAAACCCTGTTAATTGGTTAGTGAAGAGAGAAGAATGTTAATTGAGTAGTAATTGTTGCAGTAATTGTCATCGTGTTAACAGTTATTGAAACCTATACTCGAACAAGAGGTTTTGTAAGTGTAGTTTTTGGAAGCACCAATTGGAAGTCAGGGAGTCACAATGAAAGCACAGAGGAAGACAAGCACAACCAAGAACAACAAGTTTAAATTCAATATTTTAGCGGGCAGTCTTTTGGCTGTCGTCAGCGTTGCGGCTTTGGCTTCTAGCCACCGTGAAGCGCCTTCAATCACGACTACTCCGAAAGCAGACGGAACTGATTTTTACATGTTTCGCAGCTACGAGACCAACCGGTCAGATTTCATTACCTTGATTGCCAATTATCAGCCCCTTCAAGACGGCTACGGTGGCCCGAATTATTTCTCGATGGATCCCAACGCGCTTTATGAAATTCACATTGACAACGACGGTGATGCGCAGGAAGAAATCACGTTTCAGTTTAATTTCAGAAATAATCTCAAGGATATCGCGCTTCCGATTGGAAGCGGGAGTAACACGCCTTCGGTCAGCATTCCCTTGATTCAAGCGGGTGCGGTGTCCACACTGTCAGATCCCAATTTGAATCTGAATGAAACCTACACCATGACAGTAGTGCGCGATGGGCGACGCAACGGTAACCGTACTTTGGCGGCCAAAACCAGTGGGGGCAGCACCACGTTGGAAAAGCCGGTGGATTACATTGGTGAAAAAACCCTGGGCAATGCAGCGGCTTATCAAAGCTATGCTGATGCGCACATTCACAATGTGACCATTCCTGGCTGTGCAGCAGGTACCAACCAGGCACGCGTGTTTGTAGGCCAGCGGCAGGAAGGTTTTGCAGTGAATTTGGGCGCAATTTTTGATTTGGTGAATGCCCCGGCCAGTGCCATTTCGAATCGCAGCAGCGCAAACGCAAATGCGGCCGCTGTCAATTCAATTCAAGACAAAAACATCACCAGCATTGCGCTGGAAATTCACAAGGATTGTTTGGCCCCCAGCACTGAAAAGGTAGTTGGTGGATGGACCACGGCCAGCTTGCGTCAAGTGCAAATTGGCGATGGTGTGCCTGCCCAAGGGCATCAAACTGCCGAGAAAGTGGGTGGTGCATGGGTACAGGTTTCCCGCCTTGGCATGCCCTTGGTGAATGAGGTGGTGATTGGCTTGAAAGACAAGGACCGTTTCAATGCGTCAAAGCCCAGCGGCGATGGTCAGTTCCTGACCTATGTGTCTAACCCCACTTTGCCGCAGCTGATCAGCATGGTTGTACCGGGGCTGCAAAATACAGCTCCGACCAACTTTCCGCGTACCGACCTGCTCAATGTATTTTTGGCGGGTATTGACGGTGTGAATCGCCCGGCAAGTGTAACCTTGTCAGAAATGATGCGTTTGAATACGACAACACCACCAACACCGATTGCGAACCAGAACACGCTGGGGGTTGTTGGTGGCGATAGTGCGGGTTATCCAAATGGTCGCAGACCAATTGATGACGTGGTCGACATTTCTCTGGTTGCAGTGATGGGCGGTTTGTGTGTGGCAAATGGTACCACCAACGGTCTTGGTCTCAATACGGTGCCAGGAACCAGTCTTACCTCGGCCTGTAACCCAAACAGCGTGCCCTTGGGACAAACATCATTAACGCTTCATGATGCGGTGGCTCAGGAACAGGTTACGTTTTTGAGTCGTTTTCCATTCTTGAACACGCCAATTCCAGGTGCAAGGAATTAATTTCATATCAAGGAGCTTTAAATGAAACTGAAAAGCAAACTTGGATTGGCCACAGGCGCGGCTTTGTTGCTCACCTTGGGGGCCTGTGGAGGTGATGGCTCACCTTTTAACCTGGGTAGCGCAGCAGGTGACGGGAATATCAATGCATCTGAGGCGGGTGCCTTGGTGCGCAGCACTTCTGAAACCGGTGAACCTGAAAACGTCAGTAACCTGATGTTGGCAACCTCCGAAACAGCTGAGCCCTTCGATCTTCCAGACTAATTACACAGCAAAAATTTGATACAGTATTTTAAGAATCCCGTAGCAAGTGTGGCTGCGGGATTTTTTTTGGATGGATTTCTACATGAAATTGATTGTCTTTGGGTTGTGTGGTTTGGCCCTGATGCCGCGTATTTCCAGTGCCCACGGCATTCATTTTGATTCCCAAGAGCTTGATGAAGTGTCGGTGACGGAAAGTATCGAGGCTATTCATACTTTGGGCGGAATCACCAGTTCCCAAGGCATACTCGGTGCACGGCGATTGGCCAACCAGAATCCGGCAAGATCCTCGGATGTGCTGGAGGCTGTACCCGGTTTGAATGTGACCCAGCACTCTGGTGGTGGCAAAGCCAATCAATACTTTTTGCGTGGCTTCAGTCTTGATCACGGCACAGACTTGTCGATTAACTTTTTGGGTGCGCCCTTGAACCTGCCGGGTCACGCGCACGGGCAGGGGTACGCAGATTCAAACATGATCATTCCCGAGTTGTTGTCTCGCGTGGAGTACCGCAAGGGCCCTTATTTTGCGCAAGACGGTGATTTCAGCTCTGCGGGATCTTTGAACATCGATTATGTGAGCGAGCTAAAAAGGGGATTGGCTTCATTGTCGGTGGGTGAATTTGGTTATCGGCGTGGTTTGTTGGCCAATTCAGTGTCTTTCAATGAAGATCAAACCAAACTACTGTATGCCTTTGAGTTGACTGACAACGATGGTCCCTGGGAGGTCGCAGAGAATCAATACAAATACAATGCGCTGTTGAAATTAAGTCATCGAATTGATTCAAGCAAACGCTTCGAGCTGCAATACTCAGGCTATGAATCACAATGGACGTCGACCGATCACATTCCAGTTGATGCGGTTAATAACGGTTTGGTGGGTCGATTTGGAAGCCTTGACCCAACCGCGGGTGGATTCACGCAACGGCATGCTGTTTCAGGCAATTTCACCCTGGCTTGGGATCAATCGATCACGCAGCTACGGGCTTACCTGGCGGATTACAAACTGAATCTTTTCAGCGATTTCACTTATGGGCTTAGGGACAACACGGCGCTTGGCCGCCCGGGAGTGATTTCTGACCAGTTTAACCAGTTCGACAGCAGGGTGACCTTTGGTGGTGGAGTGACACACACCCTGTTTGAAAATTTGTCGTTCATGCGTTCCCAATTGGCGGTCGGGTTTGACTATCGGGTAGATGATGTAAACCCGGCGGGGCTCTACGACACAATTGCCCGAGAGCGATTGGCCACTCGAAGCGAAGATTCTTTTGAGCAAAGTAATTTGGGTATTTTTGTCTCGCAGCAACTGCTTCCAGTGTCTTGGCTCAAACTGACTGGCGGCTTGCGATATGACCAGTTCGATGTTGATTTAAACGGTCAGTTTGATGACGATGAAGACCTGACAACACCCAATGTGACGCGAAGTGGTTCTCGAAATGATCAGCAATTCAGCCCAAAGTTCAGCGCAAGCATTACTCCATTTGAACATGACACCGAGTTGTTTTTGTCCATTGGTCGGGGTTTTCACAGCAATGATCCCCGCGGTTTGTTCACAGCAAACCCTGTGGACTATATCGTCAATACCCGTGGCTCAGAGGTGGGTGTGAAAACTACCAATACCTCAAGAAATTTGAGTGCCTCCGCGACCTTGTTCCAGTTAGAGAGTGATTCTGAACTGGTTTTTGTCGGTGATGCTGGTACCACCGAACCCAGGGGGGCGACCAAGCGGAACGGGCTTGAATTGATTGCAAGTTATTTCAACAAAACCGGCTTTGAAATCGATGGCTTCGTGACTCTTGTGGATGCTCGTTTTGTCGGTGTGCAAGACAATGGTATTCCCAACGCGATAGAGGAGTCTGCGGCGGTGTCGTTGGGTCAAACCTGGGGTAATTTCAAAGTGGGTTACAAGTTGAAATATGTGGGCAGCGCGCCTTTGGTGGAAGACCGGAGCATTGAATCGGACTCAGTGATCAATTCGGATCTGTTCTTCAACTTCAAGGTGAACAAAGATCTCAGTTTGAATTTGTCCATATTCAATTTGTTCGACCGGGACAATAGCGATATCCAGTATGCGCAGGATTATTTTCTCGCAGGGAGCCCGGCGTTTGGAAAAACTTTTCATCCATCCCTGCCACGGCATGTTCGGCTAACAGCCAATTTACAGTTCTGAGTGCGTTTCGTTTCAACGAGGCTCAAGGATGACCGACAAAAACTGGCTTTTGTAAGCACTGCCTTTTTCTTCGGTGATCAAGGCTCGAAGCAGCGCTTTGCTCTTGGGTTGTAACAGCAAAGTGACTTTGCCGCTTGCATCGGTTCTCGACCACAGGGTTACTGGCGTTTCGGGATACTCCAGGCCGACGGGAAGCTGCACCAAGGGCTTGCCGTTTTTGTAAACATAAATTGTGGAAGCGTCGCCCGGCAGCGTGATGAATTGGGCAAGTTCCGGGTTGTACAAATCACTGTCTTTTTCAATGGGTTTGATTTGTGCCGCTTTAAAATATTCTTCGTTGAATTTGTCGCTTTTCAACACCTTGTTCACCAAGGCTTTGTCCACTTTGTTCTCATCAAAATGTTGCGCGCCCTGCCGCGGTGAAAGCTCAATCTGGCTGGTTTTCAGAGTGGCAAGGCAGTTGGCGGGGCGCTCTTTGTATGTGTAGCGAATACTGTTGTCATTGAATGGCAAGCCAAACACCTCGCCTTGGTCACCAACACATCTTACAGAGTCCACATATTCACCCTTGACTGTAATCTCCTTGGCTGGGAAATTGTGTCCGGTTGACAATCCGAGGCTTTGTTCACCAACGTCAATCCAGGTGAGGTGGGCCATGGCTGGAGCACTTGCACTAACAAACAGCAAAACAATCAGTTTCTTTAACACAGGAACCTCGATACAGCAGGTTAGAATCACTCAACACTACTACACATCGGAACGAACATGGCGAAAACCAGCGCTGACCAGCCCAAAGATTTGGCGTCGCAATTGCTAGAGGCCGAGGTGGCTTTCTGGTTGCAAAACCTGAAAGGCAAAAAGTTTCAAGCTTTGTTGGCCGATGAGTTGAACCATGTGCTTGCCAGGCTTGAGCACATTCGGTTGTGCGATGCCGTGGATGAAAGCAAAGTAAAGGCCACAGCCCGGCGTTATGCAGTGGAAATGGAAATTGGTGGAGCCATTCCCGAACTGTTTGGTGAAATTGCCAATCGCATTTTTGAATTTCCAGCCAGCCGAACCACGAAAATTGGTGAGGTGGTATCCGATTCAATCGCGACAGAATTCATTGAGAAAATTTTTGAGCAAAATGGTGTGCTTGACCACGCAGTAACCAATATTCGAAACAGCACACCGTTTCGACATTTTTTGTCGGATGTAATTTTTACCGTGCTCAAAGGCTATGTTTTTGAGCAAAACAACCTGATGAAATTTTCCACTGTGGCCAGCAGCACGCGCAAGGTGCGTGAGTGGTTGAGTACCAAGGCCCCCGATTTGTCAGAAGGGCTTGAAGAGCGGGTGCGTAACCTGATGGAAAGTGGTGTGAAGGGTTCGCTTGAGATGGTAGATGAAACGCTGGACAACGAGCAATATCGAGAAACTGCCATGAACAGTGCCTTGGCCTTTTGGGATGTGGTGCGCGAATGGCCGCTGACAGCCTATCGCGATTACCTGACTGAGCAGGACCTGCAAGAATTCATGGTGCTGGGTTATGAATTCTGGCTTGAATTCCGCAACACCGAGTATTTGAAATCATGCATTGATTTGGGTGTGGACTTTTTCTTTGAAAAGTACGGTGAACAGTCTTTGCAAGACCTGCTGGATGACATTGGTATCAGCCACGAGATGATTACTGATGAGCTGGACAATTACATTCCTGACTTGGCTGCCTTGTTGATCAAGGAAGGCCTTGCAGAAAGTTTCCTGCGCCGCAACCTTCAACGTTTCTACAGCAGCAAGAAGGTGCAAGACCTTCTTGCCAGGTGATTGTTCAAAGGTTTCCAGTGCTTGTGCCTGCCGGCAGGTTCAATACCTTGCCATTGCTGAAGTTCAGCACCACGGGGCCGTCTGACACCACCGTGTATGCGGCACCGTTTTGCAGGCAGCTTGCCGTGGTGTCAATTCGCATTGACGCCACGTTGCTCAGCGTTGCCGTGAAACGGTTCTCGCTGGCGGCCTGAACAGGTTCACCCATCAGCCTGCGGAAGGTTTGAATAAATGGCACTGGGCCATTGCCTGCTGTTTGCCCGTTTTCAAAGTTGTTGGTACTGCGTGGGCAAGCAAAGCTTTCAATATCCATGGCAACGTCGCCTTCCGAGCGGCCTTTGATGTTGCTTAACCAATAGGCTTTGTCATGCTTGATGTCATATTCAGGATATGCGAATGCTTCATTGGTTTTGAAGGTGATTCGACCTGGGTTTTTGACCCGTTTCAGGTTGCGGGTGAACTCGGCTTCCTTGGTCCATTCATCCAGCGCGATCAAGGTGAGGTGCTCAGCCACCAGGTGCATGTAAAACTCGTACAGCACACCGTCGGTTTGGCTCAGTTTCAATGCCCAGTCCAGGCCGGTATTCACTTGAACCAGTTCATCGAGTGCGCCATATGAATGCGTACCGGGAATGTGGCGCAAATTGCCCAGGTAATTGCTGATGTTGCCCACGCCGCCAATGGTGCTGCTCACTGGCAAGGCAAAGGGCAGGGCGCTGGTCAGGGCTTGTTCACCTTGAATCAGCACATCGCCAATCAGCGGGGTGTTTAAAATGCTGCCGGTAAAGCCCACCCAGTTGCTTAAGCCAGCAAAGCGGTCTGGGTACAGTGCAGCCAGGCGAGTGGAGCCATATCCACCCATGGAGTAACCGCCCACCAGTATCCGGTCTTCATCAATGTTGAAGGTATTCAGTGCATCGTCCAGTACATCGAGCACATCGCGTTCAGACAAACCGGAATAAAAGCCATAAGGGCCGCGCCCAAGTGGCGAAATCAACACACGGTCCAGCGCGTCACCAAACTGCGCCTGCATGCCTGGCTGGTTGATCTGGCTGGCATGGTTGGCCTCACAGCCGTGCATGATCATTTGCAGGCTGCGTTGGTCGTCAAAATTGCCATTCTTTGGAATGTACACACCATAGGGTTGGTACTTGCCCACGAAATGGAAGTACTGCCCACAAAAGCGGCTGTTTGTTTCAGGGCTTGAGGATTCAGCCTGCAGCACCATGCCTTCGCCTGTGGAATTTGGTGCGGTGTATTTCGAGGTGTAAACCCGTTGTTTGAAACCTGCATCTACCACTGCCTTTTCAGTGGTGCCCGGTGTCAGTTTTTGGCGGTTCACTTGTGCAAAAAACTGGCTAATGTCTCCTGCACCCAAGGCGGCAGCCTGTTTGTCTTCCCACCAGTTGCCTTTGTTGGGCAGTACCTGGGACGGTATCGTACCTTCAGCTCCGGCTTCTTCATCCGGGCCTCGGAAAGCCACGTTCATGACTTCGCCACTGCTTTGAGCTGTGACTGCCCAAATTTTGAATGTGTTATTCGCGGGTGCCGGGAATGTACCGGTGATCAAATTGGAATCCGGGTTTCCTGCGTTAAATTCATACACCACATCTGCGCCCTGCACAGTCAATCCCATCAAGGTTTCGGTGCCAGTGGCCGGGTTGTCGTCGGTGTCCACAGCCAAGGCAGCAATGGTTTGACCTGCTTCATACAGGGCATTCATCTCGAAGCTTGCAGTGTAGGTATTGCCCTGTCGGCTAATCCGAAGCTCGACCAGGTCGGCAGTGTTTTCAGCGCCCGCCGGGTAGCGTGAATCGCCTGCCGTGGGCGACAACAAACCCGGCGTGTTGGCCAAAGGGTTGCCCAACTGCCCGCCACGGCTTGCCAGGTTCAGCAAGGCAGGGCTGGGTGACAGCAGGCCTGTGTCGGCACCGTAATCGTCGTACACATAATCACGGTAAACCAATACCCCGTTGCAAATCTCGGTAACGCCTGCAAACCATGATTGCTCGTTGCACTGCGCTGTTTCTTGCGGGTTGACAGGTGTGTTTGTTCCCGGGTTGTTGGAAAGTGCCGAGTCTTCGCTACCGCAGGCAACCAGCAGTGCGCTAAAGCTTAATGCGATCAATTTTCTTTGAGTTGTACAAGGCACAATAAAAGTCCATGAGTGATTGAGCACGATAAACTTTTACTTCAGTAAAGTACCTATGGATTCAAAGATGAGTTAATTGTTGCGGGCCAGAACCTGGAAATCTTTCGCCCAACCCGCAGCACGGTCTGCTGCATTGTTGCGCTGTTCGGCGGAGGCTGAATTGAGAACATCAACAATCAATGCAATGGTTGCTTTTTGCCGTTGTTCGCTTTCCTGTTTTTCAGCGGCACTTCTTGGGCTTTGCCAGGCGTTGAGCAGGCGGGCGATTTCCTGGCTTAATGTGGCTTGGTCAATTTGACGGTTGGCGGCTTTGTTCACCAAAACCATGAATTGTTGCTGGCGCTCAAGCCGTTTTTCATAACGAGACTCGGCCCTGTGGGTTTCGGCTCTGGCCCAAGCTTCAATTTGTTTGATTTGAATCGGGTTCAATGTGCCCAGCCAGCGCTCGAACCGCTCGGCCATCCGTTCAGCTGATTCGCGCACGCGCTGATCAGCGCTTTGCATCAACCGTTCGTCCCGGTACTCTTTGTTGGATTTGTTGAGCGCTTCTTGGATATCTTGAACTTGATTGGGCCACAAGCCCAGCATGTTTTTCGCAATCACAGGTGCTGCTTCATTGGCAGTGCGTCGAAGCGACGCCCGAATGGCAAGGTTCAGTGCCTGCACCTGGTTTGCACTCACAGGCATTACTACGCCATTGGGCGCAGCAAGAGCTTGTCGGGCGGTTTGCAGTTCGCTGGCCAGCACGGGGAGTTCAGCGTTGCGATGCCACTCCACAATCTCATTCAGACTTGTTTTAAGAAACGCAGATTGTTCGGAATCAAAATCGACTTTGTTGGTGAGGTAAGTGTGCGCAAAACTGGCCGAGTTGTTATAACCCAGCTTGATCGCGCTGCATGCAGCCAACAAAGTGATGCAAGCCAAAAGCAGACAGGTTCTGGTTCGAATTGCTGGTTTTATCACGAGTTCTTGCCACCCAAAAAATTGAACTTGTCGGTGTAGGACCCATTAAATTGCCATTCGTTCAGTGGGTTTTGAAGCGGCTGGCCCAATCGGGCAATGGGTGAATGAATGCCTGCATGTTCCCGCCCTGAATTCGAAGTACTTTCTTATAAGGTTCTTGTGCGCTGGAGTTGTCGAGCACCCACACATCGTCGCACAGGGGCAGGGCGTTCAACACATTGTCGACAGTTCTCGGAATTCGCGTTTCGATTTTTTCTTCAGGCACCGCATGCCCGCCAGTTTCAATGCGTTGGTGCACGCGGGCTTTGTTCAAACTGCTTTGTTCAAGATGAACAAACACCATCACCACCTGGTAGCCCAGTGCTTTGGCTTTGGCCACAAAGTCAATTTTAGAGGGATGCGAAAACACGGTTTCAAAGCAAAAGTTCTTGCCTTGTTCAAGCAAACTGTTGCGCAGGTTTTCTGCAATTTTTGCAGCTTCGTAGCTGTGTTCCTCGGGTGCTTGGGGAAATACATCTCGCGCAATGTCGTCGGCATTGACAAACGGCATGCCCAAGGGTTTTAACTGTGTGCGGTAGAAAGTCGATTTGCCAGCCCCGTTGCCACCTACCAGCAGCCACAGTTGCTTCATGCCAGTTTGACGGGCTTGAATTGGCCATTTTCAAATTGACCAATTTTGAGTGCACCTTTCGGGCCAATTTGTTCAAGCAGGCCTGGGTGAGTAGCACTGGCCTGGTAGCGTACTTTGTTTTGGCTTACCTCTTCTTTCAACTCACCGGTGGTGCGTTTCATGTCCAAATTGCCAAATACCCAGTCGGCACTTACAGGCGGTGCATTCACTTGTTCCAGTTTTACACGCAACAGCCCGGCTTTGATTTGTAGCAAACTCTCCGGGTCCAGCAGGCTTTCAACTTTTTGCCCAATGCTGGCCCAATATTCGATTTGTTCAGCCGCGCTGCGGTGGTGGAGCTTGCCCAACACGGCAGCATTGCTCATCAAGTCAGACTGAATTCGTATGGGTGAAGAGGCTTTGGCCATGGCGTGTTTCCTTGATTGATTCCCTGTGCAACGCCCTGATTGTAGCAAAATGCTACAAAGAAGGCAATTTACAGCTGGCAATTCAAAGGGACATATCCAATCAAAGGTTCCTGAGCACAAATTCCTTGATGGCTTGCGCGCAGGGGTAGGGCGTCTCGATCATCGGCAAGTGACCCACTCCGTCGAACAGGCACATTTCAGCCCGCTTGATCAGGCGCTCGAACTCGTAAGCGCAACTGATGTGCAGAACATCATCTTGTTTGCCCCACATCACCAGTGTGGGTGCTGAAATGTCTTCAAAAGTTGCTTTGGTGTAGTCGGGGCGGCGGCTCAACATTTCTTGAAACAGGAAGCTATTCACGTCTCGGCGGTGAATCAATTCTGTTGCGGAGAAAAACGCGGCAGACGCAGCCAGTGCCCGGTTGTGAAACACCAGGTCAGTCAGCTTGATTACATCCATGGGGGCACGTGGAACCAGTCGGTTTTTTCCGCGTAGCACCTCACGAATGAAGTCGGTCTCCTCGGTGCCGGGCAGGCCCAATGCATCCATCAACACCAGGCTGGTGACCATTTCAGGAAAGCGGGCGGCTAACAGGCCTGCCAAGGCGCCCCCCATGGAGTTGCCCACCACGTTCACCTTGTGAACGCCAATTTCGGTCAGCCAATCATGAAGGCGTTCAGTTTGGTCCTCAAGACCATAGTTGCGATCCGGGTTGAAGCCGCTTTCACCCCAACCGGGAAGATCGGGGATCAAAATGCGAAATTGTCCTGCGAAAAAAGGGAGCAAGGGCAACCAGTGTTCTTTCGCTGCGGCAAAGCCGTGCATCAGCAACAAAGCCGGGCTGTTTTCCTGGCCTATTTCAAGCCAAACCAGTTTGTCTTTTCCCACGCCGATACGCTTGCGATGAACACCCACCAAGCCGCCGTACCAAGGGTTCAGTCGAGTAAAGCTAAACAGCTTGGGACGCCAGTCTTTCAGTTTTTCTGGGTCTATCTCGGGGGCGTGGCGAAGAAATGCTTCGCCCACATGATCGAAATACTGGTCAACCAGTTTTGCGCCTTCGCTAATTGGAGAGACTTCTTTGCCTTTGGACTTGCGGACAGGTTTGGTCAAGTTGGACCTTCTATTTTTAGTATTGATACATGATTAGCAAAGCATACTTCGAATAATTACAAAGAAATTTCTACAACGCAAAACCGGATAATCTTTGTACGCAGTATTTTTTGCATCATTCGGGGCTTGGCTTACACTGTCCTTGCAAGCCAACCCCATATTTTTGAGTGTTCCTTCAATTTATGTCAGGTGGGCGACACAGCGGAATGAACCGCAGTGCGGAATTCTTCCGGTATCAACAGTTCGTAGGTGGCACCAGTGCCCGGTAAGTTGGGCAGGCCGGGCAAGGCTGGCAGGTTGGGGCCACGCTGGTTGCTGAAGTAAAGCCGTGAACCATCCGGGGAGAAGGCGGGTCCTGCCAGTTCACTGCCACCGCCAGTAATTTGAAGCAGAATTTTTGCGGGCTTGTTGGGAATCATCACCATCAAACGCATCGCATCGCCGTCTTCCGCCACAATGACATCGCCTGCCGGGCTCACTACCAAATTGTCCACATCGTCAAAACCTGCACCTTCAGACAATTGACTGTTGTCGAAAACCACTTCAATCAAATCATTGTCAATGTCCAGTGCGTATACACGGTTGTCGCCCTTGCAGGCAAAGAACACCACAGCACGCATCGGCTTGGCCACCCCGCTAACTGCCGGCGCTTGGCCCTGGGGAAACTCTTGAATCCAGATGCCTTCACCACCCCTGAACACAGTGCCCGGAACAGGAAGACCGGCTGCTGCTGTGCGTGTGCGCACTTGGGCCTGGGGGTTTTCAGGCTCAAGAACATCCACCCACTTCACGCGGTGAACGCGTTGGGCCACAGCAATGTCTTCCTGATAGGCGCCAGCTTCGAAACCCACAATTTCCAGAACCTGCAATTTGCCTTGCTCCATGTTCAAACCCATTTGCCCGTTGACTGCTGGGCGCAAATCGCCTTCAGAGACAAAGCGGTACAAACGGCCATCACCCGCGTCCTCAGTCAGGAACAAGGTTTTGGTCGTCATGTCCACCGCAACTGCTTCATGATTGAATACACCCAGCGCTGGTAACGCTCGCGCAGTTGCAGTGCTTCCCAGCGGGTCACATTCCCAGGTCACGCCGGTTTGGGTTTCTTCACAGCTAAGCCAGGTTCCCCAAGGTGTGGCCCCGCCTGCGCAATTGCGGGCCGTTCCGGTCAAAATTCGATAGGCCGATTGAACTTCACCTTGCGCATTGAACCTCAGCGCACCCACGCCACCTTGTGGTGCCTCGGTTTCGCTGTTCGAGACATACACCCAACCGCCATCTTCGGTCGGGAAGACTGCGCCACCATCGGGAAACATATGCCAGTTGTAGCCAGTCAGGCCCAGTAAATCGGGGATACCCAACACCGGGTTGCTTAAATGCCTTGCCACTGGGCGCACGGTGAAACCAGCTGGCGCAAAAATATTGTCGACACCTGTGGCCACCAATTCGCCAATGCCAGCAAGCGGCCCGGCTTGCAAGGGCAGCTCCATGGCCAAAGGCCCAAGGCTGGGGGGGTTGACCACGGGCGGATTTACATTTTCATTGGGGCCGGTGGGGGTGGCATTCGATGTGGATGCTTCTGAATCAGAACCACATGCGCTGAGCAGGGGCAAGGCGGTGGCCCCAGCACCTAGAAACATCGCTCGCAACAAGGCGCGGCGTTTGAATGAGGGAATGGCTGGATGAAGCATGGTGAAACCTGTAGGAATGTCAGAAACGGCTACCTTTGATACTGTGCAATCGGGTTCATGGTTTGGGTAAAGTACTCAGTGTGAACAGCCACTTCTTTGACACATTTCAAATTCAAGACGAGTCATCTAGTAAGCCTGCTCTTTTGTGTTTTCAATCCTTTCCGGGCTTTGGGCAGTACAAGCTAGAAGAACGAAGTAAAGGTGACGGGATGAAGCGGCGGGATGTGTTGAAAGTGATGGCAGCCAGTACATTGGTGGGTTGCGGAGGTGGCGATGATTTGTTGGTGGGCACCAATCCTGGCGGGCCTGTAGGGCCCTCTGATCCAGGCACTGGTTCGCCAGTTTCAAGCAATGAATTCGAACAGGCTTTGCCACAGCCCGGATTCGAGCCTGCCAGTTTTGATTTTCCAATGGTATTGGCCATGCCATTCGCGCATGGCGTGGCCAGTGGCGACCCCCTGGCGGACCGCGTTATTTTGTGGACCCGAATTACCTTGCCGGAATACCCGCCCCAAGGTGTGCAGGTGCGCTGGCTGGTGAGCACCACAGCCGACATGCAAAATGTAGTGCGCCGTGGCACACAGCGTGTGGTGGCAGAGCACGATTACACTTTGAAAGTAGACGCTCAGGGTTTGCAGCCCGCCACCACTTACTACTACCAATTTAAAACCGGCCCGCACAGCAGTATTGTTGGGCGCACGCGCACCGCGCCGGCTGACATGGTTTCAGCCATTCGACTGGCAGTGGTGTCCTGTTCCAGTTACTGGTCCAGTACCTGGAGCGGATACGGTGCTATTGCAAAACGTGAAGACCTGGATTTGGTAATTCACTGTGGCGATTACATTTACGATTTTGTCGACGAAGACGAACAGGTTCGGGCAAGGCGAGACATTGAAGACACCACCTATGTGGATTATCGCGACTGGCTGAACATTGACGAGTGCAGAAGGCGCTATGCACTGTTTCGTTCAGACCCCAACTTGATGGCCGCGCACCAGCAACACCCCTGGTTCATTACTTGGGACAACCACGACATCGACCCTGGGTTTGGCAATGAATTGCCCACCACTTTGCCGGAGGGTGTTGAGTCCACTTGTACCTTACAAGACACCACACGCGCTTTTTGGGAATGGACTCCTTCGCGCCCTGTGAAAGCCGATGGCAGCGGTGAATTCATTTTTTACCCTGACACGGAATACCCCGCACCTGTGGACCCCTTGCTGGTGTATCGCAGTTTGAACTTTGGCCCACTGGCCAGCATTCGAGCGCTGGACACGCAAAGTTATTTACCCGGGTATGGTTTACAAGCCGATGCATCGCATTTGCCAGAAGGTACACCCACCTTGTTTGGAAAAACACAGTTTGACTGGCTACTCTCACAACTTCGCAAAGATGAAACGGAAGGTGTGGTGTGGAAGGTGCTGAACAACCAAACCTGGATTGCGCCTTGGGTGGTGCCCAATTTGGTGGGCTCGCCGGTTGTGCCATTGCCTGTGCGCTGGAACGATTACAACACCGAGCGAAATTTGTTGATTTCGCAATTGCGCGGCACAGCCGATGTTCCTTCCGTAAACGGCACCGTGTTTGTCTCCGGCGACATGCACGGTAACTGGATTTCTGATGTTGTGGAAGATGATCAAACGGCATTGCTGAATCAATATCAAGTGGCACCACCTGTGCCCACCTTGCGCCAAGGCACGACACCAGAAAATATTGCAGCAGGCTTTCAGCGGGCAGCCACGGCCAATTTGCCTGGTGTGAATTTGCGCGCCGCTTCAGCCGCCGTTGAATTTGCACCTTCTTCAATGGGGCGGGGCGGCGCTGATGAAATCGTGGCCAATGCTTTGCCTGGCAGTCCATTTGCTGTTCACGTGGCCGCAAGCCGTGCCATTGAGGCCGCTACCATGCTGGGCAACAAGCACGTGCAGTTCATGGAATGGGTAGAACACGGTTACGGCATTGTGCAACTGGAGCAAGACAAAGCCGTGTTTGAATGCTGGTGGCAAAACAAGCTGCAAGACAATGCGCCTGATGTGTTGGGTGTACAAATGGTGAGTTTTGCAAATGATGAGCCCACACGTTTGCCCACGCCGCGATTCAAAAACCAGGTTGATTCAGTCACCTTGCACGGTATGCCTGTTCAACCCAGCAGCAGTTCACGGGCAGCGCCTTTGGCTCCCATGCCAGCTCAGATACTGGCACGTTAATTTGTAACATGTGCTGCTCTTTGGTATGGGGTTTGCTTGAATAGGCTAAAAGGTAGTGCGCGCACCTTCGTGGTGCGTCGCGCTTGCACATGCCAATCAGCCCGTTTGTTAGCCCATGACTGCATCCCAAAGGGTGTTCAAGGTTCGCCGCCACTACAACAAGTGGGTGGCTGACCAAACACTGGAAGACTACGCCTTGCGTTTTACTGCCCGCAAGGGGCGACACATGTCCATTCGTACGGTGGGTCACACAGCGCTGGGTGCCACTGCATTTCTGGCGCTGGAAGGTATTGCGGCATCAATTACCTTGAACTACGGTTTCGTGAATGCGGTGGCGGCTATGTTGGTAGTGTGCCTGCTTTTTTTCATCACTGGGTTTCCTATCACTTATTACTCGGCCAAACATGGTTTGGACATTGACCTGCTGACCCGTGGCGCTGGTTTCGGGTATATGGGTTCGACCATCACATCGCTGATCTACGCCTCGTTTACATTCATCTTTTTTGCGATTGAGGCTGCCATTCTTGCATCTGCCTTGCAAGCTTTGTTCGGAATACCTTTACCTCTTGGGTACTTTCTGGCGGCTGTAGCCGTGTTACCGATTGTTACTCATGGAATAACCGCCATTAGCAAGTTCCAGGTGGGTACTCAGCCGGTTTGGCTTGTGCTGCAGCTGGCTGCGCTACTTGTGGTGGTGATTGCAGAGTTCCGGCAGTTGCCAGACTGGGCCAGCTACACACCGGTCGATTTGCCAGAGGCTGGAAGCTTCAATGTGCTGTTGTTTGGCGCTGCAGCTTCTGTGTTATTCGCTCTGGTTGCCCAAATAGGTGAGCAGGTAGATTACTTGCGATTCATGCCTGAAAAAACCAAAAACAATGCGAGACAGTGGTGGTTCTGGCTGATAGTGTCGGGGCCGGGCTGGGTATTCATGGGTTTGCTGAAAATGTTGCTGGGTTCCTTTTTGGCCTACCTTGCCATTCAGGCTGGCGGCAGCTTTGCTCAGGCCAGTGACCCTACATACATGTATCAACGTGTATTCACCTACCTTACTCAGTCGCCTTCTGTTGCACTGGTGTTAGCAGGCTTGATGGTTGTGGTGTGCCAAATGAAAATCAACCTGACCAATGCCTACGCCGGTTCCATAGCGTGGTCCAATTTTTTTTCGCGAGTTACCCACAGTCACCCGGGTCGTGTCGTGTGGTTGGTTTTCAATGTGGCCATCGCGCTGATCCTTATGGAGCTTGGCATTTACCAGGCACTCGAGGCGATTCTCGGTATTTTTGCAATTGTTGCTGTCAGTTGGCTGGGTTCACTGGCCGCAGACTTGCTGATCAACAAGCCTCTGGGTTTGAGCCCCTCATACGTTGAGTTCAAGCGTGCACATTTGTACGATGTCAATCCAGTGGGCGTAGGCTCGATGGTACTGGCCAGTGTGCTGGGCCTGCTGTGTTATCTCGGTGTGTTTGGCCCGGTATTGGCAACACTTTCTCATTTTGTAGCGCTGGGTGTGTGTTTTGTTGCAGTTCCCGTGCTGGCTTTATTAACAGGGAGCAAGTATTACCTGGCTCGGCAATCGCATCAGCTAATTCCGATTATAGAAGAGAAAATAAATCTGCATCTCGAGTCCAAGGGAAGTTATCGCCGCTTGACCTTGAAATGCGTGATTTGCGAGAACGAATTTGAACGTGAGGACATGGCGTTCTGTACTGCTTACGAGAATCCAATTTGCTCCTTGTGCTGCTCACTCGATTCACGTTGCCTGGACAGTTGCAAACCCAAAGCACGATTAAGCGACCAGGTTATCGAGTTTTTATCGATGTTCTTGTCGCCGCGTTGGGTAAGAAAAATAAATTCACGCCTGGGCAGGTTCACGGGCTTGTGGGGCTTGCTCGCTCTGGTGAATGCTGCGGTACTGTCGCTGGTTTTTCAACAGTTAAAGCCCGAAAATGCATCAGAATCCGCATTACTTTCCCAAGCCATATTGATGATGTATTTCATTCTGCTGATTGTGTCGGGTGTGGTTTCGTGGTTGTTTATTCTCGCGCATGAAAGCCGACTCGTGGCTCAAACTGAGTCGAATCGACAAACCCGAAAACTGGTGAAAGAAATTGAAGCGCACAAAGAAACCGATCGTGCACTTCAGGCTGCCAAGGAATTGGCAGAACGCTCCAATGACGCGAAAAGTCGGTATTTAAGTGGAATCAGCCACGAATTGCGAACACCGTTGCAATCCATTTTGGGATACGCGCAGTTGTTGGCTAACAAGGCAGACACACCGCCGCGGCACCAGGAAGGTCTGGCCATTATTGAGCGCAGTGGGCAGTACCTTACAGACTTGATCGAGGGTTTGCTGGATATTTCAAAAATTGAAGCGGGTCGACTGATGCTGAACAAGAATCAGGTCCGCATACGCGAATTGATTGCCCAGCTGGCCACCATGTTTGAATTGCAGGCTTTGCAAAAAGGGGTGATGTTTGAATGCCGTGTTGTGGACACATTGCCCGAGTGTGTCAGCACAGATGAAAAAAGGCTACGGCAGATTCTAATCAATCTGTTGTCAAATGCTGTGAAGTACACCGAACATGGAAAAGTGCAGTTTGAAGTACGTTACAGAAACCAGGTGGCCGAGTTTTCGATCACAGACACCGGCGTGGGAATTGCCCCGGAACACATGGATCGTATTTTTCAACCTTTTGAGCGTGTGCGAACTACACACACCGCCAACATGCCTGGCACTGGGTTGGGCCTCACCATTGTTCGCTTGCTGACTGACATTATGGGTGGCGACCTGAAAGTGGACAGCACTGAGGGGCTGGGCAGTCGATTCGCCGTCAGCTTGATGCTGCCATGGGTGCAGCGATCCGAGCTTGCCGCAGATCTGCCCCGGCGCATTTTGGGCTATGCAGGCACGCGAAGAACAATTGTGTTGGTGGACGACGATGCTATCTTGCGTGGTTTTCTTTCTGATTTGCTGATTCCGCTGGGGTTTGTCGTGTTGGAGGCGTCTAACGGACAGTTTTGTCTGGACTTGTTGGATCAGGAAATTGAGCTTCGCACAGTGGATTTATTCTTACTTGACGTGAATATGCCCGTGATGGATGGTCTTGAATTGGCCGCTGAACTGAAGCGGCGAAAGCTGAATGCCCCGGTGTTGATGTTGTCAGCGGATGCGCGCGAGCACCACAGGGCACCTGAAGAAAAAAGCCTTTACGATGACTATCTGGTCAAGCCGGTGGACAATCAGAAGTTGTTGGACAAACTGGCTCATCACCTGAAACTGGAATGGATCAATGAACAGCACAACCAGCAAATACCGCTCTTGGCCAATCAACAATCAATATCAGGGAGCAGCCCTGATTTCGTATTTCCCGCACATCCCTTGCTGATTGAACTAAAGGTCTGTGCTGAAATGGGTTACCGAAAAGGTGTGCAAGAGGTGCTGGATAAAATTGAGCTGGCACAGGTACTTCCTGCTCCTGCTTTGAGCAAATTGAAAGAGCAGGCAAGAACCTTTCAGTTCCAAAAACTTGCTGAGCAATTGGATGCATCATGAATGAACAGCAACGCCGTGATGTGGTCCTGGTGGTCGATGATTCACCGGACACACTCACCCTGATCAATGACACGCTTGAGTCGTCTGGCATGGATGTGCTGCTGGCCTTGGACGGCAAGCAGGCCCTGATGATTGCGAGCCGTATTCGGCCCGATGTAATTCTGATGGATGGCGTCATGCCAAGCCTGGATGGATTCGAGGCCTGCAAGATGTTGAAGGCCGATCCAACACTGAACAGCATTCCCGTGATTTTCATGACGGGTTTGAACGATACGCATGACATTGTTCGGGGTTTGGAGGTGGGTGGTGTGGATTACCTTGTCAAGCCTGTTCAACCTGTCGAATTGCTGGCGCGAATCAAGGTCCACTTGCGCAATGCCAGGGTTAGTAACACCGCACAGGCTGCATTGGATCATGCTGGTCAACATCTGATGACCGTGAATGTGCTGGGCCAGATTACCTGGGCCACACCACAAACCCATACTTTGTTAAGCCGGGCCAATACTGACATGGAATGGCAACGCACTCAGCTTGCAGCGCAATTGCGGCACTGGATTTCGCAGTCTCCCGACAGTCAAATGCAATTGCACCTGCATGGTTTGGCATGTCCTGTCGGTTTGCGAATGCTTGGTCGTGAGCCCAATGGGCAGTGCCTGATTCGACTTTTCGATGAGGGTTCTACAAGCCTGCGAGTCAATAATGCTGCTTTGTTGAAGCAGGAGCTTGGGTTGACCGAACGAGAATCCGAGGTGCTTTACTGGATCGCCAATGGTAAAACCAATCGTGAGGTCGCGGAAATTCTTGGCATGAGCCCCCGCACGGTGAACAAACACCTTGAACAGGTGTTCCCCAAGCTGGGTGTGGAAAACCGTACGGCCGCCGCAGGCATTGCCTTGCGCTTGCTGGAGAAAGAACTACGTCAAATGACGTAGTCGATTGCGTCAATTCGCCCATACCGCAACGCATCGGGCTGCCCAAAAATAGGAATGTCGTATCCGTTCATCCTATTTGAGGGTTCATACCATGAAATTAAAGATTTTGGCCTTGGGGCTTGCACTGGCTGCAAGCAGCACCGTAGCCACCTTGGCACAAGCCGCAGACACCATCAAGGTGGGCGTGCTTCATTCACTTTCCGGCACCATGGCGATTTCAGAAACTACCCTGAAAGACACCGTGCTGATGATGGTTGAGGAGCAAAACAAAAAAGGGGGGTTGCTGGGTAAAAAACTGGAGGCAGTGGTGGTTGACCCCGCGTCGAATTGGCCTTTGTTTGCAGAAAAGACGCGCGAATTGCTGACCAAAAACAAGGTGGATGTGATATTTGGTTGCTGGACCTCGGTTTCCCGTAAATCGGTGTTGCCTGTTGTTGAAGAACTCAATGGTCTTTTGTTTTACCCTGTGCAGTATGAAGGCGAGGAATCGTCCAAGAATGTTTTCTACACAGGCGCCGCTCCCAACCAGCAAGCTATTCCCGCAGTGGATTACCTAATGAAGGACCTAGGCGTGAAGCGTTGGGTTTTGGCCGGCACTGACTACGTTTACCCACGCACCACCAACAAGATTCTTGAAGCCTACCTGAAGTCCAAAGGTGTGGCGCAAAAAGACATCATGATCAACTACACGCCATTTGGTCATTCCGATTGGCAGTCTATTGTCTCAGACATCAAAAAATTTGGCAGTGCGGGCAAGAAAACGGCAGTGGTGTCTACCATCAATGGCGATGCCAACGTGCCTTTCTACAAGGAGCTGGGCAACCAAGGCATTTCATCAGAAGACATTCCTGTTGTCGCCTTCTCTGTGGGTGAAGAAGAACTTTCCGGCATAGACACCAAACCACTGGTGGGTCACCTGGCCGCGTGGAATTATTTCCAGAGCGTCAAGAGCCCGGAGAACGATGCCTTCATCAAACAATGGAAAAAATTCGCTGGCCCCAAGCGGGTGACCAACGACCCCATGGAAGCCACTTACATCGGTTTCAAAATGTGGACACAGGCGGTACAAAAAGCAGGCACTACGGAGGTGGCCAAGGTAAGCGCAGCCATGATTGGTCAGAAGGCCAAGAACTTGACTGGTGGCATGGCCGTGATGGGGAAAAACCACCACCTGAGCAAACCCGTTCTGATTGGCGAGATTCAGGACAACGGACAGTTTGAAGTAGTGTGGGAAACCAAAGGCTTGGTTGAAGGCGATGCCTGGTCTGATTTCCTGCCAGGTTCCAAAGACTTGACCGCTGACTGGACAGCACCAATCAACTGCGGCAACTACAACACCAAAACGAAGAAGTGTTCCGGGCAAAACTACTAAGCTCTTAGGCGCAAGCTCGGCCCTTGTTGTCCGAGCTTGTTCTGCCACCTTGAATTCAGGATATTCCCGTGAAATTTGTCATACATATCATTTGTTGCTGGTGCTTCATCCATGGTGCAGCGTTTGCACAAGGCACGACTCCAGGCAGTACTGAGGATGTTCAAAGCAAATCGGTGGAGGCATTACTGGCAGAGTTGGCGCGTGCAAACTTGTCGGAGGCTTTGCCCATTCTCGAACAGTTGGAGAAAACTGGTTCCGAAAGTTTGGTGCCTTTATTTAAAGCCATGATCAATGGTGATTTGTATGCCAATGAGGAATCAGGAATCGTCGTCATAGAGCAACGCAAGGACGACGTGAAGTTCTATTTAAATCCTTTAAATCAGAAAGAATTTGATGATAAAGATTCAACCGGTTTAAGCAAAGTACGTGTGAACAACCGATTGCGTTCATATCTTCGAGGTGCCGTAGCACGAATTCAAATTGCAGCGCCCAAGGCTGCAACACGAGAACAGGCAGTTGTGTCGCTACTGGGCGATTTAACACCCGACACCGTACTTGCCATTGAAAAGGCGCTGCTCAAAGAAACCAACAGCACAGTAAAGGAGGCCATGGAGACCGCTGTGGCCATGAACCGCGCCGCACAATCCCCCGATCCGTTGATTCGACTTGACGCGATACAAACGCTGGGTGCCAGTCAATATGCGGAGGTGCGCAATCTGTTGAATCAGCTCAAACAGAATGAACAAGATCCAAAGCTATTGGCTGCTGTGGCGGAGTCGTTGCGCAGCATGAAGCTTCGCTCTGATTTCTACGGTGTTGTGGATCAACTTTTTTTTGGTTTGAGTTTGGGCTCTGTGTTGCTGCTTGCAGCGATTGGCCTGGCCATTACTTTTGGTGTGATGGGTGTGATCAATATGGCTCATGGCGAAATGATGATGCTGGGCGCCTATACCACCTATGTGGTGCAACTGGTCATGCCCAATCTGGTTGATTATTCCTTGTGGGTTTCCATCCCGCTGGCTTTCCTGGTCGCAGGCTCGGTTGGTATATTGATTGAGCGATGCGTGATCCGGTTTTTGCACGGCAGACCCCTGGAAACATTGCTTGCTACTTTTGGGATTAGCCTGATTCTGCAGCAAGCTGTTCGCACTGTTTTTTCACCATTGAACCGGCAGGTTTCGCAACCATCGTGGATGAGCGGTTCAGTGGAAATCAATCCCGAACTGTCGATTACATTGAACCGGCTTTACATTTTTGTGTTCGCGCTTATCGTATTTTTTGTCTTGCAACTGATTCTTAAAAAAACCTCATTGGGCTTGAATGTGCGCGCCGTATCGCAAAATCGGAACATGGCGAAATCCATGGGCATTCGCACGGGTTGGGTGGATGCAATGACCTTCGGTTTGGGATCAGGAATTGCTGGTATTGCAGGCGTAGCACTTAGCCAACTGACCAATGTGGGGCCTAATCTGGGGCAAAACTACATCATTGATTCTTTCATGGTGGTGGTGTTTGGTGGTGTGGGCAATTTGCTGGGTACGCTGGTGGCTGCATTTTCACTCGGTATTGCCAACAAGTTTCTTGAGCCGGTCACCGGTGCCGTGCTGGCCAGCATTGTTGTGCTGGTGTTCATCATACTGTTCATCCAAAAGCGTCCGAAAGGTTTGTTTCCACAAAAAGGGAGGGCGGCTGAATGAACTGGCTGACTGAAGTATTTTCCAAGGGTAGAAAGCCGGGTAGCTCGGTGTTGCCCTTTGTGCTGGTGCTGGCGGTCGTTACCCTGTTCGCAGCCGTCTCCAATTTGCTGATTCCGGTCGATTCTTTTTTTCATGTCAGCACCTACACCATTACCTTGCTGGGCAAGTATCTGAGCTACGCCATGCTGGCGCTGGCGGTCGACGTAATTTGGGGTTACTGCGGCATTCTCAGTTTGGGTCATGGGGCATTTTTTGCGCTTGGTGGTTACGGCATGGGCATGTACCTGATGCGCCAAATTGGCGACCGTGGTGTGTACGGCAATTCTGAATTACCCGATTTCATGGTGTTTCTCGACTGGAAAGAACTGCCCTGGTACTGGCTTGGCATGGACTTGTTTCCTGTGGCCATGTTGATGGCGCTGTTTGTACCTGGTTTGCTGGCATTTGTGTTTGGCTGGCTGGCATTTCGTTCACGCGTTACCGGCGTGTATTTGTCCATCATGACGCAGGCCCTGACCTATGCCCTGATGTTGGCGTTCTTCCGGAATGAAATGGGCTTTGGAGGCAACAATGGCTTGACCGATTTTAAAGACCTGCTGGGCTTCGACTTACAAGCGGACACCACTCGGGTTGGCCTCTTTGTGACCACTGCGCTTTTGTTGGCACTCGTGTATGTGTGTAGTCACTTCATCTTGAAAAGCCGGTACGGTAAAGTGATTGTGGCGATTCGCGACGGTGAGCCCCGTGTCAGGTTTTTGGGGTACCGCACCGACCACTACAAAGTTTGGCTGTTCGTTTACTCAGCACTGATTGCCGCATTGGCTGGTGCGATGTACGTACCCCAGGTCGGCATTATCAATCCAGGCGAGTTCTCTCCGCTCAACTCGATTGAGGTCGTGATTTGGGTTGCGGTGGGCGGGCGCGGCACTCTGTATGGTGCTGTCGCCGGGGCCTTGTTGGTGAACTATGCAAAAACCCGTTTCACCGCAATCATGCCCGACGCCTGGCTTTTTGCTTTGGGGGCTATGTTTGTATTGGTCACCCTTTATCTCCCCAAAGGCCTGGCCGGCGTATTCAAACGGGAGAAACACGCATGAATGCCTTAAACACACTGCGAGAAAAAGTACTACACCAGACCCGGTTTTTTCCAAAAGCACCCGAGCAGGAAGACATTGATATTTCTCACGATGTCATTTTGTATGTCGAGGGATTGAGTGTCACTTTTGACGGTTTCAAAGCTTTGAATGATCTGAACCTGTATGTAAAGGCAGGTGAATTGCGTTGTCTGATCGGCGCGAACGGCGCAGGAAAAACTACGCTGATGGATGTAATCACAGGAAAAACCAAACCGGATTTGGGCAATGTGTATTTTGGACAAAACGTGAATTTGCTGGAACGAAGTGAACCTGAAATTGCGCGTCTGGGTATTGGCCGAAAATTCCAGAAACCCACGGTTTTCGAAGCGCACAGCGTGCTTGATAATCTTGAGATGTCATTGAAAGACAACAAAGGTATTTGGTATTCGCTGTTTGCCAGGTTGACCCCTGCCCAGCGAGACAGGATTGATTCAGTTCTTCAAACCATTGGTTTGACCCAGCAGGCAAACATGCTGGCGGGAGCTTTGTCGCACGGGCAAAAGCAATGGCTTGAAATTGGCATGTTGCTGGTCAGCGACCCGCAAGTTTTGTTGATTGACGAACCGGTGGCGGGCATGACCGCGCAAGAAACCGAGCGTACAGCTGAACTACTTAATGGGCTGGCCGGTGACCATACAGTGATTGTGGTGGAACATGACATGGAATTCGTGCGCAGCATTGCACGCACCGTGACCGTGTTGCATCAGGGCAGTGTACTGGCCGAAGGCACCATGGAACAGGTTCAAAACAACAAGGATGTGATCGAAGTGTACCTTGGAGAACCCGCATGATTTATCTCAATGGCGTGAACCAGAAGTACGGCGGTACACAGATATTGTGGAATCTCGATATGGAGATCAAGGAAGGTTCCTGCACATGCATCATGGGCCGCAATGGGGTGGGAAAAACCACTTTGCTAAAATGCATTATGGGCTTATTACCTGTTTCAGGCGGTGAAATTCGCCTGAAAGACACGGTGCTCCATTCCCAACCTGCCGAGAAACGTCCTTATTTGGGTATTGCGTATGTACCACAAGGCCGTGAAATTTTTCCCATGCTGACTGTGGAGGAAAACCTTCGCCTGGGGCTTCCTGTGAGAAAGGACAAATCGAAAAACATTCCCGACAAAATTTTTGAATTGTTTCCTGTACTGGCCGACATGCTTCATCGCCGGGGTGGCGATTTGTCAGGTGGGCAGCAACAGCAACTTGCGATTGGTCGAGCGCTGGTGCTTGAGCCCAAAGTATTGATTCTGGATGAACCCAACGAAGGGATTCAGCCCAACATTGTGAAGCAGATCGGCGATGTCATTCTGAAGTTGAATGAAGAAGAGGGTATGACCGTTATTCTGGTGGAACAAAAGCTGGGCTTTGCTCGCCGCGTGGGCATGGAATTCAGACTAATGGAAAAAGGCCGCGTGGTCGCCAGCGATACGATGGACAAACTCAGCGACAAGCTGATTGCCCAGCACTTGGCAGTGTAGGTGCTTGTCGGTGAATTATCCTCTCGACCTTCGCCTGATGCCCTCGACCTGGCACGCCAGCCTGACCCTTGGGTTTGAGCATGGGCAACGCGGCACTGTACTGAAATATTGTGCGCACAGCGGACCCTTGTATGTACAGAAAGCGTTTTATCCAGAGGGGCGAGAGCTGGCTCATGCCTATCTGTTGCACCCGCCGGGCGGAATGGTCTCGGGTGACCATCTTGAAGTGAATGTGCAGGCAGGCGAAAACACGGCGGTATTGATTACCACACCGGGTGCTGGGCGAGTGTACCGCGCGCGCACAGACCGCACGGCACAATATTTGCACAATCAACTTGAAGTGGCGCAGGGCTCAAGTGTGGAATGGCTTCCCCAGGAAACGATCGTATACCCGGACGCCCAGGCAATTCTGAACACGCATTTCAATCTACATGCAAATTCCAGATGCATTGCCTGGGATGTTATTTCACTGGGGCTCCCAGCGTGCGGGCAGGTATTTGGCGCTGGCAGTTTGCAGCAGACTATGCAGGTTCATCTTGACGGCCGTTTGGTGCTGCGTGAGCGCATGCTGCTGGATCGCCAAAGCCGAAACACCTACGCTGCGATGGCGGGTTTTCAAAGCAAGCCCGTGTGCGGTTTGATGATTGCCGGGCCGTTTGATACTGCACTGGATGAAGAACTGGAAAGCGCCTTGCAGGTGCAATGTAGCAGCACCCATGAAGGCGATCTGTCTGCAATCACTGTGGTAGGAAAGTTTGTGGTGGTACGTTTCCTGGGCTTTTGCAGCAACCGTGCACGGCAAACCTTCACAGAATGCTGGAGGTTACTGCGCCCAGTTTTGCTGAACCGGCCTGCATGTGCCCCCGGAGTTTGGCGAACCTGAGAAAACAGAATCAAGAGAGGAAACCCATGGAATTATTGCCCCGCGAAAAAGACAAATTGATGATATTCACTGCGGCCTTGCTGGCTGAACGACGCCTGAACAGAGGCCTGCGCTTGAATTATCCCGAGGCTGTGGCTTACATCACTATGGAAATAATTGAAGGTGCGCGCGATGGGCGAACCGTGGCGGAGTTAATGAGTTACGGACGTACTTTATTAACCACGGATTTGGTAATGCCCGGTGTGGCTGATCTGGTTCAGGAAGTGCAGGTGGAAGCCACTTTTCCGGACGGAACCAAACTGGTCACTGTTCACAACCCGATTGTTTGATTGGAGCCCCATGATGATTCCAGGAGAAATAAAGGTGGCAGCAGGTGTCATTGAATTGAATGCAGGTTTGGAGACCCGCAGCCTTCGTGTCGAAAACACGGGTGACCGACCTGTGCAGGTGGGTTCGCACTACCATTTTTTTGAAGTCAATCCCGCATTGCGGTTTGATCGTAAACGGACCTTGGGTTTTCGGTTGAACGTTGCATCGGGCACTGCGGTGCGGTTTGAGCCGGGGCAGGGGCGCGAGGTGGAATTGGTGGCTTACGCGGGCCGCCGCCATGTCTATGGTTTTCGTGGAGAAGTGATGGGAGCGCTGGATGACAACAATTGACCGCGCCGCCTATGCACAGATGTTTGGCCCGACCACCGGCGATCGCGTTCGTTTGGGGGACACCGCCCTGTGGATCGAAGTGGAAAGAGACTTCACAGTGTATGGCGATGAAGTGAAATTCGGGGGTGGCAAAGTGATACGCGACGGCATGGGGCAAAGCCAGGTGTCGTGTACCCTTTCCGTAGATTTGGTCATCACCAATGCGCTGGTGCTGGATCATTGGGGTATCGTGAAGGCAGATGTGGGCATTAAAAATGGTCGCATTTTCAGGGTGGGCAAAGCGGGCAACCCAGATGTACAACAAGGTGTCGACATTCTGATTGGCCCGGGCACTGAAGTCATTGCTGGGGAAGGTTGCATTCTGACTGCTGGGGGCATTGACGCACATATCCACTTCATTTGCCCACAGCAAATTGAAGAAGCGTTGATGAGTGGCGTTACCACCATGATTGGTGGCGGCACCGGCCCTGCAACCGGTACCAATGCTACCACCTGCACACCAGGCCCGTGGTATCTGGCGAAAATGATGCAAGCAACCGATTGCATGCCCATGAATTTGGGTTTTCTGGGCAAGGGCAATGCCAGCCAGCCCCTTGCGCTTGAAGAACAGATTGAAGCGGGTGCCTGTGGCTTGAAGCTTCATGAGGATTGGGGCACCACCCCTGCCTCGATAGACACCTGCCTTGGCGTAGCCGAAAAATACGATGTGCAGGTAGCCATTCATACCGATACCTTGAATGAATCGGGATTTGTTGACGACACCATTGCCGCCTTTAAAGGCCGGGTCATTCACACCTACCACACCGAGGGCGCAGGCGGCGGGCATGCGCCCGATATCATCAAGGCCTGTGGCCAGTCCAATGTGTTGCCATCCTCCACAAACCCGACACGGCCATTCACTGTTAATACCGTGGATGAACACCTAGACATGCTGATGGTGTGCCACCACCTGGACTCGAACATTCCCGAAGACGTGGCATTTGCCGATTCACGCATTCGCAAGGAAACAATCGCAGCCGAGGATATTTTTCATGATCGTGGCGCGTTCTCAATGATTTCTTCCGACTCTCAAGCCATGGGTCGTGTGGGCGAGGTGATCACGCGTACTTGGCAAACAGCCCATAAAATGAAAACGCAATTTGGGTTGCTGGCGGAAGATGAAAGTTTGGGTGCCGACAATTTTCGCGCCAAAAGATACATCGCGAAATACACCATAAACCCGGCTATTGCCCACGGCATCTCGCATGAAGTCGGATCGATTGAAACCGGCAAATTGGCTGATTTGGTATTGTGGAAGCCGGCATTTTTTGCCGTGAAGCCAGCCATGATCATCAAGGGCGGCATGATTGCAGCTGCCCCAATGGGCGACCCAAACGCCTCTATTCCAACACCTCAACCAGTGCACTATCGTCCCATGTTTGGCGCGCAGGGTCTGGCTGCTGCGAAAACTTCAGTCACCTTCACTTCGCAGGCGGCGATCGACAACAAACTGGCAGAGAGTCTGGGCATCCATCGTACTTTGGTGGCCTGTAAAAACACACGCAACATTAGCAAGCACGACATGGTGCACAACAACTGGTTGCCGGTTGTCACTGTCGATCCCCAAACCTATGAGGTGCGGGCCGATGGAGAGCTGCTGACTTGTGAACCCGCCAGGGTATTGCCCTTGGCTCAACTCTACAGCCTGTTTTAAGGAGCCCGGCCATGTTGGATATTTTTGAGCGATTGGGTACGCATTGCCATGCCCATGTGAATGCCACTGTGGTGTTAAGCCACGAGCAACGCGAGCGCGGAAGACTGCGCCTGCAAAGCATCGAGGGGTTGGAGGTTCGTCTGTTTCTCGAACGCGGCCGCCCGCTTGAAGTGGGTGAATACCTGAAAAGCCAGTGTGGCAAGATCGTTCGCATAGAAGGTGCGATTGAAGAGGTCATGATGGCGCAATGCACCGATTGGTCAACTTTCGCGCGCGCGTGTTATCACCTGGGCAACCGGCACGTGAAAGTGCAGGTCGGCGAATTGTGGTTACGCATCAAACCAGATCATGTGCTGGGTGACATGTTGGCGCAATTGGGCCTAACAGTGCATGCGCAACTGGCCGTGTTTGTTCCGGAAAGCGGCGCTTATACAAAAGCGGCGGCCCAACATCACCACGATCATCACCATGACCATTAACGCAATCGAATTAAAACCCATAGAACTGGTGAAGCTGATGCACTTGTGCAGTGTCAGTTTACCAGTGGGAGCCTATTCCTTTTCACAAGGAATGGAGTACGCCATTGACGCCGGGTGGGTGCAGTCGCCAGATCAAGTTCACGACTGGCTGGAGTGCCAACTGTTGTTCAACCTGGCGCGGGTGGATTTACCGCTGTTGGCCCGCAGCATGCAGGCTTTGAATCGCAATGATCTTGCGCTGCTTGCGCACTGGAATGATTTTTTGATTGCATGCCGGGAAACCCGGGAGCTCCGCCTGACCGACTTGGCCATGGGAGAGGCGCTGCAGCGTTTGTTGCCTACTCTCGGCGTTGACCCCTTGTTCGCCAAACGCGAGCCAGCTAGCTTTGTCACGCTGTTCGCTGTGGCCTGCGCTCAGTGGCATATCTCCCAGGAAGGCGCCTGCCTTGGGTTTGCGTGGGCATGGCTTGAAAACCAGGTGGCTGCAGCCACCAAGCTGGTGCCGTTGGGTCAAACGCAGGCGCAAGCCTTGGTGGCAAAGTTGCAACCCGTGTTGCCAGATGCAGTACTTCTCTCCAGCCAAGTGAATGATGATCAACTTGGCAGTTGCCTGCCCGGCTTGGCCTTGGCCAGTGCGCTGCATGAGACCCAATATTCCCGACTGTTTCGATCATGAGGACAAATTAATGACACACACCAAACAAACCCTGCGAGTGGGCATCGGTGGTCCGGTTGGATCCGGCAAAACTGCCTTGTTGAAATCGCTGTGCTACGCCATGCGCGATCACTACGACATTGCGGTGGTGACCAACGATATTTACACCAAGGAAGACGCCAAGTTTCTGACGGAGCATCAGGCCTTGACAGCAGACAGGATCATTGGCGTGGAGACCGGCGGCTGCCCGCACACAGCAATTCGCGAAGATGCCTCAATGAATCTGGCTGCCGTGGATGAGCTGATTGAACGCCACGGCCTTCTGGATGTGGTGTTTGTTGAAAGTGGTGGCGACAACTTAAGCGCAACATTCAGCCCTGAACTAAGCGACCTGACCCTGTACGTCATCGATGTATCTGCGGGCGATAAAATCCCGCGCAAGGGTGGTCCGGGTATCACGAAATCTGATTTGTTGGTGATCAACAAAATTGATCTGGCGCCCATGGTGGGCGCGTCACTGGAGGTAATGGATCGCGACGCCAGGAAAATGCGTGGAACCAGACCCTTCGTATTTTCTAATCTGAAAGCGGCCAAAGGTCTTGACGACATTATTTCTTTCATTGTGAAAGAGGGCATGTTGCAGGTCAAAGCACTGCCCCCTGCAGTGGCTGTTGTCTAAAAAAATCATTCACAGGGAAAGGACTCCACAGTATGAAATTGATTCAATCCATTTTGTTGTTTGCTGCTACAGCCTCTTTTGCGCCTGGTACGCTGGCCCACCCAGGTCACCATGAGCACAACAGCATGGCTTTTGCCTTGCTGCACCACGTCACAAGTATTTACCACTCGCTTATGTCTCTCGCCGTATTGGGCGGTGTGATGATAATTGTAGGCTTGGCAATCAGTCTGAAGCACAAGACGCGCCGCGTGGCTGGCGCTGCCTTGTCAATCGCCGGGGCAGGTTTGCTGATCGGACAATTCTGAGACGCCGGGGTTTATTTGAAAAGCAGCTGCATCAAATTCAGCACCAGCAAAATTGCCGCCAGCACTTGCCACAGCAACACCGGGTTTTTTTCAATCAGGGGTTGCTTGGCCACGCTGGCTTCCAGCTTGGTGTTGGGCACGGTCAGGTCTTGCAAAAATTCACTGAGTGCATCGTAGCGATACCGTGGGTTGGGTTGAAGCGCTTTGCGCAGGCAGGCCTCTACCCACAGCGGCAAATCACGGCGTGCTTGGTTGGCTGGAATGTAGCGCATGTCGCCATAGCTTTTCAGTTCAAGCTGTTTCACCGCTTTTTCTGTAAACGGCAAGCTACCCGTCAGCATTTCATACACCACCACGGCCAGTGAAAACAAATCTGATTTGAAAGTACCTACTTCACCCATCAGGTATTCAGGCGCGACATAATTCACGCTGCCTTGCGGTACCGATTTGTCCAGTGGTGAAATCAGTTCATCGGCACCGGCAATCAATACCGTACCGAAGTCGAGAATTTTCACGCAGCCGGTTGCGTCAATCATGATGTTCTCGGGCTTGATGTCCTGGTGCACCATGTCGGCGCGCTGAAATGCTCGCAGCCCCGCCACCACTTGTTTTACAATGCGACGCACAGCGTCCACACTGGGTTTGGGGTTGTCATACATCCATTCCCGCAGGTTAATGCCTTCAATGTATTCGCCCAGATAGTACAAAAACTGCTTCGGGCGTTTGGGCACATGGGTTCGCATTACATTTACATGCTGCACGCTTTGTCCCACCCATTCTTCGCGAACAAAACCGCTCAGGTACATCGCGTCCTCGGAGAAATTCAGTGAGGGTGTTTTCAGCGTGAATTGTTCGCCGGTTTCCATGTCGCGCACGCGGTACATGTGGCTGCGGGTTCCGCTGAAAATAATTTCAAGTACTTCATAGCCATCGATTTTATTGCCCACCTGAAGCACTGGCGGTATGGGCAATTGTGTCAACTTGCGGTGCACCTCATCCAGCGTTTCATGGGGCAGGGCGTCGATGGCCATCAACAACACAGTCAGGTTGTCGTCGCTGCCAGCATGCAACGCTGCCTGAACCATGCTTTTGGCAAGTAGTTCCAAATCGGTAGTGCCATGCTCTGTAATCAAGTCAAGCATTTCTGAGCGCTTCAGCACGCCGTGAACCCCATCGGTGCTCAGCAATACCAAATCACCCACCTGCAATTCATGGGTGCTGTAGTCCAGTTCCAGATGCCGGTCTGCGCCCAGTGCGCGCGACAAATACTCCTGCCCCCGTTCAGTACGTACATGGTCCTGGGTGAGGCGCTCAATTGTATCGCCACGCACCTGGTATACCCGCGAATCACCCACATGAAAACAGTGCAGGGTATTGGATTTCAACACCACCGCACTGAAGGTGGTCAACAGGCTGTCGTTGTGGCTGGCCCGGTTGGTATTTTGCTGATAAATCCAGGCATTCAAGCCGGAAATAATTTGCCGGGCTGACTTTTGAACGCTCCAGGTGTAGGGCGTGGAAGCATAGTCGTCAAGAAAACTGGTTACCGCCGTTTGGCTGGCCACATGGGAATCGGCGCAACTGCTCACGCCATCGGCAATGGCCGCCGCAGCACCTTTGAGCAAGTTCGATTCAGCTTGCCCACACCACGCGGCAAAGGCATCCTGATTCACAGGCTTTTGGCCTGCGATGGAATGACCACCAAACCGAACTTGCAATGTACTGCTCATGGCGCCTTTGCTTGTTGTTGTCTATTTATCCCACGCGAATCAGTTCAACTGTACCGTCTTCTTTGACTTCGGCCATGTGCCCCTGTGGTTCTTCCATGAACAGCAGTGTAATAAAACCCACCACAGCAGTTAAGGCAATCACGAAGAAGAATGCCTGATAGCTGACAAACGACAACACCGTGAGATAAACCACTGCACCTACATTGCCGTATGCACCTGTCATGCCTGCAATTTGGCCGGTCAGGCGGCGTTTGATCAAGGGCACTGCGGCGAACACAGCCCCTTCGCCAGCCTGCACGAAAAATGAACAGGCCATGGTAGTAATCACGGCCAACCACAATGGCCAGCTTGAGTTGGTTAAGCCCATCAGCGCATAGCCGACGGCCAATCCTGCTGTGAGAATCAACAGCGTGCGTTTTCGTCCAAATTTGTCGCTGATCCAGCCACCGCCAGGGCGTGACATCAGGTTCATGAAGGCGTACATGGAGGCCACAAGGCCCGCGTACACAGGGCTGAGCGAAAAGGTTTCTGAGTAGAACAATGGCAACATCGACACCACAGCCAATTCAGAACCAAATGTGGCGAAATAGAGTACGTTCAACACAGCCACTTGTTTGAATTTGTAGCGGTGCAATTCAGGCACCGGGGTTTTGAAAATATCGCTGTTTACTTTGTATGCACCGTAGCAGTCGTACACAAGAATCAACAGCAGAACGCCATAAATGGTGTTGGCTGCAGCACTGCTGAGCATGCTGACACCTTCTGGAGACAATTTCCAGGTTAACAAAGCCAATGCTGCATACATGGGCAGTTTCATCAGCAGCATGAAGTAGAAATCGCTGACACTTGTTACTTCCATGCCACCGCTTTTCTTGGGTTTGAAGTAGGTAGAGCCCTTTGGGGTGTCGCTCACATTGAAGTACCACACAAAGCTGAACAAGAGGCAAATTACACCAGTAATTGCAATTGCATAGCGCCAGCCGTCAGGCCCGCCCAGCAACAAGGCCAGTGTGGGCAGCACCATGGCTGCACCTGCCGACCCAAAGTTACCCCAACCGCCATAAATACCTTCGGCCGTACCCAGCTGGTGGGCTGGAAACCATTCACTGACCATGCGAATACCGATCACGAACCCGGCACCGATAAAGCCCAATAGAAATCGGGAAATGGCGGCCTGTGCAAAGTCAGTTGAAAGCGCAAACATGAAGCAGGGAATGGACGACACAAACAGAAGCACCGCGTAAACCAGGCGGGGGCCAAATTTGTCGGTCAGCATGCCAATCAATATGCGTGCGGGAATGGTCAGTGCCACATTCAAAATCAACAGTGTTTTAACCTGTTCTTTGCTCAAGCTCAGCGATTCAGCAATGGCGCCGAGCATGGGTGCGTGGTTGAACCACACGAAAAAAGTGATGAAAAATGCAATCCAGCTCATGTGCAGGATTTTCATTTTCCCGGCAAAAGAGAACAGATTCAGTTTGGCGTGGTCGTTCATGACGAATGGCTCTTTTTGGAATTCAAAATAAAAAGCGCCCACCCATCGAATCAATCTGTGGATTGACTTGGTGAGTGAGCGCCTTTGCCCGTTTTTGCTGCATATGAAAGTCAGTTGCACCTAAAAGGTGCGCTTAACTCTCCCAGACAGTCTCGATTTCCAGCTTTGGAGGCGAAAACTGTGTGTATGAATGTTGCAATGCAGAAACTGTGCCAGCGAACAAACCGTGAACCAAGAAAACCTGTCAAGGTCTATGCAATATGGATAAAATAACATCGAGTGGTCCGTCAGTTTTTAGCAGCAACTTAAGTAGCAGAAAGGTGATTCAAATGCGTATGTTCAGCGTGTCAACAGGTGTGGTGGTGGGGTCTGCATTGCTCTTGAGCGCATGTGCCTCCATGTACAGCGTTCGGCCAGTGGTGGCCGAGAACCAGGTGCCAGTTCAAAACCAGGGTTTTGAGTCTTTGAGTTCGAGCAAAAAACACATGGTGCAGGTGGGCTCGGTGTACAACTCGATGCGTCAATTTGATAACCCTCGTTTTAACGTAACTTTTGTGAACAACGGCAAGTTTCCAGTTGAGTTTTCGACGGAAAACGTCACGGTGACTTTCAATGGCGAGCCGGCCACTGTGGTCAGTTACGAGGCACAAATTCAGGATGTGCAAAACCGACTTTCTTTCTACGGTTTCAGGGCCCCAATTTTTTACAGCCCGTTTTATCACTCACCTTTTCACAGGGGTTTTCACGGAAGCGGTTTTCTGTTTCAAACCGATTTCAATGACAGACTTGATGTGCAGCAAGCCTTTGCCGACTTTGACCGAATTCAAAAGTACAGTTTGAAACCGAAGGTGGTGCGCCCGGGTGAGCAAACACAAGGTGAAATTATTGTGGCCCGAAAGTTATCGGCCAGCAGTGCGCAAGACATCACAGTGACGGTACGTGTGGATGACGACATGCACAAATTTGATTTTGGTTACCTCCAAACCAATTAATCAGGGGCTGCTTACTGGAGTTCAGCGATTTTCCTGAACTCCTGAAGCTTGGCCCGCAAAAACAAAATCATCGCTTCACGGTCGTGAAGTTCTGCACTCAAGTACTCCACCACTGTGGTCAATTGCTCCACTTCGGCCGATCGCTTTTGAATCAATTCACTGGCGCGTGCTTGCAGTTTGGCCAGTTGCCTGCACAAGGCGTCGTTTTCAATCAGCAAGGTATCCATCGATTTATTCATGCACACTGCGGCTTTCATGGGGCAATTCCTTCATGAATCAGTGAAGCGCGCCACCTGCATGCTGCCGGTTGTGGCCTTGCAGGGTGGGTTGCTCCAAAGCTTGTTTGATTCGTTGAATTTCGGCTTGTGCAAAGCCCATCATGCCCAGCAAATCCCGAAAGGCAGTGGCTTCAAAGCGCATGGTCATGTAGTGAAGACAGAGGGATACCACCCCGGTTTCCTGACAGTAATAGACTGAACCGTTTTCGCTGCCCGCTAACCATTGACCCAGTTGAGCTGTACAGTTTTCCTGCTGCATGAAGAACTCCCGATTGATACAAATGAGAATTCATCGTAAATGATAATCATTATCAATACAAGTGCTTTTTGCAGTTCTAGGCTTGCTCGGTGTTTAGTTGGTACTTGTCTTCCGCACCACAGTCAATTTATTACCTACTGGGCTACTTTGTTCGCCCAGAATTCCTTTTTCAGTCACCAGCAAGTCAGTGCCGGAGAACAGTGGTGGCCGGCCTTGCATGACCTGCGAAGTGCCGGTTGAAAAGGTCAGTGGGTTGAAGGCATCCACTTGCTCGCCGAGAAAGTTGAGTTTAATGACCTGTCCCGTTAAAAAGTAGGTAACGGCGAAACCATCGGGAAGAATTGAAAAGTCGTCCGGCAGGCTTTCCAGCGTGGCCAGCACCAATGGCATTCCGGCAGATCCATCCTGTTGAATTGGCACTACATTCAAGCGGCCCAGGTTTGGTATTTCAGAATCAGTAAAGTACAGCAGATTTCCCCGGCGTTGAATGCCATTTGGGAAACGACCTGCCAGGTCCAGCCATGTCGTTTGATTCTCCACTTGCAGCGGGTTGTTGGCAGCAACTTTCAGTTTCACAATTTTTGGAGTGGGCAGGGCATTGGTAGCAATCGGTCCATCCACTGCATACAGTGTTTGGCCGTCTGCACTGCTGGTTAGTCCATTGGCCAACCCCATGCTGTCATAGTCAAATACCGGTGAAATCGTCATTGGGGATTTGTTCAAGCTGCCTGCCCACAAAGTGCCGTCGCCACAATTGGCGTAAAGGGTATTCCTGGCAATCGCCAAACCCGTGAAGTTGCACACCCCGCTGGAAACCGTTTGAGCCGCGAATTCATCGGCAACTTTAACCACCTCAATCACGGATTGCCCGCCGGACACAAACAGCCTGCCTTCAGCCGAGAAAATCATGTTCTCTGCATCCGGAACGGTCAGCAATTCCTGCAAACTGGCACAAGCATTGTTAAAGCAAGGGCTGTTTTGTTCCAGTGATGATGCATTGGTGCGAGTTGTTGGCAGGGCAGTGGGCTCTTCGCCCGTGCATGCAACCACAAACGGCAGAAAAACAAGGAGCGACCAACAAAGACGTGTTCCAGATTGCATGTATCAAATTCCCCATGAGATGAAGCTTGTACTTTGAGTGCAAATGTTTGGATGTAATAATCAAGAATCAACAACATCGCAGGAGCAAATCCCCATGTTCGAGAAACTCTGGGCGTGTGTATTGATGGCTTTTGTTTTCTGGCACTCGGGCCCGGTTAACGCAACTGCTGCTGTCCCTGTGCCCTTACCCCAGTTACCCGCCACATTTTCAGGCACCTTGCCTTGTGCCAGTTGCGAAGGTATTCAGACAAACATTACCTTGCAGGCCGACGGTACTTTTTTCTCCCGCCAATTTTATGTGGGGCAACCCTTGCCCAATCAAGCCAGCGATTTGGGACGTTGGGTGATGTCGCATTACGGAAACATTTTGGTGACGCAGGGGCAAAATTCCGAGTTGCGTTATTTTCGGGTGAAGTCAGCTGACGAAATTGAAATGCTGGATCTTGAAGCGCGCACCATTTTTTCGACCTTGAATTACAGCTTGAATCGCACCGCAACTGCGGATGTACCAGACTTGAAGTTGTTTCCGCTCACGGGGCTTTATCGCTATTTTGCCGATGCTGGCCGTTTTATTGAATGTGCAAGTGGCCTGAACTTGCCCGTGGTTGCCATGGGTGACAATGCAAAACTTGAGAATGCTTATTTGCAACTTCGTGAAGAACCCGGGCAGGCACTGCTTGCGACTGTGTATGGTCATATCAAGCCTGCGCAATCGATGGAGGGGGATAAACTTACACCAAGTTTGCACCCCCTGCGCTTTGAGAACATTGCAAGTGGCAATTGCCCCAAACACCTGCGCTCGGTCAAATTGGAAAATCAATTCTGGACGCTGGTACAACTGCAGGGAAAGCCAGTGGTGTTGCCTGAAACCGGCCGTGCACCGGGTTTGATGTTGCATGTGGATAACAACCGGCTGAGTGGCTCAGGGGGTTGTAACCAGTTGCTTGGTACGTATGCACTCGACGGGAGTTTTGTTCAATTGAGCCTGTTTGCTGCCACACGCATGGCCTGCTTAAGCGAGGGTAATGTAGATACTGAACTGATTGACACGCTGACCCAGGTCAGAAGCTGGAATATTCTGGGTCAGCGTATGGAGTTGTATGACCAGCTTGGGCGTTTGCTGGCCAGGTTTGAAGTGCGTTAAGTTGTTTAATTCTGCAACAGCTCGAAAGTAAGGCCCGCATGCTGTTGCAATCGGCTTATCAGTTGTTCGCCCATCAGTGAGGCGGGTGTCCAGAACCCGCCAGCGTGGTTTTGAATGTCCAGGGCCAGGCACACCGCAGCCTCGCCCAGCATTTTTCCGGTTGAGCCATAACCCGGGTCCATATCGCCTGTTACTTTGGCTGTCAAAGTATTGCCCTTGCTGGTGGTGCCATAAAAGCGCAGGTCATAAGAGCCGCGTTGCTGCGAAGTTTCACTGGGGCCTTCGCCAGGTTTGGGAACCACGAATTTTTCAAGCACCCAACGGGTTGGCGGCAGTGCTGCACCGATCAAAAACCCAGCCATGCCGCTGGCCAGTCCCATCGCAGTCATGCGGCCTTTGAATCCATTTCCGGTCATCATCGCTTCGTCGTACTTGAATTCTTTTCCGTATCCATAATTTTGCAGCGCATTGCTTCGATGAACCACGCGCGTATTAATACCCGCCATAACAAAAGGTGCCAGCCAGCTTTTTGCCACTGGGTCAAATTCTGCGAAGCTTACATTGGGCTGGCGTGCAGCCAGGCGGGCAGGGGATATCAAGTATGGGTTGGCCAGTTTCTTCGCCAGTGAACGGTCAGCCGCAACTTCGCGCGTTACGTTGATCATGCTGGCCACGGTGCCACCTGAAAATTCACCCTTCAGTTTCCTGACCCGCATGCGTATTTGTTGGCAAGGTTCACCATATTGAACGCTGGCCGCCTTCTGTAGAAACAGCACGCCCAAATCAGAAGGAATTGAATCGAAACCGCAGCAATGCACAATGCGTGCACCGCTTTGTTTGGCGGTGTCTTCGTGGGCTTCAATCATCCGTGCAATCCATTGCACTTCACCGGTGAGGTCGCAGTAGTCGGTGCCGGTTTCAGCACACACTTTCACCAAATCGGAACCATACAAAGCGTAAGGGCCCACTGTTGAAACCACAACCCTGGTTTTTGCACACAGATTTCGCAAATCAGTTTCTTTACCGGCATTGGCCAAAATGGTCGGAAGCTCTCGGGCCTGCTCACCCAAGCGGTTTTTCAACACTGCCAGTTTGTCGGCATCGCGCCCCGCAATCGCCCATTTGATCTCGCCATTCAAGCCATGGCGTTTCCACAGGTACTGCACCAAAATTTGACCGACGAAGCTGCTTGCCCCGAACACGATCACGTCGAATTCTTTCTTTTTCATTGCGCTGTATCTCCTGAATTTATTGTGTTTTGCCAGATTCTCTCACACTCGATAAACCTTGTATTGATATTCCGAATACCGATTATTTCTAGGCCCTAAGGGTGATAGGGAGTGACCGAAGCTTTAACCCGATCGGGGGGACGCAAATTGGATGTGGAATATTTAAGGTGAATCCATTCATCGGAGAACCCCATGGCCAGTCTTTCAGCAGTCAACTTTTTGTTCGATTCAAGCTCCCAATTGTTGCCATTCTGGATTGCGATTGCACAAAACGACCGTGAACTTGAGCTGGCCGCCAAAGCCCGTCAAATCGCTTACGGAAAGCATCTGCCTTTGCTGGGTGAAAAGCTGGCTGTACCCGATGCCGATGATCGCAACCCCGACTTTGCCGTGCTTCTGGCTTTTTCAAAGTTGGATGGAAGTTGCATTGGCACTGTGCGGGTTCAAATTGCCAATCAGCAGCAGCTTCGCCTTGAGGAGTCATATGCATTGCCCAAGGCCCTGAGAACAGGGCGAATTGCCGAGGTATCGAGGCTGGCCATACCTGCGCGTTCGAATGGTTTGGCATTGAGGTTGATGTTGATCAAAGCGGCCTACTGGTACAGCAGGGCGAATTTGGTGGACCGATGTTTTCTTTGTGTACGTTACCCGGTGGACAGGCAGTACCGACGGTTTGATCTGGATGATGTGCTTCAGCCTGATGAGTTTGTGGCCATGAAGCACATTGGCATGATTCCTCACCGAATTCTCTGGTTTGATGTATTTCATATCGAGGCACGCTGGTTATTAAGCGCGAATCCGCTCCACTCAGTTTATTTCTCCAGCTCTCATCCTGATTTGTTGCAAAACATTCAGATGCGTACCTTGCAACTGGAAACGCAAAATCAATTGCGCTCTATCGGATGATTTCCATGCCTATTGCTGTCGCAGACTCATTTCAGAAAACACCTTGGGTGCCCTTTCTGTCGGTGGTGTTGTTGAGTTTTTTTCTGCTGGTGTCTTTTGTCAATTTGTCGGTGCTAGGCGAGAACAGCCCCCCTGAAGTGCCACTGGTATTCTCGAGCCTTGCTGAAGAAGATGTGCAGGGCAGTTTGTTCAATGTAGTGGAACAATTAAAAAACCAAGCTGAGCAGACTGTGCTGCGCACCCACTTGAAAGAGACGCCCTATTGGGTTTATGCAAATGTGTCGCAAACCATGGCACAACAGTATGAACAAATTTTTTTCAGATCACGGCATGTGGTGCAGTCCAGCTGCTGGCTTGCATACCCCAACGGCACCTTGCAGGAAATTCAGCTGGAGACAAACCAGGGGCGTGTGGTGTCAGCAAACCTGACAAATCCTGTCAATCTGCAAGGTGTACTTTGCCAGTTCAAGTTCATCGGGCCCGCCAGTCTTGAAATTGGTTTGCAAACAGCTGCAAATTTCAATGAAACCATTCTGGTCTCCGAACGCCGCCAAAGTTTTCTTGAGGGTGTTCTTTATCTCATGATCGGCATGGTGGCAGTTGCCGCGTTCATGACCCGCAGCGTACTGTTTGTCAGTTACGGGTTCTGGCTGTTTGCCAGTCTTCGATTGGTGGCATTGTCGGAAGGTTGGGACCATTCAATTTTTGGTTTTGATTTGAAATCTGAGCCGCTCATGCGGGCCCGCATGCTGGCCTTGGCCATGTACTTCACCTCAACAGTGCTGATTGTGTGGCACCTGTTTGAAAACATTCGCCGAGAATCGTGGTTGGGTGTATTGCGCGCCCTGCAGTGTGCCAGTGTAATTCTCACTGCCCTGGCGCTGTTCTCTCCGTACCGCACCTTTCTGGAGTTGTTTTGGCCCATGAGCTTGGTTGCAGCCTCGGCTGTGGCTTGGGTAGTAATCCAGAATTTTCTGGAGAAACGTGACCGCGTTGCAATTTACTACCTCGCGGCGATGTTGATTTCCTTGGCTGGTGCAGTGGCTGAAGTTTTGTCAGCCTGGTTTGATCAACGTTTTCTGCTGCAGTATTTCAACAGTGCCTCGGTCACGGTGCTGGCCAGCCTCATGACTGCTGTTGCCTTGGCCGAGTTTTTAAGGAAAGCACAATGGCAACAACAGTTGGCAGCACAGGAAATAAAACAGGCCCACGAGCGCCTGGAGAGTGTTTTTGATATTGCGCCGTCAGCCATGTTTACTTGCACGCGCCATGGTCAATTGATCCACTTCAACAAACAGTTCACCGATTTGTTCCTGAATCGGGAGGGCATGCCCACGCTCGACTTTCTTCAGCCGCAGCGCCTTGCTGCGCTTTTTAATTTGCTGGAGCAACCCGGCAAATCATCACGGCGTGAATTGCCTGTTGTGGTGGGTGAGGGGCAAACACGTTGGTATGAGCTGGTGGTTAGTCGCGATCACCGGGAACTCGTGGGCGTGGTAGCGGACTTTACAGCCAGAAAAGACCGTGAGTTGGCCTTGCAGTACCAGGCCACACACGATGAATTGACTGGCGCCCTGAATCGACGTGGGCTGCAAAACATTATTCACAACAAGCTGAACAAGCGTGCAGCCAGTTTCACTTTCTTTTGTGTCGATATTCAACAGTTTTCGCGTTTGATCAGCGCATATGGCCTTGCGGTGTCTGACCAGTTGCTTCGAGCCTTTCACACTGAGCTGTATCGCCACATGAACGCCCATGGCGAGATTGCACGGCTGCATGTTGATCAATTCGCAATCATGATTCATCAGAACGACACGGAGCGTGCAGAAGAAGCCTTCAATGCATTTTTGTACAGGCTGGATTCAGTGCCGTTTCAATTTGACGGCAGAAGTATTCAAACCTCTGTGCTGGCTACACTGGTATTTCAGGGGCTGGTTGACAACGTGCTCGATGTCATGGAAACCGTTGAAATGTCCATGCGTGAGTCCAAGTTCAAGGCCAAACGCAACAACAAGGTTGAGCGGGTGGTGTTTGAGCAAAACCAGACCCGCAGTTTACTTGATCAATCCAGAACCATTCGCAGGCTCGATGATCAAAAATTGCCCACTGGTTTGACCCTGGCGTGGCAACCCATACTGGCTTTGAATGAGCACAACGGACCCTTGTATGCGGAAGCCCTGTTACGTATCAAGGATGAGAACGGCAAGCTTGGATCGGCCGGGTTTTTGATTGAGGCCTGTGAGCGGGGTGGGCACACCGCGTTTCTGGACAATTGGGTATTAAGCCATACACTCGATTTTCTGGCTCAGCATGCACAGCAGTTAAACAAGTTGAGCGTGTTGAGCATCAATGTCTCACCCGGTTCTTTGAACGATGAAATTTTTCTACAGGACACGTTGGCGTTGATTCGCGTACATCAGCAGCACGCCTCAAAGTTGTGCCTCGAAATTACAGAAGTTGGTTCGGTGATCAATCTTCAGGCGGTTCAGAATTTCATTGAACAGGTGCGCAGCGTGGGCGTGCGCATTGCACTGGATGATTTTGGTGCCGGGTACAGTAATTTCCGGTACGCGATGGACCTGCACGCAGATGTCATCAAGATTGATGGATCGATTGTGAAGAACATTTGCCACAGCACGGAAAGCCATGCCGTGATTACTGCCATTGTGGGTTTGGCCCACGATCTGGGTTGCAAATGTGTGGCCGAGTGGGTCGAGGATTTACATACCCTGCGAGAAGTCAAAGAACTTGGCGTTGATTATGTGCAGGGTTACCTGGTATCCCCTGCAGTAGAATGCGAGCGTTTCCTGAACTTGAACAGCACACTGGAATTGATGCCCGATCAAAACCGGGCACGTCTGGTTCAATCTGTTTTGGAATCGGTGTCTGCCTGAACGCTGGTCAATTCACCATACTCCACCCAGAACCGTTTCACGATCGACTTTTCAAGTTGCCCCCGCTTGTTTAGGGGGCAGGCAAACCGCAGGGTCATGCGCAGGCATTTTTCGTCGATGCTTGCCCAGAACACTTCAGGCCTGGCCTTGGGCAAATCGACAAAATTGTCACGTTCAATTGCTGAAAAATGGCGTTCGGCTTCCTCTATCCAGTGTTTTCCAGCCTCGTCGGCCAGTTTCAGCGCAAGCGATTCCGCAGCCTGAATTTTTACAGACTTGTCAAAGTTGAAGTCGATCAGGTGAATGCCGTAGGAGCCATACACTGAAAGGTTTTTCATGGCTTGCGTGAATATGAGGCTGTTGGGCAATGTCAGCAGGCGGCCGGTCTGTTTTTTCGACGGACCAATTTCAGCCAGTTCGAAGGTTACAAAACCTGTATTCACCAACTGCCCTGTGAATTGGCCCACTTCAATCGTGCTGCCAATGCGAAGGCTTTTGTTCAGAGAAATAACCAAAGCACCCCACAGGCACAAAATGAATTCTTTGCTGACAATCAACAGCGCACCACCAATGGCCGCCAGGGAAATCAGAAAACCGGTAATTTGCCCTGACCACAAAGCAAGTACCAGCAACAGGGCAGTGACCCATACAATGTTTTTACGTCGAACCCAAGTGGCCCGCACATTGCCCGTTTGCGGTGTGGCTCCATTGGTTTCCCGAAGCAGCCGCCAGTGCATGAAGCGGTTGATCGTGGTGGCCAACATCAATAGTGCGATCGACAGGATCAGCTTGCCAAGCCGGCCTTCGAGAAAATTGAAAACCTGTTCAACCGTGGGTTCGAGGTCTTTGAAAAATTGAAGAATTTCCATCTTAGCTTCTGTTTGCTGCCCGTTGATCTTGCTGGAATATGGCTTCCAGTTCCTCGCGCCCCTGTCGACCTATTTCAATTACTTTCTCGCTGTCGCCCAGCACTTTGGCTTGCTTGTTCAACAGGCTTTCATCGTGTTGCTTGAATGTTTCTGCTTTCTGCATGGCTTGGCCGTCGCTGTACCCCAGTGCATGCAGCGCCTCGGTGGCTGCCTCCAGTGCGCCAGCGAACAATTCACGGATCACCGAATGCGCACCTGCTGCCTTCAGTGCGAGGTAATCGTTTCGATTGTGCGCACGGGCGATGATGGTGATTTTTGGGTAATGATGAACAATGAACTCAACAATGGCTTGCGACATCTTCGGATCATCAATGGCCACAATCACGGTGCGAACCTTTGAAATACCCGCAGCTTCAAGAACTTCGGCACGCGAGGCATCGCCGTAATACACTTGATTGCCGAATTTCTTGACGAACTCAATGTGCTCGGCGTTCTTGTCCAGCGCAGTGAAGTGAATTTGATTGGCCGCCAGAATACGGCCAGTAACCTGCCCAAACCGGCCGAAACCGAGAATAAGTGCTTCTGATTCGCTGCTGTCAAACTTTTCGATGTTCTCGGGCGCTTTTGCAATTTGCTTGTCGGTGAATTTTTCAAACCACAACACCGCCGGTGCAGTCAGCGCCATGGAAATACCTATCATCAAATTGACCATGCCTGCTGTGCCTTCGCCCAGCAAACGAAGATCCATGGCTTGCGCCATGATCACGAAACCGAATTCACCGCCCTGACACAACATCAAACCCAGCATCAGGCCACGCGGGAAAGGAACGCCTGCCAGCATGACCAGGCCGATGATGACCATTGCTTTCAATGACATCAGGCCCAAGGTGCCGAACATCACAGTGAGTGGAGATTCAACCAGCAGACCGAAATTCAAGGTCATGCCAATCGAGATGAAAAACAGACCGAGGCTTAAGCCCTTAAAGGGCTCTACGTCGGCTTCAAGCTGATGCCGAAATGAGGAGTTGGCCAGCATCATGCCGGCCATGAAAGCACCCAAACCCATGGAAAGGTTGGCATGTTCCATCACCACCGCAGCGCCCAATACAATCAACAAGGCCACCACAGTCATGATTTCACGTCCGCCGTAGCGGGATAAAAAGTGCAGGGCGGGATTGATCAGAAAACGCGCAAATACAATCAACCCGAGAATGGCCGCGGGTGCAAGCCACCACTGTCCGGGGTCGGTGTCGGGCTCTATTGGGGCCAAGGCCTGCACGGCAAACAGAATGGGAACGACTGCCAGGTCTTGAAACAGCAACATGGAAAAACCACGCCGGCCGTCTTCATTGCCCAAGATGCCTTTGTCGGCCATCAATTGAATGGCGAACGCCGTTGAGGAAAGGCCCAAAGCCAGGGCGATGACCAAGGCCGCATTGCTGTTCATCTCGAACAGGAATGCCAGCACCCCGTAAATGATGCCCGCAGTAATGAACAACTGGCCCGAACCCAGCAACAGTACTTGCGCACGCATGGCCCAAAGTTTGGCGGGCTCCAGTTCCAGCCCAATGACAAACAGCAGCAAGATGACGCCAATTTCAGAGAAGTGCAGCACCTTTTCCGGGTCGTCGATCAGCCCCAGCACTTGGGGGCCGATGACCACGCCGGCAGCCAGATAACCCAAAATTGCGCCCAAGCCCAATTTCTTGAACAGGGGCACCGCCAGGGCGGCAGCCAGCAAAAAGTAAACAACACTTTCCATCATTTTGTCTCTCGATTTTTTTAGATCAGTTCGATCGCCAGTGCCGTGGCTTCGCCACCCCCAATGCACAAACTGGCCACGCCGATTTTTCCGTTTGTCTTTTTCAATGCACCGATCAAGGTACATACAATTCGGGCGCCGCTGGCACCAATGGGGTGACCCAAAGCACACGCGCCGCCGTGAATATTCACTTTGTCCGCAGGCAGGTTCAAGTCAGCCATTGCAGCCATGGTCACCACAGCAAATGCTTCGTTGATTTCAAACAAATCAACCTGTGCGGCGTTCAGGCCGATTTTTTCAAACAGCCCTTGTAACGCACCAACCGGCGCGGTGGTAAACAAACTAGGCTTTTGCGCATGGGTGCTGTGCCCCAGTATGCGCGCCAAGGGCTTGATTCCCAGCTTTTCTGCATGGCTTTGTTTCATCATCACAACCGCGGCTGCGCCATCGGAAATGGATGAACTGTTGGCAGCAGTGACCGTGCCGCCGTCACGTCGAAAGGCAGGTTTCAACGTGGGTATCTTGGCCGGGTCGGCTTTCAGGGGCTGTTCATCGGTGCTGACGACTTCCGTACCTTTGCGGCTGGCCACTTCGATTGGGGCAATTTCCCATTGAAAACTGCCGTCTTCCGTGGCTTGTTTGGCGCGTGCCAGTGAGCGAATTGCGAATTCGTCCTGCGCCTGGCGGGTAAAGCAATATTGGTCAGCGCATTCTTCAGCAAAGCTGCCCATTAGTCTGCCTTTGTCATAGGCGTCTTCCAGGCCATCGAGAAACATGTGGTCCATCACCTGCCCATGGCCCATGCGCATGCCGCTGCGCGCTTTGGGCAGCAGGTAGGGTGCATTGCTCATGCTTTCCATGCCGCCTGCCACCGCCACTTGGGTGCTGCCAGCCAACAGGCTGTCGTGCGCCATCATGATGGCTTTCATGCCCGAACCACACATTTTGTTGATCGTGGTGCAGGCGCTGCTCAATGGCAAACCGGCGGTGAGCGCGGCTTGGCGGGCTGGTGCTTGCCCCTGGCCTGCTGGCAACACACATCCCATGATCACTTCATCCACTTTTTCAGAAAGGGTGGGGTGCCCAGCGCGCAACACGGCTTGTTGAATGGCGTGTGCGCCCAGTTCGCCGGCTGTAAAACCAGACATGCTGCCCTGAAAACCGCCCATGGGGGTGCGGGCGGCAGATACGATCACGATGGGGTCGTGCTTCATGGTTTGGGGTCTCCGGGAAAATAGGTGTTATTAGTCCTATTTTCCCGTGCCCACGGGGTTTTTAACCCCCTGTGCAGCAATTATGCAGCAGTTTTTTCAGACCGGTTTTCAGCTTGCAGTTCGTCCCGCAATACCTGTGTCGCCTTCACCATCACAGCCAAAGCCGCCTCGGTTTCTTCCCAGCCACGTGTTTTCAGGCCGCAATCGGGGTTCACCCACAGGTTTTCGGGTGGAATAACCTGCGCGGCTTTGCGGATCAGGCGAACAATTTCATCCTGGCCCGGTACGCGGGGCGAGTGAATGTCGTAGACACCCGGACCAATTTCATTGGGGTAATGGAATTCACCAAATCCACGCAACAGTTCCATGTCAGAACGGCTGGTTTCAATGGTAATCACATCGGCATCCATGGCCGCAATGGCGGGCAGAATATCGTTGAATTCGGAATAACACATGTGCGTGTGAATTTGCGTGTCATTTCGAACGGGGCTGGCTGAAATGCGGAAGGCTTTGCTGGCCCAGTTCAAATACTCGTCCCAACGTGCTTTGCGCAAAGGCAAACCTTCGCGGTAGGCCGGCTCGTCAATTTGAATCATGCCAATGCCCGCTGCTTCAAGTTCGGCCACTTCATCGCGTATGGCCAGTGCAATTTGCAGAGCGGTGGTGGCGCGGGCCTGGTCGTTGCGCACGAAGCTCCACTGCAAAATGGTAACCGGGCCTGTGAGCATACCTTTTACAGGTTTTTCACTCAGGCTTTGGGCAAAGCGGGCTACATCCACTGTCATTGCTTTGGGGCGGGATACATCACCAAACAGAATTGGTGGCTTTACGCAACGTGAACCATAGCTTTGTACCCAACCGTTGGCTGAGAAAGTAAAGCCTTCCAGTTGCTCGCCAAAATACTCAACCATGTCATTGCGTTCTGCCTCGCCGTGTACCAGCACATCCAGGCCGATACGTTCCTGGAACTCAATGGCTTGGCGAATTTCCTGGCTGATGTGTTGCCAGTAAGTGGTTTCATCAATCTCGCTTTTCTTGAACCGTGCACGCAAGTTGCGAATGTTTTTGGTTTGTGGAAACGAGCCAATGGTGGTAGTGGGGTAGGCGGGCAGGCTAAAACGCTTGCGTTGCAACTGCTGGCGAATTGCAAACTCGCTGCCACGCTGGTCGGCGGTCGGAGCCAATGCAGCCAGGCGGGCCCTTACTTCCGGGTTGTTCAGCAGAGGGCTTTGAGCGCGTTGTTTAACCGTGGCCTGGTGTTCATCCCACAAGGTTGCCAATGCGCCCGTCAGTGTTTTGCCTTGCAGTTGTGTTTTTGCGGCTTGCTTCAGTAGCTCCAGTTCTTCGAGCTTCTCGATGGCACCAGCCAGCCAGGGTTTTACAAGCGGGTTCACGGTGGTGTCGTTGCTGAATCGGTAAGGCACATGCAACAACGAACAGCTGGGTGCGAGCCACACTTCATTTTTACCTGCCTCAAATGTTTTGGCGATTTGGTGAAGCGCGGCCTGAAGATCAGTTTTCCAGATGTTGCGACCATCTATCAAGCCGAGCGACAACACTTTGTAATTCGGCAACCAGTCCAGCACCAGGGGCAAGTCTTCTTCAGCGCGCACGCAGTCAATGTGCAGGCCGTCTACGGGTAATTTGCACACTGGGCTGGTGTGCCCTTGCGTTGTTGAAAAATAAGTGGCCAGCAAAATTTTTACGCCGCTGCTTTTCAGTTGCAAGTAGCTGCGTTCGTATGCAGCCAGATAATTGCCGGGCAGGTCCAGGCCCAGAACGGGTTCATCCAGTTGCACCCATTCAATGCCGTTTGCTTTAAGCTCGGCCAGAATTTGGCCGTACACGGGCAGCAGTTGTTCGAGCAAATCAAACGGCTCAAAACCTGCCTGCTTGCTTTTACCTAGAAACAAGAATGTGAGCGGACCAATCAAACTGACTTTGATCGGATGGTTCAAGGTTTTGGCCTGTTCAATTTGCTCTACAAGGCTTGCTGTATGCGCCTTAAATACTGTGTTTGACGTGAATTCCGGCACCATGTAGTGGTAGTTGGTGTCGAACCACTTGGTCATTTCCAGAGCCCAGGTTTCGTGAACATGCGTACAGCTGTGGTTCTCGGTTGACTTTCCACGAACCATGGTGAAGTAGCGTTGCAGCTTGGATTGTTCTGCTTTGAACTCGAAACGTGCAGGCTCGCAACCCAGCAATTGAATGTGGTCGGCCATTTGATCATAGAAGGCAAAGTCGCCCACAGTAATGAAATCAAGTCCGGAATCAATTTGAGCCTGCCAGTGCTTCAGGCGTAGTTCATGCGCGGTGGCGCGCAGTTCTTCCTCAGTGGTTTCGCCGCGCCAGTGGCTTTCCAGCGCAAATTTCAATTCACGGTTTTCACCGATTCTGGGAAAACCCAGGGTGTGCGTTTTAATCATGGTGTTTCTTCTTGTGTGGCAATTAAAACATCATGATCGACATAAACGGAGTATTATTCAAACGAATAATATTATCGAAAATAGTGAATATAATTCATGTCAAAAAGTATTCTGGAATTGCGCCACCTGCGTACCCTACAGGCCATTGAACAAACCGGCAGCCTTAGCCGCGCTGCCGATGTGTTGTGTATTACCCAAAGTGCGGTGTCGCATCAAATCAAGGCGCTGGAAGACTGGCTAGGAGAGGAACTGGTATACAAACAGGGCGGCCAGAGCCGTTTCAGCGTGGTGGGGCAACGCCTGTTGCAGCTGGCCGGGCAGGTGCTGGGGCAGGTGGACCAGGCCGAGCTTGATATTTTGCAAATGAAGCAGGGGGCAGGCGGCCCGCTGCGTGTGGCCGTGGAGTGCCACACCTGCTTTGACTGGTTAATGCCGTCGATGGATGTGTACCGCAACCGCTGGCCAGAAGTGGAACTGGACATTGTTTCCGGTTTTCATGCAGACCCGGTAGGCCTGCTGCACAAGGGCGATGCGGAACTTGCAATCGTTTCCGAACTTTGCGAGGAAGAGGGCATTGTTTCCTTTCCGCTGTTTCGGTTCGAAATGGTAGGCCTGGTGCCAGTGGATTCAAAGCTGGCCAAACGTGCTTATTTAAAGCCCTCTGATTTCGCAGATGAAACTTTGCTAACCTACCCGGTACCCGACGACATGCTGGACGTGATCAAGCACTTTTTAACCCCAGCTAGTGTGCAGGTAAAGCGCCGCAGCAGTGAACTGACCGTGGCGCTGTTGCAATTGGTGGCCAGCAAACGCGGGCTTTCAGCCTTGCCAGCCTGGGCGGTGAAAGGCTATGTGGACCGCGGTTATGTGGCCCAGGTGCCTTTGGGTAGAAAGGGTTTGATGTCAACCTTGTACGCAGCTTTACCCAAAGCCATCGCGGGCAAACATTACACCGCCGACTTTGTGGCGGTGATGCGGGAAGTGTGTGCGCGGGAACTGGATGGAATTGAGTTGTTGGGGTGATTACAGTGACACACCCGCCAGCTGAACATACACAGGTATACCCACCAAAATATTCAGTGGAAATGTAATGCCCAAGGAAAGCCCAACATACAGACTCGGGTTTGCTTCCGGTATTGCATACCGCACCACAGCGGGCACGGCAATGTAGGAAGCACTGGCGGCCAGCACCATGAGCAAGGCCGTGTCACCCACACTGGCGCCTGTGGCTTTGGCCAAAACCCAAGCCAGGGTGGCGTGTGCTATGGGTGCGACCACTGCGTAGGCAATCATCCAGCGCGATACCGTTTTCAGTTTCGGAAGGTGTTTGGCCGTGGTTAAACCCATGTCGAGCAAGAAGAAAGCCAGCATGCCCTTGAACAAGTCGCCGGTAAAGGGTTGCATGGCTTGTTTGCCCTCAGCCCCGCTCATGTAACCAATCAGCATGGCCCCGAGCAGCAACAGCTGTGCACCTTCGGTGAACGATTCTTGCAGCAGGTGAGCAAAGCCTTTTCCAGGCACAGGGCTTGAATTAGAACCTTGCCCCTGCTTGCGTGCCATGTTCGCAAACAGTACCGCCAGAATAATGGCAGGGGACTCCATCAATGCCATGGCGGCAGCCATGTGCCCACCATAGGCAATGTCGGATTTTTCCAGAAACTGCACAGCAGTAATGAAAGTCACCGCGCTGACCGAGCCGTAGGTCGCCGCGATGGCGGCTGCATCAAAAGCGGATACGCAACGTTTTAAAATCGGGTAGCTGATCAAAGGCACCAGAACAGCCAGTACAACAGCACTTCCCAAACCCCCAAGCACTTGCGTATTAAATCCCGATTCATGCAGGGCAAAGCCGCCTTTCAGGCCCAGGGCCATGAGCAGGTAAAGTGAAAGGAATCGACTGACCTGTGCCGGAATTTCAAGATTGGACTTGAGCAGTCCGCTGAAAATGCCCAGGAGGAAGAACAGAATGGCGGGGTCGGTGAAGTTGTTCATGATGCGCGGAATATTGAAAGTGCGCTCATGCTATGCACAATGAACAATCATGTAAAATCAGAAAAAAAGAAAATATCATCATTAAAAGGTTATGTAATTGGCGATGTATAAATCATGAACCTGACTCTTCGACAGCTTCACCTGTTCACCGCGCTTGCCCGCCTCAAAAGCATTACAGCGGTTGCGAGGCATTTTCATGTCACTCAGCCCACAGTTTCAATGCAAATGAAGGAACTGGCAGAATCAGTGGGGTTGCCTTTGTACGAGGTCATCGGCAAGGCGGTTTACCTAACCCCCGCTGGCCTTGAGCTTGAAACTACGGCGCGTGCCATGTTGGCTGAACTGGAAGCATTTCAGCAGCGGATTGACGACATCAAAGGTTTTCGGCGGGGCAAGCTGACTGTGGCTGTGGTGAGCACGGCTGAGTATTTCGTGCCCCGCTTGCTGGGCGACTTTTGTGCAAAGTACCCAGAGGTTGAAATTGCCTTGGAGGTGCTGAACCGCAATGGTGTTATTCAGCGCCTTGAGCACAACCTCGATGACCTCTACATCATGTCCAAACCTCCGGCGAATCTTGATGTCGAGGCCAAGGCCTTCATGACCAATTCCTTGCAGGTGGTTGCACCCGCCGACCATCCATTAACCCAGCGCAAGTGGATCAAACACACCGAACTGGCTCGCTACCCATTTATTTTGCGGGAGAGGGGTTCAGGGACCCGCTTGGCTTGTGATTCGCATTTTGAAAGTTTGGGTTTTGAGCCGACTGTGCGGCTGGAACTGGGCAGCAATGAGGCCATTAAACAGGCGGTGCAAGGCGGCATGGGTTTGGCAGTACTTTCCGAGCATGCCCTGAATGCAGGCACGGCCGCAGGTAGTCTTCAAGTGTTGAATGTGCAGAGCTTTCCCATTCACGCCAACTGGTACACGGTTCGGCCAAATGGCAAACGGCCTTCACCGGTGGCCGCCGATTTTTGGCGCTATTTGAATGTGGATTTGAAGAAAGGGCGCTGAATTTGGCTGTGGATTTGGGCCTTGCTTTAAAAACGAACGTTCGTTCGAATTCATCCTCCACCTTGATGGTCTTTTCTGCGTTAACCTTGTGCGTAATCGAGTATTTATTTCATAAAAACAGCAGTTTTGGAGACTTTTGAATGAATCTGAATAATTTGGTAGCCGTGGTTACGGGTGGTGCTTCTGGTCTGGGCCTTGCAACGGTGGAGCAATTTGTTGCTGCTGGTGCCAAAGTGGCGGTGTTCGACATGAACGAAGAGGCGGGCAAGGCCGCGCAAGCTGCGCACCCCGGCAAAGTGATTTTCCAGAAAGTAAACGTAGCGGATGCAGCGTCCGCTCGCGCGGGCATTGATGCCACTTTGGCTGCCTTTGGTGCCATTCACATCGCAGTCAACTGTGCAGGTGTAGGCACTGCAGGCAAAACGCTGGACCGCGACAGCAAAGCACTTCCCCTTGAAGCTTTTGCGAAAACCATCAATATCAACCTGATTGGTACATTCAACATTGCAAGCCTGGCTGCTGAAGCCATGGCCAAAAACGCACCCGATGAAGATGGCCAGCGTGGCGTGATCATCAACACCGCTTCGGTTGCTGCATTTGATGGTCAAACAGGTCAGGCTGCCTATTCAGCCAGTAAAGGTGGTGTGGTTGGCATGACCCTGCCCATGGCCCGCGATTTGGGTCGCTACGGCATTCGGGTCATGACCATTGCTCCAGGCATTTTTGACACGCCGATGATGCAAGGTGTTTCTGAGGAATACCGCCAGCCGTTGATCGCGATGGTTCAAAACCCCAAGCGGTTCGGTGCGCCCGCTGAATATGGTCGCCTGTGCGTCAGCATTGTCGAAAACAATTACCTGAACGGTGAAACCATCCGTATCGATGGCAGCATTCGCATGCAGGCGAAGTAATAGAAGCATCTGAAAAAGGAATCATCATGGGCACAGTAGACCAATTCAAAATGGCTGAGAATGAGGACATCACTTTGTTTCGGGACATGCTGTTGCGCTGTCTTGAAAAAGAGGTGATTCCGCATTACGACCAGTGGGAGAAAGAGGGCTGGATGCCCAAGGAAGCCTGGCTGATGCTGGGTGCCGCCGGCATGTTGGGGCCAGACATGCCCGAAGAGTTCGGTGCTGCTGGAGCTCCGTTCGAAGTGGCCTTGATGATTCTGGAAGAAACCTGCCGTTTGAATTTGCACTCGCTCAGCACCGCGTTGAATGTGCACGCCAACATCGTGATGCCCTATATCAACAACCTGGGCACTGCTGAGCAAAAAACACAGTGGTTGCCTCGTATGGTCACCGGTGAAATTGTGGGTTCAATCGGTATGACTGAGCCAGGTGCGGGCAGTGACCTGGCGGGCATGCGCACCAACGCAGTTCGCGACGGTGATGAGTGGGTGATCAATGGTTCAAAAACTTTCATCACCAATGGTTTGCATTGTGGCCTGATTGTATTGGCTGCCAAAACCGACACCACCAAAGGTGCCAAAGGCATCAGCCTGTTTTTGGTGGACAGCAGCTTGCCAGGTTTCAAGAAAGGCAAGGGCATCAAAAAAATGGGCCAGCATTCCAACGACACAGCCGAGCTGTTCTTCGACAACCTGCGTGTGCCCGCGAATGCCTTGCTGGGTGAAGAAAACAAAGGCTTCATTTACCTGATGCAAGAACTGCCGCGCGAGCGCTTGGGCCTGGGTTCACAGGCTGTGGGTGCCTGTGAAGGTGCTATGGCCATTACTGCAGATTATGTGAAACAACGCAAGGCGTTTGGCAGCACCATTGCCCAGTTTCAAAATACGCGTTTCAAAATGGCTGAGCTTCGGGCACAACTTGAATTGACCAAAGCGTATTTGAAGCAATGTGAAGCACGATTCAAAGTGGGTGCGATGACGACTGAAGAAGCATCCATCTTGAAATTGATGTCGACTGAGTTGCAGGTGAAATTAACCCATGAGTGTTTGCAGCTGTTTGGCGGTTACGGTTACACCGAGGAATATCCAATTTCACGATTCTTCACCGATGCGCGGGTGCAAACCATTTATGCGGGCACGTCGGAAATCATGAAAGAGGTGATTGCGCGTGGCGAGTTGGGACGGTAGGCGACGACTGTTATTTCGCCAACTCGACGGGATTGCCCGATTCCTCACTCACCGACGTTAGCGAACATACTCCAGCCAATCAGCCAATTGCAATGATCCGACACAAAACCGCAACATCACACTGGCATAAAGGGAAGTTAGTACTTTTTCAACACTTCCTTGTATCGCCTAAATGAAAAAAATCTTCGAGACTTTGCACGAACAGCGCTGGGACGACCACCGCTACTATCACCACAGCCGTATCAATCAAAGCCTGCACTTGCTGAGCGCGCTGTCATTCCTGTTTGGCTATGTGTTGCTGTTTATTGACCCTGTGTCTGCAGCCCTCGTGGCGTGGTTGGTGGCCATGACCAGCCGTCAAATTGGGCACTTCTTTTTCGAACCCAAAACCTACGATTATGTGAACGATGCCACGCACGATCACAAGGAAGACATCAAGGTGGGTTACAACTTGCGTCGCAAAGTCATTTTGCTGAGCATTTGGGGTGCCTTGCCAGTGTTGATCTGGTTCAGCCCGTCTACGTTTGGATTGCCGCCTACTGGTGCAGACATGACCAGCTTTGTGCGCAGTGTAGGTGAGTCGTGGTTGTGGCTAGGATTGGGTGGTTTGGTGTTCAGAACCATTCACCTGTTCTTCATCCGTGACATTGAAACAGGTTTGGTCTGGGCCTTGAAAATTATCACCGACCCATTCCATGACGTGAAGATTTATTACAAATCGCCTTTCTATCTTCTCAAAGGTCAGTTGATTGATCCCATGGACGATGTCAAGGCACGCCAGGTTTCACTGAGCACACGTCGCTGAATTTTCTTGTTGCTGTTGCAAGCCTCGCTGGTGTCCCACCAGCCATCGGCTTGCATGCAGCGGGCCGCTTGAATAAAGCGGTCGCAGAACACATCGAAATCTGCATCCGTGTAGTTGTGGCTGAAAATCATTCGGCCCGAACCCACCCAGCTTAGCATCACGCCAGCTTGTAACAGGTAAAACTGAAACATCCAGTTAAATCGCGATGGGGTGTTGTACAGAATGGTGAAAATTGAAGTCATGTTTTGCACTTCAACCGGCAACTCCAGCTCAGTCAGCCGTTTATTCAAAGCTGCACGTCGTGTGTTCCAGGTCGTGTCTACGTTTTGATACATCCGTTCTATTTCAACACCGTCAATGTGCCTTAGAAACAGGTTCATGGTTTGCATCACGTAAGGGTGTGAATTGAATGTACCCCGTGCAAAGCAGATGTCTGCTGGTTTGTTGTTGCGGTAGCGCTTCATCAACTGGGCTTTGCCGCACAAAACGCCCACAGGCAATCCGCCGCCCAGTGTTTTTCCATAGGTCACCATGTCGGCACGCACCCCAAAATAATCTTGTGCGCCACCTTTGGCCAGGCGGAAACCCAAAAAAACCTCATCAAGAATCAACACAATGCCATTCTCTGTACACACCTGTCGAAGCTGTTTTAACCATTGGGTATAAGCCTCTTTGTCGTATCCCGCTTTACGGCCACTGCTGATCAAGGCTGAATCACCGGGTGCATTTGTGTTGGGGTGTAAGGCCTGCAATGGGTTTACCAATACGCAGGCAATGTCTTTTCGGGTGGCCAGTACATGCAGTGTGCGTTGGCTCATTTCTTGTAGCGTCAACGTTCTATCTGCGCTTACAGGGTTGCCCACGCCGGGTTGTACATCGCCCCACCAGCCATGGTAGGCACCCGCAAAACGTACTATGCGTTGGCGACCGGTGTGGTATTGCGCAAGGCGCACGGCCTGCATCACTGCTTCGGTTCCGCTCATGTGGTATGAAATTTCATCCTGACCGGCCAGGGCTAAAATTCTGCGCGTGTTGTCCAGCACCACCGGGTGATAGGGGCCAAGCACTGGCCCCAATGGGTCCATGTCGATGGCCGCCTGGCGGATAAAACTTTTGTAAGTGTCGTAGCCAAGCAGGTTGGTGCCATAGGCACCGGTCACGTCGATGTACGCATTGCCATCGATGTCCCACAGATGAACTCCCTCCGATTTGCTCAGAAAAAGTGCAGGCAACAAATTCTCGTTGACCATATTTCTGAATTGGAAGGGAACGCGGTATTTGTGAGTAAACTGTGCATCGGAAATGCTGCTGATCGCCTGTTCCAGCAAACGTTTTCCCTGTGGCGCGCGCCCCAACAGGTCTTGGGACAAATTCTGGAAACCTTTGCGGCGCTTCTCAACGAGCGCATCATTGGCACCGTCACAGTTGAAAAACGAATCACCTTCCAGGTTGTAATGCGGTATCAGTCTCGATACGCGCTTGGCCATTCGCACATGGCCGCTTAAGCCGGGGTGTTTTGCACGCGACAATTGAAGTCGGCGGTGCGCTTTGAATACAAGGTAGGCACTGGCGCTGGCGCCAATCAGTAAAGTCAAGCTGTCAAGGTTCATACACATTTCTGTCAAATACAACAGGTAAGGTTGTACGCCATCTCGGTGACAGGCTGATTAAATTGCAAAAAAACACACAGGCACATTCTGCGCATCAGGCGTCCCGCATTCAGTTGCAGGAAAGTGCCAACTTCATGCTGACCAATCGAATCCCTCGTTTGTTCAGTTCCTGGTTGATGGGCAAGGTGAGCAAAATTAAACACCCGTGGTTTGCCCAGCCAGCCTTGTGGTTGTGGCGCCAATTTGCCGATTTAAACCTGCACGAGGCGCAAAAGCAGCAATTCAATTCCATTCACGATTGTTTTACCCGTGCATTGAAGCCGGGTATGCGGCCCGTGGCTACCAGTGCCTTGGGCACCAGCCCTTGCGATGGAATTCTGGGCGCCCATGGCCTGGTGGAGGACGGCAGCCTGCTTCAGGTGAAAGGCTTTCCGTACGCCATCGAAGAATTGCTGGTAGACCCAGTACTGGCCATGAAGTTTCATGGGCATCGATACCTCACCATCCGGATTACAGCCAGCATGTACCACCGAATGCATTCGCCAATTGATGGGGTGGTGGAGCAGGTGGATTACATTCACGGCGACACCTGGAACGTGAACCCGGTGGCACTGAAGCGGGTAGAAAAACTGTTTTGTAAAAACGAACGTGCGGTGTTAAGCGGTAAAACCGCGCAAGGTGAACCATTTGCCATTGTGCCGGTGGCGGCAATTCTGGTGGCGGGCATTCGTTTGCATTGCACTGGCCGTGTATTCAATCAAACCGACCGCGGGCCTCAACGTGTTCGCACTCACGCACCCATTCACAAGGGAGAAGAACTGGGGTGGTTTGAGCACGGTTCTACGATTGTGTTGTTGGTGCCACCACACTGGAATCTTGTCGAGGGCTTAAGTGAAGGAAGCCGATTGTTCATGGGGCAAGCCCTGTTTGAATAATTCGGTTATTCTTGCGCCCTATGGACATATTGATCAGCGAAGAAAAGGGCGTTCGCCAACTTCATTTTGGCAGTGACTGGGTGCAAGGGGCCATGCGCATTGCAAGGCCCTATGCGCTCGAGCTTGAATACACGCGTGAAATGATGGCTCCATTGCTATTCAATCCCGATTCAAGCTGGCCACGTACGGCCTTGTTCATCGGCCTTGGAGTGGGGGCTTTGCCCAAGTTTTTACACAAGCACAGGCCCGCTTGCAAAATTACAGTGGTGGAAATATCGCCTGCCGTGGTTGCCGCTGCGCAAATGCATTTCAAGCTGCCGCCGTTTTCCCCAAACTTTCAGATCGAAGTGAATTGCGGCGCCGACTACATGGCCAACGCAGTAAGCCGCAATTCCCGGCAATTCGACTTGATTATGGTGGATGGTTTCGATGGCAAGGCCAAAGTGGGCCCCTTGAATTCCACCGCGTTTTACCTGAACTGCAAGGCCTTGTTGAGTGAGCAGGGGTACTTGGTCGCCAATCTTTTAAGCAACCAAAAAGATTCCACCCAAAGCAAGCAGCGCTTGCTGGATGCCTTCGATGGGCATGCAACGGCTTTGGCACCTTGCGCCAGTGGCAACGTGATTGCACTGGCCCATGTGGGCGCTGGTTTTTCCTCAAACCTGGCTGACTTGTATGCCAATTGCCAACGCCTAAAAGATGAAACTGCCCTAAATTTGTCTAATACAGTGGCCAAACTCATCGAGGCTTGTCCCAAAGTTTAAATTGCATGCCTAAAATAGGACACAAATTAAACTTACAGAGACATCGCAGCCATGCAAAAAGATCAACAATCCATCTGGTTTTCCAAGCCCAATCTGGAAAACATGAATGCCATGTGTAAAAACACAGCCTGTGAGGCTTTGGGCATTGAAATTACTGAAGTAGGGCCCGACTACATTCGCGGCACCATGCCCGCAGACACCCGCACATTCCAGCCCTTTGGCCTGGTTCACGGCGGAGCAAATGTGCTGTTGGCTGAAACCCTGGGCAGTATTGGCGCCAATTTGCTGGTCGACAACAGTCAATTTTATTGCGTAGGACAAGAAGTCAACGCCAACCATTTGCGCGGCGTTAGAAGCGGCAAAGTAACAGGTACCGCCAAACTGTGGCATGCCGGCAAAAGTTCTCAAGTGTGGAATATTGAGCTGCATGATGACAGCGGAAAGCTCAGCTGTATTTCCCGACTCACCATGGCCGTTGTGCCTGTTCCCGGTTCAAAATAATTCATGTCCAAAGTTACTGTGAAACAAGATAAAAATGTTCTCGGTGGGCCCTTGCTCGCCTGCTCCTATGCGCCTCTCACCGGCTTTATGCGGGATGGTTGTTGCAGCACCGGGCCCAACGATTTAGGTCGCCATGTGGTATGTGCCAAAGTCACTCAAGAGTTTCTGGAGTTCCAGTTGCGCATGGGCAACGATCTCATTAGCCCCATGCCCCAGTATCGATTTGCGGGCTTAAAGCCTGGCGATCGCTGGTGCGTGTGTGCCAGCCGTTGGCTGGAGGCCTATGAGGCCGATGTTGCACCACCTGTTTACCTGGAAGGCACTAACCAAACAGCCTTGGAAATAATTCCCCTGGAAACCCTGCTTGAACATTCGATTGTTTAAAGGATCTCATGGTTAAAAAACTTGCCTCGCAGTGGCTATCTGCGGCCCGCATAAGCCCCACGGCCTTGTACACGGGGCAGGTTTGGCAAACCACAGGTCGATCTATTCCTGAATTGAAATCCATGCCTGCCAGCGCGCTGCACTTGGCGCTGGCTCCTTCCATGTTTGTGTCCAGAAGTTTCGGTGGGCCAACACTCGAAGATTTTTTGTTGGCCCGGCACGATCTGATCGATCACCACCTGACTGAACTGATTGAGTCAGGCAAAGTCACTCAAATTATTGAAATCGCAGCAGGTTTGTCGCCACGCGGAAGTCGTTTTGTTGAACGTTACGGCGACAAAATTACCTACATTGAAGCTGACCTGCCGGGCATGGTCGCTCAGAAGAAAAAATTGCTGGCCACGCGCCTAAGGGCCTGCCCGAATCACCACATCAAAGTTGTCGATGCTTTTGCCGAACAGGGTGCACACAGCCTGGATGGTTTGGCCATGCAGTTGGATACCAGCCAAGGCTTGGCGGTGGTGACTGAAGGACTGTTGAATTATTTTGACAAAGACTCCGTGCTGAACCTGTGGACCAGAATTTCTTCAACTTTGGCGCAGTTTCAGCAGGGGGCTTATCTTTCCGACATTCATTTGCAGGCCCAAAACTCAGACCCTTTGGCACAAGCTTTCGTTGCAGGCCTTGGTATTTTTGTTCGGGGCAAAGTGCACCTGCATTTTGAAACAGCAGGTCATTTGCAATTGGCCATGGAGGAACTGGGCATGGCTTGCCAAGTGCTTAAGCCCAGCGACTTTGCAGCGCAAATACCCGCGTGTTCGGGCAAAGGTGCAGACTTTTGCCGCATCCTGTTTGCACGCCCCGCCAGTGCGGTAAAGTAGACTGACAAGAAAAAGCAGAACCACCAGCAGGAGACAACATGCGATTTGAATTATTGCGAGGCGTAGTGGCCTCGGCAATGTGGTTTGCCCTGAGCGGCACCGTTGCCATCGCCCAAACCGGTTCAGTGAACGCCTTGGGCGCTGAAATAGCTGGCAATGCGGCCGGTACCATTCCTGAGTGGACTGGCGGGCTTACCAAAGCGCCAGCAGGGTTTGATCCCAAGAAGGGCTACGTTGACCCATTTGCAGGTGAAAAACCATTGTTCGTGGTGAACCAAAGTAATTTGGCTCAACATGAGAAATTTTTGCCTGCCGGGCAAATTGCACTGATTAAACGCTACCCAAACTACAGCATTCCCGTTTATAAAACGCATCGCACTGCGGCTTTTTCCTCCGAGATGATGACGAGCATCAGCACGGAGGCTGGCAAAGCCAAGCTGGCGCATGGTGGCCTGGCCGTTGAAGGTATTCAATCCACCAGTGTGCCTTTCCCTCAGCCAAAAAATGGCCTTGAGGCGGTCTGGAACACTTTGCTTCGTCGCCCAGCACAAACTTTAAGGTCTCACACCGCAGGGTTTGTGGCAGGCAATGGCAGCAAGCCGATTACATTTGCCAGCAGCCAAACCATTGCGTGGGCGCCAGCGATCGGCAAGGCAGGCAGCACGCTGTTGTTTGCACTGATCGGCGAATCTACCAAGCCTTCAGCACAATCAGGCGAAGCGTTGTTGGTGCTCGATACCCTCAATTTTAAAGAAGATGCCCGCAATGCCTGGATCGTGAATTCAGGCCAGCGGCGTGTATTGCGCGCACCTGAACTGGTGCATGCCGCCCCGGCCGGAAACACCGATGCTTTGCGCACTGTCGACGATATATACGGATTCAACGGTTCGCCAGAGCGTTTTGAGTGGAAGTTGCAGGGCAAGCGCGAGATGTACATTCCTTATAACAATTACAAACTGAGCGACAAAAGCCTGAAGTACGACAACATGATCAACGATGCTTTTTTGAAGCCAGAGTTGACCCGGTTTGAACTGCACAGGGTGTGGGTGATTGAAGGCACATTGAAGCAGGGCGCAGAACACATCTACTCCAAGCGCACCATGTATGTGGATGAAGACAGCTGGTATGTAGCCTTGATGGACCAGTACGACACCAAGGGTGAACTGTGGCGCGTCAAAATGTTGTATTTGATGCAGGCCTACGATGCGCCCGGCTTGTATACCTCTGGGGAAGTGCAACATGACTTGAATGCACGCAAATCGGTATTCAGTGCATTCCAGAATGAAGAACCTGCCACAGAGTTCAACGTGCCAGTAAAAGCCGGCGAATTTACGCCCGCTGCACTGCGTAAATTGATGCGCTAACTTTGTGTGAAACTGCACTGGCAATTTAGAGTGCTTTTTCATCAGTACAGGGCGACCAACCACTACAATGTCGCCCGACTTACTTTGTATTCGCAAGGACCTTTCGCAGCATGGCTGAGCAGGACAAACCGGACAACGCAGAAGCCCATGCCAAGGCTGATGCCGATGGCAGCACCATGGACCGCATTAAAACCGGCGCCTTTGAACGCAACGTAGCCTTGACACGGATGGGTGTAGGTGCCGGTGCAAAAATTGCAGGCCACACGGTGCGCAATTTCTTTCGCCGTGGCGAATCCAAAGACGAAGCCAATCGAAATTTTTACCGCGTCCAAGCCAAAGAACTGGCCGATGAACTGGGTCGTTTGAAAGGCAGCGTCATGAAGGCCGGGCAGATGCTCTCGCTGTATGGGCAATATTTTTTGCCTGAAGAGGCTGTGGAGGTCTTGGCCACACTTCAAGACAACACTCCCGCAGTTAGTTGGTCGTTTGTTGAACCGCAATTGATTGACGCGCTCGGTGAAAGAACAATTGCAAAGCTCGACATTCAGCGAAAGCCAATTGCTGCTGCATCCTTGGGGCAGGCTCACCTGGCCACCCTCAAAGCCACTGGTGAGCAGGTTGTGGTCAAGATTCAGTACCCGGGTGTGGCCAACGCCATTGACACTGACATACGCACCTTGTCGCGCTTGATTTCCGCGACTCGCCTGGCTCCCAAAGCGCTTGATTTGACCGATGTGTTCAATGAACTGCGCGATATGCTTGTGCGTGAATGCGATTATGTCCAGGAGCGGGAATTCACCGAGACGTTTTACGACAGGCTGGCTGATAACCCACGTTTTATTGTGCCCAAGGTGTACCCCGAATTTTGTGCCCAACGTGTGCTGACAACACGCTATGAGCCTGGGTATTCCGTTTCTTCCAAAGAAGTTCAGGCCTTGTCGCAAAGCCGCAGAAATGCTTTGGCTCAAAGCTTTGCCGAACTGTTTGTCACCGAGTTTTTTGAATGGAATCTGGTTCAGACCGATCCTCATTTCGGAAATTACCGGGTTCGTATTGATCCCGATGGTGAGAACGATCAGATCGTAACGCTCGACTTTGGTGCAACCCGTCCTTTCGACAAATCTTTTGTTGAAAGCTATGGGCGCATTGTTCGGGGATCCCTTCAAGCCGACAGGCAAGAAGTGGCCCGGGGTGTTCTGGACATTGGATTGATGGATGCCAGTACCCCCCAGTCTTTTCTGGAAGGGTTTGGCGATTTGACCGAACTGATAGTAGAGCCGTTTCGCAAACCATTTGACCCCATGGTGCCCGATCGGCTTTATACACCGGGCGGTGCTTACCGATTTGGCGACACCGATTTGCCAGCCAGGGTTGGTCAAACTGCAGCCTTGAAAATGATGTCCAAGCATTTCAAGATACCCCCTCAGGAGATCATTTTTTTGCACCGCCGTATCGGTGGGGTGCTGGTTACCCTGAAAACCCTGCGAGCTGAACTGCGCCTGCATGCGTTGCTGAAACCTTATTTGGATTTGAATTAAGTTCGAATCAAGCCAGTTTTCTTTGTCCGGAATTGTCAACTGAAACTCTGTTTTGAAACAAAAACAGCAGGAACCTTTGCGTCTTAGAGCGCTCTAAATGTGCGTTAATGGTTATCGCACTGCATATTGATTATCTTTATTGAGCATATAGAGTAATTTGCATTGCTCTACCCATCGGCTTGTGATCAAATGATCAAAGTTGTCCTAGACAAAAAGGCGAACAGGATGTCAACAGCGCAAGACTCAATCGGTGTGGTGGTACTGGAACCCAACAAACAGTTGTTGGACAAAATTTGTGTGTTCGCCCAAAAAGTATGGGGTCAACACGAGGTTTTACCCCGTCAAACCGGCAAAGAACTTGCGTTGGCCGCTGAGAACCTAGGTGTGGGAGTTGTGGTTGTTCGTGCCAGCTTTCAACGGTCAAGCGCCCTGATTCAAAACACTTTGCTCGACATGTATGCGGCAGGCACACAAATCCTGATTATTCAGGACACACCCTTCAGAGTATCCGAGGCAACATGGGCTTCCTTTGCTGGGCTTCACTTTTTGTCCGACAAGGCCACAGACGATCAACTGAATGATTTGCTCACAATGACCTTGGTTCGACACTGCATGCCCCAGTTCAACAAATTGATTTGACCTAGACAGACAATCTAAGTCATTCACAATTATCTGCCACTATCAGCGTAAATTTATAGTGTCCCCATGCCCCAGCAGCTCAAAGTTGCTGGGCGCCACATTGTGCTTTTCCAGTGCAAGTTTCAAATCGCCAATAGGTTGATCAAGCGGTTCATCGGTCAGCTCAAAAGTACCCCAGTGAATGCCCATGGACTTGGTAGACCGCACATCTTTGTGAATTTGCACGGCCTCATCCGGGTTAATGTGCTGGGCTTTCATAAACCAGCGAGGTTCGTAAGCGCCCACCGCAATTGCGCTGAAGTCAAATGGACCCAAGCGTTTTCCAATTTCTTCGAAGTCTTTGCTGTAGCCTGTGTCGCCAGAGAAATAGAAGTTCAGCTTGGGGTTTTTCATCGTCCAGCCGCCCCACAGCGATTTATTCCTGTCTGTCAGCGTGCGCGCAGACCAGTGATACGCGGGTACGAAGGTAATCTGGTTTTCTCCAATGGTGTGAGTTTCCCACCAGTCCATTTCCCTGACTTTTTCAACACCCCAGCTTTTCAAAAGCGACTCAAGACCAAGCGGTACAAGAAAGAGGGCATCAGGCTGCTGCTTGGCCAGTTTGACCACGGTGTTGTGATCCAGGTGGTCGTAATGGCTGTGGCTTATCACCACCACATCAATTTTCGGCAGGTTTTCAACACGGCTTGGCGATTGAACCTTGCGGGATGGACCCGCCCATTGCACCGGAAAGGCGCGAACTGAAAAGTGAGGATCGGTCAGCATGGTGAAACCATTTGCGCGAACCATGACGGTGGCATGTCCAAGCCAGGTGGCTGTGGTTTCCGAGTACTCGGAAAGCTGGCTTTTGTCGAATGCCTTTTGGGGGAAATCAGCGTAGCTGGCTAAGAATTTACCTGGGGGAGGGGGCAAATCTTTTCCGAATCGTTCGCGGTACCAACGAAGCAGGTCAGACATTGGTTTTGAAACAATCGTGCCATCGGAATTCACAAAGCCATCTGGCCTGTGGTGGGGCTTGCTGGAATCGAAATATGGATTCGACGCTGCACAACCCTGAATTAAAACACCTGCGATGACACTAAACACACCAGCTACGACATACTTCATGGTTCAACAAGGATGAATTAGAGTTCCTTCCACTGTGTCGCCAAATAAACAGCAACAGGCAAGCCGAAGTAGAGCAAACAAAGTACTCTGAAATGGTCCATTGATTCTACCGCAGTGCTGCTGTTTGTGTTTAATTCGAGGCCACCCAGTTGTCCAGGGTTGCCGGCAAAGGCCAGTTCAAGGGTGCTGCTGGTTTCAAACAAGGGTGCAATAAATGCAGGCTCGAGAACAAAAGCGCAACCCAACACCCACAGAACGAAAAACACAGTGAATCGCTTGATACTCATCTTGATTACTCCTTTGACTATTTTTTTGTCGCCCTGAAAACAACTGTACAATAAACACTGTAACTGTGTACAGTATTTTTTAATTTCTGTGGTTTTTTGTAGTCTTGTGGGGCGCGCTCGAACAAACTCTGGCTGTTACAATCCAGACACACTGTTTTATCCACACAGAGAGGCACTTTATGCAGTCCCAACGAATCTCGATCAACGCCAAAGACGGCGGCAAGTTTGGCGCTTATTTGTCCCTTCCTCCCACAGGCAAGGGTCCAGGTATTGTGTTGATTCAGGAAATTTTTGGTGTGAACCAGCATATTCGCGAGGTAGCAGACCTGTACGCCAGCGACGGTTTTGTGGTGCTTGCTCCCGATGTGTTTTGGCGTCAGGAACCGGGTGTTGATATTGCTTATGATGATGCCGGTTTTAAAAAAGGATTCGCGCTGATGCAGGGAATGGATTTTCCCAAAGCGGTTCAAGATTTGTGTTCCGCTACCGAGGCACTGAAGGCTCGTCCCGAAGTGAGTGGAAAAGTGGCCAGTCTGGGTTTTTGCATGGGTGGTATGTTGTCTTATCTGGTGGGTTCTACGCCGGGTGCCGTGGACGCAAGCATCTGCTACTACGGTGGCGGAATTCACACCGCGCTTGATCGTGCGCCCCAAGTAAAAGTTCCGATGTTGATGCATTTTGCCGAGAAAGACGGCTTTATACCTCTGGAAGCCGTGTCTCAAATCAAAGCAGCCTTTGAATCCAATCACAACGTTGAAATTCACACCTATCCAAATGTGGACCATGGCTTTAATTGTTGGGGGCGCCCAATGTATCAGCAGAAGGCCGCAGCATTGGCCAGGGGTCGCTCGCTGGAGTTTTTGTCCCGAACCATCTCGGCCTGAGTCATTTTTAAAGGCTATTTTCTTGAAAGCACCTTCTGCCAGCGCCGCTTCCCTGAGCAAGATAGTCTCAAAGGCAATTGACGATTCATGGCGCAATAATCCTTTGCTGTGTTTACTCTTTGCCGTGGGTGTTCTCGCCTCAATTGTGTTTTGGACACAGTTGGGTGAATTGGCCTGGTTTGGGCAGCTTTTGTTGTTGTTAGTGGTTGTCGTGGTTTCTTATGTCGCGGGCAGGGTACTGACCCGCGCATGGATGAGTTTTCAGCTCAAGGAAAGTTTGTTGAACCTGGGCAGTCAGGACGCCGCGCCCGATTACCTGGCGGGAAAAGATTTTTTCGAAACTCTGGTTAACACGGTACACAGGTTGAATCAGCAACAGCATATGCTGCTGGCTGGTTTTGAAGAAGAAAAACGCCGTCTGCTCAGTGTCGAGAACTGCCTGAACGGTTTTGTAGTCGAGTTCAGCGTGACCGAGCAAGGGCGCGTGCGGGTCGAGAATGTCGACAATTCGATTGAACGTTTTTTCTCGCTGACCCGGGCTGAATTCATTGCCGATTGGACTCTTGTTCTCAAGCATATAGATTCAAAGTATCACGCTGCGATACGTACCGTGTTGTCGCGTCCAGAGGCTTTTCCAAATCGGGAGTCGCTGGTTTTTTCAACCGCTCGGCGTAGTGGGGTAGAGCCACAATATTTCCAGTTGACACTGCAGCGCGAAGCAAAGGCGCCGGGAGTCAGCATGTATGCGGTTTGCCTTGATGTCAGCGATTTGGTGCTGGCCAAAGAGCAGGCCGAGAGCGCCGATCGCGCCAAGTCGGAATTTTTGGCGACCATTAGCCATGAATTGCGTACACCATTGAATGCCATTATCGGTTTTTCGAAGTTGCTTGAGGAGCAGCTGGATGACCCAGAGTTGCGGGGTGATGTTCGTAATATTTCCAGCTCTGCAACCAGCCTGCATTTGATTTTGAGTGATGTGCTGGAGTATTCGCGAATTCAGGCCAATGGATTGAAGCTAGATCCTTCGCCATTTGATCTGGATGCCATGGTGCGTCAGGTGTATTCACTCAACCGCAATTTGGCCCTTAAGAAAAACATCGAGTTTTCTTTGGTGAATGAGTCTGAGGGCCCTTGCTTTGTGCACGGCGACGCAAACCGGCTAAGGCAGGTGGTTCAAAACCTGGTTTCCAATGCTTTGAAGTTCACCGACACCGGTTATGTGAGAATGCGTTTAATGACCTCGCAACCCACGCAAGGGCGAACAGAGGTTTTCATTGAAGTGGCTGACAGCGGTATAGGAATCAGTCAGCCAGCCTTGCAAAAACTGTTTCAGCGATTTAGCCAGGCCAGCCGTGAAATTAACCGCCAATATGGTGGCACCGGCTTGGGCTTGGCGATTTGCAAGGGGCTTGTCGAGCTGATGGGTGGGCGTATTGATGTGAGTTCTGAACCAGGTGTGGGCTCGGTGTTTACCGTCAGTTTGAATTTGCCGCTGGCCTCTGCCCAAGGCCAGGCCAAGTCGAGTAAGGCGGTTGAGTCGCCCTCAAGGGCGCTGAGTATTTTGGTGGTAGACGATCACCCCATGAATATCAAGTTGCTGGACCGCTACCTTGGAAAAAGAGGGCATCAGGTGGTGCAAGCCACAGGTGGTTTGCCGGCCGTGGAACTGTGCGAGAAACAGTGTTTTGACTTGGTGTTGATGGACATTGACATGCCCGATCTCGACGGGCATGAAGCCACGAAAGTGATCCGGGGATCCGAGAACGCAGCCTCAAAACACAGCTTTATTTGTGCCTTGTCGGGCTTGTCGGATGACAAAAGCATTGCCATGTCGACACAGGCCGGTATGAATTTGCACATGACCAAACCTGTTTCTTTCGAGAAGCTGGACAAATTGATTGAAGAGATTGCCCAGAAAACAGCTTGAATACCGCTTGGAAAAAAGGCTTGGCTTACACAATGCCCAGTTGCTTTTCGAGATAGGACTTTGCTTTTTCCAGCCAAATGGTGAGTGCAGCCAGCAAGTCACTTTGACTGAATGAGCAACTTTCTCCGCCAAACATGGCGGTGCTTTCCAGGCGCTCTAGAATGCTTTCAAGGGCACCTTCGAATACCGCAGGTAAATCGCGTAACAGGTCTTTTTCTTGCCGGAACGCAAAAATTAGAGCACTGGTGTTTTCAAATTCATTATTTTCGAGTGAATCTGATAGTTTTTTAATCCGCAACAGTGGATCTGCTGGTATGTTACTCATGAGTATTATTTAACCAAATTATTATTCCGGCAGTGTACTCCAGCACAAGGAGCGCGGCCTGAAAACTGAGGAGAATTTGACATGGACAGCAAACTTTCACTGGATAAAACAGCCACTGTGGCTTTGAATTACGATGCCGTATTGGCCGACCTCGAAGCAATTGAGCCGTTGATTTCAATTTTCCCCAAACTGGAAAGTTTGAACAAGCTTGGCCCAAATACTTTTGAGTGGAAACTCAAGCCCATCGGCGCCATGGGCGTGTCGCATGCGGTTCACTACGCAGCCACTTATGAAGTGGACAAGGCCAACGGACGCTTGAGCTTCAAGGCCAAAGAAGGCGTGGGCAATGCAAGTCTTTCAGGTTTGTTTCAGTTCAAGCCCAATGGCAAGCAAGTCGACATTGAAATTGAGATCAACGGGCAGCTGCGGGACATCAAGGTACCCATGTTGTTGAAAGCTGCCACACCTGGTTTTATTAAAACCATGTTTGACGGACTGGTCGATCGATTCATTGAAAAACTGGGGGAGAAGTATGGCAAGTAACAAGCCAGCCAATTACGACACCGGCAAAGCAATGCGCACCAAGGTATTGGGTGCCGATTATGTGGCCAAGGCGGTGTCAAATCCCGATGATTTTGCGGCACCGCTTCAAGACATTGTCACCGCCCATGCCTGGGGCACTGTGTGGCCCCGCGAAGGGCTCGAGCCCAAAATTCGCAGCATTGCGACTGTGTCGATGTTGATTGCGCTGAATCGTCCCAATGAATTGAAGCTGCACATGCGCGGAGCAATCAACAATGGCCTAACTGCCAATGAGCTGCGCGAGTTGATTATTCATGCCAGCGTGTATTGCGGGTTTCCGGCTGCCATGGACAGCATGCGCCAGGCCAAGGCTTTGCTGGAAGAACTGGAAGCTGAAAAAACATCTGGCAAATAAGTTGATTGACTTACTTTGTGCATAAAAAAAACCGGCGTTCGGATCGATCCTGACGCCGGTTTTTCTTTTGGATGTGGTTGAATTATTTTTCGACGAATGCGCGCTCGAACACATAATCGCCGGGTTCACCCACACCGGGTGACACCACAAACCCCTTGGCATCCAGAATACCGCGAATATCTGCCAGCATGCTTGGGCTGCCGCAGATCATGGCACGGTCAGTTTCAGGATTGAGGGGCGGCAGACCAACATCCTTACACAATTCGCCATTTTCCATCAGCGTTGTAATGCGCCCTACGTTCTTGAACTCTTCACGGGTTACGGTGGGGTAGTAGATCAGCTTCTCTCGCACCATGTCGCCAAAAAATTCGTTGTTGGGCAACTCTTCCGTAATGAATTCGCTGTAAGCCAACTCGTTCACGTAGCGCACACCGTGAACCAAAATCACTTTTTCAAAGCGCTCATAAACGTCTGGATCTTTGATCAAGCTCATGAAAGGGGCCAGTCCCGTGCCGGTACCGAACATGAACAGGTTTTTGCCGGGTTTCAAGTCATCAAGAATTAGTGTGCCTGTGGGCTTTTTACCCACCAGTACGGAGTCGCCCACCTTCAAATGCTGCAAGCGGGATGTCAGTTTGCCATCGGGCACCTTGATGCTGAAAAACTCAAGATGCTCCTCGTAATTTGCGCTGGCGATGCTGTATGCGCGTAGCAGCGGCTTGCCTTCAACTTCCAGGCCAATCATCACGAAGTGGCCGTTGTGAAAACGCAGCCCTGGGCTTCGCGTGGTTTTGAAGCTAAAGAGCGTGTCGTTCCAGTGATGGACTTCAGTGACTTGTTCTTGAATCAGGTTTGACATGGTTGCGGCTTTAATTCTCGTAAGTTTTTCAAACGGCCCAATAATAACGCACTGCATCAAAAAACGCTGTAAGTCATTCTATTTTTTAGTTATTTGCTTATTTGGAGTTGCCACTCTAACCCGTTGGAAAGAATACGGCTTCAATGGGGGTTATAAAGTGGAGTCGAAGGTACACCACAACAACATCCAATAAGGGCACAAAACCCATGACAGAGACAAACGAAAAACAGCGGCAGATGAGCCAGATGGTTGTACATTCAGGCGACGTGGAGCTGGCAGTAAGCAGCCACGGCGAACCCCACAATCCCACCATTATTCTGGTGCACGGCTACCCTGACTCTAGCACCGTGTGGGATCCCGTAGTCGATATTTTGAAGCATCACTTTCATGTGGTCACTTACGATGTGCGTGGCTGCGGCAAGTCGACCGAGCCCGGCTGGATGTGGGACTACTCTTTGGGCAAACTTTCTGAAGACTTGCAGGCGGTCATGCGGGCTGTGTGTCCCACTCAGCCGGTTCATTTGGTGGCACACGATTGGGGCTCGATTCAAACTTGGGAAAGCGTGACTGACCATCGTCTCAAATCGCGCATTGCCAGCTACACCAGCATTTCAGGCCCCTGCCTGGACCACATCGGCATGTGGATGCGCAACAGTTTTGCCGCCAACAATCGAAAAGCCTTGGGCAATGTGATGGGGCAATTGATGCATTCCTGGTATGTGTATGCCTTTCAGCTGCCATTTTTAGCGCCGACTGCCTGGAAAATAGGCTTGGACAAAGCCTGGCCAGGCATTGTGAAGAAAATGGAAGGCGTGGAACATGACGCCAACCCCACACAACGCAAGGATGGGGTGAATGGCATCAACCTGTATCGCGCCAACATGCTGCCCCGAATCAGCAATCCGCGTTTGCGCCAAACCGACGTGCCTGTGCAATTGCTGGTGCCCACCAAAGACAAGTTTGTGACCACAGCACTGGTGGAGTCTTGTTATCCATATGCCCACAATGTGTGGCGCCGCGACATTGATGCCCAACATTGGGTTGTGCAAAGCCATTCCGAGTGGGTAGCCAATTGCGTGTCGGAATTTGTGGAGTTTGCGGAAACTGGTCGAGAGAACCCGGGCCTCGCCAAAGCCAGGGTGCAGATATAAATGAAGTGTGAGATTAATAAAAAAACCCGGCGTTGCCGGGTTTTTTGTTTCTGCTGAAGCTGTGTTTAAATAATGCCCAGCTTGATCATCACCATCAGCTGGCCTTCGCCCACCAAGCCGCCCAGAATGGCGCCAGTCATAATCAAAATCCATTCTTCCTGCTTGAACACCGGGCGCAAAAGCCCCTCGAACTCCAGCGGTGTCATGGCTTGCATTTTCTTGCCCACCACGTTCTCGATATCGAGCGATGTCTGTACATAAGTTTCGGCATGCATGATCACATCGGCCAGGCGGGCCATCAACATTTCAGATGTATCTTGCTTCATGCGCTGGAATGATTCTGCGCCCACAGCCATCACCACGAAAGGCTTCACAATGCTGGCTTTGCTGTCCACCATTTCGCGTACGCGCTCATCCACCATTTTTTGAACACGTTCAGAAAGCGGGCCTGCCACCATTTCACCGATAATGGTTTGGGGCGTCAGAATATCCCGAGCGATAATTTTTGCGTAATCAGCAGCCACTTTTTGCTGGCGTTTGAGAAACAGGCCCTGAATGGTGTAAGAGCCGAATGGAATGGGCTTCTTGGGTTCGAACAAAATATTCAGTGCGATCCAGTCTGAAATAAAGCCAACCAGGAAACCGAATACAGGCAAAATCCATGGCTCTTTCAGCAGCACCCACAGAACCATTTGCACCACACCGATCATGAAACCGAAGTAAAGGCCTGACACGCCAAAGAACTTGAATTCCTCACGGCCCACTTCTTGAAAAATCCGGTTCAGCAGGTGCTTGTCCTTCATCAGGATACGAATCACCAAGGCCTTCAAATCCAGAATTTCATCGATGTTGCCTTTGATGTCTTCCATCACGCTTGCGATGACACCCGGCACATCTTTCTTCACTCGATCAATCAGCTTCTTCTGTGCAAAGTTGGGCAAACTTTCCCAAAGCCTGGGCTGATGTTTAGACATCACTTCGCGAATGATGGTCTCGATCACCTCCATCGCAGGGCCTTCCAGTTCTTTGCCCAGGCGTTCTGAATCCAGTTTGGAAACCACCTCATTGACCGACACAAGCTTGGTCGTAATGGTATCAACTGCAATGGAAGCCATGCGAAGGGCATTGCGCGGCACAATACCTTGCCAGCCGAAGAAGGGAGGAATGCCCACAAACTTCATGGGATAGAACATCATTTTGACCGCGGCAATCTTGGTGACATAACCAAGGATGGCGGCAACTACAGGGATTGAGAGGTAAAAGAGGTAGTTCTGCTGAACATCAGCGTAAATAGTTGCCCAATCCATGAAAGGCGTCCCCTTAGAATCTTATTTTTTGTTGGTAAAGTATAAAGATATATAGTCGTCGATCTATTTTTTGGACGGCTTTCTCTAATCTGTCTTGTCTCGTTCGCCAGTATAACGATCTATGGCTGCCCGCTAGGGGGTGGAAATTAGATCAATTATTTTAATAATTACTTCAGGATGATCGTTTTGGATTTCTCCTTCCTACATTTGGGGCTTCCTGTCTGGGCTGTTTTCTTGGCCATGGCAGCAGCGGGACTTTTTCTGGCCTGGTTTTTCCAGGCCGCAGCACTTTGGCTGATGTTCAATCCAAAAGAATTCAAGGGTTGGCGTATTCCTTTGTTCAGAAAGCTCGGTTTACACCAGTTGGGCCTTGAGGGCTTGGGCTGGCAGGGTTTGGTGCCACACCAAAAATCGGTTATGGCTGAAATAGCTGTGCGCTTGATGACTCACAAACTACTGCCCCTGGATGAAATGATCAAGCGCATTCCAGCACAGGGTTTGTCGGATCGCCTGACCCCGCCCATGCAAGAAACCGCAGACCTTGCATGCCGCGAGGTGATGCTGAAGCACAAGCCCACCTTGTGGGAGAGTTTGCCGAGCTTTTTACAGAACTCGATTATTTTCAGAATTCGCGGCATCGTGCCCGAAGTGGCCAAGCAGATCATTCTGGATTTGCAAAAGAAGCCGGCTTACTACTTGAGCCTGAAAACGCTCGTGCTGGATGTAGTGACCAGCAAACCATTTTTGGTCGTTGACCTTTTCAAGAGCGCAGGCAAAGACCCCATGGCTTACCTCATCCGTTTTTCCCTGTTTGCAGGGTTTGTGGTGGGTGTATTGCTGGCAGGAATTTCACTGTTTGGCATTCAATGGTATTGGCTGATCGTGGTGGGCATGGTGCTCGGGGCGTTGGCCAATGAATTGGCGCTGGAAAGCCTGTTTTTCCATCCAGATCACGGCACGATTCGTTTGGGAAAGTTCACGGGTTTCTTTTTCCGCGATCAAAAACACATTTCCGAATTGTTTGCGCAAACTGCCGCACGTGAAGTGTTGACTACCGAGAATATTGTGCTGGCACTTTGCCGTGGGCCCAATGCAAAGAATTTGTCATCATTGATTGATTACCATGTGCAGCGAGTCATGGACCTGGAGTCCAGTGGAATCAAGCCTTTGCTGGTGACCATTTTGGGCGCAGAGCAGTGGGTGGCCATCAAGCGCGATGCTGCAAAAATTTTCGCAAGCAAACTGGAAGCACATTTGATGGCAGCGCGTGTGTACCTCAACGATGCCTTGAGAATTGAGGAAGTGATTGTGGAACGGTTGTCTGGCCTGCCCGCCATGGAGTTTGAGAAAGCCCTGCGCCCGGTATTTTCCCGATATGAATGGATGATGCCCTTGATCGGAGCTGTATGGGGTGCCGTTTTGGCTGGGGTTTTACTGATTCTGATTTAAATAAAACAGGTTTTGAATCCGCATTTGGGTTGTCAGAGTATTACTTACAAATTCGACAACACAAACACTTATAGATTTTGGAGGCGACATGTCCACACAGGTAATTGGTTCAGTCAATGAGTTGGAAGGCCCGGTCAGCATTATGCGTGACGGCGAAACCCGATCATTGGCAGCGGGCGATTCCATCATGGCTGGCGATGTGATCACGGCCAGCGATTCCGGGCGTGCATCCATAATTTTATCCAACAGTTACGGCGAGCCGATTGGCAATTTGCTGGTTGCTCCAACCGGAAGCGTTATTGCGGACACCACATTGAAAAATGGTCAGACCGCGTTGGTTTTCGAAGCCTTGTCGGACGACGGCGTGACCATCGCAAACCTCGACCCCGATTTTGCCGAAATGGTTGAATTGCAGGGTGTTGAACAAGCTGGTGCGGAAGGTGGCATGTTTGGTTTGTTTGGCGGTGGCTTGCTGGCAGGTGGTTCACTTGGGGGCACCGCCGCAGCAGTGGGCGCGGGTGCGGTTGGTTTGGGTTTGCTTGCCTCTTCCAGTGATGATGAGGGTTCGGGCCCGACCAATTCCACGGGTGGTGGTACTGTGGACGACAACGACGATGATGGCGATGGTGGTGTTGACGACGGCGGTGGCGACACCGGCGGTACAACAGGGACGCCTCTGGATGCTGTGCTGGATCCAGTTTTGGACGCTTTGGCAGGAACTCCTCTTGTGGCTGTAACTGAACCTTTGGCTGATGCACTGGGCATGTTAGGTGATGCCGCAGGCGGTGGTGGCGGTGAAACAGACGGCCCCACAGGCACACCTTTGGATGCAGTACTTGGCCCGTTGGCTGATGCCGCAGGCGGTGGTGGTGGTGAAACAGATGGCCCCACGGGCACACCTTTGGATGCAGTACTCGGCCCGTTGGCTGATGCCGCAGGCGGTGGTGGTGGTGGTGAAACAGATGGCCCCACGGGCACACCGTTGGATGCAGTACTCGGCCCATTGGCTGATGCCGCAGGTGGTGGTGGTGGTGATTCAACTGGCGGAACAACAGGTACACCGCTGGATGCAGCGCTTGATCCTTTGTTGGGTATGGCAGCTGATTCGCCTTTGGCACCGATCACCAGCATGCTGGACCCGGCCATTATTACCGATGCAATCGGCGGTGGTTTGCCGGTTTAATCAAAACGCTTTGCAGTGAATTCGCCTTTCTAGCGGGAGGCAAAACGTGACAAAATCGGGCAAGTTTAACTTGCCCGATTTTGTTTATGGATTTGATCAACGCCAAAGGTGTTCCCACTTGGGGGCGAATGTCTGACTTGCCCAGCCAAATCAATTGGCAGCAGTATGATGCCCGCAATGCCATGGGCGCAAAACGCATGGCCTGGCAACGGCGATTCCTTTTCAAGCACTTTGATTTTTATGGTGTGCTGGGCCAGGGTTTTACATTCGGCTGCGGCATGGTTCGCCTTGGCCTGCTGAATTCAACATTTGCTTACCTTCACACCGCACAGGGTTTGCATCGAATTCAATTTGATTTGCCTTTGGATGTGGGCTTTGAAAGCGACTACAAGCCAATTGGTCAAAGCACCTGGAATCATCCATTCAAAAAAAACCATCAAGTGCTGGCGGTGCGCACGGAAACATCACGTTCGCTGAACTTCAGATTTGGTGATTCATTTCACGGCCAGGTATCCATTGATTGTCGCGAATCTGAAACCCTCGCTCTGAATACGCCTGTCGCCAACACAGGTTTCGCCTATGCACAGAAAAGCAGTGGCGGGGCGGTTACCGGCCATGTGCATTTGAACGGTGTTGATTACCCGATCAATCCAGAGAAAGACGGTTGTTACCACGATTGGACAGCCGGTTTTTTGCGGCGCGAAACCTTCTGGAATTGGGCATGTGCCAGTGGCCGCAGCGCGCCCGGGCAGCCTCTGCTTTCACTGAACGTGGCACGTGGGGTGAATGAAACCAGTGCCCATGAAAATGTGCTTTGGGTAAATGGTCAATTGAACAATCTGCCCCTGGTTCTTTTTGAGTATGAGCGTGACAATGTTCATGCACCTTGGCGAGTGTATTCGCAGTGCGGCGCTGTCGATTTGCAGTTCACGCCCAAGGGCAGCATTGACGATCACAGAAACCTGTGGGTGTTGGCCAGTCGGTTTAACCAGTGTTTTGGCGAGTTCAGGGGCACCGTTACTCTGAAAGAAACAGGTGCCACTTACTTATTGGATGGTTTGATGGGGTGGTGCGAGGACCATTACGCCAAATGGTAGTGCTTACACTTCAACCATTTCGAAGTCGCTTTTAGCCACGCCACAGTCCGGGCAAAGCCAGTCTGCTGGTACATCGGCCCACAGTGTACCGGCTGGTATGCCCTCCGAAGGCATGCCAGCGGCTTCGTCATAAATCAAGCCACACACAATACATACATAAGTTTTCATTTCAAACTCTCCAGCAACATTTGAATTTTTGTGCCGCAATGCTATCAAGTTGTGCGTAAAAAAAGTTGGTGTGGCGCTCAAGTCATAGATAGTAACGATTGTTTCCTGGAATTTAATAGCTTTAGGGTAAACGACAATCATTAGAACGCAGGGCTTTCCATTGGGTGTAAGCCTGCTGTGGGAAAAACACGCTAGACTCATGCCTATACAAACAAAGACCATACCAGACAAGATTCGAGGAGAGTGTGTATGTCAGTGAGTACCGACACCGTACGCGATGCATTGCGTAGTGTCATTGACCCCAATTTGAACAAAGACTTCATCAGCGCCAAACTGATCAAGAACATTCAAGTAGATGGCGGCGATGTCAGTTTTGATTTGGAGTTAAGCTATCCCGGCAAAAGCCAGCTGGATGGTTTACGCAAAGCGGCCATTGCCGCTGTGCGTTCGCAGGTTCCAGGCGTTGAAAACGTCAGTGTTAACGCAACCATCAAAATTCAAACCCACGCCGTGCAGCGGGGTTTAAAGCCGATGCCCAACGTCAAGAACATCATCGCAGTTGCCTCTGGCAAAGGTGGTGTGGGCAAAAGCACCACCGCTGTGAACCTGGCCCTGGCACTGGTCGCAGAGGGCGCACGTGTGGGCATGCTGGATGCCGATATTTATGGCCCTTCGCAGCCCACCATGCTGGGCATCACCGGGCGACCACAATCGGACGACGGTCAAATTATCGATCCCATGGAAGGTCATGGCGTACAGGCCATGTCGATCGGTTTTCTGATCGATGAAGACACACCCATGGTGTGGCGCGGTCCAATGGTAACCAGTGCACTTGAACAGTTGTTGAAGCAAACCAACTGGAAAGACCTGGATTACCTGATTGTGGACATGCCACCTGGCACCGGCGATATTCAGCTGACACTGTCACAGAAAGTACCAGTGACTGGCGCGGTCATCGTGACCACCCCGCAAGACATCGCTTTGCTCGATGCACGCAAAGGCCTGAAAATGTTCGAGAAAGTGGGTGTACCCATTCTTGGCCTGGTTGAAAACATGGCCATTCATGTGTGCACAAACTGTGGTCACAAAGAACATATTTTTGGTGACGGTGGCGGCCAGAAAATGGCCAAGGATTACAACATTCATTACTTGGGTGGCCTGCCGCTCGACATGCGGATTCGCATGCAGGCGGATTCTGGCAAACCCACAGTGGTGGCCGATCCTGACGGCGATTTGGCGAGAACATACAAGGAAATTGCGCGCAAAGTGGCCATCCGCATTGCTGAACAGTCCAAAGACATGTCCTTGAAGTTTCCTTCAATTGTGGTGCAAAACACTTAAAACCTCTTTCCCAAGGCGCCTCGGGGGCTCATGTGCCTAAAGACGAACTGACCTTTCACAAAGTGGCCAGCCCCGCGCCAAAGGCGGGGTTGGCCGGTGTGTGGTCGGCTCCGCAAGTGGTTCTGGATTCTGGCGGAAATCTCGCTGTGTGGGCCGAACAGGGTTTGGCCCAACCGCTTGCCAATCGCGCACGTCAATTTCCCTGGCTGGTACTTCATGGTGGCCCAGGTGGAAGTCTGGGTGCCTCCCATGTGGCACCAATCCGATATGCAGGTTTGCCCTGGTTCGGGTTTGATCAGCGCAACAGCGGTTTGAGCGAAGATCTCGATCTCAGTGTGATCGACTTGCAGCGTTTCGTCGATGATGCGCTCGAGGTTGCCGATCGGCTGAATATTCCGAAATTTCACATTCTGGGCGGGTCTTGGGGCGGTACTCTGGCTTTGGCGATTGCTGCATACCGGCCAGAGCAGGTCGCCAGCGTAGTACTGCGCGCCCCGTTTTTGCCCATGCGTCCGCGTGTGGATGCTTTTTTTGAGTTGCTGGAGCGACTTGCCCCTGATTATTTTGCAGAACACTTCGGACCCGGAGCCCGAACCGATTTTGTTTGCGAATGCTTTGAGGTCGCCACGCCCGAGCACCTTTTGGAATTATCGGTGGCCTGGAACAAACTGGAGACCGCTTTGCTGACAGGCAAAGCAGGGGGCTTTGACAGCAAAAGGCCCTTTTTAAGCGATGTTCAAGAGCTTGCATTGGTGCGCAAATACCGCTTGCAAGCGCATTTCCTGCGGCATGACTGCTTTTTGTCTCCGCAAGATCTTCTCTCTCTGTTCTCGAAAATTAGCCAGTCACCATGGCCAATGTCGATTATTCAAGGCATGAATGACCGAGTGTGCCCCCCGGGGGGTTCAAAACTGCTGTCGGAAATTGTTGTGCGTTCTAGCTTGATCGAGTTGCCCGGCACAGGGCATCTTCCTGATTCTGCTGAAATGATCAAGGCCATTTCGCAGGAAGTATCCCGTCATCATCTGTTGGTCTGACGCAAACACGCGCGGAACCTTCCCTGTCTCTAGCCTACTCAATACGTATCCGGTTAATAGAGTCACTTCACTTCATGAATAAAAATAACATGCCTCGCTCGCCTTTGGGTTCGCAATCTCAAACATTCAAGGCCCAAGGGTCGCAAGGGCCCAAGTCGGAGCGACCCGCCGCGGCCCGCATGGAATCGGGTTTTTCCATGGAGGAGGCAAATTTACTTCACGAGGCGATTTCTTTGGCCGGAATGCGCTGGTTTGATGGGCTGGGCGTGATCATGGCCAAAAAAGAGCAGTTCGAGCTGTCGTTTCGTGCTGGCGAGTCGCAAAACGCAAGATGGGTAGTGATGGCTTTTCCCCTGTACAACATGAACGAGCCAAGCTCTGCTGAAATATGTCTGCATTTTTTGGCGGAAGCGCATGCCATGGTTCATGTACTTGATTTTCAGTATCAGGTGGGCATCAACATGGAAACGGAAAACCTGGAGTTCCTCATGCAGTTGCCCCTGCAAGGGGTCACGGGTGCACAAATGGCGAATTTGATACAGGTGTTTTTTGACGCCCTGGCCAATTCGGTCATGCAGGAATTAACCGAGATTCTCGATGGGATGAATCAGTGATGTCTTGTCTCATGTAACATTTCGCCTATTGAACTTCATTAAAGCAAAGTGAGCATGAGCATTAAATCGGACAAGTGGATTCGCAGAATGGCTGAAAGCACGGGGATGATCGAACCCTTTGAGCCGGGCCAGGTTCGTTATGCAGGCGACAAAAGAATCGTGTCGTATGGCACGTCCAGCTATGGTTACGATATCCGTTGTGCCGACGAGTTCAAAATTTTCACGAACATCAACAGCACCATTGTTGACCCAAAAAATTTTGACGAGAAAAGTTTCGTAGATTTCAAAGGCGATGTGTGCATTATTCCGCCGAACTCGTTTGCCCTGGCTCGCACAGTTGAATATTTCCGGATTCCCCGCAATGTGCTCACGATTTGCCTGGGAAAAAGTACGTACGCGCGTTGTGGCATTATTGTCAACGTCACGCCTTTTGAGCCTGAATGGGAAGGTTATGTGACGCTCGAGTTCTCAAACACCACGCCATTGCCTGCCAAAATTTATGCGGGCGAGGGTTGTGCCCAGGTGCTTTTCTTTGAAAGCGATGAAGTGTGTGAAACGTCTTATCGCGACCGTGGTGGCAAGTATCAAGGCCAGGTGGGCGTTACTTTGCCAAAAACCTGATTTCGCAAGGGCCGTTGAATGTTCCCTTTCCAGTCATGGATCAACTGAACATTCAACTTGGCCAACATCAAAGCAAGCAAGGCAACGCCACAAGCTATTGCACCTACCGTGGAAATTCCGACAAGAAATGGCGACATGGGTACCGAGATCGCCGCAGCGGCGCCCACCGAAACCGTCATTCCCAGCCGACAGCCCAATACGCTGCCAAGCTTTTTCCCCAACAAGTGATTGCCGATTGCAACGCCAATATGCTTGTCATAAGAAACAAGCAATTTGTTGATGCCCTGAAAAGTGCCGTAGGCAATGTGCATCAGTGACCGAGTTACCAGGCCGTACTGGTGAATATTCTGCCAAATGTAGTTGCAATTGGCTTGCCGTTTCGACACCAAATGCTCTGGCACCGAGCTTCGGTGCCTCGACATGTACTTCACCCAACTTTGAATCGCACAGTTTCTCCGATTTTCAGGCTTGCCAGTCTTGTCCAGTATTTTGGTGAGCATCTGTTCTTTGCATGCAAGCAGCTTCCTCGCTACGATCAAGTAAGCGCTCGAATCAAAACTTGATCTTGTTGCCGCCTGGGCTATTTCTGCCCCGGTTCTGCGTGTGGCCAGGCCTGTTTTGATCAAACCCAGGGCTGCAATACTCAAGATTGAAGAAACGCCATACAGTGCAGCACCCGCCACTTTGTGCACAGCCATGCCACCCAAATTCAGCTGACCAGAAATTACACGACCAACTGCAGACGCTATCACCAAGGCCATGTCGGATTTTTCCCCGGATGAAATCAGGTTTCTCGTCAAACGTTCGGCCAGCCCCGAGATATCGGCCAAACCTTCAGCCATTTCCTCCGTGTGTTTGGCAAGGTGTATTAATGCACGAACCCCCCGACTTCTGTATTGCTCCGGTAGCACCAAAGCCCTGTCAAACGCATGGGTGTGACCAGTTCGGCTCAGTACTTTTGCCCTTACTTTGGCAACACGTTCAAAGCCCATGTCGTAGTTGTTCATGTAGTTGTCCAATCGCTTGGTCAAGCTGCGAGCCGGGCGAAAAGGCGTCGTGGGCGGGGTAAATTGACCGGGCGAGGCTGATATGGAGTTGATCTGCATGCGTGGCAGGTAAGGAGGACAGTCAGCAGGAAAGTCGCCTATTGAACCCGTGCCAGATGACATTTCTGTGAAGTCACTACATAGAGGGATAAATGCGCGACAATAGGGCTTGGAACAGGGGGCTGCGTAGTGGATAATGCAGCCTTGTTTTGTGTTGAACCCCGATCACAGGAAGATCAATGAAATTTCGTTTTCCCATTGTCATTATTGACGAAGATTTCCGCTCCGAGAACGCATCTGGTCTCGGCATTCGCGCCCTGGCAGACGCCATCGAGAAAGAGGGCGTCGAGGTATTGGGAGTCACGAGTTATCACGATCTTTCCCAGTTTGCGCAGCAGCAAAGCCGCGCCAGTGCCTTTATTTTGTCCATCGACGACGAAGAATTCGGCTTGGGCAGCAAGAAGGAAATCGAAGACGCGCTTCAAAACTTGAATAACTTTGTGCAGGAAATTCGCTTTAAAAACGCGGATATTCCAATTTACCTGTACGGTGAAACCCGCACTTCGCGTCACATTCCCAATGCGATCTTGAAAGAATTGCATGGGTTTATTCACATGTTCGAGGACACACCAGAATTCGTAGCGCGCCACATCATTCGTGAGGCCAAAAGTTACCTGGACTCCCTGGCTCCTCCCTTTTTCCGCGCTTTGGTGCATTACGCGCAAGACGGCTCTTATTCCTGGCACTGCCCAGGGCACTCTGGTGGTGTGGCTTTTCTAAAAAGCCCGGTTGGGCAAATGTTCCACCAGTTTTTTGGTGAAAACATGCTGCGTGCCGACGTGTGTAACGCTGTAGATGAACTGGGTCAGCTGCTGGACCACACCGGTCCGGTTGCAGCTTCGGAACGCAACGCGGCGCGTATTTTCAATGCAGACCACTGTTTCTTTGTGACCAACGGAACATCGACTTCCAACAAAATGGTGTGGCATGCCAACGTGGCACCCGGCGATATCGTGGTGGTAGACCGCAACTGTCACAAATCGATTTTGCATTCGATCACCATGACCGGTGCCATTCCCGTGTTCTTGACACCCACGCGCAATCATTTGGGCATTATTGGTCCAATTCCGCTTGAGGAATTCAAGCCCGAGAGCATTGCCAAGAAAATTGCAAACCATCCGTTTGCCAGCAAAGCCAAGAACAAGAAGCCCCGCATTTTGACGATCACGCAAAGCACCTACGATGGTGTTTTGTACAACGTGGAAATGATCAAAGAGGTGTTGGGCTCTGAAATTGACACCTTGCACTTTGATGAAGCCTGGTTGCCGCACGCCAGTTTCCACCCCATGTACAAAGACATGCATGCGATTGGTCGCGACCGCCCGCGCACCAAAGACTCTCTGGTGTTTGCCACGCAATCTACCCATAAAATGCTGGCAGGTTTGTCTCAGGCTTCACAAATTCTGGTGCAGGAAAGTGAAAACCGCAAACTCGATCGCCATATTTTCAACGAAGCCTATTTGATGCACACATCCACCAGCCCGCAATACGCAATTATTGCAAGCTGTGACGTGGCTGCCGCCATGATGGAGCCTCCAGGCGGTACCGCCTTGGTTGAGGAAAGCATCATGGAGGCGCTTGATTTCCGCCGCGCCATGCGCAAAGTTTCCGAGGAGTTTGGCGACGACTGGTGGTTCAAGGTTTGGGGCCCTGACGTGTTGAGCGAAGAGGGCATGAGCCCGCGCGACGACTGGTTGATCCACACCACCGACACCTGGCACGGTTTTGGCAAAATGGCCAATGGTTTTAACATGCTTGACCCAATCAAGGCGACCATTGTTAACCCAGGCCTGGATGTGAACGGTCAGTTCTCTGATGCCGGCATTCCTGCGTCGATCGTGACCAAGTATCTGGCTGAACACGGTGTTATTGTTGAAAAAACTGGTTTGTATTCGTTCTTCATCATGTTCACCATCGGCATTACCAAGGGCCGTTGGAATACTCTGGTGACTGCGCTTCAGCAGTTCAAGGATGATTACGACAAAAACCAGCCGTTGTGGCGAGTAATCCCCGAGTTTTGCCAGGCACACCCGCGCTACGAGCGTGTGGGCTTGCGCGACTTATGCAATACGATTCACGACATGTATCGCAAGAAAGACGTGGCGCGTTTGACCACTGAAATGTACCTGAGCGACATGCAACCCGCGATGGTGCCTGCTGATGCCTATGCCAAAGTGGCGCACCGTGAAATTGAACGCGTGGCGATTGACGAACTGGAAGGTCGCATTACGTCAGCTTTGCTGACGCCTTATCCGCCGGGAATTCCATTGTTGATCCCCGGTGAAATTTTCAATGCCACGATTGTGGATTATTTGCGCTTTGCACGCGATTTCAACAAGCAGTTTCCCGGCTTCGAGACCGACATTCACGGTTTGGTCGAAATTGAAGACGAACAAGGCCATGTGAGTTACTTTGTGGATTGCGTGAAGGTATAAAAGAGGTTTCAGGGACGCGTTGTTGGCAGCGAGTCCTCTGCTGCGCTTTGCTTAAATCCGGTTTGTTGTATCAAGTGCTTGCATCAAATCAGCAATTAAATCCGCCGGCTCCTCCAGCCCAATGGCCAGACGAAGTATTGGCCCGCAGCGGCCGTGCTCGTCTGCAAGGTGGCGCCTTCGGCTGTCAGGAATGTTCACCACCAATCCCAAGCTTTCAGGCCCACCCCATGAATACGCAATCTTGAACAGCTTCAGGTTATCGATGATTGTGCAGGCCTGTTCATCCGAGTACTGCGCTTTCAACACGATCGAAAAAATACTGGCAAACCCATCGAAGTCGCGTTTGTAAAACCCATGGCCCGGGCACTCCGGAAACTCCGGGTGAAGCACCCGCGCAACTGCGGGGTGTTGCTTCAAGGCAGTGGCCACCAGCAAGCCGTTGTCAGCCTGCTGCTTGTAGCGCAAGGGCAGGGTAAGCAGGCCGCGTAGCACCATGTCGCAATCGGCGGGCGACACACCCAAGCCCAATATCCGGTTTTTTCGTTCCAAATCTGCAAAAGCCTTGGTGTTGTTGCTCAGCACCGCGCCCATCAATACATCGGCATGGCCACACTGGTATTTGGTCAGCGCCTGCACACTGAAGTCAAAACCATGCTCGAAAGGTTTGTAGGCAATTCCCGCCGCCCAGGTGTTGTCGATGCCAGTGCGTGCACCATGGGCTTTCGCAAGGGCCACAATGGCTTGTAAATCGGGCACTTCAAAAGTGAGTGAGCCTGGTGCTTCAGTCCACACCAGTGTGGTGTTGGTGCGCAAGCCTTCCGCAACACTGCTTGCGTTGCAGGGGTCGTATTCTGAAAACTCCACGCCATAGTCCATATGCAGGCTTCTCGCCAAGGCTTGCACGGGGCCATACACATTTTCCGGAATCAACCAATGGTCGCCACTTTTCAGGCAGGCTTGGGCCACCAGTGCAATGCCGGTCAGCCCGGAAGGGCACACCAGCGCGTGGGTGGCACCCTCTATTTCAGCCAGTTTTTTAGCCAGCGTGTACTGCGTGGGGTTGCCGTGCAAGCCATAACTGTAGTCAAGCCCAAGTGGGTTTACTGTTGCGCGTTGGGCTGCCGTGTTGTCAAAAAACGTGCTGGATCCTCGGTACACGGGTACAGGCAGCGCGGAGAAGCCCGCGCTACTGACCGGCTTCGAGTGGATGATTTCAGTGCTTGGGCTGCGCACGGCAGGCTTGTGTTTGAAAGTACTCATAGGGCGCGCTTTGTGTGCCCGGTCACAGCGTTTTAATCATGACTTGCGACTTCCGGTTCCAGTCGTAAAGGCGTTTGCGTTCGATTGGCAGTTTGTCCACATCTCCCACCACAAAGCCGCGCTTCAGGAAAAAATGCGATGTTTGTGTAGTCAGCACAAACAGCTGTTTTAGGCCTTGTTTGCGTGCGTCGTGTTCAATTTTTTTCAGCAAACGCTCGCCATCTCCTGTGCCTTGCCATGAAGGGTGCACCACCAGGCAAGCCAACTCAGCCACACCCTCTGCATGGTAGGGGTACATGGCTGCACAGCCCCACAAAATACCATCGTGCTCCAGAACGGTGAAATGGTCGATGTCACGTTCAATGCGGTCGCGCCCGCGGCGCACCAGAATTCCCGCCATTTCAAGCGGTTCGATCAGGGTTTTGATACCACCTGAATCATCCAGTGTCGCTTGGCGCAAACTTTCCAGGTTTTCCTCGGAAACCATGGTTCCCACACCATCGTGCGAGAATAGTTCCAGCATGACACCGCCATCCAGGTTCAGCGGCACAATGTGTGCACGTCCCACGCCGCCTTGCACCGCCAGAATGCAGCACTCCAGATAGTCTTTGGTCAGCTCGGGCAGGTCCTCCTGAAGCATGATTTCACGTGCACGGTCCAGCTCAAGTTCTTCAAGCAGCTTGCCGCTTTTGTCGAAAATGCCTTCAATCTGGCTGACAAAAATCAGCTTGTCCGCCTTGATTGCGCGCGCAGTGCTGGTTGCAACATCTTCCATGCTCAGGTTGAATGCTTCGCCCGTGGGCGAGAAGCCGATCGTGGACAGCAGCACAATCGCACTGCTGTTCAGGCTCATTTGAATGGCGGTGACATCTATTTTTCGAACCAGGCCGGTGTGCTGCAAATCCACGCCATCCAGAATACCCATGGGGCGAGCCGTGATGAAGTTGCCTGAAATAACGCGCATGGATGAATGCGCCATCGGCGTGTTGGGCAAGCCTTGGGAAAATGCTGCTTCAATGTCCAGGCGCAGTTCACCTGCGGCTTCCTTGGCGCACTCCAGTGCGCCTTTGTCGGTGATTCGCCAGCCCTTGTGAAAAGCGGGTTGAATGTTGCGCAAGGCCAATTGCTCTTCAACTTGCGGGCGAGAACCACACACCAGCACAATTCGCATGCCCATTGCATGCAACAGCGACAAATCCTGGGCCAATGAATTCAGATAGCCTTGATAGGCCAACTCTCCATCGACCGCCACCACGAAGGTTTTACCCCGAAAGGCATGAATGTAAGGCGCAACAGTTCGCAGCCATTGAACAAAGGTTTGGCTGTTCATGGAAAGGTCGTCGTTGCTGGGAGCGTTACTCATTGGCTTGGGGGCTGTCCTGAAAAAAGGGAATACACTGTGGGCAGCCGTGGCCGCTCGTTCGATTGATTATAATTTCCGATTGAGCGTAGTCCAGCCTTCACTTTGTTTTTCCCCGATTTGATCGGAATTTGAACCCAATATTGGTTATTTGTGTTGTCAAAAGAACAAACCCTTCAGCCCCCACCCGAAATTCGATACCCCGAAGAGCTGCCGGTTTCACAAAGGCGAGCCGAAATCAAGCATTTGATTGCAGCGAACCAGGTTGTAATCGTGTGCGGTGAAACAGGTTCGGGTAAAACCACGCAGTTGCCAAAAATGTGTCTGGAACTTGGGCGGGGCTTGAACGGGCAAAGTATTGTGCACACGCAGCCTCGTCGATTGGCGGCCACCGCCACTGCCAAGCGGATCGCGCAAGAGTTGAATTCCGAGATTGGCCAATGGGTGGGTTTCAAAATTCGGTTTCAAGACCAATCCAATGCCAGCACCGCGGTGAAGTTGGTAACCGACGGCATTTTACTGGCTGAAAGCCAAACCGACCCGCTGTTCAAGAAATACGACACCATCATTATTGACGAAGCGCACGAGCGCAGCTTGAACATCGACTTCTTGCTGGGTTATTTGAAAGATGTGCTCACCAAACGGCCTGATTTGAAATTGATTGTGACCTCAGCCACCATCGATGCAGAGCGGTTCTCCAAGCATTTTGAAAATGCCCAAGGCAAGCCCTCTCCGGTGATCGAAGTGTCTGGTCGTTTGTACCCGGTGGAAGTGCGCTACAAAGACCCCAATGATTTTGACACCAGCAGGCGCAAGAATGCACCTGTGAACCTGGCTGATGAGGTGGATGAGGATGCCTTTCAGGCAGCCACACTCGATGCGGTAGAAGAACTTTGCCGCGAAGGGCAGGGCGACATTTTGATGTTCTTGCCAGGAGAGCGGGAAATTCGCGACATGGCAAATTTCCTCAGCAAAAACCTGAGGCAATCGCTGGAGATCTTGCCTCTGTTTGCCAGGTTGACAGCACAGGAACAGGAGCGCATTTTCAAACCCAGCGGGCGCAGGCGCATTGTGTTGTCCACCAACGTGGCTGAAACGTCGCTGACAGTACCGGGTATTCGTTATGTGATCGATTCAGGCGTGGCCCGCGTGAAGCGCTACAGCTACCGCAACAAGGTTGAAATGTTGCAGGTAGAACGAATTTCCAAGGCATCGGCCAACCAGCGGGCAGGGCGTTGCGGCCGGGTTGCCAATGGGGTCTGTATTCGCTTGTACGCCGAGGCCGACTTCGCAGGCCGTACCGATTACACAGACCCGGAAATTCTTCGATCCTCGCTGGCGTCCGTTATTTTGCGCATGAAAAGCCTGCACCTGACCGAGGTGGAAGACTTTCCCTTTCTGCAACGCCCCATGGGGCGCGCGATTGCGGACGGTTATCAATTGCTCAGTGAACTGAATGCACTGGACGATGCTGGGCACTTGACCAAAACAGGCCGGGCACTGGCCAAACTGCCGCTTGACCCCCGAATTGCCAGAATGCTGTTTGAAGCCAGTCAGCGCGGATGCCTAAACGAGTTGCTGGTGTTGGCCGCTGCCTTGTCGATTCAAGATCCACGCGACCGCCCGATTGACGCTCAAGAGGCTGCAGACAATGCCCAGCAGCAATTCGACGATGCAGAATCTGATTTCATGTCTTTTCTGAAGCTATGGAATTATTTTATTGATTTAAAACAACAAAATTTGACAAATCGTGACATGAAAAATGCGCTCCAGCGCAAGTTTCTGTCCGCGAACCGCCTGCGCGAGTGGAGTGAAGTTCATCAACAGCTTACCGCCATGGTGAAAGACCAAAAGTGGACTTTGAACGCCACACCCGCTACCTACGATCAAATTCATCTTGCACTGATGGCGGGTTTGCTGGGCAACATCGGTTTGAAGCACGAGACAGATCCGGTTTATCTCGGCGCGCGCAGCATCAAGTTTTCAGTTCATCCAGGTTCAAACCTGTTCAAAAAAGGTGGCAAATGGATCATGGCTGCCGAACTGGTTGAAACCACCCGCCTGTATGCCCGCAGTGTGGCCAAAATTCAACCCGAATGGATTGAGAAGGTGGGCGCGCATTTGGTGAAGCGTAACCACAACAATCCGCATTGGGAGAAGGGCTCTGGTCAGGCCGTAGCCCTGGAAACAGGCACTATTTATGGCTTACCCATTTACTCCCAGCGCCGTGTTAGCCTGGCAAAGTTTAATCAAGCCGATGCGCGCAGGTTGATGATTCACGAAGGCCTGGTGCCCGGACAGGTAAAAACCACAGTGCCCTTTTATGTACACAACCGCAAGCTGGTTGAAGACCTGGAAAAGCTGGAGCACAAAGCCCGCCGCCAGGATATTTTGGTGGATGAGGCGCTGATTGCGCAGTTTTATGACGACAAACTTCCGGCCGGTGTGTACAACCAGCAAACCCTGGAAAATTGGGCGAAACAAGCCAGCAAGGAAGACCTTGCAGCGCTGTACCTGAACAAGGAAGACCTGCTGAGCAAAAAAGCGGGCGACATTACCACCGAGTTTTATCCGAAAAAGCTGGAAATGGGCGGCTTGGCGTTTGACCTGACTTATCACTTTGAGCCCGGAAGCCCCCGAGATGGTGTCACACTGACCATTCCCCTGATGCTGTTGAATCAGGTAAACCCGGGCCGTACTGAATGGTTGGTACCCGGCATGTTGAAAGAAAAGGCCTTGCTGCTGTTGAAAAGTTTGCCGCAGAAGCTTCGCCGTCACTGTGTACCCGTGCCGCAATTTGCCGAAAAGTTTGCTCAAGCGCATTTCGATTCAAACTTGTATGAAAAGCCGCTTCTGGAACGCCTTCGCGATTTCGTGGCCAGTGAAACACCCGCACGGCCATTGCTCAGCGATTTCCGGATTGAAACCCTGCCGCCGCACCACTTCATGAATTTCAAGTTGATCGACGAACACGGGCGTCAACTGGACATGCAGCGCAGTTTGTCAGCCCTGAAGGCGGAATGGGGCCGCAAGGCGCAGGAAAGTTTCAAAAGCTCCGATGTAGTGGAGCAGGTGCGTGCTCAGGTAGGAGGGCAGGCGGGCATTGCTTCACCGGCCTCTGAAACACGCAAACTTTCGCCCAATCCAGCAAAGTCTTCCTCCGGCAGCAACAGTACGTTCAGCGATCAGCCAATCACCGACTGGAGCTTTGGCAGCTTGCCCGACATGCTGGAGATCAAGCGTGCAGGTCAAACCTTCTTTGGTTATCCTGCTTTAAAAGACATGGGTGAGCATTGCATTATTGAGGTATTCGATGAAGAGGAGATTGCCCGCAAAGTACATCTGGATGGCGTGCTTCGCCTGTTCAATATTGCCCTGAAGGAGCCTTTGAAGTACCTGACCAAAAACCTGATTGATTTTCAGAAGGTAGCCATGCTGTACATGCCGCTGGGCTCATCCGAAGAACTGCAGCAGCAGTGGATCAAGCTGACTTTGATGCGAAGCGCGCTTGCAGCAGGATTGCCCACCACGCAAGACGAGTTCAACACCAAAGCGCAGGAGGCACGCAGCCGAATGAATCTGATCGCCCAGGAAATCGGGAAAGTTCTTTTGATTATTCTGAATGAATACAGTGCACTTAACAAAAAACTCCAGGCATTGTCGAAATCATTCCCTGAATGCGTTGCTGACATTCAAAACCAGTTGAACTGGTTGCTGCCCAAGGGTTTTTTGCTGAAAAAGCCGTGGGAGCAATTGGCCCATTACCCGCGTTATTTGAAAGCGGCGCAAATACGCCTTGAGCGAGTGCGCAATTCGGTTGATCGAGACAAACAGTTGATGAAAGATGTCATGGATCTTCAATTACACTGGGTCCGTGCGAGTTCACAATTGAAAGGTCAGGAAGATGAAAGCCTGAGCCAGTTTGCCTGGCAACTCCAGGAGCTGCGAGTTTCGCTGTTTGCCCAGGAACTTCGTACGCCAATGCCAGTTTCCGTCAAGCGTTTGCAAAAGGCATGGGAAACCATGGCAAGGCGACAACAATAAAGGGAAGGTTTATGAACAACGCAATGTCCATTCTTTTTAACGCGCTGGTTGATTCATTTCGCCCAAAAATGCTGATGTTGACTTTGGTGTCTGTGGCCATTGCATCGGTGTTCTGGATTGTAATTATCTGGTTGTCGGTTGATCCATTGGTCAATGCCGCGACCTGGGCACTGGGTTATCTTGGTTTTGACTTTTCCGCCGATGCAGTTGCAACCGACGCCGCATTCATGGGCTGGTTGAAAGTCATTTTGGTGCCGCTGGCCGTGTTTGGTCTGTTGTGGCCGATTGTGGCCACTTCGGCCGTGTTGCTTGCAGGTTTGTACGTTACTCCACCTGTGGTCAATTACCTGACCGAGCGAGAATTTCAGGGCATCGAAAAGAGGGGAGACTCTGGCATGGTCATGAGTCTGTGGGTGACTTTGAAAGCAGTGGTCATTTTTCTGATTGCATGGATTGTCACATTGCCTTTGTGGCTCATGCCAGGCATGGCATTTGTGTTGCCTATTTTGCTGACCGCTTATTTGCTCATGGCCGTGATGAGGTTCGATTCCTTGGCCGGGCATGCCACCAAACTGGAAATGAAAGAAATCAAAAAGCGCGACAGCACCTCCGCCTGGTTGATCGGTTTGGTGTGCGCATTTTTAAGTTTCATTCCACCAATTTTGTTGATCATGCCGGTGATGTCGGCTTTGGCATTTACCCGCCATTATATGGGTGCACTCGTGCAGGTCAGAAACAACAAAACAATCGACATGCCCGCGATTGAATCCAACTAAATACACAAAGAGCAAAAAATGGCAGTACCTAAAATTGGCCTTATCGTAGTGGGCGACGAGATTTTGTCGGGCTTAAGGCAAGACAAACACATACCTGCCGTGATCGAGCGTTTGACCGCCCGTGGCCTGCATTTGTCTTGGGTACAAATGGTGGGTGACGACAGGGAGTTTTTAACCGCTACCTTGAAACGCTCGTTTGCCAGCGACCACATTGTTTTGAGTTGTGGGGGCATTGGCGGCACGCCCGATGATCACACACGGCAAGCAGCCGCCCAGGCACTGGGCCTGCCGATTGTGCGCCACGAAGGTGCAGTGGAACTGATTCGTCAGCGTTGCGAGGAAAGCGGGCAGCCCCTGGATGAGTTTCGGCTGCGCATGGCTGATTTTCCGGAAGGCGCCAGCCTGATACCCAACCCTTATAACCGCATTGCCGGCTTCACCATCGGGCAACATCACTTCGTGCCTGGTTTCCCGGTAATGGCCTGGCCGATGATTGAATGGGTGCTCGATACGCTCTACCCTCAGTTTCATCATCGGGAGCTTGAATACAAGAGGGCTTTGTTGTTGTTCAACACACCAGAAGCACGAATAACGCCAGTGATGGAGCAACTGGAGGCCCAGTACCCCGATTGCAAGTTGTATAGCCTGCCCAGTGTGGGTGACAACAAACTGGCTCGTCATATTGAGCTTGGGGTAAAGGCAAGGGGCGATCTTGCTAAAAAAGAAGTAGTTTCGAATGCGTTCACAGAACTGGTGAAAGTTCTGGAAAGCATGAATTGCGAGTTTGAGTTAATCAATTAAAAAAAAAGCCTGCCACAAAAGAGGGCAGGCTTTGAGAATTCGTTCCAGGAGGAACGAGGAGACATCTTTACAGGCAAAACAAGCTTAAGCTGCTTTGCGGGCCTTTGTAGTGGCTGTGTTGGAGGCTTTGATGGTTGCCTTGGTTGCGGCTTCCACGTTGGCTTCTGCCATTTCAACAGCTTGTTTGGTGGCCTTGCTTACACTGTCGTAAGCGGTGTTGGCTGCAGTAATTGCTGATTTCATCAGTGCGACAGCACTTTCTGAACCGGCAGGTGCATTCTTGCTGGCTGACTCAAACAGCTCAACGAATTTTTTGTTGTTCTCGGCGACTTGCTCTTCAACCAGCTTGGCTGCTTCAGAAGCAATGCCAGAGGACAGGGAGTACAGGTCTTTGCCGTAGGACACAGCTTTCTCTGACAAAGGTTGTGTCACTGATGTTGACACCGCAACGAATTCTTGAATGTCTTTTGCAGAGGACAAGGCTTTTACGGCCTCAACACTGTCTTCCATGTAAGCTTTAACAGCGTTAAGATTCAGTTCAACCACTTTTTCAACGTTGCTGAACGATTGCTGGCTAAGACCCAGGATCTTTTCAAGGTTGGCTTTTTGAACGTCGAGAAATTGTTCGGGGGTCATCATCATAGTTTGCTCCGTCAGGTTTCGTACCACTAGGGTTATTTTCGACACCGTTTGATGCGGTGCACAAATTGAATTCTACCAAAAAAAATTCTCTTGTCAACAAAAATGTTGCAACGCAATAAATCAAGTTCGTTCTGTTGTATTAATCATGATTGAAGCTTTTTATACCGATGAATTTGTTCTTCCATTGCCCCAAGGGCACAGATTTCCAATGGAGAAGTACCGAATTCTGCGCGATAAAGTGCATGCAAGTGATTGTTTTATAGAATTATCTGTGCCGAACGCCGCAACGCCAGGACAGTTGGCGTTGGCACATTGTCCTTACTACATTGAACGAATAGAAACTGGCAATGTTTCGAGACATGAACAACGTGACATCGGTTTTCCGTGGTCAGAACGGATGGTGGAGCGTTCCCGTCGTTCCGTGGGTGCCACCGTGTCGGCTGTTCGAAGTGCGCTGCAACACGGCGCTTCGGTCAATTTGGCAGGGGGTACGCATCACGCCAAGCGGAACAAGGGCGGCGGCTTTTGTGTGTTCAATGATTTGGCGGTGGCTGCACGCGTTTATCAAACAGACGCAATAGCCTGGTTAAACACAAATCAAACCAGATCAAATACCCGAGGCCTTGAGAATAAGGTGTTGGTGATCGATCTGGATGTACACCAAGGAGACGGTACCGCTGAAATTTTGGGCGGTGACGACAGCGTGTTTACTTTTTCAATGCATGGCGAGAAAAATTATCCTTTTCAGAAAGAAAAAAGTGATCTGGACATCGAGCTACCTGACGGAACTGGTGATGATGAATACCTCACACAACTGGAAAGGGCATTGAACCAGGTCAGCCAACGATTTACGCCAAATATGGTGTTGTATGTGGCAGGGCTCGATGTTCACCAATCTGACCGTTTGGGCAAATTGGCCTTGAGCGATGAGGGTATTCGGCTGCGCGACCAAGTGGTGCTGGAATGGGTGCAACACCGCAATTTGCCGGTTGCCGCAGTTATGGCAGGGGGGTATTTTCCAGACCTTGAGCATTTAACCGACTTGCAACTTGGGGTAATCAAGCGCTTGGCCGACTATGGTCGACACTATCAAGAACCCCTAAAAACTACACTGAACAGGTAGATTTAAGAAATCGCTCGAATTAGATGACTTAAAACCCTGTTATCACTCGATCTGGGGCCTTGGCGGTTAACCCAATTCTGCGTAGAATCCAACAAAGCATTCGTTCGAATAATAAAGACAACACACCATGATCCACAAAGCATTACTTGGCTCAACACTTCTTGCTTTATCCATGGTGTTCGGCTCCGCTGTGATGGCCGCTTCCGGCCAGTCCGAGCGTGCAAACCTGAAGGAAGCTCACGATCCACTGTCTTTGAACAGCTCAGTGGCTTTGGTGGCCGACGCAGATTCCCTCGAAGTGCTGTATGCCAAAAACCCTTCTGCGGTGGTTCCAATTGCGTCGATTACCAAAATCATGACGGTTGTGGTCACGCTAGAGGCAGGGCTTGATCTTGATGAAGTGATTACCATCACCACAGAAGACATCGATTACTACAAAAACACCCGTTCACGCTTGAAGCCTGGAAGTGAATTTACCCGTCGTGAACTGATTCATCTGGCTCTCATGGCCTCTGAGAACCGCGCTGCCTCCGCCTTGGGGCGCAGCTATCCAGGTGGTTTGGCAGCGTGCGTGGCTCAAATGAACCGCCGTGCTGCCTCCTTGCGCATGTTCAACACCAACTTTGCGGAAACCACGGGTCTTTCAGTTGAAAACAAATCAAGCGCCAACGACCTGGCTCGCATGGTTTTGCATGCCCAGCGCTTTCCCTTGATTCGCCAGTTTTCAACCGACCCCCAGTTTTCCGTGCAGTCGGGCAAGGGACAATTGAACTTCCGAAATACCAATCGCCTGATCAAAAACAAGGAATGGGATATTCAGGTTCAAAAAACCGGCTTTATCAATGAAGCTGGGCGTTGCCTGGTGATGAAGGCCAAGGTAGGTGATCGCAACTTGGTGATCGTGTTGCTGGATGCATTGGGCTCTCAGGCCAGGTTTGCCGACGCAGAGCGTATTCGCGAATATGTAATGGCCGTGGCACCCAGCACTGCCGCATACGTGCCAAAATAAAACTACAGCCTGAATCGACCGCTGGGTGGGGTAACTCGCCCTTGCCAGCCCAGCGATGCGCTAATTCGTTGCGCCGTATGAATTAATTCTTGCAACCAGTCTTCCTGAATGCGGTCTGCCGGTGCAGAAATAGACAAACCGGCAATCAGTTTCGATGAATCGTCGTAAATACCCGCCGCCATACAACGAACACCCATTTCAAGTTCTTCGTTGTCACGCGCGAATCCTTCAGTTCTCACCAGCAACAGTTCCTTTTCCAGCTTTTCAAGCGTGGTCAGACTGTTCAGCGTAGTGCCACGCAAAGTGGTTCTCTCGGCGTAGAGCTTCAAATTCTCTGGTGATTCATTCGCAAGAAAAAGCTTGCCGGTCGATGTCAGGTGCAAGGGTGCACGGCCTCCGATTGCACGTACCACCTGCATGCCTGATCGTTCGCTGTAGGCGCGGTCCACGTACACAATTTCATCGCCTTGTCGAACTGACAGGTTCACGGTTTGGCCAGTCAGGCGGTGCAATTTGCGCATCAGCTCCAGTGCGGCATCACGTACGTTCAATCGGGCTTTCACCAAATTGCCCAGTTCAAGCAAGCGCATGCCTAGGCGGTACAAGCCCGGGTCGGTGCGGTCAACCAGTCGGCAAGCCACCAGGTCATTCAAAATTCGGTGGGCAGTGGAGGGGTGTAGCTTGGTGTCGCGGGCCAGGTCTTTCAATGCAACGGGATCTTGGTGTTCAGCCAAGGCATCCAACAATTGCATCATTCGCTCAATCACCTGAATACTGGTGCGTCCAACCGACTCTTCGCTCATACGGGGTAGTTCCTTTTCATGCAGTGAGAAGTTTAAACCATATTGTGAAATACGTCACTCGTTATGGTTATCACTACTGGCCGGAAAGCGGCGTGCTGCATACACTTGAATAGTTTTTGTTCATTTTGGGGAAATGCCTTGCGCGTCGGTTTGTTTGTTACCTGCCTTGTGGATTCCATGCGGCCCTCTATCGGTTTTTCAACCATTGAGTTGCTGGAATCAGCCGGTTGCGAGGTGGTGGTGCCTCAGGCCCAAACCTGTTGTGGTCAACCCGCCTGGAATTCAGGCGATCAAGATAGCACGCACAAGCTGGCTCAAAAATGGCTGGCTGAGTTCGAGCAGTTTGATTACGTGGTTGCTCCATCGGGTTCTTGCGCCGGCATGACAAAAACCCATTACACCGAAGTGTTCAAGAACGACCCGGATTTGAAAATGCTCGCGGCCCGTTTGGCTGCACGCACCTACGAGCTCACTGACTTTTTGGTCAATGTGCTGGGCCTGGACAAGGTCAAGCTAGGGGTGAGCGAGCTTAAACAGATTACCTATCATGATTCTTGCAGTGGGCTGCGCGAGTTGGGTGTGCAGAATCAACCCCGCACCTTGATTGGCAAAATGGGTGGCGTAGAAATTCTTGAAATGAAAGACAGTCGGCAGTGCTGCGGTTTTGGTGGCACGTTCGCCTTGAAGTATGGCGAGGTTTCCAGCGCAATTTGTACCGACAAGTGCGAGCAGGTACAAGCGACCGGTGCACAGGCTGTGGTGTTGGGCGACCTGGGCTGTATGTTGAATATTGAAGGCCGATTGCGTCGCATGGGTGACAACACGCAGGTGTTGCATGTGGCCGAATTGCTCACGGGCCGCAAGCCCGGTCAAATTTAAAGTGGGGCAGTAACACCATGCAAGTACAAAGCATGTTTTTTGAACGCAAGGCCAGTGAAAAGCTGAATGATCCGCGTTTGCAGGAAAACTTGAAACGCTTGTCTTCAAAGTTTGTGAATGCACGTGCCACCAGTATTCTGGAGCTGGAAGATTTTGAGGGCACTCGGTCTGCGGCAGTTGAAATTCGCAACCGAAGCATCAAGAACCTGGATGTATGGCTTGAATTGTTTGAACAGAAAGCAGTCGAGACTGGTGCCAAGGTATTGTTTGCACGCACACCGCAAGAGGCAGCCCAGCTGGTTGTGAAAATTGCCAAAAAGCACGGTGTGAAATCGGTGATCAAATCGAAGTCGATGGTGACTGAAGAAATGGCACTGAACAAAGCGCTTGAGGCGGCGGATGTGAAAGTGCGCGAGACCGACCTCGGCGAATACATTCTTCAAATCAACGACAACGAGCGCCCCAGCCACATTATTGCGCCCGTGGTTCACAAAGACAAAGAACAGGTGGCGGACCTGTTTGAAAAGCATCACCATTTGCCCCGCAAAACCGACATCGCTGAAATGACCCGAGAAGCGCGTGAAATTCTGCGCCCTCAGTTTTTGGCTGCCGACATGGGTGTCACGGGCGGCAATTTCATCATTGCAGACACTGGCTCAGTGGCCTTGGTTACGAACGAGGGCAACGAAGGCATGTGCACCATTAACCCCCGCGTGCATGTGGCCATCACAGGTGTTGAAAAAGTGGTGCCCACCCTTGAAGACTTTGCCACCTTAATTCGCTTGCTACCGCGCTCGGCAACCGGGCAAAGCATTTCCAACTACGTGTCGTTGTTAACTGGCCCAAAGCGGGAAGGCGACCTGGATGGTCCCGAACACATGTATTTTGTGATTCTGGATGGTGGGCGTACAGGCTTGCTCGGTGGCGAGTTTGAAGAAATGCTTCGCTGTATCAAGTGCGGTGCTTGCATGAATCACTGCCCGGTGTATCAAAAAATTGGTGGTCATGCCTACGGTTGGGTTTATCCCGGCCCGATGGGATCGGTTCTTACGCCAAGTTACACCGGTATTGAAAAAGCGCTTGATTTGCCGCAGGCGGCCACTTTGTGCGGCGAGTGCCATGTGGTGTGCCCTGTGAAAATTCCGCTGCCCGATTTGCTGCGCAAATTGCGAGAGCAGCAGTTCTCAAGGGGGCTTCGTCCATGGCAGGAAAAAGCAGCATTCAAGGTGTGGGCTTTTGTGGCACAGCGGCCTGCGTTGTATCGCGTATTGTCACGCATGGGCATTAAGGCCATGGCATGGTGGGGAAAACGCAAAGGCGGTATACACAGTTTGCCGGGTGTCAAGGGTTGGACTGATCAACGTGACTTTCCCGTGCCCACGGGTGAAACCTTTTCAAATCTGTATCAGCAACGCAAGAACAAGTAGATTTATAACTCACATTCAGCAAGGTGAATGCCTGAGAACAAGGAGCGGCTTTCCGAAAGCCGCTCCTTTTATTTTTTTCTCATCTTCACTTTGCAATTTACATGGATGGTGGCAGCGCATTCAGTCACCAGTTCAGGGCCTTTGTAAATGAGGCCTGTGTATATTTGAACCAGCTTTGCACCCGCGCGAATTTTCTCCACGGCATGCTCACCGCTGGAAATACCGCCCACGCCAATGATTGGAATGTCGTCGCCCAACTCTGCGTACAAACGCTTGATCACGTGGGTCGACTTCTCCAGCACGGGTGCTCCGCTTAGGCCACCTTGCTCCTCGCCATGGGGAAGGCCAGCCACGCTGGTTTTGTCGATTGTGGTGTTGGTTGCAATAACACCGTCAAAACTGAAATGGGTAAGCCGCTTGGCAATCGCATCAATTTGATCGTCATCCAGATCGGGGGCAATTTTCAAGGCCATGGGTTTGTACAAGCCATGTTCATCGGCCAAGGCTTTTTGTTTTTCTTTCAGTGAGCCCAATAAAATATCGAGGCTGTCGCCGCCTTGCAGGTCGCGCAGGTTTTTGGTGTTCGGTGAAGAAATATTGACTGTGATGTAGCTCGCGTAGGGATACACCGCTTCCAGCGCGGCCAAGTAATCATCTGTAGCATTTTCAACCGGAGTAAGCGCATTCTTTCCAATATTGATCCCCAATACACCCGGGTAATTGCTGGCCTTTACATTCTTTATTAACGTGTCCACGCCCTCGTTGTTAAAGCCCATGCGGTTAATCAATGCATTGGCTTTGGGCAGCCGAAACAGCCTTGGTTGCGGGTTGCCGGGTTGCGGTTTGGGCGTTACCGTACCTACTTCAAGAAAACCAAAACCCATCAGGCCCAATTCGCTGATGTAAGCGGCGTCTTTGTCCAGGCCGGCTGCCAGGCCCACTCGGTTCGGGAAGTCGATACCCATGACCTTTACGGGGTCAGCAACCGCCTTGGGTGAAAAAAACTTGAGCAAACCGAGCTTGCGCAGCATTTGCAGATTGCTGAAAGTAATGTGGTGTGCTTTCTCGGGATCAAGGGAAAACAGGGCAGGGCGAACAAGCGAATAGGGAAGCAGCATGGCGGTTTTCAGACACCGGTAATTTGGATGGAATAGCCCGCATTGTAACGGGGAAACTACGGGCTTGATTAGCGGCTTGGTTCAGGCGAGGGCTGCCACACGTTGTCCTGGAGAATTTCTGCCGAGGAAAAGCGTGCCTTGTACGCCATTTTCTCGCTTTCCTTGATCCAGTAACCCAAATACAGGTAAGGAAGTTCGAGGTCCCGACATTGCTCAATTTGCCAAAGTACGCCATAGACTCCCAGGCCGCTTCGTTCCTCAGGATCGAAGAAGGTATACACCGAGGACAGCCCATCGGTAAGGATGTCAATGATGGACACCATCACCAACTTACCGTCAGGGTTTCGGAATTCAACCAAACGGGAATTTACCCGGGTTTGCAGCAAAAATTGGGAATACTGTTCACGGCTGTCTTCATCCATCCCGCCACCATGATGGCGGGCCGACTGGTATTTCAGGTACAAAGCGTAGTGTTCGGAATTGAAGTGCAGGCGTTGTACGCTGGGTTTCAGGCTTGCAAAAGTCTTTGCAGTGCGCCGCTGGCTTCGATTGGTGTGAAACTGGGATACTTTCAAGCGCAGGGGCTTGCATGAATTGCAACCGTCGCAATGGGGCTTGTAGGTGAACAGGCCGCTGCGACGAAAACCCATGCGAACCAACTCGCTGTATACATCGGCGTTGATTAAGTGGCTTGGGGTTGCCACCTGCGACCTGGCCAAACGATTGTCCAGATAGCTGCAGGGGTAGGGTGCAGTCGAATAAAACTGCAAGGTAGAGAAGGGCAGTTCCTTAGGTCTGGTCATACGTCCATTTAAGTTCGCGGGGTTCCCAATTCAAGGTGGGCTGCACAATGGAATTCGCCATTTCAGTCTCAAACACCTTTCTGCTTACCGTGCGGGCACCCATTGACATCAAATGCCCGGTAGCCTGCTGGCAGTCAATTATGTGCACATTCTGAGATTTTAGCCAATACACAAAATGAGCGAAGGCCACTTTGGATGCATCGGTTTGCGTTGCAAACATGCTTTCACCGTACACCATTTTACCCAAGGCCACGCAATACAGGCCGCCGATGAGCTGGTCGCCTTGCCAGTGTTCAATCGAGTGGGCCAAACCGCGCTGGTGAAGCGTTGTGTAAGCCGCAATCACTTCTTCGGTAATCCAGGTGCCGTCCTGGCCCGGTCTGGGCGCTGCGCAGGCACGCATCACTCTCTCAAAGGCGGTATTCAGGCGAATGGCGCTTCCCGGGGTGTCGTGCATTTTGCGTATCGCCTTGGCCAGCGAGCGGTGTAGCTTGAATTCAGCGGTATACAACACTGCGCGTGGGGAGGTGCTCCACCAAAGCACAGGTTCACCTTGGGAATACCAGGGAAATATGCCCCGTGCATAACTCGCTTCAAGCCAGTCCGCATTGATTTCCATGCTGGCTGCAAGCAGGCCAGGCGGATACTCTAGCGCTAGTGCAGTGCTGGGGAATTCGCCAGGAGAGTCCAGCCAGGGTATGGTGGTTTTTGTCATCCGGCCTTGAATTGCGAATCAGTCCAGTCCGTGTGATCGAACACATCGCCCGTGTGCAGGGTATACCGTCCTGCTTTTCGGTCTGCAAAAAACAGGGTCAGTGTTTTTGACACAGTTTTAAAGGCCAGTTCATCCCACGGAATTTCTTCTTCGGAAAACAGTTTCACATCCAGGCTTTCTTCACCCGCACAGAAGGTGGGGGTGGGCATCTCAGCGCGGAAAAAAATATGAACCTGTTCAGCGCGAATTACATCGAACATGGTGAACAGAGGGCCCAATTTGATTTGAGCACCAGCTTCTTCCAGTGTCTCGCGGGCGGCACCCTGATGTGTGGTTTCGTTCAGCTCCATGAAGCCTGCAGGCAGGGTCCAAAAACCGTGGCGGGGTTCAATCGCTCGCTTGCAAAGCAAAACCTTGCCCTGATAGGTTGGAATGGTGCCAACTACAATCTTCGGGTTTACGTAATGAATTGCGCCACATCCTGGGCAACAACTTCGTTCTCGGTTGTCGCCGGCAGGAATGCGAAGTTCAAGCGGGGTGCCACATGTGCTGCAGTATTTCATTTGTTGTTTGCTTCTATTTTTTTGAAAAAATCACTTGCAGTGTAACCGACAAATATGTGTATAATTCGGGCTGCTCAAATTGCTGAGGCAATGCAGGCAGAAGGCAAAAAGAATTAAAAGTTTTGCATTAAAGTTTCAACAAATCGTATTAAATACAGTTGACAACTTAAGCGGAATAATTAATAATCTCGGTCTTCGCTTCGGGGGTATAGCTCAGCTGGGAGAGCGCTTGCATGGCATGCAAGAGGTCAGCGGTTCGATCCCGCTTACCTCCACCAAAGCACACGGTTTTAGGTCCCCATCGTCTAGAGGCCTAGGACACCGCCCTTTCACGGCGGTAACACCGGTTCGAATCCGGTTGGGGATGCCAAATTTGGCACAAAACGCTTCTCACCCACAGGGTCAGAAGCGTTTTTTATTTACGGCTGCGAGGTGACCATGGGTCCGATCTTGAACAAAGCAGTTTTCTTCGCACTGGCTGCAGTTGTTTTGCCAGTCATTCAAGGTTGTGCAGTAGTAAGCGCCACAGCGGGCGCTGCCATTTCAATTACCGGGGCCGTTGTGTCAACCGGCATCAAGGTCACAGGCGCGGTTGTTGAAGCTGGCATTGATGCGGTCAGCGATGACGACGAAGAACTCGACGAGTAAAGCCACCCCATTTAAAGCTTGCTCACCACCAGCTCTTGATTGAGTCCCCAACCTTCCTATCGTTTACCCCAACCACTAGGGGATATCCGAACTTATTCACTGCACTTTGGTCTGGTTGAAGGTACTTTCATACGTGATAACCTTTCTCGTCACATTCGCAGTGGAGCCTCTGGCTTGATCAAACGTCTGGTTTATTTTCTTGTTCTCGTTCTCTTGTTGGGGGCTGCCTACTCAGTTTCTCAAACACTGCTGGGAAATTCGTCTGTCAATGCGCCCAATCAGGGCAGCAAAGGCGCAGCGCCCAAGGTCTTGGTCGAGGTTGTAAAGCTTGAGTCCACCGCAAGTTCTTTTGGTGCCATTGCAAGCGGCTGGGCCGACAAATCCGCAGAAGTCTTTGCCATCGTGGATGAGAAAGTCACTCAGGTTTTGTTCAAGCCACAGCAAAAGGTAAAAAAGGGCGAATTACTCGTTCAACAAGACGATCGAGAAGAACAGTTGGCGCTTCGGCTTGCGGAAGTACAGCTGAAGAACACCAAAAGCTTGCTGGACAGATACAAACAAGCAGTGGGCAAGGGGGCGGTGCCACAAACCCAAGTTGATTCAGCCCAAGCCGATTACGAGGCTGCACAAGTGGCTGTTGATCAAGCGAAACTTGCTATTTCAAACCACCAAATTCGTGCTCCTTTTGCCGGTGTTGTCGGAATTACCGATATTGACCCTGGTCAACGTATAGGCCCCGGCGTATTGGTCACCGGTGTGGATTCCCGTGAAGTTATTTATGTGGATTTTGAGGTGCCTGAGGCCTTGGTTGGTCAATTGAGTGCCAGCAAAATGGATCAGATTGAAGTGCTTGCCAGCACGCCTTCTGTACCTGGCCAGGAATTCAAGGCGCGTGTGGTTGCCTTGGACAGTCGTTTGAATGCTGAAAAGCGATCGCTGCGCGTTCGGGCAAATATCAGCAATCCCGATGACTTATTGCGCCCTGGCATGTCGTTCGCAGTGCAAATGGCAGTAAAGGGGCAAATGCTCGCCTCGGTGCCAGAAATTGCTTTGCAATGGGACAGGGAAGGCTCTTATGTCTGGATGATTCGAGAGGGAAAAGCCGACCGTGAAAACGTGCGCGTGGCCGACCGGCGTCAGGGCCGTGTGTTTCTCGATGGCAACATCAAAGAGGGTGAATCTGTGGTGGTTGAAGGTGGTTTGCGGCTTGCAGAAGGCGTAGTTGTCGAACAGGTTGAGGATCCCTTGCAATGAGTCGCGCCACCGACGGTTTAACCGCACTGGGTTTGAAAAGACCCGTGTTGATCGTGGTGCTGAATTTGTTGATTATGCTTGCGGGTATTGTCAGCATGTTTGGCGTTGAGGTGCGGGAGTTACCTGACATTGACAGGCCCGTGGTGCTTGTGCGAGCGGTTTATCAAGGTGCTTCGCCCACCACCATGGATGCGGAAGTGACCTCCAAAGTGGAAGGTGCCGTGGCCAGAGTCTCTGGCGTTTTGCGCATTCAAAGTTCAAGTGAGGAAAACAATATGCGCGTGCGCATGGAGTTTTCTCCGGACATTGATGTAAACACTGCTGCCAACGATGTGCGGGAGGCTATAAGCCGAATTACCAATCAACTGCCTGAGAACCTTGACCAGCTTTTGGTGATCAAGGCCGATGACGATGCACGGCCTGTGGTTCAGCTTGCTGTGTACAGCAATACCTTGGCTATGCAGGATCTGGCTGAACGGGTTGAGCGAGATTTGGTGCCTGCTTTTGTGTCCATCGAGGGTGTGGCTGACGTGCCATTGAATGGCAGTCAACCCCGCGTACTGCGAGTGCTTCTAGACCCGGCCAAATTGGCCAGGTACGGCATGGTAGCCACTGACGTACTGAGCAGCCTTGAAACCATGAATCTCGATGTACCGGCAGGCAGTTATCTGTCGGGCAAGCAAGAGTTGCTGGTGCGTGCAAATGCCTCCACCATCGACACTGAAGCAATTAATTCCATTTTGATAAAAAATGGCGTACGGGTTCGCGATGTGGCCGAGGTGTACTACGGCCCCATGTCGGCTGAATCGTATTCTTTGCTGAATGGCCGGGCTGTGGTTGGTATGGGAGTATTGCGGCAGGCTGGTGGTAATACCATCGCCATTGCCAGCAATGTGAAAAAGCGCATGGCTGAAATCAATGCGCAGTCCAAAGACTTGCAAGTGATCATGATTTCCGACGACTCGGTTTTCATCAAAGGTGCTTTGCAGGAAGTATTGATGTCCCTGGTGTTCGCGGTGGTCGTCGTGTTGATCGTGATTGCCCTGTTTCTTGGGCAGTGGAAGGCAGTGCTGATTCCTGCGGTAACCATGCCAGTGTCACTCGTGGGTACTCTGGCCGCAATCTGGCTGGCCGGTTTCTCGGTCAATATGTTGACCTTGCTTGCTTTGGTGTTGGCCACTGGCTTGATTGTCGACGATGCGATTGTGGTCCTTGAAAATATTCAACGCCGCAAAAAACTGGGTGAAAGCATTACCGTGGCTTCGGTGTTGGGCACGCAGCAGGTTTTCTTTGCTGTCATCGCGACCACTGCCTCTTTGGTAGCCGTGTTTTTGCCCATCGCTTTTTTGCCGGGTGAAACGGGACGCTTGTTTCGGGAGTTCGGCATGGTCCTGTCCATGTCGGTGATTATCAGTACTTTTGTTGCCTTGAGTTTGTGCCCCATGCTGGCTGCCAAATTGTTGAAAGACGATGCACCCGCAACAGGTCAAACCGCTCGAATAATGGGCCCACTCCAGGGTTTTGGTGACCGAATAGCCAATGCCTACTTTCGCACTTTGGATGGTTTCTTGAAACATCGCCTGGTGTTTTTGCTTGTCTTCCTGGGTATTGCAATTGCGGGTGGTCTGACATTCACTTTGTTGAATCAGGAATTGGTGCCTCCGGAAGACAGGGGGCGCCTTGTGGTGGATTTCACCGGGCCCGACGGCGCTTCTCTTGAATACAGTGGTAGGCAGGGGCAAATCGCCGAGAACATCATGAGGCCCTATCAAGAGCAGGGACTGATCACCGACATGTTCACGATTGTAGGTCGATACGACAAAAATCGTGTGGCCATTCAAGCCAATTTGGCAGACTGGAGCCAGCGCGACACCACTCAGCAGGAGCTCGCGGCCAAATTGAGCAAGGAGTTGTCCAGTATTCCTGGTGCTCAAGTGCGTTTTCAAAATGAAAGCAGCTTGAACATTCGCGGTGGCGGCGGCGGTTTGCAAATTGCTTTGCTGGGCGACGACTACGATGTTTTGGCCAACAATGCAGATTCGCTGGCGGATGCCTTGATCAAGCAGATTGATGCGGTTCAGGATGTACGCGTTCAGTATGACACCTCCCAGCCTGAACTTGGATTTGAAATCGATCGCGAGAAGGCCAGTGATTTGCAGGTGCCTGTGAGCCGTATAACCCAAACTTTGCAAATCATGGCTGACGAATACCAGTTGCTGGATCTCAGTGTTGGGGATCAGGCCGTGCCAGTGATGCTGGGCTCCAGCAATGGTAGCCTGAATTCGCCATTTGACTTGCTGAATATATACACCAGTAGCGACACCGGGCAACTGGTACCCCTTGCTTCAATGATCAAGGTGCAAGAAAGGGGTGTGGCTGCAGAACTTGACCGACATGCACAGCGTAGGGCAGTTGAACTGAACATAGGCATACCACCAGGTACCGATCTTGGCACCACCATGCAACAAATACGCGCTGTTGCAGATAGCACTTTGCCATCTTCGGCCACATTGATTTTTCTGGGTGAAGCCGCCACCCTGGAAGAAACTTCCAATGAAATGTTGATCACTTTTGCCGTGGCGTTGATTGTGGTGTTTCTGGTGTTGGCGGCGCAGTTTGAAAGTGTTGGCAGTGCTTTGGTGGTGATGTTTACTGTGCCGTTTGGCTTGGCTGCAGCAGTGTTTGCCCTGTTGATTACCAACCAGTCGCTCAATTTGTTCAGTCAAATTGGCTTGGTGTTGCTGATTGGCTTGATGACCAAGAATGCGATTTTGCTGGTTGAACTGATGGATCAGCTTCGCGATGAGGGGCACAGCATTGAATCGGCCATTCGTGAAGGGGCGCGTATGCGACTTCGCCCAATTGCGATGACGGTGCTTTCTACATTGTTGGGTGTGTTGCCCTTGGTGTTGACTTCAGGCCCTGGCGCAGAGGCACGAGAGGCGATTGCCTGGGTTGTGTTGGGCGGTTTGGGATTGTCTACCCTGTTTACCTTATACCTGGCACCCATGGGCTACAGTTTTATTGCGCCTTACATGAAGCCAAGGGCGCACGCCGCAGAGATGTTGGACAAGGAGATTGAAGAATACGAGGCCAGTGTGAAAAAAGGTGAGGTGAAGGCATGAAGCGCACTGCCTGGATGATTGGTCTGGTATTGCCGCTGGCTTTGTTGTCGGGATGTGCTGTTACTGCGCCTGATCTGCCCAAATCTTCGACGAAACCACCTGAAAAATTTGTAGCGCAAAATATTCTTCAGAATCTAAGCAGCGTGAAAGACGCTGGCGTGGCAGGTGTGCGTTGGTGGGAGGGTTTTAACGACTCTGTTTTGAATGAGCTGGTTAGCACGAGTATCCAAAACAATTTCCAAATCGCTTCGGCTGCAGCGCGTGTCAAGGAAGCCCGCGCGCTGCTACAACTAAGTGAGGCTGGTGATTCTTTGCTGGTTGAACTGGATGCCGAGGTCAGTGGCCAAAAATCAGATCGAAACAACAACACCCCCAACAATTCGGGTAGCAACAATGCACGGGATGAACGCAGTGCTTTGTTGGGTTTGGGTTTTGTCTTGCCAATTGATTTGGCTGGTCGGGTTGAGCAGGAAGTTCGAGCAGCGGCAGCCAATTTGATGGCCGAGCAGGCTGGTTTGCGTGCGCAAATTATTGAAACCAGCACAGCCGTAGCCCAAGAGTATTTGAGTTTGCGTGGCAATCAAAAACAATTGGCGATGTTGCGTGAATCTGTTGAGTTGCAGGAAAAAACGCTGGCCATTGTTCAAGCTCGATTTGAAAGTGGTTTGTCACCCGAGCTGGACGTTCGGCGAGCTGAAACTTCAGTCGAAAATCTGCGAGCGAGTATTGCCCCATTGCAACAGGCACTGCAAGACTCCCGTCACCGTTTGGCGACCCTGAGTGGTCAATTTCCGGGGGCTTACGAGCAATTGCTCAGGCCTGAAGGCGATTTGCCAGAGTACGGCTTGGGCATTCCGGCGAGCGTGCCTTTTCAGGTAGTACAAGCACGCCCGGATGTTCAATTGGCGCAGGCCCGGTTTGCACAGGCGGCCGCTGATGTAGGCGTGGCACAAGCTGATTTCTACCCCAGTATCGAATTGATGGCCGACATACAAATTGGCAGTACCGCGATCAATTCAAACCCCGCGACCAGCATATTGATCGGTTCTTTGGCCGCTTTGTTGAATCAAGTGGTATACGACGGTGGCGCACGCGACGCTCGATTGAATGCGGCCGTGGCCCGTGCTGAGGGGGCGTTGGCCGAGTACGAGCAGGTGCTGAGAGTGGTTACCCAAGAGGTTGAAAATTCCTTGACTGCGATTGACTCCTCCGCATCACGCCAAAATGCGCTCGGCAAGGCAGTTGTATCGAGTAAACGGAGCTTTGAGCAGGCAGATGCCCTTTACCAGTTGGGCTTGGTGAGTTTTCTGGATGTGGTGGATGCACAGCGTGTGTATGCCAACGCCGAACAGGCCCTGGCCACGGAACAAACCAATTACGCCACCTTGATTGCTGGCTTGTTCCGTGCACTTGGTGTGCAGTCGTAATTAAAACCGTTCGGTGAAGCCAATCCCGAAGAAGTGGGTGTCCAGTTGCACATTGCCCTGAAAGTCGCCACCGCGTACTTCGGCGGGTGTAATACCGGTGTTGTTACCAACAGGCGCGGGATCTGTGTCCAGTTTTTGGTAGGCAAAGTGAATGCTGGTGTCACGGCTTAAATCGAACTGACCACCAAAAGCAAAATACTGTCGATCACTGTCTGGCAAAATCGTGATTCGGGTGGCATCGTCAATCACGCTGTTTTCAATCGCATAGCCCGCTCGCAACGTCAGCCTTTTGTACAGCTTGTAATTCAAGCCAACTCTGTACGACTCTGCTGCTACAAAATTTTGCGGGATGTTTTCCAGCGTTCGACCATTGCTTTCACGTACAAAATTCAAGGTGGTTACCGAGAAATCCTGGCGCGTGTAGGTGGCCATCAAATCCAGTTTGGGTGTGGCGTGGTGAAACACGGAGAGGCGAAGCTCATCGGGCAGCGATATTTCCTGCTTGATGATTTGTTCTGGTGCCAAATCCCCGGCTGCCTGCGGACCGTTTACACCCAAGGCACCAAACGCCAAGTTGTTGATCAGGCTGTCGCTATTCAGGAACGCGCGAAACGCGGCTTGCTCGGGTGAGTCATCAAGCTTGAACTTGCCACGGTTGCCCGTGAATTCGGTTTTCGGTCGATAAGAAATACCCACGCGTGTGTTTTCTGTGGGCTCCCACAGGCCACCCAGCTGTGCGTTGAATGCCCAGCCAAACATGCGCAAACCCGCGTTGCTTTCACCGGGAATGGGTGGGGCTCCAATAAGCGCACCTGCAGGCCCTTCAAGAAGCGCAGCAGAACCCGGGGCCAAGGCTTCTACAGCCTCGCGGTAATTCAGCTTCAACTTGATGGACTGAAAGTAACGCTCATAAGAACCGTTCAAACCCCAAGACAAAGTCGGGCTTAACTTGTAACCAAAGCCAAGGTTCAGGCGGGTCACTTTGAAGTCAATATCGCGGCCTTGATTGCGTCCCGGGAAATTTTCATCGTAATGAATCACCAGGCCATGAGAGGCAGAAGCGCCAAAGCCCATCACCAGTTTTTCGTTGATTGGAATCGCAATAAACAGGTTGGGTGCAAGCGCGCCAGCGTCATAGCCGTCTTTGCGACTGAACACCTGACCATTTTGGCCCTGTGGCGCACCGGAGTCTGCACCATCGTTGTTTTGTGTGGATGTGTAATCGGTACCAATCGTGACTACGGCAGCGCCTTGGGTCAATTCAGCGCGTTTAAACCGGGTCAGGGCGGCCGGGTTGGCGAACAAAACCGATGCATCACCAGCCTCGGCAGCTTGCCCTGCCGACGCATTTCCCATGGCACTGATGCTTGTGGCGTCAAATGCAGTACCGCCAGCGTGGGCGGAAGTGCAATAGACCACGCTCAACAACAGGGCAGTGGACACACGGTTTAATGGAAAAAAGGAATCCGTTCTTCGGGCAGAAGAATTCATGGGTATTGTCTCCGGTATTGTGGTCAATGCACTTGCGAGGGGTGGTCGCTCGAAGTAGTGACTTTTATGTAGTCATTTCAGTGTATCACCAAAGCGAAAAAATGTTACTTTCAAGTATTGAAGTAGATTGGTCACTCTAAAAGCTGGCTTTGGGCTTGATTCCTGGCCCTAAACGTGCAGCCCACCCGCAATGGGGTTAGTCCAATCTTGCAATTCAGTAAAACTCAAGGTGACCGTTAATTGAAGTAAGTAAAATTCTGTACTGAAGGGGTGTGTCATGGCGCGTATCGGCTCAAAACAGCTTGCTTTGATGGCACTCGCTTTGACGACCGGGTGTTTTTACCTGGGGGGCATAAATGCCGCTGAGCCACTTGCCCTGAAGGTGAGCGGCAAACTGGGAAAACATGGAATTGCACCTTTCCACTTGCCTGATCAAGAAAAGCTTTCACCAAGCCTGTTGGGCAAAGTCAATTTGTTCCGGGGTGTCGTGGTAGACGAGGGCGCAGTTGTTCAAACCAGACTGAGTTCATCGAAAGCTGGCTTGATTGTCTCTGAAACAAAGCCTGAATCTTCAATCAAGGCAATTTACGGTGGCTTGCAAGTTTCGCTGCAAGAAAATTTGAGTCTTGTTTACACCCCTGGTCGCCTGTCCAGCGCAACACTGAACAGCGAAAGCCAAGGGCTGTATTTGCTCGCCAATCGCGGTGGTTTGGCCAATTGGTTTTTTGGTGTTCAGTCCAATTCTTATTCCACTGCCGCTGACTCACGCCGTGTTTCGAATTCTGCACAGTTTGGCGTCATCGTCGGCTTGAATTAATCCGTTTGAATGAAAAGTTTTAACTTCCATCCGCTCTGAATACGCGATTACTGCACAGTCTCGCCATGGCGACCCGAACCTTCCTTAAATGCGGTTGCGCCTTCGACAGTTTCACCCGAGGTGAGCGTATTCAAGCCAAACTCAAATTCTTCCTCAAGCGCTTCACGTTCACCAAATCCCCACTGGGTCAGTACGCTTTGTCTGTCGTTGCGCATGCAGGTTTGTGGGTGTTTGCACAATAGACCTGCCAGCTCGATTGCACCCTCCAGGGCTGTGCGTTCTTTTTCCAGCCGGTTGGCCAAACCCCATGAAAAGGCTTCCACAGCGTCGACAGGGCGACCAGTCAAGATCATATCCATTGCCCGGCTTTGACCAATCAGGCGTGGCAAACGCACTGTTCCGCCATCGATCAATGGCACACCAAAGCGTCGACAAAACACACCAAATACTGCAGTGCTGTCTGCAACACGCATGTCGCACCAGGCAGCCAACTCCAGGCCGCCCGCCACGCAGTAGCCAGATACCGCGGCAATCACTGGTTTACTCAACTCCATTCGGCTTATGCCCATGGGGCCTGCACCATGTCGTTCCATTCGGTTTACACGGCTTGGGTCACCCGATGCAACAGCTTTCAAGTCTGCGCCTGCACAAAAGTTACCGCCTTCACCCGTCAAAATGGCAACGCGAGCTGTTGCATCCGTTTCAAATGATTGAAATGCTTTTTCAAGCTGGTCGGCGGTGTAACGATCGACACAGTTGCGAGCCTCGGGTCGATTGATGGAAATTTTCCAGATCTCGCCTTGCTGTAAGATCTTGATGTCGACAGGTTCTTCTGCTTTGTTGTCCATCATGCGCCCTTTGTTAGATTTTGAATTGAACACAGCCTCCAGCATACCGCGAGTTAAGTCGCAGCGGCTGCCCGCGCGTTTGGTGAGCACTCGAACCGGGCTTTATTTTGAATGGGGCATGAAAGCCCGCGCAAAACTTGCTGAATCCTGCCGTATTGTTTTGTCGGATGAAGCTGCCTGGAATTTGAAAGCGGATTTGATGCGTTCAGTGTGGCGAGCCCCACCAAGCATGCAGCTTCCTGACAGCTTGCTTGGCACACAGCTTGATTTTCCCATTGAAGCAGCTAGCCTGAACGACATTCAGCGGGCCTGGACCAGTGCGATTCGCCGACGTTATGGTGGCCATGTTCTTAAACTGGCACTGCGAGTGGTGCCCAAATACACCACCTTGCTTGATTTAAGCCAAGTGGCAGCGTTTAAAACAGTGCTTCAGGACAGGCTTGGCGAGAATATTTCTTTGGCGCCTTTACTGGCCCAAGACCGCGGCATGTGGCGCAATTTGCCCAATTGGCAGATGGTCAAAAACCGCATGTTGGCGCAAGGCATGAGCCAACAAACCTGGCGGTGGTTAACACGTCAAAAAACCGCCTACATTGCCCGAATTAACTGGGGGCAATTGAGTCACTTGAGCTGGGTGAACTTTCACGCCGCCTTGGACAGAAAAATTCCGATTTCCTGGGTCGACAAGCAAACGGCGGCTTTGCTGGGTTTCGGGGGACTAAGCACATGGCTCAGGCGCAATCACGAGAATTTGAATACGGTGGCGGCCTTGAATATTTTGCGGGGAACCCGCCTGGCGCTGGAGCGCCGTGAAAGCAACTTGAAGCTTGAGCACAGAAGAGAGCTGGAGTTGGAGGAGTTTCCTTTAATTGCAGACTGGTTGCTTGGCAGTGCGGCCAGTGCGACCAAACGCCCCGTGATTATTTCCAGAAACTGGACCTATGACACTTTAATGGCCCGGCAGGCACATTGGCATTTGGTCGAGCTTGATTTGGACTTGGGGCGTCAGAATGTATTTTGGCCAGAGATTCTTGGCATGGGCAATTTGGGTGACAACATTGAGTTTATTGAATTGAACTCGTTGAATGCTTTGCTGAGCGAAGCCAAAAAAATGCACCATTGTGTGCCGTCTTACATTGATCGTTGCATGGCAGGCGATATTTGTATTTTTCATTTGCAGATTAAAGGACACACTCCACAGCGTGGCACACTGGAATTGCGACGTGTGGGCGCCAAAGCCTGGCAAATCAGTCAGTTGAAAGGGCCATGCAATGCACCGGTTTCAAGCCAGTTGTGGAGCGCGGCTCACTTGTTGTTAAGTCGTGCGAACTAAGCTGGAGTTTAATTGTATTCAAGCTGCCTGATTGTGCCGACCCGCGTGGGCTTCTTCGGCTTCACGTAACGCTTTCCTGGCTTTGGCAGAAAACTCCGCGATCGAAATTTCGTGAATTTGAAAAATGATCATTCGGGCATACAACTCGGCCAGACAAGCGGCTTGGGGGCACAGTGTCATGGTGTCCCGGGATGAAGGATATTTTGAGCGCCAATAATTGATGGCACGTTCAAGTTCAATAATCGAAATTGGCTGTTGCGCTTGCGCTGGCATAATTACACCTGCTTGGTTATTCCTGAATTCAAGTATAAACCAAAAAGCTGTTTTTATATACAGTGGAAATTCAGAGAACGCGCTTTAAGAAATTGGCAATTTCAACCACCTCTTCACCGCAAACTGAATGGGCCATGGGGTAGATGTGCCACTGAACATCAACTCCTTTGTTTTGCAGCAACTTGACTGCCTTTTCACCGCGCTCCATGAGCACGATATTGTCTTGCTCGCCGTGAGCCGCCAGCAATGGAATACCCAGATTGATCGGGTTTAATTCAGCATCCAGCGTGTTTTCGCAAGGCAGGTAAGTAGACAAGGCAATCAAGCCTGCCAGTTTGTGGCGTGTACGCAAACCAAGCTGGTAAGTAATTGCACCACCTTGTGAAAAGCCGGCCAGCACAATTTGTTCGGGCTTGAAACCCAATGCAATCTGGTCTTCAATCAATTGTTCAATGGTGGCCTGGCTTTGTCGTATTCCGCCCTCATCTTCCTGACGTTGCAAATCAACATTTTTAATGTCATACCAAGCGCGCATCACATAACCGCCATTGATACTAACCGGAATTTTAGGCGCATGAGGAAACACAAAGCGGGTGTTGGGCAAACCCATTTGCTCAAGCTCTTTGACAATGGGTACAAAGTCGTAGCCGTCTGCGCCCAAGCCATGCAACCAAACCACACAGCCCGTGGGTTGTGGGCCGGTTTCAACAACAACGCATTCAATCTTTGAGTTCATGCTCACGATACACTTCCTTCAGTGGGCTTTCGCAAGGCGGATTTTGGACGAAACGCCTTGATCACGGCTTCATTGGTTTCCATATACGGGCCGCCAATCAAATCGATGCAATAAGGCACGGCGGCAAAAATACCTTTCACAAGGCTATTGCCTTCCGTGTCTTTCAAACCTTCCAGGGTTTCTGCGATGGCTTTGGGTTGGCCAGGTAAATTCAAAATCAGGCTTTCACCACGAATTACAGCCACCTGGCGAGACAATATCGCGGTTGGTACAAAATGCAGGCTGATTTGCCGCATTTGCTCGCCAAAACCCGGCATCTCCTTGTGAGCCACAGCCAAGGTCGCTTCAGGTGTTACATCACGCTTGGCGGGGCCGGTGCCACCCGTGGTGCAAATCAAATTGCACTTGTGTTCATCGGCCAGTTTCTTCAAGGCGTTTTCAATCTCGGCCTGTTCATCTGGAATCAACACCTCAACAAACTCAATCGGGTTCAGCAACGCGTTTTGAAGCCAGGCTTTAAGGCTCGGAATGCCTTGATCCTGATAAACACCAGCTGAGGCACGATCGCTCACCGACACCAAGCCAATTTTTACGGCATCAAAACTCATGATTCGCCTCCGTCCGCATCTTGCTCGGCTTTCTCTTCGATCAAACGGTAAATGATCTGAAATAACTGTCGAAAATTTCGGGGAGCTTTTTTGGCGGCACGTTCCTGCACTGCCTGCCTGATGATCGGGTTCAGGTTTTCCCGCGCCGCGGCGGGGTAGCTTTCAATGAACGTAGCCAACAGGCCAGGCTCTTCAATCAGGCGGTCGCGCCACTGTTCCGCCGCATGCAGGTGGAGCACCTTCAGTTTTTGCTCAACGGTCTCGCCATTCACCCAGGCTTGCACTTCCTCGTGCTCCTCGTCACGCATCAGTTTGCCAATAAACTGCATTTGCCGCTTTTTAGCGCCAAATGATTTGCACTTGTGAAATTCTGCGATCTCGATAAGCAGGCGCTCACCAATCGGTGCCCGCTTGACTTTGTCATAGGGCATTTCGCACAAGGTTTTGCCCAAATCTTGCAGGGCCAGCATGTCTCGCTTCACTGAGGACTTGCTGGGGCGATCATATTCTTCAAACTCGCCCTGTTTGTCGTTTTCTGGTTCCATGGGCTGTATATTAGCCATTTTTGGCAGCACTTTTCGCAGGGCAATATGGGCTTTAGCTTTAAATCCGAGACATTTCAGGAATTAACCGAATACGCATTGAAAAAAGCCAAATCACTGGGTGCGACCGATTGCGCGGTCGATATCAGCGAAGCGGTGGGCCAGTCGGTCAGCGTGCGCATGGGTGAAATCGAAACCATTGAACACACACGTGACAAAAGCTTTGGCGTCAGCGTGTTTAAAGGCAAGAAAAGGGGCAATGCCTCTTCGTCTGATTTCTCGCTGGAGGCCATTGATTCTGCGATTCGAGCAGCGCTGGACATTGCGAAGTACACCGCTGCGGATAAATTCGCAGGCCTGCCCGATGAGGAAAACATCTCAAGACGGCACCGTGATCTTGATTTGTATCATCCGTGGAATTTAAGCACTGCCAAAGCAGTCGAGAAAGCCCTGGCCATGGAACAGGCGGCGTTTGATGTCAGCAAGCAGATTCGAAATTCTGACGGTGCCAATGTGTCCACCGAATCTGGGCATTTTTATGCAGCCAACAGCAAGGGCTTCAAAGGTGGCTATCCATATTCGCGTCACTCATTGTCTGTTTCGCCGATTGCGCAAGCCAAGAAGTCGAAAGACAGCCCCATGCAGCGTGACTTCTGGTATTCCTCGGAACGCAAGGCCAAAGACCTGGCCAAGCCCGCAAAAATTGGCGCCTATGCTGCACAACGAGCCTTGGCCCGCTTGGGTTCTAAACCAATTACCACCCGCAATTGCCCTGTAATTTTTGAAGCTCCCATCGCGGCAAGTTTGGTAAGCCATTATGTGGGTGCGGTGTCGGGCTCCTCCCTGTATCGCAAAACCAGTTTCTTGTTGAATTCATTGGGCAAACCCGTTTGGGCCCCGCACATCACCATCAAGGAAGACCCGTTCATTGAAGGTGCGCACGGCAGTTCACCTTTCGATGAAGAAGGAGTAAAGGTAAAGGCCCGTACAGTGGTGAAAAAGGGCGTTTGCAACGGCTACTTTCTTTCAAGTTACTCGGCTCGAAAATTGGGCATGGAAACCACCGGCAACGCGGGTGGCACGCACAACCTTATTCTCAGCTCGACCAAAACAGTCTCGGGCGGCCTTGACGCACTGCTCAAAACCATGGGTACGGGCTTGTTGGTTACCGAGATGATGGGGCAGGGTGTGAATGGTGTGACTGGCGATTATTCGCGTGGTGCCTTTGGCTATTGGGTGGAAAACGGCATCATTGTTCACCCGGTTGAGGAAATTACAATCGCAGGTAACTTGAAAGACATGCTGGCCAATATTGTGGCCGTGGGCGACGATGCGTATTGGCGCGGCAGTAAACATGTGGGCAGTATTTTGATCGAATCCATGACCGTTGCAGGGAATTAAAGCAAACAAGGAGACCAAGCAATGGAACGTCGTTCCTTTCTCAAAAAAGCGGGTTTGGGAGCAGCCGCCACCGCAACAGCGGCTTCAGGAACAGCCGCATTCGCCGCCGATGGCCCCAGTGTGCGCTGGCGCCTCACCTCCAGTTTCCCCAAAAGCCTGGACGCGCTGTGGGGCGCTGCACCTCAGTTGGCCAAGCGCGTGTCTGAATTGACCGGTGGCAAGTTCGACATTCGCCCTTTTGCGGCTGGAGAAATTGTGCCTGGCCTGCAAGTGCTGGACGCAGTGCAGCGTGGCACGGTGGAGTGTGGGCACACAGCTGGCTACTACTACGTGGGCAAAGATGCTGCGTTCGCATTTGAAGCTGGCTTGCCCTTTGGTTTGACCGCTCGCCAACAAAACGCATGGCTTTATCACGGTGGTGGTTTGCAAATGACCCGTGAGTTTTTGAAAGACTACAACATCATCAATTTTCCTGGCGGTAACACAGGCACCCAAATGGGCGGCTGGTGGCGCAAGGAAGTCAAAAACCTGAACGATCTGAAAGGTTTGAAAGTTCGAATTCCGGGCTTTGGCGGGAAGATCATGGCGGCCTTGGGCGCAGTGCCACAAACCATAGCCGGTGGCGATATTTACCCGGCATTGGAAAAGGGCACGATTGATGCAGCAGAATGGGTTGGGCCATATGACGATGAAAAACTGGGTTTTCAAAAAGTGGCCAGGTTTTATTATTACCCTGGATTTTGGGAGCCAGGCCCTTCATTGAGTTTTTATGTCAATCTGGACGCCTGGAGCAAACTGCCCAAGAGTTATCAGGCTGCGTTGGAAGTAGCCGCGGCCGAGGTGAATATCACCATGACGGCGGAATATGATGCCAAAAACCCGGCTGCATTGAATCGATTGATTCAATCGGGCGCGCAACTTCGAATATATCCCCGCGATATTCTGGATGCCGCCTACAAGGAAGCCGAAAAGCTTTACGCCGACGAATCCAAAAACAATCCAAAATTCAAGAAAATATTCACATCGTGGAATCGTTTCCGCAACGACCAGAACAACTGGTTCCGGGTTGCTGAAAATTCCATGGCCTCATACATACCCAGATCGAAGTAAGTTTTTGACCTACGCAAGAGGGGTCAGATATAAAGAGCGGCTGACTGGCCGCTCTTTTTCGTTTAATGGAACCAAAAGCCTGGCACAAGTCACCCAACGCAGTGTCGCCCCTATCGGGGTTGTTCGCACTTCTTTTGGCTGTCGTAATGAATGGCAAGGGCACTATTCACTTCTGAACGACGGCTTCTGACACTTGACTTGTATGGGACAAATTTATGTCGACTCCTAATCAACTACGCGTATTTATTATTGATGATCACCCAATCATTGCCATGGCTTTGCGCGACATCATGAATTCGCGCTATACCGACCTTGAGGTCAAGCTGTTCAGTCGCATCGGGCCCGCGCTTGAGCACAGCCGTTTCGAGCAACCAGACCTTGTACTGCTTGACTTGGGCTTGCCTGATATGGCACCAGAAAAAGTACTGGAAACCGCGCTGGAAACTTTTGATTACAGCCGCACGCTGGTCATTTCTGGCAATGAAGAGATTTTGGGTGACATGGCCGATGAATACCCTGAAACGGAATTTGTATCCAAAGGCATTACCCAAGATCGCGTGCTTAGTGTGTTGGACAGTATGGTTTTGCGTTTGCGCCGCAACAACTGGACCGATCAAATCAGTCAAAAAACGCAAGCCGCAAGCGGGTTCACGATTGGTCAGCGAATGGCCCGAATCACTGAGCGGCAAGTGTCTGTGTTGTACCGAATTGCCAAAGGCGAGTCCAATCATGAAATTGCCCAGAATTTGGGCCTGTCTCCCGAAACGGTGAAAACCCACGTTCGAAGCATTCTGGCCCGCCTGAATGCACGAAATCGCCTGGAGGCCGCCATGCTCTACCGAGCCTGGCAGGAACAAAAAACCGACGAGGTTTATTCCGATTAAGCTGCACTTCATGAGACAAATCAACCGGCTTAGTGCATGGGTACAGCAACACTACGATGCATGCTTGCTGGCATCCCTGTGTTTGTTGCCTTTGTCTTTTCAATTGATGGGCCTGGACACTGGGGCTCAATCCCAGTTGGCTTATATTGCCTTCATCAGCGGGTGCCTGCTCAATGCCAAAGTGTCCTGCAGGCGTGCCTTTCGGGTGCCGCCCACAGAAAAACTCTGGTTTCTGGTTTTTGCTTCAGCTTTCGGTGGCTGGGTGTTGTCGCTGAACTGGCAGCACCTCAGCTTTGCGGTGTTGTGCTGGGTTTCACCGTTTACGCTGCTGGCAGTTTTATTGGAAAGGCAGCACCGGTACAGCATTGCAAAACAACGGATTCAAAACCGGCGAACCCAGCAAGCCCGGTGGCGAAATGCAAAACACAGTGTGCTCAGCGAATGGAAAGACAGGTTGCGCTGGCTGGCTGGTGTTCAGCATGACATGCGTCAGCCCTTGCATGCACTGGGTTTATTGGTGGGTCACCCCTCGCTGGATACTTTCCATCAACATGCCGCGTCCAATCAGGTTATTCGTCAAATGACCAGTTGCCAAAGGTGGCTTCACGACTTGGCTGAAAACATGCTCGAGGCCACCCGGCTTGAACTGGGTGAGCAACGCGAGAAAAGAATTGAGAGCGTTTCAAGCACCGAGCTTTGCAAGTCGCTCGAGGGCTGGATGGGACAGTTGGCTGAAACCAAAGGGCTGACTTTCCATGTCGATGTGGAGGAGTTCCTGATTCACACGGATGCCCGCCGCTTGAAACGGGTTATGGGAAATTTGGTGTTCAACGCGGTAGAACATACGCTTGAGGGTGGTGTGGCATTCTCCTATCGACGCCATGGTGGAATTCACCGGTTTACCGTCAAAGATTCAGGCCCAGGCCTGCAAGAGGACATATTGCAGCACAAGGCGGCAAGGTACTCAACCTTTGGCAGCGACCTTCCTAAAACAGGCATAGGTTTGTATGTGGTCAAGCGCCTTTGCCAGGAAATGGAATGGAATTTGTCGATGTGCAATGTCAAGGAAGGGGGTACGGTGTTTGTGCTTGAACTTGCCGATCGAATTTCAAACAAGGCTGAAGTTGTGACCTTGAACTCGAAAAAAACGGGTTAAGCCGATTGCCAAGGACCTGGGCAGCTATTCGCTGAAGCTTGGAACAAAAGGTTGTTGCTCGGCCGGGTCGTTCCCACCCCCGTAATTCTGCGTGGGCAGGTCCAGTTGCAATGGGCTGTCTTGGTACTTCACCTTTTCCTCCTGGATCACCAGCTGTGGAAAGGCAAAAATAAGCACCACCATCAACAATTGCAAGGCAATGAACGGCAGGGAGCCCTTGTAAATTTCAATCGTTTTTACCACCTTGGGTGTGACCGATTTCAGGTAGAACAGCGAGAAGCCAAACGGTGGGGTCAGAAAAGAGGTTTGCATGTTCATGGCGATCATGACGCCGAACCACACCAGGTCAATGCCCAGTTTGTCAGCCACTGGTACAAGCAATGGAATTACGATAAACGCAATTTCAAAGAAATCCAGAAAGAAGCCCAACACAAAAATCAGGATTTGCACTGCGATCAAGAATCCAAGTTCACCACCTGGCAAATCACCCATCAGTTGTTCCACCCACAGGTCGCCTTCAACCGCCCTGAAAGTAAGACCAAACACGGTAGAGCCAATCAAAATGAACAACACAAAGCAGGAAAGTTTGGTCGTGGAATCGATTGATTGTTTCAGCAAATCCAGATTCAACCGCTTCTTGGATGCCGCGATCAGCAAAGCACCCACAGCACCCATGGCACCGCCCTCGGTGGGCGTGGCAATGCCCAGAAAAATGGTGCCCAGCACCAGAAACACCAAGGCCAAAGGAGGCATTAGCACAAACACCACAGCTTTCAGTATTCGCGCACCCGAATTGCTTTGACCGATGTAGCAGGCCTCTGGGGGCAAAGCAGGCAGGGCGTTCTTTTGAACGCGTGTAATTACAAACACATAAGCGATGTAAAGAAGCACCAGTAACAAGGCAGGAATTAGCGCACCTTGGTACATGGCCCCCACTGAAACCCCCAGTTGATCGGCCATGACAATTAAAACCAGCGACGGTGGAATAATTTGGGCCAGTGTTCCCGAAGCGGCAATAACGCCAGTAGACACCGATTGACTGTAGCCATATTTCAACATGATGGGCAAAGAAATAAGCCCCATGGATATGACCGAAGCCGCCACTACGCCAGTGGTGGCGGCCAACAAAGCGCCTACCAATATCACTGCATAGGCCAAACCGCCGCGCACCCGGCCAAACAATTGGCCGATGGTTTCCAGCAGGTCCTCGGCCATGCCACTGCGTTCAAGTACCAAGCCCATGAAAGTGAAAAACGGAATAGCGAGCAGGGTTTCATTGCTCATGATTCCGAATATCCGGTCGGGCAGCGCTTGCAGCAAGGCCACGTTCATTAACCCTTGCTCAATCGCGATGTAGCCAAACAGTAGCCCGTTTGCAGCCAGGGCGAATGCGACAGGAAAGCCGCTGACCATGAACAGCAACAGGACTGCGAACATGAGGGGCGCCAACCATTCAACCGGAATTATTGGCATGGTGTGGGGTGTCCCTTGATTACGGCGATTTTTTTGATGATTTCGGAACAAACTTGCAAGCCAAGCAATGCGAATCCCAAAACGATTAATGCCTTGGCTGGCCAGCGGATCAAACCACCTGGGTCGGCAGAGTATTCATTGATTCGAAATGACTCATAGGCGAAGTCCCAGCCTGACACAAGAACAAAACCGATTAGAGGCAAGGTGAACAGCACATGCCCCAGAATGTCGATCCAGGCGCGCGTTGACTCGGAAAACCGGTTTGAAAGCACGTCGATGCGTACATGTGCATTTTGTTGCAGGGTGTAAGCGGCACCCAGTAAAAACACAGCGCCAAACAAATACCACTGAATTTCAAGCAAGCCATTGCTGCTGGTGTCAAAAACTTTTCGCACCACAGCGTTGTAGGCCGACACCAGCGTAGTGATTAAAATTAACCAACCCACGGCAAGCCCCAGCCTGGTGTTCAGGCCGTCAATGCCGCGTGAGATGGCCAACAACCCCTTCAACTTTACAAACCCAGCCGCTTGCGGGTTTCGGCCGCAGCTGTTTTGACCTGTACCGGGTTGGTTCCACCCACGTGGTTACGTGCCTGTAGCGAGCCTTCGAGTGTGAGTACCGCACACAATTCCTGGTTCACCAAATCGTCGCTGTAGCCCAGTTCGGTTAGTTTCAGAGCCTCTTGAAGTTGGGCTACGCTCAGCGCCTCCAGGCCACATTGCTGGGTGTCGCAGTACCGCACGGCACGGGCAACAGCCTCATGTGCATCACGGAAAGGCATGCCGCGCTTGACCAAGGCATCCGCCAGATCAGTAGCTGTGGCATAGCCTTCCAGTGTGGCTGCGCGCATATTGTCGGCTTTCACTTGAATGCCCTCAACCATTTCAGCAAAAATAGTGAGCGTGTCGACTACAGTATCAACGGTGTCGAAAAGGGGCTCTTTGTCTTCCTGGTTGTCTTTGTTGTAGGCCAGTGGCTGGCCTTTCATCAAGGTCAGCAGGCCCATCAGGTGTCCATAAACACGGCCTGTTTTGCCGCGCGCAAGTTCCGGCACATCCGGGTTTTTCTTTTGTGGCATGATGGACGAACCGGTGCAGAAACGATCGGGCAGATCGATGAATGCATAGCGCTGGCTCATCCAGATAATCAATTCTTCAGACAGGCGCGACACATGCATCATCAAGATGCTGCTGGCCGAGCAAAATTCAATTGCAAAATCACGGTCTGAAACGGAATCGAGACTGTTGCGGGTTGGGGCATCAAACCCCAGCAGTTCAGCTGTGCGATTGCGATTGATGGGGAATGTGGTTCCCGCCAATGCAGCCGCACCCAGTGGCAATCGGTTAATTCGCTTGCGGCAATCTTGCATGCGTTCCAGGTCGCGTTCAAACATTTCCGCATAAGCCAGCAAGTGGTGCCCGAAAGTAACAGGCTGTGCCACTTGCAAGTGGGTAAAGCCAGGCATGACGGTGTCGTGGTTGCGTTCAGCCACAGTGACCAGTGCTTGAATAAGCGCCTTGAGCAATCCCTGAATGCGGTCTACCTCGTGGCGCAAAAACAGGCGAATGTCCGTGGCGACCTGATCATTGCGAGAGCGGCCTGTGTGCAGACGTTTGCCAGCGTCACCCACCAATTCGGTAAGCCTGCGCTCGATGTTCAAGTGCACGTCTTCAAGATCCAGCTGCCATGTGAACTGACCCGCCTTGATTTCATCCAGAATTTGCGACATACCGTTTTGTATTGCCTTAAGGTCGGACGCTGCAATAACTCCTGCCTCAGCCAGCATGGTGGCATGTGCCAATGAGCCTTGAATGTCGAACTCGGCCAGCCGTTTGTCAAAAAACACGGATGCAGTGTAGCGCTTGACCAGTTCGGACATGGGTTCGTTGAATCGGGCTGACCATGCTTCCTGTTTTTTGGACCATTGGTTCGACATGGGGAATCCTTTATGCACTTTGGAACAGGGCCTAATTATAAGGGGTTGCCGTGCTAGACTTTCGTCATGAACGCCTTCTCACAGCCTTGCTGTGGGGAATTGATTGAAATTTATCCACTGAATTGCGACTAGCGATGTCGCCACACTGAATGAAAATAAGAATTGCATCAAGGGAAAGCCGCTTGGCCATGTGGCAGGCTGAACATGTTCGAGACCTGCTACTGGCGTTGCCTGGGGTTTCTGGCGTTGACATTGTGGGAATGACCACCAAGGGCGATCAGATTCTGGACCGCTCACTTGCAAAAATTGGCGGAAAAGGACTTTTCATCAAAGAACTGGAGCATGCCTTGCTTGAAGGGCGGGCCGATTTGGCCGTGCATTCTGGCAAAGACATTCCCATGGACCTGGATCCTGAGTTTCAACTGCTGGGTTTCATGACTCGCGAAGACCCACACGATGCATTTGTGTCCAATGACTATGCCAGCTTGGCTGATTTGCCAGCAGGTGCCGTGGTTGGCAGCTCCAGCTTGCGCAGGCAGGCACAGGTGTTGGCGCGTTATCCGCATTTGAAAGTCGAGCCTTTGCGCGGCAATCTGGATACTCGATTGGGCAAATTGGATTCAGGTCAGTATCAAGCCATAGTTTTGGCTGCTGCCGGTTTGAAACGCCTTGGTTTGCATTCAAGAATTCGCAACGTGATTGAATCAACCGACATGTTGCCCGCCGTGGGGCAGGGTGCCTTGGGCCTGGAAATTCGCGCCGGTGATTCACAATTGGCCGAGTTGGTAAAGCCACTGATTGACCCGGTGTGTACCGCCTTGGTGAGCGCAGAGCGTTCAGTGTCCAAAGCGCTCGGCGGCAGTTGCCAAGTGCCTATTGCTGGCTATGCAACCCTGAACGATGCACACACTTTCACTTTGCGAGGCTTGGTGGCCAGCCCGGATGGCAAGACTGTGATCGAGAAAAGTGCGCAGGCAAGCCTGCAACACTGGGAAACTGCCGCCGACCTGGTCATCGAAGGTTTGCTTCAAGAAGGTGCGCAGGCCTTGATTGAATCGGCTGTTCAACAATTTAAAGGATAACTACCGGACATGACTCACACTTTGGTCGTTTGCAAACCCAAGTTGCCCGATCAGTATCTGACTCAGCGCGTTGATTTGAAGCGTCAGCTTGATCAAATGCATGCGGGCCATGTGATGTATTTTCCGGTGTTTGAGTTGGTGCCAGATTTGGCAGCCATGTTAACCATTCGGCCATGGCTTGATGCGGCCACCGAAAAATCCAACCATTTGATCGTTTTTGTAAGTCCTTCGGTTCTTGAAATTGCGGTGACCAACCTGGGGCAGTGGCCAGCCCATGTTTACTGTGGAGTAATGGGGCGCCAAAGCGCCAAGTTGGCCATGGACTTGGGTATTCCCAAAGACAAAATTATCGCCCCGACTGGCGAAAACGACCATGAAACCGAGGATTCCGACGGGCTGGCCCGCTTGCTGGCCACGCATTTTGAAGCGGGTAGCTGCCGGGTAATGGTATGCAAAGGCCCCAGAGGCCGTGTTGAGTTTCCAAAAAAGCTGGAGGAAATGCAACACGATGTGACAGTACTGGAGTGTTATGACCGCAAGGTGATTGAGCAAAGCAATGCTCAGTGCGAAGCACTGTTTGCCCGAGCGGCTGAGGCGGTGCTCTGGATTACCAGCAGCGAAACCATAGAGGCCCTCGATTCGCAGTTGGCACGCAAATCGGAATCACAACTCAAGGTGTTGAAAGAAACCGCCACCGTATTGACCACACATCCCCGCATTACGGCCAAATGCAGGGAATTGGGATATGCCCATGTTGTCCAGATAGCAACAGGGATACAATCGGTAAATTCATGGCTGAAATCCAACAAGAAAAGCATGGAAAACAACAATCAAACCAACTCTGCCACGCCTGCTGTCAACCCGCAACCGGTTGTCACCTCCCAATCCAGACCGGCTTCTGCCAGCGCTTCCCAGCCCAATGGGCAGTGGTTGGGCAAAGCTGCATTTTTCATCTCGGTGCTCAGCTTTGTACTCATTTTGCTGATTGCGTTTGCCGGGAAAAACCAGATTGAAAAAACACGCATGGCCTTTGGCGAGCGGATTCAGAAAGAGTCGACCACACTTGATTTGGTGAAAGAAGAAATCAGCAAATCGAGCGATCTGGCGAAAGACCTGAAAACCCGTTTTGACCTGTTGGAGCTTGCCCAGAAAGAGGAGGCCAGCCAACGCGCCAGTCTTGAGGAGGTCTATAACAGCCTGTTGGCCAGCCGAACGGAAGTGTCGCTTAGCGAAGTAGAGCAGTTGATATCAATTGCCAAACGCCAGTTGTATTTGTTGGGCAATGTAAAGGGAGCGTCTATTGCCCTGTCCCAGGCCATCGACCTGCTGGAGGGCACAGAGAAACCTTCTTTGTTGAATTTGCGCACCGCGTTGGAAAAAGACTTGACCGAAATCAAGGCCCTGCCTAGCGACGATTTGCTGAGGCTGGCGATTTCTCTTGATTCGGTGGTTAACTCTGTTGAAAGTTTGCCGATGCTGTCAAGCGCACAGGCCACCACTGATCAAACATTGGCGCAGTTGACCGAAGAAGAAGCATCTGAGGTAGTAGCCGACACTCAAGCGCCAGCAGCCAACGAACAAGCGCAAGGGTTTGAGAAAGCCTGGGCTTCCATTAAAAAAGTGGCTCAAACAGTTTGGTACGACATCAAATCATTGATCGAAGTCACCAAAGTAGACAGCCCTGAAGTGCTCATGTTGTCCAGTCGTCAAGAAACTGATTTGCGCAATACACTGCGTTTGTCCTTGTTGAATGCACGAATTTCGCTCTTGTCGCGTCAGGCCACTTTGCTGAAATCTGATCTTGAGCGATCAGGCAATTTGTTGAATACCTACTTTGACAGTAAATCCATCCAAGTGCAGCGTGCTCAAACTGTGCTGGCTGAAATTGGCGAAGTTCAACTTGATTTGGTGTTGCCAGAATTGCAGGCTACCTCTGCCGCGCTGAGGCTGGCCGTTGCCGGGCAGCAGGGGGAGCGCCAATGAAGCAACTGCTTGGTTTGTTGCTGGTTGTCGTAGTGGCCGTGGCGGTCACTTTGATGGCTCAGGGCAATGCTTCCAAGGTATTGATCTTTTTCGGTCAGTACCGAATCGACATGTCGCTCAACTTTGCGGTAGTGGCTATTTTGCTGCTATTCCTGGTGTTGTACGTCATGATGCGCGCTTGGCGTGCGTCCAGCCAGCTTCCCGGAAAATTCAAAGAGTATTGGATGAACCGCAAGCAAAACGCCTTGTTGCAAGCCAATACACAGGGTTTGATCGCCTTGATTACTGGCGATGAGCAAGGCGCCCAAAAAGCGTTGAACCAAGCCAGTAAAACCGGGATTGAAACGGATTTGAGTTACTTGATCCGCGCCATGTCAGCCATTCAAGCCGACCGCTATGATGTGGCAGAGGAAATCCTGAATCAGGAAAAAGCCAAGGTGGGCGAGCACTCGCACGCCCTGGTTGTGTTGCGTGGAAAAGTGGCTTTGTCCAAACAAGACTTTTCGGGTGCTTTGAGCATGCTTGAGGCCATGGACCCCTTGGCTGCAAAATTACCTCAGGTTCAGCGATTGCGCATGCTGGCCTTGATGGGTTTGGCCCGTTGGCAAGATGCTTTGGTGCAATACCGCGCCTGTGTCGCGGTATCGGCGCTCACCAACGGTGAAAAAAATGAAGCCTTGATGCGCATTTATGCTGGTCTGGGAGAAAGCGCGGGGCAAGACGCTTCAAAAATGAAAGAGGTGTTGTCCAGTGCCAAACCTGCTGAGCTTGAGAACGTGGGTGTATTGCGCACGCTAGCCACTGGTTTGCAGAGGAGTGGATTGGTCACTGCGGCCCGCACGCTGCTGGAAATGGCTTTGAACCAAAATTACAACAAGGATTTATTGCCGATTTATCACCAGGTTGCCGTTCTAGAGCCACGGGAGGCTTTGCCCAATGTAGAGCGTTTGCTGGCCCAACAGCCCGCTGATTTGCGTTTGCTGGAGTTGGCCGCTGATGTGTGCGAGCGCGAACAACTGTGGGGCAAGGCGATTTCCAGGTTTGAAGCGGTGTATGCCAAACAGCCTTCCGCACATGTGGCGGGCAAGCTGGAACGATTGTATGAGGCAGCCAACCAGAGTGAACGTGCCAAAACCTGGCGAGAGAAATTGAACAATCATCTTCAGAACGACCGTCAGCTTGCTTAAAGCAATATTCGATACAATACGACCAAATTTTATTTTAAGGATTAATCAGCATGGGCTACGAAAGCATTTCCCCCGGTAAAGACATTCCAAACGACGTGAACGTAATCATCGAGATCGCCGCAAACTCAGATCCCGTGAAGTACGAAATCGACAAGGAAAGCGGTGCCTTGTTTGTAGACCGTTTCGTGGGTACATCCATGCAGTACCCTTGCAACTACGGTTACATTCCACAAACTCTGGCAGCCGATGGCGACCCCGTGGACGTATTGGTGATGACACCATTCCCATTGCAGCCTGGTTGCGTGGTGCGTGTACGCCCAATCGGCATGTTGAAAATGACCGATGAATCAGGCGGTGATGCGAAGCTGCTGGGCGTTCCAGTAGAAAAGCTGTTGCCGCAGTACAAACACTATCAAAGCATTTCCGATGTACCTCAAGAATTTCTGGCGCGCATTCAGCACTTCTTTGAACACTACAAAGACCTTGAAAAAGGCAAGTGGGTAAAAATCGAAGGTTGGGGCGACATGACAGACGTCGAAAAAGAAATTCGTGACGGCGTGGCCAATTACAAAGGCTGAAATCGCAGCTTTAAGCTTACTGAAAAGCCAGCCTTCGGGTTGGCTTTTTTTATAGCTGTTCCGAACCGCTTTCCCGAAAAGCAGTGTGTTCATTTAACTCAACTGCATACGCGTCCAGGTGCGCCTTTTCCCGACGCAAAAAGTTTTCAATCGGCAACTTGAAGCCGTTGTCGTGCACGTAGTGTGCACTGACCATGGTTTGCGGGTTCAGGCCACGTGCCATTTTGTGTTCACCTTGCGCGCCTCCTTCAAACCACTCTATGCCTTGCTCAATCGCAAAATCAATCGCCTGGTAATAACACAATTCAAAATGCAGGCAGGGCAGGTTTTCAATAGAGCCCCAATAGCGGCCATACAAACGTTCCTCGCTGTACAGAAAAAACGAGCTGGCCACAGGCTGACCATGCAGGCTGGCCTGAATGATCAATATCTGCTCACCCATGGTTGTACAAATTTGCCTGAAAAATTCAAGATTTAAATAAGGGCTGGAAAAGTGCTCCATGTAAGTGCGGGAATAGCACTGATAGAAAAATTCCAGTTCAGCTTCGCTGATTCGAGACCCATGAATGCGTTGAATTTCCAAACCATCCACATGTGCTTTTCGACGTTCGGCGCGAATGTTTTTTCGCTTTTTCTGGCTCAGGCTTTCCAGAAACGCATCGAAATCATCAAATTGTTTGCTTGTGGCCGGGTTTTGGTTTTTCCAGTGAAATTGCACCACATGCCGACTGCTGTTGTTCAGGCTGGTTGCATCACTTAACAACAGTTGTTGATCTTGCTGGGTTAAAAACAAAGCATGCAGGGTTGAAATTTGTACACCCAGCAGTTCAGTGTTCTCGGCAGCCTGCCAGGTCAGCTGTGCAAGTCCTTGAGCCAAAGCTTTGCCAGCCTCGGGTGTTGCATGGAGCACTTTGGGTGCCAACACCGGGGTAAATGGTATGGCACATAGCAGCTTGGGGTAATAACGCTGCCCGCTGCGTTCATAGGCCTGAGCCCAGGCCCAGTCAAAAACATACTCGCCGTAGGAATGCGATTTCAGATACAAGGGCATGGCTGCCAGAAGCTCGCCAGTGTCCCCATGGATGGCCAAATGCAGCGGCCCCCAACCGGTTTCGGCTGTTGCACAGCCGCTGGCCTCTAAGGCCCGCAGGTATTCATGACGAAGTGCAGGGTGAAGCACACCACCATTGCATTTGCACACAAGTGAATTCCATTCAGCTTGTGCGATCTCGCCAATGGATTGGCAAATCTGCATGCGATAATTCATAAAGGCGACAACTACTATGCAGGTACCCAGTGAGTTTATCCCGAGTCCGATTGGCCATTGCGCAGTTGAACCTGACTGTAGGCGATTTAAAAGGCAATTGCGCAAAAATTGTTGATTACGCGCACAAGGCAGCCGCACAAGGCGTGCGAATTCTTCTCACCCCCGAGTTGTCCATCACTGGTTACCCACCTGAAGACCTGCTGTTGCGCCCCTCATTTCAGCGCCAAACCGACACTGCATTCGAGCACCTTCGCCGAAACCTGGCTGCACTCGATTTGTATGTGGTGGTGGGGCACCCCGTAAGCAGGGAAGGTGAACTGTTCAATGCTGCTTCTGTGCTTTATCGCGGGCAAGTGGTGGGCATGTACCACAAGCACGATTTGCCGAACCGCGAGGTGTTCGATGAGCAGCGCTACTTCACGCCCGACAACCGCCCATTGGTGTTTGAGGTGGATGGCATTCGTTTTGGTGTAAACATTTGCGAAGACACCTGGAACCGTTACGCGCCTGAAGCCGCAGCGGCTGCGGGAGCTGAAGTGCTGTTGGTGCCCAATGCATCGCCCTACCACATGGGCAAACAGACCATTCGTCAATCAATGGTGGCCAAGCGTGTTCAGGAAACCGGCATGGCGATTGTGTACGCCAACATGCTGGGTGGGCAAGACGAACTGGTTTTTGATGGTGCATCTTTTGCCATGGATGGTAAACAGCATGTGGCCATGCGCTTGCCCCAATTTCAAGAAGCCTTGGCCATGCTTGATGCAGTGGCGCGCCCCGGCGAGCCCATTGTGCTGGAGGCCCACCAGCCATGCGTACCCGAGCTTGAACTGACTGCGCAGGTGTACGAAGCCCTGAAAATGGGTGTACACGACTACGTCACAAAGAACCGCTTTCCCGGCGCGATTATCGGCTTGTCAGGCGGCGTCGATTCTGCAATTACCCTGGCAATTGCAGTGGATGCTTTGGGCGCTGACAAAGTGCGTGCCGTAATGATGCCTTCGCCATACACTGCCGATATCTCGCTGGATGATTCTCGCGACATGGTCAAGCGCCTGGGGATTCAGTACGACGAAATTTCTATCCAGGATTGCATGAGGGCCTTTGACTCCAGCTTGGCTCCCTTGTTCAAGGGCTTGGCGGCAGACACCACCGAGGAAAACCTGCAAGCGCGTATTCGCGGCACCATGCTCATGGCCATTTCCAACAAAACCGGCCGTATTGTGTTGACCACTGGCAACAAAAGTGAGATGGCCACCGGTTATTGCACTTTGTATGGCGACATGGCGGGTGGCTTCGCGGTGATCAAAGACATATTCAAAACACTGGTGTATCAGCTTTGTGAATACCGCAACAGTCTGTCTGAAGTCATTCCGACCCGAATCATTACGCGCCCGCCGTCAGCTGAATTGCGACCCGATCAAGTGGATCAGGACAGCTTGCCTCCCTATGATGTACTTGACGCCATTCTGGCCCGCTACATGGAAAAGGACGAATCAGTTGAAAACATCATTGCCAGCGGCTTTCAGAAAGAAGATGTGTTTAAGGCTGTTAAACTGCTCCGTATCAACGAATACAAAAGAAGACAGGCGCCCGTGGGTATTCGGGTCACGCACCGAGCATTTGGTCGCGACTGGCGCTATCCAATTACATCCAAGTTCAACGATCTAGAAGGATTCCAAGAATGAAACTGGTCAGCGCAATCATCAAGCCTTTCAAACTTGACGAAGTACGTGAAGCATTGTCGGAAGTGGGTGTCACCGGCCTCACCGTGACCGAAGTGAAAGGCTTTGGTCGTCAGCGTGGTCACACTGAGTTGTACCGTGGTGCCGAGTATGTGGTTGATTTTCTGCCCAAGGTAAAAATTGAACTGGTGATTGAAGACAAGCTGGTTGATCAAGCCATTGATGCTATTCAAAACGCCGCTAGAACCAACAAAATTGGCGATGGCAAAATTTTCGTGACCGACGTTGAGCGCGTTATCCGCATTCGCACGGGCGAACAAGGCGAAGCAGCCATTTAAACAAAAAAGCCCAGGTTCTTCACTTGGGCTTTTTTTACATCGCTTGGTTTAGCGGATTGTTAACCCAAATGGCTGTGAATGATTTCCGCAAAGGTGGGTGCCAAGGGTTCTGGCAAATCATGGCCCAGCCCTTTGATCAAATGGAGTCTTGAATTGGGCACCAGCCTGGCGATTCGTTCAGAGCACGCCTTTTTCAAGAGTGGATCATCCAGCCCATGGATCACGCAAGTGGGCACCCTGATTTCCCGTGTGTAATCTTCGATTGAACCCGTTGCCACCACGCAGTGGGTTTGCCGTAGCACACCCGCCGGTTTGTAGGCTCGGTTGTACGATTTGCGGGCACGCTCCCTTAACTTCAATGGGTCGGGCGGGTAGCCGGGGCTTCCAATGGCAGTAAACACCCGTTCCACATGCGCCACTACATCGTCAATTTTCTGGCTTTTTGGTTTCTTCAAAAACATGTTGTGCAACACGTTCGGTGTGGGCATCGGAAGTTTCGGGTTGTTGGTGCTCGACATCAAGGTGACCAACTTTCCTATTTTCTCGGGCGCCTTTGCCGCCACGATTTGCGAAATCATGCCGCCCATCGAAATACCGAGCAGGTGAGGGCGCTTTAATTCAAGTGCATCAATCAGGCCAATTGCATCGTTGGCCATGGTGTCCAGCTTGTAATTGGTGGGTGTTTGCAGGCCCAGCTTGTTGCGAATGAATGTGGCTGGTACGTTCACTTTCATGCTGGTCGGGTGTTGATCAGTCAAGCCAATGTCACGGTTGTCAAACCGAACCAGTCGGTAGCCTCGCTGCAACAAAGGTGAGCAAAACTCGTCGTTCCACATGGTGAGTTGGCAGCCTAGGCCCGCCACCATGAAAATGGTCTCGCCGTCGGCAGGGCCAGCACTTTCCCAGGCCATATTCAGCCCAGTAATGCTGGATTTGGCAAAACCTTGTTGCCATTCAATGGGGGTGCTCGCAGCTTTCATCTGTGCTGTCTCCGTGGTGTGTCTTGTTATTGTCGGGCTTTGAGTATCACCAGCAGGGCGCCTGCGCCACCGTCTCGGGGTGGGGCTTGGCAAAAAGCAAGCACTTCGTCTTTTTGCACCAGCCAGCGTTTTACTTTCTCTTTCAGCACGGGTTCTTTGCCAATCGAACCCAAGCCCTTGCCGTGAATGATTCTGACACAACGAATGTCATGTTTTACGCTGGATCGCAAAAATTCACCCACGGCAGTTCGTGCTTCATCCGAGCGCAGCCCATGCAAATCAATTTGGGCCTGAATAACCCATTGCCCTTTTCGAAGTTTTTTCAAGGCCTCCACACCCACACCATTGCGGCGATAGGACAGTTTGTCGTCGGTTTCCAGAAACCGCTCAACATCCATTTCATCGGAAATGCTTTCCCACAGCACTGCTTCATCATCAAGCTCGCGCTGCCGGGCAATTGGGGCTGGTTTTTCCAGTTCGTGAATTTTCAGATTGGTGTTGGGCAGCGGGGTGACATCGCTAACCAGCTTTTTGAACAAGTTTGCCTCATCCTGCAACTTCTTGAGTTCAGCCGCTTTAATTTTCTCCTGGCGTTCGGCCTCCAGGCGCTGCTCTTTGAGCGAGCGCCTGACGCCTTCAAGATCTGCCATGGAAGTCAGCTTTTTCAATGCAGTACTTCTTAAAGGGACTCTTGTCAGCCTTCTTGAGCTTCCAGCCAGCGCTGTGCGTCCAGTGCAGCCATGCAACCTGTACCTGCGCTGGTAATTGCTTGACGGTACACATGGTCTTGTACGTCGCCAGCCGCAAAAACGCCTTCGATGCTGGTCATGGTCGCCAAACCATTCAAACCGCTACGGGTTGTGATGTAACCGTTCTTCATGTCGATCTGACCTTCGAAGATGTCGGTATTGGGCTTGTGGCCAATCGCGATAAATACGCCCTGAAGCGCCAAGTCCTGAGTTTCACCAGTTTTTGTGGATTTAATACGCGCGCCGTTTACACCCATTTCATTGCCCAGCACTTCGTCCAAGGTGTAATCGGTTTTCAGCTCGATTTTTCCTTCCTTCACCTTGTCCATCATCTTGTCGATCAAAATGGCCTCGGCTTTGAATTTGTCGCGGCGGTGAATCACGGTGACCTTCTTGGCAATGTTGCTCAGGTACAGCGCTTCCTCAACCGCGGTGTTGCCACCACCCACCACGCAAACTTCCTGATTGCGGTAGAAAAAGCCGTCACAAGTGGCACATGCAGATACACCCTTGCCCGCAAATTCTTCCTCAGAAGGCAGGCCCAGGTACATGGCACTTGCACCGGTGGCAAGAATAAGTGCATCACAGGTGTACACGCCCGAGTCACCTTTTAGCGTGAATGGACGTTGTTGCAGTTCAACCGTGTGGATGTGATCAAAAATGATTTCGGTATTAAAACGCTCGGCATGGGCCAAAAAGCGGCTCATCAGGTCGGGGCCCTGCACGCCTTCGGCGTCGGCCGGCCAGTTGTCCACGTCAGTGGTGGTCATTAGTTGGCCACCTTGGGCCATGCCGGTGATCAAAACAGGGTTCAAATTGGCACGCGCGGCGTACACTGCAGCAGTGTATCCGGCGGGGCCAGACCCCAAAATCAGTACTTTGGCGTGGCGTGGCGTGTTAGAACTGGTCATTGCTACCTCTTTTGTGCTTCAAATGGTGTCTGTTCAAGATATTTCTCTCGAACTTTGTCAGAATACAGACTTCAATTATATGCTGCATTGCGGGCTACTCTTATTACAGTGAATTCCAGGACCACACAAAATACAGGCACCCTTCGGATCAGCAAATTGTTGCTGGAAATCCGCTGGCTATGTCTGCTTGTTTTTTCCATCTATCTGTTTTTGATTCTGGTGTCGCACAGCAGCAGTGATGACAGCTTTTCCCATGAATCAGGCAGCGATGTTGTCAGCAACTTTGGCGGGGCTGTGGGTGCCCATTTGTCCGACTTGTTGTTCTTTATTGCGGGCTACTCTGCCTACGCTCTGCTGGGCTTGTCATTCTTCATGTTGTGGCGTGCCCGTAAAATGGTCGATGCCATCGAATTACCCGGTTTCAACGAACCTTTGCCAAAGTGGATTGCCTGGGTAAGGCCCATTGGCTTTGTGGTGTTGTGGGTCGGTTTAATGGGCCTTGAATCGCTGTCAATTTTCAAAGGCGAAGGTCTGCCAGCCGGCGCTGGTGGTGTTGTTGGGCAAACCATTTCGAGCATTTTTCAGCAGTTGCTGGGGCTTTCTGGCGCTGTCATGTTGCTGTTGCTGTGCACTGCAGCTGGCCTAAGCGGATTACTGGGGCTAAGCTGGGCCGTGATGGCCGAACGCGTGGGTGGCTTTCTGGAAGGCTTGATGTTTAAAACCAAAGAATTGGTCACTGCTTACTTTGACCGCAAAGAAGGCAAAAAAGTCGCTTTGGCCCGTGTTGAAAAAGTGGAACAGAAACGAGAAAAGTTTGAAGAACACAAACCTATTCGCATAGAACCGGTTGCAGTGGCAGCCGAGCCCTCGGTGCAAGCCATCAAGGAAAAACAGCAGCCGCTGTTTGCTGAACTGACCGAAACCGAGTTGCCACCTTTGGGCCTGTTGGACGATGCGCCCGCAGCCATTGAAACTGTCTCCGCCGATACGCTGGAATACACGTCGCGCTTGATTGAGAAGAAGTTGAGTGACTTTGGTGTGCAGGTACAGGTGATGGCAGCCCAGCCAGGTCCGGTGATTACGCGCTTTGAAGTGGAACCCGCAGCCGGTGTGAAGGGTTCGCAAGTGGTGAATTTGGCCAAAGACCTGGCCCGAGCGTTGAGCTTGGTGTCCATTCGCGTGGTTGAAACCATTTACGGCAAGAACCTGATGGGGCTTGAACTGCCCAACCCGCGCAGACAAGTGGTGAAGCTGACCGAGATTTTGGGTTCGCAGGTGTACAGCACCAACAAATCGCCCGTGACCATGGCTTTGGGTAAAGACATCGCAGGCAAGCCGGTGGTGGCCGATTTGGCCAAGATGCCACACCTGCTGGTGGCGGGTACCACCGGCTCGGGTAAATCGGTGGGTATTAACGCCATGATCTTGTCGCTTCTCTATAAAAGTGGCGCCGAAGATGTGCGCTTGATTCTGATTGACCCGAAAATGCTTGAAATGAGCGTTTACGAGGGAATTCCTCACCTGCTGTGCCCAGTGGTAACCGACATGCGCCAAGCTGCCAATGCCTTGAATTGGGCTGTGGGCGAAATGGAAAAGCGCTACCGCCTGATGAGTAAAATGGGTGTACGTAACCTGGCGGGCTACAACGCGAAAATTGCAGAAGCCCGAAAAAGCGGTAACAGCATTCCAAACCCGTTCAGCCTGACACCTGACGCGCCCGAGCCTTTGGACACCTTACCCATGTTGGTGATCGTGATCGACGAGCTGGCCGACCTGATGATGGTGGTGGGCAAGAAAATTGAAGAACTGATTGCACGTTTGGCCCAGAAAGCCCGTGCGGCGGGCATTCACCTTATTTTGGCAACGCAAAGGCCTTCGGTCGACGTCATTACTGGTTTGATCAAGGCCAACATTCCAACCCGAATTGCATTCCAGGTTTCATCGAAAATCGATTCCCGCACCATTCTCGACCAAATGGGTGCTGAAGCACTTCTTGGGCAGGGTGACATGTTGTACTTGCCGCCCGGTTCCGGCGTGCCCCAGCGTGTGCATGGTGCTTTTGTATCGGATGAAGAAGTACACCGTGTGGTTGAATACCTGAAAGAGAAGGGTGGTGAGCCCAACTACATTGAGGGCATTCTAGAGGGCGGCACCGCGGAGGAAGGTGGCAACGCCAGCATGGACGCGACAGCCGGCAGTTTTGATGGCGAAAAAGATGCACTCTACGACCAAGCCGTGGGCATTGTACTGAAGCACCGCAGGGCATCCATTTCATTTGTGCAACGCCATTTGCGCATTGGATACAACCGTGCAGCACGCCTGCTGGAAAGCATGGAACAGGCGGGCTTGGTATCGGCCATGCAGTCCAACGGCAACCGCGAAATTCTGGCGCGAGCCGAGGCGGGCCAGGATGATGAATAATCATGACGATTAATTCAGCATTCATCCATTAAGTTCGGTAAAGCCTGTTTACCCCGGGCAACAACATGCGTTATTCAGGGTGAGGCACCTTAAAGGAAGTAGAAATTAATGCGAATTCAACAATTCTTGTTTCGATCAATCCTGGCTGCGGCTTTGAGTGCTGGCGCACTTGGGTCGGCTTGGGCGTCTGCCCAAGAGGCGTTGAACAACTTTGTAAAAAACCGGGGCTTCGCGGAAGGTCAGTTTTCACAAGTGGTTATTTCTCCCAGCGGCGCGGTGAAACAACGCGGTACAGGTGAATTTTCTTTTTCACGGCCTGGCAAATTCCGTTGGGAAATCAAGAAACCCTATCCCTTGCTGTTGCTCTCCAATGGCAGCAGCGTGGTTTCTTACGATGAAGACATGGGGCACGCCACACAAAAGCCCATTGGCAATGCCATGGATTCAACACCTGTCGCCCTGTTGTTCGGCAGTAAAGACGTTGATAAGTTGTTTAATCTTAAAGATGAAGGCATAAAAGACGGCAAGGAATGGCTAGTCATTCGTCCGAAAGACAAGGACAACCTGTTCGACTACGCCCGTATTGGCTGGAAAGACGGCTTGCCAGTGAACCTGGAAATTCATGACGCTTTGGGCCAGGTTACCCAGCTGGAATTGAGCAATTGGGATTTCTCCAGGCAAAGACCTGCCAGTTATTTTGATTTCAAAGCCCCAGCGGGTGTAGACCTTATCAAAACGCAATGACCCCCGACTTGTTTGGCGTTAGCACCGAGAATCCCTCTTTGCCCCCAAATCAAAGCGCTGCGACGGGCTCGGTACCGCTTGCCGAGCGCATCCGTCCAAACCAGCTTGCCGATGTAGTCGGCCAAACACATTTGTTAGGGCCAGGCAAACCACTTACCTTGCTGTTCGAGCAACAACATGTTCATTCCCTGATTTTGTGGGGTCCGCCTGGTGTGGGTAAAACCACTTTGGCACGGCTGCTGGCTGGTGCAGCCAAGGCGCAATTTATTGCTTTGTCGGCAGTGCTTTCCGGGGTCAAGGAAATTCGCGCTGCAATTGAACAGGCAGGCGAGTATGCCAAGGTGGGTAAATCCACCATTTTGTTCATCGATGAAATTCACCGCTTCAATAAATCACAGCAAGATGCCCTGTTGCCGTTTGTTGAATCGGGTTTGGTCACCTTTATTGGCGCGACCACGGAAAACCCTTCTTTTGAAGTGAATTCAGCCTTGTTGTCGCGTTCGCAGGTTTATGTGCTGAATGGCTTGAATGCAGACGATTTTGCGCATTTGTTAAAACGTGCACAGGTGGAATTGGGGACTGGCATTGTGGTGGAAGGCGATGCTTTTGATGCACTGTGTAGTTACGCCGATGGAGACGCACGCCGTTTTCTGAATTTGGTGGAAATTACGCTGCTTCAAACCAAGGCACAAGGCTTGAACAGCCTTGATTTACCAGCCTTGAAGCAAATTGCACCCTCGCAGATTCGCCGTTTCGACAAAGGGGGCGATGCCTTTTACGATCAAATCTCGGCCCTGCACAAGTCGGTTCGTGGCTCTGACCCCGATGCAGCTCTTTACTGGTTTTGCCGTATGCTCGACGGTGGAGCCGACCCGCGCTACATGGCCCGCCGAATTGTGCGCATGGCTTGGGAAGACATAGGCTTGGCCGATCCCCGAGCTTTTACTATCGCCAATGAAGCGGCGCAGACCTATGAACGGCTGGGTAGCCCAGAGGGTGAATTGGCTTTGGCCCAATGCGTGCTTTACCTGGCGATTGCGGCAAAAAGCAATGCGGGTTACAACGCTTACAAGCAAGCGATGGCACACGTGAAGCAAAGCAGCTCCATGCCCGTGCCCATGCACTTGCGCAATGCACCCACCCAGCTGATGAAAGAACTGGGACATGGCAGTGGCTATCGTTATGCCCACGACGAGGAAGCTGGGCATGCTGCAGGAGAAAGCTATTGGCCCGAGGGTATGCAAGCGCCGCAGTTTTATCGGCCCACAGACCGCGGGCTGGAGGGTAAAATTGCAGAAAAACTGAACTGGCTTGCCCAACGCAACGCCGAAGCCCGCCAAAAAAAGTAAGAAGCACTCACATTGGCCCACACCGGGCTTGAAGTTTTAGTACCATCACCGCTATTCATACAACCGCATTCTGAGAAATTTTCATGTTAGACATTCAATTGCTTCGCAAAGACCTGACCAATGTGGCAGAACGACTGGCCCAACGGGGTTACAGCCTGGACATTGAGCAATTCAATGCGCTGGAAGGCAAACGCAAACAATTGCAGACCAGCACTGAAGAATTGCAGGCGAAGCGAAACAGCATGTCCAAGCAAATCGGCCAGTTGAAGGCCAAAGGCGACGACGTATCCGCGGTAATGGCCGAGGTGGCGGGTTTGGGCGATGAATTGAAGCGCAATGAAACCGACTTGACCGCCCTGCAAGAAGAGATGAATTCCTTTTTGTTGAACATTCCAAACCTGCCGCATGAATCAGTGCCGATAGGCAAATCCGAAGACGATAATTTGGAATTGCGCCGCTGGGGCACCCCTGCCCAGTTTGATTTCCAGGTGAAAGACCATGTGGACTTGGGCGAGAAACTTGGCCTTGATTTTGAAACGGCTGCCAATTTGTCAGGTTCACGTTTTGCCGTACTGAAGGGGCAAATCGCCAAACTGCACCGGGCATTGGCGCAGTTCATGCTCGATACCCACACCGAGCAACATGGCTACACAGAGCATTACACCCCTTACATTGTGCGTGGTGAAACCCTGAAAGGCACCGGACAGCTTCCGAAGTTTGCTGATGACCTGTTTTCAGTCAAGAAAGGCGGAGAAGAGGGAACTTCTGAACCTTTGTATCTAATTCCGACCGCCGAAGTTACCTTGACCAACTTGGTGGCTGAGCAAATGTTGAAAGCAGGTGATTTGCCCATCAAAATGACCGCACATTCACCCTGTTTCCGCTCCGAGGCAGGTAGCTATGGCCGTGACACCCGCGGTCTGATTCGCCAGCACCAATTCGACAAAGTAGAAATGGTGCGCATTGAGAACCCGGAAAACTCCTATGCAGCACTGGATGAAATGACCCAGCATGCTGAAAATATTCTGCAAAAGCTGGGGTTGCCTTACCGGGTTATCGTTCTGTGCACTGGTGATATGGGCTTTGGCTCTACCCGCACGCACGACATTGAAGTGTGGTTGCCTGCCCAAAATACTTACCGTGAAATTTCGTCTTGTTCAAACTGCGAAAGCTTCCAGGCGCGTCGCATGAAAGCCCGCTTTAAAAACGAGGCAGGTAAAACCGAGTTTGTGCATACTTTAAATGGTTCGGGCTTGGCGGTTGGGCGTACCTTGGTGGCGGTGCTTGAGAATTATCAACAAGCCGACGGCTCGGTAACGGTGCCTGAAGTTCTTCAGCCCTACATGGGCGGAAAAGCTGTACTTAACCCATAAAATTGCCCAACTTTTGCTTTCAGGCCCGTTGTGCCGGCAGAAGCAGGGGGCAAAGCACGCAGGCCAGTGCAGACAGAACGCTAAAGGTCCACAACATGGCGTGTGTGTTTTGCCCAGCCAGCAAGCTGACCACAGCCCCCACAATCAGGATTAGAAACCCGATCGCCGTGTTGCTGACAGCAACATAAGCAGAGCGGGTTTCTGCAGTGGCCATGTCCACAAGCAGGGTTTTTCTGCCCAAACGCACACCTGCCAGGCACACCGAAGTCAGGAAATAAGCACCGGTAAACAGCACCAATGCGCTGAATTCAATTTCAAATTGCAAAACCAGCAGTACAGCAATGCCTACCGCGGCGTTGATTGCACTGGCGATTGCCATCAAGGTGCGGCTTGAATAATCGGCCAAACGTCCCCACAAATAGCCCGACGCGGTGTTGGCCAGGCCAGAAACGATCAAAAACAGGCCGATCAAAGCGGCATTGCCCAGGGCGTCCTGGGCGAGAATGATCAGCATGGGTGCACCCAGCGACACGCTCAATAACAGGGTGCGAACAATCACGAAGTTGCGAAAAGGTTTGTCATCTTTCAACAAACGAAGCGATTTCAAAGCCTCAATGCCCGCATTGCCGCCTCCTGCGGTTGCGCCCGGCTCTTCCCGGATCGCCCAAATCGCGAAAGAAGCGACAATCCAGCACAGCCCAGCAATGCCAAAAAGACTGGCCAGGATCAATTCATTGTTTTTGATTTGATTGTAGAAACCCAGATTGAGCCCCAAGAGCAAGGTAAACAGCCCCGAAACACTCGTGGCCAGGCCCATGAGTGTGCCGCGCCGCGATTTCGACACGGTTTTTCCCAGTACGTCTTTGGCTGCAACTGAACATATACCTCTTGCAAAACTGAACACCAACAGGGCAGCAAATACCAGCCAACTCGCATTTTCTGCCGTCAAATCAAGGAACAATGCAAACCCGCATGCCCATAGGGCAAAGCCGCTGAGCAAGCCTCCGAACAACCAGACATACTTTCTCAGTGCTATGGCCCTTATTTTGGCGGCTATAAACAGCTGAGGAAGCAGCACACCAGACTCACGAATGGGCACGGCCAAAGACACCAGCAGCATGGGCGCTCCCAACAGGCCAAGAACCCATGGAAACACCAAGCGTGCACTGGCTATTTCGTCAGCCAATTTGGTGAAAAAGTTGCCAAGCAAGTGCAGAAAAAAATTAACGGGTTGGTGTTTGCAGGATTCATCAGGAATGTCCTTGCAAACGCGTGCGTCTTCGTCGCCTGTGATCAGATCGTATAGGGCTGTGGTGGCAGGTTTGGCTTTTTGCATCGGGATACTTTATCAACTAAAAAGGCACCCAAAGGTGCCTTTCCGATCAAACACTGGCTGTTGATTGCCAGGCGAGCAGTTTACTGCGCGCCAACTGTGGCCTTGATGGCTGCGATGAACTTCTCGCTTTGCGCTATGTTGCTGACTGTCGCTTCAAGACCGTGGCGGGCAGAAGCCAGGCGGATAAAGCGCTCCATGCGGCGGGTTTCGTGTTTGTTCCAGCGAACGGTGAATGACACAACACGGTTGTCGTCAATCCAGACATTGCTGGGTTTCAGGAACATGAAATCGCCCAAAGCTACTTTGGGCAATCCAACTTGACCGCTCGCGTCCACGCCGGTGAACTGAACCAGCAATGGGGTGCCATTTTGAAGCCAACTGTTGTTTTCAATAGCATCACAGAAGATGGAACAGGTTGACCAGGTAAGTCCGCTGTAGCGAACCATAAATGCCAGTCTGGATTCTTCAAAATTATCTGTTACATCTGAACCCACTGCAGCCAAATCTTCAGGTTTTACTTTAAGTGCCAGGAGTTCTTGCTCAAGTGTGCTGTAAGCAATGCTAGAACGAATTTGATCCGGAATAGGCTTAACCTGTAACCAGTGGAACAGGCAATAAGACCGAGTCAAACGCTCTGCAATCGAACTCATGATGAACTCCTGAAAAACATGCTGCAACGTTATTGGTACTGGGCTCGGGGTTTTTCAGATTCATACCGAGGCTCTAACCAATTTCCCTTGACTTCACAAACAATCAACAATCGAAAACCATGCTGATTTGTGTGTCAGTTACAAGAGAAGGTTCAATTATTGTTAACGCTGAACCCGGAAATTGGAATACCAATTTCCCAAATAATTTGCTTACGCTGCTTTTTCCTGATCTTTCGCAGGTGCTCCTATTCTTTTAACTGAATATTCATTTAAAAATTGGGGTAGCAGATTGTCCCAATCGGGGTTTAAGGACTCAATCAACAGCAAGCGCATGTCGCGTGGCCAGTTCCGCACTCGGCGAAGTCGGGCCACAAATTTGTCATGGTCAGTCCAGACTTCGAAGTAAACAAGGCGATCAAGTCGATGGTAGTGTGCATAATCACGGCGAAGCCCTTGCAGGTGTTCATCCATGCGCGTCGCAAGACAGTTGGTATCCCCCAGGTAAAGGGGGCCATTGGGTTTGTTGTTCGACAAAATATAAAGCCAGTATTTGTCTTGCTTTCTGGCGGTGTCGTTCAAGCTACTGTCCGTGTTCTTGCTCAATTCATCCTCCGCACCATTGGGGCTTTAGGGCAATAAGTGGTTGTAAGTACAATACTTATTGATTGTATGTGTATTGCTTATTTTGCTGTGCAAGTTTCTCCCTCTTAATGGGTGCTGCCATCGCTATTTTTGACGGATATTCGGTGGTACTATATTTGTGGACAATTATTTCCTGATGCCAAAATAATTTTGGCGGTCTGATTATTTATATATTTATCAAAGGCTTATATGCTTACAGCTATCCTGGTGGATGGTCCGTTCTTCATTCGCAGAATTCGCCAAATTTTTCCAAGTTCAGTCCACCATGACGCAAAAGTCATGGCCGATCTGGTGTGGCGTTTATCAGCCGCTCATTTGTTTGAACGCAATCAGCCCAAGCGCCACTTGTTCCGCATTTTTTTCTATGACACGCCCGTGTTCACGCAACGTGTAACCTTGCCGGTTTCCAGACAACAAATTGATTTGTCAAAATCCAAAGAAGGGCAATTCCGGGTGGCGTTTCAGCGTCAATTGCAAAGAAAACGGAAATTGGCTGTGAAGCTGGGCGAAGCGCGCGAAGCGGATACCTGGAAACTGAATGAGGATGCCCTCGCTGATTTGCTTGGCAAACGCATTACCGTAGACGACCTGGCCGATGAGGACTTCACCCCCGATTCCCACCCCAAGGGCATTGAATTAAGAATGGGCGTAGATCTAGCTACCCTGGCCTACAAACGACAGGTTCAACAGGTGGTCTTGCTGACCGGAGATGGTGCTTTTTCAAGTGCGGCGGAATTGTTGCGTCACGAGGGCGTTGATGTGGTGCTCGACCCGATGTGGCAAAACATTTCTGAAGATCTGTTTTCCTACATTGATGGGCTGCGCTCGACCTGCCCCCCACCAGACAGGGCAGCAGATTTCCTGGCCCGAATTGGATCCGATACTTACGATCACGACGATTTGCCTGCAGAATAAAAAAAGCCCACGTCAAAGTGGGCTTTTTTCTGCACCAAGGGAGGTGGAGTACTTCAATCAATCCCCCATGCCTTCTGCGTAAAGGTCGTTGATTCGATCCTTGAACGCTTCAATCACCTTCACGCGTTTTACCTTGAGGGTCGGCGTTAAAAGGCCGTTGTCGACCGTCCAGGGTTCTTTGGTGGTGATAATGCGGCGCACACGGATGTAGCGCGGCAAATGCTGCAAACGCTCATTGGCTCGTTTGATCAGTTCTTTTTCATTGGAGTTGGCAGTGACCGCAATCATGCCGATGAACGGTCGTCCCTCGCCGATCAATACAATTTGCTCAAACACATCGTCACCAATAATGGCCATTTCCGCATCCTGCGGGGAAAACTTCTCGCCATTGGACAACACCATGATGTCTTTGATTCGACCCCGAATATAAATTCGTTTGTCCTTGATTTCAGCCACGTCGCCCGTGTGCAGCCAACCGTCTGAATCGATCGCTGTTTTTGTGGCCTCTTCGTTTTGCCAATACCCCAACATGATGTTGGGGCCGCGTGCCAGCAGTTCGTCATTTTCGCCCAGCATGACCTCTACATTGGGCAGAGCAGGGCCCACAGATTCAGGCACATTGCCTTCGGGACGGTTGACTGAGATGACCGGGCAGGCCTCAGTCATGCCATAGCCGTGAAGAATGGGAAGCCCCATTGCGATAAACGCCTTGGCAATTGTGCTGTCTAGTGCCGCACCACCCACCACGGCCAAACGCAAGCGGCCGCCCAGTCTTTCCAGAATAGGTTGAGCCACTTTGGCGCGCAGAAGAGGGAGTTGAAAGTGATCGACAATGCCACCTTTGCCCTGTTCCATCCGCCAGCCCACATCCACCAGCTTTTCGAATGCCTTTCGCTTGAAGCGAGAGTCTTTGACAGAGGCTTGAATGCGGCCGTAAAACTTTTCAAAAATGCGCGGTACAGCAAACAGAACCGTGGGTGCCTGTGTTGCCAGGTCTTCTGGCAATTGATTGATACCACGTGCGTAAATCACTTTTGCACCCACACGCAGGGGCAAGTAGTAACCGCCAGTGCGCTCGAACATGTGAGACATGGGCAAAAATGACAAAAATACGTCTTCCGGCTTTGCAATGTCCAACTGGAAACAGCTGTCTACGTTGGCGATCACGTTTTTGTGCGACAACATTACTCCCTTAGGGCGACCCGATGTGCCCGAGGTGTAGCAAATTGTGGCCAGCGTGTTTTGCTCTAGATCGAGCAGCTCGAAGGGCTCCAGCTTTTTATCCAGACTTTTCAGCACATGGACCGCATTTTCCACGCCATCGGCTTCTTTTTCGATGTCTGATTTGATCGACAACACGCGAACGTCTTTCAGATTCTCTTTCAACAGGTTGCGGGCAATGCGGTCATTTTCAACAACCACTGCGCGCGATCCGGAATCCTGAATGCAATAAGCAATGTTGCTGGCATTGTCGTCCACATAAAGCGGCACTGAAACAAGACCCATGGCCACTGCACCCTGGTCAAACGCCACCCAGTGAACACTGTTCTTCAGGCAAATGGCGACCCTGTCGCCGGGCTGTAAGCCCATGGATCTGAAAAAAGCCTGCCAGGAACGTGCAAGATCAATCATTTCCCGGGCTTTGAAATCAACCCACTCGTTGTCGATGAACTGACGGTACAACACGCGATTGGGGGTGTCGTCATGTTGAAACAAGAATGTGGCGATGTTCGCCATAAGGAGGTCTCCCAAATTTCTGTTTTTATAAAATTGACCGTAGTGTACTGAACAGTTTAAGGATTGATAAGAACACTCATTCTAGATTTGTATTCAAGGCCTTGATGACGGCTGGACGGGCACTTAACGCCTCATACCATTTGTGCACTGCAGGATAATCACTTAGTTCTATTCCCTGGCGTTGCCAACGATAAACCCAAGGATACAAAGCCATGTCTGCAATCGAATAATCATCACCCGCAATATAAGAATATTCACTGAGCTGTTTGTTGATTACTTCGTAAAGTCTTTTGGCTTCATTGGTGTATCGATTGATAGCATATTCAATTGGTTCAGGCGCGTAAATCCGAAAATGATGGGCCTGCCCCAGCATAGGACCCACGCCGCCCATTTGAAACATTAGCCATTGAATGATTGAGAGGCGTTCTCGGTGACTATTACCGAAAAACTTGCCGGTTTTCTCGGCCAAGTAAATCAGAATGGCACCGCTTTCAAACAATTCGAGTGGTTTTCCGTCAGGGCCATGCGGGTCAATAATCGCCGGTATTTTGTTGTTGGGGCTGAATTTCAAAAACTCGGGCTTGAATTGATCGCCCTTGCCAATATCAACCGCAACGGGTTTCCATTGAAGTCCCATTTCCTCGCAGGCAATGTGAATTTTGTAGCCGTTGGGAGTTGTCCAGGTGTAGACCTGAATCGGTTCATTTTGCGCAGTATTCAATCAACGCTCTCCAGTGATGCAAGTGGGCTAACACGTTCGTGCTAGGTCATTTCAAGGATACCTCACTGAGTGTTGTCATGCGTATGCTAACGCTAACAGGAACAATTGAACCGAGAGTAGACATGCCGATTTTCTGGACACAAGCCGCTCGAGTAATTCACCTTTTGGTGTTTTCGATTCTCTGTGCTTTATTGACGCTGTTTCCCCTGCCAGGTCTCAGCCTTGAAATTTCCACACCAGTGGGTATTCAGCAAATTGGTCAAATCCTGAATGTGAAAAGTACGCTCAGCAACATGCCAGAAGGAGCTGAGTCGCAATTGCGATCCACATGCCTGAAGGCTCGAATATATGCTTTGGGAAATACCCCTGGCAGTTATGAAAGTACCCTCTCTCGAGAGGTACTGGTGAATTTTGACCCAACAATTCGCCGCGGAGGCTTGCTCGAATTCAAGTCTGTAGCACCTGTTGAGGATGCGGTGGTTGAAATGGAGTTGGTGTCGGAGTGCCCCTTGATCGTGTTCAGCACAAAATGGACATTGCTGTTGAAACAGGGTGGGGTCGAACAGGGCAGTGCAATTAATGTAAGCACTGTTGGCAAAGAATCTGCTTTTGACCCTGAAGGTTCTTCTTTGTTGGCCAATTCCAGAAAAGCACCAGCGCCACAGCTTGACAGCAAACCAGTGTGGATGACTCAAGACGAGCGACATGAAATAAAGCCTCAACAAGCATTGAACCAGACTCCCGCAGTTGTTTTAAAGACACCAGAAAATGATGAGGCGGCTGGTAGCAATGAAGTTGTGAAGGTGGCATCGCTTAATACGGATTTGTTTGGCGCCGGGCTCATTGAAAGCCGACGGGAAACCAGCGATGTAACTGGCGGGCTGGGTTTGAATGAATACACTGGGGAAACAGCTGCAAACCGTAAGCTGCAAGAGTGGCTGCTGCCGGTATCGTTGGGTGCAGCGGTTCTGTTGATAATTACTTTGTTACTTTATCGACGGCATTCAGCTAAAAAAGCAAACATTCAGTTTGGGGTTAATGAGTACGGTCACGATGAGCGCCGTGCCAATAATTCACAGCCGCTGGATGTAGCGACCATCAGCCGAGAACATGTCATGGCGTTTTCTGGAGAGCCTGCATCATTGTCAGTGGGCAGCCATCGGGTGTTGGAGTCTCTGATTGGAAATGATGAACAGGACTTTGACGCCGACCTGAATTCGTCTGTCCATAACATGAACACCGGTTTGATTGACCCTGTGTATCGATCGTCTCTAAAAATCAGTCTTGAGTTAATCAATCGGGCCGATATTCCCAGCTGGAAATTGCCTGCATCTTATCTGGGTTTGGTCGAGTCGCGGAACAAATCACTGGAGCTGCACAGAACGATCGATGCTTTGTTGTTGCGAAGTCAAATTGGCTTGATTGAATTGGCTTTTCAGGATGCCAAACAGGGCCAGTTGACCCCGGCGCAGTCTTCACTGGAACTGCTGGAGCAGGTACTTGGCAATGAGTTACATGACATGGAGTTCAGACCAACGCTTTGCGTGCCCGATGTGGTCAAAAGTCATGTGCGCGCAAAAATGTGCGAGATCGCGGGAGCCGATAAGCGCCAGCTACTTCGTGAAAACCTGGTGAACTTGAACAGCCAGGTGCTTAGCCCCGCACTGTGCTTTAATTCAAATGCATGGCGCGAATTCTTGAGTGAGGAAGGTATTCTGGATTAGCCATCACATTGCTGTTCACGACACGCTTAGGGACTCTTCCAGTTGCTCAATCTCAAGCATCAGTTCCAGCAACTCATTTTCCGCGTTCTCTAGGCGAGCGGCGATCAAGTTGCGCTCATGGTGCAGTTCCGCGGCTTTTTTCGAATCGTCGGGTTTGCTGTAGTCGCATTTGGCCAAAGCTTCATCAAGTTTGGCCATTTTGGGTTGGTCAGTCTCAATTAGTTTTTCAAGTTTTTTAACCTGATTGCCCAATTGTTTGATTCGTTGGTTCACAGCGTGCCTGTCTATCGGTGCTGCCACAATTGCAACAGGTTTGTTGTTCGAATTGCCTTGTTTTGCATTGCGATTTTCCGCACTGGTTTCTTTGCGCAGCAGCTCGGCATAGTCATCCAGGTCCCCATCAAATTCGGTCACGGCACCTTGGTGAACGCGCCAAAAGCGATCAGTAATAGATTCTAGCAAATGCCGGTCATGAGAAACCATCACCAGGGCTCCTTCAAATTCCAGAAGGCTGCTGGCCAAGGCTTGGCGAGTTGCAATGTCCAGGTGGTTTGTGGGTTCATCCAGCAATAGCAGGTTGGGGCGTTTGTAAGCCAAAAGGGCCAAAGCCAAACGCGACTTTTCACCGCCCGAGAAACTGCCAACCAATTGACGAACTTTGTCGTCTCTAAAGTGATAGCGTGCCAGGAATTCACGCGCTTTTTGCTCGGAAATTTGCCGCTCCAGACGTGACATGTGCTGCAAGGGTGTGGCGTTCATGTCAAGCGATTCAATTTGGTCTTGTGCGAAATACCCGTAAACCAGCCCTTTGCCCTCAACCCGCTCACCACCCAACATGTTGAGCTCGCCCACCAATGTCTTAACCAGGGTGGTTTTGCCATTGCCGTTGGCACCCAACAGACCGATACGGTCGCCAGGGCGAAGTTCAAGACTGATACTTTTTAGAATGGGCGTTGCACCTTCATAGCCACAATCGCTCCGGTTCAGCACCACCAACGGGTCTGGACTTTTGTGGGGTTCCATAAACGGAATTGCCACATGGGGTTCTACTTGCAAAGTTTCAATCAACTTGATCTTTTCAAGTCGCTTTACCCGGCTTTGTGCTTGTTTGGCCTTGCTGGCTTTGGCCTTGAAACGATCCACAAATTTTTGCAGCTTTTCCATTTCACCAGCAGCCTTTTTGTTGGCCTGGCTAACCTGGTCTGCACGCTCGGCAAAAGCACGCTCAAACGCAGAGTAACCACCTGTGTACTTGGTCAGTTTTTCGCTGTTCAGGTGCACGGTGTGGGTACACACCTCGTCTAGAAAATCACGGTCATGTGAAACCAGAATTACCGTGCTGTTGACTTGCTTGATCCACTGCTCCAGCCACACCACCGCTTCGATGTCCAGGTGGTTGGTGGGTTCATCCAGCAAAATAAGGTCGGCCCTTGAGCCTAGCACTTTGGCAAGGTTCAAGCGCATTTTCCAGCCGCCAGAAAACTCGCCAACTTTGCGTTGAAGGTCTTCTGTTTTAAACCCCAAGCCATGAAGAATGGTGGCCACACGCGCTTCAGCAGTGTAGCCATCCAGGTTCTCCAGCTCTTCATACAAGTGGCCAAGTTGCTCCATGTCGCCGCTTTCTTCAACAGCATGAATTTTTTGGCGCACTTCGTGCAAGGCCCGGTCACCTTCCAGGGCGAAATCAATCACGCTGAGGTGGTTGGCTGTTACTTCCTGATCAATCCAGGAAAGTCGCCACACCTTGGGCAGGTCGATACTGCCTTGATGAATGTGAAGCTCGCCAAGAAGGGCACTTAGAAAACTGGATTTACCAGCGCCATTGTGACCAATTAGACCTACTTTTTCACCGGGAAACAGAGTGAGTTCAGCATTGGTTAAAATAGGCTTGCTGCCCCGCGCAATGCTGAGGTTGTTGATTTGAATCATTGAATGGGTTTAGACCAAGTCTTCTTTGTTGAGCAAAAACACCTGTTCGTCACCTGCCGAGGTTTCAAGCCAAATGGGATTTAAATGTGGAAAGGCCGCTTCGAAATGCAGTTTTTCATTACCGAGTTCAACCACCAGAAAACCGCCGTCTTTCAGGTGTTTAGGGGCCTGTTCAAGAATATCCTGAATCAGATCCATACCGCTGTCGCCACCGGCCAAAGCCATGCGTGGTTCATGCAGGTACTCTGGCGGCAGCTTTTTCATGGAGGCCTCATTGACATAAGGCGGGTTGGTCAAGATGAAGTCGTATTGCTTGCCATTCAGGTTTGAAAACAAATCCGATTCAATGGCATGAACACGCCGCTTCATTTCATGCAGCTGTATGTTCTCGCGCGCGACACTCAAGGCCTCAGTTGACAAATCGACAGCATCAACCTGCGCATTTTCAAACACATAGGCAGCCAGAATCGCCAGACAGCCGGAACCTGTGCACATGTCAAGAATCTCGAATGGCATTTCAGGGGCATTCACCCAGGGCGTTAATTGGTCGGCCAGCAGTTCAGCGATGAAGGAACGCGGGATGATGACCCGTTCGTCGACCTTGAAGGCATGTCCTTGCAACCAGGCCTCGCCAGTGATGTAACTGGCCGGCTTGCGATCGACTACACGTTGGGTAATAAAACGTGTCAGTCGATTGGCTTCTTGAATGGTGACACGTGCGTCCCAAAACGGCCCGACATCGCCAATCGGCAGACTGAGCGCCGACTGCACCATATAAATCGCTTCATCAAATGCGTTGCTTGAGCCATGGCCAAAAAACACCTGACCACGGCGCATTTCGCTGACATAAAACCGCACCCAGTCGCGAACGGTGTGTAGTTCTTTGGGGTCGACTGCAATGTGTGCGGTGTAATCCTGATTCATGAATTGCCTTGGCTGAAATCGGTTTGCCCAATGGTGAGTACGCCGTTCAATTCGACGACCGGGCGTTTAATGATGCTGGGGTATTCCAACAGAAGGGCTTTGGCACCCTCAGGTGACCGGGCTTTGCCTTGCAGGCTTTCGTCCAGACCACGCCAAGTGGTGCCTTTCCGATTGATGACTTTATCCAACCCGAAGGTACTGATCCATTCGTCAAGCAGCAACGCGGGTACACCATGTTTTTTGAAGTCATGGAAAACAATTTCCACGTCATTCGATTTCAGGGATGCAATCGCTTTTTTTACGCTGTCGCAGTTAGGAATTCCGTATACCTTGGCTGTCATTCTGTCGGATGCTCCTTTACTCTGCGTTGCGCAGCAATTCGTTGATGCCGGTTTTCGCACGTGTTTTTGCATCAACACGCTTGACGATGACCGCGCAGTACAGGCTGTACTTGCCACAAGCGCTGGGCAGTGAGCCACTGACGACCACTGAGCCAGCAGGAATTCGGCCGTAACTTACTTCGCCTGTTTCTCGGTTGTAAATTTTTGTACTTTGACCGATGTAAACACCCATGGAAATCACGGAGTTTTCTTCAACGATTACGCCTTCCACTACCTCAGAACGTGCGCCAATAAAGCAGTTGTCTTCGATGATTGTGGGGTTCGCCTGTAGAGGTTCCAACACGCCACCAATGCCTACGCCACCGCTCAAGTGAACGTTTTTACCGATTTGTGCGCATGAACCCACAGTGGCCCAAGTGTCCACCATGGTGCCTTCGTCTACATATGCACCAATGTTCACGTAGCTGGGCATCAGCACAACATTTTTGGCAATGAAACTGCCACGGCGGGCCACGGCAGGCGGTACTACACGGAATCCACCTTTCTTGAAGTCTTCTTCGGTGTAATCGACAAACTTGGTGGGCACCTTGTCGTAAAACTGGGTGAAACCACCGGCAGCCATTGGCTTGTTGTCTTCAAGGCGGAAAGAAAGCAACACGGCTTTCTTGATCCATTGGTGGGTTACCCACTCGCCGCTTTCCTTGGAACAAACACGCAATTCACCCCTGTTCAATTTTTCCAGTACGTCGCCAACAGCGGCGCGAACGTCTGCAGGTGCAGAAGAAGGGGAAATTTCTGCACGGTTTTCCCATGCGGCTTCAATGATGGATTGATGATTATTTGTCATGGTGATTTCCTGTGTCAGAGACTGTTTTTAATTTGTTGTGCAATTCGACAAGCGGCCTCATTGCATTCGGCCAGGCTGGCTACCAGCGCAATTCTCACATGGTTGCTGCCGGGGTTAAATCCATTCACCTCGCGACCCAAAAAGCTTCCGGGCAATAGGGTAACATGCGCTTGCTCAAATAGCCTTTTGGCGAAGGCTGTGTCGCTTTGCCCCACATCAGCCCAAAAGTAAAAGCCGGCGGGTGGAATATGCAGTTCAAGTTTGCCTTCAAGAATGGCGCTGAAGGCTTTGAACTTCTCGGTGTATAAGCGGCGGTTCTCGGCAACGTGTTCTTCATCGTTCCAGGCAGCTACGCTGGCCATTTGTATGGTGGTCGACATGGCAGAACCATGGTAGGTGCGGTAGCGAAGAAATGCCTTGATCAGCTCTGCATCGCCTGCCACATAACCAGAACGAAGCCCGGGCGCGTTAGAGCGCTTGGAGAGGCTGGAAAACACAATCAGGTTGTTGTAATCCGACCTTCCCAAACGGCTTGCTGCTTCAAGCCCACCGATGGGGGCTGCGGTGCCATCTAGATAAATTTCTGAATAACATTCATCCGATGCGATCACGATATTGTATTCATCGGCCAGATCAAACAGCTTTTGCCAGTCTTCAAGTGAATACACCGCGCCGGTCGGGTTGTTGGGCGAACACACATACATCAGCTTTGTTTTGGCCAATACATCGGGGCTGAGCGCGTGAAAATTTGACAAACCGCTGGCCGGATCAATGTTCACGAACACAGGGCTTGCGCCACCTAAAAAGGTGGCGCCTTCGTAAATTTGATAAAACGGGTTTGGAAAAACAACGTGGCTGTCGTTCTCACAACCATCCAGTACCACCTGTGCGAAAGAAAACAAAGCCTCACGCGAGCCCAGAATCGGCAAAACCTGAGTTTCCGGATCGACCAAGGCATCAAAACGGCGCAATATCCACTCAGAGATTGCTTTTCTCAACACCGGCAATCCCTGCGTACCGGGGTATACCGACAAGCCATCAAGGTTGTCGATCAAAGCCTGCTTGATCAGCGCTGGCGTGGGATGCTTGGGTTCGCCAATCGACAAATTCACATGGGTCAAACCACCCGTGTGCTGGGTGCCCGCGAACAATGCTTTGAGGCGTTCAAATGGATAAGGCTGAAGTTTGTCGAGGTTTTTCAATGAGTTCACCGGAATTGCTGTTTAGCCATCGTATTAAGCCAAGCGCGTATAGCCACGCGCTTTTAACCCCTCGCATTTAGCCACGAGTAGGGTTCATGGTTGAAATGGAATCCAGTTCAACTTTCGGCAAGGGCTGAAAGCCTGAGTGGCGGTGTTCAGCCACCACCGTGGTGTATACACCACCCCGAACATACCATTTCGCAGTCAGTTTCATGTAGCGGGGGTCAGTTGCGGCCACCAGGTCGTCCAGAATCTTGTTGGTTACAGCCTCGTGGAAAGCACCTTCCTCCCTGTAACTCCACATGTACATTTTCAGGCTTTTCAGCTCTACATTCTTCTGGTTGGGCAGGTAGTCGATCACCAAAGTGGCGAAGTCTGGCTGCCCGGTCAAGGGACAAAGACATGTAAATTCAGGCACTTCGATGTGAACGTGGTAGGGTCGATCCGGGTTCGGATTCGGAAAAGTCTGTAAATCACGGCTGGGTTTGTTACTCATAATTCTCTCGTGGGCCTTTTTAGCCTGTTGTGGCCTTTGGCCTTTGTGGCGTTAAACAACTCAATCATCCTGCCAACTACGGGCGGGGGCCCGGCGTAAAGCGCGAAGGCTTTGCTATTATAAGGTCAGCGGGTTTTCAAGTTCCCGTGGGTTGAAGTTTTTATTCGTTCTATTGGTCTCATTTCCACTTCATCGTGCGATTAACTCACATTCGTTTAGCTGGCTTTAAGTCATTTGTTGAACCAACGTCCTTTGCCGTGCCCAGTAATTTGGTGGGTGTGGTGGGTCCGAACGGCTGTGGCAAATCCAACATCATCGACGCGGTACGCTGGGTACTGGGTGAATCCAAGGCGTCGGAGCTGCGTGGCGAATCCATGCAAGACGTGATCTTTAATGGCTCCACCAACCGCAAAGCGGCCTCGCGTGCCAGCGTAGAGCTGGTGTTTGACAATGCAGAAGGCAGGGCAGGCGGCAGCTGGAACCAATATTCCGAAATTTCCGTTAAACGCGTGCTCACACGCGATGGCGCTTCAACCTATTACATCAACCAGCAGGCGGTTCGCCGCCGCGACGTCCAGGATATTTTCCTGGGTACAGGTCTTGGGCCACGCGCCTATGCCATTATCGGGCAGGGCATGATTGCCCGTATTATTGAAGCCCGCCCGGAAGAATTGCGCATTTTTCTGGAAGAGGCCGCAGGTGTATCGAAATACAAGGAACGCCGCCGGGAAACTGGCAATCGTTTGGCCGACACGCGCGACAACCTCACCCGTATCGAAGATATTCTTCGCGAATTGACCAGCCAGATTGAGCGACTGGAGCAGCAAGCCACCGTGGCGCGGCAGTTCAAGGAACTTGAAGAGGCTAAAAATACCAAGCAGCGCTTGCTTTGGTATATCCGCTATTCCGAGGCGTTAGAGCAGAAAAATACTGGCCAGGCCAAGCTTGAACGTGCCAAAGCTGATCTTGAGGCCATTCAAAGCAAATCGATTAGCACCCAAACTGAACTGTTTGCTGTGCGTGAAAAGCAGGTGGACGCCCAGCAACAGCTGGAGAACGACCAAACCCAATGGATTGAATCCAACAGGCAAGTAAGCCGTCTTGAAGCTGATTTGCGCGTGATGGCTGAATCACGCGCACGCCTAGGTACTCGAGTGGCCGAGCTTGAACTTGAAATTCAAAACTGGACTGTGCGGGAAGAAGACGCGAAGGCACGATTGGAAGAAATCAGTGGTTCTACTGAAGAACAGCAAGCCGAGCTGGAAGAACGAATTATTGCCCTTGAAGAGGCCGAGCTGGCCGTCGAGCCAGTTGAGCTGGCCTTGCAGGCTGCGCGATCCGCTGTAGACCAAAAACGCGCCGGTGTCATGCAAATACAGCAGGCACTTGGCCAGGTTTCTTCGCAGCAGGAATCAGCCAGCCGTGCCGAAAACACGATTCAAGTGAAATTGGATCGGCTTGAAAGCGAAAAGCAGCAAATTGCAGCACCTTCGGTACACGAAATGGACGAAGTCCAATCTCGGGTCCATTCCCTTGAACGGGAGCTTGACAATGCCACCGGCAACCTTGCTGAATTTGAAAGCAAGTTGGCTGCTGGTGGTGCCGAACTTGATCATGTTCAAGCCTCATTCAATGCTGAGCGGGACAAGCATGCCAACGCGCAGGCGCAATTGCAGGCACTTGAGAAATTAAACGAGCAACTTGCCGAAAGCGCTGAGTTAAAGCCCTGGGTTGAAAGTAGCGGCCTTGGCGATACACCGCGCTTGTTGGGCAAGTTACAAGTGGAGCGTGGCTGGGAAAGGGCACTTGAATCGGCGCTGCGGGAGTCGCTTGACAGCTTTCAGGTACGAACGCTTGACATGGTTGAGGGCTTTGCCAAACAGCCACCCCCTGCACGCGTGGCTTTCATGGAATCAGCGAGTCAGGGCGGTGGTTCAAACCTTTCTGTTGGTCCGGAAGACCTGGCCAGCCTGGTGCGCTGCACAGACTCTGCCATTCAGCAATCTTTGATTCAATCACTGGCTGGGTACCTCCTGGCCCCCGATTTGCAAGCCGCACTGGCGAAACGAAAAACCCTGAAGCCTGGCCAGCGGATCTTCACGCCACAAGGGCATTGTGTCAGCGCCACAGGCGTGTCTTTTTATGCGGCAGACAATGCGCAAAGCGGTCGGCTTGAGCGCCAGCAGCAAATAGAAGCCCTGCGTACAGAAGTGCGCGCGCTAGACATGTTGAAAAATGAATCCATGGCCAAGCGCGACCAACTGCAATTGCGCACGGGTGAAATGAAAGCCCATGTGGTGCAAGCGCGTCAACTGGTTGAAAGTTTGACCAAGCGACTGCATGAAGCCCAGGTACAACTGATTCGCTTGCAAGAGCAGCAAAGCAGAGCAGACAGCCGCCGGGAACAAATTGGTTTAGACCTGGCTTTGTTGCAAAGCGAACTGGAAGAACAGCGGGCAATTTTACTTGAATCGGAAGACAGGTACGCCGAACTGGATGAGCAGCTTGCCGTCGCCAGCGATGCGCTCGAAAGCCAGAAAGACAAAGTGACTGAAGCAGAACAGGCGCTGCGCGACAAACAGGCGCAGGTGCAGAATGCGCTGCGTAAAAAGCAGGATGCAGAATTCAATATTCGTAATCAGGAATCTCGCCAACGCGAATGTGAACGCGACATTGCTTTTGCAAGCAGTCAAATTCAGCAAATTCAGCAACGCAAACAATTGGCGCTGGCTGAACTTGAGGGGCTTTCTGAGACCGAAGGTCAAGAAGCATTGCAGCTTGCCTTGGAAGAGCGCGTAATTGCAGAAGAAAAAGTGGCAGTTTCTCGTGATGCGCTAGAACAAATCATGGCGAAGGTATCTGAGCTTGAACGTGCGGAAAAAGAAAGTGACAAGCAGGCTGATCCACTGCGGGATGCGGTACAAGACCTCGCATTAAAAATTCAGGCCGCTGAACTCACCATCGAACAATACAAGAATTTGATGGACGAAGTGCAGGCCGATGTAAACGAATTGGGTCAGCAATTCGTTGCCATGGATGTACCTCCGAAAGCATCAGTGCTTCAGGCCGAAGTAACCCGCCTTACCAACGGTATGCAAGAGTTGGGAGCAGTGAACCTGGCTGCGCTGGATGAACTGGCTGCTGCAACAGAGAGAAAATCATTCCTTGACCAACAGGCCGGCGACCTGATTGAAGCCATGGAAACCCTTGAGGATGCGATCCGCAAAATTGACAAAGAAACACGCGACCTTCTCTCCGAAACTTTTGGTGTGGTTAACGGGCATTTCTCGCGCCTCTTTCCCAAGTTGTTTGGTGGTGGAGAAGCCCGCTTGGTCATGACTGGCGACGAAATTCTGGATGCAGGCGTGCAGGTATTTGCCCAACCTCCCGGCAAGAAAAACGGCACCATTCATCTCTTGTCGGGTGGCGAAAAAGCACTAACGGCCACAGCACTGGTTTTCGCAATTTTCGAGTTGAATCCTGCACCGTTCTGCTTGCTCGACGAAGTTGATGCACCGCTGGACGATGCGAACACCGAGCGTTTCACCCGCTTGGTCAAACAAATGTCTGAACAAACCCAGTTTTTGTTCATTTCCCACAATAAAATCGCCATGGAAATGGCGCAGCAGCTGATCGGCGTCACGATGCAGGAGAAAGGTGTTTCCCGCATTGTTGCCGTTGACCTGGCGGCTGCAGAAAAAATGGCAACGGAAACCGTATGAACGACCTACAACTTACCCTGCTGATTGTTGGAGGTGGTGGCATTGCTGCCATGATCGCTTACAACTGGTGGCAAGATTATCGACTGCGCAAACAAGCCAGCGAACGTTTTGGTGAAACCGATCAAGACCCGCTGTTGAATACGGGTTCTGTCAAATCGAGTTATGAGCGTACAGAGCCCGGGTTCTCGGGATCACAAGAGTTTGACTCTTCCCCTGAATTGGATGAAACAGGCGGAGAAGCAGACTTTAATGCACACCGAGCTGACAGCCATTTGCAAAATGAACCGCAAATGACAATCGACAAACGCCTGTTTGCAGATTTCATCATCCGTTTCGACGAAGACAAAGATGCCAACACCTGGAAGGCCCTGATCGACGGGTTGGAACAAATCAATCGCAAGCGAATTATTTATTCTGCCAGCCCAGACGCCGCTGAAAACGCTGATACGCTGTGGTTCAAGGCAAGCCCCTATGAGGGCACCGCAAAATCCTTGAAAGCAAGCGTTCAAATTGCCAACCGCAAAGGTCCGCTCAGCTCAATCGAGTTTTCTGAAGTGCTTGGAAAATTCAGGCGATTTGCTGAAGACCAAAACGCGGACATTGAATTTCCCGAGATGAAGGAAGTGGTGGCCAAAGCTGAAACGCTGGACCAAGCCGCGGCTGCTTTGGATACCTTGCTCGGTCTGCATTGCCTGTTACCTGAAACCGTACAGGAAAGCACCGCAGTCGACATGCTTGCTGTGGCAGGTTGGGTGCAAAAAGGCCACCAGTGGTTTCTCAATGATGAATCCGGCACCCTGGCCAGCATGGTAATTCACAATGCGCCCGGCAAACGCCTGTTGAGCTTTAGTATTGACGTACCCAATTCAGCTGAACCCATTAAAGCCTTGGGCGATATTGTCACCGTATGCCATGGCATGAATGAAAAATTTGGTGCACCGCTAATGGACGATTCTGGCCGAACCTTGAGTACTCAAGCCATTGAGGGCATCTACAACCAGTTGATTGAACGGGTTCGTAATTTGACCGATTCTGGCTTCAAGCCGGGTGCACCTGTAGCTCGCATTTTGTTTTCATGACCAATCTGGATTTGTTTGACAGCAACGGCAGTGGCGACAAATCCGATGAGCAGGACGAGTCTCCAAGCGCGGCAATTCGCCGCCTGATTGAACTGCTGAACCGCTGGGAACATGCCTACTATGTGCTGGATGCACCTGAAGTGCCGGACTCCGAATATGACCGGGTCTATCAGGCACTTCAACAACTCGAGAACAGCCACCCCGACCTGACTCAGAGTGACTCCCCCACACAACGCGTTGGTGGCAAACCCGCGGATGGCTTCGAGCAGGTCAAGCACCGCGTACCCATGCTGTCGCTTGGCAATGCCTTTGAGGACAGCGACGTGCTTGCCTTCGATCGACGAGTCAAGGAACTGGCTGACCTGCCGATAGACACCACAATTGCTTACGCCGTTGATCCAAAATTTGACGGATTGGCCATCTCAATTCATTACAAAAACGGCATTTTCCAACAAGCGATTACTCGCGGCGACGGCACGGTTGGTGAAGACGTATCTACCAATGTAAAAACCATTCGAAGCTTGCCCTTGAAATTAAAGGGAAGCAAGGTGCCTGAGCATTTGGAAGTGCGTGGCGAAATTTTCATGTTCAAGAAAGATTTCGCACAGATGAATGAGAGGCAAGCGGAACTTGGCCTGAAAGTTTTTGCAAATCCACGCAATGCTGCAGCTGGCACCATTCGCCAACTCGACCCCAAAATAGCTGCAAGTCGACCGCTGCGGTTTTACTGCTATGGTGCGGCCCTTGAACGGGATCAGTTGCGTGAACTAAAAAGTCAATCCGCCATGATGCAATGGCTGTCTGGAATGGGCCTGCCTGTTTCAGAACTTAGCCAAACCGCCTTGGGTGCCGAGGGCCTCTTGACCTTCTACCGCAGCGTGGGCGAGCGCCGCAGCACATTGCCTTTTGAAATTGACGGCGTGGTTTACAAGGTAGATTCTTTTGACCTTCAAGATCAACTTGGTTATGTGGCCAAAGCGCCGCGTTTTGCAGTGGCCCACAAATTTCCGCCCGATGAAGTGCTCAGCCGCCTGCTGAACATTGAAGTACAAGTGGGCCGTACAGGGTCGATCACACCTGTTGCAAAACTTGAACCCGTGAAAGTGGGTGGTGTTGTTGTATCGTCTGCCACCCTGCACAATCTTGATGAAATTCAACGCAAGGATTTGCGGGTAGGTGACCAGGTTTTGGTTCGCCGTGCCGGCGATGTAATTCCCGAGGTGTTGCCTTTCCCGGGCAACCAGCGCAGCGCAGGAAGCTGCGCCTTTGTCATGCCGACACACTGCCCAATTTGTAATTCACTGGTTCAAAAAGAAGAGGGCGAAGCTGCTTTCCGGTGTACAGGCGGCTTGGTGTGCAAAGCCCAGCTTACGCAGTCGATTATTCATTTTGCGCATCGACGTGCCATCGACATTGAGGGCCTGGGTAGCAAACTGGTTGAAGTACTGGTTGACAAGGAATGGGTAAAAACCCCCGCAGACCTGTTTCGCCTCGAATTTGATGCCTTGGTTCAGCTTGAGCGCATGGGAGAAAAATCGGTGCGCAACCTGCTGGACAGCATCGAAAAGGCCAAGCAAACCACATTTGGCAGATTTTTGTTCGGCTTGGGAATACGGCATGTTGGCGAGGCTACCGCCCGTGATTTGGCGGCCTATTTCAAGAATGTGGATCGGCTGATGAGCGCCACAATTGAAGAACTACTTGAGGTCAACGATGTCGGCCCTGTGGTGGCGGAATCCATACGGCAATTTTTTGATGAACCTGCCAATCAACAGGTTGTACGCGAATTAATCTCACTGGGACTTGCCTGGCCAACCGAAGACACGCAAACAGCTGATGAATCGCATCCTTTCTTTGGAAAAACATTTGTGCTCACCGGCACGCTTGGCCACTACAGCCGGGATGAAGCTGGCGCATTGATCATCGCTCGTGGCGGTAAAGTAACTGGCTCGGTGTCCAAAAAGACAGATTACTTGTTGGCCGGGGAGGCTGCTGGCAGCAAACTGGACAAGGCCGCAGCCTTGGGCGTAACCGTACTTGATGAAAGTACATTTCAAGGTATGCTTTAAACATAAAACGTTATTGTGTTTATTATTTTTTTATTTCTTCATTAATGGACTACGGAGCGAGCAATCATGACCCGAGTTAGAAAAGCTGTGTTTCCTGTTGCGGGTATGGGCACCCGATTTTTGCCTGCCACCAAAGCCAGCCCAAAAGAAATGATGCCCGTGGTGGACAAGCCACTGATTCAATACGCGGTGGAAGAGGCACTTCAAGCGGGCTTGAGTGAGCTGGTGTTTATCACAGGTCGAAGCAAGCGTTCCATTGAAGACCATTTCGACAAGGCCTATGAGCTTGAGGCCGAACTGCAGGCCCGCGGCAAAACCGCACTGCTTGAAATAGTGAAAAATATTGTACCCAGCCATGTGAACTGTATTTACATTCGGCAGATGGAACCTTTGGGACTTGGCCATGCTGTGCTGTGCGCGGAGCCCGTTGTTGGTACAGAGCCTTTTGCTGTGCTGTTGGCCGACGACCTGATGGATGTGGACAAAGGCACCCCCTCTGTGACCCATCAAATGGTGAAGGTGTTTGAACGAGAACATGCCAGCGTATTGGCTGTGCAGGAAGTTGATCCCTCTGAAACCAAATCGTACGGTATCGTCTCCAGCACACCCTGGAACAATCGCTCCGAGCGGGTTAATGCCATTGTTGAAAAACCCGATCCCAAAGACGCACCAACCAACCTGGCGGTTGTGGGCCGTTACGTGCTGAATTCTCAAATTTTTGATCACATCCGGAAAACGGGCAAAGGCGCTGGCGGAGAAATTCAGTTGACTGACGGTATTGCCTCACTGCTTGAAGATCAACCCGTGTTGGCTTACCGCTTCACCGGAACCCGCTTCGACTGCGGCTCGAAAATGGGTTACCTGAAAGCCACAGTGGAACTGGGCCTGAAACACCACGAGGTGGCTGCAGAATTTGCTCAATATCTCAAAGACAGGAAGTAAGCCATGTATGCAGTGTTGGGAGGCAGTGGTTTAAGCCAATTGCCGGGTTTTGAAATTACCATGCGCAAGGTTCAGCGAACACCCTACGGTGAACCCTCAGGCGCACTCACAATCGGCATGCTGGCGGGCCACGAAATTGTTTTTCTGGCACGCCATGGCTATGGGCATACCATTGCCCCCCATCAAATCAACTACAGGGCCAATATTTGGGCTTTGTCGCAACTAGACATCGACGGCATTTTGTCTGTAGCGTCTGTAGGTGGAATTCGCCCTGATTTAAAACCAGGACAGCTGGTGGTTCCTGATCAAATTCTGGACTACACACACGGGCGCAATGCCACATTTTTCGAAGGTGACAACCAGGCAGTACAACACATCGACTTCACATGGCCTTATGACCAGGCCCTTCGTACTTCATTGTGCCTTGCAGCCGATGCCATTGGTGAGCAAGTGGTGCAGGGCGGCTGTTATGCCTGTACACAGGGGCCTCGCCTGGAAACTGCGGCTGAAGTGAAGCGTTTGGCGCGCGATGGTGCCGATATTGTCGGCATGACCGGCATGCCAGAGGCCAGCCTGGCCCGCGAACTTGAAATACCCTATGCGCACCTAGCTTTGGTGGTCAACCAGGCTGCTGGAGTGGGAGAAAGCGCTCAGGAAATTTCTCATGCCCAGATCAGCAGAACAGTTCATGAAGGAATGGGACGGGTCATGGGAATTATCAAATCGATGGTGCAGCTGCACGACGAATGAAAGGGCAAATCAGCCCTTTCATCGCGTTCAAATTGAAAGCAACTCGAGTAGCTCGGCTTCCAGCTGAATTTGAAGCTTCCCGGAATTCAAAGACTGCCCGTACAGCAAAAAGGTATCTTCGGCCCTTTCGCCCAAAGTCATGATTTTGGCGGTTTGTACGTTGACCTTGTATTGGGCCAACAATCGCGTAATCGAGTAAAGCAGTCCTGTTCGGTCAGTGGCAGATACGGTCAACAAATATTGGTTGCCTTTCTCATCTGGTTTCAAATCCACAGAAGGGCGCACCGGAAAGTGCCGGGATTGCCTGGACATTCGCCCAAAAACCGGTGGCTCAAGCGGTTGACGCTTGATTAACCTGTCCTGAAGCTCTGCTTCGAGCAGTGACAGGGTTTCACGGTAAAACTCATGGTGACTGTCGTGCTGAATCAGGAAAGAATCAAGGGCGTAACCATGCGAGGTGGTGTGAATTTTCGCATCCAGAATGCTCAAGTTCTTGGAATCAAAATATCCACAAATACGTGCAAACAGGTCCATTTCATCGCGGGTGTACACCAGCAATTCCAGGCCTTCACCAATCGGCGACAGACGTGCTTTCACAATCGGCTGCTCTGTATCTACGCGCCAGTATAGATGCCTCGTGTGCCAGGCAATGTCACTAGGCCCTTGCCTGAGAAAGTACGACACATCAAGCTGGGCCCACAATTTGTCCTGAACATCATCGGAAAGCGCATACAACCGCAAAATTCTGCGCGCCTCCGCCTGCTGCTCGGCAAGCATTTGCCGGCGGTTGGGCGCCTCGCCACCCAAATACTTCAATGTCAGGCGGTAAAGGTCTTCCAGCAATTTGCCTTTCCATGCATTCCACACTTTCGGGCTGGTACCACGAATGTCAGCCACAGTCAGCAAGTAAAGCGCTGTCAGGTTGCGGGGAGTTTTTACTAGCGCAGCAAATTCCTTTAGCACTTCAACATCTGACAAATCTTTTTTCTGGGCTGTATTCGACATCGTCAGGTGATGCTTCACCAGAAAAGCCACTAAATCAGTGTTCTCCTGGTTCAATCCGTGATCTTTGCAGAATTTGCGGGCGTCCACTTCGCCCAGCACACTGTGATCACCACCCCTGCCTTTGGCCACGTCGTGAAACAGGGCGGCCACGTACAACAACCAATGGTCATCAAAGTTGGCCATCAATTGGCTGCAATAGGGATACTCGTGGGCGTGTTCTGCCATCGTAAATCGACGCAAATTACGCACCACGGTCAGAATATGTTGGTCTACCGTGTACACGTGAAACAGGTCATGCTGCATTTGTCCCACAATTTTCCGAAAAACCGGCAAGTACCTTCCCAATATGCTGGTTTCGTTCATGCGCCGCAACTCATGAACGATGCCTTGCGGTTGTTTGAAAAACTCAATGAACAAAGCCTTGTTGACCGGGTTTTTCCTGAAATCGCTGTTGATTTTGACCCTGCTGTGCCACAACTGGCGCAACATTCTCGCGCTCATGCCTTTTAATCGCGGATTCTGTTGCATCACGATAAAGGCGCGAAGCATCGCGGATGGGTTTCTGGCAAATACTTCGTCATCCCGAATATCGAGCAGAGAATCTGTTTCCTGAAACTCATCATCAATTACCACAGGCTCTGCATTGGAGCCGAAAATCGACAGCTCAATATTTTGGAGCAAGATCGTGTTCAGTTGCATGACGGCCTTGGCAGCCAAGTAATACTGCTGCATCAGCTGTTCGCTTGATCGTTTTGCAGCAGTAGGGCGGTAACCCAAAGACTCCGCCAACTGGGTTTGAACGTCGTACACAAGCCTGTCTTCCCGGCGGCCAGTGGTGACATGCAATTGATATCTGATTTTCTTGAGTGTTCGCTCGTTGTTTCTTAACTTTGCAGCTTCAAACGGTGTGATCAACCCTTTTTTGGCCATTTCAGCCCAACTGTTGCCCAAGTTGGCGGCTCGGCAAACCCATGAAATGACATGCAGGTCTCGAAGTCCACCCGGACTTTCCTTGCAATTGGGTTCAAGGCTGTATGGTGTCTCCTGATACTTGGCATGGCGCTGCCGAAGTTCCAGGGTTTTTTTGCGAAAGAAGGTTTTTACTTCAAGTAGTTTTTGAAGAGTAGAATTCAGTGCCCGGAAATTACTGGAATTTCCAGCCAGAAATCGAGATTCTACAAGCGCAGTCTGGACAGTGATGTCTTTGCCGGCTTCCTCAACGCATTGCTTGGGTGTTCTAACGCTGTGGCCAATTTCAAGGCCAATGTCCCAGCCCGAACCACAAAAGGTTTCAAGCTTCTCGGTGTTGACCTCGTCCGGTTCCTGATCAATCAGGATCAACACATCCACATCGGAAAATGGAAACAACTCTCCCCTTCCATAGCCACCCACAGCAACCAGGCTGTATTGCTTTGACATGCCAATGGCATTCCAGAGGGCAACCAGAGCCTCATCCACACAAACACAGCGCTTTCTCAGAACAGCTTCCACCGCTGATGCAGGTGTGTTCTGGTCAAAAGGTGTAAGCCATTGATGGGCTTGGCTTTTCAACTGGGTTTTGATGCGCACCCGCACCGCGTTCAGGTCAAGTGCGGCTGATTTGTCAACCGTTGTCGCCGGTTTGTTGCTCAATTCAGGCCGCCTGTGTTTTCAAACGAGGATTCGCTGGGGTGCCGGCAGACTGAGTCAAAATTTCATAGCCATCCGCGGTCACCAAAACTGTGTGTTCCCACTGTGCAGACAAACTGTGGTCTTTGGTCACAATGGTCCAGCCGTCCGGCATTTCCTTGATCTCCCGGCGGCCCGCGTTCAGCATGGGCTCAATGGTGAAAATCATGCCTTCTTGCAGCCTCACACCGGTACCAGGCTTGCCATAGTGCAACACTTGGGGTTCTTCATGAAACTTCGTGCCAATGCCATGGCCACAAAATTCCCGAACTACCGAGTAGCCGAAGCCTTCAGCAAACTTTTGAATGGCAGCACCCACATCGCCCAGCGTGGCACCTGGTCGCACTTGCTCAATGCCGATCCACATGGCTTCAAAGGTAATCTCGCACAACCGCCTCGCAGCAAGCGAACCCTCGCCAACAATAAACATGCGACTGGTATCACCGTGATAACCGTCTTTAATGACGGTGATGTCAATGTTGATGATGTCGCCGTTCTTCAGCTTTTTAGGGCCAGGCACGCCGTGACAAATTTGATGATTGACCGACGTGCAAATTGATTTGGGGTAGGGCGTGTAGCCTGGTGGCGCGTAATTCAACGGGGCGGGTATTGTTCCCTGCACATTCACCATGTAATCGTGGCAAAGTTTGTCGAGTTCTTCGGTAGTAATGCCAGCGACCACGTGTGGGCCGATAAAATCCAGCACTTCCGAGGCCAAACGGCCTGCAACACGCATTTTTTCAATGTCGTGCTCGTTTTTAATCACAATATCCATGGTTTTGTTTAATTCCTGCTTGAGCTAACGTATTTTAACCGAGTATAATCTTTGGCTGCTCTAGCGCTATGGCTAACTGGCTTAGTTAGTTGGCGCTCACGAGTAAATTTAATGGTTTGTGCGACAGGGTGCTAGTTATTGTTGGTTTATTAACCCGATGCTGGCCCAGTACAAACCCATTCAACCCTGTCTATACTGGAGAAATTCATGGCAGCATCAATGCGCGAAATGCTGGAAGCTGGTTGCCACTTTGGCCACCAAACCCGCTTCTGGAACCCAAAAATGGCCCCCTACATTTACGGCCATCGTAACAAAATTCACATTATCAACCTGGAAAAAACCGTTGTAATGCTCGACGACGCGCTGAAATTCGTGAAGCGCCTGTCAGCCAACCGCGGCAACATCCTGTTTGTATGTACCAAGCGCCAAGCCAAAGAGATCATCGCCGAAGAGGCACAGCGTTGTGGCATGCCTTATGTTGACCAGCGTTGGCTGGGCGGCATGTTGACCAACTTCAAAACCGTCAAAACATCCATCAAGCGCCTGAAAGACATGGAAGCCATTATTGCCGACGGCGGTACTGAGCGCATGTCCAAGAAAGAAGCCCTGATGTTCGCCCGTGAACTCGAAAAGCTGAACCAGTCAATTGGTGGCATCAAAGACATGCCCACTTTGCCGGACGCCATTTTCGTATGCGACGTGGGTTACCACAAAATTGCCATTACCGAAGCTGAAAAGCTGGGTATTCCGGTGGTGGGTGTTGTGGATACCAACCACTCGCCAGCAGGCGTTAGCTACATCGTTCCCGGTAACGATGACTCCGCCCGTGCCATTCGTTTGTACGCCCGTTCAGTTGCCGATGCCGTTTTGGCTGGCCGCGACCAGGCTGTAAACGACGTGGTTGAAGCCATCAAAGGCGGCGACGACTTCGTTGAAGTGTCTGAAGAGGGAGCTGAGGGCTAATCAAGCCTTTGCCTTCCGATGGGGCGATCAGTCGCCCCTTTTTTTTGTCTAATTCAGAATCCGACTTTAGGAGAAAATCAATGGCTGAAATTACAGCAGCAATGGTTAAAGTACTGCGCGAGAAAACAGACGCGCCCATGATGGAATGCAAAAAAGCCCTGACCGAAGCCGCTGGCGACATGGACAAGGCCGAAGAAATTTTGCGCGTCAAGCTGGGCAGCAAAGCCAGCAAGGCAGCCACTCGTGTAACCGCTGAAGGCTTGGTTGGTATTTATATCAATGATTCCAACAAGTTGGGAACAATTGTTGAAGTGAACTGTGAAACTGACTTCGTGGCCAAAAACGATGACTTCCTGGCTTTTGTAGCCAACGTGGCCAAGTTGATCGCCGACCACAACCCAGCCAATGTTGAAGCATTGTCGGCATTGCCTTTGGGCGAAGGCACCGTTGAAACAGTTCGTGCAGCCTTGATCGGCAAAATCGGAGAAAACATGTCTGTGCGCCGCTTCAAGCGCGTGGAAGCCAAAGGCAGCCTGAGTTCATACATCCACGGCGGCAAAATTGGCGTACTCGTTGATTACACCGGCTCCGACGAAAACGTGGGCAAAGACGTGGCCTTGCACATCGCCGCAACAAAGCCCAAGGCTTTGCATGAAAGCGGTGTTCCACAGGAAGACATCGACCGCGAGCGTTCAGTGGCCAAAGCCAAAGCGGAAGAATCTGGCAAACCAGCCGACATCGCAGAGAAAATGGTGGAAGGTTCCATCAAGAAATTCTTGAAGGAAGTTGCCCTGCTGTCTCAGCCTTTCGTAAAGGACGACAAGCTCACCGTTGAAGCCATGCTCAAGAGCAAGGGCAGCGAAGTAAATGGCTTCGACCTGTTCATCGTTGGTGAAGGCATTGAGAAGAAGGTAAACGATTTTGCCGCTGAAGTTGCCGCACAAGCTGCAGCTGCTGCCGCAGGCCGTTAATTCCTTTGTTTGAAGAGGGGTTTCTCGACTCGGGAAGCCCCTTTTTATTTGCATGTCGACGAAGTTCTGTGCTTTACGTTATAGAATCCTGACAATGATCCAACAAGAGGCTTGAATGACAGCATACAAACGTGTGTTACTCAAATTGTCAGGCGAAGCCCTGATGGGCGAAGACTCCTACGGCATCAACCGTCAAACCATTGAGAGAATGGTTGCTGAAGTTGCAGAAGTCTCCGCATCAGGAGTGGAATTGGCAGTTGTGATTGGTGGTGGCAATATTTTCCGTGGAATTGCCCCTGGCGCAGCCGGCATGGACAGGGCCACTGCTGACTACATGGGAATGATGGCCACCGTAATGAACGCGCTTGCACTGCAAGATGCATTTCGGCGCGCTGGCGTAGAGGCCAGGGTTCAATCGGCGCTTAACATTGAGCAGGTTGTTGAGCCCTACATTCGACCCAAAGCGATCCGATACCTTGAAGAAGGCAAAGTCGTGATATTCGCGGCAGGAACAGGCAACCCATTTTTTACAACCGACACCGCAGCAGCATTGCGGGGCTCCGAAATTGGCGCTGAGGTTGTTCTAAAAGCAACGAAGGTTGATGGTATTTACACCGCCGACCCCAACAAAGATCCTACCGCCACCCGGTACGAAAGAATTTCGTTCAATGAAGCGATTTCAAAAAACCTCGAAGTCATGGATGCCACGGCGTTCGCCCTGTGTCGCGACCAAAAACTTCCAATTCGGGTATTTTCCATCAACAAGCCCGGCGCATTGCACCGAGCGGTTGCTGGTGAAAACGAGGGCACCTTGGTGCATATGTAACTAACTGGCCATTCGATCGACTAATTAATTCACTAATTAATCCACTTAGGCAGTGAGAATTCAATCATGAGCGTTGCAAACATTCGAAAAACGACCGAAGAAAAGATGGTGAAATCCATCGAGTCCCTGAAAACCGATCTGCAAAAAGTGCGCACCGGGCGTGCACACACCGGAATTCTGGATCATGTTCAGGTTGATTACTACGGTTCCATGGTGCCCATTTCGCAAGTTGCGAACTTAAGCCTCGCAGATGCACGAACCATCGTGGTTCAACCTTGGGAAAAGAACATGGCCAACGCCGTGGAAAAGGCCATTCGTGAATCAGACCTTGGCCTGAACCCTGCATCCATGGGTGAAACCATTCGGGTTCCAATGCCCGCCTTGACCGAAGAGCGTCGCCGAGAATTGACCAAATTCATCAAAGGCGAGGGCGAACAAACCAAGGTGGCGATTCGCAACCTTCGCCGGGACGCCAACGAAGCGCTGAAACGCCTGGTCAATGACAAGGAAATTTCAGAGGACGATGAGCGCCGCGCACAGGCGGACATTCAAAAATTGACCGACAAGTTTGTCTCTGAAGTCGATCAGGTTTTGCAGTCCAAAGAAGCCGAAATCATGACGGTTTAAGTCATTCATGACCGTCTACACCAGCTCAACTCTGGATGTGCCTAGCACATCCAACATTCCAAAGCACGTTGCAATCGTGATGGATGGAAATGGCCGTTGGGCTAAAAGTCGCCTAATGCCGCGATTTGCAGGGCATAAGCGTGGCGTAGATGCCGTCAAGCGCACCGTTCAGGCCTGTTGTGAACTGGGCGTAGAACACCTGACACTGTTTGCTTTTTCTTCAGAAAATTGGCGTAGACCTCCTGAAGAAGTCAGTTTGCTGATGCGCCTGTTCATACGCGTACTTCGCAAAGACGTCGAGGCCATGCACCGCGAAAATATTTGTCTGCGGATTATTGGCGACACCACAGCGTTTGAACCAGAATTGCAGGCAGCGATCGCCTCTGCCCAAGAACTCACCAAAGACAACAGTCGACTGTTTTTAAACATCGCTGCCAATTATGGTGGTCGCTGGGACATTCTCCAAGCAACAAAAAACATGCTGAAAAGCAATCCTGAATTGGCCAACAACCCGGATCAAATTTCGGAAACCGACCTTTCCAGGCACTTGTGTCTTCAGGGAAGCCCAGAACCAGACCTGTTCATTCGCACCGGTGGGGAACAAAGGGTATCCAATTTCCTGTTGTGGCAGTTGGCGTACACTGAATTTTATTTCACAGACAAATTTTGGCCCGATTTCGGCAAGCCGATGCTGCTCGAGGCCATTGATTCCTATAACAACAGAGAGCGACGCTTTGGTCGAACCTCCGAGCAAATTCAGCCCCCCGTGGCCAATGTTCGGCAATCCGCCCAGTGATTCAGTTCTCAATCGAGACATATCATGCTTAGAACGCGTGTGATCACGGCTGTGATCCTGCTGATCGTGTTGCTAGTTGTTTTGTTGTACGGCGGCGAAATTGGCTGGAATCTTTTCGTTTTGACGGTGCTGGTGGGCGCATTTTGGGAATGGGCCCGACTTGGTCTTTTCGAACCAGCGAAAGCTGTCGTTTACGCAGTAGCGGGCGGAGCACTTTGTGTCTTGATAGAGCGTTCCTTGAATCTTCAAACCCAAGCCTTTCCCTTGCTTGCCTTGGCCAGCGTGTTCTGGGTTGCATTTGCCCCCTGGTGCCTGCGCAATGTGTCGGTGGGCATATTGGCCAACAAAAGCATTCACGGCCTGGTGGGCTTCGTTCTGATAGCTGCAGCGGGTTTGGCTTTGGTCATTACCAAAACCTACGGCATTGTTTTTCTGCTAAGCACCATTGCAATTTGCTTTGCAGCCGATATTTTTGCCTACTTTTTTGGCAAAACCTTCGGAAAGCGTAAACTTGCGCCCCGAATTTCTCCAGGAAAAAGCTGGGAAGGTGCAATCGGCGGCGCGTTCAGCGTTGTGGCGCTTAGCTGGATTGTTGTTTTACTGGCTGGCACCTACCCTGAATTGAAGAACACCTGGCAGGCAATGGCTTTTGAACGGTGGCATCCAATCGTATTCACCTTCTGGCTGGTAGTCTTGAGTGCATACAGCGTGGTGGGCGACTTGTTTGAATCCATGCTTAAACGCAGGGCAGGTCTGAAAGACAGCAGTCAACTGCTGCCAGGCCATGGAGGTGTTCTGGACCGGATTGATGCACAGTTGCCCGTGCTACCCCTTGCAATTTTGCTGGTCAGTGCAATCGTGGCTTGAGTTGAACAATGGATTTGCAAAAACTACTTATTTTGGGTGCCACAGGCACCATTGGTGTCAACACCCTGGATGTGGTCGCAAGGCACCCTGACCGTTTTCAGGTGTATGGCCTGGCTGCTGGCAAAAATATTGAGTTGCTGTACGCGCAAGCCTGTGCACACCGCCCCAAGGCACTCATTATCTGCGACGCCGATGCACTGAGTCAGTGGCACGCCCTGGGTTTCAGCGAAAAACTTCGCGAGCAACTGGGTTACATCCCGGACATTGGTGGCCAGGGTGATCTGGAGTCGCTTTGCCAAAGTGAGCAAGTTGACATTGTTGTGGCCGCGATCGTTGGTTCTGCGGGGCTAAAACCCACGCTCAGTGCATTGCAAGCCGGAAAAAGGGTGTTGTTGGCCAACAAAGAGTCACTTGTTCTTGCCGGGCAGTTCATGATTCAGGCGTGCTTGCGCTCGGGCGCTACAATTTTGCCGGTCGACTCTGAGCACAATGCCATTTACCAGTGTTTGCCTGCCAATTATGATTTATGCAGGGCCGACGAGTTTGGCGTCGAAAGGCTGGTTCTGACCGCTTCTGGCGGCCCCTTCAGGAACAAGAGCCTGGCGGAACTTTCTCAAGTCAGTCCTGCCCAAGCCATAGCGCATCCGAATTGGGTCATGGGACGGAAAATTTCGGTGGATAGCGCCACAATGGCAAACAAAGGTTTAGAGTTGATTGAGGCACTGTGGCTGTTTGGTCTACCCGCCAGGCAACTTTCGGTGTTGGTTCACCCACAATCGATTGTTCATTCATTGGTGGAATACAAAGACGGCAGTATGTTGGCACAACTGGGTTGCCCAGACATGCGAACACCGATCGCCCATGTCTTGGGCTTGCCCGATCGAATTGAATCCGGTTCACCACGCCTGAACTTGGCGGCTTTGGGTAAGCTGGACTTTGAAGAACCCGACTTGAGTCGTTTCCCGATGCTGAAACTGGCCTTTGAAGTGTTAGAGAAGCCTGACACCTTGGCGCCAGTGTTCAACGCGGCCAATGAAATGGCAGTGGACTTGTTTTTGAATGAAAAGATTGCTTATATGGACATTGTGAAGCTGACGCAGCTGTGCATGTCCCGTTTTGCGTCAACGTCAATTGCAAACCTGGACGATGCCTTTGCACTGGACGTTGAGGTGCGCGCCTTTGCAACCGAATGCGCCGGGAAGTTTTAAACACAGGATCTTAATGCTGAATTCAATTGTCTCATTCCTGCTTGCCTTGGGCATTCTGGTGTTCATCCACGAATATGGTCACTACTCTGTGGCCCGCTTCTATGGCGTGCGCGTAATTCGGTTTTCTGTGGGTTTTGGAAAACCCATATTCAGGTGGATTAACCGCAAAACCAAAGTGGAATGGACTGTTTCATGGATTCCCTTGGGCGGTTATGTCCGAATGCTGGATGAGCGAGACCCAGACAGTCTCAAAGGCCATGACATTGAGCTTTCCGAGGCGTTCAATCGCAAACCAGTTGGTCAACGCATTGCCATTGTATTGGCCGGCCCCTTGGCCAATCTCGTTCTTGCTGCCCTCATTTATGGCTTTCTTGCCTACATGCAGCCCATGGGCTTGGCCACCCAGGTTTCAGAGCCAATCCCCAATTCAATCGCTGCCAATGCAGGTTTGATGGGTGGCGATGAAATTACCGAGGTGAACGGTGACCGGACCAAAAACTGGAATGAAGTGTCCTGGGCCCTGATTAAGGCCAGGCTTTTCCGTGACGATCTCTCAATCAAAGTGAACCGTGGCGGATATGAATTGTTTCTGGAGCCAGTTCAATCCTCGGAGGTTAATGCCGAGTTAGGACCGTCCTTGACGCGCGAACTTGGCTTTTCCCCGATCGAAAAAAGCGTCTTGGTCCGGGCCGTGGGCGAGGGCAGTGCGGCCGCCGCTGCGGGCTTCTTGGCGAATGATCAATTGCTCAGCGTGGAAGGCATACCCGTTGAAACATCAGCCCAATTTACAAGCCTGATCAAAGAACGCCCGGCACAGGAAACCACAGTGCGCATTCGTCGAAACGATCTGGACATCAGTGTTTTGGCCGTGCCCGAGAAAACCCAGCTTGAAAATGGCGAAATCATCGGCCGACTTGGCTTGTCGATTGGCGGCGAATCAGTGATTGTGAACAATCCCCTTAATCCGGTTGAATCGATCGTGGAGGGCACTGGCCGAATGATCGAAGTCAGCGTGTTTTCACTGGCTGCCTTGGGTAAAATGGTGACGGGCGATTTGTCCTGGAACCACCTCAGCGGGCCAGTGTCCATTGCATCAGCAGCGGGTGAATCATCAAGCCTCGGGATTCTTCCTTTTTTCGGTTTTCTGGCCATGGTTTCTGTTAGCCTAGGCATTTTGAATCTTTTGCCGATCCCCCTCTTGGATGGTGGGCACTTGATGTATTATTTGGCCGAAATCGTCAGAGGCAAGCCCGTTGATGAGGTTTGGCAAATTCGAGGTCAAAAACTGGGTATCTTGCTGATTGGCATATTGACCAGTGTTGCTTTTTTTAATGATATTCAAAGGCTAATTTTCTAAAGGCCTTCATATATTGGTTCCAGCCTGACGGGGCTGGTAGGAACGATCTGAATGACAATAAGAAGTACTCTGTTTCCAGCGCGCTTGGTTTACCCAGTCGTGGCCACCTGCGCTTTGTCAGTGGGCGTTGTACATGCCCAGGCAAACCAGTTTGTGGTGAAAGACATCGAGGTAGAGGGGTTGCGCCGCACTGAGGCGGGCACGGTATTTAGTTACCTGCCTATTCGCGTGGGTGACACATTCACCGACGAGAAAGCCCTTCAGGCCATTCGCTCACTGTTCGCAACCGGTTTTTTTGAAGATGTCAAAATTTCCGCCAAAGGTGATGTGTTGGTGGTGACTGTGGTTGAACGCCCGGCAATCGCCTCAGTAGAAATTAACGGCACCAAAGAATTTGACAAGGAAACCCTGAAAGAGGCGCTGAAAGGTGTCGGTATTGGTGAATCCCTGATTTTCGACAGGTCGCTGCTTGACAAAGCCGAGCAGGAGCTGAAGCGTCAGTATCTGTCGCGCAGCAAATATGGCGCACAGGTTCAAACCCGTGTTGACCAATTGGCGCGTAATCGCGTTGGCATTACGTTCAACGTCGATGAAGGCGAATCTGCCTCAATCAAGCAATTGAAAATTCTGGGAGCAAAAGACTTCGAGGAAGAGGAACTGCTTGAGGAGTTCGAACTGAGCACCGGCGGCTGGATGTCGTGGTACAGCAAGAATGATCAGTATTCCCGGCAAAAGCTGAGTGGCGACATTGAAAAGTTGCGTTCCTTTTACCTGAATCGTGGTTACGCCGATTTCAACATCGAAAACACCCAGGTTCAAATTGCACCCAACAAGCAAGATATCTTCATCACCATCACCATCAAGGAAGGTGAGAAATTCACCTTCGGTGACATTGAGCTTTCGGGCCAGTTGCTGGGGCGCGACGATGAGTTGCGTTCGCTGATCAAAATGAAGAAAGGCGAGACTTTCAATGGCGAATTGTTGACTGACAGCTCCAAAGCCATTCAAGACCGCCTGGGTAACTATGGCTACGCCTTTGCCAATGCCAACGTGATTCCCGACCTCGATCGTGAAAAACGAGTGGTGAACATCAACATGGCTGTTGATACGGGCAAACGAGTTTATGTTCGCCGCATGAATGTGGGTGGTAACACCCGCACCAAAGACGAAGTCATTCGCCGTGAGTTCCGTCAGTTCGAATCATCCTGGTACGACTCCAGAAAAATTCAGCTGTCCAAAGAACGCGTTGACCGCTTGGGCTATTTCTCCAACGTGGATATCGAAACCCAACCCGTACCAGGAACATCGGATCAAATCGATGTGAACATGCAGGTTGAGGAAAAACCGACAGGCAATCTGTTGCTGGGTGCTGGTATTTCAAGTACCGACAGCTTGGTACTTTCTGCTGCCATTCAGCAGCAAAACCTGTTTGGAACCGGTAAAACCGTTGGGCTGGAGTTAAACACCAGCAAGGTGAACCGCACAATTTCGTTCTCACAAACAGATCCGTACTTCACGATCGACGGGGTTTCCCGCAGCTTCGAGGTGTACAACCGCCGCACAGACCCCAGCGAGTTGAATCTGGGTGACTACATCATCGAAACCACTGGTGCTGGCCTGCGTTTTGGTTATCCCATCAGCGAATTCGAACGTATTTCGTTTGGTGCAGGTTACGAAGGCACAGACCTTGAAGTGGGTCCATTCAGCCCGGACCGTTTCCAGCGATATGTGGATGACTTTGGCAACTCAAGCTACGCTGTTTTGCTCAACGCGGGTTATTCGTTTGATTCACGCGACTCGGCGATTGCACCAACACGCGGCCGAGTCACCAGGTTGACCGCTGAATACGCCACCCCGCTGGGCGATCAGGAGTTCATTCGCACCACTTATCAGGAACAGTTTTACTTCCCCATTGGCAAGCTTTACACCTTGGCATTGAACGGCGAGATCACAGGTGGTTTTGGTTTGGGCGACTCGCCTTACCCAATTTTCCGCAATGTATACGCAGGTGGTATTGGTACGGTTAGAGGCTATCGCTCATCCACTTTGGGACCCCGTGACGCCGACAATGTACCCATTGGCGGCTCCAAGCGCGTTATTGCCAATGCAGAGTTTTTCTTCCCGATCCCGGGTATGTCGAAAGACCGTACCTTCAGGGCGTTTACCTTCCTGGACGCGGGCAATGTTTTCCAAACCAATGAGAAGATCAAGTTTGGTGAATTGCGATACTCAACCGGTGTGGGTATTTCCTGGCTGTCCCCAGTTGGGCCTTTGAAGTTCAGCTTGGGTGTACCGCTGAACAGAGAGCCACAGGACGAAACCCAACGTGTTCAGTTCACGATTGGTACAGGCTTCTAAATTCGAACAAATATTGGAGAATGGTTTTGAATAGTGTGAAAAAATTGTTGATTGGCAGTGCTTTGTCCTTGGCGGTTGTACTGCCAACCATGTCTCACGCCCAAGCAGCGACCAAGATTGGATTTGTGAACACAGAACGAATTTTGCGCGATTCCAAATTTGCAGTGGAGTCCCAAAAGAAACTGGAACGTGATTTTTCAAAGCGTCAGAAAGAACTGGAAGACCTGGCTACCAAAGTGAAAGCAGAGGCCACCAAACTGGACAAAGACGCCATCACCTTGCCTGAAGCAGAGAAGGTTCGCCGTCAACGTGATCTGGCTGAAATGGACCGTGATTTCCAACGCAAGCGTCGCGAGTTTGAAGAGGACTTGGCTCAGCGTAAAAACCAGGTGGTGGGTGAGTTGGTAGAGCGCGCGAACCGCGTGATCCGCCAAATTGCGGAAAAGGAAAATTACGACATCATTTTCCAGGAAGCCGTGTATGCCAACAAGCGCATTGACATTACTGACCAAGTTCTCAGCAGCTTGGACAACGCGAAGTAAACCATATCAATGAATTTCATTGAAACGAAGCTCAGCACACTGCTTGAGCAGTTTGGCGGTCGACTGGCTTCGTTTGGTGGTGACCCGGCAGTGTCTGATGACATTCCTCTGGCCGGAATTCAACCGCTGGATAAAGCCGGGATCAAACATCTCGGCTTTATTGCCAATCCCAAGTTTCGCGACCAATTGCTCTCAACAAAAGCGGGGGTAATTCTTGTCCGTGAATCCCAATTCGAGTCGCTTTGCCAGTTCCTCAAAGACAGCGCAGTGCCCGTGCCCACCTCAGTCGCATGGGTGGTCAGTGACCCTTACCTGTACTACGCCAAATTGCAACAATGGTGGGTGGCTCACAGTGAGTTCAAACCTGCGCCGGGCATTCATCCGCGTGCTGTTGTAGATCCAACCGCCACAATCGCTCCCAGCGCGATGATTGCAGCCAATTGCGTAATTGGCGCCCACACCAAAGTGGGCGAGGGCAGTCGAATTGAAGCTGGCGTGGTGCTGGGCAACCAGGTTGAAGTGGGTGCACATACTCGCATTTATCCAAACGTGACCGTATACGACGAATGCACGATTGGCTCGAATTGCATTGTGCATGCTGGCGTGGTGATTGGTGCGGACGGTTTTGGCTTTGCCAATGAAAAGGGAGCCTGGGTCAAAATACCGCAGGTGGGTCGTGTACTGATTGCAGACCATGTGGAAATTGGTGCCAACACCACCATAGACCGGGGTGCGCTAGACGACACCCTGATTGGTTTTGGCGTAAAACTGGATAATCAAATCCAGATCGCTCACAATGTCACTGTGGGCGAACACTCCGCGATGGCGGGCTGCGTAGGTGTTGCAGGCAGTACCAGCATAGGTGCTCGCTGCACAGTGGGTGGCGCGGCCATGGTGTTTGGTCATCTCAACATTCCAGATGGCACGCATGTATCTGGAGCGTCAGTCGTGATGAGCAGCATTAAGGAGCCGGGCGCCTACACCGGAATTTTTCCCTTGCAAGAACACAAGGATTGGGAGAAAACTGCGGTTACTCTCAAACAATTGCTCAAGTTGCGCGGTGAAGTGCGTGAGCTGAAAAACAAGCTGAAATAACAATAAACCCAAATTTAAAAGTGTGAACTCAGAAGCTATGAATACGCCAGTTATGGACATCAAAGGCATTTTGGAAAATTTGCCGCACCGATACCCTTTTGTGCTCGTTGATCGAGTGCTTGAACTCGAGCCCAACGTTCGAATTCTGGCCCAGAAAAATGTCAGCTACAACGAACCTTTTTTCCCGGGACATTTCCCGATTCACCCAGTCATGCCCGGTGTGTTGATCATGGAAGCCTTGGCGCAGGCCGCTGGGCTGCTGTCGTTTAAATCCATGGAAGCCGCGCCCGACAAGAACTTGGTGTATTACTTCGTGGGTATCGACAATTGTCGTTTCAAGCGCCCCGTGGTGCCTGGTGATGTTTTGATGCTGGATGTTCAGGTGGAGCGTGTTTCGCGCGGAATCTGGAAGTACGCTGCGAAAGCGCTGGTGGATGGCAATGTGGTCGCGCTTGCTGATTTGATGTGCACGGCCCGCGAAGTTTAAGGAACACTTTCAAATGCCCATACATGCGTCAGCAATAGTCGACCCCAAGGCCGAACTGGACAGCACGGTTGAAGTTGGACCATTTTCAGTCATTGGTCCCCATGTAAAAATTGGTGCCCGCACAAAAATTGGCCCGCACATGGTCATTGCCGGGCACACCACCATTGGCCAAGACAATCTGTTTCATGGCTCAGCCACCATTGGCGGCGATCCGCAGGACAAAAAATACAAAGGTGAACCCACTGAACTGATCATCGGCGACCGCAACACCGTTCGGGAGTACTGCACCTTCAACACTGGCACTGTGCAAGACGGTGGCAAAACCACCATGGCCAACGACAACTGGATTATGGCGTATGTGCACATTGCGCACGACTGTCACATTGGCAGCAACACCATCATCGCCAACAGCGTGCAGCTGGCTGGGCACGTCATTATTGGGGACTGGGTTATTCTTGGCGGTATGAGCGGCGTGCATCAATTCATTCGCGTGGGCGACCATGCCATGACTGCATTTCAAACCAAGCTGATGCAAGACGTTCCTCCCTTCGTGATGGCAGCGGGTTACCCGGCAGCACCAGCCGGAATAAACTCGGAGGGTTTGAAGCGTCGGGGGTTTTCACCCGATGCGATTCTGAATATCAAACGGGCTTACAAGGCAATTTACCGCCAAGGACTGAGTATCGCAGAAGCCAAAGAGGCAATTGATTCCTTGGCCACTGCCGCACCCGACGATGCAAAGCCACACCTTGTCCACATGAAAGTGTTTCTTGACGAAGCCACTCGCGGCATCATTCGTTAAGCCATGGCGTACACCCGTACACCTTACAGCACTCAGCCTGTGGACCTGGCGATTGCCGTGGGCGAGGCCTCAGGTGACTGGATAGGCGCCTTGGCCATTGAACATCTGATACAAACCCAAACGCTGGCCATGGAGGGCATTGCGGGCCCCAAGCTTCGCGATTTGGGTGTGAAGCCCTTGCATGGCTCGGAAGAGTTATCGGTGCGTGGTTATGTCGAGGTGTTGCGCCATTTGCCACGCTTGCTGAAGATGCGCAAAAATCTTATTCAACACTGGTCAATCAACAATCGACCCAAAGTGTTTGTGGGTGTAGATGCCCCCGATTTCAATTTGAACCTTGAGCTCGCCCTGCGTGAAAGTGGCGTGCCCACGGTTCATGTGGTGTGCCCATCGATTTGGGCTTGGCGAATGGAGCGCATTCACAAGATAAAAGCTGCCTGCAGCCATGTATTGTGCATTTTTCCATTCGAGCCTGAAATTTTAGCCAAAGAAGGGATTTCAGCCACCTACATTGGCCACCCCATGGCTGCACTGGTACCCGAAACAATCAACCCAATGGCCTATCGTGCCGGCCTGGGTTTGCAAAGCGAAGGGCAATTGCTGGCCGTATTGCCCGGCAGCCGTGGTGCCGAAGTCAAACACATTGGCCCTGCATTTGTTCAAGCCTGCGTTGAATTACTCAAGCAAAAACCAGAGTTGCGTTTTGTAACACCCATGCCACCGGCCAGCAAATTGCTCGACATGTTCAGAACCATGATCCCGGCACAACTACTGGATCGCTGGGCATTGATCGAGGGCAAGTCTCATGAATGCATGGCTTCAGCCGATGCAGTGATGCTGGCCAGCGGCACCGCCACACTCGAGGCGATGATGTACCGCAAACCCATGGTGATTGCCTACAAAATGCCGTGGCTAAGCTACCAAATGATGAAAGGCAAGGGCTACCAGCCTTATGTGGGATTGCCCAATATTTTGCTGAATGAATTTGCGGTGCCCGAACTACTGCAAGACGATGCAACACCGGCTGCGCTCGCGCAAAAAGCACTGTTTCAACTTGATAATGATGCCAATCGGGACCGGCTTCAAACACTGTTTGCAGAACAGCACCAACGCTTGTTAAAACCTTCTGGTGAAATTTCCAGCCGCGTTATTCAGCAGGTGATGAATGGCTAGGTTTCAAGAGTGGTCAGAAATTCAGGCACACGCTGCACAGCTCGGCTTGCAGGTGATTGGCGTGGATGAAGCGGGGCGAGGCCCACTGTGCGGCCCAGTGGTGGCTGGTGCGGCCTTGCTGAATCAGCCCAATACCATTGATGGATTGGCCTGCTCCAAAACACTCACTGCCAAGAGGCGAGACACGCTCGCGAGCTCAATTCACGAACATGCCAAAGCATGCGCAGTGGCCCACGCCACTGTTGAAGAAATTGATCGCTTGAATATACTCCAAGCCAGTTTGCTGGCCATGTGGCGAGCCGTTGACTCGGTGCTTGCACAAACCGGCCTGAAACCGGAGCAATGCTTGATCGTGGTGGATGGCAACAAATTGCCAAAATGGCCATACCAAGCGCTTGCTGTGGTGAAAGGCGACACCAAAATTCCTGCAATTTCAGCTGCCTCAATTTTGGCCAAAGTGGCTCGCGACGAATGGTGTAAAACCCATGCGCTGCAATACCCACAGTATGAACTGGACGTGCATATGGGCTACCCCACTGCGCGCCACATGGCTTTGCTGCGGGAACATGGGGCTACACAAGTACATAGAAAATCGTTCCGTCCAGTGCGTGAGGCACTGGAACGAGCACAACAGAACCCTTCGTTCTAGAGGCGATCATGAGTTACGAACGCCATTTTACGCAAATTGAATCGGCCCAAAATGAACGGCTGAAAGCTGCCGTCAAACTGCTTTCCTCCAACCATGGGTTGCGCAACAGCGGCCTGGCTGCAGCCGAGGGTTTGCACCTTGCAGAAACGCTGCTACACCTGCCGGGTGTGCACATTGAATCGGTCTGGATTCCTCAAAGTTTGTTGAACAAGCCTGAATGGTTGACCATGTCGGCCCTGAGCGATGTGCTTGAGAACGGTGAGGTGCGCTGTTTGGTGCTTAGCGACGCACTTTATTCAAAACTCAGCAAACTGAATACCCCCACCGGGCCGATGATCTTTTTCAAACCGGTGAATGCCAGCGCAGCCATTGATTTAAACCAGGATATTGTCTTACTGGACGGCATCCAAGATCCAGGCAATGTGGGCACCCTGTTGCGCAATTGTGCAGCGGCTGGGGTTCAGCAAGTGGCATTGAGCGACCACAGCGCCTGGGTGTGGAGTGACAAGGTGCTGCGTGCAGGTATGGGCGCTCAGTTTGGCTTGCAGCTGTACGCTGAAGAAGACTTGCTGCAAGCGCTTTCATCGGCTAAATCAAAAATACCGGTGCGCGTGACCAGCCTGCATCCCAAAAGCGTTGACCTGTTCAACGCCAATTTAAAAACTGCGGGTGTGTGGGTATTCGGCAGCGAAGGGCAAGGCGTAAGCCAAGCGTGGCTGGACCGCGCCAGTGAACACATTCGAATTCCACAAAGCAAAACCATTGAAAGCCTGAATGTAGGCAGCAGCAGCGCAGTGTGTTTATTTGAACAATTCAGGCAAAGGCGGTAAAATCAAATACACTGTACACTTAAACAGTGGTATCTGGATTTCGCTGCATGCACCTGCACCTTGTTTGGTTGAAAAAAGACCTGCGCCTTAGCGACCATGCTCCCTGGCATGCGGCAATTGCAGCCGCCAGGGAAAGCAAAGGTTGCGTGGCGGCCTTGTACTGCCTTGAACCCAAACTGATCAAGCAGCCCGACAGTGCCCCCCAGCATTTTGAATTTGCCCGTGAATGTTTACAGGAATTGGCGGAGCAATTGCCCGAGCATGTGCCCTTGCTATTGGCCAAAGCCAATGCGCCAGTTGCCTTGCAAACAATGGCCTTGTGTTGCCAACAACTCAGCATTTACAGCCACGAGGAAACTGGCAACTGGGCCAGCTTTGCGCGTGACAAGGAAGTGAAAGCCTTGTGTGCAAACCATGCCGTGCCCTGGTTTGAATTCCCCAACAATGCGGTGGTGCGCAAACTTGAAAATCGCGATGAATGGGGCAAGCTTTGGCTTGAAACCATGCGCAAACCAGTACTTCCTGCGCCAGAGTTTTCAGAATTACCTCAGACCACTTGGTTTGATTTCCCGCAGAACTTGCAGCAGCAACTAGAAGCCAATGGTTTGCCCTGTGTGCAATTGAACTGTTCACTTTGGCCGCAATGGGCTCAATATGTGCATTTTTACCCCAAACATTTAACGGACAAAACCCTGCGTCAGCGGGGTGGCAGGCAACAGGCACAACGCTGTTTGAGTGAGTTTTTGAGCGAACGCGGCATGAATTACCGCTTTGAAATGTCCAGCCCATTGAGCGCTGAATCAGCCTGCTCACGCCTGTCGCCTTACCTTGCTTTTGGTGTAATTTCCATTCGGGAAGTGCTGGAGGTGTTGGGCCAGGCGCGTCAGCAACTGGCAGAAAGCGATTTACCACCCAAAGCACAAACACAGTGGAAGCAATCCCTGAAGTCGTTCGAGAGCCGTTTGCATTGGCATTGCCACTTCATTCAAAAACTGGAAAGCGAACCCGAGCTTGAATTTCGATCAGCTCACCGTGGGTTGAATGCCATGCGCAATTTCGGCGAGCTTGGCCCGGAGGAAAATCAAAAAGCACTGGCGTGGATAGAAGGGCGTACCGGTTTTCCAATGGTAGATGCCTGCATGCGAATGTTGCGCGCCACGGGTTGGGTTAACTTCCGCATGCGTGCCATGCTTGTGGCATTTGCGTCTTACCAACTCTGGCTGGATTGGCGACACACGGCGCCCATGTTGGCGCGTGAATTTCTCGACTACGAGCCTGGCATTCACTACCCGCAATTTCAAATGCAGTCGGGCGTCACAGGCATCAACACCTTGCGCATTTACAACCCGGTGAAACAAGCCAAAGATCACGATCCCAATGGGGTGTTCATCAGGCGCTGGATACCAGAGCTGAAAAACATCCCCGATCCATGGATAGGGGAGCCCTGGAATACACCTCAACTCATTCAGCAGGAGTGCGGATGCGTGATAGGGGTGGACTACCCTTGGCCGGTAGTGGACCCTGACACAGCCATTTCGAAAGCGCGTTCCAACATTACGGAGTTCAGACACCGCAAGGGTTTTGTTGAAGAATCAAAGCGTGTGTATGAAAAACACGGCTCAAGAAACCCAAACCGCAATGGCAATAACCGCGGCAGCCCACGACTCCGCAACAACAAACAACCCGACGAGCCCGAGATAGCAACCGATTCTCAGCAAAGTTTGTTTTAATCCCGCTTGATCAAGGCACAAACTTAGTAAATTGGGGAACCCAAATTCAATTGCTGCAGTATCGTAGTTGAAATTTCTTCAATGGATTTGCTGGTCGAGCTAAGCCAACTGATTCCCTCCCGACGCATCATGAACTCTGCAGCCTTGATCTCTTGCCTGCAATTTTCAAGTGAGGCGTATTTGCTGCCCGGGCGGCGTTCGTTGCGTATTTCGCTCAAGCGTTCTGGTGATATTGAAAGTCCAAAAATCTTGTCCTTGAACGGGGGTAGGGCCGCGGGCAATTCTCCACGCTCGAAGTCCTCTGGAATTAAGGGGTAATTGGCGGCCTTGATACCGTATTGCATGGCCAGGTAAAGGCTTGTTGGGGTTTTACCCGAGCGGGAAACACCCACCAAAATAACATCGGCTGCCTGTAGGTCTTTGTGAGTTTGACCATCGTCATGCGCCAGTGTGTAGTTAATCGCTTCAATGCGGTTTTTGTACTGCTCGTTGTCCGCAATGGTGTGCGACCGGCCAATGCGATGTGTGCTTTTGATGTCCAGTTCTTTTTCCAAGGGTTCCACAAAGGTGAGGAACAAATCCATGAACACACCATCGGCCTGCTTCACGACATCGTTGATGACAGTGTTCACCAGGGTGCTGAATACAATCGGTTTCTGGCCATCGTATTTCGCAATGTCATTGATCTTTTGTCGGGCTGAAATTGCCTTCACTTCTGAATCAATAAAGGGGATGCGAATTTGTTTGAAACGTATGCCTTCAAATTGGGACAACACCGAGTGGCCGAGGGTTTCCGCCGTAATGCCTGTGCCGTCTGACACGAAAACCACGGTGCGTTCCTGGCTTACATTTTCTGACATGAATCAATCCTGTGTGTATCGGTGGCAAAAGGTCGGGTTACAGTTACAATCATAAAAAGAAATCAGGGGAAATAGTCGATGCGCGTGCACCCAAATCGCCGCATTCACTATTTCTTTTGAACTACAAGGTGAATCAATGTCAACAAATCAAGGAGTTAGCCCAACAGCTCTTGTTGCGCCATTCGAGAAGCTTCGAATGGAAGATGTAGAAACTGTCGGTGGTAAAAACTCGTCTTTGGGTGAAATGATCTCCCAATTGGCCGAAACTGGTGTGCGAGTGCCTGGCGGCTTTGCCACAACAGCACATGCCTTCCGTGAATTCCTGAAAGCCAACAATCTGGTTGAGCGTATCAACGCCAAGCTCGATGCCCTGAATGTGGACGATGTTCGCGCACTGACCCAAGCCGGTGCCGAGATTCGTCAATGGGTTGTCGAGGCTCCCTTGCCAGCGGATCTCGAACAGGAAATTCGCAGCGCCTACGCCACGATGATGGCTCAAAGCGGCGGCGACATTTCAGTGGCGGTTCGCTCCTCAGCCACTGCAGAAGACTTGCCAGACGCTTCCTTTGCAGGGCAGCAAGAATCTTTCCTGAACGTGAGCGGCATTGATGATGTGCTTGAGAAAATCAAGGAAGTGTTCGCATCGCTGTACAACGATCGCGCCATTTCTTACCGCGTACACAAGGGATTTGCGCACGCGGACGTGGCTTTGAGCGCGGGCGTGCAGCGCATGGTTCGCTCTGACAAAGCGGCTTCTGGTGTCATGTTTACCATGGACACTGAAAGTGGATTTGATCAAGTGGTGTTCATCACTTCCAGCTACGGATTGGGTGAAACCGTAGTGCAAGGCGCAGTGAACCCCGATGAGTTCTACGTATTCAAGCCCACATTGGCTGCGGGAAAGTACCCCATCATTCGCCGTCAAATTGGATCCAAATTGATCAAGATGGAATTTGATGCGCTGAAGGAAAGCGGGAAAAGCGTGCGCACCGTCGATGTACCCGCCGAGCAGCGCAACCGATATTCATTGAATGACGAGGATGTGATCGAACTGGCAAAGTACGCCATGATTATCGAGAAGCATTATGGCCGCCCTATGGACATTGAGTGGGGCAAAGACGGTATTGATGGCAAGCTGTATATTTTGCAAGCCCGCCCCGAAACCGTGAACTCGCAAAAAGACAACGACGTGCAGTTGCGTTACAAGCTTAAGGGCAATTCGGCGATTCTGAGTTCAGGCCGAGCCATCGGCCAGAAAATTGGTGCAGGTTCCGTTCGGGTGATCAATGATTCCTCTGAGATGGACCGTGTACAAGCCGGCGATATCTTGGTGACCGACATGACCGACCCCAATTGGGAACCGGTGATGAAGCGGGCAGCAGCCATTGTCACCAACCGCGGTGGCCGTACTTGCCACGCCGCGATCATTGCCCGCGAACTGGGCATTCCCGCTGTGGTGGGTTGTGGCGATGCCACTGAAAAACTGAAAGAAGGCATGCTGGTTACAGTAAGCTGTTCGGAAGGCGACACAGGCTACATCTACGATGGCTTGCTGGAAACAGAAGTCAGCGAAGTCAAGCGCGGCGCCTTGCCTGAAATTCCCGTGAAAATCATGATGAACGTCGGTAACCCTCAATTGGCCTTTGAGTTTTGCCAATTGCCCAACAAGGGCGTTGGCTTGGCACGCCTGGAATTCATTATCAACAATGCAATCGGCATTCACCCGAAAGCCATTCTTGATTATCCGAACGTGGATGCCGACTTGAAGAAAGCCGTGGAAAGTGTGGCGCGTGGCCATGCAAGCCCGGTCGCATTTTTTGTGGACAAATTGGCTGAGGGAGTGGCTACAATCGCGGCTGCTTTCTACCCAAAGCCGGTTATTGTTCGCATGTCCGATTTCAAGTCCAATGAATATCGCAAGCTGATCGGTGGCAGCCGCTACGAACCCGAAGAAGAAAACCCGATGCTCGGTTTCCGCGGCGCGGCCCGATACATCTCCGAGGAATTTGCGGAGTGTTTCGAGATGGAATGTTTGGCCTTGAAACGTGTTCGCGAGCAAATGGGCCTGGACAATGTTCAAATCATGATTCCGTTTGTACGCACATTGAACCAGGCAGCCAAAGTAGTTGACTTGCTGGGCCGCAACGGTTTAAAGCGTGGCGAAAATGGCCTGAAAGTGGTGATGATGTGCGAAGTGCCTTCCAATGCCGTGTTGGCAGATCAGTTCCTGGAGTACTTTGATGGCTTCTCGATTGGCTCCAACGACCTGACCCAGCTTACCTTGGGCCTGGACCGGGATTCAGGGCTGGATATTTTGGCCGCTGATTTCGACGAACGCGACCCTGCCGTGCGTGCCTTGTTGAGCAAAGCCATTGAGGCCTGTAAAGCCAAGGGAAAATACGTGGGAATTTGCGGGCAAGGACCTTCAGACCACCCCGACTTTGCCTTGTGGCTGGCTGGTGAAGGAATTGAATCCATTTCGCTGAATCCTGACACGGTGATTGACACCTGGCAGAAACTGGCCGACAGGTTCAACAAAAAGTAAAAAGGAGTCACACCATTGAGCAATTTGTCACTGTGGTTGGTATTGGCGGGTATCTTGTTGATTGCCGAAATGACCACGGGTACGTTTTACCTGCTCATGGTGTCCCTGGGGGCGGCCATCGGTGCATTGATGGCCTACCTCGGTTACGGTCTTGAAATTCAAATTGGCGCAGCAGCCGTGTTTGCAGTGGCAGGCAGCCTTCTTCTTCGCAACCGTTCGGTCAAACGAAGCAACACAGACAAACAACACGATGTGCTCGACATTGGCAACAAACTCGAAATTCCAAGCTGGAATGCGGGTGGGCGCGCCAATGTGCAATACCGTGGCGCCACTTGGGCAGCGGAGAGCACCGACAGCACGCCTGTAACGGGCCTGCATCAAATTGTCGATGTGCAGAGCAATGTCCTGAAAGTCAAAAGCGTATCGACACACGCATAATCGGCGTGGCCTTGTTCCAAGGTTAGCCAATCAAAGGAGAAAATTCATGGAAGTTTCAATTGTCATATTGATTCTGGCGATTGTGTTTGTCAGCCAGGCGCTGCGCATAGTGCCGCAGCAAAGTGCATGGGTGGTAGAGCGTTTGGGAAAATACGACCGCACCTTGCAGGCTGGCTTGAATTTTCTTGTGCCCTTCATTGAGCGGGTTTCGTACAAGCACTCCCTGAAAGAAATTCCCTTGGATGTACCCAGCCAGGTGTGTATTACCAAGGACAACACCCAACTTCAGGTTGATGGCATTTTGTATTTTCAGGTGACTGACGCGATGCGGGCCAGCTACGGCTCAAGCGACTACATCAGCGCCATTACCCAACTGGCGCAAACCACCTTGCGATCAATTATTGGCCGCATGGAGCTCGACAAAACTTTTGAAGAGCGCGACATGATCAACGCGGCGATTGTAAATGCTTTGGATGAAGCGGCGCTGAACTGGGGCGTTAAGGTATTACGATATGAAATCAAAGACTTGACTCCACCTCGTGAGATTTTACTTTCAATGCAGGCGCAAATTACAGCCGAACGGGAAAAGCGCGCCCTGATTGCTGCGTCAGAGGGGCGCAAACAAGAGCAGATCAACATTGCCAATGGTGAACGGGAATCTGCAATTGCCCGCTCCGAGGGTGACCGGATTGCCGCCATCAACCGCGCCCAGGGTGAAGCCGGTGCAATCAGGGAAATTGCCGAAGCCACCGCCGACGCCTTGCGAAAAGTAGCCGCAGCGGTAGCCGAGCCAGGTGGAATGGAGGCAGTGAACCTGAAAGTGGCCGAACAATACATTGAAGCATTTTCAGGCGTAGCCAAGGCTGGCAATACCCTGATATTGCCTGGCGACCTGTCCAACATGGGTTCCATGGTAGCGGCAGCGATGCAGGTGGTGAAGCAGGGCAAATAAGATAAGTCTTGGCAGTTGGCGGAACCTGATGGGCTTTGTTGGACACAGAAACAGGTAACAATCCCATTGATAAACCCTTCAAGTGCACATGAAAGACACCGCCAGCCTAAGCCTTACCCTGGACAAGCTTTTAATCAAACGCGCCAGGGTGGCAGCCGCGAAAATTGGAGCCCCACTCAACACAGTGGTTAGCCAACAACTTCAGGCCTTTTTGGATTCTTTCGAGCAATCTGAAGCCTTGGGCAATCAGAATTTTACGATCCTGGCAGAGTTTTCAATCGGCGTCCGCTCAGCGAATGACGCCATGAAAGCCCTTTCAATTCGCTCCCCCGCTGAGTTGAACAGGCTTTTGGCAGTGGCGAAGCTGCCAAAACCCACCGTGTCAGAACACGAAATTAGCCGCATGGTCGAGGCCCTTAAAACACTCTCCAGCGGCAGTGAAACATGAGAAAACAGGCGATGCATGTTGTGCTGATTCCTGACAGCGGAACGCTTTTGCAACTGCACCGAGAACTGCGGCTGGAATCGCTATTCTCCAGCTTCGCAACGCTTGCCATTACCGATGCGTCGGTTCACGAATTACTTCGCTTTTGCAAAAACGAAGGCCAAGAAATTGCAATGTGGATCAAAAATAACCACGTCGCGATATTGGAAACCCGAGCGTTCAACAATGGGTGTAATGAGGTTTTTGCTCAGCCGAATTGTCTATATGGCTTGGTTGCCGACATTGGCTTGCAAGAAATCATGAATGAAACCAATTTGTCAGGTGGGAACACCCAAGTAATTTTCTTGCTTGACGAACACAAATGTGCAGCCAAAAATACATTTCTGTATGGTTCTTTTTGCACTGGGGTTACGCTTCTTGCGTATCAAAGGTTCCTCGAGAGCAGCCAGCCCTGCCCAATACAGGCTACCCAACCAAGCCGCCTGGAAAATGCCGATGAATCAATGGTGAAAACTCATAAGCCTGTTGAGCCGCCGAACACCCAACGTTTTCAAGCAAGTTCACCAGAGAGGGAGCCGGGCAGGTTTTACCTGAACTCGACCATGCTTGCAAATCCCAAACTTGTGGAAAGAAAACTTCGGGATATGGCGAATCAAACTGTAAACATTGGCCTTAAGGCGATTGATAAAATCAAGGCAAGCCGATCGAACGAACCGAATAAACCAGCCTTGTCTGCGAGTGAAAAATTCAGAAGAAGTCTGATGTGAACAGCGCTGAATCTCTCAGGTACGGTGAATCTTCATCAACCGTTCCTGCTCTCGCTTCCAGTCCTTGTCCTTCAGGGTATCCCGTTTGTCATGCTGCTTTTTACCCTTGGCAAGGGCCATGTCTACTTTCACCCGGCCATTTTTGAAATGCAGGTTCAGCGGCACCAGTGAATAACCTTTTTGTTCTACTTTACCAATCAAGCGGTTAATTTCTTTTTTGTGCATCAACAACTTGCGTGTGCGGGTGTTCACCGGGTTGACATGGGTAGATGCACTGGTCAGTGGCGAAATATGGCAGTTCAGCAGCCACAGTTCGCCGTTGCGAACCACGATGTGGCTTTCCTTGATTTGAACACGGCCATCGCGAATGGATTTGACTTCCCAGCCTTCCAACACAATACCCGCCTCGTACTTCTCTTCAATGAAGTAATCAAAACCTGCTTTTTTGTTGTCAATAATGCTCATGAATTCGGTGAAAACGTCCTTTGGGTGCGGCGTAGCGTGAAAAACGCTAAAATAGAGAGTTTAATCCTTTCTCCGAGCGGGAAACAAACCCTTCAGCATTCATGGCCATTGTAGAAAAGTCCGTGTTGGTTCATTTTTCCACGCAACAAATGTTCGATTTGGTGCGGGCGGTGGCCGATTATCCCCAGTTTTTGCCGTGGTGCGGTGCCGGAGGTGTTGAGCCTGTTGGCGCCAACATTGAAAAAGCGACCGTAGAAATTGCGTTCAAGGGTGTCAAACAAAGCTTTTGTACAATGAACAAACTGACACCACACGAGGAAATCCACATGACCTTGGTGGAAGGTCCGTTTACCCATCTTGAGGGCACCTGGCATTTCATTGAACTGACGCCCGAAGCCTGTAAGGTTCATTTCAAACTGGCCTACGAGTTTTCAAGCAAGGTACTGGAGCAATTGGTGGGGCCGGTGTTCACCAGCCTTGCCAACAATTTCGTGGATTCCTTCATTAAACGTGCAGAGTCGTTACACAGCACCGGGGCAGGGCAGTGATGCTTGTTCACTGGCTTGAACTTGGCCCAGCCGACGGCGGTGTGCTTGTGTCAATGCCCAAGCCATTGAATGTGCCCGAAACAACCACGGTGGAGCAGGCACTTCAGGCCATTGGCTTGAGCAGTGAACGCATTGCATTGTTACTCAAGGAACGCGCAGTGGCGGTGTATGGCCTTTACGCCACCGAGGGCATGCTGCTTCACCCGGGCGATCGCATTGAAATTCTGGATGGGCTTAGCTTCGACCCAATGGAAAGTCGCCGCAGGCGTGCCCAACACAAGGTGCTGACAAAACGCCAGAAAGAATTGGCGAAATACGAGCGGCGAAGCCGCAAGCAATCAAAAACCGTCCCTTAAAACTTAAATTCCCCGGTTTTTCTGTTTGTAAACCAAAACAGGCATGCTGGGTATCCTTTATAATTCGCTTTTGCGCAAGGAGAAATTGCATGCGTGTCACGCAGAAAGCGTTAACGTTTGATGATGTATTGCTGGTTCCTGCGTTCTCAGACGTTCTTCCCAAAGACACATCCCTGTCTACCCAACTGACCCGAAACATCAGCCTGAACATTCCTCTGGTGTCTGCCGCCATGGACACGGTGACTGAAGCCAGGTTGGCCATTGCCATGGCACAGGAAGGTGGTATCGGTATTGTTCACAAGAACCTGACAGCAACGCAGCAAGCGGCCGAGGTGGCCAAAGTAAAACGCCATGAGTCTGGCGTGCTTCGCGACCCGATCACGATCGAGCCTGAACTCACCGTTCGCCAAGTCATTGCTCTTACACAGCAACACAAAATTTCGGGCCTGCCTGTGGTCAAGAATGGCAAGGTGGTCGGCATTGTCACGAACCGCGACCTGCGTTTCGAAACCAAACTGGATCAGCCTGTTTCCAACGTCATGACCCCACGAGAGCGTTTGGTCACCGTATCCGAAGACGACAGCCTGGAGCAGGCCAAAGCCTTGATGCACAAGCACCGCCTGGAGCGCGTGTTGGTGATGGGTGCAGACAACGCGCTGAAAGGCTTGATTACTGTTAAGGACATTCAAAAAGCCACGGAACACCCGTGGGCCAGCAAAGACATTCACGGGAAATTGCGCGTAGGTGCAGCCGTGGGCGTGGGCGATGGCACTGAAGAACGTGTTGAAAAGCTGGTGGCTGCTGGCGTGGACGTAATCGTTGTTGATACAGCCCACGGCCACAGCAAAGGCGTGTTGGACCGAGTTCGCTGGGTAAAGCAAAACTACCCACAGGTGGATGTAATTGGCGGCAACATTGCCACGGCCAGCGCTGCGTTGGCCTTGATGGAGCATGGCGCAGACGGCGTGAAAGTGGGTATTGGTCCAGGTTCAATTTGTACCACGCGTATTGTGGCTGGCGTGGGTGTTCCCCAAATCAGCGCAATTGCCAATGTGGCCAAGGCCCTGAAGGGCACTGGTGTGCCTGTGATTGCAGATGGTGGCATTCGTTATTCCGGTGACATTTCCAAGGCTCTGGCAGCCGGTGCAAGCGCCGCCATGATGGGCGGCATGTTTGCCGGCACTGAAGAAGCGCCAGGTGAAGTCGTTTTGTTCCAGGGCCGCAGCTACAAGGCTTACCGCGGCATGGGCTCCTTGGGCGCCATGACACAGGGGTCTGCGGACCGCTACTTCCAGGACCCGGCCAACAATGCCGACAAACTGGTACCCGAGGGTATTGAAGGCCGGGTGCCCTACAAAGGCTCCGTGCTGTCCATCATTTTCCAGTTGGTAGGCGGTGTCCGTTCTTCCATGGGTTATGTCGGCTGCCGTTCAATTTCTGAAATGCACGAAAAAGCAGAGTTCGTTGAAATTTCATCTGCGGGCATTCGGGAATCACATGTACACGATGTTCAAATTACCAAAGAAGCACCGAACTACCATGTCGATTGACAAGGCCTGAATACAGCGAAGCCGCCATGCAAAAACCTGACATTCCACACAACGAAGAAGAAAGAACACGGGCAATCCAGAATTTGGGAATGATTTATTCCCCCTCCGAGGCCCGGTTTGATCGAATCACGCGTTTGGTTTGTCGGCACTTTGACATTGATACGGCGCTGGTCACCATTGTTTACAAAGAAATTCAATGGTTCAAATCGCTTCAAGGCCTGAATGCCTGCTCCACAGACAGAGAGGTGTCTTTCTGTGGACATGCCATTCTCAGTGATGAACCTTTGATTGTTGAAAATGCGCTGCTGGACCCCCGATTCATGGACAACCCTTTGGTTGTCGACGGACCAAGAATACGGTTTTATGCAGGTCAGCCCGTTCGGGATGCATTCGGTATCACGATCGGTACGCTTTGCGTGATCGACAGCGTTCCCCGCGCATTCTCCCAGGAAGACAGGCAGGATCTACGAGATTTCGCGCGCCTGGTTGAGGCGGAAATTGCGAAACCTGTGGACGATAACATCGTCACGCGGTTCGTTCGCTCACTCAACGAGCACCAACGGTCCTTGCTGATTGACCCAATTGTGGGTTCTTGGAACCGACGCGGCTTTGAAGCACTGCTGGACAAAGAACTCGAGTATGCCTTGCACAAGGAAGAAGACCTTTCCCTGCTGCATGTGAAACTCAGTTCATTTGATTTGATTTTGAACCGGTTTGGTCACGATCGCATTGTTGATTTCACCAAGTTCACTGCGTCCATTATTCGAGACATGTTGCCCAATGGCTCAAGTGTTGGATCCCTAGGGGCAGATGCCTTCGTGGCTGTGTGTTCGGGCATGACCAATTCGGAGGTGGCACGTTTGCTGGAACAGCTGAAAGCCCGTTTTGGTGAAACCACGCTCGAAACCCATGGCGTGAAAGCTCTGGTTGATGTGGACATCAACTTTCTCAGCCTGTCAGGCGACGAACTTCAATGCACGGCAGTGCAAGCAGTGGATCGCCTGTTAAGTCTTAGTTAAGCATCGGCCAAGCCCTGCGCAACATTGCCTTGGGCCAATTACCTTTAATACATTCAAAGAACGCTTCATGAATCATCAGAAAATTTTGGTACTCGACTTCGGGTCACAGGTCACACAACTCATTGCCCGACGCGTGCGCGAGTGCGGCGTTTTCTGCGAAATTTTGCCCTGCGACGTAGACCCGGAACGCATCAAGGAATACGGGGCATCTGGCATTGTTTTGTCGGGTAGCCACCAGTCTGCTTATGAAGAAAGCACCGACAGGGCGCCCGAGTTGGTGTTTAATCTTGGCGTACCAGTACTGGGCATTTGCTACGGCATGCAAACCATGGCCATGCAACTTGGCGGCAAAGTCGAAGCGGGTACGGTTCGGGAATTTGGTCATGCCCAAATTCGGGCCCATGGCCACACAAAACTGTTTGATGGCATTCAAGACGAAACCAACGAACATGGCCATGGCCTGTTGAATGTTTGGATGAGCCACGGTGACAAGGTGACCGAGCTTCCACCCAACTTCAAGTTGATGGCTTCTACACCCTCGTGCCCAATTGCCGGCATGGCCGATGAAGCACGCGGGTTCTATGCCGTGCAATTTCACCCTGAGGTAACGCACACCAAAAAAGGCAAGGAAATACTGGCACGCTTTGTACGCGACATTTGCAGTTGCAAAGGTGACTGGTCCATGCCAAGTTTTGTGGATGAAGCGGTTGAAAGAATTCGTGCCCAGGTCGGCACTGATGAAGTGATTCTGGGCCTTTCGGGTGGCGTTGATTCTTCCGTGGCAGCTGCATTGATTCACAAGGCAATTGGTGATCAGCTTACCTGCGTGTTTGTGGACCATGGCTTGCTTCGTTTCAAAGAAGGCGAGCAGGTTATGGAAACATTCGCCAAACATTTGGGTGTGCGTGTTGTGCATGTGAACGCCACCGAAGAATTCATGGGGCAGCTGAAAGGCGTCACCGACCCCGAGGCCAAACGCAAAATTATTGGTAAAGCATTCGTGGATGTATTCCAGCGCGAGGCTGGCATGCGTGCCAACGCCAAGTGGCTTGCACAGGGCACTATTTACCCGGACGTCATTGAATCAGCTGGCGCAAAAACAGGCAAAGCCACCAGCATCAAAAGCCACCACAACGTGGGCGGCTTGCCCGATACGCTGAACCTGAAATTGCTGGAGCCCCTGCGTGATTTGTTCAAGGACGAAGTGCGTAAACTTGGCGTTGAACTTGGCCTTGACCCTGAAATGGTTTACCGCCACCCATTCCCCGGGCCGGGCTTGGGTGTTCGAATTCTTGGCGAGGTGAAAGCCGAGTATGCTGAAATTTTGCAGCGTGCCGATGCCGTATTCATCGAAGAATTGCGCAACACCAAAGCCACAGCCAAAGACGCAGCGGCCGAGCTTTGCACCGAGGAACAAATTGGAAAAAGCTGGTACGACCTCACCAGCCAGGCTTTTGCAGTGTTCTTGCCAGTGAAATCGGTGGGGGTGATGGGCGATGGCCGCACCTACGAATATGTGGTGGCCATTCGCGCCGTACAAACTCAAGACTTCATGACAGCACACTGGGCACACCTGCCTTATTCATTGTTGGGCCGTATCTCCAATCGTATTATTAACGAGGTAAAAGGAGTGAACCGAGTGGTGTACGATGTATCGGGCAAGCCGCCTGCGACCATTGAATGGGAATAAGCCGATAAAGCAAATCCCGTCACTTACCCCAGCCTTACAGAAGAGCCCGCAAATGCGGGCTTTTTTGCATTCAGGGGGTGAGGTTTGCCCTAATTCCCGAATGAAAACACACATGCCACCATCATTGGCGACATCTAACTATCGGCGCAGCCCGGCACCGATGGGTACAACGACAATGACAACATGGAGAACCCATGGCAGAAGTAGTGTTGGAGACAAGGGCGTTGACCAAGGAATTCAAGGGATTCACTGCGGTCAGCGATGTGAATTTAAAAGTACAGCGGGGTCATATCCACGCGCTGATCGGCCCCAACGGCGCCGGTAAAACTACCTGTTTCAACTTGTTGACGAAATTTTTAACGCCCACATCGGGTCAAATTTTGTTCAACGGCAAAGACATCACCAGTGCAAAGCCAGCCCAAATCGCAAGGCAGGGCATTATCCGGTCGTTTCAAATTTCTGCGGTGTTTCCACACCTCACAGTGCTTGAAAATGTGCGCATCGGCTTGCAACGCCCATTGGGTAATTCGTTTCATTTCTGGAAAAGTGAGAAAAAACTTTCGGTGCTGAATGACAAGGCCATGGCTTTGCTTGCGCTGGTTGACCTGGAAAGCTTTGCAGACACCCTGACCGTAGATTTGCCTTACGGCAGAAAACGTGCACTTGAAATTGCAACCACATTGGGCATGGAACCTGAATTGATGCTGCTGGATGAGCCAACCCAGGGCATGGGCCACGAAGACGTGGACCGCGTTACCCAATTAATCAAGAAGGTTTCCGCTGGCCGAACCATTTTGATGGTTGAACACAATATGAATGTGGTGGCGGGTATCAGCGACCGCATCTCGGTGCTACAACGCGGCGCAGTGCTGGCCGAAGGAAGCTACGACGAGGTTTCGCGCAACCCCGAGGTGATGGAGGCCTACATGGGCTCCACCACTGGAGTTCTGGAGGGTGCGCACTGATGAGTAATGCATCGACAAGCACTGCGCTTGAAATCGCCGGGCTTAACGCTTGGTATGGCGAATCACACATTTTGCACAACCTGAACCTGACTGTTAAAACCGGTGAGGTGGTAACACTTCTGGGGCGAAATGGCGCAGGGCGCACCAGCACCCTGCGTGCCATCATGGGTTTGACTGGTTCAAGAAAAGGGTCAATCAAAATCAATGGCACCGAGGCGATCCAGATGCCCACCCACAAAATTGCCCACTTGGGTGTGGGTTACTGCCCGGAAGAACGGGGCATATTCTCTTCCCTGTCTGCCGAAGAAAACCTGATGCTGCCACCCTTTGTTTCAAAAACCGACAAAGGCATGAGCGTGGCAGAAATTTACGAGATGTTCCCCAACCTGGCCGAACGCAAAAAAAGCCAGGGCACGCGTTTGTCAGGTGGTGAACAGCAAATGTTGGCCGTTGCGCGCATTCTGAGAACTGGCGCCAAACTCTTGCTGCTGGATGAAATTTCTGAGGGGCTTGCGCCTGTTATTGTTCAAGCCCTGGCCAAGATGATTACCACCCTGAAATCGAAGGGCTACACCATTGTGATGGTGGAACAGAATTTCCGTTTTGCAGCCCCACTGGCCGACCGGTTTTACGTGGTGGAACACGGCCAAATTGTGGAGGCTTTTGCTTCCTCGGAACTCGATGAAAAAATGCCCGTGCTGCATTCGCTGCTAGGCGTATAAAAAACCAACCTTTCAAGGGATTGGACTTAAACCAAAGGAGATGATGATGAAATTAAAACCAATCGCAACTGGACTGACCGCACTTTTTGCATTCGCTGCCGGCTCAGCACAGGCACAAATTTCCAACGACACCATCAAGATTGGTGTCATCACCGACATGTCTGGCCTGTATGCCGACATTGACGGGCCTGGTGGTGTCGAGGCTGTAAAAATGGCGATCGCTGATTTTGGCGGCACCTTGAACGGCAAGAAAATCGAACTGGTGTTTGCTGATCACCAAAACAAGGCTGACATTGCAGCCAGCAAGGCACGCGAGTGGTTTGACACTGAAGGTGTCGACATGCTGATTTCAGGTACCAACTCCGGCACGGCTTTGGCCATGGCCAAAGTAGCCGATGAAAAGAAAAAGCCTAACTTTGTAATTGGTGCTGGTACCGCTCGCATTACCAATGAAGAATGCAACCCTTACAGCATTCACTATGCCTATGACACGGTAGCAATGGCCAAAGGCACTGGTTCAGCTGTAACCAAGCAGGGCGGCAAAACATGGTATTTCCTGACCGCGGACTACGCCTTTGGCACCTCACTTGAAACCGATACCACCGCAGTGGTAAAGGCCAGTGGCGGCACTGTAAAGGGCGCCGTTCGTCACCCATTGTCAGCATCTGACTTTTCCAGTTTCATGCTCCAAGCGCAAGCCTCGGGTGCACAAATTCTGGGCCTGGCCAACGCCGGTGGTGACACAGTCAACTCCATCAAGGCGGCCAATGAATTTGGAGTTACAGGCAGCATGAAGCTTGCCGGTTTGCTGATGTTCATCAATGACGTACACGCTTTGGGATTGGGCCAAACCAAGGGCATGTACCTCACCGACAGCTGGTATTGGGATCAAAACGACGAAACCCGCAAGTGGTCCAAACGCTTCTTCGACAAAATGAAGAAAATGCCCAGCAGCCTGCACGCAGCCGATTACTCGGCAACCCTGCAATACCTGAATGCTGTGAAAGCTGCGGGTACGGATGATGGTGCCAAAGTGATGGAAGCCCTGCGCAAGCAGAAGGTGAACGACATGTACGCCAAAAACGGCTACTACCGTGCCGACGGCAGCATGATTCACGACATGTTCCTGATGCAGGTGAAAGACCCCAAAGAATCCAAAAAACCTTGGGATTACCTGAAAGTTGTACAGGCCATTCCAGGCGAGCAGGCTTTCACCACCAAAGCTGAGACCAAGTGCGCTTTGTGGAAGTAATTCAGTAAAACCACAATAAGACCAATGCCCCTGAGGTTTAAGCACCCAGGGGCTTTGCGGGACACGTACTCATGGAAATTTTTGGAATTCCCTTGCAGGCCTTTTTGGGGCAGTTACTGCTTGGCCTGGTGAATGGCTCGTTTTACGCCATGTTGTCACTGGGTCTTGCTGTTATTTTTGGCTTGCTCAATGTGATCAACTTTGCCCACGGCGCGCTGTACATGATGGGCGCGTTTTTCGCCTGGATGGGCATGGCCTATTTCAACCTGAATTATTGGGTGATGCTGCTGCTTGCCCCCTTGTTGGTGGGCGCCTTCGGGATACTGATTGAAAAAACAATGTTGCGCTGGCTTTACAAGCTTGACCACTTGTATGGCTTGTTGCTGACCTTCGGCATTACCTTGATGCTGGAGGGAATTTTCCGCTCGATTTATGGTGTTTCCGGTCAACCCTATTCAGTGCCAGAAGCCTTGCAGGGTGCGACCAACCTGGGCTTCATGATTCTGCCCAACTACCGCGCCTGGGTCGTGGTGGCCTCGCTGGTGGTTTGTTTTGCCACCTGGATCATGATTGAAAAAACAAAGCTGGGAGCCTTGCTTCGTGCGGGTACTGAAAACCCGCGACTGGTGGAGGCCTTTGGCATCAACGTGCCCTTGATGGTGACGCTGACCTACGGCTTTGGTGTGGCACTTGCTGCATTCGCGGGTGTACTGGCTGCGCCGGTTATTCAAATTTCACCGTTGATGGGCTCTAACCTCATCATCACTGTGTTTGCGGTAGTGGTGATTGGTGGAATGGGATCTATTCTGGGTTCAATCATTACCGGGCTCACCTTGGGCATTGTGGAAGGATTGACCCGTGTGTTTTATCCAGAATTGTCAGCCACAGTGGTGTTCATCATCATGGCGATTGTGCTCATGATTCGCCCGGCCGGTTTATTCGGCCGCGAGAAATAAAGGGTTTGACACGATGAACAAAAATACAATTATCGCCATTGCGGCAATCATTCTCGCCCTAGCGGCACCGTTTTTCATGTACCCAGTGCTGCTGATGAAACTGCTGTGTTTTGCGCTGTTTGCATGTGCGTTCAACCTGTTGATTGGCTACACCGGTTTGCTTTCCTTCGGGCATGCTGCTTTTCTGGGTGGTGCCGGTTACATGGCCGGGTATGTTATTCGAGACCTTGGTATGCCCTTTGAGCTTGGTTTGCTGGCGGGCGTGGCATTTGCAGCGCTTATTGGTTTAATCATGGGTGCTTTGGCCATACGAAGGCAGGGCATTTACTTCACCATGATTACGCTGGCACTGGCACAAATGCTGTATTTCATCTTTTTACAAGCGCCATTTACTGGCGGTGAAGATGGTTTACAGGGCATACCGCGCGGCACCTTGTTCGGTGTTGTAGACCTTAGTAACGACTTGACACTTTACTTCGTGGTATTGGCCATTTGCATCGCAGGCTACGCCCTGATTGTTCGCACTGTGCATTCGCCCTTCGGGCAGGTTCTCAAGGCGATCAAGGAAAATGAACCACGCGCAATATCACTGGGTTATGACGTGGACAAATACAAGTTGCTGGTGTTTGTTTTGTCAGCTGCATTGTCGGGTTTGGCAGGTGCAACAAAAGCCTCGGTGCTTGGCTTTGAAACATTGACCGATGTGCACTGGACGATGTCTGGCCTGGTGGTGCTGATGACCTTGGTAGGTGGCTTGGGCACTCTTGCAGGCCCAATTGTGGGTGCCATCGTGATCATCGCCCTGGAAAATCGTATTGGTGAATTTGGCACCTGGATGGCGGTGACAACCGACATTGCCTGGTTCCGTTCACTGGGGGAACAGGTCACGATTGTGACTGGCTTCATTTTCATTGTGGTTGTGCTGGCCTTCCGGCGCGGAATTGTTGGGGAAATTATTGCGTGGAACCAACGCAGATTGCTTAAGGCGGGTCAGTAAACTGAAGCTGCCCACAGACCAAGAACCCGGCCTGGTGCCGGGTTTTTTTATGTCAAACTGGGAACACTTTATTCGGCTTACTTTGAAAACCATGCAAACCAGCAAGCTGTCCGAGAAATTTTCGATACTGGCGCACCACGGCCAGCCCGAAGACATGCCATGGATGGAACTTGCGTTGCAGCAAGCAAGGCTTGCTGCACAGGCCGGCGAAGTGCCGATTGGCGCGGTCGTGGTAATCGATGGCAAAGCCATTGCCCACGCACACAATGCGCCCGTAACACTCAACGATGCCTGCGCTCATGCCGAGATTCAGGCGATTCGACATGCCTGCCAGTCAGTTGGCAATTACCGCTTGGGTGCACAGGCCACCCTGTACGTCACACTACAACCCTGCCTGATGTGCGTTGGTGCAATTTTGCATGCGCGTATAGGCCGCGTGGTGGTGGGTTGTGCACAATCACGCTACAACGGGGATTTAAAACAATCCTTGTCAGTGTTCGAGCAAGCGCAAGCATGGCACCCCTGTGTTTTTGAAACAGGTTGCATGGCACAGGAAAGCGAAGAATTGCTGGGTAATTTTTTTAAAGTGCGCCGCAAACAAAGAGAAGAAACCGTTGCTGATTTGGCCAGCCTGATGCACCTGCCCAATGCCAACAAACAAACAATTGACCAACTTGCGCAACTTGGCTTTCACACTCCGCAAGATTTTCTGCAAACCGGGCTAGAGCAGGCAAGCAAGATATTGGCTGAACAAAGCCGCGTGTTGAAAACGGGGCAGCACACACAACAGGCCGCCATTCTGGCCAGTTTGTGCGATTATTTCAACGGAGAACCCGTGCGTTCCTGGAAACAGTACCTGTGACATTACCTTTAAACCGGAATTGAATTGAACACCAAACCGCCCATTGCAACGAATCAGGCACTGAATCAGCTAGTCATGTTTTCGCCCAGTGGCGCACTGGTTGATGAAACATTGCTTGACCGGGCCTGCAACCATTTGAGCAATCAACATGGCTTCAATGTGATTGAAATGCCTGAAGCACGCCTGCGCACACAACGCTTCGCAGGCGGTGAAGCCACGCGCATGGCCAGCATTGAAAATGCATTTGCCATGAATACGCCCAGCCTGCTGATGGCCACCCGCGGGGGTTACGGCCTAAGCCGCTTGCTGCCGCTGTTGAATTTTCCGGAACTTGCCGCATTGCTGAATGCGAATGCGCACCTGTTGTGCGGCCACAGCGACATTACCAGCCTGCAATTGGCATTGCTGAACGCGGGGGCACAACCTGCCACATTGTTGCACGGGCCCATGGCTTGTTTCGATTTTGGGGCAGAGCAGGGCGCAGACCCGCTCACCCTTGAACACTTTTTGCGTGCGGTAGAAAAACAGGCGGTACATATTGAATGGCCTGTTGAATGTGTCGGACTGAGCACACAACAACAAACCATTGCAATTGAAGGCCCGGTGTGGGGTGGCAACCTCACCTTGCTGTGCAGCCTTTTAGGAACGCCTTGGTTGCCCAGTGTACCTGGCGGTATTTTGGTGCTTGAGGATGTGAACGAGCCCGCCTACAAAATTGAGCGCATGCTGCTGCAATTGCTACACGCTGGTGTGTTGGCCCAGCAAAAGGCAATTGTGTTGGGTAATTTTTGTGAACCCAAACCTGGCACACACGACAATGGTTACAGCCTGCGCAGCGCCGCTGAATTTGTTCAAGACCAACTTAAACACGTACCCGTGTTGCTGAATTTTCCATTTGGTCACTGCACTCCCAAGGCTTGCTGGTTTCAGGGCGGGCAGGGCACCTTGACCATTACCGGCGGGCACGGCGAATTCAACGCGCGCCTGGTTCAAACCCTTCGCTAGTCGCAACGCTCCGAGCCCGCATTAAGCTGGCATTAAGCACACCCCAAGCCCGGGCATGTATAATGCCCCCTTCGTTAAAAATCACTGAATTTTCCAATACTTATGCTCACCGCAGCCAATATCACCATGCAGTTCGGCGCCAAGCCGCTTTTTGAAAACATCAATGCCAAATTTGGCGATGGCAACCGCTATGGTTTGATTGGCGCAAACGGCTGCGGAAAATCCACTTTCATGAAAATTCTGGGGGGCGACCTGGAGCCCAGCAGCGGCACTGTGGTCATCGAGCCCAATGTGCGCTTGGGCAAGCTAAGCCAGGATCAATTTGCGTTTGAAGAGTACCGCGTGCTGGATGTGGTCATGATGGGCCACAAGGAAATGTGGGCCGCGATGACAGAACGGGATGCCTTGTATGCCAACCCCGAAGCCACCGACGACGACTACATGCGCGCAGCCGACCTGGAAGCGGTGTATGCCGAATTCGGCGGCTACGAAGCCGAAGCCCGCGCGGGTGAGTTGCTGCTGGGTGCAGGTATTCCGCTTGAAAACCACAATGGCCCGATGAGTGAAATTGCCCCTGGCTGGAAGCTGCGGGTGCTACTGGCGCAAGCCCTGTTCTCAAAACCTGATGTGCTGTTGCTGGATGAACCCACCAACAACCTGGACATCAATACCATTGCCTGGCTGGAAAACGTACTGAACCAGTACGAGAGCACCATGATCATCATCAGCCACGACCGCCACTTTCTGAATGAAGTGTGCACCCACATGGCCGATCTGGATTACGGCACCTTGCAAGTGGTACCTGGTAATTACGACGATTACATGCTGGCTGCAGCCCAGGCACGCGAACGCGCACAGGCCTCCAATGCACGTGCCAAAGAACGCATTTCAGATTTGCAAGACTTTGTACGCCGTTTTGCGGCCAACAAATCGAAGGCACGCCAGGCCACTTCGCGCCAAAAGCAGATCGAGAAAATCAAGCAAGACACAGTCATACTGAAACCCTCTTCACGCCAAAATCCGTTCATTCGTTTCGAACAGAAAAAGAAGATGCACCGCTTGGCTGTGGAGTTGGACAACATTAGCTTGGCGTACGGCGACAACAAGGTGATCCGGGACTTCTCCATCATGGTGGAGGCAGGCGACAAAGTAGGTATTGTGGGCGCCAACGGCATGGGTAAAACCACACTACTGAAGCTGCTGGCCAAGGCTTTGGAACCCACTTATGGCGAAGTGAAGTGGTCTGAGAATGCAGACCTGGGTTACATGGCTCAGGATGTCAGCGACGAATTCAATGTGCCTTTGAATTTGCGTGAATGGACCGAGCGCTTTTCTCAGGAAGGCGACGACGACCAGGCCATTCGCGGTATTTTGGGGCGTTTGCTGTTCTCGAATGATGAAATTTCCAAGCAGGTAAAGGTATGTTCCGGTGGTGAGAAAAACCGACTGGTGTTTGGTCGCCTGATGCTGGGGCGTCACAATGTGTTGCTGCTGGACGAGCCAACAAACCACCTGGACATGGAATCGATCGAGTCGCTTCAATATGCACTTGAGAAATACGAAGGCACAGTGTTTGTGGTGTCGCATGACCGCCAGTTTGTTTCTGGCATTGCCACGCGAATTTTTGAAATGCGTGAAGACGGCATTACCGATTACCGCGGCACCTACGAAGAATACCGCGAGAGTTTGGGGCTGAATTGACAAAGGATTGCTACGCGTGCTGCGGGCTTGATGGGGACGCAAAAGGCATTGCCCGTCTGCCTTGATCAAGTCGAATTCCCCTGTTTGCTACTGGCTCAGGGCATGCGAAACGCGAGCGCGTCTTCGCATCGACCTTGCAGGTCGCCCTTCGCTGCGTTGCAAACCGGTCGACTTGATCTTGAATCGGCAGACTGAGCAAAACCATTTGCATCCCTGCAGCAAGCCCCTTCCGGACGGCCATTGACATAGGCCAAAAACTCAACCAACTGGCTTCACCTTCGCAGCAACCCGCTTGGCCTTCGCACGGGCCTTTTCCACATCTGCATCACGCGCCAAGGCAACACCCATTCGTCGTTTCACAAACGACTCGGGTTTGCCAAATAAACGCACATCCGTGCCGGGCTCGGCCAATGCATCGGCCACACCTTCAAATGCAATGCCCACTTTGTCTACACCACCATAAATCACTGCACTGGCGCCCGGTGTTTTCAGGCTGGTGTCCACAGGCAAACCCAGAATGGCACGTGCATGCAATTCGAATTCGTTTTGCCACTGCGTAATCATGGTGACCATGCCAGTGTCGTGAGGACGGGGGCTTACCTCAGAGAACCAAACCTGATCGCCTTTTACAAACATTTCGACGCCAAACAAACCGGTGCCGCCCAAGGCGGTGGTTACCAGGTCTGCCATTTTACGGGCCTCGTCCAGGGCCTTTGCGCGCATGGCTTGGGGTTGCCAGCTTTCAACGTAATCGCCGCTTACCTGAATATGACCCACTGGCTCGCAATAACTGGTTTCAATTGCGCCGCTTTTGGGGTTGCGGGCACGCACAGTCAACAGCGTAATTTCATACTCGAATTCGATCAGCGATTCAGCAATAACCCGCCCTGAATTAACACGCCCGGCGCTGCCTGCGTAATCCCATGCGGCTTCCAGCTGGCTGGCATCATCCACTTTGGATTGCCCTTTCCCAGAGGATGACATCACAGGCTTGATGATGCAGGGGTAGCCCACCGGCTTCTTGCCATCAATGCCTTTTTCTACCGCCCGCTTCAGGGTTTCAAAATCATCCGCAAAAGCATAATGCGAGCAACTTAAATTCAATTCCTCAGCGGCCAGGCGGCGAATTCCTTCACGGTTCATGGTCAGCCAAGCCGCATTGGCTGTGGGCACCACACGCACCACACCTTCTGCCTCAAGTTCTTTCAGGGCAGGGGTCGCAATCGCTTCAATTTCCGGCACCACAATGTGGGGACGCTCTTGTGCAATCAAGGCCTTCAATGCGTTGGCATTGGTCATGTCGATTACATGAAAGCGATGCGCAACCTGGTGCCCTGGCGCATTGGGGTAGCGGTCCACTGCAATAACTTCAACACCCAGGCGCTGAAAGGCGATGATCACTTCTTTGCCCAGCTCACCACTGCCCAGCAACATCACTTTAACGGCGTTTGCAGCCAAAGGTGTACCGATTTGCGTTGGAAATTGAATCGCTGTTGTCATTCTCAAACTCGCTTGATTAAATCACTGTTTAATTGATGGATTCGGGGGTGTCGTGGTGGTGTGCATGCGATGCTTCATCAAAAAACACCACCAACAACACCAGCAGCACCGGGCCAATTATCAAGCCCACAATACCCATGGTAATGACGCCGCCAAACACACCGAACAACACGGCCAAAAACGGCAAATGGGTTCCGCCCTGTATCAACAAAGGGCGAACCAGGTAATCGGCAATCAACACCACCAACATGCCCACCGTGATCAACACAATTGCTTCTGCGCCGTTGCCACTTAAAAACAGGATCATACCCAAAATAGCGAGCAAGCCTGGTGCAGCCATGGGGATAAAGGCAATCAATGCCGTAACGGTGCCCAACAACACGGGTGCGTACACACCGCAGGCGGCAAACAGCACAGAAAGAATAACTGCCTCGGCAAAACTGACAATCACCAACCCGTTAACCGCTGCTCGCAGGGCAGGTGGCATGTGTGAAACATACGGCTTCCAGCGTTGGCCCAGCCAGTCAGTGCCAATTCGGTTCATGCGTATGCTGATGCTTGAGCCATCGCGGTAAAAAAAGAACAGCACCCACAATGCAAAAAACAGGGTAGCAACACGACCCAGCAATTCAAGCAAAATGGCCGACGCTGTGCCTTGCACATCGCCCAAACGTTGGGTAAGGGTTTCGCGCAACAGTCCGGAAATTTGTTTGGGCACACTCAAATATTCTGTCCAGCTGGCCACGAGCATTTCGCCAAGCACTGGAATTTGAGGCAGCCAGTTGGGCACTGCAACGCCGGAGTCATCGGCCTGTCGCAAGAAGGTGGTAATTTCAAGAATGTCTTGAACCATAAACACGATCAAGCCGATCATTGGCCCAACCAACAAGAATGCAACAACCAGGGTGGTCAAAAATGCGGCGCCATTGGGCTTTCCGGGAAAGCGGCCACGAATGCGACAATGCAGCGGCCAAAACGCGGTGGCAATAATTCCTGCCCACAAAATTGCCAACAGAAATGGCGACAATACAATGGCAGCACCGACCAGTATCAACACAGTAAACAGCGTGCTGATCAGGGACTTCGGTTGTCTCAGGTGTTCTGCCATGTCAGCCAGTCGTGCGCAATACGCGTTATTGGAATGCTTGTTTGTGGTTCAATCATTGTAGCAATGCCTGAATTGCAAATTGACTGTTATTTCACTTTCACGAGAACACACATGAAATTATCCAACACTTTGAGAATCGCTTTGTTCAGTACCTCGGTCGGTTTGCTGGCTCCATCGGTCGCGTTTGCAGACCTTTGCGAGAAAACACCCGCCGTGAACTTGAATGCCATTAGCAGCGAAGAGGTGGACAATGACATGGTGCGTTTGAATTGGCAGGTGCAAATTCAGGCCGGTACAGCCAACGAGGCCATGAATGCCGTTAACACCGTGCTTGAAAAATCAATCAACAATTTGTCGAAAAACAAAGACATCAGCAAACTGAAAAACAATATTCAAACCTATCCGCAGTACGGTAAAAACAATGTCATCCAAACTTGGCAAGGCGTTGGTTCACTCACCTTTGAAATGCCGGTGCAGGCTCTGAAAACCCAGAAAAACCTAAATGTTGCCGAAGGCCTGACGCTGAGCAATCTGGAATATTTTCCCAGCGAAGGTCGTATTGAACAAAGCCGTGAAAAACTGCTGCAAAGTGCCATGAAAGAATTTCAAAACAAGGCAAGCATTGCTGCGAAGGGTTTTGGAAAAACCGGCTACACCCTGGGCGAAGTGTCAATTAACGATGAAAATCAAGGCCCACCTTCTTACCCCAGAATGTACGCAGCTTCGGCAGACATGATGAACAAAGGCATGGAAGTGGCCCCGGCTGCCGGTTCAAGCCGAGTAAGTGTTTCGGTTAATGGGCGCGTTTGCCTGAAGCCGTGAATGGAATAACACGGGCTAGATTGGCAGCTGGACCGGATTGATCGTTTTTTGAGGTGTCCGCGGCTTTTTCAATGTCGCCAGTGTAGTTCTGATCGATCAAACGCAAACCATTTTGCCTCAAAGGGGCAGGGCTCAGTTCCTGTTCCAGTTTTTGCACCTGCTCACGCAGTTTGCCAAACGACTCCCACATCAGCTTCGACGATTCCATGGCCGACTGCAATGGGCTTTTCGAGCGCTGACGGATCATGCGGATCTTGAACAGCGTTTGCTCTAGCGCCAAGCGGTGTTCAGGGTCAACGCTGGCTACATAACCTTCGAGTACCGCCTCGCGGCGCTGCTCGAAGGCAACAGGGTCCACCTGGTACAGGTCGGCCCATTCCTTGAAATCAAAGTGCGTCATGGCTGCTCCTTGCTTTGCTCAATGAGCTTGGCTTTGTTGCTGTCTTGATCGTCGGTTCCCATCAAAAACGCATGCACTGCTTTTTGCAGAGTCCTTAACCGGGCAGTTTTTAGGTTAAGCTCACGTCTAAGAGCTTCGTTCTCTTCCATGAGTCTGTCAACCAGTGCGAGAGTTTCAAATTTCTTTCCCAAACTTTCTACCCGGTTTACTTCAACGCTTGAATGATGGCCCATGATGACTAGTAATGTTGCTATTAACCTTTGTACTGCCAAACACAGCAATCGGTTTTAGTAATACTCTTCAGTAACAACAACCGAATGACAACAACAATGGTGTTTATGAAAAGCGCTTGGACTTTTTCTTTTTTTCTGGGTTTGTTTGCATGGGCTTATATACCCACAGCCTTCGCCCAGGAAACAAGTTCAAATTTAACCCGTTGTGAAAACAGCTTTGGCAAAGAACCTGTGGGTACTACCGTTGAAATTTGCCGGCTGGAATTGGCTGGGCCAGTTACCCAGGCCAAACGCGTCAAAATTCTTGAAACACTGGGTAAGGCTTACCTGGCGCAAAATGAAGCCGACTTGGCCATTTCAACCTGGAATGAAGCCAGCCAATACAGCCCTCTAAGCCGGGAAGACCAGGTGGCAGCTGAAGCATGGACGCGTTTGCAGGTGCTGATTGGCCAAACCTACGCACAAGCCGATCAAACAGAACGTGCCGAAGCCCACTTTCAGAAAACCCTAAGTACGGTTGAACAATCAATTGGTCGTTATTCTTTGCCGGCCGGCATGGTTCAAGACGCCTTGGGTACTTACTATGCCCTGCAAAGCAAAGCGGCTGAATCTGAAGCAGCATTCAAACGCTCGCGTATTGTGTATGAAATTCGCTTGGGAAAAACCAATGCCCGAACGCTCGAAACCCGCATGAACCATGCCGTGGGTTTACTGGACATGGAGAAAGAGCAGGAGGCGCTGGAAAGTTTCCAGGTGCTTGCAGAAATTATCAATGCCACGCCCAATTACAAAAACGAACCCATTCGTGCTGAAATACTGACGTTTCTAGGCACGCTGCAAATGCGCGGCGATCAATTGCAAGAAGCCGCCAAGAATTACCAAACCGCATTTGAAGTACGGCAAGCCGCGTTTGGCCCCAACGACATCAGAACCAGCCAATCTTTGAATAACCTGGGGGTTGTGCTTTACAGGGCAGGGGACTTAAAGCGAGCGGAAGTGGCACTCAGCCGCGCCTACATTATTCGGGCGGATGCCTTGGGCAACGAAGACCCTTTGACACTCAGCACTCAAAAGAACTTGCAGGCCGTGATCGCCGCCCAAAATGCGGCGAAAACAGGCCTTTCAGGAAGTGCCAAGCGTAATTAATTAAACCTTGCTGTCGCGCACCAGCTTGCGATTGGCCTTGAATGATTTGAACTCATACACTGCAACCAGCAAAATTGCGGAGAACACACAGCCCAGGGCTGCCAAAATACTTGGGCTTGCTACTTCATAGTTGATGTAATCCACAAAACCATGAACCAACATGGCTGAAGCGATTAACAACAACACCAATACACCGGGGTAAGAACGAAGAGCTTTCATACGACACCTCTCAAAATTTACTGCATCAATTGCTGACCAATGAGTCAACAACTGAACTTTACCATTGAGCGATGTCACAGATTGGAGCGCCACTTCTAACGTTGTATTTAACCAAACCGGTGCATTTTAAACTGTGTTTTTCTTTTTAAAACAATGTAGTAGAAACAAACAGGCCAGCAAACCAAGTAAATTCAAAGCGCCACCACCCCCGCCGCCACTAGAACTGCCTGCGGCAGAACCACTGCCTGAATCGCCTACCACCGCATCACCCACAGCCGAGGAGGGCGCACCTACACCCGTAGAGGCACCATTGATCAATGGTGAAAGCAGACTGGCCAACAAAGTAGGGGACGTAGCCCCCTGATTGGCCACAATAACCGAGGCAATTGCCGTTCGGCCATTGGCAGCTTGTGCACGAAGATCAAACCCTGTTACCCCCGAAGGCGCTGTTACATCCACTTCCAAGCCGCTTACCGACAAAATCGGGTTGGGCGCGTCGGCCGACGATTTCAACACATTGATCACATCAAAACTGACTGCGTTTACCTCCTGTCCGGAAGAGTTCAAGGTGCCGCTGGCAAAGAATGTACGCGTTTGTCCCGGTGGAATGACATTGCCAGTGTTGGAGAACAAATTGGTAAGTCCAGCAGCCGCCTGTGAATTGATCAAATTGGCCACATCCAGCATGCCAGCACCACACAGAGCCCGTGTGCAATTGCATTCAACACCCACTGTGTCAGCGGTGCAAGTGGGGCTACCGCCCTGCGAAAGAAAGGGGCGCGCAGAGGTTTTCAGCAAATTCTCCACAGTGGCCACCGACGCAGACGGATCCAAAGACCAATACAGCGAGGCTGCACCAGCCACCATGGGAGCGGAGAAACTGGTACCGATTTTGGTGTTGTACGTATTGGTTAACGGACCTGAAAACCCGGTATTACTGGCACTCCAAATAGGAAACGCTGCATCGCCACCAGGCGCTGAAAGCTGAATAGTGGGCCCAAAATTACTGTAATTTGCCTTCAACCCTTCCTGATCTATTGCGGCTACACCAAAAGCGCCGGGGCAATTGGCTGGTGAATCTACTGTGCTGCCGTCGTTGCCTGCGGCAACCACCACCAATGAGCCAGCCTGGCGCGCGGCGGCAATAGCCGCGCCTTCGATGGACGCCACACAGGCGCCTTCCGCACCCAAACTCAAGTTAATCACTCGGGCAGGGAAGGGGTTATTGGGCGCCCCAGGTACACTCAAGCCGGCAGCCCAGCGAATACCATCTGCAAGGTCACTTGAAAACCCGCCACATTTGCCCAACACGCGAACAGGCAATACCACCGCGTTCCAGTTCACCGAAAACACCCCTTCGCTTGGTACCGGGTTACCGGCAAGCAGGGCGGATACAAAGGTGCCGTGCCAGCTCGACTGACTGACACCGCCACACACCGGGTCTGACAGAAGATCGGCTGGGCCAACACCGTCACCAGGGTCAGTCGGGTCTGAATCCCGATCAGAACCTGCGGAACCTTGGCCGTCAGCACCAATAAATGAATCAGCCACAAAATCGTATCCGGACAGCAAATGGCCTTGAAGCATTGGGTGGCTCGGCAAAACGCCCGTATCCAGCACAGCAACCACTGTAGGTGCAGTACCGTGAAAGTTGGTCCACATGGCACCTGTATTGATTGAAGCAGGCTGTGTGCTCAAATCTTGATGAAACCAGGACCGACTTCGTCGGGACAAATCAAGCGCGTTTAACAAACCGATCAAAGGCGATTGCGCACGAAGCTTGATACGACGGTCTGGCTCAACAGACTCGATCATCGGATCGGACAGCAAACGAAGGCGGGCTTGTTCGGCGCCACTGCCATTTGGCGTTGTAATTACCGCGCCATGTTCACCAAATGGCCTGACAAGTTGAAAGGTACGTTTGTGAATAATCGAAAGTTCAGCGAGCCTTGCACGCAGATCGGCTTTTCGAGACTCAAGCGAAGATGGATTAACACTGGTTTGACTGCGACCGGGACTTTCTTTGAACTGAATTACCCAACGATCAGCCGACCATGAAACGGTCGAGAAGATGACAAGCAGAATAAACAAACTGCTTTGAATAGCGAAACGCAACTGCATGGGTAGACCCTGATTGTGGTTATCACTAAATGATACCGGGGAGAAGGGCTTGCGGATTCAGAACAGGAAACAGGAGAATGGAAGGCTTTGCTTCTGTGGAAGAACTTGCAAAAATGTTTTAGTTTACATAATACAAATTATGCGACAAATAGATTCGACATAAAAAGGGTTACCCAGAGTGACCCCCACCAATACTGGCGATGCTCTCCAGTCAGTAATCGCCGAAAAAGTACATAGGTTGGTTCACTTTTATCTGAGGCTATTCTTATGTACAAATTCATGTTCTTCGCTTTTGTGGTTTGCGCCGTGTATCCCGACTGGCCCATCGAAGCTGTTGCTGCTGGTCAGGACATTATCCAGGGCTTTCAATCCAAAGTAATTGTGGTTGGCCAAAATATGTAAACCCCCAAATTGAGGTTGATTTGGGCCTTTGTTGCGGGTCTTCATCAAACCTCAGTGTTCGTATGATGTGAAGGTAAATCGACCCCTACGGTATGGAACCTTCATGTCAGCAACAGCCCAAAACGATCTCAAAGGCCGCAATGCCAGAATGGCCGCCCCTACAACCGCTGTAGAGCGCCTGCTGGACCCCCGAATTCCAATTGTGACCAAAACAGATTTGAAAGGTCGCATTACCTACGCCAACCCTGCCTTTGTCGAAATTTCCGGTTTTACACTTGAAGAGCTGCTGGGTCAGCCTCACAACGTGGTTCGCCACCCCGACATGCCTCGCGACGCATTCAAAGACCTTTGGGACACCGCGCGCCGGGATGAACCATGGAAAGGTCTGGTGAAGAACCGCTGCAAGGACGGTGGCTACTATTGGGTTGATGCTTACGTCACACCGCTGACGCAAAACGGAGAAAAAATTGGTTACATGTCGGTGCGCTCCAAGCCCAGCGACACCCAAAAAGGGGAAGCCGAGGCCGTGTACAAGGCAATCAACGCCGGCAGCGCCAGCTTTCCATTCACAAAGCCTGCAAAAGGGCGCCCATTCATTGTTGATTTGGCAATCGTCGGTTTTTTGCCAGTAATCATCGCCCTGCTTTCCATGTTCAACATCCCTGCCCTCAGCTATGGCAGCGCTGCTGCGTCATTTGTAGCTGCGGCCTTGGGTTTGATGTGGCTGAAAGGCCGTGTTGAACACACCAACAACTCGATGCTGCACGCCATGCGCGCCTTGGCAGAAGGCAATTTCAAGCATGAAATTCCAGAGTCCAGCACACGCGAATTCAACAAGGTGCACACCGCTTTCAAGAGCATGCAAGTGAACCTGCGCGCCATTATTGCAGACGTCATTTCAAGTTCATCGGAAGTAAAAAACAATGCGGAGCACCTCAGCCAGTTGGCCATTAATTTGATGAACCGCTCGAGACAGCAGTCCGACGGCATCAACGGTGTTGCTTCGGCGCTGGAGGAACTCTCGGTGTCTGTTTCGGAAATTTCTGAAGCCACGGGCAAGAGTTCGGCGCATGCCAAAAACGCCATGGATGTAGTGGACACAGGCGCACAGAGCATGGACAAGTCCACCCAAGCTACTCAGAAAGTGGCACAGGTAGTGCAGGATGCAAAACAGAACATTGAAGAATTGAACCGCGCTGTGGTGAAGATCAGCAACGTGACCCGCACCATTACCGAGATTGCCGAGAAAACCAACCTGCTGGCACTGAATGCTGCCATTGAGGCGGCCAGAGCCGGTGAATCAGGCCGCGGATTCGCTGTGGTGGCCGACGAAGTGCGCAAACTTGCTGAAATGACTCGACAATCGACCACGGAAATTTCAGCCACGGTGCAAGAAGTTCAAAGCGGCACGAACAAGGGCCTTGAAACCATGGGCCGGGCTGTCGAGGAGGTCAATATTGGCACCACCCTGATTCTGGAAGCGGGCGAAAGCCTGCAAGCCATCAAGGTGGCCAGTCGTGGTGTTGCCCAATCAGCCAAGGATATTTCAGCCATGCTGGAACAGCAGTCACAAGCCTCGCTTGAAGTGGCCAACAGCATGGAGCGCATGAGTGCCCTGACCGAGAGCAACGTGGCTGCGATTAACGATTTGGACAGCGCCGCAAAACAGCTGGCCTCAACTTCGGGCGACTTGCGCACCTTGGTTAAACATTTTGAGGCAAGCCTTTAGGCACTTTCCAACCAGCCACTTTCACCCGTCAATCAGGCGAATGCATTAGTTCGTCTTGTTAGGCTTCAAGGGCGCTGTTCTCAGCGCCCTTTCTTTTTTCATGATTTCGAAAGCCAATTCTTTTCGATTCGCTTTCATGGCATAACCTGCCGCGTTATAACCAGCCTGGTTTTTCAAGGCTGGGTTGGCTCCCAACTTCAGGAGCATTCGAGCGGCAGCCTCCCTGCCCTCGCGTGCAGCCATCATCAAAGGCGTGGTGTCATTCGGGGACAGCACATCAATTTTCACCCCCGACTTTGCCAACAATTCAATGGGCTCAAGCGAGCCCGACGCTGCCGCATTGTGCAACGCCGTCCACTGACCATCACCGCCCTGCTTCGCGCCTTTTTCCAGCAAAGCAGCAACCCACTCGGGCTTGTTCAGTGTACAAGCCACCATCAGTGGGGTTTCGCCGCGGCGATCGGCTTGGTCTGGATTCAATTTGCGGGAAGACAACAGAACGCGCACTGCATTGGGCGAGTCTTGCATCATGCCGAAGACTATGGCGGGAAAGCCTTGTTCGTTCACTGTGTTGGGGTCCATGCCCCTAAGCAACAACGATTTCAAACGGTATTCATCGTCAAACTTGATTGCCACGAAAAAGTCTTCGAAAGCACCTGCCAGGGAAACAGCTGGCATGGCCAACAAAAGCAGGCTGCTTACAAACACACGCCGCTTCAAACTGCGGCCACTCCGGTTTGTGCGAAACCAAACAAACGATCAAAGTTGGCCGATGTTTGAATGCCAATTTCTTCCACCCCAACACCCTTTTCTTGCGCAATCACTTTGGCCACATGCGGCACAAAGCTTGGCTCATTGGTTTTGCCACGGTGCGGAACGGGTGCAAGGTAAGGCGAATCGGTTTCGATCAGGATTCGATCCATGGGTGCAAACTTGGCCACCTCGCGAAGGTCGGCTGCATTCTTGAAACTGACAATGCCCGAAAATGACAAATACATGCCCAAATCTAGCGCTTTACGCGCGAAATCGAGGGATTCGGTGAAGCAGTGAATAATGCCACCACAACCTTGTACATTTTCGTCAGCAAGAATTTTCAAGGTGTCATCACCTGCGGCGCGCGTATGCACGATCACGGGCTTTTTACACACATTGGCTGCGCGCAAGTGCACCCTGAAACGTTCACGTTGCCAGTGCAAATCGCCTTTCAGGCGAAAGTAATCCAGACCTGTTTCGCCAATGCCAATTACCTTGGGGTGATCGGCCAGTTCCAGCAGTTTTTCAACAGTGGGTTCGGTTATGTCTTCGTAATCAGGATGCACGCCTGCGGTGGCCCACAATTGCTCGTGGTTTTCGGCCAGCGCCAGCACATTGGGGAAATCTTCAAGTTGAACAGAAATGCACAGGGCGCGGCTCACCTGCGCTGCCTGCATTCGACTCAGAATGTCTGGGAGCTGCTCGACCAGACCGGGAAAATCAAGATGACAATGTGAATCAGTAAACACTACAAGGTTGCTGTTTTTTTCATGGAATTTTGCATTTTACCAATCATTTGCTCAATTGCCACCCGCACGCCTTCCCCACTGTCGTCTTTCGGGAACTGCACACCAATGCCCTGCGCTTTGTCACCACGCGCATTTGCACCGCAAATCCACACCACTTTGCCATTGATGGGAAACTTTTTGGCTTCCTCACCCACAGTCAGCAACACGAAAACCGGATCGCCCAAATTGTATTCCTTGTCACTTTCCACGAACACACCACCGCCTTTAATGAAAGGCATGTACAGGTTGGCTGCCGTATTTTTGTCACCCAAGGTCAAAGAAAGCATCCATGGGCGGCTGGCTTCCTTGTTGCTGCGCGGGTTATTCATCAAGTTACTGGTCATGGCGTGTGCTGTCCGGAAAGGGAATTCTTCAATGAATTACTTCGTTAAATTTTGCCACTGTTGCCCCACATACTCTAGCGCCAAACGGGGGTTAATAGGGTGATTTGCCAAGCGAAATTCTTTCTGTAAATTTTGATAAAGCTGGCTGAAACGCTCAATGCCAATCGATTTCACCCACATGAGTTTGGGTGACAACCAGGGAAAATTGGTGGCTTTCAAGCCATGGGCTTGTGCAACACAGTCACTACATAAGCGCATGGCCAGCTCAAGCACCGTGGGCAAACCCACTTTTTCAAGCCCGGCTGGCGGGTTGGCGTGCTGGTCAGGGTTGGCAAGCCACTCCAGAAACTTCTTGCGCAAATCAAGTTGGTCTGCTGCTGTTTGTGCCAGGCTGAGTGCCTCAAAAGGATCGTTCATGGCTACGCCCAAAGCCACATCTGGCTGCTGCACACCTTGCGTTTCCAGCCAGGCCAGGCATTCAGAAATAGCGGGCATGGGCATGGTTAATTCCTGGCAACGCGAACGAATGGTGGGCAGCAGTTTGTCTACACGACTGCCCACCAGCACAAACCGAAGACCATTGGCTGGCTCTTCCAGCGTTTTTAGCAGCGCATTGGCCGTGTTGGCGTTCATGTTGTCAAATGGATAAACCACCACGTAGCGGGAAGCGCCACGGCTGGATGCGGTGTTGAAATAGTTTTGCAGGTCCCGCACGTCATCAATTCGAATGTCCTGACTGGGTTTAACACCTGTTTTTACTTCCACATTGAAACCCAGTTCAAGCGCAACGGCTTGTGGCATCAAGTAGCGCAAATCCGGGTGATTGCCCGCCACACGCATGTGGCACCCTGGACATTGCAGGCAAGGCTTGTTGCCAGCTGGGGTCTCGCAAAGCAATTCGGCCAAGTGCTGACCCACCAACTCGTAAAGCCCTTTGGGCTGGTGACCATGCACCAAAATCGGCGCCGTGGTGGCTTGCATCAAACTGCCCAACTGCGCCTGGGCGCGCAACAACCAGCTGGCGGTACTCATGCCAAACCCAGGTTTAAATGAGTCCGCATGAACTTGTCGAGTTCAGCCAACACGGTTTCACCCACTTCCGCTTCAGGAGGCTGGGCGTCGATCAGACGAATTCGGCGTGGGTTCAACTGCGAGCGTTTGATAAAACCCGCGCGCACGGCTTCGAAATAACTGGTCGGTTTTTCTTCAAACTTGTCGCTGGCACCCGCCCTGCCCTGAATGCGGCTTTGCGAAACAGCTATGGGTAAATCAAACAGAAAGGTCAATGTGGGCTCGAAGCCCTTCAGGGCCCACTTGCTCAATTGTTGGCAGTCTTCCCAACTGGCACCGCCTGCGCCAGCCTGGTAGGCAAAACTGCTGTCCTCAAACCGGTCAGTAATAACCCACACACCGCGATCCAGAGCGGGTTGAATGGTTTCTACCATATGCTGTCTGCGTGCTGCGTACATCAATAACAACTCCGTGTTCACATCCATGTCATGGTGCAACACCAGTTCACGGATGGCCTCGCCCACGGGTGTTCCACCGGGCTCACGGGTTTGCAGGCATTCAAAACCCAATTCTTCAAGGCGTGCTTTAACCCGCGCAATGTGCGACGACTTTCCCGCGCCGTCCACGCCTTCAAAACTAATCAGGTAACCTTGCTTCTGCTTTTTCATCTCGCCGTCACCGCCCAAGTTGGTATTTCCGTACAGCATTGTTGTGTTCATTCAGATTCTTGCTGAAATAACTACCGCCGTCACCCTTGGCCACAAAATAAAAATAAGGCGTTTTATCAGGGTTTACCGCTGCGTACAAAGCAGCCTTGCCGGGGTTTGAGATGGGTGTTGGGGGCAAACCTGCCCGGGTATAGCTGTTGTAAGGGGTGTCAGTTTGAAGGTGTTTGCGGGTCAAATTGCCATCAAAGGCCTCGCCCACACCATAAATTACTGTGGGGTCGGTTTGCAGCAACATGCCCACGCGCAATCGGTTTACAAATACGCTGGCGACTTTGCCACGGTCGCTGGCCAAGCCAGTTTCTTTCTCCACTATCGAGGCCATTTTCAAAGCGTCGTAAGGCGTTTTCAAAGGTGTTTGGGGATCGCGTTGCGCCCAAGCCTTTTCAAGCTCTACTTGCTGCAGGCGCACTGCCCTGTCCAATAGCTCAGACAACTTTGAGCCAGGTGAATACTTGTAGGTATCCGGGTAAATCCAGCCTTCCAGGCTTGCACCCTCCAGGTCAAATTTTGTAGCAATTGCACGGTGATCCATGCCGGGCAAATCATCAATCAAATCGGGCTGTGCGCGTAACTTTGCCAACAAGGCACGCGCGGTTTGCCCTTCCACCAGGGCCACGCTGCTTAACACCCCCTGCCCTTTGCTCAGGTAATCCACCAAACCCAAGGTACTGATTCCCTCTGGAAGGTCATATCGGCCTGCTTTCAGCTGACCAGCGTTACCGGTTAGCCGTGCAGCCAATACAAACAGATTGGGGCTTACACCCAGGCCCTGCTGGTTCAGTTCATTGGCAATGGCGCGTGCACCCAAACCTGAACTGACATGCGCATCCAAGCGGGGCTGACTGCGATCTATTGGCATGTTCAAAACAAAGTAAACGCCCACAATAATTGCAGACAGTGTGACAACACTGGCGATCACAATTCGCTTGAACCAATGCCAGCCAAACACCGCTTTTTTCGATGTTTTCTTTGTTTTTTTACCTTTGCGCACGACTTTGCTTCACCTTGGGTTGTTGGAAGGCGAGACCTTACCAGAAGCCACTACAATGTGGAGATTGCCGTCCATGATAGCGGGAAAGTTTTTCCATGGCTTATCGGCACCGTTTGTTTTTTTGTTACCAAGGATTTGAGCATGTCTGCACAGTTTTTATCGCGTTGGGGTGTCATTGGCGTGGACGGAGACGACGCAGTGACCTTTCTTCAATCACAACTCAGCAACGACGTTGCAGGCATGGCTGAAAGCCAGCTGCGCATGGCAGGCCTGTGCACTGCAAAAGGCCGCTTGCTGGGTAGCTTTTTCGTATTGCGCCAGGGCAAGCAGGTGTTTTTGGTGTGCCGCAAAGAAACCATTGCAGCCTTGGTTAAGCGCCTGAGCATGTTTGTATTGCGCAGCAAATGCAAAGTACGCGATTGCACAGCGGATTATCAACTCGCTTTCTTGCCTGGTTCGGGGCTAAGCTCGCCCATGCGGGTTCAGTGGGATGAACAAGGCAACGCCACCGCCAGCCTGCGCGTATTGAACGGCACAACACCCGGTTTTCAGCTTGTGGCAAGCAAGGTGCAAGCCGAGCAAGAGGTGCAAGAGGTTAATGGCGACGACAATTTTGAATTCGCCTTGCAGCAACTTGGCATTGCTTATGTGTCACAACCCACTGTTGAAATGTTTATTCCACAAGCCATTAATTTCGACTTGGTCGGTGGTGTCAGTTTTAGCAAGGGTTGCTACCCCGGCCAGGAAATTGTGGCCAGAAGTCACTACCTGGGCAAGGTGAAGCGGCGCGTGTTTCAAGCCACGGCAACAGGCTCCGTAACCGTTACTGCAGGGCAGGATGTTTGGCTTGCCGGAAAGGAAAACGAACCGGCAGGTGCCGTAGCCACTGCGGTGAACTTCAATGGTCAGCAGTATTTGCTGGTTGAACTGCCAGTCGACGATGCCGAGCAAAGCGGTGCCACTTTCACCGTAAAAAACGACGCAGGCGCGATTGCGTTGAACGTTCAGCCACCTCCCTACGATGTACATCAAAAAGGCAGCGTATTTGAATGACGCGCCAGCTTTTCATTTACTACCGCATACCCAAAGCCGACATTGCCTTGGGTTTGCAATGCGCCAGGCACATGGCAGCTTGTTTAAAAGAACAGGGCTTGGGCCACAGCCAGCTGTTTCAACGTGAAGAAGCGGGCAAACCCTACTTCACTTTGATGGAAGTGATTCACCCTGCGCATGAACACTCCTCTTGTCACGCAGCATTCATCGAGACACTGGAGCAGCTTGCCAAATCTTGTTTTGCTGGTTTGCCAAGTTTGCCCAGCCGCCATATCGAATTGTTCAGTGAGGTTGATAGCGGGGTCAAAGAGTAATGTGCCTGGCCGTGCTCGCAATTCACGCACACCCTGACTATCCCTTTATTTGCCTGGCCAACCGGGATGAATTTCACAATCGCCCCACTGCCCCATTGCAAGTTTGGCCAACCTCGTATGGTTCGCTTTGGGCCGGGAAAGACCTGCAATCTGGTGGCACCTGGCTTGGAATTGGCAGCCATGGTGAGTTTGCAATGCTAACCAATGTCAGAAACAGCACATTGAATATGCCCGGTACGGCTCCTTCGCGCGGTCAGTTGGTACTCGATGCAATTCAAACCGGGACTGCACCCGATGAAGCAAACTCACTTCAGTTTGCAGGTTTTAATTTGATTCACGGCAGCCTGCAAACCCTAAACCTTCGCTGCACCAGCAACCAGGGCGTCAAACTCAACAATGGGCTCGATTTCACCACCGCATTGCAATCGGGCTTGCACAGCCTCTCCAACGGTTATTTGAATGCACCTTGGCCAAAATCGCGCTTGCTGAAAAAAGGGCTGCAAAAAGAGATCGAGACGAACTGTACAACCCACAGGTCACAGGCTGCTTTTGAACAAACCTTGTTGGGTTTGCTCGCCAACACCGAACTTGCTGAGGATGCTGAGTTGCCCAGCACGGGTGTGCCTTATGAATGGGAAAAAATGTTGTCGGCGGTGAAAATTGTGTCGCCTTTGTACGGCACTCGCTCAAGCGCAGTTATTTTGCTCGATCGCAGCCACACCATTCACTTCACCGAAATTACGCTTGACCCTGCCGGAAATGAAACCGGGCGACAGAAGTTTGAAATACCCCTGTCGCCCAAGCTTTAGTCGAAGTTGTTTTTAGACTTCGTAATCCATGCACTGCCGTGCCGTGCGCACTTCACCAATAAAGCTTTTAATGGCTTCATGTGTGGGGTGTACCGCGTAGGCATCCAGTGCGGCCTTGTTCTCGAAGGTCGAGTACAAAACCACGTCGTACGTGCACTCAAGGCTGGTGCCGCCCAAACCCACTTCAAAGTCCACAATGCCGGGTACGATGTTGGCACAAGCCATCAGCTTTTCCTTCACCAGCTCCATGTTGCGGGCCTTGGTGTTGCCAAGGGCTTCGTCTTTCAACTGCCAAAATACGATGTGCTTGATCATTGAACTTCTCTAAATTGGGTTTGGTTATCTCAAGTTGGGTACCTTAGGTTGGTAACCTTAGTTGGGTAATTTGTAATCTTTGAATTGCTCACGCAGCTTCAGCTTTTGTATTTTACCAGTTGCGGTGTGCGGCAATTCATCAACAAACGCCACATCGTTGGGCAGGCAGTATTTGGCAACTTTGCCTTCATAGAAATCCAGCAACTCTTGCTTGCTTACCTCCACGCCCGGCTTGCGCACCACAACCAGCAAGGGCCGTTCATCCCATTTCGGGTGGTAAACAGAAATCACCGCCGCTTCATGCACCGCCGGGTGCGCCATGGCCACGTTTTCCAAATCAATCGAGCTGATCCATTCACCGCCAGACTTGATCACATCTTTACTGCGATCCGTAATCTGCATGAAGCCCTCTCGGTTGATCTTGGACACGTCGCCGGTGGCAAACCATTTCTTGCCATCCTTGTCTGTGGTAAACGCCTTTGCACCTTCACCGCCGAAGTAACTGTCGATCACCCAATGCCCGCGCACCAGCAAGTCGCCGAAAGCCTCGCCATCCCAAGGCAATTCTTCGCCATCGTCACTGACAATCTTCATGTCCACCCCGAAAATTGCAGTGCCCTGCTTTTGCATGATGTTCTGCTTTTCTTCCAGCGACAAATCCAGGTGCTGTGCTTTCAAACGGCATACTGTGCCCAGGGGCGAAAGTTCAGTCATGCCCCAGGCATGAATAACCTCAACACCCAAACTGTTCAGCGTTTTAATCATTGCTGCCGGCGCTGCAGAGCCGCCAATTACAGTGCGATTGAAGTAACTAAACTTCAAGCCATTTTGTTGCACATGGTTCAACAAACCCAGCCACACGGTGGGCACGCCAGCCGAGAAATTCACCTTCTCGCTTTCCAGCAATTCGTAAATGGAAGCACCATCCAAAGCGCCACCAGGCATCACCATTTTTGCACCCGTCATCAGCGCAATGTAGGGAATGCCCCAAGCGTTAACATGGAACATGGGTACCACGGGCAAAATCGTATCGCGGCTGCTCAAGCCCAAAGCATCGGGTGTGCAGGCCGCCATTGCATGCAGTACGGTGGAGCGGTGTGAGTACAAGGCACCCTTGGGGTTGCCGGTAGTACCGGATGTGTAGCACAAACCCGAGGCTGCATTTTCATCCAGCTGCGGCCACACATAGTGGTCGGCAGCGTCTTTGATCAAGGCCTCGTAGTTCAGGCAGCCAGCCACTGCCGGCTCAGAAGGCATTGCAGCTTCGTCGCACATTTGCACCCAGCGCTTCACGGTTGGGCATGCTGGCGCAATCGCTTTGATCAATGGCGCAAATGTGCTGTCGAAAAACACCATGGTGTCTTTCGCGTGGTTGATGATGTAAACCAGTTGCTCAGGGAACAGTCTGGGGTTCAAGGTGTGCACCACCGCACCCATGCCCGACACCGCATAGTAAATTTCAACATGGCGATAGCCGTTCCAAGCCAATGTAGCAATATTTTCGCCTTGTTGAACGCCAAGATTCGTCAGGGTGTTGGCCAGTTTCTTGGTGCGTTTGGCCACTTCCCCATAGGTAGTTCGATGAATATCGCCTTCTGTGCGGCGTGACACAATTTCAACATGTGGGTGGTGCCGCTCTGCGTGTTCCATCACCGATGAAATCAACAGGGGCATGTTCATCATCAAACCTTGCATTTGCACTCTCTCCTCCAGCTATTACGTTTGTTCTTCGGCCTTACCCGACTACAATGGTGGGGTTGTTTAACGAAACTATACTTCAGGACCGCCCTTTGTTTCATAATCACGATTCTATTTTGGTTCAAGAATACGCAAGTTTGGGTACACCTTATCTTGCCGAGGTGCCTGCCACGCCCCTCCGTACAGAGGCTGGCCTGGTTCACCTCAATACCGCCTTGGCCACCGAAGTGGGCTTGAATACTGAAGAATTGGGCAGCACGCAGGGTATTGATGTTCTTTCTGGCAACACGCCATTTCCGGGCTATCAGAGCAGAGCCAGCGTATATTGCGGGCACCAGTTCGGGCAATTTGTGCCACAGCTTGGCGACGGCCGCGCCCTGCTGATTGCAGAAGTTCGCAAGGGCAAGCAATACCGCCAGCTGCAGCTCAAAGGTGCAGGCCCCACCCCCTACTCCCGCCATGCCGATGGCCGCGCGGTGTTGCGTTCGTCTATTCGGGAATATCTTGCCTCAGAAGCCATGCACGCGCTTGGCATACCCACCACCCGCGCACTCAGCCTGACTGCGAGTGCGGACCCAGTATTTCGCGAAACCACGGAAACAGCCGCCATTGTGTGTCGTGTCAGCGAAAGCTTCATGCGCTTTGGCCATGTGGAATTTTTTTGCTACACCAACCAACTCCAGGCGCTGCGAAACTTGCTGACCTGGCACATCGAGCAACATCATCCTGAAATCGACCTTGGTGATACCGAAGCCAGTTTCCATGCCGGTTTGCTTCAGTGCTTAAGTGTAGTAGTGGCACGCACAGCGCGCACGGTGGCCCAGTGGCAAGCCGTGGGTTTTTGCCACGGTGTAATGAACACCGACAACATGAGCCTTCTGGGTTTGACCATTGATTATGGCCCCTATGGCTTCATCGATAGTTTCGACATTGATCACATCTGCAACCATTCCGACCACCAGGGCCGCTACAGCTATCGCAACCAGCCCAGAATTGCCCATTGGAACCTATACGCACTGGCTCAAGCTTTAAGCCCACTGATTCCCGACAACAAAGAAACTCTTCAAAACCTGCTGGACAGCTTTGCCGATGTATTTCACGCCGAACACAGCGCTTTATTTGCGCGCAAACTGGGCCTGCCCAACGAGCAAGGCGATGCGGTGGACAGCCTGATTGAGAACACACTGAAATTCATGCACGAACATTCACTCGATTTCACGCGGTTTTTCAGATCTATTTCAGCGCTGAACCCAAGTGCTACCCATGAGGAAAACTTCGCCCGTTGGCAGCAAAGCGCCTTTTTCCCGTTGGCTTTGGGCGACGAGGCACAGGTGAACAACGCAAAACTTTGGCTCAAACAATGGCGAGAGGCGTTAAACCCTCAAAACCTGGACATCCTGGCCTGGCAAAAAAAGCTCGATCAGACCAACCCTGCCTTCGTGTTGCGCAACCACCTGCTTCAGAACGCCATTGAGTTGGCCCAACAAGGCCAGTTTGCTGAGGTGAACCGATTGTTCACCGCATTGTCTGACCCCTACAATGCGGCGCAACTTCCAAATGAGTACACGGCACAGCCACCCTACTGGGCAAAATCATTGGTGCTGAGCTGTTCGTCATGAATTACGGAGACAAGATTATGGTTGAAAAAGTTATTAAAACAGAGGCCCAGTGGCGCGAAGAACTCACGCCCACCAGCTTCGAAGTTACCCGCAAGAAAGGCACCGAGCGTGCTTTCACCGGGCAGTATTGGGATCACCACGAGCCCGGCATTTACCGTTGCATTTGCTGCGGAACCGCTTTGTTCGCATCCGACACCAAGTTCGATTCCGGCTGCGGCTGGCCCAGCTACTTCGCACCATTGAACCCCGACAATGTTGAAGAACACGTAGACCGCAGCTACGGCATGATTCGAACCGAAGTGACCTGTAAGATATGCGATTCGCATTTGGGGCATGTGTTCGAGGATGGACCAGCCCCAACGGGCCTGCGCTACTGTATCAACTCGGTCAGTTTGGCGTTCGAGCCCTTTGCCTCTGACTCATCGGCGTAAAGCCCTGGCATAACCAAACTACAATTACTACATGAAACTGTTACTCGATTTTCTACCGATTGTTCTGTTCTTTGTCAGCTTTAAATGGGCTGGCAGCAACCCTGAACAGGCGCAATCCATGCTTGAACCCATATTGGGCAGCATTTCCAATGCGGAAGTGCAAACTGCGCAATTGCCAATTTTGCTGGCCACGGTAGTCGCCATTCTGGCCACGGTGCTGCAAATCGTTTACCAAAAAGCCACCGGTAAAAAAGTGGAAAACATGCAATGGATCGGCCTGATCCTGATCGCTGTGTTTGGTGGCGCCACACTGGTTTTGCAAAACGAAACCTTCATCAAATGGAAGCCAACTGTGCTCTACCTCGCCATGGCAGCAGGCTTCCTGATCGCCTACGCCTTCAAGCGCAATCCTATTGAATTGATGATGAAAAGCCAGGTTGATCTTCCCGCCCCGGTCTGGGTCAATTTATTGTGGGCTTGGGTAGGCTTTTTTGTGGTGATGGCCGTTTTGAATATTGTGGTTGCCTACTCGTTCTCAACCGATGTGTGGGTAGATTTCAAATTGTTCGGCTCCTTGGGGGCCACTCTGATATTCGTGTTCGGGCAAGGTTTTTACATGTCCAAACACATGAAGCAAACCAATGAACAAAGCAGCGAGGCCAAGTAAAGCATGGTCACCAGTGAAGACATCAAACAGCGTCTTGAAACTGCACTCAATGCCAAAGTCGAAGTGGTTGATGAATCACATTTGCATGCAGGCCATGAAGGTGCAAAGTCTGGCGGGCGGCACTACCGGGTCAAACTGAAGTCTGCACGCTTCAATGGGCTAAGAACATTAGCGCGCCATCGTCTCGTGTATGATGCTTTGGCAGAATGGATGAAAAAAGAAATCCATGCTTTGGCTATAGATTCCACTGAGGACTCCACTGAAGGCTCCACAGGGAACTGAACAGAAGACGCGCACCGGGATTCGAGCCAAGCCCATTGTTTTAACTCTCTGAGACACAAGGTTATTTTGTTATGTTGAAAACCACCCTGAAAGCAACTTGCCTGGCAGCCGTATTGGTTCTGGGTAACCCCGTTTACGCCCAAAATGCCGCCGTGGTCAATGGTCAGTCCATCCCCAGCGCTTTGGTTGATTTCATCATGGCCGAGCAGGAAAAGCGCGGCCAGGCAGCCTCTCCGGAAATGCGCGCTACCATTCGTCAAGAACTGATTAATCAGGAAGTGATGAAGCAGGAAGCCGTTAAAAAAGGTTTGGGAAGCAGCCCTGAAGTGAAGTACCAGGTGCAAATGATGAACCAGGCCATTTTGGCCAATGCCCTGCGTGAAGACTTTTACAAAAACACCAAGTTGACCGACAAGGAAGTTGAAACAGCTTACGCAGAAATCGCCAAAATGATGGGTGGCAGCGAATTCCGGGCCAGCCACATTCTGGTTGAGCAGGAAGCTGAGGCCAAAGCCATTATCGATCAGTTGGGCAAAGGCGGAAAGTTTGCAGACATCGCAAAAGCCAAGTCTAAAGATCCTGGCTCAGCGCCCAATGGTGGTGACCTTGACTGGGCCAACCCCAACAGCTTTGTACCCGAGTTTTCTCAAGCCATGGTAAGCCTGAAGAAAGGCGAATACACCAAGACTCCCGTGAAAAGCCAGTTTGGTTACCACGTTATTCTGTTGGCGGACACCCGCCAGGCCACACCACCCAAGCTTGAAGAAATTCGCCCACAACTTGAACAGAAAATGATCAATGACAAGTGGGAAGAATATCAAGGCAAGCTGTTGTCCGGGGCAAAAGTAAAGTAAGCAGTAAACCCCAAAAAAGGCCGCCAGTTAATTTGCTGGCGGCTTTTTTATTTTTACCGAATTCACTCGTGCATCAGTGGTTCAATCTGCAGTTATTCATGCATTGGTAATCCTGTCGATTGCCGCCTGATACATATAACTTTGACGCAGGCTTTCCCAATTCAGCGATTGCCCTGACAGCAAGCGACTCAATCGGCGATTTCGCACTTCCATGTGTTCATGAACTTCAGGTACCGGGTTGTTGACCAAAGTGTCAATGTCGTCAAAGTTGTTGCAAGCAAGTACTGCATCGCAACCCGCCTGCAAAGCGGCGCTGGCTCGGGCACGTATGTCCCCAACACCGTGTGCACCCACCATGTCCAGGTCGTCGCTGATCACTGCACCGTCAAAACTGAATTTCACCCTCAATACCTCTTGAATCCAGAAGCTGGAAAAACACGCCGGCATTGGGTCCACCTCGGAATACACCACATGCGCCGGCATGATACTGGCCATATTCAAGGTCGAATTCAATTGATACGGCAGCGCATCCACCTTCAAAATTTCATTCAATGAGCGATTGTCGTGAGGCAAAGCCAAATGGCTGTCCAAGCTCACCCAACCATGCCCTGGAAAGTGTTTTCCGCAGGCTTGCATGCCTGCAAGGGCCATGCCATTCATCAAGGCCGAGGACAGGCGGGAGACCATTCGGGCGTCCTTGCCAAACGAGCGGTCACCGATAATTTCACTATTGCCCCAATCCAGGTCCAGTACTGGCGCAAAACTCATGTCTATGCCACAGGCACGCAATTCGGCAGCCATGACAAATCCGGCTTCACGGGCCAAAAGCACTGCGTCGTCAAAATCAGTTTCGGCGCGTTGTCCAATTTGGCGCATCGAGGGAATTGCGGTAAAACCATCCCGAAAACGCTGCACGCGACCACCTTCATGATCCACAAAAACAGGCTTGTTCAAACCCCCATTTAAACGGATAGACTCCACCAAATCAATCAGTTGCGCCTTGCTTTCAAAGTTTCGTGTGAAAAGAATAAGTCCGCCAACGGCCGGGTTTTGAATGCGTGCAATGTCCTCCTTGGACAAAGTCAAACCCGTCAAACCAATGATGAATGGACCTAACATATTGAATGAATTCCTTAATGTAATTTATTGTTTTGAATACAAAATAACCGTTGACATCACGTAATTCTGTTCATCACTGATGGAAATTTTTGCCTGAGCCCTGCGGGACTGTAACCAATTCTCAAGGCGTTCGGAATAGACCAAAACGGGTGCCCCGGAATCGCTGTTCAACACCGACAAATCCTGAAACGAGAATTGGGCACCCACTCCTGTGCCCATGGCCTTTGAAAAGGCCTCCTTGGCGCAATAGCGTGTTGCAACAAACAGTGTGCCCCGAATGGCCGATTTGTCAGACCGGCGCTCGTATTCATCAATCTCCGCAGGAGTTAGCACGCGCTTGATAAACACATCCCTGCCCTTGCGCAGCAAACCCTCAAGACGATCCACCTCGAGAATGTCACAACCCAAACCTAGGATGTCATCTATCATGGGGCAATTAACCTATTTTTAGTCTATCGTGGCCGAATTGATTCCAACTTCGCTGAAATCATCAACTCTTTCATTTTCTTGATTGCACCTTCCCAACCCATGAACACCGCATTGGCTACAATGCTGTGCCCAATGTTCAACTCTGAAATGGTTTCAATCGCGGCCACAGGCTGCACATTGTCGTAGTTCAAGCCGTGCCCGGCATTTACCCTCAACCCTTCGGCCACACCGAAATTGGCCGACTTCCGAATTCTGGACAGCTCAAGCTCAACTGCAGATCCCAGCGCGTGGGCATAACGCCCGGTGTGCAACTCAATCGCGTCTGCCCCGCATTTCAAAGCAGCCTCGATTTGATCCAAGTCTGGATCAATGAACAGCGAAATTCGCATTCCCTGGTCTTTCAAGCGTGCCACAGCAGGCGCGATCAGGTGAAAACCGCCAATTACATCCAGACCGCCTTCGGTGGTTACCTCTTCCCGGCGTTCCGGCACAAAACACACATCCTGAGGTTTTACGTCCTCCACCAGGCGAATCATTTCCTCTACCACTGCGCATTCAAAGTTCATGCGTGTGCTGATCAAAGGTCGAATCCGACGTACATCGTCATCCTGCATGTGACGCCTGTCCTCTCGTACATGCACGGTGATGGCATCCGCCCCGTATTCTTCCGCCAGCAAAGCGGCCCTCAAGGGATCAGGCTCGTGCCCTCTGCGGGCTTGGCGAATCGTGGCCACGTGATCAATATTTACACCGAGTTCAATCATGCTCTTAACAAATGCTCCATCCAGACTCTAGACATCAAACCGTTGGGCGCAATGTGCGTCATCAACAATTTGCGGGTAATTGGTTTCAAGGCACTCGCAGCCGACTTTGACCAAATGCCATTCTGAATTTCAGCAATCCACAAACCTTGGACTAGCTGTTCAACGCTGCTGTTCGCCGAATTGTTTACACTTCCCCCGTCTGAGGGAGCCCAGCCTTCCTGCTCTTGCCACACGTAGTGACGCTCAGGATCAATGGCCACACCAGCCCTGTCTTGCTGCCAATCAAAGCCGTAGCCCAAGGACTGAAGCAAGCCGACCTCAAACTGACGAATACACACATTCATGTCATCGCCACCAGCCAAACCCAGCAAGGTATTCTGATACAACTCAAACAGCTCAGGGTGCGTGTCCTCGCGGCTTAAACCGCGCATCAGAAGCTCATTCAGATAGTACGCGGCAAACAATGCTTTGCCATCTGGCGACATCAAACCGCCCAGCCACTCGGCTTGCATCAGGGTTTTTACTTCCGACTTGCCAGTAAAGCGCACTGAGAGTGGCTGAAAGCTGACCAACACCGCCCGTAAACCTGAATGCGGTCTTTTTGCCCCCTTCGCCACCACTGGCAGGCGCCCGTGTTCCTTGCAAAACAGCTCAACAATCAAACTGGTTTCCTTGTACGGCACGCTGTGCAGTACATAAGCAAAATCAGTGTTGGATCGAGTGTTATTCATACCCCAGGCTTTGAAGCAGGGTTGCGTTGTCAGCCCATCCGCTGCGCACTTTCACCCAGGTTTCCAGATGCACGCTGCCACCAAACAAACGCTCCATGTCCTGGCGTGCTTCCGAACCAATTCGTTTCAATTTCTCGCCACCTTTGCCAATAATCATGGCCTTGTGGGAAGAGCGATCCACCAGGATCGAGGCATAAATAACCCTGCGACCTTCTTCAATCTCGAATTTATCGATCACCACTGTGCAGGTGTAAGGCAACTCATCGCCCACCAAGCGAAACAGCTTCTCCCGAATACGCTCTGCGGCAAGAAATTTTTCAGGGCGGTCCGTCAGGGTGTCTTCGTCGTAAAAGAAAGGTTGCTCGGGCAACAGGGCTGACACTGCTTCTTTTAGCGCATCCAGATTTTTAATGGCCTGCGCACTCAACGGCACAATTGCATCAAAATTACGTTGCCCACTTACCTTTTGAAGAAAAGGCAACATCTCGGCTTTCTTTTCCAGCAAGTCCACCTTGTTCACCACCGCCACCAGCGGCACACCCTTGGGGCACAACTCCAGCACCTTCATGTCGGCCGGGGTCAACTTGCCTTGTTCTATCACCCACAGAATCACATTCACGTCAGCCAACGCAGTGAGCACGGCGCGGTTCATGGTTTTATTCAGGGCATTTGAATGCTTGGTTTGAAAGCCGGGGGTGTCCACAAAAATAAACTGGGTGGGCACGTCTTTGATGGTCTCGGTCATTACACCGAGCACCCGGTGACGCGTGGTTTGTGGCTTGCTGGAGGTGATCGACAAATGCTCGCCGATCATTCCATTCATAAGGGTGGACTTGCCCACATTGGGGCGCCCCACCACGGCAATCACGCCGCATTTTGATTCGGCCATGTCATTGCCTCCTGCTGGCTTGATTGGGATCAGAATACTCCCGTTCAAGCAATTCGATAAGCACCGCTTGCGCGGCGTGCTGCTCAGCCACCCGGCGAGAATGCCCCTGTCCAACCTTGGTAATTTCAAGGTCTTCAACCGCACATTCCACACTGAACTCGGGACTGGCCGAGGTTCCACCCTCTACCAACACACGGTACATGGGCAGTTTCATGCGCTTGCCCTGCAGCAATTCCTGCAGGCGGGTTTTGGGGTCTTTGCCCATGGACTCGATTGGAGTTTCAAGCATCACAGGCTTGAGCAAACGCACCACGCAATCGCGTGCTGCCTCAAAGCCTGAATCCAGAAGGATGGCACCAAAAAGGGCCTCAAGTGCATCGGCAACAATGCTGTCCTTGATGGTTTTCGCACTGCGAAGCTCGCCCGCACCCAGAAACAAATATTGATCCAGCAACAGATTGCGACCCACCATGGCCAAGCAGTCTTGTTTGACCAGATGCGAGCGCACACGCGACATTTTGCCCTCATCCATGTCGGGATGCGTTTCAAACAACAAAATGGAAGCTGCGCAGTTCAGTACACTGTCACCCAGAAATTCCAGACGCTCGTTGTGATGGCTGCTGTAGCTGCGATGTGTCAAGGCAAGGTGAAGCAAGGCCTGGTCTTTGAACGAGTACCCCAATGCAGCTTCAAGACTTGAATACTTTGAACTATCCACTCAATACCTCCAGGCTGGCTTTAATGAAACAAGCCAATTCGGGAAAAGTCATTGAAGTTCATCCACACCAAAAATGCCTTGCCAACCACTTGCTCATCCGACACGAAGCCCCAGATACGGCTGTCGCTTGAGTTGTCCCGGTTGTCGCCCATCATGAAATAATGCCCCTGCGGTACCACACAGCGAAAGCCTGTGACATCGTATTTGCAGTTGTCCCGATTCTTGAACGACTGCGCACCAATCACGTAAGGCGGCGCATCTTCATCATTCAATACCAGGTGTTTTTTACCGCCCAGGGTTTCCTGAAATTGCAGTGAATAAGAAAAATTATTGGGGTCGTAGTACTTGTCCAGTTCTTTCACTGGCAGTACCTGACCATTAATCGACAGCTTCTTGTTTCGATATTCCACCACGTCACCACCCACGCCCACCACGCGCTTGATGTAATCAAGGGAGGGGTCGAGCGGGTAACGAAACACCATGACATCGCCACGCTGAGGATCATTGATTGGAATGATTTTTTTGTCGACGATTGGCAAGCGAATACCGTAGGTGAATTTGTTCACCAGGATAAGGTCACCAATCAGCAAAGTTGGAATCATCGATCCAGATGGAATTTTGAACGGCTCCACCACAAACGAGCGCAACACAAACACAAACAAAATGACCGGAAAAAAGCTCGCACTGTATTCCAGCCACAAGGGCTGCTTCATGTACTGCTGGCGAATTCGCCTTTCGGCATCACCATTCAGGTTGGCATTGCCCCCCGCACCAGCCAAGGCTTGCTCTGCTGCCATTTTTCGTTTTGGCTTGAACACAAACACATCAAGCACATAGAAAAAGCCGGTGAACAACACCAGCAAAAACAGGATCAGGGAAAAATTCATTGTTATTTGTCTTCCACTTGGAGAATGGCCAAAAACGCCTCTTGCGGAATTTCCACGTTGCCGACCTGCTTCATGCGTTTCTTGCCTGCCTTCTGCTTTTCCAACAGCTTTTTCTTGCGTGAAATATCGCCGCCGTAACACTTGGCCAACACGTTTTTACGCAAGGCTTTCACAGTTTCACGGGCAATAATATTGGCGCCGATCGCCGCTTGAATTGCCACGTCAAACATTTGACGAGAAATGATTTCCCGCATTTTGCCTGCCACTGCACGGCCACGGTAAACCGCATTGCTTCGGTGAACCATGATCGACAAGGCATCCACTTTCTCACCGTTAATCAACATGTCCACTTTCACAATGTCTGCCGGCCTGTATTCCTTGAAGGAATAGTCCATGGACGCATAGCCACGCGAAGTCGATTTCAGTTTGTCGAAAAAGTCGAGAACAATCTCGGCCATGGGCATCTCGAACGTAATACGCACCTGCCGCCCGTGGTAAACCATATTGGTTTGCGTACCACGCCGCCCCGTGCACAGCGTCATTACCGACCCCACATACTCTTGCGGCATCAACAAATTCACAATCACAATCGGTTCACGAATTTCGTCGACCCGGCTCAGATCAGGCATTTTCGACGGATTGTCCACGCGAAGTATGGTGCCATCGCGCTGCTTGATTTCATACACCACCGTGGGGGCAGTCGTAATCAAGTCCATGTCAAATTCGCGTTCCAGGCGCTCCTGCACAATGTCCATGTGCAACATGCCCAGGAACCCGCAACGGAAACCAAAGCCCAAAGCCTGAGACACTTCGGGCTCGTAATTCAGGGCGGCATCGTTCAAACGCAATTTGTCCAAAGCCTCACGCAAGGCCTCGTATTGATTTGATTCCACAGGGAACAAACCAGCAAACACCTGCGACTGAACTTCCTTGAAACCAGGCAGGGGTTTGTCAGCAGGCTTGCCAGCCAAGGTGACTGTGTCGCCAACCTTGGCACTTTCAAGCAATTTGATACCCGCGTTGATGTACCCCACTTCGCCAGCAGACAGCGATTCACGCGCAACCGACTTGGGCGTAAACACACCCACGTCGTCGGCAATGTAAGTGTCGCCTGTGGCCATCAGCTTGATTTTGTCTTTGCGGTTGAGCACACCGTTGATCACGCGGACCAACATCACCACACCCACATAGTTGTCAAACCAGCTGTCGATGATCAAGGCTTGCAAAGGTGCATCGCGACTGCCGCGAGCAGGTGGCACCTTGTTGACGATCAGCTCCAGTACCTCGTCCACACCAAGACCGGTTTTTGCGGAAATGGCAATGGCCTCCGAAGCATCAATGCCAATCACATCTTCAATTTCGGATTTGGCATTTTCAGGATCGGCTTGTGGCAAATCAATTTTATTCAAGACGGGCAATACTTCAACACCCAGATCCAAGGCTGTGTAGCAATTGGCCACGGTTTGGGCCTCTACGCCCTGCGAGGCATCAACAACCAGCAAAGCGCCCTCGCAGGCTGACAATGACCGGCTTACTTCGTAAGAAAAGTCAACGTGCCCCGGTGTGTCAATCAAATTGAGCAAATAGGTGTTGCCGTCTTTGGCTTTGTACGTGAGCGCGGCGGTCTGCGCTTTGATCGTGATGCCACGCTCTCGCTCAATGTCCATCGAATCAAGCACTTGAGAATCCATTTCCCGGTCGCTCAAGCCACCGCATTTCTGAATCAAGCGGTCGGCAAGCGTGGATTTCCCGTGATCAATGTGGGCGATGATCGAAAAATTGCGTATGTGCTGCATTTGCATCATTAAAAAGGGGGCTGCTTGGCCCCCTGAAAATTTCGGTAACGTGTCATTTTACCCGATCAGGCCTTGCTTTACAGCATATTTCGCGAGGCCTGCCGAGTTGTTCAGAACTAAAGGCTCAGGGTGTCAGCACCACGAAGAAAGAGTTCTCTCCACGACGTACCAACATTGGGGCTGCCTGCCCCTTTGGAATCGCCTTCACCAAGTCCGCAAACTGCTTGGCCGAGGTGATGTCGGTTCGACCCACTCGCAAAATGAAATCACCCGCGGTGATACCTGCCGATGCAGCCATACCCACCGCATTGCGCACCACCACACCACCCGTGAGGTTCAAGGCAGATTTCTCTTGCGCAGTTGGATCAGTCACAGTCAAACCAAGTTTGTCGGCCTCAACAGGCTTTGGTTTTTCAGCAGGTGCCGCTGCCGGTTTTGCCGCCTCGGTTTCAAACTCTGCCACGGTAATCGACACGGTTTTCTCGGCACCCTTGCGCCACAACACCATGTTCACTTTGCTTCCTGGCTTGGTTTCACCCACAATGCGCGGCAAGTCGGAGGCCTTCTCCACTTTCTTGCCATCAAATCGCAAAATAATATCGCCCGCAATCACACCGGCTTTGTCAGCCGGACTGTCTTTGCCGACCGAACCCACCAGCGCACCCACAGCGGAATCAAGTCCCAAAGCCTTGGCTACATCTTTATCCACTTCGCCGATGCCCACACCAATGCGCCCCCGGCTTACTTTGCCGTTCTCGCGCAATTGCTTGGCCACACGCATGGCTTCGTCAATCGGAATGGCGAAGGAAATGCCCATGAAGCCGCCGGTGCGGCTGTAGATCTGGGAGTTGATGCCAATGACTTCTCCATCCAGATTCAACAGCGGACCGCCAGAATTACCCGGGTTCACCGCCACATCCGTTTGAATAAAGGGCAAATACTCGCCCGTGTCGCGCCCTTTGGCACTCACAATCCCTGCGGTTACTGAGTTCTCAAGACCGAAAGGTGAGCCGATCGCAACAACCCATTGACCTACCTTGGTGTTATTCACATTGCCGATTTTCAGGAATGGCAGGCTTTTGCCTTCAATTTTGACCAAAGCAACGTCAGTCCGCTGGTCTGAACCAATGACCTTGCCCTTGAATTCACGCTTGTCAGGGAAAGTCACAATAATTGATTCAGCACCATCCACCACATGATGATTGGTCAAAAGATAGCCATCCGAATCAATCACGAAGCCCGATCCAACACCACTCGGCACTTCACGTTCGGGGGCCTGCTGACCACCACGAGGCGCCTGTCCAGGCTGACCCGGCTGTCCTGGCATGGGTGTGCCGGGCGGCATGAATCTGCGGAAAAACTCGAAAAACGGATCGTTGGGATCCATACCCGGAAAACCGGGGAAGCCCTGCGGATTCTGGCTTACTTTTTGAGTGGTGCGAATGTTGACCACTGCTGGGCCAACACGGTCCACCAAATCGGAAAAGTCAGGCAAGCCGCGCGAGTTGGTCTGCGCATGGGCTGGCACTGCACCTGCAAAAAACAGGGTGGCCAGCAAAAAAAAGGCCATCCATACAAAATTTCGGGAATTCAACACTTCAGATCTCATTTAAAAATTTCCTTGTTATTGAGACTTCCAACGAACGGACTTAAGAAACAGTCCCAAGGTTTTCTCGGGAACTTCACCCAGCACTGTCACCAGGTGTTGCCCCTGAGTTTCAGACTTCGACATCACTGCGCCGTGGCTCATGGGCACTTGCGGCATGGAGTGATTGGCCTGAACTTTCTGAATAAACACAGACAAAGTCGACAAGCCATCCGAATACACTGTTTGGTGAATTTGATCGTCTTTGGACTTTACCCTGCAAACCGTGTCAGCCTTCTTGAACCCAAACGCAAGATCAGGCAAATCGTAACTTAATTCATCGGATGTCAGTGTACGCACTTCGGTACTACTGGTTCGCCAACCTGGCCCCGCTTTGACCAAAGAGGGGTTTTCAATCAATGCCGGTTCAAATGATATTTCCTTGAAACCCACGTTTTCAAGAACTTCACCCTGCGGAGAATACAATTCTGAACGCATTAAAAGCTTGTTTTCGCGATCCACATACAAACGGTATTCGTAACGCAGATCATCTTGGGGGGTCAACTTCAGCACCCGGACTGCACGGCCAGCCACTCGGCGCCCCGGCATTTCGCTGATCGTGTACAGTTTTTCAAGTGAATTGGAGCCGTCAGCACCCGCAAGTACTCGGGGAAAGGCGATCGAAGTGTGGCGCCGCTCGGTCAAAATCATTTTCCGATCGGGAATAACACACTGAATTTGATCGTTGTGTCGAATCCATTTTGCGGGCTGCCCATCCAAACGCTCAAGAACCTCGAACTCGCTGCCCGCTGTTGCTTGATGCAGCAACTTGCTGGTTTGGGAATGTTTGCCAGACTCGGTGATCAACAACCCGGAATAGCTCAAGAACTTGGCTTGATCATGGCTGGCCCACACCAAACTCCAAAGGCTTTGGTCTGCCTGAGCGGTCAAAGCCACCGAAGCCAACAAAACGCCGGTTGCAACATGTTTGGCAAAGTGAAACGGGCGGTACATCTTCATGGTTTCAATGTCATTTAGCGGCTGGATGAAACGTAGTTGAACTCAACGCTGGGATCCGTGCTGTATGGGGAAGGTTCCCACACATTCATCCATTCACCAGCGCCAGAATTGTTCACGATGATGGTTTCTGTATTGTCCAGCATCGGGCGATCAGCTTCCACCCGGGCGATCGGGGACACACCGGACAACCCGCCTCGAATGCTGTTTTGCTGATGGGCCATGAAATACTCTTGCCAAAGTGCCAGCTCTTGATCCGTAAATGTGTTTTCGACTGCTTGCGTTCGAACCATTTGAACCTGGCTGTCCAAGGGCGGAACTGCCTGGTTCAATGCAAAGCTGAAAAACCCCACCGCAGCCACCGAGGCCAACAAACGGCGCGAGCGCCCTGCCGCAAACACGCGTTGCAACGCAGTTTGACGACCAATTTGGGTCGCTAGCACCGGCGCGACCACTGTTGGTTCACTTTCAAGACTTGCCGCAATGCGCCCTACTAAATCCGGAGAGTGAAATGCAATCATCTCGCTGGAACGAATCAAGTCGCCCACCGCGCAATAGCCTTGCCAGGTCTGGGCTTCTTCAGCCCCCATGGCCTCAAGAAGGAATTTAAGCTCAACCTCATCAAGCTCGCCATCCAACATCGCGGAAATTTGTTCGTTTCTGTTCATTTCTACACTCACCGGTTTACCAACGCTTGCTGCCTTTGGGTTCCAACAAAGGTTTGATTTTTGCTGCAATAGATTCTCTGGCGCGGAAGATTCGCGATCGAACCGTGCCAATTGGGCAATCCATTGCTGCAGCAATCTCTTCGTAACTCAGGCCATCAATTTCGCGCATGACAATTGCCGACCGCAACTCTTCAGGCAACGCCGCCATGGCCTCATTGACCGCTTCACCGATCTGCTTGGTTTGGTAGAGCGATTCCGGCGTATCAATGTTACTAAGAGCAGCATTGTCTTCAAAAGTTTCACTGTCCCCGTCATTTGATTCTTTCAGGGTAGAAGGACGACGCCCTTGGGTCACCAACAAATTCTTGGCTGTATTGATGGCAATACGGTATATCCAAGTGTAAAACGCGCTGTCACCCCGAAAATTACCGATTGCCCTGTAGGCCTTGATGAAGGTTTCCTGCACCACGTCCTCAATGTCTTCCTGATTGCGAACCATGCGCGTGAGCAAGCGGGCAACTCGCCTGTGGTATTTGTTGACCAACAAGTTGAATGCGAGTTTGTCACCAGCCTGAACACGCTGAACGATCAACAGATCATCGTCTTTATCGGAGGACATTCATCCTCCAAAAATAGCTGGAAAGTGAGGGCTTATCCGCATTTTCATGTGACTGCAGCCGACACACCAAAATACGCAACTGCCGAAAAGCCGAGGAGGAAGCAGGCACGAACAAAACCCTGGATTTCAGTAGCACCGATTGTTGTGGAAACAGGAAAATACCGAACGGCAAAACCCAAGCCCGATAAAAGGAAACCAGGCAATACTCCAAGCCATTTGATGTTGCGCGAAGTAGAAAAAACCGGGGATCAAATTTTATGTGCATGCTTGAATCGCATTCGGAGGTGAAATTGAACACAAGCTTTTCAGATTTGCGCGAGGCAGATACAACTCGGGCAGCGAATGTAAATTCATTCAACATGCTGCCCGACCGTGTGTTTGACAAGGAGCGCCCCGTTACACCCGTGCAATGGCCAAAGTACCGTTGGTACCGCCAAAGCCAAAGGAGTTAGACAAGGCCAGTTTGATGTTCATCTCACGGGCCGTGTTCGCGCAGTAATCGAGGTCACAACCCTCACCCGCTTCAATCAAATTGATGGTGGGTGGAGAAACCTGGTGGTGAACCGCCAACGCTGTAAATACTGCTTCAATACCGCCCGCAGCACCCAACAGATGACCGGTCATGCTTTTGGTTGAATTGATCACAGTTTTGTAGGCGTGATCGCCCAGTGCTCGCTTGACTGCCATGGTTTCTGCCACATCACCCAAGGGCGTCGACGTGCCGTGCGCATTCACGTAATTTACATCATCGGGATTCATGCCAGCATTGCGCAAAGCGGCTTTCATGCAACGCGCTGCACCGTCTCCATCTGCGCAAGGCGCAGTCATATGGCTAGCATCGGCACTCATGCCATAACCCACCACCTCGCCATAAATTTTTGCACCACGCTTTTTGGCATGCTCAAATTCCTCAAGCACGAGCACACCTGCGCCTTCGCCTAAAACAAACCCATCACGGTCCTTGTCCCAAGGGCGACTTGCGGCTGTGGGGTCATCATTGCGGGTAGACAAAGCGCGCATTGCAGCAAAGCCACCAATGCCCAGTGGTGACACAGTTGATTCAGCACCGCCGGCAATCATGACATCCGCGTCACCGTATTCGATAATGCGCGCAGCCTCGCCGATTGAATGTGTACCCGTTGTACAGGCGGTCACCATGGCGATATTCGGGCCTTTCAGGCCATACATAATGGACATGTGGCCGGAAATCATATTGATGATGCTGCCGGGCACAAAGAAAGGGGAAATACGGCGATACCCTTTGTTGATCAAGTCAGTGTGTGTGTCTTCAATCATCGGCAAACCACCAATGCCCGAGCCAATGCTCACACCGATTCGTTCGGAATTTTGTTCGGTCACTTCAAGACCTGAATCTTTGAATGCTTGAATACCAGCAGCCAACCCATAATGGATAAAGGTATCCATCCGAGCCGCTTCTTTTCCAGGAATGTATTCAGCCACGTCGAAGCCCTTCACTTCACCGGCAATTTTTGCCGTCAGGGCCTCGGTTTCGAACCGGGTAATGGTCGAAATGCCAGATTTGCCTTGGGTCAGGCTTGTCCAAGCCTCGCTAACAGAATTACCCACAGGGCTAATGATGCCCAAACCGGTAATAACAACACGTCTACGGCTCACAAGCCCTCCCTTTATCCAATGTTTGCTTGAACAGGCAGGGGCCGAGGAAAGCAATGCTTCCTCTGCACCCCTTCAAATTCAGCCATTAAGACTTAGAGTTTGTCTTAACGTAATCAATCGCTTGTTGAACTGTGGTGATCTTTTCAGCTTCTTCGTCAGGAATTTCTGTTTCAAATTCTTCTTCCAAAGCCATGACCAGTTCCACTGTGTCCAAGGAATCAGCGCCCAGATCATCTACGAAAGAAGATTCGTTCTTGATTTCCTCTTCTTTTACGCCGAGTTGCTCGGCCACAATCTTTTTAACGCGCTGTTCGATGTTTTCCATTACGGAGCCTCCGTGGGTTTTTAATAAAATCGAGTGAGAATAGCAAAGCGATATGACAGATCATATTCTAAATGCCTTGTTATTAGCCCATCCACATTCCACCATTTACGTGTAATGTGGTTCCAGTTACATACCCCGCCTGGTCGCTGGCCAGGTACAACACTGCCGCAGCAATATCGCCTACCTGCCCCATACGGCCCAACGGGATTTGTTGCTTCAACTGATCCACCTGTGTTTCATTCAGTGCATCAGTCATGTCAGTTTGGATAAATCCGGGCGCCACACAGTTTACCGTGATATTGCGGCTTCCCAGTTCACGCGCAAGCGCTTTTGTCATTCCGGCCACGCCAGCTTTGGCCGCAGCATAATTGGCCTGCCCAGCATTGCCACTGGTACCCACCACGGATGTGATGTTGATCATGCGACCAGTACGCGCCTTCATCATGGGTTTCATGGCCAGCTTGGACAACTTGAACACGGCAGTCAGGTTCGTGGCGATCACTGCATCCCAATCTTCGTCTTTCATACGCATGGACAACTGGTCACGGGTAATCCCGGCATTATTGACCAAAATTGTCATTGGCCCTAATTCTTCAGCAATTTTTGAAAACAGGGGTTCAAGACCTTCCGTGTCGGTCACATTAAGTACCGCTCCGAAGCCTTTGATGCCAGCTGCTTTCAAACCTTCCGAGATGTCGGCTGCACCAGCTTCCGATGTGGCCGTGCCAACTACAGCGGCGCCTGCTTTGCCCAAGGTAATGGCAATTTCCCGGCCTATACCGCGACTTGCACCTGTCACCAAAGCCACTTTTCCGGTCAAATCAAACATGGTCATTCGGTTAATCCCTTTATTCGGCGACAAGCGCCGCTTGAATGCTGTCCGGATCAAAAATATTGACCACAGGCACATCGCTGATTCGCTTCACCAATCCTGCCAAAACCTTCCCCGGGCCACACTCCACAAACAACGTTGTGCCCGCAGCAGTCATGGCTTGAATGGTTTCAACCCAACGAACAGGGCCATAGGCCTGGCGCACCAGCGCGTCGCGAATTCTCGCGGGATCGGATTCTACAGCGACATCAATGTTGTTGTACACAGGCACTGCCGGAGAATTGAAATTTGTGCTGGCCAAAGCAGCCGCCAATTTTACAGAGGCGGGCTTCATCAGGCTGGAATGAAATGGCGCAGAGACGGGCAACTCAAGGGCACGCTTGGCACCCAGTGCCTTGGCAGCCTCGCAAGCTGCTTTCACGCCTTGGGCACTGCCTGCGATGACCACCTGGCTGGGTGCGTTGAAATTCACAGCTTCAGCCACTTCACCATTCGCGCAAGCCTGTTGACAAGCCTGCTTTACTTGCTCATCAGTCAAACCCAAAATGGCGGCCATGCCGCCTTGCCCCACAGGAACGGCCTCTTGCATGGCCTGAGCCCGGATACGAACAAGGCCCAAGCCTTCTGAAAGACTGAAAACACCAGCCGCAACTAGCGCTGCATATTCACCCAAGGAGTGTCCCGCAACCAAACTGGGCATGGCACCACCCGCAGCAAGCCAAGCGCGCAAAACCAGCACATCGGCCATCAACATGGCTGGCTGTGTATTGGTGGTCAAGTTGAGCGACTCGGCAGGCCCTTGCTCGATTAACGCGGCAAGATTTTGCCCCAAAGCCTGCTCTGCCTCGAGCGCTGCCGTGGTGTAAAGGCTCGCTGTGGCATTGTTGGTTTTGAAGGCGTTCAGCATGCCTACCGATTGCGAACCCTGCCCTGGAAACAGGAAGGCGATTTTCTTTGTCATTTTCGAGGAATTCATCTAATTTGCAATTTGCGCTATTTTACATGCGAACGAGCACGCTGCCCCATGTAAAACCGCCCCCGACACCCTGTAAGAGCACGTTATCGCCTTTTTTAATCTGTTTTTGCTCGATTGCATGGTTCAAAGCCAGTGGCACAGAGGCTGCAGACGTGTTGCCATGCATACCGACAGTGATCACAACCCTTTCTTCAGGAAGCTTCAGTTTTTTCGCAACGGAATGCAAAATTCGCACATTGGCTTGGTGTGGCACCAGGAAATCGAGGTCTTCGAGCCTGAAGTCAAGGCTTTCAAACAACTCCAGTGCATTGCTTCCCAACACGGATACAGCCTGGCGAAACACCGCTTGGCCATCCATGCGCAAAAAGGGATCACCAACAATCTTCCCGCCATCAATGCGGCCAGTGGTATTCAAAATACAGCCCAGGGTGCCGTCGGAGTGCAACTTACAGCCCAAAATACCTGGCTCGGCACTGGCTTGGATGAATACCGCACCTGCGCCATCGCCAAACAGCACGCAGGTCGTGCGGTCGTTCCAGTCCATCAGGCGGCTAAACACCTCAGAACCAATGACCAGCGCATTACCTACCTGCCCGGAACGGATCATGGAATCAGCAACAGTCAACGCATACACGAAGCCACTGCACACGGCCTGAATATCGAAAGCCATGGCTTTTTTGGCACCGATTTCAGCTTGAACTGCGCAGGCAGTGGATGGAAAAACCTGATCAGGGGTTGAGGTAGCCAACACAATCAAGTCCACTTGATCGGGCAGAACGCCTGCGGCATTCAGGGCCTGCAAGGCGGCTCTGCTGGCCATTTGACAGTTGGTTTCATCGGCTTCGCAAAGGTATCTTTGCTTGATCCCGGTGCGCGTTTCGATCCATTCTGCGCTGGTTTCCACGCCCCTTGAGGCAAGAAACTCAGTCAGCTCCTGGTTTGAAACCGCACACCTTGGCAGGCTTGCGCCGGTGCCAAGGATTGCACTGTATTGAGACATTAAATCACTTGGTCTGGTTTTGCCTCGACTGGTGCAGCTGCTGCCTCTGGAGTGCTGTTGGACGCTGGGGCGGCCAATGGCACATAGTGCGACATGGTGAGTCTGATGCTGTCCAGCAAATTGCCGTTGGCTGCATCGTAAGCTCGCTTGATCGCATAGAAGAAGGCATAGGCATCTGCCGAGCCGTGGCTTTTGATCACAATCCCTTTCAGCCCAAGCAATGCAGCTCCGTTGTAGCGGCGGTGGTCCACCCTTTTTTTGAATCGAAGCAACACTGGCGCTGCAAATACCGCAGCAACTTTGGGCCACAGGCCTCTCTTGAACTCTGTCTTTATTATATCGCCCAGCATTTGTGCCAGACCCTCAGACGTTTTCAGGGCCACATTGCCCACAAAACCGTCGCACACCACTACGTCGGTGGTGCCTTTGTAAATGTCGTTTCCTTCTACGTTGCCGTAGAAGTTCAATTCGCTGGCGCGCAACAATTCCGAGGCCTTTTTGACCACATCATTGCCCTTGATCACTTCCTCACCAATATTCAGCAAACCCACTGTGGGCTTTTCAATTCCCTCAGTGCCTTTCACGAAGGCCGAGCCCATGACAGCGAATTGAAACAAATGGGCCGGTTCGCAATCCACGTTGGCTCCCAGATCGAGCATCAGCGTGCCTTTGCCTTTCATATTGGGCAAGGCAGATGCAATTGCGGGCCGATCAATGCTATCCAGAGTTTTGAGCACAAAACGGGAAATGGCCATCAGCGCGCCAGTGTTACCTGCACTGACGAATGCGGACGCCAACCCGTCTTTTACCAGGTTGGCACACACTCGAATGGATGAGTCTTTCTTGTTGCGCAAGGCTTGTGCTGGCGGCTCATCCATTTCAACCACCTCACTGGCGTGACGAATGGTGATCTGGGGATGCTCCAAAGCCTTTTTCTTGGCCAAGGCCGCCTCTATTTCAGCCTGCTTTCCGACGAGCACTAGCTGAACATCGGGGTGCTGCTTGAGAAAGCGCAAACAGGCCGGGATGGTGACCGACAAACCGTGGTCTCCACCCATGCAATCAATCGCTATGCGAACCATCCGTTCTTAGACCTTTTGGTTTTCATGGCAACATGACTGCAGTTGCCTTGTTGATTTGTAAATAATTACTCGTCAGCTTTGGTTTTTACGACTTTCTTGCCACGGTACATGCCATTGGGGCTGATGTGGTGGCGCAGGTGGGTTTCACCAGAAGAGGAATCAGCGGACAAAGTTGGCGCTGTCAGGTTCTGGTGTGAGCGGTGCATGCCACGCTTCGAAGGTGATTTTTTGTTCTGTTGAACGGCCATTTTAAAGCTCCATGTATAAAGGTGTTACTTCTTGCTTTTCTTGAGCAAATCGCTCAGGTTGGCAAAAGGACGCTGTACTTCCTGTGTTGGGCCATCAGCAGTGTCATCCTGATGGTCGTCAGTATCTTCAATATCGGCACCCTCTTCTCGCCAGCTTCGCCCGGCTTCTTCAGCGCAGGCATCATGCTTGGGGAACATAGGGCATGCCAACAAAATTTCATCTTCCAGCCAATCTCGCAAGTTTATCGCACCCGGGCACGCAACAACGTCTGTGTCTTCGTCGAGTGTGTCTTCATCATAGCTGTCGGCCTGTGCTTCGGAAGTCATCAAAATCAAATGACGATCAAAGTCAATGGCGCGCTGCACACCTGAACCACACACTACACAAGAAAGCTCTGCGGTAAACCGGCCTTTGAACCGGATAACGCTTTCAGACTTGGCGTTGATTCGCCCGGACACTTCCCAATTCTCGATTTGACTGGACAAAATATTCTCGTCACTCGCCAGCCTTGGGAAATCAAACTTCACATTTTCACTGCGGATGCTTTCACCCAAGCGAGAAAACGACCATGCGTCGAATTCATCAAACTGTTTTAATGGGCTTTTTTGGCGCATGCCGATAAGAAAAGCAGGAAACGCGCGATAATACTCTGCTTAACGTAATCTGTCAAAGCCAGCGCGCTATTCAAATGACCCGTTCACTGTATCTAGCCTCCAGTTCCAAGTATCGCCGTGAGTTGTTGACTCGCCTGCAAATCAACTTCAGGTGCGAATCTCCCCAAATTGACGAATCACCTGAACCAGATGAAACCCCGCTGGACACCTGCAAGCGCCTGGCCCGGGAAAAAGCCATGGCTGTGGCGACCGAACACCCGGCGGCCATTGTGATTGGTTCGGATCAAGTGGCCGACGTGGAGGGCGTGGCCATTAGCAAGCCGGGCACCCATGACAGGGCTCGTGCACAATTGCGCAACATGAGCGGAAAAACAATTGTGTTTCACACCGCGGTTTGCATTTGTTGCCATGAAACTTCGCAAACGGTGGAATTTACGGTACCCACTTCCGTTGAGTTTCGGGAGTTGAACGCCGCGGAAATTGAACGCTATTTAATTGCAGAAGAGCCTTACGACTGCGCAGGCTCGGCGAAAAGTGAGGGATTGGGCATTTCGCTGCTCAAAAGGATTGAATCGAGCGACCCAACTGCCCTGATAGGACTACCTCTGATCGAAGTGGCAAACGCACTTCGACAATTCGAACTCATCTTGCCCTGACATGCTTTATTTGGTTCCAAGCCCACTCAGCCAGAAAACCCCAAAACAGCCTGTGCTGGAGGCCGACCTGCCCCTGGTGCGGCAATGCAACACCTGGCTGGTGGAGAACGCAAAACCTGCCAGGGCTGCACTGGGGCAATTCAACATGCCAGTGGCCATTCGGGATCTTCAAATATTTGAAATTGCGCAACTGACCCCACAGCAACGCCAGGATATTGTTCAGCGCTGCAAGGCGGGAGAACCCATCGCAGTGATGAGTGACGCTGGCTGCCCCGGCGTGGCCGACCCTGGTGCAGAAATTGTGGCATTGGCACATCGGCTGCAATGCCCTGTTCACCCTTTGGTTGGACCAAGCTCTATTTTATTGGCCTTGATGGGCAGTGGCTTGAATGGTCAGAATTTCCGCTTTTACGGTTACCCTCCCTTAGACCCTGCGCAGCGCGATGCATGGATCAAGCAAACTGAGCGGGAGTCCAAGGTTCAGCAATGCACTCAAATCGTGATCGAAACGCCTTTCAGGAACGAGAAACTGATTGAAGCACTTTTGAAACAGCTTTCAGACTCCACATTGCTGTGCATAGGGTGGGATTTGACAGGCGACGAGCAGCAAATTCACACCAAAACTGTGGAGCAATGGAAGAAACGGATGCCAACGCCAGGCAAGTTACCTTGCCTGTTTTTGTGGCTATCGGCCTGACCTACTGAGCAATCAGGTTATTGAAAACCAAGGGTTTGGCGAGCACCGAACTCTGGAAACACACTGCGAACACCCTGCCCGAACACCACACCGACACGCTCGGCGAAACGCTCCGCAAATGAATCCTGCTCGGTGTAGTCCAAAATATCTTCAGCCTTCAACACGTCACGCGCAACAGTGTCAATTGAACCCAGCTCGTCGGCCAAGCCCAACTCGACACTCTTGGCGCCGGTCCAGACCAAACCACTGAACAATTCGGGGTTTTGGACCAGTTTTTCACCTCGCCCTTGTTTCACGACCTGAATAAACTGCTGGTGAATTTCCTCTGCCATTTGTTTGGCAAATTCAGTTTGATAAGGGTCTGCTTCACTGAAGGGATCGAGAAAGCCCTTGTTTTCACCCGCGGTGATCAAGCGGCGTTCGACGCCCAGTTTCTCCATAGTGCCCGTGAAGCCGAAACCATTCATGACCACGCCGATAGAGCCAACCAAACTGGCCTTGTCGACATAAATTTTATCGGCAGCCGCGGCGACGTAATACCCACCCGAGGCGCACACTTCCTCTACCACTGCATAGAAGGGTTTTTGGGGATACTTTGCTCGAAGGCGCTTGATCTCATCGTTGATCAAACCTGCCTGAACAGGACTGCCACCAGGGCTATTGATGCGAAGAATGACACCGACGGAGCCTTCGCTTTCAAATGCAGTGCGAAGGCTGGAATTGATTCTGTCAGCACTGGCCAGACTATCGCTGGCAATGACCCCATCAAGGTCGACCAAAGCCGTGTGACGACTGACCTCGAGGCTGGGGGTAGTTGTGAGCCCCAAAACAGAAGCAATCAAAATGCCCACATACACAAAACCAATCAGCTTGAAAAAAATACCCCAACGGCGCTTTCTGCGTTGCTCAACCAGTGCCTCAGAGGCGAGTTTCTCTAGAAGCTTGCGTTCCCATTGATTGTTTTCTTCACTCATCTTTAGTCCTCAATACCATCGGAAGGCACTGTAATTAGTTCGGTCGGGGTCCAGTACACTGCACCGTCCTTTTCCTCGATATTCAATCGCACCAACGGGTTACCGTCGCATGGGCCGCCCAGGCAGCTGCCATCGGTTGCATCATAACTGGCCCCGTGCGTGGCACAGACTACAATTCGACCCGAATCATCAAGAAACTCTCCATAGTTCCAGTCAAGCTCAACGGGCACATGGGAGCATCGATTCAAAAAACACCTGACTTCGTTATCAACCCGCACGATGAATGCGGTGGTTTCCTCGCTGTTGTACAGCACCCTGAAGCGGTAACCTGTGCCACCCTCTTCAAGATCACCGGATTGGCATACCTGAATTTGCTGCATAGTCATGACTGGGCTGAAATAGTTTGAATTAGCCACGGGGCCAATTCATTGATTGAACGAAAAGACTGCAAGTGGGGCACCTGGTTCAAGAGTTTGGGCGGATGCGCGCCAGTTTGAACCGAAAGTGCATGCACACCAGCCGCATTGGCCATGTTCAAGTCATGTGTGGTGTCACCAATCATCACGACATGCGCAGCATCAATACCAAACTCTTCCATCAACTCCAGAATCATCTGGGGATGCGGCTTGCTGTGGCATTCATCAGCACAACGCGAGCCCATGAAGTAACGGGCTGTGTCGGAGTTCGCCATGGCACGGTTCAGGCCTTGCCTGCTTTTACCAGTGGCCACTGTGCAAATAACGCCCATTGCATTCAATTGCTTCAAAAGGGGTATTGCGCCACTGAACAGCTCCAATTCGTGATCTTTACTGAGGTAATGCTTGCGGTAACTTTCAACCAACAGGGCAATTTGAGCCTCGCTGGCTCCGGGGGCTGCGTGGCGCAAGGCGTCGCTCAAGCCCAACCCAATAACATACGAGGCAATTTCTTCACCAGGGTCGGGCAACCCGGCATCGAGGCATGCATGCTGAATGGCGCGTGTGATAGCACCGGTTGAGTCGAGTATGGTGCCATCCCAGTCAAACACCACCATTTTGTAGGTCATCTGCTTTGTACTGCCTGTAACGATTTTAAAAAACTGTCCAATTCGGGGGCCAATGGCGCCTCCAATACTATAGTTTCATTTGTGGCTGGATGAACCAGATGCAGGCGTGCCGCGTGCAAAAACATGCGTTTCAAGCCGTGCCTGGCAAGCTGCTTGTTCATTTCAAAATTGCCATAGCGATCATCGCCAGCAATTGGAAATTTGTTGGCACTGGTGTGCACTCTAATTTGGTGAGTTCGACCTGTCAGAATTTGAGCTTGAATTAAAGTAAATATTGAATAAGATGATTTATAGCATTGAATTATTTGAAACTTTGTACGGGCTTTGTCACCAGCTTCATCAACAAAAACCCTCGCCTCTTTTTCGCCAGCCTGTGTTTTCAACAATGGAAGATCAACTTGCCTAAGTGTTTCTGGCCAAGAACCCAACACCAAGGTTTTATAGTATTTTTTCCAGGACCTGGCCCTAAGTTGCTCTTGTAACTTTCTGAGAGCACTGCGCTTTTTAGAAATAATCAAGATTCCGGAGGTTTCACGGTCAATGCGGTGAACAAGCTCCAAATCTTGATGGGTTTCAGCCCTAAGTGCTCGAATACATTCAATTAATCCGAAGCTTGAACCCGACCCACCATGAACTGCCATGCCAGAAGGCTTGTTGACCACCAGCAAATGCTCGTCTTCAAACAACACGGGGATTTCAGCGGCTGCTTTTAAAAGTTGCGTTTTATTTACAGCACTACTTGACGAAAGAGATTCAAGTGTTTGTTTTTCAACAACTTGAATAGGAGGAATACGTACCACATCACCAAGGCATAGCTTGGTTTTTGCTTCGGCACGCTTTTTATTGATTCGAACCTCTCCGGACCTGATAATTCGGAATACATGGCTTTTGGGCACGCCTTTACATACGCTGCACAAAAAGTTGTCCAATCGTTGGTCTTGATGTTTTTCGTCAATTTCGAGCAAAACAGCCCTGTCGGGATTGGGTTTTTCCTGTGTTTTCAATTCTTTGTTTTACCAATTGGGCAGGTTCAGCATATAATCGGATTATCGCTTGGGAAGCGTCCGAAATCACTTCTGGATACGCCCCACAGCGATTTTATTTAGTGGGTGTGCCGCCTACCCTGGATGGTGGCAATGATGGCTGAAAAAGAGGCGCGCGGCTGAATGCCCGCCTTAAGCTGGAAACAAAGAATTTTACGCACCAGCGCGCACAAGAAGCGCTGGGTACTAACAAAAACGACGCAGGCCCACCTTACGCAGGTGAAATTTGAACCAATATTTATTATTAAATATCAATGCCTTAGTATAATCGCCGCTCTTGGTTAAAGCCGAGCGGCGCTTTGTTGTATTCGTTTTTGTATCTCTTTGTTCCTTCCGCTTTTTCAGCATCTCTTTTCGCACTGCGGTGCCATTGGAGTGTGCATGAAGCGCATGTTATTTAACGCAACTCATTCAGAAGAGTTGCGGGTCGCAATTGTCGACGGCCAGAAACTTATCGACATTGACATTGAAACAGCGGGCCGTGAACAACGGAAAAGCAATATTTACAAGGGTGTTATTACCCGCGTAGAACCCAGTCTTGAAGCCTGTTTCGTCAACTACGGCGAAGACCGACACGGTTTTTTGCCGTTCAAGGAAATTTCCCGACAATATTTCAAAGAAGGCGTTGAAGCGGGTAAGGCCCGCATTCAAGACGTCGTCAAAGAGGGCCAAGAACTGTTTGTTCAGGTCGAAAAAGAAGAACGTGGTAACAAGGGCGCTGCCCTGACCACCTTCATTTCGCTGGCTGGCCGTTATTTGGTGCTGATGCCCAATAACCCGCGTGGTGGTGGCGTTTCACGCCGCATTGAAGGCGAAGAACGCCAGGAATTGCGCGAAGCACTCGACAAGCTTGAGTACCCCAAGGGAATGAGCATTATTGCCCGTACAGCGGGTATTGGGCGTTCAGTTGAGGAACTGCAATGGGACCTGAACTACCTGTTGCAACTGTGGACTGCGATCGACGGCGCCGGCAAATCTGCCAATGGCGCATTCCTGATTTACCAAGAAAGCAGCCTTGTTATTCGCGCCATTCGCGATTATTTCAGCCCGGATATCGGTGAAGTACTCATTGATACCGATGAAATTTACGACCAAGCCAAGCAATTCATGCAGCATGTGATGCCCGACATGATGAATTTGGTGAAGCGCTACCGCGATGACATTCCCTTGTTTAGTCGCTTCCAGATTGAACATCAAATTGAAACCGCCTACAGCCGCATGGTTCCTCTGCCCTCGGGCGGAGCGATTGTAATCGACCACACTGAAGCACTGGTATCGATCGACGTAAACTCGGCCCGCTCCACCCGCGGCACCGACATTGAAGACACCGCCTTGCGCACTAACCTGGAAGCCGCTGAAGAAGTGGCCCGTCAGTTACGCTTGCGCGACCTGGGTGGCCTGATCGTGATCGATTTTATCGACATGGAAAAAGCCAGCAACCAGAAAGAGGTCGAAAACCGGGTTAAAGACAGCCTGCATTTTGACCGTGCGCGCGTACAAATGGGCAAAATCAGCCGTTTCGGCCTGATGGAACTAAGCCGTCAACGCATCCGCCCTGCCCTGAATGAAGGCTCGCACACCACTTGCCCTCGCTGCAATGGCACCGGCGTAATTCGCGACACCGAAAGCACCGCCTTGCATGTGCTTCGTATTCTGCAAGAAGAAGCCATGAAAGAAGGCACAGCCAGCGTTCATGTGCAGGTTCCGGTCGATGTGGCTACATTTCTGCTGAACGAAAAACGCTCAGAAATTTACAAACTGGAAGCGCGCTTGAAGGTGAATGTGCTGCTGATTCCAAACAAACATTTGGAAACACCCCACTATGAAATTACTCGCCTGCGCCATGACGATGAACGTCTGGAAGACCCGCGCCAAAGTTTTGAGTTGGCCACGTCCAAAGATGAGCAAAGCTACTACGACAAGAAAACCGAAGGCGAAGCTGTAAAACGTCAGGAAGCGGTGATCAAGGGTGTAATTCCAACCCAGCCCGCACCGCCCCACCAGGAACGCAAGCCCAAAACTGAATTGGCAGTTGCGGCTGCTGCACCGGCAGGCCCTTCGTTGATTCAGCGAATTATTGGCTGGTTCAAACGAGATACCACGGCGGAAGCGCCAGCGACGGTGATCGAGCAGAAAACCAACGACCGTGGAGGCCGGGGGCAAAACCGCTCACAAGGTGACCGCAATGACCAACGCAATGGTCGTGGTGGAAGAAATCGCCGACGCGGCGGCCGTGGTCGTGAAGATGAGGCAACAAGCACATCAAGCGGCGACGAGGTGAAAGCCGCTGATGCCCAGCAAACACGTTCTGGTCAACAGAATCGTGGTGGCCGAGGCAAACCACGCGATGAACGCGCAGCAGGCGCCGAGGTCTTGGAAGTGAAACCTTTGGCAGCCGTAGAGGCTGTAGCTGGGGATTCGGCTGAGTCCTCTGCCGAACAAAGCGAGCGCACTGGTGGTCGCCGCCGCCGTCGTCGTGGTCGCGGAGGCCGCGGTGCAGGTGAAGGTGAAACCGGCACAGCCGTGGATCAGGCTGCGATGCAATCGGAAGACGCATTCCAGGCTGCAGACGCAGCAGAAGACGAAGAACTGGCCAACAAGATTGCTGAAACCATGTCGTACGGCAGCGATGAAGAGGCAGGTGGCGATGAGCCACGTCGCCGTCGTCGTCGCCGTGGTCGTGGTGGCAATCGTGATGGTGCGCGTGAAAACGCAGGATCGGAATTGAACGCTTCAGAGTCTTCAGAGGAAACCCCGGAGCACACCATTGCAGCAACAGGTATGAATGTTTCTGAGATGGGACTGCCAGCCGAGCCAACACAAATGGGCTCGACTGAAAACAACCCGGATGAATCCAATGCGCGCGCGCCTGAAATTCAGGCTGTGCAATCGGTGATTGCTGCGGTGGCTCAACCCAAAGAGCTCGAACTTACACAAACTGAAACCAAAGTCGCCCATGAATCTACCAATGAAGCGACAAGTGAGCCGACAACCGAGCAGGCTGCGGTGGCGAGCGCAGTTGATGCGTTTGTAGACCAAACTCCTGCAGATCCAACACCGTTTGTACCGGTAGCGGTTGAAACAGTTGTTGAATCCAAGGTTCAGGAAGCGCCGGTTGCCGCGACTTTCGCAACTCCTGTACCCAAGCTGAACAAGGAAGGCCTTGAGCAAATGCTGAGCAGTGCTGGCATGCTGTGGGTTGAAACTGACCATGAAAAATGGTCTGTGGTTCAAGCCAACCTGGCGTCCACACCAAAACCCGCACGTGTTCCGCGTGAGCGCAAGCCGGTTGTTCAAATTGCAAGCGAGAACCTGGTACTGGTTGAAACCAAGCCAGAGTTCAGGTCAGGTTCGAACTAAAGCAATATCGTCTCAGCCAGATCCCTGTGCTGAAACAAAAAAGCCCGGTGACAAGCCAGTCACCGGGCTTTTCTTATTCAAATTGAGTTCAGCACATTCCACCCGCATAACAACGCAATGGGGGCTCTTCTGTGCTTTTGGGCTGCAAAGCCACCGACTGCGCAAATGTGCTCATCATCTTGGTCGCAAAGTTAATAGGGAATGACAAGGGGTCAACGCCAGGCATGAAGGGTGTCAAACACAATGCTGGAACCTGCGCTTTCAGACGCTCAAGACTGGCTACACCAGGATGCGAAAGTGCGTCACTCACAATTGCGTACCCGACCGCATCGGAAGAACCCACCAGAAAATGATCTGCCGTGTTGGTTAGACACACGTCTTGGGTTGCAATATTGACTTTGTTTCCCTCACCTGTACGCAGGCTTGACACGCCATTTTCCTCATCGAAATTCGGAATGGCGACGTCGTCGGTTCGGGTGTAGACCTGCGTGTAATCAATACCTGGCAAAGTTTCGCCTCCAGCATTTAAAGCATCAAGCCACTTGGCTGCAACAGCAATTTGGGTGAATGAAGTAATACAACCGATCACTGGCGTCGCACACAATAAGCTGGTCTCAATCAAACCGTGGTTTGCAGCAGCAATGCCAATCATGTCTTCAACCATGTCACGGGTGTCCGGGAAAAATTTCAAAGACCAACGGGGCATCACGCCGCCCTGACTGAAACCAACAATTGCAATTTTGGTGTTGGTGGTACGAAACATCTTGCGAATTGCGTGCGTAATGTATTCCGATGATGCTTGAAGCTCACCGGTATTGCTATTGGGCAAGTCAACGGCACACCAAGGAATGCCTGCTTCATCAAAAGCTGGAATGTAATTCCAGCTGAAGTTGCTTTCAACTGTTTGGGTCGCGCCCGGAACCAGCAAAACAGCACGTCCGGAATCGCTGCCAAAGCCCTCACTACACTGCATGGCTGCGTCAAGTTCCTGCTCGGAAATTAATAAAGGCGGTGAAGGGCTGTCAGCTGGCACAAAGCCACTGGAAGCGATTCGGGAGGACTCCGAATTGGTGGAATTGTCTGACCCACACGCAGACAATACTAAACAAGAGGAAACTACAAACAGCTTGAATGGTTTCATCGCAAATCCTATTCAGATTCTTTCGGCCGCGCTAAAAAATCCGGGATAGGACAAAAAAGGGCAGAAAGCCAAATTTCTTTAAGGTGGGTCAAGCCCGGCTCCTCAAGTCTGGAAACGCAAGTTGCATACCAGGCGAATGCAATTTAATTCACATTATTTTGCAATCACGATTTGACAATATTTTCAAGGCAGTTGTTGAATATTGATGGCAGTAAAATTACACCATTTGCTAATGCGGTTTTACTGGTTAATTCCAAATCAATTAACGCACTATTTAATAGCGTGATTCTATTTAGTGCGCACGCTGTTTGTGCTTCGCACCATTCATTGCTGGTCAATGCACCAAACACATAAAAAAAGCCCACTCATTGCTGAGCGGGCTTTTCCCTATTTGCCATTGGCGCCTAGGTGAATAAACGGCGTTTAAAATTACTGCGCCATCACCTGAGAACCCATGGCTGTTGCGCCTTCTTTGGAGCGCACTGGCGAAACCTTGCCAGACTTGATGTCCTCGTACCAGGCATCGTGGTGAGCTTTCGCCCATGTTTCATCCACATAACCGTCACGCATGGCCTCAAGCGCACCTTCCATACCGATTGAGCCGATGTAGATGTGCCCCATGGACATGATGATGAACAACAGCGCCGCGCTGGCATGGATCACATGTGACTGCTGCATGAGCAAACGGTCTTGGTCGAAGTTCGGGAAGTCGAGAATAAGTCCAGTTGCAGACACTACAATGCCAAGCACTGTGACACCGCCCCAGAACCAGATTTTCTCGCCCATATTGAAGCGACCCGCCGGGGCGTGCCCGAACAAACCACCACCTTTTTTGAGCCACTCGATGTCGTTTTTCTCTGGCAGATTGTCTTTCACATACATGATGAAAAACACAATGATGCTGACAGCAAACAACGGACCCACGAAGTTGTGAATCACAATACTGATCGATGCAAGCCACGAGTTGAGCGTTAAGCCCATCCACGGTGCCAGCACATGTTTGCCAAACATCAACAACAAACCGGTGAGCGCCAATGCCACAAAACTAAATGCCATGGTCCAGTGGGCCACACGTTCTGCAGAGGTAAAGCGCTCGATCAGCTTGCCAGTGCGTGGTTCGGGTAACTTTACAGGGCCTTTCACCAAGTGAGCCCCCATGATTACCAGAAAAACCAATGCAACAGCCCAGCCACCATAGTAGGAGATCCAGTCGTTGCGCATTTGGCGCCATGTTTCACCGCTTTTGTTAATCAACACACCTGTTTCACGGCCTTTGGTCACGGTGGTGAATGATTCACCAGACGCAACGCCTTCCCAAACTGGCGAATTATTGAGGGGTTGCGTTTGTTGCTTTTGAACTTGTGCTTGTGAGCGTTCAGAAGCATCTTGCGCCATGGCCCCCACCGACCACAGAGAGCACACGGCAAAAACCATGGCCATGAACAAAGCCACAAGGGCGTTGTTCAAGCCTGGCTTTGTAGCGGCCCGAATGGTTGAATGTGTCATGATTGACTCTCCTTATTGGGCCTTTGCCGAATCGCCAGTACGAACATACTCGTTCTGGGCTTTGGCTCGGACGTTCAGGGTTTCTTGCCAGCTTTCCTTGTCACCTGCCTTGAAACCGCCGGCAGTGTACTGACCGCCGCCCGTTTCAAATGCTGGTGTATCGGCTTTGCCTGCATAGCCCTTGCCATTGTTGGCGTCTTCCAGGGGTGAGCAGCCAGTGGCCAGAATAAGGCCCGCGAAGGCCCCGGAAAGAATCAACTTGCCGCGAAGCGCCATATTACGCGCCCTCCTTGGCAGGTTGACCATAAGCAGAGCTCCAGCCCCACACTTCAGCACCCTTGCCGCGAACAACCACACGATTGCGGAAGATGTCGGAGACTACGTCGCCGTCACCCGCCAACAATGCCTTGGTTGAACACATTTCGGCGCACAGTGGCAGCTTGCCTTCGGCCAAACGGTTGCGACCATACTTCTCGAACTCGGCTTCGGACGCATCCTCTTCTGGACCACCGGCACAGAATGTGCACTTGTCCATCTTGCCGCGCTGACCAAACGCACCTTCCTGAGGGAATTGTGGTGCGCCGAACGGGCAGGCGTAGAAGCAGTAACCGCAGCCGATGCACAGGTCTTTGTCGTGCAACACAACACCTTCGTCGGTTTTGTAGAAGCAGTTCACGGGACAAACGGCCTGGCAAGGCGCGTCTGAACAGTGCATACAAGCCACGGAAATTGAACGTTCTCCGGGTTCGCCGTCGTTGATGGTTACCACGCGGCGGCGGTTAATGCCCCACTCTACCTCGTGCTCGTTTTTACATGCGGTGACGCAGCCATTGCACTCAATGCAACGCTCGGCATCACACAGAAACTTCATACGTGCCATTTTCTTATCTCCTTTGCATTAGTGCTTAAACCAGCTTTTCGATCTGGCAAACGGTGGTCTTCGTTTCCTGCATCATGGTCACCACGTCATAACCGTAGGTTGTGGCCGTGTTCACGGATTCACCGCGAACAATTGGCGCTGAACCTTCTGGGTAACTGCTGATCATGTCCTTGCCTTCCCAATGTCCAGAGAAGTGGAATGGCAGGAAGACCGTATCGGGTCCCACTCGGCGTGTAACCTGGGCCTGAACCTCGATTTTCGCGCCTGTTGGGGTTGTTACACGCACGGTGTCGCCGTGCTTGATACCACGGTCGTTCGCTGCTGCCGGGTTAATTTCAACAAACATGGTCTGTTGAAGCTCAGCCAGCCATGGGTTGGAACGTGTTTCTTCACCACCACCTTCGTATTCCACCAAACGGCCCGAAGTCATGATCAACGGGAAAGACTTGCCAATGTCGGCATTCTTTTCCTGAACAGACTTGTACAGGGTCGGCAAGCGCCAGAAAGCGGCCTTGTCGTCGTGTGTCGGGTACTTGGCCACCAAATCGGGCTTGGTCGAGTACAGCGGCTCACGGTGCTTTGGCACTGGGTCCGGGAAGTTCCACACCACGGCGCGCGCCTTGGCATTACCGAACGGATGGCAACCGTGCTTCATAACCACGCGCTGGATACCGCCGGAAAGGTCGGTCTTCCAGTTCTTGCCCTCTGCTTCGGCTTTTTCTGCCTCGGTCAGGTCGTCCCACCAGCCCAACTGTTTGACCATGTCGGCTGTGAATTCTGGGTAACCGGTTGTGATTTCAGCACCCAATGAATGGGAGCCGTCTTCGGCCAACAGATTAACACCGTCTTTTTCCACACCGAAGTTGGCGCGGAAGTTACCACCACCGTCCATCACGTGCTTGTCAGTCTGGTACAGGTTTGGTGAACCTGGGTGCTTGGCTTCTGGAGTGCCGTAACATGGCCATGGCAAGCCAAAGTATTCGCCGTCACAGGGGCCACCTTCGGCTTTCAATGTGCGCACGTTGAAGGTGTGCATGTTTTTCATGTGCAGCTTCAAACGCTCTGGGCTTTGGCCGGTGTAGCCAATGGTCCAGGTGCCTTTGTTGATTTCGCGCAAGATGGACTCAATTTCTGGTTCCATCATGCCGCCCTTGCCTTTCACCATGGTGAGATTCTTGGTGAGCTCTTTTTCGAAACCAAGCTTTTCGGCCAGTTGATACATGATCATGTGGTCATTGCGGCTATCAAACAAAGGCTCAATTACCTTCTCACGCCACTGAATGGAGCGGTTGGACGCAGTAATGGAACCTGAAGATTCGAACTGCGTTGTTGCTGGCAACAAGTACACTTCGCGGTTGGGGTTCAAACCTGCAGGGTCGCCAGGCATGGCGGCCATGGCTGCAGCGGCTGTTGGGTAGGGATCCACAATCACCAACAGGTCTAGCTTGTCCATGGCTTTTTTCATGTCCAAACCACGGGTTTGCGAGTTAGGTGCATGGCCCCAGAAGAACAAACCACGCAGGTTACCCGCTTTCTGGTCGATCAGTTCAGGGTTCTCAAGCACACCATCCACCCAGCGGGACACAGTCATGCCGCCCTTGGTGATCATGCCTTCTGCGTAGCGGCTCTGTACGTATTCGTAATCCAGACCCCACACGCGGCACCAGTGTTTCCATGAACCTTCGGCAACACCGTAGTAACCAGGCAATGAATCTGGATTCGGACCAACGTCTGTCGCACCCTGTACGTTACAGTGACCGCGGAAGATGTTTGCGCCACCACCGGAAATACCGATGTTGCCCAGTGCCAGTTGCAAGATACATGACGCACGAACCATGGCATTACCAATCGTGTGCTGGGTTTGACCCATACACCAAACGATTGTCGACGGCTTGGATTTGGCCATCATTTCAGCCACTTTGTACATCTGGGCTTCACCAACGCCACAGGCCTCTTCAACCTTGTCAGGTGTCCAGTTGGCCATCACATCGGCTTTGATCTGGTCCATGCCGTACACACGGTCATTGATGTACTTTTTGTCTTCCCAGCCGTTCTTGAAAATGTGGTGCAACAAACCAAACAGGAATGGAATGTCTGAACCTGAACGAATGCGAACGTATTCATCAGCACGCGCAGCGGTGCGGGTGAAACGTGGATCAACCACAATCATCTTCGCGCCAGTTTCTTTGGCATGCAGCATGTGCATCATGGAAACCGGGTGGGCTTCCGCAGCGTTTGAACCAATATACAACGCACACTTGGTATTCTGCATGTCGTTGTAGGAGTTGGTCATTGCACCATAGCCCCAGGTGTTCGCCACACCGGCCACCGTGGTGGAGTGGCAAATACGCGCTTGGTGGTCGCAGTTGTTGGTGCCCCATAGAGAAACCCATTTGCGCAGCAGGTAGGCCTGTTCGTTGCTGTGCTTGGAAGAACCAATGAAGAACAGAGAGTCGGGACCATTGGCCTCACGCAATTCCATCATTTTTTTGCTGACGGCTTCCAGGGCTTCATCCCAGGAAATTTTTTCGTATTTGCCGTTCACCAATTTCATGGGGTATTTCAAACGGTGTTCACCATGGCCGTGTTCACGCAGTGCTGCACCCTTGGCGCAATGTGCGCCCAAGTTAATGGGGCTGTCGAACACAGGGTTCTGGCGAACCCACACGCCATTCTGAACCACTGCATCCGTGGCGCAACCCACTGAGCAATGTGAACAAATCGTACGCTTAATCTCGATTGCACCGCTTGCGGCCCCACCTTCAGCAGCGGCTTCGGCTTTGCGCACCATGCCAAATGGCAAGCTGCCAGCAACTGCACCCGCACCTACACCAATACCGGAGCGCTTCAGGAAAGCACGGCGGTCCATGGTGGCACCCAAACGGGACCCGATTTTATTGAGCAAGCTGTGGTTGTGATTGGGAATCACTTTGGCCACTGTCTTTTCGTCTCTTCGCTTTAACATCCTGGTCTCCTCGGATTACACCAGCAAGGTTCTGTAATAGGTTTTCACATGCTCAGAGAGCTGATAACCCTTCGATTTCTTCTCAGTGCCTGCGGCAGCAGCTTGTTCAGCCACTTCAGGTTGTTTGCTTACCACCAATGCAGCACCGGCAGCAGCGACACCCGCACCGGCACCCACCAGGAATTGGCGTCTTGCTAGTTTGAGTTTGTCTTGATTTATCATTTTCTTGGTCATCTCATCACCTCCAATCAAACGGCACTTTCAAAATCGAAAGACTGTGTTTCAACATCAAAGAACACGCGGGTCAAACGACCCACAGTTTTGTAAAAATCGGTATTGGCTGCTGCCTCAATGTCATCTGCCATTTGGTTATACCAACTGGCCAGGTGCGCATGAAAAAAAGCGCGCTGCTCGGGGAAGGCCACAGGCGGATCGTCTGCCAGAATCAGGTAGCGCATCACTTCGCATAAAAATGCAATGTGGTCTTCAGTTTCCACCAAGGCCTCATCGCGAGTAAGGCCAAACTTGGCCAAGTCGTCGCGAAGCAAGACCAAAGGCTTTTCATTCAAGAAACCAGCCATGTAGTACGAGCCATACAACATGACTTCAGGGCGGCCTATGCCAATGAAGTTATCCACGAATTCCTGGTTGATCTGCTTGCTGTCGAACAAGGCCACAACGCGTAACAATTCAGAAAACTCAAACCCCAAAGGTGTAGTGATGTCCAGGCTAGCCTGGTCAATTTCCCGAAATTTCGCCAAAAACTCATCGCTTACATTGCCGGAGTACAGATGGGACAGAAGGCCGTAGAAATCTGCACGGGCCCAGTCTTCACCAGCAATCAGGTTGTCGTCTTGTTGAGCTGGGGCGATCATTTCTTCACCTCAAAAATTGTCATTTCATCCTTGGCGCTGTACATGTCTGTTACACGGCAATCTGCACACATTTTCAGGCGGTTTGCATTGCGCTCGAACATGCTGTGTGCGCTCAATTTGGCGAACATGTTGTCGATCATGTGCTTGGTACCGAAAGCCTTGCCACAACTGATGCAATGGAAAGGTTGCGACTCATTCAACACACGCTTTTCACGCGCGGCGGGCCCAAGCAGCAATTGTGGAACAAGCTGCATGGCGTTTTCGGGGCAGGTTTCCACGCACAAGCCACACTGAACGCAGTTGCGCTCAATAAAACGCAGTTGGGGCATTTCAGGATTGTCGATGAGCGCTGAAGCGGGGCAAGCACTGGTGCAACTCATGCACAGGGTGCACTTGTCTTTGTTCACCAACAGGGCACCGAACGGCGCGGCCGATGGCAAAGCAATGGGTTCTGAAAAACCGGACTTTGACTTGGCCTGGGCATGTTCAACCAAGTGATCAATCGCAAACTCCATTCGAGTTCGCTTGTTCGAAGACAATTCAAAGCTGGCCGGAGAAACACCACTGGCTTGCAAATCGCTGGGAGCAAACAACAGGTCAGTTTGACCGATGTGCAACACGCGAACCCGGTGTTGCAGGCCAATGGCCTCAAGCAAGGCATTCACCCAACCCACCTGCGCGGCCAAGGGTTCACCGTAATGGCTGGCCTCGACAGCAGACTGCATGACGGTAACCCGATCGGCACCGAAAGCCAAGGCAGACAGCCAAAGATCTGGGCCCACACTGGCGCTGTGGTTCAATTCAATTGGCAACAAGCTGAAATCTGAAACTGCCGATTTGCCAGAGGCAGGCTTCGCAGCTTTCTTGGCCGACTCCAACCAATTGTGCTCAAGATCTGGGCCGTGCAGCAGCACCTCGGCTTTCTTGCCGCCATTGGCCCGGAATGCCTTCAATGCTGTTTTGATGGAGCGGCCCTGAACAGTAGCCGGGCTCAGCGCAAACTGAATGGCACCGGTCGGGCACACGGTGGTGCAAGCACCACAACCCAAACACAAGTGCGGATTAACTTCAATTTTCTCGCCTGCAGATTTGATTGCTTTGGTGCTACAGGCATCGATACAGTTGCTGCAACCCTCTTTGTTTGAACGACTGTGCGCACAAATATTTGACTTGTAATCAAAGAACTTTGGCTTCTCGAACTCGCCCACGGTTTGCACCGCATCAAGCATCGCTTCCAACAACAACTGGTCGCTATCGCCGACATGCCAATAGCCCAGTGGTGCCTGGCGATCCGCAAACAGGCCGGGCATGGTGCAGTCAATCACCATGTCGTACTGCCGTGCGGTCACTGCACTCATGTCCGCGAAGGAAATGGCTTTGAAATCACCGCAAGCCTTGATACAGGCACCAGATTGATCGCAGCTGTTCAAGTCGATCGTCAGGGATTCCTTCGAAATGGACTGCGTCGGACATGCATCCACGCAGGCACCACATCGTGTGCACATTTCCATGTCGACAGGGTTGGTCTTGCGAGTGCTCAATGTGAACGCACCCAAATAACCCTCTGCAGCGTCTACATGCAATGCCTGCACGTTCAAATCGCGCTTGGCAGGCAAAACAACACCTGAAGGATCGGACACCAGCAAATCAACGGTCAGATTGTTGGCCAGAGTTTGCGCATGGTGCAATTGCTTGTCGCTGTTCGCCACAATCGCAACCCGGCCTTGTGATTTGAACAACACGGCAGGAACGGGCTCAACCTGAAAGTCGGTCTCGTAAGCAGCCAGTGCAGCCACAGTCGCGGCGGCTTCGGTAGAGTTTTGAGCCGAAGGCTGACCCCGGAGCAAACCACGCAGGTTGAAAAACTCAACAGCTTGAGAAGTTGTACTATCGACCAAAGATTCGAATACGGCTTGCTCTTGGGTGCAACCGACGAAACAACGTGCACCGCTGGTTTTGTTTTTTGCATCAAGCACGGTGGCAATACCATCTCGGCAAGCACGTTGGGCGGACACAAAACGAATACCTTCCACATTCACGTTTTGCAACGCTTTGTCGATCGTCTCGCCGCTTCCCTGGCAACCACACACAAACACATCCGAGTTGGTCATTGTATTGATACTTCTATTTTGGTTATTTGGCAATTAATTGCAAAACTTGTGCCAGAGTGAGGCAAAACATTTTTTTATTTAGAATCAGCAGCCTAGAAATGGACGCTTGCACACAGATAGGAAGGGTGGTGCATTTTGTCTGTATCGAGCTGGACAAGCCGCAGACAAAATGTACCAAATATTAGTTATTTTTCGCCCGGTGTTTCGAACGATCGTTTTTCTAGTTCTTTATTAAAATCAGAGTCTTGCAAACCATCCGGGATAACCCTAACATCATCTAGAGCATCTGGATTTTCAGCTGCTGTTTGTTCAATATCACCTGTTTTGTCTGACACGGCAGGAACAGAATCATCAGAACCGGACAGCACAGACGCCACCCGCTCAAGTTCCTCCTCCATGTCGGCTTTTTTCAGTATTTCAAGGTCTGGCCGGCTGAGCAATTGCTTGGACAGGGTCATTTTCCCGATGTCTTCCTGACTCAGCGGCGTGAACTTGTTGTAATCATCGATGTAAATATCCAGACCATCCATCACGTTGAATTCCGGGCGGGAGAACAACGCCTTGAATGCTTTGTTTTTCAGTTCTGTTGAAACTTTATCCACCATGAAAGCCTTGATGTCCCCACCCTGCTTCACGGCCAGAAGATCAGCTTCAGTGGGCAATGGAAGTTCAGGCTGAGAAGGAGTTTGCGCCTTTGGCTGTGAATCAGCGAGTTCACTGACCGCGTTACCTTGATTGGTATCGCTGCCTTGAAAAGGGGCACTGAGCTGCAACTCCGGGGCGTCTTCAGCTTGCTTTTCTCGCGCCCGAACTTCAAGTTTGCGCTTGGACCATCGGCTTAAAAAATTCTCGCTCATCGCTTTAACCACGCTCTTCAGGTTTTATGAAGGACTGAGGACGCCTACGCTGCTTGGGCTCGGGTTGATATTTGGCTTGAACCAGCTCGGCAAGCCAACTGGCCACTGGTGCCGGCAAGGGCAAGGTTTGCACTTCTTCGTTGGAATCCATCCAGCGGGCAGCTTCGTCATAACTGAAAGTGGCCTCGAATACTGAGGGCATTTGGGTTTTGTTGTCTTCCGGGTAACGTACCCCAAAGAAAATGAAAGGCGTCTCCGTGTCCAGATTCAGGAAATAGCCTTGTAACTGATCTTGATACACCTCGACATTGACTGTTTGAACCCGTTCGTCTGCACCCTGCGGCATGAAAACATCCACTGGCCCCATCTCGAGCACTTGCCAGCGAAAGGGCTGCCAAGGGGAGTTTTGTGCCACCTTCCCGATTTTGACGTTCAAAGCCAGTTCACCCAACACCAAAAATTTTGCGCTCAAAAAACACCTCTGTGAGTTGCCGGTGCCTGCCAGTACGGGCACAATTCATGGTTATTAGATTAGAAGATACACCACAAGTATCACAATAGGAGTTTGCCCCATGGGGCGAGGGATTGAACGATGACAGACCGAGTTATTCAACTGGTCCAGGACAATTCGCGCGTAATTCCCTTGAATTTCAGCGCACCGCAAAACAGTGAAGTACCCGCAAAAGATCATTTCAATCGCAGGCTTCACGACTTGCGTATTTCTGTCACGGATCGCTGCAACTTTCGTTGCGTGTACTGCATGCCCAAGTCGATTTTCGACAAAGACTACCAGTTCTTGCCGCACAAAGACTTGCTCAGCTTTGAAGAAATCGAGCAGGTTGCCCGAGAATTCGTGGCACTGGGAGTAGAGAAAATACGCCTTACCGGTGGCGAGCCACTGCTGCGAAAAAACATCGAGATCCTGATAGAACAACTGGCACGCTTGCGCACGCCTGGCGGAAAACCGGTTGAAATCACGCTGACAACCAACGGCACCCTGCTGCGCAAAAAATCTAAAATTTTGAAAGAAGCCGGGTTGAACCGTGTCACGGTGAGCCTGGATGCAATCGACGATGCGGTTTTCAAGGCCATGAACGACGTAGACTTTTCAGTCAACGAAGTACTCGATGGAATTGAAGCAGCCCATGAGGCTGGCTTGGGTCCGATCAAAGTCAACATGGTTGTGAAAGGTGGCATGAATGACGGGCAGGTGCTACCCATGGCCAAACACTTCAAGGGCACACCCCACATACTTCGATTTATTGAGTACATGGATGTGGGCAGCAGCAATGGTTGGAAAATGGACGAGGTCGTGCCATCGGCGCGCATCATCAACATGATTTCCCAACAAGTGTCGCAATTGCAAATGCTGGATGCCAATTACACCGGTGAAGTGGCTGAACGCTGGAAATACAGCGATGGCACCGGTGAAATCGGCGTAATTTCGTCGGTAACCCAAGCCTTTTGCAAAGACTGTACACGCATACGTTTGTCCACTGAGGGCAAGCTTTACACCTGCCTGTTTGCCAGCAAGGGGCACGATTTAAAGCCCTTGATTCGCTCGAACGCCTTGCCTGAAGCGATTGGCGAACAACTGAATCATGCGATCAGAAACCTGTGGTCTGTTCGGGCGGATCGATACAGTGAAATTCGAACTGAAAACACCACACAGCCCAAAGACAGAATTGAAATGTCGTATATCGGCGGCTGAGGAATTCATTGAAACAAGTTATGGCAGCGCACATACAAACCACCCACGCAAGCATACCCAGCACCGTTGAAATTACGGCCACGAACGAGCGCGGTGAACAGGTCCCGGTTCAAATTTCGGGTGAACATCCGCTCACCCTGTATTTCGACAAGAAAGAACTGTTAACCATCATGACCCTGGGTGCTCAGCCTGAGGCCTTGGCGCTGGGCTGGCTGCGCAATCAAAGACTGGTGTCCGACCCCTCGGAAATCGCAGCAATTCACGTGGACTGGGAAACAGAGAGTGTTGCAGTCACTTCAACAGTGCTAAAAAACACAGGCCAAACCATTTGGGAAACCACTGAAAAAGCGCAAAAGCTTGAGAAAAAAACCACCACCTCGGGTTGCGGCCAAGGCACCGTATTTGGCGACCTTATGGAAGACCTGGACAAAGTGCAACTGAGCAATGCTTACAATCTTTCGCAAGATGTGTTGTACGGCGTGATGGACCATGTTCGCAAACACGAGTCAATTTACAAACAGGCCGGCGCGGTGCATGGTTGCGCGCTGTGTTCCAACAGCGGTGAAAACCGTGGTGAAATTTTGCTGTTCGTCGAGGACGTGGGCCGACACAATGCTGTGGACGCCATTGCTGGTCAAATGTGGTTACACGGCATGACGGGTGAAGACAAAATTTTTTACACCACTGGCAGGCTGACTTCCGAGATGGTGATCAAGTGTGCCCAAATGGGTATACCGGTGCTGGTTTCTCGCTCGGGCCTCACACAAATGGGCTATGAAATTGCCCAGAAACTGAACATCACCATGCTGGGCCGCTGCCAGGGTAAGCACTATTTGCTCTACACCGGCACACACCGATTCAACACTTTAATTGACACACAAATCGCATGAGCATTTCACTGAATGACATCACTGGCGTAATTCTCGCCGGTGGTATGGGTCGCCGCATGGGCGGCGTTGACAAAGGTCTGCGCAATTTCAAGAATGCACCACTGGCATTGCACGCGATGATGCGACTCAATGGGCAAGTGGGCGACATATGCATCAATGCCAACCGAAATATCGGCGTGTACGAAGGATTTGGTGTTGAAGTGGTGTGCGACATTCAACCCGACTACGCAGGCCCTTTGGCTGGCATGCAAGCGGCGCTTGCTCACACCAACCTGCCTTATCTGGTGACTGTGCCTTGCGATGTGCCCATGTTCCCTTTGAATCTGGTTGAGAAACTGAGTGCACCATTTGAAAAAAACGTGGGATTGATGCTGACAGTGGCTTCAACAAAAGGCCGCCACCACCCTGTGTTTTGCATGATGCGCACTGAACTGTTGCCCAACATGGAGGAATTTTTGCGCAAGGGTGGTCGAAAAATTGATGCCTGGTACGCCAACATTCCACATGAAGCGGTTGAATTTGACGATGAGTCAGCCTTTCACAACGTCAACACCCTCGAAGAACTCAAAGAACTTGAACAAAAATCCTGAGTAGCAAGGCAAAGTATGGAAACTGATTTTCAAACTGTTGAAGAAGCGCGAATCAAAATACTGTCGCTTCTCAAGCCGATTACAGGCACCCGAACCGTGGCCATTCGCGACGCACTGGACCAGGTGTTGGCTGCCGATTTATTGTCCCCCATCAATGTGCCCGCGCATGACAATTCTGCGATGGATGGCTACGCCTTCAACAGCAACTGCATACAAAACGCCGACATCACCCAACTGAAAATGATTGGTACCGCCTACGCGGGCAAGGCATTCAACGGCAGTTGTGCCCATGGTGAATGCGTGCGCATTATGACTGGTGCAGTGATGCCCCAAAACTGCGACACCGTGCTGGTGCAGGAAAATGCCACTGTCAGTGGTGACCACATCAGCTTTCCACCAGGTGCAGTCAAAGCGGGCGACAACCGCAGGCTTGCCGGTGAAGACCTAACGATTGGCAAACCCGCCCTGCCCGCAGGCAAAGTGCTTCGGCCCGCCGACCTGGGTTTGCTGGCCTCGCTGGGTATTGCCGAAATTTCAGTGCGTAGAAAATTGCGGGTTGCTTTTTTCTCCACTGGCGACGAATTGCGATCCCTTGGCCAGCCACTGGATGAAGGCTGCGTGTATGACAGCAACCGCTACACACTGTATGGCATGCTGACCCGACTGCGATTCATTGAATTGCTGGATATGGGTGTGGTACACGACTCCCCGGAAGCCCTTGAACAAGCCATGTTGCAGGCCATGGAACAAGCCGATGTAATCGTGACTTCGGGCGGTGTTTCTGTGGGTGAAGCGGACTACACCAAGCATGTCATGGGAAAACTGGGCAGCGTGAATTTCTGGAAAATCGCCATGCGCCCAGGTCGCCCAATGGCTTTTGGCGAGGTTCACAACAAAGCCAATGGCGACTCCGCCTATTTGTTCGGCTTGCCGGGCAACCCGGTCGCAGTCATGGTGACCTTTTATGCATTCGTGCGCGACGCATTGTTCAAACTTGCCAATGCCAACCCCTTGCCAGTTCCCATGCTGAACGCGAAGCTGGTCCAAAACGTTCGCAAGCGCCCAGGACGGACTGAGTATCAGCGCGCTCGTCTGGTCATGGAAGATGGTGTTCTGGTTGCCCACCTAACGGGTTCACAAGGATCAGGAATTTTGCGCAGTATGTCAGAGTCAGATGGTTTGCTGGTACTTGATCACGAACAAGGTGACTTGAAAGCAGGCGATACTGTATTGGCCCTGCCCTTTGAAGGTTTGATTTAGGATACCCCTCGCTCCCCACCCGGGGGAGTGAACCAAGTGAGTGATTTTCAGGGCCAAATTCAAGCGCTACCATGGGCGCACTTGAATTTCGGCCCCTGACATGCTCCAAGACCCCCGCCCAATCAAACCATTGCAACACGCCTTGTGCAGCGTGCTGGAAAACATGGGGCTGGAGTTTTTACCCAGCCAATGGGCATTGCAAGCCAATTTGGCTGAGACAGGAAACGACCCCGAACTGAATCAATTGTTGGCTTATCTATCAGCCTGCAATATTTCTCGGAAGCTGTTTCAAAATGTGTCCACCAGTGAAATAAAACACCTTGGTCCACACACGCTGGCCATGTTGCACAACGGCCAGTGTGGCTTGCTTGAAGAACTGATTGCATCGAATTCCCCACCAGCGTCCTTGAAATGGGCCCTGCAAATTGAAGCCCCCCAAACCACTGAAGACACCCGAAGCGAACCAGCGCCGGCAAGCCTGTTTGAGTTTTGGCAACAGCTTCGTGATAGCCAATGGTTGCGAGAAGCACTCGATTTTGAGAATGGAAGCTTCAAGCCGGTGATCTATGCCTCTCTGTTGATCAACTTGCTGGCCCTGGCAGGCCCGCTGTTCTCGCTACAGGTGTATGACCGCATCATTCCTAACCAGGCCTATGCATCAATGATTGCATTGCTGTTCGGTGTATTTCTCTGCCTGGGTTTTGAGCATGCTTTAAAGCATGCGCGCCATCGCTTGATGGAAATTGCGGCAACCTCCATCGACACCCGCTGCACCATGCACCTGTCAAAATCACTCTTGAATGTGCCCATCCACAAAACCGAACCAACCCTGCTTTTGCAGCACCTTCGTTCGTTCGAGCAACTGCGTGAATTGGTTACAGGCGTGTTTCTGCTTGCGCTGATTGACCTGCCGTTTCTGCTGCTTTTTCTGGCGGTAATTGCCCTGATTCATCCCCTTTTCCTGTTGATCTCGGGCGGAGTAATTGGACTCACCTTGCTGTTCATCGCCACATCTCACCGAACAATTTCCCGGCTCGGGCAAACACAAATGCGGCAAAGCCGCGAAACCCAAAGCCAATGGCTAGACTCGCTGGCCTGTCTGGACAACATTCAGGCACACGGCGTTCAACAAGCACACAGCAAACTGTTGAACAAACTTCAGCTTAAATCGCGGCTAAGCGGCAATGCAGTTCGCGATCAAATGTTTTTAATCAATCAACGAATACACCTGTTGCAACAAGGCAGTTGGGTACTGACCATCGCGCTAGGTGTTTATTTCATTGTTGAAAAACAACTCACCGTGGGTGGCTTGATCGCAGTCTCCATGCTCACCATGCGCTGCTTTGCACCTATCCAGAAATTACAGGCCCACCTGGTACAAACCCATTCGGCCCAGGCCAGCTTCGAAGAACTGGACCGGTTTTTGGGGCAACAAACCCAAACCACTGAGCAACGCGCTGCTCTTGAACGCATCGACACCATGGCACTTGAATTTGCAAGCGTTTTGAAACCTGGCCGTAACAGCGAAACTGCTCAACCATTTGACTTCATACTGCGCGCCGTGAACCTGCAACTGCACGCGGGAAACCGGCTTGGAATCATCGGTACAACTGGCTCTGGAAAAACCTCCCTGCTCAAACTGCTGGCCCAACAACTGAAATGCGATCACGGCCAACTGGCGGTCAACAAGCTTTCGATTGCACATTTTCACAGCAGTGAATTTCAATCCAAAGTGGGTTATGCAAGCCAACCCCCAGTGCTGATCAAGGGCAGTTTGCTCGACAACATTCGCTTCATGCGCCCGCACATCAGTACTGAGAACTGCTGGAAAATTCTGCAGCAACTTGGGCTCAAAGAATGGGTAGATCAACACCTGGACGGCATTCACATGGCAATTGACAGCCAGGGCAACAACTTGTCTTCAGGGCAAAAGCAGGCTGTATCGCTGTGCAGAGCGCTGGCGGGCCAACCCCAATTGGTGCTTCTGGACGAACCCACCGTGTGTCTTGATCAACACATGGAGAGCCAGCTGATGCAACATTTGCAGCAGCTGCCAGAACACAGCATTTTGGTGTTCACTACACACAAGCTTGGGCTATTGGCTTGTGCAAGCAGCCTTGCACTGATGCACAAGGGGCAAATTCACGCGCAGGGCAACAAGCCTGAAGTACTGCACGCAGCCAATGCACTTGCCACACAACACAAACAAAAAAATGCAGATTGAACCATGAAAATTCAACATCACGCACAGCGAATTGTCGACTGGCTTGCCGGGCGGAATGAAGAACATCACATGCCGGCAACTGCAGGGCTGGACCAGTCAAGGCTGTGGCATGAACAACAAGTGCTCACCAAACGCCTGGTACATGGCTGCGCCCTCACCTTGCTGGCCCTGCTGGCGTGGTCTGCAATTGCAACAGTGCCCCAGGCTGCACATGGCGAGGCACGTGTGGTTCCCTCGCAGCGATTGCAGGTCATTCAAGCCGTAGACGGCGGCGTGATCAACCAGGTGTTTGTCCGCGAAGGTCAGCTGGTGAAGGCTGGTGACAAACTGGTTCAAATTGACATCACGCGTTTTTCATCAAGCCTCAAGGAAAAGGAAGCGATCGATGCCTCGTTTCAATTTCGAGAAGCCCGGTTAATGGCACAACTTAACAACACAACGCTAAACCTGCCTGCCCCATTAACTCAGCAGTACCCCGATTTGTACCTGCAAGAATCCAAGTTGCTACAAACCAAACTGCAAGAATGGGCCGCACAAACGCAAATTTATGAACAGCAGCTTGACCAACGGCAACGCGAACTCGACGAAGCACAAAGCAATGCCACCGCAGCCAAACGGAATCTGGAAATCTCGGAACAAGAATTGAGCAGCATGCGGCCACTGCTAAAAAGCGGCGCTGTATCCCCGGTTGAAGTACTGCGACTTGAACGCGATGTAGCCAAAGCCAAAGGCGACTATGAAGGTGCCAATGCACAAACCAACCGACTGTACTCTGCCATTCGCGAGGCCCGCCAGAAAATTGAAGAAATTCGATTAAAGCAAATCAACGAAGCACGCACCGAGCTCTCGGAAGTCAAGGCACGCCTGGCCAGCCTTGAGCAAAACCAGATCGAACTGAACGACAGGGTGAACCAGGCCACCTTAAAAACCCCTGTGGACGGCCTTGTACAACGTATTTTGTACAACACCCGGGGTGCCGTTGTGCCCGCGGGAAAAGAGGTGATCGAAATTGTGCCAATTGATGAACAGCTGGTTTTCGAGACACGAATCAACCCAAAAGACATCGCATTTATTCGACCAGAACAAAGCGCCAACATTCGAGTCACAGCCTATGACTATTCCATTTACGGCGCACTTGAAGGCACTGTAGAAAGTATTTCTGCGGACAGTTTGCTCGACGAATTCGGCCGACCTTACTTCAGTGTGAAAGTGACAGTGCCGCGCCTGAAAGTGCATGAAAAAATTCGTCTGATGCCTGGCATGGTCGCCAATGTCAGCATTGAAACTGAAGATCGAACTGTATTGTCCTACCTCACCAAACCTGTCATACGCGGCTCAATTCAGGCATTTACTGAACAGTAAATCAACACCAGTCATCCCAATAACTCCATAGAGTTAACTCTCACTCATCCTGACCCAATCACCTGTTTGGCACGCAGTTGATTTGGAACCAAACTCGCGACTCGATCACTTATCAATGACATCGAACCCGAGGACCCCCATGAGCGAGAAGCCCGTTGTGAATGCCCAAGAATGCGACCCAAGTACCCTTGGCCTGGCCAGGAAACCGCGCCCAGCCTTAAAGCGCAAACCGCAAACTGAGGTGGTCGTTCAACTGGGACCCTTTACCGACGGGCAAATTACTGCACCTGAAATGGTTCGTCCCCTTGAAGGACCCACGGAATGGCTGATCAAGCCAAAAACCGGCGAGATTGTTCCCTTTGACGCAGGCACACCACCCGAGAAAGATGTCATACGCAAATACATCACCGTGGGTGCCCAAGACAACGATGTTCCCGAAGACCTTCCAAAACTGAGCGAAGGCTATGTTGTGGAGCGGATTAACCAGGACCCGCTGCCCAGCATGGATGGTGAAGTTGGCGAAAATGGTGTCAACACAGTTCGCGTGGTTGAAAAAGAAGGCCCGGCCAGCGTGGAATGCAAAGACACGCCGCCACCCACGCCCGTCGATGAAAATGAAGAGCCCCCACCCGTAGACCCACCTGTGGATGAGGAAGAGGACTGCGAATGCCCTACGCCACCCACCTGCCCCCCAGTGGACGAACAGGAGGACTGTGAGCCAGAACCAGACTGCAAGCCTGAGCCTGAATGCAAACCAGAACCTGAATGTACACCCGAGCCTGAGTGCAAAACAGATCCTGATTGCCCAGAGGTTGACGCGGTTAATGACTGCGCCAGCACGAAGGTGGATTGCCCGGTGATTGTCGACGTTCTGAAAAATGACCTCGGCTGCGGTGATTTGATAATCACCGAGGCCAGCGCCGAAAACGGCACGGTTGAAATCAGGGATGGCAAATTACACTACACACCCAACGAGGGTTTTTGCGGAGAAGATGTAATCAGCTACACCCTAGGCGATGAAAGCTGCCTGACCGACACCGCCCATGTGTACATGAACGTTGAGCCTGACGATACGCCGGTGAACGACAACGACTGCCCAACCGGCTACTCCGACTGTACCGAATACACCGATGGCAACGACTACGCGGGCAATCCCAAGATGAACGACCATGAATACTCGTCTGAACAATACACAGTCGATGCGGTAGTTGAAGCGGTTCAGGAAAAGGTACAAACCTATCTGGATCAAGCCCGGGAACAAGCCAACGAATACATTCAAAGCAAAACTGGCTGGGCTTCTGGGCTCAGTGCCAGTGGTTTCGATTCTTCAGCCAGCGCACCTGCTGAAGAAGCTACCGCAGTTTGCTGATGCAATTTAACGAACGAGCCAACATGAACACAAGCCACACACCAAACCCCACGCTGAAAACCTTGCCTGCGGCCATGGTTCTCGCCTTGCTCACCCTGAGTGCCCATACCGCCTGGGCACAGGAAAGCCAGGCTGTAACCGAGGTGCAAGCCCAATCAGCGACGCAAGCAACAGAAAACAATGCGCCAAATCCTTTGCAACAAAGTGTAATTAAAGGCCTGCAAAACAGTCCGACACTGGATGCCGATGTGCATGCACTCGAGGCGCAAATGGAAGAAGCCAACGTGGTGTTCGGCACGTTGCTACCCACTGTCGATGCACGGGGCTCTGCTGGTCGCGAACGTACCCGGATCGAAGACGCAGACACACGCACCTACAACGCGAATTCCTACGGCATTGAAGCACGCCAAAACCTGTACAACGGTTTTGCCTCCCAGGCTCGCTACCTCGCGGCCTACTCTGGAGCCATGCAAAGCTATTACCGATACCTGAACAAAGCCAATCAGGTTGCCTTTGAGGCCTCTAGCGCCCATGTTGATGTATCCCGCTTTCAGGCACTGACTCGCCTGTCAGAAGACAACTTGAAATATCACCAAGACCTGATGAACCGCATTGAAGAAAAGGTCAAAAGTGGCGTGACCCGTCAATCTGATCTGGAACAGGCACGCAGCCGATACACCCTGGCCTTGGGTAACCTGGCCACCGAGAAGGCGAACACTTTCTCTGCGATGGCCAACTACCAAAGAATTACCGACACGGTTTGGCCTGTCAACCAAGCCGGGGAATATGTTGTAAACGCAAACTTTGAAGTTGAAAACAGGGAACGTCTGGTGTTCGCCCTGAACAACCACCCACTGCTCAAGGCATCCAACGCATCCATTGCCACGGCCAAACAGGAAGTAACTGCGGCCAGCGAGGGTTTTCATCCCCGCCTTGATTTGCGCGCAAAAACCGATGTGTACAGCAACTACCTTTCCACATTCGACGAACGTCAAATTTCATCAATCGACTTGCTGGCCACGATTAACCTGTACCGCGGTGGCGCTGACAATGCCTCCCGAAATGCCGCGATCAAACGTCGACTTCGCAGCCTGGACGACAAACTGGTCATTTGCAGAGCCATTCGACAATCCACCCAAACCTCGCTTTTCGATGTGGTCAGTTCGCAAAAAAAACTGAATTACTTTCGCGAACAGGCAGCTGCAATTACCAAAGCACGAGCTGCCTATGAACAACAATTCGCGGTGGGCCGACGCAGCCTGCTCGATTTGCTGAGTGCTGAAAATGAGTACTATCAGGCCCAGCGTGCCCTGATCAATATTGAAGCTGATTTGAGTATTTCAAAACTGAAATTGCTGGCTGCCACTGGCCAGCTCACCACACTGTTTGCGGTGGATGCACTGGTCAATGCCGATGAGCCCACCAAGCGCAACGTACTGTTCTACACAGAACAAACCCAAAGTGGTGCTGAAGCTGAAGGTTGTCCAGCCAGCTTGATTAATCTGGAAGACTTCGATTTGCCCAACATCGGATTCGATGAGGCCTTGAAGTCAGTGGATGCCACAAACAGCTTGCCTCCAATTCAGTTGGCTCAGCTGGACAATGGTGGCGTGGCCAACCCACAGGTGGCTGCATTTGGCGACCCTGCGGAAGTCTCCAAAAGCCTGATCGACAAAACCAAGGCATGGGCCAAGGCTTGGGAAAGCAAAGACTTGAACAGTTACATCGCCTTTTACGCGCCAAACTTCAAGCCCGAAGAAGGCGGCTACGAAGCATGGGTCAGCAACCGACGTGATCGAATTTCAAAAGCACAGGGAATCGACATCGAAATTTCTGACTTGCAAGTGATACCCAGTTTTGACAAACCCGATGAGTACGAAATCAGCTTTGTTCAAGATTACCGTGCAAAGTTTTATCAAGAACGCTCGAAAAAAGTACTGACCTGGAAAGAAAACAAAGGCATTTGGCAAATTATCCGGGAACAAAACATGCCTGTGACCACAGCACAAACCCAAGGCAGGAAAAACCTGAATCTTGCGGAAGCCAAGGTCGATTAATTTTGCAATTACTGCCCAATCAGGCTGCGGGCCAACACCCGCAGTCGCTCGTACACCACGCACTTGCTCAGGCTCAAGCTGCCTGATTCTGAATAAACCCCAGCCGTTCCCGCAGGAAGCACACCTTCCTCAAAATCGTTTAGCGCGTTGAACTCACCACCCTGCTCTACACCACCTGCAGCCACGCGGCTTGCACGCACCACACTGACACCATTTAACAGCAAGCGACGCAACACCGGCACACAAGCCTCTGGAATGTTGCCATGCCCCGGTGCAGCCACCACCACCGAAGCAGGTTTGCGGTTCAGCAAATCATTCAATTGACGCAAAGGCCCGTTACCCGGTGTGCAAAACACCACGGGCACCTCCATCGCCTCAAACAGTGGGTGCGCTTGCGTGCCTGCATCAAACAAATTGGAAAACTGACCCAGCATTCCCACATCGGTGGGTGGGTTCAACGCCGTAAAATTATTAAACCAATTCGCATTCGGCAGCACAGAATATGGACCATCAAACGCATCAAAACCAGCTGTACTTTGTTTCTCAACATGTTGCGCAGGCGTAAACAAACCTTGCATGTACAAACCAAATGGCACAGCGCAGCCAAATGGGCTAGCCGGCAAATACTGCACTGCAATGTCTAGCGCGCCGCTTAAATTGGCAGGCCCATCGGCATCCTCGGCATCCGAAGGCAGCATGGCCCCTGTAAAAACCAAGGGTTTGACCAAAAGCGCAGCAGGCAAAGTTAGATAAAGGAAGTACAACATGTCTTCCATGGTGTCGGTGCCGTGCGTCACCACAATTGCGTCGATGCCAGGGAACTGAAGCAAACGGATCAACGCAGCACGCAGTTGCAACATATGAGCCAATTCAAGATTTTGACTACCGATGCTGTACGGCTGCTCAAAATGCCATTGCGCACGGCGAAGCAAACCGGGTATTCCCATTACAAGGCTTTCACCGCTACGCTGGGCCGATTCATAAGCCCAGGTTTCGGAACCCTCGATTAGCGTACCGGCGATGGTGCCACCCGTGGCCACCAAAGCCACGCGCGGCAGGGTATTAAGCGTTTGCGGGCGCATCGTCATCATCCAGCAGGTCGACCTTGCCGTCATTTAATCCAAGCAACTCGATCGCGTCTTTTTCAGGTAATTCATCAACACCTTTCAGTTTTTTCTGCATGACACGTGAACGTGTTTCAGCCTGCTCGATATTCTTGGCGGCGCGCTCAAGCGTGTCACGTGTTTTGGCAAGTATGTCGCCAAACTTGCCGAATTCGGTTTTAACAGCGCTGAGCACAGTCCACACCTCGCTTGAACGTTTTTCAAGCGCCAGTGTTTTAAAGCCCAACTGCAAGGCGTTTAATAATGTGGTTAAGGTGATTGGGCCAGCAACCGTAACCCTGTGAAGGCGTTGCAAGTCGTCGACCAAACCAGGGCGCTTCACCACCTCGGCATACAGGCCCTCGGTGGGCAAAAACAAGATACCGAAATCGGTGGTGTATGGGGGGGCCAGGTATTTCTCGGCAATGGTTTTTGCTTCGGCGCGTATGGCCATTTCGAGCGCTTTGGAAGCGACTGCAACGCCATCGGCATCTGCCCGGTCAAAGCACTCCTGAAGGCGCTCGTATTGTTCTTTAGGGAATTTTGAATCGATGGGCAACCACACCGGTTGATCGTCTTCTTTACCAGGTAAGCGCACTGCAAATTCAACAATATTGTGGCTGCCGGGCACTGGCTTGATGTTGCGACCAAATTGCGAGGGGGTCAGCATTTGCTCAAGCAGGGCTTGCAGCTGCACTTCGCCCCAGGTACCACGGCTTTTTACATTGGTAAGCACGCGCTTCAAATCACCCACACCGGTGGCCAGTGTTTGCATTTCGCCCAAGCCTTTGTACACCTGCTCCAGGCGTTCGCTCACTTGCTTGAAGGACTCGCCCAAGCGGGTTTCAAGTGTGGCGTGCAGTTTCTCGTCCACTGTTTTTCGCATCAATTCCAGCTTGCTGGCGTTGTCGTCTTGAATGTCTTTCAATTTCTGCTCAACCGACAAGCGAATTTGCGTGAGCTGGTCTTGAATCAGGGTGTTGGTGCGGTGCAGTGTTTCAGAAAACTGGTTGAGCTTTTCAGACTGAATTTGATTGCCCTGCGTGAACTGCCCGACGATAACCTGCTGCAAACCATGCGCGGCCTGCTGGCTTTCCGTGCGTGCCTGTGCAAACGTTTGCGTCAACAATTCAGATTGCTTGCTTTGGCGCGCTTCGATGTCTTGGTTAAGCAGGCGAAGTTGCTTGCCCAATTCTTCAGATACAAAACGCTGCTGTGCCTGCGCGTCGAGCAGCTCATCGAGATTGGCAAGAACCTGCTGCTGAAACTGAGCCAGTTCAGTCGAGTTCTCGAGCGTCATTCTTCGGTACACCAGCACCAAGCCGAACAACACCAGCAACAGCAAGCCCACCACGGCCCAAATCAGTTGTCCGTCCATCAACTTACTCGCCCTTGATCGAAACAGTGTTCAAGCCCTTGGCGCTGCCTTCGGGATCGGGTTTGTTGCGCATCCAGTCTGCGGTGCGGAAGAATGAAAGCATTAGCCCTTCAATCACTTTCTCGGGCAGTTGCATGGCGCGCAGCGCGCTCACCATGCACAGCAACCACTGGTCGCGGTCTTCACTGGAAATTGGAAATGGCATGTGGCGCATGCGCAAGCGTGGGTGACCAAACTGCGGTGAATACAGGTCGGGGCCGCCCAGCCAGCCCGACAAAAACAGGTAAAACTTTTCGCGTGAATGGTCCAGGTGAACCGGGTGCAGTTTGCGAATGCGCTCGAAACTCGGATTTTGATCCATTTCGTCGTAGAACAGATCAACCAGCTTGCGCACGCCAGCTTGCTGCTCTTCTGGCGTACTGCCGAAGTAGACAATCGGCGTCTTGGGTTGCGCGTCGCCGCGACTGGTGTTACTGGTTGAATCGCTGTTGCTCATGGAGGTGCCGGTATGAATATGGGTATATCCCACATTGTAACCGTGCACTGCCATGTAAATTCGACTGTAATTCGATTAGTCGCTGGCTTGCTAGGCAGCAGCTTGCCTTAAGGTTTGCATCACGGGGGCGCGGCAAACCTTGTTGACGGACCAGGCACCAAACAACACCGACACCACTGCACCGGCAACCACACCAGCCACAATGTGCATGGGTGACAGAAAGTACTCAAACTCGAACACAAAATGCGCCACACCCCAGCCCAGGCCTTGTGCTGCGATTGCGGCCACCAAACCGGCCAAGGCGCCCAGCACGGAAAGTTCCAACCAGGCTGCACGTTGCAATTGTGCTGTTGACGCACCCATGGCCCGGTAAATTGCAGCTTCTCGAGTGCGCACGCGAGCACCGGTCATAACGCAAGCAACCACGACCAATCCACCCGCGGCCACGGTGAACAAAAACACAAACTGCACAGCCTGCCCCACCTGCCCCAGAATTTTGCGCAGTTGGGTGATGACCAGTTCAGTGTCGAGTACAGTGAGGTTGGGATAATCGCGCACCAGTTCACGCGACACGGGAATGGCCTTGTCATCTTGCAAGCTGACCGAGGTAATCCAGGTTTGCGGAAAACTTTGCAGCACCTCGGTTGGAAACACCATGAAGAAATTCACCTCCATGGAGTCCCAGCGCAATTCGCGGATGCTGGTAATTTCAGCCGTTAAGGGCGTACCTGCGATGTCAAAGGTGAGCTTGTCGCCCAGGCCTATGCCCAAACGTTCAGCCACACCGTCTTCCACGGACACTTCTGCTTTGGCGGGTGTTTCATCAAACCAGCTTCCCACAGCGACGGTGTTGTGCGTAGGCAAGGTGTCCGCAAAACTCAAATTCAGTTCACGTTCCACTGTGTTGCGGGCACGTTCATCGGCAAAGGTATCCGCCGTGATGGTTTCACCGTTGATGGCGCTTAAGCGCCCGCGCACCATGGGGTACAAATTGACCGGACTTTGGCTTGCGGTGTTCAATGTTTGTTGAACACCTTCAACCTGATCGGGTTGAATGTTGAACACAAAGCGATTGGGGGCGTCTTCCGGTACGGCTTCTTGCCAACGGTCGATCAAATCGCCCTGCACCACAGCCAGCATTAACAGTGCAGCCAGCCCCAGGGCAAGGCTTACTCCCTGCAACACCAGGGTGCTTGCACGTTTGGACATGCTTTGAAAAACCGCGATGTTGGTGCCTGCACTTTTTTTGCCTTTGCCCAAATAGGCGAGAGCCTTGAGCAGCCCCCAGAACAACAACGCAAACACCAGCGAGGTGCCTACAAAACCAGCAAACAACAACAGGGCCAACACCACATTGTTAACGATCAACAGGCACACCGCGATGGCAGTAAACACACCAAACAGCACTGACAACACCAGTTGCCCCCGGCTACTTTTCAATGTTTGGTGCCGAATTACTGCGACTGCAGGCGCGCGCAAGGCGTACCAGGTGGGCACTGCCGCAAAACCCAGCAACAACAACGCTGACAGCAGCATGCCCATGGGCAGGTAATGCAAACCGGCCAGTGGTAAATCGACGCCCACCAGCTCAGCCAACAGGGCCAGCAAGCCCCAATGCGCCGCCCACCCCAGGGCCACACCCAGCACGCCAGCGCCCAGCGTTAACATGCCCATGCCAATAGCCCACATGCGCAGCAAACGTTTGGGGGTGTAGCCCAGGCTTTTCAATACTGCCAATTCGCTGGCCTGTTCTTTGGCAAACAAGTGCGCCACCAGCGCAATGCCCACACAGGCCACCATGGTGCCGATCAAAGCAGCCATGGCCAGGAAATCATTGGCGCGCTCAAGCGTACCGCTGACCTCAGGTCGACCGTTCTCCAGGGTTTCGATCTCCTCAACAGGCGACAGCACTGGAGTCAATTCGGAAATCAGCTGATTGATCACCGGCTGAGCGCCAGTGAAGTAAATACGCCAGGTGGCCCGTGATCCCAAGCCCAACAACCTGGATTCTTCGAGGTCGGCTGTATTCATCATGACCCGGGGGGCGAAGTTCACAAAGCCACCGCCACGGTCGGGTTCTACCAAAATAACCCGGGTGACAGGGCGAGTAATTTCGCCCACTTGAATTGAATCACCCAACTGAACATCCAGCGAACCCAGCACGCCTTGGTCTACCCACAATTCGCCCTGAGGCGGGCCACTGGCCACTTTTTCATCTTGACCCTGTGCGTTTCGAACCGTGAGTTGCCCACGAAGGGGATACATGTTGTTCACAGCCTTCAACGACACCAGCAAGTCGACCCGTTCCGAGGGCACAACGCTTGGAAATACAACGCTTTCAGCCTGCTTGAGTGTTGCGTATTCCGGCTTTTCAAGAATGGAAAGCCATGGTGCATTGGCGGTATTCCGCTTGGACTCGATGACCAAATCACCGCCCAACATTTGACTGGCATCGCGCACCAAGGCGGCCTCGATTCGAGCTGAGAACACCCCTACAGACGAGATGGCAGCCACGGCCAGGACCAAAGCCAAGAACAAAATACGGAACGATGCACGGCGAGACTGCCGCGCCCAATACTGAAAAGACTGCATGAGGGAAGCGCTTGCTGGGTAAAACACCAGTTTAGGACAAAGCGTGGGGGTACAGGTTCCCCTGTTTATTGCGGCGCAGTAATTTCTTCACGAATAAAACACGCAAAAAATCGACCGATCGTGCTATTTTGAACGCAGACTCCAACAACAAAGATTACTTTTCAGTAACATAAGTAAATACATTACAAAAAACTACCGATTTTTAAGGAGACGGTAACGTGTCTGACGCATTTCCCCATTTGAATTCTCCGCTTGATCTCGGCTTCACCACCCTGCGCAACCGCATCATGATGGGTTCGATGCACACCGGCCTGGAAGACAAATACAAGGAATTTGACAAGTTTGCGGCCTACTTTGAGGCACGCGCCAAGGGTGGTACCGCTTTGATTGTGACCGGTGGTTTTTCACCCAATCTGGAAGGCTGGCTGTACCCGTTTGCATCGAAGCTGAGCAGCAGCGGTGCAATCAAGCACCACAAAAAGGTAACTGAAGCCGTGCACAAACACGACGGCAAAATCGTGATGCAATTGCTGCATGCAGGCCGTTATGCCTACCATCCGCTGAGCGTGTCGGCCTCCAATGTGAAGTCATCGATCAACCCGTTCAAGCCACGTGAAATTGGCGACTTCGGTATTCGCCGAACCATTGCAGCCTTTGCACGCTCGGCCAAAATTGCCCAAGAAGCGGGCTATGACGGCGTGGAAGTCATGGGCTCGGAAGGCTACTTCCTGAACCAGTTCATTTGCAAACGCACCAACCATCGCACGGATCGCTGGGGTGGTTCAGTTGAAAACCGTGCGCGTTTGTCGGTTGAAATTGTTCGCCGAATCCGCGAGACCGTGGGTGAAAAGTTCATCATCATTTACCGCCATTCCCTGCTGGATTTGGTCGAGGGTGGCAACACCTGGGATGAAGTCAGCTTCATCGCCAAGGAAATTGAGAAAGCTGGCGCCACAATGATCAACACCGGCATTGGTTGGCATGAAGCGCGTGTGCCTACCATTGTGACCTCCGTGCCCCGCGCGGCGTTTGCTGAACTGACTGCCCGCTTGCGCAAGGAAATCAAGATTCCTGTGATTGCATCGAACCGGATCAACAAACCAGACGTGGCCGAGCAACTGCTGGCCGATGGTGCTTGCGACATGGTGTCGATGGCTCGCCCCTTGTTGGCAGATCCGGAATTTGCAATCAAGGCCAAAGAAGGCCGCGCTGATGAAATCAATGTGTGCATTGCCTGTAACCAGGCTTGCCTGGACCACACGTTCAGCTTGAAGCGTGCTTCTTGCCTGGTGAACCCGCGCGCCTGCCATGAACTTGAAATTGTGGACAAACCCCTGGAGCGCAAAAAGAAAATTGCAGTGGTGGGCGCAGGCCCCGCAGGCCTGGCAGCCGCCACCGAACTGGCACGCCGTGGTCACCATGTAACGCTGTTCGACAAGGCCAGTGAAATTGGCGGCCAGTTCAATATGGCCAAACAGATTCCGGGCAAAGAAGAATTCCATGAAACCATCAGCTACTTCAAACGCCAACTGGAATTGAAGAAAGTGGATGTGCGCCTGAACACCGTGGTGGATGCCGCGCTGGTGTCCAAAGAAAAATTTGAAGAAGTAATTCTCGCCACAGGCATCAAACCACGTACGCCTGGTATCGAAGGCATTGATCACCCCAAGGTGATGAGCTACATCGATGTACTGCTGCACAAGAAAGAAGTGGGGCGAAAAGTGGCTGTGATTGGCGCTGGCGGTATTGGTTTTGATGTGTCGGAATATTTGACACATGACTTTGCCCACCCTTCCCCCACGCTCGACCTGGAGAGCTGGAAAAAAGAATGGGGCATTACTTTTGACCCGAACAATGCAGGCGGCATTGATGGCGTACAAGCCGAGCCACCCAAGCCTGCGCGTGAGGTGTGGTTGTGCCAGCGCAAAGACGAACCCTTGGGCAAGCGCTTGGGTAAAACATCAGGCTGGGTGCACAAGGCCAGCTTGAAAAGCCGCCGTGTTCACTTCATGCAAGGTGTGGAGTATTTGAAAATCGACGACCGCGGTTTGCATGTGATGAGCGCACACGGCCCGCAAATTCTGGAAGTGGACAACATTATTGTGTGCGCGGGCCAAGACCCGTTGCGTGAACTGGTTGAACCGATTGAAGCACTGGGCGTGCCCGTGCATTTGGTGGGTGGTTCATCCGTGGCCGCCGAACTGGACGCCAAACGTGCAATTAACCAAGCCACTCGCCTGGCTGTAACCCTGTAAAGGCAGAACAAAAAATGACCGAAAAATCGATGCTGCAAAAGGTGTACGCGCAAGTAGACAAACTGCCCACACCTTTGAAAACCCGTGCCTTTACCCTGCTGTTTGGCCGTGCGGTGAAATACTTCAAAACCAGTGGTTTGAAATTCGAGTGGATTGAGCCCAATCATTCAATTGTGGTGATCAAAAACCGGCCCACTGTGCAAAACCACATTGGCACCGTGCATGCTGTGGCCATGATCATGATTGCAGAATCGGCCACAGGCGCGTTGGTGGGTTTGAATGTGCCAGCCAACGCAATACCGGTGATCAAGCGCATGGAAGTGGATTACCGCAAACGCGCCGCTGGCGACATGCGTGCTGAAGCCATGCTGACACAAGAACAAATCACCATGATGCAGACCGAGGAACGTGGTGAAGTGGATGTGGCGGTAACGATTACTGATGGTGAAAGCAAAGAACCTATCTTCGTTCGCGCCATTTGGGCTTGGACCCCAAAGCGCAAGGGCTAAACTATTGCTATAACTACACGGCAAGGAGACACCTGCATGGCCCCATTTGAATTCAGAACAGTGAACCGCATTGTGTGCGAATCGGGCAGTTCGCTGCGAATGGCTGACATGTTGGCCCCCTTGCTGACCCAGCAAGGGCTGAAAACCGCAAGGGTGTTCATGCTGGTTGACCCCTTCATTGCGGGCACCGAGGCCTTTAAAACCATTTGTGAAAACCTGGCCACAGCAGGCCACGCAGTTCACAGTTGCAACGATGTAGAACCCGACCCGCCCGAGGCTTTGGTGCACCGGGTCACTTCATTGGCCAGGGAATTCAAGGCCGATGTGGTGGTGGCCATTGGTGGCGGTTCCACGCTTGATGTAGCCAAACTGATTGCGGTGTTGGCGCGCGGCAAACAAGAACTGAAAACCATGTACGGTGTGGGTAATGTGACCAGCGACAGGCTGCCTTTGGTGTTGGTGCCCACCACTGCCGGCACCGGCAGCGAAGTGACCCCAATTTCAATTGTGACCACGGGTGTGGACACCAAAATGGGCGTGGTGTCGCCCGTGTTGTATGGCGACCTGGCCATTCTGGATGCCGACTGGACACTCAGCCTGCCCCAACATGTAACGGCGGCCACCGGCATTGATGCCATGGTGCATGCGATAGAGGCTTACACCAGTAAACGCCTGAAAAACCCCTATGCTGATTTTTTGGCCTGTGAAGCGCTGCGCCTGTTGGCTGCCAACCTGCACACCGTGTGCCAAGAACCGGGCAACCGCGAGGCACGCCAGGCGATGATGTTGGGTTCTTGCATGGCTGGCCAGGCATTTGCCAACGCGCCTGTGGGTGCGGTGCATGCGCTGGCTTATCCAATCGGCGGTATATTTCACGTGCCACACGGCTTGAGCAATTCGCTGGTGCTGCCGCATGTGTTGCGCTTTAATTTGCCCGCTGCAGAACAGCAGTATGCCGAGCTGGCACAAGTGTTGAAGCTGGGCCACCATGGAGACAATACGGGGCAGCTGGCCCAGGCCTTTATTGACTACACAGCCACATTGTCGCCTTCCACAGGTTTGCCGGTTGGCTTGCGTGAAGTGGGTATTGGCGAGAAAGATTTGCCGGTGATGGCCAGTGCAGCCATGCTGCAAACCCGCCTGTTGAGCAATAACCCGCGCGATGTGAACGAGGCCCAGGCCTTGGCCATTTATCAAGCAGCCTACTAAGAATATTCAAACTTCGACCATGACCACTCTGGCCCAATACCCACTTCATCAACTAGTTCAAACCCGTTGGCACGACAACGACATTTACGGACACGTGAACAATGTGGTGTATTACAGCTACTTCGACAGTGTGGTAAACCGTTACCTGATTGAAGAAGGCGGGCTGGACATTCACGACGGGGAGGTGGTGGGTTTTGTGGTGGAAAGCCAGTGCAAATACCTTAAGCCCCTGGCCTACCCTGAGCCGGTTACGGCCGGCCTTCGGGTAGGTAAACTGGGCAGCAGCTCAGTGCGCTATGAATTGGGTTTGTTCAACGCCAAAGGCGAATTGTGCGCGGAAGGCTACTTCATTCACGTGTTTGTGAACAAGACCGGTAACACCCCCACCCCAATACCCGATGGCATTCGCAGCAAACTGGCTTTGTTGGTGGTCTGACGATTGGGTGTGAGTGGTCGGCTCAGGCTTTTCTATCGTATTGCGCGCGAATATTCTTAGCCACTTCCAGCAAGCCTGCTGGAGACAAATCATGCAATTCAATCAAAGGTGATGCATCAATATTGGGGTACTCGCGCAAAATTGAGCGGCGGTAGGCTGGGTCGTAATGATTGCGCATCAGCCGCTCAAACAACTCGGGCATTTTGCGCTCGGCAGCCAATTGCTCCCATTCTTCAAATTCCTTGCCGCCCACCAGGCTGCGGATAAAACGCAACCGTTCCAGCAAGCCTTCTGGATCTTCTTCAAAGTGTTTGTAATCCTGTCGCCAAAGCTCAACCCGTTGCTGCATGTCGGCATGCACGCGAATGGTTTTGCCCCTGCGCATGGAATCAAGCATGGCTGTGGGTATCTGAACATTTCCAATCTTTTTGCTTTCGGCTTCAACCCACACTGGGCGTGTGGGATCGCATTTCGCGAGTTCTTCCAACAGCAAGGTGTCGAAATACTTTTGCGAGGGTTGTGGAGTACCAGGCACCGCCCCAATGATTGATCCTCTGTGACGGGCGATGGCCTCCAGATCAACAACCTGGCAACCTGCTTCACGCAAGGCATACAACAGGCGGGTTTTGCCGCAACCCGTGGGGCTGCTTAAAACGTGATACTCAAATTTGGTGGGCGCAGTTTCCAGCTGCTCATTCACCCAGCGCCTGTAAGCTTTCCAGCCGCCAGGCAGTTTTTGAACGTTGTAACCAATGGTTTCAAGCGCATCAACCCACAGCTTGCTGCGCTTTCCACCCCGAAAACAGTACACCAGCACCTTGCCGTCTTTGGGATATTTCGGCAAATCCTCGCTGAGGTGACGTGCAATATTGGCCAGCGAATAGCGCACACCAATGCTGTAGGCGCCCATTTTGTCGGTGCGATGAAGCGTGCCTACTTCTGCATATTCATCGTTGTTGACCACCGGCATGTTGACCGCACCAGGAATGTGATCTTCCTCGAACTCGCGGGGCGAGCGTGCGTCAATTATCAGGTCATAAGAGGAAAAATCATGCATGAAAAAGGCCAACTTCAAAACAAATGTTCAGCCCGGCAGAATAACGCAAAACAGGGCTTCGGTTTTAAAACTAGGTCGGCAAGTTTCGCCCTGGCAGGGTTTTAAGCCCGTTGGCAATGGTTTTCAGTTCTTTCCAGTCTGTGGCCTTTCGCTTTTGCAGCATGGGCCACAGTTTCATGAGCAATTGGGCGGTGGCCAATACATCGGCTGCGGCCTGGTGGCGCTGTTCACATTCAATGCCGTAACGCTGCATCCACACATCCAGCGGAAGCTGGTGATTTTCCTTGTGCAGCACCGCAGCCAAATGCTCAAGATCGAGCCAATGCCGATGTGTTGTACGACCCAGCACCTTGCGCATGGCTTTGTTAATCAGGATTTCATCAAACCAACTGTGAAAAGCAATCAACGGCGAGTTGCCCACATAACGCAGGAATTCAGACAAAGCCACTTCCGCCTTCACCCCTTTTTGCTGCGCGCCAATGCCAATGCCGTGAATCAAAATATTGTTTTTGTCGATGGCTTCAAACTCGATCATGTCGACGATTTCGGGGGGCTGTTTGATAACCACTTCAAACGTGTCCGTGAGCGAAATTCGCGGGCGTCTTTGCGCATCAAACTCGATGGCAGTGGCTGCAATCGAAATAAGCCGATCTCTTTTCGGGTTCAGGCCCGATGATTCAACATCTAGCACCACCCAACGGTCAGGGTTTGGGCTGGAAAAATCAAGCGTTTGAACCAGGCGGTTCCTGATGTAGCTGGCCCAGCCTTGCGTGGGCAGCAACTGGCCTTGCAAAGTGGTACTCAACGCATGTGCTCCATTTCGATTCGCTGCTGCAAGCGCCGCCCTACCCTGAAACATTCCTTCAATATGCGGCGGTCAATGTTGTCGAGCACATCGTAGTTGACCACATTGGGCTGATCGGGCAAGTTGGGCACGGCCACGCCTTCATCAAGCTGTATGCGAAGGCGCATCATTTGCAAGAACTCAAAGGCACTCACCCACGCGTCGCGGCGCTGTTCCTCTACGCTTAAACGCTTGGCCACGGCCTCGAACCGACGGCGGGTATTGACTTCATCAATGCCAAAAACCAGCGAGAAAAAGCGCGCGGCATCGACAAAGACCGCTGTACCCTGCTTTTTCAAATCAAGCGTGCGAATGTCTTCAATTTCAGTGGTGTCTATGCTGCCATGCCAATTCAAAGGTGGGCGAAAACGCATGATATTTTCAGCCAGCAAGCGCAAGAAGATCGTAGACTCCTTGGCGCGGGTCACAATGTAGTCCCGAAGTGGCTGCGCCAGCTCTTTGTTGCCTGCCAGCGCGCGAAGATCAAAAAATATATTCACACGCAGCAGGTTTTCAGGCGTGGCTACATCGATCCATCGCGCAAACTTGTTCAACCACTCGCCCGCAGTCATGCAACATTCGGGGTTGCTGGCCATGATGTTGCCTTTGCACAAAGGGTAGCCGCACTGGTCCAGCGTTTGATTCACCTCTTTGCCAAAAGCCAGCCAACGTGGTCGGTCCACTTCAGGCTGATCGCTAATAAACAGCAAGCCGTTGTCCTGGTCTGTGGCAATGGTTTGCTCCGAACGGCCTTCCGAGCCGAAACTTAACCAACAGTAACTGTTGGCATCAATGCCCATCCGGTTACCCACAACCTCAAGAATGCGTTCGGTGAGCACATCGTTCAAGTGGCTGATCAATTCAGTAAGTTGCTTGGCAGCAATGCCCTGGCCCAGCAGGTTTTTGGCAAAACTGCGAATGTCATTGGCGCAGGTTCGCAACATATCGGCGTCTTGCGCTGAGCGAATGTTGCTGCTGATCTGTTTCAGCGACAAACGCTGCATGGCGAAAATATCGCGCTCGGAAACAATGCCGCTTAATTTCCCGTTGCGGGTTACCGGCACGTGGCGAATGCCAAATCTGGACATGAGCAGGGCTGCATCTTGCGCGGTACAACTTTCATCCAGGGTATGAACAGGGGTGTTCATGACCTCCGAAATCAGCGAGCTCAAGGGCTTTTGGGCCATGGCCACGCGCGACAACACATCCTGGCGAGTCAAAATACCCTCCACCACCATAGCCTCATTCACCACGATCATGGAACCAATCCGGTGCTCATGCATCACTTCCAGCACCTGCTTCAAGGGCGTGGTGGGTGCGCAAGAAAAAGGTTCGTGACGGCATACATCGCGCAAGGGCTTTTCAAGCGTTTGCTCGGCCAGGGTTTGAGAGGAGTAAGCCACCTGAATCGCTTTTCTGGACAAATCCAGAAACTGCATGGTGCGCCGGGTTAAATAGTCGGAGAACACCGGGCTTTTACGCGCCAGGGCTTGCACGCTGTCGAAGGTAAACATCAGGCAGAAGGTGTCTTCCCGGGCGCTGTAAGTAGCTGTAACTGCGCGTTTGGCAAGAAATGCGTTGACTGGAAACATTTCCCCGGCTTCGTATTGAAACCCGGTGGAAGACAGGTCGGCCAAGCCTTTGCGGCCCACGGCAGAGCCCTTTTCAACATAATAAAGAAACTGGGGTGGGCCGTCCTCGGGCCGCACAATCACTTCGTTGGGTGCGAAATAAGTTTCAGCGCAGCCTTCAAGCAGGCAGTCCAGGTCGCGAAGCGGAATTTCACTGAACGGCGCGTGCTTGACCAACCTTTGTTTGATGTAGTCCAGCATTTGCCCGCTGGGGCTGGTACTGGTTTGGGCTGAATCAGGGGCAGCAACCCCCGAATCGGCCACAGAAGCGGCATTCGGTCGATTCACAGTCTCTCCATTTGCTGGGCTAAATGGTTTTTATAATGGTTTTCCCTATTGTAGCCTTTGCACCTTACAAAAAGCTTGTTTCTTCCAAGCCACGTCACTTGAAAATAGTGCTTGCTTTGCGCCTGTGCCAGGAATATATTCGCGCAACTCTCCCCCATGGCTGTTTTTTCCCGAGGTTAAATTGCAGTCAAACCCCACCACAATTGTTGTTGACGGCGCAGGCGTTGAAGCCCTTTGCCAAAGCTGCGGCGTGTGTTGTTCCACGTTCAGAATCAGCTTCTATTGGGGCGAAACCACGGCAGCCGAAGGCGGCGTGGTGCCGGTTGAACTGACGGAGCAAATGAACCTGTACCGCAGCTGCATGAAAGGCAGCTCGCAAACCAAGCCACGTTGCATTGCACTATCGGGCAATATTGGCGAGTCAGTCAGCTGCACCATTTACGAAAACCGCCCCTCACCCTGCCGCGAATACGATGTATTTGACGCCCAAGGTGAATTGAACCCGCGTTGTAACCAGGCTCGCGCCAAACACGGCCTGGCACCATTGAATGTGCGCTTTGTACCGGTTGCTGGTGTGCCTGACCACATTACTTTGCCTACACCTGAAATAAAACCCGGCAGCTAATCAGCTTGCACCACTGAATGTGTCTTGATCGTGTTCGGTAAGCGCAGCACGAACAGCCTTTGCATTGTCCAAAGCCTGTGCATTGTCGCCGTGTACACACAGGGTTTGCGCCGTGACCACGCGGCTTGAGCCATCCAGGCACTGCAATGGCCCGCCCCGAACAATCAATTCAGCCTGTGCCTTGACCTGAACCGGATCATGAAGCACAGCGCCAGGCTGGCTTCGAGGTGCCAGCGCGCCGGTGCTTAGGTAAGCCCTGTCCGGGAAGGCCTCTTCGATCACCTCGATGCCAGCAGAACGCGCCCAAGCCACCAAGGGGCTATTGGCCAAAGCCAGCAGCTTCAGGTGCGGAAAAGCATGGGCCAGATTGATGAGTAGCTCGGCCTCGGCCGCTTGAAAGGCCGCATCGTTGTACAACTGCCCGTGGGGTTTGAAATGCGCAGGGCAACACCCCAACTTCGTGGCGATGTTGTCGAAAAAATCCATTTGCCGTTTCAATTCACCCAGCAACTGTGCAGTTGAGCCTTCGGGCTTTTGACGCCCGAACCCGGCTCGGTCCGGATAGCTGGGGTGGGCGCCCACCTGCACGCCATGTTCAAGCGCCAGCATGCAAGCCCGGCGAATGCTGTGTTCATCGCCAGCGTGCCCGCTGCTGGCAATATTGGCCCAGTCAACAATCTTGAACAGGATCTCGTCGTGGGCACAACCTTCGCCCAAATCTGCATTAATCCACATGGGTAGTTGCCTTGTTGTATTCAATGGCCTGCTGGTAGCGTTTGCGGTCGAGTTCATGCCTGGCCTGTAGACGCTGCGCCTGCTGTTCATTGACCAATACCCAGCTTACGCTTTCCCCACCCCCAAGTTGTGACAATTTCCAGAGATCACATGACAATACACTGCCAATACGTGGGTAACCGCCAGTAACCTGGGCTTCACACAGCAGCACAACCGGCTGCCCGCTAGGTGGCAACTGCACCAAACCCGGGTGCACAGCATGTGAACGCAAAGAAACCACATGCTTCAGTGACAAAGGCGATTCAAGGGCCTCCAGCCGATACCCCATTCGACTGCTTTGGGTGCCCAAGCTGAAGTGTTGACGGGTAAACAGGTGCTGCGAATTTTCGCTGAGTTCAAAAAATTCCGGACCAGGCAAAACATGAAGCACCAAGCAGGCTGAATGTTCAGTGCGGGCCAGGGGCATGGCCAAACGAACACCATGCCGAATACTGGTGGTGAATTTCCGGGCAAAATGTAGTTCATCACCCACTTGCAAGGCCCGGCCTTGTAGCCCCCCAAAACCAGCGACAAGGCAGGTACTGCGGGAACCCATCATTTCGGGCACATCCACACCACCTTGCACACAAAGCACATTCCAGAAACCCAGGCCTGGGGGCTGGGTGCGCAACACATCACCCTCCTGCAAACCCAAAACCTGACCGCACAACACTGGTTTGTTGTTTAACAAGGCATGCGCACCCCGGTTTGCAAACAAAACAAGGCATGGCTTGGCGCATACAAAATCGAATTGACCCATCAGCTCCAGGCAAGCCGCATTGGCCTGGTTGCCCAAGGCAAGGTTGGCCAGGCTGAACGAAAAAGTATCCAGCACGCCCCCAATCGGTACACCCTCATGCTGGTAGCCCCAACGCCCCAGGTCGCTAACAATGCCTTGCCCTTGAGCCCTGACCACCTTAAGCATAATCAGCCCGAATGAATTGAACCGTGTCACCGGCCTTGAAGAGGGACTGCCCCTGCTGATCGGTGCGTTCAGGATCAAAAAGCACCTGCTCAACATGCCCCAACAAATGCCAACCGCCTGGACTTTCCCAGGGGTACACCGCGCAGTAATGGGCAGCGATGGCCAATGTACCCGCCGGCACCCGTGAGCGCGGCGTTTCCCGACGCGAGAAATGAAGCGGTTTGGGTAAACCTGTGAGGTAAGCAAAGCCGGGCAGAAAGCCCAAAAATTGAACGGTATAAATGGCGCTGCAATGCAGGTCAATCACTTCAGTCGGGCTTAACCCGGTTTGCCCGGCCAGCCAGGCAAGGTCTTGCCCGGCAACGCCACCGTAGTTCACAACAATGTGGTGGTGGCAGCCTGGGGTGTTTGCAAGCAATGTGGCTTTCCCGAATTGGCCAAGTATTTGGTGGAGTTGATCAAGCAATATTTCATGTTTCCCGGCGGCAAGTATTGGACTCGCAAACAACACGGTAATTGATTGATCCGCCTGCACGCACTGACAAGCTGGCCAAGCCAGAGCTTGAATGGACTGGATTAACTCTTGACGAAACACCGCCAATTCCGTGGCGGGCACGTAATTCTCGGTCGCAGAGCTATCTGTAGCCCAGTCTATCTGAATGGCACGATCGGAAACAAAGTAAGCCCTGGGCATGGATGCTCAACGTGTCAAGAAGCGAGGGGTTCAGTTTAAACACAAAAAAAGCAGCCAAGGGCTGCTTTTTTTGCGATGCGCGAATCACTTCACACGTTTAGGCGGCGGCTTGTCTGTCCTGATTTGCCTCGCCTGTCTCGATGGTTCGAAGACCCGATTCACCAATCGGAATTCGACGTGCTTTCATTTGCTCAGGAATTACCTTGCGCAACTCGACCACCAACAAGCCATTTTTCAGGTTGGCACCTTCCACTTGCACGTAGTCGGCCAGGTTGAATTTGCGCTCAAAACTGCGAAATGCAATGCCTTTGTGCAGGTACTGTTTGCCCTCTTCATCCGCTTTGCGGCCACGCACGGTTAACACGCCACGCTCAACTTCCAGTTCAAGCTCTTTTTCCTCGAAACCCGCGACTGCCACACTGATTTGGTAACGGTTTTCTTCCAGCGCCTCGATGTTATAAGGAGGGTAACCAGTTGAAGTGTCTGCACGCATTGCGGCATCCAGAATGCTGGCCATTCGGTCAAAACCAATGGTGCTGCGGTACAAAGGGGTGAGGTCGATTGTTGCCATGATTCATTCTCCTGAGAAGCAAAAAATCAGTTATTCAAAATGTGCGGAAACTCTCTTGGAGACATTTCTCACATTCCTGATTTATGAACCACCCCTGAAAATTTCAAGTGCTTTCTTTGCAATTTTTCAGGTCAAAACAGATCGCCGTCTACGTAATACCAATGCCCGTTTTCCTGCACAAAACGGCTGCGCTCATGCAGGCGACTCGCGGGCCCATTGTTGGGTTTGTAACGAGCCACAAACTCTACTTCGGCTTTGTTGCCCAGTGGCCAGTGCCCTTTCACATTCAAGCCCAGCCATTTGCCTTGTGCAAGTTCCTGCTGCAAATCGAGCTGCTTGGGGCGCGTGCTGATGTGCCAGGTTGACAACACATAGTCACTTAAACCCAAGGCGTAGGCGCTGTAGCGTGAGCGCATGAGCGCTTCGGCCGTGGGTGCCAACCCAGTGTGAAGATGAAACGGTTGGCAGCAGGCTTGATAAACGCCGTTGCCGCAAGGGCAAGGCTGTATTTTATTTTTTTGGACCATGTGGAACAAAAGCAATGAAACAGGCAGATTTTTCATTTTAGACTGAAGCCAGAGACAGCCAGCCTTAGACCAACAACAATGACCACCAACAATGACAATTAAGCCTACACGAGTGCATGCGTTTAATCATGCCGATGCCTTGGGCCATCACGATGCAGTGGCCCTGGCGGGGCAACTTCAACGCGGCGAAACCAGCGCAACTGCATTGGTTCAAGCCGCGTACCAACGACTTGAATTGGTGAACCCCGAACTGCATGCCACCGCCTGCCTTCAAGAGGAAGCGGCATTGGCGCAAGCCCGTTTTTACGACGACGTAGGCAACTTCAGGGCGTTTCAGGGCATACCGGGCTTTTTGAAAGACAACCTGGATTTGCAAGGCTTACCCACTCAGCACGGTTCAGCCGCCATGCCCGACACGGCGAGAAAGCACACCAGCGCCGTGGCACAGCAGATTATAGACACAGGCGTGGTGCTGCTGGGTAAAACAAAGCTGCCCGAGTTCGGGCTTACCGCCACCACCGAGTACAGCAAAGCCGAGCCAGCACACAACCCATGGAACATTGGGCACAGCACAGGGGGTTCTTCGGGCGGTTCGGCTGCTTTGGTGGCAGCGGGTGTGGTTCCAATTGCCCATGCAAACGACGGCGGTGGCTCAATTCGCATTCCCGCTGCATGTTGCGGGCTGGTGGGTTTGAAACCCAGCCGCGGGCGTTTGGTCATGAATGAAATGGCGAAAAGCCTGCCCATCAATATTGTCAGCGACGGGATTGTGTCGCGCAGCGTGCGGGACACTGCGGCGTTTTTCGCCTTGGCTGAAGAGCATTACAAAAACCCGACACTGCCACCACTGGGCCACATCACCACCCCTGGCCGCAAGCGCCTGAAAATCGGCATGTTCACCCAGAAAATTTCTGGCGATGAAACAGATACCGCTTGTGTGGAAGCGGTGCATAAAGCTGCTGCCCTGTGCGAGGAGTTGGGCCACGAAGTGCAGGAAATCAAGGTGCCCATCAGCGCCCAGTTTGCTGACGATTTCTTGCTGTACTGGGGCATGCTGGCCGCATCCATTTCACACTTGGGCAAACTGGCAGTTGATCGGCGCATGGACACCGGAAAGCTTGAACCACTCACCCACGGTTTGGCCAAACATTTCACGCGCAACCTGCTGAAATTTCCGTTCGCTTTGCGCAGGCTTTATCAGTTTGAAGCGCAATACGCCACGGCATTTGCCGACCTGGATGTGCTGCTGAGCCCCACACTGGGCCAGCCCGCACCGCCGCTAGGTTACCTGGCACTTGATCTGCCTTTTGAGCAGGCGCGGGAAAGGCTTGTTAACTTTGCATCATTCACAGCTGCTCAAAACGTGGCAGGGGCGCCAGCCATCAGCCTGCCTATGCACCACACGGCTGAAGGTATCCCCGTCGGGGTACATTTTGCCGCGGCCATGGGGCATGAATTCAGGCTGATTGAGCTTGCCCTTGAAATTGAGCAAGCCCAACCATTCAAGATGCTGGCATGAATTCCAGGTGCGCTTTGTAAACCAGAGAGGCCCGGTCGACCATGGGGCAGTGGCCTGTGTTTTCAAGCATTAAATCGACAATCGCGGGTTGAGCCTGTTTCAACACAGCCAGGCCGCTGGGGTGAACCAACTGGTCTGAATCGCCCCACACCACCATCAACGGCACAGTGGTTTTCTCCACCATCTCGTTCAAACTAACATTGGCATCCGGGTTCACGAATTCCATGAATACCCGGTCGAGCAGTGCCTTGTTCTTGATCGACATACGACCAAAATACTTGCGCATGAAACCAGGCATGGGCGGCGCCTTGCCATTGAAACAAAGATTGACCACCTTCTCGTATTCTTCAAAATTGGTGGGTGCAAGGATAATTTTTCCTTCGTCGGCAAACGCACGCCCAATGGCGGTGTGCTCGGCACCTTTCACGCCAGCGGGGTTTAACAAACAAGCGCTGAGAACCCGGTTTTCAAAGTTGGCGGCCAAGGCACCCGCCAAATAGCCGCCCATGGAGTTGCCCATGACATGGAAATTCTTAACGCCCACCGCATCCAGCCAACGCACCACCCGATCAGCCTGCTCCGCAATATTAAAACGGGCGTTGCTAGGGCGGTCAGATTCGCCAAAACCAATCAGGTCTGGAATCCACACGGTGTAATGGCGCATCAGACGCGGGGCCAGTGCCAGCCAGTTTTCCTTGTTGGCGCCAAAGCCGTGCACCAACACCATGTCGGGCCCCTGTCCGCCTTTGAAATACGCGGTGCGCCCGTCTACGGTATTGAGGCTGCTTTTGATCAAGCCCATTTGTTTGCATTTTGAGTCGATCAGTTTGCGGCACAGCCAGTTCATAAACGCATTGCTCATTGTTGTTTCACCTGTCTCGTTGTCTGGTTTCTTCTTACATGCTCAATGGCTGCTCGCTGATCTCGCTTACAGCAATTGGATGGCTTAGTTTTTTTCGCGGTTCATCAACAATACATTCACTGGGATCGATGTCTGTGGGAAGCGTCGAAACCTTCTGAAAAAGATTGCTTGATTTGAATAGGAGGATGTTCAAAATGAAAGCAAATGAACTACTGGAACAAATTCGCGAAGCCAATTTATCTTACCTGCTTCTGGCCAAACAACTCATCAACGAAGACAAAGCCGAGGCCATCATTCGCCTGGGTATTGATGAAAACACAGCCGACCTGCTGGACCAACTGACAACCGCACAGGTTTTGCGCATTGCAGCAAACGACGTGCCCATGTGCAGCATTCGGTTCGAGGACCCTGCCGTGTGGAAACTCCTCTGCGACCACGGAAAAGAACGCGCAATTTCAGGCATGCATGCTGCCATTTTGATGGCTGGCCGTAGCGCCCAAATTGCAGCTTAAGCGCACTTAGAAAACAACCGTGGTTCATGCACCTGCGGGTGCGCTGGAGAACAAACATGTCCAAGATTAAATCTTTGATGGCTGAGGCCGTGCAGATCAAACTTGCTTCTGACTTGATCAAGCTGGACGCCCGCTTGCAGGTTCTTGAAAGCGAGACCCAATTGTCGCGTGAACGCCTGATTCGCCTGTACAAGGAAATTAAGCAAAAATCGCCACCCAAGGGCATGTTGCCCTTCTCCACAGACTGGTTCATGACCTGGCAACCCAATATTCACTGTTCGCTGTTCATGAATTTTTACTCCACTTGCATCAAGCACACCGACCTTGAAGACGGCGAATGCCTGGTCAAGGCCTATAAGCTTTATCGCGAGCAGATCACTGCCTTGGGCCTGCCCGAAGTGTTGTCCCTAACCCGCGCATGGCGCCTCGTGAAGTTTTTTGATGCTGGCATGTTGACCACCACGGCCTGTAAAACCTGCGAAGGGAACTTTGTGGTGCACACCTATGACCTAGTAGGTAACTATGAGTGCGGTTTGTGCAACATGCCTTCACGGGCAGGGAAAACCAAGCAAGACGCAGCCACCCGCTTCTTCAATGAAGAAAGCATGCTCGAAACCGCTTAAAGAATTGAATTGCAGTGCCGTTGTACCAAGCAGTAGCTTGTTTTTTGTCTCTCTCCCCTGTCCGTAGTACAAGGACACTTTAAACACCTGTCAGCGATTGCTCACAGGTGTTTTTTTTAAGCCATGAAGCGGGCAAGAATTTGACGGCTTCGGGCGTCCAGCGCAAACATGTCTTCGATGATGAACTGCATGCCATTGGCATGCGTCAGCACCAGCCGGCTACCCCCCAAGCGTCGAATGCTTTCATCCGTGGGCAACTCAAACTTGCAGGGTCCCTTGTCAGTTTCCAGGGTCCAGATGCTTGGTGTGGAGTAGGTGGATACCGAGGTAATTTGAAGCACTGTGGGCCTGAATTCGCGCACCGCCAGGTAGTTTTTCACCACGGCCTGCGAGTCGGCATCCAATTGATCAAGCCGGTCCAGCCAGGCCAATTCTTTGCTGTACTCATCCACAATCGAAATGCTTTCGTCAGGTGCAGAGAACGGAAAGGCCAATACTGGCATCACCTGGTCTGCCACCAATTCATGACCTTTGTACAAGGCCAGCTTGCCCTGTGTTGATTCATGCAATCGCCAGTCAGTCATATTGGGCTTGCTCCTGCTTCAGTTTTTCCTGGGCCTGGTGCAAATGCCAGAAATGGGACTTGGCTGCCAACAGTTCATCATGCGGCCCCTCTTCCACCACCTTGCCACGGTCCATCACCACAATGCGGTCGGCTTTGCGCAAGGTTGAAAGCCGATGTGCAATCGCAATAGTGGTTCTTCCCTGCACCAGGTTGTCCAAGGCCTTTTGAATTTCCTTCTCGGTTTGCGAATCGACCGAGCTGGTGGCCTCGTCAAGAATGAGAATTTTAGGATCGATCAACAAGGCACGCGCAATGGAAATTCGCTGCCGCTCGCCCCCGGACAAGCTTTGTCCACGCTCGCCCACCAGGGAGTCATAACCGTGCTGGAGGCGTAAAATAAACTCGTGAGCATGCGCAAGCCGCGCTGCCGCGATGATTTCTTCACGGGTGGCATCGGGGCGCCCGTAGGCAATGTTTTCAGCAATGGTACCGAAGAACAAATAAGGCTCTTGCAACACCAGGCCGATGTTTCTGCGGTAGCTGGCCATTTCAATCTGACGAATGTCAATGCCATCGGCCAGCACTTCGCCATCACTTACATCGTAAAAACGGCACAACAAATTCACCAACGTTGACTTGCCAGAACCACTGTGGCCCACCAAACCGACCATTTCACCCTGCTTCACCTTCAAGTTCACACCATCAAGCACTTGACGACTTCCGTACCGGAAAGACACATTGCGCAATTCAAGCTCGCCTTTGAGCTGATCAATGTGCACAGGGTTCTCGGCTTCTGGCACTGACGACTTGTAATCGAGAATATCGAAAATCCTTTTCGAGCCCGCTGCCGCTTTTTGGGTGACAGACACAATTCGGCTCATGGAATCAAGCCGCGTGTAAAAGCGGCCAATGTAGGCGAGGAAAGCCGTTAACACACCCACCGTGATGTCATTGTTCATGATCATCCAAATACCGGAGGCCCAAATCACCAAGATACCCAGCTCAGTCAGCAGGCTGACCGTGGGCGCAAACAGCGACCAGGTTTTGTTGATGCGGTCATTCACCTCGAGGTTGCGGGTGTTGGCCTTCAGAAAGCGATCCGACTCCCTGCGTTCTTGTGCAAAGGCTTTTACAACTCGAATACCCGGAATGGTGTCGGTCAAAATATTCGTAACCTCACCCCAAACGCGGTCAACTTTCTCAAAACCTGTGCGCAGCTTTTCGCGAACCAGGTGAATCATCCAGGCGATGATTGGCAAAGGCAGCAAAGTCAGCAAAGCCAGCTCGAAATCTATGTTCATGAGAATGATGGCAGTCATCACGATCATGATCACGTCGGTGATGAAATCGAGCGCATGCAGTGAAAGGAACAAATTGATTCGGTCAGTTTCCGCACTCACGCGCGCAATCAAATCGCCTGTGCGTTTCGCGCTGAAATAATCCAGCGACAAACTCATCAAATGATTGAATGTGGTGGTACGCAAATCCGAACCGATACGCTCGGAAACCAAAGCCAAAAGGTAGGTTCTTGCCCAGCTCAAGCCTGCGGCAACCACAGCCGATATCAACAAACCACTGAGATAAAACGTAGCCAGTTCAGTGTTCATGGGTTGGCCGTTCTGGAATGGAATCAGCACTTCGTCCATGAGCGGCATTGAAAGATAAGGCGCCACCAGCGTTGCGGCAGTTGACAGCAATGTCAGAATCAGCCCGGCGAACAAACGCCAGCGATAAGGGTGAGCAAAGCGCCACAGGCGCAACAATGCACGCGAGGAAACTGGTTCTTCGAAACCGGCCTCATCCAATTCTTCATCGGCCAGCAAGCGCGGCACCGGGTGCTGAATTTGGGCAGTGTGTGCTGTGCCCTGCTCGAATTCGCGCACGGCGGTTTCAAGCAACTCGACAAATTCCTCGAGCGCACGGTGCAAACTGAAGCTTGCATAGAAGCGAAACACCTGCCCGGAATCGACCTGAATCAGGACCGTAGAAAGACCGGAATGATCGGACATGGAAATTTTCTCAATACTTGAGAAAGGTGCTTTGAAAACAGGCACCTGTAATTCCTTGTCTACCACAATTAATTCATGGGCGTTAAAGGCTACAAGGCTGCGAGAAAACTCACGCCGAGTATTCATGTCAGCCACAAACACCGCTTGGGTTGGTGAACTTGCGGCCCAAACCTCTGAAAGGCGTTGTACTTCGTTTTCAGACGGTGAAAATCCAACGATTTTCAATGAGATTACCCCCTCAGTTCGCGAATTCGCTGATGTTACACCACTATTTCCAGCGACACGGAGTTAACATTGATCGAAAATCCAATCCTCGAAAACAAACCTGCCGACACTCAGCTTATGACGCAAAAACGCCTTGTAATACTCCGAACCATGTGGCTTGACGGCCCGAATATCTGGACCTATCGAAGTTGCATTGAAGCGTTGGTGGATATTCAAGAACTGGAACAATTTCCTTCCAACCTGTTGCCAGGATTTTACGAGCGATTAACGGCTTTGTTACCCGGTTTGGTTGACCATCGCTGTGGAATTGGTGAACCGGGAGGATTCCTCTTGCGGGTTCGCGAAGGCACCTACGCGGCCCACATGCTCGAACACATCGTGATTGAACTGCATACGCAGGCTGGCCTTGAAGTGGGGTTTGGTAAAGCCCGGATGACCAGCAAGGAAGGCGTGTACAAAATGGTGTTTCGCACCCCCGACCCGGTCGTTGGCATGGCTTGCCTGGAGGCGGGTGTGCGTTTGTTGCACGCTGCAATCGAAGGTGCGGAGTACGATCTACAGGCCGAGCTGAAAGTGATCAAGCACCACTGCGACATGCATGGCTTGGGGCCCAGCACACAACATATTCTGGATGCAGCTTACGAGCGTCGCATTCCGATTGTTCGCCTGAACGACGGCAATCTGGTTCAACTGGGCCACAGCAACAAGCAGCAGCGAATCTGGACTGCCGAAACATCCAAAACTTCAGCCATTGCCGAAGGCATTGCCGCCGACAAAGACCTGTGCAAGGAGCTGTTGGCGCAATGTGGCGTACCCGTTCCTGAGGGGGAAATGGCCAAGAGCCCCGAGCACGCTTGGGAAATTGCACAGGATATCGGCGTGCCCGTGGTTGTGAAGCCAGTCGATGGCAACTGGGGGCGCGGCGTTTCACTTGAGCTGACCAAAGAAGAAGATGTAAAAACTGCATGGCCACTTGCGGACAAAGAAAGTTACACCGGCGTTATTGTTGAAAAATTCATTCGCGGAACCGAACACCGTGTTCTTGTCGTGAATTACCAAGTGGCTGCCGTATCGCGTGGTGAATTGGTTCATGTGGTGGGCGATGGAAAGTCGACCCTGCAAGAACTTTGCAATCAGCAAATCAACACCGACCCGCGCCGTGGCGAATCTGAAATTTTCCCTTTACGTCCGGTCAATGTGGAAAAAAACCCGGCTGTATTTCTTGAAGTACAACGTCAGGGATACACAGCAAGCTCTGTAATAGGCGATGGCGTGAAAGTGTTGATCGAGCGCAACAGCAACGCATCCGAAGATGTCACTGATTTGATTCACCCCGAAATTGCACGCCTTTGCTGTATGGCTGCCCGCGTGGTGGGCCTGGATGTGGCGGGCATCGACCTGGTATGCGAGCACATTGACCAATCGCCCAAGGGGCAATCGCTGGCGGTGGTTGAAGTCAATGCTGGACCCGGCTTGCTTATGCACATCAAGCCGGCGAAAGGCCAGGCCCGCAACGTGGGCAAACCGATCATCGAATCGCTGTTCCCAGGTGACGCCAACGGCCGGATTCCTACCATTTCTTACTCGGGCGGCCTTGAAATAGAAGGTTTTGGCCCTGAACTCACAGAAATTCTTGAAGACCAGGGACACAAAGTGGGCCTGGCCTGCGACCAAGGCCTGCTCATGAATGGCCGCACCATCAACAAAGCCCCTTCAGCGAACTGGCAATCGGGCCGCAACTGCCTGATCAACAAGAACCTGGACACCTTGGTGATGCAGGTTAAGGCCAGCACCATTTTGTCGGAAGGCCTGCCTTACGACCGTGCCAGCTTGGCAGTGATCACCAGTCTCGGTGCTATGGATGGGCTGGATGAATGGGATATTCTGACCAAAGAGCAGCACTTCAATGTGATGCGCACGGTTGTAGACCTTGTACTGGGCAGCGGCCACGCGGTTGTAAACGCAGACGAAGTCAGCTTGCTGCCATTGAAAGACCTGTGCGATGGAAAGGTGATCTGGATCAGCAGCACCGCAGACAACCCCATTGTTGCGGAACATGTGAAAAACGGAGGCATGGCTGTGGTGTACCAAGGTGAAAGCATTCACTTCATGGGTAGCCGGGCCGAGGCAGAGCAACGCAGCCCGATTCCGCTGAAACAGCCCCCAGTGAGCCTTACAAAAACACTGGCACTTGCAGCCGCTGGTTGGGCAATGGATGTGCCACACCACCTGCTGCGCGCCGATCTTCGGCAGCGCTATTAAACCCAATGCTGATGCACTCAACAGGTTGATGAATTATGAAAATTGAACGCATTCGCGCCCTGCGCGGCCCCAATTTGTGGAGCAAAAACACCAGCATGGAAGCCTTGGTGTTTTGCGAGGAAAATGAGCGCCTTTACGACCGCTTTGCCAACATAGAAATGCGTGTTCGCAGCGCCCTGCCCGGCATCGGTTCGCTACGGGCCACCGGGTTCGAGCAAAGCAACATTGCTTTGGCGCATATATTAAGCCGCGCAGCTTTGCGTTTTCAGGTTGAGGCAGGGTCACAAGTTACCTTCGCCCATGTGGCCGACAACATCACCACCGGCTACTTCCGGGTGGTGGTGCAGTACGAAGAAGAAGATTTGGCCCGTGCGGCATTTGAAGAAGCGCACCAACTTATTCTGGCTGCGCTGGCAGGCGACGATTTCGATGCCAATTCAGCGATTGAACGCCTGAAAGAAATTTATGAAGACTGCAAACTTGGGCCAAGCACTGGCTCGATAGTAAATGCTGCCCTGCGCCGCGGCATTCCCATTCGCCGCCTTACTCAGGGCAGCCTTGTGCAACTGGGCTGGGGTTCAAAAGCGCGCCGAATTCAGGCTGCAGAAACCGACACAACCTGCGCCATTTCTGAAGAAATAGCCCAGGACAAAGACCTGACTAAAACCATTTTGTCCGCAGCCGGAATTCCCACACCCCGCGGCAAACTGGTGAAAACATTTGAAGAAGCCCTGGAAGCCTTTCGTGAACTAACAAAGGCCACCAACAAAGGTGTTGTGATCAAACCCAGCGACGGAAATCAAGGCAAAGGCGTAACTGTCAATATTGTGGACGAAGAGCACTTGCGGGTTGCCTTTGACGCTGCAAAAAAATACGGCAGTGGCGTGCCCATCGTCGAGGAGTTCATTCCCGGCCACGATTATCGCTTCCTGGTAGTGGGCGACAAACTGGTGGCGGCCGCACGCCGCGAACCTCCTTCTGTGGTTGGGGACGGCGTGCACACCATTGCCCAGTTGGTCGAAATTGAAAACCGCAACCCCTTGCGTGGCGAGGGTCACGGCAGTGCATTGAGCAAACTTCGCCTGGATGAAATTGCCATTGCACGAATCAAGAAACAGGGCTTTACAGCTGAATCGGTGCCTGAACAAGGCGTGCGGGTAGTACTTCGCAACAACGCAAACCTGAGCACCGGCGGCAGCGCCACCGATGTGACCGACAACGTTCACCCTGCCATGGCAGAAATGGTGATTCAGGCCGCACAGCAAATTGGTATTGAGGTTTGCGGTGTCGACGTGGTGTGTGAGCGCGTAGACGAATCACTTGAATCGCAAGGTGGCGGCATTGTTGAATTGAACGCTGCACCGGGCTTGCGAATGCACTTGGAGCCATCGATTGGCAAGGGGCGCGATGTGGGCGCAGCCGTGATCGACCTGATGTTCAAGAAAGATGAAAACGGCCGCATTCCAGTGGTAGCAGTCACAGGCACCAACGGCAAAACCACCACGGTTCGCCTGATCGAGCAAATTCTTCGTTACCACAATTTGCGCGTTGGCTTTACCGGCACTGAAGGCGTGGTGGTGAATGGGCACCTGATCGACACAGGCGACTGCAGTGGGCCGAAAAGCGCACACAAGGTGCTGGTGCACCCCGAGGCCGACGCTGCCGTACTTGAATGTGCGCGTGGTGGCATGCTGCGTGAGGGCTTGGGCTTTGACATGTGCGATGTGGGGATTGTCACCAATATTGGCGAGGGCGACCACCTGGGCCTGAACTTCATTGACAGCGTTGAAGACCTGGCCTTGCTAAAAAGCGTGCTGGTTCAAAACGTGGCCCCCAACGGTTTGGCCGTGCTGAATGCAGATGACCGGCATGCCGCCAACATGGCCAAGCTGACCCCAGGACGCGTGCTGTTTTTCACCAGCAACCCAGACAACCCGATTGTGGCCGCGCACAAAGCCAAAGGTCGCCCTGTGATTATTCACGATGGCCGCGTTATCAACATCAGCTACGACGACATGGAAAAAACCATTGACCTGATGGATGTACCGCTGACCAACAATGGTTTATTTACCTTTCAGGTGCAAAACGTGATGTGTGCTGTGGCCGCCGCCTTGGGCCTGAACGTGCCATTCAACACCATTCGTGCAGCACTGGGCAGCTTTCAGTCTACCCCCGACACAGTGCCCGGCCGCTTTAACTTCTTCAAGCACAAAGGGGGCTCTGTGATTGCCGATTACGGCCACAACCCCGATGCAGTGTCGACACTGGTCAACACGCTTAAAAACATCCCGGCCGTTCGGCGCACCGTGGTGATCAGCGCCGCAGGCGATCGCCGCGATCAGGACATCACCGAGCAAGGTCGTTTGGTGGGTGGGTTTTTTGATCACATTATTTTGTATGAAGACGCCTGCCAGCGTGGCCGCCCAGATGGTGAAACGCTGGCACTGCTTCAACAGGGCATAGCACTTGCCTCCGGCAACAAAAAACCGTCTGTTGTTGAGGTACGTGGCGAATTCAAGGCCATTCAAATGGCGCTGGACGAAACAGGCCCAGACCACTTGGTGTTGGTCTTGATCGACCAGGTCAATGAAGCATTGCAATACCTGCAGGAAAACACCACAGGAGAGCCCGCACGGGTATCTGCTTAAAGGCCAAGCCGCTTGAGCATGCGGTGAAAGTTACCGGAATCAAGCCCAAGCTGCCGTGCAGCTGCGGCTCGATTTCCATCCGTGTTATCCAGCACCTGCTGTACCAAGGCCCTGGAAAAAGCATCCACAGCATCCCGGTAAGGCATACCTTCTGTCGGGGTGACCATTCCCGCATTCGGAATTGTTGCAAGGCCTTGGGCAGTCAGGGCATGTGTGTGCCCTGCTTCACTCACAAGGTCCAAGTGCTCTAGTTCTACAGTCACCATGGGTCCAGGTTCATCCCGGCGCGCTTTCAATGCGGCTCGCCCCAAAGTGTGTTCCAATTCCCGCACATTGCCCGGCCAGCTGTAGCGCTTCAGGGCAGCCTCGCACCCCCGCCCCAAGCGAAGGTTTCGCAAGCCCAAACGGCTGCGGTTCTGCTCCAGAAAATAGCCAGCCAGCAACACCACATCGTCTCCGCGTTCGCGAAGTGGCGGAATGTGCAAAGGGTAGGCACACAAACGGTGATACAAATCAGCCCTGAACCGCCCTGCTTTCACTTCAACCGACAAATCGCGATTGCTGGCTGCCACAATACGCACATCTACGCGATGCTCCCTGTCACTGCCCACGCGTTGCACCTGTCCGCTTTGTAAAACCCGCAACAGCTTGGCCTGTGCCGATGCGCTCAGTTCTCCCACTTCATCCAGAAACAAAGTACCACCGTCGGCCAATTCAAACTTGCCTTGGCGATCGCGCTCTGCACCAGAAAATGCGCCTTTAACGTGGCCAAACAATTCGCTTTCAATCAATTGATCTGGCAGTGCCGCGCAATTAATCACCACCAAGGGTAAACTGGCCCGGCTGGACATGGCGTGCAAAGCTTGGGCCACCAATTCTTTGCCCACACCAGTTTCTCCGTGAATCAGAACCGCCAGTTGACTGTTGGCAACAGTCAAAATTTCATGTTTCAGTTCACGAATGGGCATGCTGTCCCCGATCATTTCACGGCGAGACAGCTGAACACCTTCCAGAGCATTCAAACCATTGCCCTCACCCTGCCCCAGCGACAAAGAGTTCGAATGTCGCTCAGTTTTTTCAGTCAGTTCAGCCACATGCACAACCGCCTCGCCCAAACGTGCAAACATGGCCATGGCGCGTTCAACTTTCACATCAAAAACACCGGCCTTCAATGAGTCCAACGTAATGGCACCCCACAATTTGCCATTCACATGCAGGGCGCAACCCATACAGTCGTGCACATTCAAATCCCCGGCGTGCACGCCTTCAAGCAATCCATCATACGGGTCGGGCAAGGTGGACTTGTTCGGGAAATGCGTCACCCCCCGGTAAGTCACAATCGCATTCAAACGTGGATGCTCATTCAATTCAAAGCGGCGCCCAAGGCTGTCGGGAGTCAAACCACGAACAGCCAGCGGCCTCAAGGCCGAGCCTTCCTTTCTCAGCAAGGCGCATGCGTTGCCGGGCAATGCTGCAGCCAGGGAATTGACATAGCGCATATAGCGGGTTGATGGATCAAGGTCTGCGCCCAGGTCTTCAATCACTGCCAACACAAAACTGGACATTTCCACGGTTTGATACCTTAATTGTTAATTTAACAACCATTGTTTTAATCACAATATCAAATCGCTGTTAATTAAACAATGATTTGAAATATTTAACAAAACAATATTTATTATTATCTATTATTTTCAATAACTTATTAACAAACAATGGGTTGGCATGCATCTTGATAGTGTTTGTCACTGAGAATCATGAGTCAGTTTACAATCGAACAGAAAGGAAACACAGCATGTCAGTCAGCACAGAACAGAAACAGTGGATCAAGGCAACCATTCCCGCACTTGAACAGGGTGGCGAGGCATTGACCACGCACTTCTACAAACTGATGTTCAGTAAATACCCTGTTACTGCCACCTTTTTTAATCCCGCACACCAGCAAAAGGGCACTCAACCCCGCGCCCTGGCCAATGCAGTTCTGGCCTACGCCAAACACATCGACAACCCTGCAGTGTTGATGAACGCGGTTACCCTCATCGTCAACAAGCACGTAGCCCTGGGTGTCAAGGCCGAACACTACCCGATTGTGGGCGAATGCCTGCTGCAAGCGATGAAGGAAGTATTGGGCGCCGCGGCCACACCTGAAATTATCGACGCCTGGGCGGCGGCTTATGGCCAGCTCGCCGATATTTTGATCAACGCCGAAGCAAATCTGTATGCCAAACAAGCCATGTCCACCGGAGGGTGGGAGGGGCAACGTGCTTTCACAATTGCCGAAAAAGAGCAAGAAAGCGAACTGGTCACTTCTTTTTATCTGAAACCTTTGGATGGCAAAGAGATCCTGGCTTTCAAGCCGGGGCAATACATCACCCTGCACCTGAACGTGAATGGCACAACGGTCATGCGCAACTATTCCCTGTCAGACGCACCCAACGGGCAACACTATCGAATCTCGGTCAAGCGTGAAGAAGGCGGCGTGGTCTCCAACCATTTGTACAAGCACCTGGCCGTGGGCGACACAGTACAACTAAGCCCACCCTGCGGTGAGTTTGTACTCGATGACAGCAAAGACCCCTTGGTGCTAATTACTGCTGGTGTTGGGCTGACCCCCGCCATCGCCATGCTGAAAGCAGCCGCAGGCCAACGCGAGATACGATTTATTCATGCCTGCAAGAATGCAGCGCAACACTCTTTCAAGAACTTGACCGAGCAATTAAGTACCCAGCACAGCAACATTACTGCCGAGTACATTTATGAAAATCAGGATGGTTTACTCAACCCCCAAACCATTGCGAAAAACCTGCCCAACAATGCACAGGTTTACTTTTTGGGCCCAGTTGGCTTTATGGGCGCAGTGAAAAACATGCTGGGCAAGCTGGGCGTACCTGCCGAGCGTCAGCATTTTGAGTTTTTTGGGCCTGCACAAGCCATTTAAAGCCATTCAACAATCAGACTGACAAGCCTTTGGCATGGCCCGAGGCTTGTTTCTGCACAAACTCAAGCAACTCATCAATTTGAAACGATTTGTCAAAAAAGGCCTTCGCGCCCAAGCTTAAACAACGGTGTCGAATTATCAAATTTGAATAGTTGGAAAAAACCACAACGCCAATTCGTCTGTTGTTCCCATCCAGGCTGTCGTGCAGGTTTTTCAGCACACCCAAGCCAGTACCAGACCGCAATTCCAGGTCCACAATTGCCAAATCGGTGTGATCATCCCTCATCACCGCCAAGGCATCGTTTTCAGACTCCACACTGGCAATAACCTCAACACTGGGAATTTCGCTCAACATGGCCTGTAGCATCGCCTGCAATTCAATGGAGTCTTCCACCAGCAACACACGCAAAGGCAATGAATTTGTACAATTCTGTTTCATGGGCAGACACCTGCAACGCCCCGCCAGCACGAGGGCCAGCAGGGCACTGGGTTAAAGTCGGCTCAATCTGAGCTTATGACTTGGGCTTCAATTCAATCTTGTTGGAAACGGCTTTCACGCCTTCCACCTGCTTGGCCAACACCTCGGCACGCTCCACCTCTGCTTCAGTTCTGGCCTCGCCCGACAGCACCACTACACCTTGCTTGGTTTCCACATTCACACGCAAGGCGCTCACGGTTTCGTCCTCTGCATGTTTGGCCTTCACCTTGGTGGTAATGGTGGCGTCATCCACATACTGTCCCACTGCTTTCATGGGTTCCTTCCCCTGCTCGGCTGCGTACACAGGGCTCAACGCAGACAACGCAACACCAGAGGCGATCAAGGTTTGAGTGATCAATTTTTTCATGGTTGTACTCCTTCAAGGTTATTGAACTGACTACTGACAAGAAATCGAGATCAAAGGTATGTATTGATCAAGCTTCATGCGTTCAATACTACGGAGTGTCCAAACGTTGATCTGTCCGACAAAGACGATTCGCTTGTAGGACCAGTCTGGCCTACCCACCTGATAACAACACAAGGAATATTCAAATGATTCGACTGGCCATTGTTGATGACCATGCAATTGTGCGTGCAGGATTTCGGGAAATGCTCAATGAAGAACTGGGCATGTCCATTCAGTTTGAAGCCGGCACCGCAGAAGAAGCCCAAAACCTGCTGCGTCAACACAACTGTGATGTGTTGATGCTTGACCTGTCCTTGCCCGATCAAAATGGCATCGACCTGCTGCGGGCAGTCAAACAACGCCATGAAGAAACACAGGTGTTGATCATCAGCAGCTTTTCAGAAGAACGCTACGCCTTGTCCATGATTCGTAGTGGGGCGAGTGGCTACTTGTGTAAAGACTGCGACCGCAGCGATCTGATCAATGCGATCCACACAGTGGCGCAGGGTCGGCGCTATATTTCCGCCAACACAGCTGAACTATTGGCCCGTGAAATGGCTGGCGAAAGTGACAAGCCAGCGTATCAGGAACTGTCTGAACGAGAAATGCAGGTTTTCATGCGCCTGGTGAGGGGAGAAAGTGTGTCCACAATTGCACAGGCACTGCACCTGAGCGTAAAAACAATCAGTACTTATCGATCAAGGCTACTTGAAAAACTGGGCGTGAACAGCAATGCCGAGCTGGCTACCTATGCGCACCAACACTGCTTGGTGCTTGATTAAGCAAGCCAAGGTTGTTTAAATGGGCATGTGCACTTCAATGCGTGTGCCTTGGCCCATGCATGAAGCAAGTAGCAGCCGTGCATTGAACATTTGGGCGCGGTGTTTCATGCCCGCAATGCCATGGCCATGCAACTCGATGTTCTCGGTGTTAAAACCAATGCCGTTGTCACGCACACTAAGAACCACCATTCCCGGCTGTTCAATCAAGCTCAACTCAACCTTGCTGGCTTTGGCGTATTTCCGGACATTGGTCAACGATTCCTGCGCCACACGAAACAAAGCCAGCGATTGCTCTGGCGACAAGTTCACGGAATGCTCAGAAAAGTTCATCTCCACTGGCATGTCAATTTCAAACTGCTGCCCCAATGAGCGAAGCGCTTCAACAAGACCGAGACCCTTGAGCAAAGGGGGCTGAAGGTCATCGACCAAACGGCGCGTCAGTGAAATGGTGCTTCCAATGTTTTCAATCAAACGCAGCATCCGCTCTTGAATACTGTCGTCCACGTGTGCACCCAACGATCGTCGCAACCAGCTGGCGTCCATTTTCGCAGCGGTCAACGCCGACCCCATTTCATCATGCAACTCGCGGGCAATGTGCTGGCGCTCCGTTTCCTGCGCAGTGGTCAGGTTGGTGGCCAAATTGCTTAATTCAACGGTGCGCGCCTGCACCTTGGCCTCAAGGCGACTGTTTTCCGTTTTCAACAACTCCTGAATTCTGGCGCGCAAGGCCACCTGCCTTTGTTGCACCACAAACAGGCTTAGGATCAGCAAAAGCGAGGCAGCACCCAGCGCATACCCCACATACTGAATTTTCCCGGCGCGCGCCAAATACATGTTTTCAAGATCCTGATGCGCCTTCTCCCTTCGCGCTTTTAATATCGCAAGGCGAACCCGAATCTCGTCCATCAGTTGCTTGCCAAGCTCACCGTGCTCTTCTGACACAGCCACAGGTGCCTTGCCCTGGCTCAACATATCACCAAGGTACTGAAACTTCGCATCCACCAAACGCTTCAAGTCCTGCAAATCGGCATGGTCATCCGAGCCTGGCGGAATATCGAAGTTCATAGAGGCCATGAGTGGCTCCAACCGCGCCGCAGCACTGCGGTACGGCTCAAGATAGATATCGTTGCGCATCAACAAAAAAGACAATGCGCTGGCTTGTGCATCCACCAGCAATACCCACAATTGGTCCAGACGATCTATGCGCTTTTGATTGATGTCCGACAGGGCCACCACCTCGGCATTCATTCGGGAATGGGTATAAGTGATACCCAACAAGGCAAGCACCATCACGCAGCCAAACGCCAAAAGCCAGTAGGGACGAATTTGACGTTTGACGGATGACGGCATGGTGCTAAGGTTTGGACTTAATCAAGTTAAAAACGAACGTGACCACTGCAAGCACGATGAAAATGAAAAACAAGACCTTGGCAATTTCCACTGCGCCCGCAGCAATACCGCCAAAACCAAACAGGGCTGCAACCAATGCAATGACAAAAAACACAACAGCGTAGTGCAACATAGTCAACTCCTCGGGTTAACAAACGGTTGACGCCTACTGTAAAAGCCATTTGCGAGAAAGTAGGTCGGCCTTCTCTGAACATGGTGTAAGTGACATCCTACAAACCACAAAAAAGCCCGCTTAATCATCGGTTTGCGGGTGGAGAAATCAGTTAAATTCAATTTAAATCATTACGTAACAAAATCACCGTGATTCTTGTCATTGCAAACCCCAAAGCCGGGTATCTCAAAACACGCAACTCAAGTGGCAGTCTTGCGGAAATTCACCGCATCTTGGGCAATGCCGGGCATGTGGCATTAACTCAAAATGCCGCAGAACTGGAGCAGGCGCTTTTGTCCTACAAAGACGCCCCACCCTCGGTCATTGTCCCCTTTGGAGGCGACGGCACTGTTTCAGCGGTACTGGGCGCTGCAGCCAAGGTGTGGGGAGACCATGCAATACCAGCTATTTTCCCCTTGCATGCGGGCACCATGAACATGATTGCCTGGGACGTGTACCCAAAAACAGCACCTCTCAAAGCCCTGCGGTGGTTGGTTGAGCACCAGGCCGACACGCACCTGCACAGCTCGCCGCGTTACCCCATTAAAACCTCCAGTGCACAATATGGCTTTGTGTTTGGTTTTGGCGTCACCGTGAACTTCATGCATGCTTACTACAACATGGGCAGTGGTCCAATTGCGGCTACAAAACTGTTGGCCAAAATAGCGTGCGGAATCATTCGACGCAGTCCGTTCGTAGAAAACCTGTTCTCTACGGTCAAAGGGCAGCAAACTCGCGACAATGCCACACCACAAAGGTTTGCATGGCAGGCCTGCCTGGCGCTCAGTATTCAGTGCTTGCCATTGCGGTTTCGTGTTTCTATCAGTGGCGGTAACAAAGCCAAACAAGACATGTGCCTGATTACCGGTGTACCGAACAAACTGCCTCTGGTACTAAATTTGATCAGAATTTGGTTCGGTGCCATGCCGCGTAGCATTGGCGTGGAACGAAGTACCGTAGCCAAAATTGAATTTCAATTTGATTCGCCCACAGCCTGGCAGCTGGATGGCGATGTGCACGCGCCATTGTCTTCGATTCAAATCAGCAGCGCCCCGGCAGTGCAGTTTGTGGCGATGGAATAAAAAAAGGGATCCCACGCGGGATCCCTTTTTCATTCTGGCGGAGACGAGAAGATTCGAACTTCCGATACCCTTTTGGGGTATGCTCCCTTAGCAGGGGAGTGCCTTCGACCACTCGGCCACGTCTCCAGAAGGCCGAATTATACACGGTTTCGGCCAAAATGTTGAATGCTGGCGCAAATCGCTTTCACGCAAATTGCACCGCATTCCCATCACTCAAAACTCAGCCCAAACTCCCGTTCAAGCCGCTTCTTTTTCCAAACCGAAGGCCTTGTGTAGCGCACGAACTGCCAATTCCATGTACTTGTCGTCGATCAACACCGACACCTTGATTTCAGATGTAGAAATCATCTGAATGTTGATGCCCTCTTCCGACAAGGTTTTGAACATCAGGCTGGCCACGCCCACATGTGAACGCATGCCGATGCCCACAATCGATACCTTGCACACGTTGGTGTCGCCCGCCACTTCACGTGCACCCACGCTACCCTGAATCTTGTTTTTCAACAAATCCATGGTTTTATTGAATTCGTTGCGGTGTACGGTGAAAGTGAAATCGGTGGTGCCATCCGAACCCTGGTTCTGAATGATCATGTCCACGTCGATGTTTGCCTCAGCAACCTGGCCCAAAATTTGGTAGGCCACACCGGGCTTGTCAGGCACGCCACGAATGGTCACTTTTGCTTCATCACGGTTGAAAGCGATACCGGAAACAACAGCCTGTTCCATATGTTCATCTTCCTCAAAAGTAATCAGCGTGCCAGACACTTTTTCTTCGTCCAGCGACATCATTGGGTCGGTCAAGCTAGAAAGCACACGAGTGGGCACACGGTACTTGCCTGCAAATTCAACGGAGCGGATTTGCAGAACCTTTGAGCCCAAAGAGGCCATTTCCAGCATTTCTTCAAAACTCACAACGCGCATGCGGCGTGCCTCGGGCACCACGCGGGGGTCGGTGGTGTACACCCCATCCACATCGGTGTAAATAAGGCACTCAGCCGCACCCATGGCGGCAGCAATGGCCACCGCAGAGGTATCGGAACCACCACGACCCAGCGTGGTTTGGTTACCCGCCTCATCAATGCCCTGGAAACCGGTGATGATCACCACCTTGCCAGCATTCAATTCGGCTTTCACTCGAGTGTCGTCAATCGACTCAATGCGTGCTTTGGTGTGGCTGCTGTCGGTTTTTATAGGTACTTGCCAGCCAGAGAAACTGATTGCTTCCAGGCCTTCAGCCTTCAAAGCCATGGCCAACAAGGCAACAGATGCCTGCTCACCTGTGCAACATAGCATATCGAGTTCTCGGGGATCAGGCTCAGCCTGAATTTCCTTGGCCAGGCCAATTAGACGGTTGGTTTCGCCAGACATGGCCGATGGCACCACCACCATTTGAAAGCCCGCGCGATGCCATTTGGCGACACGCTTGGCTACATTCTTGATACGTTCTGTGGACCCCATGGAGGTGCCACCGTATTTATGTACTATCAGTGACATAGTCAGATCGCCCTGCACAAATAAAAAGCGCGAACCATTTCGCGCTTTTAAATCAATCAGTTGAACATTTTACCCCAAGCGCTGACTTAAAACTGACAAAAGCATGAATTCCGCTTGGTCAAAAGTCAGCGATTGTGAACCCCGCTTACTGGTTCGCCGAATACCCCAAATTCATTTGCAAGCCACCCGATTCCAATACCTCTGGGTGCTTGCGCATGTATTCCAGGCGATCCAGGTATTCAGTGGTGACATCACCGGTAATGTACGAACCATCAAAACAGCTGGCATCGAAAGTTTGAATTTTTGGATTCAAGTCACGCACAGCACGCTTCATGTCGGCGATGTCTTGATAAAACAGAGCATCTGCGCCAATTTCAGCGCAAATTTCGTCGTCAGTGCGACCTGAAGCGATCAACTCATCGCGCGTGGGCATGTCAATACCATACACGTTCGGAAAACGCACGGGAGGCGCAGCCGAGGCAAAAATTACCTTCTTGGCACCCGCTTCACGAGCCATTTGTACAATTTCCCGGCTTGTGGTGCCGCGCACAATCGAATCGTCTACCAACAGCACTGTTTTGCCTTTGAATTCAACAGAAATGGCATTGAGCTTTTGACGAACGCTTTTTTTGCGAACAGCTTGCCCGGGCATGATGAAAGTGCGGCCAATGTAACGGTTCTTGATAAAACCCTCGCGGTAAGGCACACCCAACTGGTTCGCCAGTTCCAGCGCAGCCGGGCGGCTGGAGTCGGGAATGGGCATAACCACATCAATTTCACCGGCAGGCATGCCCTTGCGAATTTGGTCAGCCAGGTATTCACCCATTTTCACACGGGCTTCATACACACTAATGCCATCCATCACGGAGTCGGGGCGAGCCAAATAGACGTACTCGAAAATACAAGGGTTCAGCGACGATTTCTCCGCACATTGCTGGGCATGAAGCTTACCGTCGAGATCGACAAACACGGCCTCGCCCGGATCAATGTCGCGCACAAACTCAAAACCCATGCCCACCAAAGCCACCGATTCTGATGCAAACATGTACTCGGTACCCTGCTCCGTTTCAGCCTTGCCCAAAGCCAAGGGGCGAATGCCAAACGGATCGCGGAATGCCAACAAACCATAGCCTGCAATTTGAGCCACGCAGGCATACGCACCGCGCGCACGGGCATGCACACCCGCCACCGCGCGGAAAATGGTGACCGGGTCAAGCGAATAGCCTGAGGCATTGGATTGCAGCTCGTGGGCCAACACGTTGAGCAACACCTCGGAATCTGAATTGGTGTTGATGTGGCGGCGATCATTCTTGAACAATTCAGCCTTCAAACGCTCGCTATTCGTGAGGTTGCCGTTGTGGGCCAACACCAAGCCATAAGGGGCATTGACATAGAAAGGTTGCGCTTCATCTGAACTGGCGGCCGAACCAGCTGTGGGGTAACGCACATGGCCAATGCCCATATTGCCGGGCAATGAACGCATATTGCGTGTGCGAAACACGTCGCGTACCAGCCCATTGCCTTTGGACATGGAAAACGAATTGCTGTGCGCAGTGGCAATACCTGCAGCATCCTGGCCACGGTGTTGCAACAACAGCAAGCTGTCGTAAAGAATTTGATTAACAGGAGAAAAACCGGCAATACCGACAATCCCGCACATTGAAAGCTCCTAGTAGCGCACCCACTTGGCCACACTTTCGGGCAAATGCGGTTTGATTTCTCTCATCGCATCCACTGCCAAAGGGGACAACATGGCATTTCGCCAAAATGGCTGTTCCGGAAGCGAGGTGAAGCCTGCCCCAGTAACCAGCACCAACACAATAAATAAACCACGCGCGAAGCCAAACGTGGCACCCAGGCCACGGTCCGCAAAACCCAAACCCGCTGCAGCAACAATTTTGCCCAACAGAGAAATCAGAATGGCACCCACCAACATGGTTGCAAAAAACGCAGCGGCACAACCAATCAGTGCTTTCATGGGCGGGCTCAGCGATTCAGCCCAATCCATGTAAACAGCCAGATCTGCGCCATAGCGATTTGCTACCCAGAAGGCCAACACCCAGTTGGCCAAAGAAAGCACTTCTTTGACCATGCCCCGGAACAAACCCAGAATGACCGACAGCACCACCACCGCAATAACGATGTAATCAAATATCGTCACTGCACTACTCTCCCTGAGGAGTAACCCGCAGCGGCCAACTTGGCTTTGGTTTCATCGGCCTTGGTCTGACCTGAAATTGGCCCCACCCTGACCCGGTATACCGTGCCATTGCCAGTGCTTGTGGACTCCACCTTCGCCGGGAAACCCTTGCCACTCAATTCTTTGCTCAGTGCATCTGCGCGAGCCTTGTCGCTGACAGCAGCAACCTGCACCCAATACACCTCAGCCTTGGCAAATGCCGCAATTGGGTCTTCAACCTTGGGTTCAGCCTTGGGTTCAACTTTAGGTTCCGGCTTGGGCTCAACCTTGTTTGCTGGCTTAGTTTCCAGCTTAGTTTCGGGCTTAGTTTCGAGCTTGGGCTTAGGCTCAGGCGCCGGTTCAGAAACAATAGGGGGCGGTTCTACGGCAGGCGCAACCGGTGCAATTGCCACGGCCTGTTCTTGGGTCGACTGCGGAGCCTCAATCTTTGCTTGCTCGGGAACTTTGGCAGCCTGGGCTGGAATTTCTGCAGATGGGCGATCAGGTACCACCAACTCCACGTCGCTGCTGGTTTGGGATGGTTCATTTTCAACCAAAGCGGGAACGATGATGATGGCTGCCAGAAAAAGCGCAATGGAGCCCACCAACCGCCTTCTGGACCTGCGTTTCAACTCATCAACCGGATCGTTGTTGACTTTGTTCCTGGCAGTAGAACGCGAATTTGAACTCACCTGCACTCCTGAAAAAATTAACCGGGACGTTTTCGAAGCGCTTCTTTGGCTTGCATGGCCTGCGCCACAACCAGGAAGGATCCAAAAACCAGAATTCTATCATTGGGTGGCACCGCAGAAGTGACCACCGCATACGCTTGACCCACACTCTCGTAGCTCTGCACGCTTTTTTCTGGGGGCTGCTTTGCAATACCCCCTTTGGCCAGTGCCTGGGAATTGCCAACCCAGTCAAAAGCCCCTGCGTCCACACCGGCCAGTTCAAGTTGTTGCTTCAACTGCACTGTGCTGCGCCCCCTTTCACCTTCAAGCGGCACCAGGTGCCAATGGTCTACCCTATCTTTCAAGGCCTTGACCACCTCAACAGCATCTTTATCGGCCAGCATCCCGAAAATACAATGGGTGTATGGAAAAAAACCCATGTTGTCGAGGCTTTCACGCAAATGCGCGGCAGCGTGGGGATTGTGTCCAACGTCCAGAACCACCGTGGGTTGACCCGGCAGCACCTGAAAACGCCCTGGCCACTCCACCAACAGAAAACCCTGTCGAATCGATTGTGCCGGTACCGGCAAACGATCCCGCACAGACTCAAGCGCAGCCAAAGCTGCTGAGGCATTCAACAACTGGTTGGTGCCCCGCAAAGCCGGGTAAGCCAGGGCAGCACGGCGCATACTGCGCCCGCCGTAGGCCCACTGCTGTTTGTCACCGCTGTAGTTGTAATCGCGCGCAAACAGCCACAAATCTGCACCGATTGAATTGGCGTGGTCGATCACGCTTTGTGGTGGCTTGGGGTCGCCCACAATAGCTGGCTTGCCTGTTCGGAATATACCCGCCTTCTCGCGGCCAATGCTTTCCCGGTCGGGCCCAAGAAAGGCCTGATGATCAATATCGACGCTGGTGCAAATCGCGCAGTCGGTGTCAAAAATATTGACCGCATCCAGTCGTCCACCCAGACCCACTTCCAGAATGACGGCATCCAGATCCAGACGAGAGAACACCAGGGCCACCGCCAGCGTGGTGAACTCAAAATAAGTCAGGGAAATACCCGTTGCGATGCGGGCCTGTTCCACCTGTTCGAAGGCGGAAATCAGCTCTGGCTCCGCCACCTCGGCACCATTGATGCGGGCGCGTTCAGTGAAGCGGATTAGATGCGGCGAGGTGTACATGCCCACCTTGTAGCCCGCCTGAATCAGAATACTTTCCAGCATGGCGCAGGTAGACCCTTTGCCATTGGTACCCGCCACGGTAAACACAAGGCCACTCAAGGCGAAACCCATGTGTTGCTGCACCACCTTCAAGCGGTCCAGCCCCATGTCAATCGGCTTGCTGTGAATCGATTCCAGATAAGCCAGCCACGCATTCAATGTGGCGTTGGCAGCTGGCTTCATCGGTTTGGAAGGGTCTGGTTGGGGTACTGCTTGGTTCATAAATACTCAGGCTGCTAGTTTTCAGGCCGCTCAGTTTCAGGCCGGCTGGTCAATCTGTTTTTTCATCAACAGCGCCAAAAGGCTGGTCAGGGTTTTCTTCATTTCACGGCGATCCACAATGCAATCCACCGCACCCTTTTCCATCAAAAACTCGGCACGCTGAAAACCTTCAGGCAAGGTTTGACGAACGGTTTGTTCAATCACGCGTGGGCCGGCAAAACCAATCAAGGCTTTGGGTTCTGCAACCACCACATCGCCCAAAAACGCGAAACTGGCGGAAACGCCACCCATGGTAGGGTCGGTCAAAACAGAAATATAGGGAAGTTTGGCCTGGCTCAGCTTGGCCAGCATGGCCGAGGTTTTTGCCATTTGCATCAGCGAGCCCAAACCTTCCTGCATGCGTGCGCCACCCGAGGCTGCAATGCTGATAAACGGCACATTGGCGTCGAGCGCCGCCTGCACGCCGCGACAGAAGCGTTCGCCCACGACAGAGCCCATCGACCCTCCCATAAACTCAAATTCAAAGCAGGCTATGACTACTTCAATCCCGTTCATCATACCTTTCTGAACCACCAATGCGTCAGTTTCGCCTGTGGCTTCTTTGGCTTCATTCAAACGCGCTGTGTAGCTTTTGCTGTCCTTGAATTTCAGGGTATCCATGGGCAATATTTCTTGCCCAATCTCCACACGCTCATCATTGTCAAACAACAAATTCAAACGCTCACGCGAACCAATGCGCATGTGGTAAGTGCATGATGGGCATACCATGGCGTTGCTCACCAAATCATTTTGGTAAAGCACAGCATCACAGCTTTTGCACTTCGCCCAAATACCTTCGGGAACACTTTTTTTGGCAGCATCGCCGGGCGTTTTGGATGAAATACGCGGTGGAATAATTTTGTCGAACCAGCTCATACACTTTCCCTTGCTGAGGTATTTTTATTGTGCGCCGAACTTGGCATCAAGCGCAGCACGAATCGGGGCAATGAATTTGCCCGCCAAAGCGGCGGCCTCTTGTGGGCTACCTGCTTCCAGAGTTTGAATCAGCGCTGAACCTATCACCACGGCATCTGCGGATTGTGCAACACGGCATGCCGACTCGGCATCGCGAATACCAAAGCCCACACCCACGGGTACATCGGTGAATTTGCGAATGGTGGGCAATTTCGAACTGACTTCGGCGGCATTCAGGTTTTGCGCACCAGTCACGCCTTTCAGCGACACGTAATACACATAACCGCTGGCTGCTTTTGCCACTTTTTCAATGCGTTCATCCGATGAAGTGGGTGCCAGCAAAAAAATGGGATCCAGTTCCGCTGCGCGCAGGTATTTTGAGAACTCAAGGGATTCCTCGGGCGGATAGTCCACCACAAGCACACCATCCACACCCGCCTTTTTTGCCTCTGCCACATACTTTTCAACACCCATGCGCTCAATCGGGTTCGCATAGCCCATCAGCACAATCGGGGTGTGCTGGTTGGTTTGACGGAATTCCGCCACGTAGTCGAGAATTTTGCGGGAAGTCACGCCCTTCTCGAGTGCACGTTCGCTGGAACGTTGAATGACCGGACCATCAGCCATGGGGTCAGAAAACGGCACACCCAGCTCGATGACATCGGAACCCGCATCAGCCAGCGCATGCAACATGGCCACAGTCTGGCCGGGGTCAGGATCACCGCCAGTGACGAACGGAATCAGGCCTTTGCGACCTTCTTCTTTTAATTTTGCAAATACTGCTTTGATTCTTGACATGGTTGTAATTGAAATTTATTTCTTGTTGCAGGCCATTTCTGCACCTGTTTTGCAATCGGGGTGGCAATAAAACTCGGCACCACTCAAGCGCGCCACGGTGTGCATGTCTTTGTCGCCACGGCCAGACAAGTTCACCAAAATCACCTTGTCTTTGGGCAAGGTTTTGGCCAGCTTCGCAGCATGCGCCAAGGCATGGCTACTTTCCAGCGCCGGGATGATGCCCTCAATGCGGCAACACTGGTGGAAGGCTTCAAGCGCCTCGGCATCGGTAATACCCACGTATTCAGCCCGGCCAGAATCCTTCAGCCATGCATGCTCAGGGCCAACACCGGGATAATCCAGACCCGCGGAAACCGAATGGGTTTCAATAATTTGCCCATCATCGCTTTGCAACAGGTAGGTACGGTTACCATGCAACACGCCTGGCGTGCCAGCGCTCAGCGATGCAGCGTGCTTGCCAGTTTCAATGCCCTCGCCCGCAGCTTCCACGCCCACCAACTTCACGCCATCCACGTTCAAGTAGGGATGGAAAATACCCATGGCGTTCGATCCGCCACCCACACAGGCCAGCACATAATCAGGTTGCTTGCCCACCATGGTCGGCATTTGCTGAATGCATTCGCGACCAATCACGCTTTGGAAGTCACGAACCAGCATGGGGTATGGGTGTGGACCCGCCACGGTGCCAATAATGTAAAACGTGTCTTCCACGTTCGTAACCCAGTCGCGCATGGCTTCGTTCAGCGCATCTTTCAGGGTTTTGGAGCCAGAAGTGACCGGAATAACCTCGGCACCCAACAGCTTCATGCGAAACACGTTTTGTGCCTGCCGGGCCACATCTTCCTGACCCATATACACCACACACTTCATGCCATAACGCGCAGCCACAGTGGCCGTGGCCACACCGTGCTGGCCCGCACCTGTTTCCGCAATTACGCGGGGCTTGCCCATGCGCTTAGCGAGCATGGCCTGCCCAATGCAATTGTTCACTTTGTGGGCACCTGTGTGGTTCAGGTCTTCCCGCTTGAAGTAAATTTGTGCACCACCGACCAAATCAGACCAGCGCTTGGCGTGATAAATGGGGCTGGGGCGACCCACAAAATGTTTCAGTTCACTTTCAAACTCCGCCAAAAATTCGGGGTCGTTTTGGTAATGGGCGTACACACTTTTCAGTTCTTCCAAGGCGTGAACCAGGGTTTCAGACACAAAAGTACCGCCGTAGGGGCCGAAATGGCCGGTGGCGTCTGGAAATTCATAGGGTTTGTTCATGATGCTGCTCAATCTGGGTTCACTTACAACAGCCCTGCATCGGCCTTCTGGACCGCTTTGCAGAACATTTCAATTTTTTCGATACTCTTTATGCCGCGCGCCGACTCAATCCCGCTGGACACATCGACACCATAGGGTCGCAAGCCATGAATAGCCTGTTCCACATTGCTTGCATCCAACCCCCCGGATAATACCAAAGCCTGCTTCAGTTCACCCGCTTTGGGCAGCAAAGACCAATCAAAAGTATGCCCTGTTCCACCATACGCCTCGCTCCATGAATCGACAAGAAGCGCCTGCGCCGCATGGAATTTTTCACTTTCTTTCAGCAAGTTCACATCGGCCTTCATTCGAATGGCTTTGATGTAGGGGCGCCTGAAACTGTCGCAAAACTGTGGACTTTCATCGCCGTGAAACTGCAACAGTACATTGGGAATTTCCGAAATGACGGAATTGACGAAATCGGCTTGAGGATTCACAAACAAGGCAACCGGGGTTTGCCAGGCACCCAAACAACGCGCCAGCTGCCCCGCCTGCGCCACCTCAATGTGACGCGGTGAAGGCGGATAAAACACGAAACCCACAGCATCAGCCCCAGCCCGAGTGGCCGCACGCACCGTGTCTTCGGTTTGAAAGCCGCACAACTTGATTCGGGTTCTCATGCAAACAGTTCCTGTATTCCGTATTGCTCGGGGTATTCGATATTCCACAAGCTTAAACCCTGCGCGGGATAAGTTTTTGCCGCCAGGCTTCTGTTTCTGGATTCAAGCACATCCCTTAACCAGCTTTCGGCTTGCCTGTGCTGGCCCACTTCCATCAGGCTGCCCATCAAGTTTCTTACCATGTGGTGCAAAAATGCATTGCCATGAATTTCAAAGTAGCAATGGTCAACGGCTTCAATCAGGTTTAAAGCGAACAAGGTGCGCACTGGGCTTGCCGCCTGGCATTGCGAGGCGCGAAACGCGCTGAAATCATGTGTGCCCAACAAACATTCCGCTGCACGGCGCATGGCGGCCAAATCAAGCGGGTAGTGAACCCAGGTCATGAAACGTTTGAATGGGTCGCGAACGGGTGCGCTATAAAAATAGTAACGATAAGTTCTTGATACCGCACTGAAACGTGCATGAAAACTTGCATCAAGCTGTTTGGCGCCAAGCACCGAAATGGTGGGTGGCAAACTGTTGTTAACCCCTTTGACCCAGGCCGTCAGCGGCCTGTCTGCTGCTGTATCAAAATGCACAACCTGCTGGCGGGCATGTACGCCGGTGTCTGTTCGGCCCGCACAAATTAAAGCAATGGGCTCTTGGGCAATTGCCTCTATGGCCTTGGTCAAGTGGTCCTGGACAGTTCGACCATGTGGTTGTGTTTGCCAACCTTCAAACTCGTGGCCGTCGTAACAAAGGCCCAAGGCCACTCTGTTCATTTAGTTCAACGTAGCCAAAAGCGCCTTGGCCTTGCGAACCTGGTCCACATCGCCTTTTTTCACGATTTCATTCAACAACTCTTTGGCACCATCTGCATCGCCGATTTCAACGTAAGCGCCCGCCAAGTCCAGCTTGGTGGCAACTTCCTGCCAGGTGGCATCGTCCACTTTTGGGTTGGGCACGTCAACGTCGAGGTCAACAAGCGTCTTGTCAATGGCCTCTTCAGGAACGGCACCCGGCCCATCAACATTGGATTTGTCAGTGTCGTCTTTCAACTCAACCGGTTTTTCACCCACGGTTTCTTCGCCAACCAAGTCATCGAATGCTGCATCAATTTCTCGCGCATTCACATCGTGCTGAGGCAAAGGTTGCTTTCGCAATTCATCCAGTTCTTCCTGGGCCGCCAAGGTGCCTTTTTCGATTTCATCCAGGTCATCAAGAATCGAACCTGATTTGGATTCGTTAGGCTCTTCCTCAGGGAAATCCAGCGTGACCTCGCTGTCCAATGATTCTTTGTGTTGCAGTGCTTCCTCAGAAGCTTCATTCAGTTCGGGAATGTCATCAGCCACGGCTGGCTTATCTTCCGCTTCCACGGGGGCTGCGTGAAGTTGCGTCGCCTCTTCAGGTTCGGCCTGCTTCAAGCGATCATTCAGTACTTCATCCAGATCAAAGTCAGAATTTTCAGCCTGATTCAGACCGCTGGCCCGCTCAGCTGCAATTCCTGCACTGGCTGCCGCAATGGCCTCATCAAATTCATTCACTTCGCTGAAAGAAGAATCGTCCTCGGCCTCGAGCTCATCTTCCTCGTTTTTGGTTTTGTTCTTGCGTGCACGGGCAATCAGCAACAACACAAGCAACACAAGCAAACCACCTGCACCTGCCAAAATCCAGGGCAACCAGTCAAAAGGCTGCTCTTCTGCTGCTGCTTGCTGCACTGGTGCCTGTACACCATCGCTGCTGGCGGGCTCGTCGGCCACCGGCGATTCAGCAGCAGGCTCGTCGGCACCATTCTCGGCCAGTGTTTCCGAGGGTACTTCAACAGCTGCTGGCTCAGTAGTAGCATCAGTCCCAACTGCCGGGCCATCAGCTGCAGGTGCGGCAGGCTCGCTGCCCAGGTCTTTTTGCATGTCGAGCAAACGCTGCAAGTCACTTACGTTCTTCTCGAGCAAAGCAATTCGCTCATTCGCCTCGGCCAGTGCCTTGTTTTTGGCCACCAGCTCCTCTGCGTTGGTATCGGCATTGCTTGCACCTTGGGCTGAGCCGGGTGCAATTTGTAATCGGTCAGCCGGTGCACCCGCATTGGCCTTGGGCGCTTGATCTTGCGGAGTAATGCTGCCCTGGGCACTGGTGGCATCTGCCGCTGCAAGCTGATTGTCAACAGTCAGCAAACCAATTTGGCGAGCGTAAGCGGAGTACACATTGCGATCGTCGTTTTGAGCAAGAATCAGCAAAGCCTCATTGGCATTGCGGGCTCGCAGCGCCGCACGATTGGGAACCTGAATTTGGGCGCCCTCACGAATCAGGTGTACGCTGCCATTAATAAATGAGGCTTTGTTGGCCTCGTAAATTGCAGCCATGGCCTGGTTCAGGGTGACGCCGTCGCCGACCAGTTGCAAAGCCAACTCCGACAGAGTGTCGCCACGCTCAACATTCAAAGTACCTTCAGGCGCAGTGGGCGCTGAAGCCACTGGAGCTTTGGAGACTGCAGGTGGTTCGGAAACCGCTGGCGCTTTTGGCGCAGTTGCCTTGGGTGCCACAGCAGGCGGTGTCATCGGCGGGCGAATTTCAGGAAGACTCGTTGCGGGTTCAGCCGCCTGGGCCACACCAACAGGCACAGTCAGGGTATATTCCCGCGCAACACGGCCACCCGCCCAGGTCAATTCAACCAAAGTGTCGATGAAACCAGCAGGCAAAGGCTGCGCAGAGGTAATTTTGACAAGCGCCGTACCGGGCTGAGGGCCATCTTGTACTGCAAACTGAAGACTCTTCAGGTTCGGATCCATGCTCAGGCGGGCAGCTTTGAAAGCCTCTGCGGAAGCCAGCTTGGCCTGCAAGGAAGCGCGTTCCTCTGGCAACACCAGATCAACCTGAATTTGCGCCAGAAAAGGCTCGCCTGCACCCGACAGCACTTCAAGCTTACCGAGCTGTGCTGCCTGCGCGAAGGAACTTGCCAACAAACCTGATGCAAAAACAAAGGGCAGAATCTTCTTTTTGGTATGCCTCACCCGTTTACTCCATGAATGTTCAAGCCGCCTTCGGCAGCTTTTTTGGGATCAATATTGATGCAGCTTAGCGTTCAATCAAAATACGCAGCATGCGGCGCAGTGGCTCGGCCGCACCCCACAACAGCTGATCGCCCACGGTGAAAGCGCTCAGATAATCGCCACCCATGGCCATTTTCCGCAAACGGCCAACTGGCACATGCATGCGACCTGTAACAGCGGCAGGGGTCAAATCGCGCATGGATGCATCACGCTCATTGGGCACCACTTTAACCCAATCATTGGCCTTGGCAAGCATGTCATTGATCTCATTCAATGGAATGTCTTGCTTCAGCTTGATGGTCAACGCCTGCGAGTGACAACGCATGGCACCTACACGCACACACAAACCATCCACAGGCACGCAACCAGGTGTGCCCATGGCTGGCTTGCCCAGAATCTTGTTGGTTTCTGCGCCACCCTTCCATTCTTCTTTGGACTGGCCATTGCCCAGGTCTTTGTCGATCCAGGGAATGAGGCTTCCGCCCAGTGGCACGCCAAAGTTATCGGTCGGGTATGCGTCGGAATTAATATGCTGAGCCACCTTGCGGTCAATTTCTAGAATGGCAGATGCGGGATCGGCCAACAGGTCTTTGACCGAACCATGAATGCTGCCCATTTGCGAAATCAGTTCGCGCATGTTTTGCGCACCAGCGCCAGAAGCAGCCTGGTAAGTCATGGAAGTAATCCACTCCACCTGATTGTTCTGGAACAAACCACCCAAAGCCATCAGCATCAGCGACACGGTGCAGTTACCACCTACATAATTCTTGATGCCTTTGGTCAGACCATCCTTAATCACGTTCATGTTCACCGGATCAAGAATAATAATGGCGTCGTCTTTCATGCGCAGGCTTGAGGCCGCATCAATCCAGTAACCATTCCAGCCAGCCTCGCGCAGCTTGGGGAATACTTCATTGGTGTAGTCACCGCCCTGGCAAGTCAACACCACGTCCATTTGCTTCAGAGCGTCGATGTTGTTTGCATCCTGCAAGGGACCCGCGTTGCCAGCGAAAGCTGGCGCCTTGCCACCCGCATTGGAAGTGGAGAAGAAAATCGGCTCGAAATGCGCGAAATCATTCTCTTCCTGCATGCGTTGCATCAGCACGGAACCCACCATGCCTCGCCATCCAACCAAACCAACTTTCAACATAAAAAACTCCAGTACTTTTAAATTCTTGAATTGCGATTTCGCCTTATTGTTGCTTGGCCAGTGCCGCAACAATTGCATCACCCATACCCGCTGTTCCGGTGCGCGCCTTGCCATCGCGCCAAATGTCACCCGTACGCGGGCCAGTGGCCAACACCGTTTTCACTGCGCTCTCAATGCGGTTTGCATAATCTTCAAGGCCAAAGGTGTAACGCAGCATCATCGCTGCAGAAAGCACGGTGGCCATGGGGTTAGCCAGGTCTTTGCCAGCAATGTCGGGCGCGGAACCATGAATTGGCTCGTACAAACCGAAATTGGATTCATTCAGCGAGGCCGATGGCAACATGCCGATAGAGCCAGTCAACATGGACGCTTCATCTGACAAAATATCACCGAACAGGTTACCCGTCACGATGACGTCGAACTGCTTTGGGTTTTTCAACAGCTGCATGGCACAGTTGTCAACGTACATGTGGCTTAATTCGACATCGCTGTATTCCTTGCCTACTTCAGTCACAATGTCACGCCAAAACTGGGTAGTTTCCAGCACGTTGGCTTTGTCAACCGAACACAGCTTGCCACCACGCTTTTGTGCCGCTTGAAAGGCCACATGGGCAATGCGGCGAATTTCGGTTTCAGCGTAGCGCATGGTATCAAATGCCTCACGCTCGCCTTTAAATGGACCATCCTCGGCGATGCGGTTGCCACGCGGCGTTCCAAAGTAAATGTCGCCAGTCAGTTCACGAACAATCAGAATGTCCAGTCCTGCCACTACTTCAGGGCGCAGGGTAGACGCATCAGCCAACTCCTCATAGACCATCGCAGGGCGGAAATTGGCAAACAGATTCAGGGCTTTGCGAATGCCCAAAATAGCTTGCTCTGGCCGCAAATGGCGCGGGAGTGTATCGAGAGAAAAGTCACCCACAGCGCCAAACAACACAGCATCCGAAGCTTTGGCCAAAGCCACGGTCTCTTCCGGCAAAGGCACACCTTTCTCGCGGTAGGCCACGCCACCGATCAATGCGTGCTCAAACTCGATGTTCAAGCCATCGGTTTTCAGGGCTTCAAGCACCTTCACAGCCTGCGCGGTAATCTCCGGGCCAATGCCGTCACCGGGCATTACGGCAATTTTTAAAGTCATTCGTGTTCTCTGCTTTTTTATATTTAGATGGTGTTGGCAAGCCAAGGCTGGTTGGCCAGGCGGTTTTTCTCGAAAGCCACAATGTCATCGCGATGCTGCAAAGTCAGGCCAATGTCGTCAAAGCCATTCATCAGGCAATGCTTGCGGAATGCATCTACATTGAAGCTGTAGCTTTTTCCAGCAATGCTCACGGTTTGGTGCTCAAGACTTACTGTGATCTCAATGCCAGGTTTTGCATCAATTGCGGCGAAAACTTCTTTCACCTCTTCTTCTTTTAAAACAATGGGTAAGAAACCATTTTTAAAGCAATTATTGAAGAAGATATCCGCAAAACTGCTGGAAATAACCGCCTTGAAACCATACTGTTGCAGCGCCCAGGGCGCATGCTCACGGGAGGACCCACACCCGAAGTTGGGACCTGCGACCAACACGGTGCCGCCTTTGAATTCTGGCTTGTTCAGCTCGAAATCAGGATTCAGGGGGCGCTTGGTGCAATCCATGCCAGGCTCGCCTTCGTCCAGGTAACGCCAACCATCGAACAAGTGCTCGCCGAAACCGGTGCGCTTGATGCTTTTCAGAAACTGTTTGGGGATGATGGCATCGGTGTCCACATTGGCGCGGTTCAATGCAACGGCAATGCCAGTGTGGGTTACAAATTTGTCCATAATTAATCCGTGAATATTCCGGTTGATCCGGAGTTCAAACCATACAAGCAAGCAAACGCTTGCCCGCACAGCTTAGAAATACCAGTAAACATTACTTCTTGTTTTCGTCTGCGGTGCGTTCAATGGCAGCGCCGCCCGCCTTGATGTCCTTGCCCATGCCTTCAATGGTGTTGCAAGCGGACAATGACAGGGCTGACAAAGCAAGCAGAAATACGGAAACGATCTTCATATCAAACACTCCTTTGTTTTAAAAGGTTCTGGAATCAGTGAAATGGCCTGCAATCGCTGCCGCGGCCGCCATGGCCGGGCTGACAAGGTGTGTACGGCCGCCCGCACCTTGACGTCCTTCAAAATTCCGGTTGCTGGTGGAGGCGCAACGCTCACCACTGCCCAAACGATCCGCATTCATGGCCAGGCACATGGAGCAACCGGGCTCTCGCCACTCAAACCCGGCTTCAAGGAAAATTTTGTCCAAACCTTCCTTTTCAGCCTGCGCTTTGACCAAGCCCGACCCAGGGACCACCATGGCCAATTTGACCGTTTCCGCTTTTTTCTTGCCCTTCACCACCGCCGCAGCGTCGCGCAAATCTTCAATGCGCGAATTGGTACAAGAACCAATGAACACGGTATCTACGTTGATGTCTTCAATTTTCTGCAAAGGCTTCAAGCCCATGTACTGCAAGGCACGCTCGTAGCCCTGGCGCTTCACCGGGTCGGCCACCGAAGCGGGGTCTGGCACCACACCGTGCACATCAGTCACCATTTCTGGTGAAGTACCCCAGCTCACCTGCGGTTCAATGTCTTCCGCACGCAGCTCAACCACATGGTCGAAATGTGCACCTTCATCTGAATGCAAGGTTTTCCAATAAGCAACTGCCGTATCCCGTATCTCGCCTTTCGGGCTGAATGGGCGACCTTTCACGTATTCGATTGTTTTTTCGTCGACGGCCACCATGCCAGAGCGTGCACCGCCCTCGATGGCCATGTTGCACATGGTCATGCGACCTTCAACAGACAATCCGCGAATGGCGGAGCCCGCAAATTCTATGGCATACCCGGTACCGCCAGCCGTACCAATTTTGCCAATAATGGCCAAAATCACGTCTTTGGCAGAAACACCCTTGCCCAAAGTACCTTCCACGCGAACCAGCATATTTTTGGCTTTTTTCATCAGCAAACACTGGGTGGCCATAACGTGCTCAACTTCCGAGGTACCGATACCAAATGCCAGCGCACCGATGGCGCCATGGGTGCTGGTGTGCGAATCACCGCAAACCACGGTCATGCCAGGCAAGGTTGCGCCCTGCTCGGGCCCGATCACATGCACAATGCCTTGGCGCAAGTCTTTGATATCGAAGTAGGTCAGGCCATGGGCTTTTGCATTTTTGTCCAGTGTTTCAACCTGCAATCGCGAAGTTGGGTCGGCGATGCCTTTGGAACGGTCAGTCGTAGGCACGTTGTGGTCCACCACAGCCAGGTTGGCACTGTTGCGCCACAGGTCGCGGCCAGCTAGCTCCAAACCTTCAAAGGCTTGGGGGCTGGTCACTTCATGCAGCAAATGGCGGTCGATGTAAATCAGTGAGGTGCCATCTTCTTCGGTGCGCACCACATGACTTTCCCAGAGTTTGTCGTAAAGAGTTTTTGCCATTTTCAAGGACCTGCTTCGGGCTGACTCATTCAACGGGTTTGTTCCGCTGAACGGAGCAGCAAATTGCTTAGAGAATAACCCCTGATTATGCCACAGCCAGCCCCGGCCTTGCAGCACAGCCGGCATGGCTGCGCCTCAAAATCAACTTGCTCGCCGGTGCTTAACGCTTCTTGGCTTGCTCATACAAAGGTTGCACCCTGGCTGAATAAACCTCGAGATCCTGGATCCGGTTTTCGGGCGATGGGTGCGTAGACAACAACTCGGGTGGTGAACCACCACCAGCCCGGCTCATCTTCTGCCAAACACTGATTGCAGCACGGGGGTTGTAGCCTGCACGCGCGGCCAACTCCACGCCAATTCGGTCTGATTCCACTTCATGAGAACGGCCATACGGCAGTGAAATTGCCACATTGGCGGCCATACCCGCAAGATCGGATGCACCACGCGACAAACCAAAAACTGCCGAAGCCAGATCCAGTCCAACATTCGTGGCAAGTTGCTGCGAAATTCGTTCCCTACTGTGTTCCCGCAAAGCATGGGCAATTTCGTGCCCCATGATGGCCGCGATTTCATCATCAGTCAGCGCCAGTTTTTCAATCAAAGCCGAGTAAAACGCGATTTTTCCGCCCGCCATGCACCAGGCATTGAGTTGGTCAGATTCAATCACATTGACTTCCCATTTCCACTGTGGCGCATCCGGCCGGAATGCCACAGTTTGGGGAATCAGGCGATTGGCAATGGCACGCACCCTGGCCACCTGCTTGGCATCCCTGTTCAGTTTGCCTTCCTTTTGCGCCTTGGCGATCACATCGGCATAACCTTTGGCTGCTGCGGCATCCACTTCTGCTGAGGAAACAAGCACAAACTGGGAACGATCAACCCCAACCGCCCCACCAGAGGTGGTTTGAGTGGTTAAACACGCGGCCAGCACACCAGTTGAAAACGCAAGGCTCAGCGTTAATGTGGTGCGTCGCTTCAATCCAGAAAATACCATTGTTTTTCACCTGTAATTGTCAGTAAAACCGTTCCGTAGAAACGGCGCTCAATGCTGCAAAGTTGACATCAATTACCTGCGTTCGACAGTTTATCCCGACAAAAGTGCCGAAGTTGGCTGCTTGCTGGCAATCGTAAAGCGCCAACCTAGAAGCAGGGCAATCAAACCACTGACCGAGGCCATGGCAAATGCACTGGCAGGCCCGCCCCACTCCCATGCGAAGCGGCCTAAAAATGTACCGGCAGATCCACCAAGTCCATATGCAATGGTGGCATACATGGCTTGGCCACGAACCACCAGCTTGACTGGCAAGTTTTCTCGCAACCAGGAAATTGTGGCGGTGTGGTGTGCCGCAAAAGTTAAAGCATGCAAACCCTGTGCAAAAAGCATCAGCCAGCCGTATTCAGGGAATGCCGCTGTCAGGGCAAACCGGAATGCGCACGCTGCGAAGCTGACGCAAAGCCAGGTGTTCAGGGAAAAGCGTTTGAAAAAGCGGGCTTGAAGGGCAAAAAACACCACTTCACACATCACACCAAATGCCCACAAGCCACCAATACTCATTTCGGAATAATTGAATTCGAGCAGGTAAAGCGAGAAAAAGGCATAGAAAACCCCATGCGCGAAAATCATGAAAAATGCAGCCAACCAGAAAAGTGGCATGGGACCTGGCAACAACAGGCGCTTGAAGCCACTGCCGGTGAACAGGATTGAATTTTCCGTACTGGTCACCCGGGGAGAATCGGGCGTGAATTTCAAGGCAGCTACAAACCCGAGCAGCAACATGGCGCAAGCCCAAAACGGATAAGAGGCAAAACCAAAGCGATCAGCCACAGCCCCGAAAACCAGCACTGCCAACACAAAGCCCAGCGAGCCATACAAACGCACCTGGCCATATTGGCCAGTACAACCGGCACAACGCTCCATGGCATATGAATCGGACATGGGCACCAAACCTGAAATACTCAGGTTCAACAACAACACAAGAACAATGAGGTGAGAAGGCGTTTGCTGATACCAGAACGCAAGGGCTGCAAAACAAAAACCCGCAAAGGTGCCAAGTCGGATCCAGCGAACCCGGTTACCAGTGTGGTCAGCTAGCCAACCCCAGGCAAAGGGGCCGACAATTCGCATCAACTGCATCATGCCCAAAGCCAGGGCGATCACATCCAGGCTATGGCCAATCGATTTCAGGTAAGGCCCTAAAAACGGCGAATACAAGCCTACAAATGCGAAATACGCTGCGTAAAAAAGCGCTAACCAGCCCAGTTGCAAATGCCTGCCCGCTTTTTGGTTGAGGACTTAATAATTGGAAATGCCAGGTGGAATTTGAGGAGTGTCCACCTGAACGTCTGCACACTGCGCGCGGTGCACCAGCAGGTGATCCATAATGACCAAAGCCAGCATGGCCTCTGCGATTGGCGTTGCACGAATACCAACACAAGGGTCGTGGCGACCGTAGGTTTCAACATCAATCGGATTGCCCGCTTTGTCGATCGACTTTCTGGGCAAGCGAATGCTGGACGTTGGCTTGATCGCCATACGAACTTCGATGTTCTGCCCTGTTGAAATACCACCGAGAATACCGCCTGCGTGATTAGACCCAAAGCCCTCGGGGGTCATTTCATCGCCATGCTCAGAACCCTTTTGAGCGATACAAGCGAAACCGGCACCAATTTCAACACCCTTTACAGCGTTAATGCTCATCATGGCGTGGGCAATATCAGCATCCAGTTTGTCGTACAAAGGCGAACCCAAACCCACCGGTACCCCAGTGGCCTGAACACGCAAGCCTGCCCCGCAAGAATCGCCGGACTTTCTCAGGGTGTCCATGTAGGCCTCGAGCTCGGCAACTTTTCCATTGTTCGGCGCGAAGAAAGGATTGGTGTGCACATCGTCCCAAGTGGAAAACGGAATATCCACCTCACCAATTTGAGTCATGCAACCACGGATCTCGATACCCAGCTTGCTGGTCAACCATTTTTTCGCGATAGCACCCGCAGCCACCATGGGAGCTGTCATGCGGGCCGATGAACGCCCGCCTCCGCGATAATCACGAATGCCGTATTTGTGCCAGTAGGTGTAATCGGCATGACCGGGGCGAAACGTGTCCATGATGTTGCCGTAGTCTTTGCTGCGCTGATCTTGATTGCGAATCAACAAACCAATTGGAGCACCCGTTGTCACGCCTTCAAAAACGCCGGAAAGAATTTCAACTTGGTCTGCTTCCTGACGCTGAGTGACATGGCGGGAAGTGCCTGGCTTGCGTCGGTCCAAATCGGCCTGCAAATCTGCTTCAGTCAAAGGCAAACCGGGTGGGCAGCCATCAACCACACAACCAATGGCGGGCCCATGGCTTTCCCCAAAATTACTGACCACAAAAAGGCGACCCAGGCTGCTTCCGGACATGCGTGTTCACTCGAATAGGCAAAACATTATTTTATCGGAATATCCCGCACCTGAACGGCGCGGGTGTTGAGCTTACTCAATTGCAACTTCTCAATTGCAACTTATTTGCTGCTCAGTTGCTACTGAGTTGCTACTGAATCAAAGTACTGCTGAATGCGTTCGACAGCTGATGCCCCAGTGTGTGACCACTCAAAAATGCGTCTTCCACCCGCGCACCATTGAGCCAATCCCCGCAAGCACCCAGCATGTGTTCCTCGCTGAAATAACAAGGCATACCCACCGGGTTGCTGGGCAACGAATACAACCAGCGATGCGCGGTAACCGTCAAAGGCTCTTCGATCAACTGGCCAGTCACATTGCAAAACACATCGAGCAGCATCTTGCCCACTTCCTCGGCAGCGTAGTCCTGATGAAGTCGAGACCAATCGGCAGTGGCCTGCAAGATCCAACGGTCACCCACAGCCCTGCCAGGCTTTGAGGAATCGCGACAAATCCAGCCCAATGGGCTGTCCACCACGAAGGCCCCATCGAAATCTACTTTCACAGCCTCGCGAGGCGTGAGCATGACAGACCAAGTAACGCTGGATTCAACAGCAACGGCCAATTGCGCCAAGGGTTTGTGAACTTCATCGAACAACGGCACCACCTGCTCGGCCGGCACAGCACTAATCACCGCATCAAAGCCAGACTCTACCCTGACGGTGCCATCAGCCAGGTGCAGGGTTAATTGGTAAACACCCTCAGTGCGAACAACACCAGCCACCCGGCATTGCAAACGAACATCAAGCCCATGGGCCATGAAGCGCGCCAAACTGGCCATTCCAGGCGTACCCACCCACCGCGTGGTCGTGCTTGCATGGGGGGAGGAAAGCCCGTAGCCCAAATTAACAACAGAACCAGCCCAAGGCGCCACCGCACCCACCTTTTGGGCCTGGTCAATCAACTCAACAAATGCCGGGGACGAAGCCTGAAAATACTGGGTACCGTGATCAAAGCCCAAAGGGGGATCAATGTCGCGATTTAACCAGCGCGTAGGCATGCGCCCCCCCGGGCCACGACTTTTTTCATACAAAGTAACCTCGTGACCCAGCTGAACCAATTCGCGTGCGCAGGCCAAACCCGACATGCCCGCACCAACAATCGCAACTCTTTTTTTCACTTTGATACCACCTGTACTGCTTTTGTTTTCAACTCAATTGCTGCTTTCTTCCATGGGCCAATCGCGAATGTAGCCCTTCAGCATTTTGTTCTCAAACCCTTGTTCCTCAAGAACCGCTTTGGCCACGTCGTGAAATGAAATCACGCCGCACAGGGTGTTTCCATCCATCACGGGCAAATAGCGCTGGTGATTCTCAAGCATCAGTTTGCGAAGGCTATCCACCTCCATATCCAGGGTGGCCACGGTGGGCTCTGTGTTCATGACCTCGCGAACCACAATTTCAGCCACAGGCGGCGTGGGGCCGGTGCGGTGCTCTTTTTGCCGTTTGGCCAGAACACGTATCACTTCGCGGAAGGTTACGATGCCGGCCAGCGCCCCTTTGTCCATCACCACCAATGAACCCACGTCATGATCAGCCATGGTAACCACGCAGTCGGACAAATGAGTATCAGGGGTGACAGTAAAAAGCGTGTTGCCCTTTACACGCAGGACTTCTTTAACTTGCATCACAAACCTCCTAAAATATTCTTATGGTCGTTTTATTCATCCTACCCGAAATGCCACAGCTTTCAAGTCCAAATTTCTGGGCAGATACAGGCCTGAAGCGGCAAGGGATGTAAACTACAACGACTAAAAATAAACAAATGGAGACATGGGCATGCCAAAAACCGGAAACAGATTTCAGACTTTTGCCGATTTTTATCCTTTTTACCTGGCTGAACACAACAACCTGACTTGTCGCAGACTGCATTTTGTAGGCTCAACACTGGCACTGGTGTGTTTGTTCAAATTGATTACCACCGGCCAGCCAGTTTGGCTACTGTATGGTTTGCTGACTGGGTACGCATTTGCGTGGGTGGGCCACTTCTTTTTCGAGAAGAACCGCCCAGCCACATTCAAGTACCCGCTTTACAGCTTCATGGGTGACTGGGTGATGTACAAGGACATCCTGACCCGCAAAATCCCGTTCTGATTTTCGCGTTAATTTTTCGCGTTAATCTTTCTTGTCAAACGGGTTCACGTTGCTTCGGAATTCAACCCGAAGCGGCGTTCCATCCAGCTTGAAACGCTCGCGAATTCGGGTTTCCAGGTAACGCTTGTAGTTGTCAGGAATGGCATCCAGCGCGGTGCCGTGAACAATCACAATGGGCGGGTTCTGCCCGCCCTGGTGCGCGTAGCGCAATTTGGGCCTGAATATGCCCTTGCGTGGGGGTTGTTGGTGCTCAACACACTCCTGAATCAGGCGCGTCAGTTTGGGCGTTGACAACTTGGCGAAAGCCGCGGCGTGCGCCTCATCGACTGATTTCATCATGGCTGCAATTCCAAAAGGCTTTGTGGCAGACACGTAATGAAACTTGGCGTAATTCAGGAAAGTCAGCTTGCGCCCTACTTCAGCCTTGATTCGTTCCTTGCGGTAATCATCCAGGCTGTCCCATTTGTTCACAGCCAACACCAGTGAACGCCCCGCTTCAACAATGAAGCCAGCAATAGAGGCGTCTTGATCGGAAATATCCTGCTGGGCATCCAGCATCAAGATCACCACATTGGCGTCTTCAATGGCTTGCAGGGTTTTAATCACTGAAAACTTTTCAACCGACTCAAACACCTTACCGCGCTTGCGCAAACCGGCTGTGTCAATCAAGGTATAAGGCTTGTCATTGCGCTCGAAATCAATATAAATACTGTCGCGAGTGGTACCCGGCAAATCGAACGCAATCACGCGTTCTTCACCCAACAAGGTATTTACCATGGTGGACTTGCCCACATTGGGACGTCCGGCAATGGCCACCTTGATGCGCCTTCCGCCCTCTTCATCTTCGGGCAACACAGGCAGCTTTTCACAAGCAATGTCCATCAACTGGCGCACGCCGTCGCCATGGCTGGCAGATATGGTCTCCGGTTCGCCCAAACCCAACTCGAAGAAGTCGGCGGCGGCCATCGAGTGGGTGTAGCCCTCGGTTTTGTTGACCACCAGAATTACTTCTCGCTTGGCCTTGCGCAGCTCTGCGGCAATCACGTGGTCGTGCGGGGTGACGCCTTGGCGACCATCCACAAGAAACAAAACCAGGTCAGACTCAACAATTGCCTGTCGGCTTTGTTTGGCCATTTCGGCGTAAATACCGTCTTTGGCCACAGGCTCAAGCCCGCCAGTGTCCACTACCAAATATTCTCTGGGGCCAATACGGCCTACACCATAATGGCGATCACGAGTTAGACCAGGCTGGTTGGCCACCAAGGCGTCTCTTGTTCGGGTCAAGCGATTGAACAATGTGGACTTGCCCACGTTTGGGCGCCCAACCAGGGCAATGACAGGTTTCATGTTTTACTTTACTGGACAGATATCAGGGCCACACTGCCGCCACGCGATTGCACGATCAGCGCATCGGTGTCAGCAGGCACAGGCTGGCTGGCAAAAGAGGTGGAACCCACTCTTGTTCGCGCAATGGTTTTGCCGGTGTCTCGATCAATGAAATGAACATAGCCTTCGTAGTCGCCCACAGCCACAGCGCGACCAATTACAGTCGGCGTGGTGGGCTGGCGACGCTGGAAGCTTTCGATTTTCCAAACCTGCTTGCCGCCACTGCGGGAAAACGCAAACAAATCGCCCAGTTCATTGGGGGCAATCATGTAACGGTCGTCTACAGAGGCACCACTGGGTGCAGAAAAATCGGTGGTCCAGATTGGGCGGGCACTAACCGAGTCCAGGCAACCCACCTTGCCTTGAAACGCCGCTGCACACACTTCACGGAAGTTATAAATTGGCGTCCCGGTTACGTCGGTGATGCGCTCAATTTCGGTGGTTCCACTGGGTGTTGCCAAAGTACCTTCCCAAACAACAGTGCCCGCGCTCAGATCAAGCGCCACCAGCCGACCACCCGGAAAACCAGCATATACGCGCGCGTTGTTGACATCGACTGGGGTATTGACTCTCAAAGTCAGCGGCGGAAGCTGCCGGGTATACTTCCAGCGTTGTGCACCATTTGACGCTGAATAAGCGATCACCGAGAAGTCGATGCCGCGAACCAGAATGGTGCCAGCAGCACCCACGGGCACGCTGCTGACATCTGCGCCCACGCCGGTTTGCCATTTTTGTTTGCCATTGGCATCAAACGCGACAAGGTTGTTGTTCACGTCGATCACTGCAATGGTGTCAAGCGTGGCAGCCACACCCGCTTTCAGCTTGGCACCGACTTTCACTTTCCATTTTGTTTTGCCTGTAGCCCTGTCGATGGCCACCAACTGGCCTTCTTCGGACGCCGCATACACAGTAGAGTCGAGTAAAACAGGTGTAAAGCTGCCTTGCTCGGAGTCGCCTACATCCACGGACCAGGCGTTGGCAACTTTCAATTGCGACGTAAAGGGCTGCAATTCAGCAGGTTTCACAGCGCTGCTGCCGAAGGGGTTCAGGCTGCTCATGGTCGAACTGATTGCAGCACAACCGCCCAACAGGGCCAAAACAGCGACAAGAGATGAAATTTTAATGACGTGCTTCATTGGTTCGCTCATTGTTTGGCCTCCACTTTGGGCAAGGCACTGATTTTTCGCTCAATCACTTGCTTCCACGGACTGTCGGCTTGAATGGTGCCAAGCGCCAATTCATATTCTTTGCGCGCTGTTGCCACATCTTTCTGCGCCAGGGCCAGGTCACCCAAACGATCGTGAAAAAGGCCTTCAAAGCCTGGGTAGTTCTCGCTCAAGGCCGATTTGGCTGCATCGAACTCGGATTGCTCAATCAGAATACCGGCCAACATCAAACGGGCAGTTGCCACATACTCATCCAGCTTGGATTTTTCAGAAGCCCACTTCAACGATGCTTTCGCTTCTTCCAGCTTGCCTTCATCGAAAAAGGCTTTGGCCGCAATCAACGCCCCACGCTGTGCGTAAGGGGAGCTGGCATGCTCCTCGAACAGGGTCTTCTGGATTTCTCCCACCAGTTCGATATTGCCCTCACGCGTGGCTGCCTCCAAACGTTCATAAACCACAACTGAATCAGTAGACTGGCGTGCCTGCCACCATTTCCAACCGTTGTTCAAGGCAAAGGCACCGAACACAAGAATCAACACGGTCAAGATAAAGCTGCCGTATTTGGACCAGAATGCCTTCAAACTGGCCAGTTGTTCTTGTTCTTCAAGGCTGTATCGACTCAAGACTCCTCTCCTTCTCCGTAAAGCAGACCGAAAATGGCTTCGGCCAATCCCTCTTGTTTGAATTCCTGCTGCTTGCTTTCACCACGCAGCAGTTTGACAGCTGCAGTGCCGGCATTTAATTCGTTTTCGCCCAGAATAACTGCCACGGCAGCACCGCTGACATCTGCGCGCTTCATTTGGCTTTTAAAACCGCCACCACCGGCGTGAAGCACCACGGCAAATCCTGCATCCCGCAGCTCTTCAGCCAGGGTAAATGCACGCCGTGACGTGCCCTCGCCTTGATGTACCACATACACATCGAGGTCAGCCGTGTCATCGGGCTGATTTACTTCGAGGTACAACTCGAGCAAACGTTCCAGTCCAATTGCAAATCCGATGGCCGGCGTGGGCTTGCCACCCAGAATTTCAATCAAGCCATCGTAGCGACCACCGCCACAAATAGTGCCCTGCGTGCCCAAGGCATCAGTAATCCACTCGAACACGGTGAGGTTGTAGTAATCCAGACCACGAACCAAACGTGGGTTTTCAATGTAACGCACGCCCGCATCGTCAAGCAGGCGTTTTACGCCCTGATAATGTGCCAGGGATTCCGTTCCCAAAAATTCCGACAAACGCGGTGCGCCGTTGACCATGTCTTGCATGGTGGGGTTTTTCGTATCCAGAATACGCAGCGGATTGCTGTGCAGGCGGCGCTTGGCATCTTCATCCAACAAGTCGGCGTGCGCTTCAAAATACGTAATCAGCGCCTGCCTGTGCGCCAAGCGTTCTGGTGCTTCACCCAGGCAGTTGATTTCAAGGCGCACATCTTCAAGTCCCATCTCACGCCACAGGCGCGAGAGCATCACAATCAACTCCGCATCAATATCGGGTCCGGCAAAACCCAGTGCTTCAACATCGAGCTGATGAAACTGCCTGTAACGCCCTCGCTGGGGGCGCTCATGGCGAAACACAGGCCCCATGGAGTACACCCGCTGAGGCGCTGCATAGGTCAGATTGTGTTGAATGGTGGCGCGCGCAATGCCCGCGGTGAATTCTGGCCGCAAAGTAAGTTCATCGCCATTCAAGCGATCCACGAAACTGAACATCTCTTTTTCAACGATGTCGGTGACTTCACCAATGCCCCGGCGAAACAGCGACGTGGGCTCCAGCACAGGGGTTTTGATCAAGCGGTAGCCATAAGAGGTCAACCACTCTCGAAGCATGACCTCGAGATTTTCCCAATGAATGCCCTCCACGGGCAATACATCGTTCATACCCTTGACGGATTGCAGTCGGGGTTGCTTTTTGGATTTGGATTGTTCCGGCGACTCAGGATGACTCATTGACGCATTCAACTTAATTTCTCAACCCGGTATTGTCGCCTATTCTTGGGCTACTTGTTGCCGCCAGCGTACCTTTGCTCTACATAACGCTGCACAATTGCCTGAAATTCCTGAGCGATGTTCTCGCCCTTCAAGGTCACCGTGCGTTTGCCGTCTAGAAACACAGGGGCAGAAGGAGCCTCACCGGTGCCCGGCAATGAAATACCTATGTCGGCGTGCTTGCTTTCACCTGGACCGTTCACCACGCAGCCCATCACGGCCACTTTCATTTCCTCAACGCCCACATACTGGTTTTTCCAGATCGGCATTTGATCGCGCAGATAGGTTTGAATTTGATCAGCCAGTTCCTGAAACACAGTGCTGGTGGTTCGGCCGCACCCAGGGCAAGCAATCACCTGCGGCGTGAAGGCCCGCAAGCCCAGCGATTGCAAAATTTCTTGCCCAACGACCACTTCCTTGCACCGATCACCATTGGGCTCGGGGGTAAGCGACACACGAATGGTGTCACCAATGCCTTCTTGCAACAGCACAGACAATGCGGCAGTCGATGCCACGATACCTTTCGTGCCCATTCCCGCCTCAGTCAAACCAAGATGAAGGGGAAACTCGCTTCGACCCGACAATTCCCGGTACACCGCAATCAGGTCTTGAACCTGACTCACCTTGCAGGACAACACAATTTTATTGGCGGGCAAACCGAGCTCGACCGCTTTGTGTGCACTACTTACCGCAGATTCAATCAATGCCTGGTACATCAGTTGCTGCGCTGGCAATGGGTCGGCTTTCTTGCCGTTTTCATCCATCATGCGGGCCAGCAGGTTTTGGTCCAGGCTGCCCCAGTTCACGCCAATCCGAACTGGCTTGTCGTGCTCAGCAGCAATTGAAATCATAGCCGCAAAGTTATCATCGCGCGAACGGGATGAACCGACATTGCCAGGGTTGATGCGGTACTTCGACAGGGCCTTTGCGCAATCCGGATACTTTTGAAGCAACAGGTGCCCGTTGTAATGAAAATCACCCACCAATGGCACGGGGATTCGCATTTTATCGAGCTGATCTCGAATGTAGGGCACCGCCTCGGCAGAGGCGTCGTTGTTCACCGTGATTCGAACCATCTCGCTGCCGGCAAGATAAAGAGCCTTGATTTGCAATGCCGTATTCAGTGCATCGGCCGTGTCGGTGTTGGTCATCGACTGCACCAAAACAGGGGCACCGCCACCGATAGACACAACATGGTCTTTCCAGCGGACATCCACTTGATGGGTCTTGTGTCGCTTCAAGGGGGTATTTGGAATCACGATGAACTTCTGGCGAGATAGACAGGTTGCTGAAAGGCGGGGGCTGGAACAGCCCCCTCGCAGATTTTACTGAACAGTGATTCGAGCCACTTCTCCACGAATGGATGAAGTCAGATCGACTGATTTTCCGTTGCTGGAGATACTTACCGCCTTGGCGTTACCAACAATCAACTTAAAGGGCGCTTGACCCTTTACTTCAAGATTGCTGCCACCGTCGTTGAGTTGGGAAATCAACACTTTGTCATTTGCATCGCGAACAGTCACCCAAGACTGCTCTTGAAAGTTAAACCGCAACACGCTTTCAACATTGGAGGCCAGGGGAGCAGCTGCGGGCAATGCCGCATCAGCAACAGGTGCAGCGGCTGTAGTGCTGGCCGCGCCGGTGGCATTTGGTGCTGCGGTTGCGGGGGGTGCAGATTCACCCACAGGCGCAGCAGGTTGCTGAAGCGCCGGGAATACGGCCGTATCACCGGCTGCAGCTGGGGCTTCCAGGCCCAAAGGCAAAGAACCATCCGCTGACACAGCACTCTCGGAACCTGGTGCAGTGGCCACAGGCGCCTCATTGGGTTCGATCACTTCTGCATCACCCACTTCAGTGGTTTGACTCGACATGAATACGGGAATGTAAAACACGGCCATGACCACCACTGCTGCCAGCACAATGCCGTAGCTCAGCGATTTCTTGCCTGTTTTACGATCAAAATTCAAAGTGGACAAGCGCTTGGAGCTGTTGGGCATCTTGGGCTCAAGCGGCTCGGAGCGCCCACTTTCGGCCTGGCCAGAACGAGCGGCTTTGACCTGGGCACTGGCCTCAGAAAACCCGAAGGACATGATGACCGGTGCAGGATCCATCTTCAGGGCCTTGCAATAACTTTTAATGAAAGCCTTGGCAAAGGTCTCGGGCGGTAGGCGCCCAACATCACCACTTTCAATGGCTTCAAGCTGACGTTCGTTGATTTTGGTTTGAGCACTGATGTCGCTCAAGGAATAGCCGGCCTTTTCACGGGCAGCACGTAAAATTTCTCCCGGGTTCTGGCCCGATTCAAGCAGAGTCAAATTGGGGTGCTTTTCAGCGAAGGAGCCATTGCTTGGCTCCGGTTTTGCATCTTGACCTGCACTGGCATCTGATGATTCAGTTTTGCTCATCGCACGATTTTCATTCATTTGGTCTTTCCAAGCGTCGGCAGGCGCAAAGGGCCCCGATTAATCATTGTAGTTCTTTACCGCCACCACCTTTGCAGCATAATCGAAGCAAGCAGGTAGGTTCAAGCGATTTCGATGGAAATTCAATGTGTTGAGGAGTTTTTTGAGAATGCGCCACAAGTTTGGCGACAAAAATATCGTTTTTATAATTGAATTAATACACAATCACTGCCACAACACACTCAATCTTGCTTTCATTGTATGACAAAGCATGCACGCTGTTTGCCTAGTCCCTGCGTTTGGAGGAACCCCTCAGTTCTTCCAGGGACACCGTACTTACAAGCCTCTCCTTGACCTTGGTTCGGTCTCGAACTTCGCCAGCCAGTTGACCGCAGGCTGCATCGATGTCATCACCCCGGGTTTTGCGAACTGTGGTTACTACACCCGCGCCACCCAGGATATCCACAAACGTTTTGATTGCAGGGCTGGTTGACTTGAGCAAACCCGACTCTGGGAATGGGTTAAACGGGATCAGGTTGAATTTACAAGGCACAATTTTGGCGATTTCAAGCAATTGCTGGGCATGCTCTGGCTTGTCATTCACTCCATCAAGCATGACATACTCAAAAGTAATGAAATCACGCGGCGCAAATTTCAGGTAACGCAGGCAGGCATCCAGCAACTCACGCAATGGGTACTTTTTGTTCAGCGGCACGAGGTGATCGCGCAGCGCATCGTTGGGCGCATGCAGCGACACAGCCAAGGCCACCGGACAATCTTGCGAAAGCCTGTCCATGAAGGGCACAACGCCCGATGTCGACACAGTGACCCTGCGGCGGGAAAGACCGTAAGCCGTGTCATCCAGCATTAATTGCAAAGCCGGGACCAAGGCATCGTAGTTCAACAGGGGCTCGCCCATGCCCATCATGACCACATTCGTAACCGGGCGCTCTTGGGCGTAAACACGGTCGCCAGCTTCGCGCAGCAAGACATTGGCCTTCCACAACTGGGCCACAATTTCAGCGGTACTTAAGTTGCGGGAAAAACCTTGTTTGCCAGTAGAGCAAAAACGGCAATTGACCGCGCAGCCTGCCTGCGAGCTGACGCACAGGGTTCCGCGGCGCTCTTCGGGGATGAACACTGTTTCAACTGCATCGCCATTACCAACATCAAAGAGCCACTTGCGCGTGCCGTCTTTGGATACATTGTCGGAAATGATACTGGGGGCCTTGATGCAGGCACGGCTGTTCAAATTCTGGCGAAATGATTTCGCAAGGTCGGTCATGGAATCAAAATTGTCCATGCCTGATTGGTGAATCCACTTGGCCAATTGTTTGGCCCTGAATGGTTTTTCACCCAAATTGCCACACCACTGAATCAGCTCGGGCACCGAGTAGTCCAGCAAGTTGTCGAGTTGTGCACTCATGGTGTGTCCTTTCAAAACAAACGGGGACGCATGTGCGCCCCCGGAATTCAACGCAATCTAACTAGATTAGCGTGAAAATACTTGTGACGCTGGGAAGAAATAAGCGATTTCGTTTGCAGCTGTTTCAGCCGCATCAGAACCATGAACTGCGTTGGCGTCAATGCTTTCAGCGAAGTCGGCACGAATTGTACCGGCAGCGGCTTCCTTGGGGTTTGTGGCACCCATCAATTCACGGTTCTTGGCAATTGCGTTCTCGCCTTCCAGGGCTTGAATCATCACTGGGCCAGAAATCATGAACTCAACCAGGTCGTTGAAGAAAGGACGTGCCTTGTGCACTGCGTAAAAGCCTTCAGCTTCAGCGCGTGACAGGTGAGCCATGCGTGCGGCCACTACCTTCAGGCCAGCGGCTTCAAAGCGGCTGTAAATTTGACCAATTACGTTTTTTGCAACAGCATCAGGCTTGATGATGGACAGGGTGCGCTCGATTGCCATGGTGTAACCACTCCGAAAAGATTAGAAAAGCGTGAAAATTAACCCGCGATTATAGCTGGTTTATGTAAAAAACCCAATCAAGGGCCTGACCCACGTCTTGAATTGAAACTTTTCGCCATTACCATTACTCTAAATCCATACAAATTCGCGTTTTACAAAGGAGCGAGTAACCATGTCTGAATTCAGAACTGCACAATTTGGCCGCACAGCCGGTGGTGTATCGACCGTAGAAACCAACAGGGTTCTGCGAAACACATACTTCTTGCTGGCCCTGTCGATGATCCCGACAGCCTTGGGCGCGTTTGCGGGCATTCAATTCGGCTTCTTCCGTTTGTTCGCTGGCAGCCCCATTCTTTCTTTCGTGGTGATGCTTGCCGCCATGTTCGGCTTTATCTGGGGCATTCAACGCAACCGAAATAATTCCTTTGGTGTTGTGCTCATGTTGGGCTTTACCTTCTTCATGGGTTTGATGCTCTCCGGCATTTTGTCGGTCGCGCTTAGCCTGTCCAATGGCGGCTCCATCATCATGATGGCTGCGCTGGGCACAGCCGGTATTTTCTTTGGTTTGGCCAGCTACGCCGCGGTGACCAAGCGTGATTTCACCAACATGGGCAAGGGCCTGCTGATTGGTTTGGTTATGGTGATTGTGGCCTCTGTGGCCAACATCTTCTTGCAAATGCCAGCCCTGTCGCTGACCATTTCCACCATTTGCGTGGGCTTGTTCTCGCTGTTCATTTTGTACGACCTGCAACGTGTCATGCGCGGCGGTGAAACAAACTACATTTCCGCCGCCTTGAGCATTTACCTGAGTTTGTACAATCTGTTCGTGAACTTGCTGCAACTGCTCATGGTATTTACAGGTGGCAGCCGCGAGTAAACAAGCGCCTGCCGGGATTAAGTTACCTGAAAGTAACTGATTTCAAAGCACTTTTTTGACACTTTGCAACATCGAAAGTTGTTGCAAAGTGCATTTCAGAAGCGCAATATAAAATTTCAGTGGGTCGGTATCTATACTGACCGCCGAGTTGGTGAGGCAAACGCACCAACGAAAACGGGGCCGCAACGGCCCCGTTTGTTATTTGCGCAGTTGAATTCTGTTCGCCAGGGTCAGGAATAGTCGCTGTACTCCACTCGCTCAAACACTGCAATTGACTCAACATGCGATGTATGGGGGAACATGTTCACCACCCCTGCTTTCATCAACTTGTACGAGCCGACATTGCAAAGTACCGCCGTATCCCGAGCCAAGGTGCCCGGGTTGCAGCTGACATAAACAATGCGCTTGGGCTGAAACTCTGCACGCGCACCTACAATTGCCTTACAAATTTCCAAGGCCCCGTCGCGCGGAGGATCGACCAAGACTTTGTCGTATTGCCCCCAACTTTCCCATTCAGGTGTTTCCACTTCGAACAGATTGCGCACATGAAATTCGGTTTTATCGGCCAGGCCGTTGAATTTAGCATTCTCGCCGGCTCGGTCAACCAGGTCTTGCGAACCTTCAAAACCCTTCACGTAACTGCTTTTCGTGGCCAAAGGCAAGGAGAAATTACCCAAGCCGCAGAACAGATCAAGCACGCGGTCTTCGGGCTTTAAATCGAGCAATGACACCGCACGGCTAATCATGGCGTCGTTGATCATGTGGTTCACCTGCGTGAAATCAGTCGGCCTGAATCGCATTCGAATACCAAAACTGGGAATGCGATAAGTGAGGTCCACTGGCTTGTCAGCTTCAAGACGATGTGCAGTGGCTGGGCCACCTGGTTGCAGCCACCAGTCAACACCCCACTTTCGGCCAAAGGATCGAATCGTATCGAGGTCTGACTCACTCAAGGGTTCCAGGTGGCGTAACACCATCGCGGTAACACCATCGCCCACGGCCAGTTCAATTTGGGGAATACGCATGAAAATGCTCAGCGTGACCAGCATATTGCCCAGGGGCACAATCATGTTGGACACATGCTTGGGCAACACATGGCATTCCTGCATGTCCGCCACGTAAGAAGATGCTTTCTCGTGAAACCCGACAAAGAACCGCTCTTTCTTGATCACAAAGCGGGTACTTAAACGCGCACGGTGTCGATAACCCCAAAATGAACCATAAATGGGGGGCATCATCTGCTCGGGAGTTTGGCGACCAATTCGCTGCAACAGGTCTTCAAGCGCGCGGTTTTTAATGGCCACCTGGGCATTGGGCTCAATGTGCTGCATGGCGCATCCGCCACACACCCCATAATGCGGGCACTTGGGCGTGGTGCGAGTGGAAACCGTATTCAGCACCTGCAGTGTTCTGCCTTTTGAATAGCTTGGCTTTACTCGCGTAATTTCGGCAACAACGGTTTCGCCGGTGATTGCACCATCGATGAAGTGCACTTTGCCATCCACATGGCCAATGCCATTGGCATCCAGGTCGATTGATTCAATGGCAACTTGCACCCGTGGAAACACCACGGGTGTTCGATCTTTTTTCTTTTTGCGGCCCATGGCTACATTCAATAAAAATTAACGGGCCGGGAGGTAATCCATCGGGTCAACAGGTTTGCCTTGCTTGCGCACTTCGAAGTGCAGTTTGGGGCGATCAGAATCGGACTGCCCTGCTTCCGCAATTTTCTGGCCCTTGGTGACAGGCTCACCTTCTTTCACCAACAAGGTTTTGTTGTGGGCATAGGCGGTCAACAAGTTGTTGTCGTGTTTCAGGATAATCAAGTTGCCATAACCGCGCAGCGCGTTGCCTGAATACACGACACGGCCCGCCTGAGAGGCAATTACGGGGTCACCCACTTTGGCAGCAAGGTCAATACCCTTGTTCACACCCGCTTTGTACCCTTGAATAATTTCACCTGGATGCGGCCAAATAAAACCCAAAGTAACAGCAACGGGAGCCGGCGGCTTGATTTCCGGTGCTGGTGTGGCCTCGACCGGTTTTGCACCGCCAGCAGGAGTAATCGGGGTTACTTCAACGCCAGTGTCTTCAACAGTGCTTGCCCCAGATGCACCAGCCGCGACAGCACCAGGCGCACCCGTCACACGCAGCTTTTGACCAATGCTTAGCTTGCTGGGATCACTCAAATTGTTGGACCGCGCCAGCTCACGCCAATCCAGACCAAAATCAAGCGCAATGCTGTACAGGGTATCGCCAGCTTTGACGGTGTAAACACCGTCGGTGGCCACTGCGGTGTCAGTAGAACGGGAGGGCAAACGATCGACCACCGGGGCCTGGTTACCCGTTGTTGTACAGGCGGCCAGGAAGGTCAGTGTTGCAAACCCAACTGCCAATGCACGTGTGTAACCCAGCAATGGGGTTCTGGTTAATGCGCCACGTTTCATACGATGCGAGTTCCTTGTAACAGGGGTACGAATTTTACCAAGTCTTTTTTCTCTCGGTGCCATTTGTCGACCGCCAAACGATCGACAATGACCAGATTTTGCTGATTCTGGTCAGCCACGGGCACTATAAGGCGCCCGCCAATTTTTAACTGCTTGAGCAAGGCTTGCGGTATTTCCAAACCCGCAGCGGCCACAATGATGACATCAAACGGTGCTTGTGCGGGCAACCCCACCAAACCATCGCCATGAATTACTTTGACTTTCTGAAAGCCGGCAAGTTTTAAGTTGCGCAGGGCCTTGTCGTATAACGCCTCAATGCGTTCTATGCTGACCACCCGCTTTGCGATGCTGGCAAACACCGCAGCCTGGTAACCACAACCCGCACCGACTTCCAGCACATTGTCCAGCTCTGCACGGCCATCCAGCGCGTATTCAGCAAAACGGGCCACGGTGAAAGGTCGTGAAATGGTTTGCTGATGGCCAATTGGCAAGGCTGCGTCTTCGTAGGCTCGCGATGCAAATGCTTCGTCCACAAACAAATGCCTCGGCACAGCACCAATTACATCGAGCACACGCTGATTCACAATGCCCAGAGTTTTCAGTTTTTGAACCAAATGCCCACGCGCACGCTCGGAGGTCAGGCTTGAACCACCGATGCGTTCCGGAATGCGGTCCAGTTTGCGCGCAGACTGGGTAATCAGCGCAGGTGCTGGCTTGAAGCGGGGCTTTTGATCCATGTTGTTGTTTTACAGCCAATCGGCCAGGGTCTTCATTTGTTCGGTGTGCGTTAAATCAGCTTTCAAAGGACTGATCGAAATTTTACCCTGCTTGACCGCATAAAAATCGGTGCCTGGGCCAGCATCTTTGGCACCGCCGGGTGGGCCAATCCAGTAAACGGTTTCATCTTTGGGATTCTGGGTGGGAATCACGGGTTCGGCATGGTGGCGCTTGCCCAAACGGGTGCATTCGTAACCTTGCATGTCATCGTAAGGAATCGGGGGAATGTTCACATTCAGCAGGCAATGTTCCAAACCAAGTTTGTTGTTCAGGAAGCGCTCAACAATTTCAGCCGCCACGCGGGCTGCGCTGTCCAGGTGCGCATAACCTTTGCCAGCCAGCGAAAAAGCGATCGCGGGCAAACCACACTGAAAGCCTTCCATGGCGGCTGCCACAGTGCCTGAATAAATGGTGTCGTCGCCCATGTTGGCGCCGTTGTTGATGCCAGACACCACGAGATCCGGACGACGTTCCAGCAAACCAGTCACCGCCACATGCACGCAATCGGTGGGGGTGCCATTCACATAACGAAATCCGTTGGCGGCTTTGCGTACTGTAAGCGGCCGGTCAAGTGTGAGGGCATTGGACACGCCCGAGCGGTCTTGCTCGGGTGCCATCACCTCCAGGTGAACCGTGTTGCCGAATCGTTCAAGCAAAGCGCCATGCAAGGCCAAAATGCCGGGGGCACTGTAACCATCGTCGTTGCTGATCAGAATGTGCGGGATGGTCAAGATCAAGCTTCCTTGCGGCGAAACACCCAAGTGTTCTCGGTGGATTCTTTGGGTGCAAATGCGTAGCCTGCCACCTTGAACTTTTTCAGTTGCTCTACATCTGTGATGCGTTGGTCAACAATATAACGGGCCATTAAACCGCGTGCTTTTTTGGCGAAGAAACTGATAATTTTGTACTGGCCGTTTTTGTAATCCTGAAACACGGGTTGAACCACGCGTGCGTTCAAGGCCTTGGTATCAACCGACTTGAAATACTCATCTGAAGCCAGATTGACCAACACAGGGTCTTTTTTTCCGAGTTCCTTGTTCAGGGCCGGCGCCACGGTCTGCTTCCAATAGGCGTATAGATCTTTGCCGGCAGGGTTGGGCAGCTTGGTGCCCATTTCAAGGCGATAGGGTTGCATCAAATCGAGTGGACGCAAAATGCCATACAGGCCCGACAGAATACGCACATGCTTTTGTGCAAAAGCCAAACCGTCTTCGTCCAGGGTTTTTGCATCAAAACCATCGTACACATCGCCATTGAATGCCAGCAACGCAGGGCGCGAATTCTTTTTGGTGAACTTGGTTGACCATTCGCTGTAACGCGTTGCGTTAAGCACACCCAACTTGTCAGAGACCGACATGAGTTCGGAAATATCGGCCGGACTCATGGGGCGAAGAATATTCACCAGCGCTGCGGCCTGCTCAACAAACTGCGGCTGTGTACTGGCTGAAACGGACAAGGGTGTTTCGTAATCGAGCGATTTTGCGGGAGAAAGAACTACAAGCATGGACATGAATCACCTGGTTGTTACTACGGGTTTATTATCGCAGGATCTGGCAGGTGATTCAGGGACAGGGTGGTGTGAAGTCGGGAAAAAATACCCAATACAAGGTATGCGAGTGACTGGTGTTTTTGAGGTTGGCCGCGGATGCGACTTTGTCGCTCCGCTTCTGGCCGTGTCTCCCAGACTGTCTCTCCCGAAGATGAATGTATTACCTGTCACATGCAGCAATTGGATTCAGGCAAATGTGTTTGCAAGTTTTGATTTACTGTATATAATCACAGCATGTCCATTCGAGATTGGTGCCATGAAAGGTTTAACTGCTCGTCAACAAGAAATTCTTGATTTAATCCGAGACCAAATTACCCAATTTGGCAGGCCACCCACTCGCGCCGAAATTGCACGGCAACTGGGATTTCGCTCAGCCAATGCAGCAGAAGATCACTTGCAGGCTCTGGCCAAAAAAAATGTCATTGCACTGGATGCCAGTACGTCACGGGGCATTCGCTTGCTGGGTGAATACGCCGAAGGTTTGGAAGAAACTGCCAGCAAGGCCGCCGAACGTGCAATGGAGCAATTCATGCAATTGCCACTTATTGGTCGTGTTGCCGCAGGCAGCCCGATTCTTGCCCAAGAACATGTGGAAAAACAAATTCCTGTTGATCCCTCACTGTTTCCAGACAAGCCCGATTACTTGCTGAAAGTACGCGGCATGTCGATGAAAGACATCGGCATTATGGATGGCGATTTGCTGGCCGTAAAAAAAGCCAGTACCGCCAGAGCGGGCCAGGTGGTGGTTGCACGCGTGAACGACGATGTCACCGTGAAACGTTTTTTCCAGAAAGGCCATGTGGTTGAACTGCAAGCCGAGAACAGCGATTTCGCTCCCATTGAAGTCGACTTGCGAACCGAAACATTCGCAATTGAAGGTTTGGCTGTTGGTTTGATTCGCCAAGGCCAGTTGCATTAAAAAGCAGTTATTGCACTAAAAAGCAATGTCGGGGGTTGTTGTGTCGTCTGATCTTGCCAGCATTCACCCCGGCGTGTGGCGTGCCCACCAGCTTGCCAACGACACCAGTGCGCGTATACCCAGCGGCTTTGTTGCCCTGGATCAACAATTGCCCGGGGGTGGCTGGCCTACCCGCAACCTGATTGAACTGCTGTTAAAACACCATGGCATTGGCGAGCTTCGCTTTCTAATGCCGGTGTTGCGCAAACTATCGCTGGAGAAAAAAAAACTGGTGCTGATTGGCGCACCGCTGCTACCACTCACGCCGGCGTTTGAGCAGTTCGGTGTGGCCTTGGATCAAGTGCACTTGGTTCAAACCGACAAACCCCAAGATCGCCTTTGGGCGATCGAACAAGTGCTGCAAAGCGATTCCTTCGGTGCACTTTTCATGTGGCTGCCTGAAGAAAAAACACTCTGCAACCCAACTGTGTTGCGTCGCTTGCAGTACCAGGCCACTCGTTCACAGGGTTTAAGTTTTGTATTTCGCCCCATTCGGGCACAAATGCAACCCTCCCCGGCTTCACTGCGCTTGTGCCTGACGGCCCAAAGCAGCAATAGCCTGCGAGTGCATTTGATCAAACGCAGGGGGCCTGTGCTTGAGCAGGCAATACTGATCAATTTACCAAAACCGCAAGGTGCTTTACCCGACACCCCGCACTCACAGGAGCTTGTTCGTGCGCTGGATCGCCCTGAGTTACAAACAATCCCGCAACCCACGCGAAGTCAAATCACAATTTGATGCCAACTCCTTGTTTGAATTGGCAGCACATTACAGCCCGGTGGTGTGCTGGCGACAAGACCAGCATCATGAATATGTGGGTTGGCTGGTTGAAGTGCAGAGCAGCTTCAGGTTGTTTGGTGGCGCACAGGCTTTGCTTTCGCAACTCTGGGAAAGTACCGAGGAATTTTCTGGCGAATTGCAACTGGCCAACCACCACACTGCAACCGGCGCATGGTGGCTTGGCAAGTGCGCCCCCGCACGCAATCTAGACGATTTTCTGGCCATGCTGAATTTCAATGAAAACAGTTTGCTGGCCCTGCCAATTTCAGTGCTTGATTGCGATGTGAAGCTGCAAACCACCTGGCGACAATGCGGTTTTGGCCGCATTGGTGATTTGTGGCGTTTGCCACGCGATGGATTTTTAAAACGGTTTGGCGCACAAGCCTTGGCTGAACTTGATTCGGGTTTTGGGCTTCAAAACAAACTCACCATAGCAACGGCACCCCACGAACCTGCGGATACATTCGAGCAAGAAAAGGAATTGCCTTTTCACAGCGACAGGCTTGATCTGATTGAGCACCATGCACAAGCACTGCTTGAAGCAGTGTGCAACTGGCTAAAGCAGCAAAAACATGGCACGCGTGAATTGCACTGGGCCTTTGTTCACGCGCACGGTGAAGAGGTTTTACGCCTGAGAAGTGCGCAAGCCACCGATTGCATCGACACATGGAAGCGCCTGCTGCACCACCAACTGGGGCGGATGCAATTTGACGACGACATACGCAACCTTCGAGTGCAATGCATGCACAGTGAATTGCTGCCCAACGTGAATCGCAGTTTTTTACCCGATCCGGCAGAAGGCACTCGTAACTGGAACAACACCTGCGATGTTCTTCGCGCGCGCTTGGGCGAACAAACCGTATTATTTGCAGCCACAGAAAGTGACCCAAGGCCCGAATGCAGCATTGTGTTGCAACACACCCCGCTGCAAAAACCTGCGAACACTGCCTTTAAGAAAATTGAAAACCAACATGCCCCTGAATTGAACAATGCGACATTGGCGGCCAGCAGCCCGCGCCCATTGTGGCTGTTGCCAACGCCCAAGCCACTTCAAGGAAAAGCCCCACAGTGGCAAGTGGGTGGCCCATGGCAATTGCTTAGCGGCCCTGAACGTGTTGAGTTTGGCTGGTGGGATGCCAAACCTTGCAAGCGCGATTACTACTGCGCACGCGACAGCAATTCCAGTTTGGTGTGGCTGTATCAAGACCTGCTTGAAGAAGATGCACGCTGGTTTTTACATGGTTACTTTGCATAAGGCACTCTGAACATGAATGCGCCATTGCACACCGCACCACCTTTTGCTGAAGCACTGGCGTTGAGTAACTTCAGTTTTTTAAAAGGTGCGTCACACCCGGAAGAACTGGTGCAACAAGCCAAACTGTTGGGTTACAGCGCCATTGGCATCACGGATGAATGTTCGCTGGCGGGCATTGTTCGTGCACATCAGGCCGCCAAGGAATGTGGTATTCAACTGTTGGTAGGCGCCCAGTTTGTGTTCGCAAACAACAGTGCATTTACCGGCCAGCGCATTGCCTTGATAGTGAAAAACAAAACCGGCTACACCCACTTGTGCAGGCTGATTACCCAGGCCCGTGGCCGTGCAGCCAAAGGCGACTACCTCTTCACCCGTGACGACCTTGCTGATATTCCACCCGGACTTCAATTGCTGCTGGTGCCCGACGAACGCAACAAAGACAATTTTCCGGCCCTCTTAAGCTGGTGTGCCAAGCGTTTTGCTGGCCGCATGCACTTGGTGTGTAATTTGCAGCACCGTGGGTTCGACAAGGCATGGCTGCTGCACTTGCAAGCCCTGGCCCACCTGCACCGGGTTGAGCTCATGGCCAGCAACTTGCCCGTGATGCATTCTGGCGAACGCAAGAACTTGCATGATGTGCTGACTGCCATTCGACTGAACTGCAAGCTAAACGACGCAAAACCATTTCTGGAAACAAATGCGCAACGTTGCTTGCAGCCCTTGCAAGTGCTTGCCAAAACTTACCCGCACAACTTACTTAAGCAAACTGCAACACTGGCGGCACAGTGTGTTTTTTCGCTGGATGAATTGCGCTACCAATACCCGCGTGAAATTAGCCCTGAAGGCCTGGAACCAACACAATACTTGCGCCAACTTGTGGAAGAAGGCGCAGCCCAACGCTACAGCGGCAAAGTGCCCGCCAAAGTCAAGAAACAAATTGAACATGAATTACAGCTGATTGAGGAACTGAAATTTGAGGCCTACTTTTTAACGGTTTACGACATTGTCCGTTTTGCGCGTTCCCGCAATATTTTGTGCCAGGGCCGTGGGTCTGCTGCCAATTCGGTGGTGTGTTATTGCCTGCACATTACCGAAGTCAACCCCGACAAAATGGCCGTGCTGTTCGAGCGTTTTATCAGCCGGGAACGCAACGAGCCACCCGACATTGACGTGGACTTTGAACACACGCGCCGCGAAGAAGTGATTCAATACATTTACAAGAAGTATGGTCGCGACCGGGCCGCACTGGCCGCCAGCGTGGTGGTTTACAGGCCCCGCTCAGCATTGCGGGATGTGGGAAAAGCCTTGGGGTTGGGTACAGATTTGATTGAAGATTTGGCCAAGTCGCAAGATGGCGGTTACAGCCGTAGCATGAGCGTGGACCACATGGTGCAGGCAGGCATTGATGTTCGCCAAAGCACTGTGCAGCATTGCGTGCATTTGGCCGATGAACTGCTGGGGTTTCCACGGCACTTGTCGCAACACACAGGCGGCTTTGTGATTGCGCGCGACAGCCTGACTGAACTGGTGCCAGTGGAAAATGCTTCGATGCCAGAGCGCAGCGTCATTCAGTGGGACAAAGACGACCTGGACGCCATGGGCCTGATGAAGGTAGACGTACTGGCGCTTGGCATGTTGAGCGCTATTCGAATGACGCTGGACGAATTGCACAAAAAACCCGGTGCCCCCAGAACCCTGCAAGCCATACCACCCGAAGACAGCACGGCATACGACATGATGTGCAAGGCCGACACCGTGGGTGTGTTTCAAATTGAAAGCCGTGCGCAAATGGGCATGCTTCCCCGCCTAAAACCCCGTGAGTACTACGACCTGGTGATTCAGGTAGCCATTGTGCGGCCCGGCCCCATTCAAGGCGGCATGGTGCACCCGTTTTTAAAACGCAGGCAGGGCCTGGAAGCAGTGAACTATCCTTCGGAGGCCTTGAAAGAGGCACTGGGCCGTACCCAAGGTGTTCCTATTTTTCAGGAACAGGTGATGCAGGTTGCAATTCTGGCTGCTGGCTTTACACCGGGCGAGGCCGATGCATTGCGTCGCGGAATGGCCGCCTGGAAACGCAAAGGCGGCCTGCACCATTTTTACGAGCGCGTGGTGAACGGCATGTTGGAGCGCGGCTACACCCGAGAGTTTGCAGAAAGTATTTTCAAACAAATGGAAGGCTTTGGCGAATATGGTTTTCCGGAAAGCCATGCCGCCAGTTTCGCCTTGTTGGTGTATGCATCGTCCTGGCTGAAATGCCACCACCCGGATGCATTTTTATGTGGTTTGCTCAACGCGCAGCCCATGGGTTTCTATGCGCCGTCACAGCTGATTCAAGATGCGCAACGACATGGCGTGACAGTACGGCCCGTGGATGTGCAGTGCAGTGCCCTTGAAACCCGACTGGAAAGCTGCACAGGTCAGCTGTGGACCGTTCGTCTGGGTTTAAACCGAGTCAATGGCTTGAAACATGACGCTGCTGTGCGTATTGTTCAAACCCGCGAGCAAGGGCTGTTTGAAAGTGTAGAAGACTTGACCAAGCGCGCTCGGCTTGACCGCGGCGACCTGCTTGCACTGGCCGATGCAAATGCGCTTGAGCAACTGGCAGGGCACCGCCGCCAGGCCGTGTGGCAAACCGCAGCAACTGAAACAAGGGGCGTTCGGCACGGCGCAAACAACACAGACCTGCTGACCAACACCCGCAGCAATGAAACACCGCTTGAATTGCCCAAAGCCGGTGAACTGGAAGACATGCTGGCCGATTACCGCGCCACAGGTTCAAGCCTGGAACACCACCCTATTTCATTTTTGCGCAAGCAACTGGCACCGTACAAAATAAGGCAGGTTGAAGAATTGCGCACTTACCCCAACGGCAGGCTGGCAAGAGCCTGCGGCATTGTGACACACCGGCAACGCCCAGCCACTGCGCACGGCACCGTGTTTTTAAATCTTGAAGATGAAACAGGCAATGTGAATGTAATTGTGTGGAACAGCCTGGCCGAAGAACAGCGACAGGTGCTGCGCAATGCGCAAATTATGGGGGTGTTTGGTATTTGGCAGCGCGAAGGTGAAGTGTGCAATTTGGTGGCACGCAGGCTGGTGGATTACACCCACCTGCTTGCTCAACTGCAAACGCCGTCGCGAGACTTCAAGTAATCAGGCAAAGCTTTTTTACTTCAATGATTAAATATCCACTTCCACCAAATTGCCTTTGTCCTCCAGCCAGGTGCGGCGCGCGCCACTTTCCGTGCGGCCCATCAACATGTGCATCATGGCATTGGTTTCGGTCACATCCATGCTGCCCAAGGTAACCGGCAACAAGCGACGTGTGTCAGGGTTCAAGGTTGTTTCCCACAACTGCTCGGCATTCATTTCACCCAAGCCTTTAAAACGGGAGATCTTGATGTTCGCCTCTTTCACACCCTCTTTGCCCAGTTTGTCTTGCACCGCATAAAGCTCGGCTTCGTCGAGGCAGTACAGTTTGCGCGCGGGCTTTTTTCCCTGTGCGGGCACATCCACGCGAAACAGCGGTGGACGAGCCACATACAAGTTCTGGCTTCGAATCAGCGCAGGAAAATGCTTGTAGAACAAGGTGAGCAACAACACCTGAATATGTGAACCATCCACATCAGCATCGGAAAGAATACAAATTTTGCCGTAACGCAAACCGCTTAAATCGGGATTGTCATTCACGCTGTGTGGGTCCACGCCAATGGCCACCGCAATGTCATGAATTTCCTGATTGGCAAAGAGGCGGTCTTTGTCGGTTTCCCAGGCATTGAGCACCTTGCCGCGCAAAGGCAACACGGCCTGAAATTCTTTGTCACGGCCCATTTTGGCCGACCCACCGGCAGAATCACCCTCAACCAGAAACACCTCATTCAGCGTAATGTCGGTGCTTTCACAGTCGGTCAGCTTGCCTGGCAAAATGGCCACTGAAGAGCTTTTTCGTTTCTCGACTTTCTGCGCTGCACGTGAACGGGCTTGCGCCTGTTTAATGGCCAGTTCAGCAATTTTTTTACCGTCTTCCACGTGCTGGTTCAACCACAATTCAAATGCAGGCTTCACCAACGAAGACACCAAACGCACTGCATCGCGGCTGTTCAGGCGTTCCTTGATTTGTCCCTGAAACTGCGGGTCGAGCACTTTGGCCGACAACACGAAATTCGCCTTGGAAAAGATGTCATCAGGCATCAACTTGATGCCTTTGGGCATCAGCGAGTGCATTTCACAAAATGCCTTGATGGCCTGAAACACTGCTTCGCGCAAACCCGATTCATGTGTACCACCAGCAGAAGTCGGAATCAGGTTCACATAGCTTTCACGCACGGGTGCACCCTCCGACACAAAAGCCAGGGCCCAGGCTGCACCCTCGCCTTCTGCAAAACCTTCATCGCGAAGTACATCAACGCTCAGGTCGCCGCTGAACATGGGAGCCACCAGTTCACGGTCGAGCAACTCTTCCTTTAAAAAACCACGTAGTCCGTCATCGAATTTCCAGCGCTTGGCTTCACCGGTTTTCTCAGAAACCAACACCACCTCGACACCTTTCAACAACACAGCCTTGCTGCGCAACAGGCGGTCCATTTCGTTCAAGGGCAATACAGCGGAATCAAAGTACTGGGGGTCGGGCCACACACGCACGGTGGTGCCCTTTTTCGGATCGCTGCTAGTTTGCGGGCGTACTTTCAGGGGTTCGATTACATCGCCACCGCTGAACACCAATGTGCCCACCTGCTTGTCGCGTACCGCACTCACCTCAAGCCGGGTTGAAAGGGCGTTGGTTACTGACACACCCACACCGTGCAGGCCGCCTGAGAAGCGATAAGCGCCACCATCGGCCTTGTTGAATTTGCCGCCGGCATGCAGGCGGGTAAACACCAGCTCAATAACCGGCACCTTTTCTTCGGGGTGAAGACCAATCGGAATGCCCCGCCCTTCATCCTGCACCGAGACACTGCCATCGGTGTGAATGGTCACCGTGATGCGCGTACCGAACCCCCCCAAGGCCTCGTCGGCTGCGTTGTCGATCACCTCTTGAATAATATGCAAGGGGCAATCGGTGCGGGTGTACATGCCGGGGCGCTGCTTGACTGGCTCTAGCCCTTTAAGGACACGGATGGACGATTCTTGGTACTGGCTCATGACAACCTGATAGTTCAATGACCGCTTGATGATACCAATAATTTGGATTCATTTCGGGCAGGACTGGAACCATCTGCGGCTGTGCCAGCACTCATGACCAAGATAGGAAATTTGTTCCGCGTGGTTAGCACAATTTTCAAGGCTAATAAAGCAGCATGTCACCCCACCCCCTATCCATGGTGACACCTCGTTCGGACTTTTTGCAGCCTTGATACGCTGTGGCGTTATTTAAACAACTCGCCAAGGCCGACCATGATTCCACTTCCGTTTCAAGTAGAGAGGCTCGACATGAAACCGATTGCCCCCAAGTTAAAGATCACCGCGATTCAAAGGTGCTCAAGGGCGAATCTGGAAACAACTCGCTCGGAGTTTGAATTGTTGGTTGCCAAGCAGGAAAAGCGGTTGCGCAACTTCATCATCAAACATTTTCGTGATGAAAACGCGGTCGAGGATGTATTCCAGCAAACCTTGATTGAGGCTTACTGCTGCTGGGACAGCTTTCGAGGTGATGCAAAAAGAGCGACCTGGCTGTTTGGCATTGCACTGAACATTATTCGGAACACCGCGCGCCGCTCTCCACAGTACAAATTTCATTTCACTTCGGATGAAGACCTGGAGCTAGAACAAGCGGAGGGGTCTGACCCCATGCAGCATTGCATGAAAAACGAATTCAGCATCAAACTGGAATCGGCGATTGGTAATTTGCCCAACGATCTGCGTGAAACCCTGGTTTTGGTGGTTCAGCATGGCAATTCTTACCAGGAAGCGGCTGACATTCTGGGTATTCCAATTGGCACGGTGCGTTCGCGAATTTCAAGGTCGCGCGCCCAATTGAAATCAATCTACGACCTGTATATGGACTGATGAACGCAAATTTGGCAACCCGATATGGGGCACTCAACAAAATTCTGGAATCACTGGGAATGACTCTCAGCGACACCGAGCAATGTGCCGGTGAAGATGGCTATCGAATTGATTTTGAAAAGAACTTCACAATTGAGCTGCAACACCTTGGCGGCGCAGATTGCAGGGTAAGCGCAAGAATTTTCAGCTTGGGGAAATCGTTACAGGTTCAGGAAAACCAAATTAAACTGGCCTTGGCCCTGTTTGGTGAATTGAAAAACGACATGCCCGAAGGTGTGTCAACCGCAATTTCAAACCACGACAACTGCTTGCGCCTGTGTGTTGAAATTGTGAGTGAAAGCAAAGACATAATCATGTCGCAATTTCAAGGCTTTGTTCATGTGGCGTTTGCCTACAAAAAAACCTACTTTCAGCACAAAGGCTCAACCTAGGGCGATCAGCCTCGGCTTTGTGCAGCCTTGGTCCGGTCGGCTAAAACAGCCTGAAGCCACAACTCGAATTTCTCTTTTGCATCCAGCACATTGTTGGCCAACATCAACCTGGAAACATGCAGCTTGGAATATTCAAGCTCAAAAATACAGGTTTGCTCCAGAGACTTAGCAAGCCAACGCTGCGACAGCCAATCTCGCAAGCAGTTACTTTCATAGCTGTTTAACACCAGGGTGGCCTGAAACTCGGAGGGACACGACCACGACTGCAACAATTCAGCATGCCCCAAACCTTCAACAAGTTGCTCGTTAATCAAAAACCAGTTTCCGGGAGGGCTTTGCAACATGGGATTTGTGAATGCCTAGACAACACCAGCGGTGTCGCTGTGAACTTGTTGTGCGAGCGTACGGGGTGTAGAAAGGCCCGGGAAGCGCTGCAGAGAAAGAGGTTTCATCGGGCGAGCTTTGAGTTCAGAGAGAATGGCTTTGAAGGTGGTGCGCGCAGCAGAACCAGTTGGGTTGGCTGCACTGCTTGCTTGTGAAGACGCAGACTGTATTGGCGAAGTGTTTGGTTTGATCATTGGTGATAATTACAGGCACGAGGCCGATAAACGTCGTTTCATGAACATTGAGTGGCTTTGTCATCGGAATGGTTCCCGGTTTTTTCGAGCAAATCGAAACGTTTCATGCGGTAGTAAAGGGAATGCAAGGGAATACCAAGGCTTTCACTGGCCAGGCGTGCGCACCCGCGGTGTGCATGCAATGTTTGAATCAGAACGGCTTTTTCGAAAGCCAGCAAACGCTGCTTCAAACCGGCAGGTGCTTCGCTGCCAGGCACCGTGCAAGGTTCGCCCAGCCCCATCACATGCCGTTGTGCAAATGCGTGTAACTCGCGCACATTGCCAGGCCATGGTCGGCTCAACAACTCGTCCGTATCTTCAAGGTCCAGCTTGGGAACTTCCAGCTTGAACTGCGCGGCCACATCGTTCAGGAAATGACAGTACAGGGGAATGATGTCTTCGAGTCGCTCTGCCAAGGCAGGAATTCGAACCTGCGACACACTGAGCCTGAAGTGAAGGTCTTCCCGAAATCTGTTCTGTTCCACCAAGGTTTCAAGTTTGGTTTTTGTCGAAGCGATGACCCGAAAAACCGAGTTGTAGAACACATGCCCACCCAGCCGGATTGCGCCGCGATATTGCAGGGCATTCAGTAACTTGGCTTGACATGACAAAGGCAGGCTGTCTATTTCATCCAGGTACAGGGTGCCATTGTGCGCAAGCTCCAATTTTCCTGGCCTGTCTTTTTGCGCCCCGGTGAAAGCACCTGCCATCACGCCAAACACCTCGGCTTCAAAAAGCTGCTCTGGCAAGGCAGCGCAATTTACGTGCACAAACTCGCCTTTCACGCCAGAGTGCGCGTGCAGCCAACGCGCAGCGGTGTCTTTGCCAGCACCCGTAGGCCCAAGCAACACGGTGTCGATGGGCAGCTGTTTTAAGCGCTGTAATTGGGATACCGCATGGCGCATGGGTTGCGAACGAACAAATTCGTCACTGTAGGGCCCCAGGTTGCTGTTGGGCAGTGGCTTTTTACCAGAACGAAAAGGTTTGGTTCGTATCAGCTTTTCAAGTACATGAACTGCAGCCAAAGGATTGGCCGGGTGCACAATGGACGCAAAAATGGGAATGTCATGGTAAACGTACTCTTGCCAGGGTTTCTCGATAAAACGAATGATCTGTGTTTCAGGCTTTCTACCCTGGGCTTTGAAGTGCTCAATTAAATCCCCAAGCTGCTCCAGGCCCTGATCAACCAGCAGCCAATGCGCGGGCAAACTGTGTTTGCCCAACAGGTCGATCAGTGACAGTTCGTGAACACTGGCCTGCATCAACAACGCTGCGGCACGCAATCTGCTTTTGAGTTCGGGGGATTCAATGCAAAGGGTTAACTCGGTCATTTGCAGCCACGGCACAATGAAATGAATAAAGTTCATTGTGAGGGCTGCGTGCCAGTATTGGATCACCCCTTGGGATTAGTCAATGTTGTGATTCTGACTGCCCCATCACCTCCACCCGCAGCATGTCCCGTGCGCGTGACAAACGGGAGCGAACTGTACCAATGGGCAAGTCCAGTTCAAGTGCAGCATCCTGATAGGTAAACCCCTCAAGCAACACCAACTGAACCACTGTTTGCATTTTGCCCGGAAGGTGATCAATTGCAGACTTGAGGGTTTCCATGCGCTCCTGACGCATCAGGGATTCTTCAGGCTCGCACATGGAATCGGCAGGAATCAGGCTGATTTGCTCATCAAAATCATCGCCTTGAAAACGAAAACTGGTGTCGCGGTAACGAAAGTTTTTCACCAGATTCAGTGCAATGCCAAACAACCAGGTTTCTGGTTTGGACTCTCCACGAAAACTCGCCCAGTTGCGAAATGCAGCCAGGTGGGTTTGCTGAATAAGGTCATCCACATAATCCTCACGGCGCAGGTGTTTGCGCACGAAGTGGGTTAAACGCGATTGCTGCGACTTCAACAAGGCCTCAAGCGTGCAAAGTTGTGCCGCGGTCAGCGGTGTTGCTGTGTTTTCGTCAATACCTGAAACGGTGATTTCGAACTGCTGAACGTTTGCGGTGTGTTCCATGACCTGCCTCTGTTTGCTTGTGTGTGGTAACAAGCGTTGTGCAGTGTGCATGCCAGGACCATGCAAATTTCAAACGGTTGATTTCATGGCGTATTTATTGATTAACTCCCAACTCGTGTTGGATTTTTTCTAAATTTGGAAGGCTGGGCGAAGCAAAATCTCTAAATCAGCACAGGCTTGAGTACAGGCTGACTCCAGTTGCGGTGTAAAATGCGCTCATCTCGCGGTAGTACAATGGATAGTACGAGGCCCTCCTAAGGCTTAGATACAGGTTCGATTCCTGTCCGCGAGACCAGGCATAAAAAAAGCCCCTGACAAGTCAGGGGCTTTTTCATTCACACGCCGGCTTGTTCAGCTGGCTTGCTCGGTCACAATTTTCCAGCGACCGTCTTCTTTCTTCAAACGCAATGTTTTGCGAACATTGTCCGAGTACTTGTCGGCTTTGTAGGCCTGGTCAAACTCGGCAGTGGCTTCTTCGCCATTGATTTGAACATTCAGGTTGCTGATATCGACCTCAATACTTGCCTTGCTTGCGATTCGGGCACGGCGCTGGCTTTCCCATTGTGCCCGGCTTTGCGCGCCAGGCAACTCGAAGTTGGCCGAGTAGAAGCTGAGGTAGCCCTCCACATCGCGTGCACTCCAGGCTGCGGCCCAATTGCTGACCACCTCGGTTACCTCAACCTGAAGCTGGGCAGGGCTTGGGCCTGCCGGTGCTGCAACAGGTGCTGCGGGTGCAGCAGCTGTTTCCCCCCCCAGCAAGTCGTCTGCGGCGGGCGCAGCCGGATCAAGCATGGTATCTGCTGCTGGGTCCATGGCTGCTGCTGGATCTGCAACAGGTTCAGCAGCCGGTGCTGGTTCCACAGCCGATGTAGGAGATTGATCCAGCACTGCCGGGCGCAACTGGTCCAGACCGAGGAAATGGCTGACTGGCTTCAAGTTGTCGGCATTGTTGATCAATGCCTGACCACCGTAAGTCACAATCAACAAACCAATGAACAGCGTATACACAGGCAGCAACCAGCGCTCGTAGCGATAGTAGAAGGGCTTGTGCTTGGTGTCTTCAGCTGCCTTGTCCATTTCAGCTTCACCCACTACCTGCCTTGCAAGCAACTGGTTCAGCGCCACTGGCGGCGAGAGATAACCCAACTCAAACGCGGTGATCACAATCATCCAGAAGTGGACAGGGTGAATACCGTTGCTGTAGGCAATTGGCGCCACGGTGGCCGACACGAGAATAACGGCACCAAACGGGTCCATGACCATGCCGATGAATACCATCATGAACATGAAGATAGTCAGCGCCATCCAGATACTGCCCATTTCGGCTGGCACAATGCTCATCAGACCAGAGCGTTCGATCATGCCACCCACGCTAATGGACAAGGCCATCAACATGATCAGCGCACCGATGTGGCCAATTGTTTCTGTGGTGGCACTACGTACCGCCATTTCCAGGCCTTCGTTCTTTTTCTTGTCTGCCTGTGTATCGCCACCTACTTTGGTGGGGCCACCACGCAACTTGTCGAAAATAATCACGAACAACATGATCACGGGCAACATCACTGGTGCAGTAAATTCGTCCAGCTTGGTGTCCAGCAGGTACTCATAGCCGTAAACCACCAACAACATGATCAAGATGTAAGGCGAAACTGGCACCAAGGCGCGAAGCGACTGCGGCAGGGCCTCTTTGGCCTTTGCACGCTCTGTCACACGCCCTTCTGCTTTCAGCAGCGCAATGATCATGAAAATCGTAGAGGTCAGGATGAATACGAACAAACCCCAGCCATACAATTCGCTGGTAGTAACTTCTTTGTTCAAGGCCGCAATAACCACGATGAGCAGACAAGGGCGAAGTACCACACCCAGTGAACCCGACATGGCGGTAGCAGCCAATGCAAAGTGGCGCCGTGCGCCAACGGCCAGTACCTCACGGTACACAATGGCACCAGCCGCGATCACGAACACACCAGAGGCACCTGTGTAGGCTGTGGGCACAGCAGCAGCCAGCAACACAATGTAGGTAAACACCTCAGGCGGTAATTTCCATGGACGCAGAATGTCCATGAACAGGGAAACCACGCGGGTTTGCTTGAGCAACATACCTGCCCACAGGTACAAGGCCAGGTTCAGGAAAATGCTCGACAATTCGGTGATTTGGCCAAAATAAATTGCCAAACCTGCGACGTAATCGTCCATGAAGAAGTTGATACCCGCATTCAAGGCCATGAACGCATACAACGGGATACTCAACAGACCCATGCCGTAACTTCCGCCCTCCTCAGCTTGTGCGGGAATTTTCAGCACGTCTTTCAAACTGATGAAGGACAGTGCTGCAAACAGGGCAATCGCGATAATGCTGATCAGCGGATTTTCAACCGCCACGCCCGAATCGTATTGAAGTTTCAGGTAGTAGCTGGCCGAAATCGTCATCAGCAAGTTGGCACCCAACATCGCCAATGAATAGACCTGAAAGTCTTTCTTGGTGCGGGGTGGACGCAGGCTGATGTGATGAAAATGCTTGGTGGTTGAAATGGCGGCAATCGCGACCATGATCAACAAAATCAATGGGCGATTCTCTGTACCAAACTTGAAAATCCCAAAGAAACCGGTTTCGACCTCGCGGAATGCCTCCACTTCGGGAGTAATCGCTTTGCTGACCCGTTCGTACACGGCGAAGCGTTCGCGACACTGGTCGCGCGCAGCCTCCAGCGAGGCACGGATTTCGTTCGGATCAATTGCAACATCACCAAACAACAAATCGAGATCGGACTTGGGCGCGCTTTCAGCATCGGCAAGCTGTTTGGCGACCAGTGCATCAATGTCGGGGTTGGCTTCACAGGTGGGTGCTGAAGGATCGGCACGCAACAGGAAGTATTGAACCTGGTTTTCGGGATCGCCAAACATGCGCTCGCCTAGCCGCAAGAGCTGGCCATGCACCATTTCGCCGGTACCAATAATCAGGGTAAGTAACAGCAGTGAGAAAATCGGGAGGCTGGACAGCCATTCGGATGGCGTGCGACCAAACCATTTTTTGCCGGCGGAACTCTGCATAACGGATCCTTATCAGCGTCAATCGACTGATTGACTGATCTAATTAGCTATTTAAGATAATAAAAAAGGGGCAACGGCAAGCCCCTTTACTGCAAAGGCAAACTGGCGGGAATAAGCCCCGCCAAATTCTGTTACAGCTCAGTTTTTGTAGAACACTCAGAGTCGGCACGGTTCACACCACAACGAATCTGTTTCATGATGTTCAAAGCCTTGGGGTCGTAAGATCCGCTCTTGGCGAGACTGATACGGGATTCGCGCAACAAGATGGTGTATTTCACAGAGTCGGCGGCAGGAATATCCATCCATGCACCATTGGGGATGCCCTTTTCAGCATTAGTAATGATTTGCATGCCGGCCGGGAATTTCTTGGACCAGTAGTCACGTGATTTTTGTGCGAAGCCTTCAGGGAACTTGCTCTTGTTCACGATCAATTGGTAAGTAAGAACAGCAACCGGGAAGCGAACAATAGCCCCTGCGTTACCCAAGCCCTTGTAGAGTTCCAAAGGTTTGTAGGCAGCAGCAGGCGCAGCAATAATGTCAACAGAGCCGTTATTGAACTTGGCACCAAAGTTGGAAATGTCAGCCGACACGGGTGAGGCGCCCACTTTGGAAATCATTTCCTTTTGGGCTGAGTCGTAATCAAACGAGGCAATCTTCTTGCCAGCCAGTTTTTCAACTGAGTTGATGTCGCGGCTTTTCACATACAAGTAAGCAGCGCCAAACGGGAAAATACCCGCCACCTGATAGTTGCCTTGCGTCATTAGCGCGTCTGCTTTCTCAGTAGCGAACAGTTGAATGGTGCGCTTGACAACTTCATAACTCAAAGGCATGTCCACTTTGCCGTCTTTCACCACGGAAGCAGCACCCAAGGCGTCGATTGAACCGGCAACCGAGTTGTATGCACGGGTACGAAAAGACGTAGCAACCAACATGTCACATTGGCCGGTCTTGAAGTTTTCCGAGGCGATTTTTTCATCGGTGAACGCTTCAAGCTCCAGGTCGGCACCAAAGCCCTTGGCGGCGAGAACGTAGTCTTTGCTCAGGTTGAACACATCACCGCCCGCGCCCAGAATGTCGAACACGCATACTTTCTGTTTGGCCAAAGCCGGTGATGCGGACGCCATCAGAGCCAAGCCGAAGCCTGCTGTGATTGCTTTCATTTTAAATGTCATTGTCTGGTCTCCCAAAATTGTGTTTCTGCGCCTTGTACCAGCTGCTAGAGTGCTGTCAAGGCTTGCTGTGAGCAAAAACTTAGTTCAACAAGTCGTCCACGTTCATGCCAGCTGGCATCGCGGCTTCTTCATCCCAATACTTTCCCATGCTGCCCACTGGGGTGCGAGTACCTACATTTTCTGTCCAGTAACGGTCGGAAAGGTTGGTCATCACAGCAACGGAAATACCTTCAACCAATGCGTATTGTTCGCTTGGTTTGAAATCTTTGACATTGGCAAACCGCTTGGTCGAGTCGCGGAAACGGGTGGTGTCGCCCACTGCCAGCGAGGACAAACCGTACATCACGTGAGAAAGGCGAACACCCTGACGCTCGCCAATCAGCATGGACAGGCGGAATGTACCCCACACGTCTTTGCCTTCAGAGGCACCCGGCAAAATACTCCACACCACAGCACGAGCTGCATTGGGAGCACCCCACCATTTGGCATTCGATATGCAGGTGAGCGCGCGTTCGGATTTCGGTGCGATGTCGGTGGGTACACCTACCATTTGCTGGGAAGCAATGTCGTTTACCACGGCTTGCAGGCCAGCCACGGTGCCTAGCAGGTAGGTCAGTTCGTCGAAATCTCGTTCAAACTCGGGGCAACCCTCACCGTACTCGAAGTTGTATTTGTCTTCAAGCTTGTTGCGCATGGCTTCAAACGCGCGCAGCTGACGGCGGGCCGTAATTTCCAGCAAGCGCTTTTGACCGATACGGGCGTCTTGGGCTTCTTCAATGTTGTTTTGCTTGGAGGCACGCAGGTAGCGCAGCTCTTCTTCCACGGCGCGCTGTTCGGAACAGGCGGCAGAGGAAACCAGCAACAGGGATTCAAGCAGTTGGGGGTCGCCACCAAACGCGCGGGTACCACCTGAGATTAGAGGAAAATTGCCTGTGGCAAAACGACAGGCCATGTCGACATCGTCGATTTCAAGCTGAGGAGGAATAATTCGGCGTTCAATCAGGTTAATCGCGAGGTTTGTGGCACCCCGCTCAACGCTTGCGCAACCTGCCGCAAATGCAACCACTCCCGAAATGGCCAATAAACGCCATACGCCAGCTTTGATCATTGATGTCTCCGTTGATTTTTCTTTTATACCTTGTCTGGTCAATATTTGGATTTGACCTTTGAGTAACAAGGTTTGCGCACGTTATTAAACCATGAAATATTCACCCATCCAAGGGAAAGTAAACAGTTGTTAATAGAAGCGTCATTCTATTTAACCCGGCAAACCCAAAGAAAGATGCCAAAACACCCCGCAATTGAAGGCAATAAATTGTTAAAAAGCGCGGAGAATAAAGTATCTCCATGTTGCCCTCTCGAAATTCATGATGCAGATTGACCTACCGGCAGACAATCCCGACACCGCTGCAAAGGACAACACAGGCAAGCCTGAGCAGATGAAGCAGGCCGTGAAGGACATGACGCCGCTGAAGGGCAAAACTGCACTGGTGGTAGATTCTGCGTTGGCTACTCGCCGCGCGCTTCAGGATCAACTTTCGCAATTGGGTGCCAAGTCAGTTATTTTCGCCAGCTCGGTTTCTGAAGTTGAACAACATTTGAGTTCTCGAGAATTCGCGCTGATTGTTTGCGAATATCAGCTTGAAGGCGACCGCAACGGCCAACAATTGCTGGAAGACTTGCGGGTGAACAAAAAACTGGCCTGGTCCACCGCATTCATGATGGTGACCGGTGAGCGAAGTTATGGCAATGTTGTCGCAGTGGCCGAGTTTGAGCCTGACGATTACCTGATCAAACCTTTCACGGCATCGACGCTGTCAGACCGTGTGGTTCGAATATTCAACCGGAAGATTCGCCTGGCTGAAGCCTACCGTTCAATGTTCGAGGAACGCTTTCAGGAAGTACCGGGCATTTGCGAAGATCTGGAATCCCGGTTTCCCCAGTACCTGAATGAACTTGAACGCATGCGTGTTGAGTCGTTCTACAGGTCTGCACAGTATGAGAAAACCGAGCAGGAATTGCTCGCCAAACTTGAGAAAGCCCCCAAGCCCTGGATGCAGTTGTTGCTGGCCAGGGTGAATCTTGAGAAAAAACAGTTTGAAGAGGCCAATGAACTGCTCAGTGAAGTCGTGAAAACAAACCCGGAATACCTGGCAGCAAGCGACCTGTTTGCTGACGTGCTTTGGGAACAGAACCGCCCTGCCGATGCATTGGATATTCTTGAGAAAATGGGTGCGAAATCACTGTCATCGACTACACGCTTGCGCAAGCTGGCCGACCTGGCCGTTCGGATTGGCGACAATACACGATCAAAGAACTACCTGACGAAAGTAATTGACCGATCTCGAAACACCTCACTTTCGCAAATTCACGACTACCTTCAGCTGTCGAAAATTTATGTAAAAGAAGGTCGACATGAAGAGGCTGAGAAATTGACTGCAAAAATGCGCAGCACCGTGAACTCTGCCGAGCTCGACCTGGCACGCGCCATGATGGCGATACAAAAAGACATCGCCGATGGACGAGGGGTGAAAGCCAGTGACAAACTGACCGCGTTTTTCGAGAGTAATTCAGATGTACTGCCCACGCTTGAACCCGAAACATTGACCAGCCTGCTGGAGCTTTGTTTTGCTGTAAACATGGACACCAGGGGATATGAACTGGCCAGCCAAATTACCAAGCACAAGCCCTCCAAGGCCATGCTGGACAGAATTCGTGCAGCGATTTCGGATTTCAAAAGCAACCAAGGCACCGCCAGCGACTGAAAACACGGCCAACTACAAGGCCCAAGCAGACTTGATCAATTCATCCAGATAAGCGCCATAAAACTCGGGCAAACTGGCGCCCAACAAGGGCTTTCCAGCCGCAGTACCTTTGGCATTGAACACCATGACTGTGGGTGAAAACTTCACATTTAACGGACCAGCCAGAGATTTGCCGGTATACCTGTTGCCGTCAAACCAGGTAAAACTGCGTTTGTTGTCGGAGAAATCAATTTCGTAAACTGCCACCCTACCCTCGTAACCAGGATCGGCGTGAATGTGACGAAGCGATTGTTGTCTGACTTTTTCGCAGTAAGCACAATCGGGCAAAGAAAACAAAATCACCACGGCGGGTACTTGCCCGTGCTGAAGATTCGATGGAAAAGAAAGAGTACCGCCACCCGCGCCAAACGCGGGTGAAAACCAGGCAAACAACACAAACAGCCAAATTGCTTTCATGCAATTTAGACCACAAATCCTGGGTTGTCGTTCATTCCGATCAATTTGGGTGTGTAAGGCACTTTGGTGGCCACTGTTTTCTGGTCTTTCAGGTACGTTTCTACCACGTCCCAAATTGGCGGTTCGCCGTTGTTGCGGGCTTCCTCAGCCACAGGGGCCCAACCCGCCACCTTGTAAGTTTTCGAGGCCTCAATGGGTTTGCCGTTCAAGCGCATGTCTGAAATACGCTGACCAGCTTCGCCGTTGGGGTTGCAGGTGTAGGTCAAACCACCCACACGCACCATGTCACCACCCTGCTGATAATACGGGTCGGGGTTGAACAGGTTGTCACACACATCCTCAAGCACTGTTTTGATGAACTCGCCTTTCATCTGCGTGAGCGTGGTGTTGGGATAAGTAATTGCGGTTTGATCCATCAGGTGTTCGCGCGTGATGGTTTGGCCGGGCAGCAAGGAAGTACCCCAACGGAAACCAGGAGAAAACGCAATTTCAGCGTCTTTCACTTCAATCAAGGCATCAATAATCAATTGATCCCAACTGCCATTGAAATTGCCACGGCGGTACAGCAAGCCTTCGCTCACGGCCAGGGGTTCGCTCAGCTTTTCGATATAGGGTTTGCGCACATTGCGCACAAAGGCATCCATGTTGGGATCGGCTGGCAGCATGTTCGAAAACACGGGCAACAAACGGTATTTGAAATCCCGCAACTTGCCACCTTGAATATCCATGTCGAGCACACCCAAAAACTTGCTGTTGCTGCCCGCGTTGGTCACGTAGGTGGTACCCGACGAATTTTTCACAGGAATGGCATTGGGTACACCATCGTGTGTGTGGCCACCCAGAATAAAATCGATGCCGGTGACGCGGCTTGCCATTTTCAGGTCAACATCCATGCCGTTGTGTGAAAGCAGAACCACTGCTTGCGCGCCTTTGGCACGCACTTCATTCATCACTTCCTGCATGCTTTCTTCCTGGATGCCATAAGACCAATCCTTCACAAAGTAACGCGGATTGGCAATTGGGCTGTAAGGAAACGCCTGGCCAATGATTGCAACCTTGCAACCATTGATTGTTTTCATCACATGGCTGGGAAACACGGGGTCGCCAAAATCGGCGGTTTTGATGTTCTGCGCAATGATGTCGATTTTGCCTTTGAAATCCTTTTCAGCCACTTCAAGAATTCGATCTGAACCGTAAGTGCATTCCCAGTGCAAAGTCATCACATCCACGCCCAACATTTTTGCAGCATCGACCATGTCTTGCGCATTGGTCCACAAGCTGGTGGCCGAGCCTTGCCAGGTGTCGCCGCCATCAAGCAACAGCGCACCTGGCCGGTTGGACTTCATCATTTTGACCAAAGTTGACAAATGCGCGAATCCGCCCACCTTGCCGTAGTGCTTCGCAGCCTCTTCAAAATTCAGATAGGTGAATGCATGTGCCTGTGCTGAACCGGGTTTGATGTTGAAGGCTTTCAGCAGCGATTCGCCCACCAAATGGGGTGCTTTTCCAAATGCGGCAGCCACGCCCAAATTCACATTGGGCTCTCGAAAATAAATCGGCACCAGCTGGGCATGGCAATCGGTCATGTGAAGCAGGCTGGCATTGCCAAAAGGTTTCAGGTCGTACAGTTTTTCACCGTGACCACCAGCCAGCACATGGGGTGAGTTGATCGCCATGCCAGCAGCCGAGGCGGCCGCCAACATGCCCATGAATTCGCGTCGATTCATCTGCATAGGTATTTACTTGTTGACCGGTGATTCTGGTGCCATCAACAGGGCCATCACATCTTTCAACTGGGTTTCAGTCAAAATGCCCTCGGCCCCAAAACGTGGCATGTTGGAACATGCGTTGTAGGCATGCGAGTTCCAGATTTTGGCCCAGGTGTACTTCATGATTTCTTCAGAATTGCCTCGCAGCTTGCCGTACTGGTACAAGGAAGGACCAATGTTGCCATACGACAATTCTTGAGGTGCCAGTTGATGACAGGCGTAACAGTTGCCGCCCGCAGCCGTACCTTCCTTGTCGGAGAACTGAAAACCCACGCCGGTTTGAGCAATTTTTTCGCCTGCTTTCCAGTCACCCAGAAATTTGCCATCGGCTGGATACTTCACCGCAGACAAGGCGGCATTTTGCAGCTCGGTGCGTTTCGCATCAGGCAAACCGCCAGGTGCTGTCTCCGCCAAAGAGCACGCTTTTTGAAGCTCGGTTTGGTTCACGCGTTCAAGTTTGGCGATGCCCTTCTCCTTGAACGATGACAACATGAGCTGGTGGATCTCTTCATTGCTTGGCTCGGCCACGACAGATTGGCTGTCTGTATTTGCGCACGCTGCCAACATAGCGACCAGTAACAGCCCAGTTGAATATTTGATTGTACGAAGCATGTTTGTTCTCCTTGTTGTTAGCGCTTAAGCGAAGTGGCCTGCATGGTACCGCCCTCGGCTTTCACACCCAGGAAGGTAATCAGGTCGATCGACGCTTGCGAGCCATACTTCAACTCGGGGAAACGTTGCTGACGGAAACAATCGTACATGCGCCATTGCATGGAACGAACCGCGCCCTGCGACACCCGGTAGGCCGGCCAGGCGGCGAATGCGGCTTGTGCAGGTTCGGGTTTGGTCAGGTTCGGTAAGCCTTGCAGGCGAATGCGCTGGTCATCGCTTGCGTGGCAACTTGCACATGAAAAATCGTAGGGGCCGGCACGGTAGAAGAAAATTTTCTCGCCACGGGCGCGCGATGCCTTCTCCTCGGGATGGCCTTGAGGAACCTTGATGGCAGCACCACGCGATTGCGCGTAGATATACGCCACCAGCGACTCGAGCTCAGTGGGCTTTTCACCTGCGCCCGAGTATGGCTTCTTGGTAACCTCTGCAACATCGCGACCTTGCAAAGTCACCATGCAATGCACCAGGCGAGTTTCAACATCCATCACTTTGCCCGCATCACCGAAAAAACGTGGCATTGTGGCGGCAACACCCTGTAACTTGCCAGGCCCTGCACCCATATCACATTGCTCAAGTGATGCATTTTTAGGGCCTTGCGGCTTGCTCCAAAGGTCTTCGCCGCGCAGTTCAACCAACTCTGCCGGATTACCATCGGCCAGCATGTCGCGGTATTCCTGAATACCTTGCTCGGTGGTTTTTTGAGCGTACGCACTCATGGTGAAGGAAGCCATTGCTCCGGCGCCCACAAAGGCCACAACGGCTAGCTTGGCCGCTGTTTTTGCTGTTTGCCTCATCTCACACCCCTTTTTATGGTTATGAATTAATTGGAGATTACGCCACTTTGGTTTTGTCAGTTCGGGAATCACCCTTGTTGTCAGTCCATGTGATTTCGACTGTGTCACCCACTTTGCCGCCTTTGAAAGAAAAGGACAGGAAGGGATTCTTGGACACCGCTGGGCCCCAATTGGCCATCAACACCACTTTGTCATTGCACTTGGCCGTGACGTTTTGAATAAACCATGCGGGCACAAGGCTGCCATCGGAGACCTTGCGCTGGCCGGTTTCCATTTCATGCGCCATCAACACTTTCACTTCCACTTCGTCGCCACTGGCTTTGGCGCGAATTTTCATTGGATCACCCATGTTTTTCTCCTGAATTTTTTAATTAACCGCCACAACCACCGAGGGTCACCTTGACCTCTTTCTTGGCAAAGTAATACTTGCCATCGGCCTTCACGAGCGCATACACATCGCTTGACTTACCCATTTTTACGCGTGTGTTCACCTTGGCATCTGTGCCAGCAGGAATCATGAATTGAGCAGACAACATGGAGGGATTGTTTGCCACCAGCAAAGCCACTTCTGTGGTGTTTTTCAGTTTGCTGTCGGCACCCACTGGCACCACCGCACCGTTTTCGGCGATATCAGGTGCAATCACTGTGATGTCTTTACTCTCAGTGGGCATACCTGCACCCAGTGCTTTCATCAGCTCGTCCAACGACTTTGCACCGAATGCTTTCTCGGGATAACCGGCCGCTGCAAATACCTCGTTTGGTTTGATCAATCCGGCAGCAACTGCCAAGCCCAGCACTGTCAGGCCTGAAGAGGCCTTCAGCACGGTGCGTCTGTTTTGGTTCATTGACTAATTCCTCCTAAAAATTTCGTGAATCACTTCTCTTGGACCCGCCCCGTCACTTCATTGTTCACTGCGGATTTGTTGTGGGCCGGTGACAAAGTCGACGCACCCCGAACAGGTCCCACCAAACGGTTCTGGTCCTGTAGATTGCCATGTGCATCACGTGCGTAATCGGGCAAAAAAGAAATGACTTTCGCGTCAGGTTTGCAGTTTGACATGCAACGCGGCTCTTTCACATCGGGTTTACCCGAGGGCAACCACATGCCATGGTTGGTTTGCATGCCATTTCGATTCGGCAATTTGGCTTGGGTTTGCGTCATGTTTTGGTCGCTCAGCACAAAGTCGTCGCCCACCACACCACCCATATTCAAAATATAGGCTGTCACCGCATACACTTCCTCAGTGCTCAGGCTTTTCGGCGCAGTCCATGGCATTGCGCGATTGATGTAATCCCACAAGGTGGACAAGGTTGGGACTTTCATCAAGGTGGTTCGCTGTGGGGCCGAACCATCTTTCAATGATTGCACACGACCCTTTTTAATATCTTCCGCTGTGGTACCACCCACAATTGGTGTAAAGATTTCATTGCTTTCGCCAAACACGCCGTGGCAAGAGGCGCATTGCGCATCCCACACTTCCATGCCCTTGGCCACACTGCCGCTGCCTTTGGGCAAACCGACAAAATCAGGACGGACATCAATGTCCCAGGCTTTGACTTCATCGGGAGTGGCCACACGCCCCAAACCGTCAAACGCCCGGGCAGCTCCCGTTTTCCAAAGCAGCGAACACAGCAACACAGCCACCGCAGCATGGCTGAGCAAGCCGACTAATTTGGTCCTGTTCTCCATTTTGTTCATTTTCACCCCACATGCACGTTGTGCACTTCACCAGCGGCATCCACGCGCCAACTTTGAATTGCGTTGTTGTGGTAAATGCTTTTGTCATCGCGTTTTTCGCGAAGAGTTCGGTAGCTGGGCTGAACATAACCGGTGCTGTCCACTGCCCTGCTTTGCAACAAGACCTCACCTTTGCCGTCCCACACCCAAGGCAGGTTGAAACGGGTCAGCGATTTGTCATGAACCGGGCCTTGCAATTTGGCTGTTTTCCAGCTTTTCCCGCCGTCAGTTGAAACATCAACCGCTGTAATTTTTCCCCGGCCACTCCAGGCCAGCCCCGTGATGTTGTAAAAACCAGGGCCGAGTAACTGTTGACCACCGGAAGGCGTGGTGATTACCGATTTGCATTCCTGGATCGAGGTGTACTGGCGATGCGTGCCATCTGGCATCAAGTCAACATAGTGAATGGCCTCGTCTTTGGTGCCATAAGGTTTGTCACCCACTTCAATGCGGCGCAAGTACTTCACCCAGCTTACGCCTTGCACGCCCGGTACGACCAAACGCAGGGGGTAGCCGTTTTCGGGGCGCAGCATTTCTCCATTTTGGCCATAGGCCAGCAACACTTCACCACTTTCAACCAACTCCATGGGAATGGTGCGGGTCATGGAGGAACCATCGGCACCTTCGGCCAAAATGAAGCGTCCCTTCTTCAGATCCACACCACAGTATTCCAGCACCTTGATCAGCGGCACACCTGTGAATTCGGAGCAACTCAACATGCCGTGCGTGTACTGAACGGTGGGCACTGCAACATTGGCCCATTCCATACCCGAATTGGCGCCGCACTCAATGAAATGAACCCGGGAAACCGATTCCATGCGCATGAGTTCATCCACCGTGAACACCATTTGCCTTTTCACCAAGCCGTTGATCATCAAGCGGTGCTGGGTGGGGTCGATGTCCCACCAACCTTGGTGGTGACGCTCAAAATGAAGCCCTGATGGCGTAATGATTCCGAACAAGCCCTGCAAGGGGCAAAATGAAACAGAGGAGCCACCCACACGGGTCAGGCCCGGAGACTCACGGCGTTGCAGGTTCTTCTCATACTGCGAAGGCATGCCATAAGGCATGGTGGCCACGGGTTGCCCCAACCCTTTGCTGTGTTCAGGCAAATTCAGAATGGCCGGGTCGCCCTGCGCTGCCATGGCAAACCGGGGCGAGACCACCATAGCACCTGCTGCACTGCTGGCCACCGCTGCGGCAAATGCTTTCTTGAAAAAACCACGGCGGTCTGTGTCGCTGGCACGGTTGACGAAAGCAATGTCACCGCGACTGACAAAATTTTCCGGGGCTCGTCGAATTTGGCCCAACGGAGTGCCTGAAGGAATGTCAAACGACACAAATGTCTCCTGGATATGATCATTGTTGCCACATTGCGCATCGCACTTAATATTTATATGCGCATATGCTCATATCTAGAATTTACGCTCTAAACTTCACTTGTGCAAGCAGTTTGACGCTAGGGTTTCTTCTTAGTCTTTTGCCCGGCCTTTTGCTCAGTTTTCCGCTTTCTCAGGCTGTCATGGTCGATTTTGTAGTCGGGTTTGGAGATGCCCTGGCTGCTGGGGTCTGTGGGCAACACATTGTGTACAGCCTGTGCACCCACCTTGGCCACAAGGCGCACCGTGTCGTAGGCTGAGTGGGTAATTTTCTTCTCCACCATGTGCACAGCCGATGAAATTGGCGCAATTGGACGAATCTTCTTCAACACTGAAAACGGGATGTCTGCAATTCGGCGATGCACACCCTCAACCTGACGCGTGCCTTCGTCAAGCGTGGCAGATACCAAGTCAACGATGCCTCGCAAATGCGGTTCAAGTGACTTTTTTCGGGACATACAAACCTCTTTGGGCCTTGATTGTTGTTGATCGAATTCTAGAAGAGATTCGAATTCAGCGGTAGGCAAACCATTCCACTGTAAAATAACCAAATTCAGAGACAGATTCAAACATTGTGGCAATTATTATTTACGACCTGGAGTGTGAATACTCCCACCGCTTCGAAGGCTGGTTTCGATCCAACGAGGATTTTGATGACCAACGCGAACAAAAACTGCTGACCTGCCCCGAGTGTGGCACATCTGCCATTCGCAAAGTGCCCTCCAGGATCAACATTGGCGGAAAGGCACCTGTTGGGTCCAAAGGTGGTGAGGCGAAAAGCGCCGATGTGCCAGCTGCACCCGCAGCGCAAAAGCCCAACTCAGTAGATGTGGCCACTGCCTTTGTCATGGCCCGCCAGGCCATTCAGGCCTTGATTAATCACTCGGAAGACGTGGGTGACCGCTTTGCGGAAGAGGCTCGCAAAATTCATTATGAAGAAGCCCCCATTCGCGCCATTCGCGGACAAGCCAGCCCCGAGGAATTTGAAGAGTTGCGTGATGAGGGCATTGAAGTAATCGCCCTGCCTGTGCTGCCCAGTGAAGAAGAATTGAACTGACCCCAGCGGCCATCAGTGCCGCTTATTTCACGCGGCGCTTTTCGAGTTTGCGGGCCAGCGTGCGTCGGTGCATGCCCAGCCGGCGCGCCGTTTCCGAAATATTGAACTCGGTTTCCACCAGGACCTCGTGGATTCGTTCCCATTCCAGGTTTTTGATCGAAGTGGTCCGGTTGGTGAGTTCAACGGGTTCGCTACCCGCCACATGGCCGAAAGCTGCTTCGATGTCGTCGGTGTTCGAGGGTTTGGCCAAGTACTGGCAGGCCCCCAGTTTAATAGCCTCAACTGCGGTGTTAATACTCGCAAAGCCAGTTAACACCACAATCAACATGGCTGGGTTGTGTGCATGCAGGGCCTGAACGCAATTCAGGCCTGAAGAATTGCCGCTTAGCTTTAAATCGACCACTGCATGGGTTGGCGTTTGCTTCAAAAGTACCGCTTGCATTTCTTCCTGGCTGCTGGCGTGAAGCACTTTGTAATCACGCCGCTCAAATGAACGCTTTAACACGCGGGCAAATGCCTCGTCGTCTTCAACCAGCAACAAAAGCCTTTCCATACTGCTACCTTGGCTCATGGCGATTTGTTCTCCTGCAAAATCATGGCATTTAACGGCAAGGCAATCACCACTTCCGCACCGCCCTCTTTGCGATTGTTCACCGTGAGTGTGCCGCCCAATGTGCGCGCCACATTCATGACCAGAAACAAACCAAGACCACCACCCGGGCGACCCTTGCTCGAATTGTAGGGCGTGCCCACCTGTTCAAGAATGTCGGCCCTGAAACCCGGGCCTTGATCGGCGACGGTTAAAAACAATTGTTCCTGATTTTTGGACACTTCAAATCGCAACCAGTTCGGTGACACTTCCAGTGCGTTGTCCAGCACATTGAACACCATTTGCTTCACGGTAGAATCAAACGCAACAGTGAATTCTTCGTCAATGCTGTTGGTGTATTCAAACTGCTGGGCTGGGCGGCTGCTTTCCCACTCTTCCACCAGGCTTTCAAAAAACTCGTTGAGGCTTGTTTTCGAAGAAGACTCCCCACGCGTTTCGCCTGCCGACAATAAAATGCCACTGACAATGCTTTTACAACGAAGCAGTTGCCCTTCAATTTCCTCGATTTCTTCCAGCATGGCCGGGTCTTTTGAAAATTGAGGCATCCGCTTCCAGTCGCCCAACACCACAGACATGGTGGCCAAGGGCGTCCCCAGTTCATGTGCAGCACCACTGGCCAACAAACCCATGCGCACAATGTGTTCTTCCTCTACAGCACGTTGACGAAGGCCGGCCAGGGCAGCATCACCGGCACGCAGGTTACGCCCAATTCGGGTAATGAATATCACCAGCAAAGCAGCGTTGAGAACGAAGCAGATGACAAGACCGGTCGCATATAGATCGGCGAGTTTGTAGCTGCTGTTCAAGGGCCACACCAGTGGCTTGTTGACGATCGACAAAAAAGCCAGACACAGCGTGGTAATGGCCACCACCAGCCAGGTCGACTCTGCGCGCAACAACACCGCACTTAAAATAACCTGCAACAAAAACAGAAATACAAAGGGATTGTTAATACCGCCGGTGAAATAAAGCTGTGCTGTCAGGCTGGCAATATCCACCAGCATGGCCAAAAACAATTCGCGATTGCTGACCACCCGTTCTTCGTGCCAACGCAAGTGGCTGCCAATATTGAAGGCAATCAGGCACACCATGACGGCCAACATATTGAACAGGGGCAGTTGAATACCGAAGCCCCAGGTGGCCACCAGGATGGTTGCGATTTGACCACCGACAGCCAACCAGCGCAGGTGAATCAAATGCAACATATTTTTATGACCGGTTTCATTCAATACGTTTGTTTCATCAAACGCGCTGGCGCCTTGGCGAATGGAAACAATGTCTGAATTTATGGCCATTGAAATGCGAATCCTGCTGGGGAACCTGAAAAAGCGGGCTTAGGCCTGAGTCTCTTGCTTGCGATTCAGCCAAATAGTGATGCCCGCCACCATCAAGGCCAAAGCATACCAAGTGAAGGCGTATACCAAGTGGCTGTTGTGAAACTTGATCACCGTTAATCCATCGACCGGATAGGTTTTGGGGGTAAACCCCGTGATTTCTTCTCCCAGGTTTCGAGGCGTACCGGCATCAATAAAATAAGGCGCAACAGTTTGCAGCTTGTGATGCTGAGAAAGCGCCTGAACGTCGCGAGAATACCAGCGTGAGTTGGCAGGATCATTTTTGCGAAGAAAGGCACCATCGACTTCACTGATTCGGAGCAAACCGCGTACCCCAAACTGACCCTGGGTGTTTTCAATTGTCATGGGGTCAACTTCACTCACCGGAATGTACCCCCGATTAATCCACACAATCTCGCCGTTGGCCTGGCGCAGGGGCGTGAGTAACCAGTGCCCAGCCCCCAATGCGGTGGTGGCCTGCACACGAGTGGTGTACTGGGGCAGCAAGGCGCCTTGCAGTTTCACGTTCAAATATTCATGGGTATCGCGGTTTACGGCCGGCCATTCAGCTGCTCTCGGTGCATCAACAGGCGGAGCATGCACCCGGTTTTCAACCCGCTCAATCAGGTCGAGTTTGTAGTCAAGCCTGAAAACCTGCCAGGTGCCGAGCGAAAGGAATACGGTGAAAAAAAAGGCCGCCAGGGCAAAGCCCAGCAGCCTTTTGATTGAACTGGATGCATGCACTGAATGGGGCTTTGACACATCATTCATCCTGCACCACACTCCTTCACTTCAACTGTTGAATCGACTCAATGGCCTCGTGATTCATGCCCGGCATCATATTGGTGTTCAAGTGGTACATCACCCAAATTGAACCCACCAGCGTGATCACCACAATAATCAGGGTGAACATCAAGGCCAGCATGGTCCAGCCACCTTCCGATTTGCTGTTCATGTGCAGGAAGTAAACCATGTGCACCACCATTTGAACAGCACCTAGCGCCAGAATCACCAAAGCCGTGGTGGTTGAACTTTCAAATACCCCGCCCATGACCAAGGCGAACGGGATTACCGTCAGGATAACTGCAAGCACAAAGCCGATGGTGTAATCACGCATGCTGACGTGAATTTCATCCTCGTCATCATGGTGATCGTGATGGTCGTTGGAATTGTGTGAATTTACGCTCATGGCAACACTCCCATCAAATAGACAAAGGTAAACACACCGATCCAGATCACGTCGAGGAAGTGCCAGAACATGGAAAGGCACATCACGCGGCGGCGATTTTCAACAATAAGACCGTGCTTGTTCAATTGGAACAACAACACCACCAGCCAGATGATGCCGAAGAACACGTGCAAACCATGGGTACCCACCAGTGCAAAGAAGGCGGTCAGGAAACCACTGGTTTGCGGTGTGGCACCAATGCTGATGAAATGCCAAAATTCGTAGATTTCAACAGCCAGAAACGCCAGACCCAGCACGCCGGTGATGGCAAGCCACTGAATGGTTTTCTTCAGGTTGCGGTTTTGCATGCCCACCATAGCCACGCCATAGGTGATTGAACTGAGCAACAGGAATGCTGTGTTCAGGGCCACCAAATTCAGGTCGAAAATTTCTGCACCAGTGGGGCCGCCGGCATAGTTGCGACCAATCACTGCATAGGTCGCAAACAGACAAGCGAATATCAAACAGTCGCTCATCAGGTAAATCCAGAAACCCAGCGAGGAACCGTTTTTCGGGTGGTGATCTTTCACGTAATAACGTGAACTTGGATCAGCCGATGCAGTCCCGGCTGCATTCATCGCTGAATTCATCACTAAATCAGACATGGGCTTGCTCCAGTTTCGTGCGCGCTTCTTCCGTGCGGGCCACTTCGTCGGCCTTAATGTAGAAGTCGCGTTTGTAATTGAATGTGTGTGCAATCACAGCCACCAACAAGGCTACCGAACCACCTGCGGCCAACCACCAAATGTGCCAGATCAGAGCAAAACCGATCACTGCGCTGATTGCGGAAATAATGAAACCAGCAGCAGTGTTCTTGGGCATGTGAATATCAACAAAACCATTTGTTGGGCGCTTGTAGCCATTCTTTTTCATGTCAGCCCAAGCATCCGTGTCGTACACCACGGGAGTAAACGCAAAGTTGTACTCTGCGGGTGGGCTTGAAGTGGCCCACTCCAATGTACGGCCGCCCCAGGGGTCGCCGGTGGTGTCACGCAGCTTGGCGCGGTCACGGTATGTGGCATAGAACTGCATGATCATGGCGGCAATACCCACTGCGATCATGGCTGCACCCAAGGCTGCGATCTGGAACCAGATTTGCAGTGAGGGATCGTCAAACTGGCTCATACGGCGGGTAACGCCCATTAGGCCCAACACGTACAACGGCATAAAGGCGAAGTAGAAACCGATCACCCAGAACCAGAAAGACACCTTGCCCCAGAATTCATTGAGCTTTACGCCCAGCGCTTTGGGTGCCCAGAAGTTGATGGCTGCGAACAGGCCAAACAACACGCCACCAATAATCACATTGTGGAAGTGAGCAATCAGGAACAGGCTGTTGTGCAGCACAAAGTCGGCGGGTGGTACAGCCAGCAACACACCAGTCATGCCACCAATTACGAAGGTGATCATAAAGGCGATGGTCCACATCATGGGCAACTCGAAACTGATTTTGCCTTTGTACATGGTGAACAGCCAGTTGAAAATTTTCGCGCCCGTTGGGATGGAAATAATCATGGTCGTGATGCCGAAGAAGGCATTCACGCTGGCCCCGCTGCCCATAGTGAAGAAATGGTGCAACCACACCAGGTAGGAAAGAATGGTAATTACGACCGTGGCGTACACCATGGAGCTGTAACCAAACAGGCGCTTGCGGCTGAACGTGGACACCACTTCAGAGAACACACCGAACAGCGGCAGAATCAGGATGTAAACCTCGGGGTGACCCCAAATCCAGATCAAGTTCACGTACATCATGGAGTTGCCGCCCAAGTCGTTCGTGAAGAAGTTGGTGCCCAAATAACGGTCCATGGTCAACATGCCCAATACTGCGGTAAGCACAGGGAAGGCAGCCACGATCAACACGTTGGCACACAAGGAGGTCCAGGTGAAAATCGGCATTTTCATCAGGCTCATGCCGGGTGCGCGCATTTTCACAATGGTCACGATCAGGTTGACACCCGACAGCAAGGTACCAACCCCTGCTATCTGCAATGCCCATATGTAGTAATCAACCCCCACGTATGGACTCTGGAAAATACCCGACAAAGGTGGGTAGGCCAGCCAGCCAGTCATGGCGAATTCGCCCACAAACAGCGACGCCATAATCAGCGCGGCACCCATGGCGGTCATCCAGAAACTGAAGTTGTTCAAGAAGGGAAACGCCACGTCGCGCGCGCCAATTTGCAGCGGGATCAGGTAGTTCATCAAGCCGGTAATCAGCGGCATGGCCACGAAGAAAATCATGATCACGCCGTGGGCCGTGAAAATTTGATCGTAGTGGTGCGGTGGCAAAAAGCCCTCATTGCCATTGAAGGCAATGGCCTGTTGGGCACGCATCATGATGGCGTCTGCAAAGCCGCGCATCATCATGACCAAGCCAAGGATCATGTACATGATGCCGATCTTCTTGTGGTCAATGCTGGTGAACCAGTCGTTCCACAAAGTACCCCATAGGCGGTTCTTGTGAATTAGCGCTAAAAGAATAATCCCGAGTGTCGCAGCCACAGCCAGCGTACCCATGATGATGGGGTCGTAGTACGGAATGGCGTTGAGTGTTAGCCGCCCGAATATCGGGCTTGTTTCAATTGGATACTGAGTCATAGCCGTTCTTCTTGGATTAAGTAATGAGTGGAAGCGCGTCCGCGTTGGGTGCAATGGTGCACATGGCTTCATTGATCAGGATTGCCAGTTCGTCGGCTGACAAATTGGTGCGATTGCGCATGGAATCCGCCATCATTTGTGTGTCCATACACACCGTGCCTTCGACTACGCAACGGTTCACAATGGCGTGAAACAGGTTTTGCTCCACCTTGCCGTAGTACTCCACGGGGTGCTTGGTGGTGGGCTTCTCGAGTTCAAGGTAGGCTGCACGGTCCAGCTCTTTGCCGTACGATTTGTTGCGCGCTACCCAATTGTCAAACTCGTCCTGACTAACGCCGCGGTATTTGAAGCGCATGTGTGAAAAACCGGCACCACTGTAATTGGCCGAAAAACCTTCCCACTCGCCTTGCTCGTTGATCACCGCATTCAAAGTAGTTTCCATGCCGGGCATGGAGTAAATTTGACCGGCCAGCGCAGGAATGTAGAACGAATTCATCACCGTACTTGAAGTAATCTTGAAGCGCACGGGCACATTCACTGGGGTTACCAGCTCATTCACGGTCGCAATTCCTTGCTCGGGGTAAATGAACAACCATTTCCAGTCCAGCGATGTAACCTGCACAACCAGTGGCTTGTGGTCGGCTGGCAGCGGTGTGCTCGCGTCAATCCGATCCAATGGGCGATAGGGGTCGAGTTTGTGAGTACTTACCCAAGTGACCAAGCCCAGAATAATGATGATCAGCAAGGGCGCGCCCCAAATAACCAGCTCCAGCTTCGTGGAGTGGTCCCATTCAGGATCGTACTCAGCTTGCGAGTTGGCCTTGCGATACTTCCATGCAAAAAAGCAAGTGAGGAAAATAACCGGCACAATGATGATCAACATCAACACTGTGGAAAGCACGATCAAATCGGCCTGTTGCGATGCGATATCCCCCTTGGGGTTCATCACAATGGTGTTACAACCTGCAAGCAGGAAAAGCGGCACCAGCAACAAAAGACTACGTTTCAGTGGCTTGAACATAATACCCAGCACAGTTAGGAAATGATTTCATGCTAATTTACTGACATGGGGTGGCGCTGGGCATTGGACATATTGTCCCAGTTGGCAAATTCCACTTTCAACCCATTGAAAATAAAAATAATATTGACGCAAGCAAAGATTCGAGGAGAACTTCAAATGTCCGGCACAAGTACAATTCACGCGGAACAAGGCGTCACACCGGGCCACCATGGCAGCAACAGCAACGTCACACCTGGCGAAATTGCCATTGGGGTGGTTATCGGGCGGGCTTCTGAATATTTCGACTTTTTTGTGTATGCAATTGCCTCGGTATTGGTGTTTCCTGCGGTGTTTTTCCCGTTTGAAGATCCGCTCACCGGCACACTCTACTCTTTCCTGATTTTTTCATTCGCCTTCGTCGCCCGCCCCTTGGGCACTGTGGCCTTGATGATGGTGCAACAAAAATTCGGGCGAGAAACCAAATTGACTGTGGCTTTGTTCATGCTGGGTATTTCCACGGCGGGTATTGCTTTCTTGCCCAGCTATGCTTCGCTGGGCGCTGCTGCCATTGTGTTACTGGCTGTGCTTCGAATTGGTCAAGGCCTCGCGTTTGGCGGCTCTTGGGACGGGTTGCCTTCACTCTTGGCCTTGAATGCCCCTGAAAACAAACGGGGCTGGTACGCCATGTTGGGCCAACTGGGAGCCCCAATCGGCTTCATCATCGCGGCTGGTTTGTTTGCCTATCTGTTGTCTGCGTTATCGACAGCCGACTTCCTGGACTGGGGCTGGCGCTACCCCTTTTACGTGGCATTTGCCATCAACGTGGTAGCCCTGTTTGCACGCCTGCGCTTGGTGGCCACCAGTGAATACGCACGCTTGCTCGAAGAGCGCGAACTACAACCCGTGAAAGTCACTGAAATTGTGGGCTCGCAAGGCCACAATATTTTGGTGGGTGCTTTGGCTGCATTGGCCAGTTACGCGCTGTTCCATGTGGTTACCGTGTTCCCGCTGTCCTGGATTGCCCTGCACTCCGAGCGCTCTATTTCCGAATTTCTGGTCATTCAAATTGCAGGCGCGGTGTTGGCTGCCGGTGCTGTGGTACTCAGTGGCGTGATCGCCGACAAACTGGGTCGCAGAAACACCCTGGGCTTCCTGGCAATTTTGATTGCTTTGTTCAGCTTCTTCGTGCCCCACATGATGGGCGGTGGCGACAACGGGCAAACCGCATTTATCCTGATCGGTTTCGTTTTGCTGGGTTTGTCTTATGGCCAGGCTGCTGGTGCAGTAACTGCCAACTTCAAGGCCAAGTACCGCTACATGGGTGCTGCGCTTACCTCCGATTTGGCCTGGCTGGTGGGCGCAGGTTTTGCGCCACTGGTGGCTTTGGGTTTGGCCGCGCATTTCGGTTTGGAATACGTCAGCCTTTACCTGCTTTCAGGCGCTGTGGGCTCACTGGCTGCGCTTAGCCTGAACCGTGCACTTGAACTGAAAGACTAAAGCTGAAAGTAATATGATTTTCAACACGCAATACCCGCTTGTGCAGGCGCCCATGGCGGGTGTGCAAACCAGTGCGCTGTGCATTGCGGTCAGCAATGCCGGCGGTTTGGGCTCCCTGCCCTGCGCCATGCTCACTGCCAGCCAACTTCGCACCGAATTACTGGCCATCCAGGAAGGCACCAAGAGGCCTTACAACGTTAATTTTTTTGCCCATACTCCACCGGAAATAGACGCGGCGCGCAACCTGAAATGGAAAAACGCACTGGCACCTTATTACAGTGAAATGGGCTTGAACATTGAAGAGTTTCCAAGTGGCCAGGGCCGAACACCGTTCAATGCGGAATCAGCTGAACTGCTCGAGGAATTCAAGCCGCCCTACGTCAGCTTTCATTTTGGTTTGCCCAAACCTGAATTGCTGAAGCGCGTGAAAGCCATGGGTGCACAAATTATTTCATCTGCGACCACGGTGGACGAGGCACTTTGGCTTCAAGCCCAAGGTTGCGACTTCATCATCGCCCAAGGTTTGGAAGCTGGCGGACACCGCGGGCACTTTCTGAACCATGATTTAAACCTGCAAATGGGCACATTTGCGCTGTTGCCGCAAATCGTCAGAGCTGTAAATGTACCCGTGATAGCCGCTGGAGGAATTGCCAGTTCAAAGGGCGTAACCGCAGCCATGGCTTTGGGTGCAGGTGCAGTGCAAGTGGGTACCGCCTACCTGCTGGCACCGGAATGCAGCACCAGCGCCATTCACAGAAAAGCATTGCAAAGTGAGGCTGCACGCCACACGGCATTGACCAACCTGTTCAGTGGCAGGCCTGCACGCGGCATTGTGAACCGGGTGATGCGTGAACTGGGTGCCCTGTCTGAATTCCCACCCGAATTTCCATTGGCCACACCCGGTATTGCGCCACTGCGGGCCAAGGCAGAAAGCATGGGTTCAGGCGACTTTTCGCCCCTGTGGGCCGGGCAAAATGCCAGTGAATGCAAAAATGCGAGCGCTGCGATGATTACCCACGAGCTCGCGCAGGGATTTTAGACCAGGAATAAACCAGCTAAGTCCTGCATCCAAAAGGGATTTTTGGAAGTATAAATAGCATATACATCCAATAATATCCGCGAGACATGCACCACCCCTTTCAGGCCTCAAGGCGCAAACGCGCCCTGTTTATATTGTGCGCCGCCATTGTACTGGCGGCCTTTGGTTTTTACGCTTACAAACTCTCGGAAAAATCGGCCAACACAATCAACCCGATCGACTCGGGATTCGCAAGAAGCATGCTGCTGCACCACGCGCAGGCCATTCAAATGTCGATGATGATGCGCGGTGCCGCTTCACCTGAAATTCAGGCTTTGGCGCAATCCATCATCATGAAACAAACCCGTGAAATGGGTGTAATGGAAGGCTGGCTAACAGCCTGGAACGAACCCGTGATGGTGGATGGCCCACCCATGGCCTGGGTTGAAAATGCCACCAACGTGCGCCACCTGGACGATCAGCTTTATCAGGCCCAATGCAAGGCCGATGGCGGTGCCATGGCCGGTGTGGCCACACCCGAACAACTTGAACAACTCAAAAACGCCAATGGCATTGAGAAAGAAGTTTTGTTTTTGGAGCTGATGCTGGCCCACCACCGCGCCGCAATTCCCATGGCCTGGTTTGCAAACCGCAACGGTGAAACAAGCCTGGTCAAAGCCCTGGCCAGCGCCATGATTCGCGACCAAGGCATGGAAATTGGCTGGATCCAATTGAAATTACAACAACTCAAAAAATCCTGAACTGGAGACATTCCCATCATGTTGAAAAAACCGACACAAGTGGTACTGGCTGCCTTGTTGTTACCTACACTGGTAGCAGGTTGTCTGGGTGGTTCAGACAGCAGCAGTTCAACAAGCGGCGGGCGAACAAACCCAAGCCAAGTGGTAGATGGTTTGAATGTAACTGCCACCCCGCAAGGTCAATGTGGTCCGGGCGCAAAGCCTGAAACAGGCATGCAGGGTCGCGTTTCACAAGCTGATCACGATGCCGGTCTGGCTGCTGCCGGTTTTTCATGCAACACACAAATGGTAGGCTCGTTCGCGCCCGAACGAGTGATAGGTACTGTGGGCGGCTTCAAGGTGGAACGCTACCGTGACAAAGCAGGCCGCGACTGTGCATTTGCCGACAGCACCTTGCTGTTCCCCACCAATATTCTGGACATGGAACTGGGCGTGAATGTGTTCGACATGAGCGACCCCACCAGGCCTGTGCGTACTGCCCGCCTTGTTACGCCTGCCATGCTGTCGCCGCATGAATCGCTGGTGGTCAGCCAGGAAGGTGGTGTGTTGGCAGCCGTGTTGGGTAACCCCGCATTTGGCCCAGGCATTGTGGATATTTACGATGTGTCAGAAGACTGTCGCAACCCCGTGTTGAAATCGTCCACGCCTTTGGGTTTGTTTGGCCATGAAAGCGGTATTTCACCCGATGGAAAAACATTCTTCTCGGGTTCACCCTCCACCTCCACACTGGTGGCGCTCGACATTTCCAATCCCAGCCTGCCGCGCCCATTGTGGGCCGGGCAATATTCATCACATGGCTTGTCGATCAGACCTGATGGCAACCGCGCTTATGTAGCCAGCATCGGTGACCCGGCTGGCATGCTGATTCTTGATATTTCAGAAATTCAAGCCCGCAAAGCCAACCCGCAAGTACGTGAAGTTTCACGACTGACTTGGGACACTGTAACCATTCCACAAAACGCCATCCCGTTTACTCGAAACGGCAAGCAATATGTGATGGAGGTGGATGAGTATTCAGGCGGTAACGGCGGCCCCATTCCTGTCGGTATTCATGGCCCCAATGTAGGTGCTGCACGCATTATCGACATTTCGGATGAAACAAAACCCAAAGTGATTTCGAACTTGCGGCTCGATGTGCACAACATCGCCAACCGCGAAGAAATTGCAAGTGACCCCGGTGCGCAGAACCCCACTGGCGGGTACGCTGGGCACTACTGCAACATTCCTACGCGCGTCAACCCAACCATTGTGGCGTGCAGCATGATTTTGTCAGGCTTGAGGATTTTTGATATTCGCGACCCAGCCAACCCTGTTGAAGTGGCTTACTTCAATGCGCCAGTGAAACCGCGTGTGTTAACGTTGCCGGCACCTGCCAGCAACTGGGCCATGTCCAGCCCGGCTTTTGTACCCGAGCGCAAGGAAATTTGGTACACCGATGGCTATCAGGGCTTTTATGTGGTCAAGGTGACCAACAACGCATGGAAATAATTCAAACGGAAATGATGTCAATGAACTTTCAGTATCTCAATCTAGAGGTGGCCGAACGCGTGGCCACAGTCACCATCAACCGCCCAGACAAAGGCAATGCACTGGCCCCCGATGTACTGGAGGAAGTGACCCACATGTTCAATGCGCTGGGTATGCGCCAGGATGTGAATGTGATTGTGTTCACCGGGGGTGAGCGCTACTTTTCAGCAGGCTTTGATTTGAATGAAATTCGCAAGCTGGAGAAGGTTAGCAACGAGGCTTACACCGCTTTGTTTCACCGCGCCTACCGCGCCATCCTGTTTTGTGAGCAGCCTGTAATATGCGCCGTGGGTGGTGCAGCAATTGCTGGCGGCTTTGATTTGACCATGATGTGCGACATCCGCTATGCCTCCACTCGTGCCAAGTTTGGACAACGCGAAATTGTGCTGTCACTGACCCCCATCATGGATCCGCTGTGGCGCATCATTGGCATGGGACGTGCCAAGGAAGTGGCGCTGACTGGTCGTATTTACGATGCGGCAGAAGCCGAGCGCATGGGCTATGTCAGCAAGGTGTTTCCAGAAGGCGAATTGCTCAGCTCCGTTGCGCAAATTGCGCGTGAAATGGCGCAATACGACCGCGCCTGTCTGGCTGAAACGAAACGACTGTCCAATGTGGTGTTGAACCAGGATTTGGACATGTCCATGCGCACGCAGGAATGGTTGTTCAGAAGTTACATTGGTTCCGAGGACAACCACCAGCGCATCGATGCGCTGCAAGCGCAATTGGCTGCAGCACGAAAAGCAAAAAGTTAATCCCGTTCAACTGTAGCGCGCATACTCCACGGGGTCATGCGCGCAAAACAGCTCAACTTCATCGCCACTGCTTTTGACCAGATCACGCAAACGTGCCTGTGTAGCCACCCGCTCTGCCGGTAACGTTTGCACCAGTTTTTCAAAGAATGCGACGCCTGCGGGCATGGGGTCTTCATGCTTCAAGGCCACTTCACTGCGATGAAAATAAGCATCGCCACAATGCAATAACCACTTGTTGCCCCTGTCCTTGCCCTGCTTCACGGCCACGCCAACATGGCCGCGCGTGTGGCCAATCAAGGGCACCATCAACAGCTCTATCCCGGCAATGGGGCGAATGGCTTGAAAGCCAAACCAGGTTTCCGCAGGCTTTGAATGAATAACCCACTTGGGCCCATGCTCGAACTGCGCTTTTCTGAAACGCAGGGAATCACGAAGGCTCGGCTTGATCGCATGGCGATGCTCGGGCTCAAACACATGTACTTTGGCCTCTGGAAAATCGCTTAAACCACCGGCATGGTCCAGGTCGAGATGCGTGGGCACAATGTGTTTGACATCGCTGGCATTGAACCCCAAACCCTTCACCTGTTCGATTGCCGTTTCTTCCATTTTCAGTTGCGGCGCCAACATGGCTACAAAGCCAGCACCCAAGCGTCGGTTGGGCTCCAGCACATCACCTGTGCCTACGCCCGTGTCCACCAAAATCAGCCCCTGCTCACTCTCCACCAGCAAACAATGGCAAACCATATTCGCCCTTTCAAAAAAACCACCACTGCCATTGATCAAACGTTTGCAAATCGGGCACATGGTGCCGCAATTCATGTGGTGAATTTTCATGAGCAAGGTTCCGTGTAGTTAGAGTAGGTTTAGTTTAAGTTGCAACACCTGAATAATGCACGCAAGTTCTGATTTGCCCACTCAGTTGCTGAGCTCTTGAACCAGCAATTCTGCAAAATAGTCACAAGGCGGGCGTTTTGATTTCAGGCTTCTGGACAGCACCACTTCCACAGGCTGTAAAGGTGGCAAACCCTCGAGTGCACCCAATCGAACCAAGTGGGCAGGCATGCCGCATTGGGCCAGTGGGGCAATCGCGAGGCCCGCATCGACCATGCTGACCAGGCCTTGCACGGCTGGGCTTTCATACGACATGCGATAAGGAATTTTTGCCTGCTGCAAAGCCTTCAGTGCATGGGCACGCGCCGTACTGCCTTCACCAAACACAGCAAGCGGCAAAGGGCGCTCTTTCCAAGTGGTTTTGTTGCTTGGGGAACCCGCCCACACCAGGGGCTCCATGCGCAACAAAACACCTGGGCAACCCCTGGTGCGTGTAATTACAGCCAGATCCACTTCATTGTCTTTGACCATTTGTGCAATGTGCGGACTGGGTCGCCCAACCACTTGTATTTCCACACGGGGATAGGTGGCAGAAAACTTGCGCAGCACAGGGGGGAGCAAAGACGACGCGTAATCATCAGGTACACCGATACTGACACGCCCAGTCACAGCTGGCCGGGTTAATTCTGCAAAGGCTTCATCCCGTAAAGCGAGCATTTGTCGGGCATAGCCGAGCAAGGTGTGCCCCTCTGCGGTCAACTCCAGGTTACGCGTGTCGCGCAAAAACAAGGCTTTGCCCAGCAGGCCTTCAAGCCCCTTGATTTGCATGCTGACCGCCGACGGCGAACGATGCACCAATGCTGCGCCCGCCGCAAAACTGCCGGAATCCGCCACCGCCACCAGCATGCTCAATGCATCCAAATCCAGTTTTTTCATTTCGTCAGCTTTTCTGATTAATCAGTTCAATTTAATTCGTTTTACGAAATTTATCCAGTGTTGAATAATCCACTTCGCGATTCACCCAACAAGGACAATTGAAGTGCAAGACCTGAGTTCTCTGTATGCCTTTCTGGTGGTGGGGGGGTTGTTGTCCATCACGCCCGGCCCCAACATGATCTATGTGATCTCGCGCTCTATTACGCAAGGGCGACGCGCCGGGCTGACATCGCTGGGCGGCGTTGTCGTTGGCTACCTTTTTTACATGTTTGGTGCTGCGTTTGGCATTACCGCCTTTTTTAAAACACAGCCCCATGCTGCACAAATTCTAAGTGCATGTGGCGCGGTATACATGGGCTGGCTGGGCTGGAATGCGATTCGCCCCGGGGGGCGCTCCCCGCTTGAAATTCGTGAACAGTTACCGCGCGAACATGCTGGTAAATTGTTTGCCATGGGGGCCACAACCAGCCTGCTTAACCCCAAACTGGCGTTGATTTTCCTTACTTTACTGCCTCAGTTCATCGACGAAACACAAGGCCGGGTATTAGAACAATCGCTGTTTTACGGCGGTTTGCTCATTGCAATGTTTGCAGGTGTGAATGCAGGTATGGCGATATTTTCCGGCAGTATGGCCAATTTCCTGGCCCGAAAACCCGCGTGGCTCTTGGTACAGCGCCTGCTGATGGGAATTACTTTGCTTGCATTGAGTGCCGAGATGGCAATACAAGCCATGGGTTGATATGCTTGGTTTGTTGTAGAAGTATCAGCCAAGGAATTTGATCATGTCACAAGCGGCCATGCCACTGTTTCCGCTCACCACGGTGTTGTTCCCACAAGGTGTTTTAAATCTTCAAATTTTCGAGGTTCGTTATCTCGACTTGATGAAAAAATGCCTGCGCGACAACACACCATTTGGTGTGGTCAGCCTGCTGGACGGCAATGAGGTGCGCCGCCCCGACGAGAAAATTCAACTGGCCAAGATAGGTACACTGGTCAACATTGAAAAACACGAGTTTGTGACTCCCACGCTGATAGAAATTTCAACAGTGGGCAGCCAGCGATTCAAGTTATTGAATGCCACGCAAGAGAAGAACGGTTTGTGGATGGGCGAAATTCAAACCTTGCCAGCCGACCCAGTGGTGGAAATTCCAGACTACCTCCAAGGCAGTGCAAATGCCCTGGCACGGCTGATCAACTCGATCGATGAAAATGAAATTGCTGAGGAACAGCTGCCATTTCGCAAACCATACAAGCTGATGGATTGCGGCTGGGTGGCCAACCGCTGGTGCGAACTGTTGCCATTGGACAAACCCACCAAGCTGCAATTGCTGGCTTTGGACAACCCGCTGCTGCGGCTGGAGTTGATTGACGATACTTTGGCCGCCCAGGGTTTGCTCAAGTCGTGATTACAACCTTGCCCACCACTTTCCGATCAAGTAAATCCTGCAGGGCCTGAGCGCCCTGTTCAAGTGAATACACTTTGGACACCAGCGGTTTCAGTTTGCCTTGTTCTATCAGGGCAAACATGTCGCCAAGGTCTTTAATGAAATCAAACAATTGTCGATTCACAAACTCGCCCCAAAACACACCCACAATTGAAGCCCCTTTCAGCAAGGGCAAATTCAGTGGAATGCTTGGGATTTCACCGTCTGCAAAACCAATCACCAGGTAACGCCCATTCCAGCCAATGCTTCGAAATGCAGGCTCGGCAAACTTGCCACCCACAGGATCAAAAATTACATTTGGACCTTTCCCGGCAGTGAGTTCTTTCACACGTTCGCGCAAATCCTCAGTGCTGTAATTGATTAAGTCATCGGCACCATTTTCTTTGCAAATGGCCAGTTTTTCAGCACCGGATGCCGCCGCAATCACTTTGGCACCCAAGGCTTTGGCAATTTGAATCGCCGCCAGGCCTACACCACCCGCAGCACCCAACACCAACAGGGTTTCGCCCTCTTTCAATTGGGCGCGGCCCTTCAGTGCATGGTAGGAAGTACCGTAGGCCAGAGTGAAAGATGCAGCGGTTTCGAAACCGATTGCGGGTGGCATGGGAATGATCTGCTTGGCCTGCACCAGCACCTTCTCGGCGAAGGCACCATGGGTGCACATGGCAATCACACGATCACCCACTTTCACATTCTTTACGCCCTCACCAAGCGCAGCCACTACACCTGCCAATTCAGCGCCTGGCGCAAACGGCAACGCAGGTTTGAACTGGTACTTGCCCTGAATAATCAGCGCATCCGGAAAATTGACACCGGCGGCTTTCATGTCCACCACCACTTGGCCAGGCCCCGGCTGCGGGTCGGCTGTTTCCTGGAACACCAAGGTGTTGGGTAGGCCCAAGCTGTTGCACATCAATGCTTTCATTGTTTTGTCTCCTTTTTACTTTTTTATTTGGGCAGCGTTGGGTTCTGCTGATTCAAAATTTCTTTCATCCGGGTTTCAATCACCGGGAACATATAGCTGTGCGGAATCACATAGAAGCGCTTTTCAGCAATCGCATTGAACGTTTCTACTGCCATGTCATCGGCAGTCAATTGCCCGCTGGCAATGGCCTTGCCAATTCGTTTGTTCAACTGCGCTGTCAAACCCTCAATCGGCTTGGTTTGTGCCACATCACCGGGCCGGTTGCGCTCAGAATTTCCAATACCAGTGGGCACCCAAGCCGGGCACAACAAAGAAACGCCGATGAGCGATTGGGTCATTTGCAGCTCAAGACTTAAGGTTTCGCTCAATGTGACCACGCCATGCTTGCTTACATTGTAGGCCGCCATGCCCGGGTTGGACACAAGGCCTGCAACCGATGCTGTATTCACTATGTGCGCCGGGCCACCTTGAGCCTGCATGCGCGGCAGGAACTCCGAAATACCGTGAACAACACTCCACAAATTCACCTGCAAAATCCATTCCCAATCGGCCACGGTGTGTTCCCACGTGGTGCGAGCCAAAGCAACACCTGCATTGTTTAACAACAAATGAACCTGGTTGAACTTGCCATAAGCCGCATCAGCCAATGCCTTGATTTCTGCTGCATGACGCACGTCGGTACGCAAGGCCAGTACACGATCAGCGGGAAGACTCAGTTGTTCTGCTGCGGCTTGAAGTGCTGCCTCATCAATATCGGCCAACACCAGGCTCATGCCTTGTGCAGCGGCGTGTTTGGCCAAGGCAAAACCAATACCGCTGGCCGCCCCGGTGATCACGGCGGTTTTGCCGTTGAAGTTGTTCATTGTTTGTTGTCTCCAAATTGCTTTTCGTTTTAATCATAGACCTGCCAAGCGATCCACACAGTTACTGCAGCAGATAATTCACCGGAGTTAAATTGGGAGGCAAATCCTTTTTGTTCAGGCTTTCCAGCAAATCCACTTCAATGACACGAACCAGCGCATTCAAAGGCAAGTCGTTGTCGAGCAGTCCAAACGGTTCCTCCAATTCATCGCCCAGGTAATCAAGACCAAAAAAAGTGTATGCAATGGTGGCCACAATCAAGGGGGTCAAAAAATTTAGGCTGGGTGCCAGTGAAAAAGGAAGCAGCAAACAGAACAACCATGCGGTACGCCTTAACAACAGGGAATATGCAAAGGGTGTTGGCGTAGTTTTTATGCGTTCGCACGCCCCCTGCACAGCGGCCAGCGCACTCACCTTCTGGCTCAGTATTTGATACACGATGTCAGAAATCAAACCTTGACGGTACAAGCCCGCCAAGCGTGCATCAAATAACTGCAGAACCGCATTGGGCACATTGCGGGACATCTGGATCGACGTTTTGTCAGATTCATTCAGCCATTTCGAAGCCGCCTGTGCTTCATCTTGATCACGAAGACGGGCGGCCAAAGCATGGGAAAATCCAATCAACAAACTGACCAAAACTTCGCGCTGGGCCACATTTGGAAACAGTGCTGCAAGCTCCCGGGCCAAATTTCGGGAATGCACGATCAAATCGCCCCAATGCTTGCGTGCCTCCCACCAACGATCGTAGCAGGCATTGTTTCTGAAACCTAAAAACACGGATAAAGCCAAACCCAAAATGGAAAAGGTACCCAGGCCAGCGTTCAAAAACTCTATGGGTTCTCCATGGGACCACCACACCACAAGGCATGACAACAATGCAATGGCCACCACTTTCCAGGCAATGTGACGAACCACGGAGCCACGAAGAATGAATAGAAGTTGATACGCACGGGGGCGGGGTCGAACAATCATGGCGCGCTTTGCTGTAGCAGTAATAGACCTTTCGATTATTGCCCAAGTCTGGCCGTTATATGGCACCGACACGACGAACTCTTTTCAAGAACGGAAAATCATGTTGCAATTTGGGAATGAAACACACCAACTCCAGTCTCCGGGTATTTATTCTCCTCACAGGCTTGCTGCTTGGCCCGCCAAGCTGGGCTGCCTGCGCCTACGCCACCATACCCAATCCCCACCCCGATGGCATCGGCAAATCCTATTGCGAACGCCAAATTTCGAAGGTGATGGGTTGGCAAGGCGCGCCTTGGCTTGAGCGGCCGCAGCGCCTTCAAGAAGAGCGCACTGATTTACTGATCCAAAAATTGAATTTAAAACCCGGCATGGTGGTAGGCGACATTGGCGCTGGTACCGGGCACATTGCGCAAATGATGGCTGAGAAAATTGGCCCCAACGGTGTAGCGTGGGTTGTGGATATTCAACCGCAAATGATCAAAATGCTGCAAAAGAAGGCAGAGGGTTTGCCCAAAGGCCGAATGCAAATTCGGCAGTCCAGCGAGAAAAACCTGAACCTGCCCGACCGAATTCTGGATGTGGCGATTATGGTGGATGTGTATCACGAGCTTGAGTACCCACGTGAAACGCTTCAATCACTGATGAAAGCTGTTAAAAAAGGCGGAAAAATCGTGTTTGTGGAATACCGCGCCTTTGACCCGGATGTGCCTATCAAACCATTGCACACCATGAGCGTGGCGCAGGTTCAAAAAGAAGCGGAAGACCTTGGGCTGAAATACGAGAAAGCCGAAAGCCTCAGCTGGCAGAACATGATAACTTTCATCAATCCGTAGTTGATTCATTTAACCAGCGCAACACGCCTTGCCCGGCAGCCATTCCTGTTGCAAAACAGGCGGTGAGCAAATAACCACCTGTGGGTGCCTCCCAGTCCAGCATTTCACCTGCGGCAAAAGTACCGGGCTTGTTGGTCAGCATGTAATTGTTGTTCATGCTTTCGAAGCGCACACCGCCTGCCGTGCTAATGGCTTCATCAATTGGCCGCACTGCGTGAACGGTGATCGGCAGTGCCTTGATGGTTGAAACCAGTTTTTCCAAATTCTTGAACTCGTCTTTGCCAAGTACTTCATGCAGCAAAGCCAACTTCACACCGGCAATACCCAGTTTATTTTTGAAATAGCTGGACATTGACTGACTGGTGCGTGCCCACCCCGCCAATTCTGCTCGAACTCGGTCAAGGCTGCGCCCAGGCAATAAATCGAGCGCAAAAGTTGCATCGCCCTGCGCATTCAAGCGTTGGCGAATTTCCCGACTGAAGGCGTAAACAAGGCTGCCTTCTACACCATGCTCACCAATCACCATTTCACCCTGTCGCTCAATTACCTGGCCCTGCAGGCTGGTAAATTTCAAGGCGACCGACTTCAACGGTGCGCCTGCAAATTTTTCGCGCAGGTAATCACTCCAGCTCACCTCAAAGCCGCAATTTGCACTTTCAAGCTCAGCAACTTCAACCCCTGAATTGCGCAGCCAAGGCACCCAGGCCCCATCAGAACCCAACTTGGACCAACTGGCTCCACCCAAGGCAAGCACTGTGGCCCTGGGTAAATGTTCAACAAAACCATTTGGTGTTGAAAACTGCAATTGCCCCTTCTCATTCCAGCCTTGCCACCTGTGGCGAACATGCATGCGCACGCCCTTGCCTCTCAAGCGGTGCAGCCAGGCACGCAACAAAGGCGCTGCTTTCATTTCTTTCGGAAACACCCTGCCAGAAGTACCCACAAATGTTTCAATGCCCAGTTCATGCACCCATTCGCACAATCGCTCGGGCGGCAGTAAATCAAGTGTGGTTTGTAAATGGGGAAGCCTGTCCGCATAGCGGGTGCAAAACTTTGCATAGTCTTCGCTGTGGGTAATGTTCAAACCACCAATACCGGCAAGCAAAAACTTGCGGCCAAACGATGGCATTGCATCAAACACATCCACTTGCACGCCCGCATTGCTAAGCACTTCTGCGGCCATCAGGCCTGCAGGGCCGCCACCCACTATGGCCACCGTTGTATTCGAGTTTTGAAACATAGCCTGCGGCTTTCAGTTGGTGAGCTGCTTGAGTAAATATTCAGTATGTGTGCTCTCAATTATAAAGCATCCACCCCACAGACCCCATTGTGACAGGTTCATGACTTGTTACTTAGGGTGTGCCCACTGAATCCTTTCACTGCTCGAGCGAGTATTACTAACTTGTAGCATCAGAAGTAAACGGAGTTGGTAATGGCTGGTATTCACAATGAACTCAGGGCAATCGAGCGGCAGGGCTTATCGCGGCGGGTGTTTCTTAGAAACATGCTGCTGACAGCAGGCAGTATTTCTGCCGCACAATGGCTAACAGCTTGCGGCGGCGGATCTTCAGGTACGAGCTCCTCAGGCGTAGCTCCGAGTGGATCGGGTGCCCCCCGAACCAGCCCGTTTGCATCCATGGGCCCCCTGCTGCCACCCGATGCCAACGGCATTCAATTACCCGCTGGTTTCACATCTCGGGTAGTTGCCGTTTTTAACGAGCCCCCTTTACCCTCCCAGCCCGATTTCCGTTGGCATTCAGACCCCGATGGTGGTGCCGTGTTTGCAACTGAAGATGGTGGCTGGATTTATGTATCAAATTCCGAAGCCCGAGACGCCACAACAGCATTTGGTCAAATACCTGCAGAGCTATCGGCAATTCGCCGACTGGCCAGCCGCGATTCGCTGATGGCACTCAGCCCGATCACCAACGCCATAAGCGGTTTGGTGAATACATTGCTGCCAGGCGGCATACCTTTGCTGCTGCCGTTTGCCGGGGGTGCCAGTGCACTGCGGTTTGATCAAAGTGGCAATTTAATTGACGCCTACCCAGTGCAACGCAACACCTCCACCAACTGCTCTGGCGCTGCTACCCCCTGGGGTACCTGGATTAATGGTGAGGAAATTCTCGATGGCTATATGTTCGAATGCAGCCCACTTCGTGACGGCGGTGAACCCATCCGCCTGGACAGATTCGGCCGCAAAGCGCATGAGCAAGTCGCTTTTGATGTAGAGCGCCGAGCGATTTATCACACCGAAGACATCACTGGCGAGGACCGCTTTTATCGAAATGTTTACACTGAAAACGAATGGCCAAGCAACGGCCGCCCTGACCTGACACGCGGCAAACTACAGGTACTGTCTGTGCCTGCAGGCATCGACGCCGCACGCCAAGGACCGACACCGATTGTTTGGCTGGATGCGATTGACGACGGACGACCGCAGGCAGATGTTTACCTGCCGGAATCCACAATTTTCGCAGGCAATGAAGGTGTGTGGTTCGTCAATGGATTTATATACTTCTCAACCAAAGTGGATAGCAATGTGTGGGCCATCGACGTGGCCAACGGCACCATTGAAAGCATTTACGATCCCACTGATGGACCAATCGGCTCGCCCGCAGACCCGGCTGAACCCAAGATGATGGGTGTAGATAATCTGTCGATGACACTCGACGGCGAAATGATTGTGGTGGAGGACGGAGGCGACATGCGCGCCATGGTACTTCTGCCTGACCGCAGCACCATTCCACTGCTTCGCTTGCCAGGGGATGCAGGTGGAACCGAGGTAACAGGCCCGGCGTTCTCACCAGATGGACGCCGGCTTTATGTGTCCAATCAACGCGCGCTTCGAAACGGTGAAACAGTTTCATTTGGCCAAGGTGGTGTAGTGTATGAGATCACCATGCCGTTTACGGTGCGTGTGAACCCACCTGTTGCGCGCGCAATGCCAGCTGCATAGACATAGCCGTCCACTGACCCAATCGACATTGCTGAAAAACTGTCGATTGGGAGCAGCAGTACCGTTGCATCAAATTTGAACCCTTGTCCCTAGCTCTACCACCGCGTTTGAAGGCAGCCTGAAGAAATCCACCACGCCACCCGCATTGCGGCTCATGGTTGCAAACAATTGCTCGCGCCACTTGGCCATGCCCGAACCTCGCGTGGGGACAACAGTCTCGCGGCTTAGAAAGTAAGTGGTTTCAAACAACGAAATTTTGAGGCCCACTTCATCAGTCAACTCAAGCGCCTTGGGAATATCGGGCGTATTCATGAAGCCATAGCGCACAGTCACTTGCCAGAAACCACGGCTTAGCGATTTCACTTCAACCCGGTTCAAATTGCCAACCCAGGGCACACTTTCAAACACCACCGTCAATATCACGTTCGATGCATGCAGCACCTGGTTGTGTTTCAAGTTGTGAAGAAGAGCCATGGGTACTTTGTCAGGGTCAGCCACCGGGTATACCGCGGTGCGGTAAGCGCGGTTAATTTGATCCACATTTAGCGTGGGCAAAAAATCGTCCAAATCAATGCCGTCTTTCTGAATACTTTTCATCAGCAATTTACGGCCTCGCCACCAGGTAGACATCACCACAAACAAAGCCAAGCCCAACACAATGGGGAACCAGCCACCATCGAATAACTTGAATGCGCAGCTGACCACCAGCAGTATGTCGATCAAAACAAAGAAAATGGTTGCACCCACTGACAACCAGGCTGGCAAACCCCAGCTGTAGCGAATCACAAAATAGGTCAGCGTGGTGGTGATCAACATGGTCAAGGTGACTGCAATGCCATACGCACCCGCCAGGTTAGACGAAGTTTTGAACATCAACACCGCCAATAACACACCTGCCAACAACAGCCAGTTCACAGCAGGCATGTAAATTTGGCCTGACTCTTTCGCCGATGTGTATTGAATTTTCATGCGCGGCAAAAAGCCCAGTTGAATGGCCTGCTTGCTCATGGAATAAGCACCTGAGATAACAGCCTGTGATGCAATAATGGCGGCCATGGTGGCCAGGCAAAGCACGGGGATTACCCAGGCATCGGGGAAAGAACGGTAGAACGGGTTTTCAATGGCGCCCGGGTCGGCAATCAGCAAGGCGCCCTGCCCCAAATAATTCAAGGCCAAACAAGGAAACACCAAAAACGTCCAGGCCAGGCGAATCGGTTTTTTACCAAAATGGCCCATGTCAGCGTACAGCGCCTCTGCACCAGTCAAAGCCAACACAATTGCGCCAAATGCGGCAAACAAACCCCAACCCCGGTCCAGAATGAATTGAATGCCGTGTACAGGATTCAGGGCATGCAGAATTTCAGGTGCACTCGCAATATTGACCACACCTACTGCGCCCAAAGTGGCAAACCACAGCACAATAATCGGTCCGAAGAAGCGCCCCACCACGGAGGTTCCGTAACGCTGCACAGCAAAAAGGCCAATCAGGATCAACACACTGAGCGGAATAATGTAGGGCGTTAAGGTGGGTGTGATCAACGTAAGCCCTTCCATCGCACCCAACACTGAAATGGCAGGGGTAATGACACTGTCGCCATAAAACAAAGTGGCACCGAACACACCAATCAACAGCAACACAGTTTTCAGTTTCGGGTTTTTTCGAACCGCTTCCGAGGCCAATGCGGTCAGCGCCAGGCCACCACCCTCGCCATTGTTGTCGGCCTTCAAAATCAGGATCACATACTTCAAGGTGACCACCAACATCAATGCCCAGAAAATCACGGAAATAGCACCCGTCAGGTTCTCGGGATTCAGGGGTACCCCGCTGTTTTCGCCAAATACTTCTTTGACTGTGTAGAGGGGGCTGGTGCCGATGTCGCCGTACACCACGCCAATCGCACCCAAGGTGAGTGCAGCCAGGCCGGCCTTGGTTTTATCTGTTGATTCTGGTTTGTTCATGGTTGTAACGCACTTGCACTGTGTAAACAGCATGCATCATGCGCTGCAACATATAAGGAAGTTATAAGGAAACCCGGGAGGGAACCTAGGTGCCTGCCAACATGCGGTAACCCACACCAGTTTCCGTCAAAATAAAGTGTGGGTCTGCCGGGTTTTTCTCGATTTTCGCACGCAGCTGGCCTACATACAGGCGGGTGTATTGTGTGTACTCCAGGTACTCGGGGCCCCACACATCAGCCAGCAATTGCCGGTGGCTTACCGCCTGCCCAGCACTTCGCACCAGGCGCGCCAGCAGTTCATACTCAGTGGGCGTTAACTTAATTTCAGCACCATGCAAGGTAATTTCACGCTTCAGCAAATCAACATTCAAACCATCACGCTGATACAACAAAGTGGCAGGCTGCGCCAAATTACCTCGGTGGCGCAAGGCGACACGAATGCGAGCCAACAACTCCCCCACGCTGAATGGCTTCACCAGATAATCATCGGCCCCTGCGTCAAGCAACTCAATTTTGCTCTCCTCGTGCGGGCGCGCCGAAATCACAATCACAGGTGCACTGCCTGCCCTGCGGGCCAGCTCCAGAAAACTTTTCCCATCGCCATCGGGCAAACCCAAATCGAGTAAATACAAATCAAACGCCTGCCCTGCAGGCTGATTCGCCAACAAGGCCTTGGCTTCTGACAAACTGGCTGCGGTGACCACTGAATGCCCTTCTGTGCTCAAGCTGTTGCGCAGGGCCTTGCCCAGCTCCCGGTCGTCTTCAATCAACAAAATACGAATGCTCATGCGTCTTGTTCCTGTGCCTCAGCCAAGGGCAATGTGAATATGGCCAACACACCTTGTCCTGCAATTGCAGGTGTAGAAAAACTCAAACACCCTGCGTGAACTTGCGCCACGGCATGGCATAGCTGTAGGCCAATGCCCATGCCCCGGGATTCATCACCCTGCAATTTGTGCTGGCCTTGCATGCCTACACCACGATCAGACACCTGAAACACCACCCCACCTTGCTGTTGCAAAACATTCAGTTCAACTGAACCAGGTGCCCCCGAATGTTTGATTGCATTGTCGATCAAGTTATCCAACACCTGCTCCACCAGCACCATGTTGCAATTCAGCAGCGGCAAGCCCGAAGCAACTTTCACAGTGGGTAAATACATGGTTTTTCGTTTTCTAAGGCGTTGCAGCACAGCCGCCACCATGTCTTCCACCGATTCCAGTTGCATGGGCACCTGCACCTGTTCACCACTTAACCGTGCCAAGGTCAGTGTATTGTCGGTCAGGCGCGCAACCTGCTGGGTTTCCTCTTGTATCAACTCGGCGTAATGCCGAATCTCGTCTTTGCTCAAGCGATCTGTCTGCTCAAGAATCGCCGAAGCGGAAGTCATGATGCTGGCCAGCGGCGTTCGCTGATCGTGCGCAATCGATGTTAAAAACAGGCTGCGGGTTTTCTGTGTTTGTGCCGATTCTCGTGCACTTTGGGCACGCAGCGCATTGTCTCGCCGATCGCAGGCCAGGCCCATCTGATCCAGCAATGCCTGCGCATCACGAACCCACAAAGCCTCGTTAAAATCAATATCACCGCCGACACACACGCACACTCCGTACGCTTTCGATTTTCCACGCATGGGCAGGTACAAGTCTTCCAAATTGTCATATCGCCCAGTGCTTTTTCCCAATGCTTTGTTCTCTTGCAAGCAAGCATCAAAGGCTTTAATTTGCGTGGCGTTCAGCGATTCAAGCTCAGAAGAAGTAAACCCCACCAACACTTGGGTAGAACCCTCAGCCAGACCAAGCAACAATTGGTGCAAATCGGAAAGCAGCTGTTGCGGATTATCAAACTCGCGCAGTTTTTCGCTCCACTGCATTAACTGCAAAGTGCGCTGCGCCTGCTGCCGTTCAAGCGCCGCAATTTGCTTTTGCCGACGCAATAAATAGGTAATCAACCACGACACACCCATCATCGTGATCAGCAAAATGCCATGCTCGTGAAGGTCAACATGAAAAGTGTGCACGGGTGGCACCATTTGGTAGTTGAACATAAGCACAGCAAGCGCGCTAAGCGCAAGTGAAAGTGACAAGGGCAACAACAGGGAATAAATCGATGAGACCAGAATAAGCACCACAGGCGCGTTGGCAAGCGTGACCCAGTCGTGGGGGTAGGCCAGCACGAACATCAGGACGGCCCACAAGGCGAGGCCCAAAGTACTGGACAACAAAGTGGTTGATTTCATGAATTCAATTCATCCAATGCAGCAACACCTTCGCTCAACGCCAAGTACTAATCATCCTACGATTCTAATCGTTGCTGCAATTGAATAAGCGAATTCTTCTCAGAAAGGGTTTGTTCCGCATTTGAAAAAGTATGGCAGTGAATCAATCGGCGCAGGCACCGTAATATCTCGTGGCCCTTCAAACTGCGTGCCGGTTTCAACATGCTTCCAGCAACCTTGCGGCAAGTACACATCGCGTGTGGTGGCCCCCTGCACCACCACGGGCGCAACCAGCACATCGCGGCCCAACATCCATTGTTGGTCTTCCTGCCTGGAGCGTTCATCTTTGGGGTATTCCACCCACAAGGCCCGCACGGGTGGAACGCCTGTCGATTGCGCCTCGTCCCACAATTTGATAATCAACGGTGCTGCTTTCAAATGCAACTGCGCCGCCTTGCGCCAGTGTGCCAATGTTTCTTCACCATAAAACCAAGGCATGCGTACGCCATTGCTTGAAGAATTGTGCACGCGAAATACTGGCGACAAGGCCGCCCAGAACGACCAGCGCGTATACAGCTCGGCATCGGCCGGACCTGTATGAAAATCAAAGTATCCGCCAATGTCTGTGTTGTAGCCGTAGGAACCCGTTGCACCACGGCTAAGCATATCGGTGGTCAAGGAGGCAATGCCCGATGCACGCGACCAATCGCTGGTTTCATCCCCAGGGAAATTGGACGACTCGAAACCCGAACTGCCCTGACGCCCGGAATAGCCCGCACGCGTCCAGAAGAATATGTGACGCCCGGTTTTACGCTCAATATCGTCAATAATTTTCCGCGTGGTTTGGTGAAACACTGTGGGGTAATGGTTGTGCATGGTCTCGCCAGTGCTGCCATCGAAAAAATACATGTCCAGCGCAATATGTTCGCCAAAGTCCTGCATGAATCCATCTGCACCCAGCTCCTCAATCATCTCCCGAATGCGGCCCTCCCACCACGCAATCGCCTCAGGGTTCGTAAAATCGATCGCAGCGCCCAAGCCGCCAAATGGCGTACCAAAAAGGTAAGGCAAACCTGCAGCGTCGTTGACCACATACCCTTCTTGCAAAGCCTCGGTAAAGGTTTCGGGCCGTTCGGTGTTGGCCACATCGATACCCACATAATTTCGAATGTACAAATACGCACGAATATTGCGGTCGTGCAAAGCTTCAATAATCGTTTTGCTGGTTTCGCGCGGCAAAATTTCCCAACCCTCAAACACATAACCTTTGACAGGCAATTTGAACGCGTCCATTTGCGCAATGTCGTCCCAGATTTTTGCCTCGTAACTGGCAGCGTCATCCGCTTGTGCCGACAACACCCGCACCGCACGCGACAAGGTGGGGCCAAGGTCAGCCTGCAAGGGCACACGGTGTCGACCCTGCAAACCCGACAAACTCTGTAGCGCTTTTTTCTCGCCACCGGGCGCGACCAAATAGCTCATCTCTGCGCCTGATACATTCACCTGCCAGGCTTGCGGGTTAGAGGCCCCCAAGTCATAGCGCGAGGGCCGCGTGCTGTCGAGCATGAAACCATAGCCACCCGATGAAGCAAAGGCGGTTGAAATGTAATAGGCCGCATCCGGGCCGGAGGGGAACATGTATCCCTCACCTTGTCCCGACGCAGTATTGGCCACAGGTGCCAAGGGGCCAGCGCCAATGTTCTGTGCTTGAATGAAATTGGTCAGCAAATTGCCGCGCTGGTTCACTGCATTGTGGCGACCACCAAAACCGTAAAACGACTCTTCTTGTTTCAGCACAAAACTGTCAGCCACCATTACCACCCCTTGGGCCGGGTTCACCGCCATGTGCACTTCAAAGCTGTTGTTATCAGTTGGCTTTATTTCCACATCGATTACTCGCCCCGTCGGGTCATTGGTAGCAATCGTCATTTCAACGCCTGTGGATGTTTCTTTGGCTTCCAGCACTTCAGTGCCGTGGTATTGAATACCCACCAAAGCCTGGGTCAGGTAATTGCCCACCCAAGGTGTAGCCCGCAGCTGGGGGGCCAATTCAGCCCCCACCATGTAGCTAAAAGGTGCATTCAGCAACATGCGCGGCACGTAGTCGCTACCCAGTGGTTCATCAATCGACAAACCGGGAGAAAGCGGGCCACCGGCACTGCTCACCTGCTCCAGCACCAATTCGTCAGCCGAATTGAAAAAACTAATTCTCAACGGGTTCTTCACGATTTCCACACGGCCATTGGCATTGCTCATGGCAATTGTTTGCTCGCCCAAGTCCACTTGTACGGGTTGTACAGAATTGGCCGAGACAGTTGTGGTGTTGGCAACAACTGTGCTTTCGCTACCGCCCAAGCAGCCTGACAAAAAGACTGCAAATAAAAGCATGAGGGCTATTGATTCGATTGAGGCCTTTTGGGCCACTACGGCAATTTGGGCGCTGCTCAAACACAGGAATTTCATTGTTGTCTCTCAAACAGGTTCAAATTCACACAGTCGGCCATGGCAGCGTAACCTGCCGGGTTGGGGTGCAAGTTGTCACCGCTGTTGAATTCTGGTGCCAAAAAACCTTTTCGGTTTTTGTCTTCCAGGCATCGCTCAAAATCCACCACACCGTCACTCATGGTCTGGCTTCTTATCCAGGCATTGGCTTCATCACGCGCAACCCTTGCAGCAGCAGTGCCGTGCAACACGGGAATCAGTTCTGTTACGGCTTCTTCCGCGGGCGGAATGGTGCCCAGAATAATTTTCAGACCCGCATTCTTGGCCTTGGCAATCAATTCTTTGTACCCGGCAATCAACGCTTCAGATGTAGGCGCTTGCCCCGGCTTGGGGTTTCCAAAGTCGTTGGTGCCTATCATCACCAACACATGGCTTGCACCTTGGGTTTGAAGTACATCGGCATCGAAACGTGCAAGCAGCGCCTTACCAAATTGAGGCAGCCACCCATCGCGCAGCAACTCGTTGCCACCAATGCCCGCATTGGCTACCGTGAAAGGCATACCGACCTGCAGGAACCTGCGCTGTAAATGGTTGGGATAACGTTGATCGGTGGCTACTAAAGGCGAGCCTTGGCCGCTTAAAAAAGCCGTGGTTGAATCCGATCCATCAGTGATGGAATCGCCCACTGCCACCACCGTGTTTACATTGTTTGGGGCCAACACTTCCAGCGCTTCGATGACCAAAAAGTTGGCGGTATAACCTTCAGGCGCAGGCGCAAACATGCTTCCACTCTCGCTGGCAGAATAATCGCCGGGCAGGCTTAGGTACAGCACCTCGTTCGCATTCAAATGGCGAGTTACTTGCGGCGTTAGGCCCGGCGCATAAAAGCTAACCCCTACCCGTTTGAAAGCTTCGACCGGGTAAGCTATCCAATCACTCACCACCGTTTCACCAGCCTGCAAAGTCAAGCTTGGCTGACCGTTGAACGCAAGCCTGCATGCCGTGTTGGGCATCATGTTTGCACTACCGGGTGAAGATTCCTCTGCCAAATGAATGTTGGTAAATGTAACCGGCAAACTTGAATAACGGTTACTTAAACGCAGCCGCACCACATTGCCCGCCCAATGCGGTGCAAACGATTGCCGTACTGTCAGCCCACTAATCGGGTGTGTAATCAAGGCATCGCCGGGCGCCGTTTTCCAAGAGGTGACCACCCTCCCCTGCGGCTCCTTGCCCTTCACAGGTGTGCAAAAACCAGCTCCGCTTGCCTGAATTGACCGTGCTGCATCGCTTGAACTGTTCGACAACTCACCCCCGCAGGCCGCCAACAACAACGCAATGGCCAAAGTAAAGCCACACAAAAAAGAAAGTTTCATTGCGAACAGCCAAAAATTGATTGGGTAAATTGAGCAAGCTTAAAAACTGACACTGATTAGTATCAGAATTTCAACACAAGAATAAATGTGATACGATCCAGTGTCAAACACTATAAGAAATTCCTTTGAATCGATCAAAAACCACTCCGCCCCCTCCGGCAACACCGCGCAGTTACGGCGGCAAATCAGGCGAAGAGCGCCAGGCTGCTCGCAAACAAGCACTTGTGGATGCCGCAGTGCATTTGTTCGGTGGGCATGGTTTTGCAGCGGTAAGTATCGATGCGATATGTTCGGAGGCCGGGCTAACCAAGCGTTACTTTTATGAAGCCTTCCCCAGTCGTGAATCGCTTTTAACTGCAGCTTACGAATCCGTGACCCGTGAATACATGCAATCCATTCTGGCAGCGGTAGCACCCCATTTGATGGACGCCCGCAAACTGGTGCATGCCGGTCTTCAAGAAAGTTTTGGTTTTGTAAAACGCAACCCTGTGAAAGCCCGCTTGATTTTGATTGAAGCAATGACCGTGCGTGGCCAACTGGGCGAAATGTACGGTGAGCGCTACGACGCCTTTGTTGATTTGATGTTGCAATTCACTCGCCCGTTTTTAAGTGGCCCCAAAGTGCCCGACAAAATACTGCGGGTAATGGCCAAAAGCGCGGTAGGCATAATTATTCACCTGTGCCAAAGCTGGATAGCCACCGACTTCAAACAACCCATGACCGAACTAGTCGATGGCACCGAACTGGTGTTCGGCGGCATGGGTCGCGAGCTGGGCGTGAAGGGTTATGCGTAGAACAAAGCCCAAACCACACCCCAATTAGGCTTCAACAAAACTTTGCTGCTGTGCCAAACTAAAAGCCCAACAACAAAAAGGGGTAGACCATGGCTGCAGCGCATTTTGATTTTTCCGACACCTGGACAGTGATCACTGGCGGCGCCAGCGGCATTGGCCTAACCTGCGCCTTGGGTGTTGCCAAAGCTGGCGGCAATGTGGTGGTGTCGGCCAGCCGAAAACCTGAAAAAACGCAAGCCGCCTTGCTGCAAATTCAGCAAGTCAACCCCAAGATTCAGGCCAAAGCATTTCCTTGTGAAGTAGGGCAAGAAACATCGGTTGCTGCATTTTTTGAAGCCATTGCACGCGAGGGCATTGCCATTGATCATTTGATCCACAGCGCGGGCATATCACCCAACACTGAATTTTTTGACCAAACCCAAGCCGAATGGGACCAGGTTCAAAACACCAATGCCACTGGCAGCTTTTTGGTCACCAAATACGCAGCACTGCAAATGAAACACAACCTGCTGCATGGCGACTTTCGGGGGCGTATTGTATTGGTTACATCCACCAACGGTATTAACAGTTGGGACCCTGTTTCTGCCCATTACGATGCCTCCAAGGCCGCCAACAATTTGTTTGTGCGCGTGGCCGCGGAAAAATTATCCGAAGACCAAATTTGTATCAACGGCCTGGCCCCCGGCTGGATCAACACCGACTTGAACGCCACCCTGCCCCCCGATGTGCGCGAAAAAGAATCGTCAAAAATCTGGATGAAGCGCTGGGCCGAACCTGATGAAATGGCGCAATGTGCACTGCACTTGCTCACAATGCCCTACTTAATGGGGCAAGTTGTCATGGCCGATGGAGGCTATCGGTAAGCGGTGTAATGCCGCAGCGGTATACTCAACAGCATGAATGATTTACTGCTGCGCCTTAAACTGGCCGTTGAACACCCCCACGAAGACCAGGTTTCTGTGCGCTTTCTTGCCGACATGCATGGCGAGTCTGCCCACGGCGCACTGCTGCTTTTTCTGGCCGTACTCACCCTGCTGCCAATTCCCTTTTCCGGCTTTTTGTTCTCGTTTGGAATATGGTCTGTTGCCCACATGATGTGGATCAACGACAGTGGCCACGGCCTGCCTGAAAGAGTATGCCGCGTAAAATTGTCCAAAGCATCCGCAACGCGGCTCATCAAAATCCTGGGCTGGATATATACCAAAGCCGACCGCATTTGCGCCCCACGACTAGCATCGCTGAGCAGCCCCACCCACCGCGGCTGGCTGGTGCCCTTCATCGCCCTAATGGGATTCATCATTTTCCTGCCAATACCCGGCGGCAACGGCACACCCGCTATTGCACTCATTTTGATTGGCCTTGGCCTAATGGCGCGAGACGGCCTGGCAATTATTGCAGGGATTGTTACCGGGCTGGTGGGAGTTGGCGTGGTGGGATTTTTAATGTGGGTGATCGTAAAGGTGGTTTAACGAAATAGTGTTAAGTTTTGCAAGCTGCACCGATGGACTACCCAGCATGCGCTCCCCTCCTCACAGCCATACTCATTTTTGACATCTCTCGATAACGCCTCTACGCTCAATTTTTTACTAAAACTAAACGATGAATAAATTCTGGCCTGTTCCAGAGTGGATCTCAACCTACTCTTACAAGCAAACGCCACGAAGCTTTGGCGCAAAACGGGCAAGCGGACGCACACACGCTGGTTGCGATTTATACGCACCATTAGGTTCTCCCGTGCTGGCAATAACAGCAGGCCGGGTAGTGGAGTCGCGCGATTTCTATTTGGGTACTTTTCAAGTCACAATTGACAATGGGGCACTTGGAGTGGTGCGCTATGGTGAAATATCACACGATGGAATTCCGAAGACTGGTTCCGTAGTAGAGGCAGGGCAGCAAATTGGAAAAATTGGCAACCTGGGCAAAGGCCTCCACCCTATGCTCCACATTGAACATTTTTCTGGAGCAGCAACAGGGGCAATGACCAACCCAAGAAACCCTCCCTACTCACGGCGCAGCGATCTTCAAGATTGCACGAAACTGCTCGATTCACTTCTTTGTTTACGCGACACGTCATGCAAGTAAATCCAATGTTTTTAATTGGCCTTGCTTGCGCTGTATTTACATTGGCCGCTTGCCAGAAGCCGTCAAACAAAACCGACACATCAATTTCAATATTGAGCAATGTGCAGCCCACACAATTGTTCATCGGCAGAAAGGTCGGCGACTCCGCAGAACGCTGTGTGTACGCAGTGCTGGTTAGAAATGCCTTGCAAGCCTGTCAACAACACAATTGCGATATACAGGCATTCTATTGGCCTATACAAGTCCTTAACGATAGCCAACGCGCATTGCTAGTTGCTGAGTGCTCAACGAATCAAAAACTGGGTACAGGCCATTTACTTAGCAACAAGGGGCCTACTGGTGATTCTGGTATTTTAATTTTTCAGCAACAGCGCGAAGGCCAAGGCCTTTGGCAAAACATTGAACTGCCAAATGGCGACTATGGCGTACAGTTGACTACCGAAGCCGCCGAAGGCGTGTTGACTTATCAACAGGGGAGCTATAGTTGGGAAGAGAAGCCTGATTAACCCAACACCAGACAAGCCCCGTGAATCCGAAAGACCAGTCAGCCAATTTAGGCACTCGTCTCAAAAGAACACGTTGAATTTTTAGCAAAATTAAAGCAGTTCCCTGAACAACAGAAAATGAGGTGTAAAAAAGTCCACAATTCCTAAATCCTAATGGCCATTCATCAAGCAGTTTTCATAAACCCATGAATCTGCTGCAAATTCCTGTTCCAGTTTGCTCAAGGTTTCAGGTGTGCAGCGCGGTGCAATTTCCATCCCGGCCCAACTAAAACCCAGTGTCGCTTTTTCAGTTTCAGTTTGAGGTACGGCCACCCAAATGCTGCCGGGTGAATTCACCATGTCCAAATTTGCACCATTCAGTTTGAATGGACTGGCCGAGGAAGGCCCCAGTGCCTCCAGAAGGGTTTGTGCATCAACAATGGCTGGGCCACCACTCAAAAATGCATCCATTGTGATCAATTCAAGTGTTCGATAGCTTGTTTCAAACCGAACTTGCTCTGCCCTGTCCAAATAGCCAGTGTAAATATGGCGAATCCCCGCAAACACCAAACCTGCTGCCATCACAATCAGCAGAAGCCCAAGCCCCAAGCCTTTCATCAAATCAGCCCGAAGGTGAAGCTTGTACGCTGGGTTGAAACGGCGGGCCATGCGCATTTTTTTAACCACACCAACAAAGTGATTTAGCAAAAGGGCCAACTGCAACACCACCAGTGTTCCAAGTACAAAACCCAACCAAGGCCATTCACCAAGCCGATCTGTTTCACCAGACACAGACGACAGTGCAAACAACATGGCAATGCCCACAGCGTATTGTGCCCAGGCACTTGCTGTCTCAAGCCTCAAGGCATGGGTACTTTTTACAAAAGCTTGAATCAGCGGGGCAGCCGATACCGCCAAACCTGCAACATGGCCAGGTAGTTGTTGGCAGTATGTTTGACACCGAGAGGCAAATTGTTCCTCATTGCCCGGTATTGCTTCATCCCAAACCACCACATGACTGAGCGGTGCAACAGCCACTCCCTTGTTGGCCAGGCGGTTCTTAAGCTGTGCAAACTCATGCTCGTTTTGAACGATGAATAAAATTCGATCTGGCTGCATGCTCACCAACACCAATTCAATTTCCTCGATCACAAACTCGGTAAGGTCACGAAGGTCGAGTACCACTCCCTTGGCATCTGCAAGAGATCGCCACAGCCTTGCCTTCCAGTCCTCTTTGGCCTCCAGGTTCAGATATTTTGAACCCGCATAGGCCAACATCATGGGTACAAGAAAAAGTGGTTTTAGAAAATGCGGTACGCGCTTTCTCGGGTCACGAATTCCAGAAAGCCTGTAACCGCGCCCCAAAACCACCTCGAGTAGTTCTCGAATTCTGTAGCTGCTTGCATCTTTCTTGAAACTTCGCAGATAGAAAATATTTGTGGTTTGCTTCGGCAACGCCAAAGCGTACACAACGACCAAAAAGGCGGGCGCTACAAAAAGTACACCCGCTTGAATCAACAACTCTGCTGTGCCTTGCGCCAAGCCGAAAACAAGCAAACCAATCCCTAGGAGCAGTTGAATTGCAATTAAAAATGCAACAACAGGGCGAAGCAAATTGAGGGGATCGGCCAAAGGCTTGGGCAAAGGATTGGGGGAAAACAGGTGCTGAACCTCTTGTTGAATTTGTGAGGCTTCTTTTTGCATGTGGATTTGCCCGAGAAGGTGTTGATGGACCTGCTGCTGGGCAATATTGAACGAGCCGAACAATTCAAGCAAGTGAATTAAGGCGACTCAAAAACAAAAAAGCCCGGGCTGTTAAACCCAGGCTTTTTTTAATTTTGGTCGGAATGAGAGGATTCGAACCTCCGACCCCTTGCACCCCATGCAAGTGCGCTACCAGGCTGCGCTACATTCCGAGAAGGCTGGATTATACATGAAACGCTCAGGCTTTCAGGGCTTCGCGCAAATTTAGCAATTGTTCTTTCAAAACTTCCCGATCGATCAAAATGGGCAGCGGCGCGTCGCCTGCCGGGCCATTTTTTTCCTGATCCAAACGGTTGCGTGCACCGTTGATGGTGAAGCCGTGTTCGTACAGCAGTTCACGAATTCTGCGAATGAACAACACTTCGTGGTGCTGGTAGTAACGACGATTGCCACGGCGGGTAATCGACTTCAGTTGCGTGAATTCTTGCTCCCAATAACGAAGCACGTGGGTTTTTACGCCGCACAGCTCGCTTACCTCACCAATGGTGAAGTAGCGCTTGGCCGGAATGGGCGGCAAGCTGGCTGTGGGTGGCGCTCCGTCTGCGTTTACGGTTTTTTGCATTGAGTAATTGGCTTGTACTTAAATAATTTAGTGAAAATTATTCAACCAAAGCTTTAAGTTTCTGGCTGGGATGAAAGGTTACCACTCTACGCGCCGCAATGGGAATCTCTTCGCCAGTTTTTGGGTTTCTACCGGGGCGTTGGGGTTTGTCACGCAGCTGGAAATTGCCAAAACCCGACAATTTCACAGAGTCGCCGCCTTCAAGCGTGGTGCGAATTTCATCGAAAAACGCATCCACGAAGTCTTTGGCTTCGCGTTTGTTCAGGCCCAGGCTATCAAACAACATTTCAGCCAATTCAGCCTTGGTCAGGGAGCCCGAGGCCAGACCATCTTCAATCAGGTCCATGCGGTCCGTGCGGGCAGTAGTTTCGTTGCTTCGGTCGTCGTTCAACACAAATTGATCCACAGTGAGTTCTACCTATTTATCAATATTTATCGCAAGCGGGCAGCACAACGCTGGCCTGCCTGGTCAATCATTTTTTTCAACAAAGGCTCGATGTCTGCGTCAGTCAGGCTGCGGTCGCTGGCCTGAAGAGTCAGCCTGAACGCCAAACTTTTCTCATTTAGATTCAGGCCCTTACCTTCTTCTTTCGGTACGAATTCATCGAAAAGGATAACCGATTTCAGCCAAGCAAGGTTGTCATCTTTCACTTCCGTGAATGCTTTTTTAAGTTGCGCAGCAGCAATATTTTGCTCGACTACAAATGCCAGGTCTCGAACCACAACTGGCTGCTTCGAAACTTCTTTGAAAGCTGGCAATTTGCGCGTATTCAAGCCATCCAGCAACAATTCGAACACAATCGGTGCCTGTGGCAAATCGTATTCCTGAGCCAACCTGGGGTGCAGTTCACCAACAAAACCAATGGGCTGTTTGTTCACCAGCACACGGGCGCTACGGCCTGGGTGCAAAGCTGGGTGCGGGTTTGCAACTTCAAACACCTCGAAATCCACCTTGCGACCGTGCAGCAGTAGTTCTACATCGCCTTTCACATCAAAAAAGTCGAGTGCGCGATTGTTGCCGGCAGCCCATTGCAATTGGTCAGCCAAGCCATACGCCAAACCACCCACTTTCCAGGTTTGTTTGAAGCCAGCTACAGTTTGTGCACCGTCTTGCACCTTGTCGTCTTTCTCGAAAACGCGGGCCACTTCAAACACACGCAGGCGGTCTACACGGTGACCCAGATTGTGTTTCAACACACCAGTCAGGCTGGCAATCAAGGTAGAGCGCATTACGCTAAGGTGGCTGGCAATCGGGTTCAACAAACGAACCGGGTTGGTGTTGGCGTTGAAATCGGCTTCCCACTGTTCGGGCGTGAAGCTGTAGCTAACTACTTCTTGGTAACCCAGCGCAGCCACTTGACGGCGAATGGCATGGCGGCCAATTTTGCCTTCAGCGGCAGGCAACATTTTCAGTTTGCCCATGGGTGCGCGCAAAGGCAGGCTGTCGTAGCCCACCACACGAATCACTTCCTCGATCAGGTCTTCTTCGATGTTGATGTCGAAACGGTAGCTCGGCGGGTTGACCACATAACGCGTTTCAGCGCCCTGCCCCTCGGCGGTGAATTCAAAGCCTAGCTTGGTGAACACGTCTTTTACTTGTTCAACGGTAAATGGCATGCCAATGACCATTTCAGCGCGGGCATGGCGCAAGGTTACAGGCTTGCGCGCGGGCAGGTTCAACACCTGGTCCACCACAGGGCCAGCCTGGCCACCGCAAATTTCCAGAATCAAGGCAGTGATACGTTCAATGTGTTCAGGAATGGTTTGAAAGTCCACGCCACGTTCGAAACGGTGTGAGGCATCAGACGAGAAATTGAATTCACGTGCACGGCCCACAATGGCGTCGGGGTGCCAAAACGCAGCTTCAACAAAGATACTGGTAGTGCCTTCATTCACCGCAGTGTGGTCACCACCCATAATGCCAGCCAGCGCTTCCGGGCCATTGGCATCGCAAATCACGCCCATGTGCGGCTTCAAGGCCACTTCCATCTCGTTCAGCAGCTTCAGCTTTTCGCCTTCGCGTGCCCAACGCACGGTGAGGTCGCCCTGCACTTTATCCAGGTCGAACACATGGCTGGGGCGGCCCAGTTCAAGCATCACGTAGTTGGAAATATCTACCAGTGCGTTCAAGCTGCGCTGGCCTGCGCCTTCCAGGCGATCAACCATCCACTGAGGGGTTTTTGCATGGTTGTTCACACCGCGAATAACACGCCCGGCAAAGCGGCCGCAAAGTTCGGTGTTTTCCACAGTAACTTTCAACGTATCGTTGATGGTGGCGGCCACGGGCACAAATGAAGGTGCATTCAAAGTTGCACCGGTCAGTGCCGCCACTTCACGGGCTACGCCCCAAACACTCAAGCAATCCGCACGGTTGGGCGTCATTTTCAGGGTGAACTTCATCTCGTTCAGGCCGAGCAGTTCACGCACATTGCCGCCCACGGGGAATTCTTCGCTCAAAATATGCAGGCCATCTACATCACTCGGTACACCCAGCTCTTTGCCAGAGCACAACATGCCACCGCTTTCAACGCCGCGCATTTTGGTGGGTTTAATTTTAAAACCACCTGGCAATTCCGCGCCGGGCAAAGCGCATGGCACCTTCAGCCCTTCGGCCACATTGGGGGCTCCGCACACAATTTGACGCACATCGCCTTCAGCCACTTGTACTTGGCACACACTTAAGCGATCCGCATCGGGGTGCTTGTCTTTTTTAAGAACCAAACCCACCACCACACCCGAAAATTCCGGGGCGAGCGGTTCCAGTTCTTCCACTTCCAAACCCGCCATGGTGAGCTTGTCGCCCAACTCTTGAGTGTTCAATGGTGTGTTGACGAGTGACTTCAACCAGGATTCTGTGAATTGCATCTTTTAATATCCAAAACTGGCTTGTTTAAACCGAATTAAACTTAATTGAATTGCTGCAGAAAACGAATGTCGTTTTCGTAGAACAGGCGCAAGTCGTTAATGCCGTAACGCAGCATGGTCAAGCGATCGGGGCCCACACCAAATGCGAATCCCGTGTAGGTTTCAGGGTCGATGCCCACGTGGCGCAATACATTGGGGTGCACTTGCCCGCAACCGGCAATTTCCAGCCACTTGCCCTTGTTGGGGCCGCTGGTAAACGCCATGTCAATTTCCGCAGAGGGTTCCGTGAACGGGAAGAACGAAGGGCGAAACCGAATGGTGATGTCGTCGGTTTCGAAAAAGGTTTTCAGGAAATCCATGAACACCGCTTTCAAATCGGCAAAGCTGACACCCTGGTCAATCCACAAACCTTCAACCTGGTGAAACATGGGCGAGTGGGTGGCATCGCTGTCCACGCGATACACACGGCCCGGCGCAATAATGCGAATGGGCGGTTTGTTGGTTTGCATGTAACGCACCTGCATGGGCGAAGTGTGCGTGCGCAGCAGGTTACCGCCAGTGCCTTCTACATAGAAGGTGTCGTGCATGGAACGCGCGGGGTGATTCTCGGGCGTGTTCAATGCAGTGAAGTTGTGAAAGTCGGTTTCAATTTCAGGACCATCGGCCAAATCAAAACCAATGGTGGTAAAAATTTCTTCAATGCGTTCAAGTGTGCGCATGGCTGGATGCAAACCGCCAGTTCCACGCATGCGGCCTGGCTTGGTGACATCGATTGCCTGCGCATGCAACTTGGCTTGCATGGCGGAATCGGCCAGCGCCTGGCGCTTGGCATTCAACACAGCTTCAACCTGCTGTTTCAATTGATTGATTTCCGCGCCACGGGTTTTCTTTTCTTCAGGCGACAGCGCAGCCATGCCTTTGAGCAGCTCGGTGACCTTGCCTTGCTTGCCCAAAAACTGGGCCTTGATGTTTTCAAGACTGGCTGGGTCTGTTGCCGAGAACATGGCCTGTTCGGCCTCGGTAAGAATGGCTAAAAGCGAAGCATCCATGGGTATTGGGTCGATTCTTTTTGAGATTGGAATGGCTTTGAGTAGAGCCATGAATTGTACCGCCTGAAAACAAAAACGGAGCCCGAGAGCTCCGTTTTGTTTAGTCTTTTCGCCAACTTAAGTGAAAAACCTCAGAGGCTTCACTTGTGACAAAAATTTGACTTGGCTGGCGAATTAAGCCTGCGCTGCGCGCACTTGACCCACGATGGCAGCAAACGCTGCCTTGTCGGTCACTGCCAGGTCAGCCAACACCTTGCGGTCCAGGCCGATTGCAGCTTTCTTCAAGCCATTGATGAACACGCTGTAGGTCATGCCGTGTTCACGCACTGCTGCGTTGATACGGGTGATCCACAGGGCGCGGAATACGCGCTTCTTGTTGCGACGGTCACGGTATGCGTACTGACCAGCACGCATTACCGCTTGCTTGGCAACGCGGAATACATTGTTACGACGACCGCGGAAGCCTTTGGCTTGGGCGATAACTTTTTTGTGACGGGCGCGAGCCGTTACACCACGTTTTACTCTAGGCATTTGACACTCCTCCCGGTTATGCGTAAGGCATCATGTCGCGCACGCGACCGATGTCTGATTTGTGAATCGTTTCCATGCCGCGCAATTGACGCTTGCTTTTGGTCGTTTTCTTGGTGAGGATGTGGCGCTTAAAGGCGTGGCCACGCTTGATCGATCCGCTTGAACGGACCAAGAAACGCTTGGAGGCGCTCTTTTTGGTCTTCATCTTGGGCATCTTGGTGCTCCTATTACTGTTCAATGTTTATTGAACCTGCTTGCAGGTGGCTTCGACGAAGCACTTTTCTGACCTGGTGGGCAATTTGTTGCGCTGTGTTTTTACACACAATGCAGCAGGCCCGCGATTATAACGCGGGTTTGCGAATGCTGGCAATCTTTTTGAAAGGTTACGCTTTTTTGCGTGGCGCAATCATCATGACCATTTGGCGGCCTTCCATTTTGGGCATTTGTTCTACCTGGCCAATTTCTTCGAGGTCGGTGCGAACACGCTCCAAAAGGCGGGCTCCAATGTCCTGGTGAGCCATTTCACGTCCGCGGAAGCGCAAAGTAACCTTGCACTTGTCGCCGTCTTCCAGAAAACGGGTCAAATTACGCAACTTCACGTTGTAATCGCCGTCGTCTGTTCCGGGGCGGAACTTGATTTCCTTGATTTGAACTTGCTTTTGCTTGGATTTGGCCTCAGCAGCTTTCTTTTGCTCTTGGTAACGGAACTTGCCGTAATCCATCAGCTTGGCCACTGGGGGCACCGCTTGGGGTGCAATCTCTACCAAATCTACACCGCCTTCTTCAGCCATCCGCAGCGCGTCTGGTGTTTTAACGATGCCTAATTGCTCACCCTCAATTCCAATGAGGCGCACTTCGGGGATACGAATTTCCTCGTTAATGCGATTTTTCTTTTCTGCTACGATGTCTAGCCTCTTTCTTCTGGTTAAATAAAATCAGGCCCTGCTGTTGATTTCACCCAGCAAACGCTGAATGAATTCATCAACAGGCAAGGAGCCCAGGTTTTCGTTACCGCGCAAACGCACGGCAACTTGGTTTGCATCACGTTCCGCATCGCCGATTACAGCGATATACGGGGTTTTCTGCATGGTGTGCTCACGGATTTTACGATTGATCTTTTCATTACGCAAATCCGCTTCCACCCTAATGCCTTGTTTTTTCAACATTTGCACCACATTGTGCGCGTATTCATTGTGCGCCTCAGTAATTGTGGCCACCACCACTTGAACTGGCGACAACCACAGCGGCATGGCGCCTGCGTGGTTTTCAATCAGGATGCCGATGAAGCGTTCCATGGAACCCACAATGGCGCGGTGTAGCATCACAGGCACTCGGCGGCTGTTGTCTTCGGCCACGTATTCAGCACCCAAGCGACCGGGCAACTGGAAATCCACCTGAATGGTGCCGCACTGCCAGGAGCGTCCAATCGAGTCTTTCATGTGGTATTCAATTTTAGGGCCGTAGAAAGCGCCCTCGCCCGGCAGCTCTGTCCACTGCACACCACAGGCCTTCAAGGCGGCACGCAATGAATCTTCGGCTTTGTCCCAGGTTTCATCCGTGCCAAGGCGGGCCTCTGGGCGCAGGGCCAGCTTCACATTGATTTCATTAAAACCAAAGTCAGCGTAAACCTGCATGGCCACTTGGTTGAACTTGGTAACCTCTTCCTGCACCTGATCTTCAGTACAGAAAATATGGCCGTCGTCTTGAGTAAAGCCACGCACACGCATAATGCCGTGCAATGCGCCAGAACTTTCATTGCGGTGGCACGCACCAAATTCACCATAGCGCATGGGCAGGTCGCGATAAGAACGCAAATCGCTCTTGAATACTTCAATATGACCCGGGCAGTTCATCGGCTTTAACGCATAGTCGCGCTTTTCCGATTCGGTCGTGAACATGTTTTCTTTGTAGTTGTCCCAGTGGCCCGACTTCTCCCACAATTTGCGGTCCAAAATTTGAGGGCAACGAATTTCCTGATAGCCACCATCCACATATACCTTACGCATGTACTGCTCAACCTGTTGCCACAAGGCCCAACCTTTGGGGTGCCAAAACACCAGGCCAGGGGCTTCGTCCTGCATATGGAACAAATCAAGCTGCTTGCCCAGTTTGCGATGGTCGCGCTTTTCGGCTTCTTCAAGGCGATGCAGGTAGGCGGCCAAGTCTTCTTTCTTGGTCCAGGCTGTGCCGTAAATACGCTGCAGCATTTCATTGTTGGAGTTGCCGCGCCAGTAGGCACCAGCCACTTTCATCAGCTTGAAATGCTTTAACTTGCCGGTGTTGGGCACGTGGGGCCCACGGCACAGGTCAATGAACTTGCCTTCGCGGTACAGGGAAATATTTTCATTGCTGGGAATGCTGGCAATAATTTCGGCCTTGTAATGTTCGCCCTGGTCTTTGAAAAACTGCACGGCATCATCGCGCACCCATTCTTCGCGAGTAACTACTTCATCGAGCCTGGCCAACTCGGTCATTTTTTTCTCGATCGCTTCCAGATCTTCAGGGGTGAAGGGGCGCTCGTAGGAAAAGTCGTAGTAAAACCCGTCTTCAATCACAGGCCCAATGGTGACCTGAGCTGTGGGGAACAATTCCTTCACGGCGTAGGCCAGCAAGTGCGCTGTGGAATGGCGAATCATGTCCAGGCCTTCTTCGTCTTTTTCTGTAACGATAGAAAGTGAGGAGTCGTTTTCGATGGTGTAAGAGGTGTCAACCAGCGTGCCGTTCACCGTGCCGGCCAAGGCGGCTTTCGCCAAACCGGGGCCAATGCTGGCCGCCACTTGGGCGACTGTCACAGGGTGATCGAAAACACGTTCGGATCCGTCAGGCAGGCGGATAACTGGCATATGTACTTCCCTTACGATTGTTTGGCTTGGATGGATTTTTCATCAACCTTCTATTTTAGCCTTTCAATCGATGCCTGAATATTGAAATCAAACCAATTTGGGTTTGTGAATGCCTTCCTTGATGTCTTTCTTGACTTTTTTAGCGGCTTTTTTCTCTTTGGGAGTACTCAAGGCTTTCTTTTTGTCCATTTTGTTGCTTTTCTGCTCATGACTCATGAGTGTTCTCCGATTAGTCGCAGACCGATACGATTAGCGGCTTGCCACTCAATCATCAATGAGTTGAGCCGGCTGGTATGTTCGGTAACGCACACACAGCCGAAGCTACAGGACTACACTGTATTGGTAGGGAGCTCAATGCTGTTCAATATTGGCGGCCCGGCTACCCTCCACACCAAAGGCCAAATGACATACCCACCGCTGAATCATTTACTAAACGCTCTGCCCCTACCAGATTACGAACGAATCGAAGCCCAGCTGGAAATTGTGACCCTGAACATGGGGGAAGTGCTTTATGAATCGGGCGACCGAATGCGCCATGCATTTTTCCCGACCACGGCCATCATTTCACTTCTCTATGCACTTGAAGACGGATCCAGCGTGGAAATCGCAGTAGTTGGCAATGAGGGCATGCTGGGCATTGCCCTGTTTATGGGCGGACACACCACGCCAAGCCGCGCCATTGTTCGTTGCAAAGGGCAGGCCTATCGCCTGAAAGCAGACAACTTGCTGACAGAATTCCAGCTTGGCGGACATACCCAAAACCTGCTTCTGCGTTACACACAAGCCCTGATCACCCAGATGACACAAACCGGGGTGTGCAACCGGCACCACTCTTTGGAACAACAGTTGTGCCGCTGGCTTTTGTTAAGCCTTGACCGCTTGCCAGGCAATTCACTGGATATGACCCAGGACTTGATTGCCAGCATGTTGGGGGTTCGAAGAGAAGGCGTAACTGAGGCGGCTGGGCGGCTGCAACGTGACGGACTGATTCAATACAGCCGCGGACATATTGAAGTACTTGACCGCGCACGCCTGGAACAAAACGTGTGCGAGTGTTACCAGGTAGTGAGAACTGAATTTGAGCGCTTGTTGCCAATTCGCAATGAACGCTCCCACTAAACCGGATGGCAAGATTACTTGCCCAGCAGACACTCAAATTCGCGCTGAACCAGCGGATAACATTCACACACCCTGGCTTCGAGCCCCTTGCGGCTTAATACCAGGATCTTGCCTCGATGGTATTGAATAAGCCCTGCAGCCTGAAGTTTTCCGGCTGCGACTGTAACCCCAACACGACGCACTCCAAGCATGGCCGAAATCTGCTCATGGGTCATCACCAGTTCGTTACTCTGAGCCCGGTCCAGACTCAATAACAACCATCGGCATAATTGCTGATCGATCGAGTGATGACGGTTGCAAACTGCGTTCTGAGTCATTTGGGTAATCAAAGCCTGAATGTATCGAAGCATCAATTTGAACAGGGGGCCGGCTCGATAGAATTCAGAGTTGAACTTGCTTACGTCGAGCCGATATGCCTGCCCGGTCGCCTGCACCACGGTGAAACTTGGTGATGCGTGCTGACTCATGAACAGGAAAACGCCCAACATACCTTCGTTACCCACAATGGCAATCTCTGCCGAGTCTTTGTTCTCCAGTACACAAAACATGGACGCAACAGCCGTCGTTGGAAAATAAACCGAGCTGATGGACTGGGAAGCTTCATGTAGTACCTGCCCCATTTTCAAATCCACCAACTCCAGACCTGACCACATTCGGAGCAATACATCCCGAGGCAAGGACTTCAGCAACAGATTCAAATTCAGGGTTTGTTCAAACTCGTTCACAGACATCGACACAGCCTTGGTTTCCTTTTTCATTCCAAAGGAATATCACCCTAACCACACCATGTATGTGCGCGAGTTCACTTAACTCGCTGCTTGCCCCTTGTGTGCGCTACCGCACCGTCAATTCGACCCGGCAGGACTACTGTGAACAGGTAGGTATTTTTTATCCATTAAATACACAAATAAAACCATTATTGGAGTCAACACCATGTTTTCAAATCAACGTATTGCCAAAAGCTTAGGCCTTCTCTCTCTTGTATTCCTGACTGCCTGTGTGACCCCCCAACAGCAAACCCAGGCAGGTGAGTATGTTGAAGACTCAGTCATCACCACCAAGGTGAAGGCTGCGATTTTCAATGAACCCACCCTGAAGTCTGCAGAAATCAATGTCGAAACTTTCAAAGCAGTGGTGCAACTGAGCGGCTTCGTGAATTCCGGTGCTGACATGAATCGCGCCGTTGAAGTTACTCGCGGAGTGACTGGAGTTCAATCAGTTAAAAATGATATGCGTCTGAAGTAATCCAGATGTAAAAAAAACCCGCCACAGCTTTTAAAGTCTGTGGCGGGTTTTTTTATGCCTGATTAATTTAGCACTGTAATTTCAACCCGACGGTTTTGCTGTCGACCTTCGGCCGAAGCATTCGTGGATACTGGTGAACTTTCACCCATGCCTTGCATGCTCAAGCGATTGGCTGATATCCCGCGACTGATTAAATAACCGAACACCGACTGTGCGCGACTTTGTGACAACAGCATATTGCTTTGCGCCGATCCAATGCTGTCAGTATGGCCTTCAATCAACAGTTTACGATCAGGGTTGTTGATCAGGAAATCAAACAATTTGTTCACATTGCTGTCGGCAGCTGGATTCAGGGTCGACTTGCCATTGGCAAACAACACATCACTAAGTGTAATAACCATGCCACGCGGTGATGGCTTGGCATTCAAGGCAGCCAACTCTGCTGACAACTGGGCAGCACGGCGATTGGCAGCATCGGCCTCAGCGGTACGTGAAGCCAATCGTGCATCAGCAGAATTTGCACCCATTGCTTTTTGTTGTTCCAGCAAATATGCCTCGCGTGCCCTTGCTTCAGCTATTTCAATTTTTCGATGCGCGACGAAATCGTTGTGCATGGTGACTTGCGTGCTCACCTGCGGCTGTTCAACCTTGTTAACGGCTGCTTCGGCTTGCGCACGTGCTTCTGGTGCATAACGACTCAATACCGGATCAGTCTGAAGCGTGGTTAGTTTATTGCGCAACTCAACCTGGCGGTCTGAAGTAACCATGGTCGACGCGCAAGCTGAAAGCAATCCGAGCATTAAAACGCTCAGAACGGTGTAACGAGGAATATTGTTCATTTTGAAACCTTATTGTTGCGCAACATTTCCTGCTGCATGGCGTTGCTTTGGTTTTGTAGTTGTTGGTTTGTTGCTGCAGTGACACCCGCTTTTGTTTTGGCTACAGCCAAATCGGAACTAACGATAGACTCGATAGCCAACATTTCGGCCAGACCAGCTTCACCATTCTCGGATGCGATTCTTGACGCTTCCAACCGCTGACGGGCCACGGTTAATTCCTGGTTACCATAGGTGCTGACTGGCATTTTCTCTGCATTGGATATGGCAACCTGCCCCTCCACATAGGATCGACTGTGAGGTGTTGGCGCAGTGGCGCATGCGGCAAGAACGCCGGTCATTAGAACTAGACTCGTAAGAGCGATTTTCATTGCGATTTGCCTTTTTAATGGGTTAATCCATGACCATAGGTAAAAGGCAAAGTGGTGTCGGTGCGTTGGCGAACACACAGCAGAAATATAAATTAGGGGGGTTATTGGTAGGACCGACTGGAATCGAACCAGCGACCTCTGCCATGTCAAGGCAGCGCTCTAACCAGCTGAGCTACGGTCCTAAAGAAGAGTGCGAAATATACACCAGTGCGTGTGCGGGGGCAAGTCCAAACGCACTTGACAATATTTCTGACAAGAACTATTGTCATATTCAGTTTTTCACGCCCTCCTCCAATCACAAGGAAAGACAATGGCCATTAAAGTCAACCCTCAATCGTTTGAATCCATGCGCAAGGTCATGAATGGCTTCTGGATTGTGGTTCCAGCCTATTTATTGATCAGCCTGGTCATGCCTTTCCTGTTGGTTTTGGCTGCTTTGTTGTTGGTTGCGCACACACTGGAATTGCCAATCGCGTTTTTGCGGCTTCGTGGCAAAAACCTGCCGACCATGGAAGTGGTTTCAAAAACCCTGCTGTATGGCTTCACTTGGTGGCTGCCAAAAAGCCTGGAAGCAAAATAAAACTGGTCATAAAACTTCTTCGACAACGGCTTTTTTGTCAAAAAAGAGTCATATAACTGTCACAAGGTAGTCAAATCGAGCGCGTTTAATGGGGCCATGACAAGAACATGGACATTAAAAATGCGCTCGAACCAGTTGAATTTCAAGCAGCAACTTGCCGAACAACTGTTTGCGAAAGCGACCACCGAACCACTCGTTGAGCCAACTGCTCAGCAGCATGTTTCTGAAGTTGATCCTGCCGCTGATGAGCAGGGGTCTAACAAATACCGCACCATCTGGATTTCAGACATTCACCTGGGTACGCCCGGTTGCCAGGCAGACGCCCTGCTCCACTTCCTGAAACACAATGAAAGCGACACGCTTTACCTGGTGGGCGACATTATCGATGGCTGGCAGCTGCGCAAAAGCTGGTTTTGGCCGCAAAGCCACAACGATGTCATTCAAAAGGTGTTGCGCAAGGCGCGCAAGGGCACACAGGTGGTGTTTATTCCCGGCAACCACGATGAGGCCGCACGCCAGTTCGCCGGCATGACCTTTGGCGACATTCCGATTATGGAAAACGCGGTGCACGTGACCGCAGACGGCAAACGCCTGTGGGTGGTGCATGGTGATGAGTTCGACCAGGTGGTGCGCTATGCCAAATGGCTGGCCTACCTGGGCGACACGCTGTACAACTTTGCGCTGACTTTGAACCGGGTGTTGAACAATATTCGAATCAAGCTGGGCTACCCATATTGGTCGCTGTCGCAGTTTTTGAAACAGCAAGTCAAAAACGCCGTGAACTTCATTCTTGAGTTTGAACACGCGCTAATTCACGAGGCCAAACACCGTGGCTACGACGGTGTGGTGTGTGGCCACATTCACAAAGCCGAGATTAAAGAAGTGGACGGCTTGCTTTACTGCAACGACGGCGATTGGGTTGAAAGCCTGACCGCGCTGGTTGAGCATCCCTGCGGAAAACTGGACATTGTTCACTGGCCACACCGTGACCTGCCGGTTCGCAAACAAAAAGCGCTTGCGCACACGGTAGCGGAGTAAACCACCATGCGAATTCTGATTGCAACCGACGCCTGGGCACCGCAAGTCAACGGTGTGGTGCAAACGCTTAGCCAGGTGGTGGCACAACTGACCGCACAGGGCCACGAGGTGCGGGTGATTCATCCGGGCTTGTTTAAAACCATTCCCTGCCCAACCTACCCTGAAATTCGACTGGCCTTGTGGCCTTTCACGCGCCTGCGCAACGAGCTGGACCGATTCAAACCCCAGGCTGTGCACATTGTGACCGAAGGGCCCATTGGCTTGACCATGCGGCTGCTGGCGCATGGTCGCAAATTGCCATTTACAACGGCCTACCATACCCAGTTTCCCGAGTATGTCAAAGCAAGGTCGGGCATTCCGATTCGCTTTACTGCCGCGCTGCTGCGCTGGTTTCACAAACCATCCCGTGCAGTAATGGTGCCCACTTTGTCGGTCATCAAAACATTGCAAGGCCGTGGCTTGAACAATTGCGTATTGTGGCAACGGGGTGTTGACTTGAAACGCTTCAATCCGGAACAATCGGCAGCCAGCAAGCACATGAGTTACAGCCCCCGCGACCTGCCTACCGACGATGCCCAACAGGTTGAGCTGCTGCACCGCTTGAATGCCTGTAGCATTGAAAAACCGGTGTTTCTGTACGCAGGACGTGTGGCCGTGGAAAAGAATCTGGACGCCTTTTTGAGCCTTGAACTGCCGGGCGAAAAATGGATTGCTGGCGACGGCCCGGCACGCAAGGCACTCGAGAAACAATACCCAGAGGCCAAATGGTTCGGCATGCTGAATCACGCGGCGCTTTCAGAGTTATACAAACGTGCCGATGTGTTTGTGTTTCCCAGCATGACTGACACCTTCGGGCTGGTGCTGCTTGAAGCCATGGCCAGCGGTTGCCCCGTGGCAGCCTTCCCCGTGAACGGGCCGCTGGATGTGGTTGGCAATTCCGGTGCAGGCGTGCTGGACTGGAACTTGAAAACCGCTGCCATGGCCGCATTGAAAATTGAACGCGTTGTACCGTTGAAGCACGCCAGCACTTTTACCTGGGAAAATTGTGCCGAACAGTTTCAGGGCTACCTGGCCCCGATCGGGTTGACGAGCACTGCGCCCAAGAAGCTGTCAGCCAACCCCAAGCCTTTGTCTAACCGCCCCTGAAGTCGATTGCCCTGTGAATTGCCTATAATAGGCCCTAAATGATAGGCACTAAGTGAAAACTCACAACTCATTCTCAGGAGCAATACAAATTGGGATTCCTAGCCGGTAAAAAAATTCTTATCACAGGCCTTTTGTCAAACCGTTCAATCGCCTATGGTATTGCCAAGGCCTGCCACGCGCAGGGTGCTGAACTGGCCTTCACTTACCAAACCGAGCGTTTCATTGACCGTGTTACAGACATGGCCGCCGAGTTCAACTCCAAGCTGGTGTTTCCGCTGGATGTGGCCGAGGACGCCCAAATTGAGAACCTGTTCACTGAACTGGCCAAGCACTGGGATGGTTTGGACGGTTTGGTGCACGCCATTGGCTTTGCCCCGCGCGAGGCCATTGCAGGTGACTTTCTGGAAGGTATTTCGCGCGAAGCATTCCGCATTGCGCACGACATTTCAGCCTACAGTTTCCCGGCACTGGCCAAAGCGGCCTATCCCATGATGCAAGGCCGCGAAGGCGCTTTGCTCACACTCAGCTATCTGGGCTCTGTTCGCATGGTGCCCAACTACAACACCATGGGCTTGGCCAAGGCATCGCTGGAAGCATCGGTTCGCTACCTGGCTGAATCACTGGGTCCAAAGGGTATCCGCGTGAACGGTATTTCAGCTGGTCCAATCAAGACCCTGGCTGCGGCAGGCATTAAAGGTTTCAGCAAAATTTTGCACGCCGTTGAGGAAGCTGCACCCCTGCGCCGAAACGTGACCATTGACGATGTTGGCAATACGGCCGCATTCATGCTTTCCGATTTGGCGCGTGGCATTACTGCCGAAATTACCTATGTGGATGCAGGCTACAGCACAGTGGTAGGCGGCATGGCAGAATAAGGAATCGATTCCTTAAACGTTTCACCACAAGGCGGTAATTCGGGTGAACCAACAGCAAACAAGTTCAACAACCCTCGCAGTGGCGGGGGTTTCAAAAACCCTCGGTAGCGTTAAGCTGTTCACCGACGTCAGTCTTCAATTGCAACAGGGGCAGTCTCTTGCCGTGATCGGTGAATCGGGGTCAGGTAAATCCACCCTGCTTCATTTAATGGCCGGGCTGGACAAGCCCGACACTGGCGAGGTGTATTGGGCTGGCACTGCAATTCACACCTTGAACACCAATCAAATTGCAGCCAGGCGGCTTCGGCATGTTGGCTTGGTGTTTCAAGCCTACTATCTGATGCCACACTTAAACGCGCAACAAAACGTTGAATTGCCGTTTCTGCTGGCAGGCGAAAAACCCAACCACTCAAGGTGCATTCAACTGCTGGATCAAGTGGGTATTAGTCACAAATCCAGAAGCTACCCGCGCGAATTGTCGGGTGGAGAACAACAGCGCGTGGCAATTGCACGCGCCTTGGCCTTAAACCCGCCATTGATTCTTGCAGATGAGCCGACTGGTAACCTGGACGAAGACAATGCCGAGCGGGTGCTGCAAGTGTTGCTTGACGCATGTTCAGCGCAGGGTTGCGCCTTGGTCATGGTGACCCATTCTGTAAAAGCCGCCAGCCATTTGAATCATCGCCTGAATTTGGCCGACCACCATTTGGCCGAGCACCCTACGGCTGAATTAAACCCGGTTGAAAATTTGGCTGCCCATGCAGCCAACAAGGCCTGAACCATGGCATTGCCACCAAGCTTGGCTTTAAAGCTGCAACTGTTTGCTGGCGCCTTGCGTGATCAACCGGTGAAGTGGCTGATCGCTACCATTTCAATTGCAGTGGGTGTGGGGCTGGGGTTTGCCGTGCATCTTATTCACAAGCAGGCGCTTGATCAGTTCAACAACGGCGTGCGGCAATTCTCGGGACAAGCTGATTTGCAGTTGTTGCCGCACAGTTCTCTGCTGCCTGAAACAATTCTTGAACAACTTGCCGCCTTGCCCGAGGTGGCAGTGGCATCGCCAGTCATCGATATCGTCGTACCCATGCAGAGTTTTGACAAACCGGTGCGCTGGCTAGGGTTGGATGTGTTCACAGCTGCGGCGGTCACGCCCAACTTGATTGGGCAAAGCAGTGATGAAACAAACGACACCGCACAACAAGGCGAGATCCCTTTGCTGAGCTCCACTTATGTTTTTGTAAGCCCGGCTCTGAAAGAACAACTACCCGGTGAACAAAACACACTGACCACACTTCACAACAACTCAAGCCTGGAATGGCAGGCTGCGGGCACGGTACCCGCAGCCGGTAGCGGGCAGCTGCTTGCCGTGGCAGATATCGCAGCGGTGCAATGGCGCTTGGGCACGCTGGGGCAGATTTCCCGGATCGATTTAAAACTTCAGGAGGGCGTGACCCCGGCCAGTTTTCAACGGCAATATGGCGATGAGTTTTCAGAGTTGGGCCGCCTTGAGACGCCCAGTGAACAGGGCACACGAGGAGCCAGTGTCTCGCAGGCCTATCGCGCCAACCTGTCGATTCTGGCCATGGTTGCATTGCTCACGGGTGGCTTTTTAACCTTCTCTACGCAAATGCTGGCAGTGGCACAACGCTCACGCCAGTGGGCACTGCTGGCGGCCTTGGGTGCGCGGGCAGGTGCACTGCGCATGCAGGTGTTGTTTGAATCAATGTGTTGCGGTGTGGTGGGTGGTGTGATGGGCGTGGCCTTGGGCTGGGGTTTGTCCCTGGCCGTGGTTCGTTATTTGGGTGTTGACTTGGGTGCTGGTTACTTTCAAACCACGCAAAGCACAGTGGCTTTGCCCCCTTTGGATACCTTGCTTTTTGCCGGTTTTGGTGTAGTGGCCACCTTGCTGGGCGGTTTGTCGCCTGCCTTGCAAACTGGTCAAATGGCTTTGCACCAACGCCTGCGTGCAGGCACCGAAGAGGCGGGCCTGCAGTTTGCCAACAAAGCGCACTGGGTTGGCTTGCTGCTTTGCGGGGTAGCCGCTGCCTGCTTGTTTATTCCCCCTTACGGAAATATTCCGGTGGGTGGTTACCTGGCAGTGGCTTTTGGTTTGTTCGGAGGCATCGCAATGATTGGCTTGGTGGTGCGCGGCTTTATACGCCCGCCGGCGCAGCTGGCCCAAATGGCAGATCTCGCAAAATCGCGCTTGGCCAGCACTCCGAATTTACTGGCTGTGGGATTGTCGGGCGTGGTTGCGAGTTTTGCTTTGGTGGTGGCCATGCATGTGATGATCTACAGCTTTCGCCATTCGCTGGACAACTGGCTTACGCAAGTATTGCCCGCCCCCTTGTATATAAAACTGAGCAGCTCGAGCATCCCGGTGTTTCCCGATGCCTTTCAGCAAAAAGTGGCTGAACTGCCGGGCGTGGAACTGGTTGAATTTTGGGGACAACAATCGATTGTGCTCAATCCCAAAAGACCCGCCGTTGAACTGATTGCCCGGCCCATTTCAGTTCAGGCTGCTGCACAGCGCCTACCCATGACCGGCAATACAATCGACGAGCCCAAAGCAGGCACATTGCCCGTGTGGGTCAGTGAACCCATGACCGATTTGTATGGCCTGCAAGCCGGTAGCACACTTGAACTGCAACTGGACCAAGGCGTGCTTGTACCCACCACAGTGATGGGCGTGTGGCGGGACTACACCCGCCAACACGGCGCAATTGTGCTGCCCAAGGCAGAACTGCTCAAGCAATTTAATGTGCAATTCAAAGACACACAAGGTGCTGTTTGGCCACAAGAGAATGTAACTGTAAAAGAGATGGTGGCACGCATTGAACAGGCTGCCAGCAGCACAGCGGTTGCGCAAAAAATTGACTTTGCAGAGCCGGGTGAAATTCGACAATTAAGCCTGGATATTTTCGATCGCAGCTTTGCCGTCACCTACCTGCTGGAAATTGCGGCCGTAGTGATCGGCCTGTTTGGCGTGGGCACTACGTTTTCGGCCATGGCCCTGCAACGCAAGCGCGAATTCGCCTTGCTGGGCGCCATGGGGGCCAGCCCAAACTGGATGTTGAAACTGATTGCACGTGAAGCCCTGATTGCATCGGCCCTGGCTGCTTTGGTGGGTTTGATGATTGGTTTGGCATTTGCTGCCATTTTAATTTTTGTGGTGAACCCGCAATCTTTTCACTGGACCATGGAATGGTTCACACCGTGGCACGACCTGGGCGCCATGGTGTTGGTGCTGATTGCCATGAGCAGCGCCACCGTGACGCTGGCCCTTCGCAACAAACTGGGTACTCGATTGGTCGAGCAATTGAAAGAGGACTGGGCATGAAGCGGCGGGATTTGTTGAAAGCCGGGCTGGGCATGCCACTATTCGCACATATGGGCTTTGCGCTGGCCGAACGAGGCTTGCAGCGGGTGTATGCCCAACCCAATGCAAGCATACCGCCCACCCTGCCCCGTGACCATGGCGCACATCCAGCGTTCCGAACCGAATGGTGGTACTTCACAGGCTGGTTTGAAAGCCCGGAATTGGGCGAACCTTTGGGTGTGCAAATTACATTTTTTCGGTCTGCGCCCAATGTGCATGTGCTGAACCCCAGCGCCTTTTCACCCAAACAATTGTTGTTCGCCCACGCTGCTGTGGCCATGCCTTCGGCAGGCAAGTTGAAGCACGATCAAATTATTCGCCGTGCGGGCAGCGGCGGCGCCTTGATTCAAAGCACAAACCAACAGGTCTTGAACATCCAAATGCCAGGCTGGCAATTACAAACTGCGCAAGGCGAGCATTGGCAATGCAAAATTAACACCCCGCAATTGACAATCGACTTGCGCATGGAACCAACACAAACACCGTGGATGCAAGGCCAGGGTGGCTACTCGCAAAAAGGACCCAAAGCGGAGCAATCGAGTTATTACATCACCCTGCCCCACATGCGCAGCAGCGGCACAGTTCGCGTGGAGAACAAAACATTGCCAGTGCAAGGCACCTTCTGGATGGACCATGAATGGTCAAGCACCGTGCTGGCCCCGAACGCCCAAGGTTGGGACTGGGTGGGTTTGCATGGCAGCCAAGGCGAAGCCTTGATGGCATTCCAAATTCGCGATCGCGACACCACCAAACCGCCTGTGTGGACCCATGCAGCCCTTCGACTGGCGGACGGCACTGTGCGCAATTTCAAACAGGTTCAATTCGAGGTGTTGAAACGCTGGAAGTCAAGCCGAACCGGCATTGAATACCCGGTGTCCCAGACGCTTAAGCTGGACGATCAACGCTTTGAACTTCACCCCTTGTTTGATGATCAGGAACTGGACGCGCGCGCCAGCACTGGCACCCTGTATTGGGAAGGCGCCATACACGTGAAAAGCGCCAATGCTTCACCCTGGGGGCGCGGCTACCTTGAAATGACAGGGTATGATCGCCCCATGCAACTTTGAGCCACTTACCACTCACCGCATGAGCAACACCAACAAACTTCAAACGCTGGGGTCAACCCTGGCCTCCTTGGTCAGCCCCCACAAGGCCTGGGCGTTTGCTGCCCTGGGTGCCCTTCTGCTGGGCTCGGCCATGTCCTTGACCATGCCAGTCATGTTTCGCTGGCTGATCGACAGTGGTTTTCTGGCGGGTGAAAACCCCGAGGGTTTGAACAGTGCATTTGGATACCTGCTGGTGCTGGTGTTTGTGCTGGCCATGGCCAGTGCGGTGCGGTTTTACTTGGTAACCACACTGGGCGAACGAATTTCCGCCGATCTTCGCAACCGTGTCTACAGCCACTTGCTGGTGCAACGCCCCGAGTTTTTTGAAACCTTAAAGGTTGGTGAGGTTTTGTCTCGCTTGACCGCTGACACCACGCTGATTCAAACCCTGATTGGCAGCAGCCTGTCATTCTTTTTGCGCAACAGCCTGACCACACTGGGCGGCTTGGTGATGCTGCTGCTCACAAGCCCCTTGCTTTCAGGTGCTGTGCTGTTGTTGGTTGTTGTGGTGATGGTGCCGGTGGTGATATTGGCACGCAGGGTTCGCAAATTGTCGCGGGCCAGCCAAGACAAACTGGCCGACAGCAGCGCGATTGCACAAGAGGTTTTGAACCAGATTACCACCGTACAAGCCTTCAATCAGGAGCACACCGAGGCTTCAAAATTCACCACCTCCAGTGAGCAAACTTACCAAACCGCGCGCAGGCGCACCGTGAACCGTTCCGCTTTGTTGTTTGTTGCGATCGGCCTTGCGTTCGCAGGCCTGGTGGTGGTGTTGTGGATGGGCGCAAAGGCAGTGGCCAGCGGCGAAATGAGCGCGGGTGAACTGGCCCAGTTTGTGATGTACGCGGCCTTTGTGGGCGCCGGTTTCGCTGCGTTATCTGAGGTACTCGGTGAATTTCAGCGTGCAGCAGGCGCGGCCGAGCGCCTGGTTGAGTTGCTCAATCTCGACACGACCATTCACAAACATGGCCTTCCCCCACCCGCGAAACAGGGTGGCTTTTTGATCGAATTCAGTCATGTTGATTTTGCCTATCCTTCAGCGCCGGAAAAATTCATTCTTCAAGATTTCAACTTGAGTATTCAGCGCGGCGAAACCCTTGCCGTGGTTGGCCCCTCGGGTGCAGGAAAATCGACGCTTTTCAGCCTGCTGCTGCGCTGGTACGACGTAAACCAGGGGCAGATTTTAATTGAAGGCAAGGCACTGGAAAGCCTGCACCTGGAGCAATGGCGAGCCAATTGCGCCTATGTGGCTCAAGAAGCGGTTATTTTCTCAGGCAGCCTGCAAGACAACGTGAGGTACAGCAAACCCAACGCCACCGCCGAGGAAGTTGACAAGGCATTGGCCGACGCAGCGGCCACCAATTTTGTGCACCGAATGCCCGAGGGTTTGAATACCAATGTGGGCGAAAAAGGGGTGCGCCTGAGTGGCGGGGAACGCCAACGGGTGTCTATTGCACGCGCCGTGCTGCGAGACGCTGGTTTGCTTTTGCTGGATGAAGCCACCGCCAGCCTGGATGCAGAAAGCGAGCAACTGGTGCAGCAAGCAATCGAGAAAAGCCGACACGGTCGAACTACCCTGATTATTGCCCACCGCCTGGCTACCGTCATGGCTGCTGACCGAATTGTGGTGATGAATGAAGGCAAAATTGTGGAGATGGGTACCCACAAGGATTTGATGGCGCGGCAAGGTTTGTATGCCAAGTTGGCATCGCTTCAGTTCATCAATGAGCATGCACAGAAAGTGATGGCTTGAATTTTCCGGGTTCGCAACGTTTGGGCTTTCCAACAAGGTAAACTTAGCAGACTAACGACCCCCCGGATTTGCAGCGAAATCAACATGCAACAGTACCTTGACTTGATGCAGCACGTGCTGGACCACGGCACCGACAAAATGGACCGCACCGGCACGGGCACTCGTTCCGTGTTTGGTTACCAAATGCGCTTTAATCTGCAAGACGGTTTCCCCATGGTGACCACGAAGAAGCTGCACACCCGTTCCATCATTCACGAGTTGTTGTGGTTTTTGATGGGCGACAGCAACATTCGTTACCTGAAGGAAAACGGCGTCAGCATTTGGGACGAGTGGGCCGATGAGAATGGCAACCTGGGCCCGGTGTATGGCGTGCAGTGGCGAAGCTGGCCCACGGCCGACGGCCGCCACATTGACCAAATTTCCCAGTTGATGCAGCAAATCAAGAACAATCCCGATTCTCGCCGCCACATTGTGAGCGCCTGGAACGTGGCTGAAATCAACAACATGAAGCTGCCACCCTGCCATGCGCTGTTTCAGTTTTATGTGGCAGACGGCAAACTGAGTTGCCAACTGTACCAGCGCAGTGCCGATATTTTCCTCGGTGTACCTTTCAACATTGCCAGCTATGCCCTGCTCACCCACATGGTTGCGCAACAATGCGACCTTGAGGTTGGTGACTTTGTATGGACAGGTGGCGATTGCCATTTGTACAGCAACCACATGGAACAAGTGGCCGAGCAACTAAGCCGCAAGCCGCACCCGCTGCCTACACTGCAAATCAAACGCAAACCTGAAAGCATTTTCGATTACAAGTTCGAAGATTTCGAAATTCTGAATTACACTTGCCACCCGCACATCAAAGCGCCAGTGGCGGTATAAGGCATGAAAGTATCCATTGTGGCCGCAGTGGCCAAAAACGGCATTATTGGCATCAACAACAGCCTGCCTTGGCACTTGCCAGAAGACCTTGCTTTCTTTAAACAGACCACTTTGGGCTGCCCGGTGCTGATGGGCCGAAAAACCTATGAATCCATCAACCGCCCACTGCCTGGGCGCCTGAATGTGGTGTTGTCGGGCAATGTACACTGGGCACCCGCACCTGCCAAAGACGGCACGCCACGCAGCGTGATTGCATACCCCGCAGCGCTACCCGAGGGCGGTGCCACTCAAATTGCAACAGCCACGAACTTGCCCAATGCACTGAATTGGCTTTCAAATTTTGAACAAGTATTTTTGATTGGTGGGAGTAATTTGTATCAGCAGGCCCTGAACCAAAACCTGGTTGATGAACTGATACTGACCGAGATACATCAAAGCTTTGAAGGCGATGCCAGCTTCCCCCAATGGGATCGCCAGCTGTTCAGGGAAGTTGAACGGATTACCAATACAGCCACCCCGGAACGCGCGTGGGGCTTTGATTTTGTAAAATACGCAAAAGTAGACAATTAATCCGCGAAGAATTAAACCCGAGAATTGATCCCGACAAGGGGTTAAAAGGAGTAAACAATGGCACGCACAGTGAACTGCATTAAATTGGGTAAAGAGGCAGAAGGCTTGGATTTTCCTCCCGCACCCGGTGAGTTGGGCAAGAAAATTTTTGAGAATGTGTCCAAACAAGCCTGGCAAGACTGGTTGAAACACCAAACCATGTTGGTGAACGAAAACCGCCTGAGCCTGGCGGATGCTCGCGCCCGCAAGTACCTGATGGAACAAATGGAAAAGCACTTCTTTGGTGATGGTGCCGAACAAGCTGCCGGTTATGTGCCGCCCAGCAACTAAGCGGCAACCAGTCAAACACCCCACTCACAGCACATCAAAAAGCCCCTGAACGCAGGGGCTTTTTTTCTTGCGCCAGCCGTTGCATACTGAAACCGTCAACCGGAGTTTTCAGCATGACCAGCTTCCAAGACAGCGTGCTGTTTCGCTACTTTTTCTTTCACTGGCTGTTTCGCGATGCCAGCGTGAAAGAGTTGTATCAACGATCTGCGGCAATCGCTCACAACAAAGCCAACCGACACCACTTGCTGGCTTATTTACGCCGCTGGATCGCATTAACCCTGCTGATGTACTTCGCCGGGATCATGCTGGAGCAATTCAATACCATGGCCTGTGTGTTTTTCTACACGATCGCAGCCTTGTGCACCTGCACCATTGCAAAAATTACAGTAGCGTGGATTTTTCTGGGAAAACATCAGCCTTAAGCAAAACGGCTGCCCAACAAAAAGCCCGCTACACATTTGGTGAAGCGGGCCACTTGCTTTCTCAAGTTCAAGCCGTTTGCCAATTAACTCTCAATTAATTGTCTGAAGCTTCCTGAGCCACAACTTCTGGTCCCTGATGGCGAACGTCACGGCCTTTTACCATATAAACCACGTGTTCAGACATGTTCTTGGAGTGATCACCAATGCGCTCAATTGCTTTGGCGATGAACAAAATTTCGATGGAGCGGGAAATGGTGCGTGGGTCTTCCATCATGAAGGTGATCAGCTGGCGCAAAATCGCCTTGAATTCATCATCCACCTCGATATCGGCCTTGACCACTTCTGCCGCAGAAACCGCGTTAACGCGTGCATAAGAATCCAAAACCTTGCGCAGCATGGCGATGGCATTGCTGGCAATGCGATGCAAATCGACTTTGGGCACAAAATGCTTGCCCGCATCTGCGATCATCATGCCCATACGAGCCACTTTTTCAGCTTCGTCACCGATTCGCTCCAGGTCGCGAATCATTTTGATCGCCACAATTACCGAGCGCAGATCAACCGCAGCAGGCTGGCGACGGGCCAGGATGTGATTGCACAGTTCGTCGATTTCAAGCTCGATGTCGTTGACTTCTTTCTCACGACGAATGACGTCCTTGAAAATTTGGGTATCGGCCGCGCCCAAACCTTCGATGGCTGACACGATCTGATTCTCCACCAGGCCGCCCATCTGTAGAACGCGAGTGCGCAGCGACTCCAGTTCGGCGTCGTACTGTTTGGAGGTGTGTTCAGTCATTTGTCTTCCTTACCCGGATAATTGTTGTAACAATGTAATGTGGCACATGCACATGACAAGAATTTGTCAAACCATGCCACATGTTCACTTTATTCTGCCATGTTCTGCACAATTATTCAGGTCTTAGTCCTGCCTGTAAGGAGGATTAAAGGGTTTTTATACCATCTGCTGTTGCGATTAACACTACATCAGCATTTCGAATCGCAAAAAGCCCATTTGTAACAACGCCTGGCCAATGGTTAATCTCTTTTTCCATAGCAACCGGGTCGGTAATTTTCAAACCAGCCACGTCCAGAATCACATTGCCGTTGTCCGTGACAAAACCCTCGCGCAGCTTCACCTGCCCACCCAGTGCGGTTAGCTTTCGTGCGATTGCATTGCGTGCCATGGGCAACACTTCAACCGGCAGAGGAAAAGCCCCCAACACTTGCACCAGTTTTGATTGGTCAGCGATACACACAAACTTGCCTGAAATATCAGCCACAATTTTTTCGCGGGTGTTGGCACCACCACCACCTTTGATCAAACAATTGGCTGGGTCTACCTCATCGGCGCCATCCACGTAGACTGACAGGCTTTCCACATCGTTCATGTCAACAATTGGCACACCAATTTCACGCAGCTTTTTCTCAGACCGTACCGAAGAAGACACTGCGCCTTTGAGTTGAATACCTGACTCAGCCAAAGCATCAATAAAACAATCCACCGTTGAACCAGTACCCACGCCGAGCACGGTGCCCGGCTGGACATATTCAAGCGCGGCCTTGGCCACCATTTTCTTTAGGGTTAAAGCATCCATGAGGGGTTTGATATTCCTGAGAGGTATTGATTGAGGCTAGATCTAACCTGTAGTTTAAAGGTAGAAGTGACTCACAAATGGAAAAAACCAACTGCAAGCAGTTGGTTTTTCCGGGCTTTACGGCAAAGTCGTAATAATTACTTCTTTTTCTGGGCGGGCAAATCGGTGCACACGCCTTTGTAAACTTCAGCAGCCATGCCCACGCTTTCACACAAGGTGGGGTGTGGGTGAATGGTTTTACCAATGTCAACAGCGTCGGCACCCATTTCAACGGCAAGGCACACTTCACCGATCAAATCACCGGCATTCATGCCCACAATGCCGCCGCCCACTACACGCTTGGTTTCTTCATCAAACAACAGTTTTGTGAAGCCATCGTCGGCGTTGTTGGCGATTGCACGCCCAGAGGCCGCCCATGGGAATACTGCCTTGCCCACTTTAATGCCCTGGTCTTTGGCTTGGTCCTCAGTAAGACCAACCCAAGCCACCTCGGGGTGCGTGTAGGCCACACTTGGAATAACCCGTGCATCGAAAAACGCTTTTTCATCCGCAGCGGCCTCGGCAGCAACATGGGCTTCATGCACAGCCTTGTGCGCCAACATGGGTTGCCCCACCACATCGCCGATCGCGAAAATATTGGACACGTTGGTCCGCATTTGCTTGTCCACTGGAATGAAGCCGCGGTCGGTGACTGCAACACCCGCTTTCTCGGCGCCAATTTTCTTGCCATTGGGTGTGCGCCCGACAGACACCAGCACCATGTCATAAAGCTGGGGCTCTTTCGGGGCCTGTTCGCCTTCGAATGTCACCAGAATGCCCTTCTTCGTGGCTTCAACGCCCACGGTTTTGGTTTTCAGCATGATGTTGTCGAACCGCGGTGCATTGCGCTTTTGCCAAACTTTCACCAGGTCGCGATCTGCACCCTGCATCAGGCCATCCAGCATTTCAACCACATCGAGGCGAGCACCCAGCGCAGAATACACAGTGGCCATTTCAAGGCCAATAATGCCACCGCCAATAATTAGCATACGCTTGGGAATGAATGGCAACTCCAGTGCGCCGGTCGAATCTACAATGCGCGGATCTTGCGGGATGAAAGGCAAATGCACTGGCTGTGAACCTGCGGCAATAATTGCCTTGTTGAACTGAATAACCTGCTTGCTGCCATCGGCCAATGACACCTCAAGGTGATTGGCACTGAGAAAACTGCCCACTCCCTGCACGGTTTTTACTTTGCGGCCCTTGGCCATGCCAGCCAAACCACCAGTCAGCTTGCCGACTACACCCGCTTTGTGTGCGCGCAATTTATCAAGATCAATTTTTGGCTTGGCAAAGGCAATGCCGTGTTCGCCCATGTGCTGCGCTTCTTCCAACACCTGTGCCGTGTGCAACAGTGCTTTGGAAGGGATACAACCCACATTCAGACACACACCACCCAGGGTGCTGTAGCGTTCAACCAGAATGGTGTTCATGCCAAGATCAGCGCTACGAAATGCGGCTGAATAACCGCCGGGGCCCGCGCCCAACACCAGCACGTCGCAAGTGTGATCAACTTGGCCGCTGTAACTGCTGGCAGGGCCTGCCAAGGCGACGGGTGGAGCTGCCACGGGTGTTGATGTGGCCGACTTGCTTTCAGCAGCAGCGGCTGGTTTGGAGTCCGCTGCAACTGGTGCGGCGGGTGCGGCTGAAGATGCAGCACCACCGCTGATTTCACAAATCTCACTGCCTTTGGACACCTTGTCGCCCACCTTCACGAGCAGCTTGGTGACCACACCATCGTCAGAGGCCGGAATTTCCATGCTGGCCTTGTCAGACTCCACAGTGATCAAGGATTGCTCTTTGCTCACCTTGTCGCCAACTTTGACCAACACTTCAATAATTTCTACGGAATCAAAATCACCGATATCAGGAACGATCAGTTTCATGTGTTCATCCCCTTACAACAGCACTTTGCGCATGTCGGCCAACACGCCGGCAAGCTCGGTGGTAAATCGGGCCGCCATGGCACCGTCGATCACTCGATGGTCGTAGCTAAGGCTAAGTGGCAACATCAGGCGGGGCTCAAATTCCTTGCCGTTCCAGACCGGCTTCATGGCCGATTTGGACAAGCCCAAAATAGCCACCTCAGGTGCATTGATAATTGGCGTGAACATGGTTCCGCCCACACCGCCCAGCGACGACACTGTAAACGTGGCGCCTTGCATATCAGCGCCTTTCAACTTGCCGTCACGAGCCTGCGCTGACAATTCGCCAAGTTCATTGGCAATTTGTGCGAAGCCTTTCTGGTCTACACCCTTGATAACTGGCACCACCAAACCATTTGGCGTATCGGCAGCAAAACCAATGTTCCAGTACTTCTTCACAATCAATTTGTCGCCCGCTTCATTCAGCGAGGCGTTGAAGGCGGGGTACTTTTTCAGCACTGCCACACAAGCCTTCATCACGAAAGCCAACATGGTCAGCTTCACGCCTTGCTTGGCCAGCGCGGTATTGGTGTCTTTGCGGAATTGTTCAAGATCAGTAATGTCGGCTTCGTCGAACTGGGTCACATGCGGAATCATGACCCAGTTGCGGTGCAGGTTCGGACCAGACAATTTCTTGATGCGTGAAAGCTCCTGTTCTTCAACTTCACCAAATTTTGTGAAATCGACTTTGGGCCATGGCAACAAATCGAGGCCAACACCACTGCCGCCTTTGGATGCGCCAGCGGAAGCAGAACCCACACCGGCAACGGCCGCTTTCACGAAGTTGCGAACGTCATCAGGCGTAATACGGCCTTTCGGGCCTGTGCCCTGCACAGTGGTTAAATTCACACCCAATTCACGCGCGAATTTGCGAACCGACGGGCTTGCGTGCGGCGCGTTCACCGACGCAGCAGTTGGGTTGTGTGGTTCAGCGGGCACAGGCGCAGAGGCCGCAGCAGGTGCAGTCGTGGTTGCAACCTTTGTCTCCACAGCAGGGGCTGCTGCGGGTGCTGATTCGGCTTTCGGAGCTTCGACTTTGGGTGCTTCCTCTGCCTTGGGCGCCGCCGCAGCCGCACCCTCTCCAGCAGGTTCAAGAATCAGCATCAAGGTACCCTCTTTCACCTTGTCACCAATTTTTACTTTCATTTCTTTCACCACGCCGGCTTGGGGGCATGGAATTTCCATACTGGCTTTGTCAGATTCAACAGTGATGATGGATTGCTCCGCCGCCACGGTGTCGCCTGCTTTCACCAACACTTCAATAATTTCCACCCCGTCAAAATCGCCGATGTCGGGTACTTTGATTTCGATTGTCATGACTATCGTCCTTTTTATGCGTAGGCTGGGTTGGGCTTGTTGGGGTTGATGCCGTATTTCTTGATTGCTTCACCCACGGTGCTCAGTGGGATGTCACCCTGATCGGCCAAGGCCTTCAGTGCTGCAACGGTGACGAAATGACGGTTCACCTCAAAATGCTCACGCAACTTGGAGCGGAAATCGGAACGACCAAAACCATCGGTGCCCAGAACTTTGTACTCACGGCCCTTGGGCATGAATGGGCGAATTTGGTCAGCAAACAACTTCATGTAGTCGGTTGAGGCCACAATCGGTCCTTCAGTTTTGGCCAACATTTTTTCAACATAACTTTGCTTGGACTTCTGCTCGGGATGCAGCATGTTTTCACGTTCTACATCCAGACCTTCACGGCGCAGCTCAGTGAAGCTGGTGACTGACCAAACATCAGCAGCAACACCCCAGTCTTTTTCAAGCAATTCTGCCGCTTCCAGCGATTCACGCAAAATGGTGCCCGAGCCCAACAGCTGAACACGCTTCTTGCCAGCCTTCTTCAGGGTAGACTCGCGGCACACATACATGCCTTTTAGAATGCCCTCTTCGGTGCCCTTTTTCAGGCCAGGCTGTGCGTAGTTCTCGTTCATCACGGTAAGGTAATAGAACACGTTTTCCTGGTCTTCAACCATGCGCTTCAAGCCGTGCTGAATGATCACGGCCAGCTCATGGGCAAAGGTGGGGTCATAGCTGACACAGTTTGGAATGGTCGAAGACAAAATGTGGCTGTGACCATCTTCGTGCTGCAAACCCTCGCCGTTCAGTGTCGTGCGGCCGGCTGTGCCACCCAGCAAGAAACCACGCGCCTGCATATCGCCCGCAGCCCAGGCCAAATCGCCCACACGCTGGAAGCCAAACATGGAGTAGTAAATGTAGAAAGGAATCATCACGCGGTTGTTCGTGGAATACGATGTGGCCGCTGCAATCCAGGAACTGAATGCGCCTGCTTCGTTAATGCCCTCTTCCAGAATTTGGCCAGCCTTGTCTTCGCGGTAGTACATCACCTGGTCTTTGTCGACAGGCTCGTACAACTGGCCCTGTGAAGAATAAATACCCAACTGGCGGAACATGCCTTCCATACCAAATGTGCGGGCTTCATCAGGAACAATCGGCACAATGCGCTGGCCGATTTCCTTGTCGCGCACCAATGCGGTCAACACACGCACAAATGCTTGTGTGGTTGAAATTTCACGGCCTTCCTTGGTGGGTTCCAGCACAGCTTCGAATGCATCCAGGCCAGGTACTTTCAGCTTTTCATCAGCCTCCCGGCGGCGCTTGGGCAGGTAACCGCCCAAGGCTTGACGACGTTCATGCAGGTATTTGATTTCTGGCGCGTCGTCGGCGGGCTTGTAGAAAGGCACATCTTCAATAATGTCGTCGGACACAGGAATATTGAAACGATCGCGGAATTCCTTGATCGACTGAATATCCAGTTTCTTCTGCTGGTGGGTGGTGTTCTTGCCCTGACCCACTTTGCCCATACCAAAACCTTTTACGGTTTTCGCCAAGATTACGGTCGGCTGCCCCTCGTGTTTCATGGCGGCATCGTATGCGGCGTGTACTTTGTGCGGGTCGTGGCCACCACGGTTCAAGCGCCAGATGTCTTCGTCAGTCATGCGGGCAACCATTTCCAGCAACTTGGGGTGCTTGCCAAAGAAGTTCTTGCGCACGTAAGCACCATCGTTGGCCTTGCAGTTCTGGTATTCACCATCAACCATTTCCAGCATCACTTTGCGCATCAGGCCGTCTTTGTCGCGGGCCAACAATTCGTCCCAGTAGCCGCCCCAGATCACCTTCAACACGTTCCAGCCTGAACCGCGGAACTCACCTTCCAGTTCCTGAATGATCTTGCCGTTGCCGCGTACCGGGCCATCCAGGCGCTGAAGGTTACAGTTCACCACGAACACCAGGTTGTCCAGCTTTTCACGCGCGGCCATGCCGATCGCACCCAGCGATTCGGGCTCGTCCATTTCACCGTCGCCACAGAACACCCAGACTTTGCGCTTGGACGTGTCGCAAATGCCGCGGGCATGCAGGTACTTCAGGAAACGGGCCTGATAAATACCCATCAAGGGGCCAAGGCCCATGGACACTGTCGGGAACTGCCAGAAATCGGGCATCAACTTGGGGTGCGGGTAACTGGAAAGGCCTTTGCCATCCACTTCCTGACGGAAGTTATTCAATTGGTCTTCAGTCAAACGCCCCTCAAGGAAAGCGCGTGCGTAAATACCGGGTGATACATGACCCTGAAGGTACAACAGGTCGCCACCGTGGTTTTCATCTTCAGCATGCCAGAAGTGGTTGAAACCCACACCCAGCATGGTGGCAAGAGACGCGAATGACGCAATGTGACCACCCAGGTCACCGCCATCGGGCGGGCTTTTCTTGTTGGCGCGCACCACCATGGCCATGGCATTCCAGCGCATCCAGGAGCGAAGACGTTCTTCGTATTCCATATTGCCCGGGCAGCGGGTTTCAAGGTGCACAGGGATGGTGTTCACATATTCGGTATTGGCCGAAAACGGAATAAACGCGCCACTCAGGCGCGCTTTGGCAATCAGTTGTTCAAGCAAGTAATGCGCACGCTCGGGGCCTTCACGTTCAAGCACGGCCTCCAGGGCATCTAGCCATTCTTGGGTTTCTTGGAAATCGGGATCGTCCGATCCGGGGAAATTGAGTTGCGCTGACATTGCTTCCTCCTTGGGTCTCTGGGTTCTTTTGCAGAAGTACGAGCTTGTGGCTGTATTTCCTGTTGATATTAGAGTATCACACCTAATTCATAAAGTTTCAAATTATGATTTGAGTTTTCATATTGTGGAATATCTAAGGATTTTCCCGAATCCACCTGAATCCAGTCCACCCACTTGCCCGCTTGTTTTGTACACTTCAGTCATTATCAGGATTCGAGACCTATTCGACCGTGCGCCTCAGCGATCAACCCCGTACAAGCCCTTTGGTTTGGGCCACCCCGCTGGTGGGCATCATCCTGTTTTTGCTTGCCATGGGCGCCTTTTTCTACACTCTGCATTCCGAGGATCAGAATCAAACGCAACTGCGCGTCATTCGTGATGTGGAACTGGCCCGTCAAACCATTCGTACCCGTTTATTGGCCTCACAGGAACGACTGAACCAGATCGCTCGAGGGTTTGAGCAAAACAGCAGTGATGTTGAAGGTTTTCGTTTCTCCGCCCAGGCGCTGTTAAATGAGTTTCAAGAGGTCAGCAGCGTGCTGATCATTGACGAGGAAAGACGGGTGACCAACTTGGCATTGCCCAGTTTGCGCTCATCCGAAGTACTCCACCCCCTTTACCAAACCATTGAAGATGCCGAAAGTTATTGGGCATTCAACACCGCCAGGGAAACCAGATTGCCTGTGTTCTCAAGGCCATTTCTGGATCCTTCCGGCAAGGTGTTCATTGAAGTTCACAGCCCCATTTTCAGCCGGGGAGATTTCATTGGCACGGTGGCGGCGACCATTCCTTTGGGTGCGTTGCTGAACGATGCGGTACCTAACTCATTCGTGCAGCTTTATTTGGTCAGCATCGTAGACGGTGGCGGCAATCCCGTTGCCTCGAATGTGAGCAGGTCAATCGACAATGCAAAGTTGAGCCATGAGGTTCCGCTAGATCCGCCTGGCCATGGGCTGAAACTGCGAGCTGTGCTATACAAAACCAACACCGAGTTGTTTTCCAACATGTTGGCCTGGGCGGTGTTTGGGCTTTCACTGGTAATTGTATGGAGTTTTATCCTGCTGTTTCGGCATGCGAAACTTCGCAGCCAGGCTGAGAAACGATTGCTGGCGGAAACCAAGTTTCGACGGGCCATGGAAAACTCGGTGGTTACCGGCATGCGGGCCATCGACATGCAAGGCCGTATCACCTATGTGAACCCGGCCTTTTGCAGGATGACCGGCTACAAGGAATCGGAGCTGGTGGGCATGGCTCCTCCATTTCCATATTGGCCTGACAGGTCCTACGAAGAACAGCAGACCAACCTGGATTTGATTCTGTCAGGCAATGCGCCACAAAAAGGCATCGAGGTGCAAGTGCGCAGACGCGACGGCAGCGTGTTTGACGCACGCATGTATGTGTCGCCACTGGTTGACAGCGATGGGCAGCAAAGCGGCTGGATGACCTCGATGACCGACATCACCGAGCCACGCCGAATTCGTGACGAACTGGCTGCTGCCCACCGGCGCTTTGTTCGTATTCTTGAAGAACTTGATGCAGCTGTGTGCGTTCAGGGCCCGGAAGCCGGACCCGATGAATATATTTTCGTGAACAGGCTACACAGGGAGTGGTTTGGCAAGGCCACGCCGCCGCGCATGTCAAAAAACCGCCGCAACCGGGTAAATCTGTATGAGCCATTCGAGTGGCTTAATCCAGTGTCGCAGCGCTGGTACGAAGTTCGGCGACGATCCATTTCATGGGTAGATGGTGCAACCGTGGTAATGCAGGTGGCCACCGATATTTCCTCACGCAAGGAAGCGGAAGACATGTCGCGTCAGCAACAGGAAAAACTGCAATTTACGTCTCGTTTGATCACCCTTGGCGAACTGGCCTCTTCGCTGGCCCATGAAATCAACCAGCCGCTGGCCGCCATTTCAAATTACAACATGGGCAGCGTGACCCGGCTGAAAGCGGGCAAGGTCAGCCCCGAGGACCTGCTGCCGGTGCTTGAAAAGGTAAATGTACAGGCCCAGCGTGCTGGTGATGTGATTCGCCGAATTCGGGAATTCGTGAAACAACAGGAACCCAAACGCGGACCCTGCCCCATCGGTAAAATTATTGAGGATGCCATCAGCTTTTCCCGCCTGGAGGCCAAACACCAATCGGCCCGGATTGAGATGAACCTGCCCGATGCACTGATGTCCGTAGTGGCTGACCCGGTGCTGATCGAGCAAGTATTGATGAACCTGATCAAGAACGGCCTGGAGGCCATGGGTCATCTGCCACCGGAGCAAAAGTTAATCGAGATTCAGGTGGGTCAGTCGGCCCAGTTTGCCTTGGTTGAGGTTCGAGATCACGGCGTGGGGGTGCCCGAAGAAATTCGCCAACGGCTGTTTGAATCGTTTTTCACCACCAAATCCGATGGAATGGGCATGGGCTTGAACATCTGTCGTACTATTATTGAGTATCATCAAGGCCAATTGTGGGTAGAACCCGCGCAAGGTCAGGGCAGTGTTTTCAAGTTCACGCTGCCACTGGCCGAAGACTCGGTGCTTGCGCACATCAATCCACCTGTTATGGAATAAAGCCAATGCTCCACACTCAGCCACGCCCCACCGAAATGCAAGAAACCGTGTTCATCGTGGACGACGACGAGGCGGTACGCGACTCGCTCCAATGGCTTATCGAAACCGAGGGCTATCAGGTGAAAACCTATGCAGACCCCGAGTTGTTTCTTGAGCAATTGGTGTGGCCACAACCCTGTGTGTTGCTGCTGGACATTCGCATGCCCAAGCTTTCAGGCCTTGAAGTGCAAAAAACACTGAATGAACGCGGCATTCCCATCCCCATCGTTTTCATCACCGGCCATGGCGATGTAACACTGGCAGTGGAAACCATGAAAAACGGTGCGGTTGATTTTCTGGAAAAACCGTTTGATGAAGGCAAGATCAAAGACCTGATTCACCAGCACATGCGCCTGGCCCACGAGCTTGCCCAAACCGCCAAGCTTGATGAACAAATCAACAAACTTTACTCGAAACTGACCACACGTGAATTGCAGGTACTGGAGAGAATCGTATCGGGTCGCCTGAACAAGCAAATTGCAGACGACCTGAACATCAGCATTAAAACCGTGGAAGCGCACCGCGCCAACATCATGGACAAGCTGCAAGTGACCACCGTGGCTGATTTGCTGAAAATCGCCTTGCGCAAATCACCGGAACTGGCACAACCCTGAACACCACCAACAAGGCCCGCCAGAAATCTGCTGCTGGGCCTTGTTCAATTGAACCATTTCAAATTTTCGAACTCATTTAATCATGTCTGCACAAATCATCAGCGGAACCGAACTGGCCGCCTCCATTCGAGAAACAATTGCCAAACGTGCTGCTGAATTGACAGCCCTCGGCCATCAGCCAGGTTTGGCGGTAGTGCTGGTGGGGGAAGACCCAGCATCGCAGGTTTACGTGCGCAACAAGGTTTCAGCCTGTGAAAAAGCCGGCTTTAAATCGGTGATGCACCGCATGCCCGAGAACACCAGCCAGGACGCACTGGTCGGTTTGGTTGAACAACTGAATGATGACCCCACCATTCACGGCATTTTGGTGCAATTGCCCTTGCCAAAACACTTGGACTCCCACCTGGTCATTGAATCCATCAGTGCAGAGAAAGACGTCGATGGCTTTCATATCAGCAATGCTGGTTTGCTGATGACCGGCAAACCGCTGTTTCGCCCCTGCACGCCCTATGGTGTCATGAAAATGCTTGAGTTGACAGGCATCGAATTGCGAGGCGCAGAGGCAGTTGTAATAGGTGCCAGCAACATTGTGGGTAAGCCACAGGCGATGTTGTTGCTGCAGCAAGGCGCCACAGTAACCTTGTGCAACAGCAAAACCAAAGATCTGAAATCCCATTGCCAACGCGCAGATGTACTTGTAGTTGCGGTGGGTCGCCCCAATATGATTACAGGCGACATGATCAAACCGGGTGCTGTCGTGATCGATGTAGGTATCAACCGCTTGCCGGATGGCAAGCTGTGCGGCGATGTTGATTTTGATTCGGCCAAAGAAGTGGCTGGCTGGATTACGCCAGTGCCCGGTGGTGTTGGCCCCATGACCATCACCATGCTGTTGCAAAACACGATTGAAGCGGTAGAACGTAGCTTATAAGCGCAGCCTTTCAGAATTTTTTAGCAGGACCCCAAGACCATGAGCATGAAAATGGACACGAACAATCCCCTACTCGACTTTTCCGGACTGCCCCGTTTTTCGGACATCAAAACCGAGCACGTGGAACCCGCCATTGACACGCTGCTTGCTGCGGCAAAAAAACAGCTGGAAGTGACAGCCAGCACTGCACCTGAACACGCCACTTGGGAAGAAACCCTGTTACCGCTCGACATCGCCTGTGAACAACTGAGCCGAGCCTGGGGCGTGGTTGGGCATTTGCATTCTGTGGCGGACACCGAAGCGCTGCGCGCAGCCTACAACGCTTGCCTGCCCAAAACCACCGAGTTCTGGACCATGGTTGGGCAAGACGAGCGCCTTTATGCAATTTACAAGGCCGTTGAGCAAAGCGATGCCGCCAAACAATTCACGCCGGCACGCCTGAAGGTATTGGCCAATTCAATCCGTGGTTTCAAGTTGGGTGGCGCTGAATTGCCAGCTGACCAAAAGCCACGTTACGCGGAAATTCAAGACCGTCAGGCCGCCATAACGGCCAAGTTTTCCGAGAATGTGCTGGATGCCACCAATGCCTTTGAATTGATCGTGACCGACAAAGCTGATTTGGCAGGCATTCCTGAATATGCGGTGCAAGCGGCCGAGGAACTTGCAAAATCGGAAGGCAAGGAAGGCTACAAATTTACTTTGCAGTTTCCCTCTTATTTTCCAGTGTTGCAGTACGCCGAGAAGCGTGAATTGCGTGAAACACTTTATGAAGCCTATGCCAAACGAGCCTCCGAATTTGGCCCGGCCGAACTGGACAATACAGCACTGATTCGCGAACTGCTGCAACTTCGCCTTGAGGAAGCCCAAATGCTGGGTTACAAGAATTTTGGTGAACTGAGCTTGGTCCCGAAAATGGCCAACACACCCGACGAAGTGGTCAATTTTCTGCGGGAACTGGCGGTGAAAGCCAAGCCATTCGCGCTGCGTGATCTCGAAGAAATCAAAGCATTTGCCAAAACCGAGTTGGGTATGGACGATTTTCAAAGCTGGGACATGAGCTATGCCTCCGAAAAGCTGAAAGAAAAAAAATACGCCTTCAGTGATCTGGAAGTACGCCAGTACTTTCAGGAGGACCGCGTGCTGGAGGGTCTGTTCAAGCTGACAGAAAAATTGTTCAGTGTGCAAATAGTGAAAGCCCAAGCCGACACCTGGCACCCGGATGTGCGCTTCTTTGAAGTACAAAAAGAAGGCAAAGCCATTGCGCATTTCTACCTGGACCCCTATGCGCGCGCCAGCAAACGCTCAGGTGCGTGGATGGACGACGCCCGCGGTCGCAAGCGCACCGAGCAAGGTGTGCAAACACCCGTGGCCTACCTAACCTGTAACTACACCAAACCGGCAGCAGGCAAGGCGGCCCAATTGGCACATGACGACGTGCAAACCCTGTTCCATGAATTTGGGCACGGCATTCACCACATGTTGACCCGCGTGGATGAACTGGACGTAGCCGGCATCAACGGCGTGGAATGGGATGCGGTGGAATTGCCCTCTCAATTCATGGAAAACTTTGCCTGGGAATGGAGTGTGGTTGAATCGCTCACCGCACATGAAACCACAGGCGAACCCATGCCCAAGGCCCTGTTTGACAAAATGGTAGCCGCAAAGAATTTCCAGAGCGGTCTGCAAACACTGCGTCAAATCGAGTTCTCGCTGTTTGACATGCTTGTGCACACCGAATTTGACCCGCACAGCGAAGCAAATATTCTCGAACTGCTGGCCCAAGTACGCAAAGAAGTGGCAGTGCTGGTCCCGCCAGCCTACAACCGCTTCCCCAATTCGTTCAGCCATATTTTCGCGGGTGGTTATGCAGCGGGTTACTACAGCTACAAATGGGCTGAAGTCTTGTCGGCCGATGCTTTTGCCATGTTCGAAGAAAACGGTGTAGTCAGCCCGGAAACCGGCAAAAAGTTTCTCGAAGAGATTTTATCGGTGGGCGGCAGCCGCCCTGCGGCTGAATCGTTCAAAGCCTTCCGTGGCCGCGAGCCCAGTATTGACGCCCTGCTTCGCCACACGGGCATGGTCGACAACAGGCAGGCAGCGTAATGACAGACCAAGCAGCAACAAGCATTCAACTGGCCACCTGGAACGTGAACTCGCTCAAGGTGCGCCTTCCACATCTGTTGCAATGGCTTGAGACCAACCCTGTCGATTTGCTGGGCCTGCAAGAGTTGAAACTGACCGACGACAATTTTCCCGTGGCTGAACTAGAAGCTGCCGGGTACGGTGCGGTATTTGCTGGCCAGAAAACCTACAACGGTGTGGCCATTCTGTACAAGAAAGCCACCATGCCTGAACCGGTAGATGTGCAGGTGAACCTGCCCAGCTTTCCCGATGAGCAAAAGCGCGTCATTGCAGCCACCTTTGGTGATTTACGATTCATCAGCGCCTATGTGGTGAACGGCGCTGAAGTTGGGTCTGACAAGTTCGAATACAAAAAAGCCTGGCTTGATGCCTTGCTGAAAGACTGTGAGACCTGGTTGGCCAAATACCCAAAACTGGCCTTGGTAGGTGATTACAACATCGCCCCCGACGACCGTGATGTGCATGACCCCAAGGCTTGGGCGGGCCAAGTGCTGTGCTCGGATGATGAGCGCACTCGCTTCAATACACTGCTGGGCTTGGGTTTGGTTGATAGCTTCCGGCTGTTTGAGCAGGCCGAGAAAACCTTTTCCTGGTGGGATTACCGCATGTTGGGTTTTCAAAAGAACAAGGGCTTGCGAATCGACCATGTTTTGCTGTCAAAACCTTTGGCCGAACATTGCACTGCCAGTGTGATTGACCGCGCACCGCGCAAATGGGAAAAACCCTCGGACCATGCCCCTGCCGTGGCAACCCTCTCAAGATAGCCACTACTCACCCCCCTTCAAAAGGGGGAACACCTCGGTAAAACAGGCGATTTACCCCTCTAATTAGGCAATTAGTACGGGGTAGGCAATGCGATGATCGAAGCTGTTCATAACCTTCCCAATCGCTTCGCACCATGAACCTAAAGACTCTGCCCCTTTCCAAACAGATCAGCTTTACCAGCGCCGCTTTGGTGGCCCTGATTGTATTGAGCCTGGTCGGCATTACGGCCGCGTACACCTTCAATGCAGCCACAGCCCGAACCGAACGCGCCGTATCTACCCAGGCCGAGGGTTTGCGACAAACCATGGACATTGCCTACAAGCTGTCAGAAAGTTCTGTAACGCAATTGGCAGAGTTGTTTGAGATTGAGTTCAACGGCGAGTTGCTGGTTGACCCTGAACAGCAGATTTCGATTACACCTGAAATTGACGGGCCCATGGTAACCCTGGACTCCACCTTCATTACCGGCAACTACGGTGTGGTGGACAATTTCACAAAAATGACAGGCGGCATAGCAACCGTGTTTGTTCGCACGGGTGACGACTACCTGAGAATTTCAACCAGCCTGAAAAAGGAAAATGGTGACCGTGCAGTAGGCACCAAGCTGGATCGAAGCCACCCCAGCTACGCCAAGATAATTAAAGGCGAAACCTACGTGGGTGAGGCGCTGTTATTCGGTAAGCGCTACATGTCGAAGTACTTGCCGATTAAAAGCACAAATGGTCAACATGATTTGGTGCTGTACATTGGCTTTGACATGACCAACCTGTTTGCCGATGTACAAAACGCGGTGTTGAGCACGCGCATTGGTGAAACCGGCATCCCCTATGTGCTGTACACCACGGGTGCGAATGCAGGCAAAGTGATGATTCACTCACAATTCAAAGGTGATGAGTTCAAAGAACTGGCTGCCAAAGAATCTGATTTGCAAGGCCTGCTCGACAAGATTACAAAAGAAGACAGCGGCATTACCCAAATTAGCTGGAACGATCCAAAATCAGGTGAAAACCGCAGCGAGTTTGTGGCATTCACCAAAGTACCCCAGTGGGGCGGTGCAGCGATTGTCGCACCCGCACTTACCTCCGAGATGTTCAGTACGATTTACGCCATGTCGGGCATGATGGTAATCATGGGTCTGATTGCCTCTGCCATCATCGCGCTTGCCCTCTACTGGGTCACAAGCCGTTTGACCAGCTCAACCAAGGTACTGACCGCTTTGGCTTTGAAACTGGGCAACGGTGACATGACTGCACGTGCCAGCGATGAAGTTACCAACGGCAGCGTGGCCACCAAAAACGAAATCAGCCTGTTGGCCCGCAGCATGAACCGCATGGCCGAAAGCATGGAACAAGCCTTGGGTGCCGTAAAACGCAGCACCGACCAGGTTCAAGAGGCATCTGAGGACCTGGTTCAAACCAGTGAAGAGCTCAGCAAAGGCGCCGCTTCTGGTAGCGATGCGGCTTCAGGCATGGCGGCTGCGGTTGAGGAAATGTCTTCCTCAATTTCCAGCGTGGGCGAATCGGCCACTGAAGCCAAAGATGTAAGCAACAAGGCACGCCAGTTGGCAGACGATGGTTTGGGTGCGATTAATTCCGCCACTCAGCAAATGCATAAAATTTCACAGAATGTGCAAGGCACAGCCGATGTGATTCAACAACTCGGCGAACAATCCCGGGAAATTTCTGAAATCGCTCTGATTATCAAAGGCATAGCTGAACAAACCAACCTTCTGGCCTTGAATGCAGCCATTGAAGCTGCTCGTGCGGGTGAACAGGGTCGTGGTTTCTCGGTGGTGGCCGATGAAGTGCGCAAGCTGGCAGAGCGCACTCGCAAGTCGACCGACGATATTCACGGCATGATTGAGGCCATTCAAAACAGCTCTGGCGTGGCCGTTAACAACATGGACATGGCTGTAGAAAGCGTGAAAAAAGGTGTTGAGCTTGTAGACCGCGCAGGCCAGGCCATGAACCAGATCACAGCCGATTCTTCGGCTGTGGCCCACTCGGTTGAAAACATTCACGCGGCGCTGCTTGAGCAAAACCAGGCCTCGGAAAGTATTGGTCACCAGGTTGAAGTGGTTGCCCAGCTTTCGGAAGGCAATTTGGACATGGCTCGCCGTGCGTCCAATGCAGTGTCTGGCCTGAAGGGAGTGGCCACTGACCTGTCCAATATTCTGAAGAAGTTTCAGGTCAAGAACATGTAATTCACCCCGTCGGGTACAACAAAAAAGCCTCTGCATGCAGAGGCTTTTTTTTGGGCGCTTCAAACACTTTCAATCAATGTCTTTGACATCAATATTCAGGTCCTGAATTTTCCGGGTAATGGTGTTGCGCCCTATTCCCAAACGCTGGGCTGCCTCAATCCGCTTGCCATGGGTGGCTTTCAAAGCCGCTTGAATCATGGTGGTTTCAAACTGTGCAGTCAATGCGTCCATTACATCAGGCTGTCCGCTTTCCAGGGCTTTCTCGGCCTCAATAAAAAGCAGCTCCAGCCAGCTGGCGCTGCCTGCCGGTACGGGCGGATTGGAGAAAGCATCGGTTGAAGCCGTATCTACTGGATACTTGCCAGCGGACATGCCCGAACTGGTCTGCAAAGCCGGTGTACCTGTTGCAGGCAATACCGAGCCACTTTCGGCAAGCCAAAGATTGGGGCTTGGGGAATTCCCCGCCATTTTCTCCAGTGCATTGGCACCACCATTCTGGAATGCCTTCAGCTCTGGGGGTAAGTCACGTGCCTCAACCAGTTGGGCAGGTGCCATTACGGTGATCCAGCGGCACACGTTTTCCAGCTGGCGCACATTGCCTGGGAATGGAAATTCACTGATGATTCGAATGGCTGAATCGGACAGACGCTTGGTTTCGGTACCCAATTCCCGGGCAGACACATTCAAAAAATGCTTGGCAAGAATGGGAATGTCTTCCTGACGTTCCCGCAGTGGTGGCAAGCGAAGACGAATCACGTTCAAACGGTGGTACAGGTCTTCCCTGAACATGCCAAGCTTGACGCGTTCATCCAGATTTTGGTGCGTGGCTGCGATTACCCGCACATTGGCCTTGATGGGCTGTTGCCCGCCAACACGGTAAAAATGCCCGTCCGACAAAACCCTCAACAGGCGGGTTTGCAATTCGGCAGGCATGTCACCAATTTCATCGAGAAACAGGGTTCCACCCTCGGCCTGCTCAAACCGGCCTTGTCGTTGAGCTTGCGCACCAGTGAAAGAACCGCGCTCGTGGCCAAACAACTCGGATTCAAGCAGGTCTTTGGGAATGGCTGCCGTATTCAGTGCGATAAAAGGTTTTGAAGCGCGCGGACTATGGCGGTGCAGGGCACGGGCGACTAGCTCTTTGCCGGCCCCGCTCTCGCCGGTGATCAGTACCGTGACATTGGACTGGGACAAACGGCCAATCGCGCGAAAAACTTCTTGCATGGCAGGCGCTTGGCCCAGAATTTCTGGCGCACTGGAATCGGCTTCTTCAACAAATTCTTCGGTTTGAGATTCACGCACTGCGCGCAAAATCAACTCAACCGCTTTCTCAATGTCGAAGGGTTTGGGCAGGTACTCGAACGCGCCCCCCTGGAAGGCAGACACCGCGCTGTCAAGGTCGGAGTAAGCCGTCATGATAATGACGGGCAAATCGGGCTGAAGCTCTCGCACCTTGGACAACAACGTGAGTCCGCTTTGCCCCGGCATGCGTATGTCCGAAACCAGTACTTGGGGTACTTCGGTTTCAAGTCGTTCTAATACTTCGGCGGCTGAAGAAAAAATTTCGCAAGGAATACCTTCGCGGGAAATTGCTTTTTGCAAGACCCAACGAATGGAGTGGTCATCATCAACAACCCAAATTGGACGCATTAATTGTGGTTCCTTAAAACCGCTCAGCTGGTAGCGTGATCAAACTGCAGCGGCAATGTGACTTTGAAAAGTGTTCTTCCCGGTGTGGAGCTGCATTCAATAATGCCTTCGTGTTGTTGCACGAAAGTTTGGGCCAGCGTTAAGCCCAAACCACTGCCGCCCTCACGCCCAGAAACCAGCGGGAAAAAAATTCTTTCCATGATCTCAGCAGGTATGCCGGGTCCGTTGTCGATCACTTGCAAGTCTAATGCCAGCCTGTGTTGCTTGCGGTTTAAGGTTACCCTACGCACCACTCTGGTGCATAGCGTTATTTGCGCAGTGCCTTCGGCGATTTGAGGTGCCAAAGCTTGTGCAGCATTGCGCACTATATTCAGGATTGCCTGAATGAGCTGCTCCAGATCGCCCAAGAACTCGGGGATCGAAATGTCGTAGTCTCGAATGAATTTCAAGCCCTTGGGGTGCTCAGCCAAAATCACCGAACGCACACGCTCGCACACTTCATGAATATTCATCATGGACACAATGTGGGGTTTACGGTGCGGAGCAAGCAGGCGATCAACCAAGGTTTGCAGACGATCCGACTCCTTGATCACCACCTGTGTGTATTCTTTCAGTTCAGGCGAAGGCAGTTCAATTTCAAGCAACTGGGCTGCGCCACGAATACCTCCCAGAGGATTTTTGATTTCATGCGCCAAATTGCGGATCAGTTCTTTGTTGGCCAGAGACTGGTCCATCATCCGGGCCTCACGGTCTACTTTCAACTGCTGCTCAATTTCACGCAGTTCAATGATGGTTACTCCGTTGGCACCATCGGGACAAGACAGCGTAACGTGAACATGCTCAGAAGTGCCGCTGGGTCGAATCAACTCGAATACCTGCCGCTTCACGCCGAAGGGATCGGCGTGGGATTTGTTGAGAAACTCCCGAAATGCACTGGCCTCGACGAACAAGGCTGCCAGTGCCTGCCCATCCAGGCTGCGCCTGGATACTTCCAGCAATGTTTCTGCAGACAAGTTGGCGTATAGCACTACACCCTCTGGATTACTTACCACCACCGCAGTGGCCAACAACTCCAGACCTTGAAACCGTTCTTTTTTCACTTCATCCTCATGGCGATGCGGCCGGTTTCAAAAACACTATTTTGACAACCGAATCAATTCAGTTTTAAGTATTTCAATATTGTCATTGGTCACCATGATTTCCTGCTCTAGGCGCGAAACCCGGTCCAGATATTTTTGATAATTTTTTTCATTGCCCAAACGATCAGGCTGCCCATTTTTGTATTCGTCTTGCAAAGACTTCAACTTGCTTTCTTCAATGCGCAATTCTTCCTGCAGAATTTTCATGCGATCGTCCTTCGCATTGAAGTCAGCAGCTGAGCGATTGTCATAAGCCGCCGTGGCACGTCGACCTGAACTCCCCCCCGAGGCAGGCTCGGAAATTCCACCACTTTTCGAGGCTGAACGCGGGGCTGGCACCACGGTAATAGGATTCAGATTCAAAGGCACGCAGCCGTCGCCACCGTCGGAATTTTGATAGGTTCGAACACCGTCTGTACCTGTGCACACAAACATCTCGGTTCCCAAGGCTTGTACCTTGGGTGCGGCAGCAAGCCCCAACACCAGGACGATCAGTGAATATTGAATTACGCTTGACTTCACCATGATTCCATCTCTACAAAATTCCGGACGACTTTCATGATACTTGATCCCCTGCAGTAGCCCCTCCCCATTGAAGGCGAGTGCTGATACCAGACGGGGTAGGTTCTTTACAAACAACCGAAAATAAAAAATGGCCCTGCACTTGATCAGTACAGGGCCACTTTCACATTCGATTAATGCGTACAGTCTGAATTACAGGCCGTAGTACATGTCGTATTCGATGGGGTGTGGAGTCATGCGCATGCGCTGAACTTCTTCCATCTTCAGTTCGATGTAAGCATCAATCATTTCCTTGCTGAACACGCCACCACGAGTCAAGAACTCGTTGTCAGCTTGCAGAGCTTCCAAAGCCTGTTCCAGGCTGTGGCACACGGTTGGCACCAATGCGTCCTCTTCTGGAGGCAAGTCATACAGGTTCTTGGTTGCTGCTTCACCTGGGTGGATCTTGTTCTGAACACCGTCCAGACCAGCCATCAACAAGGCAGAGAATGCCAGGTAAGGGTTGGCCATGGGATCGGGGAAGCGCGCTTCAATGCGGCGGCCTTTTGGATTGGCCACGTGTGGAATGCGGATGGACGCGGAGCGGTTCTTGGCGGAATAAGCCAACTTCACCGGTGCTTCGTAACCAGGCACCAAACGCTTGTAGGAGTTGGTAGATGGGTTGGTGATCGCGTTCAAGGCACGAGCGTGCTTGATGATACCGCCGATGTAGTACAGGGCGAAATCAGACAGGCCTGCGTAGCCGTTGCCAGCAAACAGGTTCACGCCGTCTTTCCAGACTGATTGGTGAACGTGCATGCCTGAACCGTTGTCGCCCCACATTGGCTTGGGCATGAAAGTGGCTGTTTTGCCATAGCTGGCAGCCACGTTCCACACGGTGTACTTCAGAATTTGTGTCCAGTCAGCACGCTTGGTCAGCGTAGAGAACATGGTACCGATTTCGTTTTGACCAGCGCCAGCCACTTCGTGGTGGTGCACTTCAACGGGTACGCCCTGCTGTTCCAGCAACAGACACATTTCAGAACGAATGTCCTGGAAAGAGTCGGTTGGGGACACAGGGAAGTAGCCACCTTTCACAGTGGGACGGTGGCCCAGGTTGCCGTGTTCGTAGTCAATACCGGTAGACCATGAAGCTTCTTCAGACTTGATCTTGAAGAAACAGCCCGACATTTCATCACCCCAGGTGATGCTGTCGAAAATGAAAAATTCGGGTTCTGGACCGAAGTAGGCAGTGTCGCCCAGGCCAGAGGACTTCAAGTAGGCTTCAGCGCGACGTGCGATGGAACGTGGGTCGCGGTCGTAACCCTTGCCGTCAGTTGGCTCGATTACGTCGCAAGTCAAAATCAGGGTGGGCTCTTCACGGAAAGGATCCATGCGAGCTGTATCAGGATCGGGCATCAACAACATGTCAGAGGCTTCAATGCCTTTCCAGCCGGCGATGGAAGAGCCATCAAATGCGTGGCCAGACTCGAACTTGTCGTCGTCAAACATCTTAACTGGCACAGACACGTGCTGTTCTTTGCCTTTGGTGTCGGTGAAGCGGAAGTCAATAAACTTCACTTCATTTTCCGCAACCATCTTCATTACATCTTGGGCGGTCGCCATTGAAAATCTCCTGGTACGTGAGGTGGAATAGTGGTCTAAAAAAATTCGGAGTTGAACTCTTTGATTTAAGCGAAACAATAGCACGTTCGATGCCGCTATATATGACGCTCAGCGCGAATTCAATCTTCAACGTGGAGGGATAAAGCAAAGACCATACCAAGAAGTGAGTAACCCCAAATCAAGGTTTCAGGCGACTTCCTTTGAATCACCTTTCCAACTTTTGCACCATATTTGTGCAACATGCACCACAGCGGTGCAAATTAGTATTTAGCCTAATCGATCGAATGCTTGTATTACAATACACTCATCAACCAATCATTTGCATCTCCACGTTCATGACATCCACTTCAGAACAGTTAATCGAACTGGCCAAACAATACGCCTCCGAAAAAGGGCTGGGCTATTTGGGCGCGCTAACCCCAAAAGAGGCTTGGGAGTTGCTGAATACCGATGAAAACGCTGTGTTGATCGATGTGCGAACCGATGCCGAGCTGGACTGGGTTGGACAAGTGAGTTTTTCGGAAGACCGGTCGTTCCACGTCGAGTGGAACAATTATCCCGACGGAATACGCAATGCCGATTTCATTGCCCAAATTGAGGCACGGGTTGAAAAACACCAACCAGTGCTTTTCATCTGCCGAAGCGGGGCCAGATCGCACCACGCGGCCACTTTGGCGGCCAAGCACGGTTTTGAGTATGCAATCAATGTGCTGGAAGGATTTGAAGGTGACAAGAATGACTTTCACCAGCGCTCAAGCATCAATGGCTGGCGTTTTCACGGGCTGCCTTGGGAACAACATTAAGCCGCGTAAGAAGCGGATTTATTGCCCGAAAAGACCAAATAACTTTCCTGCCATAAAGAATGCAGCCAAACACCCCAGCACATGAACGAGGGCGTGACCCAGGGCTAGCAAGGGCTTGTCCAATAGCAGATTAGCGCCTTCGGCGGTGAAAGCCGAGAAGGTGGTAAGGCCACCCAACACGCCTGTCATGAGAAACAATCCCAAGGGGTTGGACTTCAGCCACGCTGACCCCACGGTTGCAAACAGTGCTCCAGCCAAAAAGCCACCTATCAAATTCACTGCAAGCGTACCTACAGCAAAGGGCAACCAGGCGGGTTGGGCCAACAAAATACCAAGCCCATACCGCCCCACCCCACCCAGGCCGGCCCCAACAAACACAGCCAGTGCACTAAGCGCATTCACTGCGTTTGCTCCCAGCGCTCTTTGGCAGTGTCGTCACTGTCACGGGCAGACACCCAGCGCGCGCCTTCGGGTGTGTCTTCTTTTTTCCAGAAAGGAGCCTCGGTTTTCAAATAATCCATGATGAATTCACAAGCAAGAAACGCCTGCTGACGGTGCTCGCTGGTGGCTGCGGCAAACACGATTTGATCTTCGGGATACAGGGGGCCTACGCGGTGGATAATCGTGGCAGAGGTGATTTCGAACCGCCCGTCAACCACCTTCAGAATATTCTCGAGTGCTTTTTCTGTCATGCCCGGATAATGTTCCAGCGTCATGGCTCTTACGGTACTGTTGTCGTTGATGTCACGCACAGTGCCAATAAAAGTGGCCACTGCACCAATTTCGGGCAAACCCTGGCGAAGCCACCGAATTTCCTCAGCCACGTCAAAGTCATTTTCTTGAACCATTACCTTGGAGCGTTTCATTTCAACCCCCTGTCACAGGCGGGAAAAAGGCAACCTCAGCCTGCTCGCCCACCGGGGTTTCGTCGTCGGCCATGTCTTGGTTCACCGCCGCACGCAAACGCCCGACTTCTGAAACAGCCTTGGCAAAATCCGGGTACTGCGCACACAAATGGGTGCGCAAACCACCCACAGTTGCAGGCGAAAATGCCGAGTTTACCTCAAGGCTATCCTGCCCAAACTGTTCTTTCAAACTGGCGAAAAACCGCACTTTTACTTTCATTTCATCAAATCCTGATACGACACGTAATCGACCCAATCACCCGGGTTTACCTGCTGCCCTTTGGCCAGCCTGACCAGGCCGCTGGATCTGGCCAGCGAGGTTAATACCCCAGAACTTTGGTTTGCAAACAAACTCGCCTTGTCCGATTGTACATCCGCCCGCAAAAACTCCTCGCGGCGAGAATCAGGTGTGGGCCAGGTAAACGCAGCCTGAACTTTTCTCGTGCGCAAGCGCCAATCCACCTCCGCGAGACCTTGTCCTTCCAGCAAACTCAAAAAAGGCTTCACGATCAGTTGAAAAGCCACTGCACTGGAAACAGGGTTGCCTGGCAAGCCAAAAAACCAGCTTTGCCCGCCACCTTGTCGATTGATGTGGCCAAATGCAATCGGCTTGCCCGGCTTCATGGCGACTTTCCATGAGCGCAACTGCCCTACTTTTTCGATCGCAGGTTTTACATGGTCCTCCTCACCCACCGACACACCGCCCGAGCTGATTACGGCATCACAATCGGCCAGGGATTCAAGCGCAGCGCATGTGGCCTCAAAGTTGTCGGGAACAATACCTACCGAGCGCACATCGGCGTGCATGGCTTCAAGAAGACCGCACCACACATACTCATTGGAATTGTAGATTTGACCCGGCTGTAAAAGCTGGCCTGGGCTTTGAAGCTCACTGCCAGTAACCATTACACCTACTTTCAAGCGCCTGTTGACCGACACGGTGGGTACACCAATGGACGCAAGCAAGCCCACATGAATGGCATCGAGTCGTGTGCCTTGGGACAGCACTACCTGCCCACTTGCAATGTCTTCACCTGCGCGCCGTATCCATTGCCCTGATTTTGGCAAAGCGCTGAATGTGACGCTGCCATCGTCATTCACCACCACATCTTCCTGCATTACCACGGAATCCGCGCGGGGAGGAATTGGTGCGCCGGTAAAGATTCGAGCCACAGTGCCACGCTGCAAGGGTTGGGGAGAGGCACCTGCGGGCACACGCTGGGAAATCTGAAAACGCCGGGATGGTTGAATATCAGTGCAACAAACCGCGTAACCATCCATGCCGCTATTGTCGTGTTGCGGCACATTCAAACTGGAAAAAACATCCTGTGCCAACACCCGGCCAAGGGCGTTGTTCAAACTGACAGATTCAGTCGGTACTGCCTGCTGGGTGGCCATGGGCCACACCTGCTCAAGCAAGTCATTCAAATCAATCATTCACGAACCGTTTCAAGATGAATTGCGCAATCGAAGCTGGGTCATTCAAGGGAAGAATGGGCAAACCGCGGCACTCAATTTCGGTGTCGCAGGCCACAGCAATAATATTCGGGTCTTGAGGATACAACATGGGCTTGCCATTGGCCTCGCGCCAAATTTCAATTTTGGGAATATCCGCCCGCTTGAATCCCTCAACAATGACCAAGTCACAGGGCGACAATTTTTCAAGTTGATCCTCGAGTGTGGGCTCCGCTTCGTCGCGCAGCTCGTGCATCAACACCCAACGTTTGTTGGCGGTAATCAGTACTTCGTAGGCACCTGCCTCGCGATGTCTGTAGGAGTCTTTACCCGGCCGGTCAATGTCAAAATCATGGTGCGCATGTTTGATGACAGACACCCGAACTCCCTCACCAATCAGAATGGGCAAGAGCTGTTCAATCAATGTGGTTTTACCCACGCCGGAAAATCCGGCAAAGCCAAACACCTTGGGCACTTCAGTTTCCTTCTGACAATTGCTTTTCGATCAACAACAGTTGCTGACCTGTTTCTTTCAAAATATCTGCGGATGGGCGTGCCTTGCAACGCAATACAATTTCAAAACATGCACCGAATTGTGGCTCAACTTCAGGCAGTACCGGGCTGGTGGCCCACAAATCGCCACCATAACGTTGCACCAACATGCGAGACACGGGCAAACCCAGCCCGGTTCCACGACCTGCCTGCTTGCTGGTGTAGAACATTTTGAAAATAAGCTGCAAACGATCGGAGGGAATCGCTTCGCCGTTGTTTTGCACCAGAATTTGCACAGCTGGCTGTCCGTCACTTAAGCGAACATCGGCAGTTTTTATTGAAATGGTGGGGCCCTCGTTCAATGCTGCAAATTGGGCGTCGAACTGTCCTTCCAGAGCGTGGGTTGCATTAATCAACAAATTGACCATGACCTGCTGCAACTCGGTTTTACTGAATTGAACCGTTTGTTGCGCAGAAAAATCAAACTTCAGTTGCGCACGAGCCATGTCAATTTCATTTCGAACAAACAGAATACTGTCCTGAATGATTTCGTTGACATTGATTTCTTCGGTGTAGGAAGCGTATTCATCGGGCCTGCAAAACTGCAGCAGCTTTTGCACAATGTTGCGCATGCGGTGTACCTGCTCATCCAGCAAACGCACGGTTTTAAGGCTTTCTGGATCGTTCAGGGTAATGCGAATCAAATCCAGATGCCCCATCATGATCGCCAACGGATTATTGAACTCATGTGCGATACCCGCAGTTAACTGCCCCAAGGCCGCTAGCTTCTCTGAGGCCAGCAACTGCTCCACTGCCTGATGAAGTTTTTGATTTGCAGCCTGCAGGTCGGCAGTTCGCTGTCGCACACGCTCATCCAGTTGCTCATTCAAGCCGAGCAGTTCGCTGCGCCGTGCATCCAGTTGATCCAGCAGCGCATCAAAATGATTGGCCAGGTCAGCAAATTCGTCTTCACGGCGAAGGTCTCCCACACGCGCCGCAGTATCGCCACGTTCCTGCAAGCTCATAATGTAATTCATGCGGCGAAGTGGGTAAAAAATTCCGGATGTCAAACGCACCACCATCATGGCACCCAACACCATGGCCGCCCCCACCGCCAACAAAAACAAAATCAGCAGTTGTGTTTTTATATTGGCATAAGGGGCTTCCAGAAAGCCCACATAAAACATGCCGATTCGTGCACCCTCGGGGCTAAGCAGTGGTGCATAAGCTGCCACATACCAGTCGTTCACGACGAATGCGCGTTCCAGCCACACCTCACCCCGGCCCAAAACACTTTGCCGAACCACATCGGACACACGTGTGCCCAGCGCGCGCAGTTCGCCGTCGCGACGAACCGTGGTCGCCACTCGCACATCTTCAAGGAAAATGGTGGTGGTGCCAATCGAGCCTTCAAGCAGGGTGTTTGGCGAATAAATCAGGTTGTTGATTTCATCCACCAAACCCAGGTTACCGTTCAACAGCAAGCCGCCTTCCAGGTAACCCAACATATTTCCGTTGTTGAAAACAGGTTGCAGCACCTGAACAACCAAGCCACGGTCTTCAGTGCTTTTGGGTGAGGGGCTTGCATTGGAGGTGGGGATAATCGCCTGCACCGCACGCGAGGCGAGATCGGGAGAAATATCCATCAGCTCTTTGTTCGAGAGCAACACGGTGTAGCTGCCCGACTCGCGAAACTTCACCGACTTTTGTACCTCGGAGTCAAGCATGTATGGCAAGCGTGGGGGGAACGAATTCACCACCATGCCGGTTGGACTGATCAAACGCAGGTAGGCAAAACCGAGTCGCTCAGCCTGCGCCTGAAGGTCTTTGTTGTTCAGCTTGCCGCCCCGCTGGTTCAGCAAATTCCGAAGATAGGCGCTCTCAGACCAGGATTTCAAAGCCAGTGATTTGCTTTCCTGCACATCGGTGAATTCTTGCTGGGCGAGTACCAGATCACTGCGAACTTTCGAAATCAGGATTTTTGTGTAAGCGGCCTGCCCCGCTGACCACACCAGCATGGCCACAATTGGAACAAGCACCAGCAAAGGGATGCAGGCTGTAACAACCAGTTTGGTTTTAACAGTCCAGTGGCTGGGCCAAAAATGCCCGCGTGGCGGAAATGGCCGCTGACCTATTCTTGGCTCCACGCCAGGCACTTTCGTTCAAGTGTTTTTCGGGACACGCCCAAGCGGCGCGCTGCCTCGGATTTATTGCCACTGCAGGCATTCAATACGCGAAGAATATGCGCCTTTTCGACCTGCTCAAGCGACTCATTCTGGGGGTCTTCAGCAGTGTGCTCGCGTTCATCCAGATCCAGATTCAAAGGCAAATCTTCTTTGGGGAAATAACCCAGAATCAATGAACGTTCGATGAAGTTGCGTAGCTCCCGCACATTGCCTGGCCATTCGTAAGCTTGAAGGCGGGCCTGCATGTCCGGGCTTATTTTCAGGGGATCAATACGCAGCTTTTTGGCAAACACCTTGATGAAGTAATTGGCCAGAAGCTCAATGTCCTCGGGGCGGCTGCGCAACGGTGGCATTTCAATCGGCATCACCTGCAAGCGGTAGTACAAGTCTTGCCGAAACCGCCCTCGCTTCACTTCCACATCCAGGTTTACGTTGGTCGCAGCCACAATACGAACATCCACGTCCACTTCCTTGGTGCTGCCCACCGGGCGAATTCGCCGGTCTTCGAGCACGCGAAGCAATTTGGTTTGCATGCTGAGCGGCAATTCGCCAATTTCATCAAGAAACAGGGTGCCGCCCTGCGCGTAGTAGAACAAGCCCTGATGGGATTCATTGGCACCCGTAAAAGCGCCCTTGGCATGACCAAACAACTCGCTTTCAATCAATTCTGGAGAGATGGCGCCACAGTTGATTGGCACAAACGGCCGCTCACTGCGCAGGCTCATGCCATGCAGCGTTCGGGCCAATACTTCTTTGCCCGAGCCAGACTCACCCGTGAGCAACACAGTGGAATCGGTGGGAGCCACTTTGGCCACCAGCTTTCGGAGTTGGCGCACAATCGGGCTTTCACCCACCATCACCTGTTCATTCTGCTGCAAGTTTGAAACCGCGCGTTTCAGCACAAAGTTTTCACGTTTCAAACGGTTTTGATCCGCGGCGCGATCAAGCGCGTACCAAAGCTGGTCGATTCGAAACGGTTTTTGCAGGAAATCTTGCGCACCCGCGCGCAGCGCGCCAATGGCGGTGTCCATGTCGGCATAGCCGGTGATTAAAATCACATCGCCCTCGTAGCCCCCCTGGCGCAATTCGTTCAACCATTGCAGGCCACTTTTACCAGGCAGGCTCACATCCAGCACCACGGTGCTGTAGTCATGGCCGTCGAACAGGGCTTGGGCCATTTCAACAGAACCTGCGGTGTCTACACGGGTAAAACGGGTTTCGAGCGCCTTTTCCAGAAAATGGCGCATGCCGGGCTCATCATCCACCGCCAGCGCAGACAAACCCTTTCTCGGCTGGGCATCTATGCCTTGGCCTGCGGCAACTTTGGGGAGGTCGACAGTGTTGGAGTGAGAGGTCAAAACAGTGGCTTCACGGGGTGTTACTTAACCTTGCCATTGTTCATGATTCCGTTTGGACCTGCAAGTTAGGTAAACCCTATTACTTGCAGGCAAACGATTGTTTGAAATGTGCTTTTGGTGGGCTTACAGCCCGGTATTCTCGGCAATGAACGTTTTGACCTGTTCAACGGATATGGGCATTTCAACAACCCGCTGAGGCAACTTTTCAATGCCCTGGAACTGCGCGGGCACTGGCGGTGTTTGGCCAGTGGCTTCTTCAATGGTTTCCGCAAACTTCACCGCCAGGGCGGTTTCAAGAATGACCATAGGTACGCCAGGCTCCACAAGATCGCGGGCCACTTTCACGGCATCGGCCGTGTGGGTGTCAATCAAGGTACCCGTGCGGGCGAAAACTTCCTTGATGGTATCCAGGCGGTTTTGGTGATTCGATGAACCAGACTGAAAACCAAAGTCTTCTTCAACCCGCTTGAAACGTGGATCTTCGGAAAGATCGAATTGACCATTCGCAGCCAAGTCTTGCCACAAAGCTTTCAAGGCCTTGGGATCACGACCCAACAGGTCATACACAAAGCGCTCGAAATTCGAGGCTTTGGAAATGTCCATGGACGGGCTGGAGGTGATGTAGGTTTCCGCCGATTTGCGGGGGCGGTACACACCAGTTTTGAAAAACTCGTCCAACACATTGTTTTCATTGGTGGCTACGATCAACTTGCGAATGGGCAGGCCCATTTGCCGGGCAATGTGACCGGCCAGCACGTTGCCAAAGTTACCGGACGGCACTGCGAAGCTGACCGGGTCGCCTATCTTCTCGGCGGTGCGCAGGTAAGCATTGAAGTAATACACCACCTGAGCAGAAATGCGACCCCAATTGATGGAATTCACCGTACCAATTTTCTGGCGTGCCTTGTATTCAAGGTCTTCGCTCACCGCCTTCACAATGTCCTGGCAATCATCGAACAAACCTTCAATGGCAATGTTGAAAATGTTCGGGTCTTGCAGGCTGTACATTTGGGCGCGCTGAAATGCGCTCATTTTGCCAGCCGGGCTCAACATGAACACCCGCACGCCTTTCTTGCCGCGCATGGCGTATTCGGCCGCCGAACCCGTGTCGCCGCTGGTGGCACCGAGAATGTTCAATTCGCGGTTGGTGCGAGCCAACTGGTATTCAAACAGGTTTCCCAGCAACTGCATGGCCATGTCTTTAAAAGCCAGCGTGGGGCCGTTTGAAAGCTCTAACACCTTCATGCCATCGAACAGTTCGCGCACCGGCGTAATTTCTTCGGTGCCGTACACGGCCTTGGTGTAGGTTTTGGTGGTCAGCGCTTTCAGGTCGGCTTCTGGAATGTCGGTGGCATAAGGCTTTAATACCTCAAATGCCAGTTCACCGTAGCTGAGGTGTTTCCAGCTTTCCAGCACGTGCAAAGCCACTTGCGGATAAAACTCAGGCACGGCCAAACCACCATCGGGTGCCAAACCTTCCAGCAAAATTTCAGAGAAATCTTGGGGATCCATGCCCCCACGGCTGCTGAAGTATTTCATTTCAGCTCAAGTCCTCTACGCGAATTCGGGTCAAGGGGCCATGAACGCTATCCAAAGCCTCAATTTTTGCGATGGCCTTGTTCACATCACCTTCCACACAGCGGTGGGTCAGCAACACAATTTCAGCGGTTTCTTTTTCGCTGGTGGCCTGGCGCTGAATCATGGCTTCAATTGAAATTTGATTGTCGGCCAGCAAGCGAGTGACCTCTGCCAACACACCAGGTTTGTCGTCTACCGCCAAGCGCAAGTAGAAGGCAGTCACCACCTTCTCCATAGGCAACACATCCAGGTTTTGAATGCCTTCTTTCTGGAAAGCCAACACGGGCACGCGGCTGGCCAAAGGAGCCTGGCTTGCGCGCGCAATTTCGATAAGGTCGGCCACCACAGCCGAGGCTGTGGGCAAACTGCCAGCGCCAGCGCCGTAGTACAGGGTTGGGCCTACAGCATTGGCTTTCACCAACACTGCATTCATGACACCTTCCACATTGGCGATCAAGCGCTTGCCAGGAATAAGCGTGGGGTGAACGCGCAACTCAATGCCTTGATCGGTGCGCTTGGCGATTCCCAAAAGTTTAACGCGGTAGCCCAATTGCTCTGCAAACTGGATATCTTCCTTGGTCAGCTTGGTAATGCCTTCAATGTAGGCTTTCTCGAACTGAACAGGGACGCCAAAAGCCAGCGAGCTCAGCAGGCTGATTTTGTGGGCTGCATCTACACCCTCAATGTCAAATGTGGGGTCGGCTTCGGCGTAGCCGAATGCCTGGGCTTGGGCCAAGACATCGGCAAAGGGCAGGCCTTTGTCACGCATTTCTGACAAAATGAAATTGCAGGTGCCGTTGATGATGCCCGCTACATATTCAATCTTGTTGGCGGCCAGCCCTTCCTTGATCGACTTGATCACAGGAATGCCACCAGCCACTGCCGCTTCAAAAGCCACCATCACATTCTTGGCTTCAGCCGCAGCAAAAATTTCATCACCATGCACAGCCAGCAAAGCCTTGTTGGCCGTGACCACATGCTTGCCCGCATTGATCGCAGCCAGCACCAGTTGCTTGGCAATGGTGTAACCACCGATCAATTCAACCACCACGTCGATGTCGTCGCGCTTGACTGCCTCGAATGCATCACCCAACACCTCAACGCCGGGACCAGCCAGTTCGCGCGCTTTTTCCGTGTTCAGGTCGGCGATGACTTTGATCTGAATGGGAAAACCCACACGACGCTCAATTTCACTCGCATTGGTGTTCAACACATTGAATGTGCCAGAACCGACAGTACCCAAACCCAGCAGGGCCACTCGTAGAGGTTTGTTCATTTTTAAATCAGCCAAGGTGTTGTTTTCGATAACTTTCCAGGAAGCGTGCAATTCTACCAACTGCGTCCGTCAAATCATCGGTGTTGGGTAGGAAAACCACCCGGAAATGATCCGGATTGATCCAATTAAAGCCTGTGCCCTGCACCACAAGTACCTTTTCAGCCTCCAGTAACTCCAGCACAAAGCGCTGGTCATTCTTGATGGGATAAATTTTGGGGTCCAGGCGCGGAAACAGATAAAGCGCCGCTTTGGGCTTCACACAAGTGACGCCTGGAATGGAAGTCATCAGATCGTAAGCGAGGTCACGCTGACGGGTAAGGCGCCCGCCGGGCCCCACCAAATCGTCGATGCTTTGATAGCCACCCAGCGAAGTTTGAATGGCGTACTGGCCTGGTACGTTGGCACACAGGCGCATGGAGGCCATGATGCCCAAACCGTCGATGTAATCGGTGGCATGGCGTTTGTCGCCAGAAATGACCATCCAACCTGCCCTGTAACCACATGCGCGGTAGTTTTTGGACAAGCCGTTCATGGTGATGAAGAGCACGTCGTCGGCCAGCGAAGCAATCGAGGTGTGCTCCGCGCCGTCATACAACATTTTGTCGTAAATCTCGTCTGCGAAAATAATGAGTTGGTGTTCACGGGCAATTTGTACCAATTCCTGCAACACCTCCTCGGGATACAAAGCGCCCGTGGGGTTGTTGGGGTTGATGATCACCATGGCCTTGGTTTTCTCATTGATCAGGCTGCGCAGGTGCTTGGTGTCGGGGTACCAATCGCTTTGCTCATCGCACAGGTAATGGCGTGGCGTACCGCCGGAAATACTCACGGCAGCTGTCCACAAAGGGTAATCGGGCGCGGGCACCAGTACTTCATCGCCGTTGTTCAGTAAGCCCTGCATGCTCATCACGATCAGCTCGGATACACCATTGCCCACAATGATGTCGTCGAGCGTTACACCCTTGATTTTCTTTTGCTGGGTGTAATGCATGATGGCTTTGCGCGCTGCAAATAAGCCCTTGCTGTCGCTGTAGCCCGAGGCATCGCCAAGATTCATGATCACATCTTGCCGAACCTCATCGGGTGCTTCAAAACCAAAAGGTGCCAAATTGCCGATGTTCAGCTTCAGGATGCGGTGCCCTTCCTCTTCCAGCTGGCGCGCTCGCTGCATCACCGGTCCGCGGATGTCGTAGCAAACATTGGCCAGCTTGGCAGATTTGAGAATGGGTTTCATGTCGACCTGTGTGTGGATTGTTGTGTTGGTTATTAATGTGCTTATTCTTTTGCTTGCGCAAAGTCTTATAATTTAACCGTTTAGGCCAATGCCTGCTAGGGTTTGGCCCCATCCTGGAGCATCTTTCGAATGAAATTTCAACCTGAATCGCTCGACAATCAATTCGTCGTTCAGCGGTATGACGAAGAAGGTGTCGTGATCAGCGGCAGGCTTCAAACTGAAAGCGTGGTGTTTGGCACTGATTTCACCCCCAGAATCTGGGAAAACGCGGGTTCGGGCCCACTGCAATTGGCCCACTGCGAGTGGCTATATGGCCAGTGCCCCGATAGCATGGAAGTGCTGCTGATTGGCACAGGGGCCAAACAGGTATTTCCCGGCATGGACATTCGCAAGTTTTTCGCCAACAAACGCTGCCCGGTGGAGTACATGGACAGCCAGGCTGCCTGCCGCACTTACAATATTTTGATCGGTGAAGGCCGGCATGTAATTGCCGCGATTTTACTATGACCACCTATGCTGCCATTTTAGTGCTCTCGGGCGTAATTTTGAATGCGCTGGCCCAGCTGCTGTTAAAAATGGCCACCAACAAAGTGGGCGTCATCGAGGCATCCAGTGCGCTTAGCCTGGGTGCCATGTCCGCCTTGTTTTTGCAGTGGCCAATGATTCTGGGGCTGTTTTGCTACGGATTTTCACTGCTCATTTGGCTAATGGCGCTTTCACGGGTCGATGTAACACTGGCCTACCCCATGCTGGCAATAGGTTATGTGATCAATGCCTTTGCGGCGCAATACTTCCTCAATGAACCTGTGAGCCTGCAGCGCTGGGTGGCAATCGGGGTGATCGTACTGGGTGTGGCGCTTTTGGCGCGTTCCTGACACTTCCTGCATTTTGCTGTCAAAAGCTGTGGTTATACTGAATCAAACACGCACACCGGCAGCAAAACCACCACACCTCAGGGAGCAGTACCGTGTCACTTGAAGTCAACAGCAAAGTGCCTGATTTTTCAGCAGCTTGTACTGGCGGCGGCAATTTTACCCTGTCAGCCCACACTGGCAAAAACCTGATCATTTATTTTTACCCCAAAGACAGTACGCCAGGCTGCACCACCGAGGGCGAAAACTTTCGCGATCTACACCCCGAGTTTCTGAAAGCCAACTGCCTTGTTTTTGGCGTTTCACGCGATTCCCTGAAGTCGCATGAAAATTTCAAAGCCAAACTGGAAATGCCGTTTGAATTGATTTCAGATCCCGACGAGAAGGTGTGCACAATTTTCGACGTGATGAAAATGAAAAACATGTACGGAAAACAAGTACGTGGCGTGGAAAGAAGTACCTTTGTAATCAACAAGAAAGGCAATCTTGTGCAGGAGTGGCGCGGCTTGAAGGTGCCGGGCCATGCGCAAGCGGTGCTTGACTTTGTACGCACAATCGGGGACTAATATCCTCACGGGCGCGGGCGTGACGACCCCGCGCGATTTATGAGCTTCCTACTTCAGATCGTTGACAATGCCTCTGCCAAAAGAACCCAGCAAACCAGCAACTACACTGAACGAAATCCCACCAATCACGGCACCCAGACCCAAAAAGCCGGCCAAAAAAATTGATGTATCTGACACCACCACTACAACCGGGAAAGCACCGTTGACCTTGGCCGCCGACAACACTGTCACAGCCAAGGCGCCCGCGACAAACCGCACCCGAAATGTTCCAGCCGCAGCTTCAGGCAAAGCACGCAAACCAGTGGCCACGCCCATTGCCAAAACCAGGCGACAGGTTACCCACACTGGCAAGAAAATTTTTGTGCTGGACACCAACGTGTTGATGCACGACCCCACTTCGCTGTTTCGCTTTGAAGAGCACGATGTATTTTTGCCGCTGATTACGCTGGAAGAACTGGACAACCACAAAAAAGGCATGTCTGAAGTGGCCCGCCACGCACGGCAAGTAAGCCGTTCGCTAGATGCCTTGATGGAGAATATCGAGGACATCGAAAAAGGTGTGGCACTGGACCGGCTGGGCAATGTGGATGCCCTTGGACGTTTGTTGGTACAAACCACCGAGTTGGCTGCTGAACTGCCGAAAACCTTGCCCGTGGGCAAAGCCGACAACCAGATTCTGGGTGTGGTGTTTGCACTGAGTAAACAACACCCTGATCGCGAAGTTGCATTGGTCTCGAAAGACATCAACATGCGCATCAAGGCCCGCGCCTTGGGCTTGCTGGCCGAGGATTACTTCAACGACCAAGTGCTGGAAGACCGTGATCTGCTGTATTCAGGCATCATGGAATTGCCCGCCGATTTCTGGGAAAAGAACAGCAAAGGCATTGAAAGCTGGCAACAAGGCGGAAGCACCTTCTACCGCATCAGCGGCCCTGCTGTAAAAGACATGATGGTGAACCAGTTTGTATACTGCGAAACTGGTATTCCATTGATCGCTCAAGTACTGGAAGTGAGCGGCCGCACCGCCGTGCTGAAAACCCTGCGGGATTTCAGCCACAACAAAAACAGCGTGTGGGGCATTACTGCACGCAACCGCGAACAAAACTTCGCGTTGAACCTGTTAATGAACCCGGAATGCGATTTTGTCACGCTGCTGGGACAAGCCGGCACAGGTAAAACCCTGTTGGCCCTGGCTGCGGGTTTGTCACAAGTGCTTGAAAGCAAACAATACTCTGAAATTATCGTGACCCGTGCCACCGTGCCGGTTGGTGAAGACATCGGTTTCCTGCCTGGTACGGAGGAAGAAAAAATGGCCCCCTGGATGGGCGCATTTGAAGACAACCTGGAAGTGCTGAACAAACCCGACCCCAGCAGTGGTGATTGGGGCCGCTCAGCAACAACCGACCTGATCCGCACCAAGATCCGAATCAAATCAATGAACTTTATGCGGGGCCGTACCTTCATCAACAAGTTTTTGATTATCGATGAGGCACAAAACCTGTCGCCCAAGCAAATGAAAACCCTGATTACCCGGGCTGGCCCCGGCACCAAGGTAATTTGTTTGGGTAACCTGGCGCAAATTGATACGCCTTACCTGACTGAAGGTTCTTCTGGCCTGACGTATGTGGTGGATCGATTCAAGGGCTGGCCGCATGCGGGGCACATCACCTTGCAACGTGGTGAGCGTTCAAGATTGGCTGATTTTGCGTCGGATAACCTTTGATGTATTGATGGGCATGTGAGAAGTTGCATGTCCATCCGTTACGTTAATTAGCATTTGCGAAGTCGCCTGACCGTTTCGTTAGTTTGCATCTGCAAAGTCGCAAAGGCTGACCGTTACCATGCACTTGCAAGTCGCATGCCCTCCTCCGCCTGAAAGCCTGAATGCCCCCTCATTGAATTCACACTGACTCACCGAGATTCGGCAAAACAGATGGCCGAACTCGGTGTCGGCTTGTAGCCGAACGTGGCGTTTGAATTCAAACGGGCAGGCTTTCTTGAAAGCGGAGAGACGGCAAAGCGAACTTCGCAAAGGCTCCAACCAGGGCGGTGGATCATCGTGATGATTTTTCCAATCGCTCTTCGAAGCGGATTTCTTTACCGTGAAATCGTAACGAGCCATGCCCATAATTTGGGCACCTTCAGATCTTCAAGTTTATGGGTGATTGAAAGGTCTGCTGGGGGTTTACCGTCAACCTGCGGCTTGTGGGGTGACGCCTATCAACTTGCTTGTCGACTCAGACGGGTAAGCTTTATGAAGGCGTCAATGAAATGATGGCAGAATAGGGTATTGATCACGCATAACTCTCGAAGCTTGCTCCGTTCTTCAACGTGGCTCCAGATTACTGAAGTCATGCTCTTCAGATGGGCGGCCAAAGACTCCCGTGAATCGGTTGACGAGTTGAGCTGCGTGTTGGTGGTTGAGACGACCAACACGACGAACCGCAAACTTAACAGAGGAGACCTTATTTCCCTCTGTTTCATCTGCTGTGACGCTAATATTCATAGGGCGAGCCATGCTTGCGAAATCAGCCGCAGTTAGCTCAGCATATTCTGCGTCAAGTATGGCCAGTCGCGTTTTTTGCGACCCACGAAGATTTTCGAACAGCGAGTCTTTAGCCGGGGCCCAAGTACATTTGCCCTCATAGTTTGTCCAGCAAAGGTCTAATAGAGAGAGAGGCAATGATCTGTATGCACGAAGTTCAATTTGCTTTGTTGGACTTCCACTGACCCCGGTGAACTCCAGATGGCGGAGTTCGAACCTGAACTGCTTTGGGTTTTGCTGGACCGGTTCATCAACGTGCAGCAACATTCCGGTCTCCAAACGTCGAGTACCGTTTTTGCGCAGCATCAGATCACACGCGTTTGCGGCCAAAACGTAGAGACCCTCAGCCACCTCCAACTCACCGGTACGCTTACCGTTCTTATCTACCTTTGGCGTCTCGGTTTGGATGATGAATAAGTCGCCAGGTGAGAGTGGGCAGTAAAGGCTATTAACGACCTCAGGTTTGTCATATAGCTCAGCACAGCGGAGCTTCAGCAATTCGCTATCAGATTCCAGATCTTGCTTTTCAATAGGAAGGTTCGCACTTCGCAACTTCAAAATTGTCGCACGAATTTCCTGGCTGTTGGCGATCGCAAGCTGGAACTCTTCACGCTGCGCGATATTCATAATTCTTACTAAGGTCTCAGTTTCTGAGGCACCTTCTTCTTGAGATGTACGCATAACAGCAAACGCCAACTCCTCAATTGTCACGGTCTCTAGCGCGTTGAACGCTACCTCAATCGAATCTCGAAAATGCTTCCGCATTAGGCCAGCAAATTCAAGCTGCACCAAAGATAAATTCGCGCGCTCCAACGCGTTCACGAACGCTGCCAGCATGTGATGCGATAACTCCTCGCCCGATTTATTGAATCGGTTTTTGGACAATGCAAATACCGGGATACGCTGGGGCTTGGCTTTAAAAAACTCATCTGTGAGTTTCCGGCCTTTCCTAAACTCATCCGTGATGTCGCACTCAGAAGTCAGGACGATCAAATGGCAGGCTTTTCGGTCAATGCCGGCGGTGGCAACGTCGCTCAGAACGGTTTGGCCATTCGCGGCGGTCTGCTCACTCGTATTCTGAAGGTCAATGACAAGAAGAATCGAATCGTCATCTTTGTGCTGATCAAGAGTTTGTTTTCCTTCCGCTACCCATTTTGTGAATGAAAGGGTGTTCCATTTCCACTTCACTTCGGAACCATTAAACAATGTCTTAAGTGCACCTCGTTCGACCTCACCAAGCGGGCCAGGAAGCTTTCTCAGCGCTTCAGCGAGGGCACTTAGCGCGTCGCCCTCAATCATCTCGGTCAGTTCTTGAATAATTGGCGCGACACGGTCAATTTTAGATTCCTCATTTTCGCCCTCATCCTTCAAAATGCTCAGCACGCTGTTGGCTTTTGATCTTAAGGCCTTTTCTTTAAGAAAGATGCCCATAGCAGCTTTAGCCTCTGCCTCAGTGGCTTCTACTAGGGCGGTTACGAAACCATCCGACAGTTTCGTCAAGCTGAGTTCGTTACCTTCAGCATTTTCATCATCAATCCAGTAGACAGCACTGACCTTCAGCTGCGCCATTAATTCTTGAAATTTATTCATTTCCTGTGAACAACTTTGGCTGTTGATGAGCGATTGCGGCACCATTGAGGGTGACGACGAACTTGTAACGTCTACCAATTTCGTTGCGCTCTCCCGCGAGCTTTATGGAGCAACGCTCGGCTTCCAGGAACGTCGATACAATGTGCAAACCTAATCCTTGACCTTCTGACGCAGGTTTATCAGACACGAAAGGCTCGAAGATAGACGACTCAAGAGAAGGGCTAATACCGGGCCCGTTATCGAACCAAATAAAACCAGTTTCGGTGGTTTCGATGACAATTTTTCGTTCCCGACCATTAGTCAGAGAGCCGTGTGTTACCCAATACAAACTATTTTGAAACAGGTTTTCAACAATTTGCAAAAGTCGCGCACGACTAAATCGCACTTCAAGATCCAACGACATCGGCAATATATTTAGTATCAGGTCAACTCCTTTCGTCTTAGCGAATGACTTACGAGCATCTACAAATTGCCGCAAGAAATCATGGAGTTGAATTTTCTCCTTCAAAGAGCGGCTTCCTGGCAGGAGTGGGTCAATGGTAGCAACAAGTTTGGCAAGCTCTCGCGTAACGCTGTTCAGCATTTTGATTGCTTCGCGGATTTTCTCATCGCGATAGTTCTTATTGCGCTCCACCACGAGATCAACACCGTCGCGTAGCTGACGGACATAGTGATGCAATTCGTGCGATAACGATCTGGCTGAAAGACCAACCGCAGCGGCATCAATTAGTCTGCTTCTTTGCTCGTCGTCTGATAGGCGGACGATTTGAATTGCTTCCAAAATACGGCCGTGATCAACCAGCTTATCTTCGATCGACTGAAGCTCCTCCACAGATGACCTGATCAAATCTGTAGGTACGTGCTCTAGCGGCATCTCCACTATTGAACGCACATCGGCAGGGTGTCCGTGTTGCAGATCTAGCGTAGTGCGTGCTTCCGAGAATTCTTTCAATGCTTTGGTTAAAGTGGATTTCGCACGTTGAATATTTTGACTCGACTTCGACTGCATATCCTTAAGTTGCTTCGTCAGTGCTTGCGAAGTAAGGGGCATGTCCCTAGGACCAATCACACTAGCAGCAAACTCGTTAAATGTTTTTCGAGAGGCTTCTAAAACGCTGTTTGCGTATGACTTGCATCGCTGACTTAACAACATAAATCCGCGAAACTCCCGATTGTCCACGAAGCCTTCGCGGTCTGACTTTTCGACAAGACCACTATTATGTTCGTTGGATAGCGCAAAGAATCCGAGCACATTGCTTGGACGAAGCTCATAATATGAACCGCCGCTTGTCCGGCTGTCTGATAAACGCAGCCAATCTTTTTGCGCTCGAATTCTGAATCCATCGCGATAGATTGCCACATTTGCCATTGACTGCATCTGCGAAGCACTCATTCCCGCTTGCTGAAGCTTATCCTTCGTTGCCTTATTAAACATAAAGGAATAAATTTCAGCTCGGAACGGTCCTGGATTAACACCGCCAGGGTACTGCTTATCGACAGGGAAGACAGTAAATTTGCTTTCCTCCGCAAACGCCAGCAGCCAAGGCTCAGCAACCTTGATGTCAACGTTATGATCACGCAAGCGGGGCCGCTCAGAAAAATACGATAACAGTTTAGGCTTGTTGGTACTGTCAAAGACCTTATCGAATCTCTCTTGCTCTTCTTGACCAGAGGAACCTCGAAATAACGACGGTGCGAGCCAGGACCTCATTGAAAGTTCAGCACCGTCCCATTTAAATTCGAATTTGGCTGATGCAAGGTTTAGAACGTCTTCATGAAGAGTTTCAAGCTCGTAAACCCGCGACCTCATCCTTACAGTAATGCCGAAGTTGTCTTGGGATTGGAACGGGCTGATCAGAGTCGAAAGATTGGGAACTAGCTCTCGCTCAACAAAGGTAGGATCGTTCCAATGATCGGGGTCATGCAGCCCGATTATTTCAATGATCGTCCCAGGGCATTTGAATTCTTCTGCATTTGTTCCTTTCAGGACGGGAACTTGCTCAAGTGTGCGCTCGGGAGTGAAATCGGCCCAGGAGAAAGAGACAGTACGCCAATGCGGCTCACCTTCAACAGCAGTTTTTAGCCTAAGCACAGTCCCAATTTTCATTGTAGCCAGGCGACCTAGCCCCTTATCACCTACCGGCGTACGATTTTTTTGGGTTTTTTGCTTTGACTGCTCGCCTGCCATACGCTTCAATGAAGCGCTAATTCTTAACCAACCTAAGTCAACAGCCTGCTCGGGAATTCCAAGGCCGCGATCACGGACTCGAAGTCGACCAACTTTCTCAATCAGGCGATCATCGGGTTGTTTTCTGTCTGGGAAAAGCAGATCATAAACTGGATCCGATGGCGAAATTTCCCATTCAGGTTCAACAATGATTTCACAGGTTTCAGAATCGGCATCATATGCATTTTTTGCCAGCTCTAGCAGAGCTTGCTCGACGTCAGTGACCAGCTCTGATCCTAGCTGAACAACAACGTGCGACGAGATGCTTAAATGCGGGGCGGATGTCTCTTCCTTTGCATCTGACTTTTTTTGTTGATCTTGATTCATTCGCCGGTTTGCCTTTTCCTTCCGAGCACTATTGTTTCCGAGGTCATTGTATCGCTGGATTTATTTCGTCTTGCCATTTTCTTATAATGAATTTCGCGATGGATTTTTCCTATAACCATGATGCCATTAACATCCATAATCTCCGCTAACAGATCATCCATTGGAACTAATTTTCCGGCAATCCTTCGATTCCCTGTGGTCCAAACCTGATAGCCACTGGCAGCCGTGCAGTTACTAATTCGTTCAACAGATTTCATAAAATCGAAAAAGAACGAGCCAAATCTCTTTACGCCATTTGTATTGTTGTCGAGCGTTCTGATGAATTCACGAGCATACTTAGAAGTCGAGATTAGCTTGTCGAGCTTCTCCGCTACACTGCGCAATGAGCCCCCTAAGCTTGCTGAGTCGGTTGCTTGTGTCGATGCCAACAACGATTTATCAATATCGTCCTTAACATCCGGTAGATCGATCCAATGGAGAGGTAAATAAGCGAATTGACCATATGGAATGGTAGTGCGGTTGTCACCATATGGCGGAGATGTCATTACCACATCGAACTGCCTTTTTTGGAATTGAGGCTCGGTTAGAATCGAATTGTCGGAGATTTGAATCTCCAATTCGCCTTGATAGCGTCCTCGATTGAGTAAGCCGGCCTCGTGAAGACGCATACGTTGATATTCAAGATTCGTACTAAAAAAACTCAGTGCCTTTTCAAAACTCGCAACTGGATCGGCATGCACAGCATGGTCCATTTCGGCTTTCTTGTGTAGTTTATAAGTGGACATCCGAGAATTTGAGCTTGCTCGAACAACACGGCACAATGCAAGCCAGAACAATCGACGTGCCCAAAGTGATGGTTCCTTGCGAATGTGGCTACTTATTTTTTCAAGCGATTCGGAGATCTCATTCGAGAACCATTTCTCCCGACCTTTAAAGTCGCGTGGAACGTAAGTGTGAAAATCCGCGCGAATATTTGAAATAAGTTGAGTTTGCTTTTCATTGAAAGCTTTGACGTAGTATGGTCCGGCTTTGGCCTGGCATGCTAAGCCTGCAAGTGGATTGATGTCAACACCGCAAAAATCCAGACCCATCTGCATTGCTTCGACAAGCACAGTGCCAGAACCAACAAATGGATCAAGCACAGTCTGGGTGTGCGGAGCTGACTCACAAATACTAGCGAGAATTGTTCTCTGCAAGTCCGGCACCATCATGGCCGGGTAATGCAATAACGCGTGAGCTCCACGTCGAACGCCGCTACGTTGAAACGACCAAAATTCTGGACCACTTCGACCTTCAATGTCGCGAAGGGATTGAATCAATTGGTCGTTGGCATTACTTTCAAGCATGTGGCGCTAAGTCACTTATTGGAATTGGATGACACTGTAAGCCCCCTGGCAAAAACACCGAACTCTATGTTACTACACTTGCAATATGGCTTGAACGTAACTGGAGGTCCTTGGATGCAAGTCTTTCGATGCGGGCAATTTTGCGATGTCCCACTTGTCATCCAATTTAGATCGAAATTAACAGGGAGTCTGCGGCAAAAACTGAACCGCCCCCGGTTCGTAGAAGCCAATCTACTGACTCAATCGTTTTTCGAACCCTTCTGTGACGATATTTATTGCCCACTTTAATTTATGAAACGCGCTTTTCAACTGCTTAGAAAATAGGTCGCTTACAAATTAAGCCTTTTATGCTCCTTATCGGGTACGCAGAGGATGCAAACTGGCTTTGCTCAGTCTGCCGATTCAAGATCAATTCGCCCGGTTTGGCACGCAGCGAAGGGCGACCTGAAAGGTCGAGGCAAAGATACGCTCGCGTTCTTACTCCCCTTCCGGCTGCATTCCAGCGTAATTCTCAAACTTGGTGTACATGCCCAGGAAAGTTACCCGCACCGTGCCAATTGGGCCATTACGCTGCTTGCCGATGATAATTTCAGCAGTGCCTTTGTCGGGTGAATCGGGGTTGTAAACCTCATCGCGGTAAATGAACAAAATCACGTCGGCATCCTGCTCAATGGCGCCCGATTCTCGCAGGTCACTCATCACCGGGCGTTTGTTTGGCCGCTGTTCCAGCGAGCGGTTCAGCTGCGAGAGCGCGATCACCGGACAGTTCAATTCTTTTGCCAAACCTTTCAATGAACGTGAAATTTCTGAAATTTCAGTGGCACGGTTTTCACCCGGAGACGAAGAGCCCATCAACTGCAAATAGTCGATGATCACCAAACCAAGCTGGCCACACTGGCGTGCCAAGCGCCGGCAACGCGCGCGCACTTCCATCGAAGACAAGGCGGGCGTTTCATCAATAAACAATTGTGCATTCTGCATCTTCTCGACTGCGTACGTCAGTCGTGGCCAGTCCTCATCCGTCAATCGCCCGGTTCTTAGGCGGTGTTGATCCAAACGCCCCACGGAGCCCAGCAAACGCATCGCCAATTGGGTTGCGCCCATTTCCATGGAGAACACAGCCACTGCATGACCCTCTTCCACAGCCACGTGTTCGCCAATGTTCAAGCTGAATGCAGTATTGTGCGTCACCACAAAATCGTTGGTGATGTATGTACGCGTGGGGTGACTTACAGAAATACACTGCGCTTGCGCCATGCGCACAGGCTCAATGCTTTGAAAAGTGATTCGGCGTGTGCGCTGCCAGTCGGTGCGCAGTCGCGCCTTCTTTTCTTCAAGCGTAAACACCTGCTGCCCATCGGCAAAGCTCATGTTCAACACATAAGCCAAACGCCCTTCTTTGTGTTCGCCCTTGCTGGTGTAATGCGTATTTTTGGTTGCAATTGAACAAAACCCACCCAGTGAACGTGCAAGGTAGGCCACATCATTGGCCAGTTGCTCGCTTACCGTGGCAAATCGAATCGAACCCCAGGATTCTATCCAGCCATCGGTATCCAACAGGCCCCGTAACAAGGCCAACCGCGCCGCCTTATTGGCTTTCAGATAATGTTCAGGAATAAATTTATTGTGGCTGACACAACCCAGCACACCCAGATCGTTCAGAGCTTGGCGGAAGTAACTAGGCTGACTGGTGCGAGCACCATTGGCAAGCATTCTGCCTTTCCACACCACCCGATAGTCGTAGGCCTGTGCATGAACCAATTCCATGTCATGTCCAAGTAATGCATTCATTCTGTGCACCAACTCTTCCGACTTGGTGGAAAACATCACACTGCTGTGGCTGAAGGCCAAAGTGCCATCGCCCAGCAGGGCACCCAGTACCCAGGGGTCAATTGGCAACACATCGTTGTGACCGAAATCACCAGTCACAGTGTCGATCCACAAGCGGTTTTTGTAACGAACACAGCCCAGCATTTCCGTCAGGCGCTTGGTGCTAATCACGCGGGGCTCGGCCCAGTCGCGGTACATCACACGCCACAAATGTTCATCACAGCACTCGGCACTGCGACCGTCTGAAAATACCACTTTATAAATCTGCTTTTCGCCTTGGGGAAATACCCCCGTGACCAGGGATGACTTTCCATCCATAGATGCCAAAGCATCGCCCACGCGCAATTCGCCCATAGTTACCCAGCCGCTTGACGTTTTAACCAAGGCATCAAGTGGCTGCGCTTTACCCATTGAGGGTCTTCCGGCAACAATAATCAAGTCACCGGGCTGCAGGCCCGATGTTTTGCCATCCAGGTCTACAAAACCAGTCGAAATACCAGTGATGTCGCTGGTGCTGTCGCGGTGATAAAGCTCATCGATTCGCTCAACCACTTTGCTCAGCACCGGCTGCAATTCTTGAAAACCACCCGCGCCGCGCGCGCCGTCTTCAGCAATCTTGAAAATCTTGCTTTCCGCTTCGTCGAGAATGGTTTTGGTGTCTTTGCCTTGCGGGTTCAGCGCGGTGGTCGCAATGTCATCGCTGATCGTAATCAGCCTGCGCAGCACGGCGCGGTCGCGCACAATTTCTGCGTAGCGGCGAATGTTGGCGGCCGAGGGCGTGTTGGTGGCCAGGGTGTTCAAGTAAGCCAAACCACCCACATCTTCAGCCTTGCCCGAAGACTGCAGCGATTCATACACAGTAATGACATCAGCTGGCTTGGAGCCGTCAATCAGCTTGGCAATGTGCTCAAAAATAACCCGGTGATCGTAGCGGTAAAAATCTTCGGCTCGAATCACATCGCCAATTTTGTCCCAGGCTTGGTTGTCCAGCAGCAAGCCGCCCACCACCGATTGCTCCGATTCGAGCGAGTGAGGCGGAACGCGCAGGCCCGTCATTTCTTGTTCTGTAAGTCGATTTTCGGACATAGTTTCGCAATAGAAAAAGGCCACCCTGAGGTGACCTTTTTGTGGGTTCAGGCAGACCGAAAAGTATAACCGAATGTGGTTAAACCCTAGGGTCTAATTCGCCTTAAAACCGGGTATGGCTGAAGCGCTTTGATTAAGCTGCTTCACCAGCCACCACAACTTTCACGTCTACAACCACGTCGGGGTGCAGGGCAACAGTCACAGTGTGCTCGCCAGCAATTTTCAGCGCGCCGTTGGGCATGCGTACTTGTGCTTTTTCAACTTTCAGGCCAGAGGCATTCAGTGCGGCAGCGATGTCGTGATTGGTTACCGAACCAAACAAACGACCATCCACAGCAGCTTTTTCGCTCAGCTGGACAGTGGTTTCGCTCAACTTGGCACCCAGGGCCTGGGCGGCGGCCAGCTTTTCAGCAGCAGCTTTTTCCAGTTCGGCGCGGCGAGCCTGGAATTCGGCGATTGCTGATTCTGTGGCGCGCTTGGCTTTGCCATAAGGAATCAAGAAGTTGCGTGCGTAGCCGTCTTTTACGCGAACCACGTCACCCAGTTGACCCAAGTTGGGCATTTTTTCAAGAAGAATTACTTGCATGGTGTTCTCCCGTACTGCTTAGTGGTTGTCGGTGTAAGGCAGCAAAGCCAGGAAACGTGCGCGCTTGATCGCTGTGTCCAACTGGCGCTGATAATTCGCCTTGGTACCAGTGATACGAGCGGGCATGATCTTGCCGTTTTCGCTGATGAAATCCTTGAGCGTGTCGATGTCTTTGTAATCGATTTGCTCTACCTTGCCCACTGTGAAGCGGCAAAACTTCTTGCGCTTGAACAAGGGGTTCTGTTGTGGACGACGTCCCTTGCGATCATTTTTACGACCAAAAGCCATAATATTCTCCAACTATTTCAAGTCTTCAACATTCGCGCACTGCGCAAACATGGAATCGAAGACTTTTTGATTTGTGCGAACGAAGCGCTATGAATCCGGTCCAGTTTTTCAGGCTTCCCACTTCAAGACCACTGACTTGGTTGGCTGCCACACCCAGCGCTACCGCTGAAACTGTGCACTTCACCATTCTTGGCTTGCTGGCTTCAAGCTGCTCACTGTCGTGCTCAAGCTCGAATTCGCAAATGGGCAAACCTGCCGGGGTGTATCGCAATATTGATTTTGCAACCAATGTGGCGGTCAAGGTGAACTGGTTAATGCCAGCCTTTCCTTCTTCCCCAAACTTGTCTGAATTTTCCGCTGCTTCCTCCTGATTCATTGATTCAGTGTTGTGCTAAGACGATTTACTCGTCGTCACCCTCGTCTGAATCGGAACTGTCGTCGTTTGAAGACGCAGTGGCAGAAGCGGCCTTACGCTCTTGCTCACGCTGAACTTCCTTCATCATTGGAGAAGGCGCGGTTTCAGCTTTTTTCATCTTCACAGTCAAGTGACGCAGTACGGCGTCGTTGAATTTAAACGCAGTTTCCAGTTCTTCAAGAACTTCCTGGCTGCATTCAATGTTCAACAACACATAGTGTGCTTTGGCCAGTTTCTGGATTGGGTAAGCCAATTGGCGACGGCCCCAATCTTCGTGGCGGTGTACTTTGCCGCCGTTGGCTTCGATGGTTCCACGATACTTCTCAACCATGGCAGGCACTTGCTCGCTTTGGTCGGGATGCACGATGAAAGCAATTTCATAGTGACGCATTGATAAACTCCTATGGATTTTCCACAATTGGAAAAGCCGCCGCACCCCCGTGGTGCAGCAGCAGGTAACCCAAAATTATAGTGGGTTTTCAAGAAACAGGCAACGGCCTAGCGCTGCCACCTGCCTAAAACACGGAAAATCAGGCGGTTTGCTCTTGCAAACGCTTCTTTTCCATGTCGCGAAGCTCCCGGCGAAGCACTTTGCCCACCGGGCTCTTGGGCAATTCCTTCATAAATTCCACATGGCGTGGAATTTTGTAGGCAGTCATGTGTTTGCGGCAATGTTCAATTACCTGCTCGGCTGTTAAATCGGGGTCTTTTTTAACCACAAACAGCTTTACCGCCTCGCCGGTTTTGCTGTCAGGCACGCCCACGGCAGCCGCTTCAAAAATACCAGTCAATAGCGTGGCCACAGCTTCAATTTCTTTGGGGTACACGTTAAAACCGGACACGAGAATCATGTCTTTCTTGCGATCGGTGATATAGAAGTAGCCGTTTTCGTCCATGTAGGCGATATCGCCGGTTTTCAGCCAACCGTCTTGGGTCAGAATTTCAGCGGTTTCACGTGGCTTGTTCCAGTAACCGCGCATCACCTGCGGGCCTTTCAAGCACAATTCGCCTTCCTGGCCCACCGGCAATTCATTAAAGTCATCATCACGAATTGTCACGTCAGTGGACGGTACGGGTAAACCAATCGATCCGTTGTACTCCTCGTGCAGGGGATTAATACACACTGCGGGCGAGGCCTCGGTTAAACCATAAGCCTCCGATAAACGCGTACCTGTCACTTTCTTCCAGCGATCAGCCACCGCAGGCTCAATGGCGGCACCACCGCCCAACACCAGCTTCACATGGGAAAAGTCGACTTGCTCAAAACCAGGGGTATTCAATAAACCATTGAACAAGGTGTTAACACCTGTAAGCGCCGTGAATGGCACGGCGGCCAGCGTTTTCACGAAAGCCTTCATGTTTCTGGGGTCAGTAATCAACAGGCAGTGCCCACCTACCTTGATGAAAACCAGAATATTCGCAGTCAAGCAGAAGATGTGATACATCGGCAGCGCAGTGATCGCAATTTCCTTGCCCTCTTCAATGTCCTGGTTCAACCAGGCCGATGCTTGCTGCAGGTTAGCCACAATATTGCCATGGGTCAGCATGGCGCCCTTGGCTACACCAGTGGTTCCGCCGGTGTATTGAAGAAAAGCCAAATCGTCGTGGGTAATATTGACCTTGCGCAGCTCGTTGTTACGTCCAAGGGCGAGTGCTTTCTTGAAGGTAATGGACCCGGCAATGTTGAACGCTGGAACCAGCTTCTTCACATAGCGCACCACAAAATTCAGCAAAACACGCTTGAAGAAACCGTGCATTTCACCCATGGAAGCCAGCACAATGTGCTCGACAGGCGTATTTTTGATTACCTTTTCCAGCGTGTGAGCTACGTTCTCAAACACCACAATCACCTTGGCGCCTGAGTCCCGCAGTTGATGTTCAAGCTCTGTGGGGGTGTACAACGGGTTCACGTTCACGGCGACGAAACCAGCGCGGATCGCACCCAACATGGCAACAGGGTATTGCAGCAGATTGGGCATCATGAAGGCCACACGGTCGCCTTTTTTCATGCCAGGCAGGCTTTGAAGGTAGGCACCGAAATCGCGGGTTAGAGAATCCAGGCGCTCGTAGGTCAGCGCCGTACCCATGTTGCTGAATGCGGTTTTGTCGGCGAACTTGCGACTTGCGTCCTCAAAAATATCCCGAATAGAGGGGTACTGATCCAAATCAACCGACGTGGGTACGCCCGGCGGGTAGCTCTGAATCCAGGCTTTATCTGTCACAAATGTCTCCTTCTTGTGGGCACTGCCGTGCTTCGCAACTGTTTTGTATTGATGGAAAACAATACCGGAATATCAAAGAGCATGGATTCTAATGCACTACGATTGCGATGTGTACCTGCACCGTGGGCGCGGTCAAGGAAATTTCGACAAGGTACCTTGTCGAATCCCTTCAAGGATGGACATTTCACGTTCTTGAATCAACTGAAAAAACAGGGTTGGCTTTTCTAGCGAAGCGAAAGCATCTAGCCCTTGACTTAGAAAATCGTGGAAATCCTCTAAATTCGCCTTTTGCGCTGCACCACGTGTCATCTTCATCAATGGCCGTAAAAAAGGCAGGCGCATCAACTTGCGCAAGGATTCACCCACCTCGCGAACCAACAAAATTTGACGCTCTCGCAAATCGAATTGCCCTTGTTTTCTAAAAGCTTCAATGTAAGATTTTTCTTTAAGTAAATTATCAGAATAAAACTCTTTTTCATTGATAAACAAGGTTATTTCATCATCCATCAGCTCAGCCAAATAATCCATGTAAATCACTTTTCTCACCGTATCCACGGCACCGCCGGGCAGCAACTTTTCCAGCTTGGGCAACACCCTTTCAACTTGGTGGTCACGGGTGCTGACATCGTGCGTGCAGTACAGTTGATCCAGGAAAAAGCGACAAGCTGCGCGCATGCCCTGGTCTTCAAGCAGATCCTTATAAGTACATTCCAACCTACTGTTTTGAAATATTTTTATCTCTTTCTTTAAACGCATAAACTCGACTGAACGCCCCTCACCCACGCGAAGGGCTGTGATGGCTTTTTGTAATTCAAGGGGTGAACTGTGAATGTCAATCATGGCGATTCAATTGCAGTTGAATGGTGAAGCCCCACATCGTTTGCTGCACAGCAGCACAAATCAGACATGGAAAATAGTCAAAATTTATGTTTACATCCGTTAATGTTAAACCGGAGAGTGAGACAACAATGAATGCCCCATCCAAAGCACACGGCCAAGAATTGACAGCAGCAGAACTAAAAGCAACTTTGGAGTCCTTGAAGCAAGCTTACCGCATCAACCCCTACCCGGAGTGGAGCCAGCGCAAAGCCTGGCTGATGGCGTTGAGCGACATGATTTACGACAACAAGTTGAGAATCGCAGAGGCCATTTCGGAAGATTTCGGTTATCGCTCAAAAAATGACACCTTGTTAGCAGAAGTATTTCCCTCACTGGAAGGCATTCGCCACGCCATCAAACACGGTAAAAGCTGGATGAAGCCTCGCAATGAAGGCGCCAGCATTTGGTTCAAACCTGCCAGCACCTGCCTCATGCCACAACCTTTGGGCGTGGTGGGTGTGATCGTGCCCTGGAATTATCCCTTGTTTTTATCCATCGGCCCCATGATTGCTGCGCTTGCGGCGGGCAACCGTGTGTTCATCAAGATGAGCGAATACACCCCCCGCTTCAGTGCCCTGCTCGATGAATTGCTAGCCAAAGCACTGGGCCGCGAGGTGGTACAGGTGATCAACGGTGGCCCTGAGGTTGCTGCCGAGTTTTCTCGCCTGCCGTTCGACCACCTGCTGTTCACTGGGTCTACCCCAGTCGGCAAAATGGTGATGAAGGCCGCCAGTGAAAACCTGGTGCCGGTGACACTTGAACTGGGCGGCAAAAGCCCTGTAATCATCACCGCGCCCACCGTGGCCAACCCCGGCCGGTTTGAAAATGCAATAGCGCGTACATTGTCCGGAAAGTCGATCAATGCGGGCCAAACCTGTATTGCCCCCGACTATCTGATGATTCCGGAAGGCTGTGAAGAGCAATTGATTTCACACGCCAAGGCAATTATTGATCGCCGCTTCCCGGACGGAATTTTGTCCAAAGACTTCACCGGCATTGTTTCTGACCGCCATGCCACCCGCATACAACGCTTAATTGACGAAGCCGCGGAACAAGGTGCGCGCGTGGTGACACTTATGAAAACAGCCGACAGCCCGGGCCGTAAAATTCCAATGACCCTGGTGTTCAACGCCAAGCCAGACTCCATGCTGATGCGGGAAGAGATTTTTGGTCCGGTGCTGCCCGTAATCACATACAAACGCCTGGATGAAGCCCTGGATTACATCAACGACCGCCCTCGCCCGCTGGCTTTGTATTTGTTTGACGATGAATCAAAAACCCAGGACATGGTCATGAAACAAACCATTGCTGGTGGTGTTTGCCTGAATGAAACCTTGTTCCACATTGCACAGGAAAACCTGCCATTTGGCGGCGTGGGCGACTCGGGTATGGGCCACTACCACGGCAAATTCGGTTTTGACACCATGACCAAACTGAAGCCGATTTTCAAACAAAGCCGTTTCCACGTCATGGAAATGTTGTCGCCACCCTATGACAACAAAATGTTTGCCTTCATGACCAAACTGCTGACCCGCAAGGTATAAACAGAAGCTTCATGAACAGACGTCAATTTTTTAAGTTCGGTGCCGCCGGTTTGCTGTTGGCCGGCGGCCTGAGTTGGCTGGGCAAGCACTTTGCCAAAGTGGAAGTTGTCGCCGGTCAGCCTGTGGTCCAGCAACAGCACATACCCATGCTTAAGGCCATTGCTGAAGGTTTGCTGGATCCTGCACTGCCCACCACGGGCAGAACGCAGTCCATTGAATCTGCTGTCAATGCGTTCGTGGATGCCAGTAGAACCTTGGCACCCAGTGCGCAAGCCGAACTGGGCCAACTGCTGAACATTCTTGAAAACCCGGTGGGAAGAAGGCTGATTGCCGATTTGGGCAGCAGTTGGGAGCAAGCATCACCGGCGCAGGTGCAAGCCTTCCTGGTTTCGTTCCGGGACCACCCCATTCCGGCACTCCAACCCGGCTACCATGCCCTTCACGACCTGATGATGGCAGGCTGGTATGGACTGCCCAGCCAGTGGACCGACATGGGCTACCCGGGCCCACCTTTCCAAGTTCTCTGACCTTCACATTCACCAATGACTGAACAAGAAATGAAACCTATGGGTACCTTATCCAGTGGATTAGTGCCCGACCTGTTCGCAGCCGGCATCGCGAATGGCTGGAAAGCCTATGAGGCACACAAGCGCGAAATGCCCAAGCAGATGAGCGCGGATGTGGTGATTATTGGCACCGGTGCGGGTGGTGGCATTACCGCAGAAATTTGCGCCAAAGCTGGCTTGAAGGTGTTGTTGATTGAAGAGGGTCCGCTAAAGACTTCGAAAGACTTCAAAATGCTGGAGTCGGTGGCCTACCCCACGCTATACCAGGAAAGCGCTGGCCGCAAAACGGCAGACAAGGCCATCAACATTTTGCAGGGACGCACAGTGGGTGGGTCGACCACGGTGAACTGGACCTCCAGCTTCAGAACACCGGCAGACACATTGGCATTCTGGCAAAACCAGTTTGCCCTGAAAGACATGACCGTGGAGAACATGGCCACCTGGTTTGAACAGGCCGAGCGGCGCTTGAACATCGCGGACTGGCAAGTACCACCCAATGAAAACAACGATATTCTGCGCCGTGGCGCTGAAGCCAAAGGAATTTCCTGGGGCGCCATTCGGCGCAATGTGAAAGACTGCTGGAACTTGGGCTACTGCGGCATGGGTTGCCCCACCAATGCCAAGCAATCCATGCTGGTTTCAACCATTCCAACTGCGCTTGATCATGGTGCGGAACTGGTCGCTTCCCTGCGCGCGCATTCCTTCAAAATTTCCCAGGGCCGCATTAGAACCCTACGCTGCCAGGTCATGAATCCCGATGGCGTGCTGCCTTCTGGCAAGGAGGTGGAAGTCACAGCCAAACATTTTGTGCTGGCTGGTGGATCGATCAACAGCCCCGCAGTATTGTTGCGCTCGAACGCGACTGATCCGCACGACCGTTTGGGCGAACGCACCTTTTTGCATCCCGTTGTCATTTCAGCCGCAAGAATGGAACAGGAAGTGCGCGCCGATGCAGGCGCTCCCCAAACCATTTACAGCGACCATTATTTGCACACGGACCCGATTGATGGCCCGGTAGGCTTCAAGCTGGAGGCACCACCCCTGCACCCAGTCATTTTTGCATCAACCCTGCCTGGTTTTGCGAAAAAGCATTCAGACGTGATGCGCAACTTCTCGAAAACGCACATGCAACTGGCTTTGCTGCGCGATGGTTTCAATTCCGGCAGTGTGGGCGGGCAAGTGCGCTTGAACAGCGACGGCAGCCCGGTGCTGGACTACAAGCTAACCCCGGCAATTTGGGATGCTGCACGCAGAGCCTTGGTAGCCATGGCTGAGCTTCAACACGCTGCCGGCGCGCTGAGCACTCTGCCTGTGCACGAGTACTCCAAACCGGCCAACAACATTGATGAAGCCTTGAAGCAGATCAATGAACTCGACATGAAACCACTGAGTATGAAAGTAGTTTCCGCCCACGTGATGGGTGGTTGTGCCATGGCAGGCGACGAAAAGCTGGGTGTTGTACGCCCTGACGGACGCCATTGGCAAATCGAGAATTTGTCGATTCACGATGGTTCGTTGTTCCCCACCAGCATTGGTGCAAACCCTCAACTGTCCATTTACGGTTTGACCAACAAACTGAGCCAGCAATTGGTGGCTGAGCTGACTGGCCAAGCCGCCACAGCGCTGGCTTAAGCACCATGATTCGCCACCTGAACAGGCTGTACTGGATTGGATACATTTCAGTCATGTTCGGCCTGTATTGGGCACTTCATCATTGGTTTGGTGTTCGAGCCGACGATGCGGCCGTTGTGGCAATCAGCCTGGTGGCAGGCCTGCTGTTTGCAGCACACATCGGCTTTAACATTTCGGGTTTCGCCCTTTCCTACAGTGTTCGCCAAATTCCGCAAGTGCGTGACAAAGGGCTGCACTTCCACAGCACCGAGGGAGAAGGATTTCACCGTCTCAGCCTGGCACTTTGGGTTAAAGCAGTGCTGGCAGAAAGCCTTGCGTCGCTCAAGTTAATCACGCTGCTTCAACCCTGGGCACCCAAGCCGGACGGCATTCAATTGGCTGGCAAAGCCTGGCGCAAGAAAAAGCCACTGCCCGTGTTGTTGGTGCACGGGTATTTGTGCAATTCCGCTGTGTGGGCAGGTACACGCGCCCTGCTTGATCGCGCCGATGTAAGCACCCATGCAATTACTCTTGAACCGGCCATTGGTTCAATTCGCAGTTATTCCGATGCGATTCATGAAGCAATCGACGAATTGCTTGTGGCTACAGGTGCGCCTCAAGTGAAAATTATTGCGCACAGCATGGGCGGTGTGGCAGTACGCTACCATGCCACGGAATACGGGCATCACAGAATTGCCGGCATGATCACCATTGGCAGCCCACACTACGGTACGGCTTTGTCTACCTTGGGTATTGGCAAAAATGTGAAACAAATGGCTTGGGGAAGCTTCTTCTTGAAAACCCTTCGCGAGCACCCAACCGACAGGGAATTTCAAACCAAAATTTGGTCCCTCTGGAGTCCGCAGGACAACATTGTGTGCCCACCGGCGTCAAGCAAGCTGGAGTTTGGGAAAAACACCGCTGTGCCCGGTTGCGGGCACGTGGCTTTGGTGAATGACTCCACCACGGAAGACCTGATTCTCAACTGGCTTGCAGAAGATGCACAGGCCTACCCGTTGGCGGAAAACCGGGCCTGACCCGAATACTTAGAAGTGGATACCTTGCATCAGGGTTGAGAACGCAACCTGTTCTGCAGATGGACCGCCGCCCTTCTTGCCTTTGGCCGCCGATTCCGAATCCGGGAACATGCGGAAAGACGTATTCATCAAAATTTGAGCCGGCTTGGGGATCAGTGCATGCATCACCTGCCCCAACACACCCAAGCGCGTCGCGATACGAACCGGCTTGTGAATCACTGCTTGCGCAATCAAATCGGCAGCCTGCTCGGGGCTTAGCGTGGGTACGTTGTTGTACAACTTGGTGGGCGCAATCATGGGTGTGCGCACCAGCGGCATATTGATGGTGGTGAAGGTGATGTTCAAGTCCGCAAACTCGGAGGCTGCGCAACGCGTCCATGCATCCAATGCGCCTTTGGAGGCCACATAGGCTGAAAAGCGCGGCGCGTTGGTCAACACACCAATTGAAGAAATATTCACCACATGGCCTTTGCGCCGCTCCATCATTTTTGGCAACAAACCATAAGTAACACGCAAAGCACCGAAATAGTTCAACTGCATGGTGCGCTCCAGATCATGGAAGCGGTCAAAGCTGTTTTCAATACCACGGCGAATTGAACGGCCTGCGTTGTTTACCAAAATATCGACGTGACCGAAATCGGCCAGCAATTGCGCAACAAATCGGTCGCAATCCTGCATATCGGCGATGTCGACGGAGTAGGTGTGCAGGGTGTTGCCTTCGGAATTGATCAAGGCCTTGGCCTCTGCCAGCTTTTCTTCATCGCGGCCGCAAATCACGGTAATCGCACCGGCAGCTGCAAATTTTTGCGCGGCAGCCAAACCAATGCCGGATGAACCACCGGTGATGAGCACCACCTTGTCCTTGACCTGACCAGTCAAGCTGCGGTCGATGAACAAATCGGGATCCAGGTGACGCTCCCAGTAATCCCAAATGGCCCATGCGTAGTCCTCTAGTCTCGGGCATTCAATGCCACTGCCATCCAGTGCTGCCAAAGTTTGGCGGCAATCGTAACGGGTTGGCCAGTTGATGTAACCAAAAACCTCCTCAGGCAGGGCCAGGTCTTTTAACAAAGCGTTGCGAATGCGGCGAACAGGGGTCAAGCTCATCAAACCCTTTTTCACGGCACCAGGCACGAAACCAAACATGGCTGCGTTAATCCGCATTTCCATTTTCGGTGCGTGGGCTGCGCGTGCAAAAATATTCAACACATCGCCAATCCGATTGGGGTTGGGATCAACCAGGTGAAAGGCCTTGCCATCCAGATCCGGCTGATGCGCGATGTGGTCCATGGCATTCACCACAAAATCCACAGGCACTATGTTGATACGACCACCTTCGATGCCAATGGTGGGCACCCAAGAGGGCAGCAATTTGCGCATTTTCTGGATCAACTTGAACAGGTAATAAGGCCCGTCAATCTTGTCCATCTCGCCGGTTTTGGAATCACCCACCACAAAACCGGGGCGATACACCCGCCAAGCGCCTTTTACTTTCTTGCGCACAATTTCTTCGGAATCGTGTTTGGTACGGAAATACGGGTGATCCAGATTCTCTGCTTCTTCGAACATGTCTTCGCGGAACACGCCCTCATACAAGCCAGCAGCCGCAATTGAAGAAGTTAACTGAAAGCAGCCAGCGCCAATTGCATTGGCCAAATCCACCGCATTTTCGGTGCCCTTGATATTGGTCTCTTGCTGGCTTTCCGCATCAGCGGCCAAATCATAAATGGCAGCCAGGTGAAAAAAATGGGCAATGTTTTTGCTCAGCTCTTTAATCTCGGTGGCTTTCAATCCCAACTTGGGTTTGGTCAAGTCGCCAACCACCGGAACACATTGCCCTTTTTTTGCGCCCCAATACTTTTGCAGTTCGGGTACTTTGTCCAGGCTTGATTCACGAATCAGGAAGTAAATGGTGCCTTTGCGCTTTTGCTCAACCAAGCGCTTCACCAATCGTTTACCGATGAAGCCAGTGGCTCCGGTCACAAAATAATTCATGTATGTCTTCTCCGCGCGGGGTTTTTTTATGGAAGATACGTCTTTGGAAGGCTTACTATAACTGCCCGCCCGAAATTCTCAAACTCCATGCGGGCTCTGACGGTGTTTTGTCAGCACCGTGCTTACGGGAAAACACGAGGTGGGGTTTAGTGTGCCTTCTCTAGTGTGGCGTCGATAAACTACTACAATAAACAAAAAAGGCAGCGGCCCCAATGGGCCATTTCGCCATCACAAGGAGAGACAACATGGCCGGTAAGAAAAAGCCCATCAAAGGTGCAGTCGACAGCGCACAACAATTGTGGACCGCTGGCGTGGGTGCCATTACCAAAGCGCAGGAAGAAAGCAACCGTGTTTTGGAAAACCTGGTCAAGGAAGGCCATGAAATTCAGGAGCGAACCGTGAAATTTGCAGATCAAAAAGTGGTTGAAGTGACAGGCAAAGTCAGCAAGCTGGCTGGCTCGGTGTCCAGCAAGGCAACCCAGCACTGGGACAAGCTGGAGCAGGTTTTTGAAGAGCGTGTGGCTCGCGCATTGGGTCGTTTGGGCGTTCCCACCAACAAGGACGTTCAACAACTGTCAGAAAGAATCGATCAATTGTCTGCCGCCATCGCTGAATTGACCGGCAAGAAGGTGGACACCAAAGCGCCCGCCGCCAAGCGCACCACCACGCGCACCAAAAAGTCTGCTGAGTAATTGAATCCTTTGTCGACAAGGCCAACGGCGGTCTTGTCGAACACTCTTTGGGGCCGGAGCTCACAACCCGCATGAACAATCACAACCCTGGCCCGAAAATCGGGTTGGCCTTGGCTGGTGGTGGCCCCTTGGGCGCCATTTATGAAATTGGTGCACTGGTTGCACTTTCCGAGGCCATTGACGGACTCGACCTGAACGACATGAGTGTGTATGTCGGTGTTTCCGCAGGGGGCATAGTTGCCACGGGTTTGGCGCACGATTTAACACCCCATCAAATTTACAAGCTGTTCATTGAAGGCGAACCCGAAGAGTTTGCTTTTGACCCTTCCATTTTGTTGCGCCCGGCCTGGAAAGAGTACTGGATGCGCCTGCGAAAGGTGCCCAGTTTGCTGGGCACCGCTGTATCCGATTACTTTTTGCGCGATGACGCCACCTGGGTCAGTTGCATTGAACGTTTAGGCGCGGCAATACCCACGGGCTTGTTCAACGGCGATGAATTGCATGAATGGATGGCCGACCTGATTGCCAAAGGTGGTGGCACCAACGATTTTCGCAGCCTTCGCAACCGCCTCATTCTGGTGGCCACTGATCTGGATTCCGGTGATTCCATTCCCTTCGGCATGCCCGGGTTTGATGACGTGCCAATCTCCAAAGCGGTGCAGGCCTCCGCCTCGCTGCCCGGCTTGTTTCCTCCCACGCGCATTGCCAACCGGCATTACGTGGACGGCGCGTTGAAAAAAACCCTGCATGCCTCCACGGCATTGAAAGAAGGCGTGGAACTGTTGATTTGCCTGAACCCGCTGGTACCCTACGACGACAGGCTGAACCCCAAAAACCACCGCCGTCGCGCCAAAGGCAAAGCTTTCCAGCCGGGCTCACGGTTATACGAGGGTGGCTTGCCCCTTGTGTTGTCACAAACATTCAGATCAATCATCCATTCTCGTATGGACATTGGCATGGAACGTTATGGGCACCTGTATCCCAATGCCGATATTGTGTTGTTTGAACCCCAACATGGCGACGGCGAATTTTTCTTCACCAACCCCTTCAGCTATGCCAGCCGACGCCGCTTGTGTGAACACGCTTACCAACGCACCCGCGAAGAACTGTGGGCACGCCGTTACGATTTGGCTGAACGGTTTTCGCGGCATGGGCTGGAGCTGAACCTGGAAGTTTTAAAAGACCCCACACTGCATTTGAGCAACAAGATCAGCAAGAAAGCAGCCCGTGCAGGATCAATGGTGTCCAAATTTGACCAGCTTGAAGACTCGCTGAACGAGCTTGATCGTTACCTACGGATCGCAAAAACCAGAAATGCTGCTTAATGACGCCATTACTCACTGGTAACAAGGGCAGTGAAGCCCCAAATACTCGACAAAACAACGTAGACTAATCATATTCAAAATACCAATAACAGACTTGCTGCATGAAGTCTTAAGCTTGATCAGGACTTTGGCCAGACAGGAGACGACCAGAACATGGAACGCAAGCCTCCAAGAAGAACAAGAGAACGAATTCTTGATTTGTCGTTAAGACTTTTCAATGAATTCGGGGAGCCGAATATTACGACCACCGTGATTGCCGATGAAATGAACATCAGCCCCGGTAACCTGTACTATCACTTCCGCAACAAAGATGACATCGTCAACAGCATTTTTGCCAGTTTCGAAAAAGAAATTGATGGTCTGCTTGACGTGCCCGGCAACCGCCAAGCCAACATCGAAGATGCCTGGCTGTATCTTCAGGTGTCGTTCGAACTGATTTGGCGCTATCGCTTTTTGTACCGCGATTTGAACGATTTGCTGTCGCGCAACCGTACCCTGGAAATTCATTTCAAACGCATCCTGAAACACAAAGTGGATGTTGCACGCCGCCTGTGCCAGGGCCTGGTCGAATCTGGCGACATGATGGCCTCGCAAGCGCAAATCAATGCACTGGCCACCAACATGGTGGTAGTTGCCACTTACTGGCTGTCATTTGAATATGTGCGCGACCCACGCCACTTCAACGATGAAGCAACGATGAGTGCTGCACTGGCCAATGGCGTGTATCAGGTAATGTGTTTGCTGGCGCCCTATTTGCAAGGCAATGCCAAAGAACTGTTTGAAAGCCTGGCCCAATCTTTTATCACTGAAGAAAATACATAACAAGACTTAGGAGAACTTATGAGCGACTTGAAAGCCCGTTTTGAAAAGGCTGTGGCGGAATCAAAATCACTGCCCGCCCGCCCTGACAACCAAACCCTGTTGAAAATTTACGCCCTGTTCAAACAATCCACGGAAGGTGACAACACCGGCAAACGCCCAGGATTCACAGACATTGTTGGTCGTGCAAAATACGATGCATGGAAAGGCCTTGAGGGCACGAGCAATGACCAGGCCATGCAAAATTACATCGACCTCATCGAGTCGTTGAAGTAAACCAAAAACTGTCTGCAAATAAAAAAACCGGCCGTAGAGGCCGGTTTTTTTATGGTTACTTGAAAAAATCAGGCAGCTGCCTTGAATCAACTGGCACAGAATCCAGCTTGGCCGCCACGTGCACGCACACTGTGCGGCAAAGCTCCACTACCGTGGGTTCTTTCACCTGATACAACACCAAAGTACCTTCTTTGCGGCGCTGTAAAACACCGGCACGGTACATCAAATTCAGGTGACGTGAAATATTCGATTGGGTCGAATCCACCTCTTCCACGATGTCGTTTACAGACTTCTCGCCATTGCACAATGCATGAATTATCTTAAGCCGGGTGGGCTCAGAAAGCACCGCAAAATAGCCAGACACTTGTTCCAGCAGGGAATCCAGTTCACTCATAGCATGACCGATATGTGTTTTTATATTGACACGATTGTACCCCCGTTTTTACACGGGGGTGGGTGCTCAGTGATTGGCCAGCAAAAGCCCGGCATGTTCACGCATAGGGTGAAACTCGATGGTTTCCCATCGCTTCTGCATTACATCCAGATCGAACCTCGATGTTGCCAAAAAAGCATGGGTATCAGCAGCATCAGTCACCATGCGACCCACATTGGCATCCATAAACCGGCGCAAGTCGTTGGTGTTTTTACTGGTCACCCAACGGGCGCAACTGTAACGGCTTGGTGCCAAACGCACCTCGACTCCGTATTCGCCCTTCAAACGCGCCTGCACCACTTCAAATTGAAGCTGCCCAATGGCACCCAACAACATTTCTGAACCCAGCAATGGCTTGAACACCTGGATGGCGCCCTCCTGGCCTAATTCCATCAGCCCCTTTTGCAGTTGCTTGCTGCGCATGGGGTCTTTCAATTCAACGGAGGCAAACAATTCTGGTGCAAAAAACGGCAAACCCGTAAATTGCAAGCCTTCCCCTTCACTGAGCGAGTCACCCAGCTGCAAACCGCCGTGAGTAGTTAATCCAATAATGTCGCCGGCGTAGGCTTCGTCAACCCGATCTCGACGCTGAGAAAGAAAAGTCACCACACTGGTGGGGCGAAAATCTTTGCCGGTGCGCAGCACCTTGAACTTCATACCATGCTCAAAGCGACCAGAGAGCACCCGCACAAAGGCAATGCGGTCGCGGTGGGAGGGGTCCATGTTTGCCTGAATCTTGAACACCACACCACTGAACTTGCTTTCAGTGGGTGCCACCTCACGCTCGATCGCTTTGCGCGGCCCTGGATGAGGCGCTACATCCACCAATGCATCCAGCACTTCCTGAACACCAAAGTTGTTTACCGCTGAACCGAAAAACATGGGAGTTTGCTTGCCTGCCAGAAACTCAGCGGCATCAAAGCTGGGCGCAGCTGTGGTAACCAGATCAATTTCCTGCTCAGCTTGCTGGAACTCGGCACCAAACCTGCTCCGCAGCAATTCGCGATTGTCGCCGTCAATCACCTCATCATCCTCGCGACGGCGATCTGCACCCGGGGTAAACACACGCATGTGGTTCTTGCGAATGTCGAAAATACCGTGAAACAGCTTGCCCTGCCCCACAGGCCAGGCAAACGGCACACAGGGAATGCCAAGCGTACTTTCAATCTCGTCCATCAATTCAAGTGGATCACGCACCTCGCGGTCCATCTTGTTGACGAAGGTAATGATTGGCGTGTTTCGCGCACGGCACACTTCAATCAAACGCAAAGTTTGCGGCTCAACACCATTGGCGGCGTCAATCACCATCAAGGCTGCATCCACCGCAGTAAGTACTCGGTAGGTGTCTTCGGAAAAATCCTGGTGACCTGGGGTGTCGAGCAGGTTGATCACCTGATCGCGATACTCCATCTGCATCACCGAGCTGGCCACGGAAATACCACGCTGCTTTTCAATTTCCATCCAGTCCGACGTGGCGTGGCGACTCGCCTTGCGCGCCTTCACGCTACCCGCAATTTGAATGGCACCCGCAAACAGCAATAACTTTTCAGTCAGTGTAGTTTTGCCCGCATCGGGGTGGGAAATAATTGCAAACGTTCGACGACGCTTGACTTCAGATTCAATGGACACAGCAGCCCTTTGGCGCAAAAGCCGTGATTTTACACGCCCAAGGGGTTAAATTCATCTTCTTTCATTTTCATATTAATTTATAAATTAATAATTGAATACAAACCCTGTTGCGGACATCCCGTATTGCTCATTTTCATTATAAATAAGACATTACAACGGTGTTTTTGCACACTCGACTCGTTCAAATAAGGAACGATAACAACCACAAAGCCCAAACCCAATGGGCACAGTTACATCAAATCATAGGGGATACCAATGAAAGCAATTCTGGCAAAATCCGCCGTTGCAATCAGCCTGGCCGCAATGGCCATGGGTGCAGCTCACGCCGACAAATCCAAGTGGCCCAAAAGCTTTACAGTAGGCACGGCCTCACAAGGCGGAACTTATTATGCTTACGGCGCCGGCTGGGCAAATCTGGTCGCAGACACCGTGGGCATCACAGGTGGGGCTGAAGTGACGGGCGGTCCTACGCAGAACCTCGCTTTGGTTCACACCGGCAAGCTGGCATTTGGCATGACCACCATGGGCCCCGCTCGCGAGGCTTTGGACGGAAAAAGCCCCTTGGCTCCCGGCCTGAAAATGAACAAGGTGTGCGCCATGTTCCCTATGTATCAAACTCCATTCTCAGTCACCGTGCTGTCCTCCAGTGGCATCAAATCGATCAAAGACATTCCGCCTGGCTCAAAAATCGGTTTCGGCCCGGCAGGCTCCACTTCCGACACCTACTTTCCCAAAATGCTTGAAACACTGGGCGTTAAATTTGAACGCCGAAATGGTGGCTGGAGCGATTTGGGCGGTCAGCTGCAGGATGGCTTGATCGACGTAGTCGCCTTCGCCGCTGGTGTGCCCATTCCAGCAGTAACCCAGCTTGAAGTACAAACCAAGATCAACATTCTTGAATTTACGGAAGCTGAGCAAAAGAAGATCATGGACACATACCCAGTGTCTGCGTTCCCCATCAAGGCCAACACCTACAAGACGTTGACCCAAGACGCACGTGCTGTGTCCATGTGGAACTACGCGATTGCCAACTGCGACTTGCCTGAAAGCTTTGTGTACGAGGCCACCAAGGCCGTGCTGGACAACAATGAAAAAATGTTGACCATTCACAAAGGCGCACGCACAACCCTGGCGGAAAACTGGGATAAAAATACCTTCATCCCTTTCCACCCCGGTGCCGCCAAGTACTACGAGGAAAAAGGTTTCACAATTCCAGCGAACCTGAAACTGAAGTAAACATCGATCAATCCATTTGATCCAGTGAGCGCCGGGTATTGCATTGAACACCCGGCGCGCTCGCGCAACCAGTCTTACTATTCTTGAATCGGTCCCATCATGTCCACTCCCTCTAGCGCATCCAGCACTGACGCAGAAGATCGTCTCATCGCCCAAGGCGTCGACGACGAACCCCCCGCGAACAACCAGCGAACATTCACCCAGCGAGCGGCTTTGCTCGTTTCAATCCTGTCCGCAGGCTACGCCTTTTGGCATGTTTTCTCGTTGAATGTAGCCCCGGTGGAAACCTGGGCCTTTCGCATTCTTCACGTGGCTGGCGCACTGATCATCGGCTTCATCGCCTACTCATCTGCCAATGTTGACCAACCCCAGCGCGGTAATCAAAGCCTGATCAAGGCACTTGCAGCAATACTGGCCTTGCCAGCGATCTATGCCCTTTACACGGTATACGACATGCAGCAGATCATCGCCGCAGGTGAGATGATTACCCCGGAAATGGAAGTCAACCAGTTTGGCATTCCATTGGCCGTGGCTACCTTGAGCGCGATTGTTGCCAGCTGGTTTTTGCGCCCGGAAGGCTCAAAGTTCAATTGGCTTGATGGCACTCTGGTACTGACCGTGATCGCCAGCACCGCCTACCTCATGGTTCACCTCGATGGAACGGCATTGCGCATGCGAGCCGGAACACCTTTCGCCTCACCCGGCAACGCGTGGGCAGCCATGGTAGGTTTGGCACTTATTCTCGAGCTTACACGCCGCGTGGCCGGCAGCGCCTTGGTCATCATCTCGGTAATATTCGTGGTGTATTCATTTGTTGGCCCTTACCTGCCCGGCTTTTTGACGCACGACGGCTTCGATTTCAGCCGCTTTTTCTCGTACATCTACACCGATGCGGGCGTGCTGGGTGCCACCACTGCGGTGTCCTCTACCTACATTATTTTGTTCATCGTTTTCGCCGCTTTTCTTCAGGCCTCCAAAGTAGGCGATTACTTTGTGAACTTCGCATTCGCGGCCGCAGGCCGTGCGCGCGGCGGCCCTGCGAAAGTGGCTGTTTTCGCCTCAGGCTTGATGGGCATGATCAATGGCACCAGCGCAGGCAATGTGGTTGCCACAGGATCCTTGACCATACCCTTGATGAAAAAAGTGGGTTACAACGGAAAAACAGCCGGCGCCATTGAAGCCGCTGCATCCACGGGCGGGCAAATCATGCCTCCCATCATGGGAGCAGGCGCGTTCATCATGGCGGAAATTACAGGAATCCCTTACTCGGAAATTGCAATCGCTGCAGTCATTCCTGCCGTGCTGTATTTCCTGTCTACCTACTTGATGGTCGACTTCGAGGCAGCAAAACTCGGCATGCGTGGTATGCGCTCCGATGAACTGCCGCAATTCTCGAAAATGGTGAAGCAGGTCTACCTGTTCATTCCTATCATTATTCTGATTGTCGCTCTGTTCATGGGTTACTCGGTGATTCGTGCAGGCACCTTGGCCACCGCAGCGGCGGCTGTGGTTAGCTGGCTGTCGCCATTCAAAATGGGGCCTAAAAGCATATTCAAGGCCTTCGACTTGGCAGGGGTTATGTCCATTCAAATCATCACGGTGTGTGCCTGTGCTGGCATCATCGTGGGGGTGATTGCCTTGACTGGCGTCGGCGCGCGATTCTCCTCCATCCTATTGGACATTGCCGAAAATTCGCAATTGATCGCCTTGTTCTTTGCAATGTGCATTGCAATTCTGCTGGGTATGGGCATGCCAACCACAGCCGCCTATGCAGTGGCTGCATCGGTTGTTGCACCCGGCCTGATCGAGCTGGGTATTCAGCCCTTGGTGGCTCACTTCTTTGTGTTCTACTTTGCTGTCATCTCGGCCATTACGCCGCCAGTCGCCCTGGCCTCGTATGCTGCTGCAGGTATTTCCGGCGCGAACCCAATGGCGACTTCGTTTACTTCCTTCAAAATTGGTCTGACCGCATTTATTGTGCCGTTTATGTTTTTTTACAACGCAGCCTTGCTGATGGAAGGCGAGTGGTTCGTCATTTTGCGTGCCTTTGTTACAGCCTGTATTGGTGTGTTTTTCCTGGCCGCCGCAATTCAGGGCTGGTTCTGGGGAGCACATTCAAATTGGGTAGTACGCGGTATTTTGCTGATCGCCGCGCTCTGCATGATTGAGGGCGGTTTGTACACCGACATTGGTGGCGCAGTACTGGCTGTTGTAGCAATTGTTCTTAATAAGTTCTTTAAAGGAAAACCGGCACCGGAACCCATGGTTCAGGCCAAGGGAATGGATTAAAAACGCAGTGCCTTGAGGCTTCTACACCCTTTTTTAGTGTAGAGCCTCAGGTTCAAACCCTTTCATTGCGTAATCGATTTCCCTATAGTGCGAAGTGTCACGAAATTTGACTACCCGCTACCCCAAGGAGATCTCACGATGTACGCTTTCGAAAAAACAGCTGAATTGCTGACCAAAACCAACACCGAACTGAAGAACCAGCACCAAGCCGCTGCCAAGGCCCTGAACAGCCTGGTACAAGCACAATTCGGCCTGCTGTCACAAGGTTTGGGCAACGCATTCACCGCTGCTGAAAAGCTGCCTTTGGCCGACAAGCCTGTGGTTGTTAACGCACGTACAGAGATCAAGCAAGGCTTGGAAAAAGTAGTTGGCGTGAGCCAGGTTTACACACAGAAGGGTGTTGAGCTGTTCGAACAGCAACTGCCAGTTGTGATCGACAAAGGCTTCTCTTATGCAGCCTTGGCTTTGTCACAAGCCGAGTCTTTGACCGAAAACGCGATCACCATGGGTGTAAGCGCTTTGGAACAAGCCAAAAAAAACGAAACACTGAAGCCCGCCATTGAACAAGCTGAGCAAATTGCTGCCCAGTTGTTCGAAAAAATTGGCGTAAAAGGTGAAGCTGGCGCGAAAAAAGCTGCCAAGAAGCCTGCCGCCAAGAAAGCTGCTGCCCCACGCGCCAAGCGTGCTGCAGCGGCCCCGAAGGCTTCAGTCTGAAAGGACATGGCCCAGCTTGAGCTGAGCTTTGAGTAAATAAAAAACCCTCGAGAATTCGAGGGTTTTTTTATGGGCGCGATGAAATATCAATGAAACTTTACAGCAACCACAAAATCAGGCCGTAGCACACACTGGCGCCCAGAACGCCAACAAACCACTCTCTTTTGGCCTCCAACTCGCCCAGCATGGTCACGTCAAAGCTCTTGTTTGCGAAATCGTCCATGGCAATACTCCCGGTGCATAATGCACATGTGTGTTGATGCCTCTATTTAAGTGCAAAAACACAGGTGAGTCTTTCCCACAAAGGGGGCCACCTTATTCGATTACCCCCAAGAGGTAACCACAATGACCGTCAGTTCTGCCAGCGCCTTTGCAATTGTTTCCGCAGGAGTATTTTTGCTCGTTGGTCTTTTCAGCGGATTGTGGAAGTTTTTGCAGATGTGGCGCAGTGAACAAGGTTTAGCGCATCCATATGTAGACATCGCCCACAGAGCCAGCCTGCTCTACGGTTTTGCCTGTATCACCCTGGCCGTGTTGGCACATTTCAGCATGTTCAACCCAAACTACAACTTGTTTGCGGCGGCAATCGTGATTGTATTTTTTGCCTTGGCTGTAGCGGGTTATTTGATACAGGCAGCGCTGAACGGACCCGACAATCAGTTACGGCAACCTCACAGACTGGGAAAACACGCCATGCCCCGCGCAGGTTTGGCCGTATTCATGGTGGCGCTGGTGTTTGCAGAAATTGGAGGCACGCTCTATTTGTTTGTTGGTGCCCTACAGAACCCTTTGCTGCGATTCTGGTCATAAATACCAAGTCGAGCTAACCCCAGGACACCGCACCATGACCACACTGTTCACAAGTCGCCTGCTGCTTGCCGCATTCGCCATAATTTCTCTTGCTGCTTGCAGCACCACGAATACAGCGGGTTCAACAGGCCAGTTCCAGGCGAAATCAAACTGGACCAGCTCATTTTTAAGCCAAGTGCTTGGTGGCCAAACCATGCCAGACGGGGTGAACAACTGGGCATGCCGCCCCGCCAACAATCAAAACCCGGTTGTGTTGATTCACGGCACCTTTTCTTCCAGCATGTATTCATTTGGTGCCTTGGGCCCGGCACTGGCCAATCAAAACCTGTGCGTATACTCAATCGATTATGGCGCAGCCGAGCCCAGCGACTGGTTCAAAGGGGTAGGCCCGGTGGATGAATCGGCACAACGAATTGCCGATTTTGTAAAGTTTGTGAAAACAACCACAGGTGGAGACAAGGTGACCCTGGTGGGCCACTCTCAGGGCGGTCTCATAGGCTTTTACTACCTGAAAATGTTGCAAGGCGCTGCCCACGTCGACCGCTTTGTGGCTTTGGCCCCCAGTGTCAACGGAACCTCCATTGCAAAAACCCCCAACCGCGACAACGTCGAATATTGCCTGGCTTGTGCAGACCAGCACCCGCGCTCCGCCTTGTTGCGCGAGCTAAAAACAGGCCCAATCGCCATGCCCAATGTGCAATACAGTGTTTTGGTCACAAAAAACGACAAGGTGGTGGTGCCAGTTGAAAACCAGTTTGTGAAAGAACCTGGCGTGCAAAACATCTACATTCAAGATCTGCTTCCAGGCAAACGGGTGTCGCACAGCGGCATGCTCTATGACACCGAAACACTCGATTTGATCGTCAAGCTGGTTCAAGGCCAATCGCTACAAACTGCCTCAAACTAAAGCGGTGTAACTCCGGGTTGCTGCATTGAAACTGTACAAAGGATCATTCACCAGGTTTTGATCAATGCCCTCTTTCTTTAGCTGTACTTTTTGGTATTTGAACGTGCCGGTGGTTTCTACAGTTTGAAGCACACGCACATACTGCGGCACTGCGTAAGCAGGTAATTGGCTGCTTACATGCGCAGCCAGCGCTTTCAAGTCCAGCTTGGCACCGGGTTTTACAGCAACAGCGGCCATGCCGGCACGGCCGTCGAACCCATCCAGCTTCACGCCATAAACCACTGCATGTTCAAGAAATGGCAGTTTGGCCAACACGCCCTCCACTTCCGAGGTTGCAACATTCTCGCCCTTCCAGCGAAATGTGTCGCCCAAACGGTCCACAAACTGAATGTGTTGCCACCCCTGCCTGCGCACCAAATCGCCCGAGTTGAACCAACAGTCACCACGCTTGAATACATTGCGCAGCAACTTGCCTTCATTGGCTCTCGGGTCGGTATAGCCATCGAAGGGCCGTAACTCGGTCACTTCGCTGATCAACAAACCCACTTCACCGCGGCTTACGGTTTCACAAAACCCACGTGAGTTTCGCACCACCTGTTCGGAATCGGCATCACAGGCAATAACCTCAAAGGGCATGGGGCAAAAGCCAACAGTCTCTTTCAGGCCAAAGGCATTCATGAATCCCAGGTTAGACTCGCTTGCCCCATAAAACTCGAAAATTTGATGAATACCAAACCGGTTTTCAAAGTCATCCCATATTTCAGGGCGCAGGCCATTGCCTAGAATCAAGCGGATCTCATGGTTCTGATCGTCCATATGGGGTGCTTGATTCAACAGGTATCGCAGCAATTCTCCGATATAGCAAAACGCCGTCGCCTTGTAATGTGAAATACGCTTCCAGAATTGACTGGCACTGAATTTTTCATCCAGTGCGAAACAAGCGCCACAAGCCAACACCACCCCCAGTGATACCGTGAGTGCGTTGTTGTGATACAGCGGCAAGCAGCAGTAAAACACGTCAGAAGCCGTCAAACGCACTGCGGTGCTCATGCCCGAGGCCGCTTGCAACCAACGGTAATGGCTCATTACAGAGGCCTTGGGCAAACCGGTTGTGCCTGAGGTAAAAATATAGAAACAGGGCGAGCTGGCCACAATCTGCGCTGTTTGCGCCAGGTTGTGGTCAGGCTGCGTGCACCAGGCACTGCGAAAATCGCTCACTCTTAAATGGGTGCTGCCGGTTTGCAAAGACAACAATTCAATGCCTTTGAGTAAAACGCTGTTCTCTGATTCCAACTGCTTGAGAATATCCAGACCACGGTCACACGCCAGAATCACTCGTGGTTTCACCAACTTCAAACTATGCGCCTGCACCTCACCTTGCTGATTGATATTCAGCAGCGCAGCAACAACACCCAACTTGGCACAGGCAATCACCGCAAGCAAGGTTTCAGGCCGATTGGCTGACAACAAGCCCACCGTGTCACCGGCCTTAACGCCCATGGAGAGCAAACCGCGTGCCATTTGATTGCAAACGGAATTGGCTTGCCCGTAGGTCCAACACTGTTGATCGCTTTTCAGGAATGTCGATTTTGCATGTTTGCGCGCTGTTTCCTGAAACAGCAAACCGAGCGAACGGCGTGAATGCGGCCTGAGAAATGCCAAACTGGCCAGCGAAGGGAGAATGTGCGGCATGTCTGGCAGAAAACCCAAGGCGCCTTTGGCAATGTCAATTGCAGATACTGTTTTGCCCTGAACTGTCATTTTGTGCGGCCTCCGGGTGCTGTCTCGTGTTTTTTTATAAAGAAAAAGATACACTCTTTGGGTCAACGAAATTCGCGTACACACCGTTTTTATCAATGTCATCAGGCTGCCCTGTTAAGTATTCTTCCATGCCCATAGCCAAAGTACGCTCTAAAACTGTTCTTTGCCTGCTTGCGCTTGTGACCACGCTTCCGTTTCATGTGGCCCATGCCAAAAATTTCATTGGCTACACGGGCAAAGGCTGGAACAGCGACTTCGGTGTGCTTCGTGGGCAATGCGATGCCAAACTGGTTCAAAGCGAGGCACTGAAAGGCACCTTGACCGAACAAATGGCTTATGTTGAATCCACCGATGCGTTCAAAACAATTTTCACGGAAACCCAGCTGGTTGATGCGTTCGCAGTGGATTCCCATTGTTTCGGGCACACCATGGAGCTGGTGCCCTCTGGGCAAGCCGTGCGCTGGCTAAACCCGGTGAATGGCGTCGGTGTGTATTTGTCGCCGGGGGCCAAATCGGACACTTGCCGCACTTACCTGGGCGTCACCATTGTGAACGGCGAAAAAACAAAGTTCCGGGGTGAGGTGTGCTCGCCCAGCAAAGGTGCCTGGCAAATTCAGCAGTAATCTCAAGCAAATACTGCCCTTCGCAAACGCTGAAGGGTATCCGAATGCCCCACCAGCACCAACAGCAATTTGGCCCGTGTCATGGCCACAAACAGCTTTCGAAAATCAGCTTCGTTGAACTCCGAAAAAGCCAACTCGGTTACCACAACAGCTTGTGCTGCCTGCCCTTTAAAGCGATAAACCGACTCTGCATGCACATTACCCTCGGTGAATACCTGGCTGCCGTTGTCATCATATCGGCCAGTAAAGTGCCTCAGGCTGTGCGGCCCAAGGCTGGCTTGCGCCAATATCTTTGATTTCTCGTGCCCCCGCATGCTAAGCACCGCAATTTTATCGCGCGTGAAACCGTGCCGCAGACAGGCAGTAATTGCCTTGGCGGTTTGACTCAACAACGACTCTTCATTGTCATACTCGAAAAACTCCAAGGGCAAACCTTCCAGGGGGCAAGCCGCTTCAATGTCCAGCGGCAAAGGCGATTCAAAGTTGAATTCACGTTGAACCAACTGCAATGCCTGCACTACGCGTTTCGGATTTCGATAATTCATGGGCGTGTGCAAGCTGACCCAACCGGGCAGGCTGACTGCTGGCTTGGCGTACAGGTTTTGAATCGGATCTTCCAGCCACAGCCACCGGGTGCCCGAATGTGCGCAACGCTGAAGCACCGGCAGCCAACTTTGATCAAAGTCCTGGCCTTCATCCACCACAATTGAGTCGAACACCCACCGTTTGTCCAGAGGTGTGGCCAGAACTTGCTCGGCCAGGCGACCAAAAACCCCGGGCGAAGCGTAGTCCACGTCAAGACCTGCATCGCGGAGCATGCGGTCGCACAATGCATGAAAATTAAAAACCACCGCGCCCATCAAACCTGCTTCACGAACCTGCTGCGCCATGTGTGAGGAAAGCGGCCGGTTGTAACACACATACAAGGTTCGGGCTTTTAAACCATGGTTGCGCTGCAGTTCGCTGAAAGCCAGTTGCGACTTTCCACTGCCAGCAGTACCCGTAACACGCAAGCGAAAAGGCTCGAAGTTTAGCCTTGAAACCCATTGCTCCAGGCCGTGAGACAGACGCGTTACCAAAGTTTCCGCGGCTTGTGACAAGGCCCCCACCTCAGGAACCAGGTTAAGTTCATTGCACAAAAATGAGTGAATGGCTTTGGGATTGCTGTGGCTGCTGAACAGGTCAGCAGTAATGTCGATGGTTTGAATCAGGGCAGCCAATTCATCTTTGTGACGGGCATCCACCACCCGCTCGGCATTCACGGTAAGTCCGCCGGGGTCGGGTACGGTGAAATCGGGGCAATAAAAAATGGGCTCTACGCGCAAGTTACCTTGGTGTTGCAACCTGAACTTCTGGTTCAGCAAAGCACTTTGTTCAGCCAGTGCGTTGAATACATCCTGACGCTGTTCACCCAATTGCTTCACCACCCGGCCTTGGTCCACTTTCATCAAACCGGTTTTCATCAAGATGCTATAAACAATACCACTGGGGCCCAGCACCAGAAATTGGATTCGCCCTGTGACGGTCAGCCCATGCTCAATTCTTGACCAGTGAATACCGTGATAAATGGTGTAGTTGCCTGGCAACTGCGCTTGCAATTGCAACAACACGTCCCGTTCACGGGCTTGTGCGCCATCTAGCGCAAGCTCACTGGTGTCGGAAGGATAAACCTTGGCGGGCACGCCTTATACCTCTTTGAACTGTTGCTTCAGCGCAGTGCCGGAGTAACGATCAACCCCAGCCTGAATGCGAAAGCCCAGCATGATTTTTCCGGTGGTGCAGTACACCTGCTCCCGCAGCCATTCGATAACTTCTTTGCCTTCTGAAAAACCCACTGCCTCGAATTCCCAAACGCGGTCATCCGCATTCCAGCGAAAACCCTTGGACTTTAAAAAATCTTTTTTCTCAAATGGTGCTTTCAACGCAGCAATTTGATAAATCGATTCATTGGCACTGTCAAACAGCACCTGAAACGGCATGCGCTGGGATGTTTTCAAGGGTTGAGCCAACACATGGACCAGTGCATTACAATCCTCCACTGCACGGTGGGCGCCGTGGAAGTAACCGCAATCCGACAACAAATATTCCAGTTTGCGTCCTGAATAATTTTCCTGGGTCCATGGCAGTTCCCGAAACGTGCAGGCCCAGATCGATTTTTCAAGCCACGGAAAACGGCGAAGCATAAAAGGCTTGTCAAATGCTGCGTTGTGCGCCACGAACAAAGCGGCCTCATCGCACAGGGTCTTCAAAGCAGCTTCATCGAACCGCTGACCCTTGACCATGTCGTTGGTAATACCGTGAATGGCTGAATTCTCGGGTGTAATGGGTACCTTGGGTTCTTCAAGCCCACCATAAGTACCCAACACCGCACCTATTGCCCCGGTGTCCTGGTCCACCTCAATCAGCACCGCACCCACTTCAATCACTTCGCATGTTGCAAAATCAAGACCGGTGGTTTCAGTGTCGACCACCAGCACCTTAACTGGGCTGTTGATTTGCCCAGCAAAAGTGTCACGCATTTGAATGCGGCGCAGCACCTTGTAGTTGCCGCTGCTTTCGAGCCAACGGGCCACCGTCTCCGGGTCAATATTGCCAATGCTTTTGTTCAATTCATTGTTGCTCAATTCATCGTGGTTCAATCGCTTTGTCCTCTGGTTCAGTGTGCAGCAAATGGGCCTGTTGTCGGCTTACTTTCACCTGCCAGCCTTTTTTTACCTCGCGAATTCCACCTTTATTAACGCGCAATTGGCGAGCCAGCTCAATCAATTTCAGTTTGCCACAACGCACGCCATGGCCAAGCAACCAGTGTCGAAGTGTATTGAGCTGGGCTGTGTCGTCCAGTGCTCGCCACTGAATCAGTTGCAAGCGGCCGGCTGCGCAAACCACCTGGGGCGCATTGGCTTGCGTGTTTGAATCTTCTTCCGAATAGTGTGCCCGAAAAAATTCAGCCAGTTGCAACAAAGCCTTCGGGCTTTGGGGAAAGTGTTCTTCCAGGTTGGGCAAGAGTTCGTGGCGTACCCAGTTGCGGCGCAGTGTAGTGTCATTGTTGCTGGGGTCTTCGATGTGCGGCAGGCGATTTACATGTGCGTACTCCAGCAGGCTGGCTTTGCTGCAATCGAGCAAAGGGCGACCCAACAGCAAGTCAGGATGCAGATGGCGATCCACACCCACAGGGCCCACAGCGCGCATCCCACCCACTCCTCTCAGGCCCGAACCGCGCAGCAATTGCAGCAGTACAGTTTCCAGTTGATCGTCCCGGTGGTGGGCGCACAGCAACACAGTGTGTTGATTGGCCTTCATCCAGCTAAAAATGGCACGGTATCGCACCACGCGGGCCTGGCCTTCAAGGCCCAAATCGCCGGGTTCCACATCAACCCGCAACGCAGTAAAAGGCACACCCCAGTGTTCGCACTGATTTTTGCAGTGCTCTTCCCAGGCATTGGCCTGTGGCTGGATTTGATGATTCACGTGAACCGCGTGCAGTGGCAAACCCATTGCATGCAATGCATGAAGCAACACGGTGGAATCGACCCCGCCTGAATAAGCCACTACAAAACTGGCTGGCAGCGGGGCTTGGCGCTTGAAGTCGCTTAGAAAGGCTTCAAGCGACTGTTTCAATTATTTGCTCACCTTGAAGTGGCCGTAACTCATCAGCCGGTCATGGCGAGCATCCAACAAGGTTTTGGGCTTGTAAGTGACCAGCATATTCAAAGCAGCCTTGATTGCGGTTTTCAAGTTGCTGGCCGTTTGCGCATGGTCGCGGTGCGCTCCACCAAAGCTTTCCTTCACGATTTCCTGAATCAGCCCAAGATCGCGCAGGCGTTTGGCGGTAATACCCAAGGCCTCGGCAGCATCCGATGCCCTTTCAGCGCTGCGCCACAAAATGGACGCGCATCCTTCAGGGGAAATTACAGAGTAAGTGGCATTTTCCATCATGATGACGTGATCAGCCACAGCCAAAGCCAAAGCGCCACCTGAACCGCCCTCACCAATAATTGCACTCACAATGGGCACCTGAATTTGTGCCATTTCAATCAAATTGCGGCCAATGGCCTCAGACTGCCCACGCTCCTCGGCATCAATACCAGGGTATGCCCCCGGGGTATCCACCAGGGTTACGATGGGAATACCGAATTTCTCAGCGGTTTTCATCAAGCGAAGTGCTTTGCGATAGCCCTCCGGGCGAGGCATGCCGAAGTTACGCAAAGTACGCTCTTTCACATCACGGCCTTTTTGGTGACCAATCACCATGACGCTTTCACCATCAAGGCGGGCCAAGCCACCGACAATCGAAGGGTCGTCTGCAAAATGCCTGTCGCCATGCAACTCGTGAAAGTCTGTGAATGCGTGGGCAATGTAATCCAGGGTGTAGGGGCGCTGGGGGTGACGCGCCACCTGCGAAACCTGCCAGGGGGTCAGCTTGCTGTACAACTCCTTGGTCAGCACATCGCTTTTGCCTTCCAGGCGGCGAATTTCTTCTGACAAATCAACAGCTGAGCCGTCTTGAACCAGGCGCAGCTCCTCGATTTTGCCTTTTAACTCGGCAATGGGTGCTTCAAAATCCAGAAATGTTTGCTTCATGAGGTTCTCTTAATAGTCCACCACGGCTGGATCGAGGCTACGCCACAAATACCACGCTGCCACTGTCCGCCAAGGTTTTAATTTTTCCCCGAATTGTAGTGCTTCTTTCGGTCCGATGGGTTCACCTTCGAAAAATTGGCGCGAGATACCGCGCTGCACACCAATGTCATCCACAGGCCAAACATCGGGCCTGCGCAAACAAAACATCAAAAACATTTGGGCCGTCCAGCGCCCTACTCCCTTGATTTCACACAGGTGGCGCGTGCAGGCCTCATCGTCCATGCCATCCAGCAGTGTCAGATCAAGACGTCCCTGCTGCTCAAATTCGCTCAAGGCACGTGCGTAGGCTATTTTCTGGCGTGAAAGGCCTGTGGCCTTCAAAGTGTCATCACTTAGAGCGAGCAATACGCTGCTATTGATTTGCCCATTCAGCGCCTCGACCACTCGAGCCCACACCGCATCTGCTGCTTTGACCGAAATTTGTTGGCCCACCAGCGAGCGCAGCATGGTTTCATAAGGCGCGCCACGCGAACGCAAGGCCCGGTCCGAATGTCGAGCCACCAATTCAGCCCACACCGGGCTTTGCAAAGCCAAGGCCTCACACGCCGCCTGCCAATAATCAGGCGCGTGGGGATCTAGATTCAACCTCAGGCTCGCCGCCATTCGGTTGCCCCGCCCCGTTTGTCTTCCAATACCACGCCCATGTCGAGCAACTGCTGGCGTATGGCATCCGCTTTTGAGAAATCCCGGTCGGCCTTGGCCTGGGTTCGGGCATCAATCAAAGCTTGTATTTCAGCCTCGTCCAAGGCACCCGCCTGGTCGCCCACCTCGGCTTTCTGGAAAGCCTCGGCTGTACGTCCCAACAAACCTAGTACCTGTGCCAAAGCTTTCAGACGTGCAGCCAAAGCCAGGTCGGCAGTGCGGTTCACCTCATTGGCCATTTCAAACAACACAGACACGGCAATCGGTGTGTTCATGTCATCATTCATCGCCTCAGCGAAACGGGCTTCAAATTCCAGCGTCCAATCAATCGAATCCGCTACCTGAACGTCGCCTACTGCGGTGTACAGGCGACCCAGGGCAGCTTTCGCGTCTTGCACATGCCCTTCTGAATAGGTTAACTGACTGCGATACTGCGCACGCAGAATAAAAAAGCGCACTACTTCAGCATCGTATACTTTTAAAATGTCCCGAATCGTGAAGAAATTGTTCAGCGATTTCGACATTTTCTCGGATTGGCCGTTGGTTTCAACGCGCACAAAACCGTTGTGCATCCAATACTGGGCAAAACCCTCGCCAGTGGCGCCCACGCTCTGGGCAATTTCGTTTTCATGATGCGGAAACTGCAAGTCAGCACCGCCGCCATGAATATCAAACGTATTACCCAACAACTTGCAACTCATGGCTGAGCACTCAATGTGCCAACCCGGGCGACCAACACCGAAATCAGAATCCCATTTGGCATCTGCGGGTTCATCGGCCTTTGCGCTTTTCCACAGAACAAAGTCCAGCGGGTCGTTCTTGCTGCCTGAAACCCCCACACGTTCACCAGCCCGCAATTCATCCAGACTTTTACCCGATAGCCGGCCGTATTCAGGAAAAGCACGCACCGAAAAGTTCACATCACCGGAATCATCCCGGTACGCGAGTCTTTTATTCATCAGGGTGTGGATCATGTCCTGCATTTCTGCAACGTACTCCGTGGCACGGGGCTCGTGGTCGGGGCGTTCAATACCCAAGGCATCCGCGTCCTCATGCATGGCCGCAATGAAGCGATCCGTCAACGAACGAATGCTTTCACCGTTCTCAACAGCGCGGCGAATAATTTTGTCATCAATGTCGGTGATATTGCGTACATAGGTGACTGGGTAGCCGGAGGCACGCAGCCAGCGCTTCAACAGATCGAAAACCACCATGACACGGGCATGGCCCAAGTGGCAGAAGTCATAGACTGTCATGCCACACACGTACATTCGAACGTTCTGTGGATCAAGCGGTGAAAAAGCCTGCTTTTTCCTTAGAATTGAATTGTAAATTTGAAGAGACGATTTCATTGGACTCAGAAAAAAAGCGGACCCAGCTTGCCAAAACGGTACAATCTGACACTGGAACCCTCAGGAAACCCAGCTCAGAAGCCAACCCGCTCTGGGGCTTGCTACAATAGCGGTCGAGTATATCATTACGCATGATCGAGTTTTTCCCTACCAATCAGATGAAACGGGTAACCCCGCAAAGGCGCAACCGAATGCAGGCTAAAAAAACAATCACGTCGTCAATCAGTGGCAAATACAAGAAAAGCAAATATGCTTTGCTGATTGCCCTCATGGGCTTGGCGTTTGCCGGAGCACCCGGCCATGCCGACGAATCAGATGAAGTTTCAAAACTTATTCAAAGCGGTCAATTTGAACAGGCACAGGCACGTGCAGACGCATACCTGGCCAACCGCCCGAACGACGCTCAAATGCGCTTCCTGAAGGGCCTGATTCTGACTGAACGCAACAAAACCGCAGAAGCCATTACCGTGTTCACCAAGCTGACCGAGGATTTTCCCGAGCTGCCTGAACCCTACAACAACCTGGCTGTGTTGTACGCGGGGCGCGGAGAATATGAAAAAGCCCGCGAGTCACTTGAAATGGCCATTCGCACTCACCCCAGCTATGCCACCGCCCATGAAAACCTGGGCGATGTGTACGCCAAGCTGGCCAGCCAGTCCTACGACAAAGCACTTCAACTGGACGGGCGCAATTCAACCGCGCAAACCAAATTGTCGCTGGTACGCAACCTGATCGCCGGCAAGCCCGAAACGGTGGCTGTGGCGGCAGCACCAGCAGCCGCACCAGCTAGCAAGCCAGCACCCGCCAAAACCGCACCCGCGGCAGTGCCCACCCCGCCGGTGGTTGCTGCTACGCCTCCCGCAGTTGAGGTGGCACCCAGCAAACCAGCCCCGGCAGAGCCTGCCATTACAGCCAGCAAACCTGCTGAACCAAAACCCAATACCATCGGTATGGACAGCCAGGTACTGGCGGCCGTTGAAGCTTGGGCCAAAGCATGGACTGATCAAGACATGGCCGGTTACCTAGGTGCCTACAGCCGAGACTTTGAAACACCAGGCAAAATGAACCGTACCAACTGGGAAAAAATGCGCGAACAACGCATTGTTGGCAAAGAAACCATTCGCGTGGTGGTTGAAAACCCGTTGATCACCATCACTGGCAATGAAGCCGTGGTGAAATTCAAGCAAAGCTATTTTTCCAACCGCCTGAACAATGTGTCCACCAAAACACTGACTATGAAACAGGAAGGCGGCACCTGGAAAATCACCAGCGAGAGGGTGGGCGGCTAAATGTGGTCTAGAAGCAGGCTTCGTGGAATGTCCAAAGGGTTGCGCTTGGTCGCCCCCCTGGTGTTTTGGGCATTCACGGCGGCCCCCACTTTTGTGAAATCTGGCTCCGAGGAATCATTCGACCTTGCGGCCTACAGCAGCCCGGAACCCAAAAAGGGTTCGCTGGCCAGCAAGTTGTTTGAGTCAGCCAGCTACCAACCGGTAATCGATACAGCAGTCGAAGAAATTTATCTGGCGCTGAGCAATCATGAACTGAACAAAGCGCTTGAATTGACCGACCGCTTGTTGAGTGAATTCCCCAATTTTTACCTGGGTCACATGCTCAAGGGCGATATTCTGTCGCTGAAAGCGGGGCGCCCCCTGACCAAAATTGGGGACATGCCCGATGTGCCCAAAGGCAAACAGGAAGAACTGACAGAATTGCGCGAAGAAGCAATCGCGCGCTTCAAGGCGGTGAAAGACCGCCCGCAACGGGACCTGCTACCTGCTGAGCTGGTTGAATTGAACGACGATCAGCGTTATGTGATTTTGGTAGACACCACGCGTTCACGACTGTTCCTGTATGAAAATGCATTTCCGCAACCCCGCCTCGTGACTGACTTTTACGTATCCCAAGGCAAAATGGGCGCAGTGAAAGTACGTGAGGGTGACAAGCGCACACCCATTGGCGTGTACACCATCACTGAACTGCTGCCCAAAGAAAAACTGACTGACTTCTACGGCCCCATCGCCCTGCCTATCGACTACCCGAACGCTTGGGACAAGCGCCTTGGAAAAACAGGCTATGGCATTTGGTTGCATGGCATGCCAAAGCATTACGTAAGCCGCCCCCCCAAGGCCAGCGATGGCTGTGTGGTACTGGCCAATCAGGATTTGCTTGCCTTGAAAAAATTTGTTGACATCGGCAGCACGCAGGTCGTAATCAGCGAAAGGCTAGACTTCGTGCCAATTGATGTGTGGCAAAGCCACCGCAAAGCAGCCCTGCGAATGGTGGACACCTGGAAGAAAGATCTTGAAAAAGGCTTCTCGAAAGGAATTTATCATTACGCAAGCGACGTCAAAATTGACGGGCAAGGTCTCATCGAGTGGCAAAAAAACCATCAAATCAGCAACAAGTCATTCGGGAAAATTTCCATCGATGACCTCACTGTCATGCGATACCCCAGCGACAAAGACATGATGCTGGTGTCCTTTAGGCAAGAGGACAAATTGTCGGGCGAAATCCGCAAACAGCAATACTGGATGAAAGTGGGTACCCGTTGGCAAATTGTTCAAGAAGACACTTTCAAACTGTAAGGAACAAGTCTGTGACTCAAGGCAAACGTGTTTTTCTCAAGTGGTCGATGTTCTCGGCGATAGCTGTTAGCATCGGTAATTCTTCAATCTCCTCTGCGTTTGCAAAAGCGAAAAAACGAACCATGGTTAAACTAAAAACAAATTTTGGCGACATTACAATCGCCCTGGACGCTGAAAAAGCACCCGCCACTGTGGCGAACTTTCTGGAATACGCGAAAAGCGGCTTTTACACCAACACAATTTTTCACCGTGTCATCAGCGGCTTCATGGTTCAAGGCGGTGGTTTCGAGCCAGGCATGAAACAAAAGCCCACCAAAGACCCCGTAAAAAACGAGGCTGACAACGGCTTGAAAAATGAGAAATACACCCTTGCCATGGCCCGTACCAACGATCCACATTCGGCCACTGCCCAGTTTTTCATCAACGTAGAAAACAATGAATTCCTGAACTTCAAAAGCCCAACACCACAAGGCTGGGGTTACTGCGTATTCGGCAAAGTCACTGAAGGCAAAGAAGTTGTAGACAAAATTGTGGGCGTAAAAACCGGCTCGAAAGGCTTTCACCAAGACGTGCCACTGGAAGACGTGGTGATTCAGGGTGTTGAAATACTCTAAGTCGGCCCCAGTCAAAAAAGCCCTTCTCTCAAGGGCTTTTTTGATGACTTTTAATCAGGTAACAAGTTGATTGAAATTCCGCAACAAGGTGCTGCATTCTTTGCCTCCGACCTGCATCTTTCTGAAGACACGCCCAAAACACTGGAAGCCTTCGAAAACTGGTTGGCCAGTGTAGCCCAGGACAATACCCTCATCTTTCTGCTCGGTGACCTGTTCGAAGTCTGGTACGGAGACGACCACAGCGACAGCACCAGCAAGCGAGTTGCCCAAGCGGTTCAAAGTGCAAAATCTGCCGGCGCCACGCTGTATTTCATGCATGGCAACCGCGACTTCCTGCTCGGTGACCAATTTGCCGAAGCTGCTGGGTTCGAAATTCTGCCAGATCCAGAATTTTTGCTGGTCAACCACCAGGTGGTGCTGATTACGCACGGCGATCAACTTTGCACTGACGACAAGGCCTACCAAAAATTCAGGCTTCAAAGCCGGGATGAGAAATGGCAAAAAAACTTTCTGGCACTGCCCCTGCAGCAACGCATTGAAATGGCCAAAGCCATTCGCAGCGAAAGCAAAATACACAAAGCCAACAGCGCCATGGGCATCATGGACGCCAACCCGCAAGCAGTGGCTGAATCATTCAAGGGCAAATGGCCCGATGGCTATTACATCGGCAAAAGCGATGTGATTTTGCATGGGCACACACACCGCTGTGCCATACACCACACTTTGAACAGCCCAGCCCCCACCACCCCCGAATCAACCCAAGGGCAGCTGCAAAAAGGACAGCGCATTGTGTTGCCGGACTGGGATTTTGATGAACCAGAAAAAAACCGCCCAAAGGGCGGTTTCTTGAAGCTACAAAGCAGCGGGGAATTCAGTCTGACCCTGTTTAACTAGGTGGCTAGTTGTCCACCAGTTTGTTCAGGGCTTTCAATTCTTCACAGTCCACAGAGTCTCCGCAATCGGGCTGCGCTTTCCCCTTGCTCAGCTGTTTTTCAAGCTGTTCAATGCGTTGCTGCTGAGCAATGGCCTGATCAATCAAACCATGCATGGCCTTAATCAGCGGATCATCGCCATTCTTGGACACACCATAGGCCAAAAACTCTTCTTTGGTTTTTGCCGCGCCTGTCAATTCCTCACCCGGTGCGCGTTCTTCAGCTTTCAAAATCATGCGTGCAGGGTTGCCTACCGCCGTGGCACCCGCGGGCACTGGCTTGGTTACCACAGCATTTGATCCTATCTTGGCACCCTCACCCACTGTGAATGGCCCCAAAACCTGTGCACCAGCCCCAACTACCACGCCCTTTTCAAGCGTGGGGTGTCGCTTGCCCTTGGCCAATGAAGTACCACCCAAGGTAACGCCTTGGTAAATGGTCACATCGTCATGAATCTCGGCCGTTTCGCCGATCACCACGCCCATACCATGGTCAATGAAGACACGCCTGCCAATGATTGCACCTGGATGAATTTCAATGCCTGTGAAAAAACGCCCCAAATGCGACAAAAAACGCGCCGGCGTGATTAAACCCGCTGCCCATGCCCTGTGAGCCAGGCGATGCCAAATCAGCGCATGCAAACCGGGATAGCACAGAAAAACCTCCAGACGCCCTCGGGCTGCCGGGTCTTTTCTCAAAATCGTGTCAATGTCTTCTTGTAGTCGAATCCACATGCGCGGAAAACCCTGAATCAATTGTTATTGATGCGTCAAACGCTGGTCGCCGCAGTGTATCACGGCTGTATCAAGGCTTCTTGCGCTCAAATTCATGCGGATAAAGGCGATTGTCCACCACCCGTATCACATCAGAAAAAAAGCCTCGAAGCATGTCCACTTCTTCTTGCTCCAAAGGCGTTTTGGCCAACATTCTGGCCAAACGCTGCACCACCTTTTTCGGCTTGTCGGGATTGATAAAATCAACCGCCTCCATGGCTTGCAGCCAATGGGCCTGTAAATCCGCCACCGCCTTCACAGTGGCCAGCTTGCCACCCTGCCTCACACTGTCAGCTAGGGAGCCTTCGGCAGCCACGGCCAATTCACCAGTCGCCCATTCCGTGCGCAAGGCATAGGCCACAATTTGCACGGCTTGTGACAAGTTCAGCGAGCTGTAAACCGGGTTGGCGGCAATCGTCACCTGCCGATTGCACACCAGCAGTTCATCGTTGCTTAAACCCGTGCGCTCGGCACCAAACACAAAAGCTGCACCGATGCCGCTTTCCGTCAAACACAAAGCCTCTTTTGCTGCCTCCTGCGGGCTTTGCAAACTTGGGCCCAAATCGCGCAAACGTGCAGACAAAGCAAATGCCACGCTTCGATCAGCCAAGGCATCGGGCAAGGAGTCGTAAACACGGGCCTGTTCAAGCACATCGCTCGCACCGCTGGCCAGTGAAATCGCCTCTTCAGCACTGCAAATTTCTTTGGTTTTCGGCTCAACCAGGCGCAAATCACTTAAACCCATGGTTTTCATGGCGCGTGCCACCGAACCAACATTGCCCGGATGGCTTGTTTTTACGAGAACTATTGAAATGGATTCGAGGGAATTGGCTGCGGTCATTTATAATGTCGGGTTAAACGTATTCAAATTGAAAGGAAAGGCCATGCATCCGATGTTGAACGTGGCGGTGAAAGCCGCTCGCGCTGCGGGAAAAATCATCAACCGAGCGGAGCTTGACCTCGATCAGGTAAAAATCGGTGTCAAAGGGCCCAACGATTTCGTCACTGAAACCGATCAAGCTGCTGAAAGCGCCATTATTGATGTGCTCAAGCAAGCCTTTCCCGATCACGCCATTCTAGCCGAGGAAAGCGGCGCCTCTGGCAAATCCGACTACGAGTGGGTCATCGACCCGATCGATGGCACTGCCAACTTCATTCACGGCTACCCACACTACGCCATTTCAATCGCGCTGCGTGTCAACGGCCATGTTCAACAGGCAGTTGTGTACAACCCGGCCACCAACGACCTGTTCACCGCGTCCAAAGGCGAAGGTGCGTTTTTAAACAACCGTCGAATCCGGGTTTCAAAACGCAGCAAACCCAATGAATTTCTGGTTGGTTTTGCATTCCCAAGCGGTCAGAATGAGGGCTCGCTGGGCGTAAAACGCAAAATGCTGGCACTGACTGAAAGCACGGCAGGCATTCGAAAATCCGGTTCAGCCGTTCTCGATTTGGCTTATGTGGCCTGTGGTCGCCTGGATGGTTACATGTGTTTTGGCTTGAAGCCCTGGGATTTGGCAACAGGCGTGTTGCTTGTTTCCGAGGCAGGCGGCTTGATCACCGACCCACAAGGCAATGACACCTTCATGAGCACAGGTGACGCGGTTGCCGGCAACCCAAAAGCCCTCCAATACCTGCTTAGCTTCAAATAAAACAACAGGGACCCAGTTGAGCAAACAAGCGAGTACAAATAACCAGGCTGCATCACAGGCGTTTGAAAGCCACACGCCGATGATGCAGCAGTACCTCACGCTGAAATCCGAGTACCCCGACAAGCTGCTCTTTTATCGCATGGGCGATTTTTACGAGCTGTTTTTCGACGATGCCCAACTGGCCGCACAGCTTCTCAGAATTACCCTGACCCACCGAGGCCAATCAGCTGGTCAACCCATTCCGATGGCGGGTGTGCCTTTTCATGCGGCCGATCAATACCTGGCCAAACTGGTGGCGCTGGGCCATTCAGTGGCCATTTGCGAGCAGGTGGGAACGCCTGGCCTGACCAAGGGCCCCATGGAACGCAAAGTGGCGCGGGTAGTTACACCAGGCACACTGACCGAATCCACTTTGCTGCCTGACCAAGAAAACAAGACTCTGCTCAGCCTGTTCTCCGAGGATGGCAAGTACTGGGGGGTGGCTTGTCTGGCACTGTCTGCAGGTTCAATTCGTTTGCTGGAATGCGATTCAGGCGCACTGGCAGCACACCTAAGCCGGTTCAACGCAGCCGAAGTGCTTGTAAACAACCGCACATGGGCACAACACAGCCAAATAACCGGCTGCATCGAGCGCCCAGCTTGGCACTTCGATGCAGGTTTTGCCCAAACGCATTTGCAATCCGTGCTGCAAGCCGCCAACCTGGCAAGCCTCGAATTGCACAACGCCAAACTGGCCGTGCCCGCCATGGGCGCCGCGTTGCAATATGCAAAGGAAACGCACCTTAGCATTGAAAACTTCAAGCACGTGTCCGATATTCAAGTTGAACACGAGCAAGACTTTCTGGTGCTGGATGAGGCCGCACGCCGCAACCTGGAATTGACAGAAACATTGCGCGGCGAGCCCGCACCCACCCTGTTCTCGCGCATTAACCGCACCGGTAGCGGCATGGGTGCCAGGCGCTTGCGCCAATGGCTATTGGAACCTTTGCGCAACCTGGCCACCATTGAAGCACGACAAAACAAAATACAGCACCTGCTTGCCACCTTGGGCCAGGCGCCAGAACCTGTCTGCTTCAATCTGGTTAAAACATTGCGTGCAATGGCCGATATTGAGCGCATCAGCAGTCGCGTGGCCATGCAAACGGCAAAGCCTCGGGATTTGCTGGCCCTGCGGGAAAGCCTTCAAGCGCTGCCCCAAGTGGAACAACTCATTGCCCACTTTGGCGACAGCGCATTTGAAACAGCACAGCAGGCCTTTCAGGCACCACCCGAACTGCTGGCTGAATTGATGCAAGCCTTGGCCGAAAACCCACCAGTACTGATACGTGACGGCGGCGTGATTGCCGATGGTTACCACACTGAGCTGGACGAATTGCGAAACATTCAAACAGGCAGCGGGCAGTTTTTAATTGAACTGGAAAAACAGGAACGTGAGGCCACCGGCATCGCCAATCTGAAAGTCGAATTCAACCGGGTGCATGGTTTTTACATCGAGGTCAGCAGTGCGCAGGCCGACAAAGTGCCCGCACACTATATTCGCCGGCAAACCATGAAGAATGCCGAACGCTATATCACTGAAGAACTGAAAGCCTTCGAGGAAAAAGCGCTCTCCGCGAAAGACAAGGCCCTGAACCTTGAAAAGGTCATTTATGAAAACCTGATGGTGTGGCTGGGTCAGTTCACCCCATTTTTGCAGCGCTGCGCGCGTGAATTGTCTGAACTTGATGCCTTGGCGGCATTGGCCATTGTGGCTTTCGAGGCAAATTGGGTGCGCCCGCAAATGGTGCCGCATGCCCTGCTGAACATTCAGCAAGGGCGCCACCCAGTGCTGGAAGTACAAGTGGAGCAATTCACCCCGAATGATTGCACCTTGCACCCCGGCAAACACATGGCACTGATTACCGGCCCCAACATGGGTGGCAAAAGCACCTACATGCGACAAACCGCGCTCATCGCATTGCTGGCGCACATGGGCAGTTTCGTGCCAGCGGCCAGTGCACAAATTGGCGTGCTCGATCGAATTTTTACGCGCATTGGTGCATCCGATGACCTGGCTGGTGGCCGTTCCACCTTCATGGTGGAAATGACTGAGGCCGCCACTATTGTTCGGCAGGCGACGCCCCACAGCCTGGTCATCATGGATGAGATCGGGCGAGGCACCTCAACTTTCGATGGTTTGTCCCTGGCCTGGGAAATTGCAAAACGCCTGGCCAACACCAACAAATGTTTAACACTGTTCGCCACGCATTACTTCGAAATCACGGCATTAGGTAATGAACTGGATTGCGTGTTCAATGTGCATTTGTCGGCCACCGAACACCAGGGCAAACTGGTGTTTTTACATCGCATTGAAGCGGGGCCGGCCAGCCAAAGTTATGGCCTGCAAGTGGCCAAGCTGGCGGGCTTGCCTGCCCTGGTAGTGAAAAACGCACAAAAACGACTGGACCAACTGGAAGCTGAAAAACGCGCCATGAACGCCCAAGTCGATTTGTTCGACCTGCCAACTCAGGATGCGGTTGAACAGCCAGCCAGTGCGCAGCACGTGAACCTGATTCTCGAAAAACTCAACGAGATTGATCCCGATGAACTCAGCCCGCGTGAAGCATTGCAGTTAATCTTTCAGCTAAAGGGCCTGCAAACATGAATCTGCGCCGCGCAGCCACCCAAGCCTGTGCGGCCGCCTTGGTCATTTTCGTTGCGGCTGCCCAAGCCAGCTCCAAGCACGGCACCTTCAGCTTTGCACTGATCGGCGATCAGCCCTACAACAATTTCTTCGAGCCGGCCACCGACAGCCTGATTCAACATATTGGGAATGAACCTGATATTCACTGGATTTTGCATGTTGGCGACATCAAAGGTGGCAATGAGCCTTGCGCCAATGAATTAATCAACCGTCGCCTTGCGCAACTGCAGCGAAGCGAGAAGCCCCTGGTATATGTGCCCGGCGACAACGAATGGACCGATTGCCACAGGCCATCCAACGGAAATTTCGACAGCCAGGAACGCCTTAATTTCTTGCGCCAGCAGGCATTTTCACGGCCCCGCTCACTGGGGAAAAAAAACTTTCCCATTCGGCAGCAAACCAGTCCACCCTACCCTGAACACCTGATGTGGACACAAGGCAGTACCCTCTTTGTGAGTTTGAATATTCCGGGTAGTAACAACGATTTGCTCAACCCGAAATCCAGAAAAACCAGCACAAAAAAAGCAAAGCAATTGTTGAAAGCCCGAGATCAAGCGATTGACGCATGGCTAAGCGAAGCTGAAGCATTGTTTGAACGTGACAGCACACGCCCTACGGAGACCGTAATCGCCATTCAGGGCAATCCAATTGATGGTTCAGGTGGTACTAGCACCACCCCATCCCGGAATGGCTACGCTGTTTTCATGACAAGGCTGGTGAAATACATCGACACCACCCAGCGACCCGTGCTGCTGGCGCATGGCGACACACACCGGTTTAAATGGGACAAACCCAGCCTGAAACAATTTGGCGGCACACCCAGCTCAGATGCACTGTTTTACAGGGTCGAGGGCTGGGGGCACCCCTTCATGAATGCTTGGGTGCAGGTGAAGGTGAAACAAGGCAGTGCAACGCCATTTGAGGCCAGCAGCGTTTCGCTGCCAAGCCCCACTGCTGACAATTAAACCTGAAATAAAGCCCAACCAAGGCCAAACGGTTAATTCAGTTTGCGTGCATCCGGGTTGGGGGCAATGCTGAACAGCGATTGCGCCGCAGCACCTTGCGCTTTTTCTTCCTCATTGGCAGCACGAATATCCAGCACCTTCAGGTGATAGCGCAAGGCCATGCCCGCGAACGGGTGGTTGCCATCCAGCACCACTTTGCCTTCGGCAATGTCAGTCACAGTCCAAACCCGACCAAAACCAGTGTTTTCCTCGTCAGCTTGCAGGTCAGGCTCGTTTTCATCTTCAACGGGAACCTCCTCCAGTTGCATACCTATTTCAAGGTCTTCAGCAAAACTGTCCGCATCTTCTACCCGCATCAATTCGGGGTCAAAATCTCCGAAGGCATCCTCTGGCTCGAGTTGAACGAACACTTCATCGCCAATCACCTTGCCTTCCACTGCCTCTTGTAGCTTCGGAAACACCTCATTCTCACTGCCATGCAGGTAAATGATCGGCTCGCCACCGTGTTCCTGAATCAGTTCACCCTGCGCATCACGCAGCTCAAAATCAAGGGTAACCACCGTGCCGTGCTCAACAATCATCGTACATAACTCCAGAAATCAGCGCCCGAACAGTGGGCAGTCTTTTAAGGTGGCCTATGATACCCGTAATCGATAAATCACCCAAATAAAGCCCCCTTCAGATGATCAAACCCCTCACCCACATCGCAAACCTCCCGGTGGAACAATTCATGACCGAGCATTGGCACATCAAGCCATTTTTGTTTCGTCAGGCATTTCCGAATTTCGAACCACTGTGCGATTTCGACACCATCGCCGAGATGGCATCCGATGAAGACATTGAAAGCCGATTGATACAACACAGCAAAGCAGGCTGGACACTTGAACACGGCCCGTTTGATGCGCTGCCCTCGATGAAGAAAAAAGCATGGACTGTGCTGATCCAGGGCATTGACCACCACCTGCCCGAAGCTTATGACCTGCTGCAAATGTTCCGCTTTATTCCCGATGCACGCCTTGACGACGTGATGCTAAGCTTGGCCAGCGATGGGGGGGGCGTGGGTCCACACTATGACTCCTACGATGTCTTTCTGCTTCAAATGCATGGCAAACGGCGCTGGAAAATTGGCCCTTTGCAGAACAAAGAACTTGAAGAAGGCATGCCCCTGAAAATTCTCAAAAACTTTGAGCCCACCGAGGAGTTTGTTCTCGAGCCTGGTGACATGCTTTACCTGCCCCCGAACTATGGGCACGACGGCATCGCAGAGGGAACCTGCTCAACCCTGAGCATTGGCTTCAGGGCGCCCACGCAGGCCGAGGTTCTCAGTGGCATATTGCGCGACATGGCCGATCAAATTGATCAAGATCCAGGCATGACTCAAACACTGTTTTCTGACCCCGCCCGAGGGTTACAGAAAAACCCCGCAGAAATTCCTGACGATTTGCTGAATTTTGGATTTAATTTGATTCGGCAATTTTCAGCGAAATCGCCTCAAATCCAGCGCAGCATGGGGATTTTGCTCACAGAACCCAAGCCACATGTGTATTTTGTAAACAACACCGAAGATCAGGAAATACACGAAATAATTAGTGTTCTTGGAGAGCGTGGCGTTGCATTAAGCATGAAAACTAAAATGTTGTTCAAAGACGCCGATTTTTACATCAATGGCGATACTGTCAACCCGACCAGTGCCCTTACCGTTAAACAGCTGCAAATGCTCGCAAACCAGCGTGAAATGGAGCCAATCGACGCTGCAGAAGCTTTAAAAAATCCTGAATTTCAGTATTTTTTAATTGGTTTTGCAAAAGCCGGTTGGGTAGAAACCCTAATGTGATTAATTTCATTTAGAATTTGAAACGACTCAGCAAAGTCAATAGAATTTTGCTTCGAAAATAAGGTCGAAACAATGACTTGAATTTGACAGGCTATTCGATAGAATTTGCAGAGTTTTCCGCTTGAGTGCTTGAACACCCAGCAGGAAAATGGGTGATTCTGGGTTCTCTTGTGAGCCTATTTGCTCTAAAAAAGACGCTTGAATCGGCGTCTAGTTCGTGACCCCAAAAGGAATAAACATGAAAAACTCAATTTTGATCGCATCTTTGTTTGCAGTAGCATTGGCCGCTTGTGGCAAGAAAGAAGAAGCAGCTCCAGTTGAACCAGCAGCTCCTGCTGTAACTGAACAAGCTCCAGCAGCTCCTGCAGCTGAGCCAGCAGCACCTGCTGCTGAACCAGCACCTGCGGCTGAACCAGCTCCTGTTGATCCAGCCGCTGCTCCTGCTGAAGAAAAGAAGTAAATTCAATTCGCTTGTAAAAGCAATTGAAACTAAAAAGCCCCAGATGAAAATCTGGGGCTTTTTTATTGGATCACCTAAAAATCAAGCGGCCACTTGCTGCGAATCAAGGCTGATCCAGGCAAAACCCTCGGTTTGGCAGGCGATGTCAAACGCGATTCCGCGCGGGGTCAATACCTCCGCCCACATTTGTTGAACCACCTTGGGACAATTCGTGGTTTGGCTTAAATGCGCTGCCACCACAAACTGCAAATTTCCAGAATCGAGTTTCCGAAGAATATCGCAAGCCACCTGATTGCTGAGGTGACCATAATCGCCTCCTACCCTTTTTTTCAGGCTGGGTGGATAAGGCGAATTGGACAGCATCTCGGGGCAGTGGTTGGATTCGAGAATCAAGGCATGAGCCTTGTTCAACATGCTGATCAAATGCGGCGTAGCACTGCCACAATCGGTCAGAATGCCAGTGACGAAGCCCGACCTTGACTCAATCAACATTTGAATGGGTTCAGCAGCGTCATGGGGCACGGGAAAGGGATGCAACGTCAGGTTCTTGACGTTAAATGCTGCATGGCTCTCGATTAACACCACCTTGCCTGACTGCAGGTAGTCTTCATCGCTTAGTTTGGACCGCAAGGCCGCGCGCCAGGTGCCATGCGTCAAGTAGACGGGTGTACCAAACTTTCGGCTGAATTTGAATACACCGCCTATGTGATCCCCATGCTCATGAGTAACCACAATTGCATCGACATCTTGCGGAGTGAGCCCAACTCGCTCCAGGCGGCCAACGGTTTCCTTCACAGCAAAACCGCAATCCACCATCAAGCGCGTCGGTGTGTCAGTCAGCCTGCATTCAAACAGCCAACTGTTGCCTTCACTGCCACTGCCCAAACTCGCAAAACGCACACCAATTACCGGAGTTTTCCGGCCAGCTTGGTTGCCGCTTCTTCGGAAATTGCGGCGTCCACAGCTGCACCGCGCTCGGAAGTAAACTTGACCGACGTGGACTTGTCTCCCTCAGGCGCAACAACAACCTGGAAGCGTTGATCCGCTTTCAAGGATTTGTCATTCGAAGCACCGCCAAAGATTTTCCCGAAGAAACCCTTCTTTTCGCCTTCTGCAGAAGCGGAATCGGGAATGTACTTCACGTAATACACACCGTTGGAACGGTCACGGTCTTCGACAATAAAACCAGCGCGGTCCAGCCCGAAGCCCACACGGCGCCAGGCCAAGGGAAAGTCTTCAGCCAAAACAATGGCTGTACCCTCGGGTTTTTTCTGAACCGAAATGAGCTCTTGTCCCACTGGCCGACCCGCTGCGGCAGCAGCCTTCTCATCACCAGTCAGCTTCGCCATCAAGCGGTTCAGCATTTCAGCTTCAAGTTCGGGATCAGAAGGGCGATTCATCCACACCAAGTTGGACTGGGCCTGATCAGTGTAGTTTTCTTCCATGCCACGGTGAGTCACGAAAATTTCAACACCACCTTGAATCGGCTCCACACGGGTACGGTAACGGTCGCGGGTGTTGCTGGAGTAAAGACCATCAAACACCGTGCCAATCACTTTGCGAATGCCATCCAAAGGAATATTGGCGCGGTTTTCAGCCCAATTGGTTTCCATCAAGCCAATTTTTGGATCATCCACGGCCAGTTCAAACCCGGTGTCTTTCCAGAATTCGCGCAATTTTGGCCACAGTTGCTCGGGTGGCATTTTCACTTCCAGAGAGCGCAAGTTGCCCACTCGTTTGATTTTTACATCATCGGACGAAACCAAAACCGGCTCAGCCTGCGCTTGTGGGCGAGCACCCGCTGGGCGAGTACCACCACCACTGTAAAACGACGAAGCAGACACCGAACCGGAACCGGACTCGCCGGGAATCAGGAATTGCTCATCGGCAGACTGCGCAGTCAGATCTGGCGGCACCTCAAGGCCCTGCTCGCGCTTTTCGGCAGTGCGGTAAGCCGTTTTCTGTCCTTCCACAGCCTCTTTGTAAGAGGCGCAGCCTGCGGCAGTGGATACGGCCGCTGCGATCAGCAACAGCTTGAAAGGGGTCATCTTGTTCAATTCCATGTGTTTCACAGCCTTAAGTCGTCTTTAGTCGATCAACCGGTGCGCACGCAAGGCGGCGTCCACGGTTTGGTGAAAATTGGATTCCAGTCGGGTCAAAGGCAAGCGCACACCGGGTGCCATTTTGCCCATTTTGCTCAATGCGTACTTCACGGGAATTGGATTGGCCTGTACAAACATGGCCTGGTGCAAATCCAGCAAGCTCAAATTCAGGGCATGCGCGGTTTTCGCATCGCCCGCGATGGCCGCAGCACAAAGTTCGTGCATCAACTTTGGGGCCACGTTGGCGGTCACGGAAATATTGCCTTTTCCGCCCATCAACATCAAGTTCACTGCGGTGGGGTCATCACCACTGTACACAGCGAAATCAGCTGATGTGTCCCGAATCAACCAAGCCCCGCGCTCAAGGTTGCCTGTGGCTTCCTTGATACCCACAATGCCATCTACCTGACTCAAGCGTACCACTGTGGAATGTGCCATATCAGCCACCGTGCGGCCAGGTACGTTGTATAAAATCACCGGCAAATCAACAGCCTCGGCAACCTTGCGCATGTGCAGGTAAATGCCTTCCTGAGTTGGTTTATTGTAGTACGGCACCACTTGCAGACTAGCGGCAGCACCCACCTTGCGCGCAAACTCGGTCAGTTCAATGGCCTCGGTGGTTGAATTGCCACCAGTGCCTGCAATAATGGGTATGCGGCCCCCCGCCTGCTCAACCGCCACACGAATCAGTTCGCCGTGCTCTTCCACGTCCACTGTGGGTGATTCCCCAGTGGTTCCTACCGCTACAATCGAGTCGGTACCTTGTTCAATATGCCAATCAATGAGCTGACGGTAGCTGTCATAGTCCAGCGACCCGTCTTCAAACATCGGCGAAACAATCGCGACAATGCTGCCAGTGATCATTTAGTCCCTTTGAGTGAGTGTTATTGTTCCAGATTGTATCTCAGACCAAGTGCCTGTAATGCCCATGGCCCGTTGAATCATTGCAGGGCTTGGCATGCTTCGAAGCCCCTGTTCAAAACGCAGTATGTTTAATAAAGACATACGGGACAGCAGTTCGTTGGGTTGAAGCAGAAAATCCGGGCTCCGTGGCGAACCAAACTGCGCATTGCCATCCATAAAGGTTTCGTAAACCAGCACTGCATTCTGAGACCTCAGGTTGCCCAAAAGGTTCTCGAAATGGGGGCGATGCAAATAGTTGGTCACCACGATCAAGTCGTATTGCTGCCCCGCCAATGGCCAGTCAGCCTGTTCCAGGTCCATGGCCTGAAACTGCACATTCGCCGGCCAGACCGTGTCAGGTGTATTTTTGTCTACTGCATGTACAACATAACCAAGACTGGCCAAATAAAGTGCATGTCGCCCGCCACCGCAAGCAAGGTCAAGCGCCCTTAAACCCGGCTTGACCGCAACCGAACCTTGCAGGCTTTCAACACACTGACGAACCCATGGCGAAGGCGCCATGGCTGGATTGGCGTGATCAGTAGCCATGTCAGGAATAATCCAGCCCCATGTGCTTGCGCACATCCTGCATCGTGTCGTTGGCCATCGCACGTGCGCGCTCACAGCCTTCGCTGATGATTTTTCGCACCAATGTCGGGTTTTCGGTGTACATGGCTGCACGTTCGCGCATAGGCGCCAACTCGTCGGTTACTGCCTGAATAATTGGCTCTTTGCACTGAATACAGCCAATGCCCGCCGATTTGCAACCTTCCTGCACCCACTGCTTGGTGCTGGCGTCTGAATACACCTCGTGCAATTGCCAAACAGGGCATTTGGCAGGATCACCCGGGTCGGTGCGGCGCACGCGGGCCGGGTCCGTTGGCATTTTGCGTACTTTCTGGGAAATGTTCTCGGGTGTTTCCCGCAAGGCCAGCGTGTTTTGGTAGCTCTTGGACATTTTCATGCCATCCAACCCTGGCATCTTGCTGGCCTCGGTCAGCAAGGCTTTGGGTTCCAGCAAAATCGGCTTGCGGCCAATTTCAGTTCCCTTCGCATCCAGCAGTTTTTCCTTGCTGTAAAAATGATTGAAGCGCCGCGCAATTTCGCGGGTCAGCTCGATGTGGGGCACCTGGTCTTCACCCACCGGTACTTGTGTGGCACGGTAAATCAGAATGTCAGCTGACTGCAACAAGGGGTAGCCCAAAAAGCCATAGGTGCCCAGGTCTTTGTCGCTGAGTTTTTCCTGTTGGTCTTTGTAGGTAGGCACGCGCTCAAGCCAGCTTAAAGGCGTATTCATCGACAGCAGCAAATGCAGCTCAGCATGCTCAGGCACCTTGGACTGAACAAACAAGGTGGCTTTCTCGGGGTCAACACCCGCAGCCAGCCAGTCAACCACCATGTCCCACACATTTTCCTTAATGACTTCCGGGGTTTCATAATGCGTGGTCAGCGCATGCCAATCGGCCACAAAAAACAGACAGGGAAATTCGTTTTGAAGTTTCACCCAGTTTTTCAACACACCGTGGTAATGGCCAAGGTGCAACAAACCGGTTGGGCGCATGCCCGACAATACGCGTTCAGCAAACATGGTGACTTAGAAATTAAACAAAAGGGTTAGCACACTCAACCCGGCACTAACAATGGGCTGGATGAACATGGGCAAGATACCCAACATCAGGAGTGCAATGAGCACGATCATGCCATAGGGCTCGGTGCGGCTGAAACTGTAGGCTGCAGAACTGGGCAGGAAGCTGAACAGAATTCGGCCACCATCCAGCGGCAAAATTGGCAGAAGGTTCAAAGCAGCCAAAACCAGGTTCACCACAATGCCCGCTTTGGCCATTTCGGCAAAAAAGGGCTCGTTCAGCCCGGTGACAAACTGCAGTTTCAGGCTAAGTGCCCACAGCAAGGCCATCACAAAATTCGCGCCAGGCCCGGCAAAGGCTACAAAACGAATGTCTTTTTTCGGATTGCGCAGGTTGCCAAAATTCACCGGAACAGGTTTGGCCCAGCCAAACAGAAAGGCACCAATACCCATCAGGCTTGAGGACACCAGAATTGCAATCGGCACCAGAATGGTTCCAACCGGGTCAATGTGCTTGATCGGGTTCAAGGTAATTCGGCCTGCGTACATGGCGGTGTTGTCGCCATACATTCGGGCAACATAACCGTGTGCTGCCTCGTGCAGGGTAATGGCAAACAACACGGGCAAGGCATACACCGCAATCGTTTGAATAATGCTTGAATCCATCACAGTTCTTCCTGTTCTTCAACATTCACAGGTTCAAGCGGACCAGTCAGAGGCCCTGCACCGATTCGCACAACCACAGGTTCTTCGCTGGTCCAGTCAATCACGGTGGTCGGAAACGCGCCGCAGTACTCGCCGTCGTCCACAATTAAATCGACATCGTTGCCCACGGCTTCCTGGGCCTCCCAACCGCTGCGCGCAGGCTCTTCCATGCCCGGTAACTGCAGCGTTGTGGCAATCAGCGCACCCTCAATGTGCTCCAGCAAGCCTTGCACCACCGCATGTGCGGGAACGCGCAAACCGATTGATTTTTTCGAGGGATGCGACACACGCTTGGGCACTTCTTTGGTCGCTTCAAGAATAAATGTATAAGGACCGGGAAACACTGACTTCAGCAAACGGTATTGAACATTGTTTACCTTGGCGTAACTGCCCAGCTCGCTTAAATCCTTGCACAACAAGGCCAAATGCTGCTTCTCTGAAATACCTTTCAACCTGCGCAGGCGCTCGACCGCGTTTTTATCATCCAGGTGGCAAACAAGCGCATAGCAGCTGTCGGTGGGAATTGCAGCAATTCCACCTGAATTGATCAAGTCAGCAGCCTGCTTACACAAACGCGATTGTGGGTTTTGAGGATGTACGTTGAATAACTGCGCCAATGGGTATCCTGTTAGCTGAACAACTTGCCCCAATTATCCCAGATTGGCACGCAGCCATCGGGCAACCGGGGCAATTCACCCAAATTAACCCTGGATTCAGTGGGGCCGTGAAAATCTGATCCGCGCGATGCCTTCAAGCCAGATCGAACAGATTTCCGCGCATAGGTGGCGTATTGGTCGGTGGTGTGGCTGCCCGTGACCACCTCAATTCCAACACCACCCATTTTGACAAACTGCTCAACCAGTTCATCCATCTGCATGGGATTCAAATCGTAACGCCCCGGGTGCGCAATGACAGGCAAGCCGTTTGACTCCAGAATCCAGTCGACCGCCTGCTTCAAGCTGGCCCATTCATGGGGCACGTAACCTGGTTTGCCCGGGGTTAGAAAACGCTCAAACACTTCGCGAATATCGGTACACACCTTGCGCTCAACCAAACAACGGGCAAAGTGGGTTCGGCTAATCAGGTTGGGGTTGCCCACATACTTCAAGGCACCTTCATACACATCTTCGATGCCCACCTTTTCGAGTTGCCGCGACATTTCCATGGCTCGTTCGGTTCGCCCGTTGCGCACGCTGGCCAAACCCTTCTCAAGCGGCGAGTTCTCGTACTGCACATTCAAACCCACAATGTGCAAGGTTACCGCGGACCAGGTCACCGAAATTTCCACACCAGGTACAAAAATCATGTTGTGTTCAGCTGCTGCTTTTGCTGCTCGCGCCAAACCACCCACTTCATCATGATCGGTCAAAGACCAAATTTGCACTCCGTTGGCGGCGGCGCGCGCAGCCAGTTCTTCGGGCGTCAGGGTGCCGTCCGACACGGTGGAGTGGCAATGCAAATCCGCATTAATCAAATGCGGATCATTCCAATCAAGTTCTTTGGCGAAAGGGGATGCTGCTGTACTCATACTTTTGCAATCCGCTTATTGGGCGGATTGCTCCAATTCAACTTGCATTAACCAGGCCAATTCCTCTTCAGAAAAACCTGCCTGGGCGCGAGCCTTGAAATTGAAGGGTGAACGTGGCTGCGGAGCGGTGTACTCCCGCAGGCAATGCTCAAAAGCCTCAATTGGGTCGCGTTGTTCATTGTTGCACACTTCATTGAACCAGCGGTTGCCAATGGCCACATGCCCAATTTCATCACGCAAAATGATGTCCAGTACCTCGGCACTATCCATGTCCCCGGCCGCGGCCAGTTTCTCACGTATGGCTGGTGACACGTCCAGTCCGCGTGCCTCCAAAAGCCTCGGCACCAAGGCAAGCCGGGCCAGCAAGCTGTGTTTGGTTTTTTCAGCCATTTGCCACAAACCGTCATGCGCGGGGTAATCCCCATAATTCAAAGCGTACGACATCATTCTGTCGCACAACAAAGTGTGGTGATAGGCCTCCTCTTTGGCCACTTTCAACCAATCCAGATAAAACTGGTCGGGCATGGAGGAAAAACGAACCAGCAGGTCTAGCGCCAAGTTGATTGCATTGAACTCAATGTGCGCCAGCGAGTGCAAAAGCATGCCCCGCCCCACAGGCTGGCTGACTTTGCGTGTGGGCACGCGTGCCGGGTGTACCAACTCCGGTTTGTCGGGGCGGCCCACACCAGGTGAAAACACCGCTTCACCGCCGATTGGCAGGCTCTCATCAATCGCCAAGACCAGACGCACTTTTTCCACGGAGTTTTTACACGCCAAAGCCTGCAAGGCGGCTTGTCTCAAAGTTTGTTCCAGTTCACTGCCCATAACCACACTGCACAAGGGTTCGATGCATGTTATTTTAAGGCAAAGACACCATGGCAACACCCCGACACAGGAGACAATTGTGGCCAAGTACAAAATCAATGGCGAAGCCCCCACCGTGCACGCCAGCGCCTATGTGGCCGAAATGGCCAGCATCATTGGCAAAGTGCAACTTGATGAAAACACGTCGGTTTGGGACTTCGCGGCCATTCGCGGCGACAACGAATTGATCCACATTATGGAAGGCAGCAATGTACAGGAAGGCGCCGTGTTACACACCGACATTGGCTATCCCATGGTGGTCGGAAGAAATGTCACCGTGGGGCACCAGGCCTGTCTGCACGGCTGCACCATAGGCGAAGGCAGTTTGATTGGCATTCGTTCAGTGGTGCTGAACGGCGCAAAGATTGGAAAAAACTGTATCATCGGCGCCGGTGCCCTGATCACCGAAGGCAAAGAAATTCCCGACCGCTCGCTGGTGGTCGGTTCGCCCGGAAAAGTGATCCGAACCCTGAACGACGACGAAGTGGCACGCCTGATTGGCGCTGCCTTCTACGTGCAAAAAGCCAAGCTGTTCAAAGAAACGCTTGAACGAATAGACAACTAATTTTTTGCCTCAATTTGTACCCATGACCGACACACTACGCACCCTGATCTTTGATCAATCCAGTTGCCGAGCGCACTTGGTACATTTGTCCAAAGCCTGGCAACAAGTGGTCAACAACAATGACTACCCAAGGCCGGTTCAAAAAGTACTGGGTGAACTGGTTGCCGCAAGCACCATGTTGTCAGCCTCCTTGAAGTTTGAAGGCTCGCTGATTATTCAAATTCAGGGCGACGGACCCATTCGTTTGCTGGTGGCGGAGTGCAATAGCCGTTTGGGTTTGCGCGCCACCGTGAAATTGGTTGAAGGTACACAAATTCCCGAGAATGCCAGTTTCAAAGACCTGGTCAATGCCACAGGCAAGGGCATATGTGCAATTATTCTGGACCCACGCAATCGCCTGCCGGGGCAGGCCCCCTACCAAGGCATTGTGCCTCTTGCAGGCGACACTGTGGCCGATTCGCTCGAAGCCTACATGCACAGCAGCGAACAGCTGGAAACACGTCTGATTTTGAACGCTGACGCAAACACTGCGGCTGGCGTGATGCTGCAACAAATGCCGCAACATGGCGGCGTGGTTTCGAGCAAAGAATTCGATGTTGATGGTTGGGATCGGCTGAAAGCACTCATCAACACTGTACAAAGCGCTGAGCATTTGAGCACTGACACCGATGAATTGGCCAAGCGCCTATTTTGGGAAGAAGACCCGGATGGATTGGCCGAGCGCCAAGCGCATTTTGAATGCACCTGTTCACGTGACAAAGTTGGAAAAATGTTGCTTTCTTTGGGACAGGCCGAACTGGATGATGCTTTGTCCGAAAACCCGACTGTAGAAATTCAGTGTGACTTCTGCAATGCAAATTACTCATTCACTCGAGCCGATTGCAACGCGCTATTTACCGAAAGTTCTCACCACGAAGGTCCACAAGAGCCTCAGCCGCCTACCTTGCACTAATTCGAGGATTCTGCCGCGGCACCTGGTGGTGTGGCGGCTGGCTGGCTGCGCGGCTCAATCAACTGAATAAAAACCTCGTCTTTCTTGATCATGCCAAAGTCATTTCTGGCACGTTCTTCAATCGCTTCAACACCTTCACTCAAACTACGCACATCACCCTCGAGTTGTTGATTGCGCAAACGCAATGCGTCATTCACCTGCTTTTGCTGTTCCAACTGATCCTCAAGGTCGCTGACGCGCAGCATCCCGCCTTTGCCAAACCACAGAGGGTATTGAAGCAAAATCAGCAAGGCAAAAAGGACGAGTGAAATCAGCCTGGGGTTCATATACAAGAAGGCCCCGCACTGCGGGGCCACCTTCGATTAATACCGATTAATCCAGGTTGTAGAAGGCTGAGCGGCCTGGGTAGTAAGCGATGTCACCCAAGTCCTCTTCAATGCGCAACAGCTGGTTGTACTTGGCAATGCGGTCCGAACGGCTCATAGAACCTGTCTTGATCTGCATGGCATTGGTACCCACCGCAATATCGGCAATGGTGCTGTCTTCTGTTTCGCCTGAACGGTGAGAAATAACCGCTGTGTAGCGAGCACGCTTGGCCATCTCAATGGCAGCAAAGGTTTCAGTCAAAGTACCGATTTGATTGATTTTGATCAGAATGGAGTTGGCGATTTTCTTTTCGATGCCTTCGGCCAAAATCTTGGTGTTGGTTACGAACAGGTCATCCCCCACCAACTGCACCTTGCGGCCCATGGTTTTTGACAAATAAGCCCAACCGTCCCAATCGTCTTCGGCCATGCCGTCTTCGATCGAAATAATGGGGTACTTGTTGCACCAGCTCTCAAGGAGGTGTGCGAATTCCTGTGAACTCAGCTCCATGCCCTCACCGGCCAGCTTGTACTTGCCACCTTTGTAAAACTCAGAGGCTGCACAATCCAGGCCCAAAGCCACCTGCGTGCCAGGCTCAAAACCAGCGGTTTCAATCGCCTGAATAATCATTTGAATGGCAGCTTCATGGTTGGCTACAGAAGGCGCAAAACCGCCTTCATCGCCCACGGCTGTTGACATGCCTTTGTCGTGAATAATTTTCTTCAGTGCGTGGAACACTTCAGCACCGTAGCGAATAGCCTCGCGGAAAGAAGGCGCCCCCACCGGCAAAATCATGAACTCTTGCAAATCGAGGTTGTTGTTGGCGTGTGCACCACCATTGATTACGTTCATCATGGGCACTGGCAGGCTCATGCCTCCCATACCACCGAAGTAACGGTACAAGGGCAAACCAGTTTCTTCAGCTGCAGCACGGGCCACGGCCATGGAAACCGCCAAAGTGGCGTTGGCACCCAGGCGACTCTTGTTCTCTGTACCGTCCAGGTCGATCAGGTTTTGATCCAGAAACACCTGCTCTTGCGCATCCAGACCCAAAATTGCTTCGGAAATCTCGGTGTTGATGTTTTCAACCGCGCGCAACACGCCTTTGCCCAAATAACGGGACTTGTCACCGTCACGCAGTTCAACGGCTTCGCGAGTACCTGTGGACGCACCAGAGGGCACGGCCGCACGACCCATGGCACCACTTTCCAGCAACACGTCACATTCCACGGTGGGATTGCCGCGAGAATCAATAACCTCACGACCAATCACGTCAACAATTGCGCTCATAGTTTCCTCTTGGATGGATTAAATTCTGTTTTGAATACTCGGCCTGTTTATTTCATCAGGTCTGTTTCGGCCAATGGGCCAGACTTCACCAAACGGTCCAGTTCCTGCAAGGTGGCCAACAAGGCTTTCATGCGAGGTAAGGGCCAGGCGTTGGGGCCATCTGACATCGCTTTGGCGGGGTCAGGGTGACTTTCCATAAACAAACCTGCCACGCCCACTGCAACAGCGGCGCGCGCCAACACGGGCACGAATTCACGTTGGCCACCACTGGCCGTGCCCTGCCCGCCCGGTAACTGCACACTGTGCGTGGCATCAAACACCACTGGACAACCGGTGTTGCGCATGATGGCCAAGCTGCGCATGTCGGAAACCAGGTTGTTGTAACCAAAGCTTACACCTCGCTCACACACCATGATGTTCTTGCCATCACCGCCGGCTTCAATAGCGGCAGTTCGGGCTTTGTCCACCACGTTGACCATGTCGCCGGGAGCCAAAAACTGGCCTTTCTTGATGTTCACTGGCTTGCCACAAGTGGCCACAGCCTCAATGAAGTCAGTTTGACGACACAAAAACGCAGGGGTTTGCAACACATCCACCACGCTGGCCACTGCCGTGATTTCTTCAATCGCGTGTACATCGGTCAGAATGTTGACGTTCAGCGTTTTCTTTACATTGGCCAGAATATCCAGCCCTTTGTCCATACCCAACCCGCGGAAACTTTTGCCCGAACTGCGGTTGGCTTTGTCGTACGAGCTTTTGTAAATAAAAGGCACACCCAGCGACTCGCAGATTTCCTTGAGCTGGCCTGCCGTGTCCATGGCCATTTGTTCACTTTCAATCACGCATGGGCCAGCGATCAGGAAAAATGGTTTGTCCAAACCCACTTCAAAATTGCATAGTTTCATCAGGTGTCCTCCTGTTGGGTCCAGCTTATAACGCTTTGGCCAATTTGTGGGCCAAAGCAGCCTTCACGTAGGCCAAAAACAAGGGGTGGCTGTCTCGTGGGGTGCTGGTGAATTCGGGGTGAAACTGCACGCCGAAAAACCAAGGGTGATCTGGCAATTCCATGATTTCCGGCAAATTTTCAGTCGGCGTACGGGCAGAAATACGCAGGCCGGCCTCTTCAAGTTGAGGCACATAGTTATTGTTCACCTCATAACGGTGACGATGGCGCTCATTCACCTCGGGACCATAGATGGATTCAGCCAAAGTGCCAGGCTTGATAGGGCAGCGCTGCGAGCCCAGGCGCATGGTGCCGCCCAAATCGCTTTGGTCGGATCGAAGCTCGACTTTCCCTGTGCTGTCTTTCCACTCGGTGATCAGGGCCACCACTGGCGTATCGGCCAGGCTGTCAAATTCGGTCGAGTTGGCTTTGGGCAACCCCGCGCAATGTCGCGCAAATTCAATCACGGCCAACTGCATGCCCAAACAAATGCCCAAGTAAGGCACCTTGTTTTCTCGGGCATATTGAATTGCTTTGATTTTGCCTTCCGTGCCGCGCTTGCCAAAACCACCGGGCACCAAAATGGCATCCAGTTTCTTCAAACTTTCAGTACCGTGGGCTTCAATTTCCTCGGAGTCGATGTAATTGATGTTCACCTTGGTTCGTGTGTGCAACCCGGCATGATTCAACGCTTCGATCAGGGATTTATACGACTCGGTCAAATCGACGTACTTGCCCACCATGCCAATGGTGATGTTTTGCTCGGGATTTTCCTGCGCATGTACAATTTCAGCCCACTTCGACAAATCTGCGCGAGGCGCTTCAATGTTCAGCTTTTCCAGCACAATGTCATCAAGCTTTTGGGCTTCCAGCATGGCTGGAATTTTGTAAATGGTGTCAGCGTCCCAAACGGAAATAACAGCTTCCAGTTGCACATTCGAGAACATGGAAATCTTGGCGCGCTCGTCATCGGGAATACGGCGATCAGCGCGACACAGCAAGGCATCGGGATAAATACCGATTTCGCGTAGCTTTTGTACACTGTGTTGGGTAGGCTTGGTTTTCAGTTCACCGGCAGAAGCAATAAATGGCACCAATGTGAGGTGCACAAAACACGCACTGTTGCGGCCCAGGCGCAGGCTCATCTGGCGAACAGCTTCAAGGAATGGCAAAGACTCAATGTCACCTACGGTGCCGCCAATTTCAACAATGGCCACATCGGTTTCACCGCCCCAGGCTGCGCGCGCACCTTTCTCAATAAAAGCTTGAATTTCATTGGTAATGTGGGGAATCACCTGAACGGTTTTGCCAAGGTATTCGCCGCGACGCTCTTTGCGCAGCACAGATTCATAAATCTGGCCGGTGGTGAAGTTGTTTGACTTCTTCATTTTCGTGGAAATGAAGCGCTCGTAGTGCCCCAAGTCCAGATCAGTTTCGGCGCCGTCTTCGGTGACAAACACCTCGCCGTGCTGGAATGGGCTCATGGTGCCGGGGTCCACGTTGATGTACGGGTCCAGTTTGAGCATGGTGACTTTCAGACCGCGACTTTCAAGAATCGCGGCCAAAGATGCTGCGGCAATACCTTTGCCAAGGGACGAGACAACCCCGCCGGTAACGAATACATATTTGGTCATAGTGCCAGGCGGCGCTCTGTTCGGCGCTCAGTAGGGCGCACAATTGAGCGAATTGTGCGCTGTTTGAAAGCAGAATTATAACCTGAGCGCGCTTGGTCCATGCCAGTGATCTTAACTAAACTTCAGTTCGCACCCTGTTTTTTCTTGGAGTTCTTCTCTAGACACGCCCGGTGCAATCTCAAGCACCTGGAGGCCTTCCAAGCCCACATCCATCACCGCAAGGTCAGTGATAATGCGATTGACCACACCTTTGCCTGTCAACGGCAAGGTGCATTCCGGCAGAATTTTAAGGTCGGTGGTGCCGTCTTTCTTGCGGGCCACATGCTCCATCAACACCACAACACGGGAAACACCAGCCACCAAATCCATGGCACCACCCATGCCTTTCACCAACTTGCCAGGAATCATCCAGTTGGCCAAGTCGCCCTTTTGGCTCACCTGCATGGCACCCAAAATGGCCAAGTTAATGTGCCCGCCGCGAATCATTGCGAAAGACTCCGAGCTGGAAAAGAATGCCGACCCATCCAGTGTAGTCACGGTTTGCTTGCCCGCATTGATCAAATCCGCATCCACCTGCGCCTCGGTCGGGAATGGGCCAATACCCAACAATCCGTTTTCACTTTGCAGCATCACATCCATGCCGTCAGGAATGTGGTTACTGACCAGGGTGGGCAATCCAATACCCAAATTTACATAAAAACCGTCTTGCAATTCACGCGCTGCGCGTGCTGCCATTTCATCGTGATTCCATGCCATTTGTTGTTCTCCTTATTGTGCTGTGGTCGCCAGGGTACGTTTCTCAATCCGCTTTTCAGGATTGGCATTCAACACCACACGCTGCACGTAAATACCGGGGGTATGAATAAAGTTGGGATCGAGCGCGCCCACCTCCACAATTTCCTCAACCTCAACCACAGTGAATTTTGAAGCTGCAGCACATTCAGGATTGAAATTGCGCGCGGTAAGGCGATAAATAAGGTTGCCCGAAGTGTCTGCCTTCCAGGCTTTTACCAATGAAATATCCGCCTTCAGACTGTGTTCCAACACATAGTTTTCCCCATTGATCACTCGGGTTTCCTTACCCTCGGCAATCACAGTTCCAAAACCAGTTTTGGTGAAGAACGCGGGAATACCAGCACCACCAGCGCGCAGCTTTTCGGCCAAAGTGCCCTGCGGCGTGAATTCCAGTTCCAGTTCACCACTGAGGTACTGGCGCTCAAATTCCTTGTTCTCGCCAACATACGACGAAATCATTTTGCGAACCTGCCTGGTTTCCAGCAGACGCCCCAAACCGAAACCGTCCACACCTGCGTTGTTTGAGATCACCGTGAGGTTTTTTGCACCAGATGCACGAACCGCGTCAATCAGCGCCTCTGGAATGCCACAGAGGCCAAAACCACCCACAGCAAGCGTCATCCCGTCTTTGATCTTGTCCGCCAAAGCCTCTGTGGCACTGGCTGATACTTTATTCATCCCCATTTTTATTCCTCATGCTTTGAATTTGTGCCGTTAGTTTAACGTTTAAGCGCTTACAAACTTCTTGCTGCAACGCACAAAATCAAGTTTCTCAGACTAGAGATCAAAGTCAACTATTTTTTCCCGATATGCAATAAGCTTTCGGCTTAAAATCAAAGCTGCATCTAGCTGTAGCACCCGCGACAAATTTTAAGGAGACGCACCCAATGTCGGCTGTCGAAAGAGACATGATGGAATACGACGTAGTGGTAGTTGGCGGAGGCCCTGCTGGCCTGTCAACAGCCATTCGCCTGAAACAAGTGGCCGCAGAAAAAGGCCAGGAAATCAATGTGTGCGTTTTGGAGAAAGGCTCTGAGGTTGGCGCCCATATTTTGTCAGGCGCAGTCATGGACCCACGCGCAATCACCGAACTTTTTCCCGACTGGAAAGAACGAGGAGCGCCGCTGAACACAGAGGTTACCGAAGACCAGTTTTTATTCCTCACTGAAACGTCTGCCAAGAAAGTACCCAACGCGCTGTTGCCGGAATGTTTCCAGAACCATGGTAATTATGTAATCAGCCTGGCCAACGTTGTGCGCTGGCTTGGCGAACAGGCGGAGGCTTTGGGCGTAGAAGTATTTCCTGGGTTTGCAGGTGCGGAAATTCTGTACGATGACAAAGGTGCCGTAAAAGGCGTGCAAACCGGCGACATGGGCATTGGCAAAGACGGGGAACACACCCACGCTTACCAACCCGGCATGGAACTGCATGCCAAATACACCGTGTTTGCTGAAGGTGTACGCGGCCATTTGGGCAAACGCGTCATTGAGAAATTTAATCTGAACGAAGGCCGCGATCCACAGGTGTATGGTATCGGCTTAAAAGAACTGTGGGAAATCGACCCAGCCAAGCACAAGCCAGGTTTGGTGATTCACTCCGGTGGCTGGCCTCTCGATTCAAGCACCTACGGTGGTTCATTCCTTTACCACCTGGAAAATAACCAGGTTGCAGTGGGTTTTGTGGTGGGCCTGGCCTACGAGAATCCCTATCTGTCTCCATTTGAAGAATTTCAGCGCTACAAAACACACCCTGAAATTCGCAAGTACTTTGAAGGTGGGAAGCGCATCTCCTACGGCGCACGCGCCATTGCGGCAGGCGGCCTGATGAGCCTTCCAAAACTGGTATTTCCAGGCGGCGCGCTTGTGGGTTGTGATGCTGGCTTTTTGAATGCCTCGCGAATCAAAGGTTCTCACGCCGCGATCAAGAGTGGCATGCTGTGCGCCGATGCGATCGCAGACGCCCTGGCACAAGACCGCGCTGGCGACGAGCTGGAAGCCTATCCAAAGGCCTTCCACGACTCTTGGCTGTTTGATGAACTGTACCGCGCGCGCAACTTCAAACAGTGGATGAGCAAAGGTTTGTACACCGGCACCATGATGGTGGGTATCGAGCAAAAGCTGTTTAAGGGCAAGGTACCCTGGACACTGCATCACAAGCACGCAGACCATGAATGCCTGCGTCCTGCCTCTGAGTTTCAGCCGATCAACTACCCGAAACCTGACGGGAAAATCACGTTTGATCGTTTGAGCTCCGTGTTCATTTCCAACACAAACCACGAAGAAAACCAGCCTGCACACCTGACATTGAAAAATGCAGATGTGCCGGTGGCGACAAACCTGACCACCTATGCTGGTCCGGAACAGCGCTATTGCCCAGCCGGTGTGTACGAGTATGTTAAAAAAGAAGATGGCAAAGACCAATTGCAGATTAACGCGCAAAACTGCGTACACTGCAAAACCTGCGACATCAAAGATCCCACACAAAACATTGTGTGGGTAACACCGGAAGGTGGTGGCGGCCCCAACTACCCCAATATGTAATTGTGCAAACCAAACAAAAACGCCGACTTGAAGTCGGCGTTTTTGTTGATAACACACAGGCCTCAAAAACAAAGATCATGAGGGCAAATCGGTTGTGGTTTCGCCCAACAAAGTCGAGTTCTCATTCGCATCAATCTCGAAAGTGTATTCCCCTTTGAGCAAATCAGTCACATAAGCAAATCTGCCAATGACTGTGACACCTTCTAGCGTCAGCTCGTAGTAACAAGCTGCTGTTTGCCCACACCCTTGCTCAAACAACCTGCGACTGGTTTCCTCATCAATCCAGTCCACCGAATACTTCTGGTCGTCAATATAAACCGTGACTGGTTTCCATTCCGTTTCGCAGAAATTCTCGACCACCTGAGCTCCAGCTGACTTGTAAACCAGTTCGCAATCGGTTTTCGCGAGAAACTGCAGTTTACGGGTTGTGGCTTCAGGCGAATTTGTACATGCCGCGAGTACAAATGCAGCAGGAATGATGACTCCAATCAGCAAACGTTTCATAACTGGCTTTCCTTGAAAGGACGTTTACTTTGAACGCAACAGTATCGCTGCGGGAGTACAGACAAAACAGAGGGAGAAAACCTGAAATCAGCCTTTTGGAGAACGCCACAGGAAGCGGTACACAAACCCGGGGAAAGCAAATACCAAGAATAGACACACAGTTAGTGCGTAAAACTCCCAACGCTGGGGAGTTACCTGGCTTAAGCTACCCTCGATAGCGAAGCCAATCAAACCCACAATGAAGTAACCGGCGATGACTTCAAGCACTCGAGTCCAGCCGCCCTTTTTAGCCACAGGCAGAACGCCCATGATGCGGTTGCTTACAAAAGGCAGGTTCGCAAACAGCAAGGCCAAGCCAAACAACAACCAATGCCCAATCGTCTGCGTCAAAACCTACCCCTTGTAAGTATTCAATAAACTAAATTTGTTGACTAATTTGTTAGTTATCCAGCCAGTGTCTGCTGAATTGCAGTCATGCAATACGCCATCAAAGGCGCTGGCAACAAGCCCAGTGCGATCACAGCCAAACCATTCAGACCCAATACAGCGCGAGCATCATTGCCCATCAAGATTTCGGTTTCATCCGCTGGGGCTTCGAAATACATGGTTTTCACGATGCGGATGTAATAGAACGCACCCACCAGGCTGAACATTACGGCATACACAGTCAACCAAACCTGGCCCGTGGCCAGCAGAGCCTTCAACACCGACAGTTTCGCTGCAAAACCCACCATGGGTGGAATTCCCGCCAGCGAGAACATGAGTAACAGCATGATCAAGGCCAACCAAGGCGCGCGCTTGTTCAAGCCCTTCAGGTCGCTAATGTTTTCAACTTCAAAGCCTTTGCGCGACATCACCATGATCACACCAAAGGTGCCCAGTGTGGTCAGCACATAGGTGATGCTGTAGAACATGGCCGAAGAATAAGCCTGCGCGGCATTGCCGGTGTCTTGTCCTGCGCCTTGACCACTGACTCCGGAGAGGAAACCCAGCAACATGAAGCCCATTTGTGCAATGGTCGAATATGCCAGCATGCGTTTCAAACTGGTTTGTGCAATGGCAGTCAGGTTACCAATGGCCAGCGATGCAATCGCCAACACCATCAGCATGTTTTGCCAATCAAAAGCCATCACAAAAAGACCATCCACCAGCAGTCGCATCATCATTGCAAACGCGGCCAGCTTGGGTGCTCCGCTAATCAGCAGTGTGGAAATGGAGGGCGACCCCTGGTACACATCAGGAACCCACATGTGGAACGGCACCACGCCGAGCTTGAACGCCAAACCTGCCACCAAAAATACAATACCGAACACGAATATGATCGATTTTTGACCGGATACCGCAGCGGTTGCAGCGAATGCAATGTCAGAATGATTCAGCGACCCTGTGGCCCCGTAAATCATCGACATGCCGTACAACAGGAAACCTGAAGCCAAGGCGCCCAGAACAAAATACTTCATAGACGCTTCAGTTGCACGCACATTGTCACGCTGCATGGCCACAGCGGCATACAGGCTAAGCGACAGCAATTCAACGCCCAGGTATACCAACAACAGGTTGTTGGCGGAAATCATGATCATCTGACCAAGCAAAGCAAACAACACCAATGCGTGCAGCTCGCCCTTGAACATGTCACGGTCTTTGGCGTAGTTCGCACCCACAATCAAGGTGAATGCGATTGCCAGGGCGGAAAAGCCTTTCAATACCAATGCCATGCTGTCGGCAATGTACATATTGGTGAAAGCCAGTTCAGTGCCAGCGGTGGGTACCTGCGCAAGGCAATACACACCAAGGCCGATACAGAACAACACCACAATGTTGTGCAGCATTGGCAATATGCGGCCCTTGGTCACGCTGTCTGCAATCAGAAACGCACAGGCGAATAGCGCCAGGGCAATTTCAGGAATAGCGAGTGAGAGATTCATCTGATCCACGAACATTCCTCAATTAAAGCTTGGACTGAGCCACATGTTGCAACAGGGCATCAACGGACACCTGCAACACATCAGTAAAGGGTTTGGGGTACAGGCCCATGGCCATGACCAGAATTGCCAATGCACCCAGCATCATGAATTCCCGGGTGTTTACGTCAGTCAATTCCTTCACGTTGTCGTTGGCCACTTCACCAAACACCACGCGCTTGTACATCCACAGGGAATAAGCAGCACCGAAGATCAAGGTAGTCGCGGCCAGCAAGCCGATCCAGAAGTTGTACTTCACTGCACCTAGAATCACCATGAACTCACCCACAAAACCGCTGGTGGCAGGCAAGCCGGCGTTGGCCATGGCGAACAGCAGGAAAAATGCCGCGAACTTCGGCATGGTATTGACCACACCACCGTAGGCGGCAATTTCACGGCTGTGAACACGGTCGTAAAGCACGCCGATACAAATGAACATCGCGCCCGATACGAAGCCATGAGAAATCATCTGGATGATGGCGCCCTGCACTGCCAGGTCCTGAAACATGAAGAAGCCTAAGGTGACAAAACCCATGTGAGCGATTGATGAATACGCCACCAGCTTTTTCATGTCTTTCTGAACCAAAGCCACAACACCGATATACACCACCGCAATAAGCGACAGGGTAATCATGAAGCCGGCTAGTTCGTGGCTCGCATCCGGCGCAATCGGCATGCTAAAACGCAGAAAACCATAGGCGCCCAGCTTCAACATGATTGCTGCCAACACCACGGAGCCACCAGTGGGTGCTTCCACGTGCGCATCTGGCAACCAGGTGTGTACCGGCCACATTGGTACTTTCACGGCAAAAGCCATGAGGAAAGCCAGGAAAATCAGGATTTGCTCGGTCATGTCCAGCGGCAGTTTGTGCCACGCCGCGATTTCGAAAGTACCTGATTGAAACTGTAGATAAATAATCGCGACCAACGTGAGCAACGAACCCAGCAGCGTGTACAAGAAAAACTTGAAAGCTGCATAAATGCGGTTTGGGCCACCCCACACACCCACGATGATGTACATCGGGATCAGCGTTGCTTCGAAGAACACGTAAAACAGCAAACCATCTGTCGCCGTGAATACGCCCACCATCAAACCTGACAAAATCAAGAATGCGGCCATGTATTGCGCAACTTTCTCGGTGATGACTTCCCAAGCCGCGACCACCACGAAAACAGTGATCAAGGCAGTCAAAATAACAAACCAGACAGACAAGCCATCAACACCCAAGCCGTAAGACGCGCCGAAGGCCTCGATCCAGGGCAGTTTCTCAACAAACTGCAGTTGGGCTGTGCTGGTGTCAAAACCAAAATACAAAGGCAGGGTCACGACAAAACTGATCAGTGCAGCAATCAGGGACGCACCCCGAACTGCACCTGCGTTCTTGTCATTGCCCAGGGCCATGATCAAGACACCAAAGGCGATTGGCAGCCAGATCGCCAAACTCAGATAAGGAATATTGTTAGACATTGATATTTTCCAATCGTAAGAACCGAGGTTCCGCCCTGTTTATTTGAGTGTGATGAAAGTAATGATCATGGCCAAAACGCCGAGGATCATCGCGAACGCATAGTGGTAAATAAAACCGCTTTGCGCAAATCGAACCACACCCGAGATCAAACCCACCAGTTTGGCGCTGCCATTGACCAACAAACCATCGATCAACATGCGGTCGCCAAACTTCCAAAGTGCTTCACCCAAGCCGCGTGCGCCGCCTGCAAAAACCACTTCATTGAATTTGTCCATGTAGTACTTGTTGTCCAGCAATGTGTGCACTGGCTTCAATGCTTTCATGAAGGCCGCCGGAATGGCAGGCACCCACAGGTAGCACACCGCGGCAGCAACCACACCAGCCAAGGCGAGCCAGAAAGGTGCGGTTTGCAAAGAATGCACACCCATGGCTGCAGCGCCGTGGAAAATGCTGCTAAGACCTGCCATGGCACCGTGTTCAGGATTAATGGTGATCACACCTTCAAAGAAAGTACCGTGCAACATGGGCTCCACTGCAATGTAACCAATGATGACCGATGGAATCGCCAACAGGATCAAAGGCAGCGTTACCACCCAACGGGACTCATGAGGCTGTACCGGTCCGTGGTGCGCGTGGTGATCATCGTCACCATGGTCGTCATGGTGTTGAATATCATGGAAACGCTCTTTGCCATGGAACACCAGGAAATACATTCGGAAGCTGTAGAAGGCGGTGATAAACACACCAGCCACCACTGCGAAATACGCGAAATCGGCTGCGGGCAGATTGCTGAAATGCACTGCTTCGATGATGCTGTCTTTCGAATAGAAGCCCGAGAAAAACGGTGTACCAATCAGAGCCAGTGATCCCAGCAGTGAGGTAATCCAGGTAATTGGCATGTACTTCCACAGGCCGCCCATGTAGCGGATGTCCTGATTGTGATGCATACCAATGATCACGGAACCCGCGCCAAGGAACAACAAGGCTTTGAAAAACGCGTGGGTCATCAAGTGGAAAATCGCCACAGGATAGGCCGACACACCCAGCGCAACAGTCATATAGCCCAACTGCGACAAGGTTGAATAGGCAACCACGCGTTTGATATCGTTTTGAATGATGCCCAGAAAACCCATGAACAAGGCGGTGATGGAACCGATCACCAACACGAAATTCAAGGCGATATCGCTGAGTTCGAACAGCGGCGACATGCGACTGACCATGAAAATGCCAGCAGTCACCATGGTCGCCGCGTGAATCAGGGCGGAAATCGGTGTTGGACCTTCCATTGAATCGGGCAGCCACACGTGCAAAGGGAATTGGGCTGACTTGCCCATTGCACCGATAAACAGGCAGATACAAGCCACAGCCAACAAAGGCCAATCCGTGCCAGGCATGGTCTGACCCACCAGGCTGTCCGCCTGCGCGAATACTTCGGCGTAATTCATGGAGCCAGTCGCCGCCATGACCAAACCAATGCCCAAAATGAAACCGAAGTCACCAACACGGTTGACCAAAAATGCTTTCAGGTTTGCATAAATCGCGCTTTGCTTTTTGTACCAGAAACCGATCAGCAAGTAAGACACCAGGCCTACCGCTTCCCAGCCGAAAAACAGCTGCAGGAAGTTGTTGCTCATCACGAGCATCAACATGGAAAAGGTAAACAGGGAAATGTAGGAGAAGAAACGCTGATAACCATCGTCTTCTTCCATGTATCCGATGGTGTAAATGTGCACCATCAATGAAACACTGGTCACCACCAGCATCATTGTGGCGGTCAGCGTGTCAATCAGAAAACCCACCTCGAAGACCAAGGTGCCCACAGCGGCCCATTCATACAGGGTGCCATTGAAAGTGTTGCCTTCCATGACATCCATAAACACCATGATGGAGGCAATCAGGGAAATCGCAACACCAGCAATGGTCACTGTGTGCGCACCCGTGCGACCAATCTGCTTGCCGAAGAAACCGGCAAGAATGGCACCGACCAGCGGAGCGAACGGAACGATCAAATACAAGGGATTCATTCGCGCTTACCCCTTCAGCTGGTCGAGGTCTTCGACATTGATTGAATTCATGTTACGGAAAAGGACCACCAAAATTGCCAGGCCAATTGCAGACTCGGCGGCAGCCACTGTGAGAATGAAGAAAACGAATAACTGCCCGGACAAATCGCCCAGGAAGTGAGAAAACGCGACGAAGTTCATGTTCACAGCCAGAAGCATCAGTTCAATGGCCATCAAAATCACGATCAGGTTCTTGCGGTTCAAAAATATGCCGATCACGCTGATCGAAAACAAAATCGCGCCCAGCACGAGGTAATGAGATAAAGAAATCATTGTTGTCTATTCCCGTTCAGGCTTTGGGACCACTGGGGGTCTCGCTTTTTGTTTGTTTGCGGTCAAGATCTGCAGGCATGCTGACCAGCTTCACGCGGTCGGTGGACTTCACACGAACCTGGTCTGAAGGCACCTGACCTTTCGTGTCCTTGCGCTTGCGCAGGGTCAGTGCGATCGCAGCAACCATCGCCACCAGCAAAATCAAGGCAGCCACTTCAAATGGGTACAGGTATTCGGTGTAAAGCAGCTTGCCGAGGGCTTCTGTGTTGTTGGCAGCCTGTTCGGGCGTTTCCAGGTTGGGGTCCCAGAAACCACGCAACAAGACCACTGACATTTGGAAGGCGATCAAGGAGCCAACGATTGCAGCCACTGGCAGATTTTTCCAGAAACCAGCACGTACTTTGTCCATGTTCACATCCACCATCATCACGACGAACAGGAACAGCACCATCACCGCACCCACATAAACCAGCACCAGAGAAATGGCCAGGAACTCGGCCTCCAGCAACATCCACAGGGCAGATGCAGAGAAAAACGAAAGGACCAGGTACAAAGCTGCATGTACAGCATTGCTGGCGGTGATTACGCGCACCGCTGCAAATACCAAAATGGCGGCGAACACATAAAAGAAACCGGTTATTGCATCCATTGCATTTAGTCTTCTAAGTTTTGTATCGAGTTAACGGTAGGCCGCATCGGCTTCGCGGTTGGCTGCAATTTCAGCCTCATAACGATCGCCCACAGCCAGCAGCATTTCTTTGGTGAAATACAAATCACCGCGCTTCTCACCGTGATATTCGTGAATATGTGTTTCTACAATTGAATCCACCGGGCACGATTCTTCACAGAAACCGCAAAAAATACACTTGGTCAAATCAATGTCGTAACGGCTGGTACGGCGTGTGCCGTCTTCGCGCTGTTCCGATTCAATCGTAATTGCCATAGCCGGGCATACTGCTTCACACAATTTGCATGCAATGCAGCGCTCTTCGCCATTTTCATAGCGACGCAAGGCGTGCAATCCACGAAAACGTGGCGACATCGGTGTTTTCTCCATCGGGTAAAGCACCGTGATGGGTTGAGTGAACATATAACCCATGGTGAGCGCCATGCCTTTCAGCATCTCGCGCAGCAACAGACTGTTCAAAAATTCTTTAACAACTTGAAACATGGTTCGCTCTCAATTAATTCCAGATGTTCCAGGGAGTCTGCATCCAGGCAGCAACCACCACCAGCCAAACCAGTGTCAACGGAATGAACACCTTCCAGCCCAGACGCATGATCTGGTCATAGCGGTAACGCGGGAATGATGCACGGAACCAGATGAACATCGACACCAGCAAGAAGGTTTTAATACCCAGCCAGATCCAGCCTGGAATGAAACTCAGGAATGCGACTGGCGCGTCCCAACCACCGAAGAACATGATCGCAGCCAAACAGGACAGCAAAATCATGTTGGCGTATTCGGCCAGGAAGAAAATGGCAAAGGTCATGCCGGAATATTCCACCATGTGGCCCGCCACAATTTCGGATTCCCCTTCAACCACGTCAAAGGGGTGGCGGTTGGTTTCAGCCACCGCAGAGATCATGTAGATCACCAGCAAGGGCAACAAAGGCAACCAGTTCCAGGACAGGAAGTTCAAGCCCATATCGGCGAACTGACCGGTGGTTTGAGTCATCACGATGTCAGTCATGTTCAGGCTGCCCGCCACCAGCAATACGGTGACCAGCACAAAACCAATCGCCAATTCATAGGACACCATTTGCGCAGAAGCACGCATGGCGGCCAGGAAGGCGTACTTGGAGTTGGATGCCCAGCCTGCAATGATCACGCCATACACCTCAAGCGATGTAATGGCCATGAGGTAAAGCAAACCAGCATTCACATTGGCCAAAACGGTTTCTGGCCCAAACGGGATGACTGCCCATGCCGCCAAGGCCGGCATGATGGTCATGATCGGCGCGATGATGAACAAGCCTTTGTTGGCGTTCATCGGCACGATGATTTCCTTGAACATCATCTTGACCGCGTCGGCGATCGGCTGAAGCAAACCCATTGGGCCCACATAACTTGGACCCATGCGAATGTGCATGCGGCCAATCATTTTGCGTTCCCAATAGGTCAGATAAGCGACGCAACCCAGCAACGGCAAGGTGATAGTCAAAATCTTGATCAGAGTCCAAACGGGCACCCAGGCTGGTCCGAGTAAATCAGAACCAAAGGTCGTGATCATGTCGATGGGTGAACTCATGCCTGCACCTCGCTGGCCACCACTGCCTCGACCGTAACACCCCCAAACACAGTGCGCAGGCTTTGCGAATCCACACGCCCCATTGGCACCAGCACTGTGTTGTCAGCAATTGTTTTATTCACTAGAACCGCAGCCCGCAACGTGCCGCCCTCAGAGTCTGTCAATTGAATTTTGTCACCAGACTTGACACCCAATAACCCGGCTGTTTGCGCACTGATTTGTGCAAGTGCCGGTTTGGCAGCCTTGGTTTTGCGCAGCGAGTCGGCACGACGAACCAATGCATCGGTGTCGTAAATTGGCGCAAAAGCAGCCAATTCAAGGTTTCCACTTAGAGCCACTCCGGCCACCGTTTGTTCAGGAATCGTATTGCTCAGCGAAGCAGCAAGATTGGCAGGCAAGAATGCTTTCAATACTTCTTCAGAACTGTTGAACTCAAAACCTTCCAGGCCCAGCAAATTGCCCAACACTCGCAACACCTTCCAGCCTGGGCGTGTTTCACCCAGAGGGCGAACCGCCGCTTTGAATGTTTGAGCAGTGCCTGCGATGTTGATGAAAGTGCCCGAGGTTTCAGTGCTGGGCGCAATGGGCAACAACACATCCGCATACTGCTTGGCATTGCCCACAAACGCACTGGCTTGTACCACAAATTCCGCATCGATCAGACCGCGCACAATCTTCTGTCCCTGCACGCTGTCCAAGTCTGGTTCAGCACCAAAAACAATGGCTGCTTTGGCCTTGCCATCCAGCATGGTTTGAGCATTTTTGCCACCATGGGCGCTGGCTTGAATGCCTGCCACGAAAGACCCGACCCAATTGGCACCATCGCCCAGGAAGCCCAATGTGGCACCTGTTGATTTGGCCAACTCGACCGCCTTGGCCAACACTTGGCCTGCAAATGGGCTCATCAACACCTGTTGGCCGATCAACACAAACTTGCCACCTTCAGGCGCGCTTAGTGCGTTGGCCACAGCATCGTGATTCAAAGTATCAGCCCACTTCGAAGGAGCAGCCTTCAGCCACACGGCTTTTGGCATCAATGGATCCAATCCACCCGCATTCACCAGCACCACACGGGCGCCCTGCTTTGCAGCTTGGCGAATACGCTGGGTCAGCAAAGGCTGATCATTGCGGGGGTCAGCACCCACTACAACGATGGATTCCGCATCTGCCAACTGTTGAATTGAGGTACCCAACCAAGGCTTGGCACCGACCAGGTTCAAGTTTGCACTGTGCCGCAAGCCTGCATCAATGCTTGTTGAACCAAGGCCTGTCATCAAGGCTTTGGCCAAGGCCATTTCCTCGAAGCTGCTGTTCGGTGAAACCAACATCGCAATGCTGTTCAGGTCCGTCGATTCCCGGCGGGCTTTCTTCAAACCTTCAAACGCCACATTCAGCGCGGTTTGCCAGTCAGTTGTTACCCACTGACCGTTCTTCTTGATCATCGGTTCAGTCAGACGATCAGTTGCCAGCAAGCCTTCGTAACTAAAACGGTCACGGTCCGAAATCCAGCACTCGTTCACACTGTCATTTTCTTGCGGAACAATGCGCATGACTTTGTCGGCTTTGACCTGAACCACCACGTTAGAACCCAGACTGTCATGGGCGGCAACTGACTTGCGACGCGCCATTTCCCAAGTGCGGGCGTTGTAACGGAAAGGCTTGGATGTGAGTGCGCCCACGGGACACAGATCAATCATGTTGCCCGACAATTCTGAATCCACAGAATTGCCCACAAAGCTCAGAATTTCTGAATGTTCACCACGATTGGCCATGCCCAGTTCCATGACGCCTGCCACTTCCTGGCCAAAACGCACGCAACGTGTACAGTGAATGCAACGGCTCATTTCCTGCGCGGAAACCAGCGGGCCGATGTCTTTGTAAAATACAACGCGCTTTTCTTCCTGATAGCGCGAAGACACGCCACCGTAACCCACTGCGATGTCCTGCAACTGACACTCGCCACCTTGGTCGCAAATCGGGCAATCAAGCGGGTGATTAATCAGCAAAAATTCCATGACGCTTTTTTGGGCGTTCACGGCTTTTTCGCTTTTGGTGCGAACAATCATGCCGGGCGACACAGGTGTAGCGCAAGCGGGCAAAGGCTTGGGCGCTTTTTCTACATCGACCAGACACATGCGGCAGTTGGCCGCAATCGACAATTTTTTGTGATAGCAAAAGTGAGGCACATAGCTGCCTGCCTTCTCAGCGGCGTCCATGAGCATGCTGCCCTCGGCCACTTCAACTTTTACACCATCAATCTCTAGTTCAACCATTTGTATCTACCCGCAGGGAATCAAACGTAAGCCGGCACAATGCACGACTTGTGTGTGATGTGATGCTCAAATTCTTCATGGAAATGTTTCAGGAAAGCACGAACTGGCATGGCAGCAGCATCGCCCAACGCACAAATGGTGCGACCCTGAATGTTGTCGGCAATCGAGTTCAACATGTCCAGGTCTTCAGGGCGACCTTCTCCGTGTTCAATGCGGTTGATGATTCGGTACAACCAACCTGTGCCTTCACGGCAAGGCGTACATTGGCCACAGCTTTCTTCGTAATAAAAATAAGAAAGGCGCAACAGGCTTTTCACCATGCAGCGTGTTTCGTCCATCACGATGACCGCACCTGAACCCAACATAGAGCCCGCTTTTGCGATGGAGTCGTAGTCCATGTCGGTGGCCATCATCACGTCACCGGGCAACACGGGCATGGACGAACCACCCGGAATCACAGCCTTGATCTTGCGGCCACCCTTCATGCCACCAGCCATTTCAAGCAAGGTTGCAAAGGGTGTTCCCAGGGGAATTTCATAGTTGCCGGGCTTTTCAACATCGCCGGAAATCGAGAAAATCTTCGTGCCGCCGTTGTTAGGCTTACCCAGCTCGAGAAACCAGTCGCCGCCATTCTGAATAATGAACGGCACCGCAGCGAATGTTTCTGTGTTGTTAATGGTGGTGGGCTTGCCGTAAATGCCGTAGGAAGCCGGAAACGGTGGCTTGAAACGAGGTTGGCCCTTTTTGCCTTCGATAGACTCAATCAGCGCGGTTTCTTCACCGCAAATGTAAGCGCCATAACCCTGGTGTGCATGCAGCTGGAAGCTGAACTTCGAACCCATGATGTTATCGCCCAGGTACCCAGCAGCGCGAGCCTGTTCCAGTGCTTCTTCAAAGCGTTCGTAGGTTTCCCAGATCTCGCCGTGAATGTAGTTGTAACCCACGGAAATGCCCATGGCGTATGCGGCGATCGCCATGCCTTCGATGACTGAGTGCGGGTTGTAACGCAAAATGTCGCGGTCTTTAAATGTGCCTGGCTCACCTTCATCCGAGTTACAGGCCAAATACTTTTGACCCGGAAACTGGCGGGGCATGAAGCTCCATTTCAGGCCGGTTGGAAAACCTGCGCCTCCACGACCGCGCAACGCAGACTTCTTCACTTCTGCAATGACGTCTTCTTGAGAAATTCCCTCTGTCAGGATTTTGCGCAGCGCCTTGTAACCACCACGTGCTTCGTAACCTTTCAGGTCCCAGTTGCTGCCATCGAGACCAGCCAAAATTACCGGGTTAATGTGTCGTCCGTGCAAACAAGTCATGACTTCAACTCCTCTACCAGCGCATCGATTTTCTCGTTGCTCATAAAACTGCACATGCGGTGGTTGTTCACCAACATCACTGGGGAATCGCCGCAAGCGCCCATGCACTCACCTTCTTTCAGGGTGAACAGGCCGTCTTTGGTGGTTTCGTTGTAATCAATACCCAGTTTTTTCTTCAAGTATTCGGCTGCATCGGTACCGCCGGACAATGCACATGGCAAGTTCGTACACACAACAATCTTCGACTTGCCCACTTTTTTGGTGTCGTACATGTTGTAGAACGTGGCCACTTCATACGCCGCAATCGGTGGAATTTCCAGGTATTCGGCAACTGCCTCGATTGCATCAGTGGGCAACCAGCCAAGTTCCACCTGGGCAATGCGCAAGCCCGCCATGACCGCCGAAATTTTTTGGTCAGCCGGGTATTTGGTCAGTTCTTTGTCTATCAAACGATAGGCGTTTTCGCTCAACTTCATGATTCAATTCAATCCTTAGCGATCAATTTCACCGAACACGATGTCTTGGGTACCGATGATGGTAACCACGTCAGCCAGCATGTGACCACGAGACATTTCGTCCAATCCTTGCAGGTGCGCAAAACCAGGCGCACGAATTTTCAAGCGATAGGGTTTGTTTGCGCCATCTGCGACCAAGTAAATACCAAACTCACCCTTGGGGTGCTCAACCGCTGCATAGGATTCACCCTCGGGCACGTGCATACCTTCGGTGAACAGCTTGAAGTGGTGGATCAGTTCTTCCATGTTGGTCTTCATGTCCACGCGCTTGGGTGGCGACACCTTGTGGTTGTCGCTCATTACGGGGCCAGGGTTGACACGCAACCAATCGATACACTGCTTGATAATTTTGTTCGACTGGCGCATTTCTTCAACGCGCACCAAATAGCGGTCGTAGCAATCGCCGTTCTTGCCCACAGGTATGTCGAAATCCAGACGGTCATACACTTCGTAAGGTTGCTTCTTGCGCAAGTCCCAGGCAATGCCCGAGCCTCGCAACATGGGACCGGTAAATCCCATGGACAAAGCGCGTTCAGGTGAAACTACACCCACGCCGACCAAACGCTGCTTCCAGATTCGGTTATCCGTCAGCAGGGTTTCGTATTCATCCACGTACTTCGGGAAACGCTGGGTGAAGTCATCCAGAAAATCAAGCAACGAACCTTGACGATTCTTGTTTAGTGCATCCACTTTTTTAGCTGAACGAACCTTGGAAGGTTTGTACTGGGGCATGCGGTCCGGAAGGTCGCGATACACGCCACCGGGGCGGAAATATGCGGCGTGCAAACGTGCACCTGACACTGCCTCGTAGCAGTCCATCAAATCCTCACGTTCGCGGAAAGCGTACAGAAACACCGCCATCGCACCCACATCAAGACCGTGAGCACCCAGCCACAGCAGGTGGTTCAGAATGCGGGTGATTTCGTCGAACATCACGCGAATGTATTGCGCGCGAACAGGTACTTCGATGTTCAAGAGCTTTTCAATGGCCATGCAGTAAGCATGCTCGTTGCACATCATGGACACGTAATCAAGGCGGTCCATGTACGGCAGCGATTGAATGAATGTTTTGTGCTCAGCCAGTTTCTCAGTGCCACGGTGCAGCAAACCGATGTGTGGGTCGGCACGTTGCACCACTTCACCATCCAGTTCAAGCACCAAGCGCAACACACCGTGTGCGGCGGGGTGCTGGGGACCAAAGTTCAGGGTGTAGTTTTTAATTTCAGCCATGATTATTTCGCTCCACCATATTGAGGTTCGCGAATGATGCGAGGTGTAATTTCACGCGGCTCAATGGTGACGGGTTGGTACACGACACGGCCCAACTCTGGGTCGTATCGCATTTCAACATGACCAGACAAGGGGAAGTCTTTGCGGAACGGATGGCCCACAAAACCATAGTCGGTCAAAATGCGACGCAAGTCGGGGTGCCCCTCGAACACAATGCCGTACAAATCGAACGCCTCGCGCTCATACCAGTTGGCAGAAGACCAAACGTCGATTACCGAGGCAACAGTGGGCAGATCGTCGTCAGGACAGCACACCTTCAGACGCACACGCGTGTTTTTGGACACTGACAACAACTGACACACCACCCAGAAACGCTGGGATTCATTCAATTCATTGCCATACTCACTGCGGTCAAGGCCACACAGGTCGATCAGCTGTTCAAACTGCAGGTTCTCATGGTCGCGCAGTATCGTGCACGATTCAAAATAGGAATCTGCTTTCACCGTCAGGTTCACTTCACCGAAGGCCACTTTGCATTCAACAATACGATCACCGAGCGCGGCGGCAAGGTCGGCGCTTAACTTTTCCAGGCTCAAAGTTTGGTTCTGTGTCATGAATAGAACCCCTTATCGCGCAATGGTGGAAGTTGTTTTGATCTTGTTCTGCAACTGGAGCAGACCGTACATGAGCGCTTCCGCTGTGGGTGGGCAGCCAGGCACGTACACATCAACGGGTACGATGCGATCACAACCCCGAACCACCGAATACGAATAGTGATAGTAACCACCACCATTGGCACAAGAGCCCATGGATAGGACCCAGCGCGGCTCGGCCATTTGGTCGTATACCTTGCGCAAAGCCGGTGCCATTTTGTTGCACAGCGTGCCTGCAACAATCATGAGGTCGGATTGGCGCGGACTGGGGCGGAAAATAATGCCGAAACGGTCCAGGTCGTAGCGACTGGCACCCGCATGCATCATTTCAACAGCACAACACGCCAAACCAAATGTCATCGGCCAAAGCGAACCTGTGCGACCCCAGTTGATCAACTTGTCAGCCGTGGTGGTGATAAAACCTTCGTTTAAAACGCCGTCAATACCCATTTGCTTACTACCTTCACGAAAGTGGGGCGATCAATTGCCCGTAAATAGCCCTCTTATTCGACAACTTATTCCCAGTCCAGCGCACCGCGGGTCCATTCATAAATGAAGCCCACCACCAGAACACCCAGAAAAATCATCATGGCCCAGAAACCGACTGGACCAATTTCCCGATAGGCCACGGCCCAGGGGAAGAGAAAGGCGATTTCGAGATCGAACAGAATAAAAAGAATGGCAACGAGGTAATAGCGCACATCGAATTGCATGCGTGCATCTTCGAAGGCTTCAAAACCGCACTCGTATGGGGAAAGTTTTTGCCCGTCAGGGCGGTGGGGGGCGAGAACTCGACCGACCAGCATGGCACCACCGCCTACACCGATCCCCACAAGGATGAACAACAACACTGGAAAATAAGACTCTAAATTCACTGTGACTCCCGTGTAAACCCTAATGGCCTTCGATTAGCCCGAAAAAAAGCCGGTCGTTATGTACAAGACCGGCTTTGATTTAAACCTTGGTGCCGACGACGAGACTCGAACTCGTACAGCCTGTGGCCACTACCCCCTCAAGATAGCGTGTCTACCAATTCCACCACGTCGGCATATTGTTGCTGCAACACATTGCTTCGCAACGAATTACTTTGGAATGTCCTGCACGGGCGTTTTTGGCTCAGCCGGCTTGGTCTCCGCAGGGGTTGCCGTTCCCTCTGCTGGAGAAGCCTGAATGGCCTCCATCACACCACCGGATTCCGCTTCGACGCCGGCCCTAGAATAAAAGGCCAAACCCAGTGTGCAAAGCAGAAAGATTGTAGCACAAAAGCCTGTGGCCCGGCTCAAGAAATTCGCCGATCCGGTTGCACCAAACAGGCTGCCGGATGAGCCGCTGCCGAAGGCTGCGCCCATGTCTGCGCCCTTGCCGTGCTGCAGCAAAACAAGAACGATTACGGCGATTGCAGAGATGATCTGCATGACCACCAAGAATGTATTGAAAATGCTCATAAATTATTTAACCTCTCGCGGCGCGTATTATTCCAGAGAAATCATCAGAAGACAAAGCGGCACCACCAATTAGGCCACCATCAATGTCAACTTTTGCAAAAATCTCGCTTGCATTGCCCGGCTTTACACTTCCGCCGTACAAAATTCGGGTGTTCTGAGCCACTTCCGGCCCCAACATGGCATTTAATCGGGCTCGAATCATGGCATGCACCTCTTGAGCCTGTTCGGGACTGGCGGTGACACCAGTGCCAATTGCCCAAACGGGTTCGTAGGCAATCACCAGGTTCCAGGTGCCGCTTTCAACAAACTTTGAACAACGCTCAACAACCGGGTCCAGCTGAGAGGCAATCACTGCCTCAACCTTCCCCGCTTCTCGTTCTGCAAGCGTTTCTCCCACACAAACAATTGGCGTAATACCGCCCTGAATGGCTGCAACCGCCTTCTCGGCCACTGCCACACTGCTTTCGGCGTGGTATTGGCGGCGCTCGGAGTGTCCCACCAGCACCTGCTTCACGCCAAACTCTTTGAGCATGTCCACTGAGACCTCACCAGTGTAAGCACCACCTGGCTTTGCCGACACGTCTTGCGCACCGAAAGTCACACGTTGATCTTCCAATAGCTTGCCGACCTGCGACAGATAAGGAAAAGGACAAAATACGGATACATCAACCTGATCATCAACTTCGGGCAGAAAGCCCAGAATAAGCGCCTCGTTCGAATCGAAGCTGCCATTCATCTTCCAGTTACCAGCCACCAACTTCTTTCTTGAATTTTGTTTGTTTGTCTCGCTCATGTTTGTCCTGATTCCCTTCCTTGATTCTCAATGCAGAGCACAATTTTTCCCAAGGAGTTGCCCGACTCCATCAACAGGTGCGCCTGGGCAACGTCATCAAGTGCGAAAGTGGCTTGAACCAGCGATTTCAGCACTCCAGAGGAAAAACCTTCTCTCAATTCACTTTCAACCTGTCGCGCCAAATCTGCCTTGAACTCGGCAGAACGCGGGCGCAAGGTAGTGCCAGTCAACACCACTTGCTTGGTCATCAACTTTGCCGCATCAATATTTGCAAAACGCCCACCCAAAAGGGCAATTACTATCACCATTCCTTGGGGTTTTGCGCAGCCTAAATCTTTATTCAGGTATTCGCCCGCAACCATGTCGAGAATCAAATCGACACCCTGCTGCTGCGTATCCTGCAATACCAACTGTTCCCAGTCTTGGGTTTTGTACAGGTAGGCTTTCTCCGCCCCCAAACCCAGGCAAAAATCGGCTTTCTCCTGGCTACCAACAGTAACAAGGGTTCGCAACCCGTGTTTCTTGCAAAGCTGGACGGCAGCCGTGCCAATGCCACTGCTGCCCCCATGAATCAATACAGTTTGACCCGCCTTGGCACCACCCTTCATGAACAGGTTTTGCCAAACGGTCATGTACACCTCGGGCAGGCTAGCCGCCTCGGTGAAACTTAAACCTTCCGGTATGTGCATGCATTGCCCTGCAGGCGCGCATGCATATTCCGCGTAACCCCCACCATTGCACAAAGCCATGACGGGGCTACCCAACATGCTTTCAGAGACACCTGCACCCACGGCCACAACCACGCCAGACACTTCCAACCCAAGGTTAGGATTGGCATCAGGGGGCGGCGGGTACAGACCCAGGCGTTGAAGAACATCGGGGCGATTTACCCCGGCGGCCTTCACCTGAATAAGCACCTCACCTGGCTTGGGTGACGGCACCGGTAGCTCGATCAACTCAAGCTGATCTACGCCACCGGGGGCTTTCACACCCACTGCCCTCATGCTAACGGGCAGTTGTTGTAAAAGCGCTGTGCTCATCAACCTTCGCTTGAGCCTTCAGATGCTTGCTCAGCAGGCGCTTCAGGAGTCAGCAAGGCTTTCATGGACAAGCGCAAGCGACCTTTTTCATCGGCCTCCAACACCTTAACCTTCACAACCTGGCCTTCTTTCAAGAAATCACCAACCGTGTTCACGCGCTCGTTGGCAATTTGGGAGATGTGCAACAAACCATCCTTGCCTGGCAACACGCTGACAATTGCACCGAAATCGAGCAACTTCAACACGGTGCCTTCATACACAGCGCCAACTTCAACCTCAGCCGTGATGTCTTCAATCAGCTTTTTGGCACGCTCACCAGCATCACCATCAACCGAGGCGATGGTAATAGAACCGTCTTCCTTGATGTCGATGCTTGCACCGGTTTGCTCGGTAATGCCACGAATGGTTGCACCACCTTTGCCGATCACGTCACGGATCTTTTCAGGGTTGATCTTCATGGTGATCATGCGAGGGGCGTAGGCAGACAATTCGCCTACGCTGCCACCTGTGGCCTCTTTCATGATACCCAGAATGTGCATACGGCCTTCACGGGCCTGCGCCAGCGCAACCTGCATGATCTCTTTGGTGATGCCCTGAATCTTGATGTCCATCTGCAGTGCAGTCACACCATTCTCAGTACCGGCAACCTTGAAGTCCATGTCGCCCAGGTGATCTTCATCACCCAGAATGTCTGTGAGTACCGCAAACTTGTTGTCTTCCTTGATCAGGCCCATGGCAATACCGGCCACCAGCTGTTTCAAGGGAACACCTGCGTCCATCAAAGACAATGCACCACCGCACACAGACGCCATAGAGCTTGAACCATTGGATTCAGTGATTTCTGACACCACGCGCATGGTGTATTGGAAATCTTCAGGCGCGGGCAACATCATTTCAACCGCGCGGCGTGCCAAGCGACCATGACCGATTTCACGACGCTTTGGTGCACCCATGCGACCACATTCGCCAGTGGCGTACGGGGGCATGTTGTAATGGAACATGAAGCGGTCGCGATATTCACCGGCAACCGCATCAATCATTTGTTCGTCACGGCCGGTACCCAAGGTGGTAACTACCAAAGCCTGTGTTTCGCCACGTGTGAACAAAGCGGAACCGTGTGCACGTGGCAATACCCCAGTGCGAACAGTAATGGGGCGCACGGTGCGTGTGTCGCGACCATCGATACGTGGTTCACCATTCAAAATTTGGCCACGAACAATTTTGGCTTCGAGACCAAACATGACATCGCCAATATCCGCATTGGTGATTGCTGCACGCTGCTCCTCAGTCAACCTGGAAGGCAATTCAGCGGCTACTTCCGCTGAAATTTCCTTCAAGCGCTGGCTACGTGCCTGCTTTTCAGTCATTTTGTAGGCAGCAGCAAGCTTTTCGCCGGCCAACTCGGTAATGGCCGCAACCAAAGGCTCGTTGGCAGGTGCAGCTTTCCAGTCCCATTCAGGCTTGCCAGCTTTGGCAGTCAGCGCGTGAATGGCATTGATTGCGGTTTGCATTTGTTCGTGACCGAACATGATGCCGCCCAGCATGATTTCTTCGGACAACTCGTGAGCTTCAGACTCAACCATCAGCACCGCAGCTTCGGTACCCGCAACGATCAGGTCCATTTTGCTGTCTTTCAACTGTGTGGCTGTGGGGTTCAGCACGTACTGGTCATTGATATAACCCACACGAGCACCGCCCACAGGGCCATTGAAAGGAATGCCGGCGATGGACAGCGCAGCAGACGCACCCAACATGGCGGGAATGTCTGGATTCACTTCGGGGTTGATCGACATGACAGTCAGAGTTACCTGCACTTCATTGAAGAAGCCTTCAGGGAACAGAGGGCGCAATGGACGATCGATCAAGCGTGCATTCAGGGTTTCTTGCTCAGTACCCTTGCCTTCACGCTTGAAGAAACCACCGGGGATACGGCCGGCAGCATAGAATTTTTCAACGTAATCAACAGTCAATGGGAAAAAATCTTGACCAGGCTTCGCCGACTTGGCGGCCACTACAGTGGCCAATACAACGGTGTCGTCTACAGTAACGATTACAGAGCCACCCGCTTGACGGGCAATTTCACCGGTTTCCAGGGTCACTGTGTGTTGACCGTACTGAAACGTTTCTTTATGAATTTCAAACACTTTGTCTTTTCCTTTTAGTAATCTCGCCGGGCCAATACCCGGATGCGAGAGCCCGTCAGTTTTAAAACACAAATGCCCACAACCGGGGTTGCAGGCATTTGAGTCAAATCAACGGCTTGTAGCAGCGACCAATTACTTGCGTAGACCCAAGCTGCTGATCAGGTTGCGGTAGGCATCTGCGTTTTTGCGCTTGAGGTAATCAAGCAGCTTACGACGACGAGACACCATGCGCAGCAAACCGCGGCGTGAGTGATGGTCTTTGGCGTTGGCCTTGAAGTGATCGGTCAACGAGTTGATTCGGGCTGTCAACAATGCCACTTGAACCTCGGGAGAACCTGTGTCGCCCTTGGCGCGTTGATATTCGGCAAGAATTGCCGCTTTATTGATTTCTGACATCTTTATTACTCCACTTGCGTGAACTTGCAGCCACAATGGCAACCGCAGTTCCGTGTAAAAAGACCACCCCTAATTCAAATTAATTAAAAAGGCGATCACCTGAACCCATTATTGTAGGGGAAAACTGCTGAAAATCAAACCTGTGGATTCAACTTTTCGTGTTTTGACTGCAATTTATTCAAAGCAGACAGATAAGCCTTGGCTGAGGCAACAACAATGTCGGGATCTGCACCCACGCCATTGACGATTCGCCCACCCTTTTGCAGCCGCATCGTAACCTCGCCCTGCGATTCAGTGGTACCCGAGGTAATGCCGTTGACCGAGAACAGCAACAATTCAGCACCGCTTTGCACTTCGGCCTCAATGGCTTTTACCGTGGCGTCCACAGGCCCATTGCCCTGACTTTCAGAGACCACTTCACGGCCATCGATTGAGAACACAACACGCGCTTTGGGGCGCTCACCCGTCTCAGAATGCTGAACCAGAGACACATAACGGTAGTGCTCGGACTCTCCACCTGCGCCGTCACCGGAAACCAGGGCATGAATATCTTCATCAAAAATTTCGGCTTTACGGTCGGCAAGGTCCTTGAAGCGCTGGAAAGTGTCGTTCAACGCCTGCTCGCTTTCCATTTCAATACCCAAGGCTTCCAGGCGCTGCTTGAAGGCATTGCGACCCGACAGCTTGCCCAACACGATTTTATTGGCAGACCACCCCACATCCTCGGCTGTCATGATTTCATAGGTTTGGCGCGCTTTCAGCACACCATCTTGGTGAATACCAGATGCATGGGCAAAGGCGTTGGCCCCTACAATGGCTTTGTTGGGCTGAACCACAAAGCCCGTAATATTGCTGACCAGGCGGCTGGCAGACACAATTTGAGTGGTATCAATACCGACATCCAGATCGAAGAAATCACGACGGGTTTTAACCGCCATCACAATTTCCTCGAGCGAACAGTTGCCTGCGCGTTCGCCCAGTCCGTTGATGGTGCACTCCACCTGCCGCGCACCACCAATGGCCACGCCCGCCAGGGAGTTGGCCACCGCCATACCCAAATCGTTGTGACAGTGAACGGACCACACCGCCTTGTCGCTGTTGGGCGTCAAGGTGCGCAAGTCGCGCATGAACTCTCCATACAAGGAGGGCACGGCATACCCCACAGTGTCGGGAATATTGATTGTTTTGGCGCCGGCCTTGATGACCGCCTCACAAACCTTGGCAAGGAAAGGCAATTCCGAGCGGTAGCCATCTTCAGCGGAAAACTCGACATCGTCGGTGTATTGCAAGGCCAGCTTCACTGCTTTCACGGCCTGCTCCAGAACCTGGTCGGGCGTCATTCGCAGCTTCACCTCCATGTGCAGGGGCGACGTGGCAATGAAGGTGTGAATGCGGCGGCGCTCGGCGGGTGCCAGCGCGTCACCTGCCCGCGTAATGTCTTTGTCGTTTGCACGGGCCAAAGAACACACGGTGGAGTCTTTGATGACCGAGGCAATGGATTTGATGGCTTCGAAATCGCCATTGCTGGAGGCGGCGAAACCGGCCTCTATCACATCAACCTTCAGTTTTTCCAGTTGCTTGGCGATGCGGATTTTTTCTTCGCGAGTCATGGATGCGCCAGGGCTTTGTTCGCCGTCGCGCAGGGTGGTATCGAATATGATGAGGCGGTCTGACATGCTGTTCTCCTGATTATGCTCTAAGGATACAACAATGCAGGCTGGCAGCGGTATTGCAGGGAACCCGACTTAAAAATGTTCGTCCCTTTCGATGTCCAGCCCCTTGAGCCCCTGCCCTTTTACTTTCCGCACCACATACACCACATAACCGGAAAGCCCATACAGTACAAAAACGCCGAACAACACCTTGGGGGGATCTTGAGAAACCAAAGCAAATACCAATGGGATCAAGGCGAGCACAAGGAAGGGAACACTGCGGCGGAAATGGAAATCTTTGCCGCTGAAGAACGGAACATTGGACACCATGGTGATCCCGGCGTAGAAGGTAATACCCCAAGCCAGCCAATCCAGCTCGGCTCCAGCCATTTTGGCGTCGTCCATCACCCAGACAAACCCGGTCACCAAAGCGGCCGCAGCAGGGCTGGGCAAGCCCTGAAACCAGGCTTTGTCCACCACGGCTGCATTGGTATTGAATCGTGCCAGGCGCAAAGCCGCACCAGCCAGGTAAACGAAAGCGGCAACCCAGCCCAGTTTGCCCATTCCGCTGAGTGACCATTCGTAGATAATGAGCGCGGGTGCCGCGCCAAAGGACACCATGTCAGCCAAACTGTCGTACTCGGCACCGAATGCGCTCTGGGTATTGGTCATTCGGGCAACACGACCATCCAGGCTGTCGAGCACCAAGGCGGCAAAAATGGCCACTGCAGCAGTGGTGAACTGCTGACTCATGGCCATCACAATGCCATAAAAACCGCAAAACAAGGCCGCTGTAGTAAACAGGTTCGGTAGCAAATACACGCCCTTGTGGGGTTTTCCAGCCGGACGGGCCGCACCACTCGAAAAAGCCCTTGGAGCACCAAACCGGTTTTTATTGCGCTTGAATCGCATGATCAGGACACCAACTCGGCCAACACTGTTGAGGACGCAGATACCTTGTCACCGATGGCGACTTTGGGTACGGAATCGGTGGGCAAATACACATCCACGCGGGAACCGAAGCGAATGAAACCATAGCGCTGTCCCTTTTCCACGGTCTCGCTTGGTTTGACGTAACAGAGAATTCGGCGGGCGATCAAACCAGCCACCTGCACAGCAGTGACTGTTGCCCCGCTTTCAGTGTGAATAACAATGGCATTGCGCTCGTTTTGGGTGCTGGCCTTGTCCAGATCTGCATTCACAAACAATCCAGGGAAATAATCCACTGATTTGATCTCACCGCCGATCGGAATTCGATTGGAGTGCACATTGAACACATTCATGAATACGGAAATCTTCAGGGCTTCACGCTGGGCATAAGGGTCTTCCACACGCTCTACGGCCACGATGCGCCCGTCGGCTGGTGACACTACCGCGTTCTTCTGGGCAGGAATGTAACGGGGGGGATCACGGAAAAACTGCAATACAAAAATGAACAGAATCCAGGCAAGGACCGACAGGAATGTGAGGCCAAACGACTGGAGTGCAAGCGCCAGGATTGCGACGATTGCCAGGAAAGGCCAACCCTCGCGGGCAATGATGGGATGTGGATAGTTCATGGCTCTTTGTTGAGAATGGTTATGAACCCGATTTTATAAGCCAAAACGACCAAGTGCGATAAGTTTTGTGCGAATTGACCAATAAGAATCAGAATGAGCCCCCTACAACCCCTTCAAACAAGACCACCTTCGAAATTCGGGTACAGGGCAGGTATCTTGACTATTGAACTTTGGCTCGCCCCTAACCACCTATCATCAGCCCCCCACACAACCGCAAATTGCTCATCAAGTATGCCCCCCCACAATTCAATCCACACACCACCCCGAAGCCACACGATTTCGCCGAGCGAACAAACCGTCAACCAAGTAAACCATGGCGTGTTTGGAAGCGCTTTGCTTCGCATTTTCAGCCCGCTTGTTCAATTGGTGAAGTTATTGCTTTCGGGCTTTCCCGGATCGATGGCACAAAGTTTGAAATTGTTAACAGTCCAATCGAGAAATGCGCCTGCGGCAGTGCGCAACACACACAAGAAGGATGAAATCACCGAGAACAACGAGAACGAGGCTGGTTATTTTAGCGCCTGTAGCGACACCAGCTACATAGAGGAGCTCGAACGAAGCTCATCCGGCGAATCGGTATCCACTGCCGATGCGATAGGTTTCAAACTACTTCACTACCAAGCTGCGCTTGAAGTGGTCAACGAAATACTCAAACAAAATTCAAAACCTGATGCCAACATTTCGCTTGAAGAATTCTCCTCGCTAATTGACAGGGCGGCCAGCGCCCTTCGCGAGAAGCAATCGCAGAATATCAGCTTTGACAACACCAGCATCAAGCAAGGCATTGGCGGAAAACACAAGCGGAGCAAGATGACTGATGTTTTCCGGCAATTCAAACGAGAGCAAACGGCGCTGGTTCACGCGGGCACTTGGGGCAGTGGCATCCCGGAGTCGACCCGGCATGTTCACGTACGTACGGCCTTGGCCTCAGTAATCCACGGAAGGTTCCGCAGCCTTGGATTTCGAACAAAAAACATGAGTATTGATGCCTTGGACAAACAGATTTTTGAGCGATACATCGATGTACTTCAGTCGAAAGACTGGAACAACATTTCTGTGTTGCATGATCTGCGTTTTACTGAGCCGCAGAGCAAATTCAAGAATTTGAATTTTTTGACAACCATGACTCCCGCAAAAAACCTGGACAGCGCGCTGACGGAGAGTTATCGACGGGATGGCATCAACGGGGTTTGCAGCTACGCAATTCAAGAAGCACGCCATGCAGTGAACTTGTGGAGAACCAAATTCAGACCATATCCAATTTCAGACACTGACACTGGCCATGTGTTCTCCGGGCTAAGGCATGCCGTGCATGATGCGTATGGCATCAAAATGCCTGATCAGCGAAATGCTGCGAATGATGCACGCGTCAAAGAATTTATTCACGCAAGCTTGCTGGATCACTTGAAGCGGAATGAATTGGACGCCCGCAATATGAACACAGAAGAAGCCATTGAAATCAAGATTGTTTCAGTGAATCTGTTGACTGCCGCTGGCAAAGAAAAAGAGATGATTGAGCAGCAACAGCGTGCATTTGCCAGAGCCAATGGGCAAGAAATGCGGATCCGAATTGCCGATGGACGAGGCCACGAGAAAGAGCTGAAAGTTAAACCAAGTATCTTCACTTTTTGCACACCAGTGAATCATTTGTCGCTGAGCAAAATGGGGAGATTGATCGGTATTTGGCGAACAGCAGACTCAATCAACAAAAAATCACTCAAACACCTGATTGGCTCCATTGAAAAAAACAAACCAATCGGTGGCCTTGCGGGAGACCAACTGCGAAAGTTGAATACCGAACTGGCCAACACGGACCGAGCGAGCCCTGCACAAATCAGCAAACGCAAGGTACTGACTGAAAAAATAAGCCTGATCAAAGAATTGGTAAACCAGGTGCGGGAAATTATGCTCAAAGACTTGCACCACGAGGTTGGCAATGAACCTTACAAATTACCCACACGTCTTTTGGCGCTGAGCAATGAAATTGGCGCTACCCCAGCCTTCAATTGCAAAAGCGGCAAAGACAGGACGGGACAACTTCACGTTGAAATTCGCGACTTGTACGCGCATTTAAACGCAACTGGTGGACTATTGCGTGAAATCAATGCAAAGCGCCAGGGAATCGCCCAGGAAAACTTTCAGAAACTGTTTTTTGCGGGTGGTGATCGTGAAATACAGGCACTCAATACAGGTGTGGCTGGCAGCAAATCCCAACTGCCCTACTACAACAAACTAATGGGTGTGACGCCACAAACTATTGATGAAATCAAAGGCTTGTCGAAATGGGTGGGCACTTGATGAATAACAAAAAAACCCGCGACACTTTCGCACCGCGGGTTTCTGGCACAGCAATCAATCGGTCGATTAGTTCTTGGACTGATCAACCAACTTGTTCTTGCTGATCCAAGGCATCATTGCGCGCAGCTGGGCACCCACGATTTCAATGGGGTGCTGTGCGTTCAAACGGCGACGCGCTGTCATTTCTGGATAGTTGGTTTTGCCTTCCAGAATGAAACGCTTGGCATATTCACCGTTCTGGATATTGGCCAGACATTCCTTCATGGCTGCGCGAGCCTGGTCTGCGATTACACGTTGGCCTGTTACATACTCACCATATTCCGCGTTGTTGGAAATGGAATAGTTCATGTTGGCGATGCCGCCTTCGTACATCAGGTCAACAATCAGCTTCAGCTCGTGCAGGCATTCGAAGTAAGCCATTTCAGGCGCATAACCCGCTTCAACCAAAGTTTCGAAACCAGCTTTTACCAACTCAACCGCACCGCCGCACAACACGGCTTGTTCACCGAACAAATCGGTTTCTGTTTCTTCGCGGAAGTTGGTCTCGATCACGCCACCTTTTGTACCGCCATTCGCTGCAGCATAGGCCAAAGCGATGTCATGCGCGTTGCCGGTTGTGTCTTGGTAAATTGCGATCAGTGAGGGTACACCACCACCTTTCAGGTACTCAGAACGTACGGTGTGACCTGGGCCTTTGGGGGCAATCATGATGACGTCGATATCTGCACGTGGTACAACCTGGTTGTAATGCACGTTGAAACCGTGGGCAAATGCCAAAGCAGCACCAGCCTTGATGTTGGGGGCTACTTCTTTGTTGTAGACATCAGGAATGTTCTCGTCAGGCAGCAGAATCATGACCACATCCGCTTCTTTCACAGCGTCGGCCACTTCTTTCACTTTCAAGCCCGCGCCTTCGGCTTTGGACCAGGAGGCACCGCCCTTGCGCAGGCCAACAACCACTTCAACGCCTGAATCGCGCAGGTTTTGCGCGTGAGCATGGCCTTGTGAACCGTAACCAATAATGGATACTTTCTTCTTCTGGATCAGGGACAGATCCGCGTCTTTGTCGTAATAAACTTTCATGTCATTTTCCTTTTGATTCAGGTATTTAAATTCATCTTCAAGACCCAGTTACCAGATTCGTTTGCCTGGGCTGGGCCCACCGTTCAGACGCGAAGAATGCGTTCGCCGCGGCCAATACCGGAGCTGCCCGTGCGGACAGTTTCGAGAATGGCAGTGCGATCGATCGATTCCAGGAAGGCATCCAGCTTGGATTTGTTACCGGTCAACTCGATGGTGTAGCTTTTCTCGGTGACATCAATGATGCGGCCACGGAAGATATCCGCGGTACGCTTCAGCTCTTCACGCTCTTTGCCCACTGCGCGCAATTTTACCAGCATCAGCTCGCGTTCAATATGCGCACCATCACTTAGATCAACCACTTTCACCACTTCAATCAAGCGGTTAAGGTGTTTGGTGATCTGTTCGATAATGTCATCGGATCCCACTGTCACAATGGTCATACGCGACAGTGTTTCGTCTTCGGTGGGGGCCACAGTCAATGTTTCAATGTTGTAGCCACGGGCAGAAAACAAGCCCACCACGCGGGACAACGCACCCGGTTCGTTCTCGAGGAGAACGGAAATAATGTGTCTCATATTTGCCATCTCCTTTTTACAGTTCTTCCGAACCCAGCAGCATTTCGGACAAGCCCTTGCCAGCCTTGACCATGGGCCACACGTTTTCAGTGCGGTCCGTGATGAAGTCCATGAACACCAAACGGTCTTTGTACTTGCCAAAGGCCTCGCGCAATGCCGGTTCTACATCTGACGGCTTGGTGATTTGCATGCCAATGTGGCCATACGCTTCAACCAACTTGACGAAATCTGGCAGTGCATCCATGTAGCTTTCAGAATAGCGTGAGCCATAATCCAGCTGTTGCCACTGGCGAACCATGCCCAGATAGCGGTTGTTCAGGTTCACGATTTTCGGCGTGAAATGGTACTGAAAGCAGGTGGACAATTCCTGAATGTTCATCTGGATGGATGCTTCGCCAGTAATACAAGCCACCTGCGCATCGGGGTTGGCCATTTGAACACCCATGGCGTAGGGCAAGCCCACACCCATGGTGCCCAAACCACCGGAGTTGATCCAGCGACGCGGTTTGTCGAAACGATAGTACTGGGCAGCCCACATTTGATGCTGGCCAACGTCGGATGTAACAAAGGCATCGCCGTTGGTCACTTCCCACAACTTTTCAACCACAAACTGGGGTTTGATGAGTTCATCGGATTTGGCGTAGTCCAAGCATTTGCGGCCACGCCATTTCTCAACCTGTTCCCACCAGCCTTGCAGTTTGCCCTGGTCTACTCGCTTGCCGCTTTCTTCCAGCAACTGAATCAAATCAACCAGCACGTCTTTGATGTTGCCAACAATAGGCACATCCACTTTCACGCGCTTGGAAATGGAAGACGGGTCGATATCAATGTGAATGATTTTGCGTGGAATGGATGCAAAATCTTTGGGATTACCGATCACGCGATCGTCAAAACGGGCACCGACGGCGATCAGTACGTCGCAATTTTGCATGGCCAGGTTGGCCTCATAGGTGCCGTGCATGCCGGGCATACCTACAAACTTTTTGTCGCTGGCTTTGAATGCGCCCAAACCCATCAAGGTATTGGTTGTTGGCGCACCAACCCACTCTACCAAACGAGTCAGTTCAGCAGAGGCATCACCCAAAATAACACCACCGCCGGAATAGATCATGGGGCGCTCGGCTTCCAGAATCATTTGCACGGCTTTTTTGATTTGCCCCTGGTGACCCTTGACCACCGGGTTGTACGAGCGCATTTTGACTGGCTCGGAGTAATCAAACGTGGTTTTGTGAATGGTGATGTCTTTGGGGATATCAACCAGCACAGGGCCTGGACGGCCTGTGCGGGCAATGTAAAACGCTTCTTTCATGACACGTGCCAGGTCTTTCACATCCTTTACAAGGAAGTTGTGCTTGACGCAGGGGCGTGTAATACCCACGGTATCGCATTCCTGGAATGCATCTTGACCGATCGCGTGCGTGGGCACCTGACCAGACAAAATCACCATGGGAATTGAATCCATGTAGGCAGTTGCAATGCCTGTAACGGCATTGGTCAGGCCTGGGCCTGAGGTCACGAGACAAACACCAACCTTGTCGCTTGAACGCGAATAGGCATCGGCTGCATGCACAGCAGCTTGTTCATGACGTACCAGAATGTGTTCGAAACCGTCTTGTTTGAAGATGGCATCGTAGATGTAGAGTACTGCTCCGCCTGGGTAACCGAAAACGTGCTTGACGCCTTCTTCTTCCAGACATTTGACAACGATTTCCGCGCCGGTATATTCCATTTTAAAAAATCCTGACAAAATCCACGGGACATTGGTCGGATGCCGTCCTGGATCGCATTGCCGTGGGGCACAGGCTTTTTGAAAATGAACAACCTTGTGGGTGTGGACATGTCGCAAAGCGCTGGCGATCACAACCCGATTATGTCGGGCAGGTTGGCCATGGGCTTCTGAACCACAAGTTCAGCGCCCTAGCGCGTCTTTCGCTAAAACAACAAGGGTATGCTGATTAACTAGAGACAAAAACAGGGTAGAACGAGATCTTAGTGCGAAGCCCGCTGTGGGTCAAGAAAAAAGCTTGTGGCTTTGATATCATGCCGTATTGTTAAATATTGCGAATCATTCTCGCCTCGACCCCCAAACCCTCTGACACCACCTCGACACACACATTTATGGCCAGCACGCGAGAATTAGAGGATTTTTTGAAAGAGGTGTCGCACCGGGCTTATCGCCAGGCATTTTTTGCCGTAAAGAATGAAGAAAGCGCCATGGACCTGGTGCAGGAAAGCATGATGAAGCTTTCTGACAAATACGGCGACAAACCCAAAGAAGAACTGCCAATGCTGTTTACCCGCATTTTGCAGAACACGATTCTGGACCATCATCGCCGCCAGAAGGTCAGAAACACCTGGACAACGCTGTTTTCAAGCTTTCAGAAGAAAGATGAAGAAGATTACGATGTGCTCGAGAACCTTCTCGCACAGGATGAATCCCAGAATGCGAGTGCCCAGGACGAGATTGAACAATCACAGAACATGGCGGCCATCGAAGAAGCCATCGCAAATTTGCCAGAGCGTCAACGCCAGGCATTCATCTTGCGTTATTGGGAAGAGATGGACTTGGCAGAAACGGCAGAGATCATGGGGTGTTCTGAGGGCAGTGTGAAAACGCACTGCTCCAGAGCGACAAAGGCATTGGCACAGGTATTGAGGCAACAGGGGTTTCGGGAATGAATGAAGATCGGCTAACCGCAAATGTAGTAAAAAGGCTACTTGATGAGTCGGCAGGTCAAGTTCCGCCCCACATTCAAGATCGCCTTAACCTGGCTATCTCCAAATCGGTGCAACTTCATGCCGAGAAACATGGGCAGCATGCCAAATCCAGACAGGCCAATGCTGGCAAGATTGCAGATTTATTCAAACAGTTCTCAGAATGGTTCAATCGCCCCGCCTTGTCCATGGCGGTGAGTGCCTTGTTCATTGCAGGTGCGGTTTTCGGGGTGGCTCAATTTGGTCTGGAGAACTACGACGCCCGCATTTCTGAAACTGCAGATCTCGACGCCGCGATTTTGTCGGACGACCTGCCACCCGATGCTTATCTGGATCCAGGCTTTATCAATTACGCCACTGAGTTGCAAAAGAACAATGCAATTCCAGCGGAAGACGGAATTGAACAATGGATGGATTCATTACCCGCCGACTTCACCACGTCGATCTAGCATTTAAGGATTCAGGGGCATGATGATGACTAGACTCTATTCCGGATTGATGACCTTGGGCTTGGTTCTGGTGCTTTGCGTTCAGAGCACGGATGCGCTGGCTGCAACGGACTGGTCTGAGCTGTCTGCCAAACAGCAGGAGCTGCTTGCACCACTGAAAAATGACTGGAATTCCATGACCAATGCCCAACAGGAACGCTGGTTGAAGGTTGGCAGGAAGTATGAAAGTGAGCCTGCTGAGCGGCAGGCGATCATGCGTGAGCGAGTCAGCACTTGGAGTGAACTAAGCCCACGAGAAAAAGCCGCAGCTCGCGAGAACTACAAAGCCCTCAAAGAGAAGCGACAGGGTGAACGAAATTCAAGCTGGAACAGCTACCAAAGCCTGGATCAAAAGCAACGCGATGAATTCAAGGGAAAAAGCAACAAACCTTCACTAAATTAAAACCCGCATCCATTTGGCTAGCGCGCCAGCGATAAAATAGCGAAATGGAACGACTACTCGACAACGGGCTTATCAGCCCCAGCAGAAAACGCCGGTTTGCAAGCATGTTGTATGAAAGCATGCTGCTTTTCGGCGTTTTATTCATTGCCGGCTATTTTTTCGACACACTCACTCAAAGCAGACATGCCTTATACCTTCGAGAGGCACGCCAGTGGTGGTTTTTCGCCGTACTGGGGCTGTATTTTGTGTGGTTTTGGCGCCATGGTGGCCAAACCCTTGCCATGAAAACCTGGCACATTCGACTGGTGAAGGAAAACGGAGAGCGTGTTGGGCTGGCTCAAGCCATACTGAGATATGTGCTGTGCTGGTTTTTCAATTTGACGGGCATTGCCTTCGTTTATTCGTTTTTTGACAAAAACGGGCAGTTTCCTCAAGACCGCCTGGCGAAAACCCTGCTGGTTTCAACCAAACCACGGGAACGAGGCATTGAAGAAGTGATGCGTCACGACTAATCGCTAAGCGACTTCACCGCGTTTTCAAGGCGGGTCCAATCTGCCTCGGATTTCGGTGCACCGCATCGCAAAATGCTGTCTTCCGTCGGATAGGCACGCACCAGAATTCCCACATGTTCCAGGTCGGCAGCCCATTGCTCATTGTTAGGATGGGCAAAACTGATGAAGTAACCGCCTTTGTGAATTTGAATGTGCTCGCCCAATCGAACTCGCCAGACCGACTCGAGCCTTGTACACACCGCATCCAGGCGAATCAGCTGCTGGGCCCTCCAATCTTCTGCTGCAAAATATTGCAATGCCAGCCACCATTGCGGCGAAGAAACGGCTTGTGTACCCACCTCGTTGAGCAATGCTGTACACACAGCCTTGGGGCCGCAAACAAATGCCAGGTTTGCCCCAGCCAAGCCTGAGAAAGGCGCCACTGAGCGAAGCACAATGGCCGGCTCGGCTTCGATGAAGGACGCATAGGACTCCTCACCAGTCCAGTCCAGATAAGCCTCATCAAGAATAAGCCAGCCGCCCTGCTCCCGAAGCTTTCGGGCCAGGGGCTTGATTTGCTGGATGCTGATCATTTGGCAGGTCGGATTAACCGGACGCCCCAGTACCACCACATCGCACTCGGGAATATCCCCTTCAAGCACAAGATCCACTGGCCAATCGAGTACGACATGATTGGCTCGGCGAAAGCGTTTGTCCCATTGATCAAAACTGGGCTCAGCCAAAACTACCCGCATCGATCCGTACCAGGTTTGAAACAAACGTGCGAGTGCTGAAATACCACTTTCTATGCCGGTAACAGCCAGTACGGACTCACACTCAAAATAACGCGCTGCTTCCAGGTGGAATCGCGACCTTAACAGATCGGGACTGGCCCAAACGGAAGCTGGCATGTCTGGCAGTTCAAGCTCAAATGGCGCAACAGAGCCGGACAGGTCTAGTTTGGCCTGCTGCCGGACGTGAGTTTCAATGCGCATCCGATGTTTCCAGGTGCACCGGGAAACCCCACAAACGCTCCACTTGAGCAAGGGTTTTCTCGGCTTCATCGGTGTTCAAAGGCCTGCCACGGCGGCTCATGTGGGTCAGCGTGAGGGATCGATCGGTCATGCGGGCATAGGAAGTCACTTGTATGTCAGGCACCATGCTTTCCCGCGAGTACTGGTTTGCAAGCAGGGTTCGAACACGCTTGTAGCCCTCGTCGTTGTGAATGGCATCGATAAACAGTTCACTTTCGGTTTTGTGATCTGCGATTGCAAACAAACGGAAGTCTCGAATGACCTTGGGGGACAAAAACTGGCGGATGAATGATTCATCCTTGAAATTGCGCATGGCAAAATCAACAGCTTTCAACCAATTGCCACTACCCGCAATTTCCGGAAACCAGCGTTTGTCCTCTTCTGTGGGCTTTTCACACATGCGACGAATATCGCTGAAAATGGCAAAACCGAGGGCGTAGGGGTTCAAGGCCCTGAAGCGTCCGTCGCGCGAATCGGGCTGAAAAACCACATTGGTGTGAGACGTCAGGAATTCGAGCATGAATCCATCGGACACAAGTTTCTCGTCGTACAGGGTATTGAGCAAGGTGTAATGCCAAAAGCTGGCCCAACCTTCGTTCATCACCTTGGTTTGACCCTGCGGATAAAAGTACTGGGACATTTTGCGAACAATGCGTACCAGTTCGCGTTCCCAGTCGCGCAGTTTGGGCGCTTCTTTCTCGACAAAGTACAAAATGTTTTCGACGGGCTCACGGGGGTAGTTGTCTTGCCGGCGCTCAATTTGAGCCGCCTCGACTGGCGACACCTTGGCCATGATTTCATCGTACTGACGGCGCTTTTCCTCGGCCAGGTCATCGCGCTTCACTTTCAGTGATGCTTCGGATTCAAAACGTCGTTTGTAACGATCGACCCCAAAATGCTGTATGGCATGCGCTGCGTCAAGCACTTCCTCAACTGCATCGATACCATACTTTTCTTCGCACTCCATGACGTACTTCTTGGCGAACACCAGGTAATCGATGATTGCATCGGCCTGGGTCCACTGCCGAAACAGGTAGTTGCCCTTGAAAAAGGAATTGTGTCCGTAACAGGCGTGAGCGATCACCAGCGTCTGCATGGTCATGGTGTTCTCTTCCATGAGGTAAGAAATGCAGGGGTTGGAATTGATCACCACCTCGTAGGCAAGGTTTTGCTGCCCGGTTTCGTACAAATGCTCGTTAACCGAAAAGGATTTGCCGTAACTCCAGTGTGGATACATCACGGGCATGGCACCGCTGGAATACGCATCCAGCATTTGCTCCGCACTGATCACTTCAATTTGATTGGGGAAGGTGTCGAGTTTGTATTTGTTGGCTGCAATGTCGTGAAGCTGCGTGTCAATGTCACGCAGCAGATCAAATGTCCATTCATTGCCGGCCAGGTCAAGTTGCTGGGCCATTGTTGCTACTCCTAACGCCCAAAGGCGACTTCTTTCTTTTCAAACAAGCCACGAAAAACGGGGTAAATGTCGCGGCGGTTGAACAGCTTGCGCATGGCAAAGTGCCCTGCAAAACTGTCTTCCAGCCGTTCAAAACTTTCCCACAAATCAGACGCGCGAGCCATGCCGAACATGGGTGTGGGCATGGTTTCCACGTAAGCGTAGTAGCGCACATGCGGCATGATTTTGGAAGAGAGATACTCCGCGCTGGCCCGCGCATCACGCGAGGTTGCATCGCCATCCGAGGCTTGCGCCACGTAAACATTCCAAGCGCTGCCTGGATAGCGGGTCTCGATGATGTGGTGCATCAATTCCATGGCGGGCATGATTTCCGTGCCACCACTTTTTTTGCCATAGAAGAAGTCTTCCTCGCTGACCTCCTCCGCTTCATCGGTGTGACGAATGAAAACCAGCTTCACTTCCTCGTACTTGCGAGTGAGGAACAGGTAAAGCAGTGTGTAAAATCGTTTGGCCAGGTCTTTCTTGGCCTCATCCATTGAAGCTGAAACGTCCATCAAGCAGAAAATCACCGCGTTGGTGGAGGGCTCTGGGTAGGTGACGCGATTGCGATAGCGCAGGTCGACCTCGTCAAGAAAAGGCACGTAGGGCTTCTTCTTCACATCCTCGAGAAGATCAAGCTGGCCTTTCTCGTCTTCGTCATCGTCCTCATCATCGCCCCTGGGCTCTAGCGCCACGCGACGCATCAGTGAGGCCTTCATGGTTCTAAGAACAGAAAGAGACGTGGGCGCGCCGGTGCGGGAGTAACCCGCATTTCGGCTTTTCATGCGCTTGACCGATGAAATCTCGCGCTTCAGGAGTTCTGGCAACTCAAGATCGTCGAAGTACAGGTTCAAGAACTCTTCGCGCGACAACACAAAGGTGAATCCATCCTCACCTTCTCCCTTGCCGGGCTTTCCTCCGCCCTGCCCCTCGCCACCGCCGCCTGGTCGTGGAATGCGGTCGCCCGGCACGAAATCGCGGTTACCGGGAACCACATGCTCTACATCGCCACCCTGGCCAAAAATGAATGTCGGCTCGGACACTTCGCGGGTGGGAATGCGCACTTTCACACGCCCATCGCCGCTGACATCAGAAATTGACGACTCACCCGCCACGTCAGCGACCGCTTTTTTCAATTGCGTTTTGTAACGCCGAATAAAGCGCTCGCGGTTGGGCAAGCTTCTATTTTTGCCGTTGAGCCTGCGATCAATAATGGTTGAATCGCCCATGGCAAACTCCCTATGCGTTTTGCGTGATCAGGACGCCTTTTTCACGCGCAAATGCCATTCCACCAACAAACGAACCTGTTTCTCGGTGTAACCCTTCGCCACCATGCGATCCACAAAATTCTCGTGCTTTTCCTGGCTTTCTTTAGAGCCTTTGTGGTCAAAGGAAATAACAGGCAGCAGGTCTTCGGTTTTGGAGAACATGCTGCGCTCGATCACTTCGCGCAACTTCTCGTAGCTGGTCCACGCGGGCATGGTGCCAGAATTGCTGGCCTGTGCACGCAACACAAAATTCACGACTTCGTTTCGGAAGTCTTTGGGATTGGCAATACCCGCAGGCTTTTCAATGCGAACCAATTCGTCGTTCAGCGACTCGCGATCGAAGATTTGCCCTGTGGCCGGGTCGCGGAATTCTTCGTTCTGAATCCATTTGTCAGCGAACTGAATGTAACGCTCGAACAGGTTTTGCCCGTATTCGCTATAACTTTCTAGATAAGCCGTTTGAATTTCCTTGGCCACGAATTCGGCGTACTTGGGCGTCAGGTAGCTCTTGATGAAATCAAGGTACTTCCGTGTTTGTTCCTCGGGCAGGTTGTCTTTGATCACCTGCTGCTCAAGCACGTACAACAAATGCACGGGGTTGGCGGCCACTTCGTGGTGGTCAAAATTGAACACTTTGGACAACACTTTGTAAGCCCAGCGAGTAGACGATCCATTCATGCCCTCGTCAGGCCCGGACTGGTCACGGTACTCCTGAATCGGCTTGGCATGTGGATCGACATCTTTCAGGTTTTCACCGTCGTACACGCGCATTTTGCTGAACAGATTGCTGTTCGCTGGTTCTTTCAAACGGGTCAACACACTGAACTGCGCCATCATGTTCAAGGTTCCGGGTGCGCACGGGGCCTTGTTCAGTGAAGAATGCTCGAGCAACTTCTCGTAAATTTTGATCTCTTCGGACACGCGCAGGCAGTAAGGCACCTTGACGATGTAAACCCGATCCAGAAAAGCCTCGTTGGTTTTGTTGTTGCGGAACTGTTGCCATTCCGATTCGTTGCTGTGCGCCAGAATAATGCCGTCAAAGGGAATGGAGCCGAAGCCTTCGGTGCCCTTGAAGTTGCGTTCTTGCGTGGCGGTCAGCAGGGGGTGCAGCATTTTGATTGGGGCCTTGAACATTTCCACGAATTCAAGCAAACCCTGGTTGGCCAGACACAGGCCACCGCTGAAGCTGTAAGCGTCGGGGTCGTCCTGGCTGAACTGGTTCAACATGCGAATGTCGACCTTACCCACCAAGGCTGAAATATCCTGATTGTTTTCGTCACCAGGTTCGGTTTTGGCAATTGCAATTTGATTCAAGGTGGAAGGCATCAAGCGAACCACGCGGAATTTGCGCAGGTCACCGCCAAACTCAGCCAAGCGTTTCGTGGCCCATGGGCTGGCAATGCCGGTTAAATAACGGCGAGGAATGCCGTATTTGTCTTCCAGCGAGGCACCAAATTGGTTAGGGTCAAACAAGCCCAGTGGCGACTCGTTGATGGGTGAGCCTTTAAGTGCATAAATGGGCTGCTGCTCCATCAAGGCTTTCAGGCGTTCAGCCAAGGACGATTTAGCGCTGCCCACAGGCCCAAGCAGGTAAAGCACCTGTTTGCGCTCCTCTAGCCCCTGCGCGGCATGGCGAAAATAGGCGACGATGTTTTCAATCACCTCCTCCATGCCGTAGAACTCTTTGAACGATGGGTAACGGCGCACCACGCGGTTCGCGAAAATACGGGACAAGCGGGGATCGTGCCGGGTGTTGATGACTTCGGGCTCGCCGATGGCATGCAGCATGCGTTCAGCCGCGCTGGCGTATGTGAGGGGGTCGGCTTTGCACAGGTCGAGGTATTCTTCGAGGCTCATCTCGGTTTGCTGCAAAGCTGCAAAACGGGACTGAAACTGACCAAAAATGTCAGAATCGCTGGAATTCAAATCACGCGGTTCAAGCTCTGTGTTCATGATGTCCTCCTGCACAACGCTTCTTTGCCTTTTGCTTCGGCCGTGAACCTATTTCGCGCCCAAAGCGTTCACTTTCATCTCTCGAAAAAGTTGCAAAAAACAGGCCAGCTTGTTTGTTTACATTTTTGTGCTGTTTTGGTGCTTGCAACACTTTCTAGCTAACTTTGCTGTTACCACTATCTCCCTATCAAGTGGGGTATCAAACCCCTGAAGCGGTTATAGCTTCCCTTTTGTTTAGACGCCAGACCGTTTGAGAAATTGCACTTTTTTCAACTTTTTGTTGTGTCTGCTCTTCCATGAACTCCAGTACATTCATGACTACACCCTTTTTGGCCAAGACACCGGGCATGTCGTCAAGGCGATACTGCTTGCGAAGCAACTCGAACATGGGCTTGTCGATGGCAATCGACTTGCCTTGTTGAATATGTGACGCAATTGCCTTGATTAATTCCTTTTGAGTATCTATTTCCGAGAGTTTATTGAACTCAAGCACAAAGCCATGTTTGCGCAATCGGTTCACAAACCGGGATTGCTTCAAGCGCCCGGAAAGTACCACGGTCATCTCGATGGGCAAACCCGCCATGCGTTGCAGGTAATTTTCATGAAGCAAGGTTGGGAACACAATGAGGTTGCCGCCTGAGTCGCCCAAGTGATCCATGTTTTCAATGCGGGGCAAGTACTTACCTGGCACCTTCAAAAGCAACTGGGCGCGCAACACCACATAAGGCTGCTTGAACAACCACAAGGCCAAAACCACCACATTGATTGCAGTGACTGCGGTAAACACCCAAAGCACTTCGCCTTTCATGGCCAGCAAAATGGCAATAGCGAAGCCGGCAGAAACCACCATGAAAAATGAGTTAACGATGTTGTTTGCTGATACCACCCGCGAGCGGCTTTCCTTGGGCGCAAAGGCTTGCATGGTGGCGTACAGGGGCACGCTGTACAAACCTACGCCAACACTAATGAGTACAAAAAGCCCGAGTACCGCCAGGTTATTGAGCTGGCTAAAAAACTCAACCACGGTTTGTTGATCCGGATTGGTTTGATAAGCAACCAACACACCATGCAACAACACACCGGCCACAATCATGACAAGCAGGCCCCACAGCACCAAGCCCATTTCAATGCGCTTGCGCGACCATTTCTCGCACAAAAATGCGCCAATAGCCAATCCCACCGTAAACGCGAAAAGCAGAACGGTGGCCACGCCCGGGCTGGCATTGAGCAGGGTTTTTGACAACAGCGGGAACTGGGTTAAGTAGGTTGCACCCACAAACCAAAGCCATGAAATGCCCAACAAAGCGGGCCAAACCTTGGGCAAATTGGTCGCAAAGCTAACGTTGCGCCAGGTTTCTGTGAACAGATTCCAGTTCACTTTCAAACTAGGTGAATGCGAAGGGGTCAATGGCATGCGCTGCGCTTGATACACGCCCAACAGGGCCACCAGAAACCCGAACCCGCACACGATGTAAACCGCGATATTGCCAGTCTCCTGGCTCATCAAACTACCGGCGGCAATTGTGCCCAGCAAAATGGCCATGAAGGTTGCAGATTCAACCAAAGCGTTGCCCATGACCAGTTCGCTGGATTTCAGCTGTTCAGGCAAGTAAGCGTATTTCGCCGGGCCAAAAAATGCAGACTGCGTGCCCAGCAAGAACACACCGAGTATCAGCAACTCAACCGAATTCAGCAGAAAGCCGGCGGCGGTAATCAGCACGATGGGTGGTTCTAGCCACTTGGCCAAACGCATCACTTTGGTTTTATCGAATTTGTCGGCAAGTTGACCACTGGTGGCCGAGAAAATAACAAAGGGAAGAATAAACAGCGCTGCGATCAGGTTGATAAGCAGGCCTGGGGAAAAACTGCCACGAAGCGCATCGTTGTAGGTGACTGCAAGCGTAACCGCGAATTTCAAAAGGTTGTCGTTGAACGCGCCGAGAAACTGCGTCCAGAAGAATGCACCAAAACGATTGTCACGAATCAATTCAATTGCCATGCATTCAGCATAGCGCAAAAAATTCTGAACGAGTAACAAAAAAGGCCCCGCTTTCGCGAGGCCTTTCGATGTTTTCGCTACAACAAAATGTTGCCGAAAAACTTGCCCTTTAAAATCAAGCAGCTGCCTTGTACTCCGTGACTGGCTTGGCTTCAATGATCTCGTCGGGAATTTGACCATTGGTGCGTAAGTAGTCTTTGCTGAAGTCGTCGGTCAGGATCGCGTCGAAACGAATTGGCTCGTACTCGCGAATGCCTTGGGCCAAGTCGGGGCTGATCACGTTTTTGGCCACAGCGTCTTTCAACTGGGCTTCAAGGCCTTCACCCACCACCTTGCCTGAAGACACGGCTTTCAAGAAGTTGCTGTAACCAGGTTCGATGGACAACAACTTGTCAGCAGCTTCCAGAATGCGACCTGTTGGGTCGGACAAACCCTCGCCCACGAACACTTTGTCGAGCAAGCGGTTGGCAAATGCATTGCGTGTCATCAACAGCTCAGCCACCTCAGCATTCACCTTGTCGCTTGGGCCTTTGGTTTTGCCCATGCCCAATGGGTAGGCCACGAAGTTCAGCAGCTTGCCAACAGCTTTGTTGGGGAAGTTGCGGTTGAACTCGGTAAAGGCCTTGTCGATTTCGAACAAGGAATCTTCAATCGCCCACTGTGCGTGTGGCAACTCATCGGCCAAACGACCATTGGTTTCAAAGTATTTCAACACGGCTGTGGCCATGTACAGGTGGCTAAGCACGTCACCCAAACGGGCAGACAAACGCTCGCGGCGCTTCAGTTCACCACCCAATACACCCATGGCCACGTCGGCTGTGAATGCCAGGGCGGCAGAGCGGCGCTCAATGGCTTTTGCGTAGTCGGCCATGGGGCCGCTTACCGGGCTTTTCGCCAAACGGTTACCAGTCAAGCCCAACACCAGGGCACGCATGGCGCGGTTGAAAATGTGACCCAAGTGACCAAAGAAAGCGGTGTCGAAATCGCGCAGACCTTCTTCTTTGTTGGGGTTTTGGGCAGCTTGCATTTCCTTCAGCACCCAAGGATGACAACGAATGGCACCCTGACCGAACACGATCAGGTTACGCGTCATGATGTTCGCGCCTTCAACCGTAATGGCCACTGGCATGGCCTGGTAAGCCTGACCCAAGTAGTTGCGTGGGCCAAGAATTACCGTGCGACCGCCGTGTACGTCCATGGAGCGCAGGATGATTTCACGCATCATTTCGGTCATGTGGTACTTCATCATGGCGGTAACAACAGATGGCGCGCATTCGGCACAAGCTGTTGCTGTCAACACGCGTGAGGCTTCCAGTTTGTAAGTGAGACCACCGATTTTGCCGGTTGCTTCCTGAACGCCTTCAAAACGGCCAATCGGCATCTTGAACTGGCGACGAATTCGGGCGTAGGCGCCAGTGGCCAGGTACATGCCCCAACCAGAAGCAGCGGACAGCGCTGGCAATGAAATACCACGGCCTGCGGACAAGCACTCAACCAGCATTCTCCAACCCTTGCCGGCCATTTCACGGCCACCAATGATGGAAGTCAGTGGAATGTAAACATCGTTACCAATGATTGGGCCATTCATGAACACCGCGCCGGGGAAGTGGCGGCGACCAATTTGTACATTGGGTGTGTCGGCTGGCAGCAAGGCACAGGTAATGCCGTAATCCACCTTGTTTTTGTCGCCCAGCAAACCTTCCGGATCTTTCAGCTTGAATGCCAAACCAACCACGGTGGCCACGGGTGCCAAAGTGATGTAGCGCTTGCTGAAGTTCAGCACAATGCCCAGTTCTTCTTTGCCGTTGACCACGCGCTTTACAACCACGCCGGTGTCTGGAATTGCAGAAGCGTCGGAACCCACTTCAGGGCCGGTCAAACCGAAACATGGAATTTCGCGACCGTCCACCAAGCGTGGCAACCAGTAGTCTTTCTGCTCTTGCGTACCGTAGTGCATGATCAACTCGCCTGGGCCCAGGGAGTTGGGAACCATGACGGTGACAGATGCGGTCAATGAACGGGTTGCGATTTTCGCAACCACGCAGCTTTGTGCGTACGGGGAGAAACCCAAACCGCCGTGTTCCTTGGCAATCAACATGGCGAAGAATTTCTTCTTGCCCATGAAGTCCCACACTTCCTGTGGCAGGTCTTTCAACTCGAAGGTAATTTTCCAGTCGTCGAGCATTTTGCACAGCTCTTCGGTCTCGTTTTCGAGATACGACTTTTCATCGGCTGTCAGCTCGGTGTACTTCACGTTCATCAGCTTGGACCAATCTGGCTTGCCGCCAAACATTTCAGCTTCCCACCAAGTGTCGCCTGCTTCCAGCGCGTCCTTTTCAGTTGGGCTCATGGCTGGCAGCGCTTTGCTGAAGGCCTTGAAAATTGGCGCAGTCAGCACGCCACGGCGCAGGCTGGATACGTTCAGCACCACTGCGATAGGCAGGTAAATTGCGGCAAACACAATCAGACCCAATTCACCCAGGCCACCCAAGGCATAGAAGCCCAAGGCTGCAGCGCCAATGGCGGCGGTGAAGGTCAGCAGGTTTGCACCGCTGTAGACGAGGCCGATCAGCACTACTGCTGCGAAAACGGCGAAAAGTGAATTTGACATGGTTATACCCCTTGAATGTCATCAAAGTTACTTCTAAGTTACTTAGGCGTAACATGCGCTTTCAGTGAACAACTGTCAACCTCATTGCACCAAAAAAACAGCGACTTTTCTAGAGCTTCAATTCGAAAAAAATCAATGATTTACATTGCACCGCAACATATTTTTCGGACAAGAAAAAGGAGATCGAAGCCAGACAAGGCTTTGAGAATAATGCCAATCAAGTGCAGCGCAACACGACCGTTTTTAGTTGAACCTGGTAATTCACGAGATTTCACAAGCCTGCAATCAAGCGCCACCCAGTTGCCTCATCGGGCTAACAAGCGCGCCAATTAACCGATACACTTCACCCCATGCAGTACAACATCCACAATAAAAAGCGAGGGACATATGGCAGTTAACGTGAATGTGAAAATCGAAAAATCGTTCAAAGTGGCTTGCAGTGCCAAGAAGGCATTTGATCAGTTGGCAGATGTTGCCGACACAGTGGCCCTGTTCCCCAAGCTGGATAAAATCGTTGACCTGGGTGACGCCGTGTGGCGCTGGGAAATGGCGAAGATTGGAGCCGCCGGCATTTCTCACCAAGTGAAGTACGCTGTGAAATACACCAACAATGGAAAATCGACCATTGACTGGAACCCGGTTCCAGGCGAAGGCAATGCCACCGTGTCTGGCGGCTGGGTGATCAAGGAAGACAGCCCCAAGGCCTGTACAATTTCGTTCCGCTCCACTGGCGAGTTTGAAATGCCTGTGCCCCGCCTGATGAAAGGCATTGCCGAAGGCATTGTGAAATCTGAATTCGACGCACAGGTCGGTACATTTCTCGATCGCGTAAAAGCCAAACTGGAATCTTGAACAAAACAACAAGGGAGCCCGCTATGGGCTCCAACGCGCTTTAGGAGACGCAATGCCCTGGATGATTTACGGTGCCAATGGTTACACCGGTGAAATGATTGCACGTGAAGCCGCCAAACGCGGCATGCGCCCCATTTTGGCCGGCCGAAACGAAGCGGCCGTAACCGCTTTGGCCAACAAGCTGAGTTTGCCCAGCCGGGTTTTTTCACTGAACGATGAAGCCGCCCTGCTTGAAGGCTTGAATGAAGTAGACCTGGTGCTGCACTGCGCAGGCCCGTTTTCAGAAACCGCAGAGCCCATGATGATGGCTTGCCTGCAAACCAAAACGCACTACCTTGACATCACCGGTGAAATTTCGGTGTTTGAGCTGGCCCAGTCGCTGAGCGGCAAGGCACGCAAGCAGAAAATTGTGCTGTGCCCCGGCGTGGGTTTCGATGTGATTCCAACCGATTGCGTGGCCGCCCGCCTGCATGAGATGCTGCCCGACGCCACACACCTGGCTTTGGGTTTCGATTCCAGAAGCGGCTTGTCAGCCGGTACCGCCAAAACCACCGTGGAAGCCATGAAGCTGGGTGGCCGGGTGCGTGAAGACGGTGAAATAAAAGCAGTAGGCTTGGGCTACAGCACCCGTGAAATCAACTTTGGCAACGGCACCAAGTTTGCGGTCACGATTCCTTGGGGCGATGTGTCCACAGCATTTCACAGCACAGGCATTCGCAACATCGAGGTGTACATTCCATCCTCGCCGAAATCGGTGCGCATGATGCGCGCGGCCAACCTGGCCCGCCCTATTTTGGGTATGTCCTTGGTTCAAGGCATTCTGAAAAAGCAGGCCGCGAAAGTGGAAGGCCCCAATGAAGAACAGCGCGCCAAAATGCCAGCTTATGTTTGGGGTGAAGCCACCAATGCCGAAGGTAAAAAAGTGGTTGCCCGAGTAAAAACTGCCAACGGTTATTCGCTGACGGTGATGGGATCACTGGCAGTGGCCAGCTTTATCTTGATGGAAAAGAATGTGGCTGGCGGTGCCTACACACCATCGAAATTGATGGGCAGCGATTTGGTAGAGCGCTTGGACGGTTGCGGAAAAATCCAGATTTTCGAGCAGTAACTTTTTCTTGCAGATTCAATAAATAAACCCCTTACTGCTTAATGCAGCAAGGGGTTTTTCTTTGGCTCAAAAATTACTTCTGAAATTCTTCGCGTTGAATTTTCCAGGTGCCACTGGCTTTGGACAGAGTCAAAACTTTAATGCCTGAGTCGTTGTACCGATTTGATGAATAGTCTTGCTTGAACTTCACAGTGGCCAAGGCCTCGGACTGTACGTCAATTTGCACATCGGACACGCTGACAGAAATTGTTTCTTTATCAGACAAGCGTGCACGACGCTGACCTTCCCAGGCGGCGCGAGATTTCTTTCCATGCTCAAAGGTGTCTGCATAAAAACCGAGATACCCGTTTGCATCTTTAGACGACCAGGCGGCAGCCCAGTTGCTCAACATGTCGTTAATGGCAGCAGCATCGCCCACATCGGCGCCAACAGCCAAACTGGGTTCTGGGGCCATGACTTCGCCAGCGCTTGCTTCAGGTGCAGCAACAGCAGACGCATCCACTACCGGTGCCTCTGCAGGTGCGTCAGCCAAAGGTGCGGGCGGTGGCGTCAATGGCGCCAAACGCACCACTTTTTGATCTTTGAAGTAAACGGCATAGGGCACAAATTCTTCGCTGGCTCCCTGGCCTTTTTTCAACACATAGTCCCAACGATCGTCTTGATCTTTCGCGCTCAACATGGGCATGCCCAATCGGTTTTGAACCTGAAGCGGCGACATGCCCAGCTTGATTCGGGCCAAATCAATGTTGGTGATGAAATCACGCGGACCCACATGCTCGAAATCAGAATCGAGGTACTCGGGAATGTCTTTGATGCCTGTCATTGATCCGCAAGCGGCCAAAACAGTCACTGACAAAGCCAAGGCCGCGGTTTTGATAAAACGAGAAGTGCCGATGCGATCAAATGTACTCAAAGTTGTCTCCCTTTGATGTGTATTGTGTAGAAGTCGTTTGATAATAAAGGAATGTAGCAAGCCTACCTGAGAATATGGCTTGAAAATCGAATGTCTACGCGCATCTTAACCAATGCCACTCTGTTTGGTAAACACCCGTATACATTTGGATTCCGCTTACAATGCCAATACTCAACGTTTACGATAGCAATTCGTGATTAATAAGCTTCAATTATAGAAATTGACTATTGAAACTCACGTGCAACACACAGGATTAACACTATGAACACCACCATCATTGGCAGCGGCGTGGCCGCATGGACTTTGGTTAGAGAACTTCGCAAAGCCGACCCCGAGGCGGAGATTCGCCTGATCACGGCAGACAGCGGCGACTTTTACTCCAAGCCCATGTTGAGCAATGCGCTGGCCAGTGGCAAAACAGCCGAGAGCCTGGTGATGACGCCTGCTGCAAAATTTGCCGAACAACAGAAAGTTGAACTGGTGCCCAACGCCACCGTGAGCGCGGTGGATGCTGAATCGCGCAGACTGACAAGCAGCGCAGGCGAGTTCAGCTACGACAACTTGGTATTGGCTCTGGGTGCCGACACCATCAAACTTCCGATTGAAGGCGATGGCGCAAGCGACGTAATCAGCGTGAATGACTTGAATGATTATGCAGAATTTCGAAAACTGCTGGATGGCAAGAAAGAAGTGGCCGTGTTGGGTGCAGGCTTGATCGGTTGCGAATTTGCCAACGATTTGCTGAAGGCTGACATTCACACCACGGTGTTTGACTTGGCTGACCGTCCCCTGGCCCGCCTACTGCCTGAACAAGCCAGTACCTTCATGCAAAACAAATTGGCCGAGAAAGGCGTTAGCTGGAAACTGGGGCGTACCGTAAACAGCATAGCGAAGAACGGGGCTGGCTACACACTGACGGATTCCAATGGCGAAACAACCCAAGCTGATTTGGTGCTGTCTGCCGTGGGCTTGAAGCCACGCACTGAACTTGCCAAAAACGCAGGTTTGAATGTGGCTCGTGGCGTGGTGGTGAATGGCCTTGGCCAAACCAGCAACGAAAATATTTACGCACTTGGCGATTGCGCCGAATACCTGGGCAAGTTTGTGTTGCCCTACATTATGCCGGTGATGCAAGCCGCCCGTGCCATGGCCCAAACCCTGGCTGGCAAACCCACGGAAATCAAATTCCCCGCCATGCCAGTCAGCATTAAAACGCCCGACTGCCCCGCTGTGGTAAACCCACCCCTGCCCGAGCATGAAGGTGAATGGGAAATTACTGCCGACGAGAACGGTGTGAAGGCCTTGTTCAAGAGCAAGGACGGCGCACTGCTGGGCATGGCCTTGCTGGGTGAGGCCAGCAAAGAACGCCAAGCTTTAACCCCCCAACTGCCTGCGATGATTTAAAATTGCGGCAACGTTAAACCTATTGAATTGGAAACCGAATGGCCCAGTACGTCTACAGCATGAACCGCGTGGGGAAAATTGTTCCCCCCAAGCGCCAGATCTTGAAAAACATTTCGCTGAGCTTTTTCCCCGGCGCAAAAATTGGTGTGCTGGGCTTGAACGGCTCTGGCAAATCCACCCTGCTGAAAATTATGGCGGGTGTGGACAAAGACATCGAAGGCGAAGCCGTGCCCATGCCCAATTTGAACATTGGGTACCTAAGCCAGGAACCAGAACTAAACCCCGAGCACACCGTGCGCCAAGCCGTTGAAGAAGGCTTGGGTGAACTGGGCATGGCCCAGCAAAAGCTGGAAGAAATTTACGCCGCCTACGCCGACCCCGAAGCCGACTTTGACAAGCTGGCCGAAGAGCAAGCCAAGTGGGAAGCCGTGATTGCCGCCGCTGGTAACGACGCAGAACACTTGATGGAAATTGCAGCCGATTCGCTGCGCCTGCCACCTTGGGACGCCAACGTGGCCAACTTGTCCGGTGGTGAAAAACGCCGCGTGGCCCTGTGCCGCTTGCTGATGAGCAAACCCGACATGCTGCTGCTGGACGAACCCACCAACCACCTGGATGCTGAATCGGTGCATTGGCTTGAGCAGTTCCTTTACAAGTTTCCGGGTACTGTGGTGGCTGTGACCCACGATCGTTATTTCCTCGACAACGCAGCCGAATGGATTTTGGAACTGGACCGCGGATCTGGCATTCCATGGAAAGGCAATTACAGTTCCTGGCTGGACCAGAAACAAGATCGCTTAAAGCAAGAAGAAAGCAGCGAAAGCGCGCGCCAAAAAGCGCTGAAGAAGGAACTGGAATGGGTTCGCCAAAACCCCAAGGGGCGCCAGGCGAAATCCAAAGCGCGTATTGCACGCTTTGAAGAATTGTCCAGCCATGAATACCAAAAGCGCAATGAGACACAGGAAATTTTCATTCCAGTGGCCGAGCGTTTGGGCAATGAAGTAATTGAGTTTGAAAACGTGAGCAAAGCCTTTGGCGACCGCTTGCTGATTGACAACCTTAGCTTCAAGATTCCACCCGGCGCCATTGTGGGTGTAATTGGCCCCAACGGTGCGGGTAAATCGACCCTGTTCAAAATGATTGCAGGCAAAGAGCAACCAACCAGCGGCAACATCAAGATTGGTTCAACCGTGCGCATGGCTGTTGTGGACCAGGCCCGCGATTCGCTGCCCAACGACAAAACCGTGTTTGATGGCGTGGCCGACGGTGCCGACATTTTGACTGTAGGCAAGTTTGAAATGCCTTCACGTGCTTACCTGGGCCGCTTCAACTTCAAGGGCGGTGACCAGCAAAAGCTGATCGGCAATTTGTCCGGTGGTGAACGTGGCCGCTTACATTTGGCCAAAACACTGATTTCCGGCGGCAACGTGTTGCTGCTGGACGAACCCTCGAACGACCTGGATGTGGAAACACTACGTTCACTGGAAGACGCGCTGCTGGAATTTGCGGGCACTGTGCTGGTTACATCGCACGACCGCTGGTTCTTGGACCGTATTGCCACGCACATTCTTTCCTGTGAAGGCGATTCACAGTGGGTGTTTTTTGATGGCAACTTCCAGGAATACGAAGCCGACAAGGTGAAGCGTTTGGGCGAGGAAGGTGCGCGACCGAAGCGAGTGCGTTACAAGCCTTTGAAGTGATTGTTGTTGGATAGATGTGTTTGAAAAAACCGAACCTTGAGTTAACCAGGTTCGGTTTTTTTATTGGGGGTTGGGGGGTGTTTGTACTAAGCATTCGGGGAAGACTTAACGCGCACGTTAAGAGGCGGCTATCAGCGAAGCCGGGAAACGTCCTGCTGAACAACCAGTTAGGCTGGTGATATATGTAAAAACCCTTGCGTTAGACAATGATGCCAAACCTATTAAGTGCCCAACTAACATTTTCACGGCCGTTAATAAGATACTTGCCATTACGATCTTTTTCGATGCGAAGTGACAGTTTCTCTCCACGCAACACTATGCCGGCTTCCACCAAACGGCGTATTTCGTTATTGGGGAAAATTAGGAAATTATTTGTATATGCAGAGCCGGTAAATGCTCTTAGTACGAGAATGTAAAAAGTGGATGAAGAATCTTTTGCATCGTAGCTTCGTTGATTTAACGAAAAAGAATACTTGTTTGCATCAGACAGATTTGCCGTTTTTACCTGAATATGGAAATACTTATTATCTTTGCTTGCCACAATGTCTATGCCATCGTCTACTGCCATATAGGATGAGTTGAAGCCGAAGAACAGAAGTTCAGACATCACCGCAAACTCACCAGCTTTTCCTGTGTAGCTTGAATTTATGCGTGGCTGCTCAGGAATGACGATTTCTTTCGGTATGGAGCTGCGTGGAATTTTTATCTTGTAAATTCCACGGCGAGCTCCGCCTTTTTTGTTTTTTGGTTTTAAAAAAATTGATTCTCTTTTATTCTTCGACAAGTCGGACGAAAGTGCAGCAGAAACCTTTATGGGAAGTTGATCTGCTGGTATTTGGATGTGCGGATACTTTGAAATTAGCGCGGCTGCAATGTCATCTACATGCATTTCCTTGCGCTCATCTCGAAGTACTTCCGCTATCTGTTCTATAAGTTTCATTTACTTCCTTTGCTATTGATGCGAGAAGCCTAACGTTTGAGCGGAGAGGTGAGCGCAGAGATGGCGCTTGGCCCGGTGCTAGTCCGCTCGAGCGAAGGTTTAGGCACAGTTGAATTTGAACGTGGCAGACTTTGACTTAATACGAGAGAGAACGAGCGAACACTGCCTGCCTGAAATATTCATCGACTTGCTTCGTCCGACGTCGAGGCGGAAGCCCTCGTTATTCAGGCTACCGGATACCCAGCTAAAGTAGATGCTGCTGACGCCGAGGACTAGCCGATTCTTGACGACATCTACGCTTTCGCCCTCTTTGAGAGTGGCCTGTTCAAAGGTCGCGAGGCTGCGCTGGAGTTCAGCCTCAAGCTCCCGCAGCCGAGCGGTCTGGCTCTTCAACTCTGAGTCAAGCTTAGTCAGTTGCTCAGCCGCCACTTCACTTTGCTTGACCAGGCGTGCGTTGTCCAACTTCAGCGCTTGTGCCTGCTCTTGGGTTGCGAGTTGGCGCTGCAATTTATTGCTCACGCCATTCAGTTGGGTGAGTGTGTCTGGAAGCTTCCAAGTCTTCGACTGTTCGTAAGTGGCAATCTGACGCTTGAGATCATCGACCACGTCCTTGCGAACTTCCCACACCACGTATGAAGTGGTGCCAATAATACCGATCAGCGCGGTGATGGCCGTGCCTACCGATTTCCAAGTAACTGGAATCGTTATGTCCATTAGCTTCCTCTTGACGGGATCATTGACCTGCATGGTTGTTCCTTCTGGGCCTAACGCCGCGCTTCGCGGCTGCTTTGGAGCGCCAGCGGAAATGCAGTCCGACAACGGCGCTTTGTTAACCCCATTTACGCCTCCGGATTAAATCTGAGCGATCAAGGAGGAGAAAAGGGAAAAACTCATACATGTAAGGGATATTAGGGTGGTCGATTCCCTTTCTGTGCTCAATTTCATGTGCAGCTTCTACAACGTCAGAAATCAAGAAGTAGAATGGACTAAAAATTTTGAAAACCTGCCAGACCATGTGAGGGGCTGCTGCATCCACTAACTGAGGGTACATAACCGCATCAAGAGTGGTCATTAGCTGGCCATCAATGCCACGTATCAAGGTAAATGAATTGCCAGCGAAATTATCACAGTAGGCGAGGCTCTCTGATTGAATTTTCTCTAATTTCTTATTACTGACGTGGCGATGAATTACACGAGTCAATAAAGACCACCAATCACTAAGCGGATCGTTGGTCGGTTGGCCGTTAGTCAACTTGCTCAAGTTGTAATATCTAGCGCTTAACGCGAACTCATGGAGGAAGTGAATAATATCCCATTCAAAAGATCCTTCCGCGTAAAAATCGTCAGTTGGCCTGCCTAGATCTTCGTTGAGCTTTTCACAGAACTTATATAGTGATTGAATTTTGTGGCCATACTTGCTTTGCAGCTCTTGATCGGTCATCGGGATTAAATCATTTTTAGCCATGTGATCAATAACCAATACAAGCTTCATCAACCTCTCGCAGCCAATGGAAAGCTCGAAAAATGCGGAATAAAAAAGCCCTTTATTCGTATCGTCAACATTTGCTTTTCTCAATGCATTCAGGTCCACAAGCAAACTAGATCTCGCGAGAAACCCCTCCTGCTGGAACAAAGCAAACGACTCACTCAACATATGACTCTGGCACCTATAGGGTTAACGCCCCAGGCAAGGAGCAAAAGAGTGTTGGCGTGGCTTTTGTGCCTTTTGGAAAAGACATGACAACATACTCTTGTCTCTCCTGGCCGGTGTGTTATGCGCCGACACTACCTTCGTTTGCGACAATGAACGAGTCCTTACTTACCGATTTCAAGCAGTGCGTAGAACCCGTATTGAATCTCTTTAGCTGCCAGAGCACAGAACCACCAAAGTCTAGAAATACGGGAACCTTTGAGCGATACCATATTTCACGTGGACGCTTCCAAATGAACAAATGGTGACCATCATAAGTTTCTTCTACTAAAGAGTCACAGTCTCTACTAGAGTGCACTAGAACCATGGTCGCATTGGGTTCATTTTCAGATGCTAAGTAATACATGAACTCGCTGTCCCCGCTTCTTGGCGGATAAACACGCATATCATGTGACTTAGGATGATCGGGGTTGGGGAGTTTCGTGCATATTTCGATGTTCTTTAAGAATGAAGCCCCATTCACCACCCAAACCATGTTTCCGTAGAACGCCTCTCGAGAGGACAGCTCCTCATCGTTCATTGCTGAGTTCTGGAATTCGATCACACGGCCAGATGCTGTCTTAATGTCAGCGATATGCTTTTCCTGGTCCTGCGTGGAAAACTGAACTACTTCCTGAAACTCTGAAGACCAATATGATTTCCATTCCCTGTGCCATGGAGTTTCAATTTCCCACCACGGATCGCAGCTCTGCCGATTAGCATGTGCCCAATGCCATAATTTCTGAGTTCCGCATTTTGAAACTGTTTTGGCACCACATGCGGGGCAAATCCCCTCGCTCTTAGGGGAAGCCGACACTCTGATTCCGTTTACTAGTGAAAACTGCACGAGATTCTCCGAGGGGCATTAGACTAAGTTGACCGGCAAGCGACTAGGCCGAGAATGTCCGAAGCCACCGGGCTTGTTGACTGTCCGTGTTGAACGGCGGGTTAGCTTTCATTTTTAGTACTGGGGGGGTTGTATAGATTTATCTAGTGCTGGTATATCATTTGGTTTGATATTCTCACCCATTGCTTTCGGTTCTTCCTTTGCAGGCGGCGCATCGCTGATTGTCGGAGTAATTGTGCTCAAGGGGCTTTGCTGGGAGGAAGCAACAATAGACGAGAGATTGTACCCGAGAGCAAACATGCCGGAAAGCGCAGCTAAACACAAAGGATAAAGACTCCAGTGAGCGTGTGCCCATATCCACTTTAGCGTCATTTTTTCTGTGACCTCAAGGGGGAGGATAATTGTTGCTTTGTGTGCCAGATACTCAAGTGAAATTACGGCCTGGTTAACTATGCCAATTAGGTTGTTTATGTTTTCTAATTCTTGTTTTGCAGATTTGAAACGTATGGCTGAGTTAGTAGCCAAGACCATGCCTCTAAAATGGTTTTGTAAGTTCTTATCAAATTCAAGTAATGGGATGACTTTGTCGGCCCATGAATTAAACTCAACGATGCCTGCAAAGGGGGATGAATCGCTGCGGCTATGTTGCAGTTTCTTCAACTCTGTAAGTAGGTCAATTGGCATGATGGAACCTAACGTCTGGTGGAATAATGGGTTAGCCTTCATCAAGAACTGAAAAATCGAGATTGATGACAAGCTGTGCGACATCGATTTTTTCCTTCTTGCAGAAAATCTTTATATCAGCCCAAAGTGGCCAGCCAGATTTTGGTGACGATACGCCAATCATTTGGACGCCAAAGTCATTCGTATTATTCTCAAAAGTAAAACCATGCGTGTCCAAAATGGAGAAGCACTCTCTTAATTCATGCGTATTTAATCCTGTAGCCTGTTGTATCTCAGGCACCGACACCTCAAGTGCTGCGCTAAAGCGGCGATCCTTACTTCGATTTATAACCACTAGGAATAACTCCCTTGATGGAATCGGAATTGTTGCGAGCTTCTTCGAAACGGATTTAAGCTCCTTGAGTGCATCAGTCAATTCTTCTTCGGAACTCTTCCAGCTGAGAACTCGATTCATCCTACGAAGGTTTGTCGAGAATACTGGCTCAGTAAGTGTTGTGTGATCCGTGACCGTTTTGAGCATTGAGCCAACGACATCAGAGAAAAGCTTTTCGTGCTCTTCTTTGATACGCTTCATTCGATCAACCGGGAATTTTGAAACATCGTCAGTTTCGACATGATGGTCGTAGCACATAAGAACCAAATTTGAAGGCTGTCGTCGCTGTTCGTTAGTTTGGCTTTTGTTGAAACGCTCGCCTCCCGGCTCGGCTGCTTCGATATGGCATATTTGACCAACAAATACGCCTTTCCCATTGAAAAGTACCTTCTTGCAACCTGGGAACGCACACCGATTTCCTGACTTCAAATAGAGTTCTCGCAGAGTTTCACGAGTTGGTGCAAGTCTCTTAGGACATTCTGGCATAGGAGTACTCATTTGAAGGCTAACGCCCGCGGTAAGATGCGCCGTAGCGAAGCGTAGGGCACCAACAGGCAGAGCCTGTTGGCATCATCTTAACCAAACAGTTAGGCTGGTTAACGAACGCACGGTGAGGAAAAAAGGATGGCAACATATATAGCAGTTTCAAAAAGCAATCTGTTCAAGCGCTTCCTTAACAGCCGCGCTGAACAGCTCTAGTCCAATGACTTTCCCTCCGCCCTTTGCCCACTTCAACCATCGGGCCTCAGCCTTCAATGGCTTTTGATTCTGCTTATAGCGCTCGATTTCTCGGAAAAGCTCGTCGAATCCGTGGATCAGGTCCGTGCTATCTAATTGAGCAATTTCGACGTCGTCGATCTGATCGTTTTTGACTCGAAAGAACACGACGCAAGGTAGCGTTACTCTTTCGTCAATGTCTAGCTCTCGCAAGAAAAAGTCGTTGAACGCTTCAACGGCGTGACGGCTTCCGGTGTGGAGATAGAAGACACTAAGGTCGCGACCAGATAGAAGATCCAGTTTTGCAAAAACACCTTGGTCGCGAAGAATCTTCTTAAGGTGCGCGTCATTGAATTGATAGAAGATGAACGCAAATGCCTTTGCCCGCCCATCCTCAAGGTACTCTTTGCAAATTTCATCAAAGCGTGCCATGAATGAGCTTTGACTATGTCCAATTCCATTGCCTGAGCCTTGTTCGTATATCGGAATCATGTCTGGATTTGTGGTGTGGTTAAAGAGAGACCTAACTTTCGAATTCACCAGCTTTGGGCGGCTTTATGAGCAAAGTCCGGTGGAATGATGGTTATGCAGCTGGCGCAAGATTGCTTTTTTCCTGAGGCATTCTTCTTGCTAAAACCAAAATGGCTTCAGCAAAAGCACCCGCAATGTCACACCTTGATATTTGCAATATCTCATTCAAGCCCGTCTGGCTTGATAAAAAAATCTCATCGTATAGGCAGATAGGAAGCTCCCTGTTGTCTTTGAAACGGCGATCTGGGCCACCAGATTTGTTGACATATTTCCATGTGCGATCCACGACCTTGGCATCCCGAGGAGGCGCTTCGTCCTCGATAAATCTGCCTAGTCTTACATTGATGCGAAGTTCTTGATAACTGACTGCACCGACGCCGTTTGAATCATAAATCAGGACGCGATCAGGGAAAAAGTGTAACGTCTGGCGACCAACTCCAATAGCGATAGTCTCAATGTTGCTCTTTACGTAGGGTGGCTCCGCCTTGCGGATGAATGTCGTTTTTCGTCGGACAAGACTACTAGCTCCAGCGTGGTACTTTCTGTCATGTACTTTGCCTTGGGCTTCGATATGCCATGCTGCAGCGCAGTCAGCTATCTTTTCAGCAGCGCTGTGAAGCTGACCATATGCTTCTTCCATTTCAGGGTCAAAGTCATAGAACAGCACAACGGTTTTCGTCAAAGTGTCGTGACTGAAAGCAATGTATATGACTACGAGGCCAACGACTAAAATTCCGAGTAGTAACCAACTTGGCCAAGCATTAGATAACCCCAAAAGCATGATAGATGCTGAGACCGTTGCTGCTATTGGCCACAGCCGCATTTTATTTCGCTTTTGATTTAATTCGTTTAAGAGTTCTTGTGAGGAAGAGTCAGTGATCTGCGCTATATCGGCGGACTCAATTTCTTCCAATGGTGCATGAGTGCCAGATGGAATTACAGGGTCAATAGTATTCGCAGGCCGGAATCGAGGTTGAGAAGGTAAGGAGGATGGGATGGTTGCTCGGTAATACAATCCGCCGCGCCCCATATGCACGTAATTGCCACGAGGGCCAGTTCCAAATCTCAAACCTTTTACGCCAGCAGAGACTCCTAGCCCTGAATTCGAGAGATTGAATCTGAGGGGGCCGACACTGATGCTTTTACGAAGATAAAAACCCATATGGCCATCCGTTTAAAGTCACTCGTTTGAAAGCGGCATAACGTTTGACGTGAGGGGCCGCTGTAGCGGCGAAGCCGCGATGGGAACCTGCAAGCGCAGCTTGCAAACGGTCCCTCTCGACGGAATTGTTATGCCTCATATGCGCTGTAGTCTTCTGATCCATGTATCCCATGATTCGATACGTACCGAAGGGGTAGTGTTGGCCTCATAGTCTTGGCGCTTCACGCTCTCTTCAAGGTCGTTTTGTGTGCGCCCGCCGATCACGACGCACCTAATATTTATATCTTTGTTTGGGTCGACTTCGAGTTTGCTACGCGGCCCTAAAAATGCGTTATGTGGTTTTTTTCCTGACTCTGCACGCTCTCTTATTGCATGCGCACCTTTTCTGAAACTATTTAAATCTCTGAATATTACGCCTAGCCTCTGAGAAATTTGTCCAGCCGCTTCGGTTATTTTGTGATTGAAGGCTTTGTAGTGATTTGCGTTTAGAAGGTTGAAATCCGCGCCTTTGACCTCGATAAGGATGATGTCCATCCTGGAGCGGCCAGTAAACACAACAAAATCAACGGAGCCGTCCGCTAAAGGAAACTCCGAGAAGCAAATATATTCGTCGTCGGGTTTTGCGTAGGCCTCGCCAAAGATTGATAGATCAGTTTTTAGAAGTCTTTGAAGCTCCTGCTCACCGCTCTCAGCCGACACAAGTGCCTCCACGGAGGCTTTTGAAATCATTCCTTCGATAATTTCAAGGCGCCGCTTCGTGACCTCATTATCCTCGTCGTACCGAGACCCAACGAATGGATTGTTGCGAAACAATAACCTGTCAGCTTGTGCGCTAATTCTGGGATTCTCCGAAGAGCGATCTGCAAGCTCTTTATCTTCATCGCCGATCATTACCAACACCTGGCTTCGACTGAGTGTTTTCCATTTTGTATTAGGTGAAATCGTAACTTTGTTGAAAGAGTCGAAGGAATAATCGGTGTCTTCGTAGTGCTCAATGAAGGTAGCTGGACCGATAACATAGCCTTGTTCAAACAAAGACTGGATGATCATTTCAGCAGCATTTGTTACTGATTGACCATCATTTTTGTCGCCGAGATCGGTTAGAAGTACCACTGTCTCGTTTGAGGTTACGAAACAGCGCACCCTACACATGCCTCGACTAACGTTAGTTCGTCGGTCATTGAACGGATGAACAATATCAAGCGTTTTCATGAGGCATAACGTCTGAGTTGACTGGCAGATGTCAGGATGCGAAGCATGCTGGTATTTGTCCGGTTGAACGAAGGGTTAGGCATTACGCCAGCACTTCGGATCGGAAGAGAATTTTAACCTTTCGAGTTGACGAAGTTCTTCGAAGCTACTTGTTCGCTGCTTGATTTCATGCCATGCCTTGCGGAAGGCCGGGAGATTCAGGTTGTACTCAATACCGATGCACCAGCTAGCCCAGACCTTTTTACTTATTCTGTTGCGCTTCCTGAGCGCAACCTGCTCATTCGACAGATCGATATACCGGAAGAACTCGTCTCGTGATTGTCGATGCTCTGCTTCTGAGAGCTCAGTTCCATAGAAAGCTTTTGTCGGAATTCGGGCAGCTAGATCTCGATACTCTTTCGCAAGGGTATCTTCAAACTGAAGTTGTGCGATTGATTTCGTGACCCGCAGTTGCCACAGCGCAAGCAAAACGCCAGCAGCGGTTACCGCGTTAGCAAGCGCGGACAGCGCGTTCCAGTCGAAGCAGTTCAGCAGTGCCATAGAAGTCTTCTCCGGTGCCTAACGTTTGAATTAAGGGGCGCCAATGGCGTCCCGCTTAAATGATGAGTTAATGATCATTTCACCGCCCATGCCGAAGTCTACCTCCTAAACGAGCGAGAAACTTGATGCCAAAAAAGACAGCTACACCAAGATAAAGCGCGAAACCCCATATGAGGTAAAGAGCAAATGCGCTTGACTCAAAATCTAGAACTTCGGGATCAGTGAATGCATCCCAAGCAAGAAACAGAAATGCCAGAAAGGCAAACCATGAAAAAGCACGGGCAACCACTCCAGAGCGCAGGCCCACTGCGAAAAAAACGATGCTTGGCACAAAGACAAGTAGGAGCGCAACAAAGGATATAACGAAGAAACCTGAGCTTGGCATTTGATCGTTAACGTAAAGGTGAGCGGCACGTTGCGGCAAGGGACCGTACGGTGCACGATTTCCAATGGCGCCATGCGGTGCCTTGCCGCAACGGGTCCGATTCGACCGACAAGTTAGGCCTCACTGGGCGCCCTCCAAATTGAGCATAGTCAGACGGCGAAGCGCTTCCTGCATTCCGAATCTCCCAGCCCGGCGGTAGATCTCGCGCTCCGCATCTGCTTCGGAACACAGCCGCGCAAGGATATCTTCCGCGATCACACGATGTGGTTCGATACGGGCCGCGTACTTCTCGAGCAGTGCCCGCTCCTCCTCGTCGGACTCATGCCCGTCCAAGGCGTAGAAGGGGTAGAAGTCGTTGTAACGATCGCAGAACTCACCAAACGGCAATTCACCAGAGACGCACCTCCGGACAAGTGAGTCGTGCTCGTCCAGCTTTTGAATCAAGTCCGTCTCGGAAGCAAAGATGACCATCGGTGAGGGCTAACGTTCGAAGTAAGCGGCCCGACGCGGCAGGGGCTGCCGTGGCGGGTCTGCTTGACCGAGGGGTTAGGCGCCCGCCTCGCGTGCGCGATGCGAAAACTTTGGTGCGACCATCTTTCGGTAGGCAACGGATAGATCTGCGAGTCTGATTTTCATCTTCTTGATGTCGTCATCGCTGTACTGTTCTGGATTCAGCCAGTACTCAGCTTTGTTCTCACAATTCATGGCCAACTCTTGATCGATATGCCGGAGCGGAATCGCTGCGGCCGACCAGTATCGCGCTAACTGGCTTTCGGTTTCCCGGCTGCGTGGCTTTCCGAGATCAAGATCACGGTAGTAAAGCTTTGTTTCTTGAAGTGCGTGAGAGATTGAGCGAAGTGCGTTGTCTTGAAGATCTCTTTTGTCCTTGGTCATAGTTGCAATGGGACCAAGCAAAGAGATCAGTCGTTCCACGACCCATTCCATCATTGGTTCTTCCTCCATATTTGTCAGGGATGAGAAAACGCTCACGGAGCCAGCGAGTGCCTACCGTCGGGCGCCTAACGTCGGAGTTGACCGGTACTGCCGGTGCGTGTCCGTGTCGAACGACTTGTTAGGGCTCATTACCCCGCCCGTACGATCGCCTGAATGGCTGTTGGCTGAAGGTAGTACGGCAACAAGTCTGCCTGCATCTTGATGGACGCGTGAGCAAGCATCTGAAGTCGCCACACAAATCCAGCAAGACTGTCCTCTGCCCATTTCTCGAAGAACCAGCCTGTATGCTCCGGCACACTGGCCTTGTTACTCCAACAGTACATGCCTGGATCTGAATAGTTCACAAACAACCCAACGCCATTAACCGCGACGAAGTCGGCCTGCTGCAAGGCTGGCGTCTGCCTGGAGGCGTAGAACGCAGCTATCTCGTTCAGCGTATCCAGCGGATTTGATTTGCACCGCATGGCGAAAATGACATACGGGACATAGAACGCTCTTTCGTATTCCCAGCCTCCTCGCATGAGGGTGGGTGGGTTCCTGCGCTTTAGAGCCTTTACCGATAGCCCTTGCTCCAGTCCACGAAGCAGCTCGGCGCTCGCACCGACGTCCGGCTTTACCTCAATCGCCGCGTCGACCCCTTCGGCGAAGATCAATCTGAACTTGCCGTGAGTATCGACCGTATAGGGATGGTTCGGGTTGCAGACGATGCAGTCCACAGAATCGGAGATCGCTCCGAAGGTGTCGCGCACCTTCCCCTTCGTCACGCGGTGCGGAAATGGGAAGAACCGCTGAACGAAGTCTTGAAGCGCGTGCTCACGGAAATCAGCAATCTCTTGAGAAGTGCCTTTACCTTCAATCGAAGCGCGGCGGAACTTCGACTCGAGTTCGAGCGCATCTTCTCTGAGTAGCTGGTAGAGATCGTCCATACGTATCCGTTGAGCCCTAACGTTTGACATGAGGGGCGGCCGAGGGCGATAACCCTTGGACGTCCCCATCAATGGAAGGGTTAGGCCTCAACGCACCAACTCCCCGCGTCTAGGGTTGATGGGCACAACTTTCTGTGTGGCCTCGTCAAAGACGACTAAGACTGTTTTTCCCATCGGTGTGAGGGACTGAAATCTTCTAGTAGCCTCTTCATCGAGAGAGCCAATGTTGATATCTCGAAGAAGATTCAAGAAGGCCTCAACGCTTTGCTCGTACTCAAGCTGCGAGATCGGCTTCTTCAACAGAAGCTTTACAGAGACCCCGTTTGGCCCTTGCCCGACCAGTGAGAAGTAGAACGAGTAAGGCTGGACGGGCTTGACCTTTCCCACACTGCCAATCAGCTTGACATCAGGGGCGTCCGGGCCAGCCACCTTCGCGTAGAGCTTCTTGAACTGCTCCTTGAGCAAAACGTAGTGATCCTTCCCCATCTCCTGAAAGAAGCCACCGAAGTAAGAGGAGGCCACAAACCCGACGACGAGCGTTGGCATCAGCCACTCGACCCCTGCCATCGGACCAGGGAGGTCAAGGTCAACGATCTGCACATGTAGACCAGATACTGAAATGACTCGCCTGAACTCTTCGAACTCGTCGCTCGGAATCGTGTTGACGTGAAGAATGGCGATCTGTGGGGACATACGCGCTCCTTGAGGCCTAACGTAGAGGTAACCCGCCCTGCGCCGCCTCTTGGCGCAGCGTCCAGCGACCGAAGGGAGCGAGGTCAATCGCCATGTTAGATTGCCGACCCACTGCCAACGATTGCTGTGACGAATAGAAAAAGTTGGTCGGCAAGGTGCTGCTCATCCTTCCAAACTATATGGTTGTACTGCCGTGTATCGAAGTGGACATTGGGTAGGTCATCGACTTTGACGCACCAGAATACGGGCAAGCCAAGCGCCATTGCGTAGCCTGCCTCAAAGTACACGCCTGGGCGCTGTTGAGTTACGTCGGCAACCAGGAAACGGGAATTTTTTATCTCGGTGATTATCTTAGTATCGATGCGATCAATATGGGGTACCGCATCCACGCGATATGGCCTGAACTTGGCTTTCAATAAGGCAGGTTGAATCCCATCTTTCCAGGCTGACGAAAGTTCTGGGGCAAATGACATCGCCACGAACACTTGGTCGCTGATTACCGCCGGACGTGCATGGTCTTCGAGGAAGCCCCACCCAGTGGACGTGATCACGAGCTCGAACACGAACGAGTCATTAAGGTCAGGCGGGCCGTCTGTGCGACGCACAAAGTCACGCTCGATCAGGTTATGTAGTAAGTAGACAAATTCTTTTTCGCCGGATGCCCAAGCGAGCGGATAGTCGAAATTGGGCACCACGTTGATTGGTTGTCCCGGATACGCCGTGCGACGTTCAAAGGCACGGAGCAGGAGGAGTTGCTTTTCAGAAACGCGGTAATTCGGAAGAGCACCCTCGACATCTTTCAATGTGTCGGAGTTGATTTCTGGGACTTCAGATTTGGATTCAGTGCGCTCTCGGATCCACGCAGAGAGTTTTGGACCGAGCTTTCTCGATTCAGCCATTCGTGCAGCAGTGCCAGTAATCGTGAACTTGCCGCAACGAGCACATTCAAGAGTGATGCGCTCGCCGTAATCCCAAACACGAACGTCCTTTGCATCAAGCTTACAAATTGGACATGCTTTATTTGGAATATTCGCCATCAAGAACTCCTGAGCAATCTAACGTTTGAATTAAGGGGCGCTGTTAGGCGTCCTGTTTGAATGATGGGTTAGATTTCAAACCACCGCTCATGATCTCTAGGATCAATGAGAATGATCTTGTCCCAGTCGTGTTGGATCGACACCTGATCTCGGAACAACTCTCGATCAAAGTCGTCGAGGCCATAACCTATGTGATCGACCAATGCCAGCCACCACTGTGGATACTTAGAACGAACCTTCTCGATCTTGCGGGACTTCTCGCTGGCGCAGTAGTTGATGTTCGATTCCATTTCCGAGAGAAGCCAACCACCGGACTCTTCGTCGGAGCATCCAGCCATGACGAACATCGTGGGATGCGGTTTTGAAGTACGGCAGAAAACTTCGAGTTCGAAGCCTTGCCCCTGTGCCACGATTGTCCGAGTCTTAGCGCTTGCCCTCGAGAACGCCGTTAGCCCCACTCGCAGCTTCGGCTCCAAAGTTTTCCAATGCTCGACGGGGCGAGTAAAGCGAAAGCGAACGAACCAGCTTTCGCTTTCGGTCGCAGGCCCCATACTGGCAAGAAGACCCTTCACCTTGTTCCAGAGTGGAATAGCAACTTCCTCGAGACCTTTTGTTGCAACCCCGTCTGAATGGTTCTGATTGAGTCTTCGTACCTCAATAGCGATGGTTCCGTTCACCAGGAAATCTGGGGGAATATTTCCGTCTGGCTCATACACGATATCGGTGTAGCCAAGATGCTTTAGGTGATCCTCAACCACTTTCTCGGTTGTGTCCATACTGGTTCTCTGAAATCTAACACCAGGGTTAAGCGGTGCCGCAAAGCGGCATCGGCTTAAACGAATTGTTAGCGCTCATCGACTAATACTCATTGTTATCGTCCTCCCACATGCTGCGTGCGAGTTTGTCAACGTCGATACCGAAGTATTCAACAGCATCATAATGACTTGTCGAGATGTAGCTCTCGCCGAGCCCGCAAGCAAGTAGCTTGGAATATCCGGTAATTTTAAGCCCACAAGCAACGCAGAAAAAGTCTTCCGGCTTCATTGCTTGCCGTTCAACGATTCCGTCTTCATTAGCCGAAGTCTTTGCCACACCCATAGCTTTCCCTTGTACAAGCGCAGTGGCAGTGCAGGAAGGGCATTGAACTCGATGGCCGTAGTGCCGAAGAGACGCAGCGGCAGCCTGATCTAGGGCGGTCTTCTTCTCCGCCTCAGATTTTGCGGACCAGACCACTTTGTGAGCGTTAATCGTACCTAGGACACTCTTGGCGGCCTCGTCGCTAAGTGCTGAGATGTCATCACGTGCTTCTGCTCCACCCGTTGCACCGAACAAAGATTCAAGCGTGGTACCGCAATGAGTCAACAGGACATCGCACACAGCAAAGAAATGCGGGCGCCAAGAGGACGAGCTGGACCCGACAAACGGCAAGTTTCCTGAATGCAATTCGGCGTTGCGCCTCGAGAAGTGCGTCGCACAGAAGTTCGCGTGCTCACGAGTGAACACAGGCACAAGTTCCTCTACGCGCGCGATCAGCTCAGTTATTGCAGCAGTTCGAGGGACAAACTTGGCTTTCTTTGGGGTGTGGCCTAGCGCATAGAGCACATTGTTCCAGTCTGAATTATCGGCAACTAATGCGGGCGACGTTGCCGATACAGAAGCCCTGACAAGCATCTCGAGCAGGAACGTCGACCAGAGCCCGTACTGCCAGTCAGTGGAATTAGCCTGCATGGCCTCCGAGTACAACTCGGCCTTAGCCAGATAAGATTCCTTTGACCATTCGTGAGTTGACTTCACTGTCATTGAACTACGCTCTTTAGGTAAATTCGTTTGAGAACTCGGTTCTTACTGTCTTGTGGTACCGCTGACCTTCCGTGAACGGTACGCCAGTTGTCCACAATTAGAGTTTGACCAGGCTCCTCAAGGGCAACCTCGATCGGCTTCGCATTGCAAAGCCGATCACTTATCAAACTCGCAATACCAGCAGCCGTTTGATTGACCGGCTCCAAGAAAAGTGGGTCCCAGCGAAAGATATCGCTGCTCAACATTCGAAGAGGGAGCTGGCGCCCCTCGAGCGGACGGCGAGCCCGGAAAATAGCTCTCACGCTTTCTGCCTGCTCCTCAGCGCTAAGAATGTTATCTCTGTGGATTATATTGGTCTTCACACTACTCGATCCAGAAATACAAACGAGTGCAAAGTATCTTGGAGGAATACTCCAGTGCGCCATGTCCGTATGAAATGGAAATTCGCCAAATCCAAAGTTGTCGCTATAGCCAGGACCGCTCCCAAGACTGGGACGAGGCACCAATGTCTGGATAGGGCTAATCCCTTGGATCACGTCAATCTCCCCGAGATTGCTCACAATGTGGGGCTCGTCGAAGTCAGGGGCGATCTTTGTTACAGCAAATCCAGATCCGTACAGTGTCCGTTGCCATTGATCCATGATGTGTGCGCTAACGTTTGAATTCAGCGGCCCTTGAGGCGGCGCGTGCTTTTGCAGCAGCAAAAGTGCGTGACGGGTCGAACGTCCGCTGCAATGAATTGTTATACGGCTTACGCACAGCGCGCCTGTTGTTTGGCAGATGCCACAGCATTGGTAATAGACCCAAATTGTTTCACTGTGGGATTGCGTTTGAGGTTCTCGGCGTTCGCTTCTAAAGCTTTATCTAAGTTGCTGCATGCCTTTTCGCGATCATCCAACATTTGATATGACCACGCCATGTTGAAATAGACATTGGAAAGAGAGTCAAAGCGGTTGGCTTTTCGATGCTGCTCTTCAGCGCGTTGGTAATACTCCAACGCTTTAGAATAATATTTAGAAGCCTTAACCAATCGATTGTCAAAGGTGACAGATTTGTCCTGGAATCCATCGCGGCGATAAACAGTTTCCCATTGGCTTACTGCGGGGGACCTAAGGAAGTCACCGTACTGGCGGTGCGAATTGCCAAGCCCAGGCGGGTCGTCTTGTTCTTTGTAGATCGCCAGTGCTTCACGAATAAGCCGCTCCGCTGGCAATGGGCGATCTTGCCTCTGATACAGGTCCTGAGCATCGTTCAGCTTTGCGAGCGGATCAGAACTTGCGACGATTCCAACGCCGGCACACCCGACCAAAATCGACAAAAGTGATATCCCAACCAGAAACTTTAATTCGCGCATTGATACTCCTTAACAAGCTGTATAACGTAGAGCTAACCGGCGAGCGAAAGCGGCGCTTATGCGAGTCCAGCGAACGAAGTGAGCAAGGTTGAGCGCCATGTTATGCCTTACGATCAAAATGAAATGTCATCCTCTGATTTTTCAGGGCGCGTAAGCACAAATTGAGATTCATTGGTATCAATCCAGTCCCAGCCTGGCTCGGCAATCGCTAACCCAGCATAAGCTTCGCCATTCATTTCGTCGTAAAGCTCTTGCTCTCGAATAAATTTCTTCTGCAATAACCGTCGAACAGCGAGGTTGAAGCCCATATTTGTGACGCCCGCTCTTTCTGACGCACGTTTTGCACTATTTACTGTTGTAGCTTGATCGGGCAAGTAGGCATCGCCTGCAATTACGGCCAAAACTAGAACTTCTGGAGACGACAGACCATGGACCGGGTTGACCGGGCTTTCCTCTGCAATCCTCTCCAACACAGCATCTTGTTTCACGATGGCCGCGATTTTTGCTGTAAGGCTCGCGCGGAGTTTGTCGAAGTCACTTGGTGCATCGGCCAGATATGGAATTATGCTTCTATGCTGAATATCAAATGGGTATTTCTTTCCCGTTCGTTCCTCGGAACACACCATCACCACCGGTTTTCCGGCCGCGTATGCGAAGCCAAGTTCATACCAGACATTAGGATTATCTGCGGTGATATCGGCCAGGCAGACAGCTGCTTGTCGAATTCCTTTTTCAATCGATTCGATTGGAACCTGAACTCCGGGGTCTTGGTCTACCCGATACGCTTCGAGGCCTGCAGCCTCAATTGCAGGTTTGTAGATATCCTGAAAACGCTTATCGAATTTTCCCGAATCAAACGGTTGAATAACAAAACAAGTGGGCATTAATTTTCCTTTGTTAAGGCATAACGTTTGAGATGAAAGGCGCGTAGAGGCATTGCGCCGCTGGACACAGACTAATCTACGGAGCTTGCGGCGCAATGCCTCTGCGGGTCCGTGTCGATCGACGTGTTAGACCTCATTCAACCCTCTCGACACGCCCGCGACTTCCACTGTTCGGCACCGCCAGCGGCCCTCGAACCCGTAGATGCCCGTAACCTCTACCAAAACAGGGGCACCGCCATCGATTTCTGAAAAGGCGATCTCCTCAAGGACATTCTGATGGTTGAAGTCCAACGCTGAGAGATCTTCCACCCCCGTGAAACGGAAATCAACCACCACGCTCTTGACCAGAGCCAGGTGGTAGTTCACGGTGCAAACCCCGCGAGCCTCAAACCGGCGCAGGTGGACTGCAAGGCTGACTACCACCTCGCAGACGTCGACGTCTGCGGCGCGTTCAACCGCAAATCGAAGAACTTCAGCGTCATGGAAGTTGGGCCACTCTCCGCCAAATTCAGCAAGAAGTGCAGTTGCGCCTTGGATCATTCTCGGTGTCTGCATGTGAGGTCTAACGCCTGAGTTCAGCTGCATTTGAGGCCATGCCCGTTTTTGCGATAGCAAAAATCGGTGGTGGATCAAATGTCAGCTGCAATGATTTGTTAGGTTTAGCCCTCATGAATTTGTAGACTTGTACACGATGAGAAAATATTTGAGTTCGTGTAGCTGCTGCAATTTTGAAGGGAACAGAGAAACCACCATTTTCGCAATAACTGCTACCCCTGCAATCATCACTACGCCAACCAGGATTTGATCGTTAGTTAAAGAGCGAAAAATTGCAGCGGCGAGACCAAGAGTTATACCTATAATCCACGTTGTTAGCTTTTCCGCAAAGATGTGTGGAACGGATTCTTTCTGAATTTGAGCATCAAGGATCTCAAGACAGTCATCGATGTGACTGTTGCTTAACTCCAGAGCGTTCAGGTCACTGGAAAATATCAGGAACCTGGCCTCGGAGCCGTCTTGAGTATCTGGCGGGCCTTTTCGCTCTTGGTACTCGCCAAATTCTGCTCGCAGGAACTTATCCTTCCCGAAAAGTGTGGCCAACACCAGAACAGCCTCGAAGATCATCGCAACGAGCAAAGCCGGTCTTATGCCAAAGAGCAAAAAACAAACGCCTCCAACAAACCCAAGAGCAGACACAATGTAGAGCGTCTTGGCCCAAGTAGGGAAAAATCTGTACACAGCAGCGATCTGACTCCAAAGGCCACTCGTCCCGAAATATGAAGTCCAGACTGCTCGTCGAAAATTTGTCATTGGCACTTAGAAACCTAACGTTGAAGGCCACCGGCACGCAGCGAACGCCGCGAAGCGGTAACCCGCTGCTGTGTGTCCGCGTGGGCCGACCAGTTAAATTGCAAGCGCGGCTGATGCGCGAACATGATACGGGGGCTCCACAAGAATAGGCTCGTCCGGGACTGGATATGAGTTTGCACAGTAATCGACTTCGATGCCTGTCAGATGCCCATTGGTTCCAACAAACACAATGAATTCCAAGGTGCGTTGCTCCTCGGTCGTTTGGAATTCCAATTCAAAGATGGAGCCACCACGAGCTCCAGGTTGGGCAAGCGGCGCGACAGCGCCCTCTGGAATCTCGATATCAAAACTATTGCAACCACAGTCGCACAGCCACGTGACTTTCCCTGCATGAAAAGCGGCAAGCAGCCGTTCTCCAGCCGGGAACTCCGCACGTGATGCGAGGAAGTGTATCCATTTGGATGCACGAGCTAAGGTGTTTGACATGCAATTTAACGTTTTAGGTAAAGGGCGGCCCGCTTGCGGGACGTCCAGTGGAGGCCGAAGGCCGTAGCGGCTTTGACCGGAATGTTAGATTTCAACAACGTGAACATCTTTGCTCCATTGTTTTAACTCACACCACTGCTCGGCAAACGCGATGACATCTGGAAGCTTTTCTTGAGGATGAGAGGTGGTATTGCAGAAGCTATCGCTCTCGATGCATAACCAATCAACAGCCTCTTCCCACGCTTCGCAATCGACGCCCACTACGGCAAATAAATCTGGCAGTGGCACGAGTGCACTTTTTAGTGCTGCATCGTGCACCTGAGCATAGGGTGTAGTCGAGTGGAGCACCACGCACTTTGCCATGTTGATATCTAACGCAAAGGTGAGCGACTGCCGTGCATTTCGGCGGTCCGCTCGACCGTATGTTATGCGAACATCAAGGGCAACTGACTTGGCTACAGCTTCTGCCGGTAGTGAATTTGTACATTGTTCCCGTATTGGATGCCGCTTTTGCGCAAGCTGTCTGCGTTATTCCGCCTGTGCAACTTGCAACACCGTAGGTATATAGACAGCACGCACCCGTTTCGGTATTAGGATTTGCCGCCAATTCCTCAGAAGTGATTGAGGATGCTAATGACGATGCATTTTCAACAGCCTCGCGCAGCGCCTTGACCGACTCTTCATGACTTAATTCCTTAATTCCCATCATATCCTCCAAGTGTAAAATAGGGACATTAGGCTAGTGATGTAGCAGGAGCCCCGACCCTGCTGCATAACGATTAAGCTAAGGGGTCGGCTTTAGCCGATCCCAGCGAATGAAGTGAGCGATTTGAGCGCATTGTTATGTGCCTATTCTTCGTACTCAATGAAATTCCAAGGAATCTCTTTTCTGAAAATTTGAATGGACTCTTCCATAAGCTCAAGTGAAATTGATTCTTTGAATACAGTTACGGTGCGAGTTCTTTCCGTGTCATCTCTGAAGATTTCAACGACCAATTTGTCGTCCCTGTAAATTTCGACGCCGATCCCGTCTCGCGGATTTACATCACTTGCGACTACAACTCTGTCTTTAGGGAACGACATCGGCCCTCCTTTGGCACATAACTAGTTTTATCGAACAATAACGGCGATATCCATTTATCCGAACATCACTTCTAAGGGCTCCTCAACCAACTGAGCCCTTTGCACATAGCGACGACCAGGAAATATACTGTACAAGTTAACAGTATAACTAAAACCCAAAACTCGCCGCGTTTGCTTAACCAATTGCGTACAGTGATTCGCTGTAAACACTTTTCCTGTACAGCCGAAGAAGCTTATTTGTACCGGGTTTTGTTTTGCACTCATTTTCCCAACCCACCATGGCTACCGCAGGCCAGTGCCAAAGCCAATAAAGGTATTCGGGATGCAATTTCAATAGTTTCAAAATGTAAATTAATTAGTATGCAACAGCAAGCAAGCTGATCCGTTCACCCTATTTCTTGGAAAGTAAGCAATGGCCAAAGGCCCGCCCAGCCTTGTTGTACGCAACAAGGCAACACGCGCCATCCTGCATTTGCGGGGTAAGCATGCAAAACTGCAACAGGCAAGTTTAATAAATTTAATGATTTTATTGCGCAGAAATACGCGCTTAAAACTAAAATAATATGATAATAGGCGTTTATACGCGTTTTAAAACATCACATTGACCGAATAAATTTATATTATTACAATACGTTTAATAACGCGTATAAAATCCAATAAATTAATCAAAACGCGTAAAAACACGTTTTAGGAAAAATATAAGTTGACTCAAAAAACGCTTGCCGAACTGGAAGCAGCTTTGGGCGAAAACCTGAAACAGCTTCGACTTAGCCGAAACACCGACCAACGCACACTGGCTGAACAAGCCGGTGTCAGCACCCGTGCGCTGCAAAGTCTGGAAAACGGGGAAGGTTCATCATTGCAAACACTGGTGAAGGTTGTTCGCGCCTTGGGGCGCGAAAGCTGGTTCGACACTATTGCACCTGTTGCCACCATTAACCCCATGGCCATGGTGGCCAAAGCAGCACCTCGCCAGCGCGCAAGGCGCAAGGTGAGCAAGCCATGAATATCAAGAAGAAAACTGCCCGCACAAGAGGTACGGCTTATCAACGCGTGGATCGTGTTGAGGTATTTCTTTGGGGCAAACAAGTGGGCGCGGTAGCGCTAGACCCTGTGTATGGCTACTACGCCTTCGCCTACGCACCTGCCTTTCTGAAAACCGGCATTGAACCTGCCCCACTGCAAATGCCTTTGAACAACGGCGATCCGTATTTGTTCACCGACCTGCCGGTGGAAACCTACAAACGGTTGCCTGCCATGCTGGCCGATGCCCTGCCCGATGATTTTGGCAATGCATTGATCGACCGTTACATGGCCGAGCGGGGTTTGTCTAAAAGCGACATTACTGCACTTGATCGCCTGGCCTACATGGGTAACCGCGCCATGGGTGCGCTCACATTCAAACCAAGCCGCGGGCCTTCAAAGCGAGTGGCCACCTCAATTGAGTTGGGTAGCTTGGTAGAACAGGCCAGAAAAGCGGTTACTGGTCAGTTTGACGACGATGAAGATGAATACACAAATGCAGCCTTGCGCAGCATTATTGATGTGGGTACCTCAGCTGGTGGGGCCCGTGCCAAAGCGGTTGTTGCATGGAACCGCGAGACGCAAGAAATTCGTTCCGGACAAGTGGATACACCGCCAGGGTTCGAACACTGGCTACTAAAATTCGACGGCATTGGCAAAGACAAGGAACTGGGCGCATCAGGAGGCTATGGTCGAATTGAATACGCCTATTATTTGATGGCCAGGGCGGCGAAAATTTCCATGTCAGAGTGTCGACTACTAGAGGAAAACGGCCGTGCGCACTTTATGACACGCCGTTTTGACCGGGCTGCAAACAATGTGCGTCATCACATCCAAACGCTGTGCGCATTCAACCACCTGGACTATAAAAAGAAAGGCACGAATGCTTATGCTCAATTATTCGACTGCATTGTGAAACTGCAACTTCCTTATGAACAAAAAGAAGAAGCGTTTCGACGCATGGTATTCAATGTGATGGGAAGAAACTGCGACGATCACACCAAGAACTTTTCGTTTTTGCTAAAGGAAGGATCAAGCTGGGAACTGGCACCAGCCTACGACATCACCTTTGCACACAACCCTGAGGGTGAATGGACTCACCAACATTTGATGTCGGTGCATGGAAAATTCAAGAATTTCACTGAGCTTGATTTGCTGGAAGAGGCGGAGCGCTTTGCAATAGGTTCCGCACCCAGAGTTATTCGAGAGGTTCGCAAAGCCATTGAACGCTGGCCTGAATTCGCATCGCTGGCGGGGGTACCGCCTGCGCAGGCAAAAAAAATTAATGAGCAGCTACTAATTCTGTAGCTCCAACAACTGTTAGTTGTCTTTTTTGTTTTTTGTTTGGGTGTACAAGTTTTCTGCCCACTGTGCGCTTGCATCCGCAGCAGGTGCGTTGGCTTTGCTCTTCCCTACCCTGCGTGCCAACACCACGGCAAGCACCAACACCACAAAAGGCCCAAGCCACAGCACCGCATTTTCCATGCTGTACGCCGGTTTGTAGATCACAAATTCGCCATAGCGGTCTTGCATGTAGCTTTTGATTTCTTCGTTGGTTTTGCCAGCGCGAATTTGCTCGGCAATTTTTTCTTTCAAGTCCACTGCGAGAGAAGCATGTGAATCTGCCAGCGACTGGTTTTGGCACACCAGGCAACGCAGCTCGCTGGCCACTTCTTTGTACTGTTCTTTTTCAACTGCATTCAGGTCGTTCACATTCATCGGGAAGCCTCAATGGCGGGCAGTGCCATGCTGTCAAAGTAATCGGCAGGTATGGGGCCAACCTGCTTATGAATTATTGTGTTGTTGGCGCTCATCAAAAAAGTTTCGGGCACGCCATACACGCCCAATTCAATGCCGTACTGGCCTTGCTGGTCTACCAAAATTAAATCGTAAGGGTTGCCGTATTGCGCAAGCCAGCGGCGGGTGTTGGCCAAGTCGTCTTTGTAGGCCAAGCCCACCAGCTTTATTTTTTTCTGTTTGGCCAAGGCAATAAAATGCGGGTGCTCAACCAAGCAGGCCTGGCACCAGGATGCAAACACATTCAACACCCAAGGCTGGCCTTTTAGGGCATCAATATTTTGAAGTGTTTGAATGTTGGCAATTTGCACCGCACTGGCTTCAGGCCCGGTGAAACTGAGTACGGGAAGCACAACTGCAGGTGCAGGTTTGCCAATCAAGGCCGAGGGTAATTTTTTAGGGTCAAGCCACAAACCGCGCAGCAAAAAAACACCCAGAAACAACAACACCAAAATTGGCAAGTACAAGCGCAAGCGTTTTTTGATCATGCTGCCACCGCGTTTTTTCTGGGGCGGTAGCGGCGATCAAACACGGTGATCAAACCACCCAATGCCATTAGGGCACAGCCCCACCAAATCAGGTTGATCAAGGGTTTGTAATACAGCCGCACACCCCAGGCACCTGCGTTGCTGCTGCTTTGTACTGCATCACCCAAACCCACATACACATCCGAAAACCAGTCGCTGTGAATGGCAGCCTCGGTCATGATTTGTTCCGAACTTTGATAGCGGCGCTTCTCGGGTTCCAGCAAGTGGATTACCGTGCCATCGCCCCGAGTCAATTCAAACACACCCAATGCAGCCACATGGTTTTGTCGCTGCACGGAGTCAACACCAATGAAGGTAACGCGCCATGGGCCAATTTCAGAAGTTTCGCCCGGCTTTAGCACGGCATCGGTTTCTGTCTCGAAAGTTTTTACCCAGCTAACGCCCACCACAAACACGGCCACACCCAAATGCGCAAGCACCATGCCCCAGTAGGAAAGTGACAAACGGCGCATGCGATAAAGCAAACCACTTTCAGGCACGGCAGCACCGGCTTTGCGTGTGGCCACCGCCGCGTGGGCCAAAGTGGCCACCGCCATGAACACTGCGCACACCACACCAACGGCCCACAACAGGCTGAAATAACCATTGAACAGCGCAGCACCCACCAACACAAGTAGCGCCACGCCCATGGCCACAACGCCTGGCTTTACGTATTGTGCAAGGCGGGTTTCGCGCCAGCGTGAATCGGGACCCAAGGCCATCAGCAACACGGCTGGCAATAAAATCGGCGCAAACATGGCTTCGAAATAAGGTTGCCCCACCGACATTTTTCGACCGCCAATTACTTCGACCACCAAGGGGTACAGTGTGCCCAACATCACGGCGACAAGTGCAGCGCTCATCAACACATTATTCGACAGCAGCAGCGATTCGCGCCCTGTGGCTTTGAAGTTGCCGCCCTGCCCCACCTCGCCTGTTTTAAGCGCATACAAAATGTAGGAGGAACCTACAACGATGAACAACAAGGCAAGAATGAACACGCCGCGCTCGGGGTCGGTTGCGAATGCGTGTACCGATGTCAGCACACCGGAGCGAACCAAAAATGTACCCAACAGCGACAAAGCAAATGTTGTGAGTGCCAGCAGCAATGTCCAGCTGCGCAGCGCACCGCGTTTTTCAGACACGGCCAGTGAATGGATTAATGCCGTACCGGCCAACCAGGGCATGAGGGATGCATTTTCAACCGGGTCCCAAAACCACCAGCCACCCCAACCCAATTCGCGATAAGCCCACCAACTGCCCAAGGCGATGCCCATGGTCAGGAAGGCCCAGGCCACATTGGTCCACGGCCTGCTCCAGCGGGCCCACGTCATGTCGAAACGGCCCTCGAGCAAACCAGCCACGGCGAATGCAAAGGTAACTGCAAAGCCCACATAGCCCATGTACAACAAAGGCGGGTGAATGATCATGCCGATGTCTTGCAGCAACGGGTTCAAATCCCGACCATCCACGGGTGTGGGGTACAGGTATTCAAAGGGGTTGCTGGCAACCAACAGGTAAAGCAGAAAACCCACCAACACCAATTGCAAAGTGGCCAACACGCGCACTTTGAAACAGGCTGACACCTCGAATTTGGCCCAGGCCACAGCTTGGGTCCAACCCGCAAACATGAGTACCCACAACAGGAATGAGCCCTCGTGCGAGCCCCAACTGGCAGCCACTTTGTAAAAAACAGGCAGACTCAAATTCGAGTTTTCTGCCACATTGCGAACTGAAAAGTCGCTGATTACAAATGAATAGATGAGGCCTAAAAAAGCCACTGACACAAGACCAGAAACCAACAACACATTGCGCTGAATTGATTTCAACAAAGGCACTGCCGGGGCATGGTTGTACACACCACGCACAGCCGCAAAACCGGCCACTGCACCAAACAGGGCCAACACCGTGGCCAGGGCCAGGCTAAACTGCGAAACAAAAGCGATCACTGTTGAACCCCTGGCGGCATGTAGTCTTCATCGTGTTTGGCCAACACTTCACTGGCCACGAAAGTGGTGCCATCCCACTGGCCATCGGCCACAACCCCTGTGCCTTCTTTGAACAAATCGGGAACAATGCCGTTGAATTCGACGGGTACCTTGTTATTCATGTCGCTGACCACAAAGCGAACTTTGAGCGAATCGGCCTCGCGTTGAACGCTGCCCACTTCGACCATGCCGCCCAAGCGATAGGTTTTTTCCCCGGTGGGTACTTCACCGCCCAGAATTTGTGTGGGGGTGTAGAAGAACACCAGGTTTTCGTTGAACACTTTGACCAAGGCAATACCAAAACCCAAAGCCACTACCACAATGGCTGCCAGCCAGGCGGCCCTGTGTGCGCGTGCGTTACTCATTGCCTGCTCCCTTGCCAACTGCTGCCATTCGATTGTCTCGCTTTTGCTGACGAACCAAATCGGTTTTGCTGGGGCCTGCACGGCTGGCCAGCACACCATCCAACAACAAAACCAACAGGCTTAAACCCACACAAGCCCAAATTGTTTGCCATGCATCAAGAATCATTGTTTTGCCTTTTACCCGTTAAAGCCAACGCCTTTGTACCAACAAACGCCGAGCACGGTTCAACACTGTGCTGGCGCAAATCAACCAGAACCCCAACACGCTAAGCCACATGCCCATGGCGATGTCAGGATGAATTCTGCTGCCGCTCATCGACACGCTGTAACCTTGGTGAAGCGTATTCCAGAACACCACTGAGAGGTAAATGAGGGGAATATTCACCGCCCCTATCAACAGGCCAACGGCCAGAACCCGATCGGCCTTGGCTGGGTTGGTGGTCAATTGCCCCAAAGCGATCAGGCCAAGATAAATAAACAGCAGCAAGAGCTCGGAAGTCATTCTTGCATCCCACACCCAGTAGGTACCCCAGGTGGGCTTGCCCCAGAGTGCGCCGGTGATCAAGGCCAACACAGTCATCCAAGCCCCGGTGGGCAGCAGCGCCCGCATCATGACGGCGGACACATCGCTGCGGTAAACCCAATTCAAGCCGGCATACCCACAGGCCACCAGGTAAAGAAACATCGACATCCATGCGGCGGGCACATGCACATAAATGGCGCGGTAAACCTCGCCCTGCTGCACATCCACGGGTGCCAAAAACAAGCCAGTGTACAAACCAAAACCCAGCAGCAGCACACCGGCCACAAGCAGCCATACCCACAGCCAACTGGCCAGGGCGTGAAATTTGGGGGGTGAAGCCAACTGTGCAAACATCGTTATTCCTGTATTAAAGCCACTAGGCGCTTGGCCACAAAGGGCCCAAGCAAACAACCCAACATACCCAGGCTTGCCAACACGGCAAGCGGCGCAATTGCACTGCGGCCCAAACCACTGGCCTGACTGGCCTCAAGCCCGAAAATTAGCACGGGCACCAACAGCGGCAAGGCCAGCAAATAAACCAGAACTGCGCCGCCCCGGGTTAGCATCACCAACAGCGCGACCAGGCCCAGCAAGGGTGCCACAGCCCAAATGCCTGCGCTTAATGCCAGGGTTAAATCAAAGGTTTGAGCGCCAGACAAACCCAGTTGCAAAGCCACAAGGCCGGTTACAGGCACCAGCACCAAGGCTTGGCACAACACGAGAAAAACCACCCGCACCAACCAATACCAGGCCGTGTTGCCAGGGTTAAGGCCCGCAACAAAACCAAGCCAGCCTGTGCGGTGATCTTCCACAAACCAGTCTTTTGCACCCAGCATTAGGGCCAGCAGCAAGCTGACCCATACGGCCACTTGCGCAAATTCTGCACTGGGCTTACCCAGTCCAATTCCAAAAAAACTGAGCACCATCCAGTGAAACAAAGCACCCCACAGCAAGGCTTGCGGATTGCCCAAGGCCACAGCCCAATCGCGCTTAAGCAGTGCGAGCAAAGCCACTTTTGCTGAATGGCTGGCTGGCTGCGTAGGGCCTGCATCAGCATCCGCTGAAAAATCGCCCAGCAGGCGGCCTTGTTCAAGCCTACCCTCTTTCACCAGCACACCTGGCAGGTGTTGCGTTAACACGGCTGCATCCACATGCGTGGCCATGAACACAATGCCCCCACGCGCAAAGTGGGTGGCTACCGCCTTGGCCAGTGTAGCCACACCTTCATCATCGAGCGCGTTCAAGGGTTCGTCGAGCAACCACACTTTGAATTGCCCCGCCAACAAGGTGCACAAACCCAAACGTGCGCGCTGCCCGGAAGAAAGCGTGCCGATGCGCTCGTATTGCCAGTTGGCAAGCCCCACCTGTTCAAGCAACGATTCAACGCCATGGGTATTGCTACCCAGATGACTCAACACAATTTGCAGGTGTGTATGCACCAACAATTCATCACGCAGGCCAAATTCGGGTTTGAACAAAACACACTGGCCCGGCAATGCATTGCTCATCAACCTGAGCAGGGTTGATTTTCCAACACCATTACCACCCCGAATTACATTGATTTCGCGCGGTTTTAAGTCAAAGCCGATTGGGCCGGACAACACCACACCCGCAGCTTCCAGCGCTGGCGTTTTAACGCGAAGGCATGCGGCGGAGAGTGAAACGTGCATCATGGATTGGCCGATGTTTCCGGCAAACTTAAATCAACACCCGAAGCCAGTTGATTGCGGGGAAGCGTTTGCCACGCTGACTCGATATCTCCAGCGCCTGTTTGGGCCATGCCTTGCATCGACAAGCGCGCTTGAATGTGCACGGTGTCGGGCAAATTGCCAACACCCCCTTCCTGAATAAAGTCGCCTGGGCCGATGCGCACCGCCAGCGTACCCGCACCCAATTGGGAGGCTGGCACGCGAACCACGGCCAGTGGCATGCCGGGGCCGAGTTGCGCCTTCAAGAATACAAACAGTGCCGATGATTCCTTCAGGCTTTTCAATGCCGCTTCAGGAACGGTTACGTTGACCGTGGTGAGAATGTCCTCGGGTGCCGGGTTCGTTTGTTTCAAACTCGCTTGTTGAACCTGGCTAAGCAGTTGCCAGTACACCTGCGCTTTGTTTTGGTCGCCGGCTTGCTCGGCAGCGCTGGCGGCCAGTGCAAGCGCCTTTTCATGCCTCGGGTCGCTTTGCAGGGCAGCCGCAATGTAAGTTTCCGGTTCACCAGCCAGTTGGCGGCCCTGTGCCATGGCGGTCATGTCGGCCAAATCGGCCAGAATATCCGGGTGCCCAGGTGTCAACTCCAATGCCTTTTTCAAGGCAGTTGCGCTTTCCTGATAATTCGACATCGAGGCATGTGTGCGGGCCAGCAAAACCCAACCCCGCAAATCATCGGGCTGCTCTGCAAGCCTGGCCTGCAAGCCGGCCAGCCTGTCTTCCAAATTAGCACCGTCACCGGGATGCCCGGCTGAGGCGGCAACGGCTTGGTCAACACTGGGAGCCTGCGCGTTGCTTGAATTCATGTCGGGCCACTTCAATGCGCCGGGGTGCATGGCGCCAATTAGATAAGTGAACAGAACCGCGAATGCAAGGCTGCCCGTGATCAACCATGGCAAAGTGGCGGGACGGGCCCACACAAGGCGCTTGGTGGATGAACCTTCGGGAAGCATGTGAGGCTTGCTCTCGCTGGCCATGGTCAGCCAGTTGTCGATCAACACCTGCTTGCTTGCAGCGTCGAGAGTGGGGTCTGTTTCAATTTCCTGGCGTCGGTTCAAAAACGCACGCCACTCGGGACTTTCTTCCAGAGTCCCTACCTCGTTCGTGGTTTTTTGATCATTGGAGAAAAAAAATTCATTCCACGAAAAATACAGGCAAAATACTAGAAAAAACAGGAAGATAAAGCCTACAAAGGCCACGCCAAGACTCAATTGTTAACCCCCAGACATGAAGTAGGGATACTAACATTACGAATGATCACGTAACATTGATGGCTATACAGAAATAAGCGTAGACCCTGAGCAGCATTACCTCTGACTATTCGCCTAGGCGCTGAACACATGATTCAGGACAACCTGTTCAACTACAAACGATTTGTTTTCCTGAAGTGGGCCTTGCTGCTGACTCTCATTTCATCGTTTGCTTACCTTTTTGATCAACCAAGAATCAATGCCAATGGCGGAACCTGGCTGGGTTACACCCTGGGAACCATTGGTGCCCTTCTCATTCTTTGGCTAATGTGGTTTGGGGTTCGCAAGCGCCAATACGCCAATGAAAAGGGCAATTTGCGCGGCTGGGTTTCAGCGCATATTTATTTGGGGCTGGCCCTGTCGGTGGTGGCCACATTGCACACTGGCTTTCAAATTGGGTGGAACGTACATTCCCTGGCTTATGTGTTAACCATGGCAACGATTGGCACAGGCGTGTGGGGGCTTAGTTTCTATTTGCGTTACCCCACCGAAATGTCGAACGTGTTGAACCGACAAAGTCCGGAACAAATTGTGGAGCAAATACAAACGCTCGACCGCGAGGCTCAAAAACAAATCAAGAATTCTGCTGACCTGGTGGGGCGAATTATCGCTGCTTCGCACAAGCAGGCTATTTATCCAGATCGCAGAAGCCAGCGAAAAGGAATTGTAAAAAACTGCGCCACTGAAAAAGCGATTGAATACCTGCAACAGGAAATGACGCGGGTGGACAGCCTTTCGGATATTTATAAAAACCAGGTACAACGACTGCGCGCCTTGAAACAATTGCGCCGTTATTACCACTTGCGGTATTGGCTGGAACTTTGGTTGTCTGTGCACGTGCCCCTGTCGTTTGGTTTGTTGGCAGCGCTGATTGCACACGTGTTGTCTGTTTTCATTTACTGGTAAGCGAACATGGCCGAAAAAGAAAAAAGCCCGCTTCAACGTGAGCAACAGGCATTGCAAAAACCGCTGGGGCTGAAACGCCCGCTGTCGTGGATTCTTTTTGTACCCATTCTTTTCGCATTTCTTGTGTTGCCTTTGCTGGCCATGCAGGCACCCGAGCTTTTTGGCGTTGAGCCCACGAGCGTGGATGAAAAACCACAATCGGTGCTTGCTGAAAAACTGCCAGTGAATGCGCACCCCAGCCTTCAAAGCACTGCGGTTTCAAGCACACGCAATACAACGGCGCTGGCTTTGGATTCAATCTGGAACCCGGGACCACTGGCTTCGGCCCACGCCAACCTGGAAGGCGATTGCCAGGCTTGCCACGCGGGTAATTTTTCGCGTGTGAAGGACGACAGCTGCCTGGTGTGCCACAGCAATATGGGCCTGCATGTGGCCGAGCAAACCGTGCCGGATACTTCTTTTGAAGAGGGCCGCTGCGCTAGCTGCCACCGCGACCACAAAGGGCGCGAAAGCCTTGCTGAACAAAACAAACATTTTGTGGGTGCGGATTGTGCGGCTTGTCACACCGACATCAAAACCGTGGCCCCGAAAACCGAAACACTTGCGGTGAGCGACTTTGTGGGCGACAAACACCCGGCCTTTCGAATCACCGTTGCGACAGGGCCGGAACCCAGCGATTTGCGGCGTATTCGTATGGCGGCCAACACACCCATTGTTGAAAAAACCAGTCTGAAATTTCCTCACGATGTTCACCTGGACCCCAAGGGCATCGACAGCCCCAGCAAAAAAGTGGTGATGGAATGCGCCAATTGTCACGAACCGGCAGACACAAAAACTGGCTTCAAAACCCTGACCATGGAAAGCCACTGCCAGGATTGCCACAAGCTGAGTTTTGAACCAGCGTTGCCGGACCGCCAGGTGCCCCACGGACCGGTTGATGCGGTGCTAAGCACAGTGGAAGAGTTTTACAGTTACCTGGCACTGCACCCCGAAGAACGCAACAAAGTGAATGCACAACGCGCCGTGCTGCGCGCTCGCCCCGGCGAGAAAAACCCGAACCGCTCCAACCTTCGAAACCTGAGCGGCAACCCACGTGCGCAAGCTGCTTTTGCGACAGTGGAATTGTTTGAGAATACTGCGTGTGCGGTGTGCCACGAGGTAAAAGCAGTAGATGGTTTGGGCAATACCAAAACTTCAGGCTCCAGAATGCCGCAGTATGAAATTGCAGGCATTAACCCGGCACACCCGTGGATGCCCATGGCGAAATTCGACCACAAGGCCCACGAATTTGAAAGTTGCGAAAGTTGCCACAAAGCAAGCAAATCCGAGGAGGCCAGCGATGTGCTGATGCCCGCAATTGACGGTTGCCAAACTTGCCATGCAGGCAGTAAACCCGTGCTGAACAAAGTTCAATCGGACTGTGGCGTGTGCCACGAATACCATATACACAACAAAGAAGTGGCAGCGAAGTAATCGCCATTCGACGCAGTAACTTGAGTAGACAGACCAGCAGTGAACTGGGGACTTGCAGGCAAGCAGGTCCATTGAAAAACAAAGATGAGCGAGTTAGAAGTCGATGCGCAAACGCACAGATGCAGTAAGCGGCACAGATGCCGCAACAGGCACAGCAACACAACTGAAACGAATCGCCATGGCCGTGGCTGTTTGCCTTGCAACGCCTTTGGTGTTGGTGTCTTGTGGCGGGGGTGGTGGTGGCGGAAGTTCGACCGAACCCAGCTTCAATATTGAACCCTTGGGTACGCAAAGCCTATCTATTGCAGAGGTCAACGACATTGTGGCCCGCGCGGTGCAGGCATCGATTTCTCGCGGTGTGCAATCAACCATTGCCATCACCGACCGGGTGGGCAATGTGCTGGCTGTGTATCGAATGACCAATTCCAGCCCGACTACTAGAATTACAAGCGGACTGAGTGGTGCGGATGGCAGGGGGCTGGATGGTTTTACTCCAGTGCCCAGTGAGTTGGCAGCGATTGCCAAAGCAATTACCGGGGCTTACTTGTCCTCGACAGGGAATGCTTTTAGTACTCGAACGGCCAGCCAAATTGTTCAGGAGTTTTTTCAACCGGGTGAAACAGGCCAGCCCAGCGGCCCACTGTATGGTGTGCAGTTCAGCCAACTGCCCTGCTCCGATCTGAATGTGTGGCTTTCTCAAAATGCCACCATTGGTCCAAAACGATCACCTCTGGGACTGTCCGCAGACCCTGGAGGTTTTCCGATTTACCAGGAAGGCCGGGTGGTAGGTGGTATAGGCGTGATTGCTTCAACCGATGCCGGCACGCAGGGCATTTATGGACTGGACCGTGACATTCTGACCAACGAAGTTGACCTTGAAGAGGAAATTGCATTTGCCGCATTGCCCCAGGCCTTCCGAGCGCCTGAGCAAATTCGGGCGAATCGTATTACTGCAAACGGCCAAACCTTTCAGTTTTCCAACGCAACTCCGGCTGTAGCGGGTGCCGCAGCGCTGGCTGGCAATGGAAATTTCGTGGCGGTTACAGGATACAAAACAGCTGCGGGCGTAATTGCAGGAACATCGTATGGCACAAGCCAATCGGGTTATGTGGCCACCACGGCGCCCGCCTTTAATGGTTTGAACACATTTACCCTGATCACCAACCCAGCTGACAACACCTCGGTGCGTTTCCCCCCAAGCGCTGGCGGCAACCTGACCGAAGCTGAGGTGCAAAATATTCTTGTTGAAGGCATGAAGATTGCCAACCGAGCGCGTGCGCAAATCCGAAATCCTTTGGGTTCCCCAGCGGAAGTCACTGTGTCTGTAGTTGATCTTGATGGAGATATTCTTGGATTGGTTCGATCATCGGATGCACCGATATTTGGCACCGATGTATCGGTACAAAAAGCGCGCTCGGCACTTTCATTCAGTTCAGCAGAGGCATTGACTGACTTTACTGCAATTGATGCGGGTAACCATGCCGCATTTGCCAATGCAATGGACACGTTTTTTACCGGGCAAGCCAGTTCCCTGAACGGCAGCAAGGCGTTCTCGGCGCGCGCAATCGGTAACGTTCACCGCCCTTACTTTCCAGACGGCGAGGTGGGTACTCCAACGGGCCCACTTTCATCACCAATCGCTCAATGGAGCCCCTTCAACGTTGGCTTTCAGTTGAACATTGTGACCAACAAGGTATTGGGTACGCTGACAGCGACCACGCGCGCAGCAAATCAGTTCTCGCCCCCAGCCGCACTCACTTGTGTTGACGACGTGAATATTCCCGCAGGCCGACAAAGTCGCTTCGCCAATGGTATGCAGATTTTCCCGGGAGGTTTCCCGATTTACAAAGGCGACACATTGGTAGGTGCAATTGGTGTGTCCGGTGACGGCGTGGACCAGGACGACATGATTGGCTATCTGGGCGTGATCAACGGTGCAACCGCTGTGGGCAGTACCATGCGCCCATTCCCCTCCACCTTGCTGACTGCCAATGAATTGTCCAATTCAGGCGAATTTTTGAAGTATGTGCAGTGCCCGCAAACTCCGTTCAACAACAGCAGTGAACAAAACGTATGCCCCGCACCATGAAGAAAAACAACAACATCATGCGTTTGAAACCACTGGCCATCGGGCTGATTTTGGCTGGCTTGCTGCCCGTGCCCGCAATTGCACAAATTCGGGCGGATATTCGCAGCGAAACAAAACCCAACCTTGTTGCCCAGGTGACAGAAACCGTTGAGAAAGTTACCCGGAAAGTGGCGGGCATTCCGGAAGTTGCGGAACTTGAAAACGCCGAACGCCCGCTGGTGTTGCTGCAAGTGTTTGACAACCGAAGCGTGGTGTACACAAAACCCAACAAGGAATCTCGCGCGATTGGCGAGTTTTTCAAAGGTCAGTTGGTCGATGCGTATGAAGAGAAAGACGGCTGGTACCGGGTTCGTATTCAGGACAGCCTCTTGGGTGGCCTCTTGGGCAGCACCGACGGCTGGGTTCAACAAGGCACGGGCCAATACGGTGAACAATCGCTGGGCGTGTTTGCGCCCCGCGCATTTTCAGCCGATGTGCTGCAAGACCAGCCTGGCACGGGCATACGCCCCTCGAGCACAGCCACACCTGGACTGGTTCCTCAAACACCGCAAGTGCAACGGGCTATTCCTGGCCGGGACACACCCATTGTGCCGCGCGACATTGCAATTCCGGTAATCGACCCTAGCCAGGTTCCTCCACCCTTGCCCAACCTGCCCCGTGAAACCGTGGCAGTGCCCGATCGCTGGCGCATTATACAGTCGCTGGGTTTCAAATTTCCGCTGTTCGACCCCTACAACCAAAACGTGATCAAGGGCGACTTGCCCGTGTTGCAGAACACACTGGGGCCCGACTGGTTTTTTAACCTGGGCATTATTGCCGACACCCTGTACGAGCAACGCAATTTCCCGGTACCTGTGCCCCCGGCCACTTCCACCACCAGTGGGCAGGCCAATATTTTTGGCGACGGTGAGCAATCCATTTTTGCGCACAACCTGATCGTGAGTTTGTCGCTGACCAAGGGTAACACCACCTTCAAACCACCAGACTACGAATTCCGTTTGACACCGGTGTTCAACTACACCGATGTGCGGGTGAATGAAGACCGCTTGCTGAAAATTGCCTCCTCCTCCGGCGATGTTCGCCGGGAGGGGTTTGTGGGTATTCAGGAAGCATTTGTAGATGTGCACCTTCGCAACGTGTCGGATCGCTACGATTTCGACAGCTTGCGCGTGGGTATTCAACCCTTCATCAGCGATTTCCGGGGCTTTCTGTTCCAAGACCTGCCCATGGGCATTCGCCTGTTTGGCAACCGCAACAACAACATTTACCAGTACAACATCGGCTATTTCAAGCGTGTTGAAAAAGACACCAACAGCGGCCTGAACGACATTCGCCAAGACCTGCGCGACGATGATTTTTTTGTGGCCAATCTGTACCGGCAAGACTTCCCGTTTTTGGGTTTCACCAGTCAGGTTTCTTACATTCACAACCGCAACGATGAAGACGGTGAACGTTACTTCGATGCCAACGGCTTTTTGGCACGCCCCTCATCATTGGGCGATCAAAAACCCTTTGGCTACCATGTGGACTATTTTGGTTTCAGCGGTGATGGCCACTACGGCCGAATGAACATTACCACCTCTACCTATTACGCCACCGGTAAAACGGACCGCCACCCGCTGGCCCAGCGCGAGCAGGACATCGACGCATTTTTTCATGCAACGGAATTGTCGCGCGACTTTGACTGGTTCCGTTTACGCGGCAGCTTCCTGTATGCATCGGGCGATGAAGACCCATTTGATGGCAAAGCGGAAGGTTTCGATGCAATTTTCGAGAACCCCCAATTTGCAGGGGCCGACACCAGCTTTTTCATCCGCCAGAATATTCCTTTGATCGGCGGCGGCGGTGTGGCCTTGTCGGGCCGAAACGGCGTGTTGCCTTCGCTGCGGTCAAGCAAGGAACAGGGGCAATCAAATTTCATCAACCCGGGCCTGTTGCTGGTGGGCATTGGTGCCGATATTGATGTATTGCCCGAGTTGCGATTGGTGGCCAACCTGAACAAGCTTGAATTCGACAACACCAATGTATTGGGCACCTTGCGACAGCAGCGACCACCCTCCACGGATTTGGGCATTGATGCATCGGTGGGTTTTCAGTACCGACCCTTCTTCTCGCAAAACGTGGTGGTGAACGGATCGTTTGCCAAACTGTTGCCAGGCAAGGGTTACAAAGAATTGTTTCCGGAAGACAAAGACCCCTACTCGTTTTTGTTCAACGTGATTTTGAGTTTCTAAAGCAGGTTGTTGGTTGATGAATTTGAATAAAGCAATTGCCGATCCGACACAGCTTGCCAGCACACGCCGCTGGCAGGGTTGGCTTTTTGTGGTCGGTTTTGCTGCGGCGGTTTCTTGCTTCGGTGCAGTGGGTACGGCGCATGCGGCTGATGGTAAGCTGCCCGAGAAAAGCTACACCATGGCACCCCACGCGCCAGAACGCCAAACTGCACAGGAAGCCTTTGCAAAAACTGAAGGCTGCATGAGCTGCCACACTCAAACCGATGAACACACCATGCATGCCAACCCAGGTGTGGTGCTGGGTTGCACCGATTGCCACGGCGGTGATGCCACTGTGAAATGGAACGGGCCAGAGCAAAAGCAAGGCACCCTGGCCTACGACCACACGCGTGCAGCACGTGAAAAAGGCTTTGCACCGGAGTACCGTGCCGCGCTGGACAAAGCCCACATTGCGCCACGCAATGAAAAGTTCTGGAACTACCCTTCCTCAGCCAATCCAAAACGCTCGTACGCCAAGCTGAACAAGGAACACCCGGCCTACATTCGCTTCATCAACCCGGGCGATTTGCGCGTGGCGCGTGAGGCTTGTGGTGCCTGCCACTTGCCAATTATTCAGGCGCAAGAACGCAGTTTGATGAGTACATCGGCCATGCTGTGGGGTGGCGCCTCGTACAACAACGGCATTCTGCCCTACAAACGCTACATTCTTGGTGAGGCTTACACTCAAGACGGCCAGCCGGGCCTATTAAAAAACCCGGTGGAGGCCAACAATGAACTGTTTGTTCACAAGGGTATTTTGAATGAACTGGCACCCCTGCCTGCTTGGGAAACTGCGCCACCCGGAGACATATTCCGCGTGTTCGAACGTGGCGGAAAGGTAATCAACAGCATTTTCCCGGAAGTGGGTTTACCCAACGTGTTGGGGCAAATTCAGCGACTGGATGAACCGGGGCGACCCGACATCAAGCAATCCAACCGGGGCCCTGGCACCGGTCAGCGCATTGCCGTGCCATTGATCAACGTGACCAAGACCCGCTTGAACGATCCGCATCTTTGGTTCTTGGGCACTAATGAGCAACCAGGTGACTACCGTTCATCGGGTTGTACGGGCTGCCACACCATTTACACCAACGACCGCGACCCGAAACACGCTGGCCCCTATGCCAAGTTTGGTCATGATGGCACCACACAAACCATCGACCCCACCATTGCGAAAAATGAAAGTGGTCACCCGGTGAAGCATGAATTCACCCGCGCCATTCCAAGTTCGCAGTGCATGGTCTGCCACATGCACCAGCCCAACGTGTTTGTGAACAGCTATTACGGCTACATCATGTGGGATTACGAAAGCGATGCGCCACACATGTGGCCGGAAAAGCAGCGCTACCCCACCGATTCAGAAATGCGTGAAATTCTGGACCGCAATCCCGAAGAAGCCGCAGTGCGCGGCAAGTGGAGCGACCCTGAATTTTTGAAGAATGTGTCTACGCTGAACAGCAAACTGAAAGACACGCAATTTGCTGATTACCACGGCCACGGATGGAACTTCCGCGCTGTGTTCAAACGCAACCGCAAAGGCGCATTGCTGGATGCGCAGGGCAATGTTGTTGCCGATGACGACCCCAAGAAATTCGACAAGGCAGTGCACTTAAGCTCGATTCACCTCGACGTGGGCATGCACTGCGTAGACTGCCATTTTGCGCAAGACATGCACGGCAACGGCCATATTTATGGTGAAGTGGCTGCTGCAGTGGAAGTGGATTGTGCCGATTGCCATGGCACGGCCACCAAATACCCCACCCTGCGCACCAGCGGCCCTGCTGCGCCCCCCGGCGGTACCGACTTAACCCAATTGCGCACGCAAGACGGCCGCAAGCGCTTTGAATGGCGAGACGGCAAGTTGTACCAGCGCGCTGCGCTTGACCCCAACAAAGAATGGGAAATGAGCCTGGTGAAAGACAATATGAACCCGGCCCACCCCGAGTACAACGCCAAAGCCGCACGCGCCAAACTGATGGGTGCAGGTGCGGAAGGCCAAGACGGCAAATGGGGCCCAGGCGTGAAAGAACTGGCGCACGACAATGACAAGATGACCTGCTTTACCTGCCACCTTAGCTGGACCACCAGTTGCGCAGGTTGCCACTTGCCCATTCAAGCCAACTGGAAAACTGAACGCCTGCATTACGAGGGCGGAGAAACCCGCAACTACGCCACCTACAACCCACAGGTGGCGAGGGACGACATGTTCCAGCTTGGCGTGCATGGCCCAGTGAAAGGCAACCGGATTGCACCGATTCGCTCAAGCTCAGCCTTGATTCTCTCGTCGATGAATGCGAACCGCGAGCGCATTTACATTCAGCAACCACCGATTGCGGCCAGTGGTTTTTCTTCACAAGCTTTTGCACCGCATTACCCGCACACCGAGCGCAAGGAAGAAACCAAAACCTGCAGCGACTGCCACTTGTCGCGCGAGGATGACAACAACGCCATCATGGCGCAGCTGTTGTTACAGGGCACCAACTTCGTGAACTTCATCGGCTTCAATGCCTGGTTGGGTGGTACTGATCATATTGCGGCGGTGACGGTGACCGAGTGGGATGAACCCCAAGCCGTGTTGGGCAGTTACCTGCACAAATACGCTTACCCCGATTATTACCAAAACCATTTGAACCGCAACCGCGAACTGGCCGACACTGTGGTGCCCGCGCTGATGGACCACACCACCAAAGGTGTGGCCAGTTGCCTTCAACTGCGTGGTGAGTATGTGTTTGTGGCCGAAGGCAAAGGCGGTTTCCGCGCCTACGACGCAGCCAGCGTGGCCAACAAAGGCTACGGGCAACGCGTAATTACAGCACCGTTCAGCCCGCTGGGCCACGACACCCATGTGGCCACGAAAAACGCCACGTGCATGGCCTTGCCCACCAATCAGCCCATCAACCCCGAGAAAAATCAGGGCGATTTGATGCGCATAACGAACATGGAACAGCCCTTCCACCCCATTTACAACTACGCCTTCATCACTGACAGCGAAGAAGGTTTGATTGCAGTGAATGTGAACACGCTGGCCGATGGCGAACCCCGCAACAACTTCTTTGAACGCGCTGTAACCTGGAATGAAAACGGAGTACTGACTGGCGCAAGCCACATTACCTTGGGTGGGCACTATGCCTACATCACCACGCCCAAAGGGCTTGTGTTTGTTGACATCAACAACCCCTTGAAGCCGCGCCACATTACCACCCTGCCCTTGCAGGATGCCCGCGCAACTGCGGTGCAATTCCGTTACCTGTTTGCCACCACAGCAAAAGGTTTGGAGGTGATTGACATTACCCACCCCGAGAAGCCAGAACACACTGGCGCAGTGGTGCCACTGGCCGACGCACAACGCGTGTATTTGGCACGCACCTACGCGTATGTGGCCGCGAAAAAACAGGGCTTGGTGATTGTGGACATTGAACGCCCGCGCAAGCCCGTGGTGTACCAACAATTTACTGCTGACGGCCAACTGAATGACGCGCATGATGTGGTGGTGGGTTCTACCAATGCATCGTTGTTTGCTTATGTGGCCGATGGGGTGAATGGTTTGAAAGTGTTGCAACTGACTTCGCCAGATACCCAACCCAAGTTCTATGGCTTTTCGCCTGCGCCCATGCCTGAATTGATTGCATGGCGCAAAACGCCAAGCCCGGCGTTGTCGGTGTCGAAGGGGCTGGACCGTGACCGTGCGGTGGATGAAACAGGCGGACAAATTGCGGTGTTCGGCCGCATTGGTTCACGCCCGTTTACGCGCAAGGAAATGGAAGCGTTTTACCTGCGCCCGGATGGCCGCTTGTGGACAGTAACTGACAAGGTTGAAAAGGAAAACTACTTGCCCAAGCCCAAAGTGAATTCTGTGGCTTTCAGAAAGGACTAAGCCATGCGAGTAAATGCCTTGAACCAATTCTTCAATCGCCTGTTGCTGGCGCTAAGCACCGGCATGTTGGTAGTCCTGCCCACAGCAGGTACGGCTCAAACCATGCCGCACCAGTCGCCCTACCAATCGGTGGGCACGGTGAACTGTGCCAGCAGCACCTGCCACGGCAGCATTGCCGAACGCACGGCCACGCCTGTTTTGCAGAACGAGTACACCACCTGGTTGCGCGAAGACCCACACACCCAAGCCTATGCGGTGTTGAAAAACGCACAATCGCAACGCATTGCAAAAAACCTGGGCCTTGCCCAACCGGCCCATGAAGCCAAGGTGTGCCTGGATTGCCACAGCCACAATGTGCCTGCCAGCAAACAAGGCCCCCGTTTTGACAAAAGCGATGGTGTGAACTGCGAAGCCTGCCATGGCCCAGCCGAAAAATGGATTAAAACCCATGTCGAGCCGAAAGCCACCCATGCCAAGAACATTGAAAACGGCCTGTACCCCACCAGCGACCCCTATGCCGCAGCCAAGCTGTGCACCAGTTGCCACGTGGGCGATTCAAGCCGTCCCATTACCCATCAAATCATGGGTGCAGGCCACCCGCGCATTTCAATTGAAGTAGAAACCTTCATGGCGCTGGAACCACCGCATTACAAAATTGATGAGGATTGGGTTAAGCGCAAAGGCGCTTACGATGCCGGAAAAATTTGGGCCATGGGCCAGTTTGCCAGCAGTGCAAACTTGCTTGAATTGATAGCGGATTCAAAGCGAAATCGCCAAGGCATCATGCCTGAACTCATGATGTTTGACTGCCACGCCTGCCACTCACCCATGAGCAAAAAGGATTGGTCGAAAGACCTCGCCCGCAGCCCTGGGCAAGCGCGCATCAACAACTCCAGCCTCATCATGGTTCAAGCCATTGTTCGCGCAGCAGCGCCACAGCACAGCGGCGACATTGCCAAACTGATGAATCAACTGCATGTTGCGAGTACCTCGCCAGCGGCCAACTTCGCTGAAGTTGAACGCGCAGCCAACGTGCTTCATGCACAACTGAACACCGTGCGCAAAGTAGTGGCCACCGTGCCATTCAATGAGCAAGTACTGGAAAAAATTCTGAAAGACCTTGTGAACATGGCGGCCAGCAACCAATACGCCGATTTCGCCGGTGCGGAGCAAGCCTATATGTCGATCAGCAGTGTGGCCAACGGCCTTGCCCGCAAAGGCAATTCGCGCATTGCGCAAACCGTGAATTCGAAAATGGACCGTTTGCTGAAATTGCTCAGCAACGACGAGGCCTACGATCGCGAAGCATTTCAATCCGAACTGTTGGCGCTGAAAGCCGCGGTGGGAGCATAAACCATGCAAGACAATCTCAAACCGATGTTCGCCGACATTGCAGCTGAACTGGATATTGCTATCGTAGGTTCTGGCCCTGCGGGCTTATCCGCTGCAGCACGTGCGCAACAACTGGGTTGTAAGTACGTGTTGTTCGAATCGGAGAACCATGCGTCGGACACCATTTACAAGTACCAAAAGGGCAAGCATGTGATGGCGGAGCCCGGTTTTCTGCCCCTTCGAAGCGGCATGTCATTCGAGGCCGGAAAACGGGAAAGTATTTTAGGCACCTGGGATTCTCAGCTGCTGAATCAAAAAATCAATATCCAGTACAAGAAAACGGTCAGCAAAATAGTCAAACTGAATGATGGCGCCGGGCCATTTGAATTGACCTGTGAGGATGGCACTACAACCACAGCTCGCACCGTGATTCTTGGGATTGGCCTGCAAGGCAATATCCGAAAAATTGGAACTGCTGGTGACGATCTTCCCAATGTTCAATACACCTTGGCTGACCCAGACGAGTTCAACAATGAAACCATCATTGTGATTGGTGCAGGTGATGCCGCCATTGAGAACGCATTGGCCTTGATGAAGAACAACAAGGTGGTGCTGATCAACCGCAAAGATGAATTTGCCCGCTGTAAAGAAGGCAATTTGAATCAGATTCTTGCGGCTGACCGCAATGAAGATTTACGCATCTTCTACAACACCAGCACCAGTGCCGTTGAAGAAATACCGGAGACCAAGGACGGCGAGCCCACGCTGACCTACCGCTACAAAGGCCCGGAGGGCGAGCAGGCCATGCCCGTGCACCGAATTATCGCGCGTTTGGGCGCGACACCGCCCCGTGGCCTGGTAGAAAGTTTCGGGGTGACCTTTCCGAACAGTGACCCCAACGCTGTGCCTGCGCTTAGCGAAACTTATGAGTCCAATGTGCCGGGCCTGTTTATTGTTGGCGCGCTGGGCGGCTACCCCTTGATCAAGCAGGCGATGAACCAAGGCCATGAGGTGGTGGACTCCATCATGGGCTTGCCGGTAGTACCCGCAGACGAGCCACTGCTGGCTGAGAAATTCAAACCCTTGGGTGATGTTTCCGTCTCGGCCGTGCTCGACATGATCCTCGAGAACGTTCCCCTGTTCAACCAGATGACCCGCCTTCAGTTGCGTGAGTTCATGCTGGAATCAACGCTTCACCAACCCAAAAAAGGTTCGGTCATTTTTCACAAAGGTGACTACACCAGCACCTTCTTTGCGATTGTTCAGGGAGGCGTGGGCATTGAATTGGTGAACAAGGAAGGCAAGCCATTTATTCTCAACCTCGAGACTGGCAATTATTTTGGTGAAATGGGCCTGATCTCTGGGCGACGCCGCACCGCCACGGTGTATGCAGGTGAAAACTGCGTGTTGATTGAAACGCCCCGCAAGGCCATGCTGAAGCTGATTGCCTCTGTGGACGCAGTGCGCCGTACTCTCGACGAGACATTCGTGCGCCGCGCCTTGTCCACTCACCTAGCACCGCAGCTGGAGGCTGATGAAATTGAGCAATTGATTGCCTCAGGCATCAGCGTGACCCGCTATGTGCGCGGGGAAAAACTGTTCAGTGAAGGCGACAAAACCGATGGCTTGCATTTGATTCGACGTGGATCTGTTGCAGTGTCCAAGTTGATTGATGACCAGGACTCGGTGCTTTCTTATGTGTCAGCCGGCAGCTATGTGGGTGAAATTGATTTGGTCGATGGTACAGATCGACAGACGACCTGTACCGCGACGGTGCTGACCGAAGTGCTATTGATTCAAGCCGACGCGGTCATCGATGTATTGAGCAAAAACAGCAACTGGAAAAAAGCCCTGCAGGCCAAAATTGGCAAGCGTGTTCACGACGCCATTTTCCGGGAAAGTACAGCGAAACGCGAAAGCGATTTGATTCACTTCCTGATGAAGCAAGGTTTGGGAGACGCAACCAACGCCTTGGTGATTGATGAGAACCTGTGCGTGCATTGTGACAATTGCGAGCGTGCCTGCGCAGAAACTCACGATGGAATACCGCGCTTGGACCGCGATGCGGGACCCACCTTCCAGAACATTCACTTGGCGCACTCCTGTCGGCATTGTGAACAGCCACACTGCATGAAAGACTGCCCACCCGATGCCATTCGCCGCAATGAGAAGGGTGAGGTGATGATTGCAGACACCTGCATTGGTTGTGGCAACTGTGCCAAAAACTGCCCTTACAACGCCATTGAATTGCGGGTAAAACCACCCCCCAGAAGAACCGGCTTGTTGTCCTGGCTGCTGTTTGGCGCAGGTGGCCCCTTGGGTGAACGCCCAGCGAAGTACGATGCAAACTCGATCAAGAAAGCCTACAAATGTGACCTGTGCCACGGCAAAGAAGGTGGCCCGGCGTGTGTTCGTGCCTGCCCGACTGGCGCGGCATTCCGGATTTCACCCGAGGTGTACTTGAACCAGCAAAACGAGCTGATCTAAGCCGACCAGGTTGGCTACGTCGGCTTGAATCGCTTCGTTTTACTTGGTGTCAAACTGGGTTACACCATCCCAGTTTTCAGGTGGGGGGTTCAACTCAAAATACTCGATGCGGTTTTCGTAAAGGGTATGCAAGGTAGCGTTGGTCACAGCGCTGCTCTGCAATCCAGCCAATTGTTCACGCGCCAACTGCCATTTCTGGGCGCGAAACGCTTTCAAGAATTCATGCCATTGTTCTAACTGGGTCAAGCTGGCTTCAGGCAATGTAGTGCGCTCACCCAAGGGTGCATAAATTGAAACTGGCTCATTTTTACCCTTCACCTTCACAGCATCCAATTCTTGAAACGCCATGCCGGGCACAGCTGCTTTGGTTTGTGGACCCACGATAACGCCCACGCCATAAGTTTTGGTAATGCCCTCAAGGCGAGACCCCAGGTTCACAGCATCGCCCATCACCGTGTAAGCACGACGAATTTTAGAGCCCATGTCGCCCACGCGCATTTGCCCAGTGTTCACACCCACCCCGATGGCCAGCGTAGGCCAATTTCGCGCCAAGAGCCGTTCATTCAAGCGCACGGCTTCTTCCTGCATGGCAATGGCTGCTTTGGTAGCCAACTCGGCATGTTCCGCATCGGCAATCGGTGCCCCCCAAAAAGCCATGATGGCATCACCAATGTATTTGTCCAGCGTGCCACGGTGGGAGCGAATAATCTCGGACATCACCGTGAGGTATTCATTGATGTACTCTCGCAACTCATTGGGCTGAAGCGATTCGGAAATAGTCGTGAAACCACGCACATCGGAAAACAGCACCGTGAGTTCGCGGCTTTCACCTTCCATGGAATACCGGGTAGGATCGGCGGCCATTTCAGACACCAACTCCGGGGCCACATACTCTCCGAACAAATCCACCATTTGCCGCTTGCTGCGCGACTCGGCCAAATATCCATAGGCAACGTCGAACATGAAAATGGCGAGCACCAGCAATAACACCACCGCCACTGGCAAGACCAGACCCGCTTCAAAATACAGCACGGAATTGATCGCCACGCTGGCCACCAACACGGCAAGCGCAACCAAGAGCGACCAGGTGGCGCTGAGAATGGGCATCATCACACTGAGAACGAAACCCACCGCCAACACGGTAATGAACAGCAGGCCCTGGGAATATTCGGGCCGAAGTTTGTAAATGCTGTCGAGCATGCCGCTGATCACGTTGGCATGTACTTCCACACCGGGATAGGCTGGGTTCACGGGCGTGCTTCGCAAATCGAGCAGACCTGGCGCCGTGGTACCGATCAATACGATTCGACCTTCAATGTCCTCGGGCTTTAGTGTGCCTGCAAGTACATCGGCTGCGGATACATAGCGATAACCGCCCGCATTCGGCCCACCCTTGGCCCGAAAATGAACTCGGGTTAGCAAGCCGCGTTCAACGGGAATGTCCAACTCTACATCCGGAGATCTCAATGCAATCAATTCAACTGCGCCGTAGTCATCGGGTACACCTTCAGGAAACACAGGTATCACCTGTGGGTTACCCAAGGCCCGCCGCAGTGTGCCGAGCGCGAAACTTTGGTAATAGGCATCATTGAATTGGGCAAGCAAGGGAATGGAGCGAACGGTGCCGTCTTCGTCCACAATCGGGTTGAAGTAACCACCCTCGGCATTTTTTTGAAGTACGGGTATGTTGCCGCCATAGCCCTGCCAGCTGGTGCTGTCCAAGGTCAACTCACCCAACTGGCTTTTCTTGAACAATGCAGGTGGAAGCGCACCTGACAATGCAGTTGGGTCCTGATTCAGGTAATACCCCAACACCACGGGTCGATCGGCCAACACCTCTGCCAATTGGGCATCTCGGTCAAACTGCGCTTGAATACCAGTCCGCAATTCCTCAAGCTGAGTATCCAGCGCCGGCTTTTTCTTGATGATTGAGTCCAAAGCGAGAAGCGCATCACTTTGCTGCGGCTCGGCAAACACAATGTCGAAACCGACTGAGGCAGCGCCCAATCGGTCAGTCAATTCAACAATCAGCTTGGCCACCACATCGCGAGACCATGGCCAACGCCCCACTTCACTCAGACTTTGTTCGTCAATGTCGACAATCACGATGCGCGGGTCAAGCTCGGGCAGCTGTGCCTCTGCCCGAAGCCGTACATCGTAGATGAGATAATCAAGGCGCTTCACCACTTCGCTGGGCGCAAAGCCCAACACATGTAACAAAGCCACTGCCGTGAACGAAAAACCCACGCCGATGCGAAACGCCTTGCCGGCGATTTTTCGCCAAGACTTGATCAATTTGCTCATGCATCAACTACCATCAAGGCGCACATTGCGGTGCCGAGAATGGCGGGGCAGACAGGGTGATGTCTTGAACAATTACATCGGGCGGTGCAGTCAGCAATTGCGGAGGCAGGTTACGCAATGTTTGTACAAAGGCACCCTCACCTCGGTTCACCTCGAGCGGAGCCTGATTGGAGTTGGTAATGACGATGGTGCCGTCGTTCACAGCAACAAACAATTGCGAACCCTCATCTGAAGAACCACTGCCCTGCGTCAAAGACTGCACAGGCGTAGACGACAGGGTTTCAAAGTTTGCAGGCGTGGTTTCAGGCAAAGGTCCTGCATTGGGTACGTTGCCCAACACATTCACCAGAGAATTCACCACCTGAATATTCACGCCACCTGCCGGAATAACCGCAGACTGCCCGGCATCAATGATCGAATTCACATTCCCGGAGGTCACCAGGATTTGTCCGTTTCGAAGTTCAACTGTGAAATTCGCCCCACCCGAACAGACCACCAAACCACCGGAAACCGAGGTACAAGCAATATCCACTGCTGTACCCCGAATGCCCACAGTTGCAGTTTCAGTGAAAAACTTCACATTGTTGGGTTCGGCTTTGGCAATGGCGCCGGTTACCGCACGCACGGCCCCTTTGAGCAACTTGAACGAGGCCACTGAGGTTTGTGGTGAAGCTGGTGCGTATCGATAAGCCGCCACTTGCATTGAACTGCCGCCCGGCAGAGTGAGGCGTGTGGAATCAGCCATGCTGACCACGGCAAACCCACCTTCCGACACATCGATGGTTTCCCCCGCAAATACGGCTGATCCTTTTTGCAAAGCGCGTCGCTTGCCTTCGACCGACACAGCGAACAATTCGCCAGTCAGTTGGGAAATACGCCCCGCCACATCAGCCGTGGATGTATTTGTGGCTGTGGCTTTGTCAGACTCGCCCTTGGCTAGGCGGGTACATTCATTACCTTTGCAAATTCGGGCAGTGAAGTCGGTTCCCCGAATACCAATCGTGGCTGTTTCGCTTTTCATTGAAAAAGCGTCTGCACTGCCACGTTTGCCAATCAACCCAGTGAGTGTGCGCAACCCCCCTTTAACGAGTTTGAATTCGGCTTTGTCGGCAATCGGTTGCTCGGGTTGGTACTCATAATTTTCAACCACAAAGCGCGTGTTTGGGCGCAATGCAACCTGGGTGGTGTCTATAAACTCCAGCACTGTGGTGCTTTTTGCCTGTGTATTAATGACATCGCCCACATTCAACTTGGTACCAGCGCTGGCAAATTTGTTTTTGCCTTCCGCAGTTTGCAAATTAACCAAGCCAGTCACTACTTTGATAGTACCCACCACTGCTTTGGCAGGCTGACTGGCCGATTGTGCCCCTGCCGGCGCAGCAAGGTCTTTCGGTTGAATGTTTTGAGCCAACGCCGTGTTGGTGCCAACAAAGCTCAAAGCGAGAAAACCCAAGGCCAATAATTTATGCATGTTGTTGATCCTCATTTGCACACCGCCGAAGCCCGCTGAGGATCACTTTGTGTGGTCTTCAACTCAATGTCATTGGACTGCTGTGAAATAGTTGTACCCGCAGTGCTTTGATTGGCCACCTCGACGGCCTCCTCTTCCTGTTGGGTTTGTTGCGTGCTACTTGTCGATGTAGTACCCGAGCTTGGCTCAGTAGTGCCAGTTGAGGTGGAAGTTGGCGTGAAAGCCTGATTCAAGTTTTGACCAACCGAGGTGCTGTCCGTGCCTGTACTTTGCGTCAACGAAGTTGGACTTGTCGGCGAGGTGGGCTCAGGCGATACAGATGGTGGAGGTGAACTTAGTGCTACGGTCGACGTACTCATTTGCTGAATCGGCAACTGCTGTCCATTCGTGGTGTTCGCAATCACGGGAGAAGAGAATGTGTATGCTGAACTTGCAGGCGAGCTGGAAACGCTGCCAAATGTTCCATTGATGGTGTTGGCCTCAAGGAAAGCATACTGACTACCCGCAACCAGCGTACCGCCTGAAATATCAATCAAATTCAATTGACCCGCCAAGTTGGCGTTGCCCTGTACCACGATGCAATCGAAATCAGTGCCCTGAACCCCACCGTTGCTGGCGATTTCAATGTCGATAATACTGCTGGCGTCCAGGTTCAAATCGCCACTTACGGTCATCAAGCCCGGCGATGCCCCCGGCACAATTCGTCCGCCCTGTGCATTCAAATTACCTGTGATATTTGCAAAGCCACGCAAGGCACCGCCATTGATGTTGATGTTACCCACCAATTGTGTGCCCGGCTGAACGGTGAGGTTGCCAGCGGATTGACTGTAACCGGTATCAAAGGTGAACAGCCCACCGTTGAAGAACACATTGGCAGCATTCTGGAAATTACCACCAAAATAAATATCTTGTGTGGACCCACCTGAGAAGTTCAATGAGCCAGTGCCAGCATTCACAAAGTTGTTTCCAAACAGGCCAGAACCAGTCAAGTTCAAAGTTCCTGCATTAGAGAACAGACCTGTACCAGAGACCAAATTTGAAAAAGTGTAAGTGCCGGTGTTGTTAATGGTACCGCTGTTGACAATCGAATTTTGAACAACACTTCCAGTGGAGTTGTTGAGGTTTAGAACACCGGTGTTGCTCAACATACCCGTACCGGTTAACAAGCCACTGAGTGTGTAATTGCCCTGGAATTCAATTGTGCCGTTGTTGTCCAGATTGTTTGAAATATTTTCATTCGATGCGTTGCTGACAAATCGGGCAATCGCATTATTCCCGATCAGCAGCCTTCTTCCGCTCATCAGATCTGACGCGGCAATCGTGGTAAGCCCTCCCATCAACATGATGTCGGTGGGCGTTTGAATTTGAGAAAAATTCAATGTCAAATCGGGTGCGAATTCAACTCCACTGCCGGTAACCCCAGTCGAGTTGAGATTGGTAATCACTGAGCCAGCAAAGCTACCAGTCTGAGCCACATCAAACTTCACACAGAAATCCGACACCGAACAAGTCAAGCCATTGACAGCCGATGAATCGGGAGTGCCATCAATCACAAAGGACGGGTTGGCAAATCCACTCAACACGGTGGTCACTGGCGTGGAGAATCCGTCAAAGTCATCATACTCGGCCAAAGCCACAGCTTCAGGAGTTAGTTGACCCACCAGGAACACGGGGCGAGCTGTTGGTGTTGATGCGCCATAGAAGAGTTCTAAGGCAGGGGGCAAACTGGCAGCATTGCCGGTCACGTTCAATCGAATACCACTGCCCACGTTCAGGGTCATTGAATCAGGAATGGAGTCAGCGGCCATCGGGTCATACGCCCGTCGGCCTGCGATAATCAAATTGCCTTGCGCTCCTGAACTGATGGTTGCAGCGCCGTTCAAATTGGCCACACCCTGAGCATCTGTTTCCACAATCAGGAAAGCATCGCCGCCCATGTTGATGGTCGCACCACTCAACACCGCAGGCGCAACTGGGGCACCATTTTCATCTTGGGAAGCGAGCAACACCACACCGGTTGGCGATACATTGATGGTTGTAGTTACCTCGGTGTTGCGCAGCTCCAGAAAACTGTCTGGCGCAATGTTGATAGAATTGGCAGTGCCTGCGCTGGTCAGCAAACCACCAGTTACCACCAAATCGTCGCCAACCAGAATGTTGCCCTTGCTCAGTGGCGCTGAGGTCGCAGCGTTACCCACGTTGACCAAGCTATTGTCCCACAAGCCTTCAGCTGCCAAGCGACCACCACTGGTACGGTTCACCTTGTACAGATCTGCAGAAGTAAAATTGCCCGACAACACCAGTGTGGAATTCATCCCGTTTACATTCAGGGTACCGTCTACGGTGGAAACGTTCTTGCCCTCCAGGCGCACACGGCCACTGTTCACTGTGAGCGAGCCGTTGAAGTCCAGATCAACAACAGGTTCAAAATCGGTGTTCAACGATTGTGAGAACTGAACCTCACCAATTCTGAGAGAGCGTCCGTCGCCTCCGGCATTGACTTGAATGTTTGCAGACTGAATCACCATGGTGTTGATGGGGGTTGACATGCTGACTTCAGAGTTGAGGTCAAAGTTCTCTGTGCTGGTTTGTATGGAGTTCAGGAAACCATTGACTTCAATGGTCACCGGTGCCTCCAGACGCCCATCCAGCCCGGTGATGTCAACAATTGCCCCACCCGAGGGAGAGCTTGAAAAACTGGCAGTTTCCAAAGGTGGCATGGAGTGAATAATGTCGTCTGTGGCCGCCCCGTTCATGACAATGCGCGCACCCTGTTGAGCAACGAATTGCCCTTGCGTTGTTGAGATATACGCACCAGGTTGCTTGGCTGGAACCATCGGGGTAACACTCACCTCTGAAGAGGAGGAGTTAAACGCACGTCCCAGTTCAAGAAAAGAGCCAGTCGACAGGGTAATTCGGGAAGTGGCACCCATACCAAGGGCCTGGAAACTGGCGTTGTTAAAACCAGCGCCAATGTTGAAACTTCCGTTTAAATCAGTATCAATCGCACTCAGGAAAGAGGATGAGCCAAACTCGTTGGACATCATGTTGAATGTGCCGTTGAGGATCGCTTTCTGATAGTACAAACTGGAGCCCACCAGGTTAATGGTGCTACCCGTGCCTGCATCAATATCGCCAATTTGGTAGAAGCCAAAAGGAGAACTGCTGCTGCCGGCGCTGTTTGAAAAATTCAAAGTACCGGCGTTGGTATCAATCTCGACAATGTCGTTGAATCCACCGTTGAAATTGACCGTACCGCTAGAGATCAATCGGTTCAAATTGGTATTGGGATTCAGATCAAATGACAACTCCGGATCAAATAGCGTGAAGGTTGACACAGTACTGCCTGCCTCTACGGTCAAGCTATTCGCGTCCAGAAAGTTGTACTGCAAATTCCCTTGAATGGGTGCTGGCAACTCAAAATTGTCTACGCCAACGCGAATATCGGTGACAGGGGTTGTTTCACTTCCAAACAGGCTTAATTGATTCACCTGAAGGTTTGCACCCAGCACGTTGAGTTTCACTGTTTTTTCGGGACTGACAATGTAGCTTTGCTGGGTCACGGGATCTGTGGCCACCGCACCGGTGACAGTGATTCGATTAAGTGCCAACGGGCCACTTGAGCCAGTATTCATTCCCGACAGCAAATTCACGCCGTCGAGTGGCAACTGGCCCATTGTGTTGGTGGGCAAAGCCGTACCAGTATCGTATGGCGACAAAATCAAATTGCCGCTGTTGCCCAGGTACAGCGGGGCATCGACATACACCGGTTTGGCAATGTCATAACTCAGGAACAAATCGAACCCATCAAACACTTGCTGCCCGGGCATCAAGCCCACAGCGGCGTCAATGTTGACTTCGCCTTTCGCTTCCAGAAATAGTTCTGGATTGATACCGGTCGATTGAGAGTTGTTCTGGTCAATCAGGACAGGAGCCGCAATGGTCAAATTACCGTCGCCTGGTTGCGTGCCAGTGGTGTAAATTTGTACGAAACCGTTATTCTCCAAACCATCCACCACGGTACTGTTCAAGAGAAATGACTCAGTCGGCGAGAAGGTTGAAGAAATATCGTCCGTAGAAAAGAACGGGCTCTGTGAGCTGTTTTCAAGGTTGAAACCACCTTGTGGAATTTGATCCACAATCGTCAGGTTAGCCGGGTCGATCAACCACTGCCCAGCCTCACCCTTGGCAGCCGAGGTGTTCGCAGCCACATTCACAGCCAGGCTTTGTTTGCCCGAGGTTTCTACGCGACCACCATTGCCGCCCAGTGCGCCACCCTTGGCTTGCACTTCAGAATCAACGGCCGTGTGCCCGTCGGCCCACACCACCACCTCACCACCGTTGCCGTTGGCTGTGGCATTCGCAGAAATTTGGGTATTGGCCTGCACCACTGTTTGCTGGGCGTTAGCAAGGGTTTCATCCTCCCCTTTCCAGCCACCGCCCACATGCACTGTACCGCCGCCTGTGGCGCCATCCGCAGAAATGCGGGCACCACTCAGCACCGCCACGCGTTCGCCGGTGATATCAATTTCGCCACCTTGGCCCTGGGCACTTTCGGCAAGAACCTGCCCGCCTACCAAAGCATCACCTTTCGCGATGAAACGAACAACACCACCCTCGCCAAGCTGTGCGCCCGTGGCTTCAACCACGCCACTGTTTTTCACCAAATGCGAAAACAGGGATACATTTTTGCTGATGATTTGCCCCAGGTTCACGGCTTGGTCGCCATTCTTGGACGCAACGGTGAGGCCAATGGTGGGGTGCCTCATGTCCACAATAGTCACACTGTGACCGGCAGCCAACAACACTTCGCCGTCGGCATGAATAATGCCGCTGTTTTCAATATTGGGGGCCAACAGAACAATAGAGCCACCCGAGTGTGTGGTCAGTGAACCTTGGTTGACGATGTTGCCTGCCGTACCAGTTGAATCGTTGAAACGCAAATGCCCGTTCAACAAATCGGTGTCAGAAGCGGCCAAGGTACTGGCCAAAAAGCCTGCGGTATCCACCACGGCGCCCTGACCAAAAAACACGCCGGCCGGGTTGATCAAAAACACCTGACCATTGCTTTGAAGGGTGCCGAGAATTTGCGACACATCGCCGCCTGTGACGCGGTTGAACACCTGACTGGCGGCATTTTGCTGAATAAACTGCGTGGTTTGCCCTACATCAATGTTGAACTGCTGCCAGTTCAAAATGGCACCCGGTGTATTGGTGATCTGCATCAGATTACCAATGGTTTGCGCGGTGGCCTGCCCTGCAACCACCGACATGCCGGTGGGGTTGGCGTAAGCTGAACTGGCAATGGCCATGGCCACGCCCAAAGCAACGGCCTTGCGACGAAACTGGGTGTTCAAACTGGGGCTTGAAAGACGATTGGATTTCATGGTGTCTTTCCTTACAGAGAAGTGGCGAAAGTGACGTGCAACATCACGTCACCATGCGGTTGAATTGGCACGCCTGACACAACCTTGGCCAGGTCAACGCGGAATTGATGCTTGGGAGAGAACGCAAAACGGGCACCTACGCCATAAGACATGAGGTGCGGCTCAACTGGCGACCCGAACACGGGGTTGTTGAACTTCAACTGCGCAGCATCCACAAACCCAACAAACTGCAAACGCTCAAACAAGGTGCCGAAACTTTTGCTGACATTCGGGCCCATCAGTTCGAGCGATTGTCGGGTACCGCGATCTGCAGAAATGACGCGTTCCTCGAAACCACGCACGGAATAAACGCCGCCCGCGCCGAACTGCTCACCGGGAATCAATGAGTAATCGGTGTGCTGTGCATCCAGCTGCGCAGTCAGGCGCCAGCCGGGCATCACCTGTTCCGACCAACTGGCGTTGGCTCGAATGACATCGAAATTGGCCTCAGCGGCCGGGTTGGTCATTTGGTACTGCGCGGTGGAGTTGTTACCACCTGTTACATAATTTTTGAAGTAGCCAATTTGAAATGCCCGCTGGCGGGAGTCCAGCGCCTCGGTCATGGAATAAGACACGCCCACCGGCCTGCTTTCCAGTTCTGGCACCAGACTGGGGCCAAAACCGTTGAGTTGTACCTGGCTTACAAATTCTTTGATTTCATGGGAAAACGTGAGCCTTGCGTCAAAACCGGCCAAGCGGTCCAACAGCTTCACCCAACGAATAGCCGCCGTGGTACCGGCACCAGCCACCGACACAGAACTGGCCGATGGACCAGAGCCCACGCTTAAATTACCTGCATCCACATTCGAATCGCTGTAAGCCAGCTCAAGCATGGAACTGACGCTGTAAAACGGGACTTTGTAGTTCAGGCCGAATACTTCGACGTCCGACCACCGCCCCGGCGAGGTCACGTATTGAAACGAGGCCATGTGGCCTCTGTTAAAAGCATTGTTGTGTTGCAGGGCAAGACCCATGCGGAAATCACCCGTGGCATTGGTGCCTGAATTGTCGAGTGTCAAATATGCAGCCAAGGGGTTTTGATCGGACACTTGCACTTTCGCGTCCACCAAACCCGGCTTGTCGCTGGGCTCCAGGCGTACGCGTACAATTTTCGCCGGGTTGTCATTGATCAGGCGCAGGTTTTTGTCCATGTCAACGGTGTTGATCAAGGCACCGGGTTGCAACACCACAAGGCTTTCCTGAATCGACTCCGCGGTGAAATGGTCGTTGCCCGCCACGGTAATCACATCCAGCCGTGCATCAACAATTTGCAATTTAAGCCGCTCGCCAGGTTTGATTTCCTGTTCAGGAATCAGCACGCGAACCACTTCGTAACCGGCCTCGGCGTGCAATTGTTCAACCGCCACCGTGGCTGTTCGCAAATCGGAAAATGTAATTTCACGGCCTGAAAAGCCCCCAAGCACTGACATGACCTGCGCTCGAGGTACGAGTTCGGGGCCTAACACCTCAAAGCCCGATACAGTGAAACTGGGTTCTTGATATTCGTTACCGCTTGATTGTGAACCGGGTGTACTTTCAGCCGGAGTTTGCGCATTTGCAAACTGCAAATGCGAATTGACCAACAGCACCACTGCACAGGCGACTGCGGAAGATTTGAATTTCATAGAATTGTGGTGAACCGTTAAATGTTAAAAATCATTCCGGCCGATAGAATGCGCAGCGGCTGGCTTCCCGGATACTGCTGTAACTCTTTTTGAATCTGGTCGTGCTCTCTGGGTTTTAGGTGACTAATCCAGATTTCACATGCTGCGTTTAATTTTTGAAGCTCACCAAACAACAAACTTGGGCACAAATGCTTGGCCAAATCTGCAAGCCATTTTTCTTTATCAGGAAAAGCAGCCTCAATAAAGAAATAATCTACCTTTTTTGCTTGGTTGATAAGGGTGAATAACCGGTCTGTTTGGTGCGTATCTCCGGAGAAGCACCACCCACCAGTGGGAGTAATCAGGAAAACGCCCACTGCAGGCACCGTGTGATCCACCTCTACCGTGGTAATTCTGCGATCACCGAACAGCAGTTCCTGTTCAGGCTTGATCTCAACATACTCCAGAACCGGGTTTTCTGCTGTGGGAATTTTGGAGAAATCAGGCCATATTTCCTCATTGAAAATATGTTGCTGCAAGGCCCTGATTGTGGGGAGGGTGGCATAGACCCGCAAAGGGCTTTTGCGTCCCACACCCACTGTGTCGATTAAAAAAGGCAAACCGCAAATATGGTCCAAGTGGGAATGGGTGATAAACACATGCTCAATCAGCTCGAGACGCGCAAAATCAAGTTCGCACAGGCCTGTGCCCGCATCGATCAATATATCGCTGTCGATCAGGAAGCTTGTTGTTCCTTGTCCGGGAATACCGATACTGCCGCTGCAACCCAACACCTCTACCGTAGAGTGTTTTTGCATCAAAGCCTCGTAAGAATGACGACTGCGTTGTTATGTAGTTTTGTGAAGCAAAGCCAGTATATCCGGAATTGCCTGACGCCCTGCCTGGTAACCCAAGGCAACGATCTCTTCTCTGCGCTCAAACTCCATCAAACCGATTTTTTCAATGGGGGGCTGAACATACAAGTCACTGATGACTTTGGCCTGTCGTGATTTCTCAATACCGCCCAGTTCAATCACGCGCATGAGTGATTTCATCATGGTGGGCATCTGCACACTGCTGTCATCCAGCATGTGCGCAGTAATGTCTTCCTCAAGGCCCACGTCCACAGTCAGAATCTTTCGAGCCCCACGGGTACGCATGCAATCGACCGGCACGTTGTTGACCAGTGCACCATCCACCATCACGTGCCTGCCCGCCATGAAAGGCTCAAAAAATACCGGAATAGAGGTACTTGCGCGTACCGCCTTCCACAAAGGGCCCTGTTCAAACAAAAACTGGTTGCCCGTGGTCAAATTGCAACTGATGGCGAAAAAAGGAATGGGCTGATCCTCAATCAACAGGTCGCCAAATGCTTTTTGATACACCTCATCAACAGCCTTGCTTTTCACAAAGCCATGTTTAGGTATCCAGTAATCTGTCAGCTTGAATGGCAAACCTTTCTTGAAACTGATGGCAAGTGCCTTGCTAACCTCGGCTGCCGAGCGCCCCGAGGAAATAAGTGCCCCGACCAACGCGCCCATTGACGTACCACCAACTGAGTCAACGACCACGCCAGCCTCCTCAAGTGCCTGAAAAAAACCAGCATGTGCAAATCCGCGGGCACCGCCGCCACCCAGCACCAAGCCCAATGTGAGCCCCAAAATATGCCGCGCCACACGTGCATTGTCAGAGTGGTGACCTCGCCGAACGTGCAGCAGCTTGAATCCACTGCCAAAATTGCGGCGTATACGTTCCACCACCGACTGCTCAACCCAGGCGGCTTCATGCACCAGTACAAACCAGACGGGTAGGTCGTCGTCCGCGCTCTTCAACTGGGCTTTCAACAACTCACAACTGCGCGAATCATTCAAGGTACTCGCACTCAGCATGACCACCATGCAGTCAAGCTCTTCAATCAGGCGATCGTCCAACACCTCCAGGGGTTCTGTCTCGATCATTTCAACCACCCAGTCTTTGGCACTGACCGAAGCCGAAGGTGTCACATCACTAAGCTGCTTCCAGCGCCGCAACTCGCAATGCCTCGCCATGGCCGACTGAAAACCTTCAATGGCTTGGGTGCTAAACCCCTCGGGGCGAACAAACGATTGAAACAAAATGAACTGGTGTTGCTTCAACGGGCCGCTGTAGCCCAGTTCGCGTTTGAACCGGGAAACAAGCATTCGGATCAGGTGGTGGTACACCGAGCGACTGAACTCACCAAACTGCTCCAGGGCAGCTTGGTCAATTTCAAGCAAAACGCTGTCCCTGCGGGCAGAGATGGTGAGTGTGCGGGGCGCCTGGTCAAAAAAACCAAGCTCGCCAATCATTTCCCCCGGAAAAAAAGAAAGGGTCAGGTCTTGAAAACCATCCGGGCGAAAACGCTGCCCTTTCAGTTGACCTTGCAACAAGAGATAAAAATGATGACTGGGCTGGCCTTGCTCAAACAGGGTTTCGCTGCGGGGCAAGCGGACTAGCTTTGCGAGTCGAATTAATTGCTCAGCTTCAGTGGACTGAATTTCGAGCTTTTTGGACAAAAGCTCAATGGCATAACTCAGCTCAATAACCGGCAAGCCAGCGGGTTCGGACACAGGGACACCGTTGTAAGAATAATTTGCCTTGATGGTAGCAAACTATTGCCTCACAAAGCACCTACCCCCATGGGGCCCCTGGGATTGTTGCCACTTGTTGAAACTCAGCGATTCAGGAAACCTTTCAGGGCGTCCCTCACCTTTTCCTCGGCCTTGCCTTTCAACTCTTCTTTTTTCTCATCAATTTTTGGCTGCAATTTGGCTTTGGCCGCTTCTTTTGCCAGTTCTTTGAACTGAAGTTCCCACTGAACGCCAGTGAATGGGCCATACAGGCGAACGGGCACCGTTACCCCGTTCAAACCAGAATCAAGCGTTTTACCGCCCTGCCCTGTGCTGGTTGCCACCACGGAGGCCTTGGCCAGATAGTCCAGTGAATTACTGACCAAATTCACCTGCCCTGCTCCACCAATTCGAAACAGGGGGGCCATCACATTCAAATCATTCGAGCTGGCCACACCATTGGCGATGTCGAAACTCACTGCCAGTGAACTGAAATCAGTTTTCTGGGTTGTGTCTGTTTTCTGGGTTGAATTACTGCCACTGCTTAGCAGCGATTTGGCGTTGCGAAAGCGCTCGGCCAGGTTGATCCCTTTGATGGCACCATCTTGCAAACTAACAGACACCTTCCCGTTCAGCGCGGCCTTCATCTGATTCACCGTGTTGCCTGTGGTGCGAATATTGATGCCCACATTGCCCTTGCCTTCGACCATGTCTTTGTCCAGCAAAGCCTTGATCACCGGCTGAACCTGAACACCGGTCATGTTCTGGTTCACGGTCACGGTTTGGGTGTTTGCATCCGCCGTGATTACGCCTGTGGTCGACCCACCGTAAAGTTTTGCATCCAGCGGTGAGATTGTCAGCTTGCCCCCTCGCGCCACTGCCTTGGTTTTCAATTGTTGAGCTTGAATATTCGACACTTTCAGCTCACCAATATTGGCGGTCACATCCAAATTCAGGCTGCGCAGCGGGCTTAGGTCAACTGGCGTGTCTTTGGATTTTTCACCCGAGCTTGCTGCGGTCTCGGTATTGGCGTTTTTCTTGGGGGGCAACAACGCATCGATGTCCAGCTTGTCCGCATTCAATACAGCTGTAATCGCCGGTTTGGAGAAATTCTTCACGGCTGCTTTCAAATCAAAACTGGTGGCCTCAAACTTCGAGTTCAAATCCAACTCTGCGGTTTTCTCGGTGTTGTTGACTTCCAGTCGACCTGCCAAGGGCATACTGGCCTCTTTTTTAGGCAAGGCGGGGTCTTTCACATTCAGTTGCCCGCTCAATGCAGCCAGCTCGATTAACTGGCTTTTCATGTTCAGGCTCAAGGGGCTGGCCAGCTTCAGATTCACCGTGCGCTCGCCTTCCACCATGTTCACGGTGGTGTTCAAGGCGGCCGATACCGCTTGTTTCAAGTTGCCCTGCAAACCTGTTAAATCGAGTATGGCATTGATACTGCGCGTGGGCTGCTTCAAGTCAGCCTTGAAGTTAAATGCCTCACCACGCGCCACAGTGTCGCTGAGTTCCAATGAAGGCGAGCTTAGGCTAACGTCGAATGCTCCCACGTTGGGAAGTTGGCCTTTGGCCTTGGCATCCAGCGACTGCGCTTTAACCTCCAAGGTATTCGGGTTCACATTCAGGGTACTGGCCTGCACATTCACATCGGCTTGCTGCTGATCCAGTTGGCCCAACACGGCAAACTTCAGGTTCTCAAAATTCGCATACAGATTTTCACCCAGTCCAAACTCAAGACGGGTGTTCAGGTCGATGTTCAAATCCGCCTGCGGCTTGTTGGCCTTCACATTGCCCTTCAATGCAATGTCTGTGGGCACCCCCTGCTCAATGCGACCGCTTTGCATGGCGAAGTTGTTCAACGAGGCCTCTAACCCGGTCTGCTTGTCAGCATATGTCACATTCAGATTTTCAAGCGCAATCGAGTCCACTGAAAAATTCACGGCCTGTCCACCCTCTGCCGGGGCATCTTCCATTTCTTGCTCAACCTGATCGGTTGTTTCAGGATTGCTCAAATCATCGAAGTTGAACTTGCCATCGGCATTTTTCACCACATTCACGGTGACACCGCTGGCTTGTACCGCGTCTACCACCACCTCTGAACTTAGCAGCGGCAACAAAGCCAGTGAAATACTGACTTTGTCAGCCTTTAAAAATTGATCGGTGCTTTGGAATTCAGAAAGAGTGACGCCGTTCAAATCGGCGCCAATGGAAGGGAACCACTTGAGCTGCACGGGACCCGTGAACGCCAAATCGCGTTGCTGCTTTTCCTTGACCACTGCGCTGGCTTTGTTCAGCAAAGCCTGCTGGTCAATTGTGTTCACCAAAATGGCTGCGGCGGCTGCCAATACTACCGGCACACCAATCACAATGCCCACGCCCCATGCAATTGCCTTTTTCATGGCAAACCTCCTTAAACTGCGGGTTCTTCAGTCGCCTGGCTGATTTTGCTCCACACGCTTGGCCCTTTGGCCGCTTTTTCAATGTCCGCCAAATAGGCCTGGTGCAGCACCAACTCCTCATCGGTGGGCTCAGGTTCAGGCAAACTCAGCGCGCTGAGTTTGATTCGCTCTACACCATCGTCCTCATGATGCGCATTCAGATCAATCACCAGGCTGTCTTGCCCGCGGGTCATCGCCAAATAAACTTCCGCCAGAATTTGCGAGTCCAGCAGCGCCCCGTGCAGCTGACGGTGGGCGTTATTCACCCCAAGGCGGTCACACAGCGCATCCAGGTTATTGCGTTTGCCGGGAAACATTTCACGCGCCATGCCCAGGGAATCGATTACGCCGTCCACATAGTCGGCCATCTTGCCCAAGCCCAGACGTTCAAGTTCACCATCCAGAAAACCGATATCGAATGATGCGTTGTGAATGATCAGCGTGCTGCCCTGCACAAAATCAAGAAAGTCTTTGGCGATTTGCTTGAATTTCGGCTTGTCTGCCAGCATTTCATCGGAAATACCGTGCACCTGGAATGCACCCTCATCGACCTCACGCTCGGGGTTGATGTATTGGTGAAAATGGTGGTCAGTCACCTGCCGACCATTCACTTCGATACACCCAATTTCGATAATGCGGTGACCCTGCCTAACTTCCAGGCCGGTTGTTTCTGTATCCAGTACTACATATCTCATTGTTTCATCGCCTTTTCTACACCAAGGTTTGCCAAGGCATCGGCCTTCTCGTTGCCGGGGTTGCCAGAATGGCCCTTCACCCAGTGCCAGCGTACCAAATGACGAACACTGGCCTCATCGAGTATTTGCCACAAGTCGGCGTTTTTCACCGGCTTTTTGTCCGAGGTTTTCCACCCGTTCATTTTCCACTTTGGCATCCACTCCAGTACACCTTTACGCACGTACTGCGAATCGGTGTACACGTCGATGCTGCAACGCTTCTTTAAAGCATTCAACCCTTCAATAACAGCGGTCAATTCCATGCGGTTGTTGGTGGTGTTCAACTCTCCGCCGCACAATTCCTTGGCATGCTCACCCGATTGCAAGTACACACCCCAACCGCCTGGCCCCGGGTTGCCCTTGCAAGCCCCGTCGGCATACATCACGACGCTGGCAATTCTTTGTTCAGTCACAATTCAATCCTGTTGGCCTTATCCACGGTCGCCTATTGTAGGTGTTTTATTCAGCGCCTTATTGGCAACAGGTTTTAGTTGGCGTGCTGATACTTTTTTGTCTTTAAAAGCCGGGCCAATCAAGCGCATGCCGCGCACTCTTTTGACTGCACATACAAAATAGACTGCGCCACACACTGGCCACCAGCGATCACCCGCATGCTCCATGAAACCCATCCGGCTTAAACCACTTTCAGTGAATGCCGGAAAACGGTAGCAACCAAACCGGCCAAACTCCGGTTCACACGACAACAATTTCAACCAGTCCTTCAGGCGGCTTAAATGGATCGGCTCACAACCATCCGGCCACACGGGTGCCCAGCGCTTCAGGGCCGCATGGCGAAGGCCCCACAGCGACATCGGGTTGAAACCGGTAATGACCACCCGCCCTTCCGGCATCAACACGCGCTCTACTTCCCGCAACAGCTGGTGCGGATCCTCAGAGAATTCAAGCACATGGGGCAGCACAATCATGTCCAACGACTGGCTCTCGAAAGGCAGCTCTTCAAACTCGGCAAAGCAATCGGGCGTGATCATTTCCACCCCATCGGGTTTGCTGGCCACCAAGCCCTGCTGCACATAGGCCTTGTGGGGAATGCGGCTTTCTTTCAGACCATCCACTAGCCGAGTACCCAATTGCACGGCCCGGAAACCAAACAGGTCGGGTACCACAGAATCAATCCAGGCCTGCTCACGGCTTGTGAAGTACCGGCCCGCTGGCGTGTTCAACCAGGCATCGAGTGCTAACATTTGGGCTTGTTGTGTACTCAAGTCGTTCAGGGGTTCAGATGGAATCATTCAAGTCTTCTCAAGTGTCGAATTGGTCGGTCTATGGCATCCCGGCCTTTCAGGACAACTACCTGTGGGCGATTGTTCATGAACCCAGCAAGGCCTGCATGGTGGTAGACCCGGGTTGCAGCAAGTCAGTTCAAGATTTTCTGGATTCTCGTGGTTACCATCTTAGCGGTATTTTGGTCACCCATCACCACATGGACCACATAGGGGGAATTGATGCGCTCCTGAGCAAAGCCGCAAAAGACTTGCCAGTGTACGGTCCGGCCAGTGGAAGGGTTGCACAGGTAAATCGGCCTGTGCGCGAAGGTAACGCCGTGGATGTACACTGCCTGACTGCCCGGGTTTTTGAAGTTCCGGGCCACACGGTAGACCACCTGGCGTATGTGATTGAGTTGAAAGACACCATGAACAGTGAAGAGGTGTGGATGTTTCCAGGTGACACCTTGTTCTCGGGCGGTTGTGGACGCCTGTTTGAAGGCAGCGCTGAACAAATGTTTGAATCCCTTCAAAAACTCAATCAATTTCCGGCAAACACCCGTGTTTTCTGCGCGCATGAGTACACCGAATCGAATCTGCGGTTCGCCAGGGCCTATTCACCCGACTCCAAAAATATTGAAGCACGAGAAATTGAAGTCCGAAGAATTCGGGAGGCAGGCTTAAGCACTATTCCGACAACGCTCGGTGTTGAGCGGCTCAGCAATTTGTTCATCAATGCTACAAATCCCATTGAATTCAAACAAATACGCACAGCAAAAGACAATTTCTAATTGCGATAACCAGTTAACATTTTTTTACAAATACACCTGTTTAAAATAATTCAAGTGGTATCACTCGGGCTGGGGCATGGGTCAACTCTCGATTGACCTACACAAAACTTCAACATAGGATGCATTTTCGTTTCGCTCTTTGCCCTGCCCGGCAACCAAGCCCTTTGAAACCCGACTCGTTCAAAAATGGAATCAAGCAATTTGCCAAAGTGGCCATTTTGGCGGGCATCGCCGTTGGACCCGGCCCCACTTGGGCCAATGCGCAACAGGCCGACATTGCACTAAACGCGGAAAACGAAGAAGTACAGCTGTTCGGCCTGGTGGCACCCAACCCGGGCCTCGAACTGAAAATGTCCGGACCCTACGACTTGATTACGCTGGACTTTGCCGAAGAAGCTGGTGATGTGTGGGCTGATATACGAAAGGGTTTTTCGGTGCCTGACCTGGAAACGCAGGCAGTGCAAGTTCGCGAACGCGCCTTGCTGAAAAACAAGCGCATGGTGAACAACATGTTGCAGCGTTCCGAACCCTACATTTACTTCATCGCCCAGGAATGTGCAAAACGTGGCATGCCGTCTGAGCTGGCCTTGCTGCCATTTATCGAAAGCCAGTTCAACCCGCATGCACGCTCACCTTCAGCCGCTGAGGGTTTGTGGCAGTTTATTCCCAGCACGGGACGTCAATTTGACCTGAAACAAAACAAATGGGTTGATGAACGACGGGACCTGGTGGCCTCCACCCGCGCTGCACTGGACTACCTTACGTATCTCTATGACATGCATGGCGATTGGCACCTGGCTTTGCTTTCTTACAACTGGGGCGAAGGTTCGGTACTCAGGGCCGTTAAAAAAGCACAGGAAGCAGGGCTTGAACCCACACTGGACAACCTTGAGCTGCCCCTTGAAACGAAACATTACATACCAAAACTACAAGCGCTAAAAAACCTGATTCAAAGCCCGGAACGTTTTGGCCTGACTTTGCCCAAGTTTCCAAACAAACCTTACTTCGCCGAAATCAAACGCAGCGCCGATGTTGACCTTCGGGAGATTGCCCGCCTGGCAGGCGTTGAACTGGAGTTGATTCGCAAACTGAACCCTGGTTTGAATCAACCAGTTTTGTATGCTGCCCACAGCAATACCCTGCTGGTGCCTGTTGAATACAGCGCAAAAATTCAGGCCAGCCTGAAACAGTACAAACCTTCGAACCCCCAGCGCAACTACACGGTAAAAAAAGGCGACACCTTGGGAGAAATAGCCCAACGCTTTGATGTGAGCGTAAAAGCCTTACAAAGGCTCAACGGCTTGGGCAAGAAAAAACTCATCAAACCAGGCATGAAGTTGAGCATTCCACACGCCCCAAAACCAGGCAACTGGGAATCCTGAAGGGTCACAGCACCGGGGCTGCCTCAATCAATTGACGGGTGTACGCATGCTGAGGATTAGCAAACAATTGCTCAGCCGAGCCACGCTCCACCACATCGCCATGCCTTAGCACCACCACTTCATCGGCCAGGTACTGCACCACCGCCAGGTTGTGGGTAATAAACAGCATGGCCACACCGGTTTCTGTTTGCAGGCGTTTCAGCAAATTCAATATTTGAGCCTGAACTGACACATCCAGCGCTGAAGTGGGTTCATCGCAAATCAAAATTCTGGGCTCTGAAACCAATGCACGGGCAATCGCAATGCGCTGGCGCTGACCACCCGAAAACTCATGCGGAAAACGAGCAAGGGCTTCTTCGGGCATGCTGACTTGGTCAATCACTTTCAGCACACGAGCCTTGCGAGCAGTCGCATCCAGATCAGGGCGCAAACTAAGCAATGGCTCTTCCAGAATTTCAGCAATTCGATGGCGAGGATTCAGCGAAGCAAAAGGGTCTTGGAATACAAACTGAATTTTTGAACGCCAGCCCTCAGGGCCGCGCTCTGCCCATTGGCGAAGGGGCCTGCTGTCCATCAGCACATCGCCATCCACTTTCGCATTGCTGCCCAACAAACCCAGCAAGGCGCGGGCCGCTGTGGTTTTACCAGAACCCGATTCGCCCACCAAGGCCACAGTGCGGCCTTGCAACAAAGTGATGTCGAGCTTGTTCAGCACGGGCTTGAAATGCTTACGCAGCAAACCACCTTTTTCGGGATAAGCCACCGACAAAGACACCGTTTGCAATACCACCTTCGAAGTTGCGCCTGAAAAACTGCCGCCCACCGAGTTCACACCACCTGCGCCAGGCTTTGTGAACGACAAATCGGCATGGTAAAAACAACGCACGGTATGGGTTTGTGTGGCCGCAAGCAATTGTGGTGTGCTTTGGCTGCAATTTTCTTGCGCGTGCAGGCAACGGGCCGCAAACCGGCAACCAGATTTGGGATTCACCAACGATGGAACACGCCCTTCAAGCGCATACAAAGCTTGCCCACGCTGGGCTTGACTGGGCAAGGACTTGACCAGTGCATGCGCATAAGGGTGGCGTGGTGCAGCAAAAAACTCTGCGGTGCTGGCTTTCTCAACCAGTTGGCCAGCGTACATCAGCCCCACTGTGTCTGCCATTTGCTTCACAATCGCCAGGTCATGCGTAATCAGCAGCATGGCCATGCCCTGCTCGCGCTGCAGGGTTTTCAATAAATCAAGTACTTGCGCCTGAATGGACACATCCAGTGCCGTGGTCGGTTCATCGGCAATCAGCAGGTCAGGCTTGACACTCAAGGCCATGGCGATCATGACACGCTGTTTTTGGCCGCCCGACATTTCAAAGGGATACTGCTGCAATCGCTTTTTGGGCTCGGGAATGCCCACGCGGCCCAGCCACGCTTCGGCCTCTTTCAATGCTTGTGCCTTGTTGACCCCAGTGTGCAAACAAATGATTTCGGTCAACTGGTCGCCCACGGTCATCACCGGGTTCAAGCTTGTGCCCGGTTCCTGAAAAATCATGGCAATGCGTTTGCCACGCAGGGTGCGCATGGCCGTTTCGCTGATGCGCAACACATCGGTGCTGTTTGAATTTGCACCTGCACTACTTTCGTTTAACCTCACCTGCCCGGCAACAATTGCGCCACTGTCTGGCAGCAGGCGGGCAATGCTGAGCGCGGTCATGGACTTGCCACAACCCGATTCACCCACCAAGGCAAAAGTTTGGCCCTTTTCAATGGCCAATGAAATATCATCGAGCGCATGCACCCAACCAGCCTCACTGGCCAAGCGGGTGGTAAGTCCGTGGATGTTGAGCAAACTCATACGCTTACACCCTTACCAAAGATTGTTTCAACTGGCGCGCGCGCGGATCAAACGCATCGCGCACTGCGTCGGCAAACAGGTTGGCTGACAGCACCAGCAGCAACATGAATACAAATGCAGCCACCAGGCTCCACCACACAATCGGTTCCCGGCTTAGCTCAAGTCGTGCTGCATTGATCATGGTGCCGTAACTGAATGTGCTGGGGTCTACACCCACGCCGACATAACTGAGCACTGCCTCGGCCAACACCAGGCCTGAAAAATCCATCACCATGGCAATCAAAATTAGGTGCATTAAATTGGGCAGCAAATGCGAGAACAGAATTTTTACGCTGGACACGCCACTGGCACGTGCGGCCAGAATGTAATCTTGCTCACGCATTTTCAACACTTCGCCACGAATCAATCTGGCAAGGCCGGTCCAGCTGGTCAAACCCAAAATGGCACACAGGAAAAACAGGCGCAGGTCGGCTTTCTCAATCGATGACGCGAAGGCATCCGGGTTGGCATCCAGTGCCACCTGCAACATCAACACCGTGGCAGCAATCAACAACACCGAGGGAATTGAATTCAGCGTGGTGTAGATGTATTGGATAACATCATCGACCCAACCACGGAAATAACCCGCAGCCAAGCCCATGGCAATGCCCACAGGCAGAGTCAGCAAGGTGGTCAGCAAACCAATCAGCATGGCGGTGCGCAGCCCTTTCAAGGCAATGTAAAACACGTCCACGCCCACTTTGTCGGTACCCAGCACATGGTAGGCCTCAGCCCACTTCCACACTACGCCGCCCACAACGCAAAGTGCAAACAAGGTCCACACCACTGCCTGGTAAGCACCACTGCCCGTGAACATGGTAATGCTGTTTTGATGATCCGCCTGTGCCATGGCCCTGCGAATGATCCACAAGGCTGCCAGGAAAAACGCCCACAGCACTGCACCACCCAAGGCGCCTTGATAAGCACGCTTGAGCAGGTCCTGCTCCTTCATGCTTTCATCAATTAAATGCGCACCGCCAAACTGCAAACGGGCGTAATCACGCACGGGTTTGCCGTCTACCTCCATGGTTTCCTTGCTCAAGGAACGGGTGGCCAGTGGTGCTGAATACGATTTCTCGCGCTGATAGGCCAGGGGACCCAAGGCCACGTCGAGCACAGAAATAATTGGGCTGGCGTAACGGCTTTGCTGCTCGGCATTCAGGCGAAGATGAACACTGTCCAGCAGGGTGATGACCACCGCCAACAACAGCACCACCAAACTGGCACTGGCAATTTTCGATTGAAACACCAAACCCCATGAGGCGCGAGAAAGCGGGTTTTTAACAACGCTGCGGGCATAAGCCAGCACGCCAAATACCAGCAGCCAGATGAGCGCATCAGTGAGTAGTAGAGTGGGCATCATCGACCTGCTCCCCTTATGCCAATCGAACCCGAGGGTCCGCGATGGTGTAAGCAATGTCAGTCAAAATCAAACCCACCAAATAAAGCACCGAACCAATAAACACCATGGCCCGCACAATTGCAAAATCTTGCGACTGAATGGCCTCGATGGTGTAGCTGCCCAAGCCTGGGATACCAAAGAAGGATTCAGAAATCAGCGAACCCATGAACAACAGGGGAATGACTGTGACTGAACCGGTCAGAATTGGAATAAGACCATTGCGCAGCACATGGCGCCCAAGCACCTGTACTTCAGACAAACCCTTGGCACGCGCTGTGCGAACATAGTCTTTGTTGATCTCTTCAAGGAAAATGGTGCGGTACCAGCGCGTACCGCCACCCAAACCACTGACCACGCCAATGATGACCGGCAATATCAAAAAGCGCCAAGCATCCCCGCCCGAGTCATAGCCTGAGATTGGAACAAGCGCCAATGTTTTGGAAAACAGGTACTGCCCGCCAATGATGTAAAACAAACCGGAAATCGACATGGCCAACACACACAGCACCACACCGGTCAAATCCAGATAAGTGCCCCGGAAAAAGGTCAGCAACAGTGACAGCACAATATTCAGAAAGAGACCCAGCACAAACACGGGCACGGCCAGGGCAAGACTAGGCCCCGCACGTTTCACAATTTCATTGGCAATATTACGGCCATCGTCGGAACTGCCAAACTCACCCACAAACATGGGCACCGACTTCTGGAAGAAAATAGTCTCAGTCAGCGTGCTTGTGCCTTGCGCTTCACTGTTGATCAGCAAGGGCAAGTCGTATCCTTTTTCACGCTTCCATTGATCAACCGATTCTTGCGCAACCCGCTTGCCACCAAGGGCCAAACGGGCCATGTCATCGGGGCTGTTCACTTGAAAAAACAGCACAAAGGTGATCAGGTTCACGCCCAACAATACCAGCAGGCCATACAGCACACGGCGCAGCAAATAGTTACCCATCAGCGCTTGCCCCCTGTGCGGTTTGCCACAGTCGCAGCCAGGTCTTCGCGAATACCCATGGCTTGTTCACGGCGCTTCCAGGCGGCCCAGGCGGGCCAAATGAACAGGGCCAGTGCAAGCAACAACACTGGAATAGGCCACCATTCGGGCTGGTTCCATTCCTTTCTGGCCTGATCACGTTTGGCGGTATCGATGGTTTTGTATTTGATGCTGTTGCGGGCCAGGTCGTTGGGCTTTACGTTGCCATACCACTCGTGGATCAGCCCAAACTGCTGGGGCACAAAGGCAAACAACCAGGGCACATCGTCTTGAACAAGGTCCGTCATCTGTGAAATAATCGCGGCACGCTCTTCATTGTTGGGCATGGTTTTCATGCGCTCAAACATGGCGTCGTATTGCGCATTGGAATAGTTCGAGGCATTTTCCCCCGCAGTTTTGGCGCGGCTGTTGGGGCCGTAGAGCAGGAACAAAAAGTTTTCCGGATCGGGGTAATCTGCATTCCAGCCCAGGAAGAAAATTTGCGCATTGCCCTTTCGGATTTTTTCCTGAAAACGGTTCCAGTCGGTGGCACGAATATCCAGTTGAATGTTCAGCTTGGCGAACTGCTTGCGGTACCAATCGAAGCGGGCTTTGTCACCGGGGCCTCCGCCTGTTGTATCGAGCGCCAGGGTTAAGGGTTGCCCTGTTTTTGGGTCAATTCCATTGTCGTAACCTGCTTGTTTCAACAAGGCCAAAGCCTCTTCAACTGGCTTGCGTACCGGCTTGCCATCCACCAAGTTGTACACCTGCGTGTTGTAGCCGGCCTCACCTTCCTCGTAACCAAACAAGCCAGGCGGCACCGGGCCGTGGGCTGGCACTGCTCGACCATTGGTGAAAATTTGCGAGAATTCCTCCCAGTCCATGGCAATTGCAATGGCTTGGCGCAGCAACTTGGCTCGGCGCGCTTCTTCGGCAGAATCGCCTGGCCCCACCACCGGGTCTAGCCAATTGAAACCCAAATAGAACATGCTGGTGGCCAATGAAGTTTCCAGCCGAATGCCTTTCTCGGCCATTTCCGGCGTCAAGGCTGCATCGCCGTCGGCACTGGCGCGAATTGCCTGATCGAATGTATCGGCACTGACACCAGAGGTGTCGTAGTAGCCTTGCAAAAACTTGTTCCAATACGGTATGCCCTCTTTCTCGCGCGTGAACACCACACGATCAATAAACGGCATGGTTTTGCCGGCATCGGCCAACAAGCCTTTGGCCTCGTCACCAGGTTCACCTTCTGAGGGATACGGCTCACCGCGGTGGTTCGGATTTCGAGACAGCACCATACGGGAATTTGGATCGTTCTCGGTCAGCATGTAGGCACCAGTGCCAACAGGCCACCAGTCAAGTACCAGATTGTTCTCGACAAATCCTTTCTGACTGTAAAAGGCATCCGCTTCCCACGGAATGGGCGCAAAAAACGGCATGGCCAACCAATAAATGAACTGAGGGTATTTTCCGTTCACCCGAATTTCAAGCGTGTGGTCATCGATTGCTTTGGCGCCAGGCAAATCGAATTCACGCAAATCAAGCCAGGGCAAGTCTGCTGTGGCGGGTGGAAAGGCACTGCCGGTTTTTTTCTGGATTTTTTCCTTAAGTGCCTTGTCGTGTTCCTGCAGGGTTTTTGACAACTCACCCAAACCCACCACGTAATCGCCCATGTGGCCCAGAATTGGCGACACAATTCGCGAACTCGCAAGGCGCTTGATCTCGTACACATAATCGTGCGCAGTTAACTCGCGCGTACCCTGCTGCTCAAACTGCAAGGGGCTGCTGTACTTGCGGGCTTCATCGCCCAACTGGTGATACAGAAAATTGCCCTGGGCATCTTTCGCAAAGGCGGGATGCGGTTGATATTGAATGCCGCGTTTTAGCTTAATCGTGTACACACTGGTTTTAACTGCATTCAGCGGCGCATCGTCAGGCAAAACATTGCCCGTCTCGTCCAGGTACACTGGCATGGGCATTTCGGCTGCAGCCAATGGCTCAAGCTGATACGGCCGTTTCAGGTAGTGGTACTGAAACAGTGGCTCGTAAATTTGGTAAGTGAATTCCGCTTCATCAGACGTGTAAGACTGTGCCGGGTCGAGGTGCTTGGGGCGAGCTGTGAAGGCGGTGTAAAGGGTGTTTAGCTTTTTGTCTTGCGCAGTTTCAACATACGGATTGTTGGGCGCTTTGCCACATGCAGCAAGCGACAGGCACAAGGCCACCCCCACTGCGAAACTGCCTGTAATGCGACCGAAAACTACCAAAAAACCACCCTCGCACTGTTGTTTTTTTAGATGGCTTTATTTAACCACGCCAAACACGCTCCGGACCAGTGTCAGCGTGAATCCAGCCACCTTTTGCGCCTACACGGAAGTAGAAGCCCACGCCACCGGCGCGGAAACCCTCTACCAATTCGCCCAGCACCCTGGGATGCAGGCCGGGCAAACGGAAATCAACAGCTTGGCCTTTCAGGTGCAGGGAATTGCGGGCTGCAGGCAGACCTTTCTCGATTAGACGGGCATTTGTTTTGGGGCTGCGATAACCGGAGGTAATTTCAACTGGCGCCACAAAGCCGTACCTGCGTACAAAAGCCTGCGCAGCCCACAGCGTGTCGATAATTTGCGTGTCCATGCGGAAAACTTGATTTGCTTGCACATCTCGAAGCAAACCACAAATCTGCTCATAGGCGATTGGGTTAAGATGTCCGTCTTTCCAGTAGGTAATGTTCAAGCGTTCGCCCAATTGTGGGCGTACCATTTCAAGGGTGCGCGGTTGCAGCCAGAATGTCAGGTCAACCAAGCCCGGATCGAACAGGTCAGGGGGTGGGACCAGATCGGACCCTGCAGCCAATACACCCCGGTTCAAGAAGGGTTCTACCGAGCCAATAACAGCCAAAGTACTTACTGCTTTGATGAATGAACGCCGGTCGAAATTGTGCATTGCCATAACCTATTGCCGCAACCTAAGAATTTACTTGAACTTATAATATGAGTTCTTTGAAAAAAAGTCACTAATCCATGTCAACAGATCGCCAAAATCAAACAGTTCGCACCCGTTTTGCCCCTAGCCCAACAGGCTATCTGCATTTGGGTGGCGCCAGAACCGCCTTGTACAGCTGGGCTTTTGCCCGCCATCACAAGGGGCAGTTCATTCTTCGTGTGGAAGACACCGATGTTGAACGGTCCACGCCCGAAGCCGTTCAGGCCATTATGGATGGCATGGCCTGGTTGAATCTGGATTACGACGAAGGCCCGTTTTTTCAAATGCAACGCATGGACCGATACCGGGCCTTGATCGACAAACTGCTTGAAAAAGGCGATGCCTACCTTTGCTACTGTACGCAAGAAGAATTGAATCAAATGCGTGAAAAGCAACGGGAAAATGGACAACGCATTCGTTATGACGGCACATGGCGTCCGGAGGCCGGCAAGGAGTTGCCTGCCCCGCCAGCCGATGTGAAACCGGTTGTGCGTTTCAAGAACCCCTTAACAGGCGCGGTAAGCTGGGACGACTTGGTGAAAGGCCCCATTTCAATCAACAACGAAGAAATGGACGACCTCATTATCGCCCGTCAGGATGGCACGCCCACGTACAACTTCTGCGTAGTGGTCGACGACTGGGAAATGAAAATTACCCACGTGATTCGCGGCGATGACCACATCAACAACACCCCGCGCCAAATCAATATTTTGAAGGCGCTGGGCGGCGAGCAGCCCATTTATGGCCATATCCCCATGATTCTGGGGCCAGATGGTGAAAAACTGTCCAAACGCCACGGTGCGGTGAGTGTGGTGCAGTACCACGAGGAAGGATTTTTGCCCGATGCCATGATCAATTATCTGGCCCGTTTGGGTTGGAGCCATGGTGACGACGAACTGTTCAGCCGTGAGCAATTGGTCGAGTGGTTTGATTCGACCAACCTGTCAAAATCAGCCGCCCAATTTGACCCGGAAAAACTGAAATGGGTGAATGCCCATTACATGAAGCAGGCCCCCAAGGAGATGTTGCTTTCTGATTTGCAAACCCGCCTTGAGAAAGACAGTGTGAATACAGCTGAAGGCCCCAAACTCGTCGATGTGCTGGATGTGGTGCTGGAGCGCGCTTCCACCTTGGTGCAATTGCGCGATGAAGCAGCACTGTTCTACAAGGTGCCCAGTGTAAATATCGTGGAATTGAAACCCATGCTGGAAGAAGCAGGCGTGCGCGCGGCACTGGTCGAATTCAACGAAGGCTTGAACAACGTGGACTGGAATGTGGAAGCACTGAATGGTTTGGTGAAAACCACGATTAAAAACCATGGCCTGAAAATGCCGAAGCTTGCAATGCCGCTGCGCTTGATGTTGACTGGCATTACGCAAACGCCTTCGATTGACAAAGTCATGAATTTGTTGGGCAAGCACACTGTACAAACTCGAATTGCGCAAGGACTGCAATCATGAGCAACAACAAACCCAAGGCAAACCCGGCCGACTGGGCCACCGCCACGCAGGCCATTCGGGCAGGCAGCCACCGCACTGAGTTTGGCGAACATTCCGAGGCGATGTTTTTAACGTCCAGCTTTGTATTCGACAATGCAGCACAAGCCGCAGCCCGCTTTGCGGGTACTGAAGAAGGCAATGTGTACGCACGCTTTACCAACCCCAGCGTGCAAATGTTTGAACAGCGCTTGGCGGTGCTTGAAGACACGGAATACTGCCTGGCCACGTCCAGCGGCATGGCCGCCATTACTACAGCCTGCATGGGCTTGTTGAATGCGGGTGATCACATTGTTGCTTCCAAGGCTTTGTTTGGTGCAACCGTGCAGTTGTTTGTGAATATCCTTTCCCGCTTCGGGATTGAAACCACATTCGTAGACGGCACCAGTATGGAAGCCTGGGAAAAGGCCATCAAGCCGAACACCAAGCTGTTTTACAGCGAAACGCCATCGAACCCGCTGACTGAAATTCTGGACATGAGGGCGCTGAGCGACCTGGCCAAAAAACACGGCATTTACAACGTGGTGGACAATTGCTTTTGCACACCCGCCCTGCAAAAGCCGGTCGACTTTGGCACGGAAATCATTATCCATTCCGCCACCAAATACCTGGATGGCCAGGGCCGTGTGTTGGGGGGTGCCATTTGCGGCCCGAAAGAGTTGCTGAAGGAAAAAATTCTGCCCGTGCTACGCACAGCAGGCCCCACGCTGTCTGCATTCAACGCCTGGGTGCTGTTCAAAGGCCTTGAAACACTGAATATTCGCATGCTGGCGCAGTCGGCGGCGGCTCTCGACATTGCCGCCTGGCTGGAAGCACACCCTGCCGTGAGCAAGGTGTACTACCCTGGCTTGGAAAGCCACCCACAACATGCGCTGGCCATGAAGCAGCAGAAAACTGGCGGTGCGATTGTGTCGTTTGAAGTGAAAGCCGCCAACGAAGACGACGCACGCACCAAAGCCTGGCATGTGATTGACAGCAGCCAGCTGATGTCAATTACCGCAAACCTGGGCGACACCCGAACCACGATTACCCACCCCGGCACGACAACACATGGGCGCCTCAGTGCTGAAGCACGGGAGGCTGCCGGCATCAAGCAGGGGCTGATTCGCTTGGCGATTGGCCTGGAAGATGTAGCTGATTTGAAGAAAGATTTGGCTCGCGGCTTGGGAGAGTAATTAATTTAGCCAAATGCCCAATAAAAAAGGTCAGACACGCATTTGGTCTTCCGTCATGCCTTTGGCCATGGCTTCTTTCATCCAGTTCGGGCGCTTGCCGCGACCAGACCAAGTGAGTGAAGAGTCTTGGGGATGGCGAAAACGCACAGGCGCTGGGCCCAGTTCGCGTTTGCCTTTGGGCTTGGATCCACCCAACTCCGCAAAAAGCTCTTCAAGCTTCAAGCCTTTGGAAGCAGCAAGCTTCTTGACTTCTTCAATGGCTTGCAATTTAGAGCTGCGATCGTTCAATTCCTTTTCAATGTCTGACTTCAATTGTTGAAGATCAGAAGCACTTAACGCAGATAGGTTTAGTTTTTTCATTTTATCTTTTTAAAAAAGTTCATTAACAAGCCCAATTGTAATTAAATTAATTATTAATCACAAACTAGAAATTAAATTGATTACTTAATGAGGTCAAGTGCAAATTTAAAATGCTCATTTTCTGCACTTTCCAGCCATTCAAATACCACCATCTCGGTAGTCACCAATTCGGCGCCATTACCAGCCAAACGATCAAATGCTGCATCACGGTTTCTATCCGTTCTTGAACCACACGCATCGGTAACCACCCAAACTTCCATTTCTTCGTTCAGTAAATCGAGCGCTGTTTGAAGCAAACACACATGAGCCTCAACACCAGCAATCACAATACTCGGGCGCTCTGATTCCTGGTTATTCTTCTGCAAATGTTTGGGTAAACTGCGAGCGTTGCCTGCAGGTGCTTTGCTGGTCAGCAAATCAATCAGACCCTCAGGGCAAGCGCTGAAGTGGGTTTTGCGCATCGTGGCTTTACAAAATGCACCCAGAGCAGGAATAAACGGACCTATTTTGTCGGGTACATGCTCGGTTCCAAACACCGGCACGCGCAACTTTTTGGCAAGCGTGGCCAATATGAGGGCATTTTTGTAAACGTCGTCAGCCTGATGTATGGCCGGCATCAGTTTTTCTTGATAATCAATTAAAACGAGTTGGCTTGATTCGTGGTTCAATAACATTCGATGTGAAAAACCAAAGTGCAAAACAAGAGCATACAAGGTTATTCACCACAAAAACACCAACCACGGAACAACTCAATCATTGAATCAGCCTTGTTTACTTTCCGTAATCTGCTGACAATATTTTTCAAGCTCCTCGGGCAAATGGCTGGGACAAACCCCACAAAGGCGATTGCCTGGAACCGCATAATCAATAAACTTGGGATAAGGCAAATTCAAGTTGCCCATGATATCAATAAACTCCTGAAGGGTTTTCTGATCACCCAAGCGGGGATTTCGGTTTTTCTCTTGTCCTATCGAGGAAACCCGGCGGTTTTGATAATCATGACCGGGATACACCAAAGTATCTTCTGGCAAGCAGAATAGTTTCTCCCTGACGCTTTTGTACAAAGTGGGGGCATCCCCATTCTGAAAATCAGTTCTGCCGCAACCATCAATCAGCAAGGCATCCCCCGTAAATACGCGTTCTTCTAAGCGATAGGAGAAGTGCCCATCAGTATGGCCCGGGGTGTGCAAAGGTTCAATTTGCACGCTGCCCACCACAAATGGCCGTCCCTCTTCGATCGCATGGTCAGTGCAAGGCAAACGATCAAAGGCAGGTGCTGCAATTTTACTGCCCACCTTTCGTTTCAATTCGAGCGCAGCCGTAATGTGATCAGCATGAATGTGCGTATCCAGTGTGTAAGCCAGTTTTAAACCAAGTTCACTCAACACGGCGAGATCTCGATCCATTACGGAAACCACTGGATCGATCAAGATGGCCTGCCCTGTTTGCTCGCATCCCACGAGGTAGGTGTAAGTGCTGGAAACAGGTTCAAAAAGCTGTTTGAAAATCATTCTCTAATCTCAATTACTTATATATGCGTAACTACGCATATAATAGACTCTTCCTTTGTTCTTGTCGCCAGCAACACGATATTGAGAGACACACTGGCAATATGTTCAATATTCAACGCATTCCGGGAAAACTTTTGAAACAGGCAATTGCATGATTGGTACCTTGGCTTTGGGGCTTTTAGTGGGCTTGGTCATGGCACTCACTGGCGCGGGCGGTGGTGTACTGGCTGTGCCTTTGCTGGTTTTTACCACAGGCCTGCCAGTGCAAGTGGTAGCACCAATTGGCCTGCTGGCCGTGGGCCTTGCCGCCACGCTGGGTGCAGTGCTGGGTTTGCGTGCGGGTGAGGTTCGCTACAAAGCAGCGGCCCTGATGGGTTTTGTGGGCTTGCTCCTCTCGCCTGTAGGTTTTTGGGTGGCCCAACAAGTCGACACACAGGCATTGGGGCTGGCCTTCGCGGTAGTGCTGCTGTGGGTTGCATTCAATGCGTTTCGGGGTGCAGCCAATTCTGAAATGAATGTAATTGACGCACCGCCTGATTCTGAAAAAAGCAAATGTCCCTGTATCCGCAGCCCCGAGACCGGGCGGTTTATCTGGACCTGGCCATGCGCTCGAGCCCTGGTTTTCTCAGGTGCAGTGGCAGGTTTTCTGTCCGGTTTACTGGGCGTGGGCGGAGGTTTTGTGTTGGTTCCTGCCCTGCAGCGTTTTACCAACCTGAGCGTACAGTCAGTCACCGTGACCTCCTTGGCAGTGATCGCAATTGTGTCGACATTCGGAGTGCTGAACAGCGCAAACGCCGGTGCATTCAATTATGAAGTGGGTATTACTTTTGCTGCTGCCGCGCTGAGTGGCATGTTGGGTGGCCGGTTGATTTCAAACAAAATGCCAAGTGCCCAGCTGAAAAAAGCATTTGGTGCGATGTGTGTTGTGGTTGCAATTTTGATGGTGATCAAAAATACCTGAAAGTGTCAGAAACCTGGGGTGATCCCAAAACCCACGGTAAATGCTCTTGCACCCTGGAAAGTGCCGTAGTCACTGCCATAACTTGCGTCGATTTGCAAAAAATCAGGGATCAGGGTGTACCGGGCGCCGACTCGCCAGCTCAAACTGTCCTCAACACCTGAGAATGTTTCGACAGAAAACCCGATACGCTCATTGAATGAGTAATCCAGCGCCGCTGCCTTGAAAACACTGTTGTCGCTTTGAATTTGATCTCTGTATTGCAAATAGCCAAGATTCAGTTGAAGCAGTAAATCCTCGCCCCTCAAAGGCACAGACGCAATCGTGGTCAACAGTGTTTCTTGTGAAGACTCATCGGTAGACTTCAGGCGCCCCCACTCTCTGCTGGCCGCCAGACCATACCCCGCAGTGCTGTCAGTGAAGTGTTTGAAAATGTGCTTGTAACCGAGGGAACTCAGAGTTTGATCTTCCTGATTGCCATGTACGGCACCAAGCCCGAGACTGAACTCGCCATTGCCCAAGAAATTGCAGCCGCCATTGAAATTGTCTTGTCGAACTTCCAGCGATGTTTCTGTCCAAAAATCAAGCTGGCAGGTTCGATGGGCAGTCACCGACGCGTCGTCAGTTTCAATGGGGCGACCGGCATAACCATTGGACATCAATCCCATTAAACCAATTAACAATAGTATGACCTTCACAAAACCCCCTGTTTACTGACAGATGACTCACAGTATTCTGAACGCAAATAATGGGGGTTTAACAATTACGCGTAACCAACGTCACTATTGTTTACGGGATGGTCTATTTTCTTAAACACTCTCCCCCAACTGTTTTGGTCGGGGGATTTGAAGTCAGACCTCGCGGTAAAGTTTAAACAGGCAAAGCACCTGTTAATGAATCGAGCGGCCCCAGTCCTCCGCCATCAGTTGAAATTGGTAGGGCACCGGTCAGCATATCCAGTGGCAATGCGTCTGTCGGCAGTGCCGTACCTGCGCCCGAATCGCCAGAACTGACGCTATCGCCACCCAACACCTCTCCCACCGTGCCAATCAAGCCAGTGGGGTCTTGGGCAGAGGCATCGGTCACAGCGCCACCCAGTGTTTCAACACCCTCGGCCAACGTATTGACTCCGTCTCCCACCGCGCTCGTGACTGGATCCAAAGGCGCTAGCGCAGCATCTTCTGCAGTCAAGTCAGTCAGCCCTTCGCTTACTTCATTCAGGGTACCGGGAACACCATTGGTGTCACTGGTGTCGTCGCTCGTACCCACGATCGGGGCAAGAATGTCCGATGTGACCGGCGCCAATGGGCTGTCATCACCAGCCAGGGTGTTACCCACATCGGCCAAACCTTGCGCAACGCCATCCACAGCGCCAGAGTCCGAACCCAAGGTTTCTGTCAGGGGATCAACCAATGGTGCCAAGGGCGTGTTTTCAGTGCCACTGTCCAGCCCAGTCGAAATTGAATTTACAGCACCAACCAACCCACCAGCATCGGAACCATCGCCACTGCTGGGGTCGCCTACAACGCCTGCAAGCACATCAGTCAAACCGGTTGGATCTTGATCCGAAATACCACCAATCGCGCCGCCAACCATACCAAGGCCGTCCGAGACTGCATCTGTCGCCCCGGCCACAGGTGCCAAGGGCGTTTCCTCTAGTCCATCACCTATTGATTCGACACCACCGGCCAAACCACCAGCACCGCTACCACTTTGCCCAGCGCCACCATTGTCATCGTCGTCGCCGAGCAAAAATGCACCTGCAGCCACTGCGCCCAGACCAGCGGCTGCGCCTCCGCCCAAACCACCAGCCAACAAACCAGCACCAACCAGGCCTGACATCTCGCCTGTGCCCTGTTCGAGAATGGCAGATGAGATATCGTCATCAATGTCGTAAAGTTCAACACCCTCAGTCAGCGCCACCACTTTGGTACGCGAAGCCGCTCCTGCTACATCTGAACCGATCTCCTCCAGACGCGCTGCCGCGCCAGGCTGCAGCACCAGTAAAGTATCGCCTTGTCCAGGTCCACGCGCAGGAATGCGGATTTCCATGGGAGTGGCCGAAGTGTTTGAAATTTCATCGCCCCACTGAAACAACTCTGCATCAGCCACAACCTGGCCATTGCGGGTGATGGTTGGGGTCGCATTCGGGGTTTGAATTTTCGCAACTGGAACTTGATCGATCATGGTGTGTATACCTGTAAGTTTTCGGATACAAGTCATACACAGAGACCGGATATTCAGATTCGAAGATTGTTACTAAACTTTGTTAATTATGTTTAACACAATAATCGTTCAAGTATTGATCAACATCGCGTCAATAAAAAAAGCCCGTCAATCGACGGGCTTTTTCTAAGTCAAAACAGCTTACAGCGACCGGGCAATAATCTCTTTCATGATTTCACTAGAACCACCATAGATGCGCTGAACGCGGGCATCCGCGTACATTTGCGCAATCGGGTATTCCATCATGTAACCATAGCCACCGAAGAACTGAAGACATTCATCGATCACCTTGCATTCAAGTTCACTCAAATGCAATTTGGCAATCGATGCAGTTGCTGCATCCAGCTTTCCCGCCACCAGCTTTTCAATGGAGTTGTCAATGAAAGCCCGCGCTACAACCGCCTGAGATTTAAGCTCTGCCATTTTGAAGCGTGTATTCTGGAACTCGAAAATGGATTTACCAAAAGCCTTACGCTCTTTGGTGTATTCCAGGGTAATTTCAATGGCCATTTCAATCGCAGCCATGGCGCCCACACCCAGCATCAAACGCTCGTAGGGCAACTCAACCATCAACTGCATGAATCCCATTCCCTCAGCACCCAATACGTTTTGGGCGGGAATGCGCACATTGTCAAAGAACAACTCGCAGGTGTCTTGCCCTTTCTGGCCAAGTTTTTCAAGAATTCGACCTACTTTGAAACCTTCGGCTTTCTTGGTCTCGAGCAACATCAACGTGGTGCCTTTAGCGCCTGCGCTTGGGTCAGTTTTGGTAACCAGAATAATCACGTCGGCCAGATAACCATTGGAAATGAAAATCTTGGAACCATTCACCACATAGTGATTGCCCTCTTTCACCGCGCTGGTGCGAATGCCCTGCAAGTCTGAACCGGCACCAGGTTCGCTCATGGCGATCGCGCCAATCATTTCTCCGCTAGCCATTTTTGGCAGGAAGTATTGCTTCTGTTCTTCGGTGCCGTGGTTCAAAATGTACTGGGCTGCAATCGCATGCACATGCACACCGAATGAACGGTCGCCACTGTAGGCCAGTTCTTCAAACAACACGGCCATGTGCGTAAAGTCGCCGCCGGCACCGCCGTACTCCTCGGGAATATCTGCTGACAACAAGCCCATTTCTCCGGCCTTGGTCCAGAGTTCACGGTCAACGTGTTGTTGTTTCGCCCATTTGTGCTGATTGGGCTTGATCTCGGTTTCAACGAAACGGCGGATGTTGGAACGATACAGTTCGAGGTCGGAATTCATCCAGCTGGGCTTGGGGTATCTCATTTGTCTCTTCACACTCTCAAAGTTATAGGTCAACCGACCGGTTGCAGTGAATCGATTATAGGTCACATGACCTGTTTGTCAACAATGAGGTCCATATTGGGGGCAATTTTTGAGTTAAAGTACGCACATGAATACACATGCCACCACCGACAAGGGTCACATTCGCTCGCAGGAGATTTTGCGCACCGCACAGGCCATACTGGCCAGCGAGGGCTATGCGGGCTTAAGTATGCGCGGCGTGGCTACTCAATTGGGCATTTCGCTAAGCACCGTTCAGCACTACTACACCAACAAGGAAGCGCTGGTTGAGGCCTTGCTGATCTATGTGATGGACAACTACCAGGCTGCGGTTGCGCAAGTGATGAATGCGATGAGCGACAAAAGCCAGCTTGAGCGGTTTAAAACAATCATTGATTTGATTCTGATTGAAATTCGGCGGCCCGAAACCTTTGGTGTGCTGGCAGAAATCTATGCCTTGTCAAACCGCTTGCCTTTTGCAGCACGTTTGGTCGAGGCCGTATACGCCCGGGAAAGAAAAGAAATTTTCAAACTGATTTACGGCTTGGAGCCAAAAATCAGCAAAGCAGAATACAAGTTGAGAGCTGCCATGATCGTTGTTCAAATACATGGGCTGGTTTCACAATTGGCTCAGGACAACGACCCAAGCCTTAGTCGCAGACAACTTGAGCAGGCCGCAAAACAAAGCTTTTTGATGCTGGCCACCAAAGCGTGACCAAAGTCACGTGGCGCCTGATGTTCAGGCGTACACGTTCAATTTCGTACCCAAATTACCACTGGTGGCCAGCGCGGGTGGCTGAGGAATAGACTGGATCAGCTGCGCCACAGACGACTCGGCAATGTCCATGGTTTTCTTGAACACCGCAATTTGACCCTGTTGAATCGATTGCGCTTGCTGCATCTGTACCGTGGCATTCACCATGGCGGCTGGGGAAACATCCATTGTTTTTCTCCGTATCTGTCACTTTGATAACGGCAGCCTGGGCTGAAACTTGAGTGCTTTATCAGGCCTGGGTTTCAGTGCCCTTTCTTGGCACGGTCCAGTATTTGAACCACCAATTCGCTTCGAATTTGCTCGCCACGCTCTACGTTCTGCGCATGCAACAACACGTTTTCTTCAATGAGTTTCGCCATGGAGCTGAGCAGCACATAGATCAGGTCTTCAGCCTTAAACATGGCTGCATTTTGAAGAATATTCAGCGCACCCAGGCAACAGGAATGGCGCAGCGCCATTTCATCCACGGCCAAGTCCCCATAATCAAGCGGGTCCTCTTTGGCAACTTCATTGACCAGCATCACAAGGGTGTTCAGATCAATTTCAACTTGATGCGTTGTTGCCATGGTGTTTCTCCGTGGTGAGCACACCTTCGTTCTACCATAGCGCTGTACAGAAAACCAGCACTGAATGGATGTAATTTCACTCCATTAATTACAAGTATTTGCATTTATGATTAAATTGAGTAATTATTAGAAAATACTCCAAGAATGACAGGGATGAATGCCATGAAAACCGCCAAAGAATTGCAAGCCAGCCCAATCGTGGGCGAGACCCACCAGGTACAGAATGTTGCCAACGAATTGCACAGCTACAACCTGTTTACCACCGATGCCGCCCTGCTCGAAGGTGTGAAGCGCGAGGGTGGCGCCTGGGGCGTGTCTGAAATTGCCGCTTTTGGCGAAAAGTGTGGCAAACCGGAATACCTGGAGCTGGGTTTTCTGGCCAACAAATACACCCCTGAGCTGGACACCCATGACCGCTTTGGCAACCGGGTCGATTCCGTGCGCTATCACGGTGCTTACCATGAGCTCATGAAATCAGCCCTTGAGGAAGGACTGCACAGCCAGCCCTGGACCCACCCACGCGAGGGCGCACATGTGGTGCGCGGTGCCAAGGCATTCATGCAAAGCCAGGTGGAGGCCGGGCACGGCTGCCCCGTCACCATGACTTTTGCCTCCATTCCAAGCTTTCGCTTACAGCCTGAAGTGGCTGCCATTTTCGAATCGAAAATATTGAATCGCGGCTACGACCCGCGCAACGTGCCCATCGATGAAAAACAGTCCATTACTGTGGGCATGGGCATGACCGAAAAACAAGGCGGCTCGGATGTGCGGGCCAACAGCACAATGGCCACTCCTGTGAACCAGCCAGGTGCCGGGCAAATGTATTCACTGGTGGGGCACAAATGGTTTTTATCTGCCCCCATGTGCGATGTGTTTTTGATACTGGCGCAAACCACCGCAGGCGTATCGTGTTTTGCCGTGCCGCGCTGGTTGCCCGATGGTACGAAAAACGCCCTGAATGTGATTCGCTTGAAAGATAAAATGGGCAACAAATCCAATGCCTCAAGCGAAGTGGAATTTCGCGGTGCGCAGGGTTGGCTAATTGGCGATGAAGGTCGTGGTGTGCCCACGATTATCGAGATGGTCAGCCTGACCCGTTTTGATTGCATGGGCGCATCGGCGGGCCTCATGCGTGCGGGCCTGGCCAACGCCATTCACCATTGCAAGCAACGCGCGGCGTTTGGCGCCAAGTTGATTGACCAGCCCCTGATGCAAAACGTACTGGCCGATTTACAGCTGGAATACGAAGGTGCCATGGCTTTTTCCATGCGCATGGCCCGAGCGCTGGACAAGAAAGACAGCGACGAACATGAAGCGCACCTGGCCCGCCTGGCCACCGCTGTGGGCAAATACTGGATTTGCAAGCGCGCCCCACAACACAGCTATGAAATCATGGAATGCATTGGTGGCAGTGGTGTGATGGAAAATTCGATTTACCCACGCCTGTTCCGCGAAAGTGTGATCAATCCGATTTGGGAAGGCAGCGGCAACGTGCAATGCCTGGATGTACTTCGCGCCATTGGCAAAACCCCGGCGGTGCTTATGGCCTTCAATGCAGAATTGAACAAAGCACGGGGTGGCAATTCCATTCTTGACCACTACCTGGATGGCTTGAATCAACAATTTACGCAGTTAAACCCGACCGATATGCATGGCCTGCAATACAGCGCCAGAACCATGGTAGACCAAATGGCTTTGGCCTTTGAAGCATCGCTGTTGGTTCGCCATGCACCCGCAGCCGTGAGCGAAGCATTTTGCGCCAGTCGCCTGGCGGCCCAGGGCCACCACAACTATGGCGCCTTGCCCAAAGGCTTGAATGTGAAATCGATCATTGAGCGAGCCGACCCAGGCGTTGTGAAAGCGTAATTCCATTGGGCTGGAGTGGCCACACTCCGAGCCCTGACCGACAGACTATGCACCATGTCGTGAAAGGGCTTTCGCATGCGGGGTGTGGGCCAAAACAATCTACCCGCCAAGGCGGGTTGCTGGCTTAACACTGCTTCAATCGCGGGTATGCAATCGTTCCACACCATGGCATTGGGCCAAAGCATAGCAGCCCATTCAATGCTCTCTTGCTCGGCCAACACCGAACTGAAGGCTTCACAAGGCTTGCTGTGCAACTCAATGACCTCGCCATTCTCCATGCACACCGCCGCCATGCAGTAGTGCCCCTGCCCGGCACCTGAGGCATCCACCAACACATGCCGCCCGACGTCAAACAGCGCCGCACTTCGATTTTCCGGGGACACCCGAAATACCATGAAGAACACATCCTTCTCAAAAAGACCAATCTATCCACAAAAGTGAGGGTGTTTACCCTGAGGGTAACAAGCCACAATTGTCGCTAAAATCCAGAAAATCAAAAACAATCCAACCGCACCATGAACGCAGTACCCCAAGCCCAACCCGGAAAATTGTTCCAACTAGTCTTTGCACTCATCATGGGATTTCTCATGGTGGGTATCGTTACTTTTGTCACCACCGCCAGCAATTTTGGCTTCGGCGGTAACTTTCTGGCCACGTGGGGAAAAACATACCTGATTGGTTACCTGGCTGCGGTGCCCGCCATCTATTTGCTGGCCCCCATTGCACGGCGTATCACGGCCCAACTGCTGAACTAATGCACTGAACCAGCATTCCCCCTTTCCTCCGGTTTTGACTGAGCTTAAGCTGAGTTTATTCTTGCGGTTAACAAAACCCAAGTTACAGGCCAGGAGCCCAGCACGTGACGGAATTCAAGCGCACCCAGGAAATGCACCAGTACTACCGCGACAGTCTGGTAAAAACCTATTTCTTTGATGAGTTCGGGAAAATTCCAAAAGACACACTGATCTCACTGATCGACACCAACTCCTGCGACCCAGTGCAGTGTGCCGAAACCTTGCATGTTCTCCAGTCTGGGCTTTCGCCTGCCAAAGACCTGGCACTCAAACAAATGATCATGCTGATTGCGCAATCGCACTTGTCGATGGACAAGCACCGCAACGGCATTCAAACCCCAATGCCCGCGGCTTACAAAAAAGGGATTCGCGACGGGCTTATGCGCATGCTGCAAAAAGTGCCCAGTGTGAAATACCTGATCAACGCCATTCAGGTGCTTTATCGCATTGGTGAAATTGACGAAGCCATGGCCTTGGTTCGTAAAAATGAAAAAGTGGTCGACACTTCGCCACATCTTCAGCAAATTGTGGCCATGGTGTACACCATGGAGGAACGCTATGAAGAGGCATTGCCCTACCTGCTGAAGCTGGTCGATTCTGGCGCACATCAAAACAATTCGCTGATCAAGCTGATGAGCATGGCCTGCATGTACAAGCTGGGTGCGCTACCCGACGAGCCTGTCGATTTCGCAAGCCTGGCGCAAGCCGCCAATTCAAACAAACCCGAATTTCCCTACCACTGGTTGGTGAAACCCACAGAAAACCACCGCAGCAAACCCACGCTGCTGATCGCCTGTGACGACAAATATTTTTATGAACATGCCCTGGCTTTGGTGTACTCGGTGCTTGAACACAACCACGACAATGTGCTTGTTCACTTTCATCTGTACACCCCCAATGCCAGCGTTGTGAAATACGTACGCGACCTGGCTGCAAAGTATCCTCAACTTGAAATTACTGCAGCGCAGGAAACAATCGATTTGAAATTACCGACCAAGGTGGTGGAATTCGCCACCCGGCGGTTTGCAGCCAGCCAGGCTTTGCTTTCGCGCTTCAACGCACCTGTCATTTTGCTGGATGCCGATGCCCTGTGGCGCAAACCCTGGAAAGAAACCATGGGCAAATTGGCCAGCAACAGCGATGTGATTGTTTGCCAACCCAAAGCTGCACCGTTCTGGGAGCATGTGGCCGCTGGCATGGTGTACCTGAACAACACACCGGCTGCGCAGCGTTACATTGCCCAAGTGGTGGCATTTATTGAAGACAATTTGCGAAAGGGAAAATCACTCTGGTTTCTCGATCAGATTGCCCTGTCAGCCTGCCACCACGAATCGCTCAAACATCAATGGGGAATCCGCTTTGCAAGCACAGCACCCGACCAGTTAATGGATGTGAATCACGGCGAGCACGCATTGACCTGGGTGGTCACCAACCAGAAGCATGCTGCTGGGGCCTACGCGGATTACAAACGTGAACTGCAACAACGCCACGGTCAACTTCCCTATTCCACGCCCAACGATGCATTTCTGGCCATCAGCCAGCAAAAAAAACCGGTTCAGTTTCTTCAAGTGGGAGCCATGGACGGTGTCAGCTACGACTCCATTCACCCCTTCATTCGCAACTTTGCCTGGCACGGTGTGTTGGTTGAACCCCTGCCCGACATGCTGGAACGCACACGCAACAATTACCAAGGCTGTACCGGCCTCGTGTTTGAAAACGTTGCAATTACAGAACAAGTGGAAACCAAAAATCTGTATCGAATTGCACCTGAAGTGATAGTGAAGCACAAGCTGCCTGACTGGCTCAAGGGCATGTCCACCTTCAGTGACACCAAACTGAAAGACTATCAACAATATGTCACTGTGGAAGAGGTGCAGTGCATGCCCTTGATGGCCCTGATCGAGCGCAACCCTTTGGCCAATATCGACGTGTTTCAGATCGACACCGAAGGCTACGACTATACGGTATTCAAACAACTCGATTTCTCGAAATTCAGACCCACCATCATCAACCTTGAAATCGTGAACCTGAACGCAGAAGAACTGCAGGCTTTGGAACAGGATCTCATGGCTCAGGACTACGTGTTTTATCGCTACGAGTTCGACATGATCGCCATGGCCAAGCGCTGGTTTCAAAATGCGGTCTAAATAAAACAACAACAAGTCGTATTAAACTGAACGACTGATTGAATAAAAACAAGGGAGACTCCATGGGAAGCTGGGCGAATAAAACCGTGTTCATCACCGGCGGCAGCCGTGGCATTGGTCGGGAAATCATTTTGAGGCTGGCCCGCGAAGGTGCCAACATTACCATTGCCGCAAAATCGGACATGCCAAATCCCAAGTTGCCAGGCACCATTCACTCCGTGGCGCAAGAGGTGTTTGAAGCCGGTGGCAAAGCCCTGCCAGTAGCAACCGATGTTCGGGACGAAGAACAAATCAAGCGCGCCATTGAGGCCACAATTCAACAGTTTGGCAGCATTGACTTGTTGGTGAACAACGCAGGCTTTCTGGGAATTACCCAACTGGGCATCACCGAAACCAAAAAATTCGACCTGATGCACGCCTTGAACACCCGCGCGCCCATGATCACCATGCGCGAATGTTTGCCACACTTGCAGGCCAGCAAAGGCAGTGTATTGAACCTGTGCCCCCCACTGAACCTGGACGAGGGTTGGTTGGGTGCATTCATCCCATACACCACCACCAAGTACGCCATGACGCTGTTGAGTATGGGGTTTCAGCAAGAAGTAAAAGCCAAGGGCATCGCCGTAAAAACACTGTGGCCAGCCACCTTGATTGCCACTGCTGCGGTGGGCATGTTCAGCGGCGAAGAAGGGTTGAACCTGTCGCGCAAACCCGAAATCATGGCCGATGCGGCCTTTGAGTTGATCAGCCAGCGCGACCGTTTTTCAAGCAAAGTCAGCTGGCTGGATGAAGAAGTACTGCGACAAACCGGTGTTACCGATTTCAAGAAATATGTAAACAATCCAGATCGAGTCGATGAAATTCAACGAGATTTCTACATCGGAAAATTTTGATTCCTTCACCGAGCATTGTTTCTCAGGGTTTGTTCTCATCGTAAATCGTGCCACCAAACCGCAAAGCAGAGTCGGCCCGTTTTGAATGGACCACCGGATAAAACATTTGATGCGCCCAATGTTCCTGGCCGTGAATGCGATCGTCCATCAAGCCAATTTGATCAGGGTATTGGCGCGTAATGTGGGCCGTGCCAAAAAGCACGTCCCACAAAAACAGCATGTTGCCAAAGTTGCCCGTGTAATGGCCAATACCGTCTTTGTTGGTCAATGCATGGTGCGCCCAATGCGTGGCCGGCGTTGAAATGGTACGCTCAACCACCCACATCACCGGGTGCAAGGCCTTGATTTTGTAAAGGGGTTCATCCCATCGCCAAGAGCAATGTGCTCCCAGAATGATGGTCAGTTTCAACGTTAAATAACTGGCATACACCCAGCCACCAAAGCCCAAAAACAGCAGCCCCCCGGCAATCCACAAACCGGGCATCATCAAGTAGTAAAAAAAGTTGTTTCGAAAGGTCATACGCACACTCATGTACTGCGCAGAATGGTGAGCACGGTGCAATGGCCACAAGAAGGGCGAATGCGAAGCCCGATGCCAAAGGTATTGAGTCAGGTCATCGCCCAGCAGCAACACGCCAAACATGGCCCACCAGGGCCAATCGGCCCAAATACCCTGCCACTGCGAGAACCAGGCTTCACCCATATTTTGTGTGGCCAAAATAACCAAGGGCTGCGTAATTGCGACCAGGCTGATGAACATGAACAACTCCAGCTTGGTGTCGTTCGCCGTGGCGCTTACCGTGGTTTGGTAGCGGCGCGTGGCAAATTCCATCAATGCAAAACCTGCAATCGCAATCAAAATCAGCACATTCTGAAATTCCGAAATTTGCATCTTCAGCCTTGGGGATTCATCGAAGTGTTCAATGTATGCTTGTCTGCTTGATTCGTCCAATGCATAATAAAACTACTATCAATGCATACACTGCATTAAAATGACCAATCTTCATCAACTTGAACATCTCCTGGCGCTTGACGAAGAACGCCACTTCGCCAAAGCCGCACATAAGGTTCATCTCAGCCAACCCGCATTCAGTCGAAGTATCCAAGCGCTTGAAAAACAAACCGGCTTGCTGCTGTTCGAGCGCAAAGGTGGCGAAATACGCCCCACGCCCGCAGGTCAGTTTCTGATTCAACGTGCCCGTATTCTGGTACTTGAAGCCAAATCACTGAAACGCGACATTGGCCTGTATCAACAAGGCGAAGTGGGCGAACTGGTCTTTGGTGTTGGGCCCTTCCCTGCGGCCACGCTGGCAGGCCAGGCAATTGAAAAAATTCGCCTTGAATTTCCCCGGGTTTCAGTTCGCGTCGAAATCGACAACCCCGCCAAGCTGTTGGCCTTGTTGTTGAAAGAAGAAATCGATTTTTTCGTCGCCGACACCGGCGAAGTCAACGCCGCACCCTATTTGAATATTCAACCGTTGATGCGGCAATACGGGCATTTGTATGCGCGCAGCCAGCACCCATTGGCGGGTCAAGCCCGCAGGTTTGAAGCGGCGTGGGAGTACGGTATAGCCTCTGTGAAATTGCCCGACATGCTCAAGGCAGGCTTGGGCCAGTTGCTTGGGCAAAACAGCCGCAACCTGCCACAACTTGCACTGGAATGCGATGACGTTAATTTGCTGCATCAAATCGCCTTGAGCACCAATACCATTGTGGCCTCTACAGAACTTGCTGCCAAAACCTGGCTGGACAAAGGCACATTGGTGAAACTGGACATCATCGATTTTCCACCGTTGTTCAGCAACATTGCGATTGTCAACTTAAGCAGTCGGTCACCTTCGCCCGCAACCACTTATGCGATCGAACAATTCAAGCAGCTTGTATAGCAGTACACTGTTTCTACGTCGACTTCCTTCGCAAGTTTCGGTCAATATGAATGCCTTCTCGATTTTTATTGCTTAGGCCATAGGCGAACAACCATGAGCACAGCATTGCAAGAGGTTAAAAACCTCATTGGCAGAGGCGAATTTTTCAAAGCCTACGACGCCGCCATGCGCTCCTTGAACAGCGACCCCGACAACACAACACTGCAACACCGAGCCTTGCTGGCGCTGGCCAATGCCGGTGCATACCGGTTGGCACTTTCCCAATTCGAAAGCATGGGCCTGCATGGTAGCCGCGAGCTCGATGTGCAATGCCTGTTGGCCCGCCTGCACAAAGACATGGGATTTGCCCAAACAGGCAGGGCGGCCCAGGCCAGTTTCTCAACCGCATTTCAACTGTATGAGCAGGCCTGGCACACACACCGGCTTTCGCCGCTAGCCTACTACCCTGCCATCAACGCAGCCGCCTGCGCAGTGTTTTCAGGTGCCCCTGACCAAGCCATACACTGGGCAGGCATTGTATTGAATCAACTTCAAAGCCAGAACACCACGCCATCTGACCAGGTGGAACAATACTGGGTTAACGCCACACACATCGAAGCTTTGCTGATTCAGGGGCAATTGACATCTGCGCGTGCATTGGTACCACATACACTGTCACTCATCGGTTCAGACCGAACCGCGCTGGCATCCACACTTCGCCAATTGCAACGTCTGTGCACTTGCCTGGGGCATGATTTCAACAGCCTTGGTTTTGCTGCACCTCCCACTGTCATTCACTACACCGGGCACTTGCTCAGCCCCACCGGGCGCTTTCCAGCACATCAGGAAGCACGGGTGGCCACACAAATCCAGGCACTGCTCGAATTGCACAATGTGGGCGTTGGCTACGGTTCACTGGCCGGTGGCGCAGACATTCTGTTTGCAGAAAGTTTGCTCCAGCGCGGCGCCGATCTTCATGTGGTGCTGCCTTTTGAGCAAGAAGATTTCTTGAACGTGTCAGTAATGCGTTGTGGCCCACACTGGGCCGAGCGTTTCGAGCGCTGTTTGAGTGCTGCTCGCAGCATTCGAATGGCCACCGACGACGCCTACTTGCAAGACGAACAACTGTTTACCTACTGCAGCCAAATTGCCATGGGCTTGGCCATACTGAACGCCCGGCATTTGAACACCACAGTGGCCCAAATTGGCGTGTGGGACGGGCACACCCACGACACCGATGTGGGCACCGAAGCCGACCTGCAACAATGGCAATACACCGGTCTGCCGCAGTATCTTGTGAACAGTCAAAATGCCTCTTTCAGCCAAAGCTTTTCAGCCAGCCCGGCCGAAGCGTCCCCCACACGCAGCAACACCAAACAACACGGCCGCGAAAGCAAAGCCATGCTGTTTGCCGATGTGAAAGGTTTCAGCAAGCTGGGCGATGCCACACTGCCCGCATTTGTAGAACACATCATGGGGCGTTTGGCCAAAGTAACCGCCCAGCACAATCATCAACTGCACAGCATCAACACTTGGGGTGATGGCGTATTCGCTGTGTTCAACGACGTGGCTGCCGCAGCCGAATGTGCCCTGGCCATGCAGGAAATCATGGCAGGAATTGACCGAACCGCTCTTGGATTACCCGAAGAATTGGCCTTGCGAATTGGTTTGCACCTGGGCCCGGTGTATTTAACCCTGGACCCCATCACCCTGCGCGAAACCGCCATTGGTGCACATGTTAGCCGTGCTGCGCGAATTGAACCGGTTACGCCGGAGGGCTGCGTGTACGTTACCGAAACCTTTGCCGCGGTGTTGGCCATTGGCAGCCACAATGAATTTGCTTGCGACTATGTGGGGCAAACCGAAGCAGCCAAAAACTATGGCCTGATGCGCATGTTTTTATTGAGAAGAACCGGGAACAGCAGTGCGACCACTGTGGTGCTGAATTTTGAGAGATAAACACAAGGCTTCCAACCTATGGATGAATTAGTGAACAATACCTTCCGCGCACAGTGCAACTGCGGCCAATTGGTTGTCAGCTTTACCCAAGCGCCAGTCGCACAGCTGGTGTGCCATTGTCGGGATTGCCAAATCGTAAGCGGCTTGCCTTATGCGAAAGCCGCCTTTTTTAGAGCCGAAGAACAATGCGCAAAAGGCGAATTCCTGGCGGTTGATATGACAGGCGGCTCAGGCAAACCCAAGCAATACCGGCGATGCCGCCAGTGCAACGATTTTGTTTATGCAACGGTAGATGCGCTGACTGGCCTGTTGGGTGTGGCTGCGGACAAACTGTTGCCACCCTTTGAATTCAAACCCATGGCCCATGTGTGGACCTGCGAGAAAGCGCCCGAGGTGGAAATTCCTGCAGGCGTATTTCAGTTTCCCAAAGCACCACCATTCAGGCCGGGGAAACAGTAAAGATTTTGAATGCGGAATTTTGCTGAAAAAATAAAAAGGGCTTAGCAAACGCTAAGCCCTTTTTGTATTTGGCTCCCCGACCTGGACTCGAACCAGGGACCTGCGGATTAACAGTCCGTCGCTCTACCGACTGAGCTATCGGGGAAAGAGCCGAGATTATAGCAGCGAAATTTTTTTGCGCAACCCTAAATAAACACTTAGTGGCCATTTAAGGCAAATCAATGACAAAAACCTTCCCGCTTGCCTAATCCTTAGTCAATCTGACCCTTTCTGACCCTCAACCCAATGCTTTCGCAATGCGATCGCAGGCTTTTTCCAGGTTGCTCATGCTGGTTGCAAATGAAATACGGAAGTAACCTTCAGCACCAAAAGCAGAACCAGGCACCACCGCCACACCGGCTTCCAGCAGGTAAGCCGTCAACTCCAGGTCGTTTGCAGCCTTGATCTTGCCTTCAGCAGCCAACTTTTCGATCGCCTTGCGCGCATCCACAAACGCGTAGAAAGCACCTTCCGCTTTCAAACACTGAATGGTGGGAACAGCGTTCAAAGCCTTGGTCACAAACTCGTTGCGCTCACGGAATGCAGCCACCATAGGCTTCAAACAATCCTGGTCGCCATTCAAGGCAGCTTCCGCAGCCACTTGTGAAATTGAAGTGGGGTTGGAAGTGGACTGGCTTTGCAGGTTGGTCATTACATCAATCAGCTTGGCTGGGCCTGCGGCAAAACCAATGCGCCAACCGGTCATGCTGTAAGCCTTGGAAACGCCATTCAACACGATGGTGCGGTCTTTCAGGGCTGGGCAGGCGTTCACAATGTTCACGAACGGTGTACCAGTCAGGTTGATGTGCTCGTACATGTCATCGGTGGCCACCAAAATATTGGGGTGCTTCAACAGCACTTCGCCCAATGCAGCCAGTTCTTCTTTGGTGTAAACAGCGCCTGTAGGGTTGCTCGGGCTGTTGATCATGAACATCTTTGTTTTGGGGGTAATAGCAGCTTCCAGTTGGGCAGCTGTCATTTTGAAGCCCTGCTCAATGCCGGCAAACACCAGTTTGGGCACGCCACCGGCAATCTCAACGATGTCTGCGTAGCTCACCCAGTAAGGGGCAGGAATTACTACCTCGTCACCATCGTTGATGGTGGCCAGAATCATGTTGAAAATACATTGCTTGCCGCCCACGCCCACCACCACTTCATTGGGCTTGTATTCAAGGCCATTGTCGCGCTTCAGTTTGGCGATCACCGCGTTTTTCAAACCAACTGTGCCGCCCACTGCGGTGTACTTGGTAAAACCGGCGTCAATCGCTTTCTTGGCAGCTTCCTTGATGTGGTCAGGGGTATCGAAGTCGGGTTCACCTGCGCCCAAGCCGATAATGTCTTTACCCTCGGCTTTCAGTTGGGCCGCCTTGGCTGTCACGGCAAGTGTAGGGGAAGGTTTGATCGTAAGTGCGCGATTTGAAAGCATGATTCCGTTGTCTGGGAGTGAAAAAAGAAAAAGTCAAGTCTGGAAATAAAACTAGTTTCCGACGATAATGCAGGATTGGCTTATCACAAAATGCTGCGAAATTTCTGCAGCCATCAGCCCAATGATGCAACTCCGTAATTCTACGGGATTGGCCAGAAGGTTCAACCCGTTGGGTTAATCATTGGCTAAAACCTGTGTGCTTTGTGGTTGCCTCGCATCAAGACTTGCAGTTTAACATGGCCCCTGGATTTATCAGTTACCCCAACAGTCCGTTCGAGCTTTACCAGCCCTATTCCCCGGCTGGCGACCAACCGACTGCGATCGAAAAACTGGTTGAGGGCGTTAACGACGGTGAGGTATTCCAAACCCTGCTGGGTGTAACGGGTTCAGGCAAAACCTTCACCATGGCCAATGTAATAGCCCAAACCGGCCGCCCTGCCCTGGTGCTGGCCCCCAACAAAACACTGGCTGCCCAGTTGTATGCCGAAATGCGCGAATTCTTCCCCAAAAACGCGGTGGAATACTTCGTCAGCTATTACGACTACTACCAGCCCGAGGCGTACGTACCCAGCCGCGACCTGTTCATCGAGAAAGACAGCTCGATCAACGAGCACATTGAACAAATGCGGCTTTCAGCCACAAAAAGCCTGCTGGAACGCCGCGATACCATCATTGTAGGCACCGTAAGCTGCATCTATGGTATCGGAGATCCATCGGATTACCACGCCATGATTTTGAGCATTCGCCATGGTGACAAGCTCAGCCAGCGCGATATTCTGAAGCGCTTGATTGCCATGCAGTACAAGCGCAACGACCTGGATTTCACACGGGGCACCTTCCGGGTTCGAGGCGACACGATCGACGTATACCCAGCCGAACATTCTGAACTGGCGGTTCGAATTGACCTGTTTGATGATGAAATTGACGGTATTCAGCTGTTTGACCCGCTCACCGGTAAAATTCGCCAAAAGCTGCCCCGTTTCACGATTTACCCAAGCAGCCACTATGTGACGCCCCGCGCCACGGTGCTGCGTGCAATTGAAACCATCAAGGAAGAATTGCGCGAACAGCTTGATTTCTTTGTGAAAACCGGAAAACTGGTCGAGGCCCAACGCCTTGAACAGCGCACCCGTTTCGACCTGGAAATGCTGGCCGAACTTGGTTTTTGCAAAGGCATCGAGAACTACAGCCGCCACATGTCAGGCGCAGCACCAGGTGAGCCGCCCCCCACGCTAATCGATTACCTGCCCAAAGACGGCTTGATGATCATTGATGAAAGCCACGTCACCATTGGCCAACTCGGCGGAATGTACCGTGGAGACAGGTCTCGTAAGGAAACTTTGGTTAACTTCGGCTTTCGTCTACCATCTGCCATGGACAACCGCCCCTTGCGTTTCGAAGAATTCGAGTCCAAAATGCGGCAAACAGTGTTTGTTTCAGCCACGCCCTCGAATTACGAGAAAGAGCATTCTGGCCAAGTGGTTGAACAAGTGGTGCGCCCCACAGGGCTGATTGATCCTGTGATTGAGGTGCGCCCTGCCACCACCCAGGTCGATGACCTGCTCAGCGAGATTCACGAACGAACTCGCGCTGGCGATCGAGTATTGGTCACAACGTTGACCAAGCGCATGGCCGAAGACCTCACTGATTACCTCAGCGACAATGGCGTGCGCGTGCGCTATTTGCACTCTGACATCGACACCGTAGAGCGCGTTGAAATTATCCGCGACCTGCGTTTGGGTGAATTTGATGTGCTGGTCGGAATTAATTTGTTGCGCGAGGGCTTGGATATTCCGGAAGTGTCCCTAGTTGCAATACTGGATGCCGACAAAGAAGGCTTTTTGCGCAGTGAACGCAGTTTGATTCAAACCATTGGCCGCGCCGCCCGCAACTTGAACGGCAAAGCCATTTTGTATGCAGACCGGGTTACCAATTCCATGGAATTGGCGATTGGCGAAACCACCCGCCGCAGAAACAAGCAAATTGAGTTCAACACGGCCAATGGTATTACCCCACGGGGCGTGAACAAGCAGATCAAGGAACTTATTGACGGCGTGTTTGATCCAAATGCTTCAAGGCAACGCAAGGCCGACAAGGCCATGGAAGTTGCACCGCTGGGTGAAAAGCAGTTGGCAAAAGAAATTAAACGGCTTGAGAAACTCATGCTGGACCACGCGAAGAACCTGGAGTTTGAAAAAGCAGCCCAGGCCCGCGACCAGTTGGGTTTGTTGAAAGAACAGTTGTTCGGCAGCAAGGGCGATTCGAATGTGACATCTCTGGATGCCAAGCGCAGCGCCTGACAAGGTGATGCAACGCGCCATACAGGTTTTAAGAGTTTTACTTTAATGGGTTCAGGACAATAGGAAGCCAATATGAAAAGCAAAGTTTTGTTTGTGTGCATGGGAAACATCTGCCGCTCACCAACAGCGGAAGGCGTTTTCAGGCAGATGGTAAGCGAAGCGGGTCTTGACCATGAAATTTCTGTTGAGTCAGCCGGTACGCATGCCTACCATTTGGACAAAACGCCCGATCCCCGCGCGGTGGCTGCTGCTGCCAAACGTGGCTACGACATTTCCAGCCTGATTTCACGCCAGGTCACTGCCGACGATTTCCGCGACAGCGACATGATTTTGGCGATGGACTGGGACAACATGAGCCTGCTGCAACAGCAGTGCCCACGCCAGTATGCGCACAAAATTCAGCTGATGATGCGCTATGCCACGGAGCATGACGAAGCCACAGTGCCCGACCCCTACTACGGCGGCCCCGATGGCTTCGACACGGTATTGAACTACATTGAAGACAGCTGCACTGGCTTGTTGGAAGTGTTGCGCAAACGCGTATTCCAGTTCGCTGCTGCATAAAGGCAACAGCCCGGCTTTGGCTGGGTGCTGAACAAAAAACCGCTGGCCTTGGCTGGCGGTTTTTGTTTGTCGATTCCCCGCGTCAAATCAAGGTTTCCCCTAGCCTTTCAAACCGCTTGAATACTTGAGTAAAACAGTCAACTTTGCTATACTTGACCAAAATAGTAGGAATTAAAAAGGGTTGCCATGCGATTGACCACGAAAGGCAGATTTGCCGTCACAGCCATGATTGATCTTGCCTTGCAGCAAGACACGGGGCCGGTTTCGCTCGCCGGCATCAGCCAGCGCCAGAACATTTCACTGTCGTACCTGGAGCAGTTGTTCTCCAAGTTGCGCCGCCACGAGCTGGTCGAAAGCGTTCGAGGTCCTGGTGGCGGTTATCATATTGCCCGCGCCCTGAAGGAAGTCAGCGTCGCCGACGTTATTTTGGCAGTGGACGAACCTCTGGACGCCACGCAATGCGGCGGCAAGGAAAACTGCACCGACGAAGGCCAGTGCATGACGCACGACCTGTGGAGCAGCCTGAATACCAAAATGCTTGAGTATCTTGGCTCGGTGACCTTGCAATGCCTGGTTGAAAAGCACAAACAGAAAGACGCGGAACGAACCATTCAGTTTCGTGAAAGGCCAGCAGCATCTAATGCGGCAGCCGCACAGCACACACATTAAACAGCAGTTGATTGGAGCACACACACTATGAAGATGCCGATTTACCTCGATTACAGCGCCACCACACCTGTGGATCCGCGTGTAGCCGACGCCATGATCCCTTTCCTGCGTGAAAGCTTTGGCAACCCGGCATCTCGCAGCCATGCCTATGGCTGGACCGCCGAGGAAGCCGTTGAAAAAGCCCGTGAAGATGTTGCCGCTTTGGTGAATGCCGACCCACGTGAAATCGTGTGGACCTCTGGCGCAACCGAATCGAACAACCTGGCCATCAAAGGTGCTGCGCTGTTTTACGGCGAAACCAAAGGCAAGCACATTATTACTGTAAAAACTGAACACAAGGCCGTGCTGGACACCTTCCGCGACCTGGAACGCCACGGCTTTGAAGCCACCTACATGGACGTTCAGGAAAATGGATTGTTGGACATGGACGCTTTGAAAGCCGCCATTCGCCCCGACACAGTACTGATTTCAGTGATGTTCGTGAACAACGAAATTGGCGTGATTCAAGACATTCCAGCGATTGGCGAACTGTGCCGCGAGAAAGGCATCATTTTCCACGTGGATGCAGCACAAGCTACTGGTAAAGTTGAAATTGACCTGCAAAAGCTGAAAGTCGATTTGATGAGCTTTTGTGCTCACAAAACCTACGGCCCCAAAGGCATTGGTGCGTTGTATGTGCGCCGCAAGCCCCGCATTCGTATTGATGCGCAAATTCATGGTGGCGGTCACGAGCGTGGCATGCGTTCAGGCACCTTGGCCACCCATCAAATTGTGGGCATGGGGGAAGCTTTCCGAATTGCCAAAGAAGAAATGGCCAGCGAACTGCCCCGCATGAAAGCACTGCGTGACCGCTTGCTGAACGGCCTGAAAGCGATTGACGAAATTTATGTGAATGGCGACCTGGAAAAACGTATTCCACACAACCTGAACGTGAGCTTCAATTTTGTGGAAGGCGAATCGTTGATCATGGCCGTGAAAGACATTGCGGTGTCCTCCGGTTCAGCCTGTACATCGGCATCGCTGGAGCCTTCTTATGTGTTGCGCGCCCTGGGTCGCAGCGACGAATTGGCGCACAGCTCCATTCGTTTCTCGATTGGCCGTTTCACCACCGAAGCGGATGTTGATTTCACCATCGAACTGATGAAAACCAAAGTGGCGAAGTTGCGCGAATTGTCGCCCCTGTGGGAAATGCACCTGGACGGCGTCGATTTGAGCACCGTTCAATGGGCAGAGCACTGAAATATTTAAAGATTGAGGAGAAGTACCATGGCATACAGCGAAAAAGTTTTGGACCACTATGAAAACCCCCGCAACGTGGGTTCGTTCGAAAAGGGCGACGACGAAGTGGGCACAGGCATGGTGGGTGCACCTGCTTGCGGCGACGTAATGAAGCTGCAAATCAAAGTGGGTGAAGACGGCGTAATTACCGATGCAAAGTTTAAAACCTATGGCTGTGGCTCAGCCATTGCATCGTCTTCATTGGTAACCGAGTGGGTCAAGGGCAAAACTCTGGATCAGGCTTTGGAAATCAAGAACACCGCCATCGCCGAAGAACTGGCATTGCCGCCTGTAAAAATTCACTGCTCCATTTTGGCTGAAGACGCCATCAAGGCCGCAGTTGAAGATTACAAAAAGAAGCATGCTTGATCGTTGAAAAGTTGTTGAAAAGGAATTGAACACCATGGCGATTACATTGACTGAGCGCGCCGCCGACCACATCAGCAAGTTCCTGACCAAACGCGGAAAGGGAATTGGCTTGCGTATTGGTGTGCGCACCACCGGCTGTTCCGGCATGGCTTACAAACTTGAGTTTGTCGATGTTGTAGCCATTGAGGACAATGTGTTCGAGGCCCATGGTGTAAAACTGTTTGTGGACCCGAAAAGCATGCCCTACCTTGAGGGCATTGAACTGGACTTCGCACGCGAAGGTCTGAATGAGGGTTTCAAATTCAACAACCCCAACGAAAAGGCGCGCTGCGGCTGTGGTGAAAGCTTCACTGTGTAATGGCTAATTCGGCAAATAAGTCAGCAATCAAGCTTAGCGACAACGACTTTGAAATTTTTGGGTTGCCCTGCCAGTTTGATCTGGACAGCGCAGCCCTTTCTGCTTCGTACCTGCGCCTGCAAAGTCAAACTCACCCCGACCGTTTTGCAAATTCCAGCGCTCAAGAAAAACGGCTGGCGGTGCAATGGGCCACACGGGTTAACGAAGCATACAAGCGCTTGCAAAACCCCATGGAACGCGCCATTTACTGGTGTGAGCTAAACGGTGAAAACCCGCGTGGGCAGCAAAGCAACTTGCCACCCGCCCTGCTGATGCAGCAAATGGAGTGGCGTGAAGCACTGGAAGAAATTGACAGCGTTGAGGCACTCGAAAACTTGCTGGATGAAGTGGCTGCAGAAAAGAAACGTTGCCTTGCACTGATTGCGCAGCAAATTGACAGCGAGAAGAATGCGCAGGCGGCCAACGCCACTGCGCAAGCCTTGCTGTTTATCGACAAATTCATGATTGAGTTGACCAGAAAACTGGAACAACTGGAGGACGCCAGCTAATGGCCTTGTTACAAATTGCCGAACCCGGCATGTCGACCGCCCCACACGAGCACCGGCTAGCTGTGGGTATCGACCTGGGCACCACGCATTCGCTGGTGGCCAGCGTGCGAAGCGGCAGTGCCGAATGTTTACCCGATTCTTCTGGCCGCGTGATTTTGCCCAGCGTGGTTCGCTATGGTGAAACTGGCGTGAAAAACATGGGCGAAGATGCCTTGGCCTGTGCCGACACGGATCCTTTCAACACGGTGTTTTCCGTAAAACGCCTGATGGGTCGTGGTTTTAAAGATGTACAGGGCTTAAACCTGCCTTACCGCGTGAAAGACTCGGGCGGCATGGTTGAAATTGAAACTGACCATGGTGTAAAAAGCCCGGTTGAAGTGTCTGCCGATATTTTGCGTGCCTTACGCAAACGCGCCGAAGCCACTTTAGGCGGAGAGCTGGTGGGTGCCGTTATTACCGTGCCAGCTTACTTCGATGATGCGCAGCGCCAGGCCACGAAAGACGCCGCTCAACTGGCTGGGCTTAATGTTCTGCGCCTGATTAATGAGCCCACCGCCGCCGCAGTGGCCTACGGTCTGGATCAAAAAGCGCAGGGGCAGTTTGTGGTGTTCGATTTGGGTGGCGGCACATTTGATGTATCCATTTTGCGATTGCAAGGTGGTGTATTTGAGGTGCTGGCCACGGGTGGCGATTCTGCCTTGGGTGGCGACGATTTCGATCGCGCAATGGCTGATCACTTTATTGCCACGCACGGGTTTCAGGAACTGAACCCACAACAACGTTCGCGCCTTGTGATGGCTTGCCGCCGAGTGAAGGAACAAATTTCACACGAACACACCGCCTTCCTCAGCCTTGAATTCAAAAGTGGCGAAACCATTGCCGAAACAGTGACTGCCGAGCAATTCGAGACCATTGTTGAGCCTTTGGTAAAACGCACCATTCAGGCTGCACGCAAAACCTTGCGCGATGCAGGCCTGAGTACGGATGACATTAACGGTGTGGTCATGGTGGGCGGCTCTACCCGCATGCCAGTCATTCGCAAAGCAGTCAAAGCATTCTTTGGCAAAGACCCTTTGGTGAACCTGAATCCGGATGAAGTCGTGGCCATTGGTGCTGCCATTCAAGCAGACACCTTGGCGGGCAACCGCAGCGACGATGAGCTGCTGTTGCTTGACGTAATACCCTTAAGCCTTGGCCTTGAAACCATGGGTGGTTTAACCGAGCGCGTCATCAACCGCAACAGCACCATTCCAGTGGCGCGTGCGCAAGAATTCACCACCTTCAAAGACGGTCAAACTGCCATGGCCATTCACGTGGTTCAGGGCGAGCGCGAGCTTGTGTCTGAAAATCGTTCACTGGCAAGGTTCGAATTGCGGGGCATTCCACCGATGGTGGCCGGTGCTGCGCGTATTCGCGTCACCTTCCAGGTGGATGCCGACGGCTTGCTGGCGGTGAATGCCATGGAAACCGGTTCAGGTGTTTCAGCCAACATCACCGTAAAACCCTCCTACGGGCTGGACGATGATCAAATTGCAGGCATGCTGAAAAACAGTTTTGAGTTTGCAGAGGCAGACATGAACGCCCGCCAGCTGCGCGAGCAACAAGTTGAAGCCATGCGCTTGGTGGAATCGGTTGAAGCGGCCATAGGCAAAGACCGTGACCTGCTCGAGGCCAGCGAACTTGAAACGATCTACGCGAGTGTAAATGCCTTGCGTGAACTGGCGCAGACCGACGACGTGCGCGCCATTGAAAAGGGCATTGAAGACTTGAGCCACCTGACCGAAGACTTTGCAGCGCGCCGCATGGATGCAGGTATACGCAAGGCATTGACTGGTAAAACCATTGACACTGTGAGCACTACCCTTGGTGGCGCTGCGAAGTAAACGCAATACAACAGAACACGAGAGATTGAGAAATGCCGATTATTAAAATTTTGCCCCATGAAAGTTTGTGCCCGGACGGCAAAACATTTGAAGTACCCGTGGGCGCCCAGCTTTGCGAAGCAATCCTGAAGAACGACATTGCACTGGAACACGCCTGCGAGATGAGTTGCGCCTGCACCACTTGCCATGTGGTCATCAAAGAAGGCTTTAATAGCCTGAACGAAAGCGATGACGATGAAGATGACTTGCTGGACATGGCCTGGGGTTTGACACCCCAAAGCCGTTTGTCTTGCCAGGTGAAAGTGGCTGACAAAGACCTGGTGGTTGAATTGCCCAAGTACACCATTAACCACGCACGCGAAAATCACTGATCAAAGGGGCCAAAACATGAAATGGACCGACACGCTGGACATTGCGCTGGAGCTGATTGACGCCCACCCTGACGTAGATCCGCAATACATTCGTTTCACCGATTTACACAAGTGGGTGTGTGCCCTGCCCGGCTTCGAGGATGATCCCGAAAAGTCCAATGAGAAAATTCTGGAAGCCATTCAGATGACCTGGATTGAAGAGCAGGATTAATTAAAGCAAGTCGTTGATAGGCAGCAGTGAGTAAAAGAAAACAACGGCCTTACGCCATGCAGTGGCCTTGGGCTCCAGATTGTGAACAATTTCTTTTCCGCTCTGCCGCTCTATCCACACCAACGCGTCGTTTTCATCCAACCGAACTTCATACGCCATTACTGGCAGGGCCTGAAACGCCAAATCAATTTGGGTTGCAAGGCTTTCGCTTTGAATCAAAAAGCCCATTTCCGTGTTCAGGTTCACTGAACGCGGATCGAAATTGAACGAACCAACAAACACGCGCGACGAATCAACTGAAAAAGTTTTGGTGTGCAAGCTTGAGCCCGAGTTGCCCAGCATCAAATTCCGTTTTGTATTGGTCTTTTGTACCCCAGAGCTGCTTTTTAATTCAAACAGTTTCACGCCTGCCTTCAACAACTCCACACGCGTTTTTGCATAACCAGAGTGCACGGCAGCCACATCAGTAGCCTCCAGCGAATTTGTCAAAATTTGCACATTGACACCCGCCTTCGCCAAGCGGGAAAAGAAAGCCACACCTTTCTCTGTGGGCACAAAATAAGGGGATACAACACTCAAGCTGAACTTCGGTTCAGCAATAAAGTCTCGAAGCTCTGCCACCAAATAATCCTCTCGGCTGGCCTCATCCAGCCCCTTGGCCGGGTCATCGCTGACCATGCGCACCTCGGTCCACTGCAGCTGTAAATTGCCACTTAAAAAGTCTTGCACAAACACAGACTCACGAACCTGCGTTGTGTACACCGCGGCACGTTCTTGCTGCTCCGCTGTCAATTCCTCACTGTCCAGTTTGTCCAACACAGTGGGTTCGGTGGGCAATAGAATTTTGCTCGACGGGTAAGAAGAATTACTCTGCCAGTACAAATCGAAATCGCGAGACACTGCATCAACCACTGCGCCAACACAGAGCATGTCGAGATCAGTGAACAATTCTGCATCGGTGGCACCGAAATACTCATCGCCAATATTGCGCCCACCGGAAATGGTCACCATATTGTCCACGGTGAACGACTTGTTGTGCATTCGGCGGTTCGCGCGGGAAAAGTCGGTGATATATCCGAGCCACTTTGGATTGCGAATGACAAACGGATTAAACAACCTCACTTCAATGTTCGGGTGCCGATCAAGGCGGTTCAACTGATTGTCCAAGCCGGTGATGCCGTTGTCATCAAGCAGCAAACGCACCCGTACACCGCGCTGCGCGGCGGCGAACAATTCATTCAACATCAAGGTGCCTGTGGTGTCGTTGTGCCACAAGTAGGATTGAATATCGATGGTTCGTTCGGCCGCGCGTGCCAAGGCAACACGACCGGCGAAAGCTTGCTTTGGGTCTTGAATCGGATAAATGCCAGCTTTGCCACGATTCTGTGCCAAGCGTACAGCCAAGGATTTTCCAAGTTTCGTTTCGCTGGCCAGCTGAGGGCTGAGCGCACCCGACTGTGTTCGATCATTCAGTGGCGGCAAGGCACAACCTTGCAGCAGAGTGCCAATCAAAAAAACGGTGATCAATGCTTTGATTGCCATTTTTCAAGCCCACTGAGTGTTGTGATCAATATACAGCGGTCAGATCAAGCGTGGTTATCTAATTAGCTGGGTGGCAACGCCTTGATGGACTGAAGCACCGCCCGAGTTATCGCTTCCCGCTTTGCGAGGTCGCCGATCCGATTGGGCGTATCGATATTTAAAGCAAAAAACACAGGGCCTGTTGGCCATTCAACGTAACCGACCCACCAGCCGAAGCTGCCCTCCCAGCCTGTTTTTGCGCGCAGTATCCAGTCTCGTCCCGCCTCGACAACAATGATGTCTTTCACAAGGCGCTGATGCTCTACCCTGAAAGGCAAACTGTTCGCATACAGTTTTTGTAGAAAACTGATTTGCTCAAAAGCATTGATTCGAATGTTCCCATCCAGCCAGTAACCGTCTTTTCCACCACTGGGGTCGGTATTGCCATAGCCTGCCTTTTCGAGATAAGTTTTAGCAGCTTGCTCCCCAATTTCCTGGCCGATCCTCTGATACACCCACACCACGGAGCCTCGCATGGACGAGCGCAGGTTGTGATCAGAATTCCAGACATCGAAGTCACGTTTTTTCCCATCCCATTTAAACACCTGGAACTCGTCTTTCACCACACCATGTTCCAGCGCAAACAGGGCATGAGGTATTTTGTAGGTGGAAGCTGGCAGGTAAGGGGTAATGGCGCGCTTGGGGTTGTAGACCTGAAAAACGGGATTTGGGCTGCGCTGATCAAGCACCACCAAGGTGCCGACCGCATTGTGTTGATCAAAAAAGGATTTCCAGTCCGTACGTTCGACTGAAACCGGTGGAGATGCCCCATACACAGTGTTTGCAAACATGGCGAATGCCAATAAAACTGTATTGAACAGGCGCATTAACTCCCCCTTTTTATTATCGAACTGCGGAGTCCTTTCCGATAATTTGATTGATCTCTGCGCTGCTTAACGTCGATGAATCGCATTTGGCATACCCGGTTCGCTCAGTGACCAGGTAACGCACGCCACTGCTGTTTTGCAGGCCAGTGTCTTTCTCGTTTTCCTCAATGGCGAGTTCATCGTATTCAGCAGACACGCAGGCCCGCTCCGCTGCATTACGCCAAGTAGTTCGGGCTGCTTCAAGATTGGTCCAAGGGGCATGATTCGATCGCGCATAAATGTAAAACAGGCCTGGACCCATTTCCTCTTGTTTGTAACCACCGCCCAGCATGTTGCTGCCTTTGGACAAATCATGGGTTGACGCACAACCCGCCAAACCAGCTACTACCAATGCAAACGCAAGCTTGTACACAATAAAACTCCACTGCCAATTAAAGAAAGGGCACATTGTGCCCCAGCCAGCCGCCCTTAAATGGCTTTGCCGTCGAAATCACTGGCGCTGTGCCGCTCAAGTACATGTTCGTTGGGCTCGCCCCATGCGCGGTTCACCATACGCCCACGGATCACGGCAGGCCGTTTGGCAATTTGCTCGGTCCAACGCAACACATTGGTGTAGGTGTGGGCCTCCAGAAATTCGGCAGCTTCGTACACTTTGTTGGTCACCAAAGCACCATACCAAGGCCAAATCGCCATGTCTGCAATGGTGTATTCGCTGCCAGAAATGTATTCGTGATCGGCCAGTTGGCGATCCAGCACATCCAGCTGACGCTTCACTTCCATTGCATAGCGGTTGATCGGATATTCGTACTTCTCGGGTGCGTAAGCGTAAAAGTGTCCAAAACCACCACCCAGCATGGGCGCACTGCCCATTTGCCAAAACAACCACGACAAGGTTTCTGTTCGTTTGGCTGGGTCGGTGGGCAAGAATGCCTTGAACTTCTCGGCGAGGTACAAAAGAATGGACCCCGACTCAAATACTCGCGTGGCGGGGTTGGTACTGCGGTCCAGCAAGGCTGGAATTTTGCTGTTGGGGTTCACTTCCACGAAGCCACTGCTGAACTGGTCGCCGTTGGAAATATTGATCAACCAGGCGTCGTATTCAGCACCTGTGTGGCCAAGAGCGAGCAATTCTTCCAGCATCACTGTGACCTTCACGCCGTTGGGCGTGGCCAGTGAATAAAGCTGCAAGGGATGCTCGCCCACAGGCAATTCTTTGTTGTGTGTAGCACCGGCAATCGGGCGATTGATATTGGCAAACTTGCCGCCGCTTTCCTTGTCCCAAACCCAAACTTTGGGTGGTGTATATTTCGTGTCGCTCATGGCTAAAACCTCACTTTGCTGACTACTCAAAAAAACTCAAGGTTCAGGATACCCTTAGGGGATCATGTTTTGATGAACCCAGTGTCCAGTTTCGTCAAGATCGCAACGAAACCTGACATGCCCTTCCCGTTTCAATTCCAGCAGTTCAAGACTCAATACTTTCACGTTCAACACCACAAAGTTGGCACGCGCTGTATCAAGGTCGTAAACCAGATCTCCCCCTGTGAGTGCGTCACCGGGGGCGCTCAGGGTTGCGTAGTCTTTTCGGGCGTATTCGGGGATACGTGCCCAAAGACTGTTCACAATCAATTCACTGGTCTGCGGCGCTGCAATGCCACATACTCGAAGCTGGGTGTTGCTGCGTGGGTTCCAAAACAAAAGCGCCACACGTGAATCGTGGGCAATATCGGCCATTTTCTGGCTTCGGCGATCGGTGTAAAACACCAGTTGATGACTGTCAGTGTTGACGGCCCTCAAGATGACCGAGCGCACTTGGGGGCCTTTCAGGCCTGCCGTGCTGAAACCCACGACACGCCAAGGGTGTTTTTTGTCCACCGTGGCGCGCACCAAAGTTTTCCAGATTTCTTCGGCATGGTTCATGCTTCTCTCCATGCCGTAAACGGGTTTTGTTTGTTCGGCTTCATTTTTGGGATTACACAGTGTCTATTCACGTTGCTCTGCGCCATATTACACGCTACCGCTACGATCGCCTGATCAACCTGGGCCCCCAAGTGGTGCGTTTACGCCCAGCCCCGCACTGCCGCACGCGCATCCTTTCATACAGCATGAAGGTGTTGCCGCAAACCCACTTCATCAATTGGCAACAAGACCCGCAAAGCAATTACATGGGGCGCTTGATATTTCCAGAGCGCACCGAGATGCTGGAAATCGCGGTGGACCTTGTGGCTGAAATGTCGGTGCTGAATCCCTTCGATTTTTTCCTCGAAGAAGCGGCTGAATTCTTCCCCTTCAAATACGACGAATCACTGGACCAGGAACTTGCACCCTATCTGGTGCCGTGCCACACAGGAAAGGCTTTTAACGCCTACATGGCCGAGATGAACTTGAGCCGGGTTAAAACCATCGATTTTCTGGTGGCTCTGAACCAAGATTTGGCCAAGCGGATCAAGTACCTGATCCGCATGGAGCCGGGGGTGCAAACACCCGATGAAACGCTGAACAGCGGGTCTGGTTCCTGCCGCGACACTGCGTGGCTGATGGTACAAATTTTCCGCAGACTGGGCATGGCGGCCAGGTTTGCCTCGGGCTACCTGATTCAACTGACCAGCGACGTCAAAGCCATCGACGGCCCCGATGGCCCCGAAAAAGATTTCACCGACCTGCATGCCTGGTGCGAGGTGTATTTGCCCGGTGCCGGCTGGATAGGCTTGGACCCCACTTCCGGTTTGCTGGCTGGAGAAGGCCACATACCCTTGGCCTGCACGCCCGAGCCCGGCAGCGCAGCACCCATTACCGGCACGCTGGATGAATGTGAAGTTGAGTTTGAACATGAAATGAGCGTGCAGCGCGTGTATGAATCGCCGCGCACCAGCAAACCTTATTCTGATGAGCAATGGAAAGGCATTGAAGCGCTGGGTTTTGAGGTGGACAAGGCACTTGAAGCAATGGATGTGCGCCTGACCATGGGCGGCGAGCCTACCTTTGTGGCCAACACCGATCGAGGTGCGGCCGAGTGGAATATTGACGCACTGGGCCCGACCAAACGCGAATACGGCATCAAGATGCTGAACAAGCTGGCCAAATATTATGGCAAGGGTGGCCTGTATCACTTTGGTCAAGGCAAGTGGTACCCCGGCGAGCAGTTGCCGCGTTGGGCACTTTCGCTGTACTGGCTGAAAAGCGGTGAGCCAATCTGGAAAAACCCGAAACTGCTCAGCCATGAACAAGCGGATGGCAAAGCCAGCAACGCCACCGCCAAACAATTTATGGAAGGGTTGTGCAGCCGTTTGGGACTGCACCCGCGTTATGTGATGCCTGGTTTCGAAGATGCCTGGTATTACATGTGGCGTGAGCGCAAACTGCCTGTGAACGTCGACCCGTTCGATTCGAGGCTGGACGACCCACTTGAGCGCAAGCGCCTGAACAAGGTGTTTACCCAAGGGCTGACCGAGGAAGTGGGCTATTGCCTGCCCATTCAATCAACCAAAGGCCAATGGCGCACAGGGCAGTGGTTTTTGCGGGACGAACGCATGTACCTGATTCCCGGAGATTCGCCCATGGGCTATCGCCTGCCGCTGGATTCACAACCCTGGGTGGCTAAAAAGGACTATCCATACACCATTCCTGCCGACCCGTTCGCACCCCCTGCTCCCTCACGCGTGGCCCTGCAAAAGCCCAGTGCCAAAGCAAGTGTGGCCAGTGTGGCCGATGACAAAGCCCCTGTATTGAAAGAATCGGCCACGCACATTGTGCGTACTGCCATGTGTGTGCAGGCGCGCAACGGACATTTGTATGTGTTCATGCCACCACTGGAGGTGCTCGACGATTATCTTGAACTGGTAGCCAGAATTGAAGACACAGCCGAGGCGATGAACCAGCCTGTCGTGCTGGAAGGGTATCCACCCCCACGTGACAAGCGCATGACCATGTTGCAAGTCACACCCGACCCCGGCGTGCTGGAGGTGAATGTTCAACCCAGCAAAAACTGGGGTGAACTGTTGCACCTGACCACGAATTTATACGAAGAAGCGCGGCTGATTGGCCTGTCCACTGAGAAATTTATGCTCGATGGCAGGCACAGCGGCACAGGTGGCGGCAACCATTTTGTAATGGGCGGTGAAACACCCGAGAACAGCCCATTCCTGCGTCGCCCTGATTTGCTGGGCAGCCTGCTGCGTTACTGGCACAACCACCCAGGCTTATCCTATTTGTTCTCAGGCCTGTTTATTGGCCCCACCAGCCAGGCCCCGCGCGTGGACGAAGCACGCAGCGATCAGGTTCACGAACTTGAACTGGCACTCACTGAGCTGGATCGGCAAATGCAAAAGCATGGAGGCAACCCGCCGCCGTGGATTATCGATCGCCTTTTGCGCAACATTTTGATCGATTCGACTGGCAACACCCACCGCAGCGAATTTTGTATCGACAAGCTGTACAGCCCCGACACCTCCACAGGCCGCCTGGGCCTGCTTGAGTTGCGTGCGTTCGAGATGCCACCCAATGCGCAAATGAGCCTGGCACAGCAACTGCTGCTGCGCACCCTGATTGCGAAATTCTGGAAAACGCCCTACACGGCAAGGCTGGTGAAATGGGGTACGCGCCTGCACGACCAGTTCATGTTGTCCACTTTCGTGAGAAACGACATTGCCGATGTAGTCGCCGATTTGCAGGCAGCAGGTTTTCCGTTTCAGGTGGATTGGTTCGCACCCCACTTTGCATTCCGTTTTCCGAAGATGGGCGACTTTTCCAGCCGTGGTGTTGAAGTGGAGTTATTCAGCGCGCTGGAGCCCTGGCACGTGTTGGGCGAGGAAGGCGCACCCGGTGGCACTGTGCGGTATGTCGATTCTTCACTTGAACGCCTGGAAGTGAAAGTAAAAAACTTTGTAGATGAACGCTACACCCTGACCTGCAATGGTGTGAAAGTGCCCCTGCACAGCACTGGCACCGAGGGCGAATACGTGGCTGGTGTGCGCTACAGGGCCTGGCAACCACCCAATGCCCTGCACCCCACCATTGGCGTACACACCCCTTTGGTGTTCGATTTGATCGACACATGGAATGGCCGCAGCCTGGGCGGTTGCCAGTACCATGTGGCCCACCCGGGCGGGCGCAATTATGACCTATTTCCGGTGAATGCCTTCGAAGCAGAAAGCCGACGCCTAACCCGCTTCTTCCGCATGGGCCATACCCATGGCAAGGTTAGTGTAAAAAGCCCAAGTGGAAGACCCGAGTTCCCCATCACACTGGACCTAAGATGGTGTTAGGCATTTACAATAGGGCACCGAACTTTAGGCAGTGACCGCTTTGAGCGCGAACCCGAACACCACCCTAGCAAATGTCGAGGTGCCCTGGCAGCAGAGCATCCTTCAAGGCACCAGCGCGTACTACAGCGAGCTGGCGGTCAAAGGTGTTCTGCGCCCAGCCTGGGCAGATTTTGTCAGCCGATTGCCCACCACTGGGCTTAGCGATCACCTGGACAGCAAGCTCAATGCCCTGGCCAAGCAAATTCGCGACAACGGCATTACCTACAATGTGTACGCTGACCACGCACAGGGCACTTCACGCCCCTGGTCGCTCGACTTGCTGCCTTTCATCATTGACCAGGCTGATTGGGCGGTGCTGCAAACCGGCATTGCCCAGCGCGCACGCCTGTTGAATGCCATGATGGCCGATGTGTATGGCAAGCGCGAATTGCTTTCCAAAGGCCTGCTGCCCGCAGACCTGGTCTATGGGCATTCTGGCTACTTGCCGCAAATGCAAGGCACGGAACCACCTAACAAGGTGTGGCTGCACATGGTAGCGTTCGACCTTGGCCGCAGCCCAGATGGCAAATGGTGGGTAATCACCCATCGCATGCAGGCACCCTCGGGCCTTGGCTATGCCCTTGAAAACCGCCTGAGTATTTCGCGCAGCTTCACGCGCGGTTTTCGTGAAATGCACATTCAGCATTTGGCCGGTTTTTACCGCGACTACATCGATGGCATACGCAGGCTTTCGCCCAAGGGAGACAGCGCACGCATTGCCCTGCTGACCCCTGGCCCGTACAACGAAACTTACTTTGAACACACTTACCTGGCGCGTTACCTGGGTATTTCGCTGGTTGAAGGCAGCGACCTGACTGTGCGCAACAACAATGTGTTTCTGAAAACCGTGAACGGACTTGAGCCGATTGACGGATTGATTCGCCGAACAGACGACCAATGGCTCGACCCGCTTGAACTGCGAGAAGACTCCCAACTGGGCGTGCCTGGCCTGTTGCAGGCCATTCGCACCGGTGGTGTTGTTATGGCAAACATGCCGGGCTCGGGCTGGCTGGAAAGCCCAGCCATTCATGGCTTCATGCCTGGGCTAGGAGAACATTTTCTTCAAGAAGATTTGCTATTGCCCAGTGTGCCCAGTTGGTGGTGCGGCGAATCACCCGCATGGGCACAGGCCAGCGAGCGGCTGAACAACCTGGTGATCAAATCGACCGGGCCAAACAGACGTGGGCGTACCATGGACTCCATCATGGGCTCGGAGCTGGATGAAATAGAAAAACGCGCCTGGTTGTCCAAGATCAGCCAGCGACCCTCGCAATACACTTTGCAGGAATTGATACCGCTTTCGCGCGTACCGATTTGGACTGGTGCGGGCGGCATTGAAGAACGCGCCATGATGCTGCGCCTGTTTGCTGTAACCGATGGACAAGGCAACTACACCGTGATGCCAGGTGGGCTGACCCGCGTGGCCGGTGACCAACACGGCATTGTGAGCATGCAAAAGGGTGGCACCAGCCTGGACACCTGGGTGCGAAGTGGCGAACCTGTCGAACGCACCACCAACCTGAAAGAAAAACTGCAAGCCAAAGATTTGCAGGCGCTGCGCAGGCCAGTGTCCAGCCGGGCGGCGGAGCATTTGTTCTGGCTTGGGCGTTACACCGAGCGGGCCAGTTTTTCATTGCGTTTGCTACTGCGTGCCCAGTTGCTATTGAACGAAGAAGAGTACCTGGACACAACTACTCTGGGCCTCTTGCATGAATTGTGTGGAAAGCAGGGATTGAGTACCGAATTTGACCCGGCCGAACCACTGACCCAAGATGAACTTGAGGCCAATATTCTCGAGAGGCTTTGGTACAAAACTGGCGTAGATGAACCCGCAGCGGTGGGCCTTGCTGGGCAATTGAATGGTTTGGCTAATGTGGCTGGCCAATTGCGGGAGCGCTTGAGCAGCGGGCACTGGCGATTGCTGAACGACTGCGCCAAAGTGCTGATCGAGCCTGAGTGGGTACGTTTTCAACGCAGCTTGCCCACCACTTCGCTTGAGCAGGTCCAGTTGTATTTGCTGGCCATGCACGGCGAGCAAAGCGATCACATGACCCGCGACAACGGTTGGCGCTTTTTGCAGCTGGGTCGCCAACTTGAACGCTTGTGCGGTGCCTGCGATTGTTTGCTGTCGCTAACCAGCATGCCAGGGCGTGCCGGCGAGCATGGCCTGGCTTTGGCCATTGCACTGGCGGACAGCACCATTACCTACAGGTCGCGCTACCAACACCGCTTTGAGTGGTTGCCCACGCTTGACCTGTTGATCTTTGACGAAGATGCGCCCTATGCCATTCGCCGAATTCTGTATAAGCTGGACATTGTGATTGATCGTTTGCCTGGCGACACCAGCCAGATTCGACAACTGTTCGACAGCGTGTACCGCAATGGCGACATGCCGGACGGCCTTAGCCTGGAAGGGCTGCAACCCCCCTTCCCGGCCGATACCGGGCGCAAATTGCGCGCCTGGTTGCAAGACTTACTCGACACGGCCTACAAGGTTTCAGACCTTGTGGGTGCCCAATATTTCAGACTGGCAGAATTGCCCGACCAAGTCATTCAGGGAAGATAAATCAATGCCCTTCTCGGAAAGAAGAAAGGTGACCCATGTCACCGACTACGACTATCAACAACCTGCGGAATGTTCGCAGCAAATTTGCATTTTGCAGCCACAAGAAGGCGAAGGCATGGAGGCCGGCCCTTTGCGCAAGGGTCAAAGGCTGATTTCGCACACGCTGAAAATTCGCCCCAACCCGTCGACCGTACAAAGCAACACCGATGCATTCGGCAATGTGGTTCATCACTTCGAGATGAATTACCCGCACGATCACCTCGAAGTGCATAGCGAGAGCGAAGTCGAGGTGAGCAGCTTTTTACACAAAGGACCAATTGACGATTTGATCAGCCCAAGCTGGAATGAGTTGGTGGACCAACTGCGTTACCAGGCAGGCCAGGCCATTTCCGACGATTACCAGTTCAGGTTTGAATCCAAGCATGTGCCCTTGCTCGATTCGCTGCGCGACTACGGCAGTCTCGATTTCTGGCCCGGGCGCCAGGTTGTGCACGCCGGGCAGGCTTTGATGCAGCGTATTTTTCGGGAGTTCAGCTACCAAAGTGGTTCCACCACCATCCACACCACTGTGGAAGAAGTGATGCAAAGCCGCGAGGGCGTTTGCCAGGATTTCGCGCATGTGATGTTGGGGGTGCTGCGTTCGCTGGGGCTTTCAGCCCGCTATGTAAGCGGCTACATGCTGACCGAACCACCACCAGGGCAACCCAAGCTGTTGGGTGCTGATGCCAGCCACGCCTGGGTTTCGCTGTGGTGCGGCCCTGATGTGGGCTGGGTAGACTTCGACCCGACCAACAACCAGTTGCCGGATACTCGGTATGTGACTGTCGCAGTAGGCCGCGACTATGCCGATGTTCCGCCGATGCGGGGTGTAGTGCATGGGGGTGGGGAACATACCTTGAAGGTGGCAGTGACAGTGTTCTAGGCATCGCCAGTTTCTTGATGGCCACAGCGCATGTTGGATTATTCACCAGTTCGTTTGCTGCCTCCACGCTTGTCGCATCATCCCGCCTTGGCGGGCTTTAGTCCCTTCTTGATTGCTGGCTCGGTTCATGCGAAACGCAAAAGCGTGTTCGCATCGCTTCCTGCCGGAAGCGCCCCTCGCTGTGCATCAAGCGGGCAGCCCACCTGAAATCGGCGGAATGAACGCAACAATGCGCGCAGGCCGTGCATTTCAAGATGCGATATCCTTCGATGACTTGGACAACACCTTAGGCAACCCCGATTCATCTACTTCGAAGCGGTATTCACCTTCCGTCATGTTGATTCGATACGAGAAGCGCCCGCCCACTGTAGAACCACCTACGCTGAGTTCGTAAAAACATTCGTCAGCTTTGGCGCAACCTTCTTGAAAAAGAAATCGACTTGTTTGTTCGTCAATCCAGTCAGATCTGATTTCTTGTTCAGCCATTTTGATCAAGATCGGTTTCTGCGCTGTGTCGCAAAAATTCTCGATAACAACAGCATTCTGGGATTTAAATATCAACTCACATGCGTTAGTTGAATGCAAGACCACTTGAGTAGATAACGATTGCTCTGAACTAGAACAAGCATTAAGAGTAAGTGATACAACCAAGATTAGAAACAAGGCAGAGCGAAGCATAGTGAGCAGAGCAATATTTTGGATGCTCAGTGTAATAGTACGCTCGTCGTGTGCGAAGCGGGTACTCCGTTATGCATCACCAGCGCTCAAGTTCACCTCATGTGCTGCACCATCCCGCCGATTTCAGGTGGGCTTCCCGCTTGATGCGCAGCGAGGGGCGATTGCGCAAGCAATCGATGCGAACACGCTTTTGCGTTTCGCATGAACCGAGCCAGCAATCAAGAAGGGATAAAGGCCCGCCAGGGCGGGATGGTGGGACACGTGCGGTGAACTTACACGTTGGGAGAACTAACACATGCGTCGAATACAAACCGCGCACGGTGCTGTAAACACGCATGCACGGTGAGTCAAACTTGATTAGTCTTCGCGCCTTAGATGCGGAAACAAAATCACATCGCGAATGTTGGGGCTATCGGTGATCAGCATCATCAAACGGTCGATACCAATGCCGCAACCACCGGTGGGTGGCATGCCATATTCAAGCGCACGAATAAAGTCAGCATCAAAGAACATCGCTTCATCGTCGCCTGCTTCTTTGGCTTCAACCTGTTTCTTGAATCGGTCGGCTTGGTCTTCCGGATCGTTCAACTCAGAAAAACCGTTGGCAATTTCACGGCCAGTGATGAACAATTCAAACCGTTCAGTAATTTGTGAATTGGCGTCCGAGGCACGCGCCAAGGGCGACACTTCAACCGGGTAGTCCACGATGAAGGTGGGTTCCCACAACAGGCTTTCAGACGTTTCTTCAAACAAGGCCAACTGCAAAGCGCCGATGCCAGCATTTTTCAGCGCAGGTTCTTTGTCCACATGCACACCTTTCTTGGCCAGGGCCTTTTTCAGGTAGTCGATGTTTTGCAAGTCTTCTGTGCCATATTCCGGGAAGTACTTTTGAATGGCTTCAACAATCGTCAGGCGCGCAAATGGCTTGGACAAGTCCAGTTCACGGCCCTGATAAGTCAACTTCGCGCTACCGGTTGCAGTGGTCGCCGCATGCTGAATCACCTGCTCGGTGAAGTCCATCAAGTCGCGATAGTTCCAGTACGCCGCATAGAATTCCATCATCGTAAATTCCGGGTTGTGGCGTGGGCTGACACCTTCATTGCGGAAGTTGCGGTTAATCTCGAACACACGCTCGAAACCACCCACAATCAGGCGCTTCAAATACAGCTCAGGTGCAATGCGCAAGTACATTTGCATATCGAGCGCATTGTGGTGGGTAATGAAAGGCTTCGCCGATGCACCGCCAGGAATGGGGTGCAACATGGGCGTTTCCACTTCCAGAAAACCGTGGTCTGCCATGAAATTGCGAACCGACGACATAGCCCGTGAACGTGCAACAAAGGTGTCGCGTGTTTGCTCGGACACAATCAAGTCCACGTAACGCTGGCGGTACTTGATTTCCTGATCGGCCAAGCCATGAAACTTGTCGGGCAGCGGGCGCAGGCTTTTCGCCAGCAAGTGAATTTCCGTGCAGTGCACGCTCAACTCGCCCTTGTTGGTTTTAAACAGCTTGCCTTTGGCCGCAATAATATCGCCCAAATCCCAGTGCTTGAATTCGCCGTGAACGCCCTCACCCACGCCTTCGTTGTTGATGTAAAACTGAATGCGGCCAGTGCCATCTTGCACAGTTGCAAAACTGGCCTTGCCCATCACGCGCTTTAACATCATGCGGCCAGAAACAGACACTTCAATGCCCTGCGGATCGAGAGTTTCTTTGTCCAGCAAGCCATATTTGGCATGCAAATCGGCAGCGCGGTGTTCAGGTTTGAAGCCGTTGGGGAAAGGCTGGCCTTTCTCACGCAATTTGGCCAGCTTGCCACGGCGCTCGGCAATAATCTGATTCTCGTCAACTGGCTGTTCATCACCAGCGGCTTGTATTTTGTCGTTCATGGTTTAGATACCTTGCTTCAAGCTGGCTTCAATGAATGGGTCGAGGTCGCCGTCCAGTACGCGCTGGGTGTTGGAAATTTCCACACCTGTTCGCAGGTCTTTGATGCGGCTGTTGTCCAGCACATAGCTGCGAATTTGATGGCCCCAGCCCACATCGGTTTTGGTGTCTTCCAAGGCCTGTTGCTCGGCCATGCGCTTGCGCATTTCAAACTCGTACAGCTTGGCTTTCAACATGCCCCAGGCTTCATCGCGGTTGCGGTGCTGGGAACGGTCGTTCTGGCACTGCACCACAATGCCGGTTGGAATGTGGGTTAAACGAACCGCAGAATCGGTTTTGTTAATGTGCTGACCACCTGCACCACTGGCGCGGTAGGTGTCGGTGCGAACATCGGCCGGGTTGATTTCGATTTCAAAGGAATCGTCCACTTCCGGATATACGAACAGAGAAGCGAAAGAGGTGTGGCGACCACCGGAGGAATCGAAAGGTGATTTGCGAACCAGGCGGTGCACACCCGTTTCGGTGCGCAAATAGCCGAAAGCATATTCACCCTCCACTTTGACTGTGGCCGATTTGATACCCGCCACATCGCCGTCCGATTGCTCCATCACCTCGACTTTGAAGCCTTTGCGCTCGCAATACCGCAAATACTGGCGCAACAAAATGCTAGCCCAGTCTTGGGCTTCCGTGCCACCTGCACCTGCGGTGATGTCGATAAAACAATTGGCCGGGTCGGCCGGGTTGCTGAACATGCGGCGGAATTCCAGATCCGCAATGATCTTTTCATATTCGGCCACATCGCTTTCAATTGCTTCAAGCGTGTCGAAGTCGCTTTCGGCTTGCGCCATTTCAACCAGTTCTTGCGCGTCGCTAATGTTGGCTTGCACAGTGTTCATGGTGACTACCACGCCATCGAGCATCTTTTTTTCTTTGCCGAGTTCCTGCGCATGTTTGGGATCATTCCAAACGTTGGGGTCTTCCAGCTCGGCGTCAACTACCGTGAGTCGTTCGGCCTTGCGGTCGACGTCAAAGATACCTCCGCAACTGGCCTGCGCGGTCGGCAAGGTCAGTCAGGGCGTTGATGATGGCATTCAGGCGTTCGGCTTCCATGTTTCTCTAACAAATTCAATGTGCGTAACCCGATATTGTAACGCAAGCCGCCCTACAACACGTGTTCCACAATGATTTGCACGGCATCGCCGCCCGTGAACGTGTCCCGCTCGAACCGGTAAGCCAGTTTTACTTTGGCCGGCAACGCTTCTACAGCACGCCAACGCAAGGCCACAAAGGTTTTGCCGTCGCGGCGCAAGGTGAATTTGCTGTGGGCATTCTTCAGCAAACGGTGTTCAAGCACTTCAAATTCGTCACAGAACAAAGGTGCCGGGAAGCCCTGCCCCCACACCTGGGTTTCCAGCAAATCAGCCGCACTTGCTGCTATGTAGTCGGCAGGAATTGAACCGTCGGTTTCAACCACCTGTGTAAGCGCACTGGGGTCGCTTAAATCCAGAATGGCTTTGGCAAATTCAATTTTGAATTGTTCGATTGCGCCTTCTGCAATGGTTAAACCAGCGGCCATGGCGTGCCCACCAAACTTGGGCATGCTGCCTTCGGGCAGGCGTTTGCTCACCAAATCAAGCACATCGCGCAAGTGCACGCCCTGTACCGAGCGGCCACTGCCTTTCCAGAAACCATCATCTCCGGGTGCCAATGCGATGGTGGGTCTATAAAGGCGCTCCTTGATTCTTGACGCCAAAATACCAATAACACCTTGGTGCCAGGTGCTGTGCGCCACCACAATGCCTGCAGCGGGTTCATCCTGACTGATGAACTTTTCAATGTCTTCCAGCGCATCGCGTTTCATGTCAGCTTCAATGCGCTTGCGCTCTTCGTTCATTTTGCCAAGCTGGGCGGCCAAAGCACTTGCTTCGCCGGCGTCGTCGGCCAACAAAGTGCGAATACCAATCGCCATGTCAGCCAAGCGACCAGCCGCATTCAAGCGCGGGCCCAGGGCAAAGCCCATGTCAGCGGCTGTGGCCTTGCGGGGATCACGCCCAGCCTCGTGAAACAAGGCCAACATGCCTGGCTGAGCGCGTCCCGCGCGAATGCGCTGCAAACCATGCGCCACCAAACGGCGGTTGTTGGCATCCAGTTTCACCACGTCGGCCACAGTGCCCAAAGCCACCAAATCAAGCAGAGAATCGATACGGGGCTGAGTGGCCGCATCAAACACGCCACGCTCGCGCAACACGGCGCGGGTGGCCAGCAACACATAAAACATCACGCCCACCCCGGCAATCGATTTGCTCGGAAATTCACAACCTGGCTGGTTGGGGTTCACAATGGCCAGTGCTTGGGGCAACTGGTCGCCGGGCAAATGGTGGTCGGTCACAATCACGCCAATGCCCAGTTCATTGGCCTCGTTCACGCCTTCCACGCTGGCAATACCGTTGTCCACGGTCACCAGCAAATCGGGCTCGAACTGCTGCGCAGCCAACTGCACAATTTCAGGGCTTAGGCCGTAACCGTACTCGAAGCGATTGGGCACTAAAAAATCAATGTGGTATTTGGCAGCTTCTTCATCAGCACCCAGGCTTTGCAGCAGCATGCGCAAGCCGCGTACGCCCACTGAGGTGGCTGTAGCGCCGTCGCAATCGTAATCGCCCACCACAACAATGCGCGCGCCGGCCTCCAGTGCATCTGCAAGAATTTCTGCGGCCTGGTCAATGCCCTTGAGCTGAGAAGGTGGAATCAAATCAGCGAGCTTGGTTTCAGCTTCCGCTTGAGAATCCACACCCCGCGCGGCCATCAGGCGCGCCATCAAGGGGTGCATGCCCTGGCTGCGAAGCACCGCTTCAACTTGCGGGCGAGGGGTACGAACCCGGTGCTCAACGGTATTGTTGGAATTCATCACCGTCCCTCCCATTCAGCCTGAATGCTGTCTTGGTCGCGCTGACCCTGTTGCCAAGCGGCTTGCAGGTCTTCCTCGGAAGGGCCTTCCTGCATTTCAGGTTCGCCCAGCACCGCCCAGTCGGGCTTGTTTTGCCAAAACTTGATTCGGTTCATCCAGTTGCTTCTTAAAGTTTTCCAGCCATGGTTGCCCAACAGCACCCAGTTAAAAGCCAAGCCAGCCAAGCGCATGGGTTGCAACACCTCGCTTTCAAGCAGTTTGAAGACGCCAATATTGCCGCCCCAGCCCTGAAAATTCACGCAATACACGTTGTCAGGCTTTGCCCCAGACTCGCTTGCTTCGGTTTGTACCGAGTTTTTTTGTAAGGAACCCAACAACTGGGTCCAGAACACAAATCGGTTCACAGCCTCGTCTGCGCTGTCGGTCATTTTCACAGCATCAAACACGCCATCTTCAGACACCGATTTCACGCGCGGCACGGCCACATCAGTTTGCCAGGCCTCACCTCCCCCCCAAAACCACAGCGCATTCAGGGGCTTCAATCCCTTGGCTTCACGGGCCTTGTTGAATTCGGCATTGTGCAACTCCACCTGCATATTCAGCCACATACGCCGCCAGTCGCTGCATTCCTGGTTCATGGGCAGGTAATCTGTCAGGCGAATCCCCTGCACCGACCACGGCGAAGCCTGTTCCATGGGCACCGGCGTTGGGTTACTGAGCAGGCTGTGAAAGCCCGTCGGGGTTTTCAATACCCAGCCATGTTGTTCCAGAAGGGGTTTCACCACACTCCAGAAGGCGTCGAGGTCGGTTTGGCCGAGCTGCAATACTTCGGGCGGTGTAAAACGCACACCATCGCGTTCAATTTCCAGGCAACCTACTGTGCCCCAAAACCGGGTGAAAGGGGTTACAGCCGCGAGGCCACTATCAACCTGCGGCATTTGCAGCATGGCCCAGGCCGGGTACTGGTCGAACTTTGCTTGCGCTTGAGAATCCAAGTAGCGCATCAACCAGGCTTCGATGCGGTCCAGCCCATCGGCGTTTTGGTATTCCGGTGCAGCATTTCTAGCCATGGTTTGCAGCAAACCGGCTGGCAAGCCTGTAAAAGACTGGCTCCGGGCATGGGCAGACAGGCGTTGCAGCGCCATTTCGGGTACAAGAATGTTGGGAACGAACACCCACAAAGGCGCATTGCTTGGTTTGGACACGGTTTTATTCACACTACAATGAGAGCGCTTTAAAACTTCAACAGCGCATTTGAACAATTCGGGACAATTTGTGATTAGTTTACCCTTTGATGTTGAAATTGCACTGCGCTATGTGCGCGGTGGCGGTCACAGAAGCCGTGACAAGTTCATTTCCTTTATCTCCGGATTGTCCATGGCCGGCATTGGGCTTGGTGTGGCAGCGCTTATTGTGGTGTTGTCGGTGATGAATGGCTTTCAAAAAGAAGTTCGCGACCGCATGTTGTCGGTGATTGCACACATCGAGGTACTGGCCCCACAAGAAGGCTTTGACAACCCAGAAGCGCTGGTGGGTGCAATCAAGGCTGCCAACCCAAAAGTAATCGGTGCCGCTCCCTATGTGGCTGGCGAAAGCATGCTGGCACATGGGGACCTGCTACGCCCCGCCATAGTTCGCGGCATTGACCCCGCCCAAGAACAAGAAGTATCGGATTTCAAAGAAGTCATTTCGGGTAGCCTGAGTAACCTGCAAGCTGGCGAATTTCGTGTGGTTTTGGGTATCGAATTGGCCAAACAGATCGGTGTAAGCGTGGGCGACCGCATTACCTTGATTGCGCCTTCCGGCCAAATGACACCCGCAGGCATGATCCCCCGCTTGAAGGCATTCGAAATTACCGCGTTGGTAAGCACTGGCCACTATGAATACGACAGCGGCCTGGTCTTGATGAACCTCGACGACGCTGCACGCTTTTATCGCAGTTTGGGCCCAACCGGTATTCGCGTGAAGTTAAACGACATGGATGCAGCCCCATTCGTGGCCCGCGACATTGAACGCCAGTTGCCACCCAGCGTGTGGGTTCGTGACTGGTCAGTGCAAAACCGCACCTGGTTTGCTGCGGTACAAACCGAAAAACGGATGATGTTCATTATTCTGACCCTGATTATTGCGGTGGCCGCATTTAACCTGGTATCCATGCTGGTCATGACCGTGAAAGACAAGCGCGGCGAAATTGCCATTCTGCGCACCTTGGGCGCCAGCCCCTTTGCCATTCAGCGAATTTTCATGTTGCAAGGCGCACTGGTTGGCTGGATAGGTACCTTTTTGGGCGTAACGGCTGGCTGGTTGCTTGCCATTAATTTGGGCACGATTGTGCCTGCCATTGAACGTGCGCTCAGCGTTGAGTTTTTGCCAAAATCAATCTACTTCATCAGCCAGCTGCCCTCCGACCCACGCGCAAGCGATGTGGTCACCATCGTGACCGTGGCCTTGGTGCTTAGCGTGCTCAGCACCATTTACCCAAGCTGGCGTGCATCGCGCGCAGAACCTGCGGAGGCCCTGCGTTATGAGTAATGTTGTTCTGGAAACCAAAAACCTGAGCAAGGCATTCAAGGGAATCACAGCGAATGACCAAGCCACGCAAGTGATCAAAAACCTGAACTTTCAAGTACAGGCTGGCGAAACCGTGGCCATTGTGGGCGCCTCTGGCGCGGGCAAAAGTACCTTGCTGCATGTGCTGGGTGGTCTGGAAAAAGCCGACAGCGGCTCTGTGTTGTGGGCAGGTCAGGCCATTGAGCCTTGGTCTGTGCGCAAACTGGGCATTGAACGAAACAAAACCCTGGGCTTTATTTACCAGTTTCACCACTTGCTGCCAGAATTTCATGCGCTGGACAATGTGGCCATGGCCCTTCGAATTGGCGGTGAAAACAAACAGGTAGCCCGTGAAAAAAGTGCGGTGCTGTTGAAGCAGTTCGGGCTTGAACACCGGCTGAACCACCGCCCTGCGGAATTGTCTGGCGGAGAACGCCAACGCGTGGCGATTGCGCGTGCCATGGTAACCAATCCGAAAGCCATTTTAGCCGACGAGCCCACCGGCAATTTGGACCAGGACACAGCTGACCAAGTGTTTGAAAGCCTGATTCACAGCAAGGCTGCCAACAAATCAGCCTTGATCATCGTGACCCATTCCATGGAACTAGCGCGCAAATGTAGCAAGGTGTTGAGGCTTGAAAAAGGTGAGCTCAAAGCAGAGTAAGTTCTGCTTTCAGTGCTCAACAGTAAGCCGACGTTTGCGCCTGTGCACCACTGCAATTCGCACACCAATATTCCAGGCCAAACGCACGCTGAAGTAACCCAATACAGACAAGGTCACCATCAACGCGGGCAAACCAACAGCGAGTGATGGCCCCATGGACAGCATCCAGTCCAGCATGGCGTGGGTGGAGTCACCCCAGGCAGACCAATTCCATTGCGGCAAGGGCTGCATGTTGGCCTCGCCAATTTCCCCCAATAAAAACTGTCCGTAAGCAACAGCGATCAAATACAGCGGCACAATGGTGAGCGGGTTGGTGTACAAGGTAACCGCAAAGGCCACCGGCAAATTGACTTTGGCAACCAACACCCAAATGAGAGAACCAAAAATTTGAAAGGGTCCGGGAATTAGCCCACAGAACAAACCCGCAGCCACCCCGCCCGCAATGCTTTTTCGGTTCAACGCCCAAATATTGGGATGCCCCAGGAAGCGCTTGAACGGCCGAGCCCAAGGCAAACGCTCGAAGTGGTCGACAGTGGGAAGGTACTTGCGAATTTTCCGACGAAACATGGCAAACTTTAAAGTATGTGGACCGACACGCACCTTCATCTTGATGCTTCTGAATACGACAGCGATCGCGTTGCGGTGGTTCAACGTGCGCGTGAATTGCATGTTACCCGGTTTGTATTGCCCGCCGTGGGCGCTTTCAATTTTGATGAGGTAAAAAGCCTGGCTCACAGCATCCCGGGTGCAGTGTATTGCCTGGGTATACACCCCATGTTTGTCGACAAAGCCAAAGAAGAAGACCTGCTGACTTTAAAGCAAAAAATTCAGGCCTCGATCGACGACTCAAAATTCGCGGGTTTGGGAGAGATAGGACTCGATGGCTTTGTGCCTGGCTTGAACTGGGACAAACAGGTTCAATTTTTTCATGCACAGCTCAAATTGGCCCGTGATTTCGATGTGCCGGTAGTGATGCATGTTCGCAAAGCGCAAGACCCCGTTTTAAAAGGCCTTCGAATTTACAAACCACGCAGCGGCATTGCCCACGCATTCAACGGCAGCTTTCAGCAAGCGGATCATTTTCTGAACTTAAACATGTGCCTTGGCTTTGGGGGCGCAAGCACTTTTACCCGGGCACTTCAGCTGCGGCGCTTGGCCGCCGAGCTGCCCGAGAGTGCCATGGTGCTTGAAACTGATGGACCGGACATTGCGCCGGAATGGATTAACAAACAACGCAATGCGCCCGAACATTTGCCAAGAATTGCAGAAACAATCGCTGAACTGCGTCAGTCAAGCGTGGAAGTACTCTCCAGGCAAACACAATTGAACGCGCAGCGGGTTTTGCCCGCCCTAGCCCTTCAAGGCTAACCAAAGGCATCACCCGGTCGTGTTCATCATTGGTGAACGTACGCGCATTGGTGCACGCTTGCAAAACTGCGTCCACACCAAATTCAAGTTGTGCCTTCCCTGCCGCTGTTCACCACAGCCTACCTGCTTAGCCTTTTGCTGTTTCACGGCCAAGCCACGCTGCCATGGATTTGGAGCATGGCCTTTGACACTTTCGGCGAAAAAAGCGTCATTTTATTCGCTTGGTCGGCAGTTTTCCTGTTGTTGGGTATTCGGGGCGGAGTCAGTCGGCAAGCCACTGAAAAACTAGGCTGGTTCATTCTGGGTTTTGCAATGGCACAGCTTTGTACGGGCATTCAGGCCGCCGCACATCAACAAGCGCAAGTGCCCCTGGCCTGCAACAAGCAAACCATTCAATCTGAATTTCGGCTTCTTGAAAAAGCGTTTCGCGACAACAACGCACAAACCTGGTTGATCGAACACACGCCGCGAGACCATGCGGTTGCGACACAATGCCTGGTCACAGGTGCACGCTTGCAAACTTTTGTCGAAACGGCATCCACATATCGAGCGCTTCAGCCAGGCGAGTATTTTCGGGCAACCGTTCGCATCAAATCGCCCAAGGCGCCTTTGCAACTGGAAGGTTTTGATGTTCATCGCCACTGGTTTGCCAACCGAATTGCGGGCACAGCTCAATTCAAAAGCAAGCTTGAACAACTGCCTGAAAAAACCACATTGAACCCGCTGGTCTGGATGGAACAGGCACGCCTACAGATTGCAAGCACGATCGTCACTGCTTTACAAAGCCACCCTGAGCAAGCCTTGGTACTGGCCATGGTGGTGGGTGATCAAGGCCTGATCAGCCCAGAGGATCGGGAAATGTTCAGCGCCACTGGCATTGCACATTTGGTTGCCATTTCCGGTTTGCACATTACCCTGTTCGCCATGCTTGCAGGCAAACTTTTCGGCGCGCTTTGGCGTCGATCAACCCGGTTGTGCCTTCGCGTACCGGCCCCTTTGGCAGGTAGCGCATTTGGATTGCTGTTTGCAGTGTTGTACGGCCTGGTTGCAGGCTGGGGAGTGCCAGCCCAACGCACAGTGTTCATGTTGTTTGCGTTATTTGTTGGGCAAGTACGTGGTGGCATGCAAAGCAGTTGGGATACCTTTTTTCTCGCTTTGTTTTTAACCCTCGCCTTTGACAACTGGGCTGTGCTGGATGCGGGCTTCATTCTCTCTTTCGGTGCCGTGGCAGTCCTTATTTTCGTCACACAAGGACACTACCACTTCATCAAACCGAAGCATGAATTCATCGCCAACGCGGTGAAAGCCCAATACACGGTGACCATCGGATTGGTACTGCCCTGCGCGATGCTGTTTAACCAGCAGTCGCTGATCAGCCCCTTGGCCAATGCCCTGTCCATTCCATGGATGAGTTTCGTGAGCACGCCACTGGCGCTGCTCGGTGGGCTTACACAACAGACCGTGTTGCTTTGGCTTGCGGGCAACAGTCTTTCACTGCAGCGCGAATGGCTTGTGTACTTCAATGAATTGAGTTGGGCTACTTTGCCAATACACAACCAGCCATGGTGGGTCAATGGCCTGGTGGGTACGGGTTGCCTGATTTTGATTCTGCCTGCAGGGTTGGTTCCGAGGTGGGCAGGAGTCATGCTGCTTGCCTTGCTGGTGCTTCCACCGCCAAGGCCCGAACACCATGATTTCTGGATGACCTTGATGGACGTCGGTCAAGGTACTGCCATCAGCATTCAAACCCAAAACCATCTGCTGATTTACGATGCAGGCCCTGCGTTCAACGCGCGCGCTGATTCGGCCCGGCGTGTAGTGCTGCCCTGGATGGCAGCGCATGGCTATCGGCGGGCCGATATGTTCATGCTGTCGCATGATGATGCAGACCATTCAGGCGGCGCACCCCTTCTGCTACAAAAGGCACCGCCCGTACAGTTCGCGTCCTCGATCAACAAACAACACAGCTTAAACCTGCTCGCGCAAACCCTGAAAAGCGACACAGCGCAATGCCACATGCTCAAGCCATGGACCTGGGATGGCGTCACATTCACACCAATCGGGCTTGATACGCCCGCACATTCACACCAAAAATTATTGGCCAAGAACAATCAAAGTTGCGTGTTAAAAGTCAGCAATCCGAATCACAGTGTGCTGCTGACCGGCGACATTGAAGCGATTTCAGAAATGGCATTGCTAACCCAACACGGTGCAAATGCCTTGAAATCACGTGTTCTGATTGTGCCGCATCATGGCTCCAAAACCTCGTCCACCATGCCCTTTCTTCAAGCCGTGCGGCCTGAATATGCACTAATACAAGCAGGCTGGGAGAACCAGTTTGGTCACCCGCACAAGGCCGTGATTGAACGATACGAAGCCATGGGCGTCCAATGGTCGAATACCGCCCAAAATGGTGCAATGAAATGGAGGTTTAAGCACCTGGACTTCCAACCCGAAGTGGACAATGCACACGCGCTACGTCAGCGTTACTGGCACATGCACGAAAGCGGTGCAAAAGGTCGTTAAGACTGTTAACTTTATGGCTGTGCGCGACACAATCAGCCTGCATGCGCTTGGCATGCTTCTTGTTACTTCAAGACTACACAGAACAGGAATAATCAACTTATGTCATCAACACCCTTCGACGAAATGTACACGCCAAGCGGTGAAGTTCGCCCGCATTATCAGGACTTTTCGCGTTGGCTTGAGATGCAATCCTCTGAAAAATTGCAGAACAAGCGTGCGGAAGCCGACCTTATTTTCAGAAGGGTGGGAATTACCTTTGCCGTGTACGGCGAAGAATCTGGTACCGAAAGGTTAATTCCATTCGATATTGTGCCGCGGGTAATTAAAGCGTCTGAATGGAAAACACTTGAAGCAGGCTTGCGCCAGCGTGTTCAAGCCTTGAACATGTTTTTGAAAGACATCTACAACGAACAAAAAATACTGGGCACGGGGCTTATTCCGCCTGAACAGATTTTCAACAACGAACAATACCGCCCGGAAATGCAGGGTGTCAAAGTGGCAGGCGACATCTACGCCCACATTGCAGGCGTTGATGTAGTGCGTGCCGGTGAGGGTGAGTTTTACGTACTCGAGGACAACCTGCGCGTGCCGTCAGGCGTTAGCTACATGCTCGAAAACCGGAAAATGATGATGCGCCTGTTTCCGGAACTGTTTGCACGCAATCGCGTGGCCCCGGTTGAACATTATCCCGACAATCTGCTTGAAAACCTGCGTTCGGTTTCACCCCAAAACAGCAGCGACCCCACCGTGGTGTTACTGACACCGGGCATGTACAACTCGGCCTATTTCGAACATGCATTTCTGGCTCAACAAATGGGCATTGAACTGGTGGAAGGCAAAGACATGTTTGTGGATGAAGAAGTGCTTTACATGCGCACTACACAAGGTCCCAAACGTGTTGATGTTATTTACCGCAGGCTGGATGACGATTTTCTTGACCCACTGGCATTCCGCGAAGATTCACAACTTGGCGTGCCCGGTCTGCTTTCTGTTTACCGGGCAGGCAATGTGACCCTTGCCAATGCAATTGGTACCGGTGTGGCCGACGACAAATCGATTTACCCCTATGTGCCCGACATGATTCGTTTTTATTTGAGCGAAGAACCCATTATTCAAAACGTACCCACCTGGCAATGCCGAAAACCAGATCAGTTGAAAGAAGTTTTGGCCAAACTACCCGAGTTGGTTGTGAAAGAAGTGCACGGTGCAGGCGGCTACGGCATGTTGGTGGGCCCGGCGTCTACCAAAGCGCAAATTGAAGAATTTCGTCAGAAGCTGATTGCAGACCCTGCAAAATTCATTGCCCAACCCACACTGGCATTGTCAACCTGCCCAACTTTTGTAGAACAGGGCTTGGCCCCCCGCCACATTGATCTTCGGCCGTTTGTATTGTCGGGCAGCAAAGTCAGCCTGATCCCTGGTGGACTAAGCCGGGTGGCACTGCGAGAAGGATCGCTTGTGGTGAATAGCAGCCAGGGCGGCGGCACCAAAGACACCTGGGTACTGGAACGATAAGGAGCAAACACCATGCTGAGTAGAACTGCTGACCATTTGTTCTGGATGGCCCGTTACATTGAACGCGCCGAGAACACCGCCCGCATGCTTGATGTGAATGTGCAAACCGCCCTGCTTCCGCAAGATCCTGAGAATGCAGAACAAGGCTGGCGAGCCATGCTGTCGATTTGTGAACTGACCGAAGCATTTGCAAAAAAACACGATGAGGTCAGCGCAGAGGCCGTGATCGACTTCATGGTAAAAGACCCCAACAACCCCTCCAGCATTTACTGCTGCCTTCAAGGTGCCCGCGAGAATGCACGTGCCGTGCGTGGTGCGTTGACCACCGAAGTTTGGGAAACCAACAACACCACATGGCTTGAACTAAAGAAAGTATTGGCTGACGGCACGGTTGAACGCGACCCCTCTGAGTTCTTTGAGTGGGTGAAATTTCGCAGTCATTTGTCCCGTGGTGTCACCATTGGCACCATGTTGAAAGACGATGCATTCCGGTTCATTCGCTTGGGTACGTTTCTGGAACGTGCAGACAACACCGCACGATTGTTGGATGTGAAGTTTCACAGCATGCCTTTTAGCCCCTTGGCCAATTTGAGCACTGCTGACCCCCATGCCGATTATTACCACTGGGCCGCCATTTTGCGCTCGGTGTCTGCTTTTGAAACTTACCGAAAGGTATACCGGGATGTAATCACACCCGACCGCGTTGCTGAATTGCTGATCCTGCGCGACGACATGCCACGCTCTCTGTTGGCTTCATTGAATGAAGTGTGTGCCAACCTTGAAATGATTCGGAACGATTACTCGGCCAACACAGAACGGCGTGCTGGCAAGCTGCGCGCTGAACTGTTGTACAGCCAAATCGACGACATTTTGCAAATGGGTTTGCATGCCTACCTCACCAACTTTCTTGAACGAGTCAATGATTTGGGCAACCGGATCAGCAAAGATTTCCTGGTGCCACTTGAGGCATGAAACTGCGCATTCAACACCACACCACCTATCGCTACACCTGGCCCGTGCTGTACAGCATTCAGCACGTGCGCCTTACCCCGCAGCAAGACACCAATCAAAGAATTGTCGACTGGAAAATTAAAACACCAGCGAGACATCACAGCGCCCGCGATCACCATGGCAATTCAGTGCACACCTTCTCGGTGAACCAGCAACACCGGGAGCTATCTGTTCAGTCTCAGGGTCAGATTGAAATTCATCCCCTTGAAGACGGCTACACCCCGGTTCATTCCTTTTCACTTCACCCTTTGGTCTACACACCTACCACGCCGCTTACGCAATTCAACGATGAAATGCGCGAATTCGCAAGCTTCGTCGCTGACACCCACATTCCATTTGCCCATCGAATACTCACCCTGGCGCATGCAGTGGCGGACCGAGTTGTGTACACCAAAGGCAGTACCACTGTGGCAGACTCGGCGATGCAGGCATTTGAAAATGGACAAGGTGTTTGCCAGGACCATTCGCATGTGATGCTGGCGTGCCTGCGTGCACACGGCATTCCGGCGCGATACGTGAGCGGCTACTTTTTCAACCCCAATGTGGAACAGCACGACAGCCACGCCTGGGTTGAAGTGTTCGATGAAACCCGACAGCAGTGGCTGGGGGTGGATGCCACGCACAAATCGTTGGTGCAGGGCAATCACTGCCGACTGGCTGTGGCCAAAGACTTCACGGGTGCGTCTCCAATTCGCGGCATACGCACGGGGGGTGGGCAAGAAAGCCTCGACGTGCAAGTGACCATTGAGCGGGTTGGCTGATTCACCGGTCGTTTTGTTTTGACCCACTATGCTGGAGTTCTGATAACGCGCTGGCCGGTTAACAGCCCACTCGGCTTGGATTTCAATCTCTCGCCTGAAAACCTGGTTTTCCCTTTTTGAGATTCACCCTGACTCACCTCGCTCGGCAAAAGGGCGGGCCGAGTCTCGGTGCCGGCCCATGGCCGACCGTGGCGGGTGAATTCAAACGGGCAGGTTTTCTTGAAGGCGAGAGATCGAAACACCGCCGCCGATTGGGCTGTTGCGCCAGCGGTGACCCTTCAAGTTTAGCTCCCAAGTCACCCATCCAGTTCGGAACTAGTAACCCACGCCGAGTTGACAAAAAACGCGACGCTTACTGCGCCACCCACCCGCCGTCCATATTCCACGCAGCGCCCCGCACTTCCTGCGCATCATCGGAACACAAAAACACCACCAAACCACCCAACTGCTCTGGCGTTACAAACTCTTGCGAAGGTTGTTTTTCACTCAACAAACCTACTTTCGCTTCTTCAACAGAAACACCTTCCCGCACCGCGCGTGCATCCACCTGCGCCTGCACCAATGGTGTCAGTACCCAACCTGGACAAACCGCGTTACAGGTGATACCGGTTTTAGCATTTTCCAAAGCGACTACCTTGGTCAGCCCCACGATACCGTGCTTGGCGGCAACATAGGCCGACTTGTTGGCCGAGGCCACCAAACCATGGGCCGACGCAATATTCACAATTCGCCCCCAGTTGCGTGCCTGCATTCCCGGCAACACCAAGCGAGTGGTGTGAAATGCCGCACTCAGATTGATGGCGATTACCGCATCCCATTTGGCAGGATCAAAACTTTCCACCGGGGACACATGCTGAATACCTGCGTTGTTCACCAGCACATCCACTTGGCCAAACAACTGCTCAGTGCTTTTTACCAGGTCTTCTACTTCGGCCACTTTGGTCAAGTCGGCTCCGTGGTAACCCACTTTCACACCGTACGCTGCAACGCTTTGTTTGGCCCCATCAATTTGCTCAGGTGTGCCAAAACCATTCAGCATTACATTCACACCCTTGGCCGCCAAACGCTGGGCGATGCCCAAACCGATACCACTGGTTGAGCCGGTGACCAACGCATTCATGTTCTTAAAATCCACGGATGAACCTCTTTCGATAATGAAACTCTGAAATACTGATTAAAACAATTCATTGGAGGGTATTGAACAATGCTGACAGCGCGCTTGCACACGGTGCAATGGTTAAGTCCACATGGTTTGCACAAAGTAGCCTACCGCGAATGGGGCGATCCCGACAACCCACATGTGTTGTTGTGTGTTCATGGCCTAACCCGCAGCAGTGCTGACTTTGAAACAATGGCCCAGGACCTTGGAAAAAACCTGCGCGTGGTTGCTGCCGACATGCCCGGTCGGGGAGCATCCGATTGGCTGTCCGATGCTGCCCTGTACGGCGTACCCACCTATGTAAGTGCCTGCGTGGCCCTGGTCGCCCGCTTGAATGCCGGTACGCTGGATTGGTTTGGCACTTCCATGGGCGGCTTGATCGGCATGGCTTACGCAAGCTTGCCAAATAATCCGATTCGAAAACTCATACTGAACGATGTCGGCCCGAGTCTGAACTTTAGCGCGCTGCAGCGCATTGGCGACTACGTTGGGAAACCCGTTCAATTTCAAACACTTCAAGAGGCAAGGCAATACATTCGCGCCATCTCACAACCTTTTGGTCCCCACACCGAATCGCAATGGAATGAATTGTGCGACTCGGTGCTGGTCGAAAAAAACGGACATTGGCAACCCCACTATGACCCAGCGATCGGCCAGGCGTTTCAAAACCTGTCAGAATCCACCACCTTGCTGCACGAAAAAGCGCTCTGGGCTGCATTTGACGCCATCAAGGCCGATACATTGGTGGTGCGCGGAGAACATTCTGATCTTCTGTCAAAACAGACCGTGGCGGAAATGAGTCAACGTGGTCCCAAGCCACGCGTTATCGAGGTGCACGGCGTTGGCCATGCCCCTACTTTCATGCAGAACGAGCAAATTAATATTGTTCGCGATTTTTTGTTTTAAACTGGTCTTAACGAATCCACCCAAATACACATGGTTTCAGTTTCATCAACACTGGGCTCCGAGAAAAAAGGCAGCGCTTCTGCGCCAGCCCTGGTGTTGTTGAACAAATTTGACGCAGCCCGAGTCGAAGAAGCACTGAATTACGCACGGCTTCACGCGGCTGACCATATTCTGGACACTCAAGAACCCGCTATTCAACACATGTTGGCTGTGGCCGACCTGTTGGCGGAGTTGCGTGCCGATGCCAACACCCGCATTGCAGGTGCACTGGGGCCACTGGTGTTTTTTGACAAACACCTTGAAAGCCAAATGGAGAAAAAGTTTGGTGATGAGGTGGGCCGCATGCTGGCCAGCTTGCGCAAACTCTTCAAAATGCGATCCATGGTAGGGCCCAGCGCCACGCGTACCACCATTGAAACCCTGCGGTGGGCCGACCAAATTGAAACCTTGCGCAAAATGTTGCTGGCCATGTCCACTGACATTCGCGTCATCATGATCCGTTTGTGTTCCCGGCTCCAAACCTTGAGGCACTTCACCAGCCACGAGGACATCAAAAACGAGAAAGGCCCTCTTTGGCCTTATGCGGTGTCACATGCACAAGAAACCCTCGATTTGTATGCTCCCCTGGCCAACCGATTGGGTTTGTGGCAATTAAAGTGGGAACTCGAAGATTTGTCGTTCCGCATCTTGCAACCCAACACGTACAAAAACGTGGCCAAAATGCTGGATGAAAAGCGCGTCGAACGTGAAGCATTCATTGAATCGGCCATGGCCAGCATCAAGGAAAATTTGTTGCTGGCTGGCATTCATTGTGAAATCAGCGGGCGCCCGAAACACATTTACAGCATCTGGAACAAGATGCGCGGCAAAGGCATCAGCTTCGACAAGCTGTACGACGTACGCGCATGCCGTGTGATTGTAGACACGGTCGATGACTGCTACACCGCATTGGGGATTGTTCACAATTTGTGGACACCCATACCTGAAGAATTCGACGACTACATCAGCAAACCCAAGCCCAATGGCTACCAAAGCCTGCACACCGTGGTCCAGGACGAAACGGGCAAGACGCTGGAAGTGCAAATTCGCACAGAAGCCATGCACCAGTTCGCCGAATATGGCGTGGCGGCGCATTGGCGCTACAAAGAATCGGGCAAGGACGGTTACACCGGCGAAAGCCGGGCAGAGGGCCAGTTTGAAGAGCGCATTGCCTTGTTGCGCCAACTGTTGGCCTGGCAAAAAGACGTCACCGACACCATGGGTGAAGCCAGCGATTGGGCGCAGGAAATGAAAACCAGCGCGCTGAACGACCGGGTCTATGTGTTCACGCCGCAGGCCAAAGTGGTTGAATTGCCCACCGGCAGTACGCCACTGGATTTCGCCTACCACGTGCACACAGAATTGGGCCACCGTTGCCGCGGTGCCAAAGTGAACGGGCAAATGGTGCAACTGAACACGCCCCTGGACAATGGCCAAACAGTTGAAATCGTGAGTGCTCGCGGCGACGCTGCCACAGGCCCCTCGCGCGACTGGCTGAACCCCACGCAAAAGTACCTGATCAGCCACCGTGCTCGTCAAAAGGTAAAGCAGTGGTTTGCCCAGCAAGAACGCAAGGAAACGCTTGAACGCGGCCGTGCCATTGCTGAACGCGAACTGCAACGTATCGGCCAGACCGCACAGAATCTGGAGCTACTGGCCCAAAAGCTGGGGTATGAAAAGCCCGATGATTTGTATGTCGCGCTGGCCCGTGAAGAAATAAGGCCCCGCGCCATTGAAAACGCATTGCGCGCCGACCTGCAACCCGCCGGACCTTTGTCCGAGGAAGAACAGGTTGAAATACTCAACAAACGCAAACCGGGTTCTTCTGGTAACTCCGCAGGCAAGGAATCGGGCGTGCTGGTGGTGGGTGTCAGCACACTAATGACCAACCTGGCGCGATGCTGCCGCCCTGCCCCACCCGATCCGATTATTGGTTTTGTTACCCGCGGCAAAGGTGTGTCTATTCACCGGCTGGGTTGTTCCAACCTGGCCGAGGTGATGCGCCGCCAACCCGAACGGCTGATTGAAACCACTTGGGGAGAGTCCTCGGGTTTGCACTACCCCGTGGACATTGCAGTAACCGCGAACGACAGGCAGGGTTTGTTGCGCGACATCACAGAAGTATTTTCAAAAGACAAAATCAACGTGATTGGCGTACAAACTGAAACCCAACGCGGCATTGCCAAAATGCAATTCACCGCCGAGGTAAGCAGCGGTGAGCAGTTGCGTGGGGCACTGACTCACCTGCTGGAAATCAACGGGGTGTTTGAAGTACGGCGGCGTTAGTACCCACAATGCCAATCCGATAAATCATCAGGGCTTATTACCGTCAGGAGAAGGCAAACTTTGCTGAGGTGCGGGTGCTGGTTGCATTGCTTTCATGTCCGCCTTTTTAGGGAAAAAACGACAACATTTCTCAGCGACTTCCCTGGATTGTTTCAAACGCCCCCCAATATGAGCATACATACCACCGCAAACCGCAGTTGGAATCAATGCTACGACGCCCAGTGAACCGCTAGTACCACCGACCATCATCCCCGCATCAGTACACGTCATGGATGAAAGCAAACCAGCACCCATCAATGCCGCCGTGAGGTAACCACTGACTTGATAGCACTTTTTGAGTGTTGCCAAAGGCTTTGTTTTCTCAATTGAATCAATTGACGCTTTTTCCTGTGTGATGCAATCCTCATAATTCAAACCCTCTGCATAGGAATCCAGAATGCCTGACTTACAAATCGAGTTGTAATCGTAAGGCTCGGGTACGGTTGGCTGGTCAGCCGATTGCAGCAAACGTCTGTCATTCGGGAAACTCCGAAGACCCGCAGCCTGTGCGCCACCAGACAAAGCAAGTGCTAAAACACCCGCGGCTTTGACCAAATGCAACAGACTCGGAGAACGAGCCGATCGACTTTGAGCCGTATGACTACGGGCGTCAACAGGCGATTGAGAGGAAATATTCACGCTTGAAACTGCGGTCATTTGGATGTCCTTTAACGGAGTAGAAAGGACTCCTCGGTAACGTTTTTTTTTAGCGTAGTTCCATTTAATTTAATCAATCAAACTGGATTACTTGAAACAGGTTCGCTCTGCTCCACAAAACTGGCCGCAAGTGTACTCAACAAATAATTCTGTGAATTCATTCGGCGTGCGCCTGTCGGCTTTCGGCGTACATAATTGCCATTGGAGTCCATGGTCCACGCCAAAATGTTGTCGGCCAGTAAAGCCTTCAAACCCTCATCAATTACCCGCTTCTTCAATTTTTTGTCGGTCACTGGCACAGCCAGCTCCACGCGCCGGAAGAAGTTTCGGTCCATCCAGTCCGCACTGGAAATGTACACCTCTTCTTCACCATCGTTGCTGAAATAAAATACACGGCTGTGCTCCAGCAAACGGCCAACCACCGAACGCACGGTAATGTTGTCGCTCAAGCCCGGTACGCCTGGGCGCAGCGCACAAACCCCCCGAACAATCAGATCAATTTTCACCCCAGCCTGTGATGCGGCATACAGTTCATTGATCAGGTGTGGCTCCAGCAAGGCATTCATGCGCGCCATGATTCTGCACTTTTTGCCAGCCTTCGCCAGTTCGGCTTCTTTGCGCACCGCAATCACCACATTGCTGTGCAGGTTGAAGGGTGAATTCCATATTTTGTTCAGCTTGCGGGCACGGCCCAAACCCGTCAGGTGATTGAACACCTCGTGCACGTCGTGGCCCAACGATTCATCGCAGGAAAACAAACCAAAGTCAGTGTACAAACGCGCTGTTTTTGGGTGGTAATTGCCAGTACCCAAGTGCACATAGCGGCGCAGCATCACCTTGCCTGTTTCAGTTTTTTCACGGCGAACCACCATCAACATCTTTGCATGTGTTTTCTGACCAACCACGCCATACACAACGTGTGCACCCACGCGCTCCAGTTTCGAGGCCCAGTTGATGTTGGCTTCTTCATCAAAACGGGCCATCAGCTCCAGCACCACTGTCACTTCCTTGCCACTGCGCGCGGCAGCCAGAAGACTGTCCATCAGAACCGATTCGGTACCGGTGCGGTAAATGGTTTGCTTGATCGCGACCACATCGGGATCAGTCGCCGCTTTTTTGATGAATTCCAGCACTGGGCTGAAACTTTGATACGGGTGGTGCAACAGCACATCACCTTTTTGAATTGCCTTGAAAATATCGGGCTGCTTCACCAGCGCGTCGGGACGACCCGGAGCAAATGGCGCAAATTTCAAATCGGGACGATCCACCCAATCGGGCAACTGCATCAGCCGAACCAGATTCACGGGACCATTGACCCTGTACAGGGCCTGTTCGGGCAGTCCAAACTCTTTCAACAAGCGGGCGGTCATGTCAGGCGAAGTTTGATCACTCACCTCAAGGCGCACAGCATCCCCAAAATGTCGTTGCGACAATTCGCCCTGCAAAGCCACACGCAAGTTTGTGATTTCTTCTTCATCCACATACAGATCGCTGTTGCGGGTGACGCGAAACTGGTAGACACCATGTACTTCCATACCCGGGAACAACTCTGGAATAAAGGCCTGCAGAATGGAAGTCAACATCACAAAGCCATGCTCATAACCCGACAAATTGGAGGGCATGCGAATAAGCCTTGGCAAGGCCCGCGGTGCCTGAACAATGGCCACATTCGATGCACGCCCGAAAGCGTCATGGCCAGTCAGCTCGACTGCAAAATTCAGCGATTTGTTCAACACACGCGGGAACGGGTGTGCCGGGTCCAGTCCAATGGGCGTCAATACGGGCAACACTTCATGCCTGAAATACTGGCGGGCCCAATGCGCCTGCTCTTCATTCCAGGTGGCCAGGGTCATCAGGGCGATACCCTCGTCCCGCATGGCGGGCAATACTGATTCATTGAGTAAACGGTACTGCTGCTCCACAATTTCTTGTGAGGCCACTGAAACCTTGTGCAACGTTTCAAGGGCGCTCAACCCGTCTTTGTCCTTGAATTCCGGGTTTTGCCGGATTTGTTCCTGCAATCCCGACACCCGAATTTCAAAAAACTCGTCCATATTGCTGGACACAATACACAGGTATTTCAAACGCTCCAACAATGGCACGCTTTGGTCTTCTGCCATGGCCAAAACCCGGCGGTTAAAGGCCAAAACGCCCAACTCGCGGTTCAAAAACAATTCTTTGTTGGGTGCTACGTCAGAGACAGCGGCTACTTTCAAGCAATACTCCAAGTGTGGGTGCGTTACCCTTGATGGTATTTCAAAATTGTGACAAACATTTGAAAGTGGTCAAATGGCTACAAACAAAGCCAGTGTGCTGCATTTGTGGCATCCTAGCGCCTGACCTGAAACACAGAACAAACAATGTCCAAGCAACGCCAGTTAATTGCCGCCGTAGACATGGGTTCGAGCAGCTTTCGCATGATTGTTGCCCGGGTAGAAGAACTCAACGGTCAATCTCAGATTTACATCATCGACACCCTGCGCGAACCCGTTCGTTTGGGCGCGGGCCTGAACGCCCAAAAGTACTTGGACGATGCTTCCCAAGAACGCGCCCTGGGCGCACTGAGCCGCTTTGGCGAACGCCTGCGTTCATTCAAGCCGGGGGAGGTACGCGCCGTGGCCACCAACGCCGTGCGTGTGGCTCGAAATGCTGTGGAATTTATCGGCAAGGCCGAGGCTGCCCTTGGCTTCCCGATTGATGTCATTTCAGGCGTGGAAGAAGCTCGATTGGTGTACTGCGGCGTGGCCCATCAGTTGCCAATTGGCCAGGGCAAACGCCTGGTGGTCGACATTGGCGGTGGCTCTACTGAATTCATCATCGGTGAAGACTACGAACCCGAGGCCATGGAGAGTTTGTACATTGGCTGTGTCAGTACGGCTCAACAGTACTTTGCTGACGGCAGTATCAGCCCCCGCGCCATGAAAAACGCGGTGATGGCAGCCCGCAAGGAAGTGGCTGTGCTGCGCCGCCAGATGCTGGACATGGGCTGGACCCACGCCATTGGGTCTTCAGGCACGGCTAGAGCCCTGGCTGAAATCTGTATCTCAAACGGATTCACGCAACATGGCATGTCCGCAGAGGGTTTGCGTTTGATTCGTGAACACGTCACTGCGGCTGGGCATCTCGACAACATCACATTAGAGGGATTGAAAGTGGATCGCCTGCCGATGATGCCAGGCGGACTGGCCGTGATGAGTGCGGTATTCGAAGAACTTGAAATCGAACACATGGATGTGACCGACGGCGCGCTGCGCCAGGGTTTGCTCTATGACATGTTGGGCCGCCAGCACAACGAAGACATGCGCGAAATTACAGTGGCCCAGTTTCTTCACCGCTACAAAATTGACAGCAAACATGCTGGCAAAGTCAAAGTACTTGCCGAGTTGTTGTTCAAGCAACTGATGAAGCAACTGCCCGAGTTGAAAGAACAACTGCCCATGCTGCATTGGGCAGCCATGTTGCATGAAATTGGCTTGTCGATCGGTCACAACGGCCACCACAAACATGCGGCATATATTCTCAGCAATGCCGACATGCCCGGGTTTTCAAAACGGGAACAACAGCTGCTATCCACTTGGGTATTGGCCCACAACGGGAAACTGGGCAAGGTCAGCGACATTGCCAATACTGCTGTTCATTGGGCCGCGCCCATGTGCTTGCGCCTTGCAGCGCTTTTTTTGCGCCGCCGGGAGGTAGAGGCATTGCCTGAACTCAAGGTGAAACTGCTTGAACAAGGCATTCAAATGAGCGTGCCGAAAAACTGGCTGATCACCCACCCCTTGACGCAATACAGCCTTGAAACCGAGGTTGAACAGTGGCAAAGAATCGGACTGCAACTTGAATTACTGACCCGGCGCTAGGCCGGGCAGCACAACAAACTTGATCAAATAAAGCCGAAGTGTCTCGCATAACGCGGGCTCATTCGGTCGATTGACAACAACATCATGAAGTCGGCGGTGTTGAAATCCGGATCCCAGGCTGGCTCGCCACACACAACTGCGCCAAGGCGCAAGTAACCCTTCACCAAGGGTGGGGGCTCAATTTCCACATCGCAACGCAAGCGTTCAACAGGCAAGCGGTTCTTGGGGAATACCTGGCAACTGGCTTCGGCCAGGTGTGGCTCAAGCTGCTTGAACAGGCTAGCCGCCTGGTGGCCCCCATCGCGCAGGCTTACGCTTGCGCAACCAATCAGGTGTTTGTAGCCGCCCAATTTCATGTATTGCGCAATACCGCTCCACAACAACATGATGGCCGCGCCATTGCGGTAATCGGGGTGTACGCAGGAGCGGCCCACTTCCACCGTTGTTTTGCGAAGCCGTTCAATGCGATTCATGAAAAACTCGGTTTCAGAGTACCAGCACTTCAAGCGCGCCGCATTTTCTGGCGCGAGAATGCGGTAGGTACCCACCACCTCGCCGGTTTGGCTGTTTCTTACAAGAAGGTGATCACAGTAGGCATCAAACACATCATGATCAATCCCGTTACTACCCAGATCTGCACCATATTCTTCAGAAAAAATATTGAAACGTAGTTTTTGGGCTTCCAGCACCTCAGCAGCTGTTTTGGCCAGACAAACCTCCAACGAAGGGGCTTGTGCACGCGCGGGCGTACTTAGGTACAAGGCATTTCTCAAGGCATCTTGCTTGGTGACATCGTGCTTGATCGCTTCCATCCAAGGGTCCATTTGTCATTTCGATGACACGAAATGTACGGACTACATGTGACAGAGCTATAAAAGAAATATGAAGAAAAGGTGACTGAACTGAAAATGTTGCTTGACAAGCCTGAGGAAAAGCCTAAACTGGCTTCAGCAAAAAAAATTTGGCGCTACTTCAGGTCAGTTCAATTCAGGCAAACCGCTTAAGCAATAGTTCTGTTTCTCGAATTTCACCCAGTTTTTTAGCTATTTTGTTCAATTCAGAAATCCAGGATATTGCTATGTCTGATACCGTAACCGGTCAAGTTAAATTTTTCAACGAATCCAAAGGCTTTGGCTTCATTTCCCGTGAAAACGGTCCTGACGTGTTCGTACACTTCAGCGCCATTCAGGGCAACGGCTTCAAAACCTTGGCTGAAGGCCAGAAAGTGTCTTTCACTGTGACTCAAGGTCAGAAAGGCCCACAAGCTGAAAACGTAACAGCGCTGTAATACTCGCGCCTACGTGAAAAAGCCGCCTCAGGGCGGCTTTTTTTATGCCCACTGCACGGCTTTTCTCTTGCTTCCAGCCAATTCAAGGGGCCGTGCTACATTGCCACTCCACCCTTCGATATAACAAGCGCCTTTTGCAGCGCCCATCAAAATAGCGGCAGGTATAGCTACCACCAGCATTTGTGCGGCCGTGCTAATAATGGAAATTCCCAAGCTGAAAGACCCAAGCGGTATGTTTAGCGGAAACTTTACTTTGGTTCCTGCCTCGGGCCCACCGAAAGCCACGCCATTGCCAGCTGCGAGAGAGAGTATCAAGAACGCATCGACAGCTGCCCAGATCGAACTGGCGATTGCCCTGCCAATGCTGAAGCTGGTTACACGGGAGTTGGGCCGTTTCAGCGCGGCTTCGGTGAGGTATCCCGCCAGCTTGGCGATTGGGCGAGTCAGTTGGTAGTTAAGAGACAACAATACACCGTGATTAAAAACCCGCAAGCCCTCTGAGAACCTGGCCAAGCCACGGGTTAAAGGCCCATATTGGTGCGCGTTGTTCAGCATGTTCTCTGCGCTGTAACGCAGTCCTGTCGCTGGGTGTTTTAACACAGAGCCTGAATCCTGTGTGTCTTTCCGTGCACAAGCAAGCACGTTGAGCAAATTACCGGTCCCCTTCAAAACAAGTTTTCGAAAACTTTCTGCCCCACTTTCAACGTGATGGCGCATGTCCTTGAAGTTGTCATGTGGATCGGCATGAATGGCAGAATGCTCAACCAGATTGGTCAAAGCGAGAAAATGATTCTCACGGGCCAACAGTTCGGCTTTGTCAGACTTGGGATCCAGAAAACGGCCCTGCGTACTGCCCGAGGGGCTAAATTCCGTCAGATAAGACCCAATCGTCTTTTCAATGGCCTGCTTGATTTGCACTTCATTTTGCCGGCCATGAACATCGTTCAACAAACGATCCAGAAGAATTGGAGTTCCCTCGGCCGTACGATGGTTCTGCCCAATTTTTTGGCACAAAGCCCTTGAAAGCACAGCAACCGCACCGGGTTTGTTGTTCACGTCGTTGAGCAACAGATAAATTCGGTGAAGGTGCTTGTCCTTGTTGAACTGAATCAGGTTTGTTATCGCACTGCTCAATCTCGATTTGGAACCGACCATGCAACTGCTTGCCCCCAAGGCCAGCGATACCAAAGCAGACACCGCGGATATGGCACTGAAGCTACAAGCCAGCGCGCGCATGTCGGTTTGCAAAGCCTGTTTCACATTATTGAAAACCCTGTGCATGCCCTCAATGAATACCCCCCGGGAGAAGAGCGCAACAATACCCGCGACCACGGGCAATACCGCAAGAACACGCAATTGGCTTGTAAATGATTTGTCATCGCGCTTTGGCGTAAACAATATTTTGCTGACCTTGAGCAACAGCCCGGTGGGTGCTGCACCCAGCTCGGTAACCCCATTGGCGTAATGTGCCCATCTGGAAAGCTTGACTGCGCGTTGATCCTGTTTGGACAAACCAAACCTTGGGTCACGCAGTTGCGGATTAAACCGTAAATTGTCTTGCCTGTAAAAACGCGCCTTGACCAAAGGGCTGTCTGAGACATTCGCCGGTTTACCCTCGAATGTGCATTTGTAATGTTCCGAGAAAAGTGCAGCCGACACTCGCTGGCTGCTTTCATAAGCCGCCCGGTGATAGCGCTGGTCTGCATTGTTACCCTCAACCCAGGCCCTTAGCCTGGATTGCCAGCCTGTGCGAACCAGTTGCCCATTGCCCAGCGATTTGTAATTCGCCTTGCGAATGGTGTGGGCCCGGCAATTTGGCAAAGAGAAATTGTCTGTCGCGGGCGAGTATTTTAATTCAACAGGCGCAACTGCGTGTGTATGGGTTAAAACCAATGGTGGAGAACCAGCCATTACAACTTCCTTTGCTTGAATTCAAGACAAGGACTGACAGTGTTTTTTTATTAAGGTGACACGAATCAAGCCAGCTGGCAAAAACCAGAGCTTCCACTCCCTCACACGAGGGATAAAACATCATTCAAATTACGACCGGTGGCCATGGGTTCCACGTCCAGCCTTTCCAAAGGCAAACCGGCGCGATTCACCCACAGCGTTGGAAGACCAAACCAGGTGGCTCCGCACGCATCCCAACAATTGCTGGAAACGAACAAGGTTTCCGAGGCCTTTGCGCCGAAGTGATTCAAACCCATTTGATACACAGCGCTGTGAATTTTGAAAGTTTGCAGCGCATCGACTGACAACACCGCATCCAGCAAGCCCTGAAAGTTGGCACCACGCACGGCCACATTTAACATTTCCGTATTGCCATTGGACAGAATCGCAGTTTTGATGCCGCGGCTTTTTAATGCCTGCAACACCGCCCTGTTTTCAGGGTACGCAGCCAGGCTTGAGTACACATTCAGCAGCCGACGTTGCCGCTCCTCCGTCAAATCGAGCTTGAGTGCCTCGCAGGCATAACGCAAGGCATCAATAGTGATGTCCCAAAAAGGCTTGTAGCGCCCCGCCATGGCGCGCAGGCGGGTGTATTCAATTTGTTTATCCCGCCACAACACCGAGAGGACCGAACCGTGCCCGGGGAAAATCTGCTCGGCAGTGCTTGAAACAGAATACACATCGAACAAGGTGCCATAGGCATCAAACAGAACCAATTTTGGAGTCGCCATTCCTTACACCCCGCCCTACAGTTTGAGTAATCTTTAGTTTATTGAATAAAACCACGATACTCTTCCAATTAATTGAAGACATTTTTACTTTTTAAGCAAAAGCATGGACCACTTTAAACAAATCACGACCTTTGCTGCGGTGGCGACCAAAGGCAGCCTTTCTGCCGCAGCCAGAGAAGAAGGTGTGGCGCCAGCCGTCATTAGCAGGCGCCTGGATGCGCTGGAAGAGCGACTGGGGGTCAAGCTCTTGCTTCGCACAACACGGACCTTGAACCTGACCTATGAAGGTTCGGCGTTTCTCGAGGACTGTCAGCGAATATTGAACGACCTGTCCAACGCCGAGGCCAGTGTCAGCCTAGGCGGCATCAAGGCCAGCGGGCACCTTCGCGTGTCTGCACCTGGCGGGTTCGGTAGGCAGCATGTGGCCCCCCTCGTGCATGACTTTGTACGTGAGCACCCTGAAGTAACCGTGTCACTGGATCTGTCAGACAGGGTTGTTGATTTGTTGAATGAAAACATGGACTGCGCTGTAAGAATTGGGGTGCTGCCCGACTCCAGCCTGGTGGGTGTGAAACTGGCTGACAACCAGCGGCTGGTGGTTGCCACGCCCACCTACCTTCAACGGCACGGCAGGCCGCAGCATCCAAGTGACCTGGCCAATCACAACTGCCTGAACCTGGTAAGCTCGGGCGCCCCGAGTGGCTGGCTGTTTACCATCCAGGGTGAAGCCACCCCAATCAGGGTGAGCGGCAGCCTTGCATGCAATGACGGTTCGTCCATTCTCGATTGGGCCTTGAACGATGCGGGCCTGGCCTGGCGCAGCCTCTGGGAAGTACAACAACACCTGCGCAGTGGCAAGTTGGTAACCGTGCTGGACGATTTTATTGCGCCACCCAATGCAATTTACGCGGTATTTCCCCAAAGGAAGCACCTGCCCCTGCGCGTGCGCTTGTGGATCGATTTTCTCAAGCACCGCTACAGCATTGACTCTTACTGGAATACGTGAAACTTGAGTGCAATAAACCGCGAAAAGGCCCCTTTAATCCACAAATTGATGCGCAGGCAGGTGTAACAAAATAGCTGTGGGGTGATATGCCCCAAAGAATCAGCTCCCCTTTTTCCACTTGCCACAGGTCGTGTCAGTTGACTACAAGCAAAGTCCGATATCAATGGATTCTCGCCGCAGCCATGCTCTGCGTGCTCGGCCTTGCCTTGCTTGCAATGGCTGCTGCTGACCTACGCCGTATCAATGATTCGGCCGAACAAAATACCCAAACCCAGCTTCGATTGCTTCACGATATTTTGCACGATGAGTTCAGTGCAATAGTCCGGTCATTTGATGAAGCAACCCTCCAGCTGTCAGACAACATTGAAGTCAACAACAACGTCAACATTCACAAGCGACTTGAATTGCTGAAAAGTGCGCTGCCCGCCATGGAGACCATTGTCGCCCGGGATTCAGTCGGCAATATTCTGGGGCAAACCGGGGTAGACCGCGACCTGATTAATACCAATGCTGCTTTCGCGCCCAATGCGCGGCTGTTGCACAACGAAAGACTCGTGTCTTTTTCCAAATCATTCAATTCAAACCAACAGTTGGTGCTGCTCATCAACTATCAGGTCAAAGACCCACAAGGCGAAATGCTGGGCGTTATTCAAGGTCGACTCAATGCACGGTACCTGGAGCGCAAAGTGGCCTCGCTTCAACTGGGCGAACACATGCGCAGCGGTATTGCCTTTAAAGATGGCACGGTGCTGCTTGTGCAACCTGAGTTCAAAAAAATTGTGGGCAAACAATTGCCTTATTTCGAGTCCCTCCGGACGCTGGCAGACCAAACGCAGGCGGCAAGCAATTTGATTGAACAAGGCTTGTTCAAAGACCATTATTTCGCAAGCCTGTCACTGGCAAATTCCGACCAGTTAAATACGCCCATTCCCCTGTACCTGATCACCTGGGCCGATGCGGCGCCCATGAAAGCCCAGTGGCGAGAACAAACCATTAGCCTTTTTCTGGGTTACCTGGCCTTTTGCATACTGGCAGTGCTGATGGTGAAGGCCAGCATGACCTATCAGGTTCAACAGGTTTTGGCGAAAGAAAAAGCCAAGGCTGACCAGCAATTCAACGACGAACGCTTTCAATTGGCCACCGAGAGTGCAGGTATTGGAGTTTGGGAATACAACATTCAGGACAAGTTCATTCGCTGGGACAGCGCCATGCGCAAAATTTACGGCGTGAAAGATGAACAGGAACTGGTGTCCTACAAAGAGTGGCTGAGTTACGTGCTTCCAGAGGATGTCAATAAACTGGGCACCGTGTTGCTCGAGGCCTCGAAGAACCAGGACACCTTTCAATTCAACTTCAACATTCGCCGGGCAAGTGACGGGCGTATTCGCCACATACAAGCCCGTGCAAAAACCCACAGAAACGCCAAGGGAATTCCTTTCCGAATGATTGGGGTGAATGTGGATGTGACTGTACAACGCCAATTTGAAGATGCCTTGCGCGAGGCAGAAGCCCGATTCCGTTCCTCGTTTGAATGGGCGGCAATTGGCATGGCAATGCTGGACTTCAAAGGTCAATTCCTGCAAGTCAACAAGGCATTGTCAGAAATTCTGGGGTACAGCGAAGAGGAGTTGCTGGGCTTTAGTTTTGATGCGATTACCCACCCGCAAGACACCATGCAACACACCCACCTGGTACGCGATGTACTGAAGGGACGCCGCCACAACTACCAACTTGAAAAACGCTACATACACAAGGAAGGACATGTGGTGTGGGTGCATCTTTCGGTGTCGGCTGTACGCAATGACAAAGGCCGGGTGATCTACTTTATTTCCCAAATCCAGGACATATCTGAACGCAAGCGCAATGAGGCAACCCTGATTGAGCGGGAACATTTTCTGCGAACCCTGTCTGAATGCTTACCGGGATTGGTGTCGTACTGGAGCACTGACTTGCGTTGCCATTTTGCCAACCGCAACCATGAAAAATGGTCGAGCATTCCAGCAGACAAAATGCGTGGGCAACACATGCGCAAGGTGCTGGGTGAAGAACTGTTTATTCATGACCACCACTATGTGCTGGGCGTACTGAAAGGCGAAAAGCAGCGTTTCGAACGCAGAAAACCACTGCCCTCTGGCGGCTATGCCGACATGTTGGTGCATTTGATTCCGGATGTACTGTACGGCAAGGTTGAAGGCTTTTTCTCGATTTCAACCAACATTACCGACTTCAAGGCGCAACAACGTGAACTTGAACGAATTAACCATGTGTTGACCGAGCGCACCCAACAAGCTGAAGCAGCAAGCAAGGCCAAAGGTGCATTTTTGGCCAATATGAGTCATGAAATTCGCACGCCCATGAATGCGATCATGGGCTTGCTGCAATTGCTGGAAGACACCGACCTGCAGGCCAAACAACGCGACTATCTCAGCAAAATTGGCTCTGCTGCTGATGTATTGCTGAACGTTTTGAACGATATTCTGGATATTTCAAGGGTTGAAGCCAATAAGCTGGAACTGAGCCACAATCGTTTTCTGCTGGACCAGGTCCTTAGCAAGGCCACCGATTTATTTGCTTACCGTGCAGAAGAAAAAGCGATTCAGTTGTACTGCACCAAAGATGCAAACTGCCCAGTCAGCCTGAAAGGCGACCGACTTCGTCTGGCTCAAATTCTGAACAACCTGTTGTCCAATGCTCTGAAATTCACAGAGAAAGGACGTATTCATTTGCAGGTACAAAGCGTAGCCGATGGCAAGCAACTTCAATTCAGTGTGAAAGACAGCGGCATAGGCATGAACAAAGAGCAATGTGAAGCGCTGTTCAAGCCTTTCAGCCAGGTGGATGACAGTTCATCGCGCCGCTACGGCGGGGCCGGACTGGGCCTGTCGATCTGCAAGAATCTGGTAGAACTGATGGGTGGTCGAATTTGGGTGGAGAGCACGCCCGGTGTGGGCACAACTTTCCATTTCACGGTCAATTGCGTTGAGCCGGAATTCAAGATCAGGGCTGAAGACCAACAGGCCTTGAAATTGCAAACGCTGGCAGCACCCGCTGACACTGGACCAGCAGTTCCACCGATGTTGAACAAGCGTGTGCTGGTGGTGGATGACCACAAACTGAACCGCATGGTGGCCTCGGAGATGTTGAAAAAATGGGGTGCGCAGGTACACCTGGCGGAAAACGGCAAGGAGGCCGTGCAAGCGTGCGTTTCTGAACGGTACGACATGGTGTTGATGGACCTGCAAATGCCGGAAATGGACGGCTATGAAGCCACTGCCAGGATTCTTGAAGAACTGGGCAATGCGGCACCACCCATTGTTGCTGTGACTGCATCAGCCAGCGAACAGGATCGAATGGACATTCTGAATGCGGGCATGTGCGAGCACGTCATCAAACCATTCAAGAAAGAGACCCTGATTCGGATACTGCTGGATATTCAAGGGCAACAATCCACAAAATCGCTTTAATATCAAAACACTCAAAAGGGGAATCCCCAAAAACTAGAGATACTTCACTTTGTGAACATTGGTGATACTTGCTGAACTACAACAAGCAAACCACCACAAAGGAAGTGCCATGTTCAATACCATACGTGCCAAACTGGGATTTGGCTTCGCTCTCGTGATTGCCCTGGGCCTGCTGACAGGTGCGCTCGGGTTGATTAACGCCAAAGAAATAATGGATGGGGCTCAGGCCAACGAGCACACCCACGAAGTGCTGCGGGAAGTTGGCCTTATTCGGGAAAACATGACCAATATTGAAACCGGGCAACGCGGGTTTCTGGTCACTGGATATCCCACCTACCTTGAGCCCTACACCGAGGGCAAAAAAGAAATCGACACGCACTTTGCAGCAGCGATCAAACTCACTTCAGACAATCGTGCACAAACCGAAAGACTTAAGCAACTGCGGGACATGTATTCGAACTGGCTGAATCTTTCAATCGAGAAGACCATTGAGTTGCGCCAATCGCTGAACAATCAAGAGATCGACCAGACCGAGTTCATGAACCGGTTCATCGCCTTGTCTGGCAAACCCATCATGGACAAAATGCGAGAGCTGATCGGACAAATTGAACAAGAAGAATTGGATTTGCTGAAGGTACGCACACAAGCAGCTGAAACCACTTATCAAACAGCCCTGTGGTCAGTGGCAGCAGCCCTGATTGCAAGCTTCATCGTGGGCGTTTTTGCCACCATCAGTCTGGTTAAGCTGCTTCACAACAAATTGGGCACTGCAGGCAAACACATCAATGCTTTGGCCAATGGTGAATTGAACAGCCCCATCCAACACCAAAATAAGGATGAGGTAGACCAATTGCTGGCCGCCTTGGCGACTGCGCAGGGCAACTTGAAAAAGTTGATTGATGGTGTTCGTCAATCCGCGCTGGAGTTAAGCAGCAGCGCCACACAAGTTCAAGAGTCTTCGACAACCATGGCCAATGCAGGCGTGGAACAAGCGGATGCCACCTCGTCCATGGCTGCAGCGGTGGAGGAGTTGACAGTCAGCATTTCCCAAATTTCCGAGAATTCAAACGACGCAACGTTCACCGCCAATGCGGCACGCGACTCGGCTGACAATGGCATGGTGACTTTGGGTGAAGTGGTTGCCGGCATTCAGCGAATTGCACAATCCGTGCAAACCAGCGCGCAGGCCGTTCAAACACTGGAGAAGCAATCGGCAGACATTTCGGAAATCGTATCCACGATCACCGAGATTGCTGACCGCACCAATTTGCTGGCATTGAATGCAGCCATTGAGGCAGCACGTGCAGGTGAACAGGGTCGGGGCTTTGCCGTGGTGGCGGATGAGGTACGCAAACTGGCTGAGCAAACCAAAGGATCCACCGACCGAATTTCCAGCATGGTTTTTGAAATTCAAAACATCACGCAGGGTGCAGTGAAGTCGATGGACACCTCGGTGCAACTGGTGCAGGAAGGGATTGATCAAGCTGATGTGGTGAACAACACCATCCAGAAAATCAAGTCTGATTCGGACCGGGTGTCTGAGGCGATTGCCGCGATTGCCGTTTCGATGAAAGAGCAATCGAATGTCAGTATCGAAATCAGCCGCAACGTAGAACGTGTGGCACAGATGACGGAAGAAAACACGGCCGCCGCGCAGCAGAATACACAGGTGGCGGCACACTTGTCTGGCGTGTCGCAATCAATGATGAATGCAGTCAAGGTATTCAGAACAGAATAAGCTGCGTTCATCCGCGCAACTTTGGGGTCAAGTCCTTGTCTATGAAGCAAGTGCATTCAATACGCACTTGCTATCATTAGAACAATACCATTTGGAATGCCCCCATCATGCCCCATGACGTTTCCCTGATTGCCACCCTGGCATTTGGTTTTGGCCTTGCGCTTATTTTCGGTTTTATTGCAGAAAAACTGAAGGCTCCAGCCCTGTTGGGCTATCTGGTTGCCGGATTCCTGATTGGCCCTGCCACTCCTGGATTTGTGGCTGACCCCGCATTGACCAATCAATTGGCCGAGGTTGGCGTGATGCTGCTGATGTTCGGTGTGGGCATGCACTTTTCGCTCAACGATTTACTGGCCGTAAAAAAAATTGCAGTGCCCGGTGCCATTGTTCAAATGGCAGCCGCAACGCTACTCGGCATGGGAGTGGCCTATTTCTGGGATTGGCCCATGGGCCAGAGCTTGGTCTTTGGCCTTGCCTTGTCAGTGGCCAGCACGGTGGTGTTGCTAAAAGCACTGGAAGCGCGCGGCATGCTGACCAGTGCAAACGGTCAAATTGCGGTGGGATGGCTGGTGGTTGAAGACCTGGCCATGGTACTCATTCTGGTTTTGCTGCCACCACTGGCAGGTTTGCTGAAAGGCGGAACCCTGGATCCCGAGACCAACCTGGTTTTCGACATCGGTTTCACCTTGGTGAAGGTGGCACTTTTCGTGGGTTTGATGCTGGTGGTGGGCAAGCGTGTTATTCCCTGGATGCTTTGGCACATTGCGAAAACAGGATCTCGCGAATTGTTCACACTTTCAGTCATTGCACTGGCCATCAGCTTGGCTTTCGTTGCCGCAGGGCTGTTCGATGTGTCTTTTGCACTCGGCGCCTTCTTCGCCGGCATGGTGATGCGGGAATCTGAACTGAGCCACCGCGCTGCCGAGGAATCCCTGCCATTGCGAGACGCATTCGCTGTGCTGTTTTTTGTGTCAGTGGGTATGCTGTTTCAATTCGATGTCATTGTTGAGTACCCGCTGCGCGTGTTGGCCGTTGTGGCCATTATCGTATTGGGTAAATCGCTGGCCGCCGGCGCACTGGTGTTGCTGTTCAAATACCCCCTGAAAAGCGCCTTGGTGATTGCGGCCAGCCTTGCACAAATTGGTGAGTTCTCATTCATTTTGATTGGACTTGGTTTGTATCTGGAACTGGTGGACCTTCAGGTGCAAAGCCTCGTCGTTTCCGGCGCAATTTTATCGATTGCCCTGAACCCGGTTATATTTTCATTAATCCCGAAACTGAACGATGGCATGGTGAAGCGGTTTCAGTGGGTTCGCAATTTGAATGCGCGCAGCCACACCATGGAAGAACTGCCGCAGCAAACCGATGGCAAGTACCTTGGCAAGCATGTGGTGCTTGTGGGACACACCGAGCTCAGCAAACGAATTGCCAAATCACTGAAGAAAAAAAACATACCCATGGTGATTGTGGACACCAGCCGTGAGGTGGTGGCCAAACTGAGAAAGAATGGACAGGCTGCCGTGTCTGGCGAATATGCAGACCCAGTGACCTTGGTTCAAGCGCACACCACCAATGCCAATAGCTTGGTCATCGCCACCGGCGATACACCTGGGCTGACCCAGATGATTGAAAATGCCAAAATGTTGAACCCTGCAATTCAGGTGTTTGTGCAGGCGTATTCAAAAGAGGAAAAACAAATGCTGGGCGCCCTGCCCGATGTACATGTGTACCGCTGGGAAGACACTCTGAGCGATGCAATTGTTCACGACCTCATCAAAACCCGGCCAGAGCCTTCAAACGCTTAATTGATTTTTGTTTCAAATTCATGAATTTGCCTGAAATGCGGGGTTCAGAACCACCCCGCATTTCAAGGTTTTGAAAGTCAACCGGACTGCTGATAATTGACAAAATTTCAATCTTTGTCATTCAGGAATTTCTATGCTTCAAACCATACAGTCAAAAATAGTATTGGGCTTCGCCTTGTTGATCGCTTGCGTCGCCAGTGGAGGGGGCTTGGGCTTGTGGAACATGCAACGCATTCAAGTCAGTGGGCTGAACAACACCGACAGTTTCAAAACACTGCAACATGTCAGCACCATTCGTGAGAGTCTGGTATTCATTGAATCGGGCCAACGGGGATACTTGCTGACTGGCGATGACTCCTATTTGTCGACATACCAATTTGGCAAGAAACGCTATCAGGAAGAACTTGCTTATTTGTCAAAACGCAAAGCTGAACTGCCAGAATCATTCGTCTGGGTTGAGGAACTGCAATCCCTCTATTCGCCATGGCTGACATTTTCGATCGATGAAACCATCAAACTGCGTCAAAGCCTGGACAAGGGTGAACTCGATCAGGCTGATTTTCTGGACATCTTTGCAGCCATGTCAGGCAAGCCCATCATGGACAAAATGCAGGCCTTGCTGGATCAAGTTGAATCTGCCGAAAAAACCATGCTTGAGAATCGAACTGCTCAGTCTGTTCAAACCTACACCAGTTCCCTTTGGGCGGTAGGCTCAGTGGTTGTCTTGTCCTTGCTCGCGGGTGTCATGATCATGCTTCGCCTTGGGAAATTGCTTAGAACCAAACTCGCCAAAGCAAACCAGCATATTCGGGAGTTGGCAAACGGCCAGCTTGGGCGCACCGTTCAAACTCAAGGCAAAGATGAAATCGACACGCTGTTGCAAGAGATATCCAAAGCTCAGAATAATCTTCGGGTATTGATCAACGGCATTCGCCAATCAGCACAGGAACTGGACGACAACTCAAATCAGGTGTCTCGCCTGTCGCAGGCCATGGCCAAGTCCAGTGACGAACAAGCCGAGGCCACTTCGACCATGGCTGCGGCAGTTGAAGAACTCACCGTCAGCATTTCGCACATCTCGGAGAATACTTCTCAGGCCAGCGATACGGCACACACTGCCAGAAATGCTGCTGAAAATGGCATTGCCACTTTGAAAATGGTCGTGGGTGGAATTGAACGAATCGCCCACTCGGTTGATGAAAGCGCATTGACAGTACAAACACTCGAGGCACGTTCAAATGATATTTCAGAAATCATTTCAACCATCACTGAAATAGCTGAACACACGAACCTGCTGGCCTTGAATGCGGCCATTGAAGCTGCCAGAGCCGGGGACCAGGGCCGTGGATTCGCAGTGGTTGCGGACGAGGTTCGAAAACTTGCAGAACAAACCAAGACTGCAACGCATCGGATCTCGGACATGATCTATGACATTCAACGCATGACTCAAGGTGCGGTCGGCAGTATGGGTAATTCTGTGAAACTGGTTCAGGCTGGCTTGAGCCAGGCCAATCAAGTGAACATGACTATCCTGGACATCAAAAACCATTCTGAACGGGTTTCAGACGCAATTTCAACCATTGCCGTGTCCATGAGGGAACAGTCGCAGGTGAGTGTACAGATTAGCCAAAGTGTAGAGAAAGTGGCGAGAATGACCGAAGAAAACACCCAAGCGGCACAAAACAACACCCAGGTAGCACAGCAACTTCAATCCGTATCGAATGTGCTTGTACATGCAATCAGTACATTCAAATAAAAAGCCCGGCAAGTTTCTTACCGGGCTTCAGCACTCGCTGTTGGGCCTTTTGTAAAGGCCCAGCAAGGGGAAAAATACTCTTGAATTGATTTTTTGAGCTTGTCTCCTCTCCCCCTCAGTCGGTCAATCTATCCACCCCTCTTGGGGTGGGAGACTGCCAAGATTGCCGACAAATTCAGTTCAACCAGCAAATCAGTGGAACTGTTCTTCTTCTGTAGAGCCCTTCAAGGCTGTTACTGAAGAAGCGCCACCCTGGATCACAGTGGTTACATCATCGAAGTAACCTGCGCCAACTTCTTGCTGGTGAGATACGAAAGTATAACCCTGTTCGCGTGCTGCAAACTCAGGTTCTTGAACCATATTGACATAATGCTTCATGCCTTCGCCTTGAGCATAGGCGTTTGCGAACTTGAATGTGTTGTACCAGTTGACGTGGATACCGGCCAATGTGATGAACTGGTACTTGTAACCCAAGGCAGACAGGTCTTCCTGGAACGAAGCGATCTGGCTGTCGTTCAGGTTCTTCTTCCAGTTGAAAGAGGGTGAGCAGTTGTAGCTCAACAGCTTGCCTGGGTTCTTTTCCAGAACGGCTTGCGCGAACTCACGGGCAAAACCGATGTCGGGCGTGCCTGTTTCACACCACACCAAGTCGGCGTAAGGAGCGTAGGCGATACCACGGGAAATAGCCTGTTCCAGACCATTCTTTACGCGGTAGAAACCTTCAGGAGTGCGCTCGCCAGTCAGGAAAGGCTGGTCGTTTGCATCGAAGTCAGAAGTCAGCAGGTTGGCAGCTTCAGCGTCTGTACGGGCCAGAACGATTGAAGGAACACCCATTACGTCGGCTGCCAAACGAGCAGAAATCAACTTCTGGATCGCTTCAGCGGTTGGAACCAACACCTTGCCACCCATGTGACCACACTTCTTCACAGCGGCCAATTGGTCTTCGAAGTGAACACCAGCTGCACCCGCAGCAATCATGTTCTTCATCAGTTCGTAAGCATTCAGTACACCGCCGAAACCAGCTTCACCGTCAGCAACGATGGGCAGGAAGTAGTCGATTGCGTCTTCAGCTTTCATTTTGCCGTCGCAAATGTTTTTCCACTGAATTTCGTCAGCGCGCTGGAATGTGTTGTTGATACGACGAACCATTTTTGGCACAGAGTCGTATGCATACAAAGACTGGTCTGGGTACATGGTCTCGGAGCTGTTGCCGTCAGCAGCAACTTGCCAGCCTGACAGGTAAACGGCTTCCAGACCAGCTTTGGCTTGCTGCATGGCCTGGCCAGCAGTGATCGCGCCAAAAGCGTTTACATAGCCCTTTTTGGCTGTGCCGTTTACTTTTTCCCACAGCTTTTCAGCACCGCGCTTGGCCAGTGTGTATTCTGGCTGCAGTGAACCACGCAGACGTACCACGTCTTCGGCCTTGTAGCCGCGCTTTACCAGCTTCCAGCGTGGGTTGGTTTCCCAGTCTTTGTTGAGTTCTTGAACCTGTTGGTCAAAAGATTTCATAGTGATGTCCTCAGAAGGCAATAGAGAAAAAAGAAAACGGTTCGCTTGATGGCCTACTTGCGGTGCCCTGCGGGTGCAGCTTCGCGGGTATCACTTGGGCAAGTGGTGTCGATCAGGTGATGAGCCGTATCTTACAGATCATTTCGCAGAGCAACAAGAGTTATATCTTATACAAGACTTTTTTTCGTATTGTTTAAAATCAATTACTTACGTTAAATTAATCACGATGTGAAATACTTTTTCTCTAAATGAAAAAGAGTATCCACTCTAAATCATGCGGCGCAACCTACTAAAAATGGTTCGTGTGAACATTTTGGCCTTGCCGAACCACTCAAAAAAAACAACCAACGGACATCCACATGACTCGCTCGCTTCCATCCCACATGGTTGGTCAGAACCAATATGGCTTGATCTCATCTGCCGCGAACCACAACCATTCAGTTCGGATTGGCACTACAGGGTGCGCGCTTTGCGTGGGCCTGGCCTTGTGGCGCGAGTCCGATGGCAAGGCCTTGGTGGCTCACATACAACCGGATCAATTGCACAAGATTAAAGAATCAGTTGATCGAATTTATCAACTGATCCCGAATCCCAGCAAATTCTTGTGCGTGACGGCCGGCGTGGACAAAAGCACCAATGAAATCGTTGATTCACTGGTAAAAACTTATGGCACGCTGCCCATCGTGAAAAAAGGCTACGATGAAATATCAATAGTTTCTGGCACTGGCGCCATTCGGATAAGTCGAACTTCGTTGATTCAAACCGATGAAACAAGGCCACCAAATTTTTTGACCGGAGACCTGTCCTGAAACAATCAGCTCAAGGCTGTTTCTGAAATCAAAACACCGTCCTCATCCGCATACACCCAATTGCCGGGGCGCACAGTGGTGAAACTCAAGGCCACTTCGATGTTCTCATGACCAATGCCTCGCTTCTGGCTTTTCATGGGGTGCGCAGCCAAGGCACGAATTCCCACATCACATTCATCCAGCTCCAGGGTGTCGCGCACGCAGCCATACACCACAATGCCCGCCCAATTGTTTTTCTCAGCCAGCATGCCCAAGTTGCCGCCCACCAGGGCGCAACGCATGCTTCCACCGCCATCGACCACCAATACTTTGCCCTGCCCGTCTTTTTCAAGGGCGCTGCGCACCAGTGAGTTGTCTTCAAATACTTTCAAAGTGTGGGCTTGCCCCATAAAACTGCTTTTCATGCCCCAACTTTGAAACATCGGCTCAACAACACGCAAAGTGCCTGCGGCAATTTTGTCTTCATTGGCATCGCATAGGTCCGTGGTAGGGGTCATAAAGCTCTCCGAAAATTTAGTGAATCAATTCAAAGCCAAAATTTAAGCATGAAATTCGGGCACCAAACATAAGCGCAAGGTTTCAGTGCTGATTTCTGAATTCCCTTGGGGACATACCCTGCCATTTTAGAAATGCGCTTGTAAAGCTGCGGCGATCGGAATAGCCAAGGTTCGCAGCGATGGTTTCAATGTCAAGCACCGAGCCTTTCAACATCTCGCAGGCCAGTTCGTGGCGAACATCCCCCAGAATTTCAGCATACGACTTACCTTCGCTTTTAAGCCTTCGCTGCAAGGTACGGGGGTGAATGTGCAGCACGTCGGCTATCGTCTGTATTGGTTCACTTAACATACTCAAGCGCGACTTCAAGAGACGCTTGATTTGTTTTTCAAGGGTTTGCTCCTCAACATCCGGCAACAGGCGGTTCAAAATTACAGCCTGCGCCTTGTGGTGTGCTGAAGGAATTCCTCCTGGCAAAGGCAAATCCAGTGCAGAAGAATCAACCACCAAACGGTTGTGGGCCTGCTGGAACAACACCGTGGTTTTGAGCACATCCAGATAAGCCGACTCGTGGGTCAACGGCGCGTGGCGAAATTCGATGCGCTTGATCAAGTGTGAACCGGGGCTGAGAAGATGAATAAACTTCAATACGGCTGACATGGAAGCTTCAACAAAACCGGGCAGGTCTTCGTTCACACCTTCCGGATCGGACACCTTGATTTCCAGTGCAGCCTCGTCCCCCAGGTCAAGCGTGATGAAGTGCAAATTGGGGTGCAACAGCTTGGGCGACCAGTCCAGCACACGCATGGCCTCTTGTGGGGTTGAAGCGCTTGTCACAAAAGTGGCCAACTCGGGCAAACCATCGAAGTTGAAAGAATCACCAAACACCAGCGGAAAGTGTTGGCTGGGCTTGCGTGCCTCAACCGCAGAGAACAAGGAACTGAAGCACGACAAAGACATGCGCCGGCGTGGGTCCCCGCTCATGTCAATTTCCAGTTTCAATTCTTGCATCACACTGTTCAAATCAATGTCGCAGCGCCGCGCGGCGTTGGCCAGGCTTGCAAGCATTTGAAAATTGATGGTTTCCACCAAACCCCCTGTAGCGTGATCAGATTAAATCTGTCGCGAATTCTTCCTTTTTTGTCATTTCAAATCATATCGTGTGTTGTGGTGATTCGGTAATCTTTATTCACACAATGCAGCAGGAGGCAGTCATGACAACAACATCGTTCAAAGAAGACATCGTGGTCCGGAAAGATCTGGATTTTGGAATCACCGACAAAGACATTCCACGCTATTGGATGGATGGAGACGCGTTCAAAACCCGCGTGATTGATGGTGTCCAAATGAGTTTTCCGGACGGCGAACGCTATTTCATCTCGAGCGTGCGGAATTTCAAAGACAAAATTACCGATCCTGAGTTGCTGAAGGCGGTAAAAGATTTTTCTTTTCAGGAAGGTCAACACGGCAAAGTACACACCGACTACAACAAGCGCCTGAAGGAACAAGGCGTACCGGTGGACAAAATGTTGCATGTAATCACAAAAATCATGAACCGCCGTTTGCAGGTGCTTTCGCCTGAATACAACCTGGCCATGACAGCCGCACTGGAGCATTTCACGGCCATGATGGCCGAGATGTTTTTTGCGCGCAAAGAGGTGATGGCGGGCGCGGATCATCGGGTTCGTGCCATGCTGGCCTGGCATGCGGTGGAAGAAATGGAACACAAGGCCGTGGCATTTGATGTCATGCAGAAAGTGGCCAAAGTAGGTTACTTCAAGCGAAGCCTTGCGATGGCTCACGCCATGTTCAACTTCACGCTCCACACCTTGGTGTTCACATGGATTATTTTGGGCACCGATGGTTTCAAGGGCTGGACCCGGTTCAAAATGTACTCGAAAGGCCTGGTGTGGCTATTGGGACCCAAGGGGCTGTACAGCAGCCTATTGCCCAAATTGTTGAACTACTTCAAACCAGGCTTTCATCCATGGCAAGACCCAACTGTTCATAACTATGGGGTGTGGCTTGAAACCTTCAACAAGACAGGTAACCCGGTCGAGGCTGGCGAGGCAATGTACGCTGCAGCGCATTGATACGTGGGCATCGCGAGGCCTGTGTATTGTTCACTGTGCAGCGCAAGAACCAATACTCGCGCTGGAGAAGCCTTGCCCCAGTCACTTACTCGCGACGTTCAAGACCCGCCCGCCGTTCCCCGTTTGGAATGGATTAGACGCGAAGCGGCTCCGCAAGACGCGTTAGCGTTTGCGGCATCCATTCCGAACGGGGTCAGAACGGCCACCGCCGCAATATTCACGTTGGGCGGGGCTGTCGAGAGAAGTGACTGGGGCAAGGCTTCTCAGGCGCGGAGTTTAGCGGCTTCGAAGAAAGAAGCCACGCGACTTCGATGAGCACAGCTATGCGATTTCAAATAGCTGCACTCAGTGAACCACCCGATCAAAGGTAAACGCACCTTCCTTGAAATCAACCGGCACTACGTCGTTCGGCCCAAAACGACCTTCCAGAATCATTTTTGACACTGGATTTTCAATGATTTGCTGGATGGCTCGCTTCAAAGGCCTTGCACCATACAAGGGGTCAAAACCTGCCTTGACCACTTCGGCCAATGCGGCATCACTGACTTCCAGGCGCATGTCGCGGCTGGCCAAGCGCTGCTGCAAACGCTGCAACTGGATGCGAGCAATATTTGCAATGTGTGCCTTGTCCAGGGCATGGAACACCACCAACTCATCCACGCGGTTGATGAATTCCGGACGGAAGTGCTGCTTCACTTCTTCCATCACTGCGGCCTTAATGACCTCGCCATCTTGCCCGGCCAAACGCTGAATTTCAAGCGACCCCAAGTTTGAGGTCATTACAATCACTGTGTTTTTGAAATCCACCGTGCGGCCTTGTCCGTCAGTCAGGCGGCCATCATCCAGCACTTGCAACAGCACGTTGAATACATCGGGGTGGGCCTTTTCAACCTCATCCAGCAAAATCACGCTGTAAGGTTTGCGGCGCACGGCTTCGGTCAGGTAACCGCCTTCGTCGTACCCCACATAGCCGGGGGGTGCACCCACCAATCGGCTTACAGTGTGCTTCTCCATGAATTCGCTCATGTCAATGCGCACAAGGTGATCTTCTGAATCAAACAGGAAGCCCGCCAAGGCTTTGCACAGTTCTGTTTTACCAACGCCTGTGGGGCCCAAGAACAGGAATGAGCCCAAGGGCTTGTTGGGGTCGGAAAGTCCGGCACGCGAGCGACGAATCGCGTCAGATACCAAGGTAACGGCTTCGTCTTGCCCCACCACGCGCATATGTAGAGCCGCTTCCATTTGCAGCAATTTGTCGCGCTCGCCTTGCAGCATTTTGCTCACCGGGATACCAGTGGCGCGGCTAACCACCTCTGCAATTTCCTCGGTGCCAACCTGGGTGCGCAACAGCCTGTTCGGCTTCTTTTCTCCACCCTCGTTGTCTTTCACGTCGTTCAGCTTTTTCTCCAGAGAAGGCAATTTACCGTACTGAAGTTCAGATACTTTTTGCCAATCGCCCTTGCGTTTCAACTGCTCGATTTCTGCGCGAATGTGATCAATCTCTTCCTTGATGGCAGCACTGCCCTGCACGGCTGCTTTTTCACTTTTCCAGATTTCGTCCAAATCGGCGTACTCGCGCTCAAGACGAACAATTTCTTCCTCGATCAAGGCCAAACGCTTCTTGGACGCCTCGTCTTGCTCGCGCTTCACGGCTTCGCGTTCAATTTTCAGCTGAATGATCCGGCGATCCAGCTTGTCCATTTCCTCGGGCTTGGAGTCAATTTCCATCTTGATTCGGGCAGCCGCCTCGTCAATCAAGTCAATGGCCTTGTCGGGCAGGAAGCGATCAGTGATGTAGCGGTGGCTAAGCTCCGCAGCCGCAACAATGGCGGGGTCGGTAATGTCCACGCCGTGGTGCAACTCATAACGTTCCTGCAAACCACGCAGAATGGCAATGGTGCTTTCAACACTGGGCTCGCCCACCAACACCTTTTGAAAACGTCGCTCAAGTGCTGCATCTTTTTCAATGTACTTGCGGTATTCATCCAGCGTGGTGGCACCAATACAATGCAATTCGCCACGGGCCAGTGCAGGCTTGAGCATATTGCCCGCGTCGATTGCGCCCTCGGCTTTGCCTGCACCCACCATGGTGTGAATTTCATCAATGAACACAATGGTTTGCCCTTCATCGGCGGCCACGTCTTTCAATACCGCTTTCAGGCGTTCTTCAAATTCGCCACGGTACTTGGCACCAGCCAGCAACAGCGCCATGTCCAACACCAACACTCGCTTGTTTTTCAGCGTATCGGGCACCTCGCCATTCACAATGCGCTGGGCCAAGCCTTCCACAATGGCGGTTTTACCCACCCCTGGTTCGCCTATTAGTACCGGGTTGTTTTTGGTTCTACGTTGCAAAATTTGAATGGCGCGACGAATTTCATCATCGCGACCAATCACGGGATCCAGCTTGCCCATGCGAGCCCGCTCAGTTAAATCAATGGTGTATTTTTTCAAAGCTTCGCGCTGACTTTCACCATCGGCGCTGTCCACGGCAGCGCCGCCACGCACCTGTTCGATGGCGGTGTTTAGCGACTGGACATTCAAGCCCGCCTCTTTCATGACCTTGGCAAGTCCGGTACTGTCTTGCAGGCAAGCCAATAAAAACAGTTCACTGGCAATAAACTGGTCGCCTCGCTTTTGCGCCTCTTTGTCGGTGAGGTTCAGGGCAGCCTGCAATTTGCTGCCAATCTGAATTTGACCGGCATTGTTGGCCACTTGTGGCAAGTTGTTCACCTCGGCCTCAACGCCTTTGACCAACACCTGCGGGTTACCGCCCGCTTTGCTGATCACCCCGCGAACAGACCCCTCGCCCTGCTTGAGCATGGCCAACAACACGTGTGCAGGTTCAACTGTGGGGTTGTCTTTTCCCACAGCCAGGCTTTGGGCGTCGGCCAAAGCTTCCTGAAACTTGGTGGTGAGTCGATCTAAACGCATGTGTGCAAACCCTTCTTAACAATTTTGAGTCACAATACCCATGAACCGTATGTGTGGGCGAGCGTGGTGATTTCAAGATAACGCCAACACAAATGACATGCACTATTTTTCAAGTACGTTGCCATGCAAATCAAACAACTCCAAGTTGCTTACGCGCCCGAGCATGATCGCATCCTGATGCGAATCAATTCGGCTGAAAACCAGGAGGTACGGGTATGGCTAACGCGCCGCATGGTGCGCATGTTGATACCCAGCCTGGACGAGATGATGCAAAAACTACTGGCCAGCGACAGACCGCTGAACGAGGCGGGCCGCAAGGCACTGCTGGAAATGAGCCGGGAAGTATCGCTGTACTCAGCCGATTTCAAAAGCCCGTTTCAAGACAAAAATACCACCACACCGCTGGGTGCGGACCCGCTGCTGATTACGCAAATTGAACTGCGCCCCAGTGGCGAGGCGCACAACACCGACCTGGTGTTGAAACTGGTGGCGGGCAGCGGCAAGGGATTTGAGATGCGAATGGCCGAACAGTTGCAGCACGGCTTTGCTGACTTGTTGATCAAAACCTGCGGGCAGGCTGATTGGGGTTTGCATTTCAAGAGTGTGCCCAGCATTATCGAGCGGCCCGAAACACGCCACTTGAACTGAACCGGGCTTCATAGTGCTTAATTGGCCAAAAACATTTCCTGAAGGTCATTCAGAAAACGAAAGCCCAATTCAGTGGGCTTGAACAGGCCAGGTTGGGTTTCAATCAAACCTTTGCTCAATGCCTGTTTCAAAGGCTTTTGCAAATCGCTCAATGGCCTGCCACAACGCTCCACGAACCAGCTTTCGGGTACACCATCGATTAAGCGCAAGGCGTTGAGCATGAACTCGAATGGCAACTCTTTCACGGCCAGGGTGCGCACCTCCAGCGGTTGCGCAGCGCCCTCCATTTCTTCCATATAAGCCATGGGGTTGCGGTGGCGGGTTTCCCGTTCAATGCGGTTGGGGTAGCTTATTTTTGCGTGCGCCCCGGCACCCAGCCCCAAGTAGTCGCCAAACCCCCAATAATTCAGGTTGTGCTGGCAGCGGTGTCCGGGTTTGGCAAAGGCTGAAATTTCGTATTGCTCAAAGCCAGCTTGCCTGGCTGCCTTGTGAACAGCCTCTTCAATGTCGATCAAGGTGTCTTCATCGGGCAGAGGTGGCGGTTTTGCGGCAAAAAGCGTGTTGGGCTCCATGGTGAGCTGGTACAGGCTTAGGTGCGTGCTGTTCAGCGCCACAGCCTGCGCCACATCGGCCAAGGCCTGCTCCACGTTTTGATTGGGCAAGGCATACATCAGATCAATGTTCACTTCATCAAACAAGGCCACAGCACTGCGCACAGCAGCAAGGGCCTGCCCGCTGTTGTGCACCCGGCCCAGGGCCTTCAAGTGAGAATCCGAGAAACTTTGCACACCGATCGACAAACGATTAACCCCTGCTTTGCGAAACCCTTCAAACCTGGCTTGTTCGAAGGTTCCAGGGTTGGCTTCCATGGTGATTTCACCACTTTGCGGCATGCCCAAACGTGCACGCACCGCGCCCAACAATTCATCAATCAACTCGGGCGCAAACAGGGAAGGCGTGCCACCGCCAATAAAAATTGAGTACAACTTTCGGCCCCAGATTTTGGGCAACTGTTGGTCAAGATCGGCAATCAGGGCATTGAGGTAACGGCGTTGCAAGTCCAAGGGCAGCGACTCTGCAAAACCCTGCTCGCCAGCGATCGATGGATTCATGTCGACGCGCTGTATCTCGGACAACAGCGGTACGCCCACTTCACGCAGCTTGCTTTCCGGCGCCAAGTGGCTGTTGAAATCACAGTAAGGGCATTTGCGCACACACCAAGGCAGGTGAATATAAAGAGCCAAAGGCGGCATGGCGGCAAATCGAAGTTCACTGGGCATGAAGACACGGCCCACTAGGTTGCCAGCCGTGGTTGAAGCCATGAATGCCGGCTTGCCTGATTTTTCCTCGCCCTGCCCCACTTACACAATCGCCTTTTTCAAACCCAGCCGCTGCTGCAATTCCTGCAACAAGGCTTGAGTGGCCTGGGCACGATGGCTGAAACGGTTTTTCAGTTCCTTGGGCATTTGCGCTGCCGTGCACTGGTGTTCTGGCAACCAGAAGTGAGGGTCGTAACCAAAACCATGTTCACCTTGCGGTGTATCAATGACCTCACCCCACCACATTTTTTGAGCAATTGTGGGTGTGGGGTCGTCGGCATGGGTCACCCACACCATGGCGCACACAAAATACGCGCGGCGGTCTGCGATGCCCTTCAGTTTTTCAACCAAGCAGGCATTGTTGTTGGCATCGCTTTTTTCTTGACCAAACAAAGTGGCATAGCGGGCCGACAACACGCCCGGTGCCCCCCCAATGGCCGGCACACACAAGCCCGAGTCATCGGCCAGCGCGGGGCGGCCTGCAAGGCGGCTTGCATGGCGCGCCTTGGTGAGGGCATTCTCCACAAAGGTATGAAAGGGCTCCTCGGCATCGGGCACACCCAGTTCACCTTGGGCCACCCAATTCACACCCCATGGGGCAAACAGGTCTTGAAATTCTCGCAGTTTGCCCTTGTTGCCACTGGCCAATACCCATTCGCTGTTCGGTACCATCGCTTTGTAATCCAAATTAATTTTTACGCTTGCAAAGCCGCTTTTTGCAGGCGAACCAGCTCAGCAATTCCAGCTGCAGCCGAATCCAGCATGCCATTCAATTCGTCCCGGCTAAAAGCATCGCCCTCGGCGGTGCCCTGCACTTCTACAAAGCCACCTTTCTCGGTCATCACCACATTCAAGTCGGTTTCGCAGGTGGAGTCTTCGTCGTAATTCAAGTCAAGCACCACCTGCCCATTGACCACTCCCACCGACACAGCCGCTACGAACTGCTTGATCGGGTTTTCAGCCAAAGCGCCGCTGGCCACCAGTTTGCCAATTGCATCTGCCACAGCGACCATGGCGCCCGTGATCGATGCCGTGCGTGTACCGCCATCGGCCTGGATCACATCGCAATCAATTTTCAGGGTGCGTTCACCCAGCTTGTTTAAATCGACTGCTGCGCGCAAGGCACGGCCAATCAAACGCTGAATTTCCTGCGTACGGCCACTTTGCTTGCCCTTGGCCGCCTCACGATCCATTCGGGAATGGGTAGAACGGGGCAGCATACCGTATTCGGCAGTCAACCAACCCTGATTCTGACCCTTTAAAAAGCCCGGCACCTTGTCTTCAACGCTGCAGGTGCACAACACATGGGTGTCGCCGAAACGCACCATGACTGAACCCTCGGCATGCTTGGTGTAATTGCGCTCCAGGCTGATATTGCGCAAGGTGTGGGGGCTTCGTCCATCAGGGCGGGCTGTGGTGGCATTCATTCAAATTCTCCAGTGCGTGTTCTTTCGTAGTGCACGCATTATGGCGCATCTTCCAGGTCGAGAAACAATTGGGCTTGCCCTTTGGTTCGCCTGCTTTCCTCGGCAGCCTTTTCAAGCGCATCCTCCGCAGGGGTAATCAGATGGCTGGCTTTGATTCCCAACAGTCGAATGGTTGATCTGGCTCCTTTGTCTTCAAACGGAATTTTCTTCAGGCAAGCTCGAGCGGCTTGCAAAACTTCATCCGCTGTGCGGACGGTCAAACCCGTGGTTGTATCGCGGGTCAGCGATTTGAAATCCGCGAAACGCACTTTCACGCCGATGGTTTTTGCCAACCGCTGTTTTCGGGCCAGGTCTTGAGACAGCTTGTCCGCAAGGTGCTCAAGTACCTGCGTCAAATTGTCGCGTTGCCTGCGCACATGCATGTCGTTCTCGAACGTGGTTTCACGGCTGATGCTTTTCGGTTCCGAAAACAAAGTGACTTCCCGCCGGTCAATACCATGGGCACTTTCATGCATCCAAAGCCCATAACTTTCGCCGAAACGTTCTCTAAGCAAATCGACAGGTTGAGCAGCCAGCTCGGCAATGCTGTTGACACCCATGGCTTTCAGCTTTTCCTGAGCCTTGGGCCCCACACCGTTGATTTTGCCCACCGGAAGCGGCCAGATTATTTCCTGAAACTGGTCGGGACGCACCACACTTAGGCCGTTTGGTTTTTGCAAGTCGGAGCAAATCTTGGAGGTCAACTTGTTCTCCGACAAACCCACTGAACAGGTCATGCCGCCAGTGGCCCGGGTTACCGCAGCCTTCAAGTGGCGCGCCAGTTCAATGGCCGCCTCAAAATCCCCCTCGGTTTCCCCGGTCAAATCAATGTAGATTTCATCGATACCGCGATCTTCCACGTTGGGTGCCAATTCCCGCACCGCGGTCTTGAACTGCCTTGACAGGGTTTTGTACCAGTCGAAATCGGCAGGAAGTAATACCGCATGGGGTGCCAACTTGGCGGCTTTCATGGTCGGCATGGCCGAATGCAAACCCAGCGCACGGGCCTCGTAATTGGCGGTGGTCAACACCCCGCGTCCTTCATACTGAGCCAGTGTTGGAAACCGTTGCCCTGGCAGCGGCTGCATGCCTCGGCGCCCCCCAACAGCCACGGGCAAACCCCGCAAAGCCGGGTTGCGCACCAATTCGGCATTGGCGTAGAAGGCGTCCATGTCCAAATGGGCAATGATTCGACCCGACAAAAACACCCCCGAAGAAAACAAGCACCAGCCCAGAGTTTACAATCCATGCACCACCGACACACACGCACAGGCCGCAAATGAGCAAGGACAGCAAAAACACCGCAGCAGTACACAGCATGACAGGCTTTGCCAATGCACAAAGCACCACCCGTGCTGGCACCCTGAGCATGGAGTTGCGCAGCGTGAATTCCCGTTTTCTGGACCTGAACTTTCGCATGGCCGATGACCTGCGCATGGTGGAACCACTGATTCGCGAAAAACTGATGAACGCGCTGAGCCGTGGGAAGGTGGAATGCCGGATTTCCTGGGGACGTGCAGAAGGTGAAAAACGGATTCCGAAGGTTGATCTGGAACAAGTCAAACAATTGGCTGCACTTGAGGCCAGCATTCAAAGCGCCTTGCCCAAGGCCAACGGCTTTCGCATTACCGAGGTGCTGAATTGGCCTGGTGTGGTCGAAGACAACAGCCTGAGCGGCGAAGAACTGCAAGAGACCATTTCAGCCTTGTGCGACCAGGCCATTGATGCCTTGAAGCAAAGCCGCGAACGTGAGGGTGCAGGCCTGGCGGCAGTGCTGTTGGAGAAAGTGGATGGCATGGAAGCGATTGTCAACAGCCTGCTGCCGATGTTGCCCCAGTTTTTGGCCCACTATGAGGGCAAGATTCGGGAACGCATGACCGAGGCCTTCGACAAAATTATTTCGGACAAAGCCAGCCACCTGACCGTGGAAGACCTTGAAGAACGCATCAAACACGAGGTGGCCCTGCACAGCGTACGCATTGATGTAAAAGAAGAAGTCGAGAGGCTGCAAACGCACTTCACTGAGGTGCGCCGTATTCTGAAAAAAGGCGGGGTGATTGGCAAACGGCTGGATTTTGTAACTCAGGAATTGAACCGCGAGGCCAACACCTTGGGCAGCAAAGCACACGCAATTGCGCAAACGCAGGCCTCAATTGACTTGAAGGTGTTGGTTGAACAGTTCAGGGAGCAAATTCAGAATATTGAATGAACGACCGAGTTTGGGATTGAACTGAACCAATCTGAATACCTGGGCACCCAATCGAACATATCCTTGTTCGAGACCCTGCCCAATGACCACGCCTATCGCTTTTCTCAATCAACTACTTAAGTGCGTGTTACCCCATGCAGCCACAGACCCGCGCCTTGCCGGTCTGCTTTTGGTCGCCAAAGGGCAGCAGCGAGCGGCACAAGCCTTGTTGTGCCACCCCACACTGCGGCTGCAACGCTACGATCTCGCGCAATACCGGGTTGGTCAGGAAAAACTGGCTGATATGGACCTGATCAAAAGCGGTCGATTGGAAATTGGCAATTCCAGTCAGGGTGAAATTCCAAAAGTCAAAGTGGGTGAGCAATACAAATTTGAAAACACCTTGTCTGTTCAAGAGCGGATTGAGGCGCTTTCAGCTCCACAAACCCTACCCAATGCGCCTAAAGAGGGTCCACAAGCGCTACCGGTCAGTGCAGCAGAGCGGTGCGTGCTTCGGGACTACATTGCAACAGACGGATATTCACAAGCCATGAACGAATTTTTGCGTGGGGAGTTCAAGGGCGAGCCACAGCAGCACTCGGACATGCGAGAAAGAAGCTTGATACTGGTCAGCCTTTTGAATGCCTTGCCGGTTCAGTCCGCCCAGGCCCAACACAATCTGAACCCGAAATCACCCATGTTTCAGACCTTGGTGGACGCCGAAAAAACTGGAAAGCCATTTGTGCCCGACTACTTTTTAAGCATGAGCAAGCGCGAGGATGCGTCGACTCCACTGATTCCAAGTGTATTTGGTGCTGTCAGCTGCATAATTGAATCCGAGCTGGCCAAAGACATTTCCGTGTCAAATGCCTTGCGGCCCAATGAACGGGAGTTGATCGCCGCCCCTATTTCAAGCTACAAAGTCAGCAAAGGAAGTGGATTCGGCGATGAAAGTTCTACAAAACCGTGGTTTGTTCTGACCGAGCATACGAAGCCTGCTGAATAAGCAATCGACATGGCGAGTCTAGAGGAAATCCCATAGAATCACGGCTTGTTGATCTTTGTTCGAGCGCTTCATGACCGCCTTGGCCCAACCCCAGCACACGCCACAGTATTCCGGCAGCCTGTTTATCGTCAGTGCACCTTCTGGCGCGGGCAAGTCGTCTCTGGTGAAAGCGCTTCTGGCTGAAGTTCAGGGCATTGGGCTGTCCATTTCAAACACCACCCGCAATGCCCGCCCCGGCGAGGTAGACGGCAAGGACTATCATTTCATCTCCCAACCCGAGTTCGAAGCCATTCGCGATCAGGACGGCTTCCTTGAATGGGCCCATGTACACGGCAATTACTACGGCACATCCCGCGCCTGGGTTGAAGGGCAAATGGCCATTGACCGCGATGTACTTCTGGAAATCGACTGGCAAGGTGCCGAGCAAGTGGTGCGCAAGGTGGACAACGTGGTTTCCATCTTTATTCTTCCACCCAGCATGGAAGAACTCGAAAAAAGGCTGCGTGGGCGTGGCACAGACAGCGAAGACGTCATTTTGAAGCGAATGGGTGCCGCACAACTCGAGATCGAGCAAGCGAGACGCTTTGATTATGTTATCCTTAACGATGATTTCACACAGGCTCTTTTGGAGCTGAAATCAATCGTCTTCGCATCCCGTTGCCGTTTCAATCAGCAAATGGCGCGCCACGGGGCGCAACTCAAAAGTATTGGACTGTAAGGACACCAGATGGCCCGCATCACCGTTGAAGATTGCTTGAAAAAGATCCCTAACCGTTTCGACATGGCCCTGTGCGCCACTTACCGCGCCCGCATGCTGGCCCAAGGCCATACACCCAAAGTCAAATCTGACAAAGACAAGCCCACCGTGACCGCACTGCGTGAAATAGCAGCTGGGGAAATTGGTATTGAAATGCTGAAACGCGTGCCCATCTAATACTGGGCAACTGCGCATCTCAAAAAGCCCGAGACCGGCACACGGCTCGGGCTTTGTTCGTAAAATTGACTGAAAACTCAGCTGGCTGAAAACTCAGAATTCCCGGACCTCGATTACCTTGAACAAACCTTCCTCAGCATTGCTGGACATCAAATTTGCCAAAATCAAGGCAGTGACATTCGCTTTGCGCCCCGCTCCGCTGCAAGAAAGTATTGAGGCATTGAAGAAGCGCTTGGGCCCAACGCCCGGTGTGTATTCCGCCGAACCTGCGGTGCTCGACTTTTCTGGCTGGAACAATGCTGAACTGAATGAACATGGCGTTGAATTGAAAGCCTACGCGGAAATGCTGAAGGCTGCCGGCGTGCTGTTGGTTGAAGTACGTGGCCAAAGTGAGGCCCTTGAAGCCCAGGCAGAAGAACTGGGGGTTCGTTTCGAAACCGCAGATGCTGATCAGCCTGAACCCGACACGGAATTGAAATCAGCACCACAGCCTGAAACACCTGAAGCAGCAATCACCGAGACACAAACGGCGGCTGAGACCGATTCCACACCGGTCAGCCACCCGGCTGTACCCAGTTTTGACAACCCCCGCCGAACCATGGTGATCGACCAATCGGTACGCAGCGGCCAGAAAATTTATGCCCAGGGGGCAGACCTGATCGTGATGGGCCAGGTGTCAGCCGGTGCGGAAGTCATCGCTGATGGCAATGTACACGTTTACGGAGTGTTACGCGGCCGCGCACTGGCTGGTGCAGCGGGCGACACTCAAGCCCGAATCATCTCCACCTGTTTCGAAGCAGAACTGGTGGCTGTGGCTGGTTACTATTTAACATTCGAGGGCGGCTTTCCCGAAGAGAACCGTTCCAAACCTACATTAATTCATCTTGACCATGGCACTGAGCCGGCAGTATTGCGACTCAAGGCCATCAACATCCGCTAGGAGACCATTTGTGAGTCGAGTCATTGTTGTTACATCCGGTAAGGGTGGCGTTGGTAAAACTACCACCAGCGCAAGTTTTTCCGCAGGCCTGGCCTTGCGTGGTTTTAAAACAGTGGTGATCGACTTTGATGTGGGTTTGCGAAACCTGGACCTGATCATGGGTTGCGAGCGCCGGGTGGTTTATGACCTGGTCAACGTGATCAATGGCGAAGCCAGCCTGCAACAAACTTTGATCAAAGACAAACACTGCCCCATGCTGTCCATCCTTCCCGCCTCGCAAACACGCGACAAAGACGCCTTGACAGAAGAAGGCGTGGAGAAAGTGATCAAGGACCTGATCGAAATGGGTTTTGAATACATTGTGTGCGACAGCCCGGCTGGCATTGAGCGTGGCGCGGTAATGGCTTTGACCTTTGCCGATGAAGCAATTGTGGTGACCAACCCGGAAGTGTCCTCGGTTCGCGATTCCGACCGGATCATTGGCATTTTGCAAGCCAAGAGCAAACGCGCCAAGGAAGGCGGTGAGCCGGTAAAAGAACACCTGCTGATTACGCGTTACTCGGCCAAGCGCGCCGCTGACGGCGAAATGTTGAGCTACACCGATGTAGCCGACCTGCTTCGCGTGCCTTTGCTGGGCGTAATTCCTGAAAGTGAAACTGTATTGCAGGCCTCAAACCAGGGCATGCCAGTGATTCACGCAGAGGAAAATGACGCTGCACTGGCCTACCAAGACTGCATTTCACGCTTTTTGGGTGAAACCAAACCCTTGCGATTCGTAGACTATGAAAAGCCAAGCCTGCTGAAGCGCTTGTTTGGAGGTTAAGGCCATGTCACTACTGAGCATGCTGTTTGGCGAAAAGAAAAAATCGGCCAATGTTGCAAAAGAACGACTGTCTTTGATCATTGCGCGCGAGCGTGTTGACCAGGACGGTCCCGACTTTTTGCCCCAAATGCGGGACGAATTGATGCAAGTCATTGCCAAATACGTCAAGATTGATCAACAAGACGTGAAGTTTAACCTTCAAAAACAAGGCAATATGGAGATGTTGGAAGTCAATATCGTCTTGCCGGACCAGAAGTAAGACTGCACAATAGAAGATCGTAGTTTTAGTTGTAACAGTGGTACAAAATGCGGGGGGCAATGCAAGCCAGAGAACTTCAACCTGAGCCAAACCGACCCGATGTGGTCTCTATCGCACAGCTTATCGGACTAGCCTCGACTTATCTGCCCGAGGCTGAGATTCGGCGCGTTCGCGAGGCTTACAAGTTTTCTGACGTTGCGCACCTGGGGCAGTTTCGCGCCACGGGTGAACCCTACGTAACCCACCCCATCGCGGTAGCTGAACTCTGCGCCAGCTGGCGCCTGGACAGCCAGGCCATTCAAGCCGCCCTGCTTCACGATGTGATGGAGGACTCGGGCACCACCAAAGAAGACCTGATTGAGCGCTTTGGTGGCTCGGTGGCCGATTTGGTCGACGGGCTTTCGAAGCTCGACAAAATGGAGTTTTCTTCCCGGGAAGAAGCCCAGGCTGAAAACTTCCGAAAAATGCTGCTGGCCATGGCCCGAGACCTGCGGGTTATTTTGGTGAAATTGGCCGACCGTTTGCACAATATGCGAACGCTCGACATTATGAGCCCCGCCAAAAAACGCCGCATTGCACTTGAAACCCTCGAAATTTACGCCCCCATTGCCCACCGACTGGGCTTGAATGAAATTTTCCGCGAACTACAAGAACTGAGCTTCCAGCATGCTTACCCCATGCGTTATGAAGTGCTGAAAAAAGCGGTGTTGGCAGCACGAGGCAACCGCCGCGAAGTGGTGGGCAAAATTCTGGAAGCTGTTGAAAAGTGCCTGAGCGACGCGAATATTGAGTGTCAGGTGTATGGTCGCGAAAAAGCCTTGTACGGCATTTACCGCAAAATGATTGAAAAGCGCCTGAGCTTTTCTCAGGTGCTGGATGTGTATGGTTTCCGCGTAGTGGTGAAAGACATGCCTGGTTGTTACATGGCCATGGGTATGCTGCACCAGTTGTTCAAACCAGTTCCAGGCAAGTTCAAAGACTACATCGCCATTCCAAAACTGAACGGTTACCAAAGCCTGCACACCACCTTGCTGGGTCCGTACGGCACGCCAGTCGAGTTTCAAATTCGTACCGAAGAAATGCACCAGGTGGCCGAAAAAGGTGTGGCATCGCATTGGCTGTACAAAGGCGAAGGCGAAGCGCTGAACACCATTCAAACGCAAACCCACCGCCTGCTGCAAAGCCTGCTTGACATTCAAAACCAAACCGGCGATTCGGCCGAGTTTCTGGAACACATCAAGGTGGACCTGTTCCCGGATGCCGTGTACGTGTTCACCCCGAACGGCAAGATCATGAGCCTGCCCCGTGGCGCAACCGTAGTCGACTTTGCTTATGCAGTACACACCGATGTGGGCAATCACTGTGTGGCTGCACGTGTGAATCAGGTGATTGAACCCCTGCGCACCATTTTAAAAAGTGGCGATGTGGTTGAAATTATTACTGCACCCCACAGCCGCCCCAATCCGGTTTGGCTTGGTTTTGTGCGCTCAGGAAAGGCACGCTCCGAGATTCGGCACTATTTGAAGTCCATGAATCTTGAGGAAACCGTGCGCTTGGGCAGCAGATTGCTGGAACAGGCGCTTGAAGCCGACCAGATCAAGCTTGAGCATCTCACCAACGAGGTGTGGGACCGTTTACAAAAAGACTCGCAAGTGAGCACCCGAGACGAATTGCTGGCCGACATTGGCGCAGGCCGCCGTGTGGCGCCAGTTGTGGCGCGCCGTGTACTGATCGCCATGGGCCGTGCTGATGCGAGGGTGGATGCACCTTCAGGCAACGTGGGTGAAGCCCGTGCGCCTATCATGATTCACGGTGGTGAAGGCATGTCGGTTCAACGCGCGCCCTGCTGCTTGCCAATTCCTGGCGACAATATTATTGGCTACGTGCGCAAGGGCTCAGGCCTGATCATTCACACCGACGAATGCGAAACAGCCCGCAAGCAGATTCGCAAGGAACCTGAGCGCTGGACCGATGTTCAATGGTCGCCTGAAATTACCCGCCCCTTCGATGTGAATGTAGATTTGCAGGCGGTGAACGAGAAAGGCGCACTGGCCACGATTGCGGCCACTTTGTCCGATGCCGGAGCCAACATTACCAACCTTACGATGAGTGATGAAACGGCTTACCGCAAACTGTTGCATTTCACCATTCAGGTGACTGACCGTGTGCACTTGGCGCGCATTTTGATGGCGCTGCGCAGGCTTGAATACGTGGAGCGTGTGACCCGTGTGAAGGGCCGGGCTTTTGCGAAAGTGCGTTTGCCCGTGGCAGACACGGCGACACACTGATCGGCTGGTTTATTCGGCCCACTCTGAGTGGGTTCCGCTCTCTCGCCTACCGGTTAACTGCCCAATCGGCTTGGGTTCCGATCTCTCGCCGCTTTCTTGGTAGCCCAATCAGCTTGGATTTCGCTCTCTCGCCAGAAAACCTGTATTTCCCTTTTTGATATTCACCCTGACTCACCTCGCTCGGCAAAAGGGCGGGCCGAGTCTCGGTGCCGGCCTAAGGCCGACCGTGACGGGTGAATTCAAACGGGCAGGTTTTCTTGAAGGCGAGGCGATCGAAACACCGCCGCCGATTGAGCTTTGAAACCAGCTGTGAGTTGCGTGGTGGTGGCGAAGCGCCGCACGGGAGTGGCTGGGAGCTGAACTTGCAATGGGTCGCACGATGACCAGTCAGAAAACTTGCCGGTTTGGCGCGCCGAGGCAAACGATCGCGCTATGGCGCGAAAGCCAAGACCCGACCGTTACTTTTGGAGGGCTTGGCTTAGTGCAGGCTCAAGCCAACAAGCCGAAATGCCAAGTTTTCGGGCAGCGGTGACCCTTCAAGTTCAGCTCCCAATAAACCAGTCCAGTGCGGAACAAGTAACCCATGCCGAGTTGGCCAGAAACCGCAACGGTGACCATTCAGATTCAGCTCGTAAATAACGCGCTTAGAGTCAATCGATCACATACCGCACTTCTACAATCTCAAGCTCATCGCGCCCTGCCGGTGTCATCAATTGCACAACATCGCCCTCTTTTGCTTTCAACAAAGCGCGGGCGACAGGAGAAATCCAGCTTATGTGCCCTTTGGCGGTATCCACTTCGTCAACCCCCACTATTTTCACGGTCAGTTCCTCACCTTTTGAATTGATATAGGTGACTGTAGCGCCGAAGAAAATGCTTTCAAGCTCTTGCTGCGTGGCGGGATCTACCACCTCGGCAATTTCAGTGCGCTTGGTGAGAAAACGAATGCGCCGATCAATTTCACGCAGGCGTTTTTTGCCATAAAGGTAATCTCCATTTTCAGAGCGATCCCCATTGGACGCAGCCCAAGACACCACAGACACCACCTCCGGCCTCTCGGTTTTCACAAGGTGGGTGAGTTCGTCGCGCAAGCGGCGGTAGCCTTTGGGTGTGATGTAATTTTTCAAGCCTTGAGGTAAGGCTGGGGCCGCGTCGGGGCCATCGTCCTCGAATTCTGAATCGTTTTCTTTCGTGAAAGCCTTGCTCATGTCTTTTCTCGTGAATTGCCCGACTAGACAGCCTCTGCAGAAGTGTGCAGGATACAGGAAAGCGGTCGTTTCTTTGCCAATAACACCATCATAAAACCTTCAATGACGATAGAACAGGAAGCGCCCAGAATCATTGTTGTCGACGACAGCGACGACGATTTTCTATTGATCAAGCGGCAGCTGACCAAAACCTGGCACACAGCAATTGTCCGGCACGCCCACAGCGAGGAAACGCTCCGAACAACGCTGGACGACATCGAACCTGATTTGGTGATTTGCGACTATTCCATGCCGCAACTGACGCACGAGAGGGCCATTGAAATGGTTCAGACCCTGCGACCTGAAACACCCATGATTCTGCTCTCAGGACTGGCCAACGACGCTTTGGGCGTGCAGGCCATGCACGAAGGTGTGCGCGATTATGTGGAGAAGTCCAAACCCGAGCGCCTGATTCCTGCGGTACGCCGGGAAATACACACACACCGGCTTCGCCGTGAAAAACTGCTGCTTGAGCAAGCCCACAGGCGGGCGGTGTATTTTGATTCAGCCACCGGTTTTTTAAACCGCCAGGGTTTGGTGAAAACCTTGTCGGGCCTGAGCACAAATTCTGGCGAGGACAACGACCTGTGCCTGCTCAGCGTGAACGTGTCGAGGAACCAGGCACGCCGCCCGGAAGTGGACCCGCGCATTCGGCGCAACATGCTGGAAAAAATTGTGGAGAGAATTCGGGACACATTCAAACAGGACATTATTTGTCGCTGGTCTGACAATGTGCTGGTGGTGCTGACCAACAAGCTGGACTGGAGTGCAGACCAAACCTTGATTGCTGACACTCTGTGCGAGTTTGAAGCCAACCTGAACCGTGTATTTACAGTGGACAACATTGCGGTACGCCCCAATATGCGCCTGGGGTTGGCGCGCCCAGGTGTGCATGGCCAACATGCAGCAGAGTTGGTCACGCATGCACAGTCAGTGGCGCATGTGATCGAGTCGCGCGGCTTGGAATTGTTGAATGTTCTGGATGCGGAAATTCATGATCTCGCCAAACGCCGAAAAACCATTGAACTGGGCTTGGCCAAAGGCATTGAAAGCAACGAGCTGGTGCTTGACTTTCAGCCCATTGAAGACCTTAAAACGGGCCGCATTTGCGGTCTTGAGGCCCTGGTAAGGTGGACCCACCCCGAATTGGGCCGGATCATGCCCAGCGAGTTTATTGGCGTTGCCGAAGATTCGGGCTTGATTGATGCACTGGGTGACTGGGTGATTGAATCGAGCAGCAAAAAAGTGCTGGAGCTGCACCAGCAAGGGCACATGCTGTGGTGCGCGGTCAATTGCTCGGCTGGTCAGTTGTTGAATCCGGAGTTTCCGGCCAAGGCCCAGCAAACCATTCGAAATGCGGGGCTTGACCCGAAATGGATTGAGTTTGAAGTCACTGAATCTGCAGCGATTGATGACATGGCCCGCACGGTGGACGCACTGAACAAACTGAAAGCACAAGGCTCGCAAATTGCGATGGATGATTTTGGTACTGGCTATGCCTCGCTGAACTACCTGCGCCAACTACCCGTGGATGTATTGAAAATCGACAAAAGCTTCGTGATGGATTTGCTGGAGGACAAAAACAGTCACATGATTGTGAAAGCTGTAATTGACCTTGCACATGCATTGGGCCTGATTGTGCATGCCGAAGGCATTGAGACCGCAGCGCAGCGAGAAAGCTTGATCCAGATGGGATGCGACAGGCTGCAAGGCTATTGGTTTTCCCGCCCCATGGATATGGACAGCCTGAAAAACTGGCTGAATAAAACCACGCTTGACTAAGTTAAATTCGAACGGCTGAGCGCCCGCCGATTTTTGAGAGGTAATCGAGCAAACGCTTGGCAATCAGGTTCAGCGGCACCACTTCATCGGCAGCGCCCAGGGCGATTGCTTCGCGCGGCATGCCGAACACCACCGAGCTGGCCTCGTCCTGGCAAATATTGTAAGAACCTGCTTTTTTCATGTCAGCCATGGCTTGTGCACCGTCTTTGCCCATCCCGGTAAGCATGATGCCCACGATATTGCGTGGCGAGACTTCCTGACCTGATTTGAACAACACTTCCACCGACGGGCGGTGACGGTTGACTGGCTCAGAATCAGAGAGCTGGCAAATGTAGTTGGCACCACTGCGCCCCAACAACAGGTGTTTGTCACCGGGCGCAATGTAGGCATGGCCTGGCAATACGCGCTCACCGTGCACAGCTTCTTTCACGGTGATATTGCACACCTGGTTTAAGCGGTCTGCAAAGCTTTTGGTAAAACCAGCAGGCATGTGTTGAGTAATCAGGATTGCGGGGCTGTCTTTGGGCAGCTGCTCCAGAATGACTCGAATCGCTTCGGTGCCACCTGTAGATGAGCCAATCAACACAAGCTTCTCGGTGGCTGCAAAGCGATTGCCCAGTGCATTGTTGGTGGGCGCGGGCTTGGCCACTTCTGCCGGTACCACCATGCCGGTGACCGGGTCAGTTTGCGCTGCGGGCGCTTGCGCAGCAGGTTTCGGTGGCAGCCGGTTTAGACGAAAACGGGCGGCGTAGGCAGCACGAATTTTGTCGGTAATTTCATTGGCATAGTCGATCATGCCTTGGCTGATGTCCAGTTTCGGTTTGGTCACGAAATCAACTGCTCCAAGTTCAAGGGCGCGAAAGGTTACGTCGGTTCCACGTTCAGTCAATGTAGACACCATCAACACCGGCGTGGGCCGCAAACGCATGATCTTTTCCAGAAACTCAATGCCATCCATTTTGGGCATTTCAATGTCCAGTGTAATCACATCGGGATTGAATTTCTTGATTTGATCTCTGGCAATGAATGGATCGGGTGCCGTGGCCACGGTTTCCATGTCGCGCTGCGAATTGATGATCTTGCTCATCAAGTTTCGGATCAAGGCCGAATCGTCTACCACCAACACTTTGATTTTGTTCATCTCATGGGCCCTTAGAAAAACACAATGTCGCCATTGACGGGGTCTTTGTTGATCTTTTCGCTGTAGCGTTTTTCCTGCTGCAAGGCGGCTGAATTGGCACTGGCCACTCGCTCAACACGCACGGCACTGGTTTGGGTATTGAAACGAATGCGACGGCTGTGTGGCCCACCCAAATCGGATGCCACCACTTTGATTTTGTCTTTCTGTAGAAAGTCGATCACAAATTCTGCATTTCTGCGACCCACGTGCTGAGTATTCAAGGCACCAGTAATATTGGCACCGCCAAATACTTTGGCGCTGAGGTGTTCTCGCTTCGCGCCCATGGTCAACAAGTCGTTGACCAGGCATTCCATGGCGTACAAGCCATAGCGCAAAGACTTGGTTTTGTCGCCAAGGCTGCGGGCCTCAGAGGGCGAATCGGGCAACATGAAGTGATTCAGCCCCCCAATTTTTCGATGGCTGTCCCACACACATGCGGACACACACGAGCCAAGCAGGGTGGAAATTTCAGCAGGTGCCCACGATACAAAATAATCGCCGGGCATGATGATTTTCTTCACCGGCAACGTTGCGCAGTGCGCAGCAGCAGGAGAGGTGAGAAGTCCTGTGCTCATGCAGTAACCTGACGCGCCTGACCTTCACCACCAGTGCCGGTTTTCGCGGCCTTGTCGGTGTTGACGGTATACACGGTTTTACCACGCAAGGTGAAATAGTCTCGCGCCATGGCGAAATTCTCGGAATGGCCTGCGTACAACAAACCATTTGGATTCATCAGGGGGGCAAACCGCTTGAGAATTTGCAGCTGCACATCTTTCTCGAAATAGATCATCACGTTCCGACAGAAAATGGCATCAAAGCCGGGGCGCAGGGACCACACATTCTCCATCAGGTTCAGCTTCCGGAATGTCAACAATGCTTGCACCTCGGGGCGTACGCGGATCAAGCCTTCGCTTTCGCCTTTTCCCTTCAAAAAATACTTGCGCAGTATTTCATCGGGAATTTTGTCGACCTGCTCCATGCGGTACACCCCTTTTTTGGCATGGTCCAACACCTTGGTGTCAATGTCGGTGGCCAGAATGCGCACGGGCGGATTCATGCTGTTGAAGGCCTCCATGGCGGTAATAGCCATGGTGTACGGCTCTTCGCCGGTGGAAGCTGCACTGCACCACATCTCGATTCGTGCGTTGCGCGAAAGTGATTGCAACTGCTTTTTCAGAATATCGAAATGATGTGCCTCACGGTAAAAAGAAGTGAGGTTGGTGGTCAGCGAATTGGTGAAGTGCTCCCATTCCGGGTTGCTTGAGTTGGACTCCAGCGCATCCAGATAGGTAGAAAAGCGGCTGTGGTTGCATGCGCGCAAGCGACGGGCCAATCGGCTGTACACCATGCTTTGCTTGCTGGGTGCCAGTGAAATACCTGCAATTTTAAGGATGAGCGCGCGTACACGGGCAAAGTCCTTGTCATTGAATTCAAACTCCCGGTCTGCATTGTCATCGCTTAACAAACTGCGATTGACCGCTGCGGCAGCCTGTTTGGCACCGGCTACGGCATCATTGGCATATTGTGCTTTGGAGAATTCAAATTTCACGGGGGGTCGGTTCATCAGGGCCTTTGTCGCGGGGTTAACACAATTTGGGAGGTGCCCCGACGCGAATGAGTTCTATACCCTGATATGTTCCGATAAGATGCATAAAATAATGCAAGGATTAAAACCTTGAAAGGGCGTTATCTCTCGCTTTGATCCTGCACACAACAATAAAAACCAACAACAAGCGAACAGACAATGAGTGAATCCAAAGGACTACCCCCGTCATTGCTGGACATCAGTAACTTTTCAGATGGTGGATTGAAAGTTCTGGTGGTGGAAGACAATGATTCGGACTTCGAGCTAATGTGTTACCGCTTGAAACAAGGCGGTTTGAAGTACATGGCAACGCGGGTAGACCGCATCGAAGACCTGCGAAAACGTCTGGAACACGAAGAATGGCAAGTGGTGATTTCTGACCACAATTTGCCTGGTTTTGGTTCAGAGGAAGCCCTGCGCGTGGTGCGCGACTCCGGGCTGGATATCCCTTTCATTATCGTGTCGGGCAGCATTGGTGAACATGTGGCTGTAGAGGCCATGCGTGCCGGTGCCGACGATTATTTGATGAAAGACAAAATGGCACGTTTGGTGCCTGCGATTGAGCGCTCACTGCGCGCCGCAAATGAACGGCGCAGCCTGGCTGCTGCCGAGCTTGCGCAGCGGGAGTCCGAGCGGCGATTTGCCGCCATCGCAGAAAATATTCCTGGCATTATTTTTCAGATGCAATCAGGCCCCTCGATGCAGCGGCCTACCGTGCCGTTCGTCAGCGAGGGCGTGGTACGTCTGTTTGGCGTGCCACCCAGGCTGTTTCTTGAGAATCCGCATTATTTCTTTGAGCAGTTTGAACCCGACGATGCTGCGACCCTTTTTGAGCTACTGATGGACCCACCCAAACCAGGTGTGCCGGTGAGTTGGGAGGGTCGAATCAAAAATTACGGCAAACGCGAATCGCGTTGGGTTTACATGAATGCAGTGGCCAAACCACGTGGAAACATGTTTGTTTGGGACGGCGTGTTACTCGATATTTCTGATCGCAAACAGGCCGAAGAACGCTTGCTGAATGCACAAACCGAGTTGCGCCTGGTGACCACCGAGTTTGAGAAACGGCGTGAACAGGAACGCGGGGCAATAGCCCGTGAAATTCACGATGACATGGGTGGATCGCTGACCAAGCTGAAAGCGGATGTGGCCTGGCTGAACAAAAACATACCCGCTGATTCTGTGGTGCAGGAAAAGCTGGATGACATGCTGGAATTGATTGAACATTTGCTGGCCAGCAGCCAGCGGATTGCCAAGGATTTGCGCCCCGGCATTCTGGACTATGGCTTGATTCCTGCCCTGGAGTGGCAGATGAACGACTTTCAGAAACGCACCCAGATTGACGGCGTTTTCCAGTGCAATGTCGATGAACTGGATCTCGACGGCGAACAAAGCACGGCCTTGTTCAGGATTTTGCAGGAAGCACTGACAAACATCGTGAAACACGCGCAAGCCACACGGGTAGACGTGGAACTGTTTGTAACAGAAAGTGAATTAACACTGGAGATTCGTGACAATGGTCGCGGAATCGAGAATACTGATAAATTAAAAGAAACATCGTTCGGCCTTCGTGGCATGCAAGAACGGGTTGCAGCCTTCGAGGGTTGGGTCGATGTCAGCGGATCCTTGGGATCCGGGACAACGGTCATGGTGTCCATACCAAGAAGCATTCAGACAGGTGAGGCGGGAAATGATTAAGGTGCTGCTGGCAGATGACCATGCATTGCTTCGGGGAAGCCTGAAGCAGTTACTGGATGACACGGGATTTGTGCAGGTGGTGGCCCAGGCGGGCGAATATTCGGAAATCATGAAAGCCATGACATGCCACACGATTGATCTGGCGATTCTCGATATTTCAATGCCCGGCAAAAACGGGGTGGACATTGTCAAAATTCTGAAAGACAAATACCCGGCCCTGAAAATCCTGATGTTGTCGATGCACCCGGAAGACCAGCATGCGGTGCGTTGTTTGAAGGCTGGCGCCTCGGGTTATCTGACAAAAAATACGGCGCCTGAAAAACTGGTAGATGCGATTCAGGTGATTGCAGCGGGTCGCAAATACATTACGCCTGAGCTGGCAGAATCGCTGGCCAGCCACCTGACCGAAGACTCGGAGAAACCGCTGCACGCCACGTTGAGTGATCGTGAATTTCAAACCATTCGCATGATTGCTGCGGGTAAGAAACTGAGCGAAATTGCGGATGAGCTGTCGCTGAGCCCGAAGACTGTGAGCGTTTACCGGGCACGGATTCTTGAAAAAATGCGCATGAAAACCAATGGCGAACTGACGCGCTATGCGTTGGAGAACGGGCTGATCTAAGCTTGCTCGGCTGTTCGTTAACTGCCCGATCATCGGCTTGGGTTCAACTCTCTCGCAGCTTTCTTAATCGCCCAATTGGCTTGGGTTCCGATCTCTCGCCAGAAAACCTGTTTCTCCCTTGCTGAGCCTCGCGATGCCTGAGAACGACCCTCCTAAACTGCGGGTCGGGTTCGTTCACTGTCGCCCATTCTGGGCGACACCGGCCCTGCTCGGCACACAAGGGCAGGTTTTCTTGAAGGCGAGGCGATCGAAACACCGCCGCCGATTGGGCGATGAAACCAGCCGTGAGTTGCGTGGTGGTGAAAGCGCGTTGGTCGGGAGATTCGGGAGCTGAGCTTGCAGGTGGGCGCACTCTGTGGGTTTGAGCCAACTCGGCAGTGGGATTGCTTGGGGCGCACTTCAAGAAAACCGCCCCGTTTGAGTGGATCCGCAGCGGTCGGCCTCATGCCGACACCGAGACTCGGCCCGCCCTTTTGCCGAGCGAGGTGAGCAAGAATCCATTCAACAAGGGATCAAGCGGTTTTCTGTGCGGAACAAGTAACGCATGCCGAGTGGGCAACAAACAGCAACGGCGCCCCTTCAAGTTCAACCAATAAAGTTGAACAAAGTCAGTTGCGAGGTACTCGCAAAGCTCTGTTGTGCTGCCTGAAGCTGCAATTGGCCCTGTGACAGCTCGCTGATGGCCTTGGCATAATCCAGCCCCACCGCCTCGCCAGCAACGCGCTCAAGCTCTAATTGAGCCGATTGGTTGATTTGCTGCAGGGTTTCCACTTCACGCAAACGAACGCCTACCTTGGTGCGGGAAATTTGAACCTGGTCAAAAATCTCATCCAGTTGTGCCCCCTTGTCATTGAATGCTCTCAAGTAGGTGTCTTGCGCAGTGGCGCCCTCTTGCCCATTTGGGTAGGCAGGATTACGCAGCAAGGCCACTGCATCACGAAGGATGGCAAAAGCATCTTCGTTGGTATTCGGGTCAACAAATGCATCTTGACCGGTAATGCTCAGGTTGACAAAGCGGCCGCTGGCCACTTGAATTTCACGGCCAATCACAGCCTCACCGGCTGCCGCAGTGGTGGTTTCAAGGAAAGTACCGGTGACTGCGCCGCCAGGCGTCTGAAATGGCTCCTGATCCTGGAAAGTGCCGGAGAACATGTAGTAACCATTGGCGTCGGTGCGGTTGGCGATGCCACGCAACTCTTCCATGCGGCCTTCAATGTCCTGCGCAATAATTTCACGGTCGGCCGGGCTAAGCGCGGCGTTACCCGCCTGCAGAAATGCTTCCTTGATGGACACCATGATGTCGGAAGCGGACTGCAAGGCCACATCCATCTGACCCAGCTGGTTGTTCACGTACGTGATGTTGCTTTGGTAGCTGTCGATGGTTTTAACACCCGCCTTCGCACCCAAGGCCACCGACATGGCCAAAGGGTCATCCGATGGTTTCAACACGCGCTGCCCTGTTGCCAACTGCCCCTGTATTTTTACCAGTTCAGACTGCTGCTTGCTCATGCGATCTGTGCTGAGCTTGAAGTACTGGTTGGTGCTGATTCTGCCGATTGCCATAATTTTTCCTTGAAACCCGATCAGAACATGCTGAGGATTTGATCAAACAATTCTTTGGACAATGAAATCACCCGGCCCGAGGCTTGGTAGGCCTGCTGAAACTTGATCAGGTTGGCGGCCTCTTCGTCCATGTTCACGCCCTGCAAGGCATCGCGTGAATCGGCCACCTGGTTCAACACGGTTTCGCGCGACTCCGCGGCCAAATTAAATTCACGTGTTTTGTTGCCTACACGGCTGACCAGTTGGTTAAAGCCATCCGAAATGGAAACACCTGCCGAGTTATTGGACTGAAACAGGGTGCGTGAATTTTGTAATGCGGCCACCGCCAGAATGTTCTCGTTGTTACCGATACTGGGATTCACGGCCGACGAGGCTGCAACTTCCGATGGACGGTCAAGTGCTGTGCGCATATTCAATGCGGCTTCGCGCACTGGCATCAACACGAAACGATCACCTTCCTGAGGTGTGGCATTGTTCAACTGAAAGCTGAGCAAGGGTGCACCGGCAGGATCGCGAATTTCATAGTAGTCACCACCGGGATCAGTCACCAGGTTGGCGGGAACAAACGGGCCATCCGAGCCCACTTCGCGATAGCGTGGTTGGCTACCCACAATTTGAACTTCGTACTCAGCGGGACCCAGCTTGGACAAATCAAGACCACGCAAGGTAACCTGCGTGGGGTTCACCGTGCTGTTGTTCACATTGGGAACAACGCGGGAAATGTCGTCCACAAAACTGCCGCTGCTGCCGAAGCTGAACAGTGCACTGGCCGGATTGTTGTCCAGGTCCACACCCGCTGTTTGAATGTCGTTGACGGTTTGGCCAATTCGCGCAGCCAACAAGCCAATGGTGTTTTGGTATTCGGTCAGCTCATCTTCCCGGAAGCTGAGAAAACCAGCCAAGGCACCATTGCCCAAGCTGCTTGAATCGAATGCCAACAGGCGATCTTGGCCATTCACATTGGTGGTCATTCCCACCAACAGGTTTTGTGGGTCTTGAGGATCCACCTGAGTTTGTACTTTGAACTGGGTAGTACCAATAACCAACGACTGGCCATTCGCCAGAAACAGGTTGGTCGAACCATCCGCCATGTCCACGCGGGTAGTTTGCACCTGCTCGGACAATTCAAGAATCAATTTGTCCCGGCGGTCCATCAAATCATTGGGAGGCCCGCCGTTGGATGTTTGGTTCTGGGCAGTCACAATCTGGTTGTTCAAAGCAGCAATCTGCGATGTGGCGTTGTTCAGTTGCTCAACCGTGTCGCGCACCTTCAAGTTGGTGGCACTGCGCAGTTCGTCCATCACCGTGTTCAAACCGTTGAAGCGTGAACTCAGGGTTTCCGCAGACGACAAATAGTTTTGGCGGGCAGCCAGATCGGCCGGGTTGGTCGACAGCGTTTGTGCCGCACCAAAGAAAATACTCAATGCGCTTGATAAGCCCGAGGCATCATCCGCGATCATCGCATCTACACGCGCAATTTGCTGCGCCTTGGCGTTGTAAAAAGCAGCGTCGGACGTGGCTTTCTGTTCCTGCGAATTGATGAAATCGGAATACACCCGCTGTACCGAGGCAATATCGACACCTTGCCCAATGAAGCCAATGTCGCTGCCTGTGGACGGGCGCGACTGCTGGATCACCTGCTGGCGATTAAAACCAACGGTGTTGCTGTTCGCAATGTTGTGCGAGGTGGTGGATAGCCCTGCCCGGGCCGCATTCAGGCCGCTGAGCGCAATTCCGTAGACCGAGTTCGACATAATTCAGGATCCTTTGGTGTCTTGAACGACTTAACGGTCGGTTTTCGGGAAAGTTGAGGGGAAGTCTTTTTTAACTTGTCCCGGCGGGAAAATGGTTTGCTCACCACCCACGCCAGCACCGGCTTTCAACTGCCTGGCAATCTCACTGGCCAGCCCCAAACCCTTGCCCGACAATTTTTGCACCAGTTCCTGGTCGTACATGCCTTGGTAAGTTTTGGTGCTGGAGTCGGTGAACAAGCCACCTTCCGGGGTGGCATCCCGCATGCTCTTCAAAGCCATTTGTAAAAAAATAGACTCGAACTGAACAGCCACTTTGTCGATCGCCGCATTGAATTCGTCGCTGCCACGCTCTGCGCGCGCGCCACGCTTCAAACCCTCCAGGCTGCGGGAATCCATCGACAGCATTTGTTGGGTATCCACCGGATTGTTCGACAATGGCGTCATTTAGATCACCTCGAGTTCGGCTTTCAGGCTGCCAGCAGTTTGCATGGCCTGCAAAATGGAAATCAGATCGCTTGGGGTTGCGCCCAAAGCGTTCAGTGCTTTGACCACATCAGACAACTGCGCAGCGCCCTTGATTTCGATCAACTCGCCACCGGCTTCGGAAATTTGAATATCGGCCACTTCAGTGACCACAGTTTCACCCTGACCAAACGGTGCAGGCTGGGAAATGACTGGGGTAGAAGTTATTTTCACGGTGAGGTTGCCGTGCGCCACAGCACAGCTTTCAAGCATCACGGCCTGGTTCATGACCACAGACCCCGTGCGTGCATTCACAATCACCTTGGCGCTGCCCATGGCTTTGTTGATACTCAATTCTTGAACACGCGATAAAAATGCCACGCGGTCGTTGGGGTTGGAAGGTGCACGAACCTTGATGGTGCGGCCATCCAGCGCTTGGGCCACATTCGGACCCATGTTGTTGTTGATCGCCTCGGCCACGCGAATGGCGTTGGAGAAATCGGTGCTGGTCAACTCAAGCTGCAAGGTTTCACCAAGCAGGAAAGGCGATGCCACTTCACGTTCAACCAAGGCACCTGCTGGAATGCGACCTGCTGACAAATGATTGATCACGGTTTTGGAGCCCCCCGCAGAGGCACCTGCACCACCCACAATCAGTTGGCCTTGGGCCAAGGCGTACACCTGGCCATCAGCACCTTTCAAGGGGGTCATGAGCAACATGCCACCACGCAGGCTTTTTGCATTGCCGATTGACGAGACAGTTACATCGATCGCTTGGCCAGGCTGAGCAAAAGCGGGCAAATTGGCAGTGACCATGACTGAAGCCACATTTTTCAGCTGCAAATTGGCGCCTGGGGGCAAGGTAATGCCAGATTGCTGCAGCATGGACACAATGCTTTGACTGGTAAACGGCGTTTGCGTGGTTTGATCGCCAGTGCCATCCAGACCAATCACAATACCGTAGCCATACACCGGGTTGGCGCGCACGCCAGAAACAGTGACCAAGTCACGAATTCGGGTTTGTGCGTCTGCCTGCGTACCAAATGCCATCACCGCAGCGGCGGTCAGTGCCAACACGGCGGCTTTGATGATTCGGTCTTTCAGTTCCGGGAAGGAAATGCGTTTCATGGTGTGGTCCAGTTCAGAAAGGCAATACGGTCAGGAAAAAGCGGCTTAGCCAGCCCATGGCTGTGGCAGAGTCCAAAGCTCCTTTTCCGCGGTATTCAATGCGGGCATCGGCCACCTTGGTGCTGGGCACCACATTGCCGGGCAAAATGGTGATGGGGTTTACCACACCACTGAATTTCAAATACTCCACTTCGCGGTTGGTACCAATCTGTTTTTCGCCGACCACCTGTAAATTTCCATTGGGCAACACGCTTGCAACCGATACTGTGATGGAACCGGTCAGGGTATTTGCGGCGCGGCTGGAGCCTTCGCCAGAAAAGTCTTTGTCGCTACTGGCACTGCCATTGATGGCGCGCAAATCTCGACTGCCAAAGAAACCCTGAATGAGCGGTACATCAATGCTGGCAGAATCGCTGCGGGAGGCACTCATGGAGTTGGTTTGTGCGGCATTGATTTGTTCGATGATTTGAATGGTCAGCGTGTCACCCAAAAAGCGGGCGCGCTGGTCTTCAAACAAGGGGCGGTAAGTGGCCGGGCTGTACAAGCTGCCTGTGGGTGCAGCCATGGCCACCTGGGCTGGCTGCTGAACCGGCTGCGGCACGGTGGTTTGAGCAGGCATGTCTACTTTCGGTGCGAAAGTTGAACAAGCCCCTAAAGTTATCGAGAACGCTGCCGTTAAACCGATTAGTATCAATCTTTTCATGCCATACACTCCATCAGAACACATTCAGTGTGCCCAATGTTTCAAGAATCAAAGCTGAGATAAGCGCTGTAACATCTGGTCTGATGTCGAGATTGCCTTGGAATTGATTTCGTAAGCACGCTGGGCCTGGATCAAACCCACCAGCTCTTCCACCACGTTCACGTTGGATGTTTCCACGAAACCTTGGGACACAAAACCCACACCGTTGGTGCCCGCCACCGCCTGGGTGGGTGCGCCAGAGGCTGCTGTTTCGGAGTACAGGTTTTGACCCATGCTGAACAAGCCAGCCGGGTTTACGAAACTGGCCAATTGGATTTGACCCAATTCCTGGGGTTGAACCTGACCCTGTACCACCGCGGAAACAACACCGTCTTGAGAAATCGAAATTTCCTGAACGCCTTGCGGAATGGTGACCGGGCCAAGAATTGGGTATCCGTTGGAAGTGACCAGTGTGCCGTTGGCATCAATCTGAATGCTGCCATCGCGGGTGTAGCTGGTGGTGCCATCGGGCATTTGAACCTGGAAAAAGCCCTGACCGTTAATTGCCACATCAAGTGTGTTGCCGGTTTGCTGCAGGTTGCCCTGCGCAAAATTTCGCACGGTAGAAACAGGCTTTACGCCGGTACCAATCTGTAGGCCGGAAGGCACCTGAGTTTGTTCGGTGGTTTGTGCACCGGGCTGTCGAAGTGTTTGATACAGCAAATCTTCGAACACGGCACGCGAGCGTTTAAAGCCGTTGGTGGCGGTGTTGGCAAGGTTATTGGAAATGACATCCAGCTGGGTTTGCTGGGCATCCAGGCCTGTTTTTGCAATCCACAAAGAACGCATCATGATGGTTTTCTCCTTAATTCATGCCAAACAGGCTGTTGGCGGCCTGGCCGTTTTCTTTGGCCGTGCTGATCATTTTCATTTGGGTTTCATATTGGCGGGCAGCGGTGATCATTTGCACCATCATGTCCACTGCATTCACATTGCTCGATTCAATAAAGCCACCAGCCACACGCACATTCAAATCGGCTTCAGCAGGATCGCCGTTGGCGGCGCGGAACAAGCCATCGTCGCCGCGATTGATTTCACCTTCGGGAATGTTGACCAGCTTCAATCGACCCAGTTGAACTACATTGGTGTCGCCACTGATGGGAATGGCAGACACTGAACCATCGCCTTCAAATGACAAGCGATGGTCGGGCGGCACGTTGATGGGGCCGTTGCTGCCGATGACTGAATAACCTTCCTGGGTCACCAAATTACCCTGGCCGTCGAGCTGAAAAGAACCATTGCGGGTGTACGCTTCGTTGCCTTTCGCGTCGTTGACTGCAAACCAGCCCGCGCCTTGAATGGCCACGTCCATTTCCCGGCCGGTGGACTGAATTTGTCCCGGCGTGGTGTCAAAGCCAATGCTGGTCTCCACCGCAAAGCTTCTGGAACCACTGCCCTCGCCTGTCACGGGCGCGCTTTGAAACGCCATGAGTTGTTGCCGAAACCCGGGCGTGTTCACGTTGGCCAGGTTGTTGGCAATGTTCTCTTGGCGAGACATTGTGCCTTTGGCGGCTTGGGCTGCCAGGAAAATCAGTTTGTCCATTCTTGCGATCCCGCTTCAGTTCACATTAACGAAGGTTGGTAATGGTCTGGAAAATTGAATCTTGCGTTTTAATGGTCTGTGAGTTGGCCTGATACACGCGCTGTGCGGAAATCATGGCGACCAGTTCAGCCGTCAAATCAATGTTCGATTCTTCCAGCGCACCCGACTGGATAATGCCGAATGCGGTGTCTTCGCTCAGCGAAACCAATTCAGGTCCCGAGGAGTTGGTGGCCAACCAGCCATTCGACCCCACTGGCTGCAAGCCTTCCGGATTCGGAAAACGATACAAACCGATTTGTGCGTGGTTCACCAACTGGCCGTTGGCGTAGCTGATGGTCAACATGCCGTCAGCACCCACATCAAAACCGGCGAATGGAGAGGACTCATAACCATCCTGCCCCAGGTTTTGAACCACAAACGAGCTGCCGTACTGGGTGGTGTTGCTCATGTCGAACGTGTATTGGTTTGGGGCTGTGCCAGTCGAAGAGAAAGGCACACCACTTGCGGTCACGAAACGTGACATGTCAACTGTCAGATTTCCGCTGTTGGGGGTAGTCAACAGACCGTCAACGCCATATTGCAAGCTGGCCGCTGTGGATTGCGCGGGTGCTGTGGTTACAGCCACGGGCGCGGTGCCAACGTCAACCTGAGTGCCGTCGACCGTTGCAAACACCGACCAGTCATTCGAGGCTTCTTTGCGCATGTAAATGGCCATGATGTGTGCGCCACCCAATTCGTCATACACCGTCATCGACGTTGAATTGTTGAAGGTATTCAAATTTGCAGGATCGAAAGCCAATGCAGGATCAATTGCCGTGGCACGTGCATCCAGGTTCAGGTCAAGGTTGGCGGAACGGGTGGCAGCAGGCGGAATGCTGCCGCGTGGCACCAGAATATCCTGGGCAACATCGGAGGGGCGGCCAGTGGCTGCATCCACGGGGAAGCCTTGCAGTTTGTCGCCACGGGAGTTCACGATGACGCCTTCATTGTTCAAAGTGAATTGACCGTTGCGGGTGTAGATATTGTCACCATTGCCAGCCTGCACCTTGAAGAAACCGGTGCCACTGATGGCCAGGTCCAAAGGGTTACCGGTCACATTGATATTGCCCTGCTTGAAGTTTTGCGTAACCGCTGCAAGGCTGGTACCCAAGCCGATGCCGTTGGTGGAACGTGCGCCATTGAACGCGCGGGCGAACACATCGGAGAACTCTGCCTCTGATCCTTTAAAGCCGACCACACTGGCGTTGGACACGTTGTTTGCAATGACTTCCAAACCGCGCTGCGCTGCGTTCAGACCACTCAAACCCTGCTGGAAACTACCACCTGCTGAAAAAGCCATGCTTGACTCCTTGGAAAAATCTTTAAATTAGAAAACCTGCTTGATGTCGGCGAATGTAATTTCGCTGCCATTGCTGGTTAAAAGTTTGGTACCTTCCGCGCCTGCGTTGCGCACGCCCTGAACCACGGACAGGGTCAGTGGTGTGACGCTGGCGTCCTTGCCTGCTGCTTTTGCTTCAATCTCAAATTTGTAGTTGCCCGCGGGCAAGGTGCTGCCGTCGTTGCTTTTGCCGTCCCACTCAAACTCGTGCGTGCCTTTGGATTGCGGACCCAGTTCGATGGTGCGCACTACATTTGCACCTGCGTCCAGTACATTCACGCGCAAAATGTCGGCGCTCTGGTTCAATTCCATGGATCCCACGGCCTTGCCATCCACCAGTTTCAGGTCGTTGCCTTCAGTCAGCACCGCGCGGCCCAGCATGCTGGTGGCTTGCACGGTTTGGTTGGCGTTGATCGAAGCCGCCACACCTTCCATGGTGGCGTTCAGTGTGTTGATGCCGGTGACAGTATTCAATTGCGCCATTTGGCTGGTCACCTGAGCGTTGTCCATGGGGGCCAGTGGATCCTGGTTTTTCAATTGGGCCACCAGCAAAGACATGAACCGCTCCTGAATCGCCTCAGGGCTGTTTTCATCGGCTTTCTTTTTTGCTGCTGTGGTGCCGCTGTTGTTGCCCAGTGCGGAAGTTACGTCAATCGTCATTTTTAATTGCTCCTTACTGGTTGCCCATGTTCAAGGTTTTCAACATCAACTGTTTGGCTGTATTCATTACTTCTGCGTTGGTTTGGTAGCTGCGCGAGGCGGCCAGCATGTCGACCATTTCTTCCACGGCATTCACGTTGGGCATGTACACATACCCGTCTTCGTCGGCCATGGGGTGCTTGGGGTCGAACATTTTTTTGGCCTCAGACTGGTCTTCCACAATGTCTTTCACCTGCACGTTCTCAGCCAGCGAGGCCTTGCCAGGCGCAGCTTTTTGAAGCACGGCTTCGAACACCACCTTGCGGGCCTGGTAAACAGAATTGGGATCGCCGGCTGCCGTGTCGACGTTGGCGAGGTTGCTCGCCACTGTGTTCAGGCGTGTGGTTTGCGCTTGCATCGCGCCACCGGCCAGTTTGAAAGAATTGAATAGCGACATATTGTTCCCCTAAGCCTTATTGGTTACCCGAGCCCATGGCCTGCTTCAAGGAAGAAATTCTTCCGTTGATGGCACGCAAGGCGGCTTCGTATTTCACTGTGTTTTCTGCAAAGGCGGCGCGCTCGCGGTCAATGTCAACCGAGTTGCCATCAATGGCGGCGTTGTTGCCACGACGAAATTGCAACATCTCGGCCGTGCTCATGCCCGCATTCCCTTTGCCGGTGATGTGGCCCTGGTGGGTGACTGCCAAAGCGCCAGCACCATTGCCCAGGCCCGGATTGACCGGAGCGGTCATGGATCCTTTCTCGCCCGTGGCTGCTTTCAGTGCGCTTTGAAAATCGAAATCGACTGCTTTGTAATTGGGGGTGTCTACGTTGGAAATGTTGGAGGTCAATACCTCTTGCCGACGTGCTCTGAGTTTCAGGGCCTCGGCAGAAAACTGCATTGCATCAGTGAGTTTGTCCAACATCTTTGAATCCTTCATACACGGACGGATGAATGGATTATTGAATTGATGCTGTCAAATCAAAGTGGAGAGAAAGGGGGGAAAGGGCGCTCTTTTTCTGCTTAGGGTGCAGCAAGCTCCCGCCTAGGATGTTGTCATCGAGGCAGGAATTGTTTCTTACAGTGACATTTACGGCGGCAACGCCCAAAACTTGAATGAAATTTCACACTTTTTTTAACATCGCATTTCAAGTGCTTTTTGGTTTGGGGCTTACTCAGGCCACCGCAGCACAGGCCGACAGCTCTCGCTGGGTGACTGAAGCCCAGCTAAGTGAACTGGTGGACCCCGCCCTGCTGCCATCTGGCGCAAGCGTGGATGTGAAGTTTGTAAAAGCCGATGAACGAATCGGTAGCCTGCAATGCCCCGCTGCACTGTTTGCCAATTCGGCAGGCAACAAAATGTGGGGGCGTACTTATGTGCGCGTGCAATGTGTGGGCTCAGACACAGCTCCCTTTTTTGTGGGCGTAGACGTGAAAGTGTGGGCGCCAGTGCTGGTGGTGAAAGGCACTGTTCAATCGGGCCAAACGCTGGGTCTGAATGATGTTGAATTTCGAACCATGGATTTAAGCCAGCTGAGCCATGGCTGGGTCAGCGAGCTTGCACATTTAAACAACAAAACAGCAGCCCGCCAATTGTGGCCAGGTACCCTGTTGAAACATGACCATTTGCGCGGTCAGGCCTTGGTGAAAAACGGCGACACAGTGAAAGTGATGATGAAAGGCCCCGGCTTTGCAATTGGTGGCACTGCGGTGGCCATGGGTGAAGCCGAGCTGGGCGAGGTGGTAAAAATCAAAACCTCGCAGGGCAAGATACTTCACGGTGTGGCGCGAGATGCACTACTGGTTGAGGTTAGTTTGTAGGGGGGATCCTCAAAAAGTAGGAATTCTTTCGAGAATTCGTTAAAGTTAGGTGGAATCGAGCCGTTAAGAAAACATACGAAACCCACTTAGGCTCTGCCCAACGCGGAGGACATCATGAGTATTAACAGAATAAACCCGGGAAGCAACCCGATTGACAAACTGACCAAGCCACAAGGTGGCAGCAAGTCAGCATCGGTTGGTTCCACAGAGAAAACCAGTTCGGAAGGTGCTGTAGCCAAGCTTTCCGGACAATCCAGTGAGCTGAGCGCTGCAGGTGCTCCGTTCAATGCCGAGAAAGTGGCCGAGATCAAAGAGGCCATTAGCAAAGGCGAGTTCAAGGTCAATGCCGAAGCGGTTGCAGCCAAGGTGATTGAAAGTGCTCGCGAGTTGCTTGGTCAAAAGTAACCGAGGATTGAAGATTATGTCGCACGCTGACGCAGCAAAAAATTTATACCGCAACCTGGCTTATGAATGTGACATGGCCATGGCGCTGGTTGATATCTTGCTTGAAGAACAGGCGTGCCTTGTAAAACTGCAAACCACTGAACTGAACAGCCTGGCCCTTCGCAAGGAAGCCATGATGCTGGAGCTTGAAAAGCGTTACCTGAACAACGTTCAATTGGCCAAGGCCGAGGGCTTTCAGCCCAATATGGACGGTATCGCGCTCTGGGTCGATGTGCTTGCTGCACACGAACCCCGCCTGTTGGGCACTTACTCCACACTGCGCACCACCCTGGCCCACGCACAGCGTTTGAACAAAACAAACGGGGAGCTGGTGACTGAGCAACTGGCTGGGCTACAGGAAAGAATTTCGATTTTGACTGCGGCTGCGGTGGCTGAACAAAAGCCAACCGCCAGCGACACCTACGGCCCCAAAGGCGGCATGAGCCAGTCAGCCCTGACCGGTGGCGCTATGCCCCGCGCGGTAATTCGTTGATCGTTAACCAATACGACACCAGTGCAGAAATTCGGGTCAGGTACTGATCGAATTGCACTGGTTTGACCGCAAAGCTGTTCACTCCCAATTCATATGAACGTTTCACATCGCTGATTTCGCGCGATGAAGAAAGCACCACGATGGGCATGGTTTTAAACACATCGTGTGAACGCAGAAACTTCAACACTTCCAGGCCATCCAGCTTGGGCAGTTTCAGATCGAGCAGCACCAACTTGGGCAAATTCAGGGCCGCATTGTCTTTGGGGTGATCTTCCATTAGCTGTTTGAAATACTCGATGGCCCGTTCGCCGTCCTCCAGCAACACTGTGGTGGAGCTTGAGGATGTTTTGCGAACCACGCGCAAGGCGAGATCTGCATCATTGGAATTGTCATCAACCAGTACTACGTCAGCCATGGCAAATATCCTTTTAGTCGTTCAGGTCGGCGTGCTCAGGCAAGGTGAATGTGAAGCAGGCCCCCTGGCCCAACTCACCCTTGGCGCTGATTTCGCCGCCGTGACGTTCAATGATTCGTTTCACAATGGCCAGGCCTACCCCGGTGCCATCGAAATCTTTTTTGTGGTGCAAACGCTCAAACACGTTGAACAGTTTGTCGGCGTACTTCATGTCAAAACCAGCGCCGTTGTCTTGCACACTAAAACTGTAAAAACGACCTGTTTTTTCACAGTCAATGGTGACCTTTGGCTGCGCCGCTTTGCTGCTGAACTTCAGGGCGTTGTCGATCAGATTCATCCACACCTGTTTCAACAACACGGGGTCGGCATACACGGGTGGAAGCTCGCACAACTCCACCACGTTTTTGCGCCGGGCGTCGAGTTGATCCAGAATTTGATCCAGCAGCTGTTGCTGGTCTACTTTGACGCGAGCAACATCGGTGCGCAGCAAACGCGAAAAGTCGAGCAAGCCGTCAATAAGACCACCCATTTGACGTGCGTTGTTGCTGATTCGATCAAGCAGGCCGCGGGCATCTTCCGGCAGGCTGTCGGCGAAGTCTTCCTTGAGAATGCTGGAAAAACCATCAATCGCACGAAGGGGCGCACGCAAATCATGCGACACCGTGTAGGTGAAGGCCTCGAGTTCGGAGTTGCTGCGGGTAAGCTCGGCAGTGCGGTCGTTGATGCGCTGCTCGAGCGTGCCGTTCAAGCCCTGCAAATCGTCTTCAAAAACCCGACGCTCTACACACAAACCAAGCAGGCGAATGGCAGTTAAAACGCGCAACACGTCATCATGACCTGTGTTGTTGACACCTTGCTGGGCCACCATGATCCAGTACTCGGGCTGATTGGGCTCAACGGCTTTGCGCAGTGCAAACCACACCGCAGTAATGCCAAGTTCGCTTGCCCAATTGTCTTCAAAATAATGCTCGGGTTTCATTTTGGCGATCCAGACCAAACCATGCTGGTCGTGGCCTTCCAGGGGCTCACAGAGTTGCTCGGCCTTGTCCCAAAATGCCTGCCCTTTTTCAAGTGGCATGCGAAGGTTGGGGTTGGTACCCCGCACACGCCAGTGGTTGTGCTCGGATTTGTCGCGAAAACCCAGTACCACTTCGGCATGCACGGTGAGGCAGTTTTTCAAACCACGCGCATACGATGCCGCCAACTCGGGAATGGGTGCAGAAAGCAACACACCTTGCAACAGCGAACGTTGCAGGGAAAGCAACTGTTCATTCAGGCGTTTCTGCGTGCGATCGGAGGACACGCCCATGTAGCCTACAAAATCGCCATTGGCGTTGTACAAAGGCCGGCCAGTGGATTCAAAAATAATACGCTCAGAGTTTTGGGGCCAGTACTCAAAGCAAACCCGGTCAAAGGGTTGGTGACTGTCCAGTAGCTCTTTGAAAGTGTCCCAGTTGTAGCGCGGGTCAATACACTTCAAGCCTTCGACGTCCCACCGGGCCAAACCATCAAAAGGCAATTTGAACCCGCTTTTGGCGTTGCTGTTTTGATCTTTGCCGCGGTAGATGATTCGCACAATGGTGTGGGCCGAATCCTGGTGCCAGTACCAATCGCCCGAGAGTTCCATGAGGCGGCGCAACTGGCTTTCAGACTGGATGGACGAGCGGATGATTTCAAGCAGGCCAGACATGAGCTTGTTGCCCATGAACCAGGCACCCAACACGCCAAGCACCAAGGTGAAAAGTACAGTTAAATTCCAGTTGGCGGGATCGGAGGTGGTGGCTGCCATGTAAAAAGCGGTCAAGGCCAGCGGACCAATGCCGGTGAGAATCACCAAAATCAGGGAACGATTGACCCTGGTGCGGGATTGCTCAAAAGTTTTCGGTTTTCCCTGGGCTTTGGGATCAGCCATGTGTGCTTAGTGTTCGCGAAGCTTGGCTTTGAGGCGACTCACCGCCTGGGTGTGCAACTGACACACCCGGGATTCAGTCACGCCAAGGACAGCGGCGATTTCACGGAAGTTTAACTCTTGCTCATAATACAGTCCCATGAGCATTTTTTCACGCTCGGGCAGGTCTTCAATGGCCTGGATCAGGTTTTCCCGAAAACGTTGATCACCCAGCATTTCAAGCGGATTGGCCTCTTCGTCGCCACCTATCTGGCGATCCAGATAACCTTCACCATCGCCGTCGTCTGCATAGTCGTCGTAAAACACCAGCGATGCACCGCGCGAATCAAACAACATTTCCTGGTATTCGTCCAGACTCACGCCCAAGACTTCAGCAATCTCTTTTTCAGTGGCGGAGCGCCCCAGTTTTTGCTCGGCTTTCAGGGTTGCGGTTTCAATTTTTCGTTGTGCCTGGCGAACGCCGCGCGGCATCCAGTCGGCTGAGCGCAGTTCATCGAGCATGGAGCCACGAATTCGCTGGCTGGCATAGGTTTCAAACTGGGCGCCCTGCCCTTCTTCAAAGCGGGTAATGGCGTCCATCAGGCCGATCAGGCCGGCTTGAATCAGATCATCGATTTGCACCGATGCGGGCAACTTGGCAATGAGGTGATGCGCCAACCTGCGAACCAGAGGGATGTACTGGTCCACCTGCTTTGATTTGTCTAAAGTGCCCTGGGCTGTGTACATGGAGTCTGTGCTTCCTGTCTTGTTATTACGCCAGTGCGTGTTCGTCGAAAGAGCAAATGGCCTTTGCGATTCTCCGACCTGCCGCAATCATCTCCCGACCGACCTGGTTCAAGGCTTTGCCCGAGGGCAAGGCTGGCAAATGCCCCGCATACTGCAAGGGATTGACCAGAAAGCTCGAAGTGCTTTCCAGCAAATTTGCGAACACGTGATCGGCTTCATCTGTGCTTCTTACACCCGCAACAATAACACGATGGTGAATATTTTCGTCTACCCCTTTTGAAGAACGAATGGCCTGAAAGGCGCGGGTAACGGATCGGGCGGTGGGTTGCACCACCCAGTACCAGTCGTCTTGCGGGGAAAATGCCTTGGCCAGTTCCACTGCCTCGTAAGGCAAGGTGGCATAAAAGCGGTCACAGCTGACCGGCATGCGGTGAAGCTTGCCCAGCAGGGCCAGGGATTGGGCCGGCTTTTTGGCCAGGGCTTCAAGACCGATTCGGGCCACCACCAGGTATTGGGATTCAGCAAGCTCGATGACCTGGTCTTCCAGATTCAGCTTGCCATTGAAAAATTCGATCAGATCGGTGCGGGCATGCGCAGGCAACAGTTGAGGAAGGCCTGCGGCGGACCCGTCAAACAACACGGTTGAGCGTTCAGAACGTGCCTGCTGCTCCAACACAAAACGGGCCAGGCAGGCTGCGTAATCGCTCCCCATGTCACCAAGAATCGGGTGAATGGTGGCGGCCTTGCGGCCCAACAAGTGTCGAAGTGTTTTGGCTTGATCCATAGGATTCAGTAGACCATGAAACTTTAGATTCCAGTCGCAGAGACTTGGGCCATTTTCCATTTCAATTCCTCGCTCGAGGCCTGAAAAGCCTGGCTGCTGCGCGCGCGCATGGCGCGGTGCACCAACACACGGGGATCGGCCGGGAAAAGATCTTCAGGCACGCGCTGGCCGGTGGCAATGTAGTGCAAGGCCAATTTGTGGCGCATGACAACATCAAGCACTCCGCCAATTTTGATGGCTTCGTCCAGTTTGGAGAGAATGGCACCATTCAGACCCGTGCTTTTGTAATGGCGCACCACGTCATCCAGCGTTTCTGGCTGGCTGGTGGCGTTGAGCAGCAACACGCGCTTTACATGGCTGTCGGTCAGAATTTTGGTTTGCTCGGCCACGCGCGAATCGCGTTGCCCCATGCCCACAGTGTCAATCAAAATAAGCCGCTTGCGCTGCATAGTATTGCGCAGCTGGGCCAGGTCGGCATGGGTTTGTGCGGTGTACACCTGCACGCCCAGAATTTTGCCGTAGATGCGCAGCTGGTCTTGCGCGCCAATTCTGTAGCTGTCGGTGGTGATCAAGCCCAGCGAGTCGGCACCATACTTCACCACGCAACGCGCGGCCAGTTTAGCGGTGGTGGTGGTTTTGCCCACACCGGTGGGGCCGACCAGGGCGAATGTGCCGCCGGTTTCAACAATGTCTTTGTCGGCTGGCACCACATTCAGGTTTTTCTTGATGACATTCATCACCCAGTCTTGCACCTGGCTGTCGGAAAGATCCGCAGGAAGTTTTTCAACCACTGTGCGTGCAAACAGGGGGGAGAATCCGGATTGGGTGAGCTGGTTCCACAACTCGCCGCGCTGGGGATTTTTCTCCAAGGCATCGCGCCAGGTGATCATGGCCATTTGGTCTTTCAACAACTGGCGCATTTGCTTGATTTCTTCCAGCACTGCAGTTTGCTCGCTGGCCATGGAATCGCTGGCCGCTTGTGAACGGCGCTTGGCCACCTCCGAAATCATGTCATGTTCAGGCAGGGTTTGCGGTATTTGATGCACAGCGGGCGCGCGGTTGATCAGCACGTCACGCTGCGCGGCCACCTGCTGCGCAATTTTCTCCGCAGGTGTAGGCTGACGTGTTGCTTCCTGAGCGGCCAATTGTGTGCGCTCAGCCTTGGTCCACGACAGCGGCGCCGACTGGGCTGCTGGTTTCTCTGTCACAGTGTCCAGGTCTTGCGAGGATGCGGCCAGCACTTCAGTGCCCGCAGCAGTTTGCTTGGTGGACAAAATGATTGCATCTTCACCCAGTTCAGCACGCAGCTTTTGCAAGGCCTCTCTTGTGGTGGGGGCTGTGAATTTTTTCAGCTTCATGCTTTCGCTCCTACGACTTGCGCAACGCGGATAGTACGGTTTTCAGGAATTTCACTGTGCGACAACACCCGAAGGTTGGGTGCAGCGCGCTTTAACAATCGCGCCATGGACAAGCGCAGTGCATCGGGCACCAGCAGTACGGGGCTTTGGCCCAGCTGTTCTTGGCGACCTGCCGCATCGGCAGTTTGACGGGCCAGGTTTTCTGCCAGGTTGGGGTCAATGCCCACCTGGTCTTGCCCTGCCGCGGTGTGCGCATGGGTGATCATTTGTTCCAGCTTGGGTTCCATGACCAGCACATTCAGGTCTTCGGTGGTGCCAGCCAGAGCCTGCACAATGGCACGGCCCAAGGCAATGCGCACTGCGGCTGTCAGTTCAAGCGGGTTTTTGGTGCGAACGCCGTTCTCAAGCAAGGTTTCAAAAATGGTGCGCAAGTCGCGAATGTGAACGCTTTCTTCCAGCAGGTTTTGAAGCACTTTCTGAATCACGGCAACATCCAGCAACTTGGGAGTCAGGTCTTCCACCACTTTCGGAGAACTTTTCGCACAGTGGTCCAGTAGCTGTTGGGTTTCGGTTCGGCCCAGCAATTGGGCTGCTGATGTTTGCAAGATATGTGAGAGGTGCGTGGCCACCACAGTGGAAGCATCCACAACGGTGTAACCCGCTGCATTCGCTTTCTCTTTTTGATCATCTGAAATCCACACAGCAGGCAAACCGAATGCCGGGTCGGTGGTTTGCGGGCCTGGCAACTGCATGGTGACGCGGCCGGGGTTGATGGCCAGGTGTTGGTTCGGGAACACTTCACCTTCGCCCATGCACACGCCTTTCAGCAAAATACGGTACACCGAGGGGCGCAGTTCCAGGTTGTCGCGCAAATGCACGGCAGGTGGCAGGAAACCGATTTCCTGTGCAAATTTTTTGCGAATGGCCTTGATGCGTTTGAGCAAATCGCCGTCTTGCTTGTTGTCCACCAAGGCGATCAGTCGGTAACCCACTTCAAGCGCAATGGTGTCGATGGGCACCAGGTCGTCCCAAGTGGCTTCTTGTGCCTCGGTGGTGGCGGCCTTGATTTTGGCCTGGTCGTCAGTGGTGGCCACCACTTTCTGTATGTTGCCTTTCTGGGAAAGGTGATAAGACAAATATCCAAAACCTCCTGCAAGCAACAGGAACACCAGTGTGGGCATACCCGGAATAATGCCCAACAAGGCCATGATGCCAGCGGTAATGCCCACGGCCTGTGGAGATTTCAGCAATTGGCTGGCCAGCTGGGTGCCGATGTCTTGCCCCTGCCCCACGCGTGCCACCACCAAACCTGCGGCAATCGAAATGACCAGTGCGGGTACTTGCGCCACCAGACCATCACCAATGGCCAGCAGCACGTAAGCTGTGCCAGCATCGGCAAAGGTCATGTCGTGCTGCATCACACCCACCGCGAAACCGCCAATGATGTTGATGATCAGAATCATGATGCCGGCCATGGCATCGCCACGCACAAACTTGCTGGCACCGTCCATGGAACCAAAGAACTCCGCTTCCTGACTGACTTCTGCACGCCGCTTGCGGGCTTCGTCTTCAGCGATCAAGCCGGCATTCAAATCCGCATCAATTGCCATTTGCTTGCCTGGCATGGCATCCAATGTGAAACGCGCAGACACTTCAGCAATTCGGCCAGCACCTTTGGTGATTACGACAAAGTTGATCAACATCAGAATGACGAACACCACAATACCAACTGCAAGGTTGCCGCCGACCAAGAAGTGACCAAAAGCTTCAATCACTTTGCCTGCGGCATCGGGGCCTTCGTGACCATGCATAAGCACCACACGGGTTGAGGCGACGTTCAGGCTCAAGCGCAACAGGGTGGTTACCAGCAAAATGGTAGGGAATGCAGCAAAGTCGAGCGGACGGGTGGTGTACAAAGCGGCAACCAGCACCATGAGGCTGATTGCAATGTTGAAGGTGAAAAACAGATCGAGCGCGAAAGGCGGTACAGGCAAAATCATCATGACCAGGATCAGGATGATGAAGATTGGCGCGCCCAGGGTTTTTACCTTGTCGCCGGCCAGGCCTGCTTTTATGAAGTCAAAAGAGAATGCGGTGGAGGCCACAATTCCGCCCATCAAGTTGTTAACGGTTCAATTATGGAAAACTTTAGGTTTTCTCAACGGTGGAATTGAAGGCGAATTACCGTCTTATTGTGGATTGGGTTCCGATCTCTCGCGGTGCGTTAACTGCCCGATCGGCTTGGGTTCCGATCTCTCGCAGCTTTCTTGGTAGCTCAATCGGCTTGGATTTCGCTCTCTCGCCAGAAAACCTGTTGATCCCTTGCTGAGCCTTGCGATGCCTGAGAACGGCCCTCCTAAACTGCGGGTCGGGTCCGTTCTCTGTCGCCCATGCTGGGCAACACCGGCCCTGCTCGGCACGCAAGGGCAGGTTTTCTTGAAGGCGAGGCGATCGAAACACCGCCGCCGATTGGG